>Ga0207720_100001_pt1 | contig 1106835 bp, 994 predicted proteins | sample A23P2SouthBayCA_2_FD_187751 | JGI IMG/M metagenome (GOLD analysis project Ga0207720, IMG submission 187751) | Aerobic enrichment media microbial communities from Eden Landing Ponds, California, USA - A23 E3 (2) (SPAdes) | ecosystem: Environmental > Aquatic > Marine > Unclassified | place...
TGGGCAATGACATCCAGCTTGAACTGCTTGGTGTACTGCTTACGTGTTTGTTTTTGTCCCATTCGTCTGTGATTTGATTACCCGCAATGTACCTTAACTGGGTGTCTACTCAAATGTAGCAAGTTCAATACAGTGCAAGCTGAATTGAATGAGAAGGGGGCTGGCAGGGACCAAATAAAAAACGATGCCGCCGTATCAGGGCGACATCGTTGGTATAATATGAAGGTATTAGGGATGGTCTATGCTAACTCTTAGAAACTGATAACGGCTTCGAGCATTACACCGTCAAATTGTCCGCCGGCGTATTTTGTACCGCTGTAACCGTCTCCGTCGTAAGATTGCGTTACATACTCAAGCTTGGCCATAACATTTTTGGTCAGGAACCATCCGCCGCCGATGTTAAAGCGATCAATCTGAATGTCGCCGCTGGTCATTTCGCCGTCAACAAGGTTGTAGCGAAGGCCGAGGTAGAAATCTTCATTGGCTCCGAAACGATAAAGGCCTTCTGCACCATACTGGTTAAAGGTTCGGCTGTCATTGCCTTTGATGTTTCCAGTCGTGTTTTCGAAGACACCGTAGAACTCAAAACCACCAAACTTAACGAACGGGTTAAGCATAAAGGCTGTCATTTCGCCTGCTGCAGGTGGTTGACCGTATCCCGGGGTAAAAGCAGGGGCGAATCGTCCTGAACGGAATCCATCATCCATGACAGAATAATATCGAGAACCTGATCGGTCTCCTGAGTAAAGGTAAATGGATGGAGAGTTGGAAACATTTAAGATAGAGCCGCTGAGACGGAAGCGAAGACCTTCGCCAAAGGTTTTGTCATAAGCCAGCTTTCCGTAAACAGTGGCATGAGTTTTTATTCCCGATCCTGCATAATCCGTTACACTTTGATTGAGTTTACCATTGCTGAGACCAAACATCGCCATGAGGCCGCTGTCATAGTAGTATACCTCACCGGCAACCTCAGTGGAGAAAGAGTCCATAATATAGTTACCTACAAATGGATTGTGGATAGCAAAAGCATTATCAGTACGGCGGAAGTGGTTGTCGCCGTAGTTGAGCTCCATGTGACCCACTTTAATGCGAACTTTATCCATTAGACCAGAAAGGAGTCCTTCCTGAATGAAGTCAAGGCGATCAACCTGCATGTATCCACTTTTTACATAGGTCTCAGTGTGGTGTTGAGAGGTTAAATACGTACGTAAGTGCATGCGAAGCCCATCTCCCAAACCTACATCAAGGTCTAGGTTAGAAGTAGCAAGGTTAAAGTTGCTCTCGAGATCGGACAGGCCATTCGCGTCATTGTCGTGACTTAGTCCCTGGAATTGCAGTGTATTGGCACCGCCAACTCGTACGTTAACACCGTCAAATTCCACGTCTGTATGGAATGGAGCTTCAAACTGGTTGAGTCCTCGTTGATCCGGATTGGTAAAGTATTGTAAATCCCGATCAAATTGAGCGAAAGCACTTCCTGCCATCAGAAAGAGGCCAAGAAGCGTTAGACCGATATGTTTAATTGAAAGTTTCATAATAGTAATATGTGTTTAGAGTTTACTTTTGTATCTGTGAAAGTCGTTTCGGGTTATAGTAACTTTTTTGAAATCGCCTAACTGTTTTTGTTAGTGTTTATGTTTGAGATACTAATGCTACAACATTCATTCCAAGTATGGCTAATACAGGAAATATTTTTCAAAAAAAAGAAAAAACCCCTTTAACTCTTATTAGGATGCATTTTTTAATGCCGAAAAAATAAGGGGTATCGAGAGATTGGAAAGAAAGAATAAAGATATTGCAGGTCTGCAATCCCAATTCATTGCAGGATTGCAAACCTGCAAAAGGATTAAGAAGTGAATTAAACTAGCTTTGAGCTTTGTGCCACGGACCCGTTATCGCCAGCGTTAAGCCGGAGTGCTGAATATTCATAAATAGTGTAGAACCATCCGGTGAAAAGGTAGCGCCCGCCAATTCAGAGTTCGACTTTGCGTTGCTACCCAGCTTATATACCTTGCCTTCAGGCGTAATACCATTGAGATCTTGTTTCTCGTCTGTATCTTCGCAAACAATCAAATCGCCCCAGGGAGCCACCGTAAGATTGTCAGCATTTTCGATAATGGTGCTGTCCATCGATTCAACAAACAACTCCAGCTTGCCGGGATTGGTTGATTCACCAGCAGTCGCCTCAGAACCACTGGGCGTATATTTCCAGATTTGTCCCAGTTTTTCTGGTCCACCATTGGTGCAGGCAAAATAAACGGCATCATTACCATACCACATGCCTTCACCACGGGCAAAGCGGGCAGCGCCATCATCAAATCCCCGTAATCGCAGATCATCATTGGGATTATCAATGTTTTCAAGGTCAACCCACTCAACGTCCATTTGTTGGCCTACATTTACTGAGCGGGATTCCCAGTTGCGGGTATCAAAACTCGAGTTTCCTTTAATGGCCAGCGCTTGCAGGATCCCGCCGTCCAGAAGTTCGCCAGGCGTATTTGGGATAAAGCGATAAAGCAACCCATCGTGCTCATCCTCAGTCAAATAGACAACATCACTGTCGGGATCTACGGCAACGGCTTCATGATTAAAACGCCCCATCGCTTTGATTGGTGTGGGATTGGTAACGCCCATCTCGGTGGTAGCAGGTACTTCAAATACATAACCGTGATGTTTGGCATAAACATCATCCGGCTGGGTGACAATCTCTTCGCAGCTTAGCCAGCTGTTCCATGGCGTAGGGCCGCCGGCGCAGTTACGGATGGTACCGGTCAGGCTCAAATACTGCTTGACAACTTCCTGATTTTCGGTGTCATAGACGACCGTCGTGGTACCGCCCTGGCCTGGATTATTGTCGTTGCCATAGTCATAAAAATCTTCTGGACTCAGTTTGCTCGTGAGCCCAAAGTCTTCGCCAAACGCACTTTCTGCACCACCCTTGGCGGGATTAACTTCATGATTGCGAATCAGGATAGTAAGCCCATCGGGCCCGGGAAACGTCGCCATCCCATCGGGACGATGCGGTACAAAGAAGCCGTCATCCATTTTGTCGCCAAAGGTAGAAATAATTTTGTAGGAAAATCCCTTGGGCAGATCAAATAATCCGTTAGGATCAGATTGCAAGGGTCCAAAAGGATCAACAACTAAATTTTGGGATGCTTGTTTATCTGATGTACAACCGCTAAAGATTTGTAGTCCTGAAAAACCAAGTGCCATGGCCCCGGCCTGTTTCAGGAAATGTTTTCGTGAAATTGACATGGTACGAGGTTCAGATTCGTATTTGTGTTTAATACGCAGAATAAAAAATTAAGGGATAACATCAAGTTATGCGTTGTTTAACTTTGGAAGCACTGTTTTAACTTCATGTTAATATTCAAGGGTGTTCAAATTTGTTGATAAACTATTGCCGTAGGTTCTGTTTATGAGTTTTTTACAACTTTAAATAATGTTTTACGAGAATATTAGAATCAAGAGTAAATGACTTAACTAGAAAAACATATTTTTTAACTGTAATTATTACGTATCAAACATTCAAAAACAGATTGTTTATTACTTCCATTTATAAATATATAGTTGTTCCCTGTTTGCTTTTAGTATGCATGTCGGTAGAAAATGCATCGGTTGCCCAGAATACTTCATCTTATGATTCCAATGATGACGGAACCCGCCGAACCGTAACCGCACATTCAAAAAACGGATATCAGATCGAATTGGATGGCAAGCTATCTGATAACATTTGGGATGGGGTAACATTTACTTCTGATTTTAGGCAGAGAAAACCTGATGAAGGACAAAAAGCTACTGAAACGACCGAAGTTGCCTTTGTTTATGATGAAAACGCTCTCTATATAGGCGCCAGGATGTATAGCGAAAATCCATCGCAAATTCAGGCGCAATTAAGTAGGCGTGATAATATCGGTAATGCTGAACGGCTTATAATATCGCTGGATACTTATCTAGACCGTCGAACCTCCAGAAGTTTTGCAATCACAGCCTCCAGCGTGCGGGCCGATTATTTTCAGCCTCAGGATGAGATGAGCTACCGAAGTCGTGACTATTCCTTTGACCCTGTATGGACAGCAAAAAGTAATATAGATTCTTTAGGGTGGACAACTGAAATACGTATCCCTTTTTCACAACTCAGATATAGTGATCAGAAAAATCAGACCTGGGGTTTGAATATAAACCGCTATCTGCCTCACAAGAATGAAGATGATTTCTGGGTGATGATCCCCCAAGATGAAACAGGATGGGCCTCAAGATTTGGTTTACTAACAGGAATACAGGATATAAGCAGTTCAAAACAGATTGAATTCCTTCCATACACGGCAGGTAGTGCCCTAATTAAAGGCGCTCCTGACCCCAAAAATCCATTCAATGATGATATTAATCTTGAAGGTCGCTTTGGAGGAGACATTAAAATTAGCCTGGGACCTAATCTAAAAATGGATGGAACCGTTAACCCGGATTTTGGGCAGGTAGAAGCAGACCCGGCCCAGGTAAACCTCTCGGCTTTCGAAACTTTTTTTGAGGAAAAACGACCTTTCTTTACTGAAAATCAGCAAATTTTCCAGGTGCTTGGTGGCGGAGGACGATCAGACCGCTTTTTTTATTCCCGGCGCATTGGGGCAGAGCCTTCCCTAGATCCCAGTGGTGATAATATTGATTACGTGGACCGGGCCTCAAACACTTCTATCCTGGGCGCATCAAAAATAACCGGCCGGTTTCCTTCCGGTTTGTCAGTAGGTGGGTTGGCAACGGTCACCGCCAGGGAAAAAGCCGAAGTCTATGATTTGAGTTCTGATACTTACGACGATGTAACCGTTGAACCGCTCACAGGTTACGGGGTTTTGCGAATGCAACAAGAGTTTGGAGAATATTCTTCCACCGTCGGCGGAATATTAACATCAGTATACCGTGACCTGCAGTCTGGATCTGAGCTATCAGATATTCTCAACAAAAATGCATTGACCGGGAGTGCCGATTGGAATTTGCGATTCAAAGGTGGCAAATACCAAATTTCCGGAGATGCTGGGTTCAGCTATATTTCAGGGTCTCCAAAAGCAATGCTAAGAGCTCAGCAATCGAGTGCACGTTATTACCAAAGACCTGATGCAAGTTATCTTTCTGTTGATTCAACACGTACCTCGCTCTCAGGTTACCAAGCTGGAATTAATCTGGAGAAGAATGCTGGTAAACATTGGTTGTGGGAAGTCGGGGGGCGACTTAAATCACCAGGCTTTGAATTGAACGATACAGGAATCCTGTTTTCTGCTGATGATATCAGCACTCAAGCTGAGCTTACGTACCGTGAAAACGATCCGGGTTCCTGGTACCAGTCTTACCGGCTGGAAATAGGTATTGATAATTCTTGGAATTATGGAGGATTGAGAAAAGAAACCGGTTTACAGTTTAGTGGGGATTTAGAATGGAAAAACTTTTGGTCTACAAATTTTTTCATGCAATACCAACCAAGGGGTATGTTCGACGGTCGAACACGGGGCGGTCCGCTGATTGGTCGACCGGAAAATATGTTCCTAAACGCCGGAATTAGTACCAATCGCAGCAGCAAATTATTCTCCAGGCTCAATTACCGACACTGGACTGACGAGTTTGGCGGATGGATGCATAATATTAGTGGGGAGTTTCAATATCGTTCCGGCGAACGTTGGGAATTGTCACTCCGTCCACGATTCCAAATGGAAAAAGAAAAACAGCAATATTTGGAAACGCTAGAAAATGGACCAGCCGCTACATTTGGGAAACGTTATATATTTTCAACTATCGAACGAAGAACTCTTTCGCTAAGAATGCGAGTTAACTATGCCTTTAATCCCAAATTAACACTTGAATTATATGCAGAGCCCTTTGTTTCGAGCGGCAACTATTCCAATCCCGGCGAATTACCAAGCCCCGGATCATATAGGCTGGATCGTTATAATATAGATGGTCGGACTCAAAATGGTGATTATATAGCGAACGACGGTGAAGAACAATTTACGGTATCTGATCCCGATTTTGTGGTTCACTCGTTTCGCAGTAATCTGGTACTGAGGTATCAATGGAGACCCGGCAGTACTTTCTTTTTGGTCTGGCAACAGAATCGTTTTGTTGAAGATGAACTGAGCCGATTTGCTGAGCCCGGGGATCTCATAAATACACTTAACGAAACCGGAGATAACATAATAAGCATAAAATTTACTTACTGGATTCCGGTTAACTAAATAAGTCTTTTTAGAACCTCTGTTCTTGTGTAAAATTGATTATGCTTTGGCGGGGTTTATATCTTCGCCGGCAATCCAGGCGGGCATCCAGCTTTTGGCTTTGAGCTTTGCCAGCACGTTCTCTGATGCCACGTAGACCACCGGGATAAATACCAGCGTTACAAGTGTCGAAGCCGTAAGTCCGCCAATAACCACACGGGCCAGTGAGGCCTGAATTTCGGCACCGGACCCAAATCCAAATGAAAGCGGTAGCAGGCCGAGGATGGTTGTGAGTGTAGTCATGAGAATGGGACGCAGCCGCAACTTGCCCGAGTGTATTACAGCCTGGCGGACATTCATATTATGTTCACGGCGCATCAGGTTGATGTAATCGACCAGCACAATTGCGTTGTTGACTACAATCCCGATTAGCATGACAATGCCCATCATGCTCTGCATGTTGATGGTAGTACCGGTAATCATCAATGTGGGGACGACGCCAATAACGGCCAGCGGTACCGAAAACATCACCACCAGCGGATCAAAAAATCGTTCAAACTGGGCCGCCATTACCATGTAAATAAGAATCAGAGCCATGACGATCGAGAGCCGAAAGTCAGCCGCAGCTTTTTGCTGCTCTTCGTATTCTCCGCCATAGGTTATTGTAAAGCCTTCGGGCAGCTGCATGGAGGATAATCTAGCGCGGATTTTCTGCACGGCTTCACCCAGCGGCACCCCGCTTTGCAGGTTTGCCGAGATGTAGGAGACCCGTTGACTATTGACGCGATTGATGTCAGTGGGGCCACGTCCTTTTTGCTTGGATACAACTGCAGAGACAGGCAGCACTTCACCATTCGGCGTGCGTATGGATATGTTTTCCAGATCTGTTGTGCTTAGACGGTCTTTAGGTTGTAGTCGAACGTTGATGGGAAACTCATCGCCACCTACGCGAAAGGTGCCGGCACGACTGCCGCCTACGTTGGTTTGAATTATCTGGGCTACTTCTCGAACGGTGAGTCCCAGATCCGCAATTTTTTCACGGTCAAACAGGAGGTTCTGCTCAGGTCGCCCTTCCCGCCGATCGGTTCGTACGCCGGTCACTTCAGGGATTTCCTCCATCCGCTGTTTGATCTCTTCGGACAGGGTTTTGGCTTGTTCAAGATTATAGCCACGTAACTGTACTTCAACGGCTTCACCGCCGCCCGAACCAAAGATACGACGTAGTATCCAAAGCCCTGATTGGGCATCCACGCGTATATCTCCGCCGGGGATGAGTCCAGAGATGTTCTTGCGTATGCGGTCGGCTATTTTTGATGTGCTCATAGAACGTTTTGAAGCCTCTACCATCGCAATTTCCACTTCTGCCCGGCCATCGCGGACATCCGTCGTAACGTGTTCCACATCGTCCATCGGCAAATTGGCACGGACCACTTTTTCAAGCTCTTTCAGGTATTCGTTTTGTACGGCGATATTGGTGCCCTCAGCCATCATAAAGTCAACATCAATTTCATCCGCATCCGATTGCGGGGCCAGTTCGACCGGGATGAGGGGAACCAGTAGAAAACAACCAATAACCAATACTCCGGTAATACTGAATACCATCTTTCTGTGGTCCAGGGTGTATTCAATCATCTTGGAGTAGCGATGTTCCATAATGGCAAACAAGCGCTGGAACCAATTCTTTTGCTGAGCTTTTTCCGAATCGTCAGGTTGTACAGTCAGGAATTTGCTACAGAGCATCGGCACCAGCGTAAGAGCGACAAACAGCGAGCACACGAGGGCAAAAACAACAACCAATGCCAGCTGTTGGAAAAGGCTTCCCGAGATGGTCTGCATAAAGACAACAGGAAGAAAAATTACCGAGGTGGTAATAGTGGAGGCCAAAATTGCACCGCCCACTTCGCGGGTACCTACAAGGGCGCTGGTTTTCAGGTCTTTGCCGCGCTCCTCCCTGAGCCGGATTATATTTTCGAGCACCACAATGGCATTGTCAACAATCAGACCCACCCCCAGGGCCAATCCGCCGAAACTCATTTGATTAAGCGTGAGGCCGTTGAAATAGAGCAAACCAAAAGTGGCAATGATTGATATGGGGATAGCCAAAGATATAATAAAGGTTGACGAACCATTGCGCAGAAACAGGTAGAGAACCACAATAGCCAGCAGTGCTCCCCAGATAGCTGACTGTTGCACATTGTCGATTGAGTTTTGGATAAATTCGCTCTGGTCGGTGGTGACAAACAGGTTCATATCGTTGCGCTCGGTATTGATACGCTCAATTTCTTGCCGGATATTTTCTGCCACTGCCACCGTATTGGCCCCAGTCTGTTTTCGTATGCCAAACCGTACCATCGGTTTGTTGTCAATCGTGACGAGCCGGTTGAGGTCCTCATAGCCCCAGCTCACTTCAGCTACATCCTTCACGCGGATAGGCTTGCCATCCACCATGGTTATAATGGTATTGGCGATCTGATCAATGGATTTATATTCACCGAGTGTGCGTACATACAGCTGTTGAACGCCGGAGTTAACATTACCACCCGGGAGGTTCACATTTTCACTGGTAATAGCTTGCTGTACCTGCGCCGAAGACAGGCCGCTGGCAATGAGTCGGTCCCGCTTCAACTCCACATGTACTTCTTTATACACGCCTCCCCAGATATCGATGGAGCCCACGCCGGGAATTTGCTCAAAACGTTTGGTGACTTCCCGTTCCAGGGTTTGAGTGAGTTCCTGGAGGTTCCTGTCGGAGTTTGCACCCACAATCACAATGGGAAAATTATTGGGATCAAACTTCCAGATGCGCGGTGGTTCGGCCTCAGGTGGCAGCTCATCCCGAACGCGATCCAGGGCCGCGCGAATATCATTGGCTGCTACATCAATGTCAGTCCCTTGGGCAAACTCCAGCGTAACACGGCTTCGTCCTTCTGAGGAGCTTGATCGTACTCGTTCTACTCCAGGTACGCCGGCAATGGTGTTTTCAATGCGCTGGGTGATAATTTTTTCAATTTCCTCGGGCCCCACATTGGGATACTCCGTGGCTACGGTAAGTTGCGGATATTCTACCGGTGGCAGCAAGTCTACCGGCAGGTAACGAAAGGAGATGACCCCAAGCACGATGATGATCAAAAACAACATCGTAGTGGCAATGGGACGTTTGACGGCAGTTTCGGTAATTTTCATGGTCTCAAAAGTTCAAACGTTAAATATTATTGACTGGAGGAGCCTGAGGATCCGGACTGTCTGTCGAGTACATTTTTCAGTAGGTCCTGCCGCTGCAATCCCTGCAGGGCCATAATGCGATTCCATGAGCTGGTGCGCACTCGTGCTTTCCCTCGTCCACCAGAGAGCAGATCCTGTCCTACTGTTACAATCCAGCTACCGGGATCGATACCTTCAACGCCTAGTTCCATGCGACCCTCAGCTAATACATTTATTGGTTTAAACTGGATGTCGGTTGCTTCGGTAAGGGGCGGTGGGTTATCGGGATCGACCTGTTCGGCCGGTTCAATTTCGGATCCCAGTGCGGAAGCCACAAAAACGCCCTCTTTGCCAGTACTGGGATTGGTGTAAATGGCACTGGTGGGTATGAGCGTTGCCTGCTGGCTTTCGCCATAAAGGATATCTACCGGAACAAACATGCCCGGTCGCAGCCGGTTCTTATCATTACTGACGTCAATTTCGCCCTCGGTGCTTCGCGTCACATTGTTGAGGAAGGGTGAAATTCTAGACAATTTGGCCTCCATCACCTGTTGATTATTGCCAGTGCCTGTATAAATACGTGCAGTCTGACCAACCTTTACCTCATTCAGCATTGATTCTGTCAGCACGACTTCCACTCGCAGGTTGTCAAGATCGCCGATGGTGAAAAGCCGCGTGCTCGAATTAACCTGCATACCTACCTCGGCATTGCGCTGGCCCACGGTTCCGGAAATCGGCGCGCGGATCACGGTCTTTGCCAAAATTTCTTTCTGTTCTTGCAGATTGGATTCAGACTGCGACACCTGTGCTTCGGCCAGCTCAACGTCGGCTTCAGCTGATGACATTTGAGCCTGTAGCGTTTCTATTTCCAAGTCACTGGACAATTCCTGGTCGCTTAATTTCTTGGTTCGCTTGTACTGGGCTTCAAGCTCTTGGTAGCGTGCTTTTGCCTGCTTCAGCCGTGCTCGGTTGATACGGAGATTGGCCTCGGCCTGCTGTACCTGCTCTTGGTATTGCTTATCTCCCAGCGACACAATAGGATCACCCTTTTGAACGGCATCGCCATTTTGTACGTGGACTTCAGTAATTTTTCCCGATATTTCGGGATAAAGAGAAACTTGGTTTTGAGCAATTACTGTACCACTGAGACGCTCGGAAAGTGGTAGTGAGCCGTAACGGGCTTGCACGGCTTCCACGGCCGGAGTGGTTGAGTCTTGTGACCTGTTATTGCCACTGTTTTCTGGACTTCCATAGCAGGAGGTAAGGGTTACGGCTACAAGTAGCAGTACTAAATTCTGTATTGATGATGGTTGTTGTCTAAACTTCATAAGGTGGAAATGAAAATTGATCTTATTAAATCCTCAAAAGGTACTGACAAAAAGAGAAACATTGTATAATTCGTTCGCTAAGAGATGTAATAGGTTGTTAGAATATTCAACAGTAAGAAACGACCCAATTCTGAAGGAATGTTGAACGTTTTACTTGAAAACCGCTGTTTAGGTGATCTTTAAATGAATTTTACATGATCTAATGGATACCCTTACACAAATTACGCTCGGCGCGTCCGTCGGGGAAGCTCTATTGGGCAAGAAATTAGGTAATAAGGCCCCCATCTGGGGCGCTGTATTTGGGATGGTTCCCGATTTGGATGTACTTGTTAATCCATTTGTATCAGAGGTGCAGGCCTTGGTCATTCATCGAGGCATTACTCATTCCCTGCTTTTCAGCATTGTTGCGGCTCCGTTGTTTGGATGGGTTTTGCACAAATATTATTGGAATAACAAAAGTGAGGTTGGCTGGCGGGATTGGTCATTGCTGGTATTCTTGGCGATAATCACGCATATCTTTATCGATGCCTGCACTAGTTACGGCACACAGGTCTTGCAGCCATTCAGCAATTATTCGTTGAGCTTTAACTCTATTTTTATTGTGGATCCGTTCTATACCCTGCCCCTGATGGTAGGTGTTCTCACAGCGCTTTTTTTGAGACACAATGCCCCCAAAAGAAGATGGAGCAACAATATCGGCCTAGCTGTCAGCTCGCTATATCTGATGGCTGGTTTTGGGATTAAAGCGCACGTAAACACTGTTTTTAAACAGAACTTCGCGGCGCAGGATATCCAGCCTCAACAATATATGACGACACCAGCTCCGTTCAGCATTTTTCTGTGGACAGGTTATGCCAAACAAGGTGATACAATCTATGCCGGGTTATACTCCATTTTTGATGATGAAGCAGATATTAATTTTCAGATGGTTCCACAGAACAAGAAATTGTTGATGCCTTACCAAAATCAATTGCCGGTGGAGCGCATCAAGTGGTTTTCGCAGGGATATTTCGCGGCCGAGCAAACTTCGCCGAATTTGGTTGTCCACGATCTGCGCTTTGGCCGCTCCGACCTGTGGCTGGATGATAAACAGGCGCCCTTTGTCTGGAACTACCGGCTGCAGTTTAATGCCGATTCCACTGTGGTTACAGGATTTAAGCAGCAGGAACCCAGCTTTAATGCCAGCGGTGAAGTTTGGAATAAGCTAATCAATCGCACTTTCGGTAAAGAATTTTAATGGCTATCGGTTGTTAACCGCAGAGTTACGCCAAGGGATCGCAGAGAGTTTTGAGAATTTATTCCCACTTGCTGTACGAAGTAGGTTTTAATGTAGGTCGGCCTTCTTGTCCGATCAAATCCGCCAGACGGGTAAAATGTTACCCTATAAAGGCTATTTCCAACAAGCATGGTTACAAAAATACAGCTGTTGAAGGGTCAGATTTTAGATAGCTAAGATAATATTTACCTGCAGGTTGAATAGCTGATCGAAAAGCCCACAATTTGATTAATGTATTCAATATTTTTTGTAGTGACATGCCGGAGCATATCACTACAAATATATCTGTAATTATTCCTGATCAGACTCTTTGCCTTGCCCGCCGCCAACCTGTGGTACGTCAACGTCCGACATTGATTTAAAGACTTCCAGCATCTCCATTGGCAGTGGCAACAGTGCAAAGGTCGTATTTTCTTCGCTAATATCGCTCATGGTCTGCAGGTAACGCAGTTGTAGGGCCATCGGTGCAGCCTTCATCATATTAGCTGCTTCCACAAGGCGTTCGGCTGCCTGGAATTCGCCCTCGGCATTGATAACCTTTGCACGACGATCACGTTCTGTTTCGGCCTGACGAGCCATGGCTCGCTTCATATTTTCGGGAAGTACCACATCTTTGACTTCCACGGCTGTTACCTTAATGCCCCATGGGTCGGTCTGCCGGTCGATAATTTCCTGTACTTTCTTGTTTACTTTTTCGCGATTGGCCAGCAGTTCGTCCAGCTCAACTTGACCCACAATACTTCGCAGAGTGGTCTGTGCCAGCCACGAGGTCGCCTCAATATAGCGCTCTACCTGTATGACAGCCTGCTCGGCATCCAGCACTCTAAAGAAAGTAATCGCGTCCACGTGGACGGTTACGTTATCCTTGGTAATAACCTCCTGCCGATCAACATTAATGGTGAGTATGCGTAAGTCTACCCGCTCAATTTTATCGATAAAGGGAATCAGGAAGATGAGCCCGGGTCCCTTGGTTTTTAGGTATTTACCCAGCCGAAAGACGACGGCGCGCTCATACTCACGCAGGATTTTGAACATCTGTGGCAGTATAATTGCTGCCAGCACCGCAATGGTAATCACCCAGGTCAGGGTGTCGAAAAGCGAACTATTGTTTTCCATAAGAACCTCTTTGTTTGATAGTAAATTAAACTAGTTATGAAGCGTCAGACACTGGTTGTACTTTAATTGTTAGTCCCTGAATATCAACGACTTCGCAGGTCTCTCCCTCATCAATTTCTTGGTTGCTGACAGCATTCCAGTATTCTCCGCTGATGAAGACGCGACCGTTTTCTGCATTAATTTTTTCGACGACCTCGGCCCGTTTGCCAATCATCGACTCTTTGCCCGTTTTGCTGGTGGTAAATTGTGCTCGGATACCTTCCGTGACAATCCAGACGAAAAACAGCGTAGTTAAAATAGTTGCTGGAATTAGCCAAGCCCACGAGAGCTCCATCGACTCCGGCAGGTCCTGGAACAGCATAAGCGCACCAAGAAAGAACGATACAGCCCCCCCTGCAATGAGCAGCCCAAAGGTGGGAGTAAAAGCTTCAGCGATAAAGAGTATAATAGCTAATCCAATCAGCGCAAAGCCGGCCAGGTTGATTGGCATGGCGGCTGAAGCGTAAAGTACTAAAATAAGCGCGATGATGCCTGCAACGCCCGGCACAATAGCACCGGGATTAGTGACTTCGCCGATGATGCCATAAATAGCAATCATGGTCAAAATTAACATCACTTCGGGGCGCATGATAAAGTCCAAAAGCTTTTCCGCTAAGTTCGGGGGGAGTTCGGTGATTTTTGCATTACGGGTCTTGAGCGTGTCCCCATTGATAACCCGGCCATCCATCTTTTCAAGGAGTTCGTCGCGATTGCTGGCAATTAGATCAATAACATTGATCTCCAGTGCTTTATCGGCGGTAATAGCTTCTCCGTCGCGAACGGCCGAGCGCGCCCACTTGGCATTACGGTTACGACGTTCTGCGATGCTTTCGATAAAGCTTTCCGAATAGTTAAAAATCTTTTTCTGCATCACCGAGTCGGTTTGTCCACCGCCCATCTGCACCGGTGATGCGGCCCCGATAGTTGTGGTCGGAGCCATGGCCGCCACATGGGAAGCCAGCGTGATAAAAGTTCCTGCACTGGCCGCCCGGGCGCCTTCCGGTGCTACATATACAACGATGGGCAGATCCCTGGAATCCAGGAAGGCCTGTACGATATTCTTGGTCGATTCCAGCAGTCCACCCGGGGTATCAAGTTGGATGATCAGGCATTCGGCGCCCTCCCGGTTGGCCATTTTTATCCCCCGGTTGATATAGTTGGTTGTTGTTGGAGAGATGGACCCCTCAATCGAAATCATAGTCACTTTCGGGGAATTATTCCCCGATTGACTAGCCGTGGTATCTTGCTGGGATATCCCGCTCCCCACCAGCAGTGGCAAAAGCGATATGAGTATTAATTGTTTCATACCATAAAGTTATGAAAAAGGACTTCGGAAACAACATAGCCCCAAAATATTTTAAACAGCGGTGACTAACCGATCGTTTAGCATGGTTGCTGCTGTACAGGATGTCATTTATATTGGAAGAAATCATTAACTAACTAATTAGTTCCGAGATGGCAGATCAGACGGCGGATACGCGGACGGAAATTATCAACGCAGCACGCAGGGAATTTTTCAAACATGGGTACGAAGGAGCAAGGCTCCAGAAGATTGCGGATCAGATTGGAGCAACAAAAGCGATGATCCACTACTATTTTAACACCAAGAAGGAGCTCTTTGAGCGGGTGTATACCCAGTCGGTGGGCGAAATTTTTGGGGGATTGGGTGAGATCCTGGATCAGGATCTGCCACTCTTTAAAAAGATTGAGCAGTTGGTGGTTGCCTGTCTGGATAAATCGGAAACGCATCCGCAGGTGTTGGCTTTCGTGATCACCGAAAGCAATCGCAAGCCTGATTGGTTGCAGCCTATTTTTGAGGAGCGCATTCAGTTGGAGCTGGTCTCATTCAATGAAGAACTAGATGAGGCGGCCTCGAATTATGAGATCGCTTCGGTGGACGCACAAAACTTGCTGCTTAATATCTTTTCGCTTTGCTATTATCCAGTACTTTCGAATACGATCAACCGGTCGCTGCTAAACACAAACGGCACATCCGGTGGTAGTTCCGCCAACACCAATCGCAAGGGGCTAATTCTGGATACCATTCTCAACTGGCTGACGGCCTGATATTATCATGCACACGACCTGCACCTCTTGGAATAAGAGTTGATCCGTAAACATGAGCTACTCAAAATCACCTGCGGTGCGTTTATGAACGGAATACATGTTTCCGTTTTATTTTGCTTGGTGACCTACATATCGATCAGGTAGTGATTGAAGAGAGATATAGCAATATGTCACTGTAGGATATGAACCCGTCATTTTTGGGGTTTTAAAATGTCGCCGTCCCGGTCAGTTTGTGGATTTTCTCCCGCAGCACCGATAAGATCAACTCAATATCCTCCAAGTGGGTACGGAAGTTGAGCACCGCCAGCCGCAGGTACACTGTATCGTTGATATGTGTGGAGGACAAGAACACCCGGCCATCGCGATGGATTTCGTCCGTTAGGTTTTTATTGAACCTGTTGGCATCGCCTTCCTCAGGAATATATCGAAAAAACAGTACCGATAGTTCGGGCTCGGGTCCCACTTCAATGTTGTCAATTTGCTGTATTTCCCGGTAAAAATAGCGCGTCAGCAGTAGCTTTTCCTCCAGCGCAGCGCGGAATGGTGCCACCCCAAATAGCTGAAGTGGGAGCCACATCCGCAGCCCGCGAAAATGCTTGGAGAGCTCCGGTGACAAGTCGGCCGGAGAAGCCTCTTCGGTAGCTTTAAGGGTATCCTGCAGGTAATTGGCCGTCATGTGCTGCGACTCGTACAGCTTTTGGCCGTCCTTTACCAGCAGCGCACCTGACCCGTACGGCAAAAACAGCCCCTTGTGGGGATCAATGGTGACAGAATCCGACTTTTCAATACCCGACATCACTTCTTGCCCATGATCAGTGAGCAGGAAAAATCCGCCATAAGCGGCATCCACATGGACCCAGATATTTTCGCGCTCGGCAATATCGCCTATTGCATCCAACGGATCCACGGCACCGAGATCGGTGGTGCCAGCGGAGGCAAAAATGACGAGTGGAATCAGGTCTTCTTCGATATCGGACTGAATTTGTTTTTCGAGCTTGCTAGCTTTCATGCGGTAGTGCTCGTCCATGGGAATAGTGCGGATGTTTGCATCGCTGAGCCCTGCAAATTTGATGGCTTTGATGACGCAGTGATGCACTTGATGCGTGGTGTAAATAACGGCGCGGTCGAAATTATTGGCACTAATCCCGGAATCATCCCGGGCCGCAACGAGCCCGACCAGGTTGGCAATGGATCCCCCCGAGGTAAGGTTGCCGGCGGCCCCGTCCGGATAGCCAATCAGATCGCACATCCAGCGAATGCACATATTTTCGATGCGCACTGCGCCGGGAGAGGAAAAGAAAACACCGGTATAGCGGTTGGTTATGGCAGCCAGGTAATCGGCAATGGCCGAGGGATACAGCCCTCCGCCCGGAATATAGCCGGCGTGTTTGCCTGAGGCAGGATTAAGGCCCTGGCTGTCCACCTCTGATTTGAGCGTCTGTAGTATGGTATCAAAATTTTTGGGCTGATCCTCGAACGGCAGATCGTACACCCCGCGCCCCTTCTCGTTGGTTTGCACGTAGGCGGGTAGTTCGGGCAGGTTATCAAGAAAGTCGTCGCCGTACTTTTTTGCGTTTTCCAAAAGGTGATCACGCTCTTTGGCAGTGGGTTCTAGCTGACGTGCCTGCTGTTCGAGTTTTTTAAGCCGTTCTTTCATTGATACTGTCTTTAATCGTCAGGTTAGAAATAATTTCAGAAGTGTTTGTGAAGACTTATAGGAAGATGGAATTTAGATTCCACCAGTTTAAGAGTTTAAAACAAAGTGGTAGTTTTTACGTTTAATAAGCTAATGATTTAAACCCATAAATTTGAAGTATTCTGATGAACAAAAATAGTTTACGTACGGTCTTCCTGATGACGCTGGCTGCCGTTCTTTTTATGCTGGTGGGTCAGGTGTTGGGTGGTTCCACGGGCCTCGTTATTGCGTTTATTGTAGCAATGGGCATGAACTTTTTCAGCTATTGGAAATCCGATAAAATGGTGCTCCGCATGTACAAGGCGAAGGAGGCGGACCGCCAGTCACATCCCCAACTGTATAACATGATTGAGGAACTGGCGCGCAAAGCTGATCTGCCCATGCCGGCGGTGTATATCATCCCGCAGGAACAGCCCAATGCGTTTGCGACGGGACGCAACCCCGAGCATTCAGCGGTGGCCGTTACGGAGGGCATTCTGCGAACGCTTGATAAACAACAACTCCGGGGTGTTATTGCCCATGAGCTGGCCCACATTCAGAACCGCGATATACTCACGCAAACGATGGTTACGACCGTAGTAAGTGCACTGAGTATGCTGGCACAGTTTGCTATGTTTATTCCGTTTGGCGGTGGCGATCGCGATTCCAATCCGTTAGTAGCGCTCGTAGTATTGATTACGGCCCCGATTGCAGCTACCATGTTGCAGGCAGCTATCAGCCGCACGCGTGAATATGAAGCCGATCGCGTGGGCGCCGAAATTTCCGGGGAACCCGAACAACTGGCAGCAGCACTGCGAAGCATTGAAAAAGCAGCTGAGCAGATTAAGATGAATGTGTCGGAGACGGCCATGCGTTCGACATCCCATATGTTCCCGGTAAATCCATTCAGTGGTGAGCGTTTTATGAGTCTTTTCTCGAGTCATCCCGAGACGCAGGACCGTGTGGATAAATTAATGCACATGGCTCGCACCGGCGAATACCAGTTTGACTAAGAAAAATGAACTCTCAGGGGTTGTAGGTTAAACTATTTCGAGCTGAGCTGGGAGGCAGATAAAAAATAGAGAGCGGTATAAAAAAGCCCCCAGGACAATAATGTCCCAAGGGCTTAGTCTATGAGGGGATAGCAAGTCAGGAAACTATCGACATGCTATTCTTCTTGGTCTTTATACTGTTCGTTATATGCATTTTTAATGCGCTGATTCATGTGACGCTTATAGTTTTTGTATTCATACTTGCGCACAGTAAATGCAGAGTGATAATTTCCGTCGTTGCAATCAACTTTTAGCTTATTCGTATGATCAGTTTCGCTGATTTCTACCTGGATTTCGCCCAGTTTGTATGATTCAATAACAGAGCTCATAAAGAATATCTCAGTTCATTTTGGCGCAAGATAAGGACATCTCCGCCCATTTTGAATCTTTTTTAACCAGCGCTGGGCTCTTGCAACAAATACTAAGAGGATCAATAGTCACCACGACCACCGCCTTGACCTCCGCCACGACGATCTTGGTTATTCTTTCCGAAGAAATACTGGAAGTTGAGCGAGAATGATCGCGAAGACCAGCTAAATTCGCGATGTGAGTAAAAGTCGGTATTGGGATTGCCGTCGGTAGTAACAGTATTGTTGAAGTGCTGCGAATTAAAGACATCGCGGACGTTAAGGGAGATTTTTGCTTTGCCATCCATCAGGTCGTAGCTCATGCCGGTGTCCAGCATCGTCATACCTTCGCGGGTACCCTGTGGTGTATTACTTGGCCCGCGGTATCGCATTGATGCCTGATAGTTTAACCCTTCGGTAACCTCCCAGCGCAGTCGCATGCGTCCCCGGAAGTTATCAGATGTGCTGTTGAATGCCTGATTTTCATACGAACCCTCGGTATTGGATTTAAAGATATTGGCATTGGCATTCAGGTTGAGGGAGTTGGCAATTTCCTGATCAGCCGACAGTTCAATACCCCAGGATTTTTCCGTCGCAAAGTTGATGGGAAATCGATACAATACGCCGCTCCGTTGCTCTGTGATGTCTTCGATGACTTCCGTACGGTGCCGGTAGTAAAAGCTGGTCAGCAGCGATCCTGAATTCCAGTAATGCAGATAGCCCGCTTCGTACGAGTTACTGAACTCGGGTGTCAGATTAGGATTACCGATAAACTGACTACGCGGGTCGCCGTAGTCCACAAAGGGGATAAGCGAACGCGACCATGGGCGGCGCAGCCTGCGGCTGTAACTAAGCTGCACCGACTGCTCCTCGTTGAATGCATAATTCACCGATATGCTGGGGAAAAGATTCAGGTAATTTATTTCGTTTACATTGCCGGCACTTTCAATTTCAGTGCGAATGTTAGTGTTTTCGAGGCGCAGGCCAACCTGACCAGAGAACGAGCCGAATTCTCCACCCAGTATTACAAAGGCCGCATTAACGTTTTCAGTGTATAAAAAGTCCTGCGTGTAAGCTGGTTGTGGTACCCAATTGCCATTTTCGAGCGAATCCACACTATAGCCGGTGTCCATCCACTCGGTATCGCTGCGGAGACCGACCTCTAGTTTACCGTTGTCGCCCAGTGGACGCTTGTATTCAGCGTTAATTCGCAAATCCTGCTCGCTTTCGGTGTCTGTGGACTGCTGAAGTGGATTTGAGTTTCGGATAATATCTGTTTCAGCGTTCTCTTTGCTGTAATCAAAGCTGGCGTCAGCTACTAACTTGTGATCTTCGCCATCGATTTTATTTTCATAGTCGAGATTGAAGTCAAAATTACGTTCATTTTGCGTCTCGTTATTTTCGCGGAATATGCGATTTTCCACGTCGCCGTCCAGCGCACCCTGCACGTATTTGTAATCAGTATATTCAGTATCTTCGTTATTACTTTCGCGCTCCATGCTGATGTAGGAGCTGGCCGTTAATACTTCATTTTCTGAGAGATAAAAGTCAGCACCGAATCGCAGGTCGCCATCTACTTCTGTCTCTTCCGCATCCGTTTGTTCGCGGTACATATATGTAGTATCAGATCCTGCAAAGCGCTGGAACGAATTGCCCGATTCAGGTTCCGAACGGTAGTCGGCTCCGAGATCCATAAACCAGTTGATATTATCGACGCGATAATTCAGGTTGACAGATCCTCCGTATTCTGTGGGATACCCTCCTTCAACATTTGCGCTGCCGTTTATGCCGCGTTCTCGTTTTTTCTTTAGAACGATGTTAATGATCCCTGCTGAGCCTTCGGCAGCATACTTAGCTGAGGGATTGGTAACAATTTCCACTTTCTTAATCATTGTGGCAGGGATGCTGCGCAGGGCATCAACTGAGCCGCTGACCATGCTCGATGGTTTACCGTTAATCAGTACGCGTACCGATTCATTGCCGCGCAGGCTGATATTCCCGTCGATATCAGTGGCAATAGACGGTACGTTATTGAGTACCTCAACGGCCGAGCCGCCCATACTGGTAATATCTTGACCCACATTGAAAACGCGTCGGTCAAAGTTCATTTCCATTTGAGACTGTTCGGCGCGGACGAACACTTCTCCCAGATTCTCCGATTTGAGTTTCATCGTGATGGTTCCCACGTCTTCGGTTTCTCCGTCATCAACCCGTACCTCTACTTTCTTTGTCTGATACGAGAGGTAGGTGATTTCCAGCACATAGCTGCCGGGATTAACATCAATAGTAAAGACACCGTTGCTGTTGGTAGCTCCTCCATTTATGACATCACTTTCTGAGGAGTTGTAAACAGCCACCGAGGCACTTATTAGGGGTTCTGATTGGGGATTGATCAGCTTTCCTGTAATAGTGCCTTGCTCGCTCTGGCCAAAAGCCAAAACAGTAATAGCAAAAATGAAGATAAACGTTGAAATAAACCTCTTCATGTCGAAGCTTTTTTATCGTGCGGTAGTTCCAGTGCTGGGTTAACTTAAACAACCATCCTGTCTGAAGGTTGTAACAAAGTTGAACCAAATTTGAAGATTTTGAAGAGCTAAATTTCCAACTGGATGGTGTGCCATCCATCTTCGTAATTGTACGAGATAGAATAATTGTTTTGATCAACAATTCTTTTGATTATCGACAAACCAAGTCCGATGGAATTGGTGCTGGTATCGGCTTTCTTGAAGCGCCCAAAAAGCTCGTCGGTGGGTATGGAGGGGGCTTCGCCGGTGTTGGAGATGGTAAGGGTATCATTCGTTAGGGTAATGGAGATGCTCCCCCCTTCAACATTGTGTTTGATAGCATTCTGAAAAAGGTTGGTCCATAGGATATCAGCCAATACGGGATGCATTTCTACAAATACATTTTCTTCGAGGTCCGTTTCAACATCGAGACCATTGAGGGCGATAAATTCTTCAAACGATTGTGTACTCTCTTTGATAATCTTTGTGAAGTTTACCTTCTCGGTCTCCACAAATTCGTGATTCTCAATCTTGGTGAGCAGGGCCAGTGATTCGCTGAGTCGAGACAGTTTCTTAATAGAACGCTGGCTGGCTTCAACAAACTGGTATTGCTCGGGACTCAGGTCGGTTTCGGTCAGTAGTTCAAGCTTGCCCTTGACAATCGAAAGCGGCGTTTGCAGTTCGTGTGAGGCATTTTCAGCAAATTCCTTCAGGTTGATATAGTCTGCTACGGCTTTATGGGTCATTTCTTCTACAAACTTATTCAGGTCGTCAAACTCCTTAACGTTTGTCTCTTCTGCCGTAATTGGTTCTTTGTCTTGCAGTGTAAAGTTTTTAATACGTTTCAGCGTGTCGCGAAATGGCTTAAACAGGCGGTTCGATACGATGAAGCCCACCCCGATAGCACCAATAATCTGCATGCCCAAAATCCAGAGCAGTATTTTTGTTACGGCCTCGGTAATATCATCCGTTTCTACGAGCTGTCCATAGGTAGCAATGCGATAAGAATTATCTCCAACAGTCCGATAGGCCACCATTTTGAGGTTTGGTTCCATCTGCTGGAGCCGTTCGTTCCAGACCAGCGTATCGCGAACTTCAACATTAGGCTCAACGGTGCTTGGTAGCTGAGAAACAATCAGGTTGCGATCTTCTTGGTCGCTTACCTTGTCCGCAAAGTTTTTGCCCTGCTCCAACAGGTAGGTTACGCGTTCAACACGATCCAAGAACCGCCATTTGAGCTCGGTGTCGAGCTCATCCTTAATAATAAAATAAGACGTATATCCACCGATGCCGAGTACTACAACAGTTACGGCAAGGTAGAGGAGTAAAAATTTCGAGGTCAGTTTCATATCACTTCGTCACTTTAAACTTGTACCCAATGCCATACACACTTTCGATATAATCGTTGGCCCCGGCCTCTTCGAGCTTCTTACGCAGGTTCTTGATATGCTGATAAACAAAATCCAGGTTACTGAGGTGATCAACATAATCGCCCCAGAGATGTTCAGCAATAGTCTGCTTGGAAAGCACATGATTTTTATTCGAAGAGAAATACAGCAGCAGCTCATACTCCTTGGGAGTCAAATCCACAGGCTCTTCATCCACGGTTACCTCCATCGTTTTGGTGTTAATGGAGATCTCATTTACGTTCACAATATTCTGTCCATCGTGTTGCTGCCGGCGGTTTACAGCCTTGATCCGAGCATGTAGCTCTGGCAATTGAAATGGTTTGGTCATGTAGTCGTCGGCCCCCAGCTCCAGCCCCTCGATCTTGTCATCCAGGGCATTTTTGGCAGAGATGATAATGGTACCGGTTTGGGGATTTACGGACTGCAATTCTCGCAGAACCTGTAGGCCTGATCCACCGGGAATCATGATATCGATTAGTACCACATCGTAGGTGTACGACATCACCTTGTCGAAGGCCTGCTGATAATTCTTGGCCGACTCACAGATATAGCCCTCCCGCTTAAGGTAGGTTTGGATATTTTCCAGCAGATCTTCGTTGTCTTCGATGATCAATAATTTCATAGCTCAACAACATAAGAAATGATTTTGAAGCAAAACTGAAGCTTTGCTCTACCGCGAGAGAAATGCAAGAAGTGGATAAAAGACAGTTTGGCTACTACAAGAATAGGGAAGATCATTAGCACAGGAATCCCTCGAAATAATCCCCGCCATTTTCACCTAAAATCGTGACATAGAAATTGACTTAGGACAAGCAGGTTATTCGGTTTCGATCACAATTACTCCAGCTCCACCCTGCATTCCATACATACTGGACCTGGAGGGAGGAATGGCCTTGACCGACTTTATCTTGCCTTTTGTGACCATTTGTCTGGCTTGCGCAAAGCTCTGGCCAACTTCCTGTCCGTCAACAATAAAGAGCGGTTGCTCGTTGGTATTGCTGATCGACATGTTACTGCGGATAGTTACTGATGCATCGGCACCACTACCAACAACACGAACACCACTTAAGCGGCGCAAGTAATCTTCCAGGCTAAGCTGCTCGTCGCTGCTTACCTTATTTTCATAATTGGTGTTTTTGGTACTTGAACTGCCCGAAGTGGCGCAACCCGCAATAAGAAACAAAAAAGCACCTGCTAATACGGTAGCCGTTGGGTTAAGGTTCTTCATAATAGAAGGGGTTTATTTCGAGGTTTAATACTACATATAAAAAATATATAATAAATATCCCCTTGAGATAAAAGAGGGGATACCACTAATGTTAAAAGACGGATATAAGAGTGATAGAGAGCCATATGTTTGTGCAGTCTGCAAAATGACAAAGGCTCTATTTCTTGAGAATAGACTCGTCCAGCATATCGGTATCCTCAAACACAAAACGATTGGTAAACAGGATGCCAAGAAATACCGAGAGTATCGTCCCCGAAAAAATGGCCACCATAATCATAATTTGATACTTGATCGCAATGAGCGGAGAACTGCCGCTCAGAATCTGTCCGGTCATCATGCCTGGCAGTGACACAAGCCCGATCGTGGCCATAGAAGCAAGTGTAGGATTAGCCGACTTTTGCAGGGCCTGGCTGATAAAAGGCCTCAGCGCCTCCGAACGCGTGGCACCACAGGAGAGGTAAAACTGATACCGTTCTTTATGCTCATTCAGGCTGTAATAGAAGGCATTGATCCCAATGACATTACTGCGAAGGCAATTGCCCAGCACCATCCCGGTAATAGGAATAGTGTATTGTGCGGCCAAGAGCTTGGGAAGCTGAATGACGGCCTCCAGAAAAAAGAAATCGATGACGATAATCCCCAGAAAAGTAGCCCCAAAGATGGGAACCAGCACCGAGGCCTTTTGTCGAAGATTACTGCGATCTACTGTCGCAAAGTCGGCAACCGCCACCATTACCAGTATCCAGGCGGCGTTAATCCAGGGATTATCATAGGCAAACAAGTATTCCAGATAATAGCCTACGAAAAGAAGCTGAAGCACCATCCGCACAGAAGCGGTCAGCAGCTTTCTGTTTAGTCCCGTACGGTATCTCCAGAGGATGTAGGCGGGCAGCACTAAAATGAGAAAGCCGATCCCAATTTGTAGCCAGCTCAGGTTAATAATTTCCATCAGTCGAGTTCAATTAAGTTATCGCCAAGATCGACCCAGAACGGATCGTGCGACGTAGAAATAATCGTGCGATTGTGATCAAGCAACAGCTCCGCCACCTTTTGTTTCGAGGCGCGATCCAGCGATGAGGTGGGCTCATCAAGCAGCACCAGAGACTTATCCAGCAGATGGCACAAAGCCAACCCCACCCGCTGGCGCTGACCCGTAGACAAATCGCGAAACTTCTTGTCCAGCAGGCCCAGCTCCAATCCCAACTTTTGCAAAACCTCCTGTTGTGTAGTCACACTGGGTTTTTGGGATGTATTGGCAGCAAAGTCAAAAGGCATTGCCATAACATCTCGTACGGAGCCGTCGCCGATATCCAAATCCTGGGGCAACCAGCTGCTCTGCTTGCGCAAATCGCGGGGCTGCCGTGGATTGTTGTTTACCATAATTTGCCCCGCCTGCGGCTGATAGTAGCCTAGGATGAGCTGCAGAATGGTACTCTTGCCCGAACCCGATTCGCCTTTCAAAATAGTATGCTGGGCCGCCGGCGCCCGAAACGAACATCTCTGCAGAATTTGTTCGTCTTCAAAGCCAAAACTGACTGCTTGGAACGTTATTTCAGGTAATGAGGGCATAGGCATTCACTTAAAAAGGTAGCGGTTCACCCGTGGTTTGGGCCAGCTCGCGATGCAACGTTTGCAGCCGCGAAGTTACAGGACCAATCTCATCTCCCTGACCGATGCTGCGGCCGTCTATTTCAACTACGTGGGCCAGTTCTCCCATGGTTCCCGTGGTAAAGCATTCATCGGCTGCATACATTTCAGCCATGCTGATGCGTTTTTCAGTTACTGGTATATCATGTTCTTTGCACAGATCGATAGTGGTTTGCCGGGTGATGCCGGGCAGGCAGTAATCCGGGTGTGGAGTTATTACCTTTCCGTCATTGACAAAGAATATATTGGTAGCATTGGCTTCTGAAACGTAGCCGTCGAGATCCATCATAACAGCAGCATCCACGCCGGCCACATTGGCCTCAATTTTGGCCAGTATGTTATTGATCAGGTTGTTATGGTGGATCTTGGAATCCAGGCACTGGGGGGTATTCCGGCGGATCGAGGAAGTGATAAGCCGCATGCCATCTTTGTTGCGATGCAGCGCAGGCTTCCATTCGGGCAGTACAATCAAGGTTGATCCGTACTGATTGACTTGTGGGTCCATATATGAGGTGACTTTTTTGCCGCGTGAAAGTGTGAGTCGAATATGCGTTTCGTCGCGCATGCCGTTGGCTTTTAGCGTAGCAAAAAGCGCATCTTTGATTTCTTTATTCGTGGGCACATCATCAAAGGCCATGGCCTTGGCCGAGCTTTGCAGTCGGTCGAGATGGGCGTCCAGGGCAAAAATTTTGCCGTCATAAACACGTAGTCCCTCCCAAACGCCATCGCCGCCCTGGACGAGGCTGTCAAAGACAGAGATTTTGGCATTTTCACGATCATATAATTCTTCGTCGATCCATACCTTGATGTCTTCGTTGCGGGGATCAGGGATTGTTGCATGTGAGTCCATAGAAAGAAATATTCTTAATGTTCAGATTTAATTGCATGTGCAAACAATTTTTGATAAATCGCCTTACAATCCTTGTATAGGGGTCTTAGTCGTTCGGGAATAGGTTCCGCCTTGGGCTTATAGGGTTCAAAGCCAGTAGACTGGTGTACGCTGTCGTACCAGTGTTTAGCCCAGATGCCGTCTTCAGGAATAGGTCCCGCCTCCCACGACAGCATTGCCTTGGTGAAGGGAATATCCAGCTGTTCGCAAAGCGTAGAAAGAACGTGCTCAGGATCCTTTAGTAATTCACGGGAATCGATAACGCTGAAGGAATGATCACCGGCTTGGACGCTTTCAAACAGCTCCAGCTGTCGGCGGTAGGCTGTGTCCTGCATAGTTGGGTTGGGCAAAGTTTTATCCAGCGAAAGTAACATTTCAGCGGGATCGCGAATTAGGAATACGTGCTGGAATTTCTGGAGCAACGTGTCAAGTCGGTCCTCCATCTCAATCATGTGGTGCGCCATATTTTTGAGAAACAGTACTTCGCATCGGGCGCTTTCTGAGATAAGCTTGCGCATGACGATAGCCGGATTTCGGGGTTGGCTTTCCAACACCTCGGCGCGTCCTGGATGGTCGGCACCGCTCTGCAGCAGGTAATGAGCATAAAAGGGCTCATCAATCACCCGGGTATCTGCCCGCTGGGCAAAGGAATACATGATAGCGGTAGAGACGTTGCGCGGCCCTGACCACATATTGATGTCCTTTGAAGTGCTCATGCTATCACGATTGTCATCATCAAAATTAGAAGTTATGGTAGAAAATATTTTGACTGATAAAAAGTGTTGACTAAAGATTTTCGTATTTTAGAAGGGGCTATGTTCTTCCCCATTTTTGCGTAATACTTGTTATAATTAGGTTTCCATAAATAGTTGTTTTTAAAAGCCCCTGCCCTACATGCCGGACACAAAAAAATACGGTGCCGAGAATCCTTTCCCTTTTAAAGAGCTGATGCAGTCAAGTTCCATTATTTTTTATCACTGTGATCTGGCCGAGGGTTATCCTATCATCAATATGAGCTCTAACGTAGGCGAAATACTGGGTTTTGAAAAGGAGGATTTTGAGGCCGATGAACAACTTTGGTTGAATCGCATCCACAAAGAGGATGTAGGCCGGGTGCTTTCTGTTTATGAGGATATCTCGGAACAGAGCCGCATTGTTGTTGAGTTTCGATTTCGTCATAAAGACGGTCATTATCTCTGGTTAAGAGATGAAGTAAAGGAGATAACGAACTCACAGGGTGAGCCTGATTCTTTAATAGGATCTTCCATCGAAATAACCGAACAGAAAAAAGCCGAGAAAAATCTTCAGGAGCTCAACCGAACGCTCGAAGAGCGCATTAAGGAACGAACATCAAAATTGACTGACGCCAATCGCAAGCTTAAAAAACAAATACAGTACCGTAACAAGGCAGAAAAGAGGCTCCAGGAGCAAAACGAGCAATTAAAGTTGCAGGGCCTGGCCATTAGTAATCTTAATGACATGGTGGTCATCACGAGAGCGCCAAAGGAAGATCCCACCAACTCGGAAATTGTGTTTGTGAATGAAGCCTTTGAAAAATTTACCGGTTATAACTCTGATGAAGTAATCGGCCGGACCCCTACTTTTTTGCACGGGGATGAGACATCACAAAAAGTACTGGATCGTATCAGTGATAAAATTAAAAATCACGAGCCACTGCGCGAGGAGTTTATCAACTACACCAAGGATGGTACGCCCTATTGGGTAGAGCTGGATATGTCGCCCTTTTCCTCAATGGATAGCGACTACGAGTACTGGGTGGGCATCAACCGGGATGTGACCAAACGAAAACAGGCAGAGGAAAAACTGGAGGAAAGTGAAGAACGATATCGAACGTTGGCTGAGCTTTCTTTTGATGCTATTTTTGAGATCAATCTGGATGGTACCATCATTAATTGTAACAAGCGGGCATGCCAGCTGTTTGGATACAAACGAGAAGAGCTTGTTGGTATGAATAGCCTGGAGCTTATTCCAGAGGAATACCGTGATACGATGCCTAATGTTTTAAGTGATATAGAAACCACCGATGAGGGAGCCTGGGAACGAATATATCAAAAGAAAGACGGCACCATTTTCCCCACGGAAATTCACACGCAAATGTATGAAGTGAATGGCAGTGAGCGTCTGGTGGCGTATGTACGCGATAACACAGCTCACAAGGAATATGAAAACAAGATACGCAGGTCGCTGAAAGAAAAGGAAACACTGCTGGCTGAAGTTCATCACCGGGTAAAAAATAACCTGGCCGTAATTTCGGGACTGCTGGAAATGCAAGTAATGAATTCAGAAGATGAAAAACTGCTTGATAAGCTCCAGGAAAGCCAGTCTCGGATTCAGTCTATTGCCATGGTGCACGAAAAGCTTTACAGCTCTGAGTCTTTCTCTGAGATTAAGGTTGACCAGTATATTAATGACCTGCTGAACATGATATCGAGTTCCCTAATTGATTCCGAAAAAGACATCCGGGTAGAAAAAGATATTGAGCCGGTTACTCTTGTTGTCAGTCAGGCTATTCCCTGTGGATTATTGTTGAATGAACTTATTACCAACTGTTACAAACATGCGTTTGAAGGGCGTGATGAGGGGCTCATTAAAATTTCAATTGCCAAAGAGGATAATGAGCATCTTTTGCTACAGATTAAAGACAATGGCGTTGGACTCCCGGATGATTTTAACATGGCCAACAAATCTACACTGGGCATGACGTTAATTCAAACATTGGTGAAACAGCTTGGTGGAGATTTTGAGGTATCTTCAGGAGAGGGCACGACATTTCAGCTGAGATTCCAGATTAAGGATTGACACCCATCACCGGAAAACATTTTTAATTGTATTATATTAGAACACAGAGTTCCTAAAGAATTCATCTTAACACATCAACATAGGGTAAATATGAGATCGCTGGTTATTCCCAAGAGTTTGTTATTCGTACTTGTACTTTGCGTCATGTTTGTAAGTATTGCCGCAGCGCAGTCAGATACCACCGGATTGACGCCCCTGGAGGTTGCCAATATTGAACAAGTAGATGAAATAGCTGTTTCGCCGTCTGGCCAGAAAGCTATTTATACGCTGCGTGTGCAGGCTAATCCACTAAAAGAAAATAATTCGGCCGACTATCACCTGTACATGGCTGACTTGGAAAGTGGTAATTCCCTGCCCTACGTTACTTCGATGAGTGTGAGTAATATCGCTTATCGTCCTAATCACAATACCATAACATTTTTGGCAAGCAGATCTTCAGATCAGCCGACCAGTCTGTACGAAATTTCGACCAACGGCGGTGAAGCTCAAAAGATATTTTCTTTTCCTACCCCTATTGCCAGTTATTCCTGGGGGCCGGATGGCGGTCACCTGGCTTTTATGGCAAAAGATACCATCTCCCATGAGCGTTCCTCCTTGCCGTACCACCCGGAAATTTATGAAGAAAATCTGAAGCAGCGTCGTGGTTATGTGACCAACCTTGATATGCAGGACCTTCAGCCGCATCAGCTGCAGGTCGAGGGATCGGTCTATCAGATGCACTGGAGCCCGGACGGCAAACGACTTGCCATTGCAGTAGCCCCTTCGCCGCTTGTTGACGACTATTACATGCACCAACAGGTGCAGATCGTTGGCCATCACGGTAAAGAAGTATACGGCACCGTTGATCACCGCGGCAAGTTGGGCCATATTGGATGGAGTCCCGATGGCAAAAAGCTGGCCATGTTGGCTGGCGCCGATATCAATGATCCCATTGATGGTCGCCTGTTTGTGGTTTCGTCCGAGGGCGGAGAGCCTACGCAGCTGCAGCCCCAGTTCGAAGGCATGTTTGAGCAGTTTAAATGGGCCGACAGCAATACGCTGTACTACCTGACCAGCAAAGGTGTTTGGTCAACTTTTGGGAGTATTAAATCTGATGGTTCATCAATGAAAACCATTGTTGATAAAGGTAAGGTAAACCTTTCTTCTTTCGACCGATCTCCGAATGGCACGACTATTTTTACTGCCAGTTCGCCCTCCCATCCAACTGAACTGTACAAGTTGGGCAAGAAAAACAGCGATCCGCTACGGCTAACGAACAATAATCCATGGTTGGATAAACAGAACCTGGGCAAGCAGGAGGTGGTTTCTTGGAAGGCGCAAGACGGCCTGGAGCTGCAGGGTATGCTCGTTTATCCCACCAATTATGAAAAAGGTCAGCGATATCCGGTTATTACATCGGTGCACGGCGGTCCCGAAAGCCACTATAACAATGGATGGATTACCGGCTATTCTGATCCCGGGCAGGTGGCGGCAGGACAGGGCTACTTTGTGTTTTATCCCAACTACCGCGGCAGTACCGGTCGTGGAGAGACTTTTGCTAAAAGCAGCCAAGCCGACATGGCGGGAGCCGAATTTGATGATATTGTAGCTGGCATTGATGAATTGATAAAAGTTGGTATTGCCGATTCAAGCCGTATTGGCGTCACAGGAGGTTCCTATGGTGGGTACGCCACCGGCTGGATGTCGACTCGCTATACTGATCGCTTTGCGGCGGGTGTGATGTTTGTGGGAATCAGCAATAATATTTCGAAGTGGGGTACCAGTGATATACCAGAAGAGCTTTACTTGGTGCATGCCCGGGAACGCATCTGGGAAGACTATCAGTCATTTCTGGAGCGCAGCCCAATTTATTACGCCGGGCAGGCCGACACGCCTCTGCTGATAATGGCAGGAAAGGAAGATACGCGCGTAGATCCCGGGCAGTCGTACGAGCTGTATCGTCATATTAAAACACGCACGGATACTCCGGTGCGGCTGGTACTCTACCCCGGCGAAGGTCACGGCAATGCCAAGGCCACGGCGCGCTTGGATTATAACCTACGTATGATGCGCTGGTTTAATGAGTATCTCAAGGGGCAAAAAGATGTGCAGCCGGATGACGAGCTGGAACTTGAGAATATGACCATCGAAACTAACAACTAGACACAAGTATTTGGCGCGGACATTGGTCCGTGCCATTCTTTTAACCAGCGGTTTCGGCAGATGTGTATTCCTCGATGTGCTCGGTTTTTCCCGTTAGCTCCACGGCGTTCAGCTCTTTTGATGCCTGTACCCTATCAACAATGTAGTGGATAATGTCGTCATAGTCTTTAAAATCCTTGGAGACATATAGCTTGGTTTCTCCCGATTTCACATAAAAGTTGGACCACATGGTGCCGAAATGGATAGCCTCTATATCGGCAAAATCAACTACTTTGGGAGAAAAAATGCCATCACGTTGGATAGAATTGTCGGACAACTCAATTCGGAAATTAAATGCCACTGTTATTACAGCTGCCCAGGAAAGGAATAATGCTACCATCAGCGATCCCATTACTATTTTCTGGACTTGAAAATTCTTATAGGCGGCATACAACATCGGGATCCCTACAAATAGCAGTAAAAAAAGGATACCAATTTTGCTTCGCAAGCGAATGCCAAACTCTTGATTACTTTGTTTCATAACAGTTTTATCTTTTTGTATTTGTTATTTGTGGAAAACTTGATGATTGTACTTTGATCCTCTGTTCAGGTGTACTGCTCAATAAGATCAGCTTTACCGGTTAGTTCAACATCCTTCAATCCCCTATCGCTCTTGACGTTATGCAAAATATGCCGGATAATATTTTCATGATCCTCAAAGTCTTGGGTGACAAATATTTTATTGGGGCCCGACTGCACATAAAAGTTAGTCCACGATGAACCGAAATGGATCCCATCGATTTCGGTAAATCTGAGGGTAGTAGAACCGAGCAACGATTCACGATGAAGGGTTGAATCTGAGATTTTAATTTTATATCCGGTAGTAACAAAGAGTACGAGTATAAAAAGAATGAATAGTCCAATCATGAGCCCGCCCATCAGGGGCTTTTGAGACTGGAACTATAACCAGGCCGCGTATAGGATGGGAACTCCAAAGATGAGAAGTATAGCCAGCATTATCAGCTTGGCTCTTGTCGTCAAACTAAATTCATGTTCTGTTTTGTCCATAGCCCCGATACTATTTTATCCCAATTGTGCTATTGCTATATATTTAAAAAAGGCTAAATAGAAAGTAATTGAAAGCCGGTATGGATTTAACGTCGATCAGTAAGTTTTTGAGCTACGTGCTGCGCCACCATCCCGAATCGATAGGATTGGTTGTGGATGAAAACGGCTGGGCAGAAGTGGAAGAACTTATCAGCAAGGCGCAGAGGGAGGGTAAGTCCATTGATCACACAATATTGGAGCAAGTATTGAATCACGGTTCCAAGCAGCGGTTCATCCTGAGCGAGGATACAAACTATATCCGGGCTGTCTATGGTCATTCGATTGATGTGGATCTGCAGATGAAGCCGAAGACCCCGCCGAAGCAGCTGTATCATGGTACGGCCAAACGCAATGTGGATGCCATTTTAGCCGAAGGTCTGCGAGCGGGCAACCGAAATTTTGTGCACCTGTCGGCAACGCGTGATGAGGCCCGAAACGTGGGCAGTCGCCACGGAGCACCAGTGATTTTAACCATCGCAGCCATCCGGATGGCAGAAGCCGGCTATGAGGTTTATCAATCGGAAAGTGAGTCAAACATTTGGCTGACTAAGCAGGTACCGCCGTCGTTTGTCGAGCTTTCCTAATCGCTTACGGACAAATAAGTAGGCTAATTCTTACCCTTCGTGATCTTTTATTTCTGAGTTTGGTTCCCTACCTCCTGCGGGGCAATCTCTTTTCTGATTTTATCCAGGTAAAAGAGTAGGTCAAAATAGAAAAAGCCGTGGACAAGCCACGGCTTCACTTCAACAAGAAAAGTATGTAAGTGTTATTTGACTTCGATCTGCTTGCCTGCCTTGTCTTTTGTCTTGGGGACATTGACGGTCAGGACGCCATTTTCGTAGGTAGCCCTGATGTTTTCTTCATCAATAACATTAGGCAGCGGCATTGAACGCTCAAATTTGCCAAAACGGCTTTCGATGCGATGATACTTGGTTCCTTCCTCTTCTTTCAGCTCGCGTTCACCGCTGATTGTTATGGTATTGTTCTCAAAGCTTATGTTGATGTCTTCTTTGCGCATGCCGGGAAGAGCCAGTGTAAGTTCAAACTCTTCGGCATTTTCATACACGTTGAGTTCTGGGATAAAAGTGCCCTTGCTCAATGAGAATGCGTCTTCCATAATATCATCGAGCATATCCGAAAATCGCAGTGTAGAGCTGTTGCGATTTTTGTTCAATAGTGATGGGAAGTTGGTTGTGTTTCTTCTCATCAGCATAGCTATTTACCTCCTAAAAGTATTTCATTTAGCAGTTACTAGTTACTCATGAGTGTGACGGTGATATCACCATCAACACATTTAAAGATGTAACAAATGATGTGCCAAGGGCTGAGCATTTGCAATTTTGGCAAACGATGGGATTATCTGTTGTCAATATTGACAAGGCCGATCTGTAAAGTCGACACCCTGATGGGAAGCCTCCTCGGCAGGGCGTAAAAGTACGTTAATTCACTTTCGATCTGTCGATATTTTTATACCTTCATTTTGTAAAGAAAATATAATCATAAACAAAAGGTAATTATGAAGAAGCTTCTTGTTGGTCTTGTTTTAATGGGGCTGTTCCACGTAGGGGTTAGTTCCAACAGTTATGCGCAATCGAGTTCGGATACGGCAAAAACGTCCGCTCCGGAAGCGAAAAAATCAGTGACACATCACACGGTTACGGTGGACGGCGAAGAAATTGACTATACGGCCACCGCCGGAACGATGATTCTCAAAAACAATAAAGGAGAGCCGGTGGCCACGTTTGGATACACGGCCTATAGTAAAGACGGGGTTGAGGATAAGTCGAACCGGCCGCTTACTTTTTCTTACAACGGGGGACCGGGCTCGTCATCTATCTGGTTGCACATGGGGGTAATGGGACCACGCCGTGTGGTTGTAAAAGATCCGGAATCAACACCGCCGGCACCTTATGAGCTCACCGACAACCAGTATTCAATGCTCGATGCCACCGATATTGTGATGGTGGATCCCGTTGGAACAGGACTCAGCCGCCCGGTAGGCAAGGCAGAAGGCAAGGACTTCTGGGGTGTCGATCAGGATATTCGATCGGTAAGCAATTTTATCAAGAGTTACATTAGCGAAAACAACCGCTGGAATTCGCCGAAGTACTTGTTGGGAGAAAGTTATGGTACGACCCGTTCGGCCGGCGTTGTAAATTACCTGCAGGGAGAGGGCATTGCCATGAATGGCGTGGTGCTGGTTTCCACTGTCTTGGACCTGCGCACTATTGCTTTTGGGGATTCCGATAACCTGCCTTATGTGGTTTACCTGCCCACCTATGCTGCGGTGGCCTGGTATCATGATAAGCTCGATAATAAGCCCAAAAACCTTGAGGCATTTGTCCAGCGGGTTCGTCAGTTTGCCTCTAACGAGTATGCTTCAGCCCTTATGAAGGGCGACGAACTGTCGGAAAGCCGAAGGACACAAATCATCAACAAGCTGTCTGAATTTACCGGGTTAAGCACAGACTACCTGGATAAGGCCAACATGCGTGTTACCCAGTCAGAGTTTACCAAAGAGCTGCTGCGCGAAGAAGGTAAAACCGTTGGCCGGTTGGATTCCCGTTATAAAGGGTACAGCATGGATAATCTTTCCCAGAGTGCGTTTTATGACCCACAGAGCTCGGCCATTGGTCCAGCGTACACCAGCATGTTTTTGAACTACCTTCACAGTGAACTCGAGTTCGGCCAGGACAAGCAGTACAACATTTCGGCCGGTAGTATGGAAGGTTTTGATTGGGATTGGGAGCACGGTGGCGGTTGGTTCCCCACCAGTCCTACAACAGCGCCGGATCTTTCCGAGGCCATGATAAAGAATCCCAACCTGGAAGTGCTGGTCCTGAATGGATATTACGATTTGGCCACCCCGTTTATGGGAGCCGAATATACTATGGACCATCTCAATATACCTTCCGATCTGGAAAAGAACATCTCCATGAAATACTACGAGGCGGGACACATGATGTACATCCACAAGCCGTCACTCGAGAAATTTCATGAGGATGTAGAAAGCTTTATCGAGCGTACTGATCGTGATTAAAAAATCACAATAAATTTTGAGTAGATGTTAGGTCCCCGGCATTTCGAGATGTCGGGGATTTTTTTTAAAAGCCACTCTGCTATATAGAAAGACATAGCATCTAAAGCTTGATCTGAAGAATGCTTGTACATGCAATAATATAATCGCCCTTTATACCCTAGAATAACGTGTGGCTAATCATTTGTGTAAGTACTTTGGTTATTCATCCGCTCAAAGAAGCCCGTCACTATGACGAATATAATCGCAGCTTTTGCAACACTTATATTTGCAGCCACCGCGAGGTTAGCCAATGATACCTCCAAAATTTTAGTAGTGGTTCCATGACCGAGTGGCAACCCCCTGGGGAGGCGGTTGAAGCTATTTCTAAAGCGGCTGCAAATACCAGCAATGCCGACCTATCTGAGTTCAGAGATTTTATTTATGCTGAAGAGTTCGAGATGAAACTCACCAGATAAAGTTAATTTTTCTCCAGTGATTCCAAGCGTTTTTTGAGTCCTTTCGCAGCCGAGACATATCCGCCGCCCTTACCATCTACAAAATGCACGTGGTCGCGATGGTACTGAAAGACCATGCAGGTGATCATCGCGGCATTGGCCAGATGGATGCCGTATGCCAGCTTACCCTGTTGGTGTTGTTGGTCCAGGAAGCTCTCCAGTTCTTGCCGTTGGCTTTTGGTGCCACTGATAACGACACGCAGCATATCGTCAAATTTTCGGTGATCGGAGTTACGTGCCATATCGGGTTTGTAGAGCGACCAGTCGGTGGCAGAAGTCTCGTAGTTCAGGGCCATCAACACTTTTCCAATTATTGTTTGCAGCTGCACTTGCAGCACATAGCCAAACCGCTTGAACCAGCTTTTGCCAAAGTTGCGGAACTTGGCCTCTCCCATTAGCTTGCCAAACGAAAGGTTCATAGTCAGATCAGATACGTTAATGGGATTGGTTTTATTGTCGAAACCAAACACTTCACGCATTTTTTGGAGGACGCTGTTGTATACTTGGTCTGGCTGATCAGCTGAGGGATTACTCTTCACCAGCAGGGTTATTACTTCCTTGTCGGGTTGCTCTACTTCCTGCCAGCGGCACTCCAGGCCCGAGAAATCAACATTTTCGGCATCCTTGAGGGCCTGCACATCATACTTTTCATAGCCGGGCTCCTTGAGTAATTCTTCGGCTCTGCTGATGCCGCCACCTGTAAAAATCGCCTGTGTGTAAAATTCTGTAGCCCGATAACGAGCTACGCGCACATCGTAGCCCTGCTGGCGAATCAATGAAACAGGATAAATGGCAGTCCGTAGGTCTAGCTCATACTCTACGTTTCCAATTTGTCGGGCGCCGCCAAGTACGCGCTTGGCTCCATCCAGTAAGTTGGGCGGGATGCAAAAAGCCGATCCGTCGCCGGCAAAAGTGTAGGGAATCTCATCGCGCTGACCCACATTCAGGATCCCCACAATTGGGGATGCACCCAGGATATTAACGGTCTTATAACGGTCGTTATTGATGGCCGCGGTCGAGTTCTCAATATCAGTGACGGCAATATACCAGTCTTCGGGTAAAGGATGGTGATTGTGATGCGCAGAGGCATTAAAGAAATCTTCAACCACAGGAAGGTTGGCATAAAATTTACTGTTATCGGTCACCGTCATAGCCACAAATCAGGATTAAATCTACAGGAGTTAGCTATTGCCATTTGCAGCGAAGTGTTTCCACCGGCCTTCATCATCAAACAATTGGGAGTGTACTACATCCATGATATGACAAGAGTTTCTGATGCCGCCGCAGTAGCCCGGCTCTTGGGCTATGGTGATGCCGTCTATGTTGGGAAGCATCTGCTGAAACACCGGGTTACGATGGTTGATAATTGCTTTAATCTCATCGTCAGAATACCGGCTAAAATTTTTGGAATATTGGCTGCTGCCCTTGCCATGGATAAAATAATCCAGATCGATATCGAAGATAATATTCCGATCATCCCGTTGTTGCATAAGGTCCGTGAATTGCTCGTACTTCTGAATTTCATAAATGTAATGCGTATTGCCGTCTTTGTCAGTAAACTTTGACTCTTGGTATTGGGTGGTATTTTGCAGCAGCACGATATCTCCAATCAAATTTAACCAGGCGGCACACAAAATGTGCCCGTCATTGGTTTGTTCGAACTGTGCCCAAACGTAATTGGCTACATCCGACAGGTTCTCCTGATCAAGCTTTTGCAGCTTTTCTTTTTGTTTATCAGGAACCGGAGCTAAATCGCGGTGCCAGTCAATAGTAACCAGGGTGGGAGCAGTCTGTTGAAGCCTCTGGTTCTCCTGAAGCTGATTGCACCACTTCATCCAGAAGAAGAATGCAAAGCGGTGCTCCATGATGATTGCTTTTTCGATGGAGCGATCCTGTTCTCCCGGATGAGAAATCGTTTCCAGGTGTGTACCCGGTGGATTACAACTTTTGGGTTCAATGTTCTCGTACATGAAAGGTAATTCTTCTTATGAGCAAATATTGAGTACGTAAGTTATGATACAAATGGTGAACTTCAAGCTTGTTGTGCATGTAACATTCCTGTATCTTTTTCCGCACTCATTTCAAAATTTGGATCGTTTAAAAACGACCCTCTTATGTTTGACAAAGAAAAGACAAAGCTGTTAATGATTGCCAGTGCCTTGTTTATGGGAATATTGGGCGTCGCCATTTCCTTTTTCCCGCAGGAGATACTGGGCTATTTCAATGTGCCTTCGCAAGGTGTCGCAGTTGTGGTGATGAAATTATTGGGCGGGTTGTATCTGGCCTTTGCGTTTCTCAACTGGATGGCACGCGCCAACCTCATCGGTGGCATCTATAGCCGCCCCGTCGCTGCCGGTAACTTTCTCAACTTTATGGTTGCCTCAATTACCCTGCTGAAAGAATCCATGAGCACCCCGTTTGCGGCAACGGTGTGGAGCTTGGCGCTGATTAATGTCCTGTTTGCGGTTATTTTTGGATACCTGCTCTTTGGTGATGGTCCGGCATGCAAAGGTTCCTAAACAGTCGATTATCTTTTGGGGATCGATGATTTCAGTGGGCAAATATGCTGGACTGGGAAGCTACCGAAGTCAGTCTTATGGGCTGAGCTATTCGAAATGAAAGTGATAGAAACTATTTAGTCACTCTTTTCTGGCTGATGGTATCAGGCACAAACCTGCGTCATTACTGATAGGTTGGGCTATAGATAAAAGGAATTGTATTGGGTTCCATCATCTATGTAGTGTTCTCTACGGTGATATTTTACTCAAATAGCTTTTGCAGCCTTTAACATCAATTCAGGGGATATGGACTGGATTTATTCCTCTTGAAGTCTTTTTATTGTTATTCATCCTAAATCAATCACGGGGTAACATGTTACAACGGTTAAAGTCTTCTACATTAAGTGAATTTGTTGATACAAAAACGTCAGTAGCTGTATTTCGAATTTTTATAGCCTTTTTTATGCTCTACGGCCATGGTTGGGGCAAGCTGATGAGCGTTTTCGGCGGCAACTTTCAATTTTTGGATCCCCTTGGCATTGGCCCTGCAGCATCCTTGATTCTTGCTGCTTTTGCCGAGGGAATCTGTGCCCTGCTCATTTTGGTTGGATTCTGGACCCGGCTGGCTTCTCTGATCTTAACAATAAATATGGCTGTCGCCGTCTTTTTTGTCCACTTACCGGGCGGTGATTGGTTCGGAGACATGGAGTTGCCGCTTATATATCTGCTCTCTTTTCTTGTAATACTGCTAATAGGGCCCGGTAAATTTTCGGTAGATAACAGCTAGGATTTAGCTAAATTGCAGTTACAACCAGTGGGGAACTCATTTGAGTTCCCCACTTTATTTTTGATAAGGGTTTCTGACTAGGATTTATTGTGATGATTGCGCGTTTTAAATCTTCGGTACTTCTTATATTTGCCTTGTTGTTGGTTTTGGGATGTTCTTCCGAGCAGGAAAGCCCGTCTGAGCTCCAAAAATCGCAACAGAAACAGGTTGCACTACCGGACTTTTCTTCCATCAATACTAAAGACGTATTCGTTTATAATTGTGGTGATTCTCTTCAGTTTACCGCCCACGTCACCAACGACAGCACGTGGCTGTTTCTGCCTGATACCGCACTCAAAGTCACCCCGGTGCCTGCGGGTTCAGGGGCTAAGTATCAGGGCTGCAGGTATATTTACTGGAGCAAGGGCAACGAAGCGATCCTGCAAGAGCCTACAGGTCCATTTATGACCTGCACTACTAGTCCCAAAGAAAAGTCGTGGCAGGCCGCCCGCATCCGAGGGGTTGATTTCCGTGCGCTGGGCCAAGAGCCCGGTTGGCACCTGGAAATCACCGAAGGCAAGCAGATCAGGTATGTGGGCAGCTATGGACAAGACACGGTTTTTACGCCCGTCCCAAATCCTAAGCAAACAGTCGCCGGACAAACTGTGTATGAGGCCCAAACCGAAGCGCATTCACTCAGGATTGAGATTTCGGACGAGCCCTGCACCGACAGCATGAGCGGCTTCCAGTTTCCATTCAAAGTAACCATTACCGTGGATGGTGAAACTTACCGTGGCTGTGGACGGACACTCGAATAGTCAGAATACCCAGGCGTATCCCACTTTCAAGAAGCCGCTGCGGCGTTGAATCGAAAGCGGGCGTTCGTTGATGCTGTCATATCCGCTCGAGTAACCCAGGAATAGCTTCGACTGTGGATTGAGTTTATATGAGAATAGCAGTTGGTAGTAAAACTGTTCGCTTGAAGATTCGAACTGACTGGGTTGTTCGAAAGTACTCAGATTCCGATCAACGTAACGGTACCGTGTAGTGGCTCGCAGAAACAGCTTTTTGTTGAAATGATAGACAAACTGCGTGCCGAGCAGGTAGGTTGAAAATACCGATTTTCCATTGTGGGAAAGGCGCTTAAAGTTAGGATCTAGCTCGATGCTCAGGCTTTTACCGAGATTAAGGTTGAAGCTGGGATGAATAATCAGTTCATACGTTTGGCGCTCATTGGTAAAATCAACTGCTTCGCCGTAGGACGTGTATATTCGAAATTTAGAGAGGATTCCTCCCAGTTGTGTCCGAAAGAAAATCTGTTGCGAGCGCAGTCCTTTGTACAACCGTTCTTCGAATCGAATGTTGTTCCAGTCGATAGAAGCAAATACCTCGCTCTGCCATGGCCCATTATAGGTAGCCGAAAAGTCGATTGTTTGGTCGGTCACCAATCCTGATTGACTCGTGGTAAGGCTGTAGGTAGGCCCAAACTGCAGCCGGCTCAGCCAATTGCTTTTGCCCCCTCTGATGATTCTGCGAAGTGAGGCATTATAGGACCGATAATTGGCGCGCGGGAAAAAGCCATTATCATTTCTAAAATCAGAAGACAGGGATTCGAAGTCCGCGCTGGCCAGCCATTGCTCGCTGCTGTGATTGTAATTGATAGAAAGCGCGTCGCCGAAGAAAGTACTTGCCGGCTGATTATACTGATCAGAAATATCGGTTGGATATTTGGTTTGAGATCGCAGGTACTGGAAGCGAACGGTATTGGACTGCCCGAGCTGTTTGAACCCATCAATACCGACTACGTAGTTTCGATACTGGGAGTCCTGTGCCTGACGTCCCTCGGCCATGACTCCTAGTGTTGTGGTTTCGTTTAGCCTGTTGCGGTAGCGAAAAACTTGGCTGTATGTCGGCTCGCTGAGGAGAGCCTGATCGGATGAGCCGTTGGCCGGGAAAAGCACGCGGTTTTTGCGATCCCGCGTGACGATGGCTCCATAGGTATGGCCTTGCTGCTTGCCGGTAAACTTGAGCCCACCCACCGGCTCTATGATTGAACGGGTAAATACGGCGTTGAGCGGTGTGTCAAAAATTTCGGACCCCTCTAGGAAAAAGGGGCGTTTTTCGGGGAAGGAAATCACAAACCGCTCATTTTGACGAAAGCGCAGGGCATCGGCTTCAATCTGGGAAAAGTCAGGATTGACCGTAGCGGCCAGGTTCATATTGGGTTTGATGCCCCAGTTGAGGTTAAAGCCCGGATCTACCGATACTGAGCCATTTTCTAACCTGCTGCCGCTTGCGGATTGTCGGTCGGTACGATTGGCTGTTAGCGTAGGATTGAGCTCCAGGTTGAGCCCGTTCGAGGGATTCTGAAAATCCCTAAGCGTGTGGAATTGACCGAGCTTGGATTGCTGGTCGATATTTAACCGATGGCTGATCATTTCGTGACGTACATTTCGGGGGTGAGAGCGGTAGGCCCGGAAGCGCCAGTTCTGAACCGAGTCGGACGGCATTGAGATGGAATTAAAGGGAATACGGACTTCAACAACATATCCCTCTGGTGTTTGTTTTCCTTCTGATTCCCAGATGGTATCCCAGGAATAGTCGGCCTGCCCGGTCTGGTCATTATAGATGGCATCAGCCTGTATGCCGAGCGCATTGATCCGAAAACGATAAGCCCACTGGCCAGTATTGAATGGATCAATGGTGAAGCCGACATGATCATCACGACGCATTTTTTCGGTCTGGTCGCGATCCATAAAATGAGCCCGAATGTCATCTGGATTTGGTGTTTGTGCCCGGAAGGCCACATAAAGGTTTTGCTGGTCGTAGGTCACAAAAGATTGCGTCTGCACCGCGGGTTTGCCATTTAACTCAGGATAAATTTCATAGTCCAGGCTAATGGTTTCAGCGTTGTGCCAGGCCGACTCTGAAAGCGATCCATCTACCGATATTTCCGAAGGCGTGGAGCTTACGGAATGGAATTTGTTGTCGGAGTTTGTGGATTCGGATTGCCCAAAAGCGCCAGGACAAATAAATAGTAGTAGGTAGCTGGGAATCATAAACTTAGATACCAATCGAACCATGAAAGACATAAAGAGGCCAGCGTTAATTACGAATTAGTTCGTAATTAAAATACGAAACGTTTCATTTTAATCAAGTTTTTGAGCTTCTTGGGATTTTGAAGCAACTTTTGTTACTTAAAAACGAAATAATTCGTACTTAGTGGAGGTAGTTGATGGCAGCAGAAAAATTTACGCCAACGGATTCTGAGCTGGCGATACTAAACGTGTTATGGAAACACGGTCCCTCAACAGTGCACGAAGTGCGCGATGCACTCGGCCAAGAGCAGGGTTACACCACCGTTTTAAAATTGATGCAGATTATGCACGACAAGCAGCTGGTGAATCGCGAAAAAGAGGGTCGCGCCCATCGCTACGAGGCTGCTATTGACAAAGAAAATGTGCAACAGAACCTGCTGGATCGACTCATGGATAAAGCATTTGACGGCTCAATGAGTCAGCTTTTACAGCAAGTGATTTCATCGAAAGAACTGGACAAAAGTGATTGGGAGGAACTCAACCAACTGATGGACAAATTGAAAGATCAAAGTAAAGATACATAGCAATACCACCGTGATTGACTTCTTTACACATATTCCATTCCATAAAATCGGATGGACAGCCATACATTTTTTGTGGCTCGGTGGTCTGTTTATGGGGGTAGTGGGATTGGTACTGAAGATTGTCAAAAATGCTACTTTGCGATATCGGATTGCACAATCGTCATTAGTGGTGTTACTGTTACTACCCATTGCGCTGTGGGTTGAAAAGCCGGCTCCGGTCTCTTCCCCGGAAACAATTGGTCAAAAAGAAAAATCAGAAGTAACAGTATCAACACCAGCTTCGAAATCGTCAGGCTCAGATCTCCAAACAGTTGGAAGTAGCACGAATAAGGGAATGGTGCGCGAAAGCCAAGGTGCGGCAGGTGCTGGTGAAAGTACAATTGGTGAAATATCTGAGCTGGAAATCACGTGGCTATATCCCTACCTGGGTGGAACCTGGCTCATTGGCTGTATCCTGCTGATTGGTTACCAGTTGGGAGGCATGGTGCTGATCATCCGAAAAAACAGACATTTTGCACCATTAGAAGCCACACGGTGGCAACAGATTGGCATGGAGCTTTCAGACGAATTGAGTATTACGCAATCGTTTCAATTGCTTAGGTCGGATGAAACAACTACGCCTTCAGTAGTAGGCATTTTTCGTCCGTCTATCTGGATTCCGTCGCATTTGGTGGCTGACCTGGAAGATTCGCAAATTAGAGCACTGCTGACTCACGAACTTATCCATATCAAACGGCGCGATTATCTGGCGGGATTAATACAGTACTTAGCACTATCTGTTTTGTTTATCCAGCCGTTGGCTTGGTGGCTGATCAAAGTTTTGCAGGAAGAGCGGGAGTTCATCTGCGATGAACAGTCAGTTGGTTATCAGCAGCATTACTATCACTACGCTGATACGTTGCTCTGGGTAAAGAAAAATTGTGCGCAACGTTTGCGGTTGTCCGCAGTTGCCGGTATCAAGGCGGCTGAACACCAGCTGACAAAGCGGATACGAAGACTGTCTGCTGCTTCAGACCGACAGGAAACGAGAATTTCGCTGATGACTGGTCTGGTTCTGATGCTGGTGACGGCCTTGTTCGGTATGGGATGGACCACCTACCAGTTAGATTATGAGCCTGTATTTGGGTCTGGAGGTTATGGGATTACGGTTGAGCTTACACAGCGAATCCCCAACCCATATAATGGGGGCGGAATGGCTGTACTACTACCCTGGAGTTATCTTGATCAAGATAAACGTCAATTAGCAGTGTTGCCGCAGCTCAAATTAGCAGATACCAAGGCGTATGCGCGAATAACATTTAGGGGTCCCCCATCAGAACCAGCTTCTGAGAAAGTGCTGGCGCTGTTTGTGAATCCAATGTCTTCGAGCCCGACTATTTATTTGGATAAGAACCGCAATCTCAATTTTACCGATGACGGTGGGCCACGCCGACAGTCATCCTCTAGCCTTGTTCAGAAGATCCCAAATGATAAAAAAGAAGGTGCGAATCACATGATCCGGTGGAGTGAATTGGAGCAGCAGAAAATAGAGCAGCTGCAACAGCGTCCCGCTCATTGGACGAATGAATATCCCTATATTACAATTGTTGGCATTGAGCGGTTAAACCACAGCACAGGAAAGTGGAACTATGAAGGCGATTCGTACACATTTACGCTAATTGATCGTAACCTAAACGGAATATTTGGTGAGCCTTCCGTAGGATTTTTAGCTGTCAATAAGGCAGATAACCGTACCCTTGATAACCGCACATCTTATTTCTTATATCAAAATCCTACTCTCAGCCCGGGCGGTGCAAAATTTCAGGTGACAGACATTAAGTCTGACGGCACCGCCCTGCGCCTGAGAAAAGTGGATTGACAATGGCCTACTGAACATGTTCAATAAGCTGCCAGAGCTCGCTTTTCACAAGATCGCGCGTGCTGTAAATGGTGTTAAACAGTTCCGGAATGTTGCTGTTTTCACCGATAGCCTGTTTTATGATTTCGTCGTTGAACCCAAATTCAACATGGCTAAGCTTCACAAAATGATTGCCAGTGGCATAATTGTATTCATAGTTAACACCACCCGGTAGAAGTAACGAATAAACCTCCCAGTCATCCATCCGGTTCTTTTGAATGCGCTCAATATGCATGGGCTTGGCTATTTCATCTTCCAGCATCAGGTAGTCTGGGCTTTTGCCAGGTGCTACCTTCATGTAATCCATAGTCATGAACTTGCTGGGTCCTGACACAGAGTCTGCTTCAATATTATTTTCAACCTTCCATATTTCCGATTTAACGACCGAGGAGATACTGGAAAAATGCTCTTGCCCGTTGGTGCCCATGTCGCCGGGCAGGTATTCCAGACTTGTAATTTGGGCAAACTGATTACCAAAAGAGTCCATAGAGTGGGCCGTGACAACGCTCACAAAATTGTAACCACTTTTTTCACCCCCGGGATATTGTACCTTGTACAGGCTCCAGCAAATAAAATCTCCCGACTCAATCAGCGAGCTGATTTTGGGTTTAAGCTCATTTTTAGCTAAGCGAACAAATCGCTCAAGATGATCTTGATTAACCTTGATGTAGTCAATCTTTTTATAATCGTTACGGTTGCTTTGTCCAAATGAGGTTGAGATTACAATTAGACAGAGTACCAAAGGAAAAAGTAGCTTCTTCATCATAGCCCCCATTTTTTTATGAACTGGTTATTGTCAATTAACAGAATTTAACAGAGAAATGCACTTTCTTACCTTTACAATGAGAATCAGTTATAAACTTGCCTATCTGATAGACCAGTAGCTGTTCCTTACCATACCCAGAGCTTAGAAAAGTTACCGTCCAGAATTAATTGGACAGCTTGCTGGCCAGCCTCACGTATAGCCTTATCTTCCGCGGTCAATGATTCGTACAAGTATCCCTCCTTAAACGGTCCCGCCGCCCGCACTAGAATTTCCGCTCCCGCATGGATAGCCATCAACTCAGTTTCGTCATCACCCAAAAGGGTATCACAGTCCTCACCCAGTGTTTCGCGGTACGCCGTCCAAAAGGCATTCCACAGCTTTTCAAATGCCTCAGACTGCTCCCGAGACGAGGCCATATGAGACTGCATCCAGCAGTGCGCCGCAAAATGTCCAATATCCTGCAGCGGTCGCCCGTAGTGTGCAAACTCCCAGTCGATCAACCCTAATTTGCCGAAATCTACCAGCACCGAAGGCGGCCACAAGTCGCCCATCACCAAGCACCTGCCCGGCTCCAGCAGTTCTTGTCCCAGCGCTTTCGTTTTTTCTGAGACGAGGTTGGAGTCCACATCACGGAGCCCGGTTTTCCGCAGGTAATCGGCCGCCGGATTATACTGCACGTTTAGACGAGTTTGCTGTATACCATGATTGTTGAATTGCTGCTGAAGTGCGGGGGTATTAAGCGTACAGTTATGCAGTTTGCCAATAAAGCGGCCCAGCCTAGTGCCCACTGCCCCATCCTCACCATTTGTAATCCATTCGGCGATGGAAGGTTGGGATCCCATATCCTCAATGATGAGCAGATCAGCTTCTTCCTCAAAATGAAAAAGCCTCGGAGGGCGCACGTTATCCGAAGCAAGTAAGCTCAGCATGTTGCCTCTCTCAAAAAGATGGAGTGCTTTTGCTTCGAAATGTATTCGCTTGGGACTCAGAGGCACCTCGGGATTTGCAGCAATATGCGGCGGGGCCCATTTAATAATGAGTTTATTTTCTTTTCCTCTTAGTCGCCACACGTGGTTGAGGTTACCTTCTGAAATCCTCTCCAATTCACCAGAGGCTTTAAAGGCAGGGAGATGGCATTGGATAATATCAAAAATATGCTGCTCCGAGATCATATCAGTAGCGATAAATGTGGTTAGCAAATTCCACAGGTGAACCCTGTTGCAGAAAATCAATCAGTATTTCTTTTGTGGCTGCGCGGGCGTTTACCAGCGATTCCTGTATTTCTTCTTCCGGCGGATTATCAAGTTCCGGGAGTGAATATTTGTGCCCCACCACTAGTCCCGCTACAGGAATTTCCAATTCATTGGCCAGAACCACCTCCGGCGCTACGGTCATGGAGTTGACGTGTCCGCCAAGCTGTGCCCACATACGGTTTTCGGCTGCCGTCTTGCTGCGCGGTCCACCCGCATAAACAAAAACTATCTCTTGGTCACGTTGATAAATATTATCACCATGCAGCTGCTTTAGTTGTTTGGCAAGGGCTTCCGAAAAAAGGCCTTCGTTAAGTATCAGGTGCCCCTGCCCTTCCTCGGGTTCTGTGAACATGCTGCAGGTAGAGCCGTCAGGAAGTCGATTTTCTGACATTAACTGATCGGTTAGTAGCAAGGGTTTGTATAGCGGGATCTCCCCATCCAGCACACCCACGGAGCTGTTAATCACCAGTGCGCCACAACCAACAGCTTTCAGCGCAGCAGCTTGTGCTCGGTAATTGATCTGATGTGGTAGCAGCTGGTGGGGCGAACCGTGACGGATAAGGGCATACATGTTATGACCGCTTTGGGCAGTGCCCGAATAAATTGTTTGTGTACCCCACCGGGTATCCACGTCAATAGGCTGCATATCCAACTCTCGTGGTATTTGATCCCCGAAAGCACTTCCTAAAATAACGGCGACTGACTGCATAAAATATTAACTAATCGATTAGTTGGTATTTTGTTTAGCTTGTTGACGTCCCATGCTGTGAATACGTTAATTCAAAAATTAGTGTCCCCCAGAACGCTAACAGCGTTAACTTAACATTTGCAGAACCTAACAGCGTTGCATTTAATTTGATCTACGCGCTTGAATCGACTTCCAGAAAGCAATCTCTTCCTGCACTACGTTGTTACTTGAATTAATAAAGGCATCAATCGAATCAAAAACAGATAATGAGCCATTCGCCAAAGTTGCGATGCGATCGCCCATCAGCATTGCTTCTTTCACATTGTGGGTTACAAAGATTGCGGTAATATCAAACTGCTTAGCTATATTCTTAAAAAACTGCTGCATGTCATTTCGTGTATCCGCATCGAGACTCCCAAAGGGTTCGTCCAGTAGTAGTACGCTGGGATTGGTAATGAGGGCACGTCCAAATGAGACGCGTTGCTGTTGCCCCCCGGATAGCTGATGCGGCATCTTTTCATTCATTCCATTAAGTCCCAGCCGATCAATCATTGTCAGGGTGTGCTCCTTAATTTCTTCTTCTGATCGATTTCGCAACCGCAACCCAAAAGCAATATTTTCAAAAACATTGAGATGTGGAAATAGCAGTGCCTCTTGGTACAGATACACCACTTCTCGTGCCTGAGGGGACAGCGACTGAATATCTATGTCGTTAACCAGCACTTTACCTTGATCAGCCGGCTCCAATCCCGCTAGGATCTTCAGCAAGGTTGTCTTACCGCAGCCCGAGCGCCCAAGGATACTCAGTGTTTCCCCTGAATGGAGCTGGAGGTGCAGATCATCAAGTACCTGCTCACTACTATAGGATTTCGAAATATGTTCGGCTCTCAGCGGCGTTACCATCGTTGTCGAAAGAGGTATTTCCTGTTAAAAAAGAGCAGAATAATAGGCGGCAGCACGAGCAACGAGCTGGCCAGTGCCGCATTGTAGAAGTTGGCTTCGTTAATATACTGAAATACTTTGAGGGTTAGCGTCTGTACCTTGCCGACGCCAATGATGGTCGTGAGGCCATACTCAAACCACGAGATTAGGAACGTCTGAAAAAAGCAGACCAGCAGCAAACCCTGCGCCATCGGCAGTAGCACACGTCGGTATATTTGCCAGCGGCTGCCGCCAAGTGTCTGGGTCAGTTTTTCAATCTGCTGAATACGCTCGCTCCAGAATCCGCTAAACAAAATTACGCTGTAGGGATAGGCGATCAGCAACTGTCCCAAGATGACGCCGAAAAAACTCCCGGAAAGGTCCAGCTTGATAAAATAGAAATATAATACGGCGGCATAGATTACTGGTGACAGCACAAAGGGAAAATACGAGAGCTGCATCCATAGGCTGCGCTGGGGATGATATGCTAGGTGCTTACTGCTGAAGAAACCGGCAAAAGTAGAAATCGTGGCCACGCTGAGAGCAATGCCCAGTGAAAGGAGCAAGCTCCCAAATAAATTACTGGCGCCAAGTAATGTAGACCATCGATCTAGTGTCAATGATGCTGGTAGTACACTTGGAAAAATCCATTGCGTAGCCAGGGAGAGCATCAGCAGGTAGGCTACCGGAAACAGCAGGGTAATGATCAGTACTTTGGCCCAGAATGTACGAGCTCTACCGGTCGAGATCATAGCTGAAGTTTTTAGACTTAAACAGAAGGGTGAGCAGCGCTATGATAATCGTGATAAATACGATCGCGGTAATATATGCTTCGGGTATGGTAGCTAGGCTAAAGCGCCGAAGCTTGCGGATCACCAGTACCGACATCATCTGTGGAGTCTGACGGCCCAGGATCAGGGGAATTTCATACGATCCCATCACAAAAATAGTGTAGAGCGTGAGCGTGGGAAAAGCGCGTTTCAATAGCACGGGTACTACAATGCGGCGAAGCTGTTCGAAGGCAGAAGCTCCTAGTGATTCGGCCACCTGGCGGAATTCTTTCAAGTTGGCCTGCCTGTAAAGATTCATGAAATAGAGTGTAAAAAAGGGCGTAGCCATAAAGGTGTGCGCCCCGATAATCCCGATGCCGAATGGATCATTAACGAGCTCAGGAAAGACAGAAGAGTCGGCAATCAGTCCCAGTTGGAAAGCTATGCGTGCAAATAATCCGGATTGGGAGAGTAGTTGAAAAAATAGAAAGGCCACGACGATTGCTGGAAAGGCCAAAGGCACGTAGATGGCAAAGCCCGGTAGTCCGTGGCGCAGTTCTTTCCGAAAATAGAGCGAGAGGAATAAGCTCAGAATAATCGTCAGTCCAATAGTGGCCAGCGCGATATAAAAAGTGTAGCCGATCGACAGCCAAAACTCAGCATCCGACAAGGCGCGTTGCCAGTAGGAAAATGTAAAGCCATCGCTGACCAGCCCAATAACCCCCAGGCTGTACAGTAAGGCATAGATAACCCCCAGTACCAGTGGCAGGACGGCCAGGACGAGAAATAGCAGAATGCCGATGGCCTCGGCCTTATTGTTGAATAACTTCCGTTCGGAAATCCTCATAGAGTCGACTCATGTATTTGGGCGCAAGCTCTCGCAGCGCATATTTCTGTAGTGAATCTTGGGACGGTGCATAGCGCCGCTTGGGAATATCGTTAAATTTGGATTGCCAATTATCGGGCAGTTTCTCCTTGGCCAGCACCGTGCCGTCGCCCCAGACATCGGGACGTGCCTTTCGGTATTGCGCCTCGGGAGAAATTAAGAAATTACTGACCACCATGGCGGCGGCTTTATGGGTGCTGTTGTCTGGGATGCCCACATAGTGTGAGTTCTGAATGGTGCCGGGCTGCAGTAGGTAGGCGCGGGCGGTTTCGGGAAACAGGCCTTCCAGCATCTTGTTGTCAACCTCGGTGTCGTTGTTACTCATGGTAAGGTTGATCTCACCATTTACAAAGAGCTGATGCATGGCGGAGACCGACGAGGGAAAGGTTTTACCCTCTTTCCAAAAGTACGGTTTGATACGGTTGAGGTACTCCCAGAGTTGGGTTGAATATTGTTGATACGTTTCTTTATCGAATTCTCCGTCCAGCGTACCGGGACCGGCGAAATCGATGAGCAGTGATTTGAGGAAGGTCATCCCCGTAAAGTCGTTGGGAATGGTAAAGCTGCCGGGATGCGCTTTAACGTACTCGGTGAGCTGCTGTCGGTTTTGTGGGGGATCCTGCACGCGAGCCGAATCGTAGATCATTGCAAACTGCACGTTGCCCCACGGTACTTCGTAGCCGTTGATGGGTTGCTGGAAATCATATTTAATAAAGGGATTGTCGAGGTATAGATATTTCGAATTAGGGAGTTTGGAGACGAAAGGTCCATAGAGGGCATCGATTTCCCGAAGTTGATAAAAGGTTTCCCCGTTGATCCAAACGAGATCAAGTTCGCTCTCCGACTTTCCGGCTTCGAGCTCGCTCATCAGGATGGAGACAATGGTGTTGCCCTGGCCGCTGGCGATCTTCAGATCCACACCGTACTGCTTTTGCACCGCCGGCGCCACATAGTTCTGCATATAGCTGTTTACGTTGGGATCGCCCTGCCACATCATCATGTTGACGGTCTGACCCTTCGCCCGCTGGGTGATTTGTTCCCAGTCGAGATCTGTAAGCTCATCCTGCTGCTTGGATGAGCTGCTGCAGGAAATCAGAAAGAGATATATCAGTAAATACTGTAAAAATGTTTTCATATTGTATCCTTAAAAATCACAATGGCCGCTAAGATAGAAAATCTATTGCCGGTAGATTCTGAAAACCGGAAAAGGTTGGGACTCGGCAAGTTCAGGATGACATCTCCCAGTCCCCCCTTCAAAGGGGATGACCTGTTCAAATTTCCATCTCGCACCGAAGCTCTGCTTCGATACGTAACTTCAATATGTGCCATCTCAAGCTGGAGCTTGGGATGAAGATAAGACATTGCCTTAATTTTGACCCCATCTTGTTATTTCCCCTACAAATAGGGGAAGAGATGTTAACATGAAAATTATTTCTTTATAAAGTTTCCCTCCCTACTGGTAGGGAAGGATTAAGGGTGGGGCAAATAATAATCCAACTATTTCTATTTTTCTTGTTTACTGCAGAGTATAACTTACTTTGCTTGCGTGAAGAATATATACCTCAGGCAGTTAATTCCAATTGCTGTTTAGGAGACTTTACCCTCAAAAAATACTCTGTGGGTTTCTCCGCGTACCTCTGCGGTTAGCACAAATTAAAATCGATAACTCAAACTAAATTGAAACTGCCGCGGCGGGGCCGCGTTGCGATAGACGAACTCCTCCTGGTTAACAAGTCCCACCTGAACCTGGTTACTAGCTGTAGCGTTACTAGTATATCCGCTGTAATTGGTTGTGTTTAGCAGATTAAAAACATCGGCGCGGACTTGCAGATTGTTACCAAACGCAGATAGGCTGTATTGCAGGCTCAGATCAAACGTATAGGCCCATGGCAGGCGTTTATCGTTGCGGGTGGCACCCGGCGCGCGATCGGTCTTGCCGGTGTACTGCACGGCGCGACTGCTACCATCCCCATTCAAGTCAGTGGTGCCGCCATACTGGGTTGCATCAGGGATTCGGTTGACCGGTTGTCCGCTCTGGATGATCGAAGTTAGCGTAATGCCCAGCTTTTGAATAGGATAGTATGTGCCTATCGCACTGATTACATGTCGACGGTCGTTGATCGAAGGTCCCCATTCATCCGAAAAGTCATTGGCGTCCTCGGCCTCGAAATTGATATCCTCAGTATTGTTGCGCAGGCTCGACAGCGTGTAGCTGATTCGGTAGCTGTAATCATCCTGACCGCGACTTTTGAGTAAGTTAAAATTAACTGCCCAGTAGCGCGATTTGCCCCCGGTCTGGGTCATGGTGATGCGTCGTGCTACATTGCGCAGTGTGTCGGTACCGCTCAACACATAGGGATTTCTTTGCTCATCATAGTGAATTGGTACCCGTCGGGTGGCATCAGCTTGCTGCATTGAACGCACGTCGGAGGCATCAGCATTTGGATTATCCACCTCATATGGGGCCGGTGTATTCACATCCACCAGCCGAAACTTGTTGTAGCCGCGCTTGTGAATTAGATCCACATAAAAGAGCATGTCATTGCGGACTTGGTTCTGATATCCCAGCGTGAAATGGTGCGCGTAAGGATTGTCAAGGCCATTGGGGTTGAGGATCGTTTTCTGGTTGCTAAAGGCGTAGCCGTCAGCATCTGCAAAATCGTCGGCGGTTGATCCCTGCAGATAATCGACGTCGCTTTCAAAAGCAGAGGCATTGCCATCGTAAGTGATTTGGTCAATATCGGTATCCCCTGGCAAGTAGCCCTGCTGCTTGAGCAAGCGCAGCTGCTCTTGGAAATCCGGGGCATTGGAGCTGCCGGCCAGAGCGTCGCTGTAGATGGTGTAGGGAATGCGATCATAAAACAAACCGTATCCAGCGCGGAGGGTGCTCTTATCGGTCAGACGGTAGTTAGCGTTGAAGCGTGGGGCAAGGTTGTTGAGGTCGCCCTGGTCGGCACCGCCTTTTGAGAGATTATCGTAGTCGTAACGCAGTCCCGCGGTCAGGTTGAGCCGGTTGGTTACAGAGTAGAGATCCTCAATATAGAAGCTGTAGATCATTTGGTTACCGTCAAAGGTATTGGGATGCAGCTCAACCTGGTTAGAGATCACTTCCACATCAGAAGGAATATCTCGATAAGACAGGTCGCGACCATAATCTTGTGACTGTAGATTATTGAGTTGCTGGCTGTTTAGCTGCACGATGTAAAGTCCCTTTCCATTGCCGCCGCGGGTATCGTGATGGATGGAGCCGAGCACTCCGCCGCCGACTTTGATGGTGTGATCTCCGCGATAAAAGGTAAATTTCTGCTGCACTTGGTGTATGCGTTCAACGATATCAAAATTGCCGAACGATTCGCCTAATATGGCAATGGTTTGTCCCTGCGGATCGCGGACCCGCACTGATGGCGCGCCCGTGGTATTGGGTTGGGTGTAAATCCAGTCGAAAGTAGCATACTGGTAGTTGGTCTCGGAGGTGAAGCCGCGACCGTTGTAGGTGTTTTGAAGCGCCGCGGTGAAAGAGTTACGCTGCTGTTCGTTGGCTGCTTCAGGGAACGTATTGCCGCCGCTGAGTCCGCCGCCCTGCCGGTCAATGCTCACGAGTCCCTTGTGCAGCCGAAGAGTGGTGCGGAAATTGTCGGTCCAGTTATGGTTGATCTTGCCGGATAACAGCGTGTAGTTGTTCTGTCCCTGCACGGTCGTGTTAACGCCCAGCTCCGGCACGTTCAGCAGGTTATCTTTCACGCTGAGGGTCTGCTCGGCATTAAGGTAAAAAAAGGTTTTATCCTTTTTGATGGGGCCGCCCAATTCTACTCCAAACTGGTGACGCTGAAATCCATCACCAACAGCATTTCCAGACAGGTCTGTTTGATTGAACGGCGAGGAGGCATCAATCACCGGTCCGGGGCGCACGTTGTAATATCCTTCGCTGCTGAATTCGTTGCCGCCGGATTTGGTCGTGTAGTTGAATAAGCCATTGCTGGTTTGTCCGTATTCGGCCGAGTAGTTGTTGGCCAGGACGGTTACGTTTTTGGTAAATCCAGTGGGAATACGAAACCGGATGCCGCCCAGGAAGCGCTCGTTGTTGTCCATGCCATCGATCAGGTAGCTGGTGTACAGCGAGTTGGCTCCGTTGATGGTCACGTTGGGGGCCTCGGGATAAAATCCGGTAGACTTGGTGACATTGGGCAACCGGTGCAGCGAGTTGGTGATATCGCGTCCCTCGATGGGAATGTTTTCCAAATCCTGCTCCTGTAGTTCTGCCGACACCTCCGCATCAATAGTGTTGATGCGTGCGATGGAGTTGTTGCTCTCCACGGTAATCTCATCGAGCTGCTGGGTTGTTTTGGGGGATAGCGCCATTGTAATACTTTTCTCATTATTGGATCTAAAAACAAGATCAGAAGCCGTGAGAGGGTAGTACTGGTTGCTGTCCACGATCGAGGCATTGTACGAGCCACTCGTAGAAAGCCCTGTAAAAAAAGCTTTGCCCTGCTGGTTAGTCTGTTGGCTTTGCTGGTAGCCAATGCTTTTGTTTTCTAGGATGATGGAGATACCTCCAACAGGGTCTCCACTCTTTTTATTAACGACGGAGACTTCGAGGCTGGATTGTGCCCATAGCGGCGCGCCCAGAAAGAGTCCGATCAGAGTAAGAAATAGTTTCTTCATGTATCAAATAGTAAGATTGCTGAGGCTTTGTTTAGCGATTAAGGTCATCCCCTGATCTCGGTAAGCCCACCGAGCCCTTCCCCTTCGAAGGGGGATAGGGGGATGATTGCCCACTTCACAAATTTCAGTAGATTGATCTTCACGAAGTAGTTTTGCTCTGGAATAAGAGGTCAACAAAGGGGTGGGCCGCGCAGTAAGTGAAGACGAAAGGAGGACGTTTGGAAAGAAGCAAACTGCGTAAATGTTTGTTTGTAGAACGCGCCGGACAATATGGCTAGCAGTTTTCGAATCAGCTTTAGTAATGTCTGGTCGCTAAAACGGCTTTCCGTAAAAACCTGCAGTGTACCTGGATCATCGATATCGAAGAGCGTTTCCAGTAGTGCTATAGTCGCAATGTTGCCGGACTGCTCCAAAATGGTGTCCAGCAGACAATCAGAATTCCAGGGAAGCTGTCGAAAACGGTTGGCGTTAAATTTCTCTTTGCTGTAGCCCATCAGCCAAGTGCCGCCATCAGCATCGGGACCAAAAACCATGTCGGCATCACCTGAACGGAGCTTTTGAGCTGCCTGTCTAATATGATGAGCTCGGAGTTGTGGAATGTCGTTGCCTACCGAGATCACATAGTCGAATCCGCGATCGAAAATATATTGAAAGGCATTGGCAAAGCGTTCACCGAAACTGGTACCTATCTGCCTGGTCTCATCGATGTGGAAATAAGGAAGGTCCGTTTTTTTGATTTGATTGAAGCTGTGACTAATCAGCGAGCTTGCAAGCTGGGTATTCCGGGTGAGATCATTTTTTCGGCTAAACTGTTTTTGCTTTGCTTCGGCTTTGGCCGATCGGCTGAAAAACAAAATTGCTATGTTGTTATATTGATTACCCAATGGTACCAAGGTCTTATAACTCGTGCAGATTTATTAAGTTGGATGGACCAAGCCGTAAAAGTCTTACTGTTTGATATCAAAACTTTTAATAATAACAGCAATCGGTTTTATAAGAAAATAATTCAGTGAACAAGTAGTTACCCGCTTAGATGAGGGTGTATTACTAACAGGCTTATGGGCAATATTTCATCAAAACAAATACGTAACTGGGTTCGAAAGATCTCGGAGTCGGATCAAAAGGCGTTCGATCGCCTGTTCCGACATTTCTATGCCCAGCTTGTCCGTTTTGCCTGTAAGTACGTGAAAAGCAAAGCCACTGCGTCGGATATTGTGCAGGAGAGCTTTGTTCGGTTGTGGAAAAAACGACAAACCCTGGATCCCCAACGATCGGTAAAAGCGTATTTGTACCAAACAGTGCGGAATCGTTCGCTGAATTATATTCGAGATCATTCAAAAGAGACAGTGGGTCTCGATCCGCTGAAGGAATATGGCTTAGAGGCCAAAAATGGAAGCAAACAGTCTGCGGAGATGGACGATCGATCAGAGCTGTTGAGTCAGTGGATCAAGGAGTTGCCGAAGCGGCAACGCGAGGCCTTTGAGCTTAGCCGGTTCGAGGGGCTGGATCATGATGAAATTGCCGAAGTCATGGATATTTCTGCCAATACGGTGAACAATCACATTGTGGCTGCGCTGGATACCTTGCGAAGTCGCTCTGGTGAATATAAAGACCAAGCAAAGAGTACCTAGTGTTATGAAAAATTCTAAGTTTGATGCAGAAAAAGTTTTTGATGAGTTCCCTGCCGAAGAACAGGAAGAAGTGCGTGAACTTTGGCAGGAAAGCAAGTCGACCGGCGCCATTGAGCCGGAAGTTCGTGACGATGAAGTGGAGCAAGCATTATCAAATGTCCACGAGCAGATTGGCGCCGACACTGGCATGTCTAATAGTTGGAGGTGGCTGGCTGCTGCCGCTGTAATTCTTCTCATGTTCGGGGCCGGAATCCTGTTTATCCCCAGAACGGTAACGGCCCCGCATGGGGAGTTAACTACCGCAACGCTGCCGGATGGATCAACGGTAGAACTGAATAGCGGAAGTGAACTGCAGTATGGATGGTTGTTTGACATAACTAATCGGTCAGTTAGTTTGGATGGGGAAGGTTATTTTGCCGTTCAGGAGTCTGAGGATCCGTTTGTGGTTTCGGCGCAAGGAACCAAGGTGGAAGTCACAGGCACCGAGTTTAATGTCCAGTCCTGGAGCGCCAATCCTGATGTTGAGACAACTGTATCTGTAGCAGAGGGAAACGTAGCATTTTATCCAAACGGGAAGCAAAATCAGGCAGTGTACTTGATGCCGGGTGAGACAAGCCAGTGGGCTCAGGCTATGGAACAGCCCAGCGATCCCAAACCAATTGCACTGGACAAAATTTCGGGCTGGCGTGAGGGTAAGCTTATTTTCGATCAGCAAACGCTGGCGGTTATCTTCCGGGAGCTTGAGCGCAGGTTCGATACGAGGATTACTCTGGAAGCTTCTGATATGGCCGGGGAAACGTTGACGACCTACTACAATAATCCCAAGGATGTTGCGTCTATTTTGAAAGACATTTGCCGCGTCAAAGGGCTTCGCTTTGCGCCCACAGCGAATGGGTATAGAGTGTATAAATAATGTGCTTTTCTTCACTGATAACCTGAAGATGTGCAAATAAAATTTATTTCTGGCTTGATATGAAAAAACGGTGCGTGCTCACGGTATTTTGCCTGTTGTTTTTATGTGGTTGCATCACAATGCCGGCGTACGCCCAGGATCAGAAATCCGAGCTTTATTCATTTAATTTCAGAGGGGCGCCCCTGCAACAGGTGCTGGAAAAGGTGGCGCAGCAAGCCAATATTGATATGGTTTATGATCCCCAATTGGTGGCTGGGATTACCGTTTACGACCGTGTGCAAGACCAGCCCATTGCAGAAGTGTTGCACAGCGTGTTGGATGACACCCGCCTGGATTTTGTCATCCTTTCCTCGGGAACAATTGTGATCGTGGAAAACGTGAACGAGAATCCTGTCTATGGATCCTACAGCGGAAAGGTAGTGGATAGCCGAAGCGGCGAGCCGCTGCCCGGAGCTACCATTTTGCTGGCCGATGCATCGGGCGGAACCAGCACGAGCAGGAGTGGAACCTTTGCGATTAACAAGCTGATGTCGGGCACCCATAAAATAATTTTCAGCTATGTTGGATACGAATCGGTGTCGAAGACGATAACTATCAAGCCGCAAGAGAATGTGCGCCAAAAGGTTTCCCTTGATCCCAAGCCGGTGGATTTTAGGCCTATTGTAGTAAAGGGAGATGCTCCGCAGTTGTCGTACCGCAATAACGGTGAACAGTCGGTGGCCGCTGATAATCAATGGCAGACGCCAGGTTCAATGCAGGATGCTATTCGCAGCCTGACTCTTTTCCCAGGTGTTAAATATGGCTTGTCACTCACGGATCTGCACCTACAGGGCGGCCAGTCGGGGGGGCATCGCATAAAGTTGGATGGGGTTCCGGTGTATAACCCTCACAGCTTTGGACAGATGTTTAGTGCGTTTAGTCCCTATGCGATTAACCGAATTAAATTGTACAAGGCAGGCTATGGCGTGGACGAAGGTAGTCAAATTGCCGGTTTAATCAACATGGAGCACGATATCAACAGTGTAGATCAAACGCAGGCTATAGTACAGGCCGACCCATTAAGTGTAAATATACGAGGTGATCTTGCACTGCCACTGGACGATTCCGGTGATGATCCCAAATTCAAAGTGATGAGTGCGGCTCGATTTAACTACTGGAATACGTTCAAAGATCCGATCCTGGATCAAACGCTGAGTAGGTGGAATAATTTGGATCCGCTGGTTGCCAATCGACTGATCGATTCTGATATGGATGCCTCGCGGTATCGCCCCCGGGAGCAACAGGCTGATGTGAGTTTCTACGATCTGCACTTGGCTTCGCGGTATAACATCAACAAGTATGAAACCATCAATACCTCATTTTATGTAGGCAAAAACGTGGTTAACACCGGCTTGCTTAACCAGGCTGCGGTTACCCAATCACCGGAATACCTGTATGCGCGTGATGGGTATCGTTGGAATAATATTATGGGGCAAGCAACGTACAATCAGCTTGTGTCGCCGCGGCTGGATTGGAGCACCCAAATCAGTTATAGCGCCAATAAGTTGCAGCACCGATATGTGATAGGCACGAGTTCAAATCCACAAATAGAGCTTTTAAGTAGTGGCGATGCGGTTTATAGTCAATTTGCCTCTGCAGATGACCGAAACGTGCTACCACGTCAGCAAAATGAAAACCGTATCCAGCACTTCACCTTACGTTCTGATGCGAATTACAGCATCAGTCCCAACTACAGTTTAGAGATGGGGGTCGAAATGGATTATGTGAAATCCCGTGTGAATTTCAGCGACCTCTTTTATTTGCCGACGCTAACGGATCAGCAATCTACCCATTTTAGCACTTATCTGAATGGGCACTGGCGGCCGGGCAATTACTGGAAAGTGACGCTTGGCAATCGCCTCACTTACACTCATTCTACAAATACTGTTTATTCGGAACCCAGGGGTAGCATTCAATACGAGCGCCCCGATTCTGATATTGGCTACTGGTCGGCGCGGTTTTCAGGGGGACTTTATCGGCAGTTTATCAATCAGTATGAAGTGACTAACCCCGGCCCTACCTCGCTGGTGCCCAGCTTTACCTTCTGGTCGCACACCGGCAGTTCCGACATCCCTAAAGCGTGGCATTTAAGTGGATCATTTCATCTTGAGCCGGCCCAGAATACAACGGTGAATGTGGAATGGTTTTACAAGTGGCAGCCAACAGCATACCGGGTTTCGTACAAAAACTTATTGGGAGGTATTGGGCTTAATCGCTCTGATCTTGCTGCCTTTGCGGAGGAGACAACCCTCAAGTCGCTTGGAGCTGGCCTGCAGGTGCAGCAATCTGTTAATCAACGGCTAAAGCTGATGCTTGGCTACGACTACAATTTTACACGAATGAATATGGAGACGCAGTTTGGCCGGACGATGCCGCCACCCTGGAGCGAGCCACACCGCCTGCAACTTCGCTCACTTTGGCACTTAATGCCCGAGCTGACGGCGGTAGCCAAATGGCAGAGCGTGTGGGGACGAACGTGGGGATTCCGGCAATCCTACTACAACTACCTGCTTTTTGAAAGCAATGCCTGGTATGGAGGTTATACCTTTGACACTCCCGAAAATGATAAGATGAGCCCAGTGCACCAGTTCGACTTTTCGCTCATTTACAAGCCTGAGCTGAGCTTTATGGATCTGAAGGTTCGGGCTAACTTGACGAACGTGCTCGACCGCCGTAATACCATCGACTGGAGCCTGCGCCCCGACCAGTCGGGGGTGGATGGAGAATATGATATCAAAAAGCGCACCATGCCGGGTTTTAGCCCTTCGCTTAGCATTCAAGTGAACTTATAAGCTGATAGCCAGCAAATAGTTATTGCAATTCACAAATGTGTACCACAACGTACCCTGATTCTGATTAGCCCAGAGAGACGCCGCGATATCGGGGCTTGGAACAAAAGTCCCGGTATTTTTAATATACTATAAATGAAATAAAAACCCTTTTGGGAATCGAACTATGAAGATACGATATAACCTTTGCATTCTGTTCGGCCTTGTACTGTTGCTTAGTGCCTGCTCCGGAAATGAACTGAGTACGAATTCGGTTGGGGATTCCGGTGCTGTGAGCTGGGAAGGGATGACCATGATCGAAGCCAATGCCTACAGTCTGTCCAACGATCGAAAGAGCAAATATCGGATGGATGCCGAAAAGTTGGCGGTTCGATATATCAACAATAGAGATTCTACACAAACCGATATTCCGGAAGCTTTGATAAAGTTGTTTTACAACGGGTTGATCCATATTGTAAACGCCGATCATCCGGAGGCCCAGGAAGCAACCGATCCCGAGTATCAGGTACATGCTCGTACGCCAGCTGATCCAAGAGCGATAACCGTTCGAGTAGATACTACAGCTCCCTGGATCGATGCGTGGCGCGACAGTACTACACAGACGGATAACGAGGAAATTGATGAGCTGTTAAACCAATTTGATTTGTCGCTTCTTAAATATTACGAATTGGAGAGTTCATCATTAGCTGTTGCTAAACTTCAATCGGAATATGCGATTAATGGCTATGCAGTAGGAAGGCTTTTTATGCAAGTTGACGATATCAGCAGTGCCGGTCCTCCGGTCGTTACCGATGGAAGCAATATCGAAGTACTTATGTTTGACGATCACCTGCGTTACAAATTTAATTACCGGTTTGGAGATTGTCCCGCTGGTTGCATCAATGAGCATACATGGACGTTCAATGTATATGTGGATGGCAATGTTGAATTTGTAAGTGAAAGTGGCAATTCGCTGCCGTAGATCTAGTTCCCAATGTCACTTACCACTAGCCTGGACAGGTTGATCCGTTTGGCCGAGTAGGTTGTGGTAAATTTTAGTGATCCGTTCGTTGTAATAATCGGCACCTGTGATGATTTGGCCAACGGTGAAGATTTTAATCTCAAATGGGAGCTCAGTGCGGATGTGTCATTTGAAGACAGTCTGATACTGACAGGCTAAAGCGGCTCTTTTGAAGTGGGTATGACCAGTACCTACTCACATATCGTATCAAGTAAAGTGGCACCCTGCTTATCGAGTACAGCAGCAATTAGTTTTTTGAGGATTTGTGTGAAGGATGTAGCAGGAGAAGCGTAAGAAGAGCTAGCCGCTTTAGTGTCTGATCCAAGAATATCTTTTCATGAAAGGCGTGGGCTCCTTCGCCAACGGCCCCGAGGCCATCGATAGTGGGCGAATGTAGATTGGTAAGGTTACCGTCGGAGGCACCGCCCGAGGTTCCTTCCTGGAGGTCCAAATCGAGTTCGGCACCCAGCTTTTTAGTGAGTTGCCAGAGTTTTTTGTTACCGTCGTTCTTTTCGAGCGGTGGACGCCTAATACCACCACTAACATTAATTTCTATGCCTTCAATTTCGGGTGTTAAATTGTAGATGGTTTCTTCAATTCGTTCGCCATCTTCTTTGGTAGGCACTCGAACATCGACCAAGGCTTTGCTTTGGGCAGCAATAACATTCGATCGTTCGCCGCCTTCGATGGTACCTACGTTTGCGGTGATGCCGTTGGCCGGGTCGTTTAGCCGAAAGAGTTGCTGCACGATATGAGATAACCCCAAGATGGCGCTTACGCCCTCGTCTGGCGCTAATCCCGCATGTGATGGCTTGCCCTTGATGGTGATTTCGAACTCTCCAATGCCCTTTCGCTGTGTCTTTATTTTCCCATCAGTCCCCAACGCGGGTTCCAGCACCAACGTCCGCTCAGCTCGTTTGGCCTGTTCGATAATCAGCTCTTTTGATTCCTCACTGCCAATTTCCTCATCCGAATTGATTAAAAATACCGGTTGTACAGGCAGCGATAAGTCTAGGTGGGTAATGGCCCGCATCGCAAATATCATCATGGACAGACCGGCTTTCATATCAAAAACACCCGGTCCGGATACCGTATCGTCTTCAACGCTGAAGGGCATTTCTTCCAGAGTTCCAGTATCCCAGACGGTGTCGCAATGGCCAATAATTAGCTGAATAGGACTTTGGGAATCAAAGCCAGGAGGTGTGCAGAGCAGTTGTCCAGCTGTTTTAGAGCCCTCAAAAAGGTCCACAGAAAATCCCAGCGATTTAAACTCTTGTTGCAATATATCCCATAATGGCGGAAATGTGTCCGGTTGGTCGGAAGGGGTTTCCAGCTCGACGAGGGATTGCAGCAGGGATAGAAAATCCTGTTTTTCAGAAAGTAAATATTCATATAACTCGTTGGCGCGTTCAGTCATCTACGGGGGACTATCGTTTGAAATCTTTTGGGAAAGGAAAAACATTGCTTTTTTTGATGACACTAAATCGGTCGGGATGTAAATAGGCCAGTAGGGGATGTTCCTGGAGTCGCCTATTTTTCTCGAGCTCTTCCTCATCCTTCCGCAGGAACTCTTCGTGGACGTACGCGGCGGCAATTTCTCCAGCGATAATTTCCCACTCACCAAACTTGCCCAGGCACTCAGTAAATTTACATTCAAACTGCAGGTAGGAGTCCTGTAAAAATTTGCCGTCAACCTGTTTGGCATCAATGGTCGGCACCTGATCCAGCACAGGCTTGGAGTCATTCTCCTCACGACGCGTGGCCATCAAGCTGGAAATAATAACCTGATTGGGCTGCGGGTAGCTTACGGTAAATACTTTTTCCCGTTGCACATTGCGGTATGTACTTTTGCGCGGGGTACCCATAAACCCAAAGTGATTGCTAAATCCAAGGGGCATAGCCATGTGTTTGGGGGCGAAATTATAGCGGCCGTTTTCCTCTTTGCTCCCGATAATTACCAACGAATGTACGGTGTAGCTTTTACTCCATACATCCAGATCGGTATCAATTTCAATCATCCTGGTATTAGTGTCAGACATCGGTTAATTGGTTTCAGTAATGGTTGCATTCCAGTGTTCGCGGAGTTCGAGTATTTCAATAATCTCAAAAAGTATATCGGGCGGATTAATCAATTCGAGTGTGTTACCCGTGTTTTGCCACTCAAACATAAAGATGACGCCTTCGCTGTCTACTAATCGACAATCACTTAGATCAATTTGCAGATGCGTGATCTCTTTCGGAAGCCGGTTTTCCAGCTTATTCCGTGCAGTAAGATTAAAAGCATTATTCAGCTTAACCTCTAGTTTATTCCCTTCTTTATGTGTCTTAACAATATTCATCGGCTACTCGCGATTTAATTTTTTTACCAAAGTCAGAGAATACGTCTACCAGTTCCAGGTCGAGTTCGGCATTAATTTTTTGCAGGCGCAGGTAGTCTGATTGTCGATGAAACATCGGGGCTAATCCGCAATAGAAGAAGTCCAATTCCCTCAATATAGGAAGGTGTTCCGGGGTCGCTGAATTGTCCAATGGCAAGTCAACATAGATCGCATTGAGATCTTCCTGTTTTTCAAGGCTTTCTAACATATCCGAGAGTACCGATCGAAAGTCGGGACCGTATTTGTGGACGACAATCAGTGCGGTAGCGTCTGCATAATTGATTGAAAGCTCCATGTCAGATTGGTCGGCCATTTTATAGGCCGGTGGGTTTTGGGGGGCAACCGGAATTTTCAACTCATTGTAAGTATCCTGTAGTATATCAGCATATTCCGCCGGAAGATAAACCGATCTCTTGTGGGGAGTTTGCAATGGCAGAAAGTCAATCACCACCGATACCGGCTGTGGATATTGTTCATCAAATCCCTTGTAAGTTACCTTGTTGGTTTCACCCAGCATCAGGGCGGTGGTAACAAAATCGAACTTTTGATTAACCCGTTGGCTTACAGGATGAATTGTAACGGCTTTGCCCATTAGCCCGTCCAGTTGTTGATTTCGAGCAGTGTTGATAAGCTTTTCCATCATTTTACTCATGGCTCCCTGCCGGCGATAGGCAGGAGTTACAACGGCTTCGCCGACTTCAGCAATATTTGAATCCTCTTTTTTTAGTACAGCAAAATAACCGATTCCCTCCCCTTCTTCCGTTCGCGCAATTACCCCGAGTTTTTCTTTTCCAAGAAGGGTCTTCTCAATCTTTTTTGGGAAATACAGATCCTCTTTTGGATAGGTGTACTCGTAGGTCCGGTAGATCAGTTTTGCGATATCTTCGGCATCGGCAGGCGTGATTTGCGAAATCTGGAATTGCACTTCGGGCACTTCATCTTCTTCGTACTCTGGTTCTTTTGGTTTTTGGGACCGTGAGAGCTCAATCATTTCGTCGAGGTCATGAAGATCTAAATTCTTCGTTAGCCGGAACTCCTTGCCCTCTTTGCCCTTATTAATGAAAAAAAACTCATCGGTAAAACGCCGAATCAGCCGGAATCCGGCCCCTTCGAAATTGCCTTGTTGAATGGCTTCCTGGGGATTGTATCGGTGCCGATCAGGATCAAAAGGTTCTCCGACCTCACTGACAATAACTTCCACGTTTGAGAGCGTATGGCGAAAGGTTAAATCAAAATATGCACGGCCATCATGCGGATAGGCAAACAGAATAATATCGCTGATAAGCTCACTGACGGCTATGGTAAACCGATTCGCTTCATCCTCAGACAGTCCACAACTTAAACACCAGCTATAGGTGAAGTCGCACGTAGGAGTTATGGCCTCTTCATCGGTCGATATGTTGAGTTGAACGTCCATACACTATACCAATATAAGCTTCTCCCAGTTTAGTCCCTCCTCCTATCCGCTGAAAAATCAAGATGAATAAGGTTTAAGGGAGATGATCTCTAATAATTTTATTACCACTTATGATCAGTATAGAAAGATATTCCTTTCTTTGAAAAACGATGTGGAATCGGCCATCCAATTTACTTTAATCCGCCACTTTCCTTTGGCAAGATTTACTGTGGATACCTGCTGTTTTCCCTGTTCATCCACTTTTAGTGCTAGCTTTTGGTCAAGTGATGAGTCGCTGGGGCGGTAAAGTTCAATGGTACCCCGAGGATTTGCTGTCGAAATTTCAACAGGAAAGCGGATTTCCACTGCATTGGTTTCTTGCAGCAGTTCTATTTCCACGGGATCCCCAAGCGCGGCAGTGTGTTCTATGCGTTCAATGTGTTGCTGGTATTTCGTGGCTTCTTCGTAATGTTTTTCGGTGACCATTTCGTAATCGAGGCTCACCAAAAAAACGACAACACTTAGCGTAGCGCAGACAAATAGAACGATCACAATGGTAAGGCCGGTGCCCCAGTTAAATCTACTCTGTTGATTATTATCACTCATTGATGTCCTCTTTTTTATTGTTGGATGTTGGTTCCGGACCGATAAACCCAGAGGTGATGGTCTCGATTTTTTCGCCGTTGGCAAAAACGGCGAAGGTTACCGTAGTGTTGGATCCATTCAGTTGTTCCTGCGGCAGCTTAACTAAAAACCGTCCTTCGGTGGAACCCTGCGCGGGCAGCTTGTGGATGTCGCCCAGTGGCGTTAACTCTCCGTCGGGACTCTGCAGTTTAACTTCGTAATTAATGGGTTCAAATGTTTTGTTGATCGCGCGGATCTCGTAGATATTACTATATCGGTCATTGGGCAGCTCCTGGAACAGCGTACCTGGCTGACGTAGGATCGTGGTTTCGGTATCGGCGCGCATCCCCAAGAATGTAAAGAAGGTGACGACCAGCACAATCAGGATACCGCTGTAGCCGGCCACGCGTGGGGTTAGGATTTTCTTTTTACCTTCGCTGATGGCGTTTTCTGAGGAGTATCGGATGAGTCCTTTTGGCTTGTCGATCTTTTCCATAACATCGTCGCAGGCGTCGATACAGGCGGTACAGTGCACACACTCGAGCTGGGTACCGTTGCGAATATCGATGCCCATCGGGCAGACCCGTACGCATTGGTGGCAGTCGATACAGTCGCCATAATCGGCACCGCTGAGGCCGAGATCATCTAGCCTGGCTTTGCGACCGATGTCATCACGTTCTTTGACTGGCGTACGGGGCTCTCCGCGCTTGTAATCGTACATCACGTTGATGGAGTTATTGTCGAGCAGTACCGACTGCATGCGTCCATAGGGACAAATGAAGTGGCAGACCTGCTCCCGCAAAAAGGCAAATACACCGTAAAATACCCCGCTGAAAATAGTGATGGCCGATAAGCCGGCCAGATGTTGCGATGGGGGGTCGGTAATAATGGTGAACAACTGATCTTTGCCAATAATATAGGCTAGGAAGAGGTTGGAGATCAGGAAGGCCATCCCAAAAAACACGCTGTGCTTGAGCGTCTTTTTCCAGATTTTGGTCCAGTTCCAGGGCGCCCTGTTGAGGCGAATTTGCTGGGCACGATCGCCTTCGATCCAGTATTCGATCCTCCGGAAGACCATTTCCATAAATATAGTCTGCGGGCAGGCCCATCCGCACCAAAGTCGTCCAAAAACAGCCGTAAAAAGGACGATAAAGATAATTAGAGAAAGAGCACCAAACACCAGCAGATGCAGGTCCTGAGGCCAAAAAGCTGTCCCAAAGATCACAAACTTGCGCTCCAGGATATTCAGCAGCAACAGGGGTTGCCCGTTGATGGTGATGAAGGGACCCGAAAAGAAGAACAATAGCAAGAAAACGGCAACGATATTACGCCATTTGTAATACCGACCACTCGGCTTGCTGGGATATATCCAGTTGCGTTTGCCCTCCTCGTTGACCGTTGCGATATGATCGCGGTACGAATTCTGGTCAATGCGGCGCTCTTTTTCTGTCGACATGTTACTAGATTACCATTGATTATTCGAAATTATGACTCCGAAGAAGCCAGTGGGCCTTCGGTGCAAGGTTCGGCACGATTCATATCCGGTTCTTTTGCATTGGCCGGTTCGGTGCCCTGTAACGATGCGATGTAACTCACCAATTGCTGCACTTTTTCATTACTTATCTTTGTGCCACTGCCATAGGCTAGCATACCTTTATCCGGAAAGCCGTTAATAATATTGGTGGCAATATCTTCGGGTTTGCAACCGTGGAGCCACAAGTTATCGGTCAGGTTTGGTCCAACCATTCCCTCCCCGTTGTTGCCGTGGCAGGTAAAGCAGAGCTGCCCGGAACTCATGAAGAGCTCTTTGCCAGCCTGGATATCTTCCTCGTCGGTGCTCACGGTCCAGGTGAAATTCGCCGCCGGTTCCTGATTGTTCTCCCCGCCAAACTTTGCTTCGGCTGCTGCTACTTCCTGCTCATACTCCTCGACCTGGGTTGGGCCCCATCCCAGAACCTGGTAGTATAGCAAATACATGACTGCAAATACGATGCTGATAAAAAACAGCCAGAGCCACCAGAACGGCATGTGATTATCCAGCTCACGAATGCCGTCGTACTCGTGATCCAGCAGCTTGTCTTCTTCTCCTTGTCTGATTTTCATAATGATTCCTGTTTATAATTTTCAATTGATTCGTCCGTCTCCAGAGGCAATCGAGAGGCATCCTCGTAGTGGGATTTACCCTTTTTGATTAAGTGAATGATCAGCAGGGTAAAGAATCCCAGAAACAGTACCAGCGAGATGCTGGGGAAGATGCCGATTCCTTCGATTGAGCGTAATACCTCTTTGTACATGGCGCTTATTTATTTTGATTTCGTTGTTCCAGTATCCCGGTGCCCAGCGCTTTGCTGGATGGCAGATCCTCGAACGGGCTGTTGTTGCCTTTGATATCGATACCCAGCCGCTGCAGGTAGGCGATGATGGCAATGATCTTCTTGTCTGATTCAATCTTGATACCGTCGATCTGCGTAAAGCCGCTCTTGTGGAGGCCTTGGGTAATTTCTTTAGCCTGCGCTTTAAGATCAGCCAGTGCCTGTTCTTCGTACCCTGTTGCATAGGGGACGCCTACGGCGCGAAGTGCTGAGATACGCTCATCCACAGATTCCATATCCATTTCTTGTTCCAGCAACCACGAGTAAGCCGGCATGATGGAACCTGGCGATGTGGAGGTTGGGTCAGCCATGTGACGCAGATGCCACGAGTCGGGATACTTGCCGCCGATACGGTGCAGGTCCGGTCCGGTACGTTTAGATCCCCAAAGGAAGGGGTGATCATACACAAATTCGCCCGCTTTGGAGTATTCGCCATAGCGCTCGGTTTCGGATCGGAAGGGACGAATCATCTGCGAGTGGCAATTGTTGCAGCCCTCAGCGATGTAGATATCGCGCCCTTCGACCTCGAGCGGGGTATACGGTTTTACGCTGGAAATGGTCGGCACGTTAGAATCAATCAGGGCCGTAGGTACGTACTCAACGATACCTCCAATGAGTATGACGACCAATGTAAGAGCTGTAAACTGTACCGGACGGCTTTCAAGGCGCCGGTGCCATTTTTCTTTGTTTTCGGACTTGTGCTCAACAATAGGTTGCGCTTCGTCTTCTTCCTGCGATACCAGCGTACCACTTTTGGAGGTTTTATAGAGGTTATAGACTGCAAAAATTGCTCCGATAATAAAGAGCGTTCCACCGACAGCGCGCAAAGCGTACATCGGGATAATCTGCTGCACTGTCTCCAGGAAGTTGGGATAAGCCAACACGCCTTCGGTGGTAAACTCTTTCCACATCAGGCTCTGTGTGATACCGCCCCAGTACATCGGGATGACGTAGAATACGGCACCCAGTGTAGCAAACCAGAAGTGCACATTGGCAAGCTTGGTTGAGTACAGGTCGGTGTTGTAGATGCGCGGGGTGATGTAGTAGAGCATCGCAAAGGACAGCCCTCCATTCCAGAGCAGGGCGCCTAGGTGCACGTGACCAATAATATAGTCGCTGTAGTGTGCCACGGCATTTACGTTGCCAATAGAGAGCATTGGTCCCTCGAATGTAGCCATGCCGTAGGCAGTAATACCAACGACCAGAAACTTGAGTACAGGATCTTCGCGAACCCGATCCCAGGCGCCACGGAGCGTAAGCAGCCCGTTAAGCATCCCACCCCAGGAGGGGGCAATCAGCATGATGCTGAAGACCGTACCCAGTGCCTGCGCCCAGCCCGGTAGTGCGGTGTAAAGCAGGTGGTGCGGTCCGGCCCAAATGTAGATAAAAATGAGCGACCAAAAGTGGACAATGGATAGTCGATATGAGAAAATCGGTCGGTTGGCCGCTTTGGGGATGAAGTAGTACATGATCCCCAGGAATGGCGTGGTTAGAAAGAAGGCCACGGCATTATGCCCGTACCACCACTGCACCAGGGCATCTTGTACGCCGGCGTAAATCGGGTAGCTTTTCATGATAGTGGCCGGGATCTCAATAGAGTTAACCACATGGAGCACGGCCACCGTTACGAAGGTCGCAATATAGAACCAGATGGCCACGTAGATGTGCTTTTCACGGCGTTTCCAGATCGTCATCAGCATGTTGATGCCGAAGATGACCCAGATTATTGTGATTGCGATGTCGATTGGCCACTCCAGTTCGGCGTATTCCTTACTGGTATTGAACCCCATCGGCAGAGAGATGACGGCCGATAATATGATGGCCTGCCAGCCCCAGAAGTTGATTTTGCTGAGCAGATTGCTCCACATCGAGGCTTTACAAAGCCGCGGCAGCGAGTAATAAACGCCGTAGAAAATGGCGTTGCCCGCAAAGGCAAAAATTACTGCATTGGTGTGGAGTGGTCGCAATCGTCCGTAGGAAAGTTCTGGGATGAAGCCCAGGAAATTAGGAAAAATCAGTTTTATGGCGACGGTTAAGCCGACAAGGAAACCGGTAATGCCCCAAAAAATGGTGGCAATCCCAAATTTGCGGACAATCTCATTGTCGTAGTAAAAGGTGTCGGTGCCGACGTTTTGGCCGGCCGTTGATGTATCTGTACCCATTATCCGTTAATTGTTGTTATTGTTTTTGTCGTTGTCTTTTTTCGTAGATGATTTGCTATCAAATAAAATGCGCATGGCGGGAGTGTGGCCGTCATCGTACTGACCATCCCGTACAGCCCAGAAAAAGAGCCCCAGAAATATGAGCGCCACCAGCAGGCTGAATGCTATGAGTAGAAATATTACTTCCAAGTTGCCAGCCCCTTTCTTTTTGCAGTTATATACGTGCTACCCGTGGTAAAGAGCATGATACTGATAGAACTCAGCGGCATAAGAATAGCTGCCACCAGTGGAGAAAGTTGTCCGGCTACAGCAAATCCCAGCCCCACAATGTTATAAAGCAGGGAAAGGACAAAGCTGAGCTTAATGATGGTGATGCTTGATTTTGCAAAATTGATAAAAGTGTCCAACCTGCGCAGTGATTGTCCATCCAGGATAGCATCACAGGCCGGAGTGAACGAGCTCACATTGTCGGTCAGCGCGATACCGAAATCGCTTTTTTGCAACGCCCCGGCATCATTGAGACCGTCACCGATCATCACTACTTGATGATCGCCAGCCTGCAGTTCTTTAATAAAATTCAGTTTTTGCTGAGGCGTTTGTTCAAAACACAGTGTGTTTTCATTGAAATATGGCGTAAACTGTGTTTTTTGTGCGTCGTTATCTCCCGATATCAGGAAGGTCGAAAAGTGCTTTTTGAAGTTATTAAGCAGTTTTTTTATGCCGGTTCGGTAGGCACTGTCGATCTCGAAGTAGCCTTTCCATTCACCGTCAATAGCAGCATAAACAATAGAGGAACCGTCACCGGGATGTGTATTTTGAGTAAGATTGGTATTCAAATTTTTAGCTAGAAAGGCAGCTGATCCGATAAGCACCTGGCGGTCATTCACCACTGCTGTGATGCCTTTATTCATGACCTCGTCAAACCGGTTGACCGCCCGTGTCGGCTGGCCATTTAAATAGCTCACAATCTTTTGGCTCAACGGATGCACGGACTGTTTGCAGGCAGATTTAATCAGTGCTCGTTCAGAATCCTGCAGTGTTCCATTAAAGGATACCTCCGCTTCGTCGGATTTGGTGAGCGTGCCTGTTTTATCAAACACAAGCGAAGTGGCATTGGCCAGTTTCTCAACGACTTCAATGCCTTTGACATAGAGGCCATTCCGGGCAAAAATGTTCAGCGCCGAGCCCAGCGTGAAGGGCGTAGAAAGTGCCAGCGCGCAGGGGCAAGCAATAATCAACACGGCCGTGAATACCGAGATTGCCATTTCGGCACTGACCGACCACCAGAGAATGCCTGATCCAATGGCAATGCCCAGTACGGCCAGCGTAAAATGGGGACTGACGCGATCAGCCAGCGAGGTGATACTGGCTTTTTCGGCATTCTTAAAAGCAGCGTTATTCCAGAGCTTGGTCAGGTAGCTGTTGGATACTTCCTTAACGGTTCTCATGTTGGCTGCAGACCCAACCACTTTTCCACCCGCATAAATAATTTCGCCGGGCTGTATTTCCACCGGTTCCGACTCTCCTGTGATAAAGCTGTAGTCCACAAAGCATTTTTCATTTTGCAGGATCGCATCGGCCGGTACCAGCTCTTGGTTTCGGATGAGCATGTGTGTACCCACTTGTAGGGCATCAATAGAGGTTGATGATTCATTGCCTTCTTCATCCAGGACCGTCACCGAAATGGGCAGGTATGATTTGTAATCTCGATCAAAAGATAGTCGCTCAAACGTTTTTTTCTGGACGATACGTCCGATCAGCAGAAAGAACACAAGTCCGGTAAACGAGTCCATATACCCGGCCCCAATACCCGTCATGATTTCGTAAAGGCTGCGTCCAAACAGCGAAAGGATGCCAATAGAAATGGGTACATCCAGGTTAATACCGCCCTGCTTAATGGCCGCCCAGGCCGACTTGAGATAGTCGCTGCTGCTGTAAAGCAAGACCGGCAGCGCCAGGGCGATATTCAGAATCCCAAAGAAAATATGAAAGTTTCCTTCTGTACTCAGCGTTGATCCCGACAGGTATTCGGGGAAGCTGAACAGCATAATATTGCCAAAAGCAAAGCCGGCAACGCCCAATTTAAGCCATAGTTTGCGGTTGGGCGAAGCGGCTGATTTTTGGTCTAGCTTTTCCAGTCGAAGCTCGGGCTCGTATCCGATGGAGGTCAGCAGCTCTACAATTGATCGCAGGCTGGTTTGCTCCTCATTAAACGAAATGGTAAGCTCCCGCTTCAGAAAATTAACGCTGCTCTTGGTGACGCCGTTATCCAATTTGTACAGATTTTCGAGCAGCCATACGCAAGATGTGCAATGGATGTTTGGGATATACAGGCTTACCGATACGTATCCATTGTTTTTAAAGTCGGTCAGTCGTTCAACGACGGATTCATCATCCAAATATTCAAAACGCCCGTTTTGCTGCTGTTTTTTAAAGGATATCCCCGGCTGATCTTCGAGGCAATAATAGGTGTTAAGCTCGTTGTCATTCAGTATCTCATAGACCATCTTGCATCCCTCGCAGCAAAAAGATTTCTGATCCAGCTGGACCACTCCCTCATCGCAGGGTTCCCCGCAGTGGAAGCAGTTGGTTGATATGAGGGTGTCACCAGCCATCAGTTTTGTTTTTTATTGAAGTGAAGCGTGAGGTCAAACCAGTCATCGCTCATAGCTTCTTCAACCTTGTCGAAGGTGGTTTCAGCAAGCCACCGGTGTATCTTATTACGTTCTTTTGACCAGAATTTGTGAAAAGGACAGGGTTCGATATTTCCACATCCCTCAATTCCCAGAAAGCACCGCGTGAAAAAGTCATCGCCGTCAATACCTTCGATGACTTGGAGTAACGTAATTTGGTTGGGACGGCGCGCTAGAAAGACGCCACCGTTGAGGCCGCGGCGCGAACCAAGAATGCCCGAAGGTTTCAATTTTGAGAGAATCTGCGAGAGATAAGCTGCCGGACAATTCAGCGGTTTGGCTAAATCTGCAGCAGATACAGTAGTCCCCTCCGGTTGTTTGGAAAGCGCAATAACGGCCGAGAGAGCATATTGAGAGCCTTGGGATAATAATTTCATCTACGGAAGAAGTACTGTTTTTAAATCTAATCCTTATATTCTAATATCGGCATTAGATTTTACTGCCTTTTCAAGCTATAAGCAACGTAGATTTAGTATAAATAACTATGAAATCTTATATTGATCGTTTAAGCGTTGAGTGTAATTTTTGATGAAATTTTAATTTTCTTTGTATGCTTCTATCAAATGCTTGTGTTTATGGCATGCGGGCTGCTGTCTATCTAGCCTCTGTTTCAAACGATTCCTATACATCAATTACACAGATTAGTGATGATCTGGATATTTCTCGTCATTTTTTGACGAAGGTTCTCCAGGAGCTTACCAAGGCTGGACTATTGGAATCGATGAAAGGACCCAAAGGCGGCGTACGTCTGGCCTATTCGGGGGATGAAATACATCTTCTGGAAATTGTAGCCGCTATTGACGGCATGGATATCCTCACGGAATGCGCACTTGGCCTGCCGGGCTGTGGATCCGAGAAGCCTTGCCCTATTCACGACAAATGGGCTGATACCCGTGATGAGATCCGCAAAATGCTGTCCGAATCCTCTCTTAAAGATCTGGTTGATCGAGGTAAAGAGGGTGACTTGCGGATTACCGCCGACGGCAACTTCAACTGGGCATAGCTTATCCGCATATGGTCTTTAAATCTTCTTGATGGCTGCAACAGGTTTATCGGTCAGCTTTTCTCCTTGATAAAATACGTTCTTTAATTATGGAAAGAAGGAAGGTTACAAAAGCGTCTGGAGAGATGGAAGCTTATGACGAGTCAAAGTTACGTCATTCCTTGGCTGGTGCAGAAGCTGATCAGGAGACCATCGATTATATCGTCTCGGAAATTGATGAACTTTTATTTGATGGTATATCTACTCAAAAATTGTACAGAGAGGCTTTTCGCCTGTTAAAGCAGCGGTCCGACCGGACAGCTGGTCGTTATAAATTAAAGGAAGCGTTGCTGGAATTGGGCCCTACCGGATATCCATTTGAGCAATTTGTGGCTGAGCTTTTGAGTCGAATGGGATATGCCACAACGACGAATGAGATTATTGAGGGAAATTGTGTAGCTCATGAAGTGGATGTGGTGGCTGAAAAAGAGGAGGATCATTTTATTGTGGAGTGTAAGTTCCACAACCGAAAGGATCACAAGTGTAATGTGCAGGTTCCTCTCTATATACAGGCCCGGTTTGAGGATATCGAGCGTAAGTTAAATCACCAATCTGCTCATAAAAACAAAAATCATCACGGCTGGATTGTTACCAATACCCGTTTTACCGATGATGCGCGTCAATATGGAGATTGTATAGGCCTGCGGTTGCTCAGCTGGGACTATCCTAAAAATAATGGACTTAAGGATTTGATTGAGCGGGTGAACCTTCACCCCATAACGTGTCTTTCATCTATAGACGAGAAGGAGAAAAAGGGATTGTTAGAGCGAAATGTCGTATTTTGTCAACAGTTGGAGGAAAACGGAAACATGCTGACCCAATTAGACATCGACAACCGGCGAAAAAACAAAATACTCAAAGAGGCCGCAGATGTTTGTGCATTCAAAAATGGAGGGTGAACTAGCGCTGCCCGATAACTCTTAGGCAGATAACTAACTGATTAGTTCTTCTTTGTTAAGGTATTTGAAGTTTTCTCAAAGGGTTATCTTCATATCCCGTTCAAAGTAATGGGCTATATACTCCTGTCTTAAACTTCAGGTACAAAGCCATACTGTTTTATGATCTTTATTGAAAACGAAGGTAATACCGATCCCTACTTAAATCTGGCACTCGAAGAATATGCATTGCGTAATTTTGATTACGGCCACGATTATCTGTTGTTCTACATAAACGACCCGTCTATCATTATTGGACGAAACCAAAATACGCTCGAGGAGATTAACCACGAATATGTGGAAGAAAATGAGATCCACGTAGTGCGGCGTATTTCGGGAGGCGGCGCGGTATATCACGATACAGGAAACCTGAACTTCAGCTTTATCACTAATTACAACAAAAAGAGTCTCAATAATTTTGAGAAATTCACCTCTCCTGTCATTCGCGTTCTTCGATCAATGGGAGTGGATGCTGAGCTGAGCGGTCGCAACGATATTCTGGTCGATGGGCGAAAAATTTCGGGTAATGCGCAGTTCTCGAGTGTAAAGCGAATGTTTAGTCATGGTACGCTGCTGTTCGACAGCGATCTGTCGGAGGTTACCAAGGCGCTGGATGTGAAGATGAGTAAAATTGAATCAAAGGGACATAAATCGGTGCGAAGCCGCGTGGCTAACATCAGTGAATTTTTGGATGAGCAAATGGAAACCCGCACATTTCGAAAACGACTGTTGCAGGGATTATATGAAGATCGAGAAGAGTTTGAGACCTATCGCCTGACCGAAAAAGAGTGGGAGCAGGTTTATGCGTTGAAAGATAAAAAATATGCTGATTGGGACTGGAACTATGGTAAATCGCCGAGCTTTAATATTCAGCGATCAGAACGGTTTGATGCCGGAGAAGTTGATCTCAGGCTGGATGTAGAAGATGGCCATATTTCGAACCTTAAGATTTACGGTGATTTCTTTGGTAAGGAGCCGGTTGAAAACCTGGAAGAACTTTTGCAGGGAGTCCGTTACGACCGAGAAGAAATCGAAGCGTTATTAGAACCGGTAGATATTGAAGAATACTTTGGTGCGGTTCCCAAGAACGAGTTTTTAGAGCTTGTATATGGCTCTGATAAATAATTTGATTGAACAGCGGATGATTTTAATAGTTAACTCGGTGTGCCTCTGTGAATACTCTGTTGTCTCTGTGGTAGATAACATTGTGAAGTCATAGAGGGAGCTAACTCATAAACGTTGCGTTACTAGTCTCATGCAAACATTATTTAAAAACCTGAAGGTGGTAGAGCTGGCCAGCGTCTTGGCAGGGCCAGCGGTGGGCAACTTCTTTTCGGAGCTTGGCGCTGAAGTCATTAAAGTTGAGAATAAAAAGAATGACGGAGATGTGACCCGGCAATGGCGTCAACCCGGTGAGCCTGACGAGGGACCCTCCGCCTATTATTCTTCGGTCAACTGGCATAAAAATTCTCTGTTTCTTGATTTAGGGCATCCCAGTGATAAACAAAAGGTGGATAGGCTCATCAGGGATGCCGACATCGTTATTACCAACTTTAAAAAAGGGGATGATAAAAAATTTGGCCTTGGCTATGAGGATCTAAAACGCCTGAATCCTTCCATTATTCATGGACATATTTCGGGTTTTGGGAGTGGCAGTGACCGCCTGGCCTACGACCTTATTCTGCAGGCCGAGACGGGCTTTATGTCGATGAACGGTCAGCCTGACAGCCCGCCCACCAAGATGCCACTGGCCCTCATTGATATGTTGGCCGCTCACCAGCTGAAAGAAGGTATTTTATGTGCTTTATTGAAGCAAAAAGAAAATCCTAACCAACCATTTAACATTGAGGTGAGCTTGTATGAGAGCGCAATCGCATCACTCATCAACCAAGCAACTAACTGGTTAATGAATAAGAATATACCGCAGCGGTTAGGCTCAAAACACCCAAATGTTGCACCCTATGGAGAGATTTTTGTCACCAGTGATGAGCGTTCTATCACCTTGGCTATCGGTAGTGATCGGCAGTTTCGGGATTTGTGTACTATTCTAGGTAATGACGGATTAGCCGAAAATTCGAAATATAACAGCAATGCCGCACGCGTTGAAAACCGAGAGACGTTAGCAAAAGTACTCAGGGATAAAATAAAACAGTTAGAAGCTGAACCGTTATTAAAAAAGTGCCGGTCTCAATTGGTGCCTGCAGCTGAAATAAAAAATCTTAAGCAGGTTTTTGAAGACCAAAAAGCAAAAGAGATGTTACTCAGGGAGACGATCGAGGAACGTGAAACCATTCGTCCTCGAACAACCGCTTTTCATATCAAAAGATAATTTTTCTTAACCTCATCGGAAGGAGTAGAGAAACATTAATTATTTAGGACAATTTACTCTTTTATAGCTATCTTAAGGTGAAGGCTAATAGAAATACAGGTATGAAACCTCCAACTGATCTGTCGTCTCTTACCTCTGCATTAAAAGAAAATGTAGATTTGAAAGATCTTGGAATCACTAAGCACTTTTCGCCCGGAGAAACGATTGTTACCGAAGATGCACCCGTGCGCAGCATCCCTATTGTCACCAGTGGGAGTATCAAGGTGATGCAGTCGGACGACACCTACAAGGAGATGGTACTCTACTACCTGCGTCCCGGTGAAACCTGCATTATGTCATTTTTAGCGGGGCTGTATCACGATACCAGCAAAGTGAAGGCAGTGGCCGAAGAGGAGTCAGATGTGTTGTTTATCCCAGTTGATAAAATACACGATCTGATCAGGGAGCATCCCGAGTGGTTGAACTATATATTTCAGATCTATCACAAGCGTTTCGAGGAGCTACTGGAGGTGGTTGACGCAGTGGCGTTTAAGAACATGGATGAGCGATTGCTACAGTTTTTGCAAAAGCGTTGTGAGGTTATGGATACCGACACGCTGACCATGACCCATGATCAGCTGGCCCAAGAGCTGGGCACGGCACGCGAGGTCATATCGCGTCTGCTAAAGAAAATGGAGGCCGGGGGTCTTGTAGAGCTGGGTAGAAACAAGATTAGACTTGTGTGACTTAGGTCACTGACATTGATGCGGCGGTACATTATTATTGCTTGTCAAATAAAAATAGAAGCATTTTTATGACTCAAACAGTAAAAGATAGATTGTTTACCAACTGGCATTTGATGCGGTGGGTTGTGCTCGCAGCCGGCTTGTTTTTTATCGTGCAGGGACTTCGATATCAAGATCTGATATCAGGATTATTGGGAGGGTTCTTCCTCTTCCAGGCCATTACCAATACCGGTTGCCTTTGTGGGAACTGCGCCGTTCCGGCATCGCCCTCTGCACAATCAAGTGGCAGTAATATCAAAGAAGTAGAGTTTACAGAAATCAAAGAGGATTGATATGCCTAAGACCAAACAAAATACGATGACATTTAACGACATTATTAATGGTGAAAAGCCGGTCCTGGTCGATTTTTATGCCGACTGGTGCGGCCCGTGCAAGATGATGGGTCCCATTCTGAAAGATTTGAAGAAGAAAATGGGAGATCAGATCAACATTATTAAGGTAGATGCCGAAAAGAATGCTGATGCAGCCATCAAGTATAATGTACGCGGTGTACCTACTCTCATATTGTTTAAGGATGGGCAAATACTCTGGCAGCAGTCAGGAGTTGTACAGGCCCATCAGTTGCAATCAATAATCAACCAAAAACTTGGAACCTCATGAACGAAGAACACAAATACAATGTAAATTTATCATGGAAAGAAGGCCGGATAGGAACGTTACGTTCACCTGAGCTGAATAAAGAAATCGAGGTTGCCACCCCTCCTGATTTTGATGGTGGTGTAGAGGGAATCTGGTCGCCGGAACATCTTTTCGTATCATCGGTAAGCAGCTGTTTTATGACCACCTTTGTAGCTATAGCCGAATATTCCAAGCTTTCGTTTGAGGATTTGAAGGTGGAAGCAACGGACAAACTCGGGAAGGTGGATGGAAAGTTTGAAGTGACAGAAATTATACTGAAGCCCGAACTGATAATCAGCGATGACAAATTTGCTGACAAAGCTCGTCGTATTATGGAAAAGGCCGAAGAGGCTTGTTTGATTACCCGATCTATCAAGACAGAAATTATATTTAAGCCAACGGTTACCGTTGGATCATTACATTAGCATATAACTAATCAATACAAAAGAAATCCCTATTATTATGAATGACCTGAATAATATTGGCTTGGACAAGGCCAAATCAAAAGAGCTTGGGGAAAAGCTGAGTGAGCTCCTGGCAAATTACTCTGTGTTTTACCAAAATACACGTGGATATCACTGGAACATTAAAGGAGATGATTTTTTTGAACTGCATGTGAAGTTTGAAGAGCTATACAACGATCTGCAGGTAAAAATTGATGAGGTGGCAGAGCGTATCCTTACCCTGGGATATACCCCCAGTCATCGGTATTCCAGCTATATTGAAAAATCAGAGATTACAGAAAGCAAGCAGATATCAGATGGAAAGGTGGCGGTCCGTGAGATTTTAGATGCATTTAAGACCACGCTTCGTCTGCAGCGCGAAATTCTGGAGCTCTCGGATGAAGCAGGCGACGAGGGAACCAATGCGTTGATGAGTGATTATATCCGTGAGCAGGAAAAAGATGTATGGATGTATTCCTCATATGTAGAAGAGCGATAATCCTTGGAACGCCGTTCCGGGTAACGGCCATTACGTTTAGGTTAGTCCAAGGGAAAAATATTCAACAAAAATTAAACAGATTATGTCTTACTATTTTAGCAAAACATTGGATACTTCTTTTGAAGAAGCTATTGAGAAAACAACCGAGGCACTGAAAGAAGAAGGTTTTGGTGTGCTTACCGAAATTGACATCAAAGCAACGCTTAAGAAAAAGTTAGACGTGGACTTCAAGAAGTACCAAATTCTTGGGGCTTGCAATCCGCCGCTGGCTCACAAGGCGCTTTCCTCTGAAGAACATATTGGTTTGATGTTACCGTGCAATGTCATTGTGCAAGAGCAAGATGACGGCAAGGTTGAAGTTGCGGCCGTGGATCCGGTAGCTTCTATGCAGGCCGTCGAAAATGATGAGCTCGGCGGTGTGGCGCAAGAGGTTCGAGATCTGCTAAAAAAAGTAATCGAATCGCTATAACGTAGTGGTAAGCGGATCAGGCCATTTTGTAGACTACCGAGTTGATATTCATCCCGGCTCCCACCGAGGAGAGGACGATATTGTCATCTTTCTTAATTTGATGGCCGTCCATCTTATCCCTTAAGATAAGATCAAGCATTGTAGGTATTGTAGCTACCGAAGTATTGCCCAGCCAGGAAATAGTCATGGGCATAAGATCTTCAGAAGCTTTTTGATCGTATAACTTGGCCAGTCGATCCATGATGGCTTGATCCATCTTGGCATTGGCTTGATGGATTAACACTTTATGAACATCCTCGAAAGAGATTTCGGCTTTCTCCAAGCTGGATTTCACGACACCCGGCACATTGCTCAGGGCATATTGGTAAAGCTTGCGTCCATCCATCTTCATATAAAGTGTATCGTCAAGCTGGTCATTAAAAGAGGGTTCCATGCGTAGAAAATAGGCCTCTTTCTCGGCATCAGTACGAGCTTCGTGACTAAGAACTCCGATCGGGGTATCATTTTGCTTAGCCTCTAAAACGGTGGCCCCGGCCCCATCAGCGTAAATCATGCTGTCACGGTCATGGGGATCACAGATGCGCGATAATGTTTCGGTGCCGATAACCAAACATTTTTGAGCATCCCCGCTGCTAAGGTAATAATGGCTCTGAATGACGCCCTGTAGCCAGCCGGGACATCCAAATGGGAGATCATAAGCAACACAGCCGGGATTGGTTATCTCTAGTTTTTGTTTTACCCGCGATGCCAGGCTGGGAACCATATCCACGCTGGCATTGTCGGCGCGCAAATCGCCAAAGTTGTGAGCTACAATAATATAATCTAGGTCATTAAGGTCAGTTCCGGCTGATTCTAGTGCTTTCTGGGCAGCTTCTGCGCCCATATCCGAAGCCATAACACCATCGGCGGCATATCGCCGTTCGTGAATACCAGTGATTTCGGCAAATTTTTGAATAATTTCTTCATTGCTTTTTTCATACTCATTCCCGTTGGAGTCTAGAAATTGATTATCTAAAAAATAGGAATTAGGTATTTCGTTTTCGGGAATGTAGGAGCCGGTGCCTGCTATTACAGAATAAGTTGAGTTGCTCATGGGAATCGAATTAAAGTGCATAAAAGAAAATAAAAGCCGTGTCCAAAGCCTATTCTATTAGGCTTCAATATTTGGCATAATTTTATTTAAGAGCAAGCTTTTGAAGGATTTTTTTAGAGTCTCAATATTTTACTCAGAGGGAAGTAATCCAGTGTTTTTTTTATTATTTTAAACTTCCCAGAAAGTTGGCTAAACGGGTTTTTAATTAGAAAAGATTACAAGTATTGATGCAGAATGATCAGATAAGTGGAAAGCAGAAAAAATATATAGCACGTTGGCTGTGGACAGGCGTAGGACTCATTTTTGTAATGCTCGTTATAGGTGGAATTACCAGACTGACGGGCTCCGGTCTTTCAATGACCGACTGGAATTTGATTATGGGGGCATTGCCGCCGATGTCGGCCGAAGAATGGCGACAGGTTTTTGAGCGATATAAACAGTTTCCCGAATACCAGCACATAAATACGGGAATGACCTTGTGGGAGTTTAAACAGATTTTCTTTTGGGAATATCTGCACCGTCTCTTGGGGCGACTGCTGGGCATCGTTTTTCTCATCCCTTTTGCCTGGTTCTGGATTCGCGGCTATTTCAACAAAAAGCTCCTCAAGCGGATGTTTGTGCTGATGGGACTTGGTGCCGCTCAGGGTGCTATGGGGTGGATTATGGTGAAGAGTGGGCTTGTTGATGTTCCCTATGTGAGTCACTATCGCCTTGCAGCACACCTTTTGCTCGCGTTTATCTTGATTGCTTTCTGTGCTTGGTATGCGTTGGATTTACAACAAAGCTCGAACCATTCAACCCATTTTGGTCCCTTCTACAAACCATGGGGATTAGCAGTGGGGATACTCTTGTTTTTGCAGATATTCTGGGGTGCTCTCACGGCGGGACTCGATGCCGGCTTTATCTATAACACCTTTCCACTTATGAATGAAAGCTGGCTGCCCCAAAACGGCTTTTCGATGCAGCCGCTCCTGATTAACCTGGTAGAGAATCCCGGAACGGTTCAATGGGTTCACCGTTTGCTGGGTACCGTACTGGCATTGACGGTGTTAGGGTTGTGGGTCAAAGCAATAACCGATAATAGTCTGACTCAAGATATTAAACTTCGGGTGCATATCCTGGGCGCAATTATTCTTGTGCAGTATATGCTGGGTATCTTTACCCTTATCTACTATGTGCCAGTGGCATTAGGGGTAATCCATCAGGCTGTAGCAATGATTTTGTGGGTAGCCTGGCTGGCCTACTATCACTACTTGTCAACTATCAGCCGGCAAAATACAGTAGCCGCTTAAGCGGGCCGCTGCTGTTTAGGGCCATACCGACCATGGGATGCGAATCAGCATCAGCACGAGCCCAAGACCGTAAAAAATAAGAATCTTTTTGTAGCGAGAGGAATCATTCGTGCCGTTTTTGGCCTTGGAATAGCCAACGGTAATCAGGATTATGGCAATAATCATCGTTAGCGGATGTTCCAGCATATATAGCCGAGACATGGCATCCCCCATTGCTTCTCCGGAAAAATTAGACAATCCCTTGGGAGAGATAAGGTAAAGTACCAGTCCGACAAGCAGTTGAAGATGGGAAACGATGAGTCCTACCAGCGAAGCTTTGCGCACCTTTTCGGTAAATGGATTGCTTTTGAAATAGTTAACAAGCACATACCCAAAAACGATGACCAGTGCGGCTAGTACCAAGTAAGCAAATCCCGAATGTAGATATTGTAGTCCAGTGTACATAAATAGATGTTTAAAGTCGTTTGATTAAGCGGTTGCAGTATAAAAAAACTGTTCTTGCAACGGAAATTGTGAAGGAATTTATTTTTGGTTGAGTGCCTTGTTCACTGCGGGCGCTACTTTCGTGGCGAAGAGTTCGATAGAGCGCAATAACTTTTTGTGAGGTATGCTACCCACGCTCATCTGCAGCAAAAATCGGTCGTGTCCAAAAATCTCGTGTTGATATAAAATCTTGTCAATAATTTCCTGTGGACTACCGACCGCGTTGGCACCTTCTAGCGTGCGGCTTTTCTCAAACTGATCGCGGCTCATGGGCGACCATCCCCTTTCTTTGCCAATGCGATCCATGGTCATTTTAAAAGCTGGAAATGCCAGGTCAGCAGCTTCTTGAGAGTCATCGGCTATAAAACCGTGAGAGTTGATGCTCAGTTTTGGTGCCTTCTGGCCATTCTGTTCAGCGGCTCGCTGGTGGATTTCTGCCAGTTGCTTAAACTGCTTGGGCTGTCCGCCGATAATACCCAGCGCCATGGGAAGTCCCAACGCTCCTGCTTGATAAGCCGATTCAGGGGTTCCGCCTACCGCACGCCATATTGGTATTTCTTCTTGATAGGGCTGTGGATAGATCCCCCGGTTGTCGATGTCGGGACGATGGGTACCGCTCCAGCTGATGGTCTGATTTTCGCGTAGCTTCAGCAGGAGGTCCAGCTTTTCTTCGAACAGCTCCTCATAGTCATTGAGATCATAGCCAAACAGGGGAAAGGATTCTACAAAAGAACCCCTGCCTACCATAATTTCAGCGCGGCCTCTGGAAAGCAAGTCAATGGTCGAAAATTGTTGATACACTCGCACCGGATCCTCCGAGCCCAATACTGTAACAGCACTGCTTAGCTTAATTTGTTCTGTGCGCGCCGCGGCAGCCGAGAGTATTGTGGATGGAGAGGAGGACAGGTATTCCTCCCGGTGATGTTCGCCAATCCCGAAGACATCAAGACCAGCCTCTTCGGCTAGTTCTATCTCCTCCATAAGGTTTTCCAGCCGTTTGGCAGGCGTTAGTTTAGATTCTAGCTGGGGATGATTCGTATTTTCGGCGAAGGTGTAAATGCCAAATTCCATAAGTATGGTCTTAATTCAAGGCGTATCTAAGAACATAACGAAGTGGGATAGGAGCAAATTCGTTCCTTGTTATTACGAGTAATATTATTTCAAAAATATATTTGCTGATTAATCGCAGCTGCCTTAAATTAAGATAAAATACTCTTAAAACTTTTAATAATAATGTTGCTCTCAAAAGCCTGTGTATATGGATTGAGGTCGTCACTTTTCCTTGCCTCCCATGAGGGAGACGGGTACATCTCTATTCGTGAAATGAGCGAAAAGTTGGATATCTCTTTCCATTTCTTGACAAAAATTTTGCAGCAGCTAACCAGTGCGGGGCTTATGGAATCCCATAAAGGTCCAAAAGGCGGTGTACGTCTTACAAAATCAGGCTCTGAGGTGAGTTTGTTTGAAATCGTTGCGGCCATTGATGGCACTGAGCTTTTTACCGAGTGTGCCCTTGGATTGCCGGGGTGTGGAGTAAAAAAACCTTGTCCCCTGCATGACAAGTGGGCCGATACGCGTGACGGCATACGGCTAATGCTTGAAGGTACCAACTTGGTTGAACTGGCAAAGAAGGGAAAAAAAGAAAATCTCAGGATTACCGAAGACGGAGGTTTTGAATGGATATAAAAAATTATTGCAAGCATGCAAGAATCAGGAATCAGCTTGTTGCAGCAACACAACAGGCAGTACAAAAGCTCCTGCTTATAGTCACAATAGGCCCATAATTAAATTGGCATAGGAGTTGCATTTACATAAATAAAAGATAAAATACTCTTTAATTTAAAAACTAAACCATCTAGAATACCAGAAACATGAAAAAACTGATAGGATTGCTCGTAATCTCATTGACGCTTTTTGTAGGCTGTGGTGGCGGTTCTGATACAGGAAACAACAAGTCGGCTTCGACTGAAAAAGAGTCAAGTGGACTCACGGATTTTGAACAAAAGAACGGCATTGGACCGGTTACTGAGGAGATTCAGTTACCCAGTAATATTGAAAAAGAGTTGGCTAAGAAAGGTGAGGCTCTTTTTGAAACAAAATGTTCTGCCTGCCACAAGCTTGATGAGCGGTATGTGGGACCGGCGCAGCGAGACTTATTGGATCGTCGAAGCCCGGAATATGTCATGAATATGATTTTGAATCCTGCCGAGATGGTCAAAAAGCATCCCGAAGCCCAAAAAATGCTGCAGGAATTTATGACGCCAATGCCCAACCAGAATTTGAGCCGCGATGAGGCTCGTACGATACTGGAATACTTCAGGTATATGAAAAAGCACAAGGATCAAATGGAAATTCAATAACTCATTCCATAAAAGACATACTAAAATCAATCATAAATCATCATAACTATGAATACAATACATAAAATAATACGCACTTGGGGATTGCCACTATTGGTGATTTCTGGGTTCCTTTTGACAGGATGTCAGAACGGACAACAACTGGGTTCATCTGCGGATGCAGCGTCCAAGGTTTACGTTTCCCCGGGAGAACACGATGAATTCTACGGATTCTTCTCGGGCGGTTATAACGGTCAGCTGGGCGTGTATGGTCTGCCTTCGGGCCGCCACATCTTTACCATTCCGGTATTCTCGCAAGCGCCTGTGAATGGGTACGGATACAGTGAAGAAACCAAGGCGATGCTGAATACTTCGCACGGCTTTGTACCCTGGGGCGATGCCCACCACCCGGAACTTTCACAAACCAATGGTGAAACGGATGGCCGATGGGTATTTATGAACGAAAACAATACGCCGCGCATAGCTCGTATTGGACTCAACGAGTTCAAGACACAGGAAATTATCGAAATCCCCAACTCGGCGGGTAATCACGCTTCTTCTTTTGTGACCCCGAATACAGAGTACGTTTCCGCAGCTACGCGATTCAGTATTCCCATGGACGATGAGAATATGCAAAACATGGATGTTTCCATCGATTCGTATAAAGAAAACTTCAAGGGTACTATTTCATTTATCAAGGTATCTGATGAAGGCAAGATGAACATCGACTTCCAGATTATGATGCCGGGTTTCGACTATGATCTTTCCCATGCTGGTAAAGGTCCGTCAAATGGATGGTCATTTTTTACCAGCTACAACAGTGAGCAAGCCAATACGCTGCTCGAAATTAACGCTTCCAAAAACGATAAAGATTTCATTGCAGCTATTAACTGGAAGAAAGCTGCTGAATATGCCAAACAGGGCAAGGGCAAAATGATTCCCGGTGAGCACGTGCGCAACTATATTGACCACGAAGAGGGCGGTATCGTCAAGAGTGAGACTATAGATAAGGTACGCGTACTCGACCCCCGTGAACTGGAGGGTATCGTATACTTCCTGCCAACACCTAAGTCCCCGCACGGTGTGGATGTAGATCCAACCGGACAATACATCGCAGCCGGTGGTAAGCTTTCAACAGTTATTCCGGTGCACTCTTTTGCTAAGATGCAAAAAGCCATCGAGAACGAAGAGTTTGAAGGGAAAGTTATGGGTATTCCGGTACTTAAGTACGATTCCATTCTGCATGGCGAAGTGGAAAACCCGGGCCTTGGTCCATTGCACACCGAGTTTGACGGTCGAGGCAATGCATATACTACTGCCTTTATCTCATCTGAGATTGTAAAGTGGAATATCGAGAACACGGAAGTGGTTGATCGTATTGATGTTTACTACTCTCCCGGTCACTTGATGATCCCCGGCGGCGACAGCCAGAATCCGGACGGGAAATACCTGGTTTCGCTTAACAAGATTACCAAGGACCGTTTCTTGCCAACGGGCCCCGAGATGTTCCACTCAGCACAGCTGATTGATATTTCTGGTGAAAAAATGAAGATGTTGCTCGATTTCCCGACCGAGGGAGAGCCGCACTATGCACAGGCTATCAAGGCTGACAAAGTAATAGAGAATCAGAAACGGTTCTATAAGCTTGAAGAAAATAGTCACCCGAAAGCAACCACAAGCGAAAAACAAGCAAAAGTGGTTCGCAAAGGTAATGAGGTGCACATTTATATGACGACGATTCGAAGTCACTTTACGCCAGACAATATCGAGGGTGTAAAAGTGGGCGACGACGTGTACTTCCACGTGACTAATCTCGAACAGGACTGGGATGTGCCCCACGGTTTTGCAGTTAAGGGAGCGAATACCGCTGAACTCCTGATTATGCCGGGTGAAACATTGACCCTGAAATGGCAGCCCAAAAAAGCAGGTGTTGTGCCGTTCTACTGCACCGACTTCTGTTCTGCATTACACCAAGAGATGCAGGGTTATGTACGAGTATCAGAAAAAGATTCAGACGTAGAAATCGCCTACGGAACAGGTCAGTAAAATGACCTCAATCCTTTGTGGAGGGGAGGGTGAAGCCTCCCTTCCTCTTCTTATAAAACTGTAAACCCGTGAGGTAACTATTATGAACAAACAACAAAGAACCTGGATGGGAATAGCATCATTACTACTGATACTGGTATACTTTTTCCCAATCTGGAGTATTAATATGGAAGCGCCGCAGTACCCGGAAGGCATCGGCATGAATATCACCGTGAATGATATAGAGGGTAAAGAATTCCATGATCTGGCGAACATAAACGGACTGAATCACTACATCGGGATGAAGCCCATTACACCCGAATCAATTCCCGAGCTCAAAATAATGCCAATAATCTTTGGACTCTTGATTGTCTCGGGCATAGTAATTGCCATCTGGGGCAGTCGTAAATGGATCCTGGTGTGGCTTGGAGTTTTTGTACTGTTTGCCATTGCCGGGCTGGTAGACTTTTACCTATGGGGATATGATTACGGCCATAACCTAAATCCCAATGCGCCAATAAAAGTGCCGGGCATGACGTACCAACCCCCGCTTCTTGGCAGTAAGCAACTGTTGAATATCAATGCTACTTCCATGCCTCACATTGGATTTTACGTAGCGCTACTTTCTATGAGCATTGCTTCGTTGGCATGGTGGAAAAGTGGTGACACCGATAACGAAGGTGAAAGTGGAAAGGTTGGTACCGGTAAGGAAACCAAAGTTACTGCATAGTTAAGTAAAAATAACGAGGTAGGCGATGACTTCATTTAAAACAGCAGTAGGTTTAATCTTGATAGTATTAATGTCGGCTTGTAGTCAAGAGCCGGCGGAGATACATTACGGCAGTGATGAATGTGCGCACTGCAAGATGATGATTACCGATCCCCACTTTGCTTCACAGATTGTGACAGAAAAGGGGAAAGCAATCAAGTTTGATGCCATCGAATGCATGGCGGTATATCATCGCAATCACAGCGAGGAATTAAAGGGGGCCAAGCTTTGGGTGAATAACTACAATAAGCACGGCCAGTGGCTGATGGCACCGAATGTCCAGTTTGTGAAAAGTGAAGTTGTGAACAGTCCGATGGGCGAATCGCTGTTGGCATTTCCATCACAGGAAGTGGCAAAAAAGCATTTGCAGGAGAAGCCCGGAATGCTCATGAACTGGGAAGAAGTATCAAAGATAAAGATGAATATGAGCAGGTAGGTTATAGAGTACTAATTGTAAAATAGGATTGAGGATTGAAAATGTGGGCGAATAATAAAATAACAGGATTGTTATTAGTCCTGCTGCTGGCATTTCTTACGCGGCAAGGATGGGCAACTCAAATTACCGTATCAAAGAACGGAAGTATTAGCTCTATTAAAGAAGGGATTGATCGTGCCGAACCCGGAGATACGCTGATTATCAAAGAAGGACGCTACGAAGAGCATAGTATTACCGTTGACAAACAGATGACGATTCTCGGTGAAGGAAATGTGCAAATTGACGGTAATCGGCAGGGTTTTGTGATCATAATTAGAGCTGATGATGTGACGCTTAAAAATGTTGAGGTAATGCATGCCAGTACCAGCTTTATGGAGGATTATGCGGGTATACTCGTCAAAGAGACGGATGGTGCTGTCATCGAAAACGTTACGCTGACCGATAATTATTTTGGTATTTACCTGGCAAAGTCATCGAATGCACTGATCAAAAATAATCACATCACGGCATCGATGAAGCGTGAAACACAATCTGGTAATGCTATCCATCTTTGGTATTCAAAAGACATCAGGATTGAAGACAATTATATGAAAGGTCACCGCGATGGTCTCTACTTTGAATTTGTCGACGGGGCCACGATAAAGGGCAATCTTAGTGAGGAAAATATCCGGTACGGTATTCACTTTATGTACTCGGATAACTGCCGGTATGAGGATAACACCTTTCGGGATAACGGTGGTGGCGTGGCTGTTATGTACACTTCTAATGTTGAAATCATCAATAACCGTTTTGAAGACAACTGGGGCTCTTCGGCCTATGGATTGCTGCTGAAAGAGATTAACCGAAGTAAAATTGTCGGCAATGAATTTTATAACAATTCGGTAGGCCTCTATATCGAGGCAACCAGTCGCAACGAAATTAGGCATAACACGTTTCATCAGAATGGTTGGGCAGTTAAGCTGATGGCGAACTCGACGGACAATATGTTTACAGAAAATAACTTTATCGCCAACAGTTTTGAGGTGGCGACAAATAGCATGAAAAATTACAACGAATTCAACAATAACTACTGGAGTCATTATGAAGGGTACGATCTGGATCGGGATGGAATAGGCGACGTCCCGCACCGACCGGTACGACTGTTTTCCATATTAGTTGAAAAGCAGCCGCAGTCGCTATTGCTGCTGCGCAGCTTGCTCATCGATATCCTTGATGCAGCCGAGCGCATTATGCCGGTACTAACGCCCGAAACACTGGTAGACTCCCAACCGAAAATGACCAAAGTATCATGATTACAATTAAAGGATTGAGGAAAAAATTTGGTCCCCTTACGGTTCTTGATGATATCAGCCTGGAAATTCCGTCCGGGCAGGCCACTGGCATTGTGGGCCCCAATGGCTCAGGAAAAACCACTGCTATCAAGACGCTTCTGGGACTGGTAAAACCTGATGACGGAGATATTCACGTTGATGGCGAATCCGTAATAGGAAAGTGGAATTATCGGCAAAAAATCGGCTACATGCCGCAGACTGCACGGTATCCCGAGAATATGACTGTAGCCGAGCTATTTACATTTATAAAAAATATACGTGGTGCAAAACAAACAAGCGAAGAAGAACTGATCCAGCATTTTGGTTTGCAGCCTGAGCTGAAAAAGCGCATGCGTACTCTTTCCGGCGGTACCCGGCAAAAAGTGGGTGCCGTACTGGCAATGATGTTTGATCCACAGATATTGATTTTTGATGAGCCCACAGCCGGACTTGATCCGCATGCCAGCGTGCAGTTTAAAAATCTGGTGAATCAAGCAAAGCAGCAGGGCAAAACCATACTGCTCACCTCACATATCATGAGTGAGATCGAAGAACTGGCCGATTATCTGATTTTCATTGTTGAAGGTAAGATCAGGTATCACGGTCCGATGAAAGACTTAATTGAGAAACAGCAAGAGCAGCGGCTCGAAGGCGCTGTGGCAAAAATGATGGAGGAAGCAGCAGCATGAAAGCGATGACGATCCTAAAATATCAGTGGAAAGATCTGTTTCGCGGGAAGTGGATTATTGGCTATGGCTTGATCTATCTGCTTATGGCCGATGCCATGATCCGCTTTGGCGGAACGGGTACGAAAGCAATGCTTAGTATCTCCAATATCATGCTGTTGCTTATTCCCTTGGTGGGGATGATCTACGGCGCGTTGTACTTGTATCAGTCCCGGGAATTTACCGAGCTGTTGCTGGCACAGCCACTCGACCGACCCACCCTGTTTTGGGGATTGTTTGGAGGTCTGGCTGCCCCGCTTGCACTGGCTTACACAGCTGGCATAGGAATACCCATGTTATATACTGGTATGATTCTGACGGCCAATTTGCAGTCTATATTTGTGATACTTGTGCTCGGTAATGTGTTAACACTGCTATTTACCGGACTGGGATTTTGGCTGGGACTCAAGTTCTTCGAGGATCGAATCAAAGGACTGGGATTTGCATTGGTAAGCTGGTTGTTCCTGGCTGTTATTTATGATGGATTGGTGCTGCTGGCGATTTTCTTGCTTGGTGATTATCCCATCGAAGAACCTATGCTGGGTATGGCCATGCTGAACCCAATTGACCTGGCTCGAATAACCGTACTGCTAGAATTTGATATCTCGGCCCTGATGGGGTACACCGGTGCGGTTTTTAACCGCTTTTTTGGCAGTATGCTGGGTATTACGGTAGCTAGTGGTTGCCTTGCCTTATGGCTGGGCATACCGCTTTGGAGAGGCAAAAGTCTTTTTAATAAAAAAGATTTCTAAAGTGAATCGGTCACAGATATTATAAGGTTATGGATTTAGAATTAATCAAAAAATATAACGTGCAGGGACCGCGATATACTTCGTATCCCACAGCGGTGCAGTTCAGTGAAGCATCCGAACAAGACATCACGAATCTCCACAACTACCTGCTGGAGCACAACAGCAAGCCACGTCGTATTTCACTCTATTTCCATATCCCGTTTTGTTTTTCACTCTGTTGGTATTGTGGCTGTACCAAGGTAATTACCAAAGACACTGATCGCGGTGACGCCTACCTGGTCTACCTCGAAAAAGAGATGGAGCAGAAGGCGGAGCTTATTCATCCCGATTCTGAAGTCGTGCAGGTACACTTCGGTGGCGGTACGCCCACCTTCTTGCGTCCTGACCAAATTCACAAGTTGGGAGAATTGATTCATAGCCGTTTTAACCTGACAGAAGAGACTGAATTTGGCGTCGAGATCGACCCGCGCCGCTGTACGCAGGAGCATATTAAAGCACTGGTAGATATTGGATGCAACCGTGCTTCGCTGGGTGTGCAGGATACCAATGAAGAGGTGCAGCAGGCGATCCACCGCAACCAACCGTTTAAGCAGACCCGGGAAGTGACCAGTTGGCTCCGCGATGCGGGTATTAGTTCCATAAACTTTGATCTTATTTACGGGCTGCCCAAGCAGTCGCTCGATACCTTCCGTCAAACAATGGACGACGTGCTGACGCTGTCACCCGATCGGATGGCCGTGTACAGCTACGCGCATATCCCCTCGTTGATGCCGGCCCAGAAATTGCTCAACGTCGAGGATATGCCATCCACTGACGAAAAGCTTGGGATGCTCAAATCCTCTATCGAACATCTCACCGGAAACGGTTATCGCTTCATCGGCATGGATCATTTTTCACGAGAAGGTGAAGAGCTGACCAAGGCAATGGACAACGGCACCTTGCAGCGCAACTTCCAGGGATACAGCACGTTGGCCGGCGCCGACTTGTATGCTTTCGGGATGTCCGGCATATCAAATGTAGGCTCGTGGTACTGGCAAAATGAAAAGGATCTTGCTAAGTATTACGAGCAACTAGATGCGGGGGAATCCCCGGTTTTTAAGAGTTACACCCTTACAGAAGATGATTTTATTCGGCAGGATGTTATTATGAGCATCATGTGCCAAATGGGTATCGACTATAACGAAATTGCTGACAAGTGGGGAATTAATTTCTCCAATTATTTCAGTGATGATCTGGCCCGTCTCGATGAATTTCAAAATGACGGATTAATAATTAGAACAAATAATAATATACACATAACAGAGCACGGACGACTTTTCTTGCGCAATATAGCCATGTGTTTCGATTACTATCTAAACGCATCTAAAGCCGCCCATAATTTTTCAAAAACAGTATAGGAGTTTCTTATGGAAACGAAATACATCTATAGATTTGGGAACGGAATCGCAGAAGGAAATCAAAATCAGAAACAACTTCTTGGAGGAAAGGGTGCCAACCTGGCTGAGATGAGTTCTATCGGGTTGCCGGTCCCTCCTGGATTTACTATTACCACCGAAGCCTGCAACTACATGGTCCAGCACAATCTTAACTGGCCGGAAGGACTGCAACAGCAGGTCGAAGATGGTATTGATCATCTTGAAGAAGCCATGAGTGCGGACTTCGGGGATCCCGAAAATCCGTTATTACTCTCAGTTCGGTCGGGCGCGGCGGTCTCAATGCCGGGGATGATGGATACGATTCTCAACCTCGGGTTAAATGACGAGGTCGTCGAAGGTCTGGCGCGAAAAACCAATAACAAACGTTTTGCCTACGACAGCTATCGCCGATTTATCGATATGTTTGGTGATGTGGCGATGGGTGTGCCCCATGAAGCGTTTGAGCAGGTGCTTGACAAATTGAAAGAGGAGCAAGGTGTCTCGCTGGATACTGAGCTGAATGCCAATGACTTGCAAGAGCTGGTGAACCGTTACAAGGCGGTATATCGTAAGGAGACCGGGTACATGTTTCCGGAAGATCCGCGTGAGCAGCTGAAGTTCGCCATTAATGCGGTCTTTAAATCCTGGAATAGTAACCGGGCCGTGAAGTACCGAAAAATTAGTGGTATCACGGGTCTGAAAGGAACGGGGGTGAATGTACAGGCGATGGTTTATGGAAATATGGGCGATAACTGTGCCACGGGCGTATGTTTTACGCGCAATCCGGCGAATGGTGAGAATGAGCTATATGGTGAATTCTTGGTCAACGCGCAGGGTGAAGACGTGGTGGCCGGTATTCGTACGCCGCTGGATATACAAGAACTGAAGGATCTAATGCCCAAAACATATGATGAGCTCGATAAACATACCGACAAGCTCGAGCGCCATTATCAAAATATGCAGGATATCGAATTTACTGTGCAGGAAGGAGAGTTGTTTATCCTGCAGACCCGTAACGGTAAACGAACGGGTCCGGCTGCTGTCAAAATTGCCACAGATATGGTGGATGAGGGACTTATCAGCAAAGAAGGTGCCATTAAAAATTTAGTGGAACCGGGTCATATCGACCAGATGCTGCACCCACAGTTGGCGAATGATGATATTAGTCCTAATGATATTCTCGGCAAGGGATTACCTGCTTCGCCCGGTGCGGCCGTAGGCAAGGTAGTGTTTGATTCCGAAGAAGCCGAGAGAGCCAACAACGATGGTGATCCCGTGATCTTGGTACGTATTGAGACGAGCCCAGAGGATGTAGGTGGCATGTCGTCGGCCGAAGGAATATTGACTTCTCGCGGCGGGATGACGAGCCATGCTGCCGTGGTAGCCCGCGGCTGGGGCAAACCATGCGTGGCCGGTTGCGGCGACATCGTGATCGACTACAAAAATCAGTCGTTTACCAACGGCGAAGTCACGGTCAAAGCCGGCGACTGGATTTCTCTGGACGGCACCACCGGAAAAGTGATTAAGGGTAAGAAAGAGCTGGTGGATTCGGATCTCAGTGGTAGTTATTCGCAGTTTATGGAGTGGGTGGACGATTTGCAGCATATGGGTGTGCGCACCAATGCTGATACGCCCGAAGATGCGGCCAAGGCTCGTGAATACGGTGCCAAAGGTATTGGACTGACGCGTACTGAGCATATGTTCTTCAAAAACGGTCGCGTTACTGCTATGCGACGAATGATCGTGGCTGAAGATGAGCAGACACGCCGCGAAGCCCTTGAGGAGCTGTTGCCTTATCAGCGCGAAGATTTTGCGGGCATTTTTGAGGCAATGGAAGGATTGCCGGTCACGATTCGCTTGCTGGATCCACCGCTCCATGAGTTTTTGCCACAAGAAGATGAAGAGATTAAAACGGTGGCCGATGAGCTGGACATTCCGGTTGAGAAGCTGGAGCGCAAGATCGACCAGCTCGAGGAATTTAACCCGATGCTGGGACACCGCGGCTGCCGCCTGGGTATTACCTATCCCGAGATTACGGAGATGCAAACGCGGGCCATTATCGAGGCAGCTATAATGCTGCAAAAGGATGGAAAGACCGTCCTCCCCGAAATTATGGTTCCGCTTGTTGGTTCGGTAGAAGAGTTCAAAAACCAGCGAGCGGTGATCGAAAAGGCGGCACGAGCGGTCTTTGATGAAAAGGGTATGGAGGTAGACTATAAGGTAGGCACGATGATTGAGATTCCGCGGGCCGCACTGTTGGCAGATCAGATTGCTGAACATGCCGACTTCTTCTCCTTTGGCACGAATGATCTCACCCAGATGGCTTACGGATTCAGTCGCGACGATGCGACCAAGTTTCTGCCGTCTTACATCGAGCAAGGGATTATCGAAAAAGATCCCTTCCAGTCACTCGATGTTGAGGGCGTGGGCCAACTGGTCCAAATAGGAACCGAGCGGGGACGTCAAACCAAGCCGGATCTTAAAGTAGGTATCTGTGGCGAGCATGGCGGTGATCCCGACAGTATTGCTTTTTGCTATGGATCGGATCTTGATTACGTGTCCTGTTCGCCCTTCCGGGTGCCGATTGCAAGATTGGCAGTTGTTCAATCGCAGCTCCGAGATGAAGAAAACGAATCAGAAGAAGAGGTCTTGGAAACCGTAAGCGAGATTGATTGATAACTTAGGTGACCCGGGGCAATGATGCTCCGGGTTATCAAAATGAAAAAAAAATTGATCTAAATAGGATAAAAGACTATTAAATATAATATATTCAAGCAAAGCAGATTACTATGGAAGTATTCAAAGAACAAAAAGTTGGAGAAATTGTAGCCGAAGATTACCGCACCGCCGGTGTATTTAAAAAATTTGGTCTGGACTTCTGTTGTGGCGGCGGAAAGCCGGTGGCAGAGGCTTGCGAGCAAAAAGGTATCAACTTGAATACGTTACTGGATGAACTCGAAGCGGTAACTACGGAAGGTGATGACAGCCACAATTACAAAGAATGGTCACCCGAGTTGCTTATCGACTATATCGAGCAGCGACATCATCGGTTTGTGCGATCCAAGCTTCCGGAAATTGAAACTTATGCCAAGAAAGTGGCAAAGGTGCACGGGAGTCGCCATGAAGAACTCAACGAAATACTGGATGAGTTCCTGATGCTGAAAGACGAGTTGTTGGACCACCTGGAGAAAGAAGAGCAGATGCTATTCCCCTATATAAAAGAGCTGGTTAGGATTGATCAGACTGGAGAAAAAATGGAAAAAGAACCTGATTTCGGTAGTGTGGAAGATCCTGTGGAGATGATGGAAGAAGAGCACGATGAGGCGGGTGAAGCGATGGCTAAGATCCAAAAATGGACCAACAACTTTACGCCGCCCGAGGACGCCTGCGCAACCTACCGGGTGCTGTTCCAAAATCTGGAGGGGTTCCAGGATGACCTGCACAAGCACGTGCACCTGGAAAATAACATCCTGTTCCCAAAAGCACTTGAGCTGGAAAATCGACTAAATTGATGATTTCACGCTTTCTACGCAATACGAATTACGCATTATTTCTTGCGTAGTAGGTATTGCGTGGATGCATAATCTTTCTTTTCAAACTAACTACTGTAACTCTATGTCCCATTCTCCCCACACATTTTCCATTCCCGTTATGGGAACTGGTCACTCTATCGATTCCCCCATTCGCGTTGGTCCCTACGGCATCAATTCGGTGATTTCGATCGTGGATGACCTGCTGGTAGAACGTATCCGCAAACACTATTGCAAAAAGTTTGACCTGCCCTATGATAATATCCCGCGAAGCGCCGAAGATGGGCGGGCCAAACGGATTACGGCTTATTTGAACCTTGTGCATGAGATTGTGAAGAAACAGTTTGAGGCAATTAAAAGCCAGCCGTTTTTCGAGGACAACGAAAAAGCCAAGTATTTTGAACTGTTGCCCGGCGAAAGTAAGCTGAAACAGATGTATGATCGGTTAATGGGGTCGGATGAAGGTCCGCAGCGGGATTCCTTGTCTTGTGAATTGTCGCGACTAATGCGGCCGGGCTCCGTGGATGTAAATATCATGGCCAAGGTAGACGGTATGAACTATGAGAAAAACGGTACGCCCATGAGTGCTGAGTTCAGTGATGCCAGCGCCGCTCTGCGAGGATACGCCAAAAGTAATCTTTCCTCTAGTCTTATTTTGTCGGCCGGATTTAACCCGCGACTTTATAATTATATCAGCGAGTTCAAGGATTTCTATCGGGACGCCAAGGGTGAGATCAAGAAGAAAATTATCCTGAAGGTCAGCGATTTTAGGTCAGCCCTGATACAGGGCAAGTACTTGGCGAAAAAGGGCCTGGAGGTTTTTGAATACCGTATTGAGTCGGGATTAAACTGTGGCGGACACGCCTTTGCCTCGGATGGGTACCTGCTGCCTTCGCTGCTCAAGGAATTTGCTGAAAACCGTGAGCGACTGACATCGGCGATCCAACCACTCATTGAGAAATACTATAAAAATGAGGCTGATGGTTTTTCATCGGAGTGGGAAGTTACGGAGCCTCGTTTGACCGTGCAGGGGGGTATCGGTACGAGCGGGGAAGCCCGTCGGCTGTTGGAAGATTTCGGCATGGATGCTACCGGCTGGGGAAGTCCCTTTTTGCTGGTTCCGGAAGCCACGACCGTAGACAAAACAACACGCGACCTGCTTGAAAATGCCACCGAAGAGGATTTGTATCTAAGTGATGTATCGCCGCTGGGAGTACCCTTTAACAACGTGCGTAACACCGGCTCTGAGCAATGGCATCAAGAGCGAATTGAGAAAGGGAAGCCGGGTTCTCCCTGTCCCAAGGGATTTCTGGAAGCCAACACCGAGTTTACTGAAAACCCGATCTGTACGGCTTCAAACCAGTACCAGTTATTAAAATTGGATGAGATTAACCAAAGCGATCTTGCTGAGGAGGAAAAAGAGCAAAAACGTGAAAAAGTACTCAACAAAGCGTGTCTGTGTGACCACTTGGGCAATGGCGCGCTTATTGATCTGGGCATCTTGGCCGAGCACCGAGCGCCACAATCGATCTGTCCGGGTCCCAATATCGCCTGGTTTGATGAGGAATATACCCTGAGGGAGATGGTGGGTCATATTTATGGTCGCGGTGAATCGCTTGTCCCATCCGAGCGTCCCCACATGTTTGCCAAAGAGATTGTGCTGTACGTGGATTATTTCAAGGATTTGATCGAGCAAAGCGATGATCCCGCTTCCGACATGAAAAAGCTAACCAAATTTAAAGAAAACCTTGAGGATGGTATGGCATACTGCTTGGAGATTTCGGAAGCAAGTACTTATAAGGATGAAAACCTAGAATCTATCCCCGCAACAGTGCAGGAGCAGAAAGAGCGGTTGCAGGCATTGTATTCGCAATTCAAAGAAGCGCAGTGCGCCTCGGCAACTACATAAAATCAGATCTAAATATCACTATAAAACCTAAAAGGAGATTATGATGGAAACGGAGCAACGAGAACGATCCTGGGCCGAACCGTACAAGATTAAGATGGTAGAACCAGTGCGTATGATAAGCCGTGAAGAGCGCCAGAAGGCCATAGAAGAGGCCGGGTATAATACGTTCTTGTTGCGATCGCGTGATGTTTACATTGATCTGCTGACGGATAGCGGAACTTCAGCCATGAGCGACCGTCAGTGGGCCGGAATGATGATGGGAGATGAGGCCTATGCCGGCAGCGAAAACTTTTACCATCTCGAGGATGCAATCAGGGAGTTTTATGGATATGACCATATAGTGCCCACTCACCAGGGACGCGGAGCTGAGCATATCATTTCTCAGCTGATGATCGAGGAAGGGGATTTTATTCCCGGGAACATGTATTTCACAACAACCAAACTTCACCAGGAGCTGGCGGGTGGTACTTTTGTTGATGTCATCATTGATGAAGCCCATGATCCTGAAAACGAGCATCCCTTTAAGGCGAATGTTGATCTCAACAAGCTGGAAGATTTGATAAACGAGAAGGGAGCTGATCGTATCCCCTATGTGTCGATTGCAACTTCGGTGAATATGGCGGGAGGTCAGCCGATCTCCATGGCCAACCTAAAAGAAATACGGGCATTGACCAATGAATACGGAATTCCAATTATCCACGATATGACCCGGGTAGCCGAGAATGCCTATTTCATTAAGCAGCGGGAAGAAGGTTATGTTGATACTTCTATCAGGGATATTGTATATGAGATTTGTTCGCTGACCGATGGGGCCACGATGAGTGCCAAAAAGGATGCTCTCGTAAATATTGGTGGCTTCCTGGCACTTAATGACGAAGAGCTGTTCAGGAAAGCCCAAAATATAGTGGTCGTGTATGAAGGACTGCACACCTACGGCGGTATGTCGGGTCGTGACATGGAGGCGCTGGCTATTGGAATCACTGAGTCAGTAGATGAAGATCATATCCGAGCCCGGGTAGGCCAGGTGCAGTATCTGGGAAACAAGCTAATAGAGATGGGAGTGCCGGTGGTACGACCGATTGGAAGCCACGGCGTATTTCTGAATGCCAAGAAAATATTGCCGCACCTTTCCCAAGACGAACTACCGGCACAGTCATTGGCTGCGGCACTGTATGTTGATTCGGGCGTACGGAGCATGGAGCGCGGCGTGGTGTCGGCTGGTCGCAATCCAGAAACCGGTGAACATAACTATCCCGAGTTGGAGCTCGTGCGGCTGACGATTCCGCGCAGAGCCTATACCCAGGCGCATATGGATGTGGTGGCGGAATCAGTAGAAGCAGTGTACCAAAATCGTGAATCCGTTAGCGGATTGGCTTTTGATTATGAACCTGAATACCTGCGCTTTTTCCAATCCCGATTTAAGAAAGTGTAATTCAATAAATTACCAAATCTCGTTCCGTCCCTCTGGTGCGGAACGAGAAAAAAAGCACAAAAAAGTATATTTCAGCTACAACTTTTAGAATTTCTAGTTTAAAAAAAACTATATCAGTATTCTGTTAGCTACATCTTATTTACTGTTAGTTACAGGTTAGTTATATATTAGTAACCAAATAGTAAAAAAACTTGTTCTGTATAGGGTAATCATCGTATATTATAAACAGTTAATCAAAAAAGAGCTTTGCAACCGCAAGGCATTTTCAATTTTTGCCCCTCTCGAACGAACTCCCCAAACACAGAAAATCTATTTGGCCTAGTCTTCAATTGGTTCCAATTTAGCAGAAAAGTGTCGTAGTACATCAGGGCCGTCTATGATCTTATAGCCCCGCAATTTCTCACGCTGTTCATAGGCATTAATAATTACCTCTGCTAAATAATCGACATGGCTTTGGGTATAAACTCTACGCGGAAACGCCAGGCGAACTAGTTCCATGCTTGCAGCTTTTTCTGCGCCGTCGGGTTGTTTACCAAACATGACGGTTCCGATTTCCACGCCGCGAATACCGCCCAGCAGGTATAACGCATTATTAAACGACCAGGCCGGATATTGTGTGGGTGGAATATGGGAAAGCATCTCTTTGGCATCGATATAGACGGCATGTCCGCCGGTGGGTTGTACGATAGGTATTCCGGCCTCAGTGAGTTTATCCCCCAGATATGCAATAGAGCGAATACGGTAGCGCAGGTAGTCTTCGTCCAGGGCCTCGTAAAGCCCGCGGGCAACCGCTTCCATATCATAGCCGGCCATACCTCCATAAGTGGGAAAGCCTTCGGTGAGAATTTCAAGATTGCGACACTCGGAAGCCAGTTCATCACTGTTTAAAGCTAAAAAGCCACCGATATTGGCCATGCCGTCTTTTTTAGCACTCATCGTGCATCCGTCCGCATAGCTGAACATCTGGCGGGCGATCTCAATAGTTGATTTTTCTTCAAAACCCTCTTCCCGGCTCTTGATAAACCATGCATTTTCAGCAAAGCGACAGGCATCAATAAAAAACGGGATGCCGTGTTCTTGCGCAATTTCCGAGACCGACCGGATATTCTCCATGCTGACCGGCTGACCGCCCCCGGAATTGTTGGTAACCGTAATCATGATGACGGGAATACGATCGCTTCCCACTTCTTTGATGGTCTCTTCTAGTTTGCCCAAGTCCATATTTCCCTTGAAAGGATGTTGGGTACGCGGCTGTTTGCCCTCTTCGATTACAAGATCACGGGCTTCGGCCCCGGCATGTTCTATGTGAGCCCGAGTGGTATCAAAATGTGTATTGCTGGGAATGACATCCCCTTTGCCGGCGATGGTGGTAAAGAGAATGTTTTCTGCAGCCCGTCCCTGGTGCGTTGGAATTAGGTGTTTGAAGTCGGTTATATCTTTGACGGCCGACTCCAGGTGGTAAAAGGAAGACGAACCGGCATAGGATTCATCACTGGCAATCATCCCAGACCACTGCTGGGATGACATCGCGCCCGTACCGCTGTCAGTCAAGAGGTCGATCAGCACATCCCGTCCCTTGAGTAGAAAAGGATTATAGTGTGCTTTCTTGAGCAGCTGAGTGCGCTCTTCCATCGTGGTAAAGCGAATAGGCTCTACCGAGCGAATTCGAAAAGGTTCGATAATGGTATTGGTATGGAATTCATTAAGCTTCATAAGTAAGTCTGTTTTGTGAAGGTAAAAGTCGAAATAAATGTGTGATTTAATTTTGAAAAACATGCAATTAGCGATAATTTAAGATAAAATAGTCTTAAATATAAATGGTTCAAGATAATGCTGGATTCTTTTTTTAAACCCAAGGGCGTTGCGGTCATCGGGGCTTCCCGAGATCCACATAAGCTGGGATACGGTGTAGTTCGAAATCTCAAGGAGTTTCGATACAACGGATCGATCTACCCGGTCAACAAATCGGCCTCAGAAATTCTGGGTGAGCCATGTTACCCTTCTGTCAGCGAGGTTCCCGATCCGGTTGATTTAGCCGTCATTGTAGTGCCTGCACCAGTGGTGCCTGATATGCTCAGGGAGTGTGGAGAGCGCGGCATTCGACATGCCATCGTAATCAGCGGCGGTTTCAGCGAAACTGGCGAAGAGGGGAAAAAGCTTGAGCAGCAGCTGGAGGAGATTGCTAAAGAGTTAAACATGCGGATTATCGGTCCAAACTGTATTGGTACGATTGATACCCATACCCCCGTAAATACCACTTTTGTGACGGGAATGCCCGAAGCGGGAGAAATTGGATTCTGTTCACAGTCGGGCGCGATGGTAGCTTCAGTAATAGACTGGGCGCGTGGAGCTGGTGTCGGCTTTTCTCGTATCGTAAGCTTGGGTAACCAGGTTGATGTTGATGAAACACAGATGATAGAAGCACTGGCTGAAGATCGGGAAACAAAGGTGATTACGGCCTATATCGAAGGCGTTTCGGATGGGCAGGCCTTCCTGGAGGCAACTAAAAAGGCTGCACTGAATAAACCGGTAGTGGCGCTGAAGGGTGGACGAGGAGAAAGTGGTGCTAAGGCAGTGGCGTCTCATACGGGAGCACTGGCGGGTAGTGCCGAAGCATATGAAGCAGCATTTGAACGAAGTGGCGTGCAACAGGCCAATACGATGGAGGAGATGTTTGATTGGGCTCGCGCCCTGGCCTGGCAGCCTCTGCCCCGGGGAAAGAGAGTGGGAGTGCTGACCAATGCCGGCGGTCCGGCAATACTGGCGGTAGATGCCCTCGAAAAGTCCGGACTTGAATTAGCAACGCTCACTGATAGTACAAAATCATACCTGCGCTCCCGATTGCCCAAAGCGGCCAGTGTCAGTAATCCGGTTGATGTACTGGCCGGATCGGGTCCGGGCACCTACGCGGTAGCGCTGGATGCGTTGTTAACCGATGAAACCGTTGATGCTGTTGTTGTGATTCAGGCTCCGCAGGATTGGTTTTTGCCGGCAAGTTTGGCTGAAGTAGTGGGAGAAGTAGCCGGAGTGCACGACAAACCGGTTATTGCTTCCATCATGGGTAAGGCCTCGGTTGGGGAGGCGCTCAATATTCTACATAAGCGAAAGGTTCCCAACGTCTCTTTTCCCGAGAGAGTGGCCTCAGTACTTTCAGCGATGGTGGATCGTAAACAATGGCTGGAAACCCCTCAAAAGACACACCCGGAATCAGTGAATGTTGATAAAAAAGCGGTTCGAAGAGCGGTGGCTCAGGAGGACTGGGAAGATGTTTTGAGTGAATGTGACATTTTACTGCCGCCGCAGAAGAAAGCAAAAACGCCAGAGCAGGCGCTTAAATTTGCAAAAGAAATTGGTTTTCCAGTGGTGTTGAAACTGATTTCCGAATCGGTGAGTCACAAAACGGAAGTAGATGGTGTAAAACTGGACTTGCGGAATGCTGACCAAGTACAAATGGCGTGGGAGGAAGTAAAAGAATCTGCTAACAAAGCCGGAGCAGTCATGGAAGGCGTGTTAATTCAGAAAATGTTTACCGGTGGACAAGAGGTGATCCTCGGTATCAAGCAGGATGAGCAGTTTGGTCCGATGGTACTGTTTGGTAGTGGTGGTACGGACGTAGAATTACTCAAAGATGTAGCCTCTGGAATAGCTCCGCTGAATCGAATGCAGGCAGAACACCTGATCGATAAAACCAGAGCCGGCACAAAACTTCAAGGCTGGCGAAACCAAGCACCGGCTGATCGGGAAACTGTAATATCGTATGTAATGCGGATGGCACAGTTAGCCAACGATATTCCAGAAATAAAAGAACTGGAGATCAATCCCCTGTATGTATTACCGGAAGGGGCGTATGCCTTGGACGTGCGCGGTTCCCTCGCTGAAGATAAACAGACCGAGAAGTTAGAGACTCTATAAAATTCTCATCACATTATAAAGCATTATGGTTTCTGTTCATGAATTTACAAGAGGTTCAATTTTTTAATCCGAATGGATAGAACAGCTCCAACACAACAACCTACCCGGATGAATCCCCTACTTTGGAAGATTTCGCTGGGTTGCTTTATTATTGCAGCTCTGACGGGTTTCCTGTATCGACTGGGGATGGTCGGGTGGTTGTCCACACCGCTGGGACTGGCGCTAGATAACATACGCCATGCCCACTCCCACCTGATGTTCTTCGGATGGGCCGTACCCTTCCCGATGGTTATATTACTTAACTATATAGTTAGTAAGGAGGGGCAAGAGCGCAGAGGTATCGATTTGATGAAGTACTCTCTGGCCGGAGCACTAGCCGCTGGCGTTCTGGCCTACCCCTTCTTTTTGTTTTATGGATACCGACCCGTCGAAATGGGATCCGTCTCACTGCCCTTGTCAGTGATCTTGTCGGGAGTGGTGATGATCTGTTGGTATGGCTTTCTTTGGGGATATCGGAAGGTGCGCGATTTGTTGGATGCGGATGCTTCACAGCTCTGGTTCGACGGCGCGCTGGTGATGCTGCTGGTCTGTTCCCTGGGGGCCTGGGGCGTTGCTATAATACAGGCTGTGGATCCCGACAACCATCTTTTTATGAAGAGCTTGACACATTTTTTCCTGGCCACCTTTACGGAGGGATGGGTAGTACTGGTGCTGTTGGCTATTCTGGTGATGAAGCTCCGACCTGCATCAGAAGATTGGGAATTGACGCCTAATTTCTGGCTCGGATGCATCGCGATTGGAGCACCACTCACGTTTCCCTATGGCATATCAGAGTCGCTGCTTTCACCGATGTTGCTTATGGTCGCGCGTTTGGGCGGGGGATTAGCTGCCGTTGGGTTATTGGGTGTAAGCTACACCTTTATTTTATCAGGCAACTGGAAGCACAAGTTATGGGGTTGGGCAGTGGGCCTGCTGGCATTTAAGGCGGTGATGCAGCTCTTCGCCTCGACCGTGCCGTCCTCATTCTGGCTGTCTGATCACGCGCTCCGTATTTTTTACCTGCACGTTCTACTGCTGGGAGCCTTGACGCTAACAATGACTGCCTGGCTACAAAGTGGGTCTGGGATTACAGACAGCTATTTTTATGCCATTGTCATATCCGTTTTTTTAGTACTGCTTAGTCTTGTGTTGACTACTGCTTTTTGGCCCGTGAACTGGGGCGGCGCGTGGATATACCAGGCACTTGTGGTCGCGGCCTTACTACCCCCACTGGCTGTGGGCACGCAATGGGTTGCAATTACAATATCACAAAAGAAAAAAGTATAATGCAGGATATTCGAAACGACAACGATATTGAAACGCTGGTTCACGTTTTCTACGATCGAGTGCAAGAGCACGAGCGTCTTGGCTATATCTTTAATGATGTTGCCGAGGTGGATTGGGATAAGCACCTGCCGAACATGGTTAATTTCTGGTCAAACGTGTTGTTTCGTACGCAGCGATACGAGGGACGTCCCTACCGCCAGCACCTGTCACTGCCGATCGAGAAGATGGATTTTGAGCGTTGGTACAAGCTGTTTGTGGATACAGTTGACCAGCATTTTGAAGGAGAAAAAGCAGAATATGCCAAGGAAATGGCGGGCAAAATTGCCTCGTCATTTTCGGTGCGCATGGAGATGGATGGCGAATTCGAAAATAATCAGTAAAGGCATGGACAACACAAGTAACCCGGCCCAAGATAACATGGAGATGGCAGAATCGATTCGGCAAGCCTGCATCAATGCTGCCAGGGATGGATTTCGCGATGCATCAATGAGCGGGCTTTGTGCTGATGGCGCTATGGAAGCAGCTGTGAGTGCCATCCAATCGCTAGACATGGAAAAGCTAATCCAAAATCTTGAATGAGATGAAAAACGGGATTGTAATTGCGACAATAATGTTAGTTACAGGTGCAACGTTTTTTGGATTTTCACAACGTCAGCAGCCGGAAACACAGCCACTAATTCCGATGATGCGGATGCTGCTGGCCGATATGCAAACGGTAGATCAGGGCATATTTACCGATAATTATGAGATGATAGCCGAGGGCGCCGGTGGCATTTCTGATCATCCCAAAATGACCCAGCAAGACAAACAGATTATCAAGAAAACGCTGGGGAAAGAGATGGAAAAGTTTGTAGCTTTTGATATGACGGTGCATCACCACGCGGATTCGATACGAATGGCTGCGCTGCAGGAGAATATGCAGCAGGTGTTGCGTCACTACCGCATCGTGCAGCAGGGCTGCGTGGACTGCCACTCGAATTACAGAACCAGAATTTCGAAAGCTCGGAAAACGGATAAGTAGCATGGAGCAGCCAATTATCGGCTATCACAAAGACGACGAAGATGACTGGGTAGCAGAGTTGGCGTGCGGACACAATCAGCACGTGCGGCACGATCCGCCTTGGCAACTGCGTCCGTGGGTAACAACCCCCGAGGGACGCGAAAGCCGATTGGGCAATAAGCTGGACTGCAAGAAATGTAATCGCAATGAACCTAAAGATTTTCAACCCTAATGCCATTTGTTAGTCGTACATTTGTTAAAGCCGGCATGATCTACTTTGTGCTATCGCTCATTGCCGGACTACTACTTGAAATCGATGCTGTATCGTTGCCTGCACTGATGCCGCTCTTCTGGCACATGCTGATGGTAGGCTGGATCACGCAGATCATCTTTGGTGTCTCCATCTGGATGTTTCCTGGTCGTAATCGCGAAGAGGGGTTTGTCAATCAAAAATGGGGTTGGCTAACTCTCATTTTGCTAAATTCCGGATTGGTGTTGCGCCTGATAGCCGAACCGGCCCTGGGATATTCCGAAGCGCAAATTTGGTCGGTGCTATTGGTAGGTTCAGCCGTGCTCCAGGTCGCAGGTGGCACAACTTATCTCATTGAGATGTGGCCGCGCATCATGTCCAAGAAGCAGCAGCGCAAAAAACGTAAACGCCGGAGGGAGAGCTGATGCCAAGACCCAGTCGATGGATGATTCGATGTTCGTTTGTGTATCTGTTTTTGGGAATCCTGATGGGTGCCATGATGCTCATCCACAAGGCCTACTTTATCCATTCCGCTATTTGGATGCTGCTGCCCATCCATATTGAGGTCACCATTTTCGGCTGGATCATACAGCTGACCTTGGGCACGGCCTATTACATGCTGCCCCGATTTCTGGAAGGCCCGTCCCGCGGCGACAGCAGGTTGGTCTATGTGATGATAGCATCATTAAATCTGGGAATTATTTTTGTGATTGCGGATTCCCTGTTATCATTTGCTTTACCCTTTGATTTGATAGGGAGAATTTTTGAGCTCGCTGCTGTTGGACTGTTTGTGAAGCTCCACTGGAATCGCATTACCACCTACCGAACTAGCTGATATTTAATTAAAGAAAATTAAAATCATTAACTACTAATCATTTGCAAGCAATGTCTTATCAAGATAAATACACGACGGCCGAAGAGGCTGTAAAACTTATCAATTCGGGCGACCGCGTTTTTATTCACAGCGTAGCTGCAGCTCCTCAGCCACTGATTAATGCTATGACTGAAAGGGCACCGGAGCTCGAGAATATTGAAATTGTGCACTTGCATACCGAGGGTGAGGCCCCCTATGTGAAGCCAAAGTACAGCGATACCTTTCATACGAATGCCCTGTTCGTGGGTGCTAATGTTCGCAAGGCGGTAAACCAGGGCAGTGCTGATTACATGCCAATTTTCTTGAGCGAAGTGCCGGGCCTGTTTCGCCAGGGTATTATGCCGATCGACATGGCACTTGTGCAAGTGTCGCCGCCGGATAAACACGGCTATTGTTCGCTGGGCGTATCGGTGGATGCCACCCGGGCAGCCTTGCAGGAAGCGGAAAAAGCTATCGCGCTGGTCAACCCCAATATGCCACGAACGCATGGAGACGGTATTTTCCACGCCAGTAGATTCAATGCCTTGGTGAAAACCGATGACGCATTGCATGAACTGAACATGCCGGCTCCCAGCGATGTAGAAAAAAGAATCGGTCAAAACTGCGCTGAGCTTGTCGAGAATGGTGCTACCCTTCAGATGGGTATTGGTGCTATCCCCAACGCCGTGCTTGATGCACTTGATGGACACAAGGATTTGGGGATCCATACCGAGATGTTTTCTGATGGGGTGATCGACCTGGTAGAAAAGGGTGTCATCACCAACAAAAAGAAAGCCATACATCCCGAAAAAATTGTCGGCAGTTTTGTGATGGGCAGTCGCGATCTTTACGATTTCGTGGATGATAATCCCATGATTGCAATGCTTGATGTGGCCTACGTAAACGACACGGCCGTAATTCGAAGAAATCCCAAAGTGACTGCTATCAATAGTGCAGTAGAGGTTGATATCACCGGGCAGGTATGCGCCGACTCAATCGGCACCTATCACTATTCTGGGGTCGGCGGACAGATGGATTTCATTCGCGGAGCCTCACTCAGTGAAGGTGGTAAACCGATCATTGCGTTGCAGTCAACAACCAACAAAGGGGAAAGCAAAATTGTGCCGCATCTCAAGCAGGGAGCCGGTGTGGTGACCACCCGGGCACATGTTCACTACGTAGTTACTGAGTATGGTGTAGCTAACCTGTATGGCAAAAACCTGCGCGAGCGGGCTAAAGAGCTGATTCATATTGCGCATCCAGATCACCGAGAAACACTAAAAAAATCAGTGAAAGACCGGTTTAAACATGTGTAGAGTATCGCTCTTTAATTTGGCAGTTCTCAACTACCATTACTGAACGCTGTAGTTATTGATGGGAAAAGGGGTTCAATGGCAATCATTGAACCCCTTTTTATTTATAGTCCTGAAATAATGTATGTTATGGATTAAAACCACTCACTACGGAATGAGCAATGAAATAAATATCATCGCTCAATCCGCTTACTTCGTAGCTGTATTCGGTGACGTTATTGTGCTCTTGTTTATTTCCATATTGTCCGGGAGCCACAGTATAATTAGGGCCTTTTTTAGGATAGGGTTGATTGCCAACATAAAGATGTGTTTCACTCATGGTGTAGGTCTTGCCCGTATAATCCGACAACTCAGTCATCTTGTAGGTTGCAGTGAATTTACCATCAGCATATACTATAGTTAATTTTCCAACCAGTGTTCCTTTGCTTAAGTCACACTGTCCGGCTCCAGCATAGATATCATATGTAAGTTCTTCTCCTTCAGTGATAGGACCATTCGTCCATCCCCACCGTGCAAAAGAAACATTGTTGATTATTTCTTCACTGAAGCACGTAGAATAATCATCATCTACATTTTTTGTGGTATTTACAGTTTTAGTCTTAACAGCGAAGGTCGTTTCGTCACCAACCATCACTGTTTGACCATTGTTTTCAATCAGAGTTACTCCTGTAGTTACCGGTTTGGCTTTATTACGGCTATTTTTGATTTGATGTATGATATCTTTCACTTTTTGAACATCAAAGAGCGGTTTACCATCATTGTAAATTCTGGTGGAAATATTTTCATACTCACCGATCTTATCTACATCAAAAGGAGGTTTATCAATTAAAGACCAGATGATCACTTGAATTTCTCGATAGGTTAATGCGGGATCATCGGCTTTAAGATCATCTTTTATCTTCATGAAATAGTTGAGGTTATCCCAATCAGCCAACCCCTTAGTTGAATATAGTTTTGTTCCTTCATTCAACCCAAAGGAGGCCTTTTCATTCCACTCAACACACCATCCTTCAACTTCATGCCCTCCATCCAGCGAAATGCTAAAGAAACTGTCATGGGCCCCCTCTTTCGCAAGATTCATTTTTACGTTTTGAGCCCCTTTTATAGGAGTAACTGCCTTAAGTGACTGAAGGCTTTCAGCAAGTTTGGTATTTGTACTTTGTTCACACGATGATAAGGCAAAAATTACTGTTGCAAGCAACAAAATTAATATAGACCCATCTATCCGTTTCATATACTCCCTCTCTTTTTTGATTATTGTTTTGAACAGTGAATTTTAGCAAAAAAAGGAAATATAGATAGTTAAATTATTCTAACTATATGTTTACTATCGGTTTATACCCATTGTATACACTTTCTGTGAGGCCATGTGGAGCAGGTTTGATACAATGATTTTCAGCAAGTTATTTTGGAAATGTAAATTAACAGATTTTGATTGCTTTGACCTGCGATCATACGTCTTGATAGCCGGGACCCATCTCCATCGAAACAAGCATCAGCCGTGAGGCAATCACCAACCACTTACTTTGAATGTGAAAGCGAAAAGGCAAATCGTGGTTGTATGAAAAGTTCCGATTTTGAAGAGGGAGAATAAGTTTGGCAAAGCCTGATCGAGTAGGGCAAAAATCGAAATTGAATAGGAGCTCAAAACTCACAAAGGGCTACATGAGTATACGAGCAACGAGAATGGCTAAGATTTCACCCGATCTCTGCCTTGCTTATCTTCCGACGAATTTGGCTGCTCTTGAAGATCATTCTCGATTTCAATCTCCGATTGTTGATTTATTTTATCATCCTTTTCTGACAATTCAGGATTGCTTTTGGAGCTTTTGCGAAGTCGATTAACCAGCTGATCGGCCAGTTGGTTGAGGTTTTGTTTTTTCTTCTTACGCCAAGCTTTATCCAGACCATAAACGGCTAATATGGAGGATAGCAATATTAACAGATAGAGATAAATAGTTGGCGTTGGCATCACCGAACCAGTTATAATACATAACAGCGTTCCCAGTCCACCACCGTACATGGCAGCTTCAGTTTTAGGGCTGGCAAGTCCTATTTGCTGGCTAAGTCGCAACCGTGTATGATTCTCACGACTGCTAATAGTCATTTTTGTTTGAACTCCTGAAAGGCTCAGGTGCGTCCACTCCATGCGGGCCGGGTCTTCATTTATTTCCCCGTATTGAGTCCCCAAATGGTGACGGAGCACTGAGGTCAGTTCATCCCATAAATGAGGTTCCATTTCCATGGCAAGGTCGCGCTCTTCAAAGTTGTGAGTTTTGTTCGAGCTGCTATGGGTTACAGTATTTTCATCCTGAAATTCCAAAGCGGCTGCGCGCAGGTATTTGTTATTAAGTCCAACCTCATCACCGATTTGCTCCAGTTCCTGCATCGAGATGCCCTTTTCTGTCTGGAGATCCGTTTCCAGGTCACTGTTTTGTAGCTCAGTGGCCAGCTTAATTATTTTTTTCACCTCTTCTTGGTTGTATTTGTTTTCCGACATTGGTTTTCCCCTTTTTATGGAAATACACTCAAACAACTAATAAAAAACGATGGGTTGATGCCAGTTTAAACTGTTGTTCAAAAGAAAAGATAAGGTCAATTAAAAACCGGAGCTGGAATTCAACCAGCTCCGATCGGTTATACTCGCTATCTCTCCACGGCTTCAATGGTATGACCATTTGAATGGGTAAACCTTACAAAAAAATTAGGCTGACCGTGACGGGATCGAAACGATAAGGTCGACATTTCCGAGCCCTATCCAAAGTAGAAAGTTCAGGCACAAAAGCACCGCAAGACTCACCACGCTCCTGGATCAAATTGTTGTGCATAAAGCTGCTCAACCGGTGGTACAAAGTGAGCTGACAGAACTGCTCGGGATACCGATCTTTAAATAGCACTGTCTGATAAAATTGTTGGAAAGGTGATTTTGGCTCGTCGTGATATTATATTGTGGGCTCATTATAACAGTGCCGTGTTATGGGCTTAAAAAGAAAAAAGCTTTATGGATAAGTTTCGCGACCCGTTACAACTTTCATTTTTTGTTATTGTAACAGCATTTCTACTGTCAGCATGTAGTAGCTCGAAGAACGCAATCAAAGTTGACTCTCGTTGGCAGGAAGACTACCTGCATCTCGAAGAACGGGAAGTACCCTCACTTGAGCAGCGCCGATATCTGCCCGAACAGCAGATATATTACTCATTCAGTAACGACAGCGACAACCTGTACATTATGATGGAGATGGTAAGTAAGCAGGTGACAGCAAAAATGCTCTTTGCGGGATCAACGTTGTGGATCAACACGGAGGGGAAGTCAAAAGAATCCATGGGGATAAAGTTTCCCCTCGCAATGGAAGGGGAAACTCGGGATCAAGAGGGAAAGGCCAATCAGGCCCCGGGCGAACGCTTGAAGGCTATAATGGAAGATAAAAGAAGGCTCACATTAATTGGGATCAGAGACAAAGAATCTGTTGAAATAAATCACCTGGAGCCGGGTGCGCCTAATGCGGTAATCTGGGCGGATGCCAAGAGTGGTCACCTGATGTATATGGCTCGTATTCCCTTCCATACTATTGGGATCGGGGAAGTTAACATAGAGGACAAAATTGCTATCGGCTTTGAAACAGGCTCCCTCGACGAGCCCGAACCACAGAGCCAGGTAGGAGGAATGAGGCGTACCGGCCGACGGGGTACGCCGCGTGGCAGGAGAGGTGGTCAGCAAGGAAGAAAGTATTCTTCAGAAATGACGCAGTCCACAGAATTTTGGTTTCAGTTCAATTTGTCGGCACAGCAGGGGACAGACTAGGCATGAGGAGGCGAGGAGTCCAAATAAAATTTCTGCGCATTTTTGTTTTCTGAGGTATTAAAAAGCCACTGGCGGAAGCAGGGACGGTCCTCGTTGAACATGTTGGGGTGGAAACTTTGATTAGTAATTTCTTTTCGGAGAATAAACCCAGGTTGGTCTTTGCGAATTCACCCATCTTCAAAAATGAGTCTAAACCTCCTTTTTGTATCGGCATGTTTGTATTCTGATGTCGAGGCCTCACGAGAGATCGGACCGCTAACTCAACTATACGAAGCCGATCTGGGATTAAGGTGAGGCAAGTCCCACGATCAACGGGATGCCATGGCAAAGAACCTTCGGGCCGGAAGAGAAGACACGGGAATTAGGCTTCTCCTTCTAAGATGGACCTAGCTGATTAATTGCATTAGAATTTTAGATCAGTCCCGAATTAATCCTGACGGATAGGCCACAACGCTTTCGTGTCCATCTTTGCCCACAGCAGAGACGCCAAACAGGTAGTTGTCGATTACAATGTTTTCCAGGGTAAACTCGCTGACATCGTCCACATAGCGCACGTTTTGCCAGAGCGGTGCGGTCGTGCGTCGCCAGTAAATTTTATAGCCTTTGATGAGGTCACTATCCGGTTTTTCCCAGCGAAGAGTTGTGGATGGCTGCACGGCTCCACCAATTTCGACATTCTGAGGTTTGGGCGGAGCTTCTGCCAGTGAGGCCAGCGCCACCGCATTAACGGCCGTAAGCTTGCGGGCGTAATCAAAATTTACTCCTTCAATTACGTCACCGTAGTCAATGCCATTTTTCGTGCGGACATCTTGGTGTTGCCGGTTGTAATTTTCGTGGGCTTCCATAATGCGTACGCCCGCAAAACCGGCATTATTGAAGGGACGGTGATGCCCGCCGCGTCCAAACCGATCAAGCCGGTAAATAAGCATGGGATTCATTTGCGGCATATATAGCTCGGTGGTCTCGTAAATATACCGGGCCAATTGACGCGATATGCCATCATTTTCGCCCCCATAGTAGCGTTTCATCTGGAGTTCGCGCTCGGAGGCATTGGAAGAGTAAGGTTCAGAAAAAATCCGGAAGGTACGGTTGTCAATGACGCCGTCAATACCCCGGATGTTGCCGATCATATCGTTATTCAGCACACCAATAATCTCCCATCCTTCTTCCTTTGCTTTATTGGCCATAAAGCGTCCGCCATACAGGCCCTGCTCTTCGCCGGAAAGTCCTGCAAAGATGATGCTGTTTTCAAACTCGTAGTTCGAAAGTACGCGTGCTGCTTCAATGGTACCGGCCATCCCCGAAGCGTTGTCGTTGGCACCGGGAGCATCAATAGTATCGTTCATGACATCCGATGCCCGGCTGTCGATATCACCGCTCATAATTGCGTAGCGGTTGGGATGGGTATTCCCCCTGAGCACGGCATACACATTTACAATCCAGGTATCCTCGTCAATTCGGCTGTCGGGATCTGCTTCAACCAGCGTGCGTTGCTCATGCACTTCCAGGCATCCGCCGCACTGCTGGCTGATATCCTCAAACTCTCGCTTAATCCACCGACGGGCCGCCCCGATGCCCCGCGTGGACGATGTAGTGTCGGACATGGTATGGCGCGTGCCAAAACCGGCCAGCGTCCGGATACCCGACTCCAGCCGATCGGCGCTTACCGAATCGATAATGTCGTACATCTTCGGATCGATGGTGAGATCCTGAGCTTCGATATTATGGCTAAACAGTAGCAGGATTGGAAGTAGCAACAGACGTTTCATAGCAATAAATGTGTGATTATAAATAAGCCCTAAATGAATGACATTCGTCAAACAAGTTAAATGCTATACTAACATATTAATAAACAGTTAATATGTGAACGGCTTTCACATTTTATTACTTCTGGGGGATGTGAACCCCACTAAAATTATTCAAGGCTGTAAGCACTTTCTGGGGTAGTGAAAATGGATTATATCGGAACGTTAAAAAAACTTTTGCTCTATTCTTTTCTATTGCCATAACTTTTCGACAGGAAAAATAATGATATAACAGTCAATAAGTTGCTTGAATATCCCAACATTAATATATTCAATCGTATATCTACGATATTAAATAAATATAATATGGCCATTACAAAAGCTAAACTCTTTGATACTGACCAAAAGCGTACGGCCGAGCTCATGAAAGCCCTTGGGCACCCAGCTCGTATTGCGATCATTGAGCTTTTGGCTGAACGTGAAAATTGTATTTGTGGTGACATCACTGAGGAGTTACCGCTGGCACAATCCACGGTATCTCAGCATCTGAAAGCCTTGAAAACCGCCGGTATCATCAAAGGTGAAATTGATGGCGTGCGTGTCTGCTACTGCCTGGATGAAGAAGGTATTAAAGAGATTAAAGATCTTTTTTCACCACTTGTTGAGAACTTGACAACTGCAACCGAAAAAGACTGCTGTTAACATGAGTACTAATAAAAGAACCGCCGAAGAGTTAAAAGAAGCTGTCCGGGACAAATACAACGAGATTAGCGAGCAGTCCAAGGACTATAACTCCAGCTCTTGCTGTGGATCTGGAGAGACCTCCGAGGAGGTCTACAATATCATGACTGATGATTACAGCTCAGTGGAAGGCTATAACATCGATGCCGATCTCGGGCTTGGCTGTGGCCTGCCTACTGAATTTGCCCGCATTAGTGAAGGAGATACAGTAATAGATCTGGGATCCGGTGCTGGCAACGACTGTTTTGTGGCTCGCAACGAGACGGGTCCAACGGGCAAGGTGCTGGGCATCGATTTTGCGGAATCCATGATTGCCAAAGCCCGACAGAATGCCGAGAAGATGGATTTCAACAATGTCGAATTCCGCTATGGGGATATCGAGGATATGCCCGTCTCTGACGATCTGGCTGATGTAATAGTTAGTAATTGTGTCTTGAACTTGGTACCTGACAAACAAAAGGTCTTTTCAGATATATTCCGGGTGCTTAAACCGGGTGGCCATTTCAGTATTTCGGACATTGTGCTGGTGGGCGACTTGCCAGAAGCTCTTCGAGAAGACGCCGAAATGTATGCCGGTTGCGTGGCGGGCGCCATCCAGAAAGACGAGTACCTTGGGTATATCAAAGATCTTGGATTTGAGAATATCGCCATCCAAAAAGAAAAGCCTATCGTCATACCCGATGATATTCTAAGCAAATACCTCTCGGAGCAGGAAATTGACGAGTTTAAGAATGGTTCTACAGGAATCTACAGCATAACGGTCTTTGCCCAAAAGTCGGGTGGCGATGAACGGTCAGCAGAAGAAATACAAATGATAGAGGAACAACACTCAGGTCCAGCCTGCACGCCTGGTTCCGGTTGTTGCTAATTTTGGGATTACACTCACATAAATAATTTGCACAACCAGGATGAACACAGCTCTGCAGGAGTATATTGATAGCCTTGAAGAAAACGTTGAGCAGATCCCAAAAGAGCGTAAAGAAAAGCTCGGGGAGATATCGGATTCGATCTGGACCAAACTGCGCGATAAGAAACCGGCGAAGATCACCTTGATTTAGACGGCGTCGAAACCTATTCTGGCGGTACTGAGACGACAGCTTTTAATCCCCGGGCCGTGGAAGCGATTCGGAGGGCGGGATTTATCGTTGAGAATACCGGTGGTGATAATCCCCATTACAAGGTGTACTACGACGAGCAGGAGGAGCCACTCATCTGCTATTCCAAAACGTTTGATGACGAGAGTAATCCCGACAAGGGTTTTGTGGCAGTGATGACCTGCTCAGATGCCGACCAGAATTGCCCCGTTGGGCTGGGTACGGACTTTCGGATCACGATCCCCTACGAAGACCCAAAACAGGCGGATGGCACGCCACGGGAAGTGCAGACCTACGATGAGCGCTGCCGTCAAATCGCTGCTGAAATGTATTATATGCTTTCTCAATTGAACTGATCATTTTTAATAAGAAATCCACTTTTCTAAAACTACTCTGCTATTACTATGTCTGCACCACGCAAGAAAATGAATTTGCTGGACCGCTTTTTAACGCTGTGGATTTTTGTTGCCATGGCCATCGGAGTAGGCATAGGCTATTTTATTCCATCCACTTCTGAATTCATAAACTCGTTTAGTAGCGGATCGACCAACATCCCCATCGCTATTGGACTCATTCTAATGATGTATCCGCCACTGGCGAAGGTCGATTACAAGCTGTTGCCCAAGGTTTTTCAGGACGTGAAAGTGTTGAGTATCTCCCTGATCCTGAATTGGATTATCGGTCCCGTAGTGATGTTTGCCCTGGCCGTGATCTTTCTGCACGACTATCCAGAGTATATGGTAGGGCTTATCCTGATCGGACTGGCCCGCTGCATCGCCATGGTGCTGGTCTGGAACGACCTGGCCGAGGGCAGCAGCGAGTATGGTGCTGGACTAGTGGCGCTAAACAGTATTTTCCAGGTGTTTGCCTACAGCTTTTACGCTTGGATTTTTATCACCAAATTGCCTCCTTTGCTTGGATTCGAAGGAGCCATTGTTGATATCTCGATTGCGACGGTGGCCGAAAGCGTGGCAATCTATTTGGGGATTCCATTTTTGGCAGGCATGCTTAGCCGGTTTGGATTGGTCCGCCTCAAAAGCAAACAGTGGTACGAAGAGAAGTTCCTGCCGGCGATTTCCCCAATGACGCTCATAGCCCTACTATTTACCATTGTGGTGATGTTCAGCCTCAAGGGCGAACTCATTGTTCAAATTCCCTTTGATGTAGCTCGTCTAGCCGTACCGCTTATCATTTATTTTGTGGTGATGTTCTTTATCGGTTTTGGGGTAAGTAAAATGATGGGAGCCGACTACGACAAAAATGCGTCTATCGCATTCACAGCCGCAGGTAACAACTTTGAGCTGGCCATTGCCGTAGCTATTGCTGTATTCGGACTCAATAGTGGGCAGGCTTTTGCCGGGGTTGTGGGTCCGCTCATTGAAGTGCCCGTACTTATCGGTTTGGTAAATGTAGCATTCTGGCTCAGGGATAAATATTACAAGACCGATTCAGCTGCTTCTTATCTCGACTAAAGGTGGTAACGCAGATTGGGAGACTATTTACTTTCGAGGATACGCCATTTGTCCGGTGGCGATCATCCAGTGGTGGTGCTGATGATGTGCACCTGCGGCCAAGAGTCCGATATAACCAAGAGCTCTTACTTTGGGTACTTCTTTCGAATTAGGAGTGGTACAAGTAATGGTCCAGACCCCATTGTTTTGCTCGGATTCCATGGTCCAGCCCTTTTCGTTATTGAGTATCATGGGATGCATGGACAACACCCGCTCCAGGGCTGTGCCGCCGCGCTCAGTCAATGGACGAACCCGGAGTTTTACTCCTTGTTCTATAGGTTGTTTTTCCAGCACTTCGACCTCTTCGGTAAAGGCTTTCATATCCAATAAATGTTGACGAAGCGCCTCAAGATTAACCTGCTCCCAATCGGTACTGGGATTCTTTTCCAAAGCGGTAATCGTTTCTTGAATGGCACCAAAAATTTGATTGCCGGGGGCAGAAAGCGGGGTTGAATCGTGATGCTGCGCCTTAGTTTTATGAACCGAGAATACAAGTAATAGTAGCGCAATTCCTGAAGCTACCATCAATTTATTGAGCTCAGAGTTATTGGAACGCATATCTTATTTCTTGGTTATGAAGCATAATTAAAAATTGAAAGATCAATAAAATATAATATACAGAAAAAGAAATGGATCAGGCTGCCATAGTAAGAGTTATCACTGATTGTTGATCTATTGTTTATTTTTATTCCATTCAGGATCCGGTCTTGGCGTATTAAACGGATGTCCGCCTTTCATGCTAAATGATACGTCCTGTGTTGATAACACTCGAATATCCGACATTAGCTTTTTTGTTTGGCACTCATCATCAATTCGAATCCTTTTTTGGGCAGAACATATTGTTGAAACGTATTAAATAGGTAATGCCATTTAAATTCATCCAGAAAACAGCTTCGGGCAGTCTATATTCCATGTCTTAATGGATATATAGCAATAAAAGTTTTCGAAATGATGGCATCAAAAATAGGGTTAGATTTGCGAAATTGTTAACCAGTGATACTTGTTTTGAGGTCCGCGAACCAATGAACTGAATTATTTACAGTTATAATTGAATCAAAATTTATAGAGGAATATGAGTCAAAACATTGAAGGAAAAGTAGTCGTAATAACCGGAGCAAGCAGCGGACTTGGTGAAGCAACTACTCGGCATCTCTCAGAAAAGGGTGCAAAGGTGGCCTTGGCCGCCCGCCGTACCGAACGCATTGAATCCCTGGCAGATGAAATTAACGACAATGGTGGTCAGGCCCTAGCCGTAACCACAGATGTCACCGAACGCGAGCAGGTAGATGAGCTCGTCGATAAGGCCACAGACCAGTTCGGTCGGATTGATGTGATGCTCAACAATGCCGGACTGATGCCCTTTGCTCCCCTCGAACGTCGCAAGATTGATGAATGGGAGCAGATGATTGACGTAAATGTGAAAGGCGTGCTATATGGCATTGCAGCCGCTCTCCCATATATGAAGGAGCAGGAAAGTGGACATATTATTAATGTGTCGTCGGTTGCCGGTCATAAAGTGATGCCGAACGGTACGGTGTACTGTGCTACAAAACATGCCGTACGGGCGATATCTGAAGGCCTGCGACAAGAAGTGAAGCCCTATAATATTCGTTCAACAATCATCTCTCCCGGTGCCGTAGATTCCGAACTCCCTCAAAGCAGTTCGGAAGAGGATATGAGAGAAACCGTGGAAACCTTATATGAAGAGAATGCTATCCCCGCGGACTCCTTTGCGCGTGCAGTTGGTTATGCTATTTCTCAACCGGAAGAGGTAGACATAAACGAAATTCTGTACCGACCTACAAGTCAAGAGCTATAGGACAATCGATTCTTCCCTGTCAGGTTACTGTACTGCCAAATAGTAATCTGGCAGGTTTTTTATTTAAGGATCTAGTGAGGTATAACATGCTATGCTCCAATAGGTCCTTAATTCTTGTTCTAAGCCTTAAACAGGAGTTAATTTCACATACATTACTTTTTTGCCAGGCAATATTGACAGAAAAGTAACCCTATCCATTCCATTAATCCGACAAGTTTGTTACTGATTGAAAATTCCGGTCCAATCCACTTTTGCCTGAACCCGAGCCATTGTTATCCATTTGGTTAAAAGATTGGGAAACCTGATAAATTTTTCTGGAGATAGTTTTCAGCTTATGGGGAAAGTAACTTGAAAAGAGGTCCATTCATCGTTTGAAGATATGTCAAATTTACCCTCTAACTGCTTGGTTAGTGTTTGGATCAACGTCATACCCAGTGATTGCTGGTCGCGATCAAGGCTAAAGTCGTCGGGAAGCCCCCGCCCATTATCGGAAACGCGGAGGGTCACCGTCTCATTTTCTTTTGTAAGAGATATGCGCAATTCCCCATGTTGTGTATCCGAAAAGCCATGCTTGTAAGCATTGTTTAGTAACTCATTTAGAATCAATCCTATGGGTACGGCGGTGGTTATATCCAGGCTAAAGCTTTGGACCTCTTGCGAAATGGTAATGGCTTTTTGGTCTAATCCAAAAGAGTTGGCAACCATACTGGTGAAATCTTCAATGTATTCTTTGATGTCTATATCAGAAAGGGTTTCCGTTTGATATAGCTTCTCATGGATCATGGCAATAGAATGGATGCGAGACTGAGTGTCCTGGAGAATGGGTTTAACTTCATCATTGGCTTCATTTTTCTGCAGTTCGAGCAGGCTCGATACCACGGCCAGGTTATTTTTAACGCGATGGTGGATTTCCTCTAACAGGGTTTGTTTCTCTTCAAGGGATTGTTGTGTTTCCACTTCATGTTTTTTGCGTTCTGAAATATCCCGCACGGTTCCCACAATGGCCGTAGGATTACCGTTGCTATCCTTTACCAGTGACCGCTGATTATTAACCCAGATATAATTTTCTTCATTTGTTTTGATGCGAAATTCTGTTTCACTGGCAAAATGATCCTCAACCTCCTTGCCTTCCATTTCTTTTATCTCTTGGTCCATCCTTTTACGGTCTTCGGGATGGATACGATCTAATATAAACTCAGTGCCATATTCCAATAACTGATCCGGTTAGTAGCCAAGCATATTTTTAACGGCGGGACTCATATACTCATAGTTGCCCGAATCAAAGTCTATTTGGTAGATAACATCCCGGGAGTTTTGAAGGACACTTCGAAATTTATTTTCGCTTTCTGTTAATTCCTGATTCAGGCTATTGATATAGCTAAAGTAACTTTGGGTAATGAAATATCCTATAGCAATGATAATTGCTCCCAGTATCACAATAGACCAGAAGAGTACCGTCCGAATCCAGCGGGCACCGTCTGCCATGGTCGCTGAAAAGGCGCTTTCCAGCTGGGTTAACTTATGATCTAACTCATGTATATCCTTAATAAGTTGGGTTCTGGTTCCATTGTCTGTAGGCTCTTCTTGTATGGTCTTATGCAATAGGCGACCCAAACTGTCCAGCTTTGCAATGTGTCGGTCCCCCTGTTTCCAGATGTCAAACGCCTGTTGAAGGTATGATATATCAGAATGGAATTGAGCAAGCCATATTAGTAGATCGATATCGTCGGAATGGATATCGGCAATTTGAAATCCCCTGAATGCCCGATCGTAGTCCGGCTTGTTTGAGATCAGCGTTTGCCGGGTTTTTCTGAATGCTTTATGCAGTTTCAGCTCTGTCTGAAACTGTTTATAGAGTTCCGGCTGTTCATTAATGCTGTATCGGATAAGCACCATTGTTGCTTCTTTTTGGGCCTTTGTCCACTGGCCTTCGGCTCCTACATACGCCCGGACAGCAGAGAGCGTTTTGGTTCCATAATGTGTTGTGGCAATAAGAAAAAGGGCAAGCACCACAAAGACTGAAATTATTGCAATATTTCCCCACTGGCTGTGAGGTTGTTTGTTAAGCCCATCCATGCCGTTATATGTCTGGTTGCCCTGTGTTTGATGAACCTATCTGTTGATTGGCAATATAGGTAACCACGAGTTTATAACAAGTTAGCACTTGAGCCTTTTGGTCCGAAGCCAGTACGAGAGTTTGCTGTGTTAAATGCGCCGTAATTCTAGAATTTTATTCTACCGTATTTTTCCTTTCATTGAAATACCAAAAAAGATTGAGTGAAAAAAGTATACTTACTGTGGAGAGGTGGCGGACCTATGCAAATAAAACATTTTGACCAGTTTTTTCGTGATAATCCCATCCCCATGTGGATTTACAATCCCGATGATTATTCGATAAAGGATGTGAATCAATCAATGGTTCGCCTATACGGATATAACAGAGAAGAGATGCTCTCCTTTACGTTATTTGATTTACGTCCTGAGGAGGAGATCCCGAAATTAAAAAAGCATCTTGGACAGATGGATCATGACAGGTTGGGCGATGAAGGGGTATGGAAACACCAGAAAAAGAACGGCGAATTTATTTATGCTCACGTTATCACAAATCCGGTGTCTTTTGAGGGAGAGGGCCATACCTATCAGCTGGCAATATATAAAGACATTACCAGTGAGCTGAATACCCAGCTAAGTAATGACATGCTGTTCAAGCATAGCCTGGATGGTATTATGTTGACCAATCCCAACGGGCAGGTTCTTCAGGCAAATCCTGCGGCATGTGAAATATTAGGGATGACCGAGCAGGAAATTATTGACCGCGGTCGTGAAGGAATTGTAGCAAAAGATCAAAAGTTGGAGAAGGCTTTAAAACAGCGGTCCGAAACGGGACGGTTTACTGGTGAACTCACCTTTATTCACAATGATGGGCACGAAATACCGGTTGAACTTACGTCATCGGTTTTTGTGAACTTTGCAGGGGAAAAGCGAACCAGCTTGTTATTTCGGGATATCAGCGATCGAAAACGACAGCAGCAAGCCCTGCGGGTCGAAAAGGAATTTACTGAGGTTGTCTTGAATAGCCTGCCAGGGCTTTTTTACGTCTTGGATCAAGAGGGTAAGGTAGTGCGATGTAATGATCGCGCGACGGAAGTATTTGGCGTACCTGCAGATAAAATAGTTGGTCAATCACCTGCTAAGTTTGTAGATGAATCGGATCAGGAAAAAGTACCCCAAGAAATTGGCGCCGTTCTTGAAGAAGGATACCGAGAATTTGAAATAACCATAAAGACGGCGGGTGGGAACACCGCGATCTACCATTTTAATGCCGAGCGGCTGGAGATGAATGATGAAATATTCATCATTGGTACGGGATTTGATATAACGGAGAAAAAAGAGCTTGAAGAGAGGTTGAACTCGCTGTTGGAACAGGAACATGTTCAACGTAAGAAAGCCGAGGCTGACCGTGATAAACTAAGAGAGATGTTCGAGGAGGCGCCTTCACCCAAATGTATGATGGAGGGTCCAGAGCTACGCTATGTGATTGCTAACAAGGCGTATCGGGAAGTGGTAGGGCAAGAAAATATTATCGGAAAACGAGTTGATGAAGTTGTGCCTGAAGTCGAAGAGCAGGGCTATATCGATTTACTACAACGGGTATATGAGACAGGAGAGCCATATATAGGCCGCGGTGAACCGATATCCATCGACAAAGACAACAAAGGGTCAAAACAAGAATATATTTTTAATCTTCTGTTTGCCCCGTTGTTTGATGAAAACGGAGAGGTATATGGTATTTTTGTGGAGGCCATGGATTTTAGTGAACAGGTTGCCTACCAAAAGCAGCTGGAGGAATCGCTCAGAGAAAAGGAAACGCTCTTAGCCGAAATCCATCACCGGGTAAAAAATAACCTGGCTATTGTCACGAGTATGATGGAACTGCAGGCCATGGATTCTGTAAATTCGGAACTTCGGGAATCGCTTAAAGTAGCCCAACAGCGAATACAGACCATTGCCAATATTCACGAATTGCTGTATGGGGCTGAGAGTTTATCGCAATTGGATTTTGGTGAAAATGTTAAGCAGTTGGTCCGTAATCTTGAGGATGTATATAGTAAGAGTGAACAAATTTCGGTGAACGTTGATGCTGATTCGATTTTCTTAAATATAAATCAAGCTATTCCTTGCGCGTTATTGGTGAATGAAGTGATTACCAACGCTTATAAACATGCTTTTACCCATCAAGAGAAAGGAGAAATTGATATTAAAGTAGGTGAAGATGCCGATAAAGTAGTTGTAGTAATAAAAGATAACGGGATTGGTATCTCTGATAATATAATGCAAGAGACCACATCATCAATTGGGATGACCCTTATTAAGCTGTTAGAAAAACAATTAGAGGGAGAGATAAGGTATGACAACAAAAATGGTACTGAATTTCGATTAGCATTTACCAAGACTGAAGTGAAAGGAATTGGTAGTAATCTGATATAAGCTTGTAATGTTACAAGTTGCTATACCAAGCATCTGTTCCCTTCTAAAGAAGAGGACGGAAAAAATATCCGTTGGGAAATCTTTAAATTTATAGGAACGATATTTTACTCTGACCAACTAAAAGAGTATTTCCATCTTTAAAAAAATCTATCAGCAGACCACCTGCCCCCGCCTTTGATAAACAGGTATAAACTACCCAGCAACATCGCAAAATCGGTTCGCATTTCATGTGCCATACTCCAGAAGCCGTAGGTGCTTAAATCTCGCAGTACAAAGGGACCAAATGATTGTCCAAAGGCGATGGGAATCTTGGCAACCACAATGGCCACGGTCATGATAATAAGGGTTGTAAGTGCACCAGCCCGGGTTATGACGCCAAAGAGAATCAACAGGCCGGCTATTAATTCAAAATTGCCAACAATAGGACCAACGAATTCCGGATTGGGAAATCCCATACCTTCAAAACGACCTGCTCCACGTGCTTCCGGAAAGAGGAATTTTTGGATTCCTTCAGAGAAAAATATAGCTCCCACCATCAGGCGGATCAGTATGGTGGTTTTGGAAGCATCGGTTTTGATCAGATTTTGTATTACAATTGCTAATTAATGAAAGATTTTTCGCCTATCAATATCTTTAAATCAAAGTTAGTAATTAAACTTTTGTGATAGTTGCCTGAACTAATATTGAAGCGTATCTAAATAGCAGGTCTCACAAAGGTACTAGCAGTACGCGGGGTGTTAGTTTTATATCCTACAGAAGAAACTCTGTGCTGGCGTTTGGCATAAGGAGGAAGCCCAAAATTTAGACCCACCTATTTTTCTTGTCAGAGTGAGCCGGTTAGAAACTGTTGGGATTGAGTAAATCACAAATAAGTTAGTGGAAGGTGCTTATTAAAATGTTGCTCTTTCAGATAACCACAGTTAAGATTGTTTTGCCACTTTTAAAATGAGAAGTTGTAGCCCATTTTGGGATAGTTAACTTGGTTAAAAGGTATAATTAACACAATGAGACGTCTGTTATGGATACGGTAAGGTGTTTGCAACAGGCTAAGTGCTTTGGCATGATATCTGCAATCTTGGTAGGGTGTACAATTTGCCTTAGCTACCGGAGCCCATAGAAGTAAAAAAATATAAGAAAACTGGTATTGGATAATGAATATGAACATTAAAACCAAGCTCTATGGGGGGCTTGGAATTCTTGCTTTTCTGATCGTAGTCCTCGGTGGGAGTGGACTGGTATTCATTAACACCCTTGCCGAAAATTCAAGTGCTATCATCCGAAATAATATTCGGACGGTGAGCTACATGGAAAGTATGGAGCAAACGCTGAACGAGCTCCATTTAAAACAAACCTCCAAACTTGATTCAAATGGAGATCGGTCCACATATTCAGTTAAGGCAGTGGATTCTCTTAAAAAGAAATTACTTCGTAGCCTGTCGGATCAGCAACAGAATATCACGGAATCTGGTGAGGCTGAAATCAGTGGCCAATTGCAAGAAGCGATAATGAGATATCTTGATAAATATGAGCAATTAAATTCTCAAACCACGCTTAACTCGAGTTTGTATCAAGATTTTTCTATGCAATACGGGCAGATACAGGCGATGTTGGCTGAAATAACAAACTTGAATATCGAGGCTATTAAACGGAAAAATGACAGGGCTCAAAATACGGCTTCCAGTGTTATTTTATATATGACTGTTATCGGTGGAATCAGTGCGCTGTTGGCTTTCGGCCTGCTCATTACATATCCCAATTATATTGTGCAACCCATTCGAGAGCTGATAGACCGTATTAAAAAGATTGCTGATCAAAACTACGATCAGCGACTGGAGTTTAAGACCGGCGACGAATATGAAGAACTTGCTCAGGCTTTTAACAGGATGGCAACTCGTCTGCAGGAATATGAGTCTAGCACTATGGCCAAATTGATGAATGAGAAACAGCGCATCGAAGCAATTATTAATCACATGCATGAAGCCATTATTGGTCTGGACCGGGAAAAGAATGTGCTATTTGTCAATGCCAAGGCTGAGGAATTGATTGGCAGAGATCGAAGTTCACTGGTTGGCCAATACGCCCCGGATATTGCTTCGACAAATGATCTGGTTCGAAAACTTATCCAAGATCTCATGGAAGGAACCAAGAATGAGGGAGAAGATAGTGATGAACCTGACTTGGTTAAGATCATGAATGGCGACCGCCAGGTGTTTTATTCAAAAGAGACCATACCGGTCATAACCGGTAATGATGCAGCAGACGAAGAAAAACAGATTGGTACGATAATAACACTTAAAAATGTGACTCATTTTCAAGAAATGGACGAAGCGAAATCAAATTTTGTGGCGGTGGTATCCCATGAACTAAAAACACCCATCGCTTCCATCAATATGAGTTTAAGGCTCTTAGAAGACGAACGTGTGGGCAAACTCAATGAGGAGCAAAGCAACCTGATTCAAAGTATCAGGGATGATACACGTCGTATGAAAAGAACGACAAAGGAACTTCTTGACCTTTCAAAGATAGAGTCCGGTAATATTCAGTTGAATACCCAACCGGCGCAACCATTAGATCTTATTGAGTATGCATATGAAACCATGATTATGCAAGCTAACCAAAAGGATGTTAAGCTGGTGATTTACTGTGACCAAAACCTGCCGAAGGTAAAAACGGATGTACAAAAAACTGTTTGGGTATTGGTCAATTTAATCTCAAATGCTATTCGATATACGCCAACCAGTGGTCGGATAGAACTAAAGGCTGAGGAAAAACCAAGTTCAATTAAATTTCTGGTGACTGACACTGGAGAAGGTATTGCCGAAGAATATTTGGACAAAATTTTCCAAAAGTATTTCCAAGTATATGCTGATAAGGACGGAGATGGTGGAAGTGGTTTGGGCCTGGCCATAGCAAAAGAATTCATAAATGCTCAGGGAGGCGAAATAGATGTTAAAAGTACCGTAGGAAAAGGGAGTACATTCTATTTCACACTTCCGAAGAATTAAGATGACCAGATTTGTTTAAACAACTAGTAATTTTTCTATTATGAGTGAAAATGTATTAGTTATAGATGATGAAGATCGTTTTCGAGAACTCCTTTCAAGAATAATCGGGTTGGAAGGATTTAATGTTTTGCAGGCTAAAAATGTAAAGGAAGGCCTGAAGGCACTCGAAGAGAACTTTGTTCATGTAGTCGTAACGGATGTCAAACTTCCGGATGGCAGCGGGCTCCATCTGCTTGAAGAAATAAAACAAAAGTACCCACTTATTGAGGTCATCGTTATTACCGCTTATGGCACTATACAGGATGGGGTGAACGCGATGAAGCAAGGGGCGTTCGATTATATCACGAAAGGCGATGACGATGACAAAATCCATGTAATGGTAGAGCGTGCAGCCGAAAAGGCCCAAATGCAACATAAGCTTCGCCACCTTGAGCAGCGCGTTGACAACAAATATGGGTTTGAAAACATCATAGGCGAATCGGAAGCCATTCAAGAAGCAATTCGAATGGCAAAAAAAGTAGCGACATCAGATATGAGTGTGCTACTCCAGGGAGAAACTGGAACGGGAAAAGAGCTTTTTGCCCAAGCTATTCACCAAGCAAGCCCCCGAAAAGGTGGGCCCTTTGTTGCGTTAAATTGCAGTGCTTTCCCCAAGGATATGTTGGAATCTGAGATGTTTGGGTTCAAAAAGGGTGCCTTCACAGGTGCTAATGAATCCAAGAAAGGATTAATAGAAGAAGCGGATGGTGGCACGCTATTTCTTGATGAAATTGGAGAAATGGATATAGGCCTGCAGGCTAAATTGTTGCGTTTTCTTGAAAACAATAAATATACTAAGCTTGGCGAAACCCAGGAACGATCGGTGGATATTCGCGTTATTGCCGCTTCAAATCAAAATTTAAAGAAGGAGGCCAAGGAAGATACATTCAGAGATGATCTCTATTATCGGTTGGCTGGATTTAAAATTGACATTCCTCCCCTCAGGGATCGAAAGAGAGACATCCCCTTGTTAGCCAATTTCTTTTTAAATCGCCTTAATGAACGAGTGCAGCGTATTGATGATGAGACGATGAATCTGTTGTTGTCCTATTCTTGGCAGGGAAATATTCGAGAACTAAAAAATATCATAGAGCGGTCGGCTATTTTGGCTGAAGGTGATACTATAATCCCGGAACTGTTGCCGCCTGAATTCCATGGAAAATCTTCGTCGTCGTCAGGTAGTCCAAATTCGTTAAAAAAAATGGAGCGTATTCATATTCAAAGAGTATTAGAGGAGGCCGAGGGAAATAAAACAAAAGCGGCTGATATGCTGGGAATTGGGACTAGTACGCTATATCGGAAAATTAATGAGTATGGTTTATAGGTCCGTTTTTATTGCATGCGTTCTCCTTTTGGTTTTGGCTATCCCAATATGGGAAAAAGGGCCTTTCATAATGACACACCCATGAAGCTGACGAGGCTATTATAGCAAAATATCTTCTCTATTAATGCTGAAAAGCTTGTTTAATTAATGGCCTTAATTTTGGCATATTTTTTTCAGTTTAGTATCCTGAGCTGGAAGAGTTGTTATATTCGAAATTGATTAAGTATTACTTATGAGCAACACTACCTCTGAAGAGTCTGGAAAAACCGGCGTTGGACTAAGTCGTGATCTGAGTCTTTTTGATATTACAATGATCGGGGTTGGCGCCATGATCGGGGCTGGTATTTTCGTCCTTACGGGTGAAGCTGCCGGCGTCGCTGGGCCGGCACTAATTTTGAGCTTTGCCCTCAACGGGATCGTTACCATTTTTACAGCCATGGTATATGCCGAGCTTGGATCGGCGATCCCAGAAGCTGGGGGCGGTTATCTGTGGATTAAAGAAGGTCTGCCTGGTTCGAATGCCTTCTTGGCGGGATGGATGAGCTGGTTTGCTCATGCCGTGGCGGGAGCCCTGTATGCGCTGGGTTTCGGGGCATTTGTCTACGAGTTGCTGCGGATGCTGGAAGTTCCCTTGCTGCAATATGGCATCGATTTAACGCTGGGCAAGAAAATTTTTGGCGTATTCATTGCTACCACTTTTGCCTATATTAACTTCCGGGGGGCCAGCGAAACCGGGAAGGCTGGCAATATTGTCACCATCTTGAAAGTCATCGTCATAGGAATATTCTGTTTTTTCGGATTGAAATTTATGTTTTTTCCCGATTGGTGGTTCTCCTTTGGGGAAGGTGGGGGAATGGCAACGTCCCAGCTTCAGCCTTTTATACCTGATGAAACCGGGTGGTTGGGAATCCTTTCAGCAATGGGACTCACCTTTATTGCTTTTGAAGGTTATGAGATTATCGTTCAGGCCGGTGAAGAAGTAAAAGAGCCGCGGAAAAACATTCCCAAAGCGGTATTCTGGTCACTGGCCATCGTCGTGCCGATCTACATGTTGGTGGCATTCGTGTTGGTGGGGGCATCACAATCGGAGTTGTTGATTAGTGCACTGCATACTATTGGAGCCGATGTTCCGGCTCAGCTTACGGCCGAGGTCGCCAACTGGAAAATTCTGAGGCATGTGGGTGAACTTGGGCTGGCGCGGGCCGCTGCGCAATTTGTTCCTTATGGAGCCGTATTGATTTTGGTCGGTGGTGTCTTATCCACCATGTCGGCCTTGAACGCAACGACCTTTTCTTCTACCCGGGTATCCTTTGCTATGGGTCGTGATAAAAACTTGCCAGATGTATTTGCGGAAATTCATCCGGATAAGCATACGCCCCACTTGGCACTCTTTTGGACGGCCTGCCTGATCATATTTATGGTGGCTTTTGTACCGATTACGACCGTCGCCGCAGCAGCGGATATTATGTTTCTACTGTTATTCTTGCAGGTGAATATTGCGGTTATTACTATCCGCAAAAAATATGGGGATAAACTGGCCTACGGTTATCTGATGCCCTTCTATCCTGTGGTACCCATTATTGGTATTGTTACCAAGCTGGCGCTGGCTCTGTTTATGTTCGACCACTACCCCATTGCTTGGGTATACGTGATTGCATGGCTGGCCGTCGGTTTTGGGATTTACCGATTTTATGCCATGGATCGTGAGCGAGAGAAGGAAGCTACCCCCATATTGGCTGAGGAGAAAACGATGGACGTTAAGCCCAATTCGGTGCTAATTCCCGTTGCCAATCCCGAAACAGCTCAACAACATATTGATCTTGGAGCCCGAATTGCGCGTCTCTCAGATAGTCAGTTGGTATTGCTCCATGTTATTACTGTTCCGTCACAACTCCCGCCAAGGGCGGCTACGGATTTTGTAGAGAAAGCGCGTCCTATATTAGATAAGGCTCGTGAATATGCCGAGCAGTATGACGTACCGGTAAGTACTCAAATGAGGGTAGGACACAAACCGGCCGATGCCATTATCCACACTGCGCAGGACAAGAATACGGAGTATCTGATTATGGGCTGGAAAGGTGCGGTCCACAAAAAGGAAACGGTGATTGGATCAAATATTGACCATGTGTTAAAAGAGTCAAATACCCATGCTATTGTCATGCAGCAGAATGGACAGAAAGCACTAAATCGCATTCTTGTGCCGGTGGCTAATCCAGAAACTGCACCCTTGGGATTGGCGGTTGCATCCCTGCTGATGGAAGATAATCCAAAAGGGAAAATAGATCTGCTCCATGTGACTCCGGATGAAATGTCACCAGAGGAGAAAGGAGAGTTTAAAGATAAGGTATTTGAGTTTGTCCGGGAAAAAGAAGGAGGGCAAGAGGCTCTTATTGCCGATAAATCCAGATTTTCCTTCAACTTTATTATGAGTGAAGACCATGAAAAAGCAATAGCTGAGCGTTCGGGCGATTATGATCGTATTGTTCTTGGTACCAGCCAGGATGAGTTTTTCCGACGAAAAGTATTTGGCAAAACACCTGCCCGATTGGCTGATCAGGCTCGTTGCCCGGTTATTTTTGTTCGGCCTAAACAGCCGGGATTTAAGTTCGAGATGCAGGATTTCTTTCAATTTTTCCGGGAGCTGGAAGAGATGGGGCATCCCAATAATGAGAACAGCAAAAAACAACAAGGAAATTAACATGTCATACGAAGATCTGGAAGAACACAATATATTTTTACCGGAAGAACACTGGGATGAATTGGATCTGTCCAGTTCCGTGAATCAACCGCTGTTGTTGTTTACCATCATTCTAGGGCTGGTCTCATGTGCCCTAATGGTGATTGGAGGTGGAGACGCGCTTACGTGGATTGGAGCGGGTCTATTTTTTGTCTTCCTGTATTCATTCACCTGGGTGTCTAACGCCGGTATTGAAAATCAAAATGAGACGGTTGATAAAGTAATGGAAAAAGATAGATAAGGCCCGATAATATATAGATTATATGAGTTTCCCATTTTGAGAAATGAAGGTCTCCCAAAATGGGAATTTGTATGCCTTCCGTATTTGTGGTTTTTTAAGTATCGTGATCAAAATTGCTTAATGCCTGCTTTTCCCTTTTCGGGAATAGATATTATGAATTTGGCATAATATTTTCGCTGGTTATTTATGTAAAAGACAGGCGTAATTTGTAATATGACAACATCCTTAGTCTTGTACCGGGGAGCAGTATTATGTGAAGTTAGTGAGGTTGCTCCTTCAGAAGGAGAAATGCTTGGTTCTAAGATCATTGCAAAAGCAATGGTTCTAGAACAAGAGAATTTAAAGTTGACTCTATTGAAGAAGTGGCAACCCGACAGGAAGCAGTCGAGAAAACAAAAAAGCAATAGATGCGTATCTGGCTGATCACGACTGGGATAAGTTTGTAACAGATATTCTTTAATCAGAACAGCGGTTTTATGACAGCAACAATGGATGAAATCAAGCATAAAGAACATATGCTGGCGAAAAAAGCGGAAAACATTCTACAGCACCAGCAAGACCTGCAAACATTGAAGGAAAAATTAGAGAATTTGAAGGAGGATAAGCCAACAGCTGACAAAGACCAACTGACGTATGAAGAATCGATTGCGCTTGGAAAAAAAGTAAAGCGTTATGAAACTGACTTGAATCATATCGAATGCCGGATTCAAAAGCTGAAGCGCGAGCTGACAGCACTTGAACATCAGGCACAAAAACTTCTACCTGTAACAGGCGTCACGGTCAAGGTCTCCAAATACTCAGATAAAGGGGTGCCCACCAACACGTTTTGTGTGCAATGTTTGGAAGAACGGCCGGGTCAATCTGAAGCAAAGTTTAAGATAGGGCAATTGTAATAAGAATGAGAGTTCTGTCTGAACCTGTGAACATGTATTCAATTTCCCATCTATGAAAATTCCTTACCGCTGGAAACAAAAGTGGGTTCAACTACTCCGTCGTTGGCAAAAATTTAAAAAGAAGGTCAACCTGGAATTCCACTATGTACAGGATGATCTGTATGAGATTGATAAGATAGCGTTTCCTTATTTCCGAGCCTTTACAGCTCTGCTTAGCATACTGGTTGTTGCTAGTATTCTAATACCCATCGCCTTTGAATTGACTCCTGAACTGATCCAATTGAACCGCCAACTTGAAGGCTGGCTCCTGTTTGGTTTTGTTCTGAACTTTATATCTCGATTGGTTCTGACCAGTGATCGATCGAGATATTTAAAAAAACGATGGTTTGAGGGACTTGTCTCTGTTTTTTCCATTGTGATTTTGATTGATTTTGCCATAATAGATATTGGTCTGATCGATTCATTACTCGGAGAAAACTTTGCCGAGATCGTTTTCTTGCAGTTCTTAAAAGGGTACCTGCTGTTCGTTGTCATTGTTAAACTGCTCCAGTATTTGCCGGAACTGCTGAGTAAACAGACCAATACTGCCCGTTTCCTGGTTTATAGTTTTCTTTCGCTTATAGTAACCGGAACCTTCCTGCTGATGTTGCCGGGGGCAACCCAAAATGGAATGGGATTAAACTTCATCGATGCTCTCTTCACATCAACAAGTGCGGTATGTGTAACGGGCCTGATCGTCGTTGATACAGCTACCCATTTTACCCTGTTTGGTGAGTTGGTGATTTTGTCATTAATTCAACTTGGGGGGATAGGGATCATCTCATTTGCGACTTTTTTGTTTCTGTTTATAAGCGGAGGTTTAGGCTTAGGTCAGATGAATACTATCAAGGATATGGTGGCGGAAAAAAATACCAGTCTGGTAACATCAACGCTGAAACGAGTCGTGGGTTTTACCTTTGTTGTAGAAGCCATTGGAGCCATCGGTTATTACCTTAGCTGGGATATCGAATTTCCAAACCACGGGCAGCGTATCTTATTCTCCGTTTTCCATGCCATTTCTGCCTTCTGTAATGCTGGTTTTTCCCTGTTTACAAACAGCCTGGCGGATGGGGCGAATGCCACCAATTGGGGGATTAACATCACCACCATGATCTTGATCGTGCTTGGCGGTTTGGGGTTTACGGTTATATGGGAGTTGATTCGCAATAAAACCGAGAAAAGTCGATGGCGCAAACGCTTGTCTATCCATACCCGAACGGTATTGGTTACAACAGCGGTGCTCATTTTAGCGGGTGCCGGTCTCATCTTGTGGATGGAGTGGAATAACACACTGGCGGGATACGCATTCGGAGATAAACTAATGCTCTCCTTTTTTCAAAGTATTACGACCCGAACGGCTGGTTTTAACACCGTGGATACTGGTGCCATTGGAATATCTGCAACACTGATTATGATGATCTTGATGTTCATTGGAGGGTCTCCGGCATCAACAGCCGGTGGAATAAAAACGACGACATTTGCCGTCCTCATGCGATCTATTACCATGACTATTAAGGGTTACAATCGGATGGAACTATTTAATCGCACGATCTCTAACTCAGCAATATTCCGGGCGGTAACAGTTCTGCTGCTTGCATCCTCCTGCATTGGGGTAAGCACCATCCTGTTATCCGTAGTGGAGGATCATGCATTTCTTGATCTTCTATTTGAAGAAATTTCAGCCTTTGCCACTGTGGGTCTATCTCGGGGAATAACCGCTGAGTTAAGCGACTGGGGGAAGTTTATTATTGTGGTTTCCATGTTTTTGGGACGGGTCGGTATTCTCACGTTTATGGTCGCATTTGCCAGTCGTATTGATACCCACAAGTACAAGTACCCGGAAGAAACAATTATGGTCTCATAATTTTAATGAATAACAGCATCTATTATGAAACGACGAAGTGAATTACATTTTGCAGTTATCGGTATTGGGGCTTTTGGTAGTGCGTTGGCCAAAAAGCTTTCTGAAGAAGGAGCCTACGTCATTGCGATCGATAATGACATGGAGCATATTAACCATGTTAAAGAATATGTGTCAGATGCTATTTGCTTTGATGCTACCGATCCGGAATTGTTGGAAAATCACGGCATTACTAACGTTGATGTAGCTATTATTGCTATTGGCGAACGGTTCGAACCGGTAGCCCTTATTGCCATGCATCTGCTCAACTCTGGGGTGAAAGAGGTCTATGGTCGGGCAGGAACCTATATACAGGAGCAGATTTTGAAACAGATTGGAATCACAGATGTGATCCATCCCGAACGACAGGTTGCCGAACGAATGGGGGTATCCCTGGTACGCCGGGGGATGTCTGATGTCTTTGATCTGGGGGAAGGGTTGGCCATGTTTGAAGTAGAAGCCCCGGATGCCATGGTTGGTTACACCCTGGAAGAGCTCGAAATTCGTAAGCGTTATGAGCTCAACTTAATCACAATCAAAAGATTAGAAGAACGGGAAGGCGAAATTGGTCCCGAGAAACATTATAAACCGATTGGTATCCTGCGGGGATCAACGAAAGTGAAAGAGGAAGACCGATTTTTATTGGTGGGACATAAAGGTGATGTCGATAAACTACTGGAAACCAATTAATCTGTATTTCTCGCAAGAGTTTAGTCTGAATTCATGCAATAGCATGATACACAATAAGTTACGTTCACCATTTTACTTTCGTCTTGTATACGAATCAATTTCTTAGTGAGAAAAGCAGGCTAACCTTACCTGGAGAGCCGTTCAATGATTCCTTCCGTAACGGTACGTGGGCGGTACTCGCGTCCACGCGTAATGATTACGGTTCCCTTAGCCTGTTCGCCGATTTCCTCGGGGATAGAACCAAACAGCGCCTGCGTAATAGCAGTGCTTCTGGTCGCCCCAATACAGACCGTGTCATAGTCTTCAACTGCTTTCAGGAGGGTATCGCGAACATCAGCGGATATTAATACTTCTGATTGGTATTGCGCTGAATCCAACCCGACTTCGTGTGCTATCGAATTAATGAGTCCTTTTCCTTCGGCTTTGGGATCTACGTCTTCATCTTCACTCGGAGATTGCACCGTGAGCAGGGTAAGTGATGCTCCTTCTATGCTGGAAGCCAGATCGTATCCCCGCCGGACGGCCAGCGTGGTATTGGGACCAGTACCCACTAACACCACAATATTCTTTGTGGGTTGATCTCCGGCTTTAACAAGGGAGATTTCGCAGCTGGCTTCATCGACAATCCGATCAATGTTGGATCCCAGTATGTGCTGGTACCGCTTGCGTTTACCGCTCCAGCCCAAGATAAGATGTTGCGCTCGTTCCTCTTTAATCACATTTAATACGGCGGAACTTATACTGTGGGAAACAATCGCCCGCGTGCGGAGACCAAGCCCCGCTTCCTCGGCCGTACTTCTGGCATTGTCCAACAGATCTTGCTGTCGCTTTACCCGTTCATCCTCGTACTGGATGCCCTGTTGCAGGGAGGTTTGTTGGGGAACTTCCAGGATGCTGGCAGCGACGATTTCTGCTTCCCCGTAACTGGCCCCAATGGCTCCACCAAGTTTAATAAGATGCTGTTCCGTCTGGGGATTGGCTACTGGGACGACAATCCGATAGCGTTCGTTGGGAGCAGGGGTCCGGTCACGGGCCGCGATCGCATCTCCAACAAGGCTGGGCTTGATCGCCCGGCTGGCCGCATAGCCAAAGTACCATAAAATGCCTACTAAGATAATGCTACCTCCTATCAGAAGAACAAGCGGACGCATCTGGGCCAGAATAACCAAACATGACACGGATCCCAATAATGGAATCAACGGATAGGCCCAAGATGATAGTTTGAAATCCGGATCATAATCTTCCGGTCCTGCTCGTCGCATCACAATCACGGCAATATGTACCAAGGCATAGGTGACCAGGTACAGGAAGCTGGCTACATCAGCCAGTGTTTCAATACCTACTCCAATACCGATCAGTAGCAGAATGACAACACCGGTTATGAGGATAGCCCGAAATGGCGTTCGAAACTTGTCGTGAACTTTGTTGAGCCACTCGGTGAGTATTTTATCCCGTCCCATAGCAAAGTTCACACGCGCGGCAGAAAGAATAGAAGCATTGGCACTGGATACAGTAGCCAATACGGCGCCGATCACCATCATCAAAGCTCCTATGGTGCCGAGATATTTACTGGCCACATCGGCCACCGGGATGTTGGAGCCTGCCAGTTCAGCAACCGGTAAAACGCCTGTGGAGACCAGCATGACCAGCACATAAAATATCATCGGTGTAAGCACCGAGGCAATCATCGACAGTGGAAGGTTGCGGCCGGGATTCTTGATCTCTTCGGCACTGGTGGCAATCACCTCAAACCCAATAAAGGATACATAGACGGTAGCAGCCGTGGAAGCGACTGCTCCCCATCCGTTGGGATTAAAGGGTTTAAACACACCCCAATCAATATTGAATACCCCAAAGGACAGAAAGACGAGAATAAATCCGATAAGGAGAATGACAATCAGGTTTTGTAGGGCTCCGGCCTCTTTTACGCCCCGATAATTTACGCCGATGAGTAGGGCGGCCATCCCCAGAGCTGACCATGCCACGGGAATATTGCCATAGAAAAACGTCAGATACTGCCCGAAGCCCAGCATATAGAATGCCGTTGCAAACATGAGCCCGGCCCACATGCTCCACCCCACGACAGAACCAAAAAAGCTTCCCATGGCCCGGTTTACATAATAATAGCTGCCGCCGGCCTTGGGCATACCCGTCGCCAGCTCAGAAAGCGAAAGGGCCGTCAGAAGGGAAACAATTCCGCCAATAATGAAGGAGATCATTCCGGCCGGACCTGCGTTGTTGGCCACAATACCGGGCAGGACAAAGATTCCGGCCCCGATCATAGTGCCAACACCAATGGTATAAGCCTCTAAAAAACCAAGGTCTCGTGCTAGTTCTTGGTCACCGGATTGATCAGTCATATATGGTTGCTATGCAGTTTGAAAACGAATGAGCGTCAAGGTACAAATTTTTATTTATTTAACAACCAATGTGAAAGTGTTAATTCGTCGAGTTTTCGTACAATTGGGATAATATAGTATCAACTTTTGTTTATTCATTCCGGCATCTGTACTGATATTTGCCGGCATATTAATCGTACTCCTGTATTATCTTCCTCAGTTTATAGTCTCTCTAAAAAAGATATCATTGTTTCAGCTTTATCAGCTCAACATCTCTTTGAGTGTTTAGGTTTTCGAGCAGTGAAAATCCCAACGAGCTGATGCGTCCGGCATGGTCGTGTCCCGATGAAATATTGGATAAGATAACTACTCCTTTTTTGCTATCCGGAAGTAGCGTCAGCATGGATCGATAACCGCCCGTGCCGCCACTGTGCCAGTATACCTGCTTTGTACCCTGTTTTCTGATAAACCACCCCAGAGCCATGTCTCGATCGTTATTTACGGTAAAGGTTTTTTGCTTCTGCAGTCTCATAGCTTCGTTATTGGGATCAAAGTTGGCTTGGACAAATTTAGTAAGGTCTTCAACAGTAGAAACAATAGCGCCTGCGCCCGGGATGGCCCCGAGATCCCAGTTTGTAGCGACCTTGCCACGCTTGGTTAAGCCGTGGACAAGTTTATCAGAAACCAATGCTCGTCGGGTTGTGGAGTGCTGCATATCCAGCGGATCAAAAATTCGCTGCTGAAGCATTTCCTCATAGGTTTTGTCCTCAATATGCGAAAGCATATACCCCAGAATCCCCATTCCGATATTGGAATACTGCCACGAGGTTCCAGGCTCGTTGGCAGGCTCCATTTCGTTGCTCATATAATCCCGTAACTTGTTCTCATCGTAATCTTTATAGGGATTATCCATGTGCCAAAGCGATTCCCACACAAAACCGGAGGGAATGCGCGGCAAGCCGGAGGTATGATTAGCCAATTGTTTGAACGTGATCTGCAGGCTGTCATGGAGCGGAAAATCCAAGTACGCTTGTATAGGCTGATCGAGCTGTAGTTTGTTTTCGGTTACCAGATCTGCGAGCAAGGCAGCGGTAAACACTTTGGAGAGGGAGCCTATTTCAAACACCTTACTTTTGTTATCGATGGTTTTCAGCGTGTCATTGGTCCTCACAGCTCCATAAAAAGTGACGCTGCTGTCAGTAATAAAAGCGATTGAAAATTGCGTTTGATTGGGGAAGTAGCGAAGTGTTTGAAAGATGCTGTCGATCTGAGTGCTTGAGACACCAGTATTCGGCTCGAGTTTATTAACAGCTGTATCCGGATTGCTTACGCTTCCACAAGCGGTAAATACAGCTAAGAAAAAGAACAGGAGTAAATTTTTCATTGTTTGTAGCCTTGGTATCGACAAGATTTTCTAGAGATAAATATATACCGGGAGCAATAACTACTGCTCCCGGCGTGATGGATGTTAAAAGGTTCTCGAAATACCTATTGAGGTATTGAAGACCGTTAAGTCGATATCTGTGGTTATATTACCAACTTCAATATCTCTTGAAAGAGCACGATATCTAATGCCTGGTTTCAGCATCCAGCGATTGCCCAAATCAAATGCGAGACCGCCTTCAATCTGCCATCCCAATCCATGATCAGAATTCGCAGTTATATCACCGTCACTGTTTTCTACTTCAATATGGTTGTAGATACCCCCGCCGCGGAGATAAAAATCTAACGGCGTGTTACCCAACGGATGCAGGTATTCTAACCCAAACGTATATCCTGTTTCTTCAAAATCCATGTTTGCACCGGCAAAAGAGTCATCCGAAGTAAAACGATGCCATCCCCAGCCCCCAAATACCGATGTGTGCGGCATAAAGCGGTAGGACAACATACCATCCAATCCGAACCCCGTATTAAGATCGGCATTGCCTAATTCCTGGGTGGCAAAGTCGACCCCGGTCCGGATTTCCCAGCTGATACGGCTTTGGGCACTGGCTACTTCTGCCGTTAGCATGATCAGCATCCCAATAATTGATAAAAGTAATAGTAAGTGTTTCATGATGCGTCCTCATTTAGATTAAAGTCATTGCGTACTGCTCTGAAAACCCAGAGCTCAGTACTACTTTTATTACTGCAAATAATGTACCCCTAATGATAGATTCGTAGTTATCTATCCAGGAGATACAAAACAAATAAATGGTGTGTTAGCTGCCAGTTAGCGTATGCAGAATTGCGAATTTCGACTTGAATTTATTGCAAGGTTACAATAGGGAAATACCTTACATGAGCTTTGATTAAAGCCAATAAGAGGAAATAAAATTGGCATAATATTTTCGGTACATATGTTTAACTGGCAGAGATATACAATCAATTTGCTATGGAATACCGGAAATCCATAACCATGTTGTCCTCGATCATCATTATTCTGGCTGTCGTCGCTGCATCGATGGGTAGTTTTTCGACCGGCGGTCCCGGCCCCTATAATATTGAAACGGTAAGAGGGAAAACGGTGACTGTTTATGGGATAGGACTCTATAAACACATGTCGCAGGATGTCGCTCCGCAGGGCATTGCACAGGATTATGTAACGCTGTTAGTGGCCGTGCCATTACTGTTGCTATCGCTTATTTGGGCACGCCGAGGTTCTCTGAAAGGCCGATTTCTATTGGCGGGGACCCTGGGATACTTCCTGGTGACGTACCTGTTCTACCTCGTAATGGGGATGTATAATGTATTGTTTTTGGTATACGTCGCACTGCTTGGTACCTCCTTTTTTGCCTTCGCCAAGACCCTGCTTTCGTTCGACCTCTCCAATATTGCTGAACGATTTAGCGAAAGTACACCAGTAAAATTTATAGGCGGATTTCTGATATTCAACAGCATAGCGATTGGACTCATGTGGCTACAGGTCGTGGTGAGGCCCCTGCTTGACGGGTCGGTCATTCCCGGCCAGGTGGAGCATTACACGACATTGATTGTGCAAGGTCTGCACCTCGGCTTGCTCTTGCCACTCTCGTTTGTTTCCGGGGTGCTTTTTATCAAGAGAACCCCATTCGGATATCTGCTGACCCTTGTATACTTCATCTTTCTGTCTATACTGATGGCGGCCCTGACCGCTAAAGTGGTAGCTATGGGCATGCTTGGACAACAGGTGATGCCAGCCATCGTGATCATTCCATTCTTTGGTGTAGTCGCGATTATTTGCTCGGTTTTAATATTTAAAAATATCAGGGAGCCAGCACATGAATACTCCTGAGAAAACACTCACTAGTTTTTATGCTTTTCTGAGCTTACTGTTTTTCCAGTCAGCAAGTGGACTCTATGGCGGGTATAAGAAATTGGTCAACAAAAAGGGAAATGCTCATGGCTAAAATCATTTTTTCATTCATCATTTTACTTCATGGGGTGATCCATCTTCTGGGATTTGTGAAGGCGTTTAACCTGACCCAGGTTGATCAGCTTACGCAGGATATTTCCAAGCCCTTGGGAGTACTTTGGTTGCTTACTTCCATCCTTTTCCTTTTTGCACTGGTCTTTTATCTGAAGCAAAATGAGTGGTGGTGGATCATTGCAGCTGTTGCAGTAATGCTGTCCCAGATTCTCATCATTCTTTCCTGGAGCGATGCCAAGTTTGGCACTATTGCCAATATCATCATTATAGTACCCCTCATCATATCTATGGCCGGTTATTTGCCCAACAGTTACCAAAATCAATTCAAATCGGAGGTGGAAAAAAGAATTCACCGAGACACTAGAGCTGATATTTTAACGGGGAAAGATATTGCCCATCTTCCCGCACCTGTCCAAAAATATATCCGGTACTCCGGGGCCATTGGCAAGGAAAAGGTCGATAACTTTCGGGCCGTATTTCAAGGCCGGTTTAAAACGAGCCCGGATTCCGAATACCTCGATGTAACGACCATCCAATATAATTTTTTCAATCCACCCGCCCGGATTTTCTTTATGGAGTCTTCTATGTACTTCTTCCTATCTATCCAGTTTTTCTACTGATAGTACAACTTCAGCAAGTTTGTCCCCTTTAAGTTATACACTTTTCAAAGCCGATTGGTCGGGTTCTTCGGTCTCAATGGGATTTTCCGAATCGTTGCACCATTCAAACCATCCACCATCATAGACCGAAATGTTAGGCCATCCCATCAGCCAGGCATTCATAAACGCTTCACTGCCCCGCCAGCCGGTCCCGCAATAGAAAGCCACATGCTTGTCGGGTGTAATACCACCTTCCCTCCAGGCTGAGGCAATCTCCTGGTACTCCCGCATGGTGTGATCAAAGTTGCGATAGTTTTCCATGTGGTAGGCATCGCTTCCACAGTTGCCAAAAATAGCTCCGGGGATTCGTCCCTTCTTCTCAATGTAGTGATAGCCGCTGCGGTTGCCGATAAACTCCTCCCAGCTGCGGATGCTGACCAGCTCTCCTTTATCAGATTTCAACAGTTGTTTGGCTTCGGGCGTATCAATCATATACTCGGGATGGGCGGGGATATCGGTTCCAAAATCATCAATAGGAGTTGGAGTATGCTCTTCCGTTGAAAGCTCGTATCCTTCTGACTCCCAGCTCGTGATACCGCCGTTTAGTATTCGGATGTCGTCCACTCCCGCATAGAGCATAATAGCAGCACACCGCAGGGCGCCAAGATGTCCGGCGCTTTTGCCGGGAAACTTTTCTTCATCATACACGGGAGCGGAAAACCGTCCATAGATTATTACCGTGGTATCGTGACGAATGCCTAGATTTTCGAGGGTGTCTCTAAGTTCCTCGGGCGATCGGCGGTTCCAGGTTTCGGTCGACTCCAGGCTGTTGGTATCCACCGGTATCGCACCGGGAATATGTCCTTTTTGGTAATCTTCGATATGGTCGTAATGAGAATGGCAAATGACATAATCTTCTGCATCAAAGTGGGGCGGTTGCTGGCCGTCCATTAACTGTTTTACCCACCCTGGATACACCAAGTGCTTGTATCGAGGCAACTCGTCCAGCGGCAGGTCCGGATTAGCAGCCCATTCATCCACAAAATGATCGTAGGTCATGACTTGTTGGTAGCCGAGCTCATCTAATTTTTGGGCCATCTGCAGGCTATCATCATTGTCGTAGCCATACACCACAACCGGCTTTTCTCTGCTGACGTTTTTCTCTTCCAGCACCTCAACCCAATCCATATACTGGGTCCACTGCAGGGGAATACTTTTTGCCCCGGGGATATGGCCGCCACGCTGCTCGTTTTGTAGTGTCCATCCGTTGTATGCAGCTATGGGGCGGACATCAATTAAAACGTTGTTGGCATCTTCACTCTTGGCAATGAGTTCTTCCGTAGATAATGTATTCATGACATGAATGATTGAATAGTGTGATCGTTAAAATACGTGGACTGCTGGATTAATATGATCATTTCAGCTACTGAAAAGAAAAATAGTTGTTTGAACCTGTCCAAACTTTTTCTGCCAGTATGCTGAAGTTGATGACTTGAAGCCTAAATAAATTACTAATGCTCAGGGTTGGAGTATTCTTGGCTTCGGTTGTGCCTATCATCTGCCAGCCGATTATCCACTTTATTTGGAGGGTGCGCTTTACTGTGTCCTAATAACGCTATCTGTTCATTTAATGTATGGGTACTGGGATATAAAAGCAGCAGATGGCTCAGGAGAGAATTTTCCCTTAAGGAAGATTAGAATTGTGGTGGGCGTTAGTTGTCACTTTCAATAGTCCGAAGAGCTTCGAGCAGGGTTTGGTACTCTTCGCGACAACTGCCGCATTTGTCAAGGTGATCCTTAACCAGCGGTTTGGCTTCTTCTGGAGATTTGCCAGCCAATTCCATCTCAGCGAACTCATGGAGTTCGTCAAAACACTCATTGCAACCGATTTCATGATCGGCAGCCATCTGGGCCGATTTAATCAGCTTTTTTAATATGTCGGGTGTTAATTCCATCTATTATTTCTGATAACTTCTTTCATTATAGCTACTGATGAGGTTAACTCCTTGGTTCTTACAGTTGATCCAGCATCTCATCGGGATCGATCCCTTCAAGTTCGAGTTTATCCTTAATTTTAAGCCGGGCATCGTGAACCAACTTATAAAGTGCATTCCGATTGGTATCCATTTGTTTAACGACAACCGGCCCGGGTAATCCCTGAATCATCAAGGCATTTATGGCTCGTTTTTGTTTATCTGTTAGTTCCTCGTTGATAATAGTCATCACCTTATTAACAAGTTCTGACTCATGTAACGAGCGGTCGGGACTGGTTTCACTGCTGGCCATCGAAAGCGAGAATACTTCGCGGCTATCATCATCCGGTTTCAAATCCTCTATAGAGATATCATCGTAGCGCTTCAGCCGGAGTTCGGTCAGTCCTTCGCGAACGGCAATTTTCATGGCCCAGGTCAGGAGCTTGCTGTCGCCACGGAAGGAATCGATGTTATCCAGTACTTTAAGCAGCGCATCCTGGGCAACATCCTCCACAAACTGGTCGAGTTCGCGATCAACATATTTATGCAGTGCTGGTTTAAGCCCTCGTATTAACTGTTGGCGAAGTAACGCTACGGCACGTTCATCAACCGGCGGTTTTAGCGCCTCGACCCATTCCTCGTTTGTCTCGTAAGAAGATTTTTCCTTACGGCGTTTTTTAAACCAGTTAAACATATAATATTGCTGACTTCAGTTAAGCTGGTAGAGTAATAAGACCTATGCTTTCCTTCAACCCCGATCGACTAAGCTATGTAATAATTCCAGTGATTATAATTGAGGTCAAAAATATTGGAAAACTATTGCTTATTTTTCATTCAACTGTAGATAAATTCGTGGGGATTGATAACGCTGCACATATCTACAAGCTGACGAAACATCCCGCAAACTTTATTTCACTGGATGATACTAAATATGTAGGGTCGGTGGTGGCAGCCTGAGTTGATCGGTAGTTATAGGTTGTGAGATTAGCAACAGTCTGCTCCATTTTGGACGGGGGGACACGGTTGGTCTCCATAGGAACAAAACACACAGCAGTCTCCCTGTTTAGCTTTTAACACCTCACCGCAATGGGGACATTCCCAAAAATACTGGCAGGAATCTTCGGACATGGTTTCTGTCGTTTGGGATCCACACTCAGTACATGTTATGGTAGAAGTAAGTATAGGTCGTTTCATAACAAACAAGATATCTATTTCATGTATGGTCCTCTACTCATTTGATTGATATAAACAGATATAACTTAATCAGATAGTGTTCCGGGAATAAAGTTAATTACACTTAAATAGATTTAGGAGTAGTCCATTTTGCATTTCCCCATCCTATGATAGCTCCAAATATAAGGTGTAATAGTAGCGTACTGATGAGGTATTTGGGACCAGCCTCCAAATACAATGGATTACTTACTGCCAACGTGCGAGCATCTCCAAAACCAAACACGCCCCATCCAATAATTGGACTATAAATAATCATCATGATGAGCCACGCTCCCAAAGCTATCCCTAATCCTTTTTTTATATCCACGCGGTTTCCATACAGGTAGACCAAAAGGACAGACCAGAAAGCCCCATAGCCAAAGTGGACGATAAGGCCCAGTGGTTGGGCTGGAAGCCCTAACTTAATCAAAAATGCTGCAGATGGAGGCGTATTAAACGGAGCGATACCCGTCCCGTGAATGCCCAGCATCATTAACAAGAACATGATTAAACTTCCCAGTAAACCAACGCCTGCTGCTTTTGTCCACTTCATATCTTATCCGTTGATTAATCAGTGTTCAACACATTGATGATGAAACACAACCGCATCTTACAAGATTGAAGTTTTTACGCTGTTTTAATCGATATTATTGATCCAATGGTTCCAGATTCTCAAGCATGGCAGGGATGAGTTCCGAAACGGTCGGTTGGATATGAACCGTATTCCGGATGGTGGTGTACGGTTCCCCGGTTTATATGATATCGATAATAGAGTGAATGGTTTCATCGCCTTCTATACCCAGGATAGCGGCGCCAAGTGTTTTTTCGTGTCGGCATCAACGAGTATTTTCATGAAATCCTGTTTCTACTTTTCTTTGATACGGGCAATGCGGCTCATCGGGCGTTTGCCAAGCTCAATAATTGCTGTTTCAATCCTGGTCAGCACATCGGGCTGCTAGTGAAGGAGTTGCTTGTCCGGTTCCGATAATAATGACTTCAAACTTGTCCCTTAGTTGATTCGATGCTCTATGTATGTGATGGGTTCTGTGTCCCTAGAAGGGACTTGTCTTCCAAGAAAAAAAATCACCACATTGCAACCTCAATCCTGCGACCTTTATCAAAAATTCATTCACCTTCACTATATTAAGCTGATTTCATACCAATTGCTCAACCTCTAGATACAGAATGTAATGATCGTACTTGTGATCAATTGCGGCAGTTCATCCGTAAAATACAATCTAATTGAAACCTCCGAACAAAAAGAGATCTGTTCCGGTATCGTGGAACGTATCGGTGCGGTTACTTCCATTGTTAAACATGAACCTGCAGGATTCAAATCGGTAAAAGATACACGTAAGATCGAGAATCACGTTCAGGCTTTGAAGGAAATTATGAATTTTCTGATGGATTCAGCCAACACGGCAATCTCATCGACGGATGATATTAAAGCTGTCGGTCACCGAGTTGTTCACGGCGGTGAAACATTCAAGGACTCGGTTCTCATTGATGAAGATGTCATGGATGCCATCCGGCAGGCATTCGACCTGGCCCCGCTTCATAATCCTCCTAATTTAAAAGGAATAGAAGCCGCAAAAAAGTATCTGCCCGAATTACCCCATGTGGCAGTATTTGATACAGCATTTCACCACTCTCTGCCTGCCAAATCTTATCTCTATGGCATTCCGAACCGACTATATCGCCGTTATAAAATTCGGAAATATGGATTTCACGGAACGTCACACTATTACGTGAGCAGACAATATTACAAAACCACGGACAAACCCGTGGAGGACACCAGCGTGATTACTTGTCACCTGGGAAACGGTGCTTCGGTTACGGCTGTAAAAGGCGGCAAGTCGATTGATACTTCTATGGGCTTCACTCCGCTATCAGGATTGGTAATGGGTACCCGTTCAGGTGACATTGATCCGTCTATCCTCTTTTACTTGGTTGAAAAAGAAGAGCTGTCTCTCAATAACCTGCATGCTCTGTTGAACAAGCATAGCGGTTTATTGGGACTGAGCGGTTATGCAGCAGATATGAGAGAACTCACTGAAGAAGCAAAACGGGGGGATCGTCGCTGTCAGCAGGCGATTGATGTATTCTGCTATAACTTAAAGAAATATATCGGCTCGTATATTGCAACATTAAACGGCTGTGATGCCATTATCTTTACTGCCGGAATCGGAGAAAATTCGGCAATGGTCCGCCGGCAGTCTCTTGAAAACATGGAATCACTGGGTATTGAAATTGATCCTGGAAAAAATGAATCAGCGGAATCGGGCAATATGCAGAAAATAAGCAGTGATTCATCTAAAACGGAGGTCTGGGTAATTCCCACCAATGAAGAGCTGGTCATTGCCATAGACACGGCAAAAATTGCACAGGCCTCCGAGCAATCCCCCTGGGTGTAAGCAAGTTAATCAACAAGTTTACTTCCCGGTTCATGATATTCTGATTCTGTTTCTCCAAGTGTTTATTCCCTCTCCTACAATTTATTACTGATAGGAAATAATAAGCCCATAACTCATTGCGAGCCATGGGCTTATGAGAAAGTACGCCCGAGAGGATTCGAACCCCTAACCTTCTGATCCGAAGCCAGATTTAAGCCATTTCCGTGGGTTTCCGAGCACGTACAAATATTTCGGTAAATCGTTGCATATCATGAATTTATAGCGTAATCTACTTCCGGGCGGTTACGGTCATTTACGGGCCAAGCCAAGTATTCTGTTACCCAAATGTTACCCAAATTTCGATTTGGGTAACAGGAAATAAAACGCTGAACTTCTACCCTGCCATGTCTGATTTATGGTCAGACATGGCAGGGTTATTAATTTTAAAATACTATGCCTTTAAAAAAACTTACTCATAAATTTGTCGAAGGATTAAAACCTCCGAAAAAATCTATAGAATATTATGATGAAAAGGAGACGGGATTAATTTTAAGACTATCGAAAACCGGTTCTAAAACCTTTGCATATAGATACCGTTTCGCTGGTAAAAATAGGCGATTTACTATTGGCAGATTTCCTGCTGTTGGTCTTGCTGATGCAAGGGCCAAGGTGATGAAGTTAAAGGTCAAGGTTAATGATGGTATAGATCCTCAGGCAGAAAAAGAGAAGCGCAGATACAAGCCCAACGAATTAACTTTTCGGGAGCTTGCCGATATCTTTTCTAAACAGCACTTGCCTACCCTTGCAGAAAGAACGCAGGCTGAATATCAGCGCCATATTGATGTTGAGTTAATAGACAATCACAATTGGGGTGAGATACCTGTTTCTGAATTTACCAGTCAACATGTACGAGAGGTTCTAAATCAAAAGGGTCAGATAGAGGGTAAATTTACTATGGCCAATCGAATTAGATCCACTGCATCTAAAATTTTCGATTTCGGTTTAACCAATGTGGGAATAAAGCTTGAAAGGAATCCAGTAGAGAATACGCCCGTATTTGACCAAGGTGAGAATGTGAGGGATCGAGTTTACAACGAAGAAGAAATTAAGGAGCTATGGAAGTACTGGGAGACGAAGCCAGAACCGATCCAATCATATTATAAAATATTGCTTTTAACAGGGCAGCGAAAAACCGAAACGATGCTCATGGAATGGTCAGAAATAAGCTGGAAGAAAGCATGTAAGCGCATAAGAATCGGCGAAGATGGAAAGCCTAAACAAGAAGCCTTTTTAGCGGATATTTGGACAATACCAGGAGAAAGGGCAAAAAATAATGAGGAGACCGATGTACCTTTATCTGATATGGTTAAAGAGATATTGGAAAAGCTAAAGCCAATTACCGGAGATAGTAAGTATGTTTTTGAGTCACCCCGTATTAAAGGTCAGCCATTAAATAGTGTTAAGAGTACGGACGAGAAAATTCAAAAAGAAACGGATGTTTCCGATTTTAGGATTCATGATTTAAGGCGCACAGTAGCAACTAAGTTGGAGGAAAGTCTCGTTGATCAAATTGTGATTCAAAAAATCATGAATCATAAGATTGAAGGAGTTACAGGCAGACATTATCAATGGTACAATTATAATGATAGAAAGCTTGAGGCCTTAAATCGCTGGAGTTGGAGAGTTAGGAGCATCATATCTGGAGAGAAAGCAGAAACAAAGATTCATAAATTAGGATAACAGGGATAGGAATGGATTTAGTTGATCGGGATATCATACAACAAAAATATGATCGCTATGTGGAGCATTACAATGAGTCAAACAATCTTATCGGTACTTATGCTGAGTTATTGACAATAAAAGAAGGTCTCCAACAGCGACTCCAAGAGCTAGATGAAAAGATCGAATTATTTATTGATGATATAGAATACTATTTGGGGAAAATGTACGATTCTACTACCTCTTCGGACGGTAAAGATATAGAAGAGAATTTGGTAGCATCCAACCATGTAAAGTTGGTAGAAAATATCATTGAGCATATCAAATGGGAAGTAGCCCACTTCTTACATATTTCCCAACCAAAAGATTTTATCAATAAAAATTATAGGCAGATTGAAAAAGTTTTCAATGCTTACCAACACCATGGACAAGAGCAAAAAACGAACAGAGCCTTGGAAGCTATAACTTTTTACGGAAAGGAATATGAGCAAGCTTATTACCATCTTAGAGGGATAAAGGCAGTTACGAATAAAATTATTGATGGAGACTATCCTATAGAGCTAAAGGATTATATAGATCTAAAAGAACAGGAAAAGAAAGAGATTTCTGAAGAGTACATGCCTCATCATAATACTCGTGAAGGGTTAGTTGAGGACTTAAAGAAGGTTATTGATAATATTCAGACACAACCCCGGTTTTTTCATAAAGATGGCACAATTAAGCATACTACCGTAGCAGGATATGCTGTTTCTCAAAAATGGTTTGCCGACAAGCATGGTTATGGGGAGAGGGGCCTTCATGGGCATATTAAAAAAATAAGCGAGGGTATGAAGAGTACATGAATAGTACTTACTCTTCTTAATCTTTTACGTGCAGTACCGGTAACATGCGGTCAGTTACAAACGAAAACACTAAAAGTAATTGACCGTTATGGAAAAATTAATACGCCCACAAGTACTCGCAGACCAATTAGGAATCGGCCTATCTACCCTTTATGACAGGATGAAAGAGCCTGACTTTCCTCGAAAAGTCCAGATCTCGAAAAATGCTGTTGGATTCCGTGAGTCGGAAATCATGGAATGGATAGAAGCTAATACCGAAAATAAAGCAACCCATAAATTAGTGGAATAATGAGGTCAGACCTACTAAAGGTAGGTGTGATCTCTAATACCATCACCATAGAGGCAAGCAACAAAAATGGTGAAGAGGTATGCCTACCTGAATTCCCGGATCACGTACATAATGATGCCCAAAGTATTGCTGAGTTATATCGTCAACTAGGTGACCAGTCTAATGCATTTGAGCCTAATCTATCATACGTAAGGGAAAAGTATCCTGCCTTTGAATGGCCTGAAATAAGAAAATTAATACAAAACTACTTTTTAAAATGCAGCAATTAACACCTGAAATATTAAAGAATGGTGTGTTAAAACACGCCAAACCACCCTCCCCTACGCCTCACGAAGAAGTACTCAAAAAACTCCTTGGCATGGTAGAGGACGTGAACTTTTACCAGGAAGCTGGAACCGATAAGCCCAATAAGAAGCACTATGTAGTAATTACGATTGAGAAAATATTAGAGCTCGCTGAAAATAATAACTGGGGATTATGCAAAAAGCATGACTTTATATACCTGTATAATGGGGCTTATTGGAGTCAGCTTGAGGAAGATCAATTGGAGACTTTCTTAGGTCAAGCAGCCCGAAAAATGGGGGTCAATAAATTTGATGCCCATTACTATCAATTTCGTGAAAAGTTGCTAAAGCAATTTATGAGTTTTGCTCATCTACCAACTCCAGAAAAGCCGGACGAGCTTGTTCTTATCAACCTTAAAAATGGAACCGTTGAAATTAATCCAGCGAGCAAAGTGCCGGTTAAGATTCGCCCACCCAAGCAAGCGGATTTTTTAACATATCAACTACCGTTCAGATATGATAATAAGGCGTCTTCGCCAAGATTTATCCAGTATTTGGATGAGGTACTACCTGATAGGGATATGCAGCAGTTGCTTGCTGAGTTTGTTGGATATGTTTTTGTTAATACATCCACACTTAAGCTTGAAAAAGCGTTAATACTACTTGGTCCGGGTGGGAATGGCAAGAGCGTGTTTTTTGAGATTGTCAATGCTCTCCTTGGAAATGAAAACGTCTCCACCTATACCCTCCAATCATTAACAGATAAATCTGGGTACTATCGGGCAAAGTTGGCTAACCGACTGGTTAATTATGCGAGTGAGATCAATGGGAGTATGGATACGGCCCTTTTTAAGCAACTGGTCTCGGGAGAACCTGTTGAAGCTCGCTTACCCTACGGCGAGCCCTTTACCCTCACCGATTATGCCAAGCTCATCTTTAACTGCAACGAGCTACCTACCGATGTAGAACATACCAATGCCTTTTTTCGACGATTTATGATTGTTCCTTTTGACAAAACTATCCCCGAAGACCATCAGGACAAAGAGTTAGCCGCGAAGATCATTCGGAACGAGCTTTCCGGGGTGTTTAATTGGGTCTTGGATGGACTTCAACGGCTTTTAAAGCAAAGAGGATTCACCTCCTGCGAAACAGTAGAGAAACAAAACGAAAAGTATCGCATGGAGTCAGATTCAGTGCTGAAGTTTTTGAATGAAAGTGAATATGTGAAGTCTATTGAATTATATGTAAGGCTATCAAAGATCTTTAGTGAATATAAAGGATTTTGCGGTGAAGACGGTTACTATCCGGTAGGGAAGAGTAAATTTAAAAAGCGACTTGAAAATAGCGGAATCAAGGTGATGCGAAAATCGGTTGGCAATGTCGTTTATCTAAGGAAGCCCCAACAGTAAAAACTTTTCTTTTGAACCTGCATTTGCTACATCAGCTACACAGTACCTTGACTTAAACGATGTAGAAACCTTTCGGATGTAGGAAATGCAAGAAATGTAGCTCTATAAAAAACTTTTTTATGAGACCGGATAGTACAACATATCGTTACAGACTTGACGAGAGTAGTAAGAAGTTCCAGTGTCCGCAATGCCGAAAGAAGCGGTTTGTTAGATACAAAGACTATCAAACCGATAAGTATCTTGATAATGAATATGGACGTTGTGACCGTGAAAGTAGTTGTGGGTATTTTAAGGATCCGTACAGGAATGGCTATGGGCAAGAGGATGATTCCTATTGGCACCAAAGAAGCGTTTTAAAAGCAGAACCCCAACGTATCGACCAAATACCCCAAAAGTTTTTTTCGGCCAGTTTAAGAGGCAATAACCAAAATCACTTTATCCAATATCTACATTCATTTTTTGACAGAGAGGTTGTTCAAGAACTCATAAACACCTACCACATTGGCACTTCCAAACATTGGGACGGAGCAACAGTCTTTTGGCAGGTTGATATCCAGGGCAAGATCCGTACTGGTAAAGTAATGTTGTATGATGCCTATGGCCATCGAGTTAAAGACCCTTATCCACATATTAATTGGGTGCACAACCTATTATATGAGAGTTATAATCTTCAACAGTGTTTTTTTGGAGAGCATCTGTTGACAGATGATAAGCGTATTCCCGTAGCCATTGTTGAAAGTGAGAAAACAGCAATAATTAGCAGCGTATATTTCCCCGAATTTATTTGGCTGGCAGCAGGGGCAAAGTCTAGTCTTAAGCCTGAACGTTGTAAGTCATTGATGGGACGAAGTGTGACACTATTTCCGGATTTAGGAGCTTATCAGGACTGGCAACAGAAAGCTGAAAGCCTATCATACTTTTGTGACATTGGAGTTTCGGATATCCTTGAAGCAAGTACTGATAGTAATGACAAAGAAGAGGGATATGATTTAGCTGACTACTTGATTCAGTATAAGGTTGATGGATTTCTTAAAGCCGCAGAGTCTATTAACACTAATGTTGAAGTTATCCTGAATGAAAAGGGATATCCGGCTTCTTGGGATGATCTTTGATGGTTATTTAAAATTGGGGCCAAGCAGGGGTACAAGCTAGGGGCCATGCTCTTAAAAAAGTCCTTAACAATGCATAAAGGGTGTTTTAGTTTATTTGATAAGGGGCCCAAGCTCATAACCTTTTCATAAAATTCTGGGGGTATTGGTACAAGATCCTTTTTAGGCAATTATATTTCTAATTATTGGCAGTAAACAAAGAATAGTGCCGAAACATAGATATGGTTGACTATTATTGTGACACAATATTTTGATGATGACATAAGTAATGTTATTATTAAATAAACATGTCATTAATGAATTGGTATGGAAAAGGCAATAAAATACATACATAAGATTACAGGGCTTGAAACTTTGCAGAAAAAAAAGCCTGTGGAAGCTTTAAATGAGCTTCCTTTGTTTATAAAAAAGGGATATGATTTTTATTGTGCTGAGTTACACAACCATGATGTCGTTTTTGTAGAGCCTAATGGTGATGACCCACCAAAGCCCAGCCAGCTTCAAAAACACATTCCTAAAATTGAGTCTGCCTTTGAATGTCCAGCTATTCTTATCTTAGAAAAAACTACGTATTATCTTCGGGAACGCCTTGCAAATAGTAGACTAGCTTTTGTCATTCCAGAAAAACAGCTATTTATCCCGTTTATGTTTATATCTTTAGATGAGCAAAAACATATTAAAAGGACTAGAACTGAGAAATACTCCCCATCCACGCAATTTGTACTCATTCACCATTTATATAAAAGTCCAATTGATGGCTTAAATTTTAAAGAAATAGCTGACTTGTTCTTTTATACTCCAAAAACGATAGGTCGTTGCGCTAGAGAGCTTGAAGATTCAGGGGTGTGTGATATAGTTGGTTCTAAGGCAAAATATTTAGAATTCAAACAAGATAGATGGGAGATTTGGGATACAGCTAAAAAGTATATGAGGTCTCCTATTAAGAAAACGGGTTGGTTATTTGAATTTGAAAAACCGGAAAAAGCAAAGATATCAGGAATTAATGCTTTAGCGGCTTATTCAAATATTCTGGGTGAAGATAGACAAACATATGCTATAGATCGCTCACTTTATAAGCAAATGAAGCAGGAGGAGAAAGTGCATGAAGATGATATATATGAGGAAGGTGATATTAAGATTGAGTTGTGGGGATATGATCCTTCTTTTCTTGCAAAAGATGAATATGTGGATCCGTTCTCGTTATATCTAACATTGCAGGATAATCCTAACGAACGAATACAAATGAGTATTAAAAAAATGATTGAAAAAATATTATGATGAAAGGGCTAAATACGTTTGCAGAATATTTTGAAGAATTTAATGATCAATATGTTGTAATTGGGGGTGCTGCATGTGACGACCATTTTAGGGAGGCCGGATTAGAATTTCGCGTCACAAATGACATTGATCTTATACTCGTCGTAGAAGCCCTAAATGACACCTTTATTGAACATTTCTGGCAATTTATTAAAGAGGGAAAATATACTAAGAAAGAGGTCTCTGAAGATCAAAATTATTATCGATTTACTAAACCAGAAGAAGATACTTTCCCAGCTCAACTTGAGCTTTTAAGCCTGACTCCTGACGCTATAAAAGAAAAAGATGATATGCATCTTACTCCTATACCTGCTGATGGAGATCTTTCTAGCCTTTCTGCTATTTTGATGGATAAAAATTATTATGAATTCACAATGGAACATTCGGTTAAGATGGGTCCATTGCATCGAGCTGATGATATTGCTCTAATATGTTTAAAGGCAAAAGCTTTCCTGAATTTATCTGAATACAAGGCTGATGGAGGACACGTAAACTCAGATGATATAAAAAAACATAAGAATGATGTGTTTCGACTTGCTGCAACTCTTCCGGGAGATAAACAAATTGAATTGCCTAAAGATATTCAAAATGACATAAAGTCATTTATAGATGAAATGGAGGCAAATCCGCCAAATGCTAAGCAATTTTTAGAATTGATGGGTATTACTACACTTGATACAGAAGACTTGATAGAACAGTTACGGGAAACCTTTAATTTGCATTAGCTTGCCATAGATACTCTATGTCAAATTAAGATATCAAAAAATAATTCATGAATTTTGAAGATATCATACTAGAAGAAGAGCAGAGGGAATTATTTCTTCAAATTGCAGAAATAATAAAGAGTATACCAAGAGAAAACAGAAGTCCTATGATCGAGGCTAACTCAAAAGATGGGACCTGTTTGATAATGCCCAAAAATAACAAAAAGTCTAATATTAAAGGCTTTGCTAGTGGAGACTTGGAAATATTGGCAGATGCTGGATTATTAAGAGTTGGATTTGGTAGTAAGGGTAGCAAGACTTTTACTATAACGCCGACAGGTTTTAAGTATTATGAATGGTTATTAGAAAAGCAGGAAAAATTGTTAAAAAGAGACGAAATAAAGCCATCCAATTTACCTGATCTTAATAAATTTCCTTCTAGTCTGAGAGAGGTTTTAATAAGAGTTGATAGCTTAAAAAAGGATATTGATGCCCTGTTACCCGTAAAAGATAAATACATAGAGAAATTTGAAAGCAAGGTACGACTAGAGTGGAATTATCACTCAAATAAACTTGAGGGGAATGAACTTAATTACGGTGAAACAAGAGAATTGTTGTACCATGACAAAACCTCTGGTAAAGCCCTAAAAGACCACAGGGAGATAATAGGGCATGATGAGGCAATAACCTATGTAGAAGATAGGGTTGAGAATGGGGAGATAATTACTGAAAAATTTATTCGAGAGTTAAATAAAAAAATTCTTAATGAGCCTTATGAAAAAGAGGCAATAACAGAAAATGGAGAGCAAACAACAAAGACTATTCATCCCGGTCGATATAAATCTACACCAAATCACGTTAAGACTAAAACAGGGGATGTTTTTAAGTTTGCGGAACCTCATGAAGTGCCTCATAAAATGAATAAATTAATTGAGTGGTATAGAGAGATCGAATTATATCCTTTAATTAAGGCTAGCCAACTTCATTATCGTTTTGTGAATATTCATCCATTTGATGACGGAAATGGCAGAGTAGCTAGGTTGTTAATGAATTATTGTTTAATGGAATTTGGTTTTCCACCTATCGTTATAAAGACAGAACAAAAAGATGAGTATTATTCCTGTTTAAGAAAAGCAGATGCTGGAGATTTAAACCCCTTATTTACGTTTTTAGGAGGATGTCTTATCGATTCATTTGAAATGTATATTTCAGCAGCAAAGGGGGAGGATATAAATGAGTATGCTGATCTTAATAAAAGATTAAAGGTATTTGATAAAACTTTGTCCCAGGATGAACAGGAAGAGATTAGATATAAAAAATCCGATGAATTTCTAGAGAAGCGTTTTAATGATTCAATTTGGCCTCTATTCGAGAAGTTTAGTTTAATGCTCGAGGATTTTTATCGATATTTTACAGAACGAGAACTGAAATATGTAATTAACCAGACTACTTATTCTAAAAACTTAGAGTTGGATGGGGTTAAATCAAAGTTTGAGAAAGCTATTAATAATGACGAGAATTTGAGAAATATAGGTCTGGAAATTCGCTTGAACGGGTTCAAAAAGGGAGGATTACGACCACTTAATACCTCACGAAAGGTTCAAATAGAGTTTCAGGATTATTTATATGTTGTTAATCCCAAACAGAGAGGAAATGAAAAAATACCAACTATAAAAAAACTATATCATCAGACTTTGGAAGATGATATAGAGTGGTTTGTTTATCAGATTGGATCAAATTTGTTGGATCAGCTAGAGCAACACTATGAGCAAATTAAAAATGGTAATAATTGATGTTAACCGAATGCCGGAAGGTTAGACCAACTAAAACTTAAAACCCATCTGGAACCAAATCCAACTGGTTAATACTCTCGTTGACATATTCTAGGTTTTCGTGGACGTCTAACACCTCTTTGTAATCCCATAGCTTTAGTTTATCCCGGAGTCCTTTTACTCCTTCTGCATGACTTTTAATCTTTTCTAATTGCTTTTGATCCGATACGGCAACCACACCTTGAACGGCTGGATTATTTAAGGATTTTAACAGGTTTACAATCATGCTATCGATACTACCCTTAGTCTGTACCTCGAATACATAGATAACACGCCCCATATTGCCGATGGTTGATTCCCAGACTGTATCGACTTGGGAGCCAGCTGCTACACGGCGTTCGATATTAGCGTCAAAGCCTAACCATTGACCAATGTTGCGAATCTTATCGCGAATGTCGTTGTGGATAAAATCGGAAGTGTCATCTTCCAAACTTTCTTCTTCCTCTGTTTCTCTGCTTTTGGATGTATTAGCCAATACTTCTTCGACTTGAAGCTCATGCCAAATGAAGTAATCGACCATCAGCATGGAATCGTCCTCAAAACCCGCTTTACTTAGTTCCTTGGAAATTTCTTGCTCAATATTGCAAAGCTCTTTGTATTTCTGTCCGTCTAACTGATAATCATACTTGGGTAGGCCATCCACACCTAAATAGTTAAGTCCAACTTCTGCCCGGCGATTCCAGACGATATATGTATTAGGATGGGTTTTGCAAAGCAGCTCACTGATCATGGCCGGCCCCATACCCTTGATATTCTTGCGGAACCGATCCCAACGTCCTTCAATAGGTTTATCCGACCACAACAGTTCTACCAGCTCTTCTTTCAAATATTCCAGTCCGTTATCCTCGATTAGATTATTGGTTACGTACCGTTTGTTACCCCAGATCTGCATGGCCCAAAGAGGAGAAATATATTCGTATATATCCTCTTCGTCCATTTTTCGAATCTTTTGCTCATCATATCCCTGGTATTTAGTGATATGCTCTTGGCGCTCAGACCAATCTTTCTGAAATTGATCAGGGTTGGCTTCTTTTTCTTCTTGGTAATTTTTGATATGCTTTTGGAGGAGGTCTTTGTTCATGCTTTTATATTTCAGTGCTTAATTAAAATTGCTTCAATCTCTTCAATATTTATTTTAAATTTCCAACTAAACTTCAGATCAATTAAGGTTGACTCAGCCTCAATTTCTTCAGGAGTTATATCAATAAAATTTTTTTGATCTGGTTTCCTTAGCTCCTTGAAAGACTCTTTTGCCACTAAAAGAGATGTTTTCTTTCCTTTTGTAGTAGTGCTACTGTGAACTTCAGTTTTATTTATATGTCCTCGGTAAGATTCAAGTTGAATATCTTCATCTCTTGAAAGTTCTAAATCATCTGGGATTTGATCATCATTAAAACGATACTCCCTTGTCCATCCCCATGCAGGATCAGTTGTGCCATTAATAATTAATATTGGAGTCTTACCTTTTTCTGCTAATTCTTTTTCATATTGTTGGATTTCATTCCAATATTCCTGTTGTGTATCTACTTCTGCCTCTACTAAATTTACATTATTAATTGTTTTGCTGATTATATCATTAATTGATTTGCTCAAAATATTTCCTACATAATCTCTCAACTGAAGTGGATTTCTTTTAGATATTTTTGGCTCAATGAACCAACCTTTCTCACACTCTTTAAAAGTGAAAAAATATGATTCTAAACCTTGTTCACAGGAGTCAATTTCTGTAAATAAAGGTATTGGAAATATATCTGTTAGGTTATTATTTACTTCTTTAGATACCTCCGATTTAAGTTGACCAATAACTTTTTCGCTAATTTCTATTGACTTTAAGACTTCAGTTCTTTTTAAATCCAGCTTTTCTTTTAACTCTATTAATCCATTTCTCGCATAAAAAATAGCCTCTTTAAACGAGTATTCGTTTTCTGAAAACTGATTATAGACATTCTCGTATTTTTTAAAGTTTTCACTAGCCAATAATTTTATCCACTCTGTAAGTCGTCTTTGAAAGATATTTACTTGATTATTTTTTGCTCTAACCCATTTCTCAAAATAAGACTCTAAATCCCTAGTGGGATCCCAATTTTTATTTACAAATATAGTTAGGGCTAAGAGTTGTCCAACCTGTAGAGAGCGCAAGTCCTCTTCTTGACCAACGCCTGAATAGACCCTACCAGGTATCATAGTAGAATCCCTGCCTTCAGTTAGTTTCCTTATTACTTTTCTAAATCTTGCTCTATATTTGTTCTTTTCGGTAAGAAAGCCAGAGTGGTATTGCCTTATTAGAGCTATGAGTAGATTAGTTGCATTATTGATAGGTTTTTGGACATTTATAGAATGTCCATCTCGTATTGGTTCTTCCCCTTTTAATATAGCATTACAGGCTTGAGCTAAAAGTGTGTTATCTAAGTTTTCAGAATTGGAACAATCTTTTAATAATTTGTAGAGTATTATACAACTTATATCGATCCACAGGTTGCGAAGTAAAGAAGAGTAAACAAGTTTGATCGGTTGATAGGGACGATGTTCTAAATCATTTAGATCATAACTTTCTTCTATTTCATCCCATGATAAATCAGTAGCTTCAAAATTGATAAATTCTCCTATATCTAAAATTGACGTGGGATGTCTGCTTAAATCGTTTCTCAATCCATTGTACCATTTCAAAAATACATCTAAGAAAAGTTGATAGCGCTTTTCATCTCCCTTGTAAATTGCATCTAATAGGAGTTGCCCTGTAAACCGAAGATGTGACTCAAAAAGAGGTGCTGAAGATTGAAAAGAATTCCAGTTTTGATCTGATTCTTCTCTTGGTATAAAATGCTGATTTTTTAACTGTTCCCATTTACCGATAAAAGACCTCTGAATATTATCATAGGTGCCTCCATAGGGTGGTTTCAACCTGGTGGGATTATATTCGTCATGTTCATATATCCCTTGGTTTTCAATTGTTTTACTCCACCAATCTCCAAGGCGATAGTTTAGATTCTTAAAAAGTATAAGTACTTCAACAAGTATATCTGTTTGACCAGTATTTTTTAAGCTATAAAACAAAATAACCGGCATCGAAATAGCTTCGCTAATATATGTGTCATCTGTTGCTATTCGATCGGTGGCAGGTTCAAATATTTGGTAAACCTTTCTAAACCAATCTCGATATGTGGCATCTCCCCACAGAGGATGATTATAACTAGAAATTCTTGAGTAATTATCAGTTTTTTCATCTTTGTTTTGAAAAGCACTTACTTTTATCAAAAGAGCAATAATATCAAGCAAATCGTGTGATGCCTCCTTATATATCTGTGTTTCACCAGATCTTAGAGATCTTAAAACATCTGCTTGTAAATCATCTAACAGTTCAACAACCTGTAGTTCAGTCTGTGAATTGTCTTTTTGAAATTTAAATGACCTCCTAATCAGCCACTTATCTAGCCTTGTTAAATGAACTGGGCCTACAATATTACAAAGCGTTGTTTTACTAGAATATTTTTTGCCAGGTCTTAAAGGGAACTTGAGGATAATTCTTTGTTTAGAATTATCCTCTGCAAGACTATCCATTTTCTTTAGAGCTTTTTTACTCCACCTTTTAGCAACTAAGGATAATATGCTAAATCTGACATCAGTAAGTTCTCTGTTTTTGGGAAGGTCCTGTTCTACTATAGCCTCTCCTCGGCTACCAAAGTCCCTGTTAGTCCAAATGCTAGGACTTGATGGGTCATTTATTTTGGCATCAATACCATTAGGTACATCTAAAAGTTCTTCCTTTATAGAATTATTAAAGAAATAAACTTTAAGATTATTTTTTAACTCTTTAGGCCAAACTTCATTAATCAAGTACCTCTTAAAGCTTTCCATTCTTTGAGTTGGTCTGATATAAGTGAAGGTTTGAAACACAAAAAAACCAGTTAACGACAAGTTTAAGAGGAAAAAGATACCATCAATAAACAACCAGTTCAGTCCAACAACTTCTTCTACAAAGGGAAAAAAGTAATACTGAAGTGTCATTAAGAAAATAAGTCCAATGGCTAAGAGACCTGAAGGAACTGCAGCAGTATCGTGTAAATAAATATGCAAAAAAGACTTTGCTCGGTGTCTTCTTTGGAGGAGCAAGGCAACAAATGAAATTACGATAGGATAAATTAGGGCAGCAAGCGTTGCTTGAGCTCCCCACAATATCGTGAAGTAAGAAATTAAGTTTGATCTATTAAAATCTGTAGGTAAGCCATATAAGTATTCTGCTCGTAACAAGTATAGTATAAAAGTAGAAAAAGCAAATAATAGAAAGATTAGGAACGGACGTTTAAATCGTTTTCTGGCTAAATAAATGGGAAATTTTCTTAGCCATCCATAGGCAAATTCTTGCCTTATCTCGTTATTTGATCTCCATTCTTTTTCTTCTTGCTCTACTCGATAAGTAAGTGTCTTAAATAGCTTTCCAAATAATTTACCCATCATAGAAAGAAATAGTCAGAACCATTGGTTTATCAGATCATCAATTATTATTCGACTACTTTAGTTTTTTATCTGATATACAGCTCTATCTTCTCGCTCTTCAACTTTGTTAGAAAATGAATCAATTTTGACATGTATATCTTTTTCAGGTCCAATACCCCAACGATAAAGCGCAAAATTGACCATCTTTTCTTCCCGGATGTCATTGATCTTTTTATAAAGATCAAGGTAAAAATTTTTCTTGCGCATACTATGCTTTTCATCAGAAAATTGGTAAGCCCTTTCGAAAATATCTTTAAGATTCCATACCATTTGCAAAGAAGTATGTCTGGAACCCTCATAATATATATCAAGCTTATTTTTTAATGAACGCTTGTTCCCTTTGCTGTTTATTCCCTTTTCTAAGAGCACAAAGTTCCCCAAACGCCACTTTTCATGTTTGTCTTCATAACGATCATTTATTTCTGCTCTATTCTTTTTACCCCATAGATGCTCTTTGCTAAATTTGTCATCTGGTTTATTCCCTCGTTTGTCGGGTCTGGGAAACATATTTTCAAGTCTCACAGTCGAGTCATTGTTGATATGCATTTCATAATTAGCTAAGAAGTACTCTAAACCATTCCACCCCCCATAATCAAAATCTTCCTCCAAATCTAGCGTAAGGGACTGGACAAAAACTTTTGTGTTACATTCTCTTTTAATGCGCTTTTTTAGCCTGGTAACCAAGTTTTCAATTTCTTTATTTACTGATATTGATTCCTGGGTAGAGATTATTTTAAATAAAGTTCTGGCATCTCCAAAGAATTTTCCCTGATGAGTGTCACTTCGCTTTGTTACATCAGGACATACGTAAATCCGAAAATTAACTTTTTCAAGCAGGGTAAGTACTTCATCTTTAGTAAAGTTATCTATTTTGCAGGTAGTAAAAGCTTCACAGATCGAAAGGTAAAGTGGCATTACGGAAGCGTTTTGAGGATGATGCCGCAATTGTTTAATTGGTTCCGGGGCCTGATCATTATCAAATAGTTCTACATAATAATTAGAGCAATTCAATAAAAAGTTCAGGAACTTTTGCAGATCCTCTTTTTTCGATTCACTATGTTCTCCTACCTCAAATCGCTCTTTTAAATGCTCGTAAACATGATAGCTTTCATTTTTATTTTTACTGTGAAAACAGATCCAGCAATAACGTAAAAATGCATTTTCATCATCATTGCTGTTGATACCAGCTTTGGAAAGATTTTTTAAAATTTTCGGCCAGTCGTCTGAAATCCGATCTACTATAAAATCAAGTTCCTCAACCTGAGCATAATAAGTTAGGTAGTTTTTTACTTTTTCTAGCTGACTAAGTGGCTTCCCTCGATTATTAATGACCTCAAACATTATCCCGGTTTCTTTAGTAGCTTCTGGGACATATAGTAAAAATCCTAATCGCTCAAGAATAATATTTGCAAACGCCTCAGATTGTCCATTTCGGGACTCCTGCCATTCGGTAAACTCATTCCAGGCGTTAAGAATATTTAACTCTGATTTAGTTTCAGGATCAGAACTTTGATATCGAAAAACGACCTCTTTAAAGAACCGATTGGTTTGTTTATTTAATTTTAGTCTTGATTCTTCTTCGCTGGTAATAGCACTTAGATCCTGACGATTTAAATCATCATTTAATACTTTGCAAAGCATAAATAATGAAGTTAATCGCTGTTGTCCGTCTACAATTTCATAGAAACCTGAATCCTCATTTTGAGCAGCGACAATGGTACCTGTAAAATGCATATAGTCATTTTCTGACTCATAAACACGTTCAATATCCTCAAGAAGGTCAGTTCTCTGTTTTTCTTCCCAAGAATATCCTCTCTGATACTCGGGTACGATAAATTGACGATTATTTGCGAACAGTTGTTTAAATGGAATTAGATGATCTTTCATATCATTTTGCCTTACTTATTTGAAAGTAAATTTTAAGGGGGAATTACTTTAGGTGCTCTGCTCCACAACCCCAATCTCCTCCTCACTCAACCCATACAGCCGGTACACCACCTGGTCGATCAGCCAGTCGGTTTTTTCGATCTTCTCTTTTATTTCCGCCAGTTCTTCGCGGAGCTCGATGAGCGGCTCGATGTTGGCGCTTTCGTCAAAGACGGGCACCTCACTTTTCATCAGCTTTTCGAAGGTGGAGCGCGTTTTGCCGCCGGGGAAGGTGCCGCTGTTTTCGAACTCGTCCAACACCTCGAAGGACTGCTGCCAGTAGCGGGCTTTTTCGGCGGACAGCTCGAAGCGGTAGATGTTATGCGTAGTGCGACGAATGGTATGCTCGTCTTCTTTGATCCAGTCGTCCCAGCCGGTTTCGGGGTCGCGGTGCTTGAGCTGGACAGATAAGAGCCAAGGTGCAACGGATCGCTCTGCCTGACCATCAGAGTCTTGGCGTCGTTGGGAGCCGTCCGATGGATAGTCGGGCCTCAACCGTAGCTCTTCAATGTCGTGGTGGACGGTGCCAATATCGACTTCATCAGTGAACTGCTCTGCGTATTTGATGGCGTCAGCAAAAATGTCGCTGAAGGTATCGAATGCGACACCTTTGTTGAGAAATTTGAAGGGATCGAGGGCGTCTTGCAGTCGCTGTTTTTCTTTATTGTATTCCAGCATCTTTTCAGCTAAATCCGCGAGGAAATCGTGAATGACCGGCAGGCGGTAGGTTTCGTTATCTGTTATTAGATTATTGGTAAGGTTAAATAAATCGTCGGCGGACGCTCCCTCTACATATTGCTGGTATTGTTCTTTTAACTGCTCGGGATATTCAGCGTTTTTATCAGGATCGAATTTGGAGAAGTCTATTTCTCGGATAGGTAAACCCTTCACATTAGAAAGCCTTATTTCAACATCCGAAAACTTTGATCTATAAAATTCATTAAAAAGATTACTATTAAGTAATGCTAATAGGTATAAAAGCTTATAATCAGAATCTTTTTTTAATATTAAGTTGGATAAAGTATGACGATTGTAAATTTGTTGATCATCATAACTAAATATTAATTTCCTAGATAGAGAAGGATTTCTTAGCCTTTGAAATAAAAGCTTTTTTCGTTTGAAATATTTTTCTTCTCGAGGACACCAAAGCCAACTTCCATATTTTACATACGTCCCATCAGTTTCAATATAATATCTATCTAAATCTGTCCCACCTGCACTTATTTTCCACTCTTGTCCTTTTTTGGTCTCTGAAATAAACTCTTTCTCTTGATCAGCCTTAGTTTTATATACAATTATGCCTTGAGATAATTCGGCAATGTTTTGTAACTCTAACGAATCTCTATTGAGTTTTCTAAGTGTTTTAATTTTAGATGGAGATTCAAGTAAGCTTAAAGATACTTCTCCTTTCTTAAAATAATCTTGATTGACGTACTCTTTATATAATCTCCTTTCTTGATTAACAAACTGTACTTTTGCAGGTTGTTTTTTATCTAATGCAGAAATGAGACATTTACCTTCTAACTGTTGGGAACTCTTTTGCTTAGTTATGAATATGCAAGTGTCTACACTTACGTTATCAAAAACCTCACCAGTTAAGGATATTAATTCTCTAATATTAGCTTCTCTTAAAACATATTTTCTAATTTGCTCACCATAATAACTTCCTAAGAATGTTTCTGGGATAATCAAACCGCTATATTTGTGAGCTATTTTAACAGCTTTATCTACAAAGAAAATATAACTTTCTGGTTTACCTTTTTTGTATGAAGAATTTTCTTTAAGATAATTTGTTTCTTCTTCAGTAAAATTAGCACCATACGGCGGATTCCCCACCACGGCATCAAAACCGGGATTATCCAGCCATTTCGACTGCTTCAGATCCACAAAAACTTCGGGAAATTCCAGCTCCCAGTGGAAAAAGTGTTTTTCGTCGGTGAGCTCTTCGGCCCGGTCAATAATCGCCTGCTGCTTGTCGCCCAGATCCACCTCTTCGCCTTTCAGCAGGTGGGTGATCTGGTCGGAGAAGGTCATCAGGAAGTCGCCCGCCCGCTCGTTGTCGAAGTGGCGGCTCAACCAGATGTCCAGCACTTTCTTGTACGGGGCCACTGCCTCTTCAAAGTCTTGGTACCGCTCGATGCTCTGCTCCACTTCGCTGTAGGTGGCGTCGGTCTTTACGGACACTTCGCGCATTAGCTCGGTGGCATTCAGCAGTCCGCTGAACGGTCCGCCGAACATGTGGCTCTGTCCCGTTTCGAGCTGCTCCTGGATTTCTCCCACCGTGGTACCGATCAGCGAGTTGCCCACCTTCAGGTGGTGGTCGAGAAAGCTCAGCGGGGCGCCTACGGTAAAAGAATCGAGCCAGAGGCTCAGCTTGGCCAACTCCACGGCCATGGGGTTCAGGTCCACCCCGTAGATACTGCGCTTCATCACCATCCGCTTGATCAGGTTGGTGTCTTTCAGGTGCTCCTCGGCGTCAATGCTGATATCCTGGGCGTCCAGCGACTCCAGTATCTGTTGACGCACATCCTCCAGCAGGTTGGTCACGGGATTTGTCGGATACTCGGCCAGCAGCGTAATGATCTTTTCGGCCAGCTTGTCGGTGGCCTCTTTCAGGAAGTGTCCGCTGCCCATCGCCGGGTCGCAGATTTTCAGGTTCAGCAGGGTCGAAGTCACACGCTTGGAAAGCGTGCGTACCTCTAAATCAAGTTCCTTTCTCTTATTGTGAGTGCGTTCGCTCTGGTCGCCCTCAAGGACTTTTCGATCCAGCTCTTTGAACTTCTTATACTTCGGAAGCCAGTCGTCCATCAAATCTTTAAACGTCTCGGCCCGCTCTTCAAACACCGGTCCCAGTGTGTGCTCTACGATATATTCCACAATATAGTGTGGCGTGTAGTACGAGCCGGTGGCCTTGCGTTCACCCTTGTCGTTTTCGAGGAAAAGCTCTTTTTGTCCAGAGTCGTCTTCCTCACTCTGACGCAGGTGAAATTCCAGCAGTCCCTCATAGATGGAGCCTAACTGCTCCACATTCAGCGATTTATAGTCGATAAACGGCTTTCTGCCAGACTCCTTGGGTTCGGTCTCACGGGTGAGAAATTCCAGCGCGGGCACTAGGTATTGGTCAGATATTTTATGCTCCTGCAGAAACCGGTTGTTTGGATGCTCCTGTCGGAAGAGGCCGCCATTATAGCGTGGTACGTTGAGGGCGGGATCGCCTTTGTCGATGATATGAAACAATGAATCGAGATCATTCCACACGTCAAAAGAACGACTGCTTTGCGGAAGGTCTTCATCAATGCGATTCGCAATATCCTTTTTTAGCTTCATCAGGCTGTACTGCAGGTAGCCTCTGTTATCAAGAGGGAGCAGGTTTCGCGACTCCGCATGTAATATAAAAAGCAGTCGGTAAAGCAGTCGAAGGGTACCTTGGTAGATCTCCTGTAAGCTTTCGTCGGATTCCCTTTCAACATCTGTCTCCTCCTTTCGATACTCTACAAAGCCACGACTCATCAGCAAAAACACATCCTCAAAGATTAGATCTTTCAGTTTCTTTTCCAGCCGGGTACCGTAGTCAATGGAGCCTTTGAATACCTGCTCTACAAAAGATTGCCCTGTTTGGGGATCGGTCTGGAAGGCCTGGTGGTGAAAGAAGTGGTAGAAATACTTAAACTGCTCTTGGTCTTCTTCCTCAAGGATCTGCTGGAGATCCACCTCAAAGTAAGAGTCGATCCGTGATCGTGCTTTGGTAGAATATAGTCGCCACCGGCTGCCGTTGGTGAGAATGCCCCATTCTAAACCAGTGACAGTCAGGTAGTTAACGATCTGGAAACTGGGATTAGCATTGGTATACAAATCCTTTTCAGCAATACCCTTGCTATCAAGTGGGCGATCCCAATATTTGGCGTCGCTGAGGGCCAGCGCATCATTATAGTAACGTTCACTGTCGCGATTCTCCTGGGCACTGGTCAATGCCTCCTCATCAGCGAAGAGAATATAGTCGGGGATATTGGTTCGTCCCTGTTTCTTCTCGGTCTTCTGTACATCGTAGGCATAGTCCAGTACTTCTTCCATGATGGGCTGGATAAAATCCTTCTCGGTCTGTGCCTCATTCATTCCCGGAAGTACCGATTTTTTCTGCTGATACAATTCCAGCGCCTTCTCGAAAGGTTTGGTGATATCATCTTCCCACTCGGGAAGTTTTTGAAGTCGTTCTTTTAGGTAATAGTCGGAAAATAGCGAGCGGTTCTCCCCGAAAAAGGAAAGCTGATCTTGATCTGACATCTGAATTTATTACTTCACGATAAATAATTTAATGTCATTATATCTATTACAGAAGTAAGTGCCAAAAAGTAGAGAAACTTAAAATTGAAGTTTTAGATATTGATCAATACCAAGAATGTTTTGATAAGCTGATTGATAGTATGAGTCTACATTCAAGGTTGAATAATAAAAGGAAAGAATCTGTCCAAGAATTGTAATCAAAATTAATTGACGGATTAAAAAGAGGTGATAATCCAATTGAATAACCAACAAATCAAACAGTCTAGAGAGTAACTGGATATCAATACTATACTCAGGAATACAATATCTGTTTGAAACAACAACACTATTAATAGCCTGTATAGCCTTCCGCATACTCGATCTATTCATAAATATAGGACCAGTATTACCATTAACAGTAAAGAGGAAGTATAACGAGTATTGGATTAAAGAAGCTGAATGAGTGGGATGCTGTTAGTAAGTAAAAATAAGAAAGGGTGCCACTATAAAAGTGGACACCCTTAATCGAATTAAAAGATCAGCCAAAGAATACAAAATATGGCCCAGAGGACCTTATGTACTACAATGGAGACCTCTATATTTAGATCAGTCTTCATGACATTAGGTGTCAGAAGCCTGGATCCAGGCTTGTTAGCCTTTGAAGTATTTGTATCGCGCCCTCACAAGGCGCTAGCCTCCCAACAGTGCACAATGTTGACAGACGAAGAGCAGGTTTGGTTTATCCATCACGTCGGTTCCGGCTTTAATGTGCCAAGTGGGAATCACTCCCGGCTTGGTTATCAAAGTGGTTTTCCTTCTTTACTGAATTCCAATCTGACTCTTGAGGCTTCATTAACTTTAATCCACCTCAGGACTAGTTAGGCCCTTTAGGCAGCAGGATCGCTGCCACCTGAAAACAAGTTAACAATTAAATCGGCTAAAATTCTATTAAAATTCTGTAAGAGGTAGGAAAGTTGGTAGGTGGGCTTGGGTGAGAAAGCTTTCGGCGGAATGTTATCAGTTTGTTCCTAGTATATTTATTTGAGAAATTCAATAAAACTTATCAGCAGTTATAACTAAACCATCCTGAGTAATTGATGACTCAATCAATAGAGTTTCCAAGAAAGAAGGACTATATATTTAAAAGTGAATTAGGTCAAGGGGCTACAGGTAAAACAATAGTTGTTTACGACCCAATGATCGAAGAGGAATTTGTTTGCAAAAAGTATTCTCCATATAAAGGTGCGAATAAGGAAGAGTTGTTTGAAAAATTTGTAAACGAAATTAAACTGCTACACCTGTTAAACCATGAAAATATAGTTAGGGTATTTACCTATTATTTGTATCGAGAAAATTACGTTGGATACATTTTCATGGAATTGGTCGATGGATATGATGTTGATGAATATTTAGCTAAGAATCCTGAAGAGATTAATAACGTCTTTGAGCAAATTATAGAAGGATTCTACTATCTTGAGAAGAATGAAATACTACATCGTGATATACGCCCAATGAATATCCTTGTTAATTATGATGGGACGGTCAAAATAATTGATTTTGGTTTTGGTAAACAGATTGCTGGAAAGGAGGATTTTGATAAAAGCATTTCTCTTAATTGGCTATTTGATCCACCAAAGGAATTTCAGAATGGAGTTTATAATTATACCACAGAAGTCTATTTCATTGGAAAATTAATAGCTGAAATAATTAGTGACAATCAAATAAATGTTTTCAAGTATCACGATTTACTTGAGAAGATGAATAGAAAAAATCCAGAGAATAGGATAGAGTCTTTTCTTCATGTGAGAAGGCAATTGTATTCAGGAGAGTTATTCAACCTGGACTTTACAGACTCTGAGAAGGCTATCTATCAAGGATTTGCTAATAATCTAATTGAGTCAATTAAGAAGGTGAATTATGATGCAAAGTATACTGACAAGAGTTTTGTTGAGAACCAATTGGAAGAGTGTTATAAAAACGTTCTGTTAGAGGATGTTTTGCCTGATGTTACAAAAGTTATTAGATGTTTTATAAAAGGAACTTATTACTATAAAAAACATCACAGTTTTCCAGTCAGTGCACTAAAAGAGTTCTTAACATTTTTCAAAAAATCGAATCAAGAAAAGAAGAATATAATTCTTAGTAACATTCAGACACGTTTAGATGCTTTGCCTAGATACTCTGAAGCTGATGAAATAGATGATGACTTACCATTTTAGATAATAATCATCATTAAAATAGTTATAAATCATATTCTTCTTTCAATTCTCCTAACCGTTTCTTTTCAAAAATTGAAAGGTATTGATAGTCAATAAAGCTTCTTAATCAGGACCGTTAATTCTAATAGGTTTGTAAGCTTACACCCAACTAGATGATTTCTCCGTGATGGTACACTATTCAAAAAGGGAAGATTGCCGCTTAGAAGCTAAATTTAATTTACAGTCTAATTTATATTTTTAGGTCATCTAATTGGTGAAACAACGATAACACAGAGGTTTTCTAAGAGTAGCAGGCTCATTTACACCGCAAGAATGGCATACACTTTCTTTGTAGTCTGGATTTTGAAAATCCATCCAAACTGAAAAGCAGTTTTGGCAATAAGGTCGTTCAAGGTTCCAAGGAATTTTATTTTGGCATCGAATACAATGCCCGTACTCACCGTTGCCCTGCATTTGATTATACTTTGGCCTAGAGTAAGATCGATTAGTTCCTATGAGTTCAGAGGAATCAATAATAGAAAAAGCTTCTTGCTTCGCTTTATTATACAAATTCTGATCATTGCCTCTCTGTATATACACTCCCATTTCTCGGTTATTTCTTTGAGAATAGGCATACATATTCATAGAACTAATCACCATGTTTTCCTCACTGAAATAGCATTTGGCATGAAGATTATGACAGTAGAGCAATTTTAGATTGGGGATCTCAGAAAATGCGTCAAACTCATCACCCTTTAGTCGTTTCTTACCAAAAACTATTGTGATATTTACACCTCGTCTTGAGGCTTCAACCATCCGATTATAAAAAGTTTCTGAAAGCTGGTAGTAAGGGGATATAAGTATAAGCTCATTTTTGGAGTAATTGATTATATCTTCTAGTCTTGATGAAATCCCTATTGTAGTTAAAAATTCGGCCATTGTTTGAGTATTAATTAATAAATTTTGGAGAATTTAGAATTAGGATATTGCAAATACAATAATATTTCTCCTTATAAAGTCATGTCAGTTAGAATGTGAAATGGTTAGCTATTCAGATGAAGAAGAAAACCTTAGCAGACATTGAGGTCAGAGATTCCATTCTATCTATAAACGTCCCAACTTGTACCAAGCCTTGCCATTTATTGTTAACGGGCAACATTTTGTTTATCTCAATATCTCATTAACTGTTTGCTTAACTGGATTTAGGCGATCAGCATGATTCCTGGCCCAAATAATCCAAGCTTTAAATTTTAGTTCCTCTTGTCTGGTTAGATCCAGTTGAGCTTGTTGGTTCTCTATTTCATCTATAAAATCATAGATATATTGTGATTTGGTAAAGGTAGTTGCTCGTTTTTCAAGTTTGTTTCGGCGTTGTTTTTCCTCATTTCGTTGCTCTTTTGCTGCCTCTTTAATTTCCCTCTTTTTCCTTTGCTTTCGGTGATATTCCTCTCGTTCTAAACGCCTCTTTTTTACTTGTTTCATGACCTGTTCAAGTTTTACAAAGAATTCACCTAATCGGTCTTCCAATTTTTTGGATTTTGTATCTGATAATACTTTTCCTGTTCGGTCGTAGGTTTCTCTAAATAGTGCTAATTGCAGTTCTCCTGTAGGTGTGTATTCATATTCAGGCCAATGTTGATCATTAGAAACCTCAGTTCTATTGCCTTTTTCTCTTAATTGAAAGTATACCTCGTCTTGACCGTCGCCAATTAACATCCAGTATGATTTATTTTTCCTTTTAGTCCTCAGGTTATAGCCTCGTTCTTCTATCTCTTTAAATAACGCGTCTAGTATTTGTAGACTTTTTTCAACGTTGTCTGGTCCGACAGAGAGATCTAATGGAGAACCACCTCTAATTCGGTTATAACGGTTAAGAGATGTTTTGTCAATGTTCTTGCGTGCCTGTTTAATCAAGGGGTGAGGCTGGGTTAACCTTTTAGAGACAGAAATTTCTTTAGCTGGTTTAGTTTGTTGTTTCTGCCTTCGATTCTCTTCACGAATTGTTAAAGTAAACGACTCCTTATCTGACTCAGGTAGCTCAGGTTTATTGACTTCTTTATCATGTCTCAGCTTTGCCCAATACCCTGCAGATGGTGTTGGTATGTCTAGCTCTTCACAAGCTTTGTAAAGTTTATGACTGCTTATCCCTAACTCTTCAGTTAAATGGGATACCGGCCTTTTCCAAACCTTTTCATAGAGTTCATTTCGTTCGAAAGTAATCTTCCTCATATGGACCTCCTTTATATCGATCAGTTATTGGATGGTCCCCAAATTCTAAGTGATCGAGATAATAATCAATATCTAAGCCGATATTTCATACGTTGCTGAAGGAGATCGGGCGTTAGAATGGAAATATGGAAGCCGTTTTTTATGGGTTTATTCACCGGGAAAAATATTTTTTTAAGAGGAGCTATTGCTTTTGAGTCAACTTGCCTCTCCAGCTATTTATAGTATTTAAAAAATCTTCTTGGTGTTGGCCTTCCACTATTATATAAGACTCTGGATTTTGGAAAAAGTCATTAATGTATTTGTCATTTCTTCTGCCCGTAACAAAATTCTTGAAGAGTATATTTGTCCATTTTTGCTTCATATGGATTGAATGTTTTCTAACATTCCATAACCAGTTAAGAAATGCAGTCACAATACTAAAAAGTGATTGAATACTGATATCTTCTTGTTTCAAAAATTCAAAAGCCGCTAAACTACAACTAGTGCTTAAATAACCTGACTGTTTACAGCCAATAGTTAAAGTCAAAGGATTTATTGGTAAAAAATTATAGTTAAGTTTTAGTAATCCTATTAAAGATGTGTGGTATTTTTCTTCCCCAATGGTATTATTATCTAAAACTCTTCTTAAAAAACCGCAGATTCCAAAGCTTTTTATATTAATATTATTCCCTATCAGTCTAATTGTTTGCTGGTCACTGTATAAATAACAATCAAGATGATTTGCTTCCTCTATAGCTTCAACATTCTCTTTCCCAATGAGGTCATTCAACTCATCATCTTGATTAAGATCTCCAAGTGCATCTTTTCGGCCAACAGATTTACCTATAAGCTCAACATTATTGCTCTTTCTAATGAAGCTAGTTATAGCATTAATATTGGTTTTAAATTGATTAATAGTTTGTTCTGGAATTACACTCGTTCCAATATTACCTCCAAGTGAATGCAATAATAATTCTCCATTCTCAGATCCTCTACTAAGGGATACTCTAGAATTGTTTAATACATCATATGTGGCTTGATTAACGTAAACTTCACTAAAACTTTCACTCAGTTTGTCAAGTAAATTCAGCTCTTGCAGAGTTAGAAGAGATACAAGATCAATAATAATATTTTCAGCCTCACTACCATACTGATATTGTCTTTCAAAATCTTGCTGCTGCCCACTGTTTGCCCAAATCTTAACTAGATTGTTTTGCTTGATAGTTTGATATAGCTTGTAAATATCTTTGTTCAGTGCTTTTGATAAGCTCGTTAGTGGTAATCTAAACTCGTCATACGTGTTAATTATTTTTTCAATTGAATCAGATGAAGGTAAGTGTTTAACTAACTTATCTTTTAAAGCTTCTAAATCATTAGTCGGCACCTGTATTTCTTTTAGGAAGAAATCTTCAGAGTCAGACTCTAATAAAACTTTCTTTGCTTCAAATGCAGCTTGGTAATATTTATCGCCTTTTTTTACAAGACTGGGCTTTGCCAGCGTTATATCTAAGTAAATCTGGAAATAATAAAAATAGGTTTTTAAAGTTGTAGAATCATTTTGAAGAGCTCTATAGGAATCTTCTAGTGCGTCTTCATAATTGCCAAGTTCTAATTGAGCATTGCTTATTAGAATTAAATTTTCATCTCCATCTTCAATTTTATTTCTAGTTGCTCTTAATAAATCTTCGGCATCTTCGACTTTTCCTTGACGGTATAAACAATTAATTAAATGTACTCTGTATTTAACTTTTGACTTTGATTGTTCAATTAGGGTACGGAGAGATTCTTCAGCTTTTGGAAAACTTTCATTTTCTAAATGAATAGTAGTTTTAAGTTCTAAAAACTGTTCTAACTCTTCATTGTGAATTGATATTACCTCTTCACATAATTTTAAACATTCCTTGTAATCCCCTTCTAGATAATAGCATAGGGCTAGTCTTCTTAAGTTTAAATCATTTTTATAAGGGGTAGAAATCTCCTGATATATTTTTCTAGCTTTAATTATTGAGTCTTTATCCCGTTCGTTGAATAAAACATCAGCTAATATTCTCTTATTTTTTACTTTTCTATAATCATCGTCATCTACTTCTATTGCATCTTCTAAGCAGTTAATCATCTCTTTATTTTTTCCAATCTCATCAAGTAGAATTGCTTTAGATATCTTGTACTCAGCAGATTTCCCAAAAGAATCCGCCATTTCATCCAGGAACTCTTCGGCTTTTCCAATTTCTATCTTTTTTATTAGAGATTTTACATAAAGAGGGAGTAAGCTTTTTTTCTCAAAATCTGGAGTATCTTTATCATCTAATATTTTTCGTAATTCCTTAGATATATCATTTTTTTGCTTTTGATTTATAAGTAGCTCAAACTTTAAATACTTTAAATCTTTGTTATCCCATTTATCAAGATATTTTTGGATATAGAATATGGCATCTTCGTTTAAATTATTGTCAAGTGCTGCATGTATCAGATTATAGAGTATCGATTTATTATCTGGTTGTTCTGAGTATGCCTCTTTTAGACATCGGTAACATTTAGAATTTAGGCCCAACCAGTGATAGAAGATGCCAAGTTTGGATTTTAACAATGCAGACTTTTCAGGTAATATCCCTTCATTTTCTTGAATCTTCTGCTCAATCTTTTCTGCCGTATTTCTTAATAAGTTAAATAACTCTTCACCTATTGGTTTACTCCTGTTTTGAAATTTACCTCCAATTATATCAGCATAGAATAGAATGTCATTGATACTTTCTTTATCAGTTGTATACTTCTGATAATACTTCTCTGCTTTTTCATAGTCTTGTGCTCTGTAGTAAAATCTAGAAATTAAAGAATGCTCATCAATTTCTTTTGCTATCTCGACGGCTGGCTCAACTTTACCTAACCCCGATAAAATTTGAGCTTTGTAGGATTTAAGCTCGTTGTTCTCAGCATCTTCTTTAAGTGCTTCATTAGCAACTTTTAACCCCTCTTTAAACTCATTTTCTATTAAGCATCTTAGTACGGAAAGTTCCTTTTTCTTCTTTTTATCTTCAGTAAAATTGATGGCCTGATCAAGATATGGCTTAGCTTTAACTTGAATATCTTGATCCTCTACATCCAGATATGTTTGAGCAATTATAAGGTTTGTCTTTGCTAAAGCTTCCCAGTTAGACTTATCTAAATCAGGAATATCATCTAAAAATTGTTTTGCTTTTTTTCTAACCTCATTAAGTTGGTCAGATTTCTTTAACTGCTCAATTTCTTCAATTTTATGATCGAGAAAGTTGCTAATTTTTTGATTATCAAAATATCCTGGAATCCTCTTTATCTCTTTTTCGATATTTTCCATCCTCTTATCAAAAGAACCTATGGTATCTTGAATTTCTGAAAGTTTTTTGAGGATCTCTTGAGACTCAAAGGAATAGACAGATTCTTTTAAATTTTGAAGATTGTTGAAAAAGCTGCCTAGAAATTTTTCAAAACGTTTCCTTTCAACATGATGAGTGATATATTTTTTATAGTTGAATTCATCAGCTAGGTCGTTTAAGTCTTCCTTTTGGAAATCATTTAGTAATATTTTATAAATGATTTTCCTATTTCGATCATCGTTTAAAACCATTCTAAGGTCAGAGCTTTCTACAGGATATTGATTCCTTGCCTTTGCCGCAGCTTTAGATATTAGCTCTTTAGCTTGTTCATTAATTTCAACATACCCTACTTTATCTTTGATTAACTCAGCTAATTGTGAATTTCTTGCCTTTCTCTTGAGATAATCTATGAAATCGGTTAATAAACCGGCTGAAATGATATTGGCAACATCCTTAGAAAAAGTACTAGAGCCGCCTCCGTCCATAAGTAGTGTTTTGTTAGGTTACTATTTAGGCTATCTCAATGATTTAGCTTGAACTTAGCAAGTAATAAATAGTTTTGAAATGCAAAATAGTAGCTAAACTTTGTAATTAGGCAAAAAGCCTGACTGGTTAGAACCAACTGAATAGCTCTTTAGCAAATTGTAGCTATTAGTTGATGGAATTAATGTGGGCTGGCTGCTCAAACTATTATTAGGATTGGAATACTTATACATATAAAGAGCTATTCCAAACCCGGCCATAGCGCCAATTCCTGCTCCCGTAGTGTTATTAGAAACAGCATGTCCGGTAATAGCACCCAACATGGCAATGATAGCTCCGATAACGGCGCGACTTTGCGGCGTGTCATGGTCAAGTGCTTTCTTTAGTACCAACGGTAGGGTAACCATCCCTGCGGGGCGGACATAGTCTTCTCCTTCTGGCAAGAGGGAATAGTTATTGATGATCTGTTCCGGCTTATTTGACCTTTTTTTACCCTTATTAGGGCTAATAGTTAGCTTATTAGGTGTTTCATCTATTGGATTTTGTCGTTTCGCCGGTAGTTGATCTTCTCCAGAGACCAAAAACGCAGGAACTTCATATCCTTTTATGCGACCGGTATCTGTTTCAACGGCCCATTCATATACAGGATATCCCCCGCAATTGTATCTCTTTTTCACAGCTTCAGAAAGAGAAGGCCCGGCAACATCTAACACTTCGGCTAACTGTTTCCCATTTAAGAATATAAAATTGTCTGTAAGAGAGGTATTATTAGTAGATTGGGTTTCCATAGTTATTCATCCTGGTTAAATAAATAGGCTAATAAGGCAACAATACCTCCGGTAAGAAGTGCACTTTTCAGTCCATTTATGAATTTTTGTTTTTGTTGTTCCCCCTCAACTGCATTTAATCTTTTTCTTAGCTGAATCATTGTAGCTAGAGCAAAATCATTCGGCTGGGCCGTCCCTCGTTCCCATTTAAGAACAGCTTGTGCGGTAACGCCAAAATAGCGACCAAATTTGGCTAAACTCCACCCTAATCGTTCTCGTAATTGGTTAATTTCTTGTGGTTCCATATAGATAGAACATACGAAAAATTCCGATAAAAATCATCTAAGTTGTTAACTAAGTTAATAAAATAACCTAAATTAGGCCTAATTAGGCTAATTAGGGTGAAGAATTAGGCCTATAAGAGCATTTTCTTATAACAATCATCCAATAGTAGCGAAGCGTTTAACAAACTACTGTATCCAAAATTCAATCAACATCAATATATAATAGGAGGACCTGGAATTTAAGATCAGTTTTGCAGAGTGGGGTTTTGGTAAGGAGGAGTACAACTACTTACCTATGCCAAATACTTATACCGGAAAGATATATATAAAAGTGATGCAGAGATAACAGATTCACCAACTCGTCCTTCATTAGAGACTTAGAAAATGTTATTTGAGGATTAGCAATCCTAAGAGGTTAATAATGCACAAGGGTCTATTTTAGGTGTCATTATTGTTGTTCTCAACTTAGCCCTGGTTATACCAACTCGAAGCACATATTTAGCGTGTTTAACTCCACTATTTAGATTATTTCCTCGAAGAATTCGGTCTGGATTTGATACAATTTTACCATTTGCTCTTCGTGGCCATCCTTCAAAAATAATCACTTCATCGAATTGCTTGCCCTTAGCCTTGTGTAAATTCATCACGATTATTCCTTTTTCAGGCTTCATTGAGGTTGCAAAATGTTCTCTAACAAAGGATTGTTGGACTATTTCAAGAGCATTTAAATATTCACTATTTTCTCTCCAATCTTCAGAAAGAGACTCTCTTAATCGTGTCCCACGGTTTAATAACCTGATATTTTTAGCTTCTCTCGCAACCTCCTGAAGTCTTTTATCCTTGCCATCCTCTAATTTATTGCGTACCAATAACCAATCTTTTTCTGGGTTCCCGGTGAACTTAAGGTTACGACAATCCTCATAAACGTCTTTAATAGATCTAATTATACTTCGTTTAGATATATCTTTGTTTTGATTCCATTTTTCAACTGCATCATCATATCTTTTTTTAATCTGTTTTGATGTATTAATATCAGTTTTAGTTGGTGAGTCGCCACCTTTCCCTTGATAGAATTTTATTAAGTGATGGACAAATTCTTGAAAATCATACTTAGCCTTCGGTGGTTGCAGTAAGAATGAAATTATTTCTACCGCAAGAATTGCACCTTCCATCTCAACAGCAGTACTATGGGGTATGGAGGGAAAATTCGACTGTTCTTTTCTCAAAACATCCGATACAGTTCTCATCATTTTTTTAGTGGGAACGAGTATAGCTAATGACCAGTCCCTTGTTCCAGATTTAATTAACTTTTTCCACCGTTTAATTACTTCAAGTTTTAGCCTGTAATAGGCTTGATTCTTATTTGCCGGATATCCAATTAGATGAACTCCTTTGTAAGATGAATCAAAACTTCCTTTTACTACATGATTGCCAAACTTTAAAATATCCTGACCTTTACTACGAAAATTATGGTGGCTTAAATCGAACTCTAAAGGGTTAAATGTATTTTTGAAGTGGTCTATTCTTTCTGGATCGGCACCAATGAAATCGTAAATACGTTGTTCTGGATCTGCTAAGGCAATTAGGGTACTTGTTGAACCAATTTTTTTTATGATTGACCACTGCTCACTATTAGTATCTTGAAACTCATCAATGATTATAAAAGGAAATGCATTCGTAATTAGCTCTCTAATCTTATGGCTATTTGAGATTAATTGATCTACGAAGAAAGCAAATAGATCAAATGCAATTCTCCCTTCCTCTTGAGCAATCCTTATTAATTTCGATTTTTCTTTCTTGTTTTTCTCTTCTAATTCTGAATCTGACAGGTTCTTTTTACTTTCATATTTATTCCTTATATCTGATAAAGCAACGGCCTCTAATGGAGGGGTTAGAATTGACAATTCTCTTGGAAGATTTAGCAAGTATCCATGTGCTTTGATAATTCTCCAAAAGAAAGAGTGAAATGTGTCTACATCTATATACCTTTTTGATTCTAAAGCGATGGATGCATTTTCATTTATAGAATCTATAACGCGAGAAACTGTTGCTCGTGCAAAACTGAGAAATAATACCTTTTGTTCGGGTTTTAGTACTGAAGAAACAAGCTTATCTGCTTTTAAAATAGATATAGTGGTTTTCCCTGACCCAGGGCCTCCTGTAATCAAGAGATGTCCATCTGATTCTAAAATTTTTTCTTGCTCTTTAGAAAGCTGAAACAAGTTTACTCCTCTTCATGAGTTGAGTCTGAACGGTTTTCAGTATCAGCTGACTCTTCTTTTCGGTTATATCCACATATTTCTTTCAATTCGATACATGTCTCTTTTATCCATGCTGGGATTTCATCCTCACTACACTGAGAAAGGAAGTCAGCTATACCCCAATTCCCCTTAGACCATTTAAAATATTCAAACAATGAATTATATGGGTCTTCCTTTGGATTTGGGAATTCCTGTAATAGATGAGGTGGCCAGTCCAGTAAATCTATAAATCTTTCAATTGCTTCGGTAGTTGTATTATTGAGGACTAAATCCTCAAAGCCATCCTCTTGATGCATGAAAAGTTGGTCGACTCCTTCTTCGATTTCATTTTTGCTTTCTTGATCTTGCTTATCACAAACTGCATATACTTCTTTACCTAATTCGCTATATAGATTGGCTAAATCAGCGATTTGAGTTTCTGATCCTGCATCAACAACACAAATTCCAAGAGCTTCAAGTGATGAGTAAGTATCAGAATTAAGTTCGGAAAGTCTACGAGCAACTGCAGGTAAGGCTGTTGCTTCTGTAGCTCCTTCAGCAATTAATAATCGCCTTGACAGGAGACCTTCACAAAATCGAGTTCTAAACTCTTGCCTGTAGCGCTTGTGTTTTACACTATCAGGTAAATTAATAAAAGATTGGTTTAGCTTACCACTCTCATCCCTATTTAGAACCATTGTTTCACTTAATTCAAACTCTTCAAGTACATATGGTGAATGAGAAGTGAATATAGATTGTGAAGAAAGATTTCGAATTTCATGTATTATTCTTTTTTGGGCATATGGAGGAAGTGCGGTTTCAGGCTCTTCCATTGCAAAAATAACATTTCTTTTATCTTCAGCGATCATAGACAGCATAGCAAGTACAAGCACATTTATTGTACCTGTACCTTGCATGTAAAAAGGTGCAGCATGTTCGCCTTCTCCAGTGGCCATAAAGGCTGTTATTGTTTTACGTAAGTGTTCCCTTGTTAATTTTGAAACTTTAAGATGTGGAGTAGCCCCCCATTCACGGGGAACATATTTTTTTACTGTATTTTCAATACTCTCCAATATGCCAGAAATACCAACTTCAGGGTTGCTAGCCACATTGTAAGAGCTGACCTCATCAAGTGCATTTTCCCACATTTGAGGTCTTATCTCTTTTATGTTTAGGATAATGTCAAGCAAACTACCTTGCTCTAAGCTTAATGCTCTGGAACCTGTTCTTAAAGAGCGCAAATATAAAAAACCACAAATCTGTTTGTCTTTTCTGGTAAAGTGTTGTGGCCTGTCACTTTCAGCCAAACTTCTTGAAAAGTATGTTTGGGCCGTAAAGTCATCAATTTCAGGATCATATTGTCCAATGAATGTGATCCTTAGAGCTTCTGTAATTTCATCTTTATCAATTGATTCCGGTGGTGATTCAATATGGAAAGAATTATCTGTTTGATTCCACCATTCAACATAGTCAATGAATCTTCGCCTTTGTTCAGCTGTCAAATTTGTTATGGTGACTTCAATTTTTATTTCAGGGTTTTCTCCATCATCTGACAAGTAATTCCCTTTATAAAAATCATGCTCATTGATAGCAGGCCAACTATTTAGTCTATTAGGGCCAAGGGCAAGGTTTAACGCCTCAAGTAATGTGGATTTTCCAGTGTTATTATCTCCAATTAAAGCAGCATGAGTTGGTAAGGTTAACTGACATTTTTTAATACCACGGAAGTGTTCAATTTTTAATTGACTGACCTTCATATGTAACCTCTCTTAAGTGTGTTAGAATGATATGAAAAAAATTTAGGAACCAGTCTAATCGGGAATTTGCCAAACGTGCCTTTATATTATTTACATTTAAGAATTGCTCTAATTTAAAATGCTCGAATTAGATTACAAAAGTAGAGAGGAATAGGAGATAATGTTCAATGCTGAGAATAGCCCTGAAGATCCGGGGCAACTCGCACAAAGATTTACGTATTATGGGCTTAATAACAGAAGAATCCTCAGGCAGGCGTGGCAGCTTGTTACCCAAATGTTACCCAAATTTGAATATTCCCTTCTGAATTTGACCAAATATTAAAAATAAAAAGCCCATAACTCTTTGAGAGTCATGGGCTTAAAGGAAGTACGCCCGAAAGGATTCGAACCCTTAACCTTCTGATCCGAAGCCAGTCCGATATATTCCTGTGCGCGAAACAGGGCGAGATTTTGGAATTTTATGTAGTACTTTTTGTAGTACCGAGGAGGAAAATTGGGAAAAGGTTTCCCGAAAATTATAAAGTTAATAAACCGAATAGAAATTATGTCCAGCACCTTACCCCGCGTAATTTCATAAATTGTTTTTTAACCATTTAGAACCACTTTCGTTAAAGCCAGTCCAAGCAGCTTCTCCAGAAAGCTTGGTTACGAGTAGTTCATCGTTTGAGTCAATATACTTTTCCAAGATGTTTCTTAGCGATGCTGCTATAAATTTTGTTTTTCTTAGCCAAGTTGAATCTAAATAAGCCCGATTCTCTACTTTTAACCGGTACATAAATTGGGAGGGTGTCAATTCTGTTCAGATGTTTCTTTATTCTGTACTGCAAATGTAGTGTTTGTAAGTTCCAGGCTACCATTCCACAAGTCTTTTTGAAAACTCTTGTTATAAGAATCAACTGATGTTTTAACCACTTTCCCGTCCGAGAAATAAATTCCTTTCAAGTTCTTGAAATTTTCTGAATATGCAAGGTTTGCTAAATTTCTTCCCGCTTGGGCTGGTGTATGTATATTGCTTTTGAATAAGGTCAAAACAGGGAAGACATTTTTCCATAAAAATCGCAAAACAGGTGTGTACGTTCTAGCAAGTCCTGTACCCGGGGTCAATCCTGGGTCATAAGCATTTACTCTGATATTTGTGTGCTTTAATCGCTCTTGTAATTCGTATGTCGTCATTATGTTGCACAATTTTGACGTGGAATACCTTCTTTGTCCTATAATATGTTGTTTTTCAGAATTTTCTTTTGGGTAAGCAAGTTCTCGAGCACTTGTATAAATAGGGGGTTCTATGGGTGTTTTTAATGCAGGGTCGTGAGTCTCGCTGGATGTGAATGTTATATGTCCGTCATTTTTCATAAAGGGCAGTACTTGCATTGTCAAAGCAAATGCTCCGAGATGATTTACACCAAATGTCTGTTCAAATCCGTCTGCGGTATATTGCGTTTCGCCAATATTTTGTACTCCTGCATTGTTTATTAAGATGGAAATGGAAAGGCGATTTTCTTTGGATAATTTCTCTGAAAATTGGCGGATGGATTGTAATGATGCCAAATCCAATTCCAAACATATCAGGTTTTTGTGACCTGTCTTGCCTTTTATTTTTTCAACCACTTCTTTTCCTGCTTTTATATTTCTGGCAGGAATAATGATTTGTTCGTTTTTGGCAATTCGAGCCATTTGTAAAGCACATTCAAAACCAATTCCACTGGTTGCTCCGGTAATAATTATTGAATCCATATTTTTTTTGCTTTTTATTTAAATGATGAAGTAAAGTTCAGCACTTCAAAAGCAAAAACTTTTGCCATTTGACAAATAATGAATTCAGATACTTTTCCTAATTCTACTTAATGATGATTGCGTGATTCCTAAGTAGGATGCGAGATAGGAAAGTGGAACTCTATTTGCTAAATTCGGAAATTTCTCTAAAAAATTTAGATACCTTGTCGTGGCATCTTCGGCTAACATTGGGCTTAGTTTATTTACTTTTTCAACCAATGCCTTTTCAGTTATTTTGTTGATAATCCCGTCCCATTGAATGATAGTAGCTGATAAATTATTGAGTGATTCTGTAGAAAAAACAAGCAGTGTACAATCTGTTACAGCCTGTACATATTCTGAAGATGGGATTTTTTGATTGAAGCTGTTTATGTCTACTGCAAAATTGTTTTCATCCACAAAGTATTTGGTGATTTCGTCTCCTTCGCTGTTGTAATAACATACCCGAAGGATGCCTTCTTCAATAAATGCTACTTGTTTTGGCACTTTCCCTGCTTCAGAAAAATATTCACCTTTTTTCAACTCCAATACTTTTACTTTACTTTTTATCAAGTCAATTTGTTGCTGATTTAGCTGCCCAAATTCAAGTAGATAATTTACTAATTTGTCCATAGGTACAAAGATTGGCATTGCAGTTCTTTCAAAATTTGTCAATTGACAAAAAGTTGATTTGTAATTGCTATAGTTAGTTTAATAGGAATTTAACAGTAACATAATCATGGTTTAGTTAGTTAAACGACTGTCTGAATTTTGAAGGTGAAAGATCCGTTTTATCTTTGAAGAGCTTGCTGAACGACTGGGAATGCTCAAAGCCTAATTCGTAGGCGATTTCGCTGACAGATAATTCGGTAGTTGATAGCTTTTCTTTCGCCTTTTCAATGAGTTTATTATGGATGTGCTGCTGGGTGTTTTGCCCGGTTAAAGAACGCAGCATATCGCTCAGGTAGCCAGGGGAAATATTCAGACACTCTGCAATATATTGAACACTCGGAATGCCCTGGCTCATCGGTTTTTTATCATCAAAATATTCATCGAGTATCTCTTCCAGTTCTTGCAGCATCGTACTGTTTACAGCCTTTCGTGTAATGAACTGCCGTTTATAAAAACGATTGGCATAGTTCAGCAGCAACTCAATTTGGGAAATAATCACGTCCTGGCTTAATTCATCAATGCGGCTGTTTAACTCATCTTCGATATTCCTGAAAATAGACGTAATGACTTCTTTTTCCTTATCTGACAAATGCAAGGCCTCGTTAGTGGTATAAGAAAAATAGTTGTATTCCTTGATCTTTTTTGCCAAAGGATAATTCAACAAAAAGTCAGGATGCATCAATAGCGTTATTTGTCGATTGATACACTCATTTTCATTTGTACTATTTGCATGTTCACTGCTGCCTATAATTTGATTGGGAGCAGCGAACAACATTCCTCCGTCATTAAAATCAAAATTGGTCTGCCCATATTTCAATGTGCCACCCAAGTTAGGTCGGTATGATATTTTATAAAAATTCAACACATGGCGATGCCTGGGAGCTTGTATATTCAATGGCTTGTCTATGCCATTGATCAGCGCAATCAATGGATGCTGGGGAGCCGGGAAACCTGATGCCCTTAATGCATCTGACAGCGAGTTAAACTTCTGCGGGGCATATTCTTTTTTTCCATTTGTCATAATCGTTTAAGTTGCCTGAAGTATTTATCTGATCTTTATGAGAGTAAAGCCTATAGGGACTATTTCTTAAGATAACTCATAATAGCTTTACTTCAATTACCAAAAGCATTAACTGACAACGGATACAGTATTACAAATATCGGTTGCCGGTGATGAAAAAATTATCCTTGTGCCGCATTGGAAACAGCTTCCCATTCTTCCCATGTTTTTAGTCGTTGTGCATAAGCCTCCCGGATTTCCAGTAGATTATGGCTGCCTAAAAATAAGCGTAACGGAGGATTTTGCGCATCTACCACTTTAAAAATAGCTTCTGGTGTGGCTTTCGGGGCGCCCTGTTCCGTGTTTTTTATACGCTCGAATATTTGTTGCTTGGAATCATCATATACCTCCATGCCCTCTGCAAAATCCAGGGATTGCTGGCTGCCGAATTCGGTAGCATAGGCGCCCGGTTCTATGATGGTGACATCAATTCCAAACTGTTTTACTTCAGCCGCCAGACTTTCGTGGATGGCTTCAAAAGCCCATTTGGAAGAACAGTAATATCCAATCACCGGGTATGCTAGATGACCAAGACCGCTCGATGTACCTAAAATATGTCCTTTCCTTTGTTTACGTAACAAAGGCAATGCGGCCTGGATAACAGCAACCGGGCCCAATACATTCGTTTCAAAGAGAGCGCGAATGTCATCGGCACTGGCTTCCTCAATGGTTCCCACAAGGGAATATCCCGCATTGTTGAAAACAATATCCAACCTGCCGAAATGAGCGTAAGCTGCTTTCACGGCAGACTTCACCTGATTGGGTTGAGTTACGTCCAGTTTCAGGGTTAACACTTTTCCCGGGTATTTTTCTTTCAGGTCAGCAATACTTTCCAGCCTTCGGGCTGTTGCCGCTACCTTATCACCGCGTTTCAATGCCGCTTCCGTCCAGATACGCCCGAACCCACGGGATGAACCGGTTATAAACCATACTTTTTCAGCATATGCGCTATTCTCATTTTGATCTGTCATAATGAAATCCTCTTTAATTTTAGATTGAACGACTAAAAAATAAAGAGTGGAATTGTTATGCACGTAGCCTAATTGGGGAGTCTTGTAGTCAAAATGAGGAAAGAGTATCGCTATTAGAATATTCTTTACTTAGAATTTCCATGACATGGAAGTATCAGTCGGATAAAATATTATTCAGTGACGAACCCCTAAGCCCTATAACAACATTGCGCATAAGGGGCGTGCAAAATGACGATGAATTTGTTTTAAAATGTACTACGGAAACTGACTAAATTAAAATTGGCAGCCAACGGCAAGGCACCTCCCACTTAACGCGGGTTATACGTTTTTTTCGTTATGAATTGCAATTAAGTTACTCTGAAGGAGTATAAAATAGTGAATTTTAAAAAAGCTAATAAGCTTAAGTTAAGAAGCATACTGTTTACACTAACAATTAATATAATAGCGATTCAGGTTAACACCTAAACCGCTATTATATTATACCTACCTGTGCGCTGTCTTTATTCATTTACCAGGGACATTCCCCTGGTTTATTGTATTCTTCGCTGAAGAACTTGCCAGTAGGGCCATTTTGGTCAATTAATGCATATTTTATAATGCGTTTTCCCGCTTCTTCAACCTCACCTCCGTTATAATTTGTGAAATCAGTTTTGGTATAACCAGGGCACACTGCATTTATTCTGAAAGCCGTATCCCGCAACTCATAAGCCAAATGAACTGTGTACATATTCAGGGCCGATTTGGACGAAGCGTAAGCCGCTAATTTTACATCGTCATAGGCTTGCCAATTGGGATCGCTTTGAAGCGTGAGGGAACCCACATTTGACGTTACGTTTACAATTCTTGGTTCTGGCGATTTCTTCAATAAATCAATAAACGTCTGTGTGACCCGTACAACCCCATATAAATTGACCTCAAATACGTCTTTGAAACTATCAATGCTTGTTTCGAGTGCATGTTGCGGTACCATTCCGCTGATACCGGCATTGTTTATCAGGACATCCAAATGTGCCTGTTCTTTTTCAATAGTGGTTTTGGCAGATACAATAGTTTTAGGCTTTGTTATATCTAATGTAACAGCCTTGATATTTTGTACCCCCTGGTCATTCAGTTCTTTTATGACAGCCTCTCCTTTTTTAATATCGCGGCTTCCCAGATAAACAAACAGTCCTTTTTTTGAAAGCTGTTTTGCTGTTTCCAACCCGATACCTCGGTTTGCTCCTGTAATTAATACTGATTTCATTGCTATTCATCGGTTTTGTTAAAATTTGATGAGATAGCAAACGTAATAAAGATTCAAATGAAACCAGTTACCATATGATAAAAAGGTACTCTATCGGATATTTTTTCTTATCCTACTCAATGATTGTTGCGTAACTCCTATGTAAGAGGCGATATAAGCTAATGGAATACGATTAGTAAGCAATGGATATGCTTCCATAAATTCCATATAACGTGTTGTGGCATCCTGCGAAATTTCCGGGCTTTTTCTTAGTTTTTGGATTAAACACTTTTGATACATTTTATCCATGATTTGGTCGAAGCCAACAATGGTATCAGAAATTTCTTCCCAATTGGACTTGGAAAAAACAATAAGTTTGCAATCGGTAACAGCTTGCAGGTATTCGGAAGACGCTGTATTTGCCTTAAAATTAAGATAATCCACCATTAAATTGTTTTCATCAAGAAAATGACGGGTAATTTCTTCGCCTTTGTTATTGTAATAGCAGATCCGCAACACCCCTTCAACAATAAAACCGACTTGCCTTGGGATTTTTCCTGCTTTTGAAAAATAATCACCCTTGTGAAGTTTTAAATAAGTGCCATTCTTGGTGATTAAATCTATCTGTTGCTTGTTTAGATCACCAAACTGTAAAACGTATTCTATAAACCTTTCCATCAATACTTTGAAATTTAAACTAACTTTTTCCAATCCAACCCAAATGAGTGTTTTTAAAGTTATCATTAAACTTCAGTCCGTATCCAAAAATTCTATCCATCGCTGAATGTCCAAATAAAATTATACCTACTAAAGTATATACTGGATTATTAAGCCAAATCCCTAAACTCAAAATGATAATTGCCACCAACTTGTGATGGAAAAAGTTGTACATCCAAGCCCCTACTTTAGTATTAACCAAATAACCGATCATTGATAAATCAGGTAGTAGAATACAAACAGGGAACACCCACCAATTATACTCTAGTTGACTAAACAAAATAATTGAAAGAACAAACTGTCCCAATTCTTCCAGTTTGACAAGATTTGCTAATCCATTTGTCATCTCTATATTTATTTAAGGAATGTGAAGTTGTAAGAATTTAATTCAAAACTTCCTTCACAAAATTTGTTATTTATATGATTTACTTTACAACAGTTGCCTCAAGCTCAACTTTTAAGGTTTCAAACAGACTGACCACTTCTAACACTGTCGAAGATTGTTGCATCTCATGCTTTTCAACCCAACTTTGAAAAATATTAAAATGGGGCCATAGCTCTTCAGTTGAAGTAGTGTAAATATTGAGACGAACGATGTTTTTACAATCATAGCCTGCTTCCGTAATTACCTTCTCCAGATTACCAATAGCCAATTCCAATTGGGTTTTCATGCCTGCAGTGCTTGATTTACCTTCATCATCAATAGCGGTTTGTCCTGAAACATAAAGGGTCCCTGTCGCATTTTTAACCTCTACAGCTTGAACATAATTTCTGGCATCCTGCCATTTCCATGGGTTAGTTATTTGCTTTTCCATTTTCATTTTATTTTGTGCATGGACTCCGGTAATTGTCATAATTATCAAAGCCGTAAGCGTGAACCTAATCATTTGTTTAAAATTTTATTATGCAACAAATTTAGTGGTTGTAGAAGAGAACCTCCCGTGACATTTATCACTTTTACAACAAAGGGTGTGTGACTTACATCACAAATTACTTGTACAGGCGGCTTAGTGTTTCTCTTGAAACTCCTAAATAAGAGGCTAGTTGAGATTTAGAAACACGTTGGAAAAGGGTTGGATATCGTTTGAGCAGATGTTCATACCTCTCTTGAGCACTATGTGTTATTAAAGATATGATACGTTGTTGCGAACCAATGTAGCCTCGATTAGCTTTTTCTAGAAAAAAGTGTTCCATCTTTTGAAGACCGGTACATAAAGATTTGTAATTCTTTAATGTTAAACAATAAACTCTGGTATGTTCAATGCATTGCAAGGACATAGTGGCCTTTGAATTGGAATAGAATGCCAGAAAGTCACTCTCCCACCAGTCTTCCATAGCAAATGAAACAATGTATTCCTTCCCTTCATCATCGATATGGATCAATTTCAAAAGCCCGGAGACTACGAAGAAAGCATGTGGAACAAGTTCTCCTTTCCTAATAAGTAAATCTCCCTTTTTAGCTTCCCTTTCGGTAAAATGACTTAGTACGAAGGTATATTCATCGTCAGTAAGTGAGATTACTTTATTTATATGGTTTTTCAATGCAATCGTCATATGCTGTGAAAGATGAAGATTATATTCTAAATTCTATCAATAATAAATAAAAATTTTCATATTCACTTTATTCTTTTATAAATGGAAAATAACGACTTTGCCATTTACAAAAACTATTTACAAGATAAAACCGATATTTCTGACAAAGAATTGTGTAAAGCCTAAAAAAGACTTCGAAATAAATTCGAAGTCTTAAAATTCATGTTAAGATTTGCCTAAATATGTAACATTGGGACAATTTAATATATTAAATTCTTGCAAGCTGTTTAGAATTTACTCTATAAATAATGCCTCTCGCAACACGGCTGCAGCCTGTGTCAATGCTTCCTGCACACCCGGAATGTGTGATAATGGATTCAACATTCCATAATCGTGTATCATTCCTTTATACACGGTAATAGTGGTTGGTACACCCGCTTCATCCAGCTTACGTCCATAGGCAATGCCTTCATCATAAAGAATGTCGTTTTCGGCCACCTGAATTAATGCAGGGGGTAATCCGCTTAACTCTTCCAAAGAAGCATTTATTGGTGAAACATACTTTTGCTTTCGCTCTTCAGGATTGGTAATGTACATATCCCACATCCATTTCATTATAGGCGTAGTTAAAAATCTGCCCTCCGCATATTTATTGTAAGATGGACGACTCATGTCAGAGTCAACAAGCGGCCATAACAAGAGTTGAAAAGCTATTTTTGGTCCATTTTTATCTTTGGCCATTAAACTTACGACAGTGGACATATTTCCTCCAACACTATTTCCGGCAACGGCCAATCGCGAACCATCTACTCTAATATCCTTTCCATTTTCGGATACCCATTTTGTAGCAGCATAAGCTTGATTAATAGCCACTGGGAATTGTGCATCCGGTGTAGGAGTGTAATCTGGAAAGACAGCCGCCGCACCGCTTTTCACGACCAGATCCCTTACCAAACGTCTGTGTGTCGGATAATCTCCCAAGATCCATCCACCACCGTGAAAGAACATAAATACAGGAAGATTGTCCTTAGCACCTTTTGGCTTCACAATGTGAATGGTAATTGTTTGACCATCTTGTGTGATGGTTCGTTCTGATTCTTCTATATCGCTGTAATCGTATGAAACCGAATTTTGAGCACCAACTAGAACCTGACGTGCATCTTTGGGAGCTAATGTTTGTAAAGCAGGCCCATCACTGCTGTTCAAGGCTTTTAAGAAGACCCGAGTTTCTTTTGAAATGTACGGATCTTTTTCTCCTGGACTTATTTGTGCCATAATATTTGTATTTAATAATCTATTGTGTTTCATCTTTTTATAATTGAGGTTTATTGTCATATCCGGCTTGATTACCCGGGGTTTTTTCTATTTAGCAAATTTAGCGATTTTAAAAGCACCTATGCTGTGACATATATCACTTTTAAAGCAAAGGAGTGTGACTTACATCACAAAATCCTGGAAGGCCGGTCATAGTGCTTGTTTGAAGCTCTCCATATATAGAACTGGCTCTTATATTTATCCGGAAAGCTAGTCAGTGAGGAAAGAGACCGGGAGCTGTTTGACCTGCCTGAGCTACGGACATTAGAGTATCTGAAATAGGAAATAAGAAAGGTGAAAACGGAGGACTGAGATTGGAGATTTGCTGTAAAAGGCAATAGACAAAATGAAAGAATTAGAGGCAAACAGGTTAGTAGGGTTTGCTCCTATCTGAGGTTGCAGGCTATTATATGAAATGACTTAACTTATAATGATTCAAGTTGTCTCCTATTAATTTTATTTTTGACCTGCTCTCACCCTAAAAGGAGTAGGTTGAAAAGAAAATTATGACTTTAACCATAATTCATTGTTGTGGGCAGTGTTATCATTCTTTTTTACATTTAATCAGATACATAGGCTGATTTTCATCTACTTCTGTGATTTCAAAAAGTCCGAATTTTTCAAACTCCGCATTGACCGATTCTTGATCGTAGAAGAATATTTTAGCTCCTTTATGAAACTCGTAACGGTCTTTACTTATAAGTTCACCTTTTCCAAAATTCGGTGCTTCTTTAGTTATGGCTGTAAAAACCATATAACCGTTTTTGGTCAGTTGGTTATAGCAGTCATGGATTAGTTTTTTTCTTTCTTGGTTGTCCAATAAATGAATGAGACCATAACAAAAAATTCCTTCATACTTTTTGTTGTCGAAAGGCATTTCACTTACATCACCGTGATATATCTTTAGCCTGTTTCCAAAATGCTCACGAGCTAAATCAATAGCCGTCTCAGAAACCTCAATTCCGGTGACATCCATGCCCTTATCAGTAAAGGGCTGTGCATTCCTTCCATACCCGAATCCGGGTATCAGCACCTTGTTGAGCCCATGTTTTTGAAACAGTTTGGCGGTTGAAAGGGCTGACTCTGCAGGGTCAAATCCCCACATAGCCTGTTTTTCCTGAAAACTTGATTCCCAAAATTCTGACATAGCTTCTCCGTTTAAGAACAGACTTTATCTTCCAGTATATCACATTCAAAGCCAGCTTGACTGACCATCGCCATAATATCCTGTGGTCTGACTTTCTCTCCCTCAACTCTGAGAATGCTATGATCACATGGATAATTTGATACCGCACTTTCTATATCAAAACTAAGTTGTAATTCAGGATTATGGTGCGTAATTGCACTCATTATATCACTGGCTTCGTACTGGTTTGGAATGTTTGTTGTAAAAATTATGACCATTGTTTTTTTTATTTGTATTAAAATTCTTCATTCGTCAGCTCTGTGTTCACCATAGCGCCTGCCACATTTCCGGTATAAACTGCCGTTGCAATGGAACGCATCATGGAGCTATTGTCTCCACAGGCAAAAACACCACTCACATTTGTCTTTTGGAAATTGTCTGTTTCAAGAAAACCCTGATCTGTTAGTTTACATCCTAATGATTCAGGGATGCTGGAATGTTGTGTGAATGGAAGTGATGCATAAATACCTGTGAATGGCTCCTTATCTCCATTATTAAAGATCGCATGGCTGAGTTGTCCCTTGTTATGTTCTATTTCTGCAATCTCTTTTTCAATGATATCGATATTATGAGCGGAAAGCTTTTCAAGTTGTTCAGCCTCAAAATCTGCTTTTCCGGATGTCAGAATAGTCAGGTCATCGGTTAGGTTATTCACTAGCGAAGCCAGATGATAAGCCTTTTCTCCATTGGCAAGGATGCCCGTTTTTTTCCCTTTGAACTCATAGCCATGGCAATAGGGACAATGAATAACCGAAATTCCCCAGCAGTCGGCAAAGCCCGGGATGTCGGGCATGGTATCCGTTATCCCAGTAGCAAAGATCAATTTCTTTGCTACAAACTCTTTTCCGGATTGGGTGGTGACCACAAAACCGGTCCGTATTTTTTCTCCATGCACCGCAAGATCTTCCAAAAACTGCACTGTATCATACTTTAATACTTGTGATCTTGCTTTTAAGGCTATGTCTTTGGGTTTGTCACCGTCGTGGGGGATGAAATTATGAGAATGGGGAGTTTGCCGGTTACACGGGGTGCCGCTGTCGATGATCAATACAGATCGCAGGGAACGGCCTAGGGCCATTGCAGCAGAAAGACCGGAATAACTGCCGCCCACAATGATCACATCAAATTTTTTATGATTGGTCATAGTAAAGCTTGTAAAGAATGAAGGAAAAGACTGCCGGAACAGACAGACCATTTCCAGAACTTATTTATTGCAACATTGTTGCATTAGTGCTTGGTTAATATGCTGCTTTTTTTGTATTATTGCAACACGGTTGCAATAAGTATTATGAAAAGAAGAAAAACACAATCAAAAACGGAAATTCTTGAAGCCTTAAAGGCATCTGGCGGGGCCATGAGTCATGATATGATTCAGGCTGCGGTAAGCTCAGACATTGACAGGACCACCATTTATCGCGTGCTGAATCGGTATTGTGAAGATGGAAAAGTACATCGGGTGGTGTGTGATGATGGCAAGCAATACTTTGCGGTGTGTGAGAATTGTGGGGAGAAGAAGGAAATACATTCCCACAATCACATTCACTTCAGATGCCTTAGTTGTGGTAAAGTAGAATGCCTAGAAAGAGAGCTTTCTGTACCGCTTCCTGAGGGATATGAACCGATTGTACACAATCTGGTTATATCCGGGTTTTGCAGCGATTGTTCGGCTGAATAGGTAACCATTGCTAAGTTTATTGAATTACTGGGATCTATGAAAATAGATGGCGCCATATAACGACATCCTATGTTTAAAGCACTTGGTATTGACTGATATTTTTAATTAGCAGACATTCCTTCAACCAGAAGGTTGGTGGCGGGCAGGGAACCAGTAAGACGACATTGAGCCATAGAGCTCGAGCGCAATGATTGCCCTGCCCATTTGCCACCACTCGTGTAACCACGGACAGTTCAGTAGGCTTCGAGCCAGTATGCAGGATGGATTTGGACACGGAAACCTTCTTTACTTCAAATAAAATATACAAAGTGATGAACACTATTGGTATAGATATTTCCAAAGAATGGTTTGACTGCCTTTGCTCGGCCCGGAAACTTGCTGGTCAATTTCCTAATAACCCAACCGGATGGAAGCAGTTAAGCGAATGGATTGAAGGCGATCCCCTAGTGGTGCTGGAAGCCTCCGGCCCTTATTATCTGGGATTGGCCAGTTATTTATATGAGCAGGGCATAAACGTAAGTGTCGTAAATCCACTGGTTATCCGACGCTACGGACAGATGAAGCTGACCCGAACCAAAACAGACGCCAAGGATGCTGGGTTAATTGCTCAGTATGGCATAGATCAGCAACCGGACCGGTGGATTCCTCCCTCTGAAGCCCGACAAGGCCTGAAAAAGCTCATGAGCATGCGGGAGGGGCTGCTGCGACAGAAAGCCATTCTCACTGGCCAGGCCGAGGCATTTAGCCAAAATAAGGATGTTGAGCCCATGGTAAATGAGCTTAACCGGAAGATGCAAAAAGAATTAGACCATCAATATTGCTCGTATTGATCGTCGCATGGATACATTGGCTGAGGAGCATTACCAGCAGGTTATGGAAGCGCTTTTGACGATCCCTGGTATTGGCAAGAAAACAGCTATCGAATTAGTAGCGGTTACCGATGGATTTCGTCGCTTTGATAGCGCCAGAAAACTGGCCAGCTACGTGGGCATTTGCCCGCGGATCTGGGAATCTGGTTCATCGGTGAAAGGACGCGGAAGTATTAGCAAGTTGGGCTGTCCACAACTACGGAAGCTGTTGTACATGTGCAGTTGGTCCGCTAAACGCAGCAACCCAGCCTGTAGGAAAATGTATAATCGATTGAAGAAAAGAGGAAAACCAGAAAAAGTGATTAAGGTAGCCATTGCTCATAAACTGCTTCGACAGGCATTTGCTGTTGGTAGTAAGCGTGAGCCCTTTACAGTAAAAAAAGCGTTAGCTGCTTGATTTTTAACACAGTTCATTGCGCATAACCAACAGACACCGGAATGTCGAATGAGTTTTAAAATGATAGACTAACTAATAAATGAAAGGGAGGCAACCGGGTGTGAGGCCTGTCCGCTTATAGCGTTTGATCTTTACAAAAAGGACGTCCCCACCTAGATTGTAGTTTCACACTAACAAACTAAGGAGGACGTCATGATTCACGTAGAAATCAATTTGATTTAACCCTCATACTTGTGAAATTCAGTAATTGTTAAATAGTATCCGTCTGGGTCTCTAAGTGAAAATTCCTTTTTCGTTGAGTTTGGATTTGAGTGAATTTCTTCTTCGATAGGATAACCTAGTTTTTTTACATTTTGTCTTATAGCATCCATTTTTTTAGTCCTGAAGTAAAGAATTAATCCATTTCCAGGCGTAATGCTTGGATTTGCCATAGTTGGATGCTCGTGTTCTCCCCATTTATGAAGGCAGATTAAAATCTCATTATTTTCAGAAACCAGAATATCAAATTCATTTCCTCCGTGCATACTTCTGCAGTCAAATACGGATTGATACCATTTAGAACTGGCTTCAACATCTTTTACACCTATTATCGGGTCAATTTGCATCTATTAGGATTAAATATCAAATTATTAAGCTGCCTAACGGCCTTGCGTTTAACCGGCTTGGTCTTATAAGGTAGTAAAACTCAGAAATTTTTAAGCAAGTAAATTCTAAGTTAGCAAACAGCGGCCAAGTCCGAGTTAAAACGCTGGTTATAGGGTGCTCTGTGGGTAGGTTTAGAAACTATCTTAACGGTGTGTGTAAGCCGTTTTTTTATCTGAATTGTTTTGGCTTCAAATTTCCACTTGCACTTTCTGCGATTTCTAAAATTCTCTTTTGTCTTGTTTCGGATCTTTTAGCAGAAATCACCCAATACAACAACATCTTTTTATCGGACTTACTCAGACTATCAAAGTATTCCATGGAGTCTTTGTAATTTGCCAATGCTTCTTTTAAATCTTCTGGAATTACAAGTGCTTCAACTTCATCTAAAATTTTCCAGAAACCATTCCATTTCGCAGTTTCTATAACGTCATAACCTGCTTTTGTCATTAAATTGTTTTGGATGAGTTTGGCAACTTTTTTTTTGTTTATTTTTGACCATGTGCTATTAGGTTTTCTTCTGCTGAAATATTGCATATACCTTTCGTTGTCAATAGTCTTTTTAGTGCTATCTATCCATCCAAAGCAAAGTGCTTCATCGACTGCTTCACTCCAACTAACAGAAGCAACTTCTGTGGATAACTTAAAATAAACAAGCCAAACAGAATGTTTTGACTGATGATTTTTTTCTAACCATTTTCGCCAATCTGTTCGGCTTGTAGGACAATATGTTTCTATTTTGTTTTTAGGCATCCTGCTGTTCCAGCCATTTTAACATCACCTGGTTTGTTTCTTCCGGCTTTTCCTGCTGAATCCAATGACCGCAGTCCAGACTAACCACTTCTACGTTGGGCACGAACTCTGCCAGTCGTTCGGACTTTGGGATCACATCACGGTCGCCATAGATCATGAGCGCAGGTTGTTGGATGATTGGGTTCACATCCGCCAGTAAGTGCCAGTTGCGGTCAAGGTTCCTGTACCAATTTATACTGCCCGTGAACCCTGATGATTCGAAGGCTGAGACGAAAACGGCCAGTTCACTGTCGCTCATTATGGGATCACCGAGTGGACTTTCTGCTATGGCAAGATTGATCATCATCATACCGGGCTCAGGCGGAGCAGGGGGCACATTTTTGCGGAACATATTGCGAAGAAACTGGAATGTATTTTCTTCGAGTACGGCGTCTGCGACACCTGGCTGTCTATTAAAGTGAACAAAATAGAAGTCTGCGCCAAATATTTCTTCCATGAACTCGATCCATGGTTTTTCTCCGCGATCTTGGTAAGGCAAAGCCAAGTTTATTACTTTATTCACCCGTTCTGGATGTAATAATGCCAGTGTCCAAACAACATTTGCCCCCCAATCATGACCGACAAATGTAGCGTATTCATACCCATAGTGATCCAGAAGTGCAACGAGATCACCCGACAAGTGTTCAATGTCATAGTCTGTTACTTCAGTCGGGCAGGATGAGTTGCCATAACCCCGCTGGTTTGGGATAATGACATGGTATCCCGCTTCGACAAGCGCAGGTATCTGATAGCGCCAGGAAAAAGCATGCTCCGGCCAGCCATGGCAGAGTACGATAGGTTTTCCTGCATTTTGTTGACCTGCTTCAAAGACTTCCAGTTTTACACCATTGATTGGAATTATAGTAGGATTTGGAAATTCGGTTGGATTATACATCGTGTTAATTACCTTTGTCATTCTATCATTGTTTAAAAATTAATTTGATACAAAGGTAATTCTGGTCTGTGACAACCCTATGTCAAAGGGCACAAAAATTAATGGTATTTGTCAAAATACTCTTGTAAAGTCATATTGTGTGGTTCAAATTTTCCCGACAGAATTTCCATTTCTTGAATTCTGTCCGATCGAAAAAATCGAAATTCCGTACGCAAACGACACCATGCAATCAAATACCAATTTTCAGCACTCAATAGTGCAAATGGCTCTATCGTTCTGTTTGTTATTGAGCCCTCCTTGTCAATATACTGCACCTTGACAAGCTTGTAATTGGTGAGTGCGCTTTGCAGATCTGACAAATTGCTACTGTTTCTTTCTTGATGAAGTGCTTGGTCATATTGAGTTCTATTGGCAAGTAAATTTGCTTTGTTTTTGATAGTATATCTTAGAATTGATTTTATTTTATCAATTGCTTCCGAATAATCCTTTATAAATGAGGCATCCTTGTTTTTCAATACTAGCTGTTCTGCAAGTATTAAGGCGTTAGCTTGTTTTTCGGTGAACATTATTGGTGGTATTCTATAACCTTCTATTAGCGCATATCCTTTTCCTTGTTCGGACAAAATAGGGACCCCTGCTCTCTCCAATGCTTTTAAATCTCGGTAAATCGTTCGTGTGCTGACCCCAAATTTTTCAGAGAGGCTTGCTGCTGTCAATCTTCTTTTGGTTTGTAATTGAGTTAAAATTGCAGTCAGTCTTGAAATTCTTTTGATGTCATCTCCTTTCATTCAGGGTCCCTTGATTTTTATTTGTTATTGGCTTAGAACATAGTCATATCATCAAAGCACAAACATCACCTAACGATAAAACTTTTTTAATATGGATCTTCCATAGCCACACAACGCTTAGCGTTTAACCAGCGCAGGGATTACGGTTTATTTAAAGGCTACGCATTTCAACAGTCATAGGCAAGAAACCAAACCAAAGACGCGTCTGCGTCCGCATTGAAGCGTATTATTGTGCGAGGCAGCGGATGGGCAACAAGCAACGAACGAGTTAGGAACAAGAACCAACTCGGCCCGCCGGAAGAAGCGAACCCCGTGCCATTAGCAGCAGGCCGTCGCTACCCCTTGAAAAGGCCCTGCCAACAACGCTTCGAGCCCTTGGGAAAATCGTTAAAAAAATTCGGATGCCCCTGCGGCTGAATGGCACGGATATGCTAGCCGCAAAAGGCAGCGGGGCGGATGAGAAGCCTCTGAAGGGCAATCGCCCAACAACGTTCGGGAATATGGCCAGCCACTTACAAGCCGAAAAAACAGAACCACACCTTACCCGCCGGACGTAAAGGCCCTGCTGGTACACACAACGGCGTTGCATTTGAGCGGTTTTGCCATTTACAGCAAATAAAGTGAAGAAAACTCTGGATTACTACAAGTCTTGAAATATGTAAAAAGGGAAAGCTGGCAAAATCCGCTTGAAATGCTTGTTATAGGGCACTTTGTGGATAGGTTTAAAAATTATCTTAACGGTTCACGTGTATATGTCAGTGGCAGATTTCAAGGCACTAATTTTCCGGCTAAACACAAAATTAGCTAAAAATCAGCAAGTTTTGGCATGCCATTTTCCCTGCCATTGCACATACACATTGTTAGCACTCGTTTTTCTTGCTTATCTACTACCAAGCAATTTCTCCATTTTCATCATAAAATCCGCCGGTGGGGGTTTTTTCACCCATTGTGGCAAAGTCAATGATGGCCTTTACTGCTTCATCGGGAGGCTGCGTACCTGTGTAATTATTCAGGTTGGTGGACCCAAAACCAGGCGATACACTATTAATTTGAAAAGGGGTGTCTTTTAATTCGTCTGCCAGGAAAACGGTAAAAGCATTCAATGAAGTTTTAGAGCTATTATAGGCACTTAGTTTATAATCTTTGAAAAAATCATAAAAAGGAGCATCCGGATCTGTATGGTTGGTTAATGAACCTAAACCACTTGTTACATTTATAATTTTGGGTTGAAGAGATTTTCTCAATAAAGGCAAAAATGACTGAGTTACCTGTATAACTCCAAAGAAATTAACATCAAATACGGCACGCAAATCTTCTAATGGAAGTGTTGAAAAATCTTGCTCCATTTCCTTTGCGTCTTCATCTATTTTTACAGGGCCGGTAATTCCCGCGTTATTGATAAGAATGTCTAAATGAGGAATGGATTGTTGTAGCTTTTCCATAGCTGCTTCTATGGTTTCGATATCCGTAACATCAATCTGTACTATTTCAAATCTTTCTAAGCCCAGCGTTTTAAGTTCATCACCTGCCGCTTTGCCTTTTTCCATGTCCCTGCTACCCAGGTAAACGAAGTAGCCCCGTTCAAGAAGCTTTTTAGCGGTTGCAAATCCCAGTCCCTGGTTAGCGCCTGTTATAAATACTGTTTTTTCATTTTCCATAATCTCGTTTCATTTAAATGAATATTGACTAGTACAAAAGTACCATTCAATAGCGAGATTATGTTATGAATAACAAACGGGTTTTTATAAAAATCAAACAAGGGATTTTTTTCTAAATATGGAAGGCGATAAGTCTGTATGTTTTTTAAAAAAATTGGAGAAGTTTGAGGTTTCTTCAAAACCAAGACAAAATCCTATTTGCGATATATTCCAATTAGTGTGCATTAACAGGATTTTGGCTTCCTTTATTATTCTATTGGCAATAATATCTGTAGTTGTTTGCTGTACTGTTTCTTTTAGCGCCCTATTCAAATGGTTTGTATGAACGTTTAATCGATTGGCGTATTCGGAGGCCAAACGGAGTTCAATTTTTTGGTTTATATTTTCTATAGGGAATTGTCGTTCTAATAGTTCCATGAATAAGGAAGACAGCCTTTCCGGACCATTTGAAGTTTGATGTTGGGAAAGATTGAGTGATTGTAATTTCATCGCTGTATGGATGATTTCAAACACAAGATTTTTTAATACATCATATTTATAAGCATAGTCAGAATTAATTTCAGAAAACATTTTTTGAAATATTCGTTGGAAATCTTCTGCTTCTTTGTCATCTAAATTTTTTATTCGGTTCTCATCGGACTGAAAAACAGGATAGTCGATGATTTTGCCAAATTCCTGAAAAAAACTTTTGGTAAACACGCAAAAGTAACCTGATTGATTATGATCCAGAGGTTCCCAACTATATGGAAGTTGTGGAGTTGAAAAAAAGAGCGCTTGTTTATCAATGTCCCTAACCTTTTCTGCGTAATATACTCTGCCTTTTCCAAATAGCAGGGTTATTTTAAAATAGTTTCTCCTGCTAAAGGATAAAGATTTAATATTTTCTCCGATGAAGTCCTCAAGGTGAAACACATTAAATTGGCCTAACCCTTTTTTCAAATTGTTAGGGATCCACTTATGTTGATAGGTATATAAATCTTCTGATAGGTCATCTTTTTTCATAAAACAAATTTATGAAAAACAAACGTTATTATAAAAACAACACCAAGGTGCCAAGCTCAATTATTAAATGTTTTTTTATAGGTCAAACAGATTTTCCTACTGGATAAAGCCATATAACGGCCCTGCACGTAACCGGCGTGCGGGCCAACTTTGAAATTTTACAAAATGTACTACTGAAAAACGGAACTTCAAAGTAGCGACAGGACGGCGAGGCACGTCCGAGTTGACGCGCTTGATATATGGCGCTTTTCTTATGGAATAGGCTACTTTAAAATAACAAAACCAGTATCCTATTGACCTTTAAATACAGTGCTAATAATGTTGGTATTTCAGTTAAAGGATTGCCGAAAATTTGAAGGCGAAAGATCCGTTTTACTTTTGAATAACTTGCTGAACGATTGTGAATGTTCAAAGCCCAAGTCATAGGCTATTTCACTTATTGACAAATTAGTGGTTGACAGCTTTTCTTTGGCTTTTTCTATTAGTTTATCATGGATATGTTGCTGCGTGCTTTGTCCGGTTAATACTTTGAGTAAATTGCTTAAATAATTAGGTGATAGATGTAATTGTTCTGCAACTTGTTGAACTGTTGGTATGCCATTTCTGTCCAATTGATCGCTATTGAAGTGAGTATTAAGAACCTGTTCTAACCGGCTCAGGATTTGATGATTACTCTTTTTTCTCGTAATAAATTGACGTTCGTAAAAACGTTCAGAATATTTTAGCAATACTTCCAATTGAGCAATGATAACGTCTTGGCTAAATTTGTCAATGTTGGAATGATATTCTTGTTCGATGTTTTGCAGAATACCTGTTAGTATCGTTTCCTCCTTTTTAGAAAGGTGGAGTGCTTCATTTAGGCTATACCCGAAAAAATCGTATTGATTTATGTTATTTGCTAAAGGTGTGTTCCAAAGAAAATCGGGGTGGATGAGAAGCAACCATCCCGAGTGATTCCATTCTTCATTTTTGTCTGTTACAATGCTAATGATCTGATTTGGAGCTATAAAGGCAAGAATGCCCTCGTCAAAATCATATTCTTGCCGCCCGTATTTCATTTTTACATTCACGGTTCTTTTTAAGGCTATGGAATAAAAATTGTTGATTAGTCTTTTTGGAGTACCGTCTATCTCTGGCCGTTGTTTTATGTGCTCAAATTTTATAACGCTTACCAATGGGTGTTCTGGTTTGGGCAAATTCATAAACCGGTGGTATTCGCTAATGGTATTTATTTTATGATATTCCAGATCTACCATAGGACAAAATATTTATTCTTGGTTATAGGTTTTTGCAAATTCCTTGGCAAAATCAGTCAATTTTACGTTGCCCATTTCGGCAGGTTTATTTCTGAAGTAATCCGCTGCTAATCTACCATTTTCAATGCTCCTACCCATATTAGTTAACAGTTTCGCATTCTTCCTTGGAATACCATTGTCTTCCATTGCCTTCTGCGCTTCTTCATCGGAGATCACTATCCATTTTAAATCGGGTTTGCCAATGGCCTTGCCCAAAATATCGGCAATTTCCTGGCCGTTTTTTTCATCGCTCGCCACGTAGCGGATGGTATTGCTTTTTGTTTTGGTAAGCTCTTCCGCTACCGCAGAAGCAATATCTTTGGGCGAAACCATCGGGAATTTATCACTGCCATAATTTGCAAATATTTTTCCTCTTTCTTTTATCATATCTATTGTTTGGTACAGGTTGTAATAAAAGTAGGCCGGGCGCATATGGGTTAGCTCAATATTAGGTACATCATTCAAAATACCTTCTACAAAATGCGATCCTAAAATAGGGCCGGTTCCTTTATCGAGATTGGCTCCAAAACTGCTCAAATGTACCACGCGCTTTACACCCGTTTTTTGAATGGCTTTCGCATAGTTCTGGCCTAATTCTTTATAATATTGATGGACGTCAGGAACGGAAAAATTAGGCGGTATCATACAGAATACGCTATCCGCTTCGGTAAATGCGGAAGTAAGAAAATTTCCATCTTGTAAAGACCCAATGGCGGCATTTGCGCCTAAATCCTCTATTTGTTTTTGTCTTTCCGCACTACTGCTTATAACCGTTACCTGATGTCCTTTTCCGATTAACTTTTTTGTAAGCGGTTTGCCAATATGTCCCAATGAACCTGTTACTACAATTTTCATAAGTCTCTTTCTTAATTAAAATTTTTCTTCATTTAAACTTATGCAAAAGCAACAGAACAGATGTAGGCAAATCTATTGTATCTGTAGTCGAATCTATTGTTTTTTTATCAACTATATTTTTTTAAGTGTATTTATAGGTAATACACTTAAAAATATTGCTCATTTATGAAATTTTATCTCAATAGATTAAACGGATTTATTGCAAAAGGTTTTTTTAACCGATTAAGCCATATAATATAGTCTTATTGGTATGACTTTTCGTCTCTAAAATAGTACGCATATTGTGCTAAAATGCGTAGTACGAGGTGAGGTCCAACTATTCTGGTTATATAATGTTACGAAATGAAGGGCAGCTCATCCGCATAATGTATATCCATAACATACTTTAATCTGTACGGTTATAGTTTTTTGTAAGCTTAATTAATTGATAACCTTGCTACAGAAATTTTTGTTCTCCTTTTTCCCAAACAATGTCTACTGAGTATGTACTCATTATTAGATAATAATTTATGTTATCTCTAGCATTCGCTTAATAGGTAAGTATGCCCGTTTCGCAAGTTCTTTGGGTACTTTCACTTCATACTGATTATATTTCAGTGAATCATAAAGTTTTTCCAAGGTAATCATCTTCATGTATTCACAGACGGCATTCTCGTTAGCCGGATAGAATTTTTTATCGGGATTTTCTTTGCGCATGCGGTGCAAAATGCTGGTTTCCGTCGCCACAACAAATTCATCAGCATCTGATTCCTGGGCATGTTCCAGCATTCCGCTGGTAGAATGAATGTGTCCGTCTTTGCAATCAAAATACATTGCTGACTTCATCATACACGATGTAGAACAACCGCATTCGGGGTGAATCAACACTTCAGCATCCGGATATTCTTTCTGCTTTTCTCCTAAATTAAGCTCACCAATCTTTTCGTGCACGTGACAAGCACCATCCCATATGTTGAGCTCGCGTCCGGTTACCAGTTCGATATATGATCCCAAAAACTTATCCGGCAGAAACAGTATTTCCTTGTCTTCAGGGATGGAATTCACAATATCCACCGCATTTGAAGAAGTACAACAGTAGTCACACTCGGCTTTAATTACGGCTGTGGTATTAATATAGGTGACCGTTACCGCATCGGGGTGCTCGGCTTTCCACTCGCGAAGCTGCTCAACCGAAATACTGTCAGCCAGCGAACATCCGGCATCCAGATCAGGAATAAGCACTTTCTTATCCGGTGAAATGATTGAAGCAGTTTCGGCCATAAAATGCACTCCACAAAATACAATCATTTCGGCCGGAGTTTCTGCCGCTTGCTGGGAAAGTCCCAGCGAATCACCGATATAGTCGGCAATATCTTGCACTTCAGGCACTTGATAATTATGTGCCAGAATAACCGCATTGCGATCTTCTTTCATTTGTTTTATATCTGAAATTAGTTTTTTGGTATAGTCCATGGACTAAAAAGCTAGGTATTTAGTTACTGAAGTTCATTTACGATCGATATGACTCTTCCCCCTTGATTAAAATGGACATCAAAGATGAACTGCTGGTCAACTCTTATACATTTGTAGATATGCATGTCCGTTTCAGGCAGTGGTTTTTCAGGAAGCGCTGCCCATGGGACCCATTCCAGTATTCCCTCTTCCGTATCCTGTAGTTCCACTTCTCCAGCAAGAGCAGCATGATAAATAATACTTACCCAATTATGTCTTGTTGGAGAAGTCTCAATCATAATACCGGCCATTTTGAAGGTATCAATCATCAAACCCGTTTCTTCTCTAACTTCTCGTCTTATTGCTCCTTTGGGAGATTCAAACTGCTCAACTTTTCCGCCAACAGGGCAATACAATCCCTTGTGAGGATTATTCACTCGTTTTATAAGCAGAATTCTTTCATTCCATTCTATGATACACGAGACAGCAAGATGTTTATAGCCTGATTCAAGTATGTGGGGTTCAAGCTCCATGGTTATTTCAATTTAGGCTGTTAAATATATTTTGCTGCCAAAATATAGAACATCCACGAAGCCACTCCACATAGAAGTATTCCATATATTAAATTTTGAGTTTTCAACCTTTCGGTACCCATCAAGTTAGAAAATATCTTGCCCCCAAAACCCCAGAGAATATTTGCTGTTATACCTGTTATTAAAAAAAGTGCTATAAGCACTATAATCGAATAAATGGAACTGTCCTTTGTGAGGCCTATTGCAAATACTGTCAGAATTGAAGCAATTAATTTCCCATTTAGCATTGCCAGTATAAATCCATCTTTAAACCCTGCTGTACCATTCTCATTGTTTTTTTCTTTGGATGTTTGGTTCAAAAATTTGTATCCCAAATAGAACACGTAGAAAATTCCCAACAAGGTAAGTCCGTCGAAGTAATGGCTATAAGTTGATTGGAATTGTTGTATACCAAAGGCAACAAGAAATAGATATGCGAACGCTGGAATCCATAGGCCTATCAGCAATGGTATGGATTTTTTGAAGCCTGATTTTCCTACAGAAGTAGCAACAAGGATATTGGCTGGTCCAGCACTATATTGTAAGCCGAGAAGCAATAAAATTACGCTTCCATAATTTAAAGATAGCGTCATATTCTCCAATGGATTTCAAATTCTATTTGAGCCATGTACTTAAGGGTAAAAAATAAATCAGTTATATATGTTTAAGATTATCAGATGGCAATTTCACCCATTCAATTTTTTATGCATACAGGTCGCAGTTGAAGGACATAACTTGGAAAATTGTGAGCTATTTTGAATTGCTTCTGGTACGTCATTCCTGGGAATAACTTTATAATCTAAATGCTCAAAAAATTTATCAGCGGTTTCCGTTAGCAAGAATAAGTTTTTAATTGATTCTTGATTGGCATATTGTTCCAAACGCATAACCAGATCTGTGCCTAGACCACGCTTTTGGTAGTCTTGATTTACAGCTAAGGAGCGAAGTATGCCTGCTTCTCCAAACGTTTCCAGGGCAACTACCCCTAGTAGGTCCTCAGAGTTCTTCATTGAAGCACTCATAAAGGTGACATGATTTTTTCCACTAAGATCAGAGGTGGGTAGATCTGAATCCTTCAGTAGTTCAATAATCCTATCACCGAAATTCTTTTCTATTTTGTAATGTATTTGACTAACCATAGTCATTATGTATGCTTACCATAGATTTACTCATGTTAGTACTGCTTGGATTATTTTAATTAAGAAAATCTATATGTGTCTGCAATTGAGGAATCCTCATTAAGCAGATGAGGATTCTTCATCTCTAAAATAGGTAAACTATGAGCTAGACACTTCCGGCAGGAATGAGCTGCTGAGTTAAATCCGTAGCCAAAGTTTGAGCTCTTCTTTTAGCACTTTTTATAGATTCTTTATGACGCTTATCTCCAAACTCCTGGTATTCTATCCCTATGTGATAGAAGTCGTGATCTACATCTACACCTAGATAGTGGGCACATGTTTTTATATGGGGAACTAAGTGATTCATAGATTCACGAATTTCTCCCGGCTCAAATCCAAATTCTCCTGTTGATGATAAAACCACTAATGTTTTGCCACTTAGCGTTGGTTCTATTGGAAAGTCACCTCGAGACAAATCAAAAGAAAAGGTTTCATTTACCCTTGCGATCTGATCAATCCACGCCTTGAGAGTAGCTGGCATACCATAATTATACATTGGCGTACTGATAACAATTATATCGGATTGTTTTATCTCGGCTATATATTGGTCTGATTTAGATAAAATTGCCTCTTGCTGTTTAGTCCTTCCACCCTTTTCAAAAGCGCTGGCAATCCACCCTTCAGTTACAAAAGGGGGTGGTTTTTTTGCTAAGTCTCTTTCAGTTATCGAAAAAGTGTTAATCTGCTTATTAAGGCTATCGATGAAAGTTTTTCCAAGATTTCGACTAAGTGATCGATTAAATCGAGCGCTTGCTTTGACATGAAGTAAATTCATAAAACCAACTTTTAGCATTTTTGTAATTAAGTTTGATCTTATAATAGCTCAACAATTTTGTCCAACTCAACTGAATATTTTTCATGGTCGTTATGAATTGTATTTGTTTACCATGATTGGAAATTTACTTTAAGCTATCTAAAGCTTGATAAACTGCAATTTGAAATTCTTTTCCAATTGAGTAATAAGGAGATAGATACTCTTGCGTGAGCAATTGGCCAGTCAGCTTATTTTTTTTGTCTGCCCAACCGTGAGTATTAAAAGCGCCTCCCCAACCAAAAGCTCCAATAGGCATTGGAGATAAGTAATCATTTTTTTGTGTTTCAACAGCAAATCCACCTAAAGAGAACTGAAAATCTGTTGGCTGAGGGGGAAGCGGAGAAATTTCTACCTCTTCACTTAGCTGATTCTCTAGTAACAAATTAACTGTACTACTGGCCAGTATTCGTTTACCCTTAAATACACCTTTATTTAAATACATGGTATAAAAATTAGCAAGATCATTTGCAGTAGAGCTCAATCCTGCACCACCTGAAAAATAAGTGCCTTCCATTTTGGGAAAATTTTTATCTGTTCCATCATACATTGGATGATTGACAGAAACTAAATCGCCATTTTTGTTGATTTCATATAGCTCTACAAGTCTATCTTGTTTATTGCCCGGCAAATAAAACCATGTGTCATTCATTTCAAGAGGTTCGAACACTTGTTCTCTCATGTACTCGTCAAGTGGCTGGCCACTCCATATTTCAATTAAATAGCCGAGTAAATCGATATTTAATCCATAAGTAAAAGCTTCACCAGGTTGATGCATAAGTGGCATTGATGCCAATTTGCTCATTTGCTCCTTTAATGTTGACTCAGTAGTGCCGATTCCTGAAGGTACTCCTGCTTCTTCATAAATTTTCCACATCGTGGGATCACTAAAAATAGCTGGATAGCCAATACCCGATGTGTGTCGCAGGAGATCCCGAATCAAAATTTCTCTTTTAGCCTCTACGGTAGTGTAAGAGCCATTTTGCACATTATAGGTACGTAATACACGCGGATTCTTAAATTCTGGGATATACTTAGATATGGGATCATCTAAAAAGAATTTTCCATTTTCCCACAAAGTCATTGCTCCAATGGTTGTTAGAGCTTTGGATTGAGAAGCAATTCTAAAGATTGCATCAGAAGTCATTTCTTTCTCACTATGAATATCAGAATAGCCAAAGGACTTATTATAGACTACTTTTCCTTCCTTGACTATCAAAGCTACGGCGCCCGGGATATGGTTTTCTTTGACATGTTTTTCAATTACAGCATCAATTCGTTCTATTGGAAGATTTTGGGCTGATAGTATGGTAGCATTAATTCCTACTATTATTGTTACTAATACAGGGATAAAATATTTAGGATTAATCATCAGTTGAGTACTATTGTTATTTAGATTATTGATTTTATTACACCGCCATCGACTCTGAGTGTTGCCCCATTGGTTGCAGAAGAAAGCGGGCTGGACAGGTAAATAACTATATTGGCCACCTCCTCTACTTCTGCAAAACGCTGAATCAAAGAGGTAGGCCGTACACTCACAAAGAAATCATCTTCAACTTCTTGTGGGGTAGATTCTTCTTCGTCAGCTAATTCTTTTATAAAATCTTTGATTCCTTCTGATTTGGTAGGTCCAGGAAGTACCGCGTTTACAGTTACGTCAGTTCCTTTTGTCAACTCTGCCAATCCTCTGCTAATGGCTAACTGCATAGTCTTGGTGGCACCATAGTGAATCATCTCCTCAGGAATATTTATGGCAGACTCGCTCGAAATGAAAATTATGCGTCCCCAATTCTCCTCAAGCATTTTTGGAAAGTAATGGCGAGCCAGTCGTATTCCGCCCAGAACATTTACATCAATGATTCTTATCCATTCCTCATCGGAGATCTCAGTAAATTTTTTTGGTTCGAAGAACCCAGCATTATTGATCAAAATATCAACATCAGGAACTTGTTGAGCCAGGTGATCCACTTCTTCGTTGTGTGATAAATCTGCTGCAATACCAGTGACATTATCACGGTCAATATTCTGTAGCTTTTCCACTGCCGTAGTCACTTTTTTCTCAGTGCGACCATTGATTACTATTTTTGCTCCTTCTTCAAGCAGCTTTTTGGCAATAGCAAATCCTATTCCTTGTGTTGATCCGCTAACAAAAGCGGTTTTACCTTTTATTTGTAAATCCATAATTGTTTATACATCGATTAGTTATTGCATGTTAGCTACTTCTGTCATTTCCCACGTGGGGTAGTCTGTATAGCCTATTTTATCTCCTCCGAAATAGGTATCCGGATTACCCTTAGCTAGTGGGAGATTATGCTGTAACCGGAATGGAAGATCTGGGTTCGCAACAAATGGACGTCCAAAGCCAATAAGATCAGCCCAGCCAGTGGAAATGGCTTTTATTGCTTTATACTTATTATATTTTCCGGCATAAATCATGGTACCACTAAAAGTTTTCCGAAGTGCTTTTTTGAACCGAACCGGCATTAGAGGAGCATCATCCCAGTCAGCTTCTGCAATATGGATGTATGAAATTCCAATGTCTTCAAGCAGCTTGGCCGCAGCTAAGTATGTCTCTTCCGGATTATCGTCAATACATCCCTGTAGGGTAGTGAGAGGCGCAAGTCTAACTCCTACTTTGTGTTTGCCAAAAACTGTTGAAACTGCTTCAGTCACTTCTTTTAGGAATCGTAAGCGATTCTCTAATGAGCCGCCATATTGATCGGTACGGTTATTAGCCTGTGAATCAATAAATTGGTTGATGAGATATCCATTCGCTCCATGGAGTTCAACCCCATCAAACCCAGCTTCCTTTGCATTTTTTGCTGCTTGGGAAAAGTCGTTAATAACATCTTTTACTTCTGACGTTGTAAGCGCCCGAGGTTTGGAATGCTGAACCATGTTACCGGCACCGCTTTTGGGACCCTCATTATCTGGATCGATATAAACTTTCACCCCCTCAGCTACAAGTTCCGAAGAGGAGACAGGTTGCTGGGTGTTCTTTTGAAGGGAGGTATGAGAAACACGACCCACATGCCACAGTTGTGCATAGATAATCCCATTTTCCTTGTGGACAGCTTCGGTAACCTTCTTCCATCCAGAAATTTGTGCCTCTGAGTATATTCCCGGTGTCCAGGCATAACCTTTCCCTTGCTGGCTAATCTGTGTACCCTCAGTAATAATCAGGCCCGCTGAGGCCCGTTGTTTGTAATACTCTGCCATTAAAGGTGTGGCAACATCACCTTTTGCAGCCCTGGATCGCGTCATAGGGGGCATAACAATACGATTTTGCAATCGATAGGGTCCCAATTGGTGCGGAGTGAATAAAATATCTTCGTTCATCTCTATAGAGGTTGTTTTAAATTAGATTTGAAAACAACCTACCATGAACTGATCAACATCTGTTAGGAGGTAGTACAGGTATACATGTAGAAACTACAGAATGTTGTTCTTGCGAAAAGAAGTGGGGGAATATCCAGTTTGTTTTTTAAAGGACCGAGAAAAATAGGATGGGTCATCGAAACCTAGCCGAAATGCAATCTCAGCTATATCAAGATCAGAGTGAGAAAGACACATCTTAGCTTGTTTAATCACTTGTTCCTGAATTAGTTGACCTGCAGATTTTCCCGTTATTGACTTTATCGTATCGTTTAGGTGATTCTGAGTGACTCCTAATTCCTCAGCATAATCTACTACTCTTCTTCTTTTAATGGCTATATGATCCCTAACTGGCTTGAAGTCATTCAGTAAAAGTTCTTTGAACTCTTGGAGGATTCTTTCTTGGGCATTGGTTGGACTAATATTGCGGACTTGTTTAGTCCTTAAAGTGCTACTAGCTTTATTTATTATTGCTTGTAGGAGACTTCTTAAAACGGGCATTGAGTCATTTTCCCCACGAAGAAACTCGTTATATGTTTGCTTGAAGAGTTGTTGAAAGTTTTTGGTTTGATTTCGGCTAAGATCAATAAAGGGAGTACCCCCTAACTGAAAAAAAGACAGTTTATTCAAAAATTGCTTATCAACCAGGTTCAGATGATAAAATTCACTGGAAAAAGAAATAGAATAGCCCTTTTGTTTCTTTTCTTTTGATTTCCAGGCAGAAACAATGTTGGGTCCAACAAAACCAAGCATATTTTCTTTAATGGAGTAGGTCTTCGAACCTATTTTGTGTTTTCCTTTCCCCTTAGTTACCAGGTATACCAAATAGAAATCAAGTCTGTGAGACCTTATCGTTTCTTCGAGCTCCGACCGACATGTGATTTCGAAATGGTTTGTCGAAGATCTTAATGGGACATCAACGCCATTACTATAATATTTGTCATGGTACTTTTGTGGGTCTAGGATAGGAATTTCAGAATTTTGTCTTTGATACATAATGGAACCTCTATTTTGAGCTTTTTGTCAAAGTAATTGTTTTGTTGATGTAGCTCTAAAATTTTGAGATGAAAAGTTCTCATGGTTGAGATGAAGTAATTTTAATTCATCTCGATTAAAAATTGCCTAATATTGGTTCATTAACGACAATCTACCATAAATCTCATGGTTATTAACACAGTTGATTCCTTTTTGAAATACTACTCAAGTATCAAAAGGCGCACAGATAAACTTTTAGAAGTAATCCCTCCTAAATATTTAGAATGGGCCTACAAAGAGGGGAAGTTTACGATTGCTGATGTTATTCGTCACTTGGCTGCTATTGAGCGATTTATGTATGCAGAAAATGTTCAGGGCAGGCCCAGTAGTTATACAGGTTGTGGAAGGGAATTAGCAGAAGGGTATGATGATGTGATGAGCTTCTATCACGAAAAGCGTGAAGAATCAATCGAAATTTTTGGAGCCCTGAGTGATAAGGACATTCAACAAAAATGTACGACACCTGCCGGTATAGAGATTACAGTCTGGAAATGGCTCAGAGCCATGATCGAACACGAAATTCATCACCGCGCTCAATTGTACCTATATTTAAATATTCTGGAAGTTAAAACGCCTCCGATATTTGGAATGACTGAAGAAGAACTTGCTAAAAGTTAATGTGAAATGGCTATATACTTCGAATTTCAATTTTTAAAAATGACTTTTCCCTGTTTATGTGAATCCTGATCTGCAGTAAGGGCTTCTTGGTATTTATCCAAGCTAAATGATTTATGGACAGGTAATTTCAACCTTCCATCAGTAATAAGGTTGTCGAGAAATGAAGTCATCTCATAGAGATCCGATGTACTCTGACCTAATAACCAATTATCCAAACCAAATCCTTTTATTTTGAGATTTTTAAAGATGATATCAGAATTATGATAGGTGACTAAATCATCACTCAATAGACCAAAGGCTAATACTTGGGAATAAGGTTTTAAACCTTTGAGTAATGCTGAGATGTCATTTTCCCACCGACGGCATCAATCAGAGCACTAGCTCCTTCATATTCAGTTACCTTATTAATTTGGTCCAAAAGGTCCTGCTCGTTATTTCTCCACACTACAACAAAGGTTTGATCATTGTTTAGTAGACTCTCTTCTTTCTCCCGGACGATACTGATTGTATTAATATCTTTGGTAGCGGCAATTTGTGAGATTAGTTTAGCAACCGAAGAGTTTCCTGCAGTAAGGAAAACCCAATTGCCAGGTTTTATATCAGCAGACTCTAATAGTGCATAGGCGGTTATAGGATTAAGCGCAAATTGGCTTGCTTGGGATATTGGCATGTCTTTAGATAAGACATATAAATTCTTAGGAGCAATCGAAATATATTCAGCCCAAGCACCAGGTGACCGAAAAGCAACAAGTGTACCAGCAGGTATTTCAGTTTTACTTCCTGATTCTTCTACTATACCAGCCCCAACCAAACCAGCAGCTTGAGGAAAATTAGGTTTATTACGATAATTTCCCTCTATAAACATATAGTCTGAGGGATTAATCGAGCTACCCAATACTTTTACTAATAATTTATCACCATTAATATCTGGCTTTTCAATATCAGCTAATTTTAATTTTTGTTCTGGTGCTCCAACCTTATTAAAGATAAGTGCCCTCATTTAATCTAAATCTTTTTCAATACTGTTTTTGTTGAGTAAAGGTATCTTCCTAAAAGGGAGTAACTTTAAATTGATATGGAATATAAAAAATAATTTGTTAAAATGAACACTGTTCAGTAAGTTACATGTGTTCAATTTTGGTTGGGCAGAAAGTTTGTTAGATGATCTCCCTACCAAGTCTAAGTCAACCACTTAGACTCTCTCTTGATTTGCCGGGTTTTGAAAGGCCCGGCAAATTTATAAGCTTGATAGTGAATAGAAAGGGCAATTGATCAAATTCTTACAACAGAATAACAGATTAAATGGGAATACAAGAACGAAAAGAGCGAGAAAAAAAAGAGCTTAGAAGTTTAATCCTAAGTACAGCAGCTAGTCTTTTCCGAGAAAAAGGATATGAAAAGACTAGCATGCGTGCTATTGCTGAAGCAATCGAGTACAGCCCTGGTACCATTTATAGGTACTTTGAAAATAAAGATCAGTTATTATATGAGGTAAGTGTCCGAGGGTTTAGTTTATTTTTTGAATATCTAAGTAGTGTCCGTAACGTTGAAGATCCAATGCAGCGGCTACACAAACTGGGTGAAGCATACATTTCATTTGCTATCGATTACCCCTCTTATTATGACCTGATGCTCATAATGAAAGACCCGATACGTTCCCTAAAAGAAAAAGAATCATGGAAGGAGGGGGGAACCAGCCACGGTGTGCTTACATCTATTATAAAAGACTGCAAAGCAGCTGGTTATTTTGAGAGTTATGATGTTGATGAACTCTCATTAATGATCTGGGGACAAGTGCACGGTATTGTTTCCCTATACCTGCGAGATAGGATGGATATGTATGAGCAAGAAGACCGTGAACAATTTCTTAAAGATGCTTTGCATATTTTTAATGATGCTATTACCAAAGTCTAAAAAAATTTTACTCAGTAAATGAACACTGTTCATATATTAAATTTCGTTTAAAATGAAAGTTTTTAAATTATTAGTATCACTTGCTTTAACCTTGGTCATAATTCAAGCTGTTCAAGCCCAGCAGCCCCAAGATTCAACTGCCCTGGATCGCTACATTGAGCTTGGAATCCAGAATAATCTGAACCTAGTGAATGAGGCGCTGGAGGTTGACAGGAGTCGATCGCAACTTCGAGAGGCCCGCGGCCAGTTTATGCCGGATGTCTCCTTCGAGTCCACGTATTCCTTCGCTGATGGTGGGCGAACTATCGATATACCGGTGGGTGATCTATTCAACCCGGTTCATGGGGCGCTTAATCAGTTGACGAGCCAACAGCAGTTTCCTACCGGCTTGCAAAACATGAGCGAGCAGCTGCTGCCAAACAATTACCATGAAACCAAACTCCGTATCATCCAACCGCTATTCAATACAGATATTTACTATGGGTATCGTGCACAGCAGCATATGGTATCACAGCAGGAAGCGCGGCGCCGGGCCGTTGAAGATGAGCTGGTAAAGGAGATCAAAGTTGGCTATTTCAACTACCTAAAAACCGCGCGATTGCTTGATATTTACCAATCTACCCTTGAATTGTTCAGGGAGATGGTTCGCGTTAACCAACGTCTTGTGGAAAATGGCAAGGCGACGAAAGATGCCATTTACACGGCAGAGTTTGAGTTTCAGCAATTAAAAAGCGACTTGTCCGAAGCCCGCCAAAAAAATGCTACCGCTCGTGCCTACTTCAACTTCTTGTTAAACCGGAAATTAGAGGCCCCGATTTTGCAGGACTCAATCAGGGTTAGCGATTCTAGAAAGCTCCAGGAGTTATCGATGGTGCAAGAACAAGCCATGAGCCTGCGTCCGGAGTTTGATCAAATAGATCAAGGGATATCAGCGAACAAGGAATTGCTTAAGCTGAGTAAAGGCAATGCCCTTCCAGAAGTATTTGTGGTGGGCGATGTGGGTTACCAGGGGTTTGAGTATAAGTTCAACAACAAGCAGGACTTCTGGTTTGTACAGTTCGGCTTGCGCTGGAAACTTTTTGGAGGTTTCCAAAACCGTGAGCGAATCCAACAATCCAGAATTGATATCAAAAAGTTAGAGAACCGCCAGAGCGAACTTAAGCAGCAGGTTCGCCTGCGCTTGATCGATACATGGCATGCGTTAGAAGCCGCTCGAACAACATTACAATCTAAACACGCTGGACTGCGTGCTGCTGAGTCCAGTTTTCGAATCATCAAGCAAAAGTATCATGAAAACACAGCTTTACTCATAGAATATATCGAAGCCCAGAATAATTTAACCACAGCCCGCCTTGAGTACACCATTGCCAGGTACAATCTACTAGCACGCAAGGCCGAACTGGAACGTGCGGCAGGCTGGACCGGGAAAAATGTTAATTACTAATACTTAATCGCATAAACCAATGAACAAGCAATCCCCCAAATTACCACTGAAACTTTATTTGTATGGGATGGTACTCCTCAGCCTTGCCGGTGGATGCAGCAGTGCCGCCGAAACACCCAGTGATAGCCCAGACACTGTTCATTCTGTCCAAGTTGAGCAAATTGTCCCAACCACCGATCCCCTGCCAGTATACGCCAGCGGTGTGTTGGCTTCAAAGTCTGAGATAAATCTCTCTTTCAAGGTTGGGGGATATATTGATGAGATATTAATTGATGAAGGTGAAGCTGTAAAAAAAGGGGATCTATTGGCCCGTCTAGACCTATCTGAAATTAATGCTAAGGTAATTAAAGCCCGTAATGCATTTGAGAAAGCCAAACGCGATCTGGAACGGATCCGAAATCTTTATCAAGATACAGTAGTCACTCTTGAGCAGGTACAAGATTTAGAAACTGTCTATGAGGTTGCGCAGGCTGAGTTGAAGATCGCTCGATATAATAAAGAGAATGCTAAAATTTATGCTCCTATTAATGGAAGAATCCTCAATAAATATACTGAAACAGAAGAGCAGGTGAGTCCAGGAAGACCTATTCTACAATTGGGTACATTCGGAGATAAGTCCCAGGTGATAAAGTCTGGTATTTCCGACGAGGATGTAGTACGTGTTCAGATAGGTGACACGGCTCTTGTAAAGTTTGATGCTCTGGGGAATCGCAATTTCAAAGGTGAAGTAAATAAAGTGGCAGCTGCTGCTGACCCCCAAAATGGTACTTTTGAAATTGAGGTAATGCTCAGTGAGCAAGCCCCCGAGTTTCGTAACGGGTTTGTTGGAAAGGTTACGATATTTCCTACTGGGCAGTCACCCTACCTACGTATCCCAATGAGTTCATTAGTGGAAGCAAACGCCAAGGAAGCCTTCATTTATGTGCCAGCTGATTCTATGCAGATAGCCCAGCGTGTGGCTGTTAATCCCTTTTATATTGGAGATTCATATTTCGCGATCAACGTCTCAGACCTTGGAAAATATTCTCAGGTTATTACACGAGGTTCAGCCTATCTCGGTCAAGGTTCAAAGATTAACATTGTAAACGAGGAACTTTAAGATGCGTTTACCCAAGCAAGCAATAAAGAATTACCAATTTGTCACCATTCTTGTTCTACTAGCCTTGTTGGTAGGAGCGAATTCTTTTTTCAATATGCCTAGAACGGAAGACCCAGATCTGGCTTTTCCTAATTATACCGTGACTGTAATATATCCTGGTACAAATCCAGAGGATATGGAAGAGTTAGTAGTAAATCCTATTGAAGAAGCAATTGATGAGATTGAGGAAATTAATGAAGTAGAAACTACCATAGAAGAAGGTGTAGCAATCATAAAGGTAGAAGCAGAGTTTGGTATTGATTACGAAGAAAAAAACAATGAATTGATTCGTGAAATAAATGCCATCCGTGATGAGCTTCCTGATAATATATACAGTTTAGATGTTGACCAATATAAAACCCGGGATCGTACAAAGATAATGCAGCTGGCTTTGGTCTCGGAAACTTCATCTTATAAAAGACTTGAAGAAACGGCAACTCGGCTACAGAAGATGGTTGAAAATGTGAAAGGGGTAAAAGAGACTGGAATTGAGGCAAATCCTGAAGAACAGATTCGTATTGCGCTTGATTTGCAGCGTATGGCTAATCAAAATTTATCTGTGGATCAGGTCATGTTTTCACTTACTGATCAAAATATGAATATCCCAGGTGGCGATGTAAGGGCTGGTTCCAAAACATTTAATATAGAAACAAGTGGTAGTTTCAAAAATTTGAATCAGATTAAGCGATTGCCAGTTGCTTCAAACAATGGGAAAATCGTTTATCTAGAACAAATCGCTAATATTTTTTATTCCCATGAGGATAATCGTTGGTTAGGTCGATATGATGGTAAACGATCCATATTTGTGACTGTTACTAGGAAGTCAGGAGAAAACTTAGTGCAAATTACTAAGGCTATTCATAAGAAATTAGATCAATTTCGATCTACAATTCCAGAAGGGATAACGATGGCCGTTTCTTTTGAGCAAGCCCCTGCGGTTTCAAACAGAATCAACGGATTTTTCATTAATCTTCTGCAGGGTATTGTTCTGGTTGGGTTTGTCATATTTCTATTTCTCGGATATCGTTCTTCACTGATTACAATGACTGTAATTCCTATTGCAATGATTTTGGGGATTGGAGTGCTGGACTTTTTAGGCTTTGGTTTGCAGCAGATCTCAATAGCTGCGTTGGTTATTGCACTTGGTTTATTGGTGGATAATGGCATAGTGGTAATTGAAAATATTGTCCGATTTCGGAAAAAGGGGTTTACTTATATTGAAGCAGCGGCTAAAGGTACCTCGGAGGTGGGATATGCTATCATTAGTTCGACGCTCACAACTATTCTTGCCTTTGCTCCATTGGCAATGATGCAAAGTGGTCCAGGAGAGTTTTTGCGGTCATTGCCCCTAACTGTAATAATTGTACTCCTTATATCATTAATTCTTGCTCTCGTATTTACTCCTATTTTGGCAGGACGACTTTTAAAAGATCGCTCTTCTCGAAAGCCCAAACTAGTGGAAGGCTGGACTCAAACATTTGTAACCCAGTACTATAGACGAATCCTTAGGAAAGTGTTACATCGTAAGGGCTGGGTTGTTTCGGGTGCACTAACGTTGTTCGTCTCTAGCGTAATGCTTTTTCCATTGATTGGTGTCAGCTTTTTCCCAACGGCCGATAAGCCTATGCTGTTGATTGAAGTTGATACTCCCAATGGGTCTAATATTTACGAAACGAATCGAGCAGTTCGTTTTGTGGAAAGCGTGTTGGATACAACAGATTATGTCAAAGACTATACTTCAAATATTGGTCATGGTAATCCACAGGTATACTATAACAGGATCCCCGAGTCCTACAAGAAAAATCATGGACAACTACTAGTCAATTTTGAGCAGTGGAACCAAGAAGCATTTTATAGTTCATTGAGACAATTTAGAAAATCATTTGATCGATATCCTGGTGCTCAGATTACTTTTCGAGAGCTCAAAAATGGAGCTCCGTTTAATGCACCGATAGAAATCCGCATCTTAGGTGAACAATTAGATACTTTGAAGAGCCTTTCATATAGAGTTGAGGATATCATCCAGAATACAGATGGAACTATTGATATTGATAATCCTTTGGCGATCAATCGTACTAATTTAAAAGTAGATATTAATCGTGATAAAGTAGCTTTGTTAGGTTTATCTTTGGCATCTGTTGATCGGACAGTGAGAGCAGCTATGTCTGGACTTCGAATTGATGAAGCAACTATGGAAGATGGTGAAGAATATCCTCTTGTCTTGCGATTGCCGCTACAGGAGAAAACATCAATTTTAGACTTCGATAAGATCTATCTGTCAAGCAAAACGGGGGCTCAAATCCCACTTCGACAAATTTCCGATATCCGTTTTGAGCAAGCCACGAATCAAATTTTGCATTATAATTTAGATCGAAGTACATCGGTTTTGGCAAATGTTAAGAATCCAGATAAAACGACAGCAATTACAGAAGCAATTATTTCTGAATTGGAGAATATAGATTGGCCAGATGGCTATTCATACCATGTAGCTGGTGAATATGAGACACAGCAAGAAGCTTTTGGAGATTTGGCAAATCTATTGATCATGGCGCTGATTGGTATTCTCGCAATTTTAGTACTTCAGTTTAAATCCTACACTCAGCCGCTGATTATATTCTCGGCAATACCGTTAGCAATTACCGGGTCATTCCTGGCTTTATTTTTCACTGGGTGGTCATTTTCCTTCTTTGCATTTGTAGGGTTTATCAGTCTTATGGGTATTGTTGTCAACAATTCTATCATTTTGGTAGACTATGCAAATCAATTACAATCAGAAGGTAGGTCTGTGTATGAAGCAATTACCAAATCCGCAGAAACACGATTTACGCCTATTGTTTTGACAACAATTACTACCATTCTTGGATTATTGCCTCTCACCCTTTCCAACACAAGTCTCTGGTCACCACTCGGATGGACAATGATTGGGGGGATGATTACGTCAACGGGATTAACACTGTTGATAGTGCCTATTTTATATCAGTGGTTTACAAATTCTAAAAGGCAATCTGTATGATTTTTAAGATAATTCGCGGCTTATTGAAGTTCCTTTTTAAGATCCTTCCTTCTTTAGGAACAAGGTTGGCTTACGTAATATTTTGTTGGCCGATATTTGGAAAAATAAGAAACCGAGAACAACAGATTAGGTCTAAAGCCGATCAATCAAGTTCACTGATTAACGGTAAGCTAATCAAACAGTTTCGGTGGGGAAGTGCCGAAAAAAAGGTCCTTTTGGTACACGGTTGGGCAAGTAACGGTGGTGGGTTAGGGGGATTTGTCAATCCGCTTACAGAATCAGGTTATCAAGTTGTGGCATTTGATGGACCTGCACATGGAGATAGTGAGGGGCACCTGACCAATTTGATAGAATTTTCAAATGTACTGATTGAAATAATTAAAAAAGAAAAACCAGAAGCGATCATAACCCATTCTTTTGGTAGTGCCGCATCAGTATTGGGCCTTAGTGAGGATGATCAACTGTCTATAAAAAAAATGATAATGATTACTACCCCCGATGAGTTGGAAGAAGTGATTCGGGATTTTTCTGATCAGATGGATTTTACTAATCATCACCATGATTTGTTGGTCAAATATATCTCTGGGCGTTTTAAAAAAGATGTCAAAGATATGCAGGTGCACAAGCTTGTTCATAATATAAAGGTAAAACAGGCAAAACTATTTCATGACAAGAATGATGATGTCCTTTCATTTGAAGGTGCAAAGCATGTAGCTGAAAACTGGGATGACTTAGATTTTATTCCTGTTGAAGGAAAAGGGCACTACCGGATACTCTGGGATAAAGAAGTAATCAATAAAGCTTTAGAGATTCTCTAAGATAAATTGAAATGATTGACAGAATAAAAGTTCGAAAAGAAGAAAAGAAAGACTATGCGAAGGTTCGAATGATTAATCAGTTTGCCTTTCCTACTGATGCTGAAGCTGATTTGGTAGAAAGAGTTAGGTCAGAACTCGACTCGTATTTTTCATTAGTTGCTGAATATGAAAGTCATGTCGTTGGCCATATTCTTTTCACACCTGTGACCATAACTGAGAATAAAAATAACTTCAAATGGTGTGGGCTTGCTCCTATGGCTGTAGAGCCCTCGCTTCAAGGCAGAGGAATTGGGAGTAAGCTTGTTGAGCGGGGATTGCAGATAGTAGCTAATGAAGGTTATGAGGGAGTGGTAGTTTTGGGGCATCCCGAATATTATCCGCGATTCGGTTTTCAGCCAGCTCACCTTTGGAATATTCAAACTAACTATGATGTTCCTGATGAGGCTTTTATGGTAAGGGAACTTACGAATGGGGTACTTGAAAGCTGTTCGGGTTTAGTTACTTATAACCAACTCTTTCAAGAGCTTTAAGAGGAATCTTTATATAGTTTCATAGGGATAATGAAGAACTCTCATATGCCTGTAGTAGTGACATTAGGTACTTTACAAAGCAATGTGAGTAATGCAGCCCTTTAAACCCTTGGTTAATGAAGGATTTGACTGCTAGCACTAAAAACAAAAGTATATTCTAAATAGTCTAAAGCTCTATGAAAAGCGTACAACTTGAAGAAATAGGCAGAAACAATTACTAACTCTATGCAGTCAATCAAATCACATGGTCTTGTCTGTACTGTTGGATTTATAACTGGTCCAGAAATAACGCTTCATATTACCAATCATCTAAACCTCAATTTTGGCAGGGTCCATGGCATTGCTACCGGCAGTCGAGATAGTTTTAAGAAACTTGTTCAAGCAGTAGAAATAAATGACATCAAACCGCAAATAGACTCAGTTTTTGAGCTGGATGATGTGGAAGAAGCTTATAAATATTTGGAAAGCGGAACCCATTTTGGGAAAATTGTTGTAGGTTTATAATTAAGATTACCAAAACCATCTGTTATGGAAGTACGATATTTACAATTGATAAAGGCAATTGTTGAGGAGGGGAGCCTTACTCAAGCTGCAAAGAGATTGCATCTTACTCAATCAGCTTTAAGTCATCAACTCCGAGAGTTTGAAAGCCAACTTGAAGCCGATGTATTTCACAGGGTGAATAATAAGCTTGTGCTAACAAAAGCAGGAAAAAGGGTTTACCAATCTGCTGATAAGATTCTAGATCAACTAGACCAGCTTGATCAAGAGGTTAAAGAAATTACCTTGGGTGAAACTGGGGAGATTGTTTTATGTACGGAATGTTATACTAGTTATTATTGGCTACCGCCGGTCATGAAGAAGTTTGCACAAAAGTATCCGAATGTTGATGTATGCGTAAACATGGATGGTACTCATCATCCCTTGGAGTTATTATTGAATGGAGAATTGGATCTTGCATTTACCAGTGATCCTATTGAAAGGAATCAGATTTTGTACGAGGAGCTATTTCAGGATGAGATGTTTGCCGTTGTTTCTTCGGACCATTGTTGGTCCAAAAAGAAATTTGTAGAGGCTGAAGATTTCGAATCTGAGACTCTCATTATCCATTCAAAGCCACTTGAAAGTGTAACCGTTTATAATAAGGTACTTGAACCTAATGGGATTGAACCCGATGATATAACGGTCCTACCGTTAACAGAAGCTTCAATAGAAATGATAAAGGCAGATTTGGGGGTGATCGTTATGCCAGAGTGGGCCTTGAAACCATATTTGAATTCAACTGAACTTTCAACAGTTAAAGTTACAGAAAAAGGTCTTCATCGAACCCATTATTCAGCAGTACTTGATCAGGACCATCCCAGATATTTGAATGATTTTATTGAATACGTAAAACATGAAATAAACGTATGAAAAATAGTTTTCGAATCAGAGATGCAAGACCAGATGACTTAGATGTTATTGTCCAATTATGTGAGTTGCATGCTAAATACGAAAAGGCTGCTTATGACTCAACAGGGAAGAAAGAAGCACTGAATCAAGCTTTATTTGAGGAAGGTGCGAAACTGTATTGTTGGGTATTAGAAAGTGAAAGGTCTGAGGAAGTAATTGGATACGTGAGCCTTATTCCCCAGTATTCAACCTGGGATGCCGATTGGTACCTTTACATGGATTGTCTATACCTCAAAGAAGGATATCGCGGTAATGGGATTGGGAAGGTTTTGATGGAGAAGATTAAGGAGTTCGCATCCGCCAAGGATTACTTTTGCCTCCAGTGGCAGACCCCTGAATTTAATGAAAGAGCAATATCCTTTTATAAAAGAGAAGGTGCTACTCAAAAAAAGAAAGCACGTTTTTTTCTAGCCATTTAAACTTTTTGGATTCTATATAAATATTTAAAAATGAAAGCTATAGTCTTAAACCATTTTGGTGGGATTGAAGCACTTGAACTATCTGAATTGAGTACTCCCGGTATTGAAAATGATGAGGTATTAATAAAGACCAAAGCTTTCGGTATTAATCCAGTGGATATAAAATCTAGAAAAGGAGAATCCATCGGAAAGAAACTTGAGGAGAGGGAACCTATTATTTTAGGCTGGGATGTTTCGGGAGTTGTTAAAAAAGTTGGCAAGGGAGTTACAAGATTTAAAGTTGGTGACCAGGTTTTTGGAATGGTTAACTTTCCACTTTTTGGCAGGTGCTATGCAGAATATGTAGCTGCAAAGGCCGGTTCTTTGGTAAAGAAGCCAGAGGATATTTCGCATGCTGAAGCTGCAGCAACTCCATTGGCAGCACTAACAGCATACCAATCAGTTATTAAGCATGGAGAGATTCAAGCCAATCAAAAAGTTTTAATTCATGCAGCATCTGGTGGAGTTGGACACTTCGCGGTACAACTTGCCAAAGCTGCTGGTTCGTACGTTATTGGTACATCTTCAGCCAAAAACCGGGACTTTATATTGGGTCTGGGAGCTGATGAACATATCGATTATCAGAGCCAAAAATTTGAAGAAGAATTGTCAGGAATTGATTTTGTCCTTGATACTATCGGTGGGGATTATATTGACCGGTCATTAGAGGTGCTTTCCCCTTCTGGAACCTTAATCACATTACCCTCTGAATTTGCTGAAGAAGTAAATCGCAAAGCGAGGTTAAAAGATAAGGAAGGGTTCTTCATTTCGGTTGAAACTAATGCTGTAGATCTAAATGAGATTACCAAATTAATAAGCAAAAACCTGATAAAACCTCAGGTTTTAAAAGTCTATAACTTGGAGAATATCCAAGAAGCCCACAAGCAAATAGAATCGAGTAGAACTGTAGGTAAGATCGTTTGTGAAATTTTATAACGGTTACTAAAAAATGCATACATGCTATGGAATAGAGGATGGCAGTATTAACACTGGGTGTAGAGGACTTATCGAAGTCGGTAGATCACTACGAAGTTAAGTTTGACTGGGGTGAGGAGGTTAAAAATCTGCTTCAATACTTATCAGGCTTCCATCTCATATATATCCCCTACGCGATAAGTCTCAATCAATTGTTCGGATGTTGTAACACCACTTTTCCGATCTGTTTACCAGAAGCTGCATATTTATGAGCAGCACTCGTCTCATTAAATGTGAATTCTTTCTGATCAACAAGTGGTTTTATATCTCCCTTTTCTACCAGTTGAGCAACTTGAGAAAGTATTTCGCCATGGTGGATTCGGCCAATATTATATAGTAAGGGTATCACCATTATTACACCATGAAGTGTTATGCCTTTGCTAATAATTTTAGACAATAAATCTTCAGGATATGACTTGTGGGACACTGCGAGAGATACTACAGTTCCATTTTGTTTGGTGGCTCTTACTGAACGCCGAAGATTTTTGCCTCCTACAGTATCAAATACTAAATCGAATCCTTTTCCGCCTGTATATTTTTTAACATAATCTTCTACATTTTCATCTTTATAGTTTATGGCATGCTCAGCTCCAAGTTTATGGCCGATGCTCATCTTTTCCTTTGTGGATGCAGTAGTAAAAACTTCTGCACCTTTCCATTTTGCAAGCTGAATACCTATGTGTCCTACTCCACCGGTAGCACCATGAACCAGTACCGTTTGATTTTCATGGATGCGGGCTTTGTCTATAAGCCCTTCCCATGCCGTGATGCTTACCAGCGGTAGGGCAGCTGCTTCTGGAAAAGATATATTTTTGGACTTCTTTGCTGCTAATTTTGCATCTACGATCATATAGTCAGCAAGAGCGCCGGGAATATCTGCGATACCTCCGGCACAGGCATAAATTTCATCCCCTTCTTTAAGGTCAGTTACTTCTTCTCCTGTTTCTTCTACAACTCCTGCCACATCCATATGTAGAGTTGCGGGTAAACCATCGATAAACCCTGCTCCTATATTACTTCTGATAACATAATCTATGGGATTAACACTTGTAGCTTTAACACGTACCAAGAGCTCTCCTGTTGCAGTTGAAGGTTTTGCTATTTTATCTTTCACAAATGAATCAGGAGAACCAAACTGGTGGATTCTCCAGGCGGTCATTGTTTGCTTATCTTTTAAAATATTTGTGGACGGCATATCCATGTAATTTCTATTTTTGGTGTTTTGTTTACAACATTAGAAATTACTTTTGATAGGCTTTTAAAGCCAATGAATAGATTTTATGTGATCAATGAAGAAAGCTAATTAAGCAATATTTTATAAGCAGTATAACTGCTTTGATACCTTAATACTGTTACTGATCTAAGAACGCTGGGCTTTTATTTGTTTTTGTAACAGTATCCAAATTCCCAACAAAACATCAACATACAAACAGAATAAAGGCCACCAGGTTGGCACCGCTACATTTGAAATGAATTGAGGATGGAAAAAATCAAAAAGTCCATGGAAGACAAGAAGTAGTGCTATCCATTTATGAGATTTAACTGAACCAATCAAAGCTCCGGTAACAAAGAGCGAAGCAACGAGACTTTCTTTAATGATTATTGAAAGTCGCCCATCCATTATCCCAAACAAAACATAGAGTAAAGCAATAACAATCAGGATGGTAGGGTAATAGCTGCGATCTTGATTGAACTTGAGGCAATGTCCAGTTAAACCAATAAAAGTACATAAGATAAGAGCAGCTATTAGCTCCATTTGTACTCTGATCTATTGAAAAAAATTAGTAACTCCATTCTGGTTTACCACCTTCTTTATTGGAAGTTACATCCAGCCCAATCACCAGCAGTTCTACATCTTCCTCTGCCATTGGGGCATGCTCAACTCCCTTTGGAACAATGAACATTTCTCCTTCTTTAAGATTGACGTTACCATCTCTAAGCCGAATGGTGAGCTCACCATTTTGGACAATAAAAACTTCGTCCTGGTCGTCATGTTTGTGCCAGTTTATCTCACCAATTCCTTTGGCTAGCTTTAGCATGCTTCCATTAGCCTCCCCAATTATTTTTTGGGTCCAGTACTTATTAATAGAATTGAATTCTTTTTTGAAGTTTATCTTTTCCATGTTCTTAGATATTAGGTTGACATGATTGATAATGATACAATCTTGGCCCTCAGCTATTCTTTTAGTAATTAATTACTAAAAGTTAAAGAATTCAGTCTACTCAGATCCGAGAGGACTAGGGAGACTGAGGATCATTGATATAAATTTAAAAAAAAATTAACAGCTACAGCCGATTTGTGGTTTTGCTTCCACGTTCTCTTCTCCTTCGGTAGCGTAGCCGTCCTTTTTCCACCATTCAATACCGCCAATTAATTCACGGACATTAAAACCTAGCTTGGCCAGATTAAGTGCACCTTTGGTAGAGGCATTACAACCTATGCCATCACAGTAGGTGACATAAATTGGATCTTTATCAAGTTTTTTAGCGGACTCTTCATTCATCGTACGATGGGGAAAGTTTATGGCTCCCGGGATATGCTCACGTTTAAAAGCTTCCTCACTTCGGGTATCGATGACGATAATATTTTTTTCTTCTTCAAGATTGTCATGTAAATCAGCAGGATCCATCTCAAAGGAGAGCTTGTCTTCGTAATGTTTTACTTGTTGGGTCATTATGATTTGAATTGGGGTGAAAATTTAATTCAACCCAATATCAATAACCTTTGATCTTGAAGAAAATGAATAGTTTTAATGTGCCCTATGACAAAAAATAAACAGCCTATTCGTATAATTGTTCTTTGCTCCAATCTGCTAACGTTTCTAAAACAGGAGAGAAAGAAATGCCAAGTTCAGAAAGTGAATACTCTACTTTTGGAGGCTTTTGATGGTAAACATTTCGATTAATGACTCCATCCTTTTCTAATTCAGTCAATTGTTGAGACAGTACTTTTTCAGAGATCCCATCGATCTCCCTGTTTAGTTCTCCAAACCGTTTCGTACCATCTCTCAAAACCCACAAGATAATAGGTTTCCACTTGCCACCTATGATCGAAATAGACTTGGTGATTGGGCATTCTTGGGCTTGACTATACTTTTTGTCCATTGTTTAAATAATCTTTCGAATTCTAATCATTGTAAAACCTAACTTTATCCTTTGTAAAGCTAAAAACTCACTCGCAAATCAGTGACTTACCACTTGGTAAGTGGTTGATAATAATGCATTTGAAGATGAAATTAATGTCGATTCATTAAAGCCAAAACACTAAGCAAGAAGACTATGAATGACAATATATTAATAACCGGAGCAACCGGTACAGTGGGAACCTCTTTAATACCTAAGTTATCACAAAAACGAGTAAGTCTCTTTCTAGGTTCCAGAAATCCAGAACAGGTTGATACCGATGCCTCAAATACTTTAAGTATACATGTAGATTTGTTGGACAAAGGTTCAATTGAAAAAGCATTGGATAAAGTTGATCGAATTTTCTTGGTGACGCCACTAGATCCAAGGATGGTTGAGATGACAAAAAATGTCGTGGAAGTGTCCAAAGACAAAGGTGTGAAGGGTATTGTAAAGCTCTCGGTTCTCCATGCAGATTCTGATGCAGATATCAAACTGTGGGAATGGCATGGTCAGGCGGAGGAAATAATTAGATCCTCAGGTCTTGATTATGCTTTTTTAAGACCGGCTAATTTTATGCAAAATTTTATCAATTTCTACCGTGAAACAATCCGTGATGATGATACTTTTTATTTACCCCACGGAGACGCAAAGGTAAGTTTGATTGATGTTAAAGACATTGCTTCGGCAGCAGTTAGTGTGTTGTTACAAGAAAAAATGGGGAACCAGTCCTATGAATTAACGGGGCCAGTTCTTACCAAATATGAAGTAGCTGAAATATTCTCTGAAGTATTGGGTCGGGAAATTAAATATATTGATGTTCCAGAGGAAACTGCAGAAAGTTCAATGCTTGATTCCGGTATGCCAGAATGGATGGTTGAGGTTTTTATGGAATTCAATGCCAAATGTAAAGAAGGTATTCTAAATGTCCATAGAGCTGATCTGGAAATACTAATAAATGATACTGCTGCTAGTTTTGAGGAATTTGTTAATGAGCATATTTCATTTTTTAAAAACGTCTCTGAGAAAGTGTAAATAAATTGGAACGAAGGAGCAGTCAACAGCAAATATAACTGCTTCTTCGTTCTATTTACTATTTATTTAAATGAAATACTGCTAGTAATTGTCCGAATTATTCCTCCTAATCGTACTAAGAGTTTCCCTCCAAACTGATCAACAAGAATCCGTAACTCATGAAGAAACAGGTCCAACAGGCGCTCCTTTTCTTTTGGAGAGAGTTTTCTTCCTTCTTCACTTTTGGGGTTGGTATATTGGGCATACATTCGAAGAATATCTTGAGCTTTTTCAAACAGGTTGCGGATCTGAACGGAGGCCGAAAGGGCTACTATACCTAAAATAACCACGCCAATTTCGGCCAAGTTATTGGGAGCCAACAGGGCTGATAGCCAGTCTGCAGGGATTAGAATCAATGCGGTAGTAAATAAGAAAGATAGGAATGTAATCATCGTTTTTTCTTTGATTTATGGGGTTTGTATTGGGAAATATCATTGGCTTTGATCCTGAGATCAGAGTAATCATCATCAAACAAGGAGTTTCCAGGAATCTTGTGACTTTGATTCTTCTGTATCTGCTTCAGCCATTTTCGACCTAAAATCTTAGCCTGTTGGTCGGATAACCCGTCTCCTTTCCCTTGGAGTAGATCATCTACAGGATTAGTCTGCGAGGCCCCGGACGAGATCGCGACCATTCCGTATAGGTAGCCGATCAATTCTAGGATGGAAAGAATGAGCAGCAGGGTCGAGTCAATACCAGAGGCAGATAGCCTGCCGGTTGACAAAAGTCCAGATATGGTGAGGCTTGCGATCCCGCTTTTTACAATTTCCCTGCCTTTTCCAGGGGTTTTGCTTTTGATTAAGCCAATTAAGGTAGGGACTGCCTTAATGATGGGTTTTAGTATTTTCAGCATCAGTAGTGTCCTGTTCGGTTGTGGATTTATATTGGTGGATCCGGCGGGGGATGATTTCAAATTCAATCGATCGGATTCGCTGGTTATGGTCTTCAAAGCGTCCGTTTGTACGCTGGACATGCGTTTCCAAGCTTTCTTCCAATTTGCTTAGATTAGTGGCTTGTACTTTTACTTTTTCATTGATGCCAATCATCAGCTCATACCACTTCTTTATTTCAGCGGTTTGATTATTGATTGAATCATAGATGCCGGTCAAAAACAGGCAGATGATCGTGGTAACAATCAGCTCCTTATACTTTTGGAAAAAGCCATTCGTTTTTGAGTTGCTCATGACCCGTACCTCCTGATCGCTTCATCCAGCGTAGTGGATTGCCTGTTCGACTTGCAATAAAAGTGGCCACTGGTTAACGATTGGTAATAATACTGACCGTCAATTCGGAGCCACCGCAGTGGGCGCGAAGACCGGTCGTTACCGGACCATCCGTCCAGATGTAGTCCAATAGCTGGAACCGAAGTTCCTTCCTTGTTGGTATAGCTCCAATCAAAGTACAGACCCACGCCTCGGAATCCCCAGGTTGTAGCAAGCAGCCAGTGTTGGAGAGCGGACGGTTGGCTGGACAGCCACCGGTCAAACAATAGCACGTCAAAAGCCAGGCCGCGCCCATGGGACTTTGGATCTCCTTTGCGCCAAGCAGAAGAAACCATGGTGGGGAGCCCGTGCCAGCTGCGCCAGGCCAGAAAGGAACGCAAAAAGCCGACATCCATGCGGCTGATGGTACCGGGACCTTGGATTTCAAGCTCGGGGATCGAAAAGTGATTGCCGTAGCTGTCGAGGAGGGCCAAATAATCGTTACTGTTCATATTAGTTTCCTCTTGTGGCTAAGGTGAGAAGGAGGATGAGCGCTATCCCTCCGGCTATTTTGTAGCTGGTCGGTATTTCACCGTTGATGTATTTTTTGGCTTCGCTGATAAGATCTTTCTGAGTCTCTGGGGCTTTGTCTTCTCCCAGTCCCCCACTGCAGCCGCATCCGGACTGGCTAACACTGGGTCCACCCGAAAGCCCGTTGCCGGTGCATCCACATGGTTGTTCGTTTACAAAAGAGGTTTCCATATTATTTCACCTGAATGTTTTGAGTTATTAAAAGAGGATTTTCCAAAGAAGCAGCCCGCCTGCGATCCCACCTGTTGCCATAGCCGCATGGGTTTTGGCTACCTGTACCCCACCTATGCTAAAAGTGCCCGCTAGGATATCGTTGCTGGAATTGGGCTGATTACTCACAGGTTTATTGGTGGGTTTAGGTTTGGAGGTTGGCTGCGACTTTTGAGTAGAGGTTTTCTTAACGTTGTTGATATTTAGTTTTGGAGGAGCAGGCACCGGATTTTTGTCAATAACCGGTCGAGGTATCCTCGCGGGTTTGGGTCTTGGAATAGGACGTGGCCGTATTCGTGGTTTTATTTGTCGAATTCGATTGCGAGGGACTTGTTCATCCAAAACGGGGCGAAGCATTGTGGCTCGCGACGGCATCCGTCCCAATCCTTGTGCTTCATTGGACTGGTCGTAGATATAATGTGATTCGGTATTCATGGGCTATGAGTGGTCAGATAAGTTATAAGTTGCAAAAGCGATAGCGGCCATAGGAAGGACATAAATCGACATGCTGGTTGCTTTGGAGAGGCCGAGTAGCTGGTCGATGAGCTGTTTCCGCCCCACCACGTCTTCGCTGTAATCACCGCCGGTGGTGAAGGAATCGGGGGGCAATCCAGCATAGATAGCGGTCTGCACTTTATTGGGCCCGGCATTATAGGAGGCTATGGCCCGGGTGGTATTTCCATTGAACTCCCGGAGCAGTTTTGCCAGGTATTCGGCTCCATAATCAATATTGGCTTGGTGATCCAGTGGGCTATGGCGACCCGTAAACCCGGGATGATATCGCCGGTCAATCTGCATGATGCCTATCCCGTTACCATGATCTCCGGTTCCGTCTGCTGACAGAGCTAGCCCCATGCGACTTTCGCGGGAAGCAACCGCCAGCAACAGGGCAAGGGGGACGCCATATCGCTTGGAGGCTTCGGAGAAATATCCCATCAGGCCGCGAATCCGTACGTACGTAAGCTCTGCCGATATCGAAAAAGAGCTGGTCATTAGACTACCATCTTAATCTTGTAGTTGACCTTTCGCATCTGTCCGGCCATGATGGTAAACTGGTCAGCAGGTGTCAGGGCCCGGCGGGCTACCAGTTTTGGCACCCACTCGTCATAATCGTCTCCACGGTTGGCGTAGATACCAACTTCTTTGATAGTGATGTCGGTAGCGCCCCGATTTTCAAACACACGCCCCAGATTGAAATACGCCTCATTGTTGGCCTCATCAATGGTCACCTGATCGTCGATGAGCATGCCGTGATGGATGAGCTCCCCATCTCCGCTGCCATGGGTGATACCCCCAAGGTTATAAGGAGTCTCTTGCGTGGCATCGGGAGACAGGTCGGTGTCCGTCATCGAGACGAATTTGTTGCTTTGGCCCAACCGGAGTCCCATGTGCCAGCCTTTGTTTACTTCGGATGCCCGGCGCTCCAGGGAAGTCATCGAGGTGCCTCCGCCAGCGATGCACATCAGATCCCGCCAGTTGGTATTAGTATTTTCGACGGCTTGTCGGCGCAAGGCGCCCACAAATTCAGCGGTGAACCCGCCGTTGGAACCGTTGAGGTCAGTATCCTGGTTGAAGTTTTCGAGCTCGAACCGGCACTCGTAGTCTAAGGTCAGTGTCTTTCCATTGGGCAGGTTTAAAGCTGCAGGCAGTACGTCGCGGGCATAGAGGGTGGCAATGGTGTTGATTTCATGGCGGTTGACGTTGATGTGGGTCATGAGGCCCATTTCGGTAATGGCCAAGTCGCCATCGGAGTCGTTGGTAAACGGGGCTGAAACGGTAAAAACGCTTTTCTGCTGGTCAGTCACGACGCCGGAAACCGAGCGGGATCCCCGAGCCAGCAGCGCGTCAATGGGATTATGCAGTCCCACATCGGATATGCTAACCGGCCGGCTGCCTTGCCCAATGGTGGGTAAAATGACACGAAAGGGAGGGCAGTAACTTTCGGTGGTCGTAATGGGATGGTAGTGCTTGGCAATAACCTGCGCCTGGTCGGCCACGTAAGTCGCCGGATCAAAATCCGTAGGCGCATCTTTCAGACGGATATAATAGTCGCCATGGGTGCTTTCGACTTCCCACGTACCGTTGATCTGCGGGACCGAGCTGCATCCCCAGATGTGTACCCACACCGGCTTTTCGCCGTTGGGATTCACCCCATGCATGCTGCTAAATATATATTCCAAGTAGTATTGGCTGTAAATTTCCAACGCTCCATCGACGATGTGTAGGGATGTGATTTTGCCATCCTGCACGTAGTCGTCACCGGGGCTAATGAGGCGGTCGGTCTTGCCGCCGTGCATCATCCCGTGGACGTCGCGCAGAAGGTTGCCTACGAACGACTCGCAGTGCATTCGAAACAGATGCTTCCCGTCCATATTAACGTTGCAAAACAGGTCCATCCCTGATTTAGGGGTGCCAATGGAGAGAGTTTGATTGATGGTATTCATAGGGTTAGCTAATAATGGTAATGGGGTTGGTAGTGGCATTGCTGCTGGTAGCTCCCATCAGCTCCGACAGGCTTGCATCCGTAGATAGTCCACTGGTTATGGGTTGGGAGATAGCTTCCGGCTGGTGGCCCGCCCGGATATCTGTCGCTGGACTGCAAAGCAGATGGCCCTGTTGGCCCTCGATGGGTTGCAGCTCTAAGATGACCTGGCCGGTAGGAGACTGCGTAGTCCGTTGGACGTCATCGGGCGTAATGACCGAGTAAATCCTAGATTGACCGACCTGGCCGCCTGCGGTCTTGGATCGAACCCGGAAGTAGTGTCGGGCATCTAGGTAGGTAATGGGGAAATAGAGTGTATGGTAGCGAACCATTTCCGCAGGTTCGCGGTGATACTCGGGAGTGATAGCCAGATTCTCTGGGTCCAAGCCCCAATCCATCTGGGAAGAGGCTTTTTTGCCGGTCGCCCATGAGACCTGGATGGAGCCGTCGACCAGCATGCCGCTGACCACACGCATGTTAAACCCTTCGGAAAATTCTTTGCCGGTGATTTCGCTCATGCTAGGTGGTCCAGAAGATTTCGGTTACGAGGGCTTTCGAGTTTTCTAAGGCTCCGGACTCCTCATCCCACAGGCCCATCATGCCGCCTTTGTAGAGTTCTTTGAACTGTCGTTCGTCCATGTGTAGGGTTTCGCCGGGTTTCAGGCGGAAGGTGTAATACATTTCGTCGATGCGATTTTCGTCCAGGGCGACCATGAATTCTCCGTCGCTGCTATTCTGGATGATGACGCCCAGACGCATGGGATTTCCGTTTACCAGTTTTACAGGGTTGGTTCCCTGTTTGAGGACCGGCGAAATGGAAGTCCCAATGCGACCGGCTGAGCCTATCCCGATGGAAGGTGTATTCAACCGGAGCTGGTCCAATAGGCTGTCCAGTTTTTGGGTGAGCTCGCAAAGCGATTGGATGAGGCTATTCCACATAGGTTACACCTCCAGAGGATTGGCATCGGTTTTCTGAACCACGTATGCCTCACACAGAAAACTTACGCTGGCTTGCGTGGGCCCTTTGTTGGAAGCATATACCTGGAACGGCATATTGGAGCCGATAACAAAGGGAACGTTGGCATAAAACTGGCCGAACTCGTCGTTGAGTTGCTCCAGATAAAGCTCGTTGCGGATGGTCGTATTATAGACCTTCAGGCTGGCGGTGATATCTCCCGGCCGGTCGCTGCTCATGGCCAGGCGACGGGCTTCCACGTCAATGCTTTTGGCTTTGACGCCCATATCGATATTGACCGCACCCGGGGCCAGTGTGGCTTGTCCGTAAAGAAAGCGCGGTTGCGGCATAGGGCTACCAATTTCGGAATTGATGTTTATCAGTTTGGTCAGGCTATAGTGGTCGTAACCAACGAGCTGGATATTTACGGTCTGAGCTGCATTGTGGGTATTGGTCAGCTCGAAGACCAGGCTGTTACTTTTTTGAATGATGAAGGGGGCCAGCAGGCCATCAATTTGTTGGAACAGCCGGTGTACTACGGAAAGCTGCAGGTCGCGAAACAGGTACAAATCTTCATTAAGTCTTGCCGAAACAAAGACGTTATTCATGTCAGGGGCATAGGGCAATATCTTTCGGACCCCGAAACTTTCCCCGCCCATGCCATTCATCATGATATGACCGGTGCCGCCAGCTTGCAGCTCAACCGCTTTGGCTGGATTAAAAGGCGTAGATTCGGTAGGTGGAATAAAATTCTTTACAATTTTCATAATGGTCAGCTAGGAGTTAGGGCAATAAAAAAGCCGGCAACGACCCGATGGTCGCTGCCGGATAGAGGGTTTATTTTTCGGGTTTCATCTCAGCCACCACAATGCTGGCTCGCAGGTACAGCAGGCCCTGCCCTGAGGTCGTCCAGTTTTCGTCACTTGGGAATACCGAGGAATCCTCGAAGTGGACCGACAGCGACAAGGTTTGATTTACAGCCAGATCGAACGGGTCGGCCAGGCGGTACTCGTCCGCAGATTTCAGGGAAGCGATACGCTTGAAGACCACTGGGGCATCGGCTGTGTTAGCCGTGCCAGCTACCATATGCATGCCGGTTCCGGAGAAGTTGGAGTGCTTGGAGATCGGCACGCGAAGGAATTCCTTATTGTCATTGTCAGCCTGCAAAATGACGCCAGCATCCTTTAGCGAGTTAACAATGCCACGGGCATCGATGCCGTTGGCCTCATCGTCCTCGATGAACTGCTTGGTCACCTCGAAGGAAAGGGCAAGGATGCGTCGCTTTAGTTCGCCCGGGAAGGGATTGCCCACGTAGTTGTTCCGGGTAATTTTCCGCGTGGAGTTTGGTGGAAAGAAGTTGACGACAGCGCCATTTTGGGTGACTTGCTGGGTATCAAAATAGGTTTTGATGCGCGCGCTGGCGGGGACAATAGCTTTTTTAGAAATTTGGTTGCTCATAGTTCGTTGTTTATTAAAAGGGTTGTAAGTGGGGCCGTTGTGGCCTACTGCTTGTTCCCGCAGGCAGTCCCTAGTCAGCAAGAGCTATGAGAAAAATGGTAGCCGATTACACCTCCACAGTATCTTCAAATACGGTTTCGATTTGAGAGACGTGGCCGGTTTCCTTCGGGAGCTGGACCTGTGGCGCTGGCTCAGGGGATAAGTTTTGCTCATCCCACAAGTATTCGCTTCCTTCCATCAGGCCTTGGGATGGCGTCCAGTCGGGCATGACGAACTTGATCAGTTCCATTACGCCTTGCACGCCGAGCCCCATGGCCAGACCGCGGAGGTGTTTGTTTTTGGTAAACATGGTAAAGGCCATGCCGAGGGTGAGCGGGAGGCCAACGCGGGCCGCTTGTTGGACGGTAGCCGAGCTTCCGCCAAGGATAGCGGGTACGGCCAGCCCATTGAGCTGCGCACCAATTGCCTGGCCGCCCACAATATATCCGGCAGTGATAAGCTGCTGCTTAAATTCGCTGACAGCTTTTTCGGTTGTTAGTTGTTTTGCCATAGTTGCAGGTTTTGGAATTGTTGGGTTTTCGATTACATCCAAGTGTGTTGGATTTTTTGCAAATATTCGTTGGGTCATAAGTCGGTTGGATAGGGTTAATTAAGGATGCCTCGGCCGTCAATATTTAGGTTTGTGATGATATACAGGTCGCCATACTGGAAGACAGGACGCTTCCCGTCATCGAAATAGTGGTAATAGTGATGGTCGTCTCCTTTCTTGTCGCCGGAGTAGATCACCTTATCGCTGGAGTACATGATGCGTTCGGCGTGACCAATGGAAACCAACTCGGCGTCCGCTGGCGGAAATAGTTCGTAGTCGAAGCCGTCGGCCGGAAAATGGTGGAATTCCTCGTACATCTGTTCGGCCTGGTCGCTGGCGTAGGCTCCGTTGAGTAATTTCATGCGGGCCGTAGGAAAGGCGAACAGCGTTGTTCCTTCGGCGTCGATTATCATCGCCAAATCCTCGTTCTCAGAGACGATGCGTTGCATGAAGCCTTTGGTGTCGATAAACTCTAGTTCACCGACGGTGCCCGCGTAAACCAGTGGGTCGTCGTACAAAGTTTTCAAGGGCATCGGGAGAGATTTCGTTGACTGTTTACCGGACCTATTGGGGCGTATTTTCTCATCCGATGAACTGTCGCGATATATACCTACCTCACGCACCCGAACGGTTCCTTTTACGCCGTAGGTTGGCGCAATGCGGTTGAGTTCTTCATAGAGCTCCGAGCGGTCGGAAAATTTGGTCTTGACCAGCTCGTTGACCACATCTTGTAGCCGAGTGACCGTATCCTGGTTGGTGGTGAGGTCTGATTGGGCTTGGTCTAACTCTTTTTGGGTTTGCTGGTGGGTAATCTCCAGTTCTTTCAGTGTTTTCTTTGAGCGATCCAGCTCGGCGGTGATTTGGGCGATGCGCCCTTCAGCGGACTGCTGCCAGCCTTGTTCTAAAGCTAAGAAGAGCTCGGCCAGTTTGTCTTTAATGATCGGCAGCCAGCGCTGAGTTTTGTACATGCCCAGCTGCTGCTTGATCTGATCGTAGGTCACTTCGCTGCCGTCTGGGCTCGTTTTCTGTTTTTCGGCCTCGATATCGATTTCGTAGTGGTTATAGAAATTCGATTCGTCCGCAATGATATTTCCTTTGTTGCCCGCCAGGCTTCGCCCCGATTGGACCGGTTCGTCCATGCTCCAGCCAAATTGCTTATTCAGCTGTTCGCCCGCCATCTGCTTGATGGAGCTCCATTTGATCTTGTTATAGAAGCTCCGGTTAGGAGCATTCGGGTCTGGGATAAGATTAAACAGCACCCGCCCATTGGCGTTATTTTTAGGGACTTCCAAGGTAAGCTCGTGGCGGAATCGGGGGATACGCTTGCCGTCGGACGACAGGTTGTTTTCGATGGTACCAATCTTTCCGCTGTAGTCCAACCAGCCGATGCGAATAAGTCCGTTTTCAAGTGCCTGTTGGGCCGAGGTCGGCAGCTCCGAATCCATGAGTGATTGCTCCCGCTGGATCGCTGATTCCATTCGCTCTCTTTTCTTGGCCACATCCTGACTTGCTTGGGAAAGGGAGGACTCCAGGCGTTGGGTTTCGCTAAGCATGGAATCGATGCGGGCTTTTAGTACCTTCGTTTGTGCTTTGGAGCCGAAAAATTCTTTAACTCGTGGATCCGAGTTAGTGGCGGCCACCATCTGCTCGTATTCCAGGGATTCTCCCTCGGAGTCGGCGGAGGTTTCCCGTCCGTTGCCAAAGAACAGTTCGTCAATCCAGCTTTGCTTCTTGCTGACCAGCTCCAGGCGGTACTGATCGAAAGAGTCTTTCATCAGGTAAAAGTGGATATTAACTTTCTCATGTTGGTTCCCTTGCCGGAGCCCGCGCCCGTTTCGCTGCTGGATCTGTGAGGGCGTGTAGGGCACATCCATGTGATGGAGATCGGTGGTCCATTTCTGCAGGTTCATGCCTTCGGCAATCGATTGATTACCGATAAGTACGCGATACTTTCCGATATTGAAATCGTCCTGCACCTCTTTTTTGAGAGCTTCCTTGTCATCAGAGGAGTAGACAAAATAGTCATCACCTTTAGAATCAGTGCCGATAATAGAACCGTTGATAATGGCAATTTCTCCACTGGGGATGCCGGCTTCGGTTAACTCTTTCTTGATCAGTTGGTGATAACTTCCGCCTTTCTGTCCTTCCACAGATATCCAGTCGCAAAAGATGATCTGGTTGCGGAAGGAGGGAGCAGCTGGATTCTTGCGGCCTGCGTATAAGGCCTCGACAATCATAACCGATCGGTCGAAGGTTTCTTCCAAGGCATCCGAACCGTCGGAGTGCTTTTCGCGTTGTTTTTCGATCTTATTGAGCAAGAACTGTTTGCCAACCGGTACCGCGTGGAGGTCGCCTTCGGTGGCTTCGATTTCTCGGGCTACTTCCCCGAAGTATCCCAGGGATTTGAGCTCGGTAATAAGTTTGTGGCGGGACTGGCTGGAGTATGGGTTCGGATTTTCTCTGGCAGCAGTTTCTTTTGAAAAGTAATCGCCATAGATGCTTTCCGGGATGCGTGCCGGGGCGGGATTCTTCCGGTAGGCGTAACTTTCAGCTACGTTTTCCACTAGGGCCCCTAGCTTCAGGAAGGTACCATCTACGCCTGCGAAACTGTGGTCATAGACGCGCAGGTCAGTCGCAATTTTGCTGCCATCGCCGGTAATGACCAGAAAGTTGTCTTTCGTTTGGCACCCGCGCTGGCGCATGCAGTCCAGAATGTTATCAGCCCGGAGAATAATGTCGTCGAATAACAATTTGTGAATTTCGCTGGGTTCGATGACTTGCTGTTTGGTCTGAGCTTCCGGGCGCTTGAATTTTGGTTTGAGGGCTTGCGGATTGCCCTCGTTATCCGTAACAATTTTGCCCGACTTGTCCCGGAGGTAGTCTGGAAACTTCTCATAGAATCCCACCAATTGATCATAACTTTTGATGTCCATGACCTCGTCAATGATGGAGCGCATCTCGGGGAGATTATAGTAACCGGCCACCACGCGCTCGGTCCGGTATTCACCGTTGGTCTTTTTGACGATCTTTTCCTCCTCGCGGACAAACTGGTTGATGAAGTTGTCAAGATTTGCAATCTGGTGTTTTTCCAGCAGGTCCGGAGCGCAGAGGTTGAGCATATGCCACACCTCGACCGGAGAATTGACTACTGGGGTAGCTGTCAGAACAAACACATTTTTATACCCAACTTTCGAAGACAGCCACTTGGTTTTTTGAAGGGCATCTTCGGCTCGTTGGGACGGTTTATTGGCCGCAATACCCAGCTTGGCTGCTTTCGCGCTGCCGAGGGCATTTTTGTAGAAATGAGCCTCATCAAAGAAGAGCGCATCCACGCCGAGTTCATCAAAAAAGATATCGGTATCGAGGCGCTTGGCGCTGGCTACGTTCCGTAGTTTGGCCTCCCACTCTTCTTTCATCTTCTCCAGTCGGGTGACCATGGATTTTTTTGCCGTTGAGCTTAGCGCGTCATCCTCTTCGATGAGCTCGTCAAAACTGTCAATCATTTGATCAAAGTATTCGACGCGTTCGCTGTACATTTGCTGTTGGACAGACGGAGAAAGCGGCAGGCTTTTAAAGGCGTGGTCGGCGATAAAGATTGCGTCCCAGTTATAAAGCTGGGCCATGGTGAGTTCTTTGTGGCGCTCGGGGCCGGTCATTTTCATATTGAGGATCTTGGCCTCCGGGAAAAGCATGGCGTATTCCTCGACCCACTTTTCCTGGACTTTTCCGGGTACCACAAACATGGGCTTGCGGCAGGCACCTTGTTGGAGGAGAACCTGGGAAGTGATGATCGAGGCCAGCGTCTTACCGGCGCCGACGTCGTGGCAGTTGGCACCGCGACCGTTCCAGACGAGTTTCTCGGCTACCGCGCGGTTGTGTTTGTACACCGCAAAATCTTTGACCCCATAGAAGGTGTCCGACATCCCGCGAACGCGAAGGGTATTTCCATCGAACTGCGGGTTGATGTGGGCGTTATACTCGTGGTTATAGGCCTGTTCGATAAGTTCGCGAATCTCCGTAGAAGCTTTGGTACGTACCCACTGATTGAATTTTTGAGGGACGCGCGTCAGCATCTGATCGTTATGGGTACGCTGTTTTGCGCGGGCGCGTTCGATGAGAGCGGTAAGACCTTTCTGTTCGGCATGCTTTAGGGTCATGTTCGGGAGGACGTTGTCGTCCTCGTCGTAGAACACCAGTGGGAAGCTGGAATCTTGGATATAGTTGTTGATAATCTTGCTAAACGGCGTCTCGCCCCAACCTTGGTTCCAGTCGTCTTGAGTTTCTTCTCCATTTTTAATGTATCTGCCGCCCTTGCGGAGTTTCATATAGAAGCGGTTACCCAACTCGGCTTTATCTTTGACGAGCCCGATATGTACGTCCCGATAGCCTAGCTCATCTTTTATCCACTGGGTAAGCACTTTCGTCGGCAGGTACGTAAAAATGTGCCGCGGATCCACGGTTATGCTGTAGGCATCGATCCACTCGGGAAGGACAGCTTTTAGGGCTTGGATGTTTTTCTCCAGCTGGTTGTCTTCGGCCAGCTCTAATTTGCGGCGAACATTGCCGGCCAGGTATTGGTAGCGAAACTCGTAACCATTAGTCTCCGGGTTATAGAAGAAATCCGGGTGCCCGGTAATGGCTTTGAGGAGCTCGGCCCGACTGGCGGTCCCGCCCTTGTAGGTGGACCCGTAGAAGTCCAGGGTCAGCTCTTCGCCAATCGAACGGCCATACATGGCAATTTCGGCCAGATCGTCGGAGTCGGAGACCGCGGGCACGTAGTTGTCGTTGAACATCGAATCCGCATCGATAATATCCGCGTAGACGAGCTCCCCGCTGATCGGGTCGCGTTTTACAAAGGTCGTTAGTTTATATAGGCGGTTGTCGTATCGGAATATCCCGCGAATATCCTCATCCTCATCGGGAATGCCGTAGGCTTCGATATGGGTCTCGAGTAGTTGTTTAAACTCTCCGCGCAGCGGCTCTTTCTGGGCGGTATCCTGGGCTAGCGCTGTGACAAAATCATCATAGGTGTCGAGCATCTGGCAGGCCGAGCTGATCTTGGCCCGTAGTCCTTCGCCCGCTTTACCCGAGCCGCCTACGGTAAGGGGTTTGAAGTAGTGTCGCTGTTTTTCGTAGAAGGTTCGGTCATGGTAAATAATATTACCCGCGTGATAGTCGCGGGTCGTCTCCAGGCGCACGCCCTCATCGGGAATCCGGTAAAATGGCGCCTGCCTCGGAAGCGGGTACGGGAAACTCAGATCGTCTCCAAGAACCTTACGGCCCGTGGCCTCATCCACCTGTCCTTTTACGCCCATACGGGTTAAAAACTGCATGTCATGGCCTTGGATGTGCTCGCCTAATACCTGCTCGGGATATTTTTGGTAATATGGATTATAATAGGCCCCGTAGGATTCGCCCTTATGTTCGGTGATACTTACTGCGAGCTCTTGGTAGGCAAAGATCTGATTCAATTCGCTGCTTACGTCAGGATGGGTTTCGCCTCTAGCGTCGGGATATTTCTGAAACAGAATCAAATCCGTGGTTACCAGCGTATCAGCATTATCCTTGAATGCAGTGGAGGGGAGCCGGTAGGCGCCCACAAATCGGGCTCGCTGGACCATCGCCTGGCGGATGGCCGGATCCTTCTTGTCCATCGTGCCAACTGAGGTGATTACCGCCAAGAAGCCGCCGGGCTGTAGGGCGTCCAAAGACTTCAAGATAAAGTAGTCGTGGATCCGTGGATTTAGGAGAGCCAGCGGATCCCGTTGGGTATGAATTTTGATGTCGCCAAAGGGGACATTCCCCACGACGCCAGTCAGATTATAGAGTGACAGATCGGTCTGGGCAAAGTTTTCGTGCCGGACTAACTGGTTAGGATAGAGAAGACCCGCAATGCGAGAGCTTACCGCAGATCGCTCAACCATGAGCATGCGAAAGGCTCCGCTGGTCGGCATGAAGCCTGCAAAATTGCCCACGCCCGCCCCGGGTTCTAAGATGTTACCACCGTCCACGCCCATGGCACCAAGTTTATCCCAAATAAGACTGGCCAGTTGATAAGAGGTGTAATGCTCGTTAAGCAGGCCGCGTTCGGTTCCGGTAGCGTCCTCACCATATCCGAGGCCACCGGCGCCGGTGTACCGGCGAAGGAGATCCAGGTCGGATTCGGTAATCGCCCGGTCCTCTTTTTCCAGAACGGCCAGGGCCGCCTCGTTGGCTTTCCGGCGGTCCGACTTCGAAAGTTTGATTGGCTGGTAATTTTTCAGATCTATGCCTGAAAAATGGCTTCCATATTTGGCATCTCCCGCGCGATCTTCGACAGGTTGGTATGACGAGTCGTCGCTATTTCCTGGGGTTTTCGATTCCTGTTGGACTGCTGAAAATATTTCGTCGAAATCGACGCCAACTGTTTCCCCGTGGCTGCGAAACAGTTCCAAGGCCTCCTCGCGATACTGTTGGGGAAATTTGTCGAGGGTAAAGGCCAGGGCCAGTTTCTTTACCGTTGCGGCGAAGGATTCTTGGAGTTCCTGCAATTCACTCGAAGGATTTTCGCGGGTAGTTAGTTGCTCCGTCAATTTTGTGGGATTGCCCAGAAGAGCATCGATTTTATTTGCGGCAGCTTCATCCCCTTGATCCGCTTGCCAGGCCAGATCAGTGAGCTGGTTCATTCGTTGGGTATTGAGGGTGCCATTCTTGTAAGGTGTGTGAGCAGCACTAGCTATTTGTGCCATCCGCTGGGTCTTGACCTGAATCTCAACCGGAATATCTCCGGTCGGACCTGTCATCACGATAAAGTGATGCGCCCTGTATCCACCGACGGGCTCGGCGTATTTGTCTTCATATTCAAATACATCTCCGATAGCTCCCGCAGAAATTTGTTTTACCAACTGGTCCAGATCTTTTTGATCAGACAACACGATCATGCACCCGGCCATATCGGTTAGGCCCTGGGTATAAAGCTCATCTACATTAGCTTGCTTGATATCGGTTTTAATGCGCTTTCGACGCAATTTGTTGATGACCGAGTAGGGGGATTTTACCCGACCCTTCACGGTAGCTTCGGGTTGTAGTTCTTTGAGTTTTGTTATTACTTCATCGAGGGCTTGCTGGTAGTCACCTCGCAAGTCGATCAGCTGCTTAATTTCGTCGGTGAGCTTGGTCTCTTCGACGCTGTCGGTGTCGCCGGCCCGCTGCGGGTTGGGATCGTCGGCGTTGGGGATCCCGTCTCCATCGAAGTCGCCAAAAATGCCGGGATAGTCCTCAGTCGTAATGTCTTCAAAGGGAGTAACAGTTGGATTGTCTCGCATGTGGCTTACCCCAAAACTTTAGTTAGGAAGGCGTCCAGTTTAGCCTGACTTTCTTTGGCCGCTTCAATGTCTATCTGCTGCGTTTCTTCATCAGAAGAAGTGTCTATCTCTTTTTCTTTTGGCGCAGTCTTTACTTGCTTCTCAGCAGGAGTAGGCTTGCTTTTGGCAGGTTTCTTTTTGGTTTTCGGTGGAGGTGAGCTGGGCGGAGTGGATTTAGTTTCCTGTTTGCCGAGCGCACGTTCTTGGCGTTTGTATTCTTTGGCGCCCAGAACGACTTTAGCATGATCTTGCTTAAAGATCCGTACTTCCAGGTCGCCATACTTGCTTACCAGTTTTTTCCAGCACGCTTTTAGCCCGCCCCCTTTGCCTTCCGTGCAGGCCTGGTACTGGAGATGGCCGTCTAGCAGCAGATCCATGATATACCGCTTTTTCGGGTAATCGGCCGTGTACCGGATGGACAGATGGGCGTTTTCAGATTCCCCGGAATGCTTGGGTGCGTAACATGGCATTTTGCTGCCAAACATGGAGTTGATCCGCTTCCAGGAGCGAATTTTGTGGAGCTTGTCCAGCTCTTTCAGGGTGATTTTGAAAGGGGTATCCACTGGGTTTTCGCGTGATTCGGGGTTGCTTTCTTCTTTGGCAGCAGGGTTAGCTGGTGCATCCTCGCGATCCTCGGCAGTAAACGGGACGGCAATAGCGGTTAGCTCCCGGTAGCGATTCTTTTCGGTTTCGGCCCCGCCTTCTTTGGTGACTTTGATTTCAATGTCACACTCATGGGCGATGCTGGTATTGCCTTTATACTGGCCGTCTTTGGTCGCATGCGAAACCATGACAAACATGATCCCGTTCTCGCGGCACCATTGGGCTAGCTCTACGGTTTCCTTCGCGTTGGCATCAATCACCGAAATGGAATCAAGAATGCAGGCGAACGACCGGTTTTTGAGCAGAATCTCTTTGAGGGCCTGAATCGATTTCCACTTGGTAAAATTCAGGTTCCGGTGGGTGGCTCCCAAGCGTTTTACGCGGTCGACCAGGGTTTTGCCAAAATGTTCTTCGGCGGGGATGTACTCGATGCGCCCGTGCTGGGCTAAGGCATCAGCCAGCCCCAGGCTCATGGTTGATTTACCGGCTCCTTTTTCGCCCCAGATAAAAATGACGGCATTTTTCTCTGGTTCGCCCAAGAGTCGCCCGTAAGGTTGGGCTATTTTGATGCCTTTGATATTCAGTTTTGCAAGCTGCTGGGCAGTCATGGATTCCATATTAGTTCTGTTTCGTTCGTTTAATTGCGATTCCAATTCCAATAATGGCGATAGTCCCTATTACAAGGAGGCCTGTTTTTGGCAAGTTGCTTTTACGATTCACTTGGAGGGATTTCTGGTTAATGCCGAGCCTATTTAGTAGTGCCCGGTCAGCTATTCCGCTCGGTTGTAGCCCCAATTTTTGTTGGGCTTGTTTGACCGCGGCCTGTGTTTCGGGGCCAAAGATGCCATCGACGCCGTATTTGGGGAGCCCGATACCTAGTGCTTTCAATGCTGATTGCAGGTGCATCACCTGAGGCCCTTTGTCGCCAATGTTGAGTGTCATATTCATGAGCGGTTTTTGTTATACAATGTGATTCCGGCCACACCGATGGCAATACCAATCGAAAGGACGCCAGCTTTTTTGATCATAGACACAGGTCTGCTCTTAGCGACCGAATCCTGTAGTCCAATCATGTCGCTTACCGCCTGCAGATTTATGTGCTCGAAATACCGGTTGATGACATCGGCATTTCGGTCGAATACCTGCTGGAAGGAGCGTTTGTCTTTGGTCAGATCAGCCAGTACAAGCGCCGTGGTAGCGGCTTGCCCTTTTCGCCCGCTAAGGGCGCGGTCGGCCAGACCGATGGCTTTTTTGAAAGCATTCCGGCTAGTCTGTCGCAGGTAACTGCTGAGGTCGCCCATCCCGTCATCGACAATTTGATAATCTCGGCCTTCAATGAGCTCATTCATGGGGCTCCTCCTGTTTCTTGCTACGCCCAGCCATCTGTTTTACGCTGTCTCGCAGGCCGGGCATGAGGGGAGCCAGAAAGTAAACTCCGGCGCCGATACCAATCAGCCACAAGGCTTTGGTGAGTGTACCATTGACGCCGCTGAATGCGCTTTGTGGGTCCGGCAGGTTGATTTCGTACCAGGATTCGGTGGGCTGGGCGTACACTCCACTTTGTTGGCCTTCTTCGATATCCAGGTCAAGGGTCATCACGTTAGAGGAGGCCAGTGGCGTAGCCTGTGAAATAGTTGCCTCGGTGACATTGCTGTAGTGGAACTCAAATATGACGGGGTGATTTCTGTCTGGTCGGAACGAGCGCCCGAAAACCAGGCGGGCTTGCCCGCGACAGCCGTCCCACATACTGGTAACGATGCGGGAGATGGCCAATACTTGTCTGGACTGGGGATCCAGAGCCGCGACCACTACATCTGGGCAGACGACAAAAAGAAACGAGTTCCAAAAGGTGCGATAGATATCGACCTCTACATCCACCGAAAATGGCACTCCGGATTTCGGCAGCCCGCGCTCAGGGTGACGTCCAATGATGCGAAGTTCTCCGGCTTCCGAGCTTATGATATTGCCGGATATTGCCGCCGAGCCTAGCCCTTTGTCACTATAGATAGAATGGCTCATCGGTTACCTCCTTCTGGTTATGATTCGCAGCGCTAGGTATCCTCCGGCGATCCATCCCAGCGTAGCTTTGTGCTGGTTAAACCATGCGCTAATTCCTTTGGTAGGGTCATCCTCGGTAAGGCGCTCACATAAGGATTGTTTGGTCTGGCCAGTTACTTCCGCGCCTTTTGCCACCTCCTGTAGCTGCACTGTGGGTTGCAGGTACACAGTCTCTTGCGAAGCCGTTGGATTAGGATACCGTCCATTTGGGATATGTCCATCGATAAAATGAGAAATCCCAACGGGATGGTTTGTTGTTTGGATAGCTTCTGTCATATCAGGATTTCTTTTTTAACAGAGTGTACATAATACCCCCGCCTACGACGACAACGCCGCCAATGAGAAGGATAGGAGTCATATTACCGCCCGACTTCTGGGATTGCATCAGCGCCATTTGTTGCTCAGGCGTCAGCCGAGCGCCCCCAGATTGGGGTTTCCCGCCATTGATAATCCCGTCCACGGTTACAGCGGTATCGGCCGCGGTCGTCAGAAAACTGGACAGGTCATCAAGGACACTGCCAAATTTGGTCTTCTTTGTGGTGGTAGATGATTGCACCGGTGGAAGCAAGGGATTTGTTACCCCGTAGTTAAACGGTCGGGTCGTCTGCAGAAAATCTAACTGATCGTAGGAGCTACTGTTCATAAGGGTTGATGTAAGGCTATTGCGGTTTAGATTTTTTCTTTTTGGCGATAAACATGATGGCGGCTCCCAGGATAGCAACCCCGCCGACCGCAGCACCCGCGATCATGGCCGTGGATGCAGTCTCCTGCTTGGCAGCCGTATCGGTGACGTTGTGCTGTAAGGCCGTCATGAGTTGCTGCTTTTCCTGCTCTATTTTCTTCTTTTCAGCCAGCTTACGTTCATGTGCCTTGCAGAGGGCTTGTGATTTTTCGCGCTTGCGCCGACAGCTTTTTAAAGCGCCAAACATTTTGCCCTTGCAGCTTTGGTTGGAATACCGGCAGGGGTCGTCTTCTTCCCAGCCTTCCAATCCACTGCCAGGCTGGATGCTAGATATGATCAATTGATCATTGTCAGGTTGTATAGCTACAGGTCGGAGGTAAGAGCTACTCATAAAATTATCAGTGGTTAAGGGCCCAGTAGCTGATCCCGCCGAGTGTTGCTAACCCGGCCGAGAGTCCGCTGTACAGGAGCCATTTTTTGTGTTGGGATTGTTGTTGGCTAGCCAGAAAGCTGCTGTCCAGGCTTCCGTACCGATTCAAGTAATTAACGGCCGGTTGCCCTTGCTCTTGGATAACCTGGGCGTACTGCTGGAGGATGGCATTATCCTTTTGGGAAAAGGAAATGACATCCGAACGAACTCCTCGGGCCATGAGGTAATTCCGCCATTGCCCGCGTGCGATGCGCTCATCCTTGTCTTTGGCGCCAAACCATTTCGAAAACAAGGGTTTCATAGCGGCTCCCGTTTTCAGGGCCGTCGTGGCAGCAGCCGTCAGCGTAATTGGGTCAATACCTAACCCTTTCGGCATTCGGTTGGGTAGGTGTTTGGACTTTTTGATCAGGCGCTCGTCAAACCCGAACCCGGGATATTTGGCGATGGTGGTATCAAAGGATTTCCACCCTTCTGGGGAGCGAAAAACCGTATAAATATGGTCGTAGGTTCGCCCGGTGCGGCTGACGATTCTAAATCCAGTTTGAATCCCCAAGCTTTGCAGCAGGGCCGCTGACAGGATCGCGTGATCGTCACAATCTCCGGCTTTTTGCCGAATGGTCACGTCTGGAGACTGGATCCGCTCGATGTTCCAGGGGTCGCGTACGTAGTTGATATTACTCGTTATCCACTTATAAATGGCATCGGCAATCTGATCTACATTTCGAAGATCAGGTAGACCGGTATTTGAATTTCGTTGGATCTTGCGTGTGATTTTTAGCGCTAACTCGCGGATGTCCTCGCGGCCGGTGTATTTGGTGACCAGCTTTGAAGCTAGGTCGAGAACGCCTTCGATACCCGGGTAACGCCGTCGGTTGGCAATAATAGAGGCGGCAGCATCTCCTTTTGGGAGCGGGGCTGCCGCCTTTTTGCTCATCACTGAACCATGGGTCGTGACTGCGTTGCGGGAAGTCGGTATAGGGTAGTTGCTACTCAATCGGTTGTTATGAGAATTTGTTGGGATGATTATCGTCTGGCTTTGACAAGCTTCTGCAGCTCGGCGATGACATCAGTGAGCAGGCGCCGGACTTGTGGGCTGACGTTGGTGCCCGTGAAGCTCAGCAGCTGATTGCAAGCGAAAGGGGCAGGGATATAGGATAGCGTAGTAGCGTGTTGCCCTAATCCATCCACAAGGGGATATATCGTGTTTGCAATGCGTTCGGCTCCTATATCCCTGCTTATCGCTTCAACAGAAAGTATCTTTGCCATTCTTGCCCAGTCGCCTGCGGTGATCGGTTGCCCGCTAGCCTGCATCAAAGCCAGTTGTGACTTTATGCGCTTGGCATAACAGGCGTAGCCGCAGGGCTGGTCAGCCAGGTATTCCAAAGCCATTTTCAAAAGGGTTAGTTGTCCGGGGTTCATCGAGGTCCTTACAGGCTAATGGTTGGTTCGGTGTGGCCGTTTTTGTGGGGTGGCTCAAATATGCCGTTTAAGGTTGGGGGTGTATCAAATTCATTGGGCTCGGTTTCCGAGTTGTCGTCGGAGGGAAGGTGCCGAGGAGTTGCCTCCCCGGCACCTTTGGGTTGGCTCGCGTCTGTAGAGGGGCTATGGGGTTGTTGGGGCAGCGAGCCAGAAGTGGGTTGAAGTTGGTGTTTGAGAGATTCAGCCATCGCCTGAGCCTGTTCTTCGCTGATATCAGGGGTGGCAGGCGTGGGGTTTAATTGTGGATTTCTTGCGTTTTGACCAGCAAACAATTGGGAGATCACGGTAAAAAACATCGGGGCATTTTCTTCCAGCATATCCAGCATGCGACTGCCGGCATCGCGGCCGCCGGCTCGTTGTTCCATCTCCATGCGGAACTTCAGTTGTTGGAGGTCATTAATTTCTTTTTCCAGATTTTTCAACTCCCCGCGATGGAGTTCCTTCATCCGATCCACCTCATTGCGGTGAGATTCTTTCTGCTCGGCCAGCTCTTTTTGATGGGTCAGCAGCGTAGCTGTTTTATCTTCTGAGAGCTGACGCTTGAGTCCCATGATTTCGTCAACGAGCTGGCGAATCTTACGGTCGGCATCATGAAGCTCACCTTCCAGGCGCAGGGCTCGTTGCTGGTAATAATTCTCAGGAGTTGGTTTGCTGGCGGGGGTAGGTTCATCGGCCAGGGTATCTGCTTGCTCCTCGGGTCCGTCAATACGAAACCCAATAACAATGTCTTCGTCAATGCCTGTGTGAAGGGAATACAGGCCAGGTTCCAATTTGAATATTGCTTTGACCACATTGAAGGGCTGTCGGAAGTTGAACGGGAGTTCTTTTTCTACTTGCTGGAGCCCATCGGTGGTGCCGGTTATGCGGCCAAAGATCGGCAGTCCCTGCTCTAGTTCTTGCAGGCAAGTGGCATAATCCTGCTCTTGGTTGTCGTTCGGCATATTTTCCAGCGTTTCAGGCATCGGGCTTAGCGTTGGTTAGTGTAATGCAATAGCACCACTGCGGTTAGTAACTGATGCTAACGTAACACTAATTCAAGTTAGGAAAAATACCCCGGGATGGGCTGGAATAGGGTGCGATGGAGTGTAATAGAATGGGACAGATTGGGAAAAGATGATCCTTTTAGTTTTGAATCACCACATCTTATCTCGAAGTTCTTTTCGTAAATGTAATACAACCAAATTATATCATGGGTAATCTGCCTCAACATCATTCATCACATAAGCAGGAAGCTAAAAGCCTGGGAAAACTCAGAGAAATATTGCCTAATGACCTTTTCATACTTAGGAGTGAAGATGGAGGAGATTATGGGGTAGACCGAATCTTAGAAGTAGTTAATGATGGTAATGTCACAAATATACGTGCTCATGTACAAGTAAAAAGTCAAAAGAAAAAAACTAAAAGTGAAAATATTCGATTTCCTGTACCGATAAGTACTATTAATTATCTACTTAATACTATTCACTCCCTGTTTATTATGTATTCAGTTGATGAAGATGCTTTTTATTGGGAGTGGACACGTCAAATTGCATTGTCAGCGAACGGAAAACAAATAGACCTGGAAAGCACTCACCAAAAAACCTTTAGCTATACTTTCCAGAATATACTTGATACAACTGCCTTTGAGGATATTCACAAAAAGTTGATTTCTGATAATCAACTTTTGAAAGATATCGAAGTTGATCGCCGTCCTCTTGAAAAATCTTTGATTGAATCCCTTCAAAGCACTGTAACATATCGTGAGTTGATACTTCTATACTTGCAAGGAAAATATGAAGTGGTCATAGGATTTGTGAGAGATAATTCATTAGATAACCCGGAAATAAACTCACTGGTATCATGGTGCTACTATCAGACTCACTATTATCAACAGGCACTTAGATTTATAGTCAAAGCACTTCGAAAAAAGCCTTCAGATACTCAATTGTTAAAAATGAAAGCAGCTATTTTGTGTGATAAAGGGCGCAAAGAGCATAGCAAGGGAATGGTTGAAGATGCAAAAGGGATCATGCTTGATATAAGTCGGGATTCATGGAGATGGGATGATTATTACAACTTTGGAAATATGCTTGCTGGCTTAGAAGACTATTCTGAGGCGTTGAAATATTATAAGAAAGCACTGCAGAGCAAGCCTAATGATCCCAGGATTTGGAAAAATTTAAGCGAATGCTATTACTACCTTAAGGAACATGAAAAAGAGATGGAATGTCTCGACAAAGCCTTAGAGTTAAAGCCGGATTTAATTGAAGCCTTAATCAGCAAAGCTGCTACTTTAGGTAATATTTTCAGTGAATATCATCAAGCTATCAAGTTTTTGAATAAAGCTTTACGCATTTCTGAAAATGGATATTTTGATAATAGCGTAATCTATTATTGGTTAGCTAAATTTCATGAAGATCTAGGTGAGATACAGACTGCCTTAAGCTTCGTTGGATCAGGGCAACAAATTTATCCTGGTGATAAGTCATTGAAAAGTCTAAGGCTGTCAATATTGATTAATTCTTGGGATAAAGATGAGGAAATAAAAAAGCAGGCAATACAACTTTTAAAAGAATTGATTTCAAGATTTCCAAAGGATTTTGGACTAAGAAAAAAATTGCTAAAAATTTATTTTGAAGAAAAAACTACAAAAGAGGTTGTATCATTACTACAAGAATCACTTGAATTTGTAGGGTTTAACTTTTCCGATGAATATGTTTCTAATTTGGAATATGAAGATGTGAGAATTTTGTTTAATAATATGGATTCATATATGGTATATCGTGAGAGTAATAATATCGGGAAAGAGTTTTTTAAAAATTTTGATCTCAAAATAGAAACCTTGCAAAAGATCGAATTTAAATTTGCCATACAATTTGCCAAGTTGGTGGATCAGATAGTTCCAGACCTTTCAAAAAGCAAACTCGTTTCGATACTTGAAAAACACCTAAGGAAATTTATCGATCTCAATAAGTTTTGCAGTGAACTACTTATCAAAAAACACAAAACTGATCCAGTAGAAAGACAGTCAGAAAAAATGACTCAATTAGTTATAGTTCTACCAGAAATATTACTTATTGAAGTTTCGAGACAGATGGGTTGGCTATTGGGCCAAAATAGTTATGATGATAATTTTAAGGATCAGGTGCTTAAGGAGTTAAATCATATAGATAAATGGTTTGATCTTAGCATTGAACCAATTGTAAAAGGGGCTCACAATGTTATTCGTTGGTCATAAAGCAAATAAAAGCTTTGAAAAGCTATAACATAATTATAAGTGTCTATTTACATGAGAAAGTAGATCTGTAACTTAACTCTTACTCAATTAAGAAAGCATGGCTCAAAAAGAACATGAAGTCGTAGTTGAAGCTTTCCCCTCTAAAAATGGAGATAGTTTCCTTATAAATATTAAGGATAATTTTTTTCTCATTGACGCTGGCTATGTTACAACTTACCACAATTATATTAAGCCGCGTTTGATAAAACTTGATGGAGAGGGAAAAAGATTAAGTAGGGTAATAATAACTCATATTGATACAGATCATATATCAGGATCTATAAAGTTTTTAGAAGAAAATAATGAAAATGAAATAATTGGAGTTGATCAAATATGGCACAATAGTTATAGAAATTTATATTCACATGAAAAAACTATCGAGTTAACTAAAAGATCTATTCAACTCCTTGATTCGTTGAAGCAATCAATCGATGTGAACTCAGATGACAAGATGATTAGTGCCAAACAAGGTTCTTCTTTAGCTGCTTTAATTTTGGAAGGGGAATATAAATGGAATTCTGATTTTAGAGATGGGGTCATATCCAGAGGAGCAAAAGATAAACAGATCTCTGATGCGGTAAATTTTGAAATAATCTCTCCCAATCAAGGAAAGCTTAATGCATTAAAAAAATTTTGGAAAAAGGAACTTTATAAACTGGGCTTTAGAGATAAAATAACCAATGACCCCCTTTTTGACGATGCATTTGAATTTCTCCTTTTAAAGGAGAAGGAAAAATATTTACCAAGAGATAAAAATAAAATATCTAAAAAGATTCTTTCAATAGATGATTTACTAAAGAAAAAGTTTTATGAGGATAAGTCAGTTACCAATGGGAGTTCTATTGCATTCGTAATTGAAACTGAGCAAAAAAGAATGCTTTTTCTTGGTGATGCACATCCAACACTAATATCAAAGGAAATTGAAAAAAGATATCAAGATGAGGAGTTTCCCATTTATTTTGATCTGATAAAAGTTTCTCATCATGGAAGTTTTTCTAATAATAGTCCAAAATTGTTTCAACTGATTGATTCAAGAAACTTTCTAATCTCTACCGATGGTACGAAACATGGGCATCCTGATTTAAGCACTTTGGCATGGATAGTAAGTCGGAGTTCTGATTTTGAACGATGTATACATTTTAATTACGAAAATGAAGGATCAAAATTTTTAGATAATTCGAAGTGGAAGTCTCAGTATAATTATACCATTGCAGTACCAGAACAAGGATCATCATTAATTATTTCTCTTTAAATGAAGCATTCTATTGTAAATCCAAATCAAGTTGAAAAGGCCACTGTCAAGATAATCTGTGGAAATGAGTATGGCAGTGGTTTTCTAATTTCTGAAGATACACTTATTACAGCCTCTCATGTAATTTTAAATCATATAGAGGATGAGGAGGCCATAAAGGTTGAAGTGTTAGATGAAGGAAATGGTGAGGATATTCAATTAGAGGGAGATTTAATTGAATATGATAGTGAGGCAGATGTTGCGATAATTAAACTGGCTCAATCATTTAAATTTTTTTTACCACTTAAAATAAGTGAAATAAGATATGAAAGTATATGGAAGGCATATGGTTATCCTTACAACGAAACGGATGGAGGTTGGTTTAAAGGAGCAGTTAAACAGCAAAATAATTCAAAGCCATATGATGTAGAATTGCAATGTAGTAATTACGATTCGGACACTGATTATAATGGTCTTTCAGGTGCACCTCTTGTTATTGAAGATAAAGTAGTAGGAATTTTAACTTGGAGTATTGTAGATGGTTTTGGTGCTATTAGCATATCTAAAATAAAATCTTTTTTAGCCTCTCAAGGAATCAAGTTCGACCGTGAAAAAAATATTGATGAATTGCCGGATGGGTTAATTAAAGAACTAGAAGATATCGCTTCCAATGAAAATGTAATTACCCGTCTTCAAGAGAAGCTTAATGCAGGTGGAAAATACTATTTGTTACATGGGTCTCCTGGATCAGGTAAAACAATAGTTTCCGCAAGTTTCTCATTCCATGAAGATGATTCAGAAATTGTAGGCAAGTATTTTATTGGTAAATCGAATGATCAGAAACCAAGGTCACAAGTAATTTCGAAGGAAAGTTTTATTGGATGGCTTGAAGATTTGATAAGCAAAAAACTATCGGGTAAAGCTTATCCTAAACAAACCAAAAATTTTAATGAGCGAATAGAAGCTTTTTCGAGACTCTTAGTTGAGCTCAACCAATACTACATTGACAGAAACAAAATAGGTTTTATCCTGATAGATGGTTTGGATGAAGTTGCTAACGCCAAAAATGTAGATTTAGAAGATTTTCTGGGAGTTTTTCCCGAAACCCTGCCCTCTAATATATCTATCCTTTTATCGGCAACGCGGGAAGAACTACTGCCAAGTTTTATTAAGTCAAGATTAGTCGATGAAAGTAGGATCCATGTAACTCCTATTCCGATAGATTCAAGGATTAAATATGTAAGAAAGCACCTCGAAAATAAAAATATTGAACTCTCGATAGAAAATATTCATGCGATTGCTGAAAAATCTGAGGGCCATCCACTTTACCTAAGATATTTACTCGAGGATTTAAAGAGGGAAAAACCATCGGATATAGAAGGTTGGCTAGATGGACTTCCAACGCTAAATGGAGATATATCTAATTATTATGAAAAAATATGGGATAACAATTTAATTAATGATCCCGATAAATTTTGGATAATTCTTACCGTTTCGCAATTAAGGCATCCTGTTAAAGCCGAGCTATTGATTAAAATGTTGCCGGAGGAGACTAAGCATACATTTTCTACAAAAAGGGAGTCCATTCGGCATTTACTAAAGGATGATTCAAGAATCAGTATTTACCATAACTCATTTACTCTTTTTTTAGAAGCCAAAGCAAATGAATCTATTTCTTCTGCTAACGATAACATTAGCAATTTCTGTGAAAATAATGAAGATCTGGAATATGCTATTGCTAATAGAATATTTCATCGTCTTAGGAGTGCAAATCCTCGCAAAGCGGTCATTGATTGTAATCAAGAATGGGCTGATAAGTGTGCATTCATAAGCGTAGAACCAGATTTAGTTCTGAAAGATATAAAGGATACCGAAATTTATTGTATCGAGTCTGGCTTAGTCACGGAACTCATCAGAATAAAACTATTACTTCAGAGAATCAGATTTAGATATAATAATGTACTTGCTGCAAACGCATTCCATATTGCGGATTTACTTTTAGGACTCTCTCAACCATCCGATGCATTAAAATATATTTTAAGAGGAGAACTGTTATTAGTTAGCGATGATGATGCTATTTATTTTCTACAAAGATTTTATGAGTCTGAAGCATTTGAACAAGCTCAAAAACTTCTATCAGCTATTAGAAAAAGATATCAATTTCTTATCGAGAAAGAGTCGGAAGAAAACGGCTTTAAATTCTCAACAATACTGCTTCATTTAAAGGCTGCAACCCTTTTGTTCAATCGTGATCCTGAACAATCTACAGGAGAGTTCTCTAACAGAATGCAGTTATTAAAAAGGTTTAAGGATGCAGATGAAAGAAACGTTGAAAATATAACCCGTTTTAGAGAATATGCTAGTGCATGGAATATGGGATATATGATCTGGCGTTTTAATAGATACCCAGGTTTGTTGGCAGTCCAAAGAATTTCTAATGTAGATATAGATGAAAAATGGACGCGTCATTTTGCGATGATGCCTGCATTTTATGACCAATTTAAAAGAAATGTTAACTCCTCTGAAGATAGTTCAACTTATTGGGAGCTTATAAAAGATGTTGAGCATTTAACCGAATATTATGGGGTAGCAGAGAGTGATTTACCAATAGTAATAGGCACATTAATAGAAGATAGTGATAGGGTTGATATTATAACAAAACTTATTTCTAGGATTGAGCTAAATAATAATTTTCCAATACGAGCTGAAAATGGAGTAGATGTAAATTTTCAAGAGATTAAATTAGCTATAGAAGAATGCAAATATAAAGGTTATCTAAATATTCAGGATGCATTACCTAAAATAGAATATTTCTCTTCATATAACTGGGAAACAAATTTAATTTCGATAATTCAGTTTTTAGGGCAGCTTTTTGGAAAGGCCCACAGATATAATGCAGAAGGTCAAATAAATCAACTCAACTCACTAGAAGAGGAAATAGATAATTTAATTGAAAAGTTAGATTTCAGTTTATACAAAAGAGCACACTGGGATAGGAGTTATGCTATACCTGAGGGAATTCTGCCAATGGTTTATGGTAATTTAACAGAGTTCATCCTCAAATTTTTTCCTGATAAGACAACTTCTTTTGTCGAGAATGTAATTGAAAGAGGAAAAGGAGGGCAATTAGGTCTTTACACGGAAGGTTATAGACAATGCTTGTTTTCTATTATTGAAGAGACCAGCCGATGTCCAGATAAGTATTCAGTTACTACTAAAATTCTAAAAATTCTTGAAACCCATATTCTGGATGCTGTTCAGAATAGGTGGGAAAGAGTTCCCGAATTACTTCAACTTGCAGAATTATATTCAAGGATAGGTAATAATGATAAGGCCGAAGAAATTTATAGTAAGATGCTGGATTCTTCAATGGGGCCAACTTGGTATAAAGAAGATCAATTTACCCTAATTAACTCTGTTCTATCCCTTGATTTAGCAAATAATGGTAAAACTCATTTTAAAGAATTTGCTGGATATTTAGATTATGCCTCAGGTGAATTAACTTTTCAAAGATATGTTAGATATGAAAAAGAGAGTCTAATAAATAGTTTAGTTAAAGCTGATCATGTGCCATTGGCGATTCAATACTTCAAGTATCAGGTATTACCTGATCCCGTAACCATAATTGAAAATGCTGAATCCTCGACAGTTGATTCTCTTGATGAAGGACAAGGGTACGTTTTAGGAGCCAGGTCCATAGTTGAAGCAAACGGAATAATTCAGCTTTTAAAAAATATTGAAGCAGATCCAATTATAGTTTGGTCGATAGTTGAGGCTGTCATCATCAATGATGAAACTTTTCGATATTTACGGTCATTTGCCAAGATTCAGAGCCAGTGTTTGGTTCATAGCTCATTAAGCAATGACGAAAAGGAAATTCTTCATCAGAGACTTGTTAACATCATTACTGATGAAGATATGGTTGAAAATCAAGCTAACTATTTAAAAGAACTGAAAACTTATTTGAGTGAAGAAGATCGCAAAATATTACAAGGTAACTTAATAAAGGAGGGAATAGATTTTAATTTTTCCAAAGAAACAGTAAAAAGCATTAATCGTGAAGAGTTATCTGAAGAAGAGAGAGAAAAGTATGATGATTTTCGTTTGCCCGGGATGGGTAAAGATTTTCATAGTGATCTGAATTATTTAGAAGATTGTATAAAGGAAGCAAGTATAGAAATAAGTGCAGAAAATTTTACTAAGGCCCAAGAAATATTAAGTAAAGGGTTAAAGCAACTCCATTCACATAAATCAGATATTTGGAAAGGTGGAAATCTAGCTAATGTATTAGGAGAGGTCTTTGACTTATTACCTCAGACAGGCAATGCCGGAGAAATAACTCAATCTTTAAAAGAACCCATATCTAATCACTTCACAAATGACTGGATGGTTGTTGATCAGTTAATTGAAATTCTTAGTCACAATACATCTCATGAAGAAACAGAGGAAATACTTAATGCGATAAAGGATCATATTGATATCATGATTCAATGCGATGATGAGGTGATAAAAAAGTATGACTGGATGGAGAAAGAAACAGCCATTGATGATACAAATTTTCAGTTAGTTGAATTTTTGATCTGGCTTTTAAATCATCCACATTCTTCAGTAAAAAATAGAGTCATAGATTCACTTAAGCTTTTAGGAACCAATAGACCAGAACAAACGATTCCATTATTATTTGATACTGCATTATCAAAAAAACCGGAATTTGCTACAGAATTATCTGCTTTTGTTTTAAGTAGAATTGCAAATGAAAACCCTGATATTATTTGGCACTATCTTCAAAATAAACCAGATATGCAGAAAAAGATTATCGATTTAACTCATTTCACAATCAAACACTATTTTAGAGAAATTGCCGTATCTATGAATACAGTATCAGATGAGGCAAAACAGTTTTATAATGAGTTGTTAGAGACAATTCCTTCAAACATTATTTTAGAAGGCAGAATAGAACGAGATGAAACTAATTTACGACCTGCAGAGCACCTGTTAGCAAGATTGAATAACATGCAAATTCTCAATGACTCATTTTATGATACCCTAATTGAGAAAGTCAAAATGTATTCAAAGCCAATCGAGCCCAACGATCAATTAAAGGTTCAAAGTTATATCAATAGAAGTTTTCATGACCAAGATATTTATATTGGTTCATATGACTATTTATTGAGATTTGCTATTAATGAGTCAATAGTAGAACGAGTTAGTAAAAGAGACTACGAAAATGTAACTGAAATTTTAAAACTTCCCTTTTCAGATGGAACTTAAACCTATGAGAAGTACCGCCAAAACACGAAAGGAGTTCGAAAGAAATTTTCATCTTTTGGCAGAACATATAAGAAATAGAAGGATGAGATTTATGAGAGGAGTAAGTACTGATGGAATTGAAAGAGTAAGATACCTGCCAAACAGACGAGTTGACTTTTTATCTGTTAATGAATCGGCGAGGTTAGCGGCAAATAGCATTGCTGATATGGACAATTTACCAGAATTTAAAATCAAGAGAGATTCTGATGATGAAAAATAACTTTGAAATTGTTCCACCTAAAACAAGAAGTGAAATGGAACATAACATTGCACTAGTTTTCGAAAATGTATTAAAACAGATCAAAAGTGAAAATAAAAAGTCTATAGGTACATTCAATCATTTCACTTTGCCTCAACTTCAAAAGCTTAAATTCTTATCTAATGGTAGGATCTTTTTAAACTCTATTGATGAAAGGTTAAGATTGCAGGGGAATACATTAGATAATTTAGAATCTATGCCAGAACTTAAGCGCGGAGATATTTAAATAGAATAGTATTGTGTTAAAAAGAAGTTATCCAAGCTCCCAGTCAATAGCTTTAAGACGCTGGGCAACTCTTTTAATATCGTTCAGTACAGCGTCACCTTCTGGAAAGTCGCCGATAACTAGTTCCTTAAAAGTACCGTTATAAACAGTCTTGATCTTATCCCAGGTTTCTTCGGGTTTGTCAAAAAGCAGGGCCGAGGAAGGATGCTCATACAGCCAGTCGTACTGGTCGCCATAGCTTTCGATATCATCGGCTCCCACTTGAAGCAGCATCTCATCAAGCTTTTTGCTTTCAAAGAAGTCTTGTATCGCAGGTTGCTTTAGCAGCATGTGAATATCATAGGTATGGCGGACTTTATTTCCGAGATCCTCATAGGGATTTTCAGCGTGTGAGAAGCGGACCAGCGACATTATTTTTTCGCAAAAGGTCCGTTCTATAGTTAGTACTTTTAAGGGGAAGGGAGCTAGCCCATATTTTCCAACAAGCTCTTCCTGGCCTCTCGCTTTCATCATGTCAGCAATAAACGAATGAACCGCTACTTCTTCATGGGGCTCGAAGTGTCCCAGCCTTGAAACCTCTACAATGATTTTATCGCGAACCTGGCCATAAGCCTGATCGTATTCGTGTTTCGCATACTCGTAGGCTACCTTCCTATTTTTGCCGCGTTTCATGGTAATCCCCGGCAATTCTACTTCTTCTAAATCAGTATCGTCAACCACTTTGCTGACGTCCCTGACTCTTTTGTCCATTTGGTTGTTGGACAGCTCGGGATCTTCTAACACCACAAGATCGATATCTTCCGAAAACCGGTTAATTGCCTGGTAACATTTGGAAAGCGAGGTGCCTCCCTTAAATACGGCAACATCTTTCATGTCTGAATGAAAGATTGCATGAAGGGCATAGGTTACCCAGTAGTCTTTCTCGATGTAGATTTCCCGTATATTCTTATAGTCTGCGGTAGCCCTTATGGCATCCCGAAAAATTTCGGCATCGTCGTGTATATTCATCTAAACAATATTCCAGTTTTGAGCTGTAGATAAGCTACTACTAAGACTCCCGAACTCATAACTCGACAAGGGATTTAGGCTATTTTTCAATTTGGGGAAAGCGCTGTTAAACTCCTGGTCGGTGAGTAAGGCTCCCAGCAGTGCACGTACCCGGGGAGGATATTGCAGGGCATAGGTAATCAGCTTATTTCTGTCGGCATCACTGAAATCACGTATGCGGTCTTGAAGTTGCCCGATAGCATTATCGATATTCAAGTCTGGTATTTTTTTGAAATCCTTTATAGCATCCAGTATCTCCAGAAAGCGAATGTTGTCGTCAGTAGGATCCACATAATTTTTGACCGATTTAACTTTCAGGTTATCGATCTCTGTGTTGATCCTCTTTTTATTGCAGGCCAGGGTAACGGTTTTGGGGACCTGTGTTGTAAGTCCCATTCGATTGTATAAAGACAAGCCGGTGATATAAGCGATACGATTGTCCCCTTCATACATATAGGGTTTGAGCAGCTGCTCTTCATTAGGCTTTAAATCGCCAAACAGCGACTTTTTGGGCTTGTAAAACAGGCCGTTGGAGATTCTTTTTACCACATCGTTAGATATCAACCGCTCGATGGCCTTGGTAGCAGCCCCATATTCGCTATTATCTATGCCGAGCTGGTCATATTTAAAAGTCGTTCCTTCGTCATAGGAAGAAACTTTGTCTTTTATTCTTTTTGCAGTACTCATAATGTTATGTGTTATGCTAATGGCCTTTCAACAACTTTAATATAGCATTTAATTACTAGGTATGTCAAATTTTTTACGTTTTTTACTTGACATATTAGGTTATAAATAGGCAGCTTTAATTTTTAACAGAATATATTGTTAAGATAACTAGGACTAGTTAGGTGGGGGGGACCTTAAGCTGCAACTTATTTCTCAGATTAAACTTGTAGGCTGACCAAGTTTATATCATTGTAGGTTCTTTTTAAGTGCGTCGTAAATTAGACTATCAATTTTCGAATTTCGATATGTTCCATTATTCTTCACGAATCTAGCTTTGTTATAAGCCAGATTTTCACAGAACTCATGAGTTGAACGTAATAAAGTTATGTCAAAATCAGTTTTCTCAAATATGCACTTAAATAGATAAGCTAATTTCTCAAAGCTTATATTATCTCTGTTGCTCTTTAGATTTAAATAATAAGTTTTATCCCCATTGAACTTGAAAATGTAAGAAGTGTTCTTCGGCAAATCATTCACTCTACTCATAATCCATTCTACAGAGCTACTACGTGTTCGATCTTTAAATAGATCTTTGTTTTCGCTTATAATTTTTTTTCCAGTTAAAAAATTATAGGACTCCTCAAATATTTCGATCCAGTATTTCTCATATCTATCATTCCTTAAGTCTAATAGGGAGTCTTTAGAAAAACACCTTATACCTATCATTGAAACTAGAACTAACTTTTCTTTATCTGAAAGAGAATTAGTTTCAGGTTCAAATTCAAAATCTTTCTTTTGGATAAAATCAATAAGATCTTCTTCATTCAATGAGTGGACATATTTATCCATATGCCAAATCCCCTTCGCTGTTAAGACATATTTGTCGTTGCTAATTTCCCCTTTGATATTTTGTAAATACCCTTGATTGTCAAGATAACTAATATCATCGTAATTAAACTTCACCGAATTTAAACCAGCCTCAAAAAGACAATCTTTTCTAGGATTGCTATTGGTATGAATCAGTGAAAACAAAACTTTGTCATATTTTAATTTTCCTTCTTTTCTGACTTTTTTCTTTAGTTCATTGTAAAACCTTTCCAATACCTTCCTAGTCTTATCTTTCATATTAAACTAAACCCTCTACTTTTACCTCTTTATTGTCTTTTTGAACAATCAATCCCAATGACAGTTTTTTATCTTCATATAAATTAACAAGTCTGTCTTTTACTGGTTTCAAACTATTTTCGTCCATCATACCTACCTCATCAAACATCGCGATAATTTTTCTATTGTCATCCATACTTAATTTACCCACAATGTAGGCTGACTGACTTTGTCCCGTTCCCATATCTGATAAAAGAATTTCCTTACCACTTTCCGTAATAATCTTCTTTTTAATTAAATCCACTTTTTTAAGCTTGTAATTCTTATCTACGTATAAAGCAGTTTTAATTCTTTCAGCTATGTAAGTAAAAATTCTATCAGCGAACTTTTCATATAGACTACCAGGTTCAGGCTCATCCTTATTTTCAATTCTTTCAATATACTCGCCAAACTTTACATCTACTTTCGATAACAAATTGTCCAACGAGCTTTGTAATTCTGTTAATTCTTCGGCGTAATTGATTAGTTCATGAGATTCCTGTCTTTTTATTTCTTCCAAGTCAGAGGTATTCAGTTTAATTAACTCCTTTGAGTCCTCAACTCTTTTCTTAATATCTTTTACTTCGTCTTCAAATTTCTGAATTGAAAGTTTTATTCTATCTCGTGATTTATCTTTGAACTCTTGTAGTTCCGAACTATTTTTTAAATTATCATATATCTTTTTTGCATCTTCTGGATCAATATCTTCCTCTATCAATTTTTCACGGAAAGACTTTTTCTTTTTAATCGCCCCCTCAAGTATTTTCTCCTTAATTTCAAGTTCATTAAATTCTTGATTTCTATTTAAATCGTCTTCGAGTGAGTCATTTTTATTGATTTTCTTATCTAAGTCTTTCTGGTCACGGATTGCATTTTTCAAATCATGCCGAATACCATTTATCATTCTATTTAGTTCTTCACACTTCTCTTCTGTGTCAATTAAATACCTATAATCATCTAGCTTTGAATTAAGTGTTTTTAAATAAGAATCTATACTCTTCTCTATTTCTGGTATAAAGAAACCTTTATCCTCAAATCTTTCTAAGAACTCAATAAATCTCTGTATAAATTGAGCTTCTTCTATTTGTTCACCTTCAAACAGTTCTTCTAATCTGTTTTCCACAATATTTTCATAGATGTTGAGCTCTTCTCTAAAATCATATATCTCTTCGCTGTTAGATACTTCTTCATTAATATCTAATTCAAGCCAGTATTCGAGACGGCTTTCATCAACTTCATCAGGGAACAGTTTGATAAGCTTATTAGCAACTCTATTTCTATTTTCTTTTATATTCTCTATAATTTCTTCTTTAGAGTTAATAAGTTCTTCTACTTCGGATGGCAAGGAAGCCTTTTTTTCCCCTTTTTTATCAATTCTTTGCTTTATACTATCTCTTTCCTTTTTCTTCTTATTAACTTTCTCCTTGTACTTTAAATAAAACTTGGAATAAAAAAACTTCTTGAGAGTTGTTAAGAAGTCATTCCTTTCGCATAATAATTCCTCGTTTGTTTTTAAATTTTTTCTTAGTTGATCTAGCTCTTCCTCTAATCTTGCTTCCCTTTCTGGATCTCTAGCTTTTTCAACTTTGTTTTTTTCCGATCTTACCAGTTCCTCAAATCTCCTGATTTTTCTAGCTTTTGTCGATAAATCAGCATCTATACTATCTAAAATTCTATATATTCGTTTTGTTGGTTTCTCGGGGATATCATATATAAGCCTATATTCTTTTATGAATTCATGGTAATCAATAAATCTCTCCCCAGAGCCATTTTTCTTTTCTTTCATTATTACCTGATTACTATCAAAATCAGGCATTTCAGATATTAAGGTAACTCCAGTTTTGGGATTAGTTAGCTTTACTTTGAACTTCAGGTTTTGATGGTCCTTAGAAATTAAGTCATCGATATCATCTAGTAATGGACGCTCAATCTCTTTAGGAGTCATTCGATGAGCAAAAAAAGCTATTGCTAAAATATTCAGCAACGTACTCTTACCAACCGAATTTGGCCCTTTGATATAGCTTACATTGTTGAATTTTTGGGGTAATTTATCGGGGTCGTAATATACTGTATCATCTGTTTCATTTCGTTCAATTAGGTAATCTATCTCAAGCATACTAATCTGTTGATTTGTCTGTATCCTCTTTATAACCGATAAGCTTCTTTAAAGCTTTTTCAAGGTTCTTTTCTTCAGAAAGAGTTTTTATTATCTCTTTTTCGCGTTTCTCTAAAAGTTCAGAAAGGTAGCTGCTTTCTATTTCATCCATGATATTCTAAGTTATGTTTTTAATCATCTATAACTCCAGCATATGCTAAAGGAAACTTTAATATTTTCAATTCGGGTAATTCGTTTATATTAGCAACAGCATATCCTTTTTTTAAAGTGCTAATTTCCCTTGAAGATATACCAAACTCCTTTTTACTAACCCCATCAGATTTAAAAAATATTTTAGTATTAATAACACTTGATAATCCCTTTGGGATATCATTTTCATTTTGAGAGGAAAAAATAATTCCAATCTCTTGACTTCTTCCCTTCCTACATATTGTATCTAATTCCCCAAGTGCATCTTTCGATGCATCAGTATTATAGAATTGATGAACTTCATCTATAATAACTAGTATTGGAACATGTCCTGTACCTTTTTTATTACTTTTTGCTCTAACTATTTGCTTCAATAAATGTCGAAGTAAAATTGATCCAAAAATATTACCATGTTCTCCATCAACATTTATAACCGACATTTTCCCAGGGGTTAGTATGTCTTCATGGGATAAACTTTCAGCATCTTCGTTGTCAAAAAACTTAACAGCCTCATTAATATTCCTTAGTATATTATTAAAAGTACCATGATGGATAGGGACCTCTCCTTCATCCCCGTTAATATTTAACGTATCAAAATTAAGGGCATCCCTATGTGAAGAGAAGTATTTTACAAATGTGTTAAATGTATCATACTTTTCCATTTCGTTTTCTTTCCAGTATCTAAAAATATCTGGAAAACTCTGTGCGCCTGTACCTGTTATAGTTTGTAAGAGACCAGTCAATGACTCCGGTTTTATATTCTGAACATCGAGCGTTACAGGAATACAGTTTTTATAATTAATTCCTTTGGTTTCCTCTATATTGGTAGTTGCAGGGTAATAAACTTTAAAGTTATTAATGGCTCTCGGTTCTTCTCCTAATTCATCCCACTCTCTTTTAATTCTTTCGGTTTGGACAGTTGATTCTTGATCCATCCTAAGAAAGTCAACATCCTTCACATTGATCGCTAGAACAGCTCCATTTAATTCTTCTACAAAATACTGCGCTAGATACTTACTAGCCACGGTTTTACCGTAACCAGTTTTACCACAAATTTGGGTTTGATAATAAAAAAAGTCTTCGGGTAAGTTTACACTCAGAATATTTTTTTGCTCGTCCAAAAGTAATTGATTTGTACCAGCATGAATAGTTGCAGGGAATACTTCTGGACCAGTATAGTCTTTATCCCCAAAAGCCATATTGACTTCCTCCTGGTTAGACCTCCTCGCAAGAGATTGAGGAGGGATAAAATCTATTAAGCCATCATCCCTATTATTTATATCCTTTATTCTATACCCTAATACAATATTTTGGCTTTTCTTTTCGGCATTCAGTGTCGATAAATCCATATCGACAACTAATGGACTGGGAGAAAATGGATCATGCTGAATGCTATCTTCTACCCTGAGTATAAACTTTGAATCTGTGTTTTCAGGCTCTACTGTTAGAAAAGACCCCTTAGGAAGGATACCATTGTTTCCTGCAGACTTGCTAACTAATTTAATAAGTCCCTTTTCTTGGCCAACTACTATCCATGACATATTTATTCACCCAAACCTTTCTTGATTCATTGTAGGAATTAATCCTGATTTCTTTATCAGTTTATAAGTATTAGAATAATTCAGTAATTCTCGTGCATACTTTTCCGCTAATGCTACTTGCCTTACTTGAGGATTAGATTTATCTCCATTCAAGATTAATAGATAATAAATCATGTCAGCTATTGAATCTATTACTTCTCGGTATTTCTCAAAAGTATCTCTATGAAACTCAATCCTTTGTGGGCTTAAATCAAAAAAGCGTAAATAATAAAAAACTTTTGCATTTTTAGGATTATACTGATCTGTATAACGGAAGTAATTAGTTCTTTGTCCATCACTCAAGTAATTATACGACCAATGCAGGTCTGAATTATAACTCCCCTTGAGCTGATCTATATTATCTACAACCAGATTGCTATCACTATTTTTCACTATGAAGACTGGAATAATATTATTTTCATGTAACTGTTCAACGAGCTCTACAGTATAGGCTGAAATATTACCCCCAATAAGTGGTCCATCAATAAGAAGAATAGAGTTTTCTGCTGTATATTCATTCAGAAAAAAGTTTCTATCCTCAACGTAGTCAAAGTTCGATTGAGATTCCGGCTCATCAGTAAAACGTAAAGTTTCATACTCTTCAGAAAGTTTTTCAGATTTTGTATAGAAATAAAAAGAGAGGTAAGTGACAGGAATATATTCATTCTCAATAGTTATAACTTGAGAATGACTTACAAATGAAGCTATACCTTCTAGTGTTTTGTATTTTAATTTTGATTCATCGTATCCAGCTACTGTATTAGTTTTAACATTTTTATAACCATTTTCGGCATTCAGGTCAATCCGATCTATTTTATCTTCAACTTTTAAAACTCCACTATCAGGATAGCTTTCAGAGAAAGAAATATTAGAAATTTCAGGCTTGCTGGTGATTTTAAGATTTGTTTTTTGAATCTCACTAATGCTTTTAGCAAAGTTAGGGTGCAGTACTATTTTATTGAGGTCAGATTTTGTTTTAAGCCTGTTAATTTTTTTCATGAATTTAGATACATGAAGACTCGGGATTTATATTAATAGTGGACAAAAGAAATGCGGTCTCTCTAATTAAGCCAATGTAATATTATCCATTATTGGTAAATGATAAATCTTGTTCATTCTCAAACTTTACTTTAGCTGGATCATTAACCTCGGGATAGTCAAGGGCATCAGAAAAGAAAATTATTTCCTTACCCTCATATTTTTTTTGTGCACTATAGTTCAATCCATAACTAATGGATCTATAATTTGAATACATTTCACGAATTTCAGAAACATTATCGTAAGAGAGGAACCAGTTCTGGTCAAGTTGTGCAATTTTATTTTTTAGCTCTACATGATCACCTTCTACAAAATAGTTGCTGTATAGGTTAGAGCTTCCTTTTACATAATATGGGGGATCAAAATATGTGAGAGAATTAGGGGTAAATTCAGTTACATATTCATCAATAAATTCTAAAGCATCATATCTCGTAACCTCAATTCTGTCAGAAAACTTACCTATCTTTTTGATTCTTTTTAAAAGAGTAGGTTTAGTGTATCTGGCTTCAATGTCATAATTTCCGTCTTGTTCAAGCCCGCCTATCACCCCGCCAGTAATAATACCTGACCTATTTGTCCTATTCAGAAAAAACGTCGCAAATGCTCTTTCTATAAGGTTTGACTTTTCATCATTTAGAATATCACGTTGTTTATGCCATTCATCCATAGTAACCTCTGTTGATGTAATTAGGTTACGTAATTCTGAATTGTGGTTGACACAGGCTTCCCAAAAGCTATAAATATTCTTGTCAAGATCATTTATGATGATTCTAGACACGAACCCTTCTATTAGTAATGAAAGTGCTACACCCGACCCGCCTGCAAATACTTCGGCATACAGACCATTCTCAATACCATTCTTTGCTATAAGAATTTTAGCGAAATCCGCTAGTTTTGTTTTTCCTCCGGGATATCTAAGAGGAGAATAAAATTTTCCCATTCTATTAGAATAAGTTATTGATATGATTAAACTTACAGTATTTTTCTATCGTAAATTCGCTGTAATATAGATAAACTTTTATTTTCCAATTTTAAATTTAATTAAAAAAAAGCATGTCATTTTAACAAAATACTGTCAATAGGTATTGATTAAGATGGTTGCATACTTTTAGGATTGTTGCCATCTACAGGTTTTCTGCCTGCGGATTCTCCCTAATTAGGGTAATTAGGTCATCCACTTCTGATTTTCGACACAGCTTAATCGCCTTTCGTCCGTTTTGTATGTTGCGTCCATAGCTGCGGACGGTCAGCATCTTGCGATAGCCGCACCGGTAGAACGAGGTTCGGGAGATGCGGCCCAGCTGTTCGCACATGTAGCTAATTGCTTCTCCGATAGTCATAAAGTCTTCATGACTGGAGTCTGCTGCCGCCGATAAATGGTTGGTGTTTTCAGGATTTTCAAAATTAGACATCATCTATCTTATTTTCTTAGAGGGTGGTGTTAAGTGCAATAAAAACTGATGGTTAACGGGGTAAGAAATCGGGAAAGATTCGTCTTAGATACCTTAGACCGATCTTAGAGTTCTTAGCCGTTTCTTAGTGCTTTTCTTAGATATATTATTATTTACTAACTAACTATTTATTATATACTTATAGGGTGTTGTTGGGGCCGGAATTTGAGTTTCTAAGAAAATAAGACGCTATTTTCAGTTTCTTAGTAATTCTCATATTTTTGGCCATTTGGGTCAAAAAGGTGCCGCCTCGCTGGATCCCGCTACAGTGTATTCAGCCGGCCCTTGCTTGGACTCGCGTTCCATCATCAGGTTGGCTTCCTCTCGTCTGCCGAAAGCCCGCAGCCACGAAGGCGTAAGGTGTTTCCGGGGAATATGATAGCCGTGCCGGTTTTCTTTGACGGTGCCTTTCACCGGATCCTCGTAGCTGTAATAATTTGTTTTCGCTTTTCCGTGCAGGTCCAAGGCTTCTATTTCTTCTCGGATAATATCCTGGCTGATATAATCGCGTCCCTTGTTGTAGTTGGTGTAGGCATCCCAGATGCCGCTCCAGTACATGACCAGCCCATCCTTGCTGTTCCAGCCGTAATAACGTTTGGGAAGCTCCCCGTTTTCGTTCATTACCTCTATGCTGGCCAGGAATTGCTGAAGCGGGGTTTGATGGACCTCACGTTCGGCGGAGTTGGCCAGAAACTGGACGCCATATCGGAAAATTTCGGGAGCTACACGTGAATCTTTGAGTACTTGTTCCATTTCCCGGAGGTCTTCTTCGCTAATTGTCCTTGTTTCTTTTTCGCTAAGCGATTGATTAAAGAATTCCGCAAAATCAACGTCACTGGGACGAGATACAAACATGTCTACTGTAATGAGTGCTGCCATATTTTCAATTTGACGATCTTTAATCTGGAAACGAACGCCTTCTTGGTCACTTCGGCGGCCGAGTTTTTCCTCGACGGCTTCGGTAAGCAGGCGTTTGGTCCAGAGCAGTTCACTTTTGAATAGCTCACGATTGAAGTCGTTAAACTTGTACAGCAAGGAAAGAAACAGGCGCTGCATATCCTTTTTATGATTCTCAAACCACCAAAGGTTCTGAACATCTCCCCGCTTGTCTTTCGCGTATTCAATCATAATGCACCGCGACCGGAAGTGATCTTCGGTTGGTTTGTAGTTGGAGATAAACATCAGCTGTGACCGCACCGGACTCCAGGCGTTTTTGGTGCGGTCATGGGCTGCGCTCACTCCACGTTGTCGCAGCTCGTACCACATGTTAAACACCTGTGGGGTGATCTTGCCTTTGCCTGGCACAAATTCATCCATTATCACAGGAATTTTGCTGTGGTTGCCCAGCTTGTTTTCAGCCGACTTAAGCGTAGGATTCGAATCTACATCTGTAAACGACTGCCCAAAGAAATTGAGCATAATTTGAGACAATTGTCCTTTACCCGTAGAGGGTTCTCCATACAGGTATAGAAAAACCACATGTTTAAATACATCGTAGGTCTCGTCGAAAAACAGAAAGGAAAGCATATAGGAGAAAATAAGATAGCCCTCGGCTTTCTTCTCAGGTTGTTGCCCAGCGATTAGTTCTCCGAATTTATCACGGACGGTGTCGATAAAATATCGAAGCTCGTTACCGGTAAAAAGATGGTGTTCGTCATCGGTATGGAATCCATCCTTGGCTGGGAGCAAATCTAACAGTGGCGCCGGTTCAATACGCCCGGGTTTTACGTAAAAGGTAGTGTCGGCAGCTACCATGGGGAATAGGCCGGAATCCGGATTCGGAGCGATGATATACTGGGGTTCGCGAAGGTGATCATTGGGAATGTTGATTAAGGCATTGCGGGTCAGATAGAACTTGTAGCCATGGTGCTCGACAAACCCATAGTAGTTAAATTCATAGACGGTCTGCGGTTGCCACCGGTTACAGAGGAAACTCATAAAGAATAGGATTTCATCATCAGACTTGAATCGAGCCGATTGGTAGGAGTGTTTAAAAATCTGGATCTGAAAGGCCTTCTTAGATAGCAGGTCCTCCGGTTCCAGGACAAAGAGCTCGCTTTGTGTCAGGGTTCGCGACTCCGGGCTAAGCCAGCTCACTTGGCATTCGTAGAGCGTAGAATCCCATTTCAGGGTCTCGGGATTATAGCGGATGATTTTAGAGTGTATTTCGATATCGAAACTCCCGATTCGGCGACTGGTGCCGTCGGTTTCATTGCGATACCACCCAAAGTCCAGGGGATCGGAGCTGTCGATATATTCAAATGGTGCTTTCTGAGAATCGGAAACGGCAGTTGGCTCAAATTCATCTGGGCTGTTTCGACTGTTAGGTGATAATAGCTTTAGAGAGCCTTCCCTGTTTTTGCTGCTGCTCATTTAGTTTTTGTTGAGATATTAAAATTTTGTGTTCGCTCACATAATTGAGCCTGTAAAGATCCTTTCCATACCCATAGATTACCCACAGGTCGTAACCTTCTACGATCTGTGTTTCGATGAGCCGGACGGTTTCGGTGCGCTGGGTACCCTCGCTGTCAATAAATTCAATGGTATCACCGAGGGTATATCGGGTACGTATGTTAGCCATGGTAATGTATTAAGTAGATAGTTGAATGCCTTTGGTCTTACAAAGAGCCTCAATAGAAAGATCGAACTCATTGGTAAGCCGAGAGGTGAGCGTCTGCTCTGAAATCCCTAATGCTTGCTCCATGTTGCACAAGCGTTGGTCTGAAATGAAGTATGGTTTTTTGAACCACTGCCGAAAAGTGTTAAGCTTAATCTTAGGGTAAAGCACCCGGCGAAACTCATCAATGGTGTCGTATTGATCGATTATCTGGCCTTTGATGATGCCTAGCCGTAGCCGGTTTATATCATATTTGGTTATAGTTGGATACACTGAAAAATTCTCTTTTTAATAATGTTGGTTAGCAGTATTATAAGCGCGTTATCGGTAAACATTACCGTTACCGCGGGGCCTAATTTAGTGACGCGATAACAACAAAACAATAAAATTATGTCGCGATAACACCATTATTATATAAAGAGAGAGTACAAGTGCGGCTAAAACAATTACTTAAGTAAGGACAAAAAAAGTGGAAGAAATTGAACAGGATATCCTCCAGGAAAATATTCAGTATTTACTCGATGAATATTATGACGGCAACGTTTCAAAAATGCAGCGCCAGACGGGCGCGAATCGCTCTGTCATATCTGAGCTAAAAAATGGGACAAAAAGTGAAGTCAACAGTTCGACGTTACGTCATTTTGCCCAAGCGGGTATCAATATCAATTGGCTGTTGACCGGGGAAGGTCCTCATTTTGTGATCGGCAATGAGGAGGAGCTGAAAACCGAGCTGAAGCAAAAGCAGCTGCTTGAGAATAGGATGGATGAGATCAAAGAATTGGTGTCAGATATCGATCAGCAGCTGGAGGAGCATCCGGAGCTAAAGTTGGACCCGGATGTTATGTCGGCTTTGTTGGACTTGCTAAAAAGAGCAATATAGCAGCCAACGGTGATGCTAGCCGTTCTGTTTGAACATTCGTTCTATTACACGCCGCTCAAAGTATTTTCGACGAGCCCCTGCCTGAAAGCTTGGAATATGCTTTTTATGTCCCGGAAGGAAATTGCTCCGGTTTAAGACCGTGCGATGGGATATCCCAAATTCCTTTTGAATTTCTTGTGCCGTCATATATTTCGATTTATCAGGTTTGACCATGATGGAGTCTAAAACAAAATCCAGTTTGGCTTCCAGGGTAGCGATTGTTTGGAGCAGAGAATCCTTGGGGTCTTGTTCTGTCATGACACTTCTTTTGATGATTTTATTTTTGCCGCAAAAAGAAATGACTTTTCAGAATAAAATGCACTTTTTAAATCAACTTTTTTAGAAAAAATTAATCTTTACCGTTGGTAATAAGTCCATTCCTGTTTGCAGTATTGAGCAGGTCATTGGCTACCAGGTGCACATATTTGTTGGTTACCTCCAAGCTTTTGTGACCCAGCATATTCTTTACTTCTATTACATTAAATCCGTTGCGCAACAGGAAAGTAGCACACGAGTGTCGGAGACCGTGAAAGTGTATTGAATCTTTTAACTTGGCCTCTTCGGTTGCATAATACTTAAAGCGTTTTGATACGTTATCACCCATCAGGGCAATTTCGCCATTGGGCGCTGAGCGTGGGCTGGGGAAAACAAGTCCTTTTTTAGGTTTTCCGTTAAATTTGTGCCACTTACTTAATTTCGTATAAAGTTTATCAAAAATGGGAACCGTGCGCTCATAGCCATTTTTAGTGTCGGTAACTCTGAGAAATCGATCTTTGAGATTTACATGCTCCCATCGAAGTTGAATAATCTCCTTTCTGCGAAGTCCGGTGTAAAAGGCTAAAGTAATAAGCGGGATAAACCAATGTTGTTTTTGCTCATAGGTAGAGATAGCGCCAGACTTTTGGTGTTTCTTCTGATATGCCTTGAACTTTTTAAAAATTTCGTTGAGCTCTTCTTCATCAATAATTTTGTCAACGAGATTATCTCTGGTCTTGGGCAAGCCCACTTTGTCACAGGGATTGACTTCTAATATTTCCTTTTCGACCACCCAGTTAAAGAATGCTTTTAAGTGTTTCAGGTAGTTCCTTTTTGAAGCATTAGCCAAATGAGGTCGTAGGCAAAAAGATCTGATGTCATTGGTATTAATCATTGTGACTGGCATGCTATGGCCAACCTGGTCCATAAACTGCCGGATGATGTATTTATACGTTTTTCTGGTTTTCTCAGTAACGTTCGTTTTTTCACGCAAGAATTGTTTCTGGAGGGTATTGATTATCGGACTGGTAAGCGAGGTTCCTTCCAGCTCTTGCTCTTTTTCATAATCCTGGAGATTCCAATTATCATCAAATGGATTTATTTCTCCGGCGTCATAGAGTTTTTCGTATTCCAGCTTTTTTTGCTCGGCTATCTTTTTGTATTTGGTACCGAGGGCATAGGTCTTTTTATAAGAGGTACCGTTCAAGCTGGCTTTAAAAACTATCGAGTAGTACCCGTTTCTCTTGGTTAAACTTGCCATGACAAATTGGATTGGTTTATGTGTACACCAGCAATGTAGTACCATATGTAGTACCGAGCAAGGAAAATAGGGGCTATTTGGGAAAAGGTTTCCCGAAAAGTGATGGTGGTAGATATGGTATATACCAACAAAAAACCCCGCCTATCGTTGAATAAGCGGGGTTTTTGAAGTGTTTTAGAGGAGTACGCCCGGAAGGATTCGAACCCTCAACCTTCTGATCCGAAGTCAGACGCTCTATCCAGTTGAGCTACGGGCGCATATATCTGAAAGGAAGGTAAATATCTCGCTTCGCTGGCTAAATAACAACCGTCAATTTTAGAGCATCTCTTTAAAATTAATGGGGGTTACCTCTCTTTTGTGTAGCAGGCTGAACGAAAGGTGGAGATTATGTATTCAACTAGTACCTTGCTTTTTCAATCCTAACTACCTTTCCGGTATCATGAATAAATATTCGTTTTCCCTCTGGACGCTAATCGCAGCGATTGTTTTAATAGCTCTTCCATCAGGGTTAGCCACCGCACAAGGAAGTGATAGCTACACGGTGGAAACGATTATTTCGGAGATCCGTGTGCCGTGGGGTATGGACTGGCTACCCGATGCCGATATGCTGATCACCGACCGCGGCGGTGAGCTATATCACTATAGTGAAGGTGATATTGTTGGAACCATTGATGGCGTTCCTGAAGTGTGGTCACGTGGGCAGGGCGGCCTGCTTGACATTGCCGTCCATCCCAACTACGAGCAAAACGGTTGGATCTATATGACCTATTCAAGTCCTAAAGGAGGCAGTGGTGCGAACACTGCGCTGATGCGGGCACGGCTCAGTAATGACCGTAAGAGCTTCACCGATCAGGAAGTGCTCTACAAGGCTGAACCCAACAGCCAGCGCGGACAACATTTTGGAAGCCGGATTGAGTTCGACGGTAAAGGCCATGTTTTCTTTGGGATTGGTGAGCGCGGTAATCGCGACGAAAATCCCCAGGATATTACCCGTGATATGGGAAAAATATATCGGCTGAACGATGATGGGAGTATCCCCGCGGACAATCCTTTTGTAGGGAGAAAAGGACTGGACGCCATTTTTGCCTACGGTATCCGTAATCCGCAGGGCATGGATATTCATCCCGAAACGGGACAGCTCTGGGAGCACGAGCACGGGCCGAGAGGGGGCGACGAGATCAATATTATTGAGGCTGGCAACAATTACGGCTGGCCGGAGATCTGTTTTTGCATCGACTACGATGGCTCCGAGATAACGCCGGATACGGCAAAAGCAGGGATGGAGCAGCCCGAATGGTATTGGGATCCGTCAATCGCACCGTCGGGGATGACGTTTGTGACTAGCGATAAATATCCTAAATGGAAAGGCGATCTGCTGGTGGGATCTCTGAAGTTTGGTTATGTAGTACGGGCCAATGTTGAGGGCAGCACGGTGACCGGCGATGAGATTTTATTCCGGGGAATTGGCCGGGTCAGGAACATTAGGCAAGGGCCCGATGGTTATATTTACGTGGCTACAGAAAGTGACAACGGCATTGTACGAATTGTGCCGGCCAACGAACAGTCAACCAATTAAACCTAAGCTATTTATTATGATGAAGTATTCATGGATGATATTACTGAGTGTAAGCCTCGCGTTGTTGTTAACAGCTTGCGGGCCTGGCGAAGAGAAAGGAGATTTTATCGATCGGATGTCGATGGAGCACAAGGGAGACAAGCCGGTGCAGAATGAAGCATCGGAGCTAAATCAAGCAGGTAAGGTGAGTGGCCAAGAAGTAACCTATGCCACTGTGAATGGCAATGAAATTACCGGCTACCTGGCCAAGCCATCTGATATGAAATCAGGAGGTCCAGCCATTATCGTGATCCACGAATGGTGGGGGCTGAACGACAACATCAGGATGATGGCCGATAAGCTGGCCGGCGAAGGCTATACCGCCCTTGCGGTTGACCTGTATAACGGTAAGGTAGCCAAGTCGCCCGACAGTGCCGGGACTTATGCCCGATCGGTGAAAGAGCAACAAGCACTGGATAACTTGACGCAAGCCTACAATTATCTCTCCGGGCAGCAGAGTGCAGGCAATATCGGTGTTATCGGCTGGTGCTTTGGCGGTAGCTGGTCGTTACAAACAGCGTTAGCCCATTCCCAAAAGATTGATGCCACAGTTATTTATTACGGCCGATTAGTGACTGATGCGGCGCAGCTCGAGAAGTTACAGATGCCGGTGTTGGGGATCTTTGGCGCCGAAGATGATGGCATTCCGCCTAAAACGGTCAATGAATTTGAGTCCGCATTGAATAAGACCGGGGTCAGCAATTCTATTCATATCTACGACGGGGCGGGACACGCCTTTGCCAACCCCTCCGGCTCGCGCTATGTGAAAGAGGCGGCCGAGGATGCCTGGCAAAAGACATTGAACTTTCTAAATGAAAATCTAAATAAGTAAACTATTATGAGTCACACTGTAATTATCGAAAATATTGAGCGTGTAACGCACGACGTAAGAAAATATACGTTTGAAAAGCCGGTGGGCTATACGTTTGAGCCTGGACAGGCCACGGAGGTAGCTGTGGACAAGAAAGGATGGCGGGATGAAAAGCGTCCATTTACTTTTACCTCACTGAAGAAGAGCGATCACTTGCAGTTTGTGATCAAAAGTTACCCTGACCACAATGGTGTAACCGAGCAAATTAGCAAGCTCGAAGAAGGTGATGCGTTTGTCATTGACGAGCCCTGGGGCACTATTCAGTACCAAGGACCGGGTGTTTTCCTGGCTGGCGGTGCTGGCGTAACGCCGTTTATTGCTATTTTCAGGGATCTGCATAAGAAGGGTGAAATTGGTGATAACAAGCTGATATTTTCCAATAAGACCGAACAAGATATCATCCTAGAAGATGAGTTTTCCAAGATGCTGGGCGATAACTTTATCAATGTTATTACGGATGAACATACCGACCAGTACATCAATCTCGATGGCTTTATCGACAAGGAATTTTTAGCTGAGCAGATCGATGATTTTGATCAGCCGTTTTACGTCTGCGGTCCCCCGGCCTTTAACGATGCGATGATGAAATATCTGAAAGAGCTCGGTGCGGATCCCAGCGAGCTGGTATTCGAGGAGTAAAGTGATAATCCATTAAAAAAAACGGGATTACCTTGATAGCCAGGTAATCCCGTTTGTCTTATGGGGTATTATATGCTAGCTATTGATAATAATTTCATCCAATGGTTTGCGGCTGCGTGCTGAGGTTTCCTGCTTCTGCAGCTTTTCGCCCAGCGTCTCGGGCCGACCTTTGTAGCCGATGGTAAACATCGTCATCGGCTCGTAATCTTCCGGGATGTTGTAAAGTTGCTCGGCTTTTTGGGGTAGGATGCCGGCCATCTGATGCACATACAGCTCGTGGCGGGTGGCCTCAAATGTCAGATGAGCAATAGCCTGACCAAGATCGTGCCCGGCATGCTTGTTTTTTCGTCCATCCAGATCGAAGGTTGTTTTGGCCAATCCCAGTACAAGCACCGGCGCGTCCTTGGCCCAGCCTTCGTTAAAGTCGTTCATGACTTTTGAAAGTTTTTCAAAAGCCTCAGAATCTTCTTTCCGTGCTATGATAAAACGCCAGGGCTGTTCGTTGTAGGATGAGGGTGCCCACCGGGCTGCTTCAAAAAGCTGATTCAATAGTTCCGGATCTACCGATTCATCCGAAAATGACCGCGGACTCCATCGCTTCTGAATGAGTTTGTGGATTGGATAATCAGCATTTGCCTGTTTAATGTTTTGTTTTGTAGTAGTTGCCATGAAAGATAAATGATTGCCGTTTGGTATTTAGTTTAATGTTGAACTATTTAACGGATCTACATTCTGTTTAGTTCCAATGGCAAAAGTTAGAAGTGAGAGTTAGTAAGATATAGTTATAAATTACCAGACTTCTGCTCTTTTACCTCTCAGTTTTGACTTCTGTCCAGATAAACGATATCCTTACGATCATTGTTAAGCACGTGAAGCAATTCCAAACAAATTATTGATTCCTATGAAGTTAGTTGATCCAAACGGAAATGAAGTGACCAGCAAAGAGAACACAGATGCCAAGGAACTGGAAGAGCAGATGTCGAAGAAGATTGAAGCTCTGCTTGAGCCGGTAATGAATAAGATTAAGCTATCCGGCGCGCAGGTTCCCCAGCAGCAGCTGATGCAGGTAAGTTCTGCGGCCCAGCAAATGTTGTTCAATCGCATGGTGTACAATCTGTTGCAAAAAGTAGGCATTGAAGATCTCGACGAAGTACTATCCGAAGATGATGTTGAAGAACTGTCCACTTCGCTGAAAAACCAGGTTAAAATGGTAGATGGCGAAGAGGGCCAACAAAATGCCCAGCAGCAGATGAAGCAGAAGATGGAAGAAATGAAAAAGCAGCAACAGCAGAACAAAGACAACTAAGTTGCTGATTTCATCTGATGACTGCATTTGTCATCTGATGCGTCTTCGATTTGCTCTATGATTCATCCGGCTTCGAATCCAGAACCCGGATGAGTTCGAGTCTATAATATCAGCATGGCGTCGCCGAAGGAGTAGAAGCGGTATCCCTCGTCGATGGCGTGCTGATATATTTTTTGCATCTCTTCAAAGCCGGTAAAGGCAGCCACCAGCATAAGTAGCGTGCTCTTCGGCAGGTGAAAGTTGGTGATCAGCGCATCGGTGCCCTGAAATTCGAAACCCGGTCTAATAAATATGTCCGTTTCGGTTTTGGTGGATGTAAACGCCCCGTGCCCTTCTAGACTTGTTTCCAGCACGCGCACGCTGGTCGTGCCCACTGCTGTAATATGCTCGGCCTGGTTAAGTTGATTGGCTACTCCTTCCTCGATCTCAAACCACTCCGAGTGCATGGTGTGATTTTCGATCTTGTCGGCTTTGACCGGCGCGAAGGTCCCCAAGCCCACATGCAAGGTTACTTCTGCTTGTTGGATATTAGCCTCAGCAATCTTGTCCCACAGCTCATCGGTAAAATGGAGTCCCGCTGTGGGTGCTGCCTTGCTACCCATGTCTTTGGCGTAAATAGTTTGGTACTCCTCGGACAGCTCCTCGTTTTGCTCGATGTAAGGGGGGAAAGGCGTATGTTTATACTTATCATAGACGGGATCGTTGAGCACCGGATTCATCTCCAGCGTCCGGATGCCCTCCTCGTCGATATCCAGCACTTCCGCCGAAATCCCATCGCTGAGCTGTACCGTTCGCCCCTTTTTGAATTTTTTGCCGGGACGAATCATCGCTCGTACGGTCCGGTTATTGACTGCGTCCAGGATGAAGACCTCTTTGTCGCCGTCGTCAAAAAGTAGCCGACACTTTTCAACCTTGCTGTTGTTGACGACCAGCGTGGTTTCTTCTGGTAGATAGTCCAGCAGGTTGTAGAAATAGTCATCGCTGATTTTGCCTGTGGCACGGTCGTACACCAGCAGCCGGGCATGGTCGCGCGGATGCGCCGGTTCCTGGGCGATAAAGTCATCAGGCAGGTCGTAATCAAAATCGGAAAGGGTATAGCTCATTAGTTGACCGCAGATTTACACAGAGTTAATTAAAATTCAATTTTACGGGCACCCGAAGATAAACAGTTGTAGGGAATAAGTTAATTCTTAGGACGAATGTAATGTTTTGAGCTATCTGGTATCTAGTTCTACCGCAGAGCAGTGGAACCAGATATAATAAGGCAATCAGATAGAAAGGCGGAGCACTGAACCAGATTCTACACAACACCCAATACTCATGACTCAATACTCACTACTCATGACCACTATCAAACGGAATCTCGAGCTGCTTAAAATGTCCCTTCTTGCTAAGGTTTAAATTTGACATCGTAATACCCAGCAGCCGAACTTTCTGATCGCCCACCTTCGTCTCGTCGAGCAGCGCAATGGCGGTATCTGCAATGTCAGATGCCTCATCAATATAGTGACTAAAAGAATTACTGCGTGTGATAGTCTCGAAATCATCGTAACGTACTTTGAGGGTCACCGTTTTCCCGCCCGCATTTTTTTGATGCAGTCGGTCAGCAATCTTGCCGGCCAGCTCGCGCAGGAAGTTGTGAATCCAGCTAATGTCGTCCACATCTTCGGTGAAGGTGCGCTCCTTGCCGATGGATTTGGGGATGCGATCTGGCTTCACTTTACGGTGGTCGATGCCGCGCACAATGTTGTAGTAGTAGCGCCCCGTTTTGCCAAATTGCTCTACCAGCTCAATCTCCGACCATTGTTTTAGGTCTTTACCCGTGTGGATACCGAGGGATTTCATCTTCGATTCGGTGGCATCGCCGATGCCGTGGAAGGTCCCAATTTCAAGTTGTTCCAGGAACTCGTCGGCTTCTTCAGGCAGAATCACAGCCATGCCATCTGGTTTGTTTAAATCCGAAGCAATTTTTGCCAGAAACTTATTGTGAGCTACACCCGCCGAGGCGGTAAGCCGTGTTTCTTCTTTAATGAGCTGGCGAATCTTTTTGGCAATGAGCGTGGCCGACGGCAGGTTAATATGATTCTCGGTCACATCCAGGTAGGCTTCGTCAAGCGAAAGGGGCTCAACGAGATCTGTAAACTTGTAGAAGATTTCACGGATCTGCTTCGACACTTTGCGGTACACTTCAAAGCGTGGTTTCACAAAAATGGCGTGGGGACACAGTCGTACGGCTTTGGCTGCCGGCATGGCCGAGTGTACTCCAAACTTGCGAACCTCGTAGCTGGCGGCTGCCACCACGCCACGTCCCTCCGGAGATCCGCCCACAATCAAGGGCTTGCCGCGATATTCGGGGAAGTCACGCTGCTCCACCGACGCATAAAAAGCGTCCATGTCAATGTGGATAATTTTGCGGATATCGGGCTCGTCCATCGGCAATTAATATTGATCTCAAACAGGAAAATATACGATATTTAGTGCCGTGTAAGAATGCGGTTCCAAAATCACTTAAAAAAGTATATTTTTTGGACGAATCATTGAAAACCTAAAACAATATTTTTGGAATGGAAGTTTTAGACGGCACAGCAATTTTTTTCCTTATCGCTATTGGTTTGATAGCTGGCACCATCGTCCAGCTGTTTATCTGGAACAAAGGCGTTAGCTTTATCACCAATCTTGTTACCGGTGTGCTCGGTTCGGTGGTCGTGGGAAGCATCAGCATGTTTTTGAATTTTCCCGCAGGACTGCTATTTGGATTTCTCGGTAGCCTGGCCATCTTGTTTATTACAAATGTATTTCACCTGCAGCCCGACGTCAATCACTAGCTGATATGGTAGGAATTTTCATCCTGCAAGTGTATCTGCGATAAGTGGGAAAATAATCACTATTCCTTTGTTATAACTGCCTGTGGACAATACTTTTGGAAAAAGTGGCATCTTAATTCATTTTTTTTAAATTAGGGTTAGGGATTGTGATGAGATGTACTAGGGCTCTGGTTCTGCCAGAGCCCTATTTTATTTATGCTTTTCTTTTGAAACACCGTCCAGAATCTGACGTCTAAAAATGTGATCCCCAATCATAGTTACAGATATCCATTATGTCGGACCGTGGAGGACCAACCCAGAAAGATCTGGACCAGCTTGTAGAGCTAAACAACCAATTCGACCAACAGCTTGCTGATCTTGGTAAGAGTTCCAAATCATCGACCGCCAAGGCCCAGTCGGAGAAAAGGTTTTCCTGGAAGAAAGTACTGCTTACGCTTGTTTTATTGATGGCAAGCCTCATCATCCCTTTTATAGTGCTGGTAAGAACCTCGGTATTTATGTACCTGGACTATGGATTTAACGGCTGGCTGGCGTTGCTCGCAGGTATTGGTGCCACTGTTGGGCTCCTGCTTGTATGCGGTTTGGTTATTAGTTTTATGTATCGCAAAAGCTTGGGTATTCATCGCTACCTGGTACGTGGAGTATTGATTCTGGTAACGGCCTATACGCTGTATGGCGTGCTGTATTATTCAAGCCTTAATACCAAGACTGATCAAATTAACTCGTACTACCGTTCGCTGCATCCTATTGTGCGTGTAGCACTTACCACCATCACTTTGGCCGACAGCGACTTACTCGTTACAGACATCAAGCGCCAGCCTGAAGATTATGCTCAAATGGGGCTGCCCAAAAATCAGCAGTCACTGCATTACGTGCAGCCGAATGGGTATATTCATGCCGTGGATTTACGCACGCGCGGCCGATCGGAGTGGAAGAATGGGCTGACTCGACTAGCCATTTGTGCAGTGGGCTTGCAAAGCATCCGCCATGTGGGCACAGCCGATCATCTGCATGTGTACCTGCCGTTGAATGAGTAAAATTACTACGTTAAATTGCAGTTCAGGGAGCAAAAAATGTTGGTACGGTGTATATTTATGTAACCATATAATTAGCGTACAATTGGCATTGGAATAAAAAATAAGGGATTCAATATGAACGAATCGGCTACCTATTCGCTCTGGTTAGAACCAAGTGGTAACGTTGCATATAAACTGCAGGAACGTATTAAAAAGTTGAGCAAAGAAAAGGATACCCCGCTTTTTTCGCCCCATGTTACATTATTGGGAGGACTTAACTCATCAGAGACTGAGCTTATACCGCTGGCGAATACCCTGGCATCGTCGGTAGCCCCGTTTGAGTTACAGCTGACCAAGGCGGGTTATCTCGATACTTTTTATCAGGCGCTTTTTATTCATGTGGAAGAAAACAGCCAGTTGCAAGAGCTGCGAAAAAATGCTTGTCGGCTATTCGATTGTGGCGAAAAGAATAACTACATGCCTCACCTGAGTTTGCTGTATGGCGACTTATCGCAAAAAGAGAAAGAGCGTATTCTGAACCTTATTGGACGTGAGTTTTATATACATTTTCCGGTCAAAAATATTGTATTGATGCAGACCGACGGCAAGCCCGATCAGTGGCAAAAAGTACATGCCGCTATGTTCAAATCTAACTAAAAGATGTTGACACTCTCGGATAATATTGCGATTGTCATCTATTGATTTTTCTATGATTAGCTAGTAGCGATAAATCTCTTAAGAAAATGCTTTCCTATGTCGGACTATAAATTTTTTGATCAGGTAAACAAGGCTTTTGATTACGCATCAAAGTATTCTGAATATGATAAGGGCCTTCTCGTTCAGATAAAAAATTGCAATAACGTTTATCACATTACCTTTCCGCTCGAGCGTGATGACGGATCCATCGAGGTTATTCACGGCTGGCGGGTAGAACACAGTCATCACAAGTTGCCCACTAAAGGGGGTATTCGGTTTAGCACTACGGTTAACGAAGATGAGACAATGGCCTTGGCTGCACTGATGACCTACAAGTGTGCTGTGGTTGATGTGCCGTTTGGAGGGGCTAAAGGTGGAATAAAGATTGATAAGTCTCGTTTTTCGGATGATGAAATTGAGCGGATTACCCGTCGATACACCTACGAGCTGATCAAAAAAGACTTTCTCGGTCCGGGTTCCGATGTGCCCGCCCCCGACTATGGCACCGGGGCTCGTGAGATGGGCTGGATTTTAGATACTTACCGTCAATTAAAGTCTGATATTAATGCTGAAGCATGTGTAACGGGAAAACCCATTCCTCAGGGCGGAGTACGTGGACGTACCGAAGCAACTGGCCGAGGAGTATATTTTGGGATCCGGGAGGCTTGTAAAAATAAAGAAGATATGGAAGACCTCGGACTGGAACCTGGAATTGAGGGTAAAACCTTTGTTATTCAGGGGCTTGGAAATGTGGGCTATCATGCGGCCCAAAATATGATTCAGGGTGGTGCCATATTGGTCGGTGTAGCTGAAATTGAAGGCTCCATTTATGATTCTGAAGGAATTGATCTTGAACGATTAATGGAATATCGTGAGGATACTGGATCAATAGTAGGTTTTGGCGATACCAAAGAGCTTGAAAGTAATATCGCAGTTTTGGAGGCTGAGTGTGATATTCTGATACCGGCTGCACTCGAAAATCAGATTAATGAAGAAAATGCCTCTAAAATAAAAGCAAAAATAATTGGTGAAGCGGCTAACGGCCCCACAACTGCCAAGGCTCATAGTATCCTCAAAGAGAAAGGAGCGCTTATCATACCCGACAGTTATTTGAATGCCGGTGGAGTCACAGTTTCCTATTTTGAGTGGCTTAAGAATCTATCGCACGTCCGGTTTGGACGCATGGAGAAGCGGTTTGAGGAAAGCAGTTATCGCAAAATACTAAATGTTATCGAAAATGTTTCTGATCATACATTTTCGGAAGCAGAAATGGAGGTGCTGGCTCAAGGGGCAGATGAGAAAGATTTAGTCGATTCCGGGCTTGAGGAAACAATGATCAACTCCTATAACCAGCTGAATGATTTACGGAAAACACATGATATCGATCTTCGCACGGCTGCATTTCTAAGTGCAATTAATAAGGTTGGTATCATGTACAAGCAGATGGGAATTTTCCCCTGATATCTAACAAACGATATCAAAATCGGCTGCTATGACTGCTTTTTACGTGATTATGTTTGCGTTGCCGGTGGCTATTATCGGGCTGGCTTTGTTTCTATCCTATCGGATAAAGTTGCGTGACAATGGATGAAACGCAAGTCGTTTCTATTGCTGTCAATGAGTATGCGATAGGGGCTTTTGTTGGATACCTGCTCCTGCTGGTTGGAATTGGTATCTACTCTTCCCGTTTCTCGTCGGAAGGTATTAGCGAGTTTTTTATCGGCGGCCGGCAGATTAACCGGTTTGTAGTGGCATTGTCGGCAGTGGTATCGGGACGCAGCGCCTGGCTGCTGGTGGGAGTTACCGGTATGGCTTATTCGCAGGGCGCATCAGCTATCTGGGCAGTAGTGGGATATGTAACCGTCGAGCTTTTTCTGTTTCTCTACTACGCCCGCCGCCTGCGAAACTTTTCGGAGACTTATGATTGTATTACGGTACCAGACTTTTTTGCCGAGCGCTTCAACGATACAAACGGGTACCTGCGGATGGCCCTCGTGGTGGTATTACTCATCTTTATGGTGAGTTATGTTTCCGCGCAATTTGTCGCCGGCGGCAAGGCGTTTGCCTCCAGTTTCGGGCTCACCCAAACCAATGGGATTCTTATCACGGCGGTTATTATTATGGCCTATACGGTACTGGGTGGATTTCTGGCCGTCAGTCTGACCGATATGTTCCAGGCGATTTTTATGATTTTTGCCCTTGTGGTGCTTCCCTTTCTTGCAATTTGGGAGGCCGGGGGCCTGTCCAAGGTGCTATCCCAACTCAGGGGCCTGGAAATGGGGCTCGTTAATCCGCTGGCCATCAGCTTTGGTGGCTTGCTGGGCTTTCTGGGCATTGGTCTGGGTTCGCCGGGCAACCCGCATATTCTGTCGCGATACATGTCGATCGACGATCCCAAGCAGCTGCGATGGTCGGCGGTGGTGGGAACTATCTGGAATGTAATCATGGGATGGGGCGCCATTTTTATCGGTTTGGTGGGGCGTGTTTATTTCCCCGAAGCTGATATGCTTCCGGCCGCCGATACTGAAAATCTCTATCCTGTCTTGGCCCGTCAGCATCTGCATCCCATGATTTTTGGGGTAGTTGCGGCATCTATTTTTGCCGCAATTATGTCCACGGCTGATTCCCAGTTGTTGGTCGCTGCTTCGGCGGTTGTGCGCGATATCTACGACCGGATTCTCAAAAAAGGCAAGCAAATCCCACAGAAAAAACTAGTGCGCTACAGCCGACTTGTTGTCGTTTTGTTAGTTGCAGTGGCACTGGTGTTTAGCCTTGCGGCGCAGGAGCTTGTCTTTTGGTTGGTGCTGTTTGCATGGGCTGGATTAGGGGCATCCATTGGTCCTACCTCTATTTTGGCGCTCTACTGGAAAGGGACCACGCGCAAAGGCATTTTTGCCGGTTTGATTACGGGAACCGTGGTTACCATTGTATGGTATTACATTCCCGTGCTTAAAAATAACTTGTATGAACTCATCCCGGCTTTTGGGCTTAGCCTGCTGGCTACCTGGCTGGTGAGCTTATACACAGAGAAGTCGTCGGAAATTGAAGAGGCCTTCCTGGAGTTTGAGAAATAAGCTGTTTACAGGTCAAAAATTTCGGACGGTTTACTTCCCTTGTACTTCGACATAACCATCCCTGCATCTGCATTAAAATACGTGGGATCGGAAACGTAAAAATCTTTCCCATTATGACGGATCGGTGGGCTTACGCGCGGTCCTTCCGGGGGATTGGATGGAAAATGCAGTGCGGGGGTCAAGTGACCGGGATAGCGTAATACGATATATTCCAGATCCGTCAGATGCTCAATCAGATAAGCAAAGAGGATCGAGCGATCGTCGCAGTCACTGGCTGGATAGTAGAGCATTTCGGCCGGAAACATTTTCTTTTCCGTGTTAAACTGTTCCTGATCGGTCTTATACTCAAAAGCGTTTTGGACGAACCGAAGCAGAATGTTGGCTTTTTCGACATTGGATTTTCCTTCCATCAGAGGGCGCAGCGAGCTGATTAGTTCTTGATGCATCTCCCCGTCCATTTTGCTGTTGAAATACAGATCCAGCTGTGCCTTGGGATAGTTTTTAAAATAATTGACTACTTGTTGATCTACAGGTAATTCAAAAGTGTAGGAGGTATCGTGATATGAAAAGCTAAAGGTGCGGTTTTCGCGCTTTTCCGGCAGGGTGGGTAATCCTGAGAACAAAAGGTTCAGCGACTTTTCCTGGGATTTTGGATAGTCACCTTCGTAAGTATAAATCTTTGAGGGTAATTCGGAGGAAGAACCGCTGAGGTTGAGGGCATAATATTTGGATCCACTCATTGTAAAATAGCTGGTTTTAAAAACCCCGGGATCCGTTTTGAGGAGCAGGTACACATTGTGATTGTTATAGGCCACCCGCGTGCCAAAGCCCGACTGGGTCAGCATAAACCAAGTGAACAAAGTTGATTCAGGACTTTCTGCTCCATAAATCTGTTGCCCGATGTCGTGCAGCAGTTGGGCATAGCCATAATCATTGAGCGAAAGCCGTTGTCGTACTTCTTGTATCTGCTTGAGGAACGAGGGATAATCTTTGGTGCTGAGGTGTTTCCAAAAGCTGGAAATAGATTTTTGGTTAATAGGATGCTTGACTTTTGCTTTATATGCGGTGTAGTATTTATAGCGAATGGGAATATCAAAGTAGGTGAGACTGTTATTCTCTACCTTCGCCTTTTTAACACTTGGAGTGAAGGTGGCTGTAAGCCCGGATGTAGCCAGAGCTGGCTTGGCTGTTTTAGTTCTTTCGGTCTGCTGATCTATCTTTTGTGGTTGTTCCTTTTTTTGAGGGGTCTTCTTTTCTTCAGGTTCAGGTGCCTGTTCTTTCGTTTTGTTCTTTAGCTTAACCTTAGTTTCGGGGCTGGGCGACTCATCCTTATCGGCTTTTGGTATGACGTCCGGTTTAGGTGTATCATAGAAATCGGGACTCTGTTCAGTGGCAAACTCTTTCCACTCTTTTTGCAGCATCTTGTGGAACTGCTTGTCATATTCGTTTTGAAATTTTTTGAATTCGTCAAGATAGTTTTCTTTCCATTCCTCAAACTCTTCCTGTGCTATCGCCGGGTTTGTGAAAGCTCCCAACAGAAATGTGAAAAGAAATGCAATCAGTGGCCATTTTACTTTTTTCATAATGGTCTACCTCTCAACTTATGATGAATTCTTTAGACTACGTATGCTACTATTCAATTAGCAGAGTATCCAAAATGTGGCACAAAAATTAAACTGCCAGCAATGAACGTGTGATTATAATAGTGTCTGAGCTCTCAAGATGAAAGTATTTGCACTTGAGGAAAGGATTAAGGCCTCAAATATAATTTTATTTGAATTATTAGATGAAAAATAGCATGTTCTTGCCGTACACATTAAGAGGGTAACCAGTTATAAAATATAAACTTAAGAGAGGCAATAAATGTATCGTCTGCAAATACTATGTATTCTATTCATCACCGCTTTCCTTACGTTTAGTTGTGGTTCTTCCAACCAAGTAAAAAGAGTAGAATCTGATACCCAAACCGATTTATCAGGAAAATGGAATGACACCGATGCAAAGCGAGTCGCTGAAAAAATGACGAGTAACATCCTGTCTGGAGGATGGCTCAAGGATGCAGGTTCTGATCCAGTTCTTATCGTGGGTAACATTAACAACAATACGATGGAGCATATTAACACAGGGCTTTTCATCCGTGAAATTGAAAAAGCTGTCGTCAATAGTCCAAAGGCTCAAATGGTTGCGGATGCAGAACAGCGAGAGCAAATTCGCAAAGAACGACTTGATTCACACAAGTATGCAGAAAATCCAGCTGCACTGGCCAAGGAACTGGGAGCCGATTATATGCTTGTTGGGAATATTGATGCTAATGTTGAAAAAAATATGGACGGTACGGAGGCCGCCAAGTTTTATGATGTAACGCTGGAATTGATAGATGTCGAGAGAAATCGAAAGGTCTGGATTGAGGATAAGGAAATTAAAAAATTGATTTCACGCAGTAAGGTTAAGTGGTAAACAAATTTCAGTAGTTGCCTATCAGGCAAAGTGTGTTCATATAATTTAGGGTACCAGGGAATCGGGGATAGGGCTCCGAACAGTATTTCTTAAAATAAGTCAAGGGATAAAATGAGTACTTTCAAGACGTTTAAGGGGATAATAACTATTGTTTTCTTTTCAGTTCTGATATTGGGATGTAGCATTAAAGAGTATCAAGGAGGTAGCCTTTCTGATAGCTCAATATTTTCCAGTTCTACGGGTGATAAAACAGCCCAATTGATGGAAGGACAAAAACAAGTACAGCTAAAATTCCAATCAGGTGATTATGAGCAGGCATCCAATATAGTAGATAGCCTTCGACAGAATGATATTTATCAACGTAAAGATCGGGTGTTGTATGCCTTGGATAAGGGCACTATTAGCTATTTTCGCAGCGATTATCAAAATAGTGTACGATTGTTTCAAGACGCTGAAAGATACATCGATCAGCTGTTTACTAAGGATGCCCAACGTGGAGTTAGTGCATTTTTCACCAACGATACGCAGCTGGCCTACAATGGAGAAGTATATGAGGGCATTTATTTAAATGGGTTTTCAAGCCTCAGCTATTTAAATATGGGCGAATTTGATAAAGCCTTGGTCGAGGCGCGTCAAATTGTGCAACAGCTTGAGCAGGTGGAAGCTAAATACAAAAAGTTGGCTGATTCTTATCGGAAAAGTGCTAGGGCGGTAGATCGCGCTGATTCTTCTGAGAAAGATATGCCATGGGATTCCGGTAGAAACAGGATACAGGACAGCCCATTTAGTCACTACCTGTCAAGTGTGTTGTATGCAAAATCGGGGGCTGAAGATGACGCTCAAATAGAGTTGAAAAACATGAAGACGGCCGTTAAAAATCAGCAGCTCTTGTCCAATTCTCAGATCTCATATGTTTCGGCATTCGATCAAGTTACAAAACCGAAAACCTACAATACCCTCATTACCGCTTTTAGTGGATTGGCACCCGAAAAAGTGGAGAAAAGGATGCATGTTGGAGAAATAAATCAAGCTATTGGACTTGATGATTCTACTAAAAAGCTGATCCAAGATGTAGAAGGGGCGACCTTCGAGATTGCCGTTCCCCGGTTGAAAATGCATCCGTCAAAGGTGGCAAAGGTAAAAGCTACGGTGCATGATACCCTGGTGGCTGCTTTGCCGCTGGTGGAAGAGATGGACAAGGTGGCTAAAGAGATTTTTGAGGCTAAAGAGCCCATTATTGTGACTCGGGCTTTCTTTAGTGAATTTATTGCATTTTTGCCGCAGACCAAGAAGGCTCAAAAAGTACGAGAGCAGGATAAAGAGGGTTCATTAGATAGTAATCTGCGGGAAGGACTTGCCAAGCTGTCTACCAATATGCAGAAAGTTTCGGACCAGGCTGATCTGCGTGGCTGGAATACCATGCCGGGCAAGGTGTACTCTAATGTTGTTAAGCTGCCGGCGGGGACTCATACCATTGCATTTGAGTATTATTCGGCTGACGGTGAACTGCTCCATACCGAAAAAAAGGAAGTCATGATTGCAGAGAATAAGAAGCTGGAACCTGTGTCATCTTTTTATACCAATTAATTTTATGAGAGTATATATCATCAAGAGTTAACATCAATAAAATCAAGAGTGAGTCATGAAGGTTTTGAAGGGATATTTTAAAATTCTATTGGCTGTAGTCACTATCGTCATTGCTTCTGGCTGTGGCTCTCAGAAATTGATGAATGGGCAAAAGCAAATGCGTTCATCTTTTAAGGCTGGTGATTTTCAAAAGGCCGAACGCATCGCCGACAGCTTGAAAGAGACTGAAGCCTATAAGGCCAAAGATCGAGTCTTGTATGCTTTGGAGACGGGGACTATCGATTATTTTCAAGGTGATTATGACGAGAGTGTGCGGTCGTTTACAAATGCCGAAGATTATATTGACCAGTTTTTTACCAAGAGCACCAAGGCGGGTATCAAAGCTTTTATGACTAATGATACACAACTGGCATACAATGGTGAAGTTTATGAGGATGTTTATCTGAATGGGTTTAAAAGCCTGAGTTATCTTGAGATGGATGAAATGGACAAAGCGCTGGTTGAGGCTCGGCGTATTGTTCAAAAGTTGGGACAGGCTGAACAAAAATACTCAGGTCTGGCTTCTTCGTTAAGCAAGGTCGATACTACAGAAAATGATAATGTTGAGTGGAAAGCAGGTACCGCCCAAATCCATGATAGTCCCTTCGGTCGGTATCTGTCCAGTGCACTATATGCTAAGTCCGGTGAACCGAGAAATTCTGAAATCGAGCTGGAGAAATTGCAGACTGCTATCGACAATCACCAGGCGCTACCTGATTCTAAACTTGAATTTGACTCAACATTTGCGAAGCTCGACGATCCACATGAATACAATGCCATGCTGACCGCTTTTTGCGGTAGTGCTCCGGATAAAGTAGAAGACAATATTGAATTAGAAGATGTTGGAGATGATACAGGTCTTAAAATTGCCATCCCCAAATTAGTAATGCGTCCTTCGAAAGTAGCCTATGTGGAAGCGGTGGTTAACGATACGATGACCAAACGTTTACCCATTATTGAAGAAATGGATAAGGTGGCACGTGAGACATTTCAGATTAAAAAACCCATTATTATTGCCCGGGCGACGGTACGTGGCATTTTAAAATCGGTTGGACAGGATGCTGCCGCTGATGCTGTGGAAGAAGAAGGTAGTGAACTTATGGGAGATGCTGTAAATATGATAGCTGGTGCGGCGCGAAAAGCTTCAGAACGAGCAGATCTCCGTGGCTGGCAAACCATGCCTGGTAAAGTGTATAGTAATATTGTGAAGTTGCCGGCTGGGACGCACCGAGTAGCTTTTAAGTACTATGGGAACGACGACCAACTGCTATTTACTGATGAGCATCAGGTAGATATGGAACAACATGAACGTCTGGAGCCTATTGCATCAATATACACGAACTAAAGCTTAGTCTATGTTAACTATCCAGAATCAATTTTCAGATGTTTTTCTAGTAATTGTTGCTGCTTTTATAGCAGTATCATGTAGCCCACTAAAAGGGACAGCCCAGGGCGGGGATCTCCCTTCTTGGGTCAATAATCCCTCGGAGCAGTTTAGCAATGATCGTTATTTGATGGCTGTGGGTTCTGCACCATCCCGTCAAGGCGCAAAAAATAATGCACAATCTAATTTAGCTAAAATCTTTGTATCGAAGGTAGAAGTAGAGGAAGAATATGTCCAGCAGTATGAGGAGACAAGTTCTTCGGACGGGGGGACGCAAACACAGGAACAGACGAATATTATTACACAGTCCGAGGTCGAATCGAACCAACAGATGAGGAATGTGCAGATTAAAAAGGTTTATCAGGCAGAGAATGGTACTTTTTATGCTCTTGCCGCGATGAACCGGAGTAAGACATCACAACTTTACACAGAGGAAATAAATAGAAACACCGAGGCTATAAGCACTCTGCGCCAAAAGGCCAGTCAGACTAATAGCAAGCTTGAACGTCTCATTTATATGAAGCAAGCAATAACAAAGGCCCAAATGAATGAAATGCTGAAGAATCAGCGGGGCATACTGACAGGGCATACTACGCAGGATAAGGGAGCGACAGTTGCGGAGATTTCGCAAAATTACCGAGAGGCCAAGCAAGAGTGTACGGTTAGTATTAGTGGAAAGGATATCCCGAGGGATATTAAGTCAGCTATAAACCGCAAACTTCAAAATGAAGGTTTTACGATTTCTAGTGGAAGTGAAGCCCCCGTTGTTAAAATGAATATTAATTTCACAATGCGACCCTTGGACATGGGCCGAGAGAACGTTGAATTTATGGAGTGGACGTTTCAAGTAGAAGCCCAAAACCAAGAAACAGGCAAATGGTTTAGTACTTTTGCCGAAGAAGGTCGTAATGGAAGTATTAGCAAGGCAAAGGCGCGCAGACTTGCCAGAAAAAAAGTGATGGAAACAATCAATAAAGGGTTTTCTGAATTTATTAATACTGAGTTGCTTTCGGTTCAATAAACAGAGAACTGATATTTTGTTATAACGTATATGAATTTGGGACAATTTTTTATAAAACTTCACGAAATGCCATTTTAGGCCATTTAACGTGAAAGAAAGTTCATCAACTATGGACCAAGATTAAATCAATCATCCAAATCAAAAAGGGATACATTATGAAGTTACGCATACTACTCGCAGTAATTCTATCAGGCATGTTGTTTGTAGGCTGCAGCAGCTCCGAGCAAGCCGTGGACAACAGTAACAATTCAAATTTACCAAGCTGGTATACCAGTCCTCCAACAAGTGACAGCGAATATATGTATGCTGTTGCTGAAGCCACCTCTTCGCGCCGAAGTGTTGCCCGACGACAGGCTATGCAAAATGGTCGTGCCGCACTGGCTACGAAGCTGGAAGCTGAGGTAAGTGCTATGCAGAAAAATTATACCGAAGAGACTACTTCTGGTGATAACAGCAATTACCGAGAGGTTTTTACTGATGTATCAAAGTCGGTAGCCCAGCAAACGCTACGCGGAGTTGAGGTTACCAAAAGCAGATTTGGTAAAATAGATAATAATACCAAGCACAATGTTTTATTGTTGGTACGGCTGCCCGTTGGCGAAGCTGCTAATGCGTTGAATCAAGCGTTGAAAAATACGATGAATAAAGATGAGGAGCTTTATACTAAGTTCAAGTCTTCTAAGGCGTTTGAGGATATGAAGGAGTCAATTGAAAGCATGAAAAATGGCGACATGCCGTCAGAAAACTAAGCAGTTAGCACGGTATTTTCACAAAGCAGAGTTGCTCGGCCCGGTTTCCCGGGTCGGGATACTTTGCTAATCCCGGCATTTCTGAGCTTAAAAGCGTTTGGGTGTATGCAGGGGCCTTTTAATTACAAAATCAACGAGAGTACTATGGGAAACATTAATAATATTTATCGATTGAGAAGTTGGCTAGCATTAAGCTTCCTTGTTTATTTGCTGGCAACACCGTTCTCGCTACAGGCACAGGATAGCTTCCAAGAATTTAAAAAGGAGCATCAAGAAGGTTATGCCACATTCCTCGAAAATATTGAAAATGGGGTTGCCTCGTCCAAAGAGGCTTATCAAGATTATCATGATGCTTACATGAAGGAGTTTAAAAAGTTTAAGAAGGAAATGAAGCAAAAGTGGGGCGATTTTAAGGAGCGCTCAAAAAAACAGTGGGTGGAATATAAAGAGGATGGCAACCTGAGAGTTTCGGCCGACATGGAAAATGGAACGGCTAAAGTAGAAGTAGTAGCTGAAAGCAAGGAAGAGGCAGAGCAAGTCAAAGAAGAGATGCCGGAAAAAACGGCTAAAGCTTTAAAATCAAAAGGTACTCGCGAAGGATTTGAAACAGAAAAACTTCCCAATAAAGAGGTGACTGATGAGCCGGTATTAAATGATCAGCTAAAAAAATCGGAAGATGAATCGGTCGATGAGTATGCCGAGAAAGTTGCCGAGAAGAAGACAAAAACAAAAAAAGTAGAGGGCGATGACGGAGAAACGAGGTATGTTGTCTATGTTGATCTTTCTTTAGCTGACGATCACTTGCAAAAACGAGCACGCAAAGTTGAGGATGCGGTATACAAATTTGCCGATGAACATGATCTTGATCCGGCACTGGTATTTGCAATTATTCATGTGGAGTCGTATTTCAATCCGACGGCAGCCTCGCACGCCAATGCATTTGGGTTGATGCAGCTGGTGCCAAGTACGGGGGGGCGGGACGCTTACCGTAGGGTATTCAATAAGGATGGAGTCCCAACGAAAGAGTTTCTGTTTAAGCCCAACAATAATATTCAGATGGGAACTACCTACATTGATTTGCTTACCACAAGGTATTTTAAAGAGGTAAAAGATGCCAAGACTCGTCAATACCTAATGATCTGTGCTTATAATACGGGTGCTGGTAATGTTTCTGTGGCTTATACTGACGATACAAACTTGTCAGAGGCATTTTCAAAGATTAACAATATGTCGCCAGAAGAGAATTATAAACACCTGCGAAAGAATCTTGAGTACGCTGAGGCCCGCAACTACCTGAAGAAGGTGACCGATCGGCGCAAACAGTACAGCAAGTGGAAGCGGAAAATTAAGGAGAATAAAACGAATTAGTTTCCACTTACTTCATAAGCATCTTAACTTCTCGGGGATTTACGCCTACGGTCACTTTCACGCTGTCATTTTCAAATGAGCGTTTCACTACCCGTATACGCTGAAAGGCGATCATAGAAGAAAAGCTGTAGTATCGCCGCGAGGTAGTTCCTTTGGAGTACGTTTTTGTAGATACTTGCACAGCCAGATCTTCGGCCAGCTTTCGTAGCGCATCTTGTTTGGCTTTGGTGATGCTCATGTACCAGTTGCTGTCTATCCGCTGTGTAGTGCCCGTAGTTTCCAGCCACTGATTGCTATTTATGCTGTCGAGCGAGCTGATTGTGCTATCTTCGGGAGTTCTAAACTTTCCTTGCGGGTAAATAATCGAGTCAGCAACGGAAACCGTAGGCTCCACTAAAGCAAATGCTTTTCCTTTCCAGCGGGCAGAGTCGAGTACTGTAACCTGTGTGGTATCTAGGATGCTGCGAATGGCATATTCCGAATCTGTACGCAATGGCCCCCGTCCAACTTGATGGCCATATGAGTAGACGATCAGCGAATGGTTGGCGTTGAGATCATTGGTGGCATTTTTTATGGCCTCTTTCCACGCTTTTTCGGGATTAAAGCTTGAGTAGGTAGCAATACCAATCCCTTTGATGCCCTCAGAATAACCATCAAAAATCCATTGCTGTGGTGTCTCTTTTGAAGGTGCTTGTCCATGCCCTGAAAAGAAAAATCCCAGGAACACAGCCAGGAAGATGGGCAGCCGGTAATATCTCATAGTCTTGATAAAAGTAGTTATTGGTAATCTCGTAGAACAGGGTGCTATATGTTGTAATTGCATGATTTGCACCCGAATACTTTGAAATGACAAACTATATATTTGTTGCTACAACCCCAATTTGAAAAGAAGTGAGCCCATAGGGGATTAATAGCAAATGGACATTGTTATTTCAATGCATTTGCGTTAACTATAATCATCTGTTTAACTAATGCTTCATTTCTATAAAATCTACAGTCGTGGCCGCTATTCTGACAGAATCGGATATTAAAAAGTGGAAATCGGGATCTCATCATACTGCATATGAACATATGGGCGCGCACCTCACGGAAGATGGGGTTTGGTTTTCGGTTTGGGCCCCACATGCATACAGTGTAAGTGTGGTCGGTGAGTTTAACAACTGGGACGGCCGCGAGCATCCCATGGATAAGGACGATGAGACGGGTATCTGGACGACGTTTGTGCCAGGTATTGACCAATGGACACTATATAAGTACGAACTTAAAACGGCCGAAGACAGCCCCCCATTTCTCAAGTCGGATCCATATGCTCATGTGATGGAAGTGCGCCCTAAGACGGCTTCGTTGGTCTATGATCTGGATAGTTTCGACTGGTCAGACCAAGAGTGGATGGATAGCCGGGAAGAACGACAGTCATTTCGATCGCCTATATCAATATATGAAGTCCATTTAGCTTCTTGGCGAAGGAAAGGAGAAAATAACAACGAGTTCTTGAGTTATCGTGATCTGGCGAATGAATTAATACCCTATGTGAGAGATAGTGGCTTTACCCATATTGAATTGATGCCTATTGCGGAACATCCCTATGATCCTTCGTGGGGATACCAGATTACCGGTTATTATGCGCCGACAAGTCGGCTGGGGGATCCCAAGGATTTTATGTACTTCGTTGAGGAGTGTCACAAAAATGGTATTGGCGTGATTATGGACTGGGTGCCCGGCCATTTTCCAAAAGATGAGCAGGGATTGCAGATGTTTGATAGTACGCCGCTTTACGAATATGAAGATCCCAAAAAGCGGGAACAGAAAGATTGGGGCACTTACATTTTTGATTATGGAAAGGATGGTGTTCGGAACTTTTTGCTTTCTAATGCTCGGTTTTGGTGCGACAAATTTCATATCGATGGACTGCGTGTTGATGCGGTTGCTTCGATGCTTTACTTGGATTACTCCAAAGGGCCGGGCGAATGGACGCCCAACAAATATGGCGGCAATGAGCATTTGGAAGCGATCAGGTTTATAAAGGATTTCAATACCATCATTCATCGTGAATATCCCGGTATTCTTACGTTTGCCGAAGAGTCGACCTCGTGGCCGGGAGTTACAACGCCGGTGCATCACGGTGGGTTGGGCTTCGACTACAAGTGGAATATGGGTTGGATGAATGATACGCTGGAGTTTCTGGAAAAAGATCCCGGACAGCGCGAACAGGATCCAAATAAGATTACCTTTCCGATGATGTATAATTATTCGGAAAATTTTGTGTTGCCACTTTCACATGACGAGGTCGTTCATCTTAAAAAGCCGCTAGTGTGGAAAAGCACGGGTACCGAAAGCGAGCAGTTTGCCAACCTACGCCTGTTGTTTACATATATGTTTTGCCATCCCGGTAAGAAACTGCTGTTTATGGGCGGCGAATTTGCCGAAACAAGCGAGTGGGCCGAGGATCGGGCGTTGCACTGGCATCTGCTTGATCATGATCGTCACCAGGGAATCAAAAAGCTGGTCGATGATTTGAACAGCTTGTATCGCAACGAGCCTGCGTTGCATCAAATGGATAAAGAAGAAGAGGGATTTGAGTGGATAGAGTTAGGAAAGCGGACGCCGTCGTTATTTACCTTTCTGCGTAAGGCCGAGGATCCCGCAAATCATTTGTTAGTTGTGCTAAATTTTTCCGATAAACAGGTGAATGATTACCATCTGGGTCCCTTCGACGGCGTGCAGTATCGTATTGTATTTAACAGCGATTCGGAACATTATGACGGAGCCAACGAAGGAGGACACTTTGGCAAGATGGAAGAGCAGCATATTTGGATGAATCCGTATTCGGCGCTTATTCTTAAGCCTGAGGATCAAATATCAGCGGATTAGAATAGGATGTGCCCATGCAGAGTGTTAATTATTACGCTACTTTGGAATAAAGATGGCTATAGGCTTTATTCCAAAGCAGCATTTTAGTATATTTGTCCGTTTAATTTGTCAAAATTATAATCCTCAATGGCTTTTAAGCTCAATCATCTCCCTAAGCGTACCGAAAAACCTCGAGAAAAAGGAATGACGCTTGTCCTGGATAAAGGGTTAAGCGTCAGACAAGTCGAAGACTTTTGCAAATCCTGTTCTAATTACATCGACATTGTTAAGCTCGGGTGGGGTACCAGTTACGTAACTCAAAATCTGGAAGAGAAGCTTGCGGTTTATTCCAATGCTGATATTCCAGTTTATTTTGGGGGTACCCTTTTTGAGGCCTATGTGCTTCGCGATCAGCTGGATGCCTATATGGAGCTGCTGGACCGGTTTAATATTGAACATGCTGAGGTATCAAATGGTACCATTTGGCTTTCCGACCAGCGGAAGGTGGAAATCATCCAGCGGATGAGTAAACATTTTACCATTTTATCCGAGATCGGAAGCAAAAATCCCAATGACATTATCCCTCCTTACAAATGGGTGAAAATGATTGAGCGCGAACTCGATGCCGGGGCTTGGAAAATAATTTGTGAGGCCCGAGAAAGTGGTACCGTCGGAGTATTTCGTCCCAATGGAGAGGTTCGGTCCGGACTTATCGATGAAATCGCAGATCAAGTTCCTGTTGAAAATCTTATTTTTGAAGCTCCTCAAAAAGAACAACAGGTATGGTTTATTCGCAAGTTCGGCAGCAATGTAAATCTCGGGAATGTACAACCTTCAGAGGTGATTCCTGTTGAGACGTTGCGCCTTGGACTGCGGAGTGACACCCTTTTCGATTTCTATTCTCTTGATGATGAAGAAATGAATCAACTCTATTTGGATCAGGAAGATAGCGAATCCGACGAATAAAAAATTAACATCAACGAATTTTTTAGTCTATTTAATCTATGAAAGTTTTATACGCTGCTGCTGAGATTTCTCCTTTTGCCCGGATGACACACACCGCGGACCTGCTGCGGTTCCTTCCGGCTTCACTACAAGACAAAGGGTACGAGATTCGTATTCTGCTGCCTAAGTATGGTACGATCAACGATCGAAGAAACCGTTTGCACGAGGTTATTCGCCTCTCTGGTATCGAGGTTGAGGTTGGAGACAAGATCGAAAGCATGCGTATTAAGGTGGCCAGCATTCCCAATGCAAAGTTGCAGGTGTACTTCTTGGATAACGACACCTATTTCAATCGCAAGGCCATGTTCATGAATCCCGAAACCAATGAACACTACGACGACAATGACGAGCGTATTGTGTTCTACAGTAAGGGTGTGCTCGAGACGGTAGCCAAGCTGGGTTGGGAGCCCGATATTATTCACTGTCACGACTGGGCAGCTGGTCTTATACCACTGTTGGCCAAAGAGAAATACAATGACCTGGATCTTTTTAAAGACACCAAGGTTATTTACAATATCCATCATCCCGAGAACAATGGAGTGTTCAATAAAAAGCTGCTGGATTTGGTGGGATTACCCGAATCTGTAAATGTGGACAATCTTACCGATGGTGATAACGTTGACTTACGCACAATCGGTCTTAAATACAGCGATCATGTTGTAACCGGCAATCATATTACTGATCAGCTCGATGATCTTCTTGACAAGCTGGATATTTCAGCAAAGAAGATTCAAGGTTCACCAGAGTCTGTCTCTGATCAGTTTGCCGCTTATTACGATGAGATTGCTGGAACTGATGAAGAAGAAACTGAAGAATCGTAATATTGAGTAGAATTTCTTTACAAAAATTGATGAATCATTCCTTTCAGAGCGTTGGCTCTTTTTGCATTGTTTTTCTTTGCATTCTTATTGTCGGGATCACTGGTTGCGAAAATCCCGGTTCGGTAGGTAGTGGACTTTCTGGTCCGGGAGGGGAGGTCGAAACTGACACTCTCTTCCTTGACGGTGTAGAGTCGATTAGTACTCCCTCCTACTCCGGCGCCCAAAATTACTACTCCGCGGGCCAGTTTGATGATCCGCTTTTTGGTAATTTGCTGGCCACGGGATTTATTAAGCCGGGATTGCTTGCTCCGAATGATACGGCTAAGGTTATGCAGGAAAATGCTACCATGTTGATGCGCATAAAATTGGATAACGAGCAGGTTTATGGCGACAGTACTGCCGACCAGCAGTTTAGCATTTATGAGGTCAAGGATTTATGGCGTGGCCGGGCACTAAAGGTTAATGATGATCTGGCAATCGACCAGAATAAGAAGTTGGGAGAATTTACGGTTGGATTTACCGACTCGCTGGACGTCAATCTTTCTGGAATGGCACCTGACTGGGTAAACCGGTATCGCCAATATACTGATACGACCAATGCTGATTCGACATATAAGTATGGCATGTATGGATTGGCTTTGGTACCAGAAAATAGCAATAAGATTGTCCCCATTGATATTCAAGCCAGTAGTTTTGTGATTCAAAACCCTGAAGCCGATACCTTTAGTGTTGGCAGTAACCAATGGGGATATACATTGCAACGGGATTCGGATACGTCAATTCCCCAGGGGTCGACACCATTTTACAGTACCTATGAACAGGTATTGCACTTTACTGATATAGGACTTTCTGAGCTGGATCTTTCTGTGACTGGTCTTTCACGGGCAGAAATGATATTCCGACAAAATACATCCATCATGGAGCAGACTTTGGAGTCAGCTTCTTTCAGAGCAAGTCGTCCACAGGAAAGAACAGTGTACCTACATCTGGCAAATCCGGCTAATATTCCTGAAAATATCGATCCCGGTGCACCGTTGGATAATTTTGCACGGGTTCAAGGTGTTTATTTACCCAGCGATGGATCTTACCGGTTTAATATTACTAATATGATAGGTAGAATCTTGCAGGAGGGATTCCCTAAAGGCAAAGAATTTTTTGTTACATTTCCTAACGATGGCGTTATAAAGCCAGGATTGGTCTATACCGATTCCGATGGGGTATCACCCGAGTTAAAGCCCAAAATTATAATTACATCTCTAAAAAATCAGCAATAAATAGCGTTGAAAAAAGTAGTTTTTATAACGGTACTTTGCAGTCTGTTTTCTTCTATAGCATTTGCTCAAACTGAAGATAGTAAGGCAAGAAGCGGCTCTGTTTACTCCAAGATCGGAGTTGGATATCCTGTGGCAACGGCTAATGTAGCAGCCCAGTCTATGGGACTGTTGGGGGTTGCCTACGACGAGCCGTTTGTAAGTAACCTGACAAACCCAGCCCATTTGGGCAGTATTGTATATGGTTTGGGCAGCGGAGGCATTGGAATTGATAGTTATAATGCGAGTAATGCAACGGAGAGTGCCACCAATTCGAACTTCTCGGTTAATCAGTTTCAGTTACAGCTTCCAATACTGCGTGGCAAGCTTGGCATATCTGGCTCGTTTTCGCCAGTTACCGAAGCTTCCTTCCGTACCTTTAACCAAGAAACGCGGTACATAGGTGATGGCGTACAGCAGGATACGGTAAATCTTGTGATGGAAAACAAGGGCAGTGGAGGTGTAAACCGAGCAGAATTTGGCTTGGGTTGGAAGATAAATGAAAATATTTCTGTAGGGTACGCCGCCTCCCTCATGTTTATGTCTATTGATGATGGTTTTACGGCTCGATTTTTACAAAATTCTTCGGCTTCGTACCGAACTTCCAATTACACAGTTGAAAGTAATGCTGTTGGATTTGGAAATCGTTTTGGTACCTTTATTAGAGTGCCTGACTTTTTGCATAGCGATGATCTTTTGGGAATTGGTGCAAGTGTTTCGCTACCGGTTTCAATGAGTGCTGAGCAGAAGCAGACAGGAACCCTCAATAGTGGCCGAGTGACTCTCACCAAAGAGTTACCCAATAGTGATGGAACTATACGGATGCCGACGAAAATTACCGGAGGGCTCAGCTATAGCCCCAACAACCTGTTAATGTTTGGGTTGGAAGGATTGTACCAGGGCTGGTCGAATTACAAGAACGATTTTAAGCCCTCAGAAGAAGAAATGTTTGTAGATCGTTACAAGCTGGGATTGGGAATGCAGTACCTTCCCTATGTTACTGGATCAAACAAGTTTTTATCTAATTTTAAGTATCGTACCGGTATTTCCTACGACACCGGACACATTAAATTAGAGGGACAACAAATAAATACGCTAAAATTTTCTTTTGGGCTGGGGATACGGGCGCCGCGTTCAAGATCCTCTATTGATCTAAGTTTTGAGTATGGTATTCGAGGGACGAGTTCTTCAAACTTAGTAAAGGAACAAATTTTTGGTGTGCGATTGTCTCTCAACTTAGCTGAGGTTATGTTTTACCGGCCAAAGTTGCAATAAATAATAAATCAGCCCGAAATAAGTTTTTAACCTGAACCATAGAGTAAATTGCAAGAGTTATGAAGAAGCTATTATTAATATCTGCTTTAATTTTCTTAGGCAGTAGCTGGTCGTTTGCGCAGACGGAACAGTCTTCTGTGAACCCACCGAGTGGGCTAAGTGAGATTGAAGCCTATTCCCTCTTTTATGAGAACTACCGGAATGAATCGTATGAAGAAGCGATGAAATTTGGCGGCTGGATTTGGAAAGGTATGCCAGAGACGCTTGAAGGATATCCCAGATTTGAACTTAAGAAAAACCTGGATCGACTGATTACTGCGTACAGTGAGGTAGCCAAAAAGAAGCAGGATCCCTCGCTGAAAGAAGCGTATGTGGATACAGCGTTGATGATTTTTGGAAAGGCGTTTGAAAAATACCCTAAAAGTAAGCTCGATATGTATAACTGGTATATCAAACGGGGTCGTTTGTATCAAACCCACTCCAGCTACATAGAGAATGCCTCGGTAAAAGCAGCTGAAGATTATACCAAAGCTTTTAAAATTAACCCTAAAGAGTTTACCAACTTTGGGGATGGCTATTACATAAAGGTAGTTATTCAAGAACTCATTGGTGCCGGGGAAAAGGATAAAGCTCTGAGCATTATGAAGCAGGCTGAGCAGTATGCATCGAGTGATTTGCAAAGTTTCTTCAACCAGCAGCGGAAGAAACTGTTCGATTCTCCAGAAGAACAGATAACCTTCCTGGAAAATCGAATCAAAGAAGAACCTAAAAATGTAAAGGTTTTGAATGAGCTGCGCACAGTCTACCAAGAGCAGGATATGATGCAGAAGGCCAGTGCAATTAGTGATAAGCTCTACAAGATCAACCCCAGCTTCGATAACACAATGGCGGTTGCCAACGATGCGATAAGCAATGCAAATTATGATATGGCCGTGAAGTATTTGAAAGAGGCGATGGATAAAGCTTCGGAGGATAAGGAAAAAGCTAATATTGCGCTTAAACTTTCCGAAGCTTATTTGAATAAAGGAGGTCTGCAGACGGCCCGAAAATATGCACGTCAGGCCGCTGACTTAGATCCTGATAGGGGAGTGCCTTATGTGAAAATTGCCGATATTTATGCTGAGGCTGTTAGCCAATGCACTAGCGATCGCAAGCTGGATCGCAAAGACAAAGTAGTTTACTGGTTGGTATTGGATTATCTGGACAAGGCCAAGCAAACCGATCCGACGACAACCAGCCAGGTTGATCGCAAGTACAAAGCTTATAGTCCGGTAACTCCTACGACAGAGGAAAAATTCTTCTGGCAGCCACCACTTGAGAAGGGTGACAGTTTTAAGATTAATTCGTCGCTCAGAAAATGTTACGGCTGGATCAATGAAACAACGACGGTACGATAGATTTTAAATATCGTCAAACATTTTTATCTTACTTCTTGAAAGCAGTGCAGTTGTATAAGGCTGCACTGCTTTATTCACCTCTCACTTCTTTTAAATTAAACTTCAATTCTAGCATTTTGAGCAACAGCAACATCGGCTCAAGATGGTTAAGACCTAATCAAACTGGATGTAATGGGACGTTCACGAAATAATAAGAATCGCGGCCGAAATAATAATAACAATGTGTTTGTGCCGCGTTTTAACGAAAATAAAAATGTTGAGATCGCAGGCCGATACGAAGGTGTCGTTGAAATCAACGAGAAAGGTTATGGTTTTGCGCGTCAAAAAGACCATGAGTTCAGCTACGAGCCTCGTGACCCTTTTTTGAAACCCGACGAAGTTAAGCATCATAACCTGCGACCGGGATTGGAAATTGAGGGTGAATACGAGGAGGATAACCACGGCCACCGCCATATTTACTCTATCGAAAAGATTAATGGACGCGATCCTATGGAGTGGCAACGAGCTACCCGCTTTGAGCTACAAACACCCATTATGCCAGTCGAGCATATTAAACTTGGGGTGGATCCCGAGAATATTGATATGCGTGTGATGGACCTTGTGGCTCCTATTGGTAAGGGGCAACGTGCGCTTATTGTGGCGCCGCCCCGCACTGGTAAAACCGTATTACTTAAGAAGATTGCTGAGTCACTGACTGAAAATCATCCAGATATAAGTACTGGAGTCCTGTTAGTGGATGAACGTCCTGAAGAGGTGACAGATTTTCTGCGATCGACCGATGCAGAAGTGTTTGCTTCATCCAATGACAAGCCTACTGATAGTCATATTCGTATTACAGAATTGGCATTGGGGTATGTGAAGCGAAAAGCCGAAATGGGCGATGATGCAGTCTTGCTCATCGACTCTTTAACGCGTCTTGGACGTTCTTACAACAACGTGCAAGAAAGCAGTGGACGTACGCTTTCGGGTGGATTGGATATTCGCGCGCTGGAGATTCCAAAGAAAATTTTCGGTTCGGCCCGCAAGATCGAAGGCGGTGGTTCGCTGACGATTATTGCGACCTGTCTGATTGAAACGAATTCCCGAATGGATGACCTGATCTTTGAAGAGTTTAAGGGAACCGGTAATATGGAGCTCGTACTGGATCGCGAGCTGGCTAACGATCGCATCTTCCCTGCCATTAATATTAGCTCATCCGGAACACGAAATGAGGATAAGTTTATCGGCAACTCAATGGAAGAGCGCAACATGGTGCGGCGATACCTACTTAAAAAGTCGCCCAAAGAATCCATGCAGAGTCTGTTAAAAGTGTTACGCAATACCGACAGTAATGAAGAGCTGCTCAATCAGATTGCGGCGATGGTGTAAAGTTCGAAGTGTTAAGGTGTTAAAGTTGGCACTGTTCAAACTTTAACACGCAAACACACCAACACTTAAAACACTTTTAATATACTGGTAGGCTGTCATCAATTTCACGGGCCCATTCGTTAATGCCGCCCTTGAGGTTTTTTACGTTCGAAAACCCTTCCTCTTCCAGCAGTTTACACGCTTCTGAGCTACGGCTCCCACTGCGGCAAAGGCAAACGATTTCACTGTCTTTTTGTGACTCAATTTCATCCAGTCGGGATTGTAGTTCTCCTACTGGAATAAGTTTAGAGTTCTCGCATTCTATTTTAGACTGATACTGTTCAAACGGCTCACGCACATCCAGTAAAAACACATTGGGATTATCACTGTCTAGTTTCTTTTTGAATTCCTGAACTGTGATCTCTTCCATATCAAAATAATTTATTGTTAAAAATCTATTCTTCCTGCTGTCCTCCATAACGATCCAGTCGAAACTGACTGCCCAGATACAACCGACGTGCTTCCTCATCTTCAGCTAGATCATCGGCCGATCCTTCTTTCAGGATTCTCCCTTCAAACATCAGGTAAGCCCGATCGGTGATGGCCAGAGTTTCGTGTACGTTATGATCGGTAATGAAAATGCCGATGTTGCGATATTTGAGATCAGCTACAATTTCCTGGATGTCTTCTACGGCAATGGGATCCACGCCGGCAAAAGGTTCATCAAGTAAAATAAAACTGGGATCCGTCACGAGGGCCCGGGCAATCTCGGTGCGCCGGCGCTCCCCGCCCGACAGGCTGTAACCTTTGCTGTCAATGACGCGCTCTAAACCAAATTCTTCAATAAGCTGATCAACACGATTGTTAATTTCTTGATCCGAAAAATCAAAAAATTGCAGTATCGACTCAAGGTTCTCCCGTACGGTTAGATTGCGGAATACGCTCGCCTCCTGGGAAAGATATCCAACACCTAATCGGGCACGTTTGTACATCGGCATGCCGGTCAGGTTTTTGTCGTCGAGAAAAATTTCTCCGGTCTCGGGCGTAACCAGTCCCACAAACATATAAAAGGTGGTTGTTTTGCCAGCACCGTTTGGGCCCAGAAGTCCTACAATTTGGCCTTGTGTAACATCGATGGAGACATCCGAAACAACCGTGCGTTTTTTATAGCTCTTGGTCAGCCCTTTGCTATACAGCGTTTTATTGTTGGATTGTTCCTGCATAAAAGAGGATTGGTTCTGACTTTATGCAACTGCCAGCTCGTTGAGTACCGACTCAAAGATCTTTTCTCCATCGTCAGAGCCCAGTATATCTTCAACCGCGCGTTCCGGGTGCGGCATCATACCCAGCACATTACGATCGGTATTGCAGATACCGGCAATGTTATCTATCGAGCCGTTAAAGTTGGCTTCTTCTGTAGTGTTGCCGTCTTCGTCACAATAGCGAAAGACGATCTGGTCGTTATCCTGTAGTTTTTTTAGCTGATCGTCATCCGTAAAATAGTTTCCTTCACCGTGGGCTACGGGAATTTTCAGGACACTACCTTTTTCGATGTTGCGTGTGAAGAGTGAGTTCGATGTCTCGCAGCGAATATGGGTGTGTTTACAGACGAACCGTAGTTGCTGGTTATGGAGCATAGCTCCCGGTAGCAAGCCGGCCTCAAGCAAAATTTGAAATCCATTGCATACGCCCAGCACAGGGCCGCCTTTTTCGGCGAAATCAATAACTGACTGCATGATGGGCGAAAAACGGGCAATAGCTCCTGAGCGTAAGTAATCGCCATAGGAAAAGCCGCCCGGAATCAACAAAAAGTCGATGCCCGAAAGATCGGTATCCTTGTGCCAGAGAAATTTTGTTTCAGCGTTCATGACGTGCGCCAGGGCATGATAGGCATCATGGTCACAGTTAGATCCGGGAAAAACAATTACTCCAAATTTAGCAGACACGGTTTATCCTTTAATTTCGGTGACAAGTTGAATTTCTTTGAGCACGCCGTTGACCTCGAAGCAATCTTCAAAACTGCCTTCGTAGACTTCGGCTTTGCCCTCGTTGTGTACTTTGTACGTGAGCTCTTCGGCGTGGGATTGATTGCAGTCCAGTGCCTTCATGAGCTGGTTAATAACTTCTTCGAAGGTATGGATGTCATCATCATACAGGATAACCCGCCACGGGGTTTCCTCGTCTTCATCTTCCTGTTCTTTTTCCAGTACCTCAACTTCGGTGCCCGGTTTTTCTTGTTCTTCACTTCCGGGCTTGGATCCCAACATGCTAAAAAGCAGGTCGTTCATAATGTTGCTAATTAGTTTTCGTGGATCTCGATTTCAAAATCTTCCATCACTTCGTTGGCCAACAGCTTGGTGCAGGCCGTCTCGGCAATTTCAAATGCTTCATCTTTACTGTCGGCATCGATGTTCATCTCAATCAATTTGCCGATACGTACACTATTAACCTCGGGCAAGCCAAGGTCTTTCAGGGCATGATGAGCTGCTTTGCCTTTGGGGTCTAAAATAGATTCTCTAAGTGTTACGTTTACAGTAGCCTTATACATCGGTGATAAAATTGTGCAGTTTTAAATGAAGGTAAAGTTAAATGTTATTTGCCTTAGCTGCTAACCTTAATTTGTTATGAATTTTGATTCAAACAATTGATTTATAGCTATATTTAAGAAGGTATCGAGCGGAATTTTATTGCCTTGTAAATTGGATTTGCTGCTGTAATATATAGTTACGGGCTTGGGCATTTTTGGTCTGATCCAGGTCAATCCAGTCAATGAAATCCCAGCGACGAAACCAAGAGAGCTGCCGCTTGGCGTAACGGCGGGTTTGTGTTTTCATGTCTTTAACCATTTGTTCCCGGCTGATTTCATCATGCAGGTACGCTATGGCTTCTTTATAGCCCACAGTGTTCAGGCCGGGATCATCGAGTGAGTATCCCATGTCTAGGATAGAGCGGACTTCATCCAGAAAACCCTGCTCAAACATCTGGTCTACACGTCGGTTGATGCGATCATATAGTTTCTGCCGATCACGCTTGAGTCCAAATACCAGCATATCATCAGGAACGGAAATCGTATCATCATCGGAATGAAAAGATGAAAATGGGCGTCCGGTTTGCATCCAAACATCTAGCGCACGCACAATACGCTGGGTGTTCATCCCATCCATTTGTTGTGCGTATTTGGGATCAACTTCTTGCAGTTGATCGTACAACGATTCGATGCCCTCGTTCTCAATACGGTCTTCGAGCTCAGCTATATTTTCCTCGTTGGCCTCGGGCACGTCATCTAGCGGCTGGATCGAACATTGCACGTGCAGAGTGCTGCCACCCACGTAGAGCGGTGTTTTGCCTCGCGATAGGATGTCTTGCTCCCACTGTTGGGCTCGCTCGTAGTAATTCATCACATTGTCTTTTGTAGCGGGGTCGATGATCGACAGATTATAATGTGGGATGTCGCTGCGTTCCTCTTCAGTAGGGGTAGCAGTGCCGATATTCATATATTTGTAGCATTGTCGAGAATCCACCGAGATTATTTCGGCATCTAACTCCTGAGCCAGTTCCAGCGAGAGTGTGGTTTTGCCGACAGCTGTAGGGCCAAGTAACAGTATGCGCACGTATGATCTGGTCTTAAAAATGCTTATTTGCAGAATGCTGAATATAAGGAAATATGAGCTCTTTTTTATGAGGGTATAACGGGAATAATAGGTTAGATTTGATTCAATACTGAGGACTAATCGAGCCTTAGAAAAATATTTTGGGCTGATTTTCAGGTCGCATCCACCGGTAATTTTTAGGGCTGATCAGCATGATACCAGAGTCGTCTTCTCCCAAGAATAGGGCCGTTATTTGGTTGCTAAGAGAGCAAGGATTTATTAGTATTAGTTACTTATTATTCGGACTATTTGTTGATGTCTGACGAACGCTTAGCTATAAAAATATTTATTTATGAAATTCAACGTATCAAGTAGCGAACTGGTTAATGCATTGTCTGCCGTTTCGGGAGCGGTCCCCAATAAAGCTACCCTTCCCATTCTTGAAACTATTCTTTTTGAAAGTAACGGCGATTCTCTTCGCCTTACAGCTACGGATCTTGAAATTTCCATTATTGAATCGATGGAAGCGGATATCGATGATGGAGGGGCAGTGGCAATTCCCGCACGTCGATTGATTGAGACACTTCGCCAGCTGCCGGACATCCCTGTTGCTTTTGAGGTGGATGAAAAGTTTAATGTGAAGTTCCGTACCGACAAGGGAACCTATAAGCTGGTGGGCGAAGATCCCGATGAGTTTCCCGAGGTCCCCAATCTTGATGAAGGGCATACGCTGAAGACCACCAAAGACGAGATTACCAAAGCGATTGACAAGACACTTTTTGCCGTCTCAAACGACGACCTGCGTCCGGCTATGATGGGCGTTTATTTTGATATCGGTCCCGAGGAAAGCAAGTTCGTTGCTACCGACGGACACCGACTAGTCAAATATATCAAAGAGAATCTGACCAGCGATGAGGAGATTGACTTCATTGTGCCCGAGAAAGCCTTAAATCTGGTGCAAAAAGCGCTGCATGACGAAGAGTGTATGCTTACCATCACCGAAGATCATGCACGGTTCAAAAGCGGCAACACTATTGTGATTACGCGCCTGATTAACGAGCAGTATCCCAACTATGAGTCGGTGATCCCCAAAGACAACGAAAAGACGCTGGTCATCAACAAAGAGCAGATGCTGGCCACGGTCAAACGTGTGTCGATTTTCTCAAGTTCTACCACGCGACAGATTCGCCTGCAGCTCAATCCCGACAAGCTTACCATCCGGGCAGAAGACATCGACATGAGCAGCGAGGCCAAGGAAACCATTTCCTGCGATTACGACAATGACGAGATGGAGATTGGTTTCAATGCCAAGTACCTGGCCGACGTGCTGGGCAATGTTGACGGCGAAGAGGTATATTTTGAATTTTCAACTCCCAACCGGGCGGGTATTGTCAAGCCATCCGAAGAGGAAGACGACGAGCGAATTCTCATGCTGGTAATGCCAGTGATGTTGAATACGTATGCGTAATGTAATTACCCTTACGACCGATTTTGGTCTGCAGGATTATTATGTGAGTGCCATGAAAGCCGTGATGCTGGGTATTGCACCCGCAGTGCGCATGGTAGATATTTCGCATGAAATTCCCTCGCAGGACATCATGGCTGGCTCTTGGATCATCAGGAATTCGGCCATGCTGTTTCCATCTGGTACGGTGCACACCGTAGTGGTGGATCCCGGTGTAGGCACCGATCGCAATCCCGTGGCTGTTAAAATCGGGGATCAATATTTTGTAGGACCCGACAACGGCATTTTTTCGTTGCTTACCCAAGAAAATGATTACAAGGCCGTTCGTTTGACCAACGAGCAGTATTGGAGAGTCGAAAAGTCGAGTACTTTCCACGGCCGTGATATCTTTGCCCCGGTAGCAGCACACCTGAGCGAAGGGGTAGCTCTCAAAGAGCTTGGCGATCCGCTGGATGAGCTGGTGACCTACCGATGGACCGTACCCATTGCCGACAACGAGGGCATTGAAGGTATGGTGATCCATATCGACAAGTTCGGTAATCTGGTGACCAATATTACGGGCTCGCTGTTGGAAGAGGTTGTTGGCGATAAAGATGTAAAAATTTACGTTGGTAATACTATTCTCGAAGAGATCGCTCCCACTTTCGGAGCTGTGGCCGAAGGTGAACCGGTGGCTTACATTGGTAGCTCAGGAGTGCTCGAAATAGCTATCAACAAAGGAGATGCCAAGCAGATGTTGGGCGTTCAAAAAGGAGCACAGATCTCATTGATCCTGCAAAAAGAGAGTCCCATATAACTGTAACACCGGTTGCAATTGCACGTATCAAGTTGCGTTAGTTATCATTAGCTGGCTGCATTCCGGCCGAACTTACAAATCTTAGCAGAGCCTTATGTCCCTCGAAATCCGGTCTCCAAAATACGAGCGCGCTTCCATTACCATCCCCGAAGAAGTGGCTTACCTGCAGAAAAGCTTTAATGGCACGATTTGCTCCAACAAAGGCGATGAGTATGCGATCAACAATAACATCATTGATTTGTTGGGGGATGATCCAGTCAGCATGTCGTTGGCACAGAGTTCAAATCACTGGAAGGTGACGGCGGCCCTGTATGAAGATATCTGGCGCAAGCGTTCGTTATCAATTCTGACCGGCGAAGAATTTCCCATCGAAAAAGAACGTGAATTGTTGATGGACTGGCTGCATCTCCAGCCCGGTAAATTGTATTTGGATATTGGCTGTTCGACGGCACTGTACGGACGCCTGATCAAGAAAGCGCAGCCTGATTGCGATGTAGTGTCGCTGGATTTTTCAAAACAGATGTTGCAGGAAGCCCGATTGAAATCCGAGGCTGAAGAAGTAGATACATACTTGCTACGAGCTGATGCGCGTCACCTGCCCTTTTTTGGGGCTACTTTCGATGGTCTCACCATGGGCGGGACGCTTAATGAGTTGACCGATCCGTTAAAAGTGCTTTATGAGGCGCGGCGCGTCATCAAAAAGGATGGCACCTTCTTTATGATGCACTTGGTGAAGGCGGAGGCGTGGTACGCGCGCCTATTGCAAGATTCAGCTGAATTCGGTGGTATCAAATTCTGGGATATCGCTGAGAGCAACACCATGTTTGAGCGTGCCGGGTTTAGCATCGCTGACCAGTTTTCAAGGGGTATTGTTTGCTTTTCAAAGCTCAATCCTGCCTAACATTCCCTGCCAGCAGACCTGGCCAGCGGATTTTATTTCACAAAGCCAGTAGCTTTGTGAAGACGCGTCCCAAGACGTTGATAAAGTAAGCTCTCGCCTTCAGTCATAAGCAGTGGCTAAATAGTGTTGGTTTATATCCTGATTCCTGAATTTTGACCGCTCACCTTCCTACATTTCTTCAGGTGCAGTAATGCCCAGGATTCCCAATCCGTTAGCCAGTACCTGGGCGGTGGCCTTAGACAATGCAGAACGCGCCTGAACCAAGTCTTCTTCCTGACCCAAAATACGGCAATCGTGATAAAAGGTGGTGAAGTGCGAAGCCAAGTCGTTGAGATAGTTGATCAGGCGGTGTGGCTCGCGGCTGTCGGCAGCGCTTTGAATCATCTCGGGAAAGCGAATAAGACTCTTCATGAGCTTCGTTTCTGACTCATGGGTCAACAGTTGGAGATTCGGAACACTACTGAATGAATATTCCTGTTCTACTTTGCGAAGGATACTGTGGATACGGGCATGAGCATACTGCAAGTAGAAAACCGGATTCTTGTCGCCAGCTTCCTTGGCCTCGGCAATATCAAATTCGAGATGCGTGTTGGGATCACGCATTTCAAAGAAAAAGCGCGTTACATCCGATCCGACCTCGTCCATAAGATCATCGAGTGTCACAAAGTTGGCCTTTCGCGTACTCATCTTAAACGGCTTGCCTTCTTTGACGATAGTCACAAACTGATAGACGACCACATCCACTTTGTTGCGGTCGTAGCCCAGCGCTTCGATGCCAGACAGCACATCGGGATAGGTGTCGATATGATCGGCGCCAAAGACGTCGATGCACTGATCGTAGCCGCGATCGAGCTTATTGGCGTGGTAGGCGATATCCGGCAGCCGGTAGGTCGGTTCCCCACTGCTTTTGATTAGCACCGTATCCTGATCTTTGCCAAAGCTGGTGGTTCGAAACCAAGTGGCGCCGTCTTTGTCGTAAGCTAAATCCTTGTCGCGAAGTTTCTGAACGGTTTCGTCAATGGATCCATCGTCGTACACTTCCTGCTCATTGAAAAAGCGATCCATTACAATATTCATGCGCTTGAGCGTGGCCTGGATCTCCTCGAAAATGAGCTGCTCGGCCTTTTCTTTGAAGGGCGTAATATCTTCTGTATCAGCAAGCTTTTTGCCGTGCTCATTAACCAGCGTTTGGGCGATGTCTTTGATATATTCGCCTTCGTAGCCGCCTTCCGGGAGCTCGACATCATGACTCAGTTCCTGCAGGTACCGTGCGCGGACGCTCTTTCCCAGCACGCGCATCTGTCGCCCAGCATTGTTGAAGTAGTATTCGCGGTCTACGTCGGCGCCGGTCCATTCCAGCAAGTTGGCAATGGTATCACCCAATACGGCATTACGGCCGTGTCCCACGGTCAACGGCCCGGTGGGATTGGCACTCACAAACTCGACGTTGATTTTCTGGCCTTCAAGAGAATCGCTTTGACCAAATGTTTCGCCCTGATTCAGGATCGTTTGCAGCTCATTGAACAAATAATTTTCGGCATATCGGAAATTAATAAAGCCCGGACCTGCAATTTCGATCCCCGAAAGCTTACGGTCATCATATTCCAGTTCTTCAACGATCTGTTCAGCAATCTTACGGGGGTTCATCTTCAGCACGCTGGCCAAGTTCATAGCGATGTTGGAGGCGGCATCTCCATGCTCGGGCTGATTTGGTTTTTCGATCTGTATCTCAGGAATTTCATCCTCGGAGATATCAAACTGCTGCAGCGAGTTGCTAATTATGTCTCTTAGGTAGTCCTTCATTGATAGCATTCATTTCAAAAAATTACAAAGCGCTAAATATAACGGTTTTTAGCCTCTAATATCGAACCGAATAGAACGCAGATGACGCAGTTTGAGACGGTTAACCACAGATTTATTTGTTGGTAAAAATTTTTCTTCGGAATTGAGGTTGTTTGCCGAAGTTAAACAGTAATCCAACTTCTAAATTAGTAGCTTTGAGGTAATTGATAAGTTGAATCTCATTAGCTTTGGTTAAGTTTTCTGAAGCCTTTAATTCAACAACTATCTTTTCATTTACAATGAGATCTGCAAAGTATTCACCTACGACAGCACCCTCATAATAAACTTTAATTGGAATCTGAGAAGTACACTCTAATCCTTGTTTTCGAAGTTTCTTATGGAGTGCATTTTCATACACCTTTTCGAGGAACCCATATCCCAATTGATTATACACCTTGTAAAATGATTCGATAATTTGACCCGTTAGGTTTTTATATAGCATGTGATTCATAATTAGTCAGTGAAAATCAGTCTAATCCGTGTCATCTGCGTTCTATTCCTAATTCAAAAGCCCCTTTGCCCTAAAACTGGTATACCCGTCGCCGGCAATGATGATGTGATCGTCCACCGGAATACCCAGCAGCTTACCCGACTTGGCGATACGCTCCGTAAGCTGCACATCAGCTTTCGACTCTTTGTTATTGCCACTGGGATGGTTATGCAACAGCAGAATACTGTTGGCTTCATTCATCACGGCTTGACGCATAACTTCTGCCGGATCTACAATGGTGGCCGTGGCGCCGCCCGAGCTGATCTTTTTGTAACCCATCACGATTTTGGCATTGTTTAGGAATGCCACCATAAACACCTCTTTGGTGAGATCGCGCAACTTGGGACCGAAATAAGCCACAGCATCCTCTGGTGAAGTAACTTGCACCTGTTCGCCAAGGCTGGCCATCTGGATGCGATTCGATAGCTCAAAAACCGCTTCCAGCGTCAGTGATTTCACCTTGCCCATGCCGGGGATCACTTTCAGATCCTGCCAGTTTTTACGGGCCAGGTAGCGAAGTCCGTCAAAATGATCGAGCAGCGCCTGTGCCATTTGGATCACGTTCATCTTGCGGCTCCCGGTACGCAGCAGGATGGCCAGCAGTTCCGCATCCGAAAGACTTTCGCTACCGTAGTTTGTGAGCTTTTCTCGCGGCTGCTCATCGGGATTCATTTCTTTGACGGTGCGTTTGATAAATTCATCGGCTTCAAACTTCTCTTGATCAGACATGTTGATTTTTCTTGATGACAATTATTTATAGTAAGACTTCCTGTAGCGGTCATCCTTACAGAAATAGTGTATTTGTAAAATTAGAACCGCAGATTTTAACAACCTTTTATTCTGCAAAACAGTGTTTAATGGATATTTTTATGCAACAATTTATGATTTCTTCGTAAGAAAAGGCACAAATCAACTAAGCACGCAAAAAACCAACGATCATTAATGCTTCACACCGAAATCCGTCGAACAATTGTTCTGTTGCCACTTCTCTTGTTTGGAATATTCAGCCTTGGGATGGCCCAATCCCCAAAGTCAGCTGATATAAAGCCCAGGCATATTGCAAAAGATTTTAAGATTTCGGCTGCCATGGATAGTACTGTTTGGAACCAAGCACCAACCGTTTCAATTGACTACCAAGTGCAGCCCAACGATGGGGTGCGCGCGCCTGTTAATACGAAAGTGAAAGTGCTCTACAGCAAGCAGTATTTGTACATCGGTTTCATCTGTGAGGATCCTCGTCCCAGTGAAATACGGGCTAGCGTAACTGATCGCGACAATAGTTTCCAGGATGATTATGTGGGCGTATTTATCGATCCATTTAACAGCAACCAACATGCCTATGAGCTCTTTGTGAATCCGCTGGGCATCCAGATGGATGGCATGCGGACCGGCGGTAATGAGGATATGAATTTTGATATGCTTTGGCACTCCGACGGTATGATCACCGAGTCGGGATACCGTGCGGTGATGAAAATTCCATTTAAGAGCCTGAATTTTCCCAAACGCAAAGTGCAAGATTGGTCAATTCAGTTTATTCGCAATTACCCGCGTAGTAACCGGTATCAGATGACTTGGAGTGATGTTCGGTTGCAAAACTCCTGCCTCATGTGCCAGAATGGTTTGCTGGAAGGAATGCAGGATATCGAAAATGAGAATACCATTGAGCTGCTCCCTTATGGGATGAGTTATCAGAGCAGTACGATTAATGATATGGATGATCCGAGCTCAGGTCTGGATCACGGTCCGTTGAAAGGACGTATTGGAGGAAGTGTCATGTATTCCCCAAACTCAACTACCTCGCTTAATGCAGTGGTTAATCCTGATTTTAGCCAGGTAGAAACCGATGCTGCCCAGATTGGAGCCAATCAAACATTTGCGCTCTACTATCCCGAAAAACGACCTTTTTTCATGAAGGGAAGCGATTTGTTTAGCACACCAGAGAATCTATTCTATTCCCGGATGATTAATCGTCCGCTGGCAGCTGGAAAGGTAACACATCAGTCGGATAGCTATAGTATCGCTTTTCTGTCGGCCTACGACCGCAGCACGCCGTATATTGTGCCCGGGCGTTATAGCAGTTCGCTGGTGCGATCTGAATTAAATGCCTACAGTAATGTAGTTCGCGGCAAATATAACTTTGGTTCCGAGTCGTATGTTGGCGGATTGGTGACAACCCGTAATCAGGGCGAAGGATCCAACTATGTAGGCAGTGTGGACTGGAACCTTCAGCTTGCAGACCAGTATTATTTTAACGGCCAGTTGGCGTATTCTGATACCAAAGAACTTGCCGACACCAGTCTGTTTAGTGAGACCCGGACTTACGGAAAGAGTTCATATGATGCCGCTTTTAATGGCGAACAGTTTGGTGGCACCTTGGTTAGCGCTGACTTCTCTCGTCAAGCCAAATACTACAACTTCTCATTTGGATATAAATCCTATGAACCAACTTTCCAAGCGCAGGACGGTTTTATCAATCAAACCGATCAGCGGCGCTACGAGGCATCACAAAGCATTTCATACTATCCCGATGCCGACTGGATCTCAAGCGGTAGTTTTAGTGTAAATGCGGCTTGGCGATATGATTATTCCGGGCAGTTTCAGGAGCGCTATATTTTTACCCGGTGGTCGAATAATTTTGCCGGACAGACGTATCTGGGAGTCAGCTTTTTGCCGCTTAATGATGAGCATTTTCGCGGAGAGTTTTTTACTGGTATGAACCGAATCATGATCGATGCAAATACGAATCCTATGGAAGCACTTTCCATTGGTGGTCACGTGGATTTTGGAAAGTATGTGTACCGTGCAGAAGATCCATCAATGGGCGAAGGATACAGCATTTCAGCAGATGCCACGGTCAAGCCAACTGATAGGCTGGAGTTAAATCTCAGCTATAATTACTCCACTTTGTCTGCTGCCAATGGATCAGAAAAATATTATAGTGGTGATATCTTTCGTATGACAGGACGATATAATTTTACGCGTAAATTGTTTACGCGGGTAATTACGCAGTACGACTCCTTCGATGAGCGAATTCAGATCTATCCGTTGCTGTACTATAAGGTCAATCCATTTACCAAATTTTATATTGGTATGACGGACTATATGAACCATTTCGACCAGCCCGGTCCCAATGGATTTGAAGGCTACAGGGAAACCGACCGACAGTTTTTTGTGAAGTTTCAGTATTTGATAAGAAGTTAGGATATGAAATCCAATCCTACCTAGTCAGTTTTTAAAGCTCTTTTTTCGATTAAGAGTTTAATATTGGTCAAATATATCCGATAAAGTTGTAAAGCCAGTCTATAACTTTTCGGATGAAAAACACTTTATCAATTTTATTGCTAATTGTATTACTATTCCTCCCTGCAGGATTAGTTATTGGATATTCCTACTTTGGTGTTTCGTATCCAATAGAAAATAAACAAATAGAAACGCCATCATTTCTTGCTACAACTAGCCATGATCTGACTATAGTTTTTTTTGGCTTTGTTGGCTGTGCCTCAGTTTGTCCTAATTCACTCACGAAATTGAGTGAGGTACTTGAGTTTTTTGAAGCAAAGAATCCGGATAAATCCCTGGGAGTTATTTTTGTAGATGTCCGTAAACAGGCAGATTCATTGTCAGCTACCAACTATGGATATCAGTTTTCGGATAACGTTGATGGCACATACTTACCCCAAGAAGAAAGAGAACGAGTAATCAGAGATTTTGCCTTGGAGTTAAAGCCTGCCAATGATCATTCGCCTTTAGTGCATACCGACCACTTTTTTGTATTAAAAAGAGAAAATACCAGCTGGAGAATTTTTCGTGTTGTTGCTAATTCAACAAAGGTATCAGAGATCAAAAAAATTCTAAAGGATGGTTTAAATTAAATTGAAAGGTGAATAGCCTGTCCTAATAGCAATAGTTATATAACAATGAATAATCAGAAAGATATTTTGACATACTTATTCCCGACTTATAACAACGATATTTCTAACAAAGTCCGGCAATCGCTTCACCAATCGTACAAGCAGACAGATAGATTTATGCTGAAGCTTTTGGCGGTTCATTGGGTAGTTGCATCCACGCTTACAGCATATACTTATGGCACGTATTTGCTTGGTTTTACTGGAGGAGCCTTCATTACAGGCATAAGCTTCTTAGTATATAGAATGAACCCGGGAAGTTTACTTAGCAGAATAACTATTGGGGCTTCTTTTATGGCTTTTTCGATGATTTTTATTCAACAGCATATGGGAAGGATTGAAATGCACTTCCATATTTTCGTAGCTATTGCTTTCTTGATTCGCTATAAAGGTATAGCTCCAGTGTTAACCGCGGCGTTAACCACAGCAGTGCATCATGCGCTATTTAATCTTGCTCAACAATATGAAATGGCAGTAGCTGGGACTCCGATTAAAGTTTTCAGTTATGGTTGTGGGTGGGATTTAGTAGCTCTGCACGCAATATTTGTTATAATTGAAACTATTGTGATTAGTAGTTCCATTTTGAACTTAACACGTGAATACCTCAACAATGCAGAGGTTTTTACGATTATGGATGATATCAGTGAGTCAGCGAAGCATACCAACGAGGCTTCCAATTTCATTTCGAGTGCAGGCCAAGAGCTGGCGCAAAATGCGGCTAATAACACACAGGCTGTTACTGAGTCAACAACATCAATAGCAAAAATGAATGAAAACATTGATAGTCTGGATGATAAAACGTCGCTTGTGAAGCAGAAAGTGCAAGGTATTGTAACTGAAATGGAAGAAATGAAACAGTCGATGGCAAACCTCAAAAATTCGAGCGATAGTATCTTTACGATAAATGAAACTATAGATAGTATTGCCTCACAAACAAATATGCTAGCTCTTAATGCGGCTGTGGAAGCAGCAAGGGCTGGTGAGGCGGGAGCAGGATTTGCAGTGGTGACCGAAGAGATTCGTATGTTAGCCCAGAAGACAGCTGAGGCGGCTACAAATATTCGTGAAATGATTGCAGAAAATATTGAGAAGGCTGAAGCGGGTGCAGAAGTGTCAAAAGAAATTGCTGTCCAGATTGCTGAATTGGAATCTTGGATCGGTGATGTGAATACAGTGGGAAAAGAGCAAATGAAGCAGCTTGAAGAGCTAAAAGTAAATATCAGTAAAATTTCCGATACTTCGGATAATACAGCTAATATGGCCGAGAAAAATGCGGCCACATCCGAAGAGCTGCAAGGGCAAATGGGAGTACTGAAAACCGCAATTGATGAAATTAATCAGAAGGCAACACTGGAAGCCTAATGCTTTAATATATAAAAGTTACCTATCACTGGGATTATGAGTCAGAGAGCTGAACGTTTTTTGGGATTCCATTACATTTACTACATCTGTAAATGCTATAACTCTTCCATCTTAAGATGTAATTAAAATTGTTTCTTTTGATATAGGTAATAACTCAATAAGGCAAGGGGCACACAGCTGGCAAAAGCAAAGCCCAGTAGACTAATATCAACACCCGAAAAGCCGCTATTGAAAATCTGACTCATAATTTGTTGAAAAGCTCCTGCACTGGGTATAAGATAGGCCAATAGATGAAGAAGGATTTCGAACCAGGTATCCGTTAAGCCAAACATCTTCAGGAATTGATCAAAATTTAAGAATACAGAAGAAAATCCAGTTAAGAAATAACCCAGCAGAACTCCTCCGAGATAAGAGTTGGTGAGTATCAGGAATAGAACAATTGTTATATAGTAGGTTAATAGTATGAGGGGAAGAAATACGATTATGGCAATGGCATGATGCAAAGGGAATAGTATGCCGTGCACGGTAGTCAGTAAAGTTAAAAGTAGCACAGTGAGAACGGTGTATGCAAAACAAAAACTGAATACACCCGCAAAGTCTTTAAGAAACATCTCACTTCGGGATATGGGTTTGGATAGAAGCAGAGATGCTCGTTCGGGTTTTAAGTTTTCGGAAAAATGAGTGGGAATACCAATGATTGCGATGAGGATCGTGATAGATACAAGTTGATTGATCACAATTCCGGTCGGCAAGGGTACCCCACCCAAACTTATTGCATAGGAAGAAGTCGAGGGGGCGATAGAAACACCTCCCCATACAGTAATAGCTGCGATAAACAGGATAAAAATACCCGGCCATGCCCATAGTGTTTTATTTTTAAGTAGCGTACGAATGGTAAAACGTATCATGAGATGGCAGAATCTTTGGTTTCAAAATGATTGATGTAGTAGTTTTCGACGGTGCCAAATTGTTCCTGAATTTCATCTTTGGTGGCCATATTGATAATACGACCATCGTCGATGAGGTATAGCCTATCGCAGGTTTTGTCGATGTCTGATAAGATGTGGGTGGTGATCAGAATGGAAATATTTTGCTTTTTTTGTAGGCTAAAGATGTAATCCATGATGGCTTTCTTCTGCACTGCATCTAGACCGTTGAACGGCTCATCGAGGATATAAAACTTATCATCCGCCAAAAAGGTATGCATGAGTGCCGCAGTTTGGCGCATGCCCTTGGAGAGATTCTTTATTTTTTTGTTCAGAAAATTCACATTAAAAGCATTGGCTAGTTCGCTCATTTTATGATCGATCTCTCCTGGAGTTGATTCTTTGAGATCCCCAAAGGCGTGCAGCATCTCTTTGACTGTAAAATGCTCGGGAAACGAATAATTTTCGGGGAGATAACTTACTTTTGCTCGAGCTTGTTTTTCTTTGTGAGGGTTGCCCATCAGCGAGATATTCCCAGAATCAGCAAAAAGAAGGTCCAGGATAATTTTTAAAAAGGTTGATTTCCCCGATCCGTTGGGACCGAGAATAGCGGTAAAGCTGCCCTCCTCGATGGCAAACTCATCGATCTGCAGGGTAAAGGAGTCACCTCCTGATTTCCCATACGTTTTTGAAACATTTTGCGCTTTTAAAATCATAGCAATGTTCTCTTGTAGTTATTGTTTGGTGGTTGTCTACGAACCACAGTCTTTCACGTTACAATTTTGCAAATTCGTTACCTACCCAATGCATAATTAGTCTTGAGTGGTGAGTCTTGAGCCATAAGTGAAATTGCTGGCTTATGTTGAGTATTGTTGCTTACGTTTCACTTCTGCTGTTTGCCTTTTGCTCATATTCCAAAATATCGCCGGGTTGACAGTCGAGTGCTTCACAAATAGCATTGAGTGTTGAAAATCGCACCGCCTTGGCTTTACCCGTTTTCAGGATCGACAGGTTTGAGATGGTGATGCCTACCTCCTCCGAAAGTTCAGTTAGGGTCATATCGCGCTTCACCAGCATCAGGTCCAAATTTACTTTGATGGCCATGGCTATACCGTAAGTTTTTGTTCTTCATACAGGCGCGTGCCCTCCTCAAAAATGTAGGCAACTAGCAGAACTGCAAGCCCAGCGAGTCCTAATTCCCAGGCAATAGGCGGCCAGAGCAGGGAAATTGATTCTGGCAGCTGAACTTGCTGAATGGACAGGTATGAAAGCCAACCGATAGCATATTTATAGGGAACAGCAAGCACCATCAAATAGCCGATTATCCGCAAATCTTTTGAATTCTGTTTGTTCCAGGGTTGCTCACGTTGCAGGCTTTGTAAAATTCGCTTGAGTAACGTAAGCCCGTACAGGATAATCCCATTGAGACCGAGGACCATTACACTTGCCAAAGAATTGGTCCATGTTTGCTGGATGTCTGTACCAATTGTACTGACATTTATTTCAACTATCGGACTCTCAAAAATATCTGTTGTACCGCTATTAGTAACTAATTCTGTAAAATCTTGGATTTCAAATCGGGCAGGCAAATCAAAAGGGGTAAATACTTCAAAATCGAATAGTATTCCTAATAGAAAAGTTATCGAGTAAAGTACAAATGTGAGGAGGTATATCGCCCAGGCAAATTGAGCCCAAAAGAGCAGAAATCCAGCAATACTCCAATCGTTTTTGAACCATTTCCAAGCCATAGATATGGGTCATTTCTTGATGTTCATCAGCAAATAACAAGAAAATTTGTTTAAAATCAATAAACTTTTATTGAATAACAGTAAATTATTGTTGTTAAATGGCAAATATAACGGAGGTGTAGTTTGGGCAGGCAGGAATTTGTAGGTAAGAATTTAGAAATAAAAGTGGAGGAGTAAGAAGTGAAACATAATGAGTAAGGCTCAGGAAAATTCTTCCTCGTTACTCATTACGCATGGCGTTTGCCCTTTCAATTTTTGCCTTCTTCCTACTAATCCTCGTCAGGTCCACCCATCAGCGGTTCGTTCATTGCACGGATGCTGGCGTTGGGAAGTCCTTCGGGATAATTGGCTTTGCACATGTTAAGGGCTTCCACTGCCATCTCGATATGCAGCTGTTTGGAGTTTTCGTAGAAGTTCTGGGCTTCATCACTCAGCTTGGGCTTGCCGTGTAGCGGCTTGTCGCTCACGCAAAGCATGGTCGCATTGGGGATGCGGTACCGATAGCCATTGGTGGCCACTGTGGCCGATTCCATATCCACGGCAATGCTGCGGCTCATATGAATCTGCTGGACAGTGCGGCGTTTGACAAACTCCCAGTTGCGATTGCTGGTGGTAAAGATAGTGCCCATGCGGTGGTCGCGATTATATTTGTCGAGTACCTCCTTGAGATAGACATTCAGCAGGTAATTGGGGGTAATAGGGATGTTGAGTGGTAGGATATCATCCAGTACACCATCGTCGCGCATAAAGCCGGTAGCTAGCACAAAGTCGCCGATCTCCTGGTGGTTGCGCAGTCCGCCGCAATGGCCCACCATGACCATGGCATCGGGACGAAGTACAGCTACGTGATCGGTGATGGTCTTGGCGTTTGAGGGACCTACGCCAATATTAATAAGCGTAACGCCTTTGTCATTTTCCAATTTATGATGATAGGCAGGCATCTGGACTCCATTGCGTGACGGACGTACAGCATCTGGAAATTTATCCAGGAAGACCTCGACGTGCATGTCATAGTTGGTAAACAGGATATAGCGCTGAAAATCCTCGGGTTGGGTTCCCGTATAGTGTTCGAGGCGATTCAGGGAGATCTCGATGCGCTCCGGGCTGAACAGAAAGAGCTTTTTCTGAGTGATGTCCCAATCATCCTCGTCGGTATTATCCAGCAGTTGCGGATCGTTCAGCGCCAGCCGTTCCCGGGAGGGAATGACTTTGATGACGGCACCTTTTTCGGCCAGTTTCTTTAGCTCGCGCAGCAGATACCAGCGATAGGCCTTGGGCTTTGCCATTTCTCCGGTAATGATGGGATTGTGTTTTGACCACGACCGTTTGACCAGTACTTTCGGATATTCACCGTTTTCATAGATCGATTCCATGATATCACAAGCTTCTTCAACGTGGTCGTTGATTTCTGCCTCGGAGCTTATATCTTCTGATTGAAATTCAAAACGTTCAGCCATACCGTAAAAATTATGAGTGAAAAAGAATTCAGGTTTACCATCGAGCCGTGGTCGGTAGTGCAGGAAAATAAGGAATATCAGACACCAATATTCAACCTTTTCAAAAGATCGATGCGTTTGGAGGCTGCGGATGAGCAAAACGCCGGCGATTTTTATGTGCTCGAGGCACCCGAATGGATTAATGTGATCCCTGTTACAACTAAAAATGAGGTTGTGCTGGTGGAGCAGTATCGCTATGGTATTGAAGCCCCTACGCTGGAGATTCCGGGTGGGATGGTGGATGCAGGGGAAGATCCGCAAGAGGCGGCCGGACGAGAACTGCTGGAAGAAACAGGCTATAAAGCGGGGAGCTGGCAAAGTCTGGGGAAGGTGAGTGCCAATCCCGCCATCATGAGTAACTTTACCCATATGTATCTGGCAGAAAGCTGCTGTTTCGAAGGGGCTGAAAATCCTGATACCCATGAGCGCATCAACGTACATTTGCTGCCGATGGAGGAGTTCCTGGACCTTGTAGCCGATGGCACGATCCATCACAGTATTGTGGTGGCGGCGGTGGCTAGGTATTTGTTAAAGGTGAGACGGCAGACGTGAAATGGCAGACGGGTTATGTACTTTTTATCAAATTTGAGAGCATAGCAAAGGTATGTTCAAAATCATCTTCAACATTCGCCAGATCTTTTTTTGTGATATAACTTAGTTTTCTAGCAATTTCTAATTGAGTATCTATCTCAACGAGAGATGAGCGGGCAATTTCATAAAATCTTCTCCGCTCTTTTGAAGATTTTCGAGCAGCACCTTCGGCAATGTTGGACGGAACAGAAACTGCTGCTCGTCTTAATTGAGAAATCAAACCATAAAGTTCATGGTTGGGTAAGGCTCTTGTTAGATCATAAATTTGAGTGGTCAGTTTCACTGAAAGTTTCCAAACATCTAGATTTTTATGCTTTAGATTTATCATGGTCATAGTGTTGATGAATATCTTATTCTTGGGTATGACCTATTCAATGGTTAAACCTTACAAATAGATTCACGTCTGCCGTCTCACCTCTCACATCTGCCTTGTTCTCCTTCATCTAGTCTTCAATTATAAGCAGTACCTTTGCTCGTCAAAAGATTTATTGCAGTATCAGCGCGATCATTTTATTATAAAAGATCGAATCGTCCTGATATGGAGAACGATTTGCCCTGCAATTCGAGTTACAATACTCTGCAGCACTAATCAACCATCCCATAATTAAACGCAAATGATCGATACAGGAACCAAGATTGATACCGGTTTTACGCTCGATATCGTCAAAGATGGCGAAGAGCAGACTGTTACATTTAGTGAATTGCTGGAACGTCCGACGATAGTATCGGTATATATGAGGAACAACACCTCGGGCTGCGACAAGCAGAATAAGAGTCTGGCCGAGCATGCCGACTGGTTTGATGAGCACGGGTATAATCTGGTGGCTATCAGCAAAGACAGCTGTGGCTCGCACAAAAATTATGCGGATAAGCTGGGCATCAACTATGTGCTGGCTTCGGATCCCGATTATAAATTCGCGGAAGCCACCAATTCGATTGTAGAAAAGCAGATGTTCGGCAATAAGTATGAGGCCCCTTCCCGTTCCGCTTATGTGATTGATACTGATGGAACGGTCAAAGCTATCATCGAGAAGGTGAATACCAAGGAGCACGCTGAAGAGCTAAAGGAATTGATTCAGAATTTGTAGAAAATATTTTATATGAAATCCCTAGTAATTGTAGAGTCACCCACAAAAATTAAGACGCTGAAGAAGTATCTGCCCGAGGAGTATACCATTGATTCATCGATGGGCCATATTCGGGATCTTCCGGCCAATGCCAAGGAGGTACCCAAGAAATTTAAAGGTGAAGACTGGGCAAACCTGGGCGTCAACACTGATGCAGATTTTGAGCCGATTTATGTGATCCCTTCCAGTAAGAAGAAGGTGGTCAAGCGCTTGAAGAAAGAGCTGAAAGATTCCGATGAGCTGATTCTGGCGACGGATGAAGATCGTGAAGGCGAAGCTATTTCGTGGCATCTGACCGAAATCCTAAAGCCGGATGTGCCGGTCAAACGGATGGTGTTTCGCGAGATTACCGAGGAGGCGATCAAGGATGCGCTGAATCACTTTCGCGATATTGATATGGATCTCGTGAATGCACAGGAAGCGCGCCGCATTATCGACCGCCTGGCGGGATATACGATTTCGCCGCTATTGTGGAAGAAGATTGCCCCCGGTCTTTCGGCGGGACGCGTGCAGTCGGTAGCGGTACGATTCCTGGTTGACCGCGAGCGTGAGCGTATGAAGTTTCGCTCGGCGCGTTATTGGGATTTGAAAGCACAGCTCCATAAGCTGGAAGATGAAAATATTTTTGAAGCTGATCTGACGCATCTTGATGGCAAGCGATTAGCTTCGGGCAAGGATTTTGACGAGAGCACCGGTAAGCTCAAGAAGCCGAAGAAAGTTGTACTGCTTGATGATGAGTCGGCATCAGAGCTTCGAGACAATCTGGATGAAGCGGAATGGAAGGTTTCGGAGGTTAAAAAGAACCGACAGAAACGAAATCCGTCGGCGGCTTTCATTACCTCAACCTTGCAGCAGGAGGCCAACCGGAAGCTCAACTTCTCGGCCAAACGCACGATGGGCGTGGCGCAGAAATTGTACGAAAACGGATATATTACCTATATGCGTACCGATTCGGCGCGTTTGTCGGGACAAGCTATCAACGCGGCCCGTAACGCGGTGAAATCTGAATATGGCGAAAAGTATTTATTTGACCGCCCCCGAAATTACGGCGCCGGAGCCAACGCCCAGGAAGCACACGAGGCCATTCGTCCGGCGGGTAGTTATTTCAGAAAGCCGGAAGAGGCAGGCTTGCGCGGCGATCAGTTTAAGCTTTACGATTTGATCTGGAAGCGAACCATTGCTACCCAGATGGAGCAGGCTGAACTCGAATTTACTAATGTGACCATTGAAGCCAAGGCCGGTGGACAGGTTGCCGAATTCAAGACGAGTGGTAAGAAGATAATTTTCCCCGGATTCTTCCGCGCCTATGTTGAGGGCAGCGATAATCCGGATGCAGCGCTCGAGAATCAGGAGAAGTTCTTGCCTGAACTAAACGAAGGTGAAGAAGTCGAAGAGGAAGGCATTGAGCCGATCTCCCACGAAACGCAGCCGCCCTCTCGTTATACTGAGGCTACGCTGGTAAAAGAACTCGAAAAACGCGGCGTTGGCCGCCCAAGTACCTATGCAACTATTATCAGTACGGTGCAGGATCGCGGTTATGTAGAGGCCGACGGCAAGACGCTGATCCCAACTTTTACAGCTTTTGCCGTTACTGAATTGCTGGAAAAGAATCTCGATGATGTAGTGGACAGCGATTTTACGTCCGAGATGGAAGCGAAGCTGGATGAGATTGCCCAGGGTAAGCTTGACACGAAAAAATATTTGAAATCGTATTACAAAGGTGAAAAAGGTCTTAAAGCGAAGGTTGATGAGCAGGAAGACAAGATTGATCCCCAGGAAGCACGCCATCTCCAATTGCCATTGCCGGGATTGAATGGAATGAAGGTTTTTGTAGGCCGATACGGTCCCTATGTGAAGAAAACGGTGGATGGAGAAGAGCTTACAACTTCTATTCCTGATAGCTGGAAACCCAGCGACATTACGGTAGAGAAGCTCGAGGAGCTGATCAAAGCTGAAGAAGAAGGACCGAAATCTATTGGTGAACATCCCGAATCTGGAGAACCTATTTATGTGCTTAATGGCCGATATGGCCCCTATGTACAGGTAGGTGAAGGTGATGGAGATAAGAAGCCACAACGCGCTTCGCTGCTCAAAGGCATGAAGCCTGAAGATGTAGATTTGGACCTGGCAATGCGACTGCTTGAGTTGCCGCGGCCGCTGGGGGACCATCCCGAAACGGGCAAGGTAATCAAGGCCGGGGTTGGTCGGTATGGACCATTTGTGGTGCATGACGGTACGTTTGCATCCCTACGGAAGAACGACAATGTGCTGGATGTGGAACTGGATCGCGCGGTAGAGCTCCTGGAGCAGAAAAAGAACAAGAAATCCGGCCGAAGTAATGTGATCAAGGAGCTGGGCGACCACCCTGAAAATGGAAAGAAGGTGCGCGTGATGACGGGACGTTACGGGCCTTATATCAAGTATGGAAAGACCAATATTAGTTTGCCAGATGATTTTGACCCTGAAGATGTAAACATGGATATCGCCGTTCAACTGATTGCGGAGAAAGGGAAGTAGAGCAGACGGCAGACTGAAAAGTGAGATGAATTTCCGACTGTCGTCTAAGGTTTTGAAATTACTTAAAACTATGTGTCATGCTGAATTTATTTTAGTATCTAATATTTTGAGATCCTGAAACTAGTATCAGGATACACGAATTGAAAATTCGCGTAATTTTAACATGACAATAAGGTTCCAGTTTTCTAATTTGGAGCGTCATGGAAAAAACGACTGACAGTTATTTTAGCTATCCTCCGAACCTGCATGAGCTGGATTTGGCTACGCTGGTATCGATGTATCGCGACCGGGGCATTCCCAAGAAAGCCAAGCCCGGCGAATATTTTGCCTGCGCCGTAACGCAGAAGCTTATCAAGGAGGGCAAGTGGTGGTTTGGCCGCTATTACAGCCAAGAGGCGTGGGATGAGACGCTGACAAAAGGTTCTGAGGGCTATCCGTTGACCGAGGTCGAAATGAATGTGCTAGGGTTGGCCTATGCGGCGGATGAGCAGGCTCCCAGTCGTGATTATATTGAGCAAAATTCCGGTGCGGTCAGCAAGCTGGCCTATATGATTGTCAATGACCTCAAGGAGTTTGGTTTTTTGTCGCTGGATGATCATGACCGGCTGTTGATTACGCCACGCGGTGAAAGGGCACTGCAGGGAATTTCAGGGCGAATTTACGGCAAAAAGTTCAAGGCTGATATGCTGAAAGTGAACCAGGGCGAAATTACCAATCCCAAGATTGAACGGGCGCCCAAAGAAGACAGCGAACAAGCGAACCTTTTTTAGGATAACTGCCTCCCACCTGTCATTTCGAAGAGAACATAGCTCAGTGAATCTATGTTTTAACTAGCGGTAAGGTCTAAAAAAGAGCTCTCTCGTTTTATTTGAGATCATAAGATGCTACTATAATAGATAATACCTCTGAGTATCATTTTGAACGGAGTGAAAGCGAAGAGAGAAATCTGTGTCTTATTAAGTAATAAAAACCGCCGAACAAAGATCTCTCCCTTTGTCTAGATGACAATGTGTTTTGGACTCCTTAAAACGTCATCACTTTGTCTTCTTCGTAGACGTCTTCTACAATTTGTGCCACATTTTCTGCCACGCGCTTGTCAAAGGCGCTGGGGATAATCTCCTCCGGGGTGGGATCATCCACACAGTTGGCAATGCCATAAGCAGCGGCTACATACATCTTGTAGGTAAAATTAGACGTGCGTGCATTAAGGGCTCCCCGAAACAGGCCCGGAAAGGCCAGTACGTTGTTAATCTGGTTGGGGAGGTCCGAACGGCCCGTTGCCACGATGCCTGCGCCGGATTCGTGGGCCTCTGCTGGCATAATCTCGGGTATGGGATTGGCGATGGCAAAGATGATGGGGTTTTTTGTCATCCGTTTAATCATCTCTTGTTTGAGTACACCCGGCACCGATACGCCAATAAAAACATCAGCATCCTCAAGAGCATCTGCAAGAGATCCTTTAAGGCGTTCTCGGTTGGTAATTTCGGCCATCTCTTGTTTTACCGAATTCGTCTCTTCGCGCGTATCCAGCGGCATTTTGGACTCAACCTTCAATTTACCCCCATATTTTTATGGGCATCAATTGACAGCTGATCGTAATCTTTTTGTTTGGAGGAGGACATACACGTGATTTTACTGCTTATTAATAGTCAACTGTACTAGGCTATACAGCGGCCTAAAGGTAGAGGGACTTCATCATAGAGATGTGTCATTACCTTGAGTAATTTTGATCGTGGAAGGCAAGGAGTCTGCGAAGAAAGAAAAAGGCTTTAGATATAGAAAAAGCCCGGGCCATGCCGACCCGGGCTGAATGTGTTTTATGATTTATTCCGAGCTAAACTGTTGCATGTAGTCTTCCATCTTAAAGACGTTATTATCGCGGTTGATATCCGCCATGCGCATTGATGGATCTATCTCTACGCGTTTGATTTCAGAGGCCGGAGCATCAATTTCGAGGGTGTATGTGGGGTTGACCCAGGGCCAGTCGGCCTTGATAGTACGCGGGACATCTGTCTCCTTGGGCTTGGTGTTACGCATGATGCGAAGGGGCATATAGTACATTTCCTGGCTGCCATCCCGGTAGGTCACCATCAGGTCGATTGGCATTGGCATCAGGTCATGACGTTCGAGCGTAACGTAGGTGGACTGTCCATTGCCAAGCACCGAGGTAATGCCGTAGTCGATGTGCTTGGTCGTTTCAATAAAGTACTCGTAGTACCAGTCAAGCACCATATTTGATTCTTGCTCCATTACCCTAAGAAAATCACGTCCATCAGGATGTTTGTACTTCCAAGTATGGAAGTATTCTTTCATACCTTTCTCAAAAGTATCGCCGCCAATGATATAGCGCAATTGGTTGAGGAAGACGGCACCGGTTGAGTACGAGGCGGTACCATAACCGCGATTGGTATGGAAGTGATCGGCGTGCGTGTCCATGGCTTCTTGTTTGCCATCTTCAATAATATTGAAGTATGACTGATAAGAACGTTTAAACGGACGTTCGCTCTGCCCATCATTAAACAGGTGATCCATGGTGAGCGTCGAGGTGTAGGTCGTGAAGCCCTCGTCCATCCAGGGAAAGCGACTTTCGTTGGTAGCGAGCACACCGTAGTACCAATTGTGGATGAACTCATGCACCGTAACCCCAACTAGGCTGCCCAGCGAGCGATTTCCCGTTACCAGCGTAGCCATAGGATACTCCATGCCACCATCGCCGCCCTGGATTACAGTAAACTTATCATAGGGATACTTACCGTAGTTCTTGCTCATATACTGAAATGCTTTGACGGTATATTCCGGCAGCTTCTCCCAGTTTTTTCGCAGTTGTTCTTGTGAGCGTTCTTCTGCGTTTACAGCAACGGTATCTTTTTGATACAGGAAGTGAAGGGTTGGGCCATTAGGCACTTGCGCGGTCGTGTGCGTAAAATCAGGATCAGCGCCCCACATAAAGTCGTGCACGTTATCGGCCTTCCAGTGCCAGGTCAGTTTTTTGGAGTCGGGACGATCATAGTTCTCGGCATAACCGTGGCCAATTTCTTCGGGATTTTGCAGGTAACCGGTTCCGCCCATAACGTAGGAGCTGTCGATAGTGACTTCGACGTCAAAGCTGCCCCAAACGCCGTAAAATTCTCGCCCAACGTATGGATTGGGATGCCATCCGTTATCGTCATATTCCGAGATCTTCGGGTACCATTGGCTCATAGAGAACTCCACGCCCTCCTTGTTCATCCATCCTGAGCGACGAATTTGACGTGGTACCTGGCTTTCAAATTTCATATTGAAGGTCGTCGATTCACCCGGGAGAATTGGCTCATTGAGGGTAACTTCCAGTATGGTGCCATCCACGGAGTAATCAACGGCTTCACCGTCCTGCTTTAGACTGTTTATGTGATGGTAGCCGATCTCATCCTTGGGCAGATGTTTGATGCGATCGCGTACACGGCTGTCGGGGTCGGCGATCGTGCGTGAGCGCACATCCATCATGCTGTTTGGCTGAAAAGCATTGAAATACAAATGATAGAATACGCGCCGCAGGGTATCAGGTGAGTTGTTCGTATACTTCAGCTCCTGCGTGCCGGTAAACTGGTGGTTTTCGGCATCAACATTGATGTCCATTTCATAATCCACCTCTTGTTGCCAGTAATATTTTCCCTGGCCATAACCGGCAATAGAAATCAGGCAGAATATCGTACAAAGAGTAATAGCTTTTAACTTCATACCGTCGTATTTAATTAGGAATTAGAATTTAAAAAAAGAATTAGGAATTAAGCGCACTCAATTCCCACTTCTTGATTCATAATTTTCATTTTTAAAAAGTATTGCGGCTGGCAAAAGCCCGTCCAAGGGTAGCCTCGTCGATAAACTCGAGCTCTGTACCCATGGGAATGCCGTAGGCAATACGGGTGACTTTCACATCATCGAAGGGTTTTAACAGCTTGTTGATATAGTACGATGTGGCTTCTCCTTCCGAGTCGGGGTTCAACGCCAGAATTACTTCATCGATCTCTTCGTCATCTTCGTTGATGCGCTTCATCAGCTGTTTGATGCGCACATCATCGGGACCAATGTTATCAAGTGGAGAGATGACCCCGCCGAGCACGTGGTATCGGCCGCGAAATTCGTTGGTTTTTTCAATCAGGAACACATCCTGCGACTCTTCCACCACACAAACTTGTCCCGTCTGGCGTTTGGTATTGCTGCAAATGGAGCAGGGGTCGCCGTCGCTGATTACGCCACAAGTGGAGCAGCGGGTGATCGACTTTTTGAGATCCACAAGCGCATCAGCCAGTTTTATCACCGACTCATCATCCTGCTTGAGCAGGTACAGCGCAATACGACGTGCTGATTTGCGACCCGTCCCCGGGAGCTTGGCCAGCTGTTCGATAGCCTGCTCCAGTATTTCTGAAGTTCCTTCCATCTAAGAATGTTGAGTTAAGAATGTTAAATGTTGAATTGGAGTAATTTTAGATTCACCATTCAACATTCAGAATTGTTAAAGTCCCAGTTTGCTCATGTCCATGCCGGGAATTCCGCCGCCGGGCATCATATCCTTGTATATTTTCTGCATGTGTTCCTGGGCGGCTTCTTCGGCCTTGTCCAGCGCCTTGTTTACGCCGGCTACCACGAGGTCTTCCATCATCTCAGCGTCATCAGGATCAATGACATCCTCATCGAGCTCAATGCTCAGAATTTTGCGTTTGCCGTTGGCTTTCACCTTCACCATGCCGCCGCCGGCCTCGGCTTCAACTTCCACTTTGGCTAATTCTTGTTTAGCCTCTTCCATCTTTTCTTGCATTTCGGAAAACTTTCCGAACATATCGGCCATATTCTGATTCATAATCGTTGATCTTTTAGGTTAATAAGTACGTTGATAAACCGTATCACTCTGATGTTATGAAAGATACTGAAAAAGCCAGTCTTCGCCGAAGCGGTTACTATAGGCAGATTCAGGATGATACGGGAGTGATTTCATTAACGGAAGTAAGATCCGTTTATCGTTATTACTGATTTAAATTATAGTCCAGTTCAGCGCCAAAAAGTTCTACCAGTTTTTTAATAGTTGGATCGCGCTTCTGGAGATCTTTAAATCGTTCGTATGGACTTTTAGAGTCTTCGGTGTTCGTTTCCTGTTTTTTGACAACACAGTTAAATGACAAAAATGCGCCCAGCTGGTCTTTCAGCGACTTGCTGAGTCGTCGTTTGTTTTCGTCTACAATTTTCTTTGCAAAATCATCATTGCATCGCAGAGTCAGTTCCCCGTTTTTCAGTTCAATGGGTTCCACGCGCTGCATTTGGATATACAAAAGCTCAGGGAATTTTTTTCGAAGCTGCTGAACATATTCATCCCAGCACTCTTCAATTTCATCGAGCGCCACATCTTTCGGCGCCCGCTTTTCCACCGCCTTGGACTTTGTAGCCGTCTCAGTCTGTGTTTCAGCTTCAGCCGATCCGTTGGATGATTTGGGGCTACCAAGCGAGGATTCGCCAAACAGGTTGTCAAGATCATCTTCTTTATCGTCCTGCGCTGTAGCTTCTTGCGGGGATGATTGCTCAGTCGTAGCTACCTGCTGCTCGGATTCATTGGTTGATGGCTCAGACTCATTTTGCCGCTCATCATCTATAGCCCGAGGATGTGGTGTGGTCGGTGCATCGGATGTAGCGTCGGCTTCCTCAGTTACCTCAGGCTCTTGTACTTCTGATGGTTCTTCACCCTCTTCGGGTGTTTCCTGCTTCGCATCTTGTTGAACAATCGTTTGGTCGGGTTGCGACTTCTGTGGAGAATCAGATTGCTTTTCGCCAGATTCAGGCTTTTCTCCCGCAGCAACTTGACCATTTTGATTAACCTGAGCTGAAGGGTCTGGCTTTCGTTCTGGGGATTTAGTATCTGCTGCGGCTGAATCTGAAGTCTCTTCTGTCGTTTCAGAAGTAGTTGTTACCGCTGACGGGTTACTGAGCTTTTTTTTTAGCTCCTCAAGCTCATCAAGCAGCGCGTTTAGATTCTGCGTGCGCTCCATGTGGATAAGCTTCAGGAGCGTAATTTCAAACTGTATTTTCGGCTGATGCGCTTCCTTGATTTTATACTGCGCTTCGCTCACGATGTGCAGCATCCGCATCAGATCATCCTCGGAAAAATCCCTTGCTGATTCCTTGTAGCGTTTTTTGGTATCGGGAGAAGCTTCCACCAGGTGCATCTTGGCCGAGCTCTTGGCTACATATAAATTGCGCAGATGCTCGGTTAATCCCACTAAATATTCCTGAATGTCGTATCCTTCTTGCAGCAGCTCATTGATAAGTTCAAGGCCGTCACTGGCATCCTGCTGCTCTACCGCGTTCATAAAGTCGAACATGCGCTCGGTGCTCACCACATTCAGGGCGCGCAGCAGTTCTTCATGCTGGATGTCATTGCCGCAGAAGGCAATAGCCTGATCCATCAGTCCCAGCGCATCGCGAAGGGCGCCATCGGCCTTTTTGGCGATGACGTGCAGCGACTCGTCATCAATATTGATGCCCTCATTCTGGGCAACGGCGTCAAGGCGTTCTACAATTTCATCCACGCTGATGCGCTTAAAGTCAAAGCGCTGCACGCGCGAAAGGATCGTCGGCAGTACCTTGTGCGGCTCAGTGGTTGCAAAAATAAAAATAACGTGATCGGGCGGCTCTTCGAGGGTCTTCAGCAGGGCGTTAAACGCCGACTTACTGAGCATGTGAACCTCGTCCACAATGTAAATTTTATAGCGCCCGTTTTGCGGCGGGATGCGCACGCGTTCGCGCAGGTCGCGAATATCATCCACGCTGTTGTTGGAGGCTGCGTCAATCTCAACGACGTTCAGTGTCTGATTCAGCGATTCGCCGTCCACCTCCTGGTCGATCTCATTGACTGTCCGAGCCAGCACGCGGGCCATGGTCGTTTTACCCACCCCGCGCGGACCGCAAAACATGTAGGCATGGGCCAACCGGTTCTTCTTGATGGCATTTTTCAGCGTGTTGCTGACGTGCTTTTGCGACACGATATCATCAAAAGAAGTGGGTCGGTACGTACGGGTTAAAGCGCGGTAATTGTCAGACATCCGTGGCTCTTGTTGAGCTGTGAGTTATTGCTACAAACAACGGATAAATCTACAAAAAATGAAGCCCAATTTCGGGAGTAAATTTGGGATTGCTGACGGACAACGTAGACTGGCTCTATTTTAATTCGTTGCATAAGTTGCAGTTTTTTTAAAGTATTACAACAGCAATTGTTACAAATTAAACGAACAATGCTGAGATCACACCGCCACAGCCCATTTTTTGTTCTACTTATCTTATTTGTGGGCTTGTCTGCTTGCAAGAACGAAACCCCCACGGCAAACGAAAAAACGCCATTCAGCCAGCCCCCGACCAATGAACTGACGGTCTTTGAAAATGGGTTATATGCCGTAACCGACGAGGGGCTGTACCGGCGCCCCGTGGGCGATACCAGCGCCGAATGGATCTCGCTGGGGATGGCCGAGAAGGAGGTCAAAGACGTTGTGTTTTTGACCGGGGACCGATTGCTGGTCGCAACCCGTATTTCTGATTTTGGGTCCGGGATCCCATCCCTTTACCTGTCTGAAGACGGCGGGGAACATTGGCAAACGTACATGAATAACTATGGAGGAGAAGAAGGGAAATACACCTGGGTAGGGGATATGACCACCCCATCCCAGCCATCCGATACGGTTTATTCCCGTGTTAGTGGTTCCACCGTAGTACGTTCCATTAATGGAGGAAAAACCTGGAATTTAATAAATGGTCAATGGGATTATTGGGGTGGATTTGCCAGTTTTCTTGAGATTAGTCCTTATCACAAGAATAATATTTGGACTGGAGGGTCAAATGCCATTTTTCAAGGTTATTTGATTAAATCTACTAATAAGGGGAAAAGCTGGGAGCAAGTTACTCCACCGGTTTCTGCCACCATTAATGATATATTACTAAACCCCACCGAGAGCGATTCGGTACTGGCGGCCACCGGGTACGGTATATTTCGCACTGCCGACGGCGGACAGAATTGGCAGGTGGCGTATAAAGACATTGATATACGCACGATGGCCCACAGCGCCCGCAACCCCGAAACAATATACGCCAGCGGAAAAAACGATTCGGGCACGTTGTTTTTTGCTAAAAGCACCGACTTTGGCGAAACGTGGCAGCAGGTGCAAATTCCCGATGCCCCGTCCGGCATCGTCGTCAATGATATGATATCAGTGATGGCCGGTGGCCAAGAGGTGTTGTACTTTGGTACCAATAAAGGGGTTTTTAGCTATCGCCCGGAAGAAGAGTAACCGTAGAACGATTTGCCAAATCGTTCTACAAAAAGCACCGATTAGAAGAAGCAGAATTGAAGTTGTCATTTGTAATCTTATAAAGCTTCTGAAGTCCCCCTTTGAAGGGGGATAGGGGGATGACCCTGAAAGCGTATATGAAAATTGCGCTACCCTATTTGCAGAGTTTCCCCTTAAGCCACATCCGCTGATTTCCGAGCGGTCAGCTCCAGCGGATCGCCTTCTTCCAAGATACGAAATTGCTCTTCGCTAATGTTGTTGCTCTTGCGCGCGATCTCCAGGTCTTCGGTGGCCTCAAACATGCCGTCGTCGGCCATCGGAAAGGTGCCGAAGTGCATGGCAATGCTTTGCTGCGACTGTACGTCGCGGTGGGCTAGTACAGCTTCCTCGGGAGACATGTGGATGGGCGCCATAAACCAGCGCGGCTTGTAGGCGCCAATGGGAATCATTGAGGTGTGCATGGGACCAAACCGGTGCCCAATTTCTTTGAAGAAGTCGCCATAGCCAGAATCCCCCGCAAAGTAAATATTGCCCAACGAAGTATGCAGCACGTATCCGCACCAGAGCGTTTTGTTGCGATCGAAAAGACCGCGACCGGAAAAGTGACGGGCCGGAACGGCGGTAAGTCGCAACTGTTGTTCCGTTTGAGTTTCCTCCCACCAGTCGAGGTGGATGGTTTTGCTGATACCATGTTTGTGTAAAAGTTTTTCGACGCCAAGCGGAACCACGAATTGTGGGTCATATTGTTCGTGCAGTCGCTTTATGGCATGGATATCCAGATGGTCGTAATGGTTGTGGCTGATGAGCACGGTATCAATGTCCGGTAGGTCTTCAAAGGCGATACCGGGCTTGCGCATCCGTTTGGGACCAATCCACTGGTATGGACTGGCACGGTTGCTCCAGATCGGGTCGGTGAGAATGTTTATTCCGTCTATCTGAAGCAGAAAGGTAGCATGATTTACAAAAGTGATTTTGTTGTTGTCACTATTTGATTCTGATGGAGTATGCTGCTTGATTTCGCCGTTGGTATGTTTTTCCCAATGTCCTTTGTCGTTTCCACTGAACCACCACTTAAGCACGTCGCCGTAATGATGGGCTTCTGGATTACCGGGATTGACAAACTTGCTGCCGTCAAAGTGATTGGAATTGTCAGCATTATATTTGGGAGCAGCAAGCAGTTTATCAACCACAAACAGTGCCGCAACGAAAGTGCCTACAATGGCGAATGACCAGATCATTTAGTGCAAAATTAAATTTCTACTAATACGAATAATTACAACTGATAATGGGGCTATTTTGTTTCATTCGAAAGCTCTTTTGATGACCCCGTCTTGAGTTTTTCATTAAAGAATTCAAAAATGCGGGTGTATTCGTCAAACCATGCGTCGGGATCTTCGAAGCTGTGACGCTCTGAGGGGTACATCATCATATCAAACTCTTTGTTGCCCGCCTGAATCAGCTTTTCAATATATTGGGCAGCATCCTGGAAGCCCACATTGTTGTCGATCAGGCCGTGGAGAATAAGTACTGGTTGTTCCAGCTGATCCACATAAGTGATGGGGGAACTGCGCGCATAGTTGGCCGAGTCTGCTTTGGGCTTGCCCAGCCGCGGCATGGTGTACCAGGGATTGGTGTGGTAGTAATTTTCCCAGTTGGTGACGGCGCGCAGGGCAGCAGCGGCATCAAAATAGGAGGGTGCTACACTGGTGGCGTACAGCGCCATAAATCCGCCGTAGCTACCGCCGTAAATGCCAACCCGGCTGGTGTCGGCCTCCGGATAATGCCCGGCCAGATAATTGATGCCGTCGATGATGTCGCGCGTCTCATATTTGCCCATCCAGTTGGTGACGTCTTCGCGGAATTCGCGTCCGTAGCCGGTGCTGTGGCGGTAATCCACCTCGATCACATAGTAGCCCTGTGCGTTCAGGTACTGGTGGAACATGTATTCGCGGTAGTAGTGGTCCGACCATCCCTTGTACACGTTCTGCAACGACCCGGCTCCGTGTACAAAGACCACCACCGGATACTTTTGATTATCCTGTTTATTGAGCGGTTCGAGTACCGACATCGAGAGCTCAGTTTCCCCATCGCGGGCGGTAAAGTGGATGTAATCTTCTTTTTGCCAGTCGATGTTGGTGAAGCGCTCGGGAATAGTGTGGGTCAGGCGTCGTTCCTTTTTAGGATTCTTGAGATCGAGCGCGTAGAGTTCAAACGGCTCGTTAAAATAGCTGTATTCGTACACGAGGTGACGCTTGTCACGGCTGAGCTCAAAATTTTGCCGGTAACCGGTTTCTGAAGTTAGTTTGGTGATGTCATTGTCATTGATATCCAGCGTGTAGATGTGGCGCTCACCGGGTCCTACCTTGGTGGAGGCAAAGACGATGGAGTTTCCACCGATCCACTCGGCCCAAGGCACTTCAAACGCACCATCTGTATGCTGCTGCAGGTTGCTCCCGTCGGGATTGACCGTATAGATATGATTCCAGCCATCCTTCTCGGATTTGATCATTAGCTCGTCACCTTTGGGTGCAAAGTCGATCTTCGTGCCGTAGAGCCAGCCGTCGGTCGAATCCTCAAACGCGGTTGCCCAGCTTTGCTCGTTAATGTCGTAGATCTTGACTTCGCGCTTCTCCATGGGTGGTCCCATCGCATCGATAGCCAGGTAGTCTCCATCGGCGCTGATGCTCGTACTCAGGTATCCTTTTTGTTCAAAGACTGATTTTACACTGCTTGAATCGAGATAAGCCACTGAGATGATTTCGCGTGCGACCCCACGCCGCGTGGCTCCGGTCTGCACGTAATCATGCACGTACTCCGGAAAGTAATATTCTTTATAGCTGGAGGTATCATACTGTGATAACACAAGCTTGTCGTTGCCGGCCCAGTCGACAATGCTGTAGCCGGTCTCCTCTTCTTTTTTATTGGTTACCTGGGTAAGCTTTGCAGATTCAATATTCAGGATTAGCACGTTGCCCTCCTGCACAAAGGCAATGCGCTTGCTGTCGGGCGACCAGGTGCCACTGTATTCTGAGGTCTCTGTATCAATGAGCTGTTGTTTGTTTTCGAAGTTTAGATCGGCTATCCAGATGTCTCCTTTCTCGTTGTAGAGCAGTTTCTTGCCGTTCGGTGCTACTTTGAACCGGCGCTCCACTTTGTCGGGCACCAGCTTCATATTTTTGCCCTTCAGATCTACCTGGAAGAACTCTTCCTCGGCCATCGACGAATCGTTGGTCTGGTAATAGATGTGTGACAAATCCGGTGAAAAGGAGCTGAGTTCCGGGCGATTGCCGGCCAGCAAGGGCTCATAGAAAATGGATTCCAGGCTGAGCGTATCAAGTCCAGCTTGGGCCTGACCTACAGCCGGAATGAAAAAGAGTACGATGAGAATCTTTGAAAGGTGTTTCATGGTGAGACATCAGTTTAAATTGGTAGACTAGAAATAAAGAAAGGATTTCTGAGAGGGGCAAGAGGGCAATAACTTTTTTACGTGGGTAGATGCTCTGTGTCTGTATGGATATCACGAGCGTGTGCTGTGCCTCTGCCATGTGGTAATACATCATCTGTTTACGTTGCTCTGCAATGGAACTAAAATGTTTTGAATCCGAAAAGCAGTGTCACTCAAGTTTCTCTAGGTAAGCGTCATTTCCCAGTAGATTCATGTATTGAAGCACCCAGGTCCGGCGTTCCAGCATGTATTGCGAAGGGTTGGCGAGATTGTAGCGTCTGGGGGCTGGCAGTGCTGTTACCATCAGGGCACTTTGCCATTTGGAAAGGTTGTCGGCCGAGGTATGAAAAAAGTGCTGAGCCGCTGCTTGTACACCATAAATCCCATCTCCGAACTCAACGATATTGAGATACATTTCCAGGATTCGCTGCTTCGACCAGAGCAGTTCGATGAGCAGCGCACAATAGGCTTCAATGCCTTTGCGAAGGTACGATTGTGCCGGCCACAAAAAAAGATTCTTGGCCACCTGCTGGGTGATCGTGCTGGCCCCACGCAGGTTCTGCCCTTTTTCGTATTCGTCGATTGCCTTGCGGATGGAGCTGACATCGATGCCCCAGTGTTTGGCAAAGGCTTGGTCTTCTGAGGTAATGGCCGCCATCTTTATGGATGGCGAAATATGTTTCCAGTCCACCCATTCGTGTTTTAGTACAAGGGATTCTTCGCCGTTTTGCCAGGCCGAGTATTGGCGCTGTAGTATAAATGAAGTGGTTGGCGGATTGATCCAGCGTAAAAGCAGGATGGATAGAACAGAAAGGGCAAATAAAATGGCAACAAGTCGCGACAGCCAGTTCAGGATGGGGCGAATCCGGCGTTGAATCCCGAACGTAAGGTCAGGTTTTAAGGGAGAAAGTTGATTGAAGTTATCCAGGTTATTCATAGCCCCGAGTAGGCAGATCACAAATTTAGCTTAACGAAAACGTACTAAATCTACCTGTAAAAAAGTTTGTTTTTCTTGTCAGCCGCAACCATGGCAGCCCCCACAATACTGGCATCGTTGAGGAAGCTGGCTGGTTTAAAAGTGGTATTTATCTTTATATAAGGGAAGGTTTTGTCAGCTTTGCGCCTTAGCTGTCCACCGAGGACAAACAGGTTGGGATGGAAAATTTTCTCAAAGTGCTCGAGTACTAACTGCAGGCGTTTAGCCCATGTTTTTTTTCGTATGCCCTCTTCCTTGCGGGATTTGTTGGATGCACGTTCCTCCACGGTGATGCCGCGGACTTCCATCAGCCCTAGTTCGGTATTGGGGACCAGTCGTCCATCCATAAAAAGAGAGGAACCAATGCCCGTACCCACGGTGAGTACGATGGTCAGGCCTTCCTGGTTTTGGCCCGCTCCCAAATACATTTCGGCCAGCCCCGTTGCATCCGTATCGTTGATGACCGAAACAGGATTGTCGGTAATTTCCGAAAAAAGCTGTTCCGCATCAGCATCAACCCACGAATTATCGATCCGTTTGGATGACAGTACGATCCCTTTATTGACCGGCGCCGGGAAGGCGCAGCCCACAGGACCATCCCAGTCAAACTCATTGCGCACAATTTGGTGCATCTTGGCCAGTATCTTGTGCGGCGTAGTATCCTCAAGAGGCGGCGTGCTCCGGCGCTCCGAAATAATTTCGCCCTTTTCGGTATCTACAATAGATCCCTTGAGGCCATAACTCCCGATATCAATTCCCAGTACATCCATGGTGTTGGCTATTGGTTACCAGTTATTTAATAACAGGATGACTATTAACAAATAACCGATAACGTGCTACTATTTTTCGATAACTACCCAGCTGTCATCTTCAATCATGCGCTTGGCTTTTTTCCATTTAATGTCGATGATTTCGCCGCTGCTCATATTCTGTATCTTTACGTAATCATTGCGACCGGGCTCTTCTTCCACGGTTACCGGTTGCGGCTTTTGATCGCTACGCTGCTGCTGTTGTTGCTGATTGCCGTTTTGTTGCTGGGCGTTGGTCTTGAAGCCCATATTGGTAGCGTCGGAGTGCTGCTCTTTGGCGCGATTCATGTCCACTTTGGCACGTTCCTCGGGAGCCTGCTCCATTTTCTTCTTGTCGGCCTGCATTTCGGGGATGGCTTTCCAGATCAGGGAAATGGCCTCTTGGTTGATCTCATCGAGCAGTTTCTTAAACATCTCGAAGGCCTCTTTCTTGTATTCCAGCAGTGGATCTTTCTGTCCATATGCCCGCAGACCAATACCTTCTTTTACGGCATCGAGTTCGCGCAGGTGATCCATCCATTTATTGTCGATGGTAGAGAGTACAGCCGTGCGTTCGAGTGCACGTGCCACTTCGCGGCCTTCATTTTCATAGGCTTTTTCTACATCCACGACCACCCGCATGCGGCGGATGCCGTCAGTGAAAATTACCTGTACTTTTGAAGGTTTCTCATCGGCATCCGACTCTTTGATGTTTTTAATGACCTGATAGAGCGGCTTCGAAATCATCTCTTCTTTTTGGCGATATACTTCGTAAGCACGATCAATAATATGGTCGATCAGCACATCGGGGCCCATTTTACCCATTTCCTCGCGGTCGAGCTGGATGTCAACAGCCAGGAAGCGCAGGATAGTATCGCGCAGCTTGTCGAGTTCGCCTTCGGGATAGTGTTCTTCGACGATGCTTTCCACCAGGTCTTCGAGCATATCATAGATGTCGCTACGCAACTCTTCTCCACCCAAGGCGTGCTTGCGTCGCTTGTAGATCACTTCGCGCTGGTTGTTAAGCACGTCATCGTACTCCAGCTGTTTCTTACGGATGCTGAAGTTGTTCTGCTCAACTTTTTTCTGTGCTCGCTCCAGCGACTTGGTAATCCACGAGTGGGTAATAACTTCGCCTTCCTCAAAGTTGAGGCGGTCCATTACATTGGCTACGCGGTCGGAGCCAAAGAGCTGCATCAGGTCATCTTCGAGGGACACATAAAATTGTGATTCCCCGGGGTCACCCTGACGTCCGGCTCGTCCACGTAGCTGCAGATCGATACGTCGCGATTCGTGTCGTGCAGTACCAAGAATAGCAAGGCCACCCTTTTCTTTGACGCCGGGCGCCAGCTTGATATCGGTACCGCGACCGGCCATGTTGGTAGCCACTGTAACGGCTCCAGGTTGTCCGGCATTTTCTACAATTTCGCTCTCCCTGGCATGGTGCTTGGCGTTCAGCACGTTATGTGGGATGCTCTCGCGTTTGAGCATCCGGCTGATGGTTTCAGAAACATCAACGCTGGTAGTACCTACGAGCACCGGCTGTTTATTTTCGTGATATTCGCGAATTTTATCTACTGCTGCGTTGTACTTTTCGCGCTTGGTTCGGAAGACCAGGTCTTCTTTATCATCCCGGATCACGGGTTCATTAGTAGGAATGATGACCACATCGAGATCATAAATTTCGTTGAATTCGCCTTCCTCCGTAGCAGCCGTACCGGTCATGCCGGCCAGCTTGTTGTACATGCGGAAAAAGTTCTGCAGCGTAATGGTCGCGTAAGTCTGTGTAGCAGCTTCTACGCTAACATCCTCTTTGGCCTCGAGCGCCTGGTGGAGTCCATCAGAATATCGACGACCTGACATCACACGGCCGGTATGTTCATCAACAATCTGGACCTTGCCTTCTTGTACAATGTATTCTTCTTCGCGTTCGAAGAGGGTATAGGCTTTTAGCAGCTGGTTGACGGTGTGAATACGATCACTGCGTTCAGCAAATCGCCGGTGTAGTTCATTCAGCCGCCGTTCGCGCTCTTGTTCAACCTCCTGCTTGGCTTCCTGTATTTTCTCTTCTTTATAGTCTTCGCTCCACTCGTCGTTGTCTTTGATCTCCTGGACTTTTTCTTCCTTCAGCTCGTCCATCTCTTCATTGAGATCAGTAGTCTCGGTTCCGAGGTCGGGGATGATAAAGAAGTCATCAGATTCGTCAGCCTTGGTAATAAAGTCTTGCCCTTTTTCCTGCATCTCGATGTTGTTCATCTTCATATCCACCGAGTAGTAGAGCTCTTTGTCGACTTGGGGCAGCCGGCGTGCATTATCCTGCATGTAAAAGTTCTCGGTTTCCTGAAGCAACTTCTGATTGGCCGGAATCTGCATCATCTTGCGGAACTTCTTGTTTTTTGGAAATCCACGTTGTGCACGATACATGGCCAGGCCGGCTTCTTCTTTGTTGCCATCATCAAGGTGTTCTTGTGCCTCTTTTACAAAATTGGCTACAAGCTTTTTCTGTGCATTAACAAGCGACTCAACGCGCGGTTTCAGCTCCTCATATTTTTCCGATTGGGTATCTTCGGGCACGGGACCAGAAATAATCAGCGGAGTACGAGCCTCATCAATCAGGATGGAGTCGATTTCGTCAATGATGGCAAAGTTGTGCCCACGTTGCACCAGTTGCTCCGAGTTGATGACCATATTGTCACGTAGATAGTCGAAGCCAAACTCATTGTTGGTACCATAGGTTATATCAGCACGGTAGGCTTGACGGCGTTGCTCAGAGTTGGGGTCGTAAAGGTCAACACAGTCGACCTCCAGGCCATGGAACTCAAAAAGGGGTGCGTTCCACTCGGCGTCACGTTTGGCCAGGTAATCGTTTACGGTAACGATATGCACGCCTTGGCCGCTCAGGGCATTCAGATAAGCCGGCATAATGGCTGCCAGCGTTTTACCTTCACCGGTTTTCATCTCGGCAATTTTACCCTGGTGCATGGCAATAGCGCCAGCAAGCTGAACATCGTAGGGCACCATTCCCCACTCGTTCATGTTGCCGCCAACCATCCATTTTTCGCCGAGAAAACGCCGGCAGGTGTCTTTCATGACGGCAAAAGCTTCAGGCAGGATATCGTCCAGCACATCTTCAATAGTATCGAGGTGCTCCTGTTCAAGTTCGTCAAGTTCTTCGGCTAGTTCGCGGCGCCGGTTTACCGAAAGCGCTTCGTCACTGTTGAGTGTATCCTTGATCGAAGCGATTTCCTCATCAATTTCTTTGGTAGCTTCGCTGATCTGTTGTTTGAAATTTTCTGTTTTTTGCTGGAGCTCTTCATCAGAAAGCTCGTGCATACCTTCATAGTGCTCATTTATCTCTTCAACGATAGGCCAGATCTTCTTGAGGTCACGTTCACTTTTTGTGCCAAAAATACTGGTTAAAACATCGCCTACTTTTTCACCAATAGTATCGAACATAAGGAATTACTTGTCTCGTGCAATTTTTATGATTTATGAAAGTTACAGTTTACACAGAGCCTGTTCAAATTATTTAAAGGTGCAGGCCTTGTTTTTTACTGTGTGATAGTTCTCATTATCACATCTACTAACCCATAAATAACGGTTCTTATTGTCTAAATTTATTTTTAAGTTATGGGTCTATTTGCGAAACGAATTTTGAATAAAGAATTTCAACTATGAAACGTACGTACCAACCAAGCAACAAGAAGCGAAAGAAAAAGCATGGTTTCCGCAAGCGAAAAAACAGCAAAAGCGGAAGCAAAGTATTGAAGAATCGTCGCAAAAAGGGACGTCACAAGTTGACACCTAGTGATGAGCAAGGACCGAAGTAACCACTCTTCGTCCTCACATGACGATTATAGCTTACCCAGAGCAAAGATCCTGAGGGGCCGAAAGAATTTTAAGCGTCTGTTTGAAAGAGACGCTCATATTCGCCGCAAAAAATTTGTAGACTTGCGGTATCAGATTATTGATGATTCCCCTTTCGGCTGCCTCATGGGATTTATTGTAAAAAAGAGCTTGGGTAAAGCCAACAAACGAAACAGAATGAAACGGCTTCTTAAAGAAGCATATCGGCTACATCAGCAATTGTTGACAGAACCAATTGAAAATACTCGGCTAACGTTACATGGCGCATTAATGGCCAAAGCAGTAGATCGAACCTACGCCGAGGTCGAAAAAGATGTTGTAGCTCTGCTTAATGAAGTTCGAGATCAACTCCCTACCATTTCTTCCGGCAATTCATGAAGTACTTGTTTATAGGACTTGTCCGACTTTATCAGCTGGTTATCTCTCCCTGGATGCCCAGCAGTTGCCGCTATCATCCCACATGCAGCCAGTACAGCATTGAGGCGTTTCGCGAACACGGAGCCTTGAAAGGGCTGTGGCTGACGATTAAGCGGGTCGGGCGGTGCCATCCGTGGAGCAAAGGGGGGCATGATCCCGTACCTGATCGCAAAAAATAACTTAGAACCCAGACAGAGGATTTCCCTTGGATCGTAATACCGTAACAGGACTAGTTTTAATTTTTATCGTAATGGTCGCATGGGCCTATTTTACCATGCCATCAGAACAAGAATTACAGCAGCGTCAAGCTGAGCAAGCGCGGCAGGATAGTATTGCCGCCGCCCAGGTCGACACTTCTAAGACCCAGTCCGCACAGCAGCCTCCCCAACAGGCTGATACCCAGCAGGCTGAAGAAACTACTCAGCCGAAAAGACATACCCTGCAAACCACTGAGAAGAAACAGCAGGAAATGGGGGTATTCTCGAAAGCCAGTATTGCAGATACTTCTAAGCTTGCCGTTCAAACGCCGCTTTACAGTGCCACCTTTACAAATGTTGGTGCTGGCCCGTCCCAAATCACCCTGAAAGATTATAAGACCTGGGATCATAAGCCGGTCAAGATGATTAAGGATAGTAGTCATTCGGCCTATTCACTGGGATTCCTGACTACTGAAAATTACAATGTGGAAACTGACCAGCTGGTGTTTGAACAGCTTACGCCGGGCAATTCCATTTCTGTTGCCAAAAATGATTCGGCACAAATCAAGTATGCGCTTAATATCAGTGATAGTAAGCGTCTGATTTATACATATACTGTTTATGGTGATTCACATCAGATTGGACTGGATATTCAGTTTGAAGGAATTCAGCGTGAAGTAGTGGGCGGTTCTGTTGAGTTTGGATGGGGCGCAGGCCTCAACTTTACAGAGAAAAATCCAGAGACGGTTGAGGCCAGCTACATGTCGGCCTATGTGTATACCGGTGGCGAGATGGAGCAGCTGAAGCTGAGCGAAGCCGGTCGCAATACCCAGGACTATAACGGAAATATCAACTGGGTGGCTACGCGCACTAAGTTCTTTACCCAAATCATTGAAACCAGCAATCAGACTGAAAGTGCCCTACTGGTCGGGGAGCAGACCGGAGCCAGCGATAGCAGGCAAACCGAGCATCGCTATCAGTCGTTTATTACTGCAGATCTTAACCAGCAGGGAAAGGCCTCATTTCGGATGTTTGTGGGACCGATGGATTACCATGCGCTGCATTCTTTTGACGCACAGGCCTATAACATGGTGGATACTGGATACAGCTGGTTGAGCTGGATTTCGGATCCACTGGTCGAGTATATCATTATTCCCTACTTTGGATTTGTCGATAACTACATGGGATATGGATTTGCGATTATCCTCTTTGGTGTGCTCATTAAAATGGTGCTTTATCCGCTTACGAAGAAGAGCTACAAGAGCATGGCCGAGATGAAAGAGCTGCAGCCCAAGATGCAGGAGATCAAGGAAAAGTACGAGGATGATCCTGAGAAGCAGCAGAAAGAAACGATGAAACTCTACAAAGAGGCCGGGGTGAATCCGCTGGGCGGGTGTTTGCCCAACCTCTTGCAGTTGCCTATCTTGGTGACGCTCTGGCGATTTTTCCAGAACTCGATTCTTATACGTCAGCAGGAATTCCTCTGGGCCAGTGATCTTTCGGCTCCAGACTATATCCTGAGCCTGCCATTTAGTGTACCATTCCTGGGAGATCAGATAGCGGGCTTTGTACTCTTAATGACCGCTGCTATGATGGCACAGAGCAAGCTTACCGGTGGTATGGGTCCCGGTGGCGGAGGCGGCGGTGCGCCCGGCGGTATGAATATGAAGGCGTTGCAATATGTATTTCCCTTCATGCTGCTGTTTATCTTTAACAACTTTGCGGCGGGACTGAGTCTCTATTATCTGGTTTACAACGTTGTTTCTATTGGCCAGCAGCTGATAATTTACCGTCAGATCGATCAGGAAAAAGAAGCGGCCAACGCCTAAGTTTCTTTAGGATCTAAAAGCAAAAAGGCTCCGAGTATGTCGGGGCCTTTTTTGTTTGCCGGAGTAAATACATGCAGCACAGACTGTAAGGATGCCGCTGATGTTCTACTGATTGCTACTACAAAAGTGAAGGGTTTTAAAAGCTAGTGTGTCATTTCGAGCGCTAGCGAGAAATCTTTGTTCAAGAAATGATGCTAGAGCCACACTTTTATCATCTACGTTCTATCATTGTATAAATTGGCACTTCGATAAACATCTCTATATTTAGCCTTATGGCTAGCATTACAGAACATACATATCCGCAAATTGTGTGGCGGAATCGGACCAAGAAACTCTGGAATCCCATCCAGAGGAAAGCACTGAAAAATCGTCCCGAAGAACGGGTCCGCCTGAGGATAATCGAGGCGCTCGTGCAGGCCGGATGGTCGCAGCACCGCATCTCAACCGAGGAGGCCATCGGGGAGCTGGGTGATACCTCCATGCGCACCGATATCATTTGTTATACTCAGCAGTTTGAGCCGCGACTGCTAATCGAATGCAAAGCCGAGCATGTGCCTATCTCAGCCAAAACCGCCGAGCAGGTGGCACGGTATAATCAAAAAGTAGGCGCGCCCTATTTGCTTATGACCAACGGGGTTTCGGATTATTGGTACGCTATCGAAAACGGATCCAAAAAGGTCCGGGAGCTGGATAGTCGTCCCGACTTGCTCGATACGGAGCAAACCAAGCCACAGTATTCGCTGGATGACTGGAAAGCACGCGGTTTTTGGGGAGACAAGGCATCGCCTGATTTACGGGGATGGTTGGAAGATTTGCTGCCTGCGTTATGGCTGGATGATGATGCCTCAATCCGTTTTTTAAGCTTCAGTAATGGTCCATCTGACGTGGACTTGAATCACTATTACCGCGTTAGTTCAGTGGCCAAGGACCGGCGTCTGGCGATTACGACCATCAATACCGCTTTTGGGGGTAATCGTATGATTATTATTCTCAATGAAGAAGATGAAAATAAGGCCGTACTCGAGATAAACCTGGATGTTCTTTTTGAGGATAAGAAAGGTAATACCTCACTGTATTCCCGCAAAGGTATTCGAACGTTTCATTTGAGTAAGCACATCGATTTGATGTCTGTTGATAGCGTCCAAGAAATTGTGGAACAGGTTGATCAGCTGTTTGCCGCACACGTGGACTAAATTACTGCCAGCACAGTTTGCCGGATACGAATTTTACCGTAACTTCCAGATCTCATTTCAACCAAAGATATTATTGCTATGCATCATTTACACCGCAACAAACTATTTTCGCTGCTTGATGACGAAGAATCTGCGATTGTCTATATGAAGGGTGCGGATCTCATGTATCGGTATGATACTGATTACGAGTTTCCCTTTCGCCAAGAGTCTAATTTCTGGTATCTGACAGGTGTAAATGAGCCGGACTTTCACTTGGTACTGGATCTGAAAAAACAGGAATACCACCTGTTTGCACCGAAACGGGATGCCCAGTATGCGGTTTGGCACGGAATTGTAAAATCAAAGGAAGAGCTGCAGGAAGAATATCAGCCAGATCATCTGCATTACGAAAACAAGCTACCACAGGTGATGAAGGAGCTGGATCCCGAGAAAATTTACTGTGTTGATGAAAAACAGGCCGAATTTATCGAGAAGTTCGAGCGGGAGCTGCCAATCGATCTGGATACCCTCGAAGATGCGTTGACACACTGTCGCGTATTCAAAACGGGTTGGGAGCTCGACCAGATGCGAGAGGCCGGCCGCGTGAACAATATTGCACACAAGGGTGTGCTTGATGCGCTGGAGCCAGGCAAGTACGAGCATGAAATGAAAGCGGTATTCGATTATCATCAAATTGAAAATGGTCTGATGCAGGATGCCTACAACGGTATATTTGCGGCGGGTAAGAACAGTGCCATTTTGCATTATGTGGATAACAATCGCCAGATCAGAGATGGTGATCTATTTCTGATTGATGCCGGTTATGAATACAATGGTTATTCGTCGGATATCACCCGTACCTATCCCGCCAACGGAGAATTTACGTCCATGCAGGCCAAGGTTTATGAAGCGGTGCTGGAAGCGCAAAAGCAGGTTATAGAATCTTCTAAACCCGACGTAAAAATGGAGGATCTGCACATTCTAGCGGCGCGCATCATGATGCAGGGACTTAAAGATGCGGGCATTGTCAACGGGTCAATTGACGACCTGATGGAAAACGATATTTTTGCGCTTTTCTTTCCTCATGGACTGGGGCACTTCCTCGGTCTTGATACGCATGATGTGGGCGGCTATCCCAAAGGGGTGGACCGTATCGAGCGGCCGGGTATCAAGTACCTGCGAATGCGGCGCACGCTGCAGCCGGGCATGGTGCTGACTATCGAGCCGGGACTCTACTTCGTACCCGCACTGCTCAAGCCGGCGCTTGAGGATGACAAAGCTTCGAAGTTTCTCAATGGATCCAAGCTCAAAGATATGATGGATTTCGGTGGTGTACGTATTGAAGATAACTTGATTATCACCGAAGACGGTTACGAGAATATGACGGATGTCCCGAAGGAGCGGGCCAACATCGAAAAAGTGATGGAAAGCTAAAACAAATGTTACTTTTGGGAAGTATAAATTTTTTAAAGTTCACCAGCTAATTCTTAACAAATTACAGACTATGAAAAAGGTTATCTATATCGCTGTACTGTTCGTTGTATTACTGTGTACAACGAATGCATTTGCCCAGTCCGATGGGAATGCTAATCAACAGTCCAATATGGAAGTATCTGCCGTGGTCAAGATGAGTGGTATTTCGCCGGCGGTGGGCGCCGAGTTTGCTTTTGATCAGCAGAATAAACTGCGAACGCTTGGTTTTTTCTCCGTCAATTCAACGGCTGCCCGAGATAGTTATCTCTTGGACCTGAGTTATCTCCATATGACCGATTGGCTGAATGCCGATGCGCCCACCATCTACTGGGGCATCAATATGAATCTTCAGTTTGATGATACCGTGATTGGTCCCGGCGCTCTGATTGGGGCCTCCTATCAGCTTGGAGAGCAGATAGCTGTATTTGGAGAAGCTGGGCTTAATATTTATTCCTACAACGATGGAAATGATATTACCGTGGGCATGTTGAACTCCGGGATAGGGCTGCAAGTCAGGTTGTAGCAGTAATCCAGCAAATTTTAGTGCGATGCATCTAAACGACGAGGCTGCACTTTTTTCTTATTCATTAAACGAATCGGGCAGGTCGTTTTCGTACAGCACGATGTCGCCATCCTCGGTATAGTTCTGCATGGTGCGGTTCGCCTCGTATAGGCTGCGCACCGTTGTTACTTTTGACATGTCAAAACCGGTGGACTCAATACCCTCTCGGATAGCCTTCGTTTGATTTTTGCCAACCAGGATCACCAGGTCAAGGTCAGCATTGCCGATCTGTTCGCCAAACTCTCGGTTTTTCTTATCCTGCAGGTCGCCCAGCTCAATCATGCCGGGGGTTATAATCACACGACGTCCCGATGTAAATTCAGACAGCGTTTCAACGGCGTTTTGGGCTCCAATGGGATTGGAGTTGAAGGCATCGTCGATTACCGTTACGTTGCCCTGCTTTTTAAGCTCCAGGCGGTGTTCGACGGGACGAATGCGTCGTGCGGCAATGGCCATGGTGCGGAGCCGAAGGCCCATCGACTGTCCTACAGCTACGGCCATCAGCATGTTTAGCACATTGTGAGATCCTAGTATTTTCATTTTGAATGTCTTGGTCTCTTCGCCTACGGTAACATCAAACTCCATGCCTTTGGGGCCATATTCGATGTTGCCGGCACGGATATCACCGGAGTGTAGCCCGGCTGTGATAATCTCGAGGTCGTTTCGCAAGTCGCCCATGGCAATCACGCGTTCGTCATCGGCGTTGAGTACTGCCTTGCCGCCTTTTTTAGTCCGTTTTACGATGCTGGATTTTGTACGGGCAATAGCATCCTGTGAGCCGAAGGTTTCGAGGTGGGCAATGCCCACGTTGGTGACCACAGAAATGTCGGGCTCGGCGATATCACAGAGTTCATCAATGTTGCCCTCGTAGCGGGCGCCCATCTCGAGTACCAATACCTGGTGATAGGCTTCCAGATCGTTGTTGATGACTTTGCAGATCCCCATGGGGGTATTGTAGCTGCCCGGTGTGGAACAGACCGCATAGCGCTCGCTCAGCAGGTCGCGGATCATAAATTTGGTACTGGTTTTGCCATAACTGCCGGTGATGGCGACCACCGTGAGGTTGGGCATTTGCGCCAGCTTTTTTCGCGCCATTTTTTTAAAGTGGCAGTGTACATAGACCTCAATCGGCTTGGTGAGCAGTCCCGCTATAAAGATGAAAAACGGGATGATGGCGTTGCCAAGGATCCATCCAAAAGAAAGCAGGTAGATATCCGCTGCATAAAATTCGGGCGTTTCAATATTGAAACGAGTGAACGGAAGATGCCCGGTATAGGCGATATAGGTGACTGCAGCAGGTAGGGTCAGCGACAGCAGCGCAAAGGGGATAGAGAGGCGGATCATCCGCGGCGTAAACACCAGTGGCTTTTTGGAATCTTCTCCTCCGTAGTAATTGAACGGTCCAAACCAGAAGATACCGAACATGGTAAAAATGATAATAGCGGCACTTTCGGTGACCATATCCGAAATGAAAAGAAGCATCACAAAAATGACGATGTTGTAGAGAATATGTTCGGGTGTAAGGACCCGCTGGTTCCAATTATCGATCAGCCAGTGCCAATATTCATTGAATTTATATCCCTGCTGCTGAAAAATGTGTAAGAAATAGCGCCCTCGGAGCAACGTGTGGCGTGTCATAACGAGCACAAAAACGAGGATCAGAATGTCTACAAAGTCGAAGTACCAATTCAAATGTTAAGCTACTGTTTTAAATGGGGGTTACCTGTGATGTTGTGATGTATGGTCGCTAAAGTATTGAACTTCCGTTATATTAACGAGCGCAGTAAAATAACTAATCTTTCATCTAAAATTCGTTCAAATATATGAAATTAATAATCCCAATGGCAGGCCGAGGAACAAGAGTTCGGCCCCATTCGCACACTGTTCCCAAACCATTGTTGCCCGTCGCCGGAAAGATGATAGTGGAACGCATTGTAGAGACGTTTGCGCGCACATTAGATCGAGATATTGATGAAATCGTTTTTATTCTTGGCCCCGATTTTGGCCAAGAGATTAAGGATGCTTTGAAGGCGATGAGTGACCGGCAGAATGCCGAGGCCCGGTTCCGTGTACAGGAGAAAGCCGAGGGTACTGCTCATGCCGTGTATTGTGCCGAGGAAGATCTGAGTGGCGAGTGCATTATTGTGTTTGCCGATACCATTTTCGATATGGAAGGTTCGGTGTCTATCGAAGATGCCGACAGTGTCGTCTGGCTGAAAGAGGTAGAAGATCCGTCCCGATTTGGCGTAGCCGTGGAAAAAGAAGGCAAAATTACGGATTTCGTTGAGAAGCCGGAAGAACCGATTTCGAACTTGGCGATCATTGGGGTGTATTACTTTAAAGAAGCTGAGCAGCTTAAGAAAGAGATTGAGTATCTGCTCGATAACAATATTCGGGGCAAGGGCAATGAGTTTCAGCTTACCGATGCCCTCGATCGTATGCTCAAGGATGACAAACTGTTTCGCAAGGCTACGGTTGATCAATGGCTTGATTGTGGAACATTGCCGGCCTGGCGCGAAACATCGGGCATTATCACGGAAAAAGAGTATGAGGAGATTGACGACGACCGCTTTCCCGATACTAAAATTATTCCACCGGTGTATATTGGCGATGAGGTGGAGCTTGAAAACTGCATCGTGGGTCCGAAAGCCAGTATTGCCGAGGGATCGACACTCAAGAAGTGCACGGTAAAAAACAGCCTGATTCAAGAACACGCACATCTCGAAGATTGCAATATCGAGGACTCAACCATTGGTCGACATACCGAGTTGAAAAACGTCGACCAGGAAGTGCATCTGGGTGATCACTCGAAGATTGGTATTGAGGTGTAACTTGGAACCCCGGGATGAATCCCGGGGCTAATCTAACCATAACTATCTTAAATAAAATCCTGCAGGGGACGATCCTGATCAGCATCCTTAAGGGTATCGTGTACATCCTCGTGATGCCCTTCCGGCTCCAGATGGATGGTGACGATGACATCACCCTGCACTGCATTGATAAGTCGTTTTTCCAGCAGGGTAGCATCGTCGTGAGCTTTTTCAAGGTTTACGTTTTCCCTGAAAACGGCATGAAACTCAATCCAGGTGGTATTGCCGGTGGTTCGGTGGCGCAGGTTGTGCACATCGATCATGGATCCGGGAAGTTCATTTTCAAGCTCTTTGCGGATGGCGTTGTCCACGCTGGGGTCCCGGGAATCCATGAGGCCGTCAATGGAGTACTTGAGCAGCTTAAATGCCTCGTACATGATGTAAAAGGCGAGCCCAATGGCCACGATAGAGTCTAGAATAATATAATTGGTGAACTTGATGATTAGCAGGGTAATCACCGCACCGGCACTGGTCCAGACATCAGTGAGCGTGTGCTTGGCATTGCTTATTACCATCATGTTTTCTTCGCGACGGCCGACCTTAAGCAAGTAATTGCCCAGTGCAAGGTTGATCAGCCCCGCACCGCCCACCAGGTACACGCCGCTCATCAGTTCTTTAAGCTCATGACCATAGAGATAGTTTTCGATAGATTGATAGATAATGGTGATGCCGGCCAGCGTAATGACGGCTCCCTCGATTCCCACGGATAAAAACTCGACGCGCTCGTGCCCATACAGATGCTTGTCATCAGCGGGCTTAGTGCTCAGCAATAGTCCGTAATACACAAAGGATACGGCTAGCACATGGATAATCGATTCGGCGGCATCCGACAGGGCTGTGGTGGAGCTGGTAATCCAGAAGCCGCTAACCTTGAGTGCCAGCGAGATAAAGGAGACACCCAAGCTGATACGGAGCGCATTTTTGGCAGAAGATTTCACAATAATATTGTCTTTTGGATCGGCTAAAAGATTATGCAAAGAATACCTGAAAGCAAGTATATTTGTTCTTATTTTTACGCTCGTTTTAAAGTCCACTCATGGCGCAAAAACGCATACTCTGTAATAATTGTATTCTCTGACAAAGATTAATTTTTGTGTATTGTAGACCTAAAAGCTTTTCAAGCCTGTGAACGATATTGATCCAACCCATAACGAAGTATTTGATGTGATTTCTGCTGCCGGTGAAGCAGTCGATCAGGACGTGTATGTCGTAGGTGGCTATGTGCGAGATTTTTACCTTAAGCGAACAAAAGATGCCGACGAGCTCGATATTGATTTTGTGACCATCGGTTCTGGCATTGAGCTGGCCCAAAAAGTAGCCGAGAAGCTAGGCACCGATAATCTATCGGTATTCAAGCAGTTTGGCACCGCGCACATTAAGTACAATGACCTCGATCTCGAATTTGTGGGTGCGCGCAAGGAGAGCTACCGCAGTGATTCCCGAAAACCAATAGTAGAAAATGGTACGATGGAAGATGACCAGATGCGGCGCGATTTTACCATTAATGCGCTCTCTTGGTCACTAAACAAAGAAAATTACGGGCAATTGTTGGATCCCTTTAATGGTATTCAGGATTTAAAAAAGAAGCTGATTCGGACGCCGGTGGATCCGCTCAAGACGTTCGAAGATGACCCATTGCGGATGATGCGAGCCATCCGCTTTGCCACCGAACTGCAGTTCGATATCGAGGAGCAAACGTACCGTGGCATCGAAGAGATGGCCGAGCGCATTGAGATTATTTCCAAGGAGCGCATCATCGAAGAGCTCAATAAAATTGTGCTAGCGCCGAAGCCGTCCATCGGTTTTAACCACCTTTTCAAAACGGGATTACTGGAGCACTTTTTCCCTGAACTCGTTGAGCTCCATGGTGTGGAGGAGGTTCGGGGCGTGCGTCATAAAGATAACTTCTGGCATACGCTCAAAGTGCTTGATAATGTTGCTGAGATGGATGACGGTGATCTTTGGCTGCGCTGGGCGGCCATCATGCATGATATCGCCAAACCGCCAACTCAGAAGTTTGTAAAAGGTACCGGCTGGACGTTTCATGGCCACGACGCGTTAGGCGCTAAGTGGGTAGAGCCGATTTTTCGCCGACTGGGATTACCTTTAGACGAACGTATGCGCTATGTGCGAAAGCTGGTTCGCCTGCACCTGCGTCCCATTGCGCTGGTTTCCGATGATGTGACTGACAGCGCAGTGCGTCGATTGATTTATGAGGCGGGTGACGATATTGATGACCTGATGATGCTGTGCCGTGCCGATATTACCAGCAAGAATGATTACAAAGTGAAGCGGTACAACCAAAATTTTGATCATGTTGAAGAGAAGATCGAAGAAGTAGAAAAAAAGGACCGCATTCGCAACTGGACGAACCCAGTGAGTGGTGATGAGATTATGGAAGCACTGGATCTGGATCCCGGGCCGGTGATCGGAGATATTAAAGATGCCATCAAAGAAGCCATTCTGGAAGGCGATATTCCCAACGAGCACGACGCGGCCTATAATTACATGCTGGAGATCAAAGATCAGTTTGTGAATTAAGAATAATTGCTTCTAAAATCGTGTGGGTTTTGGAATTAGAGATTAAATTTGTCTGTCAGCTGCAGATAATCAATCAAAGAAATCCGCAGGGCTTGTGTCGTTTTTAGGTGTAGCACACTTCTGAAATGTACTACACCTTTATTAGTTAATTTCTATTAATTGAAGAATTATTTATGTCCAAAGAAACTTGGATTGCTGACTCATACTCAAAAATAAATCTGGGACTTCACGTCCTGGAGCGCCTGCCTACTGGTTATCACGCAATTGAAACTGGGTTTGCCTTCCTTGACTGGCGCGACCATTTTGAGGTGCGTCAGGCGCCGGAAATGAAACTCGAGCTCAGCGACGATCGCATCCCTACCGACGATGGTAATCTTATCAATCAGGCAATTGCAGTATTAGACCGATATGTCGGACTCAAAAGTAACTACCTGATAAGCGTGGATAAACGCATCCCAATTGGTGCTGGCCTTGGTGGAGGCAGCAGCAATGCCGCTCTCACTCTGCGTATGCTCAATAAGATCGAGCAAATGGGTCTCACCGATGATGAGCTCATCGACCTGAGTCGTGATATTGGTGCCGATGTGCCGTTTTTTATCAAGGGGCAAACCGGAATTGCCCGCGGAATCGGCCACGAAATTGAGCCGCTGGATATTCAGCCCAACCACTGGATTGTGGCGTGCTATCCCAACGAACAGAGCAGCACTGAAGAGGCCTACGAATACTGTGCACCTAACCCCGAGCCTGATTTTGATCTCGAAAAAACGCTTACTGAAACTGAGATCGATGAGTGGCAATATATGCTCACCAACGATCTGGAGCAGGCGGTGTTCCCGCGGATTCATGTGTCGGGTAATCTCAAAGATCAGATGTACGAGCTTGGAGCTACCTATGCCTCTATGACCGGTAGTGGATCAGCGGTGTATGGTATTTTTGAGCAGAATTTTGTAGCCACCGATGCGTATAAGACCTTTCTGGAATTGGACCTCCCGGCCAGTATGACCAAGCCCGGATTTTCACCGGATTATGGGATTTATCGGAAGGGATGAGGCTAACCTTTATTGACTTCCCCGTTCAGTTTACCTACCTATGTTGTTCCTGCTTTTTTGGTATAGTTATTCACATCTTTTTCAAGCTGAATAAACTTGTAATTAAACCTTTACAGGAATGTATTTGTCACCTATTTATTTTGTTGTTGTGCGATATGATACGGTTTTATTAAAGTAAGACCTGAGGGGTAGTGTGACACTCATTGATTCTAAACCGAACTGTTTTGCTGATGGAAGTTCGCTTGAAGACCGTCAGGGCCCAGTGTAGTAAAAGGTTACAGCGGAAATTTTTTGGCTGAGTTCCCTTCCAGTTATGGGTCTCTTGTAAAAATAGTTTCCTAATTCTTAATTATTCATTTATAATAGACGTCAATCAAATTTTTTATAAATAGAGCAGATTTTCATGTCGATTAATACAGATCTCAATCCTCGAACAGGAATGGATGTTGATTCTTTCCGCGAGGATATTAAGCAGCACCTTCACTACTCGCTAGCCAAAGATAAATATTCGTCCACAGAATGGGATAATTACCGCAGCGTTGTGCTGGCCGTGATGGATCGTCTGCATGACCGATGGATCGATACCCAGCAAAGCTACTATCAGAACGAGTCGAAGCGGGTGTATTACCTGTCGATGGAATATCTTATCGGTCGCCTGATGGACAATATGCTAATTAACCTGGGATTGCAGGATGTGGCGGCCGAAGCGATCGAGGATCTAGGCTTTGACTATGACAAGGTGCGTGAGGCCGAGGTGGATGCGGGCCTCGGTAATGGTGGGCTCGGCCGGCTTGCGGCATGTTTCCTGGATTCGATGGCCACACTCGGTGTTCCCGCGCTGGGCTACGGTATCCGCTATGACTATGGCATTTTTGATCAGGATATTGTAGATGGCTGGCAGGTCGAGAAGCCGGATCTATGGCTTCAATATGGTTATCCCTGGAGTGTCGTGCGTCCCAAGAAGAAGTACTCGGTAAAATTCTATGGGGAAACAACCACCAGCGAAGACGGCAATGGTCGTCTACATTTCGACTGGGTTAACACGCACAACGTAAAGGCGCTGGCTTATGATACGCCTATACCCGGCTTTCAAAACGATACGGTAAACAATTTGCGTCTCTGGAAGGCTACCTCGGATGAAGGCTTTGACCTAAAGAGTTTTAATCAAGGTGATTACATTGATGCCGTTCGCAATAACCTGCTGGAAGAGAATATTTCGCGCGTACTTTATCCCAATGACAAGGTATTTAAGGGACAAGAGCTGCGTCTGAAGCAGGAGTACTTTCTGGTGTCGGCATCGCTGCAGGATGCCATGAGGCGTTTCAAGAAACAGTTCAGCGACCTTCGAAAGATTCCTGAACAAATGGCCGTGCAGTGCAACGATACCCATCCCAACCTGGCGATTCCGGAGATGATGCGCATGCTGATGGATAACGAAGGCATGGAGTGGGAGCCGGCCTGGGATATTGTCTCAAAGACCATGAACTACACTAACCACACGCTGATGCCGGAGGCATTGGAAAAGTGGCCCTTGTCGTTGATGTCGAACTTGTTGCCTCGGCACGTGCAGATTATCCGCGAAATCGACCGACGTTTCATGAATAGTATAGAGGTGAGTAGTGACTCTGAAGACCTGCGCCATAAAAAGAACCGTATGCGCATAATCAGCAATGATATGAATGCGCGCATCAGGATGGGGAACTTGGGCATTGTGGGTGCAAAAAAAGTAAATGGCGTTTCTAAGCTGCACAGCAATCTGATGAAGAAGACCATTTTCAGAGATTTCGCCGAACACTTTCCCGAGAAGTTTACTAATGTGACCAACGGTATTACCCCCCGGCGCTGGCTACGGCAGTGCAACCGTGAGTTGGCTGATCTTATTTCTGATCGTATTGGGCAAGAGTGGGTCACCCATCTGGATCAGCTACAGCAGATTGAGCAGTTTGCCGAGGATGAAGAATTCCAAGAACAGTTTAAGGCCATCAAGTTGCACAACAAGCAGCGACTGGCCGATTACATCCAGGATACAATGGGCGTGACGGTAAATCCGGAATCAATCTTTGATATCCAGATTAAACGTATTCATGAGTACAAGCGTCAGCTGATGGCTGTCATGCATGCCATTACATTGTACAACCGCATGAAAGAGAATCCCGATGCTGATATTGAACCGCGTACGTTGCTATTTGCCGGGAAGGCGGCTCCGGGCTACACCATGGCAAAGCTGCATATCAAGCTTATTAATAATGTGGCCGATAAGATTAATAATGATCCCGATGTGGATGGGCGACTCAAAGTGCTCTTCTTGCCGGATTATAGTGTATCGCTGGCTGAAAAGATGATTCCTGCCGCAAATCTTTCTGAGCAGATATCCACGGCGGGAATGGAGGCTTCGGGCACCGGTAATATGAAGTTTGCTCTGAACGGGGCGCTTACGATTGGCACTCTTGATGGAGCCAATATCGAAATCCGTGAACAAGTGGGTAAAGAGAATATCTTTATCTTTGGTCATACTGTGGATGAAATTGAAGAAACCCGCGATCAGGGATATAACCCACAGGATATTTATAAGTCTGACAAGGAGCTCAAGAAAGTCCTCGACCAGATCCACACTGGGTATTTTAGTCCTGACCAGCCGGAGCTTTTCCACCCTATCACCAATGCACTCCTAAACCAGGGGGATTACTTTATGGTGCTAGCCGATTTCCGGCAGTATGTAGAAAAACAGGCCGAGATTGAGCAAAATTACCGTGATGAGTTTGACTGGAACCGCAAAGCGATACTCAATGTCGCCAATATGGGACACTTCTCATCCGACCGTTCGATTAAAGATTATTGCGAACGTATTTGGGACGTAGATATCGACCAATCGTAATAACTGAGTTCAGTGCCGGGAGACGTTAATAGTTCCCGGCATTTTATCCTTTCTTTGTTATTGCTTTTCAATCTATCCTTCTATATAATTGTATGTGCAAGCATATAAAAATAGATTATGGCAGACTCAGAAAGCATCTTAAAAGAAAATCTCTTTTTTCTGGCGGGCGCCTTGTCGCGCAAGCTTTCCAAGGAGGCCGATGATGTTTTTGCGACCGTAGGGCTCTCCTCTTCTCATGCACTAATCCTACTATTGGTCCATCAAGAGCCAGGCGTACAGCCTAGTCAGCTAGCCGGGAAGTTACATTTGAAACCGTCAACCATCACCCGATTGGTGGCGAAGCTGGAGCGGAGGCAACTTGTTGAAAAAGAATCACAGGGACGAGCAATATCAATTGCATGTACAAGTAAGGGCAATAGCATGGCTGCTAATATTGAAGAAAAATGGGATACGCTTTTGCAAGATAAACAAGAACAGCTCGGGGATCGATATACGGAAGTACTTTCCGAGATGATCGCTAATGCCTTGGATAGCTTGTCTGAGGAATAGTTGATCTTGCCATGATAAGCTACCGAGAACATTCTGTGAACGATTTCCATCCAAGGCATAGACGATAATCTCATTTGAGACTCCTCACTATGTTCGGAGTGACCTTATGGAAAGAGGCCAAATAACTCTTTGTTGTCAAAGGCGGCTACGCTGAGGCAATGGATACCAACCTAAAATTTGTGCAGGTTACTCCGAGGAATAATAACGACGAGGAGTATCAAATGAATTGAAGGACATAGCAGTTAATTCGCAACCTCCGGGCCAATTACCATTCCGTCTGGAGTGATATCATTCGATATGCTTAACTCTGCCAATTTAAGGCCAGCCTCAGTGATGGGCAGGCACACGGCACTGGCGCCGGCTCTGCTAAGGGCAATTTGCTCATCCTCTTGCATGGTAAGGGCCAAAATAGAACCCTCGTATTCATTGGAGCGGAGATATTTTGTGGCATTTACTTTTGATTCTGGGGTTCCAATTGCAAGAATCACCGATCGCAGGTGGCTTAGATCCAGGTTATCCCAGAGTTCAACATCCTGCATGTCGCCGTAAATGACGCGGCGTCCCTCTTGTAGGTTTCGCTCAATGCGTGCTGGGTCGATATCCATGCCTGCGACATGTTTTTCTTGGCTCTTGAGATGATCATACGCTGCTTGTCCGGCATTACCCATTCCGACAACCAGGTATTCAGCTGAGCCCAGTGAGATAATTTGCTGGTCCGGGTGTCGAATATTTCGTTCAAATTTGCTGAGTGCCATCTCCATTCGTTTCCAAAGCTGCTCTTCCCAGATTGCCATTGGAGCGTTGAGAGCAAATGAAATTGCTGTCAAAAGGGCAAAGGCGATAACCACACCGGGTGGTATGAAGCCGGCCGAAGCGGCTACAGTGCCGGCGATCAAAGTAAATTCGCTGTAGGAAGTCAGTGATATGGTTGCTATGAAGGAAGTACGCGCTCGTAGTTTGAACAGAAGCATAAGTCCAAAAAATAGCACGGACTTTAGCGGAAGGATGGCAAGAGCTGCCAAGACCAGATAAAAATCCTGTAACGCCGGCAAACCTGTTAATCCTACTTCCAGGAAAAAGCCAACCAGAAAGGCCTCTTTGAGTCCCCAGAGTTTTTTAGATAGATCATCGGCAACGGGGTGACCCGAAAGCAGCATGCCGGAAATCAACGCACCAAGCTCAGAAGATAACCCAACCCCCTCAAAAAGTGCTCCGCCTCCCAGTGCCAGCATGAGCGCAAAAAGCAGCTTGAGTTCTTCTTCCTCACTGAGCTCAACAATTTTTATAATAGCCGGTCGAATCAGAGGTAATCCTAGTAGAGCGAGGCTCCACGGAGAGGGGGATGCGCCGCTGGTAAGTCCAAGCAAGGCAATAGCCACGATATCTTGCAGGATTAAAATCCCAATCGCCACGCGGCCATGGAAGGCTCCCAGCTCACTGCGTCGCTCCAGGCTCTTGGCTGTAAGCACGGTGCTCGAAAAACTCAGAACAATACTGATTATGAGTGAGACACCGAGGGAATATCCCAGTACAATAGTAATCGGGAGAAAAATAAGTGTACTAATGAGCAGATGGATGCCGCCGGTGCCAATAACTTCGATACGTATAATATTTTTCAGCCGAAGGTGCAGGCCCACCGTAAACAGTAAAAAAAGGACGCCCAAGTGCGCAATTTCGTGCAGGGCCGCTCCCGCCTCGTAGCCGTAAGCCGATAGTGCGGCCCCGGCTGCCAGGTAACCAACCAGCGGCGGCAGCTTGATACGAGAAACCAGTATCCCAAAAAGAAAGGCCACACCGACCCATAAAATATCCATGACAAATAGATTCGTTATTGCCGAATACGTAATCTACAGCTTGGCAGAATAAAAAACAGTCTCTGGGTGAGATATATTTCAAGTAAGGTATTTAAGACTCCCAGTGGTTCACGGGATAAGAGTAACTATGGAACTGCAGGTGAGAATATCTTTCAAATAGTCAGTTCGAGGAATGAAAGTGACGAGGAGTATCAAATTAGAGCAAATCTACTATAAATTAAGTTACCGGATTTCGCTGATCAGCCCATCTACAAAATTGATCTCATCTGTATTGACCGTATGCCCCATACCCTCGTAAATACGTTTGGTGACATCAGCATTGAGCTGCTGAAAGACCTGTTCAGTTTCATCGACGCGTTCCTTTGGGATGTGCGGATCGCGGTCGCTGCATCCCAGGAAAACGGGCGTTTGTTCCATCGACCCGCTGTAATTTTTTGGATCTACGTGCTGGCCAATGAGTCCACCGCTGAATCCCACAATTGCACCAAACCGCCCGGGATGTCGGGCCGCGTATTCCGTGGTGAGACAGGCACCTTGTGAGAAACCCAGCAGCATAATGTTTTCTTTGGGGATTCCCGCCTCTTCTATGGTTACAATCTGATCGTAAATCGCCTGCAATCCGCTGGAAATTCCCGGCTCATTCATCTCTTTCGGTGCCATAAAGGAGCGTGGGTACCATGTATGTTCACTGGCTTGTAGTGCCCTGTAGTGGATGCTATTTCCCGAAAATTCATCGGCAAACATGAGCATGCTCTGTGCTGAGGCGCCCCGGCCATGGATAAGGATCATTGCCATCTCAGCATCATTGAGATCTGCACCGGTTGTGGCAACGTTTTGATCTTGGTGGGGTCCTTTAAATGGTTTGTCCGGATCGATACGGAATAGCGACATTTGTGTATTGTTTTAAATTTGATTGTGTCAACCTGCCTAAATCTCTCTTTCTAAGAGGGACTTTTATGCTGGCTTGGATTTTATCAAGAGTTCTTGCTTGGAGCAGTAGGACAGGAGGATTGAGGGGGTTTAGTTATCTTTCTTAAATATTAATAGTAGGCAATGCAGCTTCAATTTGCTCGCGCTTGGATTCGTGCCAGGGTGTGAGCTCCAGCTTTTCAGCCTGATCCTCAGACGGATCAGAGTTAACAAAATAACCTGGGCCGTGCGTGGCCATTTCAAACAATACGCCGCCAGGTGTGCGATAATATACCGATTTAAAAAAATGGCGGTCGATAATTTCCGTGGGTTTCAGCCCGAGCCGCAACACTTCGTGGCGAAGTTCTTTGAGGTCGTCGTCATCTTTAGTTTGGAAAGCTACATGGTGAACTATACCGGCGCCGTTTTGTCCCTGCTCAAAAGGGGCCTCTTCAATAATCAGGGAGTGGCCCAATTCGCTGTCGGTTTGATAAAGAGTTTGGTTGTCTTCGCTATCGACTTTTGTGAAACCAAGGATAGAAGTCAGGATTTTTTCGGTATGATCCACTTCGTGCAGCCTCAGCTTGGTACTCCAGAATCCCTGGATCTGGTGCTCCATGGGTACCGGTGACTTGGTCCACTCCTTGAGGTCATCTTTTCGGTTATCAAATACCAAATGCAGTTGCAAACCATCGGGGTCCTTAAAGGAGAGATACTGTTTCTCAAAGCGTTCTTTGGGACCGGTGTAGCGAATATTTTGTTTATCCAGCCGATTTTCCCAGTATTCCAATGAGTTCTCGGGTACGGCCAGTGATATAGCCGTTGCTTCTCCTGTCCCGGAAGTGCCTTGATGGGCACGTGGCCATGGAAAGAAAGTCAAGCTTGAACCGGGACTTCCCTCTGAGTTGGCATAAAACAGATGGTATTTGGTGGGATCGTCTTGGTTGACCGTTTTCTTGACCATGCGCATGCCCAGTTTTTTGACGTAAAAGTCATAATTATCCTGTGGGTCGCTGGCAATGACAGAAATATGATGTAATCCTCGATGTTCAGACATAGTACATGCAGTTAATTAACTAGTTAGTTCTGGCAATTCTCGTTCAATATTGTGGCGATGAGTCTCGAGCCATGGCGGTAATTTCAGGGCCGTACCCAATTCTTCAAAATCCTCATCAATAGTAAAGCCGGGAGGATCGGTAGCAATTTCAAATAGAATACCCCCGGGTTCGTGAAAATATACTGATTTGAAATATTGCCGATCCTTAACCTCGGTTAAATAGTATCCCTTGTATTCTAACTGTTGGCAGATATCGAACTGTTCATCTTCATTCTCGGCCCTAAAAGCTATATGGTGGACTGTACCCTTGCCGTCGCGGCCATTTAGGTCAAACTGGTCAATTATCTCAATAACCGATCCAAAATCGGCTCCAGTTTCATAGAGATGTCTATTATCTAACTGGTTAGTTTTATTAAATCCAAGATGTTCTTCCAGCAGTTGCCCGGTTTTTGTGTAATTTCTTTCGGCCAGGGTAGCACCATGAAAGCCCCGAATGGTATGTTCGTTGGGGATAGGCCCTCCGTCCCATCCATCAACTGTATTGGCCTTGGGATCAAATACAATTTCCAGATGTAGACCATTGGGATCTTGTAGTCCAATTACTTCTTTGCCAAAACGAGAAAAAGGTGCTTCAATATCTATGTCCTGGTTTTGTAGGTGATTTAGCCAAAAATTCTTGGAACCCGTTGGAACAGAAAACGAAATGGCTACAACTTGTCCGACGTCCGGCTTGCCGTCTTGCAGATGTTCCCAGGGAAAAAAGGTAAGGATAGTACCGGGATCTCCATGTTCGTTGCCATAATACAGGTGATAAACGGATGGGTCATCAAAGTTTACCGTCTTTTTTACCAATCGCAGTCCCAAAACCTGTGTGTAAAACTCATAAATTTGTTTCGGGTCACCCGCTACTGCAGTGATATGATGTATGCCTCTAGTTGCCATAAAATACTTGTTTATCTAATTAGTTCAATGTTAAACTAAATATGAGTATTATTAATTCCAATTTGTCTGACTATTGATAAGATATTTTTTACTTCAATGTTTGGGTGCAAAAGAAACTCTTAATAATATAGAAGGCAAAATAATAAGAATTGCTTAAAACATGTGACGGTTCAATAATATTGCTCCGATGAGTAACACACTGACAAATACTTCGACGAAAGGAATTGGATTGGCTTTAGGGGGTGGTGCCGCACTTGGGGCAGCTCATGTTGGGGTATTGAAGGCGATCGATGAGCTCGGTATTCCAATTGAATATGTGGCGGGTACCAGTATCGGTGCTTTAGTTGGAGCCTTTTATGCTTTTGGTATGCCTGTTGACGAAATTGAGGAAATTGCTCTTGATTTACACTGGCCAGATGTATCAACAATTACGCTCCCTAAGCGGGGGTTGTTTTCGAATCACGAGCTGGGAGAACTCTTGGATAGCAGGCTTGGTGATGTGCGTTTTAGTGATGCGGAAAAGTCGCTGGCTGTGACGACAACAAATATTGCTGATGGGACAAAAGTGATATTAGATCAGGGGGATGTTTCAAATGCTGTTAAGGCTAGTGCCTGTATCCCGGTGTTGTACGAACCAGTTGAGATTGATGGCCAATTTTTAGTAGACGGCGGATTGATTGAAAGTATTCCTCTATCGGCAATACAAAAATTGGATGCTTCATATATTATTGGTGTTGATCTTAAATCGGAGCGTCAGTATCAAGAACCAAAGAACATCCTAGATATTTTGAATAACACTTTTGAGATTGCGCTGAAGCATCTTGCTAATGTGAACGTAGATGATATTGATATTTTGATACAGCCCAAGCTGGGCCAATATAGCCGCACCGACACCCAAAATACGGCCAAGATGATCGACGAAGGATATCGGGTGGCAAAACCCGCGCTTAAAGAAGTAGCCAACTTTCGTAAATAGTTTCTGTAGATGTGATACCTATTTCTAGGCAGTTTAGGATGGGGCGGTATTTTATGAAACTACCCAAGTTTCCGAAACTTGGGTAGTTCGTATGACATCAGCTTCTACCGTACACGGTAACAATACTTCCTCGTGTTATTTCATTGCCAGGAGACGCCAGATGTGCAATTTGCTGGGCAAGCTGTTTGGGGGTAGGCCACTTGTCAAAATCGGCGTTGGGCATGCCCTCGCGGTTTTGCGGAGTATCAATTACCGAGGGCGCGATGGCATTGACCAAAATGTCATCATCCACTACTTCGGCGGCCAGGGACTGTGTTAGAGCAGCAACGCCGGCTTTTGCTGTGGTATAAGCGGTCATTCCTTTGCCTTGTCGTGGTTCCAGGGCGGGACGTGCAGCGATGTTTACGATGCGTCCGCCACGGTCTTGCGACTTAAAATGTTGTACTGCCGTGCGGGAACTGTTGTAACATGTCACCAAATTTAGGTTTATTTGCTTCATAAACCCGCTCTTGTCTGTATCGCCTATAGCTCCCATTCCAAAGCCGCCGGCGATATGGATGGATCCCCAGAGCGGACCTTGTTCATTGATAGCTGATTCATAAAACGATTGGGCATTGCCTTCATTTGTCAGGTCTATGTTCGCTTCTGTATATACATCGGGATGATCTTTCAGCTCAAAAATCTCTTGTTCTTGCTCACTGAAACACGGTACGCTGCAGGAAGCCCCGGAATCCAGCAGCAGTTTAACGGTTGCAGTGCCCAGTGATCCGGCGCCTCCGGTGACGATAATATGACGATTGTCGAAATGATAGCTCATAACGGGTAAATACTTTTGTTAAAAATTATATCGTTTTTCTAATAACATTTACTAACAGATCTCAATGTAAAAAAGATCAGAAACAGGGAGAAAATGAAGAATCAATATTTGGATACGATCATGGAGGTGCTGGGCCCACCTAGTGCACATAAACCATGGCATGGTGGTCCCACATTTCTAGGTGCACTGCGCGGCGTTAAAGCCGATCAGGCTGCATGGACACCTACACCTGATCGCAAAAGCATCTGGGAGCTGGCCCTACACATCGCCTACTGGAATTATGCGGTACGTCGTTATTTTGATCCCGAAGCCCCAAAAAATCCTGCGGTTGCCATCAAGCTTCCATGTGCTTACGGATCGGTCAGAAGAGGCTTGGAAGGCAGATAAAGTACTTATCAGTGAGGAGCACACGAAACTAATTTTGGCAATTCAAGCATTTTCCAACAATCGTTGGGCAGAGAAAACAGAGACTCCTAAAAAATGGACTTCTCTCAGCTGTTTATGAGGATAACAGTGCATGATGCCTACCACACGGGGCAGATACAGCTGATGAAACGTTTATATCGGGAGCAGCTACAAGGGAAAACGGAAACCTAAATTTTGTTTAACCATCACAATTTCTTTCTGTACATTTAAGGCTTTCAAAAGGGATCGGAATGGGAGAATTCAGTAAGTAAATTATTGATTATGTCACAACGAGAACGAGTTGAGCAGGCGGCTCTGGATCAACTCAAGGCCCAGGGAGCCAATACCGACAAACCTCATCCCGTGGAGTTTTCCCTCTATTTTTCATGTGAGTGGGATACTTACGTAGCGGCAACACAGCTGATGAATCTACAATTCAAGGTAAACATTAGTTTATCAGAGAGATCCGAAAAGTGGTTGTGCTTGGCTACCAAAAAGTTGAAGCCTACCTCGGAACGACTATCGGAGGTTAGTAATTTTATGGAAGATGTGGCGGAAGGTAACAGTGGTGAGTACGACGGCTGGGGCATACCGCTTACCAATTGACCTATCATTTGAGTTCAAATTTAAACACGATTTTTGAAGGATGAATATATTTGCTGTAATTATTTTTGCCACCCTGCTGGTTGATTTTGTACTGAACCTGGTGGCCGATATCTATAATCTAAGTTCCTTAGATAAAGGCTTGCCTGATGAGTTCAGCAATGTGTACGATGAAGAGACCTATAACCAATCACAGCGCTATACCAAAGTGCGCACGAAGTTTGGTATCTTTACGTCGTCCTTTAATCTGGCATTGCTGCTGGTATTCTGGTTTGCCGGTGGTTTCCAGTGGCTTGATGCTATCGTACGCAGTTGGGAGCTGGGACCTATCTGGACCGGATTGGCATACATTGGCCTGTTGCTGCTGGCCCGTCAGCTGATTACGCTGCCGTTTAGCATTTATTCCACTTTTGTGATCGAAGAGCGATTCGGCTTTAACAAAACCACACCTAAAACGTTTGTCCTGGATTTGTTAAAAGGGCTCGGACTGGGCATTGTACTCGGAGGTCCGTTGCTGGCAGGCATTCTGGCCTTTTTTACCTATATCGATCAGTATGCCTGGTTGTATGCTTGGGGTGCCGTAACGGTTTTTACGCTGTTCATTCAGTTTGTAGCTCCTACGTGGATTATGCCGATCTTCAACGATTTTGAACCACTCGAGGATAGCGACCTGCGAAAGAAAATCCGCGATTACGCCGACAAAGTGAATTTTGCCCTCGAGGGTGTTTATGTGATGGATGGATCCAAGCGTAGCAGTAAGTCAAATGCATTCTTTACCGGCTTTGGCAAGAACAAGCGTATTGCTCTTTACGATACGCTCATAAATAATCATTCTGATGATGAGCTCGTAGCGGTGCTGGCCCACGAAATTGGTCACTATAAGAAGAAGCATATTATCAAGAATATGGCCATCAGCATTGCCCAGACGGGTATTATGTTTTTCCTGCTCTCGATATTCCTCAATTCGCAGGGATTGTATGATGCTTTTTTCATGGAGCAGGCTTCAGTCTATGTGGGACTCATTTTCTTCGGGATGCTCTACGCCCCCATCGATATGATCGTGTCGATATTCATGCAGGTGCTATCGCGCAAGTATGAGTTTGAGGCCGATGAATTTGCTACAACCACTTACAAAAATGAGCCGTTGATCGAGGCATTGAAAAAACTCTCGAAAGACAACTTGTCGAATCTGACACCGCATCCCTTTTATGTATTTTTGAACTATTCGCACCCGCCGGTGCTGCAGCGCATAGAAACCATCAGGGCCACAGATTAACGCAGATGAGAACCTGATTGAGAGTCTATTTTTATCTCATTTCGTAGCTCTGCTGCGGAGCGATTTTAGATTAATCTCCCCAATCCCTCTTTTCCACAGAATTCTCGGGGAAGGCAAGAGTGACTATACGATTTCTTAGCCCAAAACAACGAGTTCCTCCTTAGAAAACCCTGCCTGTGCATAGCCGTTTCGGCGAAGGCAGGAGGTCATTCTCTGTGAAATTGAGTTGCATTCAACAAGGACAGGAAGATTGTTTTTCTTTTTGATAAGTTTAAGTACTTCTATGTGATAGCTATCCCTATAATCCTAAAGAAGTTTAACCATGTCTGCACAATCTTTAAATACCAAAGCGCTTTGGCAACAATTCAGCGACCAGGTCCGTGGATTCATCCGGTCAAAAGTGTCGACGGATGAGGAAGCGGAGGATATATTGCAGGACATTTTCATACGCATCCATAAGGGAGTTGACGATCTGCGTCACGAAGATCGCGTGCAGTCATGGGTGTTTGGCATAGCGCGTCGGGCGCTGGCTGACCACTACCGGCAGAAGGGAAGAGACAAGGAAGAACCGGCCGGTGCCGAGATTAAAACCGGCGGCGAAGATCCTATCTTGGACCTTAATAAGTTTGACGGTGATCACGGGGTGCATGAAGAGGTCCTCTCATGGCTGATACCGATGATCGATGAGCTGCCCGAGAAATATGGGAAGCCGCTCAAAATGGCGGATGTGGAAGGCAAGCCGCAGCAGGAGGTTGCCGATTATCTGGGCCTTTCCCTGTCGGGAGCAAAGTCACGGATCCAGCGTGCCCGCCAGAAGTTGGGACAAGTACTGGCAGATTGTTGCGAAGTGGAATTCGGTGAAGAGGGACGTGCGGTAGCCTATCGAAAGATCAAAGAAGAAGATGAGTCTTGCGACGATTGTTAGCTATTCATCCTTCTTGTTTTTCCTCTATACAGGTAGTAAAAACTTCTTTTACAATTTTGTCTCCCTTAAAATGAATGTTCCAGCATCATGATTTTGCGGGCAAAGTATGTAAGTCTTGAGGAGATAAATCATTATGGAAGCAGCTCAATAAAAAATTTCAATTAATTTTGCGTCTTTTTCGGTTGGTACCCGACTACATAGGGTGAACGGTTACGAATAATCAACCTAAACCCAAAAGGGGACTATTATGAAACGTATGCACGTTATGTTAAAAGTGAACAATCTGAACGAATCTATTGAATTTTACAGCACACTCTTTGGTGTAGTTCCCACAAAACAGAAAGAAGACTACGCTAAGTGGATGCTGGATGATCCGCGAGTGAATTTCTCTATCGCCGAACGTGATGGAGATAAAGGAATTGAGCACCTGGGGATCGAAGCCGAGACCAGCGATGAGCTTCAACAGTTACGCGATAATATCGGTCGTATGCAGGAACTTGTCCGAAACGAGGGCGACACGACCTGCTGCTATGCCAACTCTGACAAGAGCTGGGTAGCTGATCCGCAGGGTGTAGAATGGGAGGCTTTCCACACCTACGGTGAAAGCGAGAATTACAGCAGCGAAACAGAAGCTGCTTGCTGTTAATTTAATTTAAATCCCCGGCACTTTTGAAGTGCCGGGGATTTACTTTGAACTGACCGTCCGGCGAATAAATATCAAATGATAAGCATAAACCACAGAGAATACTGAGGTTTCGCAGAAGTTGTCAGTGTCGAAAAATATTTGTTCTGAATCAATTAATGAGTGCGTCAAATTCTAGAAAAAAGTTTAAATCTGTGAATATCAGTAGCTATTTTAGATGCGCCTTAAACCTTTAAAAACAATTATTTTATGCGTTTCGAAACCAAAGCTATCCATTCCGGAACAGATGTTGCCAATAACAATCCCGATGTGGTGCCCCCGATTCACCGGTCCACGGTATTTGAGCACAGCAAGGAGGGCCACCAAGAGGGTGATCTAAACTACACGAGGGTGGCTAATCCCAACCGACTGCGACTCGAGCATCTGATTGCTGATTTAGAGGATGGGCAGAGTTGTGCTGCGTTTTCGTCGGGTGTAGCTGCGGCAACGGCGGTGTTCAAGACACTGCGGCCGGGTGATCATGTGTTGATGCCTGATGACGTGTATTCAGGTAATGAGCGGTTGGTCAACGAGGTGATGATTCCCTGGGGACTGGAGTTCGATTTCATCCCGATGGCAGACTTGGATGAAGTTGAACAAGCTATTCAGGAAAATACCAAGCTGATCTGGATTGAAACGCCTTCCAATCCGCTGCTGAATATTACGGATATCAAAGCGGTTAGCGACCTGGCACATGAACACGGTGCCATTACGTGTGTGGATAATACTTGGCCATCGCCGGTGAACCAGAAGCCGCTGAACTTGAATGCGGATCTGGTGCTGCATTCGACGACCAAATATTTTGGGGGACACAGTGATATCCTTGGCGGTGCTGTAGTGGGTCCAAACTCTGACGAAAGTGGCCTTATGGAACAGGTTCGTAATCTGCAGATTACGATGGGCGCGGTGCCGTCTCCGCAAGACTGTTGGCTGGTATCGCGGAGCACCCGAACGTTGCCGTATCGCATGCGGGGACACAACGAAAATGCCGGTCGCCTGGCCGAGTTTTTAAAAGAACATCCGCGCATAGATCAGGTCTTTTATCCCGGACTGGAATCGCACAACGGACACGAAATCGCCCAAAAGCAGATGGATGGTTATGGGGGGATGATTTCGTTTCTTATTGATGGAGGTCGGAACGAGGCGTTGAATATTGTAGCCGGCAGCCAGATCATCAGCCGGGCCACCAGCCTTGGCGGCGTAGAAAGTACCTGGGAGCATCGCCGCAGCAGCGAAGGTCCCGACTCAACTACCCCACAGAACCTTATCCGCATTAGCGTTGGACTGGAGCACCCTGAAGATCTGTTGGAAGACGTGGAACGAGCACTAAATTAATATTACGAGATGGCTAATGATTCTTCTATTCGCGAGCATATAGACCAGGCCGAAAGTGGAGCCCCGGCCGGCGGTCGCGCTATTCGGGACATGTTTTCTACTGATGAAATTTTTCATCGTATTACTGCAACAGCTGATGAGGAGTTTAGCCGGTCAGCACGGTTGCTGTTTTTGAGCGGACTGGCAGCTGGCTTTTCCATTGGCCTTTCGTTTTTGGGAAGTGCGGCCTTGTCGGCCAAGGTGCCGAGCGAGGCGGCGTGGTTGGTGGGCGCAATGCTTTATCCGCTGGGGTTCATCTTTATTGTGATCGGACGATACCAGCTTTTTACGGAAAATACTCTTACCCCGGTAACATTAGTGATGACCCGTATTGCCAGCCTGCCGCTTTTGCTGCGCGTTTGGGGATGCGTGTTGTTAGCCAACATCCTGGGTGCGGGAGCTATTTCATACATATTGGCTACCACAGGGGTGCTTGAACCAGCGTCGGCGGAGGTGGCCCTGCAGATGGGGAAACATGCGCTTGCACCGGACTGGATGGCCCTCTTCTGGAAGGGAGGGTTTGCCGGCTGGATCGTGGCCGGAATGGTTTGGCTTAATCACGCGGCACGAGATACGGTGTCGCGCGTGTTGATCACCTTCATCCTGATCTATACCGTAGCGGTGACTGATTTAGCTCATTCAATTATAGGATCTTCGGAAGTATTGTATTTGGTCTTTCAGGGACAGACTACTTTTGGAACCTTCATTTTCTCCTATTTTATCCCTGTCGTGCTTGGGAATACCGTAGGTGGGGTATTGCTGGTGGCCATCCTGAACTATTCACAGACGCGTCAAGTGCGATTTCCTGATCGTGATTGCGGTAAACTGGAGCTGCGTTGGTCGGAGTGGTGGTTTGGCCGCCATTCAGGGGTGCCCGATCTGCTGAGTTCAGGCGATCGAATGGAAGATGGCAATGAGGGAGAAGAGCTCATGCCGCCGGTCAGCAGCGACGATCATCGAAAAGGCTCGGCTGATGCGTCGGTAACACTGCTACAGTATGGAGATTACGAGTGTCCCACCAGTTTTAAGATTCAGGGAATATTGGAAGAGGTTCTGCGAGAGCTCGACTCGGAAGTTTCCGTGGTATATCGCCATCTGCCGCTAAGTCGTCGCCACCCGCACGCCGAGCATGCAGCTATCGCTGCAGAAGCAGCCGGCCGACAAGGGAAGTTCTGGGAAATGCACAAGCGACTATTTGATCATCAGGATAACCTGGACGATGATCACCTGAAAACGTATGCTGAAGATATTGGTCTTGACCAAGAGCAGTTTTTGGAAGACCTGGAGTCGGATGAGTGCCGCGACCGGGTACTGCATGATCGCCGGTCTGGGATTCGAAGTGGCGTGCAGGGGACCTCAAACTTGTTTATTAACGGCAAGCGCTACCAGGGCGAAATGGAGATTGAAGAAATACTTCGCGCCGTGAATCGCGTTTCAAATGGACTTGCGTTGGCCTAGAAGATAACCTGTACGCTGTAGTTAAATGTTGTCCCCTTCCATTTTTCGGATCTCTCGTCGATCGAAGATATAATCCGTAACCGGCGGCTCAATATCAGCCCGACGCAACTGCTTGGCCATCTGTCCCCGATGATAGGCCGAGTGCGATAATAGATGAAAGTAGATTTCCTCGATGGAGTTTTGGTACTCCTTTCCTTTGCTATTTTGGTAGGTAATGACCTTTTGCAATGTTTGTCCGAACTGCTCATCCTGTAAGTACCATTCGCTGAGCTGGTAGCACTGCTGGTTTACGCTTGCAAACTTTTTAACTGGCAGTTTATCCCACGGAGACGGGATCTCTATATCCTCGAGAGGATGAATCCGATTAAGCCAAATGAGATGGCTGTTCAGTAGGTGCCCGAAGATGGAGATTGCGTCATCCGGTAATTCTGGCTGCAGGCCAAATATTTCGATAAAATTTTGGTTAGCCTTGCGGTTGTACTCAAACCACCGCAGAAATGAGTCCTTAAGTTGTTCCATACCTAGAGATTTGAGATGTAAAATTTGTTTTCGAGCAGTGCGGGGATATAAAGTGTGTCCGAATTGGGATCAAGAGCTATATCTGCCGGGCCGCCGAGCGGTTGATCAAGATCCACCGGACTTACATTACCGGAACCCCAATTCACTTTCTTAATTAGCCCTTTCTTCTCGAAGGCAATCCAATCCGAAATATAGAGTGCCCCATCCCGATATTGAACGCCATCTATATAACCGCTATAGCTGCCCACTATGCTATGTGATACCAGGCCCAGTTTGATCTCGTAAATCATTCCATTGGGCTTATTATCGGTGCCAAATCCCACGCAGTACAAAATATTTTGATCCTCCCCGAAGGTAAGTCCATTGGGTCCGCTAAGTGTTGGCAAATCCAAGAAGTGATAGGATTTCTTGGTAACATCTATCTGCACGATTTTACCCGAATTGGTTGCGCTTACGAACAGCGTTTGCTTGTCTTTGGCAGCTACGTCGTTAAGAAATTGAGCTTCAGGTATATGTAGTTCAAAAACCTGCCGGCCAGAAGATAGGTCAAAGCCAACAATCCGGTCGATATCTGCGACATACAACGTATTTTTCACCACCGCCATCCCTTTGGGAGCATTCAGGGTCTCTTCCTTGGGTAGAAATTTGAGCTCTTCAATTTCACCATTCTTGGTTACTTTGCTGATGAAACCGTCGCCATCCTTCGCTCCGGCCGCCATCTTTTCGCCGATATTACTGACATACAAGTGGTCGGCTGTTACTACGGTCCCTTCAGGATGAGAAAAGGCGTCCATCGTTTTGGTAATTGACTGGGCATGTAGATTTACGGCCAGGCTCAACAGGCCTGCAGTCAAAAAGGTGATTAGTTTTTTCATTTTTACAAGTTTTTTGGAATTTATTTCTCTTGGCTGGTCTGCTACAATAGTAGCTAAATGGAAGCAGAAAAACTTTGCTCGTAGGCTCAAATTATGTGTCAGTGTGTTCAAGTTGAAACTGCTTGGGCGTAATGTCATAGCGTGCTTTAAATGATTGGACAAAGTGAGACAGGTTTTCAAATCCTACCTCCAGACAGATTTCAGATACATTTTGCCGCCCCGACCGCAACCGGAACTTGGCCTCTTCCAGCCGTTTTTGTTTAATCCATTTGGCGGGTGTGGTATTGAACTCCTTCTTAAACCGCCGCTTGAACGTGGACAGGCTACAGTCTGTCAAAAAAGCCAGTTGCTTTAGGCTAAGGTCCTCGTTGTAGTGCGCATTCATGACTTCGCGGAGTTGATGTGCAGGCTTAGTTGTTAGCTGCTGTAAAAATTGCTTGAACGATGCATTGTTGTTGGAGTTCAGCAGGAGTAGAAAAAGCTCCTGCATTTTTAGTTTCGCAAGATGCGGTGAGTCTGCCAGCGGAGAGTCCGAAAGATAGGGTGCCAGACTCTTAAAATAGGTCTGTATTTTATCATCAGCCGGGAAGGTAGAGAAATCGCTGTTGGATGCGGTAGTTTGTTTGGATAGCTTGGGATGGCTACGGGAAAATTGATGCGCAAAGTCATCCGAAAAGAAAAATAGGTAACTACGATAGTCTTGCTGTTCGCCGAATTTTTCCGACAGCAGGTAGTTGCCTTTGGACAGGAAGAAACCTTCGCCTGCATTGACAGACATATTTTGTCGTTCTCCCAGCACCTCTTTACGTCCCGACAATACAAACACGACAAGATTGTGCGAAAGCCGGGTATTAACTTTTTCGATTTCTTCATTCTGATGATATCCGACAATCGTCACGCCTTCGCACTTCAGGATATCATATGTGGAATCATCAAAGAGTTCAGGTATACTGTAGGTTTCCATGGCGCATAATTTTGGCAAAAATAGCAGAAGATTATACTATAACTTAAACTATAATCTTTCTGGTTATGATGCAGTGTTGTCAGCAGACTTTCAGCCACAATGTCTAAAACGGTCTTCTATATAAAATTGATTCATTCCTTACTATTTCTTCTGATCGTGATAAGCACGATCTACGTCTTTATCACGGCCGCTTTTGACCGGATTTCCTCCCTTACCTGGTGGGCGTTTGGCGTGGTGATTATAGAGCTGACGGTGTTGCTGCTCAACAACTGGCGCTGCCCGCTGACCGGCTGGGCCGAGCGGCACGGGGCTGAAGTGGGATCGGTTGCTGACCTGTTTTTACCCAAGTGGCTCTCCGACCGTCTTTTTACTATGTTCGGTATTGTGTTTACGCTGACTTGTCTGCTACTCATTTGGCGTGTGTTAGAATAATGACGAGCATTAACTACTAAAAATTTCCCACTTGTCACTCATTACCCAGCACTTTTATTTCAGGCTTGATAGAACATGTGAAGGTTATTTCCTGATCCTTTGTGGAGCGAGAAATAACGAAAACACATATTACTAACCATTTAGTTAGTTATTTTGATCTGATTCCATTTATTATGATCTTTGAGAGCTGATTATAGAGTATGAAATGCGAATGTTTTAGCATATATTTTCTGTCTAAATTTTAACGATTTAATCCTGAGTAATCATGGCCCGAGTTGAAGTTGAAATGCCCCAGATGGGCGAATCGGTGATGGAAGGCACCGTTATTGAATGGACCAAAAACGTCGGTGATAAAGTAGAAGAAGATGAGACGCTTCTGGAAATTGCCACCGACAAGGTAGATACCGAAGTGCCTTCGCCTCAAGCCGGTGTACTGATCGAAATTTTAGCCGAAGAAGGCGACACCATTGAAGTGGGACAGGCTATTGCAGTAATTGAAACTGATCCCGATGCAGCAGAAGATTCCGGTGGTGGAAGTGGCCAGGCGCAGGCAGAAGCTGAACCGGATGAGCAAGAGTCGGAACCAGAACCGGTTGCTGAGACTCAGGATTCTCAAGCCGAAGAACCAGCTGAACAGCCCGTTGCTGAAGCCGATGATGAAGATGAGGGCGAACACATCGAGGTTCAGATGCCCCAGATGGGCGAATCGGTGATGGAAGGCACCGTCATTGAATGGTCCAAGTCGGTTGGTGATGAAGTTGAAGAAGACGAAACGCTCCTCGAGATTTCGACCGACAAAGTGGATTCTGAGGTCCCTTCACCACAGGCCGGAACGCTCGTAGAAATTCTGGTTGAAGCAGGCGAAACTATTGAAGTTGGTCAGACGATAGCGATTATTGCTACTGGAAAAGCAGCATCAGGAGGATCAAAGTCAACCACTCCTTCTGATTCACAGCAGAAACAGGAGCAAGAGACTTCTGCTTCAACGGCCAACCAGCAGCCTAAAACGAAATCAGAGCCAACAGCTACTTCAGCGAGTACCAATGGTGCCTCATCCGGTGAAACAGAGCCACAACGAATTGGTAGTGACGGACGATTTTATTCGCCGCTGGTGCGATCTATTGCCAAGGAAGAAGGCATTTCGCAGGAAGAACTCGAAAGCATTGAAGGATCGGGTCAGGGTGGCCGCGTATCCAAAGAGGATATTATGAGCTACCTCGAGGAGCGCGAAAGTGCCCCGCAACAATCCGCACAGCCGGCTGCTCAACAGCAACCATCAGGCGGACTCAGCCAGCCAAGTTCAAAACAAGCACCTGCCGAAGGAGAGCAGCGTTCTATTTCGGCTGGAGAGCTTGATATTCAGCGTCCTTCCGAAAATGTGGAAACCATCAAGATGGACCGCATGCGCAAGATGATTGCCGAGCACATGGTTCGCTCCAAGCAGACCTCGGCGCATGTGACGACTTTCTCCGAAGTGGATGTTACTAATTTGGTGCGCTGGCGCGAAGAAAACAAGCAGGAGTTTCAGGAACGGGCTGGTGCCAAGTTGACTTACACGCCGCTCTTTATCGAGAAAATTATTCAGGCCATCCGTGAGTTTCCGCTTATCAATAGTTCGGTAGATACTGAGAACGATCAGATTCTGCTGAAAAAGGATATCAACTTTGGCTTGGCTGTAGCGCTGGGTGAAGGTGGCAAAGGCGGACTGATTGTGCCAGTGATTAAGCAGGCACAGGAGAAAAATCTGGTTGGTCTTACCAAAGCGGTGAATAACCTGGCTCAGAAAGCACGTAATAAGAACCTGAATCCCGATGACCTGGTAGGGGGTACCATTACGATGACCAATTACGGAAGTGTCGGCAACTTGATGGGGACGCCTATTATTAATCAGCCGCAGGTTGCTATTATTGGAACCGGCGCCATTGAAAAACGTCCGGTTGTGCGCGAAACGCCCGAAGGCGATGTTATTGCCATCCGTCACATGATGTATCTTTCTATGAGTTACGATCACCGCATTGTTGACGGTGCGCATGGTGGGGCTTTCCTTAACCGCGTGAAAGAGCTGCTTGAGAATTTCGATCCCGATCGAGCGGTGTAAATTCAGCATTCAAATAGAAATAGTATTAGTAAGGGTTTAGCGCGCTAAACCCTTACTTTTTTACCTAATGTCTATGGAAGCGATTACATCTATCCCAGAAATTCGTCAGAAGGTTCGTGCTCTCAAGCAGGAAGGGAAATCAGTGGCCTTTGTACCCACGATGGGCGCCCTCCATGAAGGGCATTTATCGCTGTTTCGACTGGCGAAAGAGCATGCCGATGAGGTGGTTGTTTCTATTTACGTAAATCCAGAACAGTTTGCTCCCGATGAGGACTTCGAGGAGTATCCCCGGGCGCTGGATGATGATCTCAAAAAATGTGAAGAAGAGGGCATGGCTGCTGTCTTTGCTCCTTCGGATAAGATCATGTATCCCGGTGAGCAGTTCTTAAGTATCGAGATTGATGAACTGAACGAATATATGGACGGGAGCTCGCGTCCCGGCTTCTTTGAGGGTATTTTGTTGGTGGTCAATAAGCTGTTTAACATTATTGATCCGGATATTGCGGTGTTTGGTCAGAAAGATGTGCAGCAGTTTCGTATTTTGCAGACCATGGTTGATGAATTTAATCACGATGTAGAGCTGCTGATGGGACCAATCAAACGGGCCAACGATGGGTTGGCACTAAGCAGCCGCAATGCCTATTTAAATGATGAGCAGCGCAAGCTGGCGCCGGGGTTGTATCGGTCACTTCGTTATGTGGCCAAGCAGATTGATGATGGGGCCAAAAATGTGGACCTACTCGTTGAGCATCAGAAAAATGAACTGGAAGCAAAAGGGTTTAAAATTGATTATCTTAATGTGTTTTCGTTCGAAAAAATGATGCCTGTCCAAGATCTAAAGAAAGACAGCAAATATATTTTGGCTGGAGCCGTTTACCTTGGTGAAACCCGTTTAATAGATAACCTGATTATTGAAAAATAGTTGTGATCATGAAGTTGACGATGTTTAAATCGAAATTGCACCAGATGAAGGTGACCGAAGCGAACCTTCATTACGAGGGAAGTATTACCATCGACCAAGAGCTGCTGGATAAAGCCGGTATTCTTCCCTATGAAAAAGTGCAGGTCGTCAACATCACTAATGGGGCACGTTTGGAGACCTATACCATCCCGGGTGAGCCGGGTTCGCGTGTCTGCTGCCTGAATGGTGCGGCTGCGCGCAAAACGCAGGTTGGCGATCGTATCATTGTGATTTCATATGCAGAAATGGAGCCCGAGGAAGCCAAGGATTTCAAGCCGAAGGTGGTTATCGTGGATGAAAACAACGATCCCAAGACCGTGGTGGATGAGACGAACTATGCTACCGAATACGATTTAAAGACGGGGATTGTTGATAACACGGTTGTTACCGATGAGGAATAGCCGTTCTTTTTAGCACAAAATTTTTTCAAGAGAGCTTCTTTTAAACTTTCCGTTTTATTTTCCGGTGAGCCATCTTTATTCTTTAACAAATAATACTACCAAAATAATATCCATCGGGATGCTACTTGAACTTCAAATTCGCTTCAGTATTTATACCGATATTATATACAGATGTCATATCTGACTTATTTCCAACTTGATACATTATTGGCATGAATTTTCTAAAACAAAAAAAATATCTTTTCTGGGGCGGTGGCTTTATACTTCTGATCCTTTTCTGGTTAGCTTTCGGGAGCGAATCCAGCGAGACCCCCAACCTCTTTGCTTCACCGCAAAAAGGTACATTTAAGGTAGACGTTACAACGACCGGAGAGCTCCGGGCAAAAAACTCAACCAGTATTCGCGGGCCGGAAGGCATCCGCGAATTTCGTATTTTCAGGGTACCCATTCAGCGATTGGTGCCGGAGGGGACGATTGTTGAAAAGGGTGATTTTGTAGCCGAGCTTGATCGATCGGAGATCTCCAGCAATTTTCAGGATGCCCAGCTTCAACTTCAGGAGGCTGAATCGCAATATGAAAGTGCACAACTCGACAGCACGCTTAATCTTTCAAAGGCCCGCGACAATTTAGTGAACCTTGAGTATGCGCTGGAGGAAGCAGAGATCGCCGTGGAACAGTCGAAATACGAGTCGCCCGCCGTACAGCGACAGGTCGAAATTGATTACGAACGCGCCAAGCGGGAGCTTAACCAGGCACGCAAAAATTACAAGACTCAAGTGCGTCAGGCCGAAGTAAAGCTCAAAGAAATTGAGGCGGACCTCAAGCAGGAACAGCGTGAAGTACAGCGTATCCGCAAGGTCATGCAGCAGTTTACAATTAATGCCCCCGAAAATGGCATGGTCATCTATAAACGCAACCGTGACGGCAGCAAGGTGACCGAGGAGAGCTCCATTAGTGCCTGGGATCCTGTAGTGGCTGAATTGCCTGACTTTAGCGTGATGAACTCGGTGACCTACGTCAATGAGGTGGACATCCAAAAGGTACGGGTAGGCCAGAAAGTGGATGTTGGGTTAGATGCCATGCCCGAGAAAAAGCTAACGGGCTTGGTAACCGATGTGGCAAATATTGGGGAACAGCGCCCCAATTCCGACTCTAAAGTTTTTCAGGTTATTGTTGAAGTAAATGAGGCCGACACTACGTTGCGTCCCGCCATGACTACGAGCAACACCATTCATATAAATTCGGTGGATGATGCATTGCACGTACCATTGGAAACCATCCATACGCAGGATTCGCTAAACTTTGTGTTTAAACGCGAAGGTCTGGATGTGGTGATGCAGCAGGTAGTGCTAGGACTAATGAATGAAAATGATGTTATTATCCACGAAGGAGTGTCGATGAATGACCAGCTCTACCTTTCTACACCGTCGGATACATCCGGCATAAACAAGGAGCTGTTGCCAGATGAGGTAGTTGAAAAGTATCGAAAGAAAAAGGTTAAGCCGACGCCGATGGGTAAGCCGAAAGAGAATATGCCCAGAGATAGTGCCGCGCAGCGGCCATCCAATCCCCGGCGGAGCCAATAGATAAGCTAACAGATAAGAGGGAATACCTTGCTGCAGATTATATTATACAATTTGGACATTGCTCTTGAGGCGATCCGCCAAAATAAGATGCGTTCTTTTCTTACCTCATTGGGGATTATTTTCGGGGTTGCCTCAGTTATTGCCATGCTTGCCATAGGCCGTGGCGCCCAAGAAGAGGTGCTTAGCCAAATGAAGCTGCTTGGGACCAATAATGTGATTGTGGAACCGGTGGTGAAGCAGATCGATGAGAGCGTGGCCGATCAGACTTCCATTCGACAGGAAAAAAACAAGTATTCGCCCGGCCTGACGCTAGAGGATATGAAGAGTATTCACAAGCAAGTGCCGCATATTACCGCAGTGAGTCCTGAAATTATTTATGAGACATCGTTTATCCGTGACGGACGCATGCGATCAGGGAAAATAGTGGGAGTAAATGAGTACTATTTGGGTATCAATAATTTTGAGATTGATCAGGGCAAAAAGTTTACGCCCATCCATTTGGAGAATGCTCGCCGGGTATGTGTTATTGGCTCGGATGTTAAGACGAAATTTTTTGCAGGCCAAAATCCTATCGGCCAGCGTATCAAGGCGGGTAGTGTGTGGCTAACTGTTATTGGTGTGCTCAAGGAACGGGAGATGAGCACCGAGAGCATTCAGAATCTGGGCATCAGAAATTACAACCTTGATATTTTCGTGCCGGCGACTACCGCTTTGCTGCGTTACAAAAATCGCGCGATGGTTACTGGCCAGGAGATTCAGCAGGCGGCTGCCGCCCAAAATGAAAATGATAATGAAGGGGGAAACTCCAATAAAAGCCAGCCCACGAATTATCACCAGATTGACAAAATGATTGTGCAGGTTAGCGATACCAAATACAGCGTGCCTATTGCTGATGTGATTAGCCGTATGCTTCAGCGTCGCCACAATGCCGTTGTCGATTTTGAAGTGATTGTGCCTGAACTGTTGCTTCAGCAGGAGCGACGCACGCAGGAAATTTTCAATATTGTACTCTCTTCTATTGCCTCCATTTCGCTGATTGTGGGTGGCATTGGCATTATGAATATTATGCTCGCTTCGGTGGTCGAGCGCTACCGCGAAATTGGGGTCCGCCGTGCCGTGGGTGCCCACAAGCGTGATATCCAGCTACAGTTTTTAACTGAAGCGCTAGCCATCAGCGTTACCGGTGGTGTGATTGGTATCATACTGGGTATTGCCTTCAGCTACGTTATCGAAATTATGGCAGGTATTGTTACCATCGTCAGCCTGTCCTCCATTTTAATCTCTTTTGGCGTGGCCATGGCTATCGGGGTAGTCTTCGGTTATTTTCCCGCCCAGCGGGCCGCAGAACAAGATCCAGTACACGCATTACGACATGAATAAACTTATTTGCAGACTTTCGATATTACTCTTTTTGATTTCATCATTGGTAGCTAATGGCCTGGCCCAGGATTCGGAAAATCTGGGCACGCTCACTTTAGATCAGTGTATCAGTATTGCCCAAGACCAAAGTGCAGTGGCCAATGCGGCGCGGTATGCGCTGATTGCCAGCCGTTGGCAGTATGAATCGTATCAGGCGGACCTATTGCCCAGCCTGTCGCTTTCGGGAGATGCCCCCAACTATAACAAGTCTATTTTTTCTAATGTGCTAGATAACGGGCAGGTTACCTTTTCATCTCGCACGCAGTCCGAGGCATCGGCTATGGTTACCGTAAACCAAAATATTTTGCCAACTGGTGGTAGAGTATCGCTGTCGTCGGGCATCACACGCCTGGGGATTTTCGAGGGAGAAAATACCTATTTGTGGCAGAGTACGCCGATGGTGCTGGGGTTGAGTCAGCCTATTTTCCAGTTCAATAGGCTCAAATGGCGCAATAGGACCGAGCCGCTGCAGTATGAAATTGCCCAAAAAGAATTTGCACAGGAGATGGAAGATATTGCCGGCACGGTGACCGAGCGATTTTTTGATGTTTACCTGGCCAAGATCAACCTTGAAAATGGCAGACTGAATGTGACGCGCAATGATTCGGTCTATCAGATTTCGCAGGGACGTTACAAGGTGGGGAGCATTGCCGAGAACGAACTGCTCCAAACAGAGCTGGCACTGCGCAATGCAGAGTCGGCGTTAACCTCTGCCAAAATCGAGTATGAACGTGCCCTCAACGAATTCAAGATTTTGCTAGGCTATCCTACTAGTGCTACGCTCGAGCTCAAAGAGCCAGAAGAGCTGCCCAAAATTTTGGTAGATGTTGGCAAGGCTCGTCAGATGGCACTCAACAATAACAGCGAATCGCTCAATTATCAGCTCAATGAAATCCAGGCTGATCGTAATCTGGCACAAGCCAAGAGTGAGGCTGGATTTGGGGCTACGCTAAATGTGAATTACGGGCTAAACCAAACGTCGAGTACATTCTCAGAGCTTTATAAGAGTCCGCAAAACCGCCAGTTTGTGACACTGGGCTTTGATGTGCCAATCTTTAATTGGGGTAAACAGACTGCGCAGGTTAATGCTGCGCGCAACCAGCAGCGAGAAGTAGCCAACAGTATCCAATTTCAGCGCCGACAGTTTCTACAGCAGGTCGATTATACCGTCAGCCAGTTTATGCAGCTACGCGGACAGGCGTTGCTTGCTGCAAAGGCAGACACAATCGCACAGCGTCGTTATCAAGTAGCTCAGAATCGTTACATGATAGGTAAGATTGACATTACCAATCTCTTTATTGCACAAAATGAAAAAGATTCGGCACGGCAAGCCTATATCCGGGCTCTGCGCAATTTCTGGACGGGCTGGTATGAACTGAGGCAACTTACGTTGTACAACTTTAAAGAGAACAAACCCATCACCTACGACCTATAAAATATCTGTTGTTGCTAAGAGAATAATCCATCAAGAAGTATAGTACCAGCTAAAGAAATTTCATTCGGGGAAGTATTAATACAGTCGGAGACCTTCTAGGAAGATTCGCCCACACTTTTCCCGTTATTGGGCTATAAATATATTATCGATTGTCACTTCGCGCGTTTCAAATGTTGTTCCGGTTTTAATGGAGCCTTTGATCTTCCAGATCGTACCGCCCAGTTTTGTTCCTTTGATATAGCCCTCTGAAACCGGTAGAGCACCAATGATGTGACAAAAGCAGGATCTAGTATAGTATGTATTAAGCTGTTTGAGCTGCTCGTCTTCATAGCTAAATTGCTCTTTTTCAGCAGGCAGTTGAAAGTAGAGCGATTCGGAAAAACCGGCATCCATAAGGTTTTCAGGTGGATGAGTGGTACGTTGGTATTTAAAAACGCGGTTGTTTCCGTCTTCTATTGAGATGCGTAAGATGGTTTTAAGACTATCGCCACTCTGCAGCTCCGTTGAGTCGATGGCTAGGTGTTTGTTATTCTGGATAGAATAGGTAAAAGTGTCGGGGTGGGAATCATTCCGCAAACTATCGCAGGAGGAAAAGATCAAACAAGCGGTTAGTGACCACAGAAGGTAATAGGCTGATAAGGTCGAGCTGCTCATAGCATAATGATTTTATATTACAATACCGGTCACTCAACTAAGAGTGACCGGCCATTTATTGGTAATACACTGTATCCACTAGCTATGACTAGGCAGAAGCTCAAAAAATTTGGCTGATGTATGGATGCCGCGGTAGAAATCCTTGAGCGCAAATTTCTCGTTTGGTGAATGGATGGCATCGCTGTTGAGTCCAAAGCCCATCAGGATGGATTGGGCTCCCAGCACTTTCTGGAAGTCAGCCACAATGGGAATGGAGCCGCCTTCTCGAGTGAAAAAAGGCTCTTTGTCATAAACGGCCTCAAAAGCATCAGCTGCAGCCTGAAGCCCGTAGAACGATAGATCCGTGATAGCCGGATTCCCTCCATGGTGTTCAGTCACGGTGACGGTTACTGTATCGGGAGCCAGCGAATGCACGTACTCTTTAAACAGCTTTGCCGTTTTCTTGGGGTCCTGATTGGGAACCAACCGCATACTTACTTTAGCACCCGCTTTGGCCGGTAGTACCGTTTTGGCGCCTTCGCCCTGGTAGCCGCTCCACAAGCCGTTCACGTCTAGCGTGGGACGTGCAGAGGTGCGTTCCAGCGTAGAATATCCTTTTTCGCCTTTGAGGGCTTCCAGACCCAACTTTTCTTTATACTCCTCTTCATCAAAAGGTAATTTTTTATAGGCCTCTCGATCCTCTTCGGTCAGTTCTACCACATCATCATAGAAGCCCGGGATCTGGATAATACCATCATCGTCTTTGAGCTTGGAGATGATGTTGCACAACACGTTTGCGGGGTTGTCAACAGCACCACCATAGACTCCGGAGTGCAGATCGCGATTGGACCCCTGCACGTTAATCTGCATGTAAGCCAGTCCGCGAAGGCCGTAGGTAATTGATGGAGTATCTTCAGCAAACATGGCTGTATCTGAAATCAGCACCATGTCGCACTCCAGCAGATCTTTGTGGTCTTTGATAAAAGGCACCAGGCTAGGTGATCCAATTTCTTCTTCGCCCTCAAAAATAAATTTGATGTTTACCGGGAAGTCGGTGTCTGTTTTTTGATATGCTTCCAGCGCTTTCAGGTGCGTATAGGATTGTCCCTTGTCGTCGCTGGCCCCGCGTGCATAGATATCGCCATCGCGGACCGTTGGTTGAAAGGGCGGTGTCTCCCACTCATCCATTGGATCGGGTGGCTGCACGTCGTAGTGACCATAGACCAACACCGTGGGCTTTGACTCGTCAGTAATCAATTCCCCATATACAATAGGGTTGCCTTCGGTTTCAAAAAGTTCAACCCGGTCCATGTTCAGTGACTCAAGCTTGTTGATCAAAAAATAAGCCGCATCTTTGACGTTGTTTTTGTATTCCGAGTCGGTACTGATACTCGGGATATTCAGAAAATCGAACAGCTCATTTTTAAACTGCTCTTTGTTGTCTTCGATATATTCTGATACTGTCGCCATAGTAATCATCTTGGGTTAAGGTATTGCGTATTTCGTACTCCGTATCAATACGCATTACGAAATACGCAGCCGTTCAGAGTATAAGTATCTCGCTGTTGGGAATCCATCCATACAGGCCGTTGCTCATGCGCACGTACGACCAGCCTGGCTTGGATCTGCTTCGGTAGTGATCCACGGTAAAGGTGTAGCCTTCGAAGGCCTGACTGATCAGCGATGCTTCTTCCTGCGGCTTTTCGAGTACGGGTACTTTTTGTGTTACCATAACGGCCTTGCTGTAGCGCTCACTCACGTATCTCGTATAAAAGCTGGAGACAATAATCAGGGTGGATAATCCGATCACAATTAACCCAGACAGGCGCAAGTAACGGGGATGCCAGCTCAGGAACCAGTGTGCCACAAAGATAAGTACACCGATATTGAAAAGTATAATTCCAGCGATCAGCAGGTTTTCGGCGCCGATGTTGTCTTGCAGCCAGGCGGTGGCCACATCCCACGGCAGTTTTGGCAGTACGGCCGATTGGCGACTAAATTGGGATTCCACAAACTTGAGGGCCTGTTCAGCCTTGTCACTGGTTTCCTCAAAATTTGAGGCCTTCATAAAATAGTATTTGGCTTTGCCCAGCGAGTCGATCCGCTGGTAGCTGATACCCAGGTTCAAATAGAGTGCGCCTGAGACGGTATTATCTGCTTCTAAGTTTTTGTACAGGGATATAGCCTGCTGATAGTTGCCTGCTTCCAGCTTTTCATTGGCGTTGTCAAAGATCGCCTGGGGACTTTGCTGCGCATGACTCAACGCCGAGAAGCCTACAAAAATTATGAGCAGTAAAATTGTTTTCCTACAAAGAATAGCCACGTTTACAATACTTTTTTCAGTTTGTCCAGGGTGCTTTGAGCCAGGCCGACGTGCGATTTCAAATAAGCGTGAGTGGTATCGGGCGCATAGCTGATCGAGGCGCATTTATCCAGCAGCATGCGCACATTTTTAACCAGGTTTTCATCCACATTGTGATCTTCAAGCGCCTGCACATAATCGGCATTGTCCAGCCCTGCCTCAGGTAAGGTCAGCCGGTCGCTGATGAATCCCGTAAGTGCTTTCTGCAGCATGTTGTATGCCTCCTTGATATGCCCATCCTCCGAGAGGCTGATAGCCTCATCCAGCCGTTTCGAAGCTTTGTCAGAAGCCTTTTGGGAGCGGGCGAAAGCTTTGTCAGTATTCATTTTTTGAATAAATGATTTTTGCCAGTATCCAACGCCTATCACTATTATCGGCAGCAGAATACCCACCCAGAACCACCAGTTTGACAAGAAATTGCTGGAGGTTGGAGTGGTCCAGCTAGCCAGCCCCATAACAGGGCTAATCGGTAACGCGCTCGGAGTATTCGAAGCTGCAACTGCATCGGCATTTTCATTGACCTCAAAATTGAGCGCTGGCAGTGTCTTGGTGATGTATTTATTTTGCTCGGGACTAAAATACGATACTGTTTTCTCCGGGATGGTGTAACTGCCGGGTGAACGTGCAATGATAACATCCGTAAATGACTTCGACCCGCTAATTTTGTTGTTTCTTCGATTTAGGTTTGAGTTCTCCTGCGGGTCATACACTTCCAGGCCGTTCGGCAGCTGGTACTCGGGCTTTGAGATCAGTGGTACATTACCGGTACCATTGAAGCGTGTTGTAATTTCGATAGATTGACCGACCGTAGCACTGTTGGTACTAATGTCGCGGCTGATATCAAAATTGCCGACGGCTCCCAGGTAATCGCTGTTTTCGGCAGGGGGGAGGGATTGCACATCCACCGAAACGGGATCGCTTGAGAGTTCGACCTGACGCTGGTTGTTGCCAAGGCCACCAAAAAAACTGCTCAAGGCATCATCCCGTGAACGGGCGGAGCGAACCGAAACGATAATTTTATAGGGACTAATTTCGAGTTCCCCTGTCTTGGTGGGGAACAGCGAAAATTGCAACAGGCGTGCCTTGCGGTAGCGAATGCCATTGATCACTGTGGATGTAGCTTGCGGGCGGCTGGTGTTTTGCAACTCTTCCTTCCAAAATCCTTCCGCTTTCCAGCCTGGTACCGGCTGATATGAATTTACTTCTAGTCCATCTCGAAAGAACAGAACCACATCGGTGACAATTTGCTGGCCGGTTACGGGTTGCTCGTCAGATACCTCCAGCCGAAGAAAAATATCCGGTGTATCAGAGCCTGACGACTGTGCCGATTCGTTACGATCAATAATCTTTACTTTAATAGGGTCGGTTTGATATGTCTGCTCGTCAATGGTGATACTGGCAGCCGGGATCTGATATTCGCCCTTGTTTTGTGCCACCAGATAGTAGCTATAGGTGTACGAAGTGCTGCTCTTGCCATTAATATATTGAAAGCTGCGCGATGTGGATGGATTGTTGCTCAACAGGCGAAGTCCATTGCCGAACTCTGGCAAGTCGGGGCGGGATACGTTATTAAAATCACCACTGACTTCAATTGACAAACTTACCCGTTCTCCGGAATAGATAGTGGTCTCAGAGACGCTGGCTTTGACCGAAACCTGACCGTAGGCAGAACCGGCGCCCAGCACCAGCAGTGGAAATAGAAATCCAATTGCACAAAAGAATTTACCAATCCTTTTCATTCTTACTTTTGCTGGACTTGGTTTTCTGTTTCTTGAATTGTTTGAGCAGATCTTTCTCTTTTTGTTCCAGCGCCTTCAGAATTTTTTGAGCCTCAGCTTTGCTCATCTTTTGGGGTTGTTGCTGCTGCTTTTTCTGTTGGTCTTGCTGGTTCTGCTTATTCTGTTGCTGCTGTTGATTCTGATTCTGCTTTTGCTGTTGGTCTTTATTCTGTTGTGGCTGTTTGTTTTGGTTCTGTTTGTTCTGCTGGTTTTTATCTTGCTGATTCTTGTTGTTTTGATTCTGTTTCTGCTGTTTTTTCTTCTTTTGCTGCTCTTCCTGCTTCTGTTTGGCTAGCTCATAATTATGTTTTGCATCAGTGTCATTAGCCATATAACGCAGCGATTTTTTGTAGTAGTCCAAGGCTTTGCCCCACTGTTTCATATCCGAAAGCACTTTGCCGATGTTATAATCGGCTTTAGCCCGGTCTTCGGGGGTGTCAACCATTGTCTTGTACTGTTCAAAGGTGCGTATTGCTTCCTTTGTTTGTCCAGCTCTGGCCTGCGCCGAGCCCAGGTTAAAATAAAGCTTGGCATTATTGGGATTGCTGTCGATGGCTTGCTTATACAGCGAGATTGCTTTTTCATACTTGCCATTATTGTAGGCATCATTCGCCTTGCGCGCGTCATCAATCGAGGCGCCCATCAGCACAAAAGCCAACAGCGAAATAAACAGATATCTCATAAGATTATTCGGTTTTATTAGATTCTGTAACGAAAAAGCTGCTACAGAAATTGTAAATATCTAATCCATTTGTTCAGCGATGGCCAGCGTTTCTTCGTCCATCTTCATATTGGTAAATACGTTGGAGACGTCGTCATTGTCTTCAAACTTTTCCATCAGTTTAAAATTCGATTCTGCCACGTCAGGTTCTACTTTTACCTCAGTCATGGGGATGCGAATCAGCTCTGCTGAATCAATTTCGAAATCCATTTCTTCCAGATTGTCGCGTACCTCATACATCGATTCGCGGCCAGTAGTCACATTCAAAACTTCTCCATCGGTATCAATATCTTCGGCACCGGCATCAATGGCCTCCAGCATAAACTCATCTTCATCAATCTCTTGGTCTTGCTCATTCTTTTTAATGCGGATCATGCCTTTCTGTTCAAACAGGTAGCCTACTGATCCGTCGGTGCCCAGATTGCCGCCATGGGTGCTAAAAATGTGCCTGATATCCCCAACCGTGCGGTTGTAGTTGTTAGTGGTCACCTCAATAAAGTAAGCAATACCGCCGGGGCCGTAGCCCTCGTAGGTGGCATCTTCGTAGCGGCCGTCGCCCTCGTCGAGCTCACCAGTTCCCTTTTTGATGGCGCGTTCGATGTTATCCTTGGGAACATTGTCGCTCTTGGCATTTTCGATGGCCGTATCCAGGCGGGGATTCATCTCGGGATCGCCACCGCCTTCGCGGGCAGCTACAGAGATTTCCCGAAGGTGCTTGTTAAAAAGTTTGTTTCGCTTCTTATCTTCTTTCTTCTTTTTATGCTTTATATTTGACCACTTCGAATGACCTGCCATAGTTAGAGATCTGTTTTTAGTTTATGACATTGATGCTTTGGCACTCTTTTAAACGAATACGTAAAAGGATATAATATAACAGATAAGTGCCTTTGCACCTAATGCAGGATCGGGAAATGAGATGGTTGAAAATTTTGTTTGCCCTCGTAGGTTATGCAAAGATCACGTATAGAATCAACGATTTAAAGGAAACGAAGAATGAATATAGGAATTGTTTGTTATCCCACCTTTGGCGGCAGCGGGGTTGTGGCCACGGAACTGGCTAAAGGACTAGCCGCACGCGACCATGATGTTCATATTCTCAGTTATGCCCGTCCGGCCCGGTTGGATACCTTTCGGACCAACATCTCGTACCACGAGGTGAATATGAATACCTACCCTTTGTTTGAATATCCGCCCTACGACCTGGCGCTGGCCAATCAGATGGCCAACCTAATCGAGTACGAAAAAATTGATGTGCTGCATGTGCATTATGCCATTCCCCATGCTACCAGCGCTTACCTGGCCAAGCAGATATTAGGCGAAAAAGCAGCCCACGTGCCGCTGATTACCACCTTGCACGGTACCGATATTACGATTGTAGGTAGTGACCCCAGCTACAAGAGTGTGGTCGACTTTTCGATCAACCAGAGTGATGGAGTAACGGCCGTATCAAACTATCTGCGGGACGAAACCTATGAACGCTTCGATATTCAGAAAGACATCAAGGTTATTCCCAACTTTATCGATCTTGATCGATTTAAAAAATCCGACAAAAATCACTTTAAGAAAGCAATCTGTCCCAACGATGAAAAGGTCGTTGTTCATGTTTCTAACTTTCGTGAAGTGAAGCGCGTGCCCGAAGTTGTGAGCGTGTTTGCCCAGGTGCTAAAGCATGGTATTGAAGCTAAACTGCTTTTAGTGGGTGACGGTCCCGACCGGCAACGGGCCGAACAGCGTTGTCGTGAGTTGCAAATATGCGATAAAGTCCGTTTTCTCGGCAAGCAGGATCAGGTGGAGGATATTCTTTCTATCGCTGATCTTTTTTTGATACCATCCGGATCCGAGACGTTTGGTCTGGCGGCCCTGGAGGCTATGAGTTGCAGCGTGCCGGTGATTAGCTCGGATATCGGCGGTTTGCCCGAAGTGAATGTCCACGGTGAAACAGGGTACCTCTGTGATCTGGATGATATCGACTGTATGGGCGATTATGCGGTTAAAATTTTGTCGGATGATGAGCTGCACCAAACGATGTCGCAGAACGCGCGTAAGCAGGCCAAAAAGTTTGAGATGAGCAAGGTGATCACCGAATACGAGCAGTATTATAAGCAGTGCAAAAAAGACATGGCCCAGCAAGTTACGTAAAAAGTATTCCTCGGCTATTCTATTGCCCAGACATGAATGAGTAGGCTAAATGAATAGGCAAGGTCACTACAAGTGAGCTTTGGGTTTCAAGCTTCTATCCTGATGATTCATTGTCAGCCTACAGTGTTTTTCAGATGTGTTTGTCTATTTCCTGGCCATGTAATCAAATGGGTAAAACACATATTGTTAATTATTTAGGAAAAGTTAGAATCCCACAATTATTAAATGACCTCAACAGACTCTCCATCATTACGGGCGCTCGGCTATATCATCTTTGGAGCGGCAATGGTCAGTTTTACTTCGGTATTTGTGGAGCTGGCGCACGTGGGACCCACGGTGTCAGCTTTTTACCGTATGTTATTTGGCGGACTTACACTGCTGGGCATCACACTCTTGCGGGGCGACCGCCTCTGGTTTGGTTGGAAAAGCCTGCCCATTCTCTTTATCTGTGCCTTCCTGTTTAGCCTGGATCTGTTTTTTTGGCATCGCAGCATCAACTTTGTGGGTCCAGGGCTGGCTACCATCCTCGGTAATATGCAGGTCTTTTTTGTCGCACTCCTAGCTGTGTGGGTGTTAAAAGAAAAGCTTGGCTGGCGGCTGATGGTAGCTATTCCATTTGCGGTGCTTGGGTTATTCCTGATCGTGCGAACCGGTTGGGGACAGCAGGGCGGTGAAGTTAAGCTCGGGGTATTGTATGGGTTGCTAACAGCTTTTTCGTACGCCTTGTATATTCTTACGCTGCGGAAATCACAATCTGCCGGGCAGAAACTCCGCTATTCCCTTTTTGCTAATATGGCGTGGATCAGTTTGTTATCGGCAGTCTTCCTGGGGATCACCGTAGTTGTTGAGCCGCATGCCCATTTTGGAATTCCGGATTTACAAACCTGGGGTGCCCTGATAGGACTCGGAGTAATGGGGCAAGTCTTGGGATGGGTGTTTATCTCCAAGGGGCTGCCTGAGGTTGATGCCTCGGTCGGCGGCCTGGCCCTGCTGTTACAGCCTGCACTGGCATTTATGTGGGATATTTGGTTTTTCGATCGGCCAACAACGGGACTGGAATACCTGGGAGCTGGCATCGTTCTCTTGGCCATTTACCTGGGAGCTTCGAAAAAGAAAAAAGAAAAGCGCAAGTAGCCTTACTAAGTTTTGGGAACTTGGTAAGACTTGTAGTGTTTGTTTGGGTTTGCGCTCACAAAGTGTTAGCGTTATCACATTGCAAACCTCAATAAGGTGTCTCCCGTTATGAAACGTTCGCTTCGATCTCCGATTTCTGCTATTGTATTTTTCGCCCTGTTAACGATGGTGGGACTTCCGTTGGCACAGGCTCAGTTTTCGTTGTCAGACCTACCCGACTGGGAAAATCCAAGAACGATTGGCATCAATAAAGAGCCGGCGCGTGCCTTGATTATTTCCTATCCGGATGTGGAATCTGCTCTTGCCGATAAAGGCCACCAGCCGGATTCGCCCTATTTCGAATCGCTTGATGGGCAGTGGAAGTTCAAGTGGGCACAAAATCCCAAAAGTAGTCCGCAAAATTTTTACGATACCAGCTACGACGTAAGCAACTGGGATGATATTAAGGTGCCGAGCTCGTGGCAGACGCAGGGATACGGAAAGCCTATTTATTTGAATACGCGCTATCCCATGGAGTCGATCATGGGCGGGCTGTTTCCGCCGCGCGTGCCGCATGATAATAACCCGGTGGGCTCCTATCGCCGGACTTTTACTGTGCCCGATAACTGGGATGATCGGCAGGTTCTTATTCACTTTGGTGGAGTGAAAAGTGCGTTTTACATCTGGGTAAACGGAGAGAAAGTGGGTTATAGCGAGGGGAGTATGACGCCGGCCGAATTCAATTTGACACCCTACTTGCAAGAGGACGAAAACACGCTGGCGGTGAAAGTCTATCGCTGGTCGGATGGCTCTTGGCTCGAAGATCAGGATATGTGGCGGTTCAGCGGTATTTTTCGCAGCGTGTACCTCTATTCCAAACCGCACTTAAAGCTGAATGATATTTTTGTCCGCGGAGGGCTGAATAAGCAGTACGAAGATGGAAAGCTGCACATTACTGCTGAAGTGCATAACAATACCGAAGAAGTGCAACCGGCATCCACAGTGGAGGCATATCTATATGACCAACGAGGCAATCGTGTAGGTGAAGGTCCTGTGGTCTCTGCAAAAACGGAGTATGATATGCCATCAGGCACATTGAGTGAGGCAGAGCTCAGAACAACGATCAAAAATCCCCAAAAGTGGACGGCCGAGAATCCCAACCTGTACACCGTGGTGATCGTGCTTAAAGATGCCGAGGGCAATGTGATGGAAGTCTCCAAAACGCAAACAGGTTTCCGAGAGATCGAGATTCGCGACAAGATGTTTATGGTTAACGGGAAGCAGGTAAAGTTGAAGGGGACGAACCTGCACGACCACGATCCGCAGACCGGCCGCACCGTAGATTACGAGACGATGTTGAAGGATGTGAAGCTGATGAAACGGAATAATCTAAATGCGGTGCGGATGTCGCACTATCCCCACGATTCGAAGTATTATGATTTGGCTGACAAGTATGGTTTGTATGTCATTGATGAGGCAAATATTGAGACGCACGGCATTTCGTTTCATAAAAACCTGCTGCCGGGTAGTGATCCAAACTGGGAGGATGCCACGCTTGATCGGGCACGCAGTATGGTCGAGGCTAACAAAAACCACCCGTCGGTGGTGATCTGGTCGCTCGGCAACGAAGCCGGGTGGGGCACTAATTTTGAAAAGATGGCATCGTACATCCGCACGACCGATCCCTCGCGCCCGATTCATTACCAACACATGAACAGCGTGGCCGACATGATGAGCTACATGTATCCCACGGTGGATTACTTGCAGCGAACGCTGAACAATCCTGAGATCGATCAGCCGATTATTTTGTGTGAGTATGTTCACTCGATGGGTAACTCTACCGGAAATATTGAGGAGTACATGGAACTGATGGAACACAATCGCAATTTTATCGGTGCCTTTATCTGGGATTGGGTGGATCAGGGTCTCTGGAAGGAAAATGAGCAGGGCGAAGGCTACTGGGCATACGGCGGCGATTACGGGGATGATCCCAACGCAGGGAACTTTAATTTCAACGGCGTGGTATTTCCCGACCGACAGCCGCAGCCGGCACTGCAGAAGGTGAAGTATGCTTATCAGTATGTTGGAGTTTCGCCGGCCAATTTGATGGAAGGCGAGATTCAAGTGGCCAATAATTATTCGCACATTTCTCTTGAGGATTATCAGCTCGGCTGGTCATTGAAAGAAGACGGTCAATCGATACAGTCGGGCTCTATTAACGAATTGCATATTGCAGCTGGTGAAACCAAGCAAATTGCATTGCCAATTGAATCTCCTGACCTGGAAGCCGGACGTGAGTACTGGCTGGATGTGAGCTTTCATCTTAAAGATGATACTCGCTGGGCCAGAGAGGGATTCAAGGTCGCATGGGAGCAGATGAAAATGCCTTACGCTGTTGATTCGGCGCCCGATCTGAGCACGCAGGATTTTCCCTCACTGCAAGTGAATGAGTCGGGAGATATGATAACGGTTTCGAATGGTGATTTTAGCGCTGCCATATCTCGATCGACGGGTGCATTGCAGCAGTATGAGTACGAAGGCAAGAGCCTGATTAGTGGTTCTCTGGCTCCCAACTTCTGGCGCGCGACCACTGACAACGACCGTGCAGGTTGGGGCGAAAGTCTGGACCCCTGGAGGGGTGCCGCCAATAATCGCAGCGTGCAAAGTGTAGCGGTAACAAAATCCGGTGACCGGCGCGTTGTGATCAGCGTGAATGGGAGCCTGCCGGTGGGCAAATCAACTTATCAAACGACCTATACCATTTTAGGAAATGGCGCCGTGCAGGTGGATCAGAAACTCACGCCCCTGGGCAAGGATCTGCCGCCGGCCATCCCCAAGGTGGGTATGAGCCTTCAAATCCCCAAAGCGTATGAGACCATGACGTGGTATGGACGCGGTCCTGAAGAAAACTACTGGGATCGAAGGCAGGGAATTACAGTTGGACAGTATTCCGGGCCAATTGACTCGCTTTGGGTCAACTATCCTTATCCGCAGGAGAACGGGAATCGCAGTGATGTTCGTTGGGCAGCATTTACTGATGGTCAGGGCAATGGCCTGATGGCTGTAGCCGGTAAAAAACTGAGCATCAGCGCCTGGCCCTATTCGTTACAGGATCTGGAGCAGGCCACGCATATCAACGAGCTGCCTCAGCGCGATTTCTACACCGTAAACCTGGATTATAAACAACAGGGTGTAGGTGGTACTAATACTTGGACGGAGTCGGCTCGTGCGCTGCCAGAGTATAGGTTACCAACAAGTAAAAGTTATCGCTACACCTATTATTTACAACCGGTTTCTTCTGGGATGAATCTGGGGGATATAGCTAATCACGCCTTCCCGAAAGAGTAGCTAGTTGTTCTAAAATCTATATGTCCCGGCACTTCTAAAGTGTCTCGGGACTTTTGCCGGGGTGTCATGTTGAGCTTGTTTCAGTATCTATAACTTATGACAGGAGATCGATACTCACATCTCTGTAGTAGGACTTGATCTTCATCCGAGTTTTGGGCTTGAAGTCGGATGAATGAAACGTGCTGATGGTCGTTAAATGGAATGCAAATAAAAAAGGCTTTCCAAGAATTTGAAGACTTGGAAAGCCTGGGTATCAAAATTGCTTTGAGAGCGTTCTACTCCCAAAATAATTTAGGAGGCCGGAGCCAGTACTTTGGAAACCTCTTCAGCTGCTTCTTTCAGAAGTACAGCCGAAATAACATCGAGGTCAGAATTGTCGATGATTTCCTTGGCTTCCTCGGCATTGGTACCCTGCAGTCGCACAATAATGGGTACATCTTCAACCTTTTCAGCGATTTCAGGATCCTTTATAGCCTCGATAACACCATTGGCCACGCGGTCGCAGCGGACGATGCCGCCAAAGATGTTAATTAGGATGGCTTTCACATTTTTGTCTTCGAGAATGATGCGGAAGCCATTTTTTACGGTCTCAACATTGGCGCTGCCACCGACGTCGAGGAAGTTGGCCGGTTCACCGCCCGAAAGCTTAATGATATCCATCGTTGCCATGGCCAGTCCTGCGCCGTTAACCATGCAGCCCACGTTGCCATCGAGCTTGATGTAACTCAATCCATGTTCAGCCGCCTCAAGCTCCACGGGATTTTCTTCCGACTTGTCGCGCAGCTCTTCAATATCGGGATGACGGAAGAGAGCATTGTCGTCGAAGGTCATTTTAGCATCTAAGGCCATCACGTCGCCGCCCGGGGTAAGCACCAGCGGGTTGATTTCTACCATGTTGGCATCGGTCTCGAGGTAGCAGTTGTACAGGGCCATGATAAACTTCACAGCTTTTTTGAAGGCGTCGCCTTCGAGTCCCAAAGCAAAAGCAAGGTGACGCGCTTGGTTATGCTGTAGATCCATGCCCGGCTCTACCCACTCTTTAACAATTTTCTCGGGGGTTTCGTCGGCGACTGTCTCAATATCCATGCCTCCCTCAGTAGAGACCATAATCACGTTCTTGCTCTTGGCACGGTCGAGCAGGATGCCGAGGTAAAATTCTTGTTCAATTTCAACGCCGTCGGTCACGTAAATGCGCTGTACCTTTTGTCCTTCTTCGCCGGTCTGCTTGGTAACCAGCACATCACCCAACAGCGAGTCAGCCGCATCGCGTACCTCGTCAATCGTATCGCAGAGGATCACACCGCTGACGCCGCTGTTTTTAGTTTTACCTTTGCCACGGCCGCCGGCATGAATCTGGGCTTTGACCACAAACAAAGTGGCACCATTTTCTTTCATTTCTTTAGCTGCTGCAACGGCATCGTCAACCGATGTAGCTGATTCGCCAGCTGGCACGGCCACGTTATATTGCTTTAGAATGTCTTTGGCTTGATACTCGTGAATTTTCATAACAACAATCTGTAGGGTTAGTAATTACCTCCGTTAAACTCGTCAACATATGGGCGCATCAACAGCCCGAGTAGTGTATCAAAATAGAGCGGTTAATATAACAAATGAATGGCAAGAATTTCAGACTACTGGGAGGATTCTTTTTGTGAGGCGTTGCTTCGTGCTTTTTTCAAGACCGGGGCTAGTTCGTTTGGTTTTTGTGATCCGATTAGCAGCGGCCGTCCGGATTGAAAATGGAGCTTTACGCCCTTTTTGCCGGAAACGTTATATGCTTTTCCCTTGCGTCCGTATCGGATGCCCCAGCCTCCGTAGTCCAGGATGGGCCGGTAGGTTGTTGCCTGAACTTCTTCAACTTGATCAAGAGGAAAACTTTGCTCGTTAAAGTGCAGTGGAAAAAGCTGGATGGCTAGTCGATCGCTATAGACGCGTGTTGTGAGGCGTGCCGTATAGAAAGCGATGGGAAAACCCAAGGCAAAGATGAGCCAGACGATCACAAAAGTGGTATCAGACATGGAACTTGATCCAAAATCAATGCCCAGGTAGAGCTGCTGAATCATGCCATAGGTCAACATAAAGCTAACCCCCAGCAGTATCAGCCAGACCCAAATCTGGCGGAAGTGCTGTTCTTCTTCAAACAATAGGTTTTCGGATGCTGAATCCAAATTGACCTTGGCTAAATATTGAAATTGGTTGACTCATCGGCACATTTAAACCACATGAAATCTCAATAAATAAACAGTGAGCCGCAACTGTCAGTTTTTTCAGTATCCATCTTCCCATGACTATAGATGGAGAGACCAGTGAAACGATGTGACTGAAACTACGTACGTGCTGCTTAGTTTTAATAATGATAAATCACGACTCATGGTTCTATCTGCTAATAAATTTGCATTCATTGGTCTCGCTTTTCTTGCACTTGTTGCACAGCCAGTTTTTGCTCAATCCGACGATACAACGATTGAGCGTAACTCTAAGATTAAGGTGATGGTATTGGGAACCTTCCACTTCCACCATTCCTCGGATCAGTACGATATCATGACGTCGAAACATCAAGAGGAGTTGGATGAGGTTTTGACCTCGCTGGCTCAGTTTGAGCCAACAAAAGTTATGCTGGAAGCGGCTTATAAAGATTCCGTCAAATTTGATAGTCTTTATCAACAGTATCGGAAAGGGAATCTCGAGCTTACACGGAATGAACGTCAGCAGCTTGGACTTAGGCTGGCCAAGCGTCTAAATCATAATACGGTGTATGCGGTGGATTATAAGTTGAGTTGGCCCTACGGCGAAGTGATGGGATGGGCCAAGAACAATGCCCCGAAATTTATCAACTTTTATAATAACTGGAACCAACGGATGGATGATTATCAGGAACGCTTGTACAAGGATGCAACGCTTTCCGAAATCCTGCAGTGGCTAAACAGCGAGGACTATCGTGATCGCCTGAAAAATGTACGTATGAGGCGTTTAGAGTTGGGAGCCGGCTCAAATTTTATGGGAGCGAAACCTATTTCATCGTCGTACGAGCGTAATCTTAAGATTTTTGCCAACATTATAGACAATGCCGAACCGGGCGATCGAGTTATTACTATTTTTGGTGCAAGCCATGGCTATTTCCTGCGGGAATTTGTGCAGATGCATCCCGATACTAAGCTGGTAGAAACGCTTGATTACTTATAGGACTAGAAAAGCTCATATGAGATACCAAATCGTATAAACCGGGCGTAAGCTTTATTGACGCCTCCGACCCAGCCGGAGCGGTAGTTGTAAAGCCCGTAGGAATAACCAACCGAAAGTCCCCACTTTTTATAATGACCGGTTACCGAAGTGCGGAGACGGTAATCGGTATTTGGTTTATTGCGTTCATAGTTAGTGCTGATGGTTGATCCATCATTGAGTGTGGCTTCACCAATCTCTTTACTGCTCAGCGGTAGGCCAGCTTCTGGTCCAACCGTTACATCCATATCAAAATCCCAAACCGAAAAGCGGTATCCCAGGAAGGGATAGATATTGACAAACGTGTGTTGGAAGATGGTGTTGCCGGATGCCTCAACCTGGGCGTTGAGTCCAGTAATATGCACACTGCTGCGCAGGATTTCGTAACCTGATTGGAGTCCAAACACGAAGTGGCTTTGCGTAATGCGCTGCGCCTGCCCCGTTAGGCCGTACGAAAGAGCGTTGTTGCTTCCATAGGGATTATTGGTGTATGCACTTCCGTCTGATCGCTGGTTGATATAGGTAAACTCAGTGGCCGACTTTCCGTTAAAAGAGAACAAACCCGAATTCAGGTGAACAGAATATTCGGTGTCTTGTGCATGCGAAGAAGTGATAATGACAAAAAATAAAAGTAATAATCCCAGTTTTCTCATAGTGAACGTAATGATATGTTAAACTGATATTTAACCAATTTGCCTATTATACACGTTTAATGAGGATTGTAACTATAAGCAGATTATTGGTATCCCCGGATTCGTATTTTGCGCAGTTTGCTGCCGTCTGCATCCATAATATAGAGCTCATTGGTTCCGTTCCGATCTGAACAAAATAAGATTTCATCGCCATCGGGTGACCAGGAAGCATAATGGTCGTCCCCGCCTTGTCCGGTCAACCGTTTTAGATCTGTGCCATCGGCATTGATGGTGAAGATATCCGAGTCACCGTAGCGGTTGGAAATAAACAGCAGTTTTTTGCCGTCGGGTGACCATTGCGGGCCGAGATCAAAGTGGGGATCGGAGGTTAGTTTCGTTTGGTTGGATCCGTCGGCATTCATCACGTAGATATTAAAATCGCGTTCTCGATCAGATGAGAATGCAATCCTGCTGCCATCGGGCGACCATGTGGGATCCAGCTCAATGGAGTGTGGGGAATAGGTCAGCCGGGTTTGCTCCTGGCCATCGGGACGCATCTTATAGATTTCCATATTGCCATCGCGATTCGATAAAAACAGGATCTCTTCTCCACTGGGCGAAAAAAATGGATATACATCAGTCGAATCATTGAAGGTGAGTTTACGCATATCCTGAGTGTGTCGATTGCGCAGGTAGATATCCATGTCACCGTCTTCACTGGAATGGTAGAGCACATTGCGTCCATCAGGGGACCAGGACGGCAGGTCGCCGCTGCGGGCTGCACTGATCGAGAACTCCCGTTCTTCATCCACGGCCGAGGACAGATCATAGTGATACTGGCGTTCGCGCTCTGAGAAAAAAGCCACTTCCTTTCCATCAGGGGACCAGGACGGGTAGTAATCATTGGCCGGGTGACCACTTATATTTTGGATCTCATTGGTGTTCAGGTCGATCACAAAGATGTCGAAATCGCCGTAGATGGAGGAGGCAAAAGCGACGTGATCACCGTCGGGAGACCAATAGGGTTGGATGTGGGCAACGCTGTCGGGATTGATGAGCTGAGCCGATGCGCTTGTTGTTACCAATAGTAAGCTTAGCAACGTGGATAAGCGTTTCATGGCGTTGGCCTGTTTTGTGAATGCTATATAACAACATTAACAAAATTATGGCTTTAAAACAGCATCTTTGTTTGGCATTGGTAGAATGCTAAGCATCCTTAATGCTTGCTGCGGATCGTGTTGAGTACCTCCTGCCAATTTTGGCAGATAAAGTCAGGCTGTGGTTCAACCTCATCCTTTCCCAAGCGGGTGAACTCCGTAAATAATATCGCTCCCATGCCCATATTTTTAGCGCCGGTGATGTCGGTATCCAAGCGGTCGCCAATATGCCATGATTGATCGAAGGAGCTGCCGGTTGCTTGTAGTGCTTGCTTGTATGCTTTGGGATTTGGTTTGCTGACCCCCGTTTCATTGCTGAACACAAAGCCTTTGAAATATTTATGAAGTCCGGCCCGATCCAGGTATTCACGCAGCACGCGACCCGGGGAATACATGGTATCCGATATCAGTGTCAGCGGATACTGTTCTGCAAGTTTGGGAATAACTTCCAGGGCCCCCTCGGCAAGCTGTGGCGGTCCTTCCCAAAGTGATTCCTCAAATTCGTTGACCAGGTAATCCTGCTCTTCTTTTGAGGCCGGGATATCAAGGTAATCCAGGATGCTTTTGACAAGCTCTATGGTTTCAGGGGTACGCTGGTGATTCAGCCAAATGTGGTGAAATTTATCCGAAGCGACACTTTTGGCCTTGTCATATTCTTCATCGGTAATAGCGTCGTTATATTGGCTGGCAATTTTTCGAACAGCCTTGATACGAACGTTGCGTCTTGTGCTGCCCCCTGTTTCAGCTTGAACGAGGGTATTCCAAAAATCTATCGAAATCATTAAATATCGGTTTTAAAAGTTACTATATAATCTGATTGCCTGAATATCGACCTTCAAACAGCGAGCGTAATGTATTGGAAAAAAATTACTGAAGGAAGCTTGCACGCTTCATTTTATTGATGTTTGATAAGATGCATCCAACTGCGCAATAACTTGGTCGATATTGTCAAAACTGCTAATATTGTGTTTTGCGAGCCAGCCTTTATCCTGATCGGCTTCGTGCCGTGATCGAATAAAAAAAGGCGTCATTCCCAGCTCAACTGCCGGCTTGAGATCTGTGAGCTTGTCGCCGGCCATATATGATTGCTCAAAATCGATATCGTGTTTTTCAGCAGCTTTTTCAAACATGCCCGTTCCCGGTTTGCGGTCGGCGGCGGCGTATTCTTCGTTGGGATCATGCTTGGGATGATGTGGGGCATAATACCAGTCGTCAATCGCCAGATCTTTTTTTTGTAGTTCTTGGTCAACCCAGCTGTGCAGGTGGTCCACATCCTCTTCGGTATATCGCTCCCGTGCAATGCCCGATTGGTTGGTGACGATAATAATCTTGAAGTCGTGTTCATTCATCCATTGTAAGGCATCCAACGCCCCCTCGCACCAAGCCCATTCCTCCGGTGTGTGTACAAAATTGTAGTCCACGTTGATGGTGCCGTCGCGATCCAGGAAAAAAGCTTTGTTCATCGGTGACTTGGTCGAAGTTAATTATCGAAGGTAGCTTGCATTATTATTCGATTGAAAATACGAAATAAGCGCTGGCAATAATAAAATTCCGATTAAGCTTAATAAACATTTTAAATTGAGTTACTTTGTGTCATTCCCTAAATTCATCCAGCTGTGAAGATCGAATTAAATTACTGCCTTTGAATTCTGTAAAAATAATGTCGGCCGAGGATCTGAGTCGCACCTATTTGCGATTTGCCCACCAGTTTCTGGAGCCGCACGACGATCCCCAACGATTGGCGCTCATCGGCATGCAAACGCGTGGCGTATACATGGGCAAGCGCATTGTAGAGTTGATCGAACAAGAGTTTGGCCTTCAGCTCGACTTTGGTGTTCTGGATGTTACCTTCTACCGCGATGATTTTAGGACCAAGCTGAAGATGCCGGAAGTGAAAGTCACTGAAATTCCATTTGATTTATATGAGCGCGATGTGATTTTGATTGATGATGTACTCTATACGGGACGTACGGTGCGTTCGGCTATGGATGCACTGATGGATTACGGGCGGCCCAGTAGCATCAAGTTTTGTTGTATGGTGGATCGCGGTCACCGCGAGCTGCCGATTTGTGCTGATTATGTGGGCACGAAATTACCGACACATGTGAAAGAAGAGGTGAGCGTGAAGGTGAAAGAGCTGGATGACGAAGACGCGGTCTATATTGTGAAAAATCCGGATGAGGAGGAACAATAATGAGCGAAGAGCTGGAGCTGAAAGATACCGACCATGAGTTTGCCCACAAGCACCTGTTGGGACTCACGGACTATTCAAAAGAGGATATCCAGTACGTTCTGGAGCAGGCCAAGTATTTCAGAGAGATTTTAGATCGACCGGTGCCTAAAGTGCCCACGCTTCGGGATAAGACCATCGTGAATTTGTTTTACGAAGACAGCACCCGCACCAAGCTCTCGTTTGAGCTGGCCCAGAAACGCATGGGCGCCGATGTGGTGAACTTTTCCAAGGGGTCATCAAGTGTCCAGAAGGGAGAATCGCTCAAGGATACCATCCGTAATATCAGCTCCATGAAGATTGATATGGTGGTCGTGCGGCACAAAAGTCCGGGCGTGCCCCACTTTTTGACGCGTTGCGTGGATGCAGCGATCATCAATGCCGGGGACGGCGCGCATGAGCATCCTACCCAAGCACTGCTCGACATGTTTACCATGCAGCAGGTGTATCCCAACCTTGAAGGACGAAATATTGCGATTATCGGTGATATTGCTCACAGCCGCGTAGTGCGATCCAACGTGATTGGATTGCTGAAGCTGGGGGCCAACGTCACGCTCTGCGGCCCCAAAACGATGATGCCGGCTTATGTGCATGAGCTGGGTGCAGAGGTGTCCCACAATCTCGAAGAGACCCTGGGCTGGTGTGATATTGCGATGGCGCTTCGAATACAGCTGGAGCGTCAGGAAAATGGCACCGAACTATTTCCCAGCATTCGGGAGTATCATCAGCTATTTGGGATAACCGAACGCCATCTCGAGAAGTATCCCGATTTTACGATCATGCATCCCGGCCCTGTGAATCGCGGTGTGGAAATGGATAGTGCCGTAGCCGACAGCGATCGCTCGATTATCCTGAGCCAGGTGACTAATGGTGTGGCCGTGCGTATGGCTATTTTGTACCTTCTTAGCGGTGGTAGTCGCGTGTAATCAGATGAGCCATGACCCGCTCTTTTCGTACGTGCAAAAAATAGCTTTTAGAAAACGGTTTTAGAGAGTAAGCCAAGGTGCTATTAGGTTATATAGATAATATGGGTAATATTGTCCATCAATTTATAGCTTAAAAGTAAGCTGTATTGGGATGAAAAAATAAATCCATCTCACTTCTTCTTGCGTACATAAATATTGAAGGCTAACAAATAATTACCATGGAAAGTAACTTAAGCAGGCTTCGGGGAGTGTCCTCATTTGCATTGGAACTGGATGAGTATCAGGAAAAGCTACGTCCGTTTGTAGAACTGGCGCAATCTATTACGGGATCTGTTACCTGTGAGATTAATATTATTGATGCTTACAACCAGTGGACGATCTCACGTACCGAAGAAGAGTTTAAAGTGCTCGCTAAAGAAGAAAGTATCTGTCAGCATACGGTAGCTAAAAATGAGCCGCATGAAGTGCACGATCTAGAGAGTGACAGTCGATACCATAATCGGGCGTACGTGGAAGGGAGCCCATGGTATCGTTATTATTGTGGCGTGCAACTATCCACTTCGGATGATTTGAATATTGGTTCGCTGTGTGTGCTCGATACAACGCCGAAGCACCTCGACGATCAGCAGAAGAAACAGCTCCAGCATATTGCTGATGCAATTGTTGATAAGCTTGAGAAAGAGCGAGATCTCAAGGAAATGGTATCAAAATTGGATGAGCTTAAAGATACGTTTCATAAGTTTAATCACGATATGCGCAACCCCATTAATGGTATTGTGGGATTTACTAAGATGTTGACAGATGAGGATGTGACCGGAAATAGGGAGAGAAAGCTTGCTATGATCCGGGATTGTGCGCTAACGATTTCTGATGAGATGGAGGCGATGTTACAAGCAGTTGACGATGACAGTAGGCACCGGCTGCGAAAAAAATTACCGTTGGTTAAACTTCCTGAAAAAATTGATCGTTTGTATCGACCACAGGCGGAAAGCAAAGAGATCTCTTTGACTTTGAATTACGGTGTAGAAGAGGAAATAGTGCCGCATTATTATGTGACCAAGATGACCCAAATTGTGGGCAATCTCGTGGCCAATGCTCTTAAGTTCACCAGTGAGGGCGGCGGTGTAGAGGTCGCCTTTAAGAAAAATGATGCCCAGCACTTGCAAATCACGGTGAAAGATGATGGGATAGGTATGGATCCCGACCAGGTTGAGGCTTTTAATCAGCAAGAGGAAGTTTTTGGCACGGAGGGAACGGCCGGAGAGGTGAGTTACGGTATTGGCCTGCAGCATGTACGAGGGCTGGTTCGAGCAGAGGGCGGTTCTATTGAAGTGGAGTCTGCCAAGGGAGAAGGAACCTGTTTTACCGTTAGCTTGCCGTTGTGATGAGAGAGTCTGGTTGGTAAAGACAAAAGTGTTCAATTTAAGACCATTCGATCTTATCAAATCCAGCTCTATATAGATCCCGACAAAAACCAAACCGACTTTAAGAAAAAGGAGTGTGTAACATGTCCAGGCTTTTCCTGTTCTAATATAATCAGATCAAAGGGATCAAATTGATTAATGAGATGTCTGAGTTATATTGAGAAATGGTTGGGTTTATCACACCGTAACCTCAGAGGATTTCTCAACCAGTTCCCAATACGGTTAAAAAGCGTATCCCAATGACAAGGAAGGGCAATATATTTGGTCTTTGATCACATGAATGCAGAGTTACAAATATAACCAGAGAGCATGCAACTAAGCTGTTGGTAGCCCCCAAATTTCAACAGGGTAATGCTCCCGGTAATGGAAATTCAGCATCCACAAGAATAGCCAAAGCTCAGCAATGGTTTTGCGGGAGATTACCTCCCATTTCAGGTTTATAGTTTGGGTAAAGCAATCGCCAAAGGTTAGGTTGGGTGACCAACGTTTTATACTGTTAGCAATTATTTTATATCGATTTGGAAACTTTGAGGCTAAAAAGTTTGTATAACATATTCATACTTTTTTATTTTGGTCACTTTCTGACTATCAGTCATTTGTTTGTTAATATAGAATTTTATGGGAACGGAAGAACGCAAAGCACGAGAAAAAGAACGCCGACGAAAACAGATCATAGATGCGGCTGAGAAGATTATTTTCTCCAAAGGACTAGAGCAGTCCACAATGGATGGAATAGCTGAAGAAGCTGAGCTAAGCAAAGGAACGTTATACCTGTATTTCAAAAACAAGACTGAGTTATATCTTGCAATAACCGAACGCGGTTCGAGTATGCTTAACGCTCGGTTCTCGAAAGTTTTCACCAGTGCGCACGATCATACCGGCATTGAGTTGATACGATTAATTGGGGAAACGTACTTGACCTTTGTGCGCGAAAATCCCAACTATTTTAAGGCATTTATGTACTATGAGTCGCTCAGCGACGTGAAAGAGCTGGAGGAAAGTGAATTTGCACAGTCCTGTGAAGAGAATCGGCGGGAGGCCCTCAACTTTATCATCCGGGCCCTTCAGATTGGTATGCAGGATGGTACGGTTGATGACAGCTATGATCCCAAAGAGCTGGCAGTCGTGATCTGGTCGAGCACGCGTGGTATAACAACTGTTAGTCATATGAAGGGAGTAGGTCACCATTTTGAAGTTCTGGATGAAATGGAGATCCCGGTAGATGCCCTTTTCGAGAATTTCTTAAAACTGGTAGGTACTGGTATTGCTACTGAAGAAGCTCGAAAAAGTAGATGACTGACAGTCAGAAGATTGAAACAAGTTAAATCCAAGGGCGTACAACCCGGCTCTTGGAAACAAAGAGTTTAGAAAATTTAAAATTATTCCAACGGCGATATGTTACATTCTTTTACTACTGCTTTTAGATCCCTTTCCAGAGCAGTTGTCTTGTTGACGATGATTGTTTGTTTCGTCGGTACTACGGCTAAGGCCCAGGAAGCCGATACTACATCGATTTCGAATGCGATGGGCTCACAGAAAGTATTGAAGCTTACCGAAGCTATACAGGTTTCTTTGGCCAACAATTCCCAGATCAAACGATCATTATTTGATCTAAAAATAGCAGATGAACAGGTCACCAAAGCGTGGAGCTCTGTGCTCCCAGATGTTTCAGCTTCAGCCACATATACTCGAAACCTGGAAATTCCCGTCAATTTTGTGCCGGCACAATTTTTTGATCCTAATGCACCAGCCGGGGAACTGGTGCCTCTGCAATTTGGTACTGATAATAATTGGCAGGGCGGACTCTCTGTTGAACAGACCTTATTTCGTGGAGAAGCTTTCGTGGGCATTAGTAGCTCAAAAGTATTCAAGGCGGTACAGGCCGAAAATTTGCGGGCTACATCGCAACAGATTGTTACCCAAGCCCGACTAGCCTATTACCAGGTGCTGATTGCAGAAGAGCAGCTACGCTTGCAGGAATCCACCGTTGAACGCTTGGAAAAGAATTTGACTGAAAATAAAGCTCGTTTGAAAGCAGGTCTCGTTGATGAGTATGCGGTACTTCAGGTGAGAGTTCAGCTTCAAAATCAGCGTCCGCAACTCACACAAGCCCGCTATGCTGTTGATCAGGCTTATCGAGATTTAAAAGAGGTGCTGGGAGTTCCGCTGGATTTAGAATTTTCGGTTCAGGGTAATTTAAATTCCTTTGATGTTACGTCCGATCAGGCTATAAAGAAGATTAATAAAAACCTTAAACAGGTAGATAGCATGACGCCTTATCAGTTTGAAAGGCGAACAAATATTACCGATCTCGCTACCAATTTACGGGGAGATATCCGTGTGCTTGAAAAACAGGAAGCACTTAAGCAGCGAGAAATAAAGGCAATAAAGAGTCGATTTCTGCCTTCTCTTACTGCCAACTATAATCTTAATTGGTCGGCAGCTCAAACAGGGAATCCCGTTTTCTTTGGTTCAGAAGATACCCGCGCTCGATCCCAGACTTTGGGCTTTACATTTAGTTTGCCACTATTCCAGGGTTTCGAGCGAAGTTCGGATCTGGATATTGCTCAAATTGAGAAAAAGGATCTTGAAGAGCAGAAACGGGCAGTTATGCGATCTGCCAAGAATGAAATTCAGTCGGCGCGGGAGTCGCTGAATCAGGCTATCGAAACGGCCCCGGCCCGCGAGCAGGCCCTTGAGTTGGCACGCGAAGGATATGAAAGAGCCAAGGCCCGGCTCAAAAATGGTCTGGGTTCGCAACTTGATGTGACCAACGCCGAGCTGCAGCTTCGGGAAGCCGAAGCTAACTACGCGCAAATGGTGTACAATTATTTGTCAGCCAAGGCACGGTACGATCAGGCTATTGGCATGGTACCGTTTGTAGACAACGATCAACCGACATTAAACGACTAAATTCAATTATTACAATCAATACAATGAATAAGCAATTAATACTCATAGGAATTTTAGCAGTTATTTTGCTATCCGGTTGTTCTGCAGAAGAGCAGCAAACCTCCGAAGGGGATCTGGTAAAAACAGTCAATGTTGAAACACAAACTATTGAAGAGCAGTCGTTTGAACGATACCTGAAACTGGTGGGAACTGTTGAGGCACAGAATGACGTGCGAATCTCGGCAGAAGTGGCTGGCCGTATTACCAAGTATTTTGTGGAACAAGGTGATGATGTGCAAAAAGGTGATCCTATCCTGAAAATCGACGATTCCCAACTCGTCCGTGAAAGAGAAAGATTGGAAGCAGTTACCTCGCAGGCCAAAGAGAACTACGAGCGACTGAAACGACTGTACGAGCAGGACAGCGTGGGTTCTGAAATCGATTATCTGAATGCAAAATACAATTATGAGCAGAACAAGGCATCGCTCGAGGCTGTTAAAGTAAATATTGCTAAGACAACCGTGAATGCCCCCTTTGATGCAACAGTGGAAAATATTTTGCTGGAAGAAGGCGAAATGGCCAGTCCCGGGGCTGTACTGCTGCGTCTTATCGGGACCAACAAGCTAAAAATTTCAACCGGAGTGCCATCAACTTACTCTGATGTTGTAAACAAGGGCGACATGGCACAGGCTTGGTTTGATTTCCAGCGAGCCGACACGTTGCAGTTGCCGATTTCGTTTGTAGGAAAGAGCATTAGCCCGCAGGCCCGGACGTTTGAAGTAAAAATGAAGCTGCCCAATGAGGTACAAGAGTACAAAGTAGATATGATAGCAAATGTGATGATTAGAACACTTCAGGAGGATGATGCCATTGTGATTGGGCAGGAGTACATATATCAGGATGGTGGTAAAAATGTAGTGTATACACTGGGTGAAAATGAAGAAGGCAAGCCTATTGCACGGAAGAAGCCTGTGACACTCGGCTCGTCATATAAAAACAATGTCATTATCCGTGAAGGACTGCAGTCTGGTGACCAATTGCTAACGGTCGGTTCTTCGTTCCTGCAAGATGGTATGCGGGTGACTATTGTAGAGTCGAGAGACGACAAAATTGCTCAACAAAATTCGTAAGGTATTTTAAGGATGGACAACTTAGAGTCTTCAAATCAAAATTTAGCCGGAAATGGCAAGAGCGGATCGGCCAACCAGAAAGAGTTTGGGTTGTCTTCGTTCTCGATCAACAATCGTATCAGCGTGTTGGTGCTGATTGTGTTGGTAGCCATTATGGGCGTTCAGTCTTATTTGAATATCCCAAAGGAGTCGTCACCGGATATTACGATTCCCAATATCATGGTGATTACCACCTATCCCGGGGTATCGCCCGAGGACATGGAGAGCCTGGTGACGCGCAAGCTTGAAGAAGAGTTGAGCGGAATTTCTGATATCAAAGAGATGAATTCGACATCAGCCGAGGGATATTCCAATATCAACATGGAATTTAACTCGGATGTAGATATCGATGATGCCATGCAAAAGGTACGCGAAAAGGTGGACCTGGCAAAGCCCGAGCTGCCATCGGAGGCCGAAGATCCAGTCATTCAGGAAATAAACTTTTCAGAATTTCCGATTATGCAGGTCAACGTGTCCGGCCAATATGGACTTGTAGAGCTCAAGGAGATTGCCGAAGACCTGCAGGATCAAATAGAAAGTGTTCCCTCTGTGCTGGAAGTCAATTTGGCGGGTGGCCTGGAACGCGAAATTAAAGTGGATGTGGACCTGCCCAAAATGAAGTACTACGGCCTGAGTTTTGGGGACATCATTGCTGCTATCCAGCGAGAGAACGTGACGGTGCCCGGTGGTAATATTGAGGTGGGCAACAAGAAGTTTTTGCTCCGTGTGCCGGGTGAATTTGAGTCGGTTGATCCCATCGAAGATATTGTTATCGATGCGCCCGACGACAAGCCCATTTACATCCGTGATCTTGCAGATGTAAAGTTTGGGTTTAAGGAGCGCGAAACCTATGCCGAGTTGAACAATGATCCCGTTATTTCGCTTTCGATTGTGAAGCGAAGCGGTGAAAATATTCTTGAAACCTCTTCAGCAGTAAAATCTATCTTGGATAAAGAGCTGCCGAGCCTGCCACCCACGACTAACTTCGAGATTACCTCGGATCAGAGTAAGGATATAAATTCAATGGTGAGCAGCCTAGAGAACAATATTATTTCTGGCTTGCTGCTGGTGGTAGGTATTTTGCTCTTTTTCCTCGGGGTGCGTAATGCGTCGTTCGTGGGCGTAGCCATCCCCATGTCGATGTTCTTGTCCTTTATCATCATTAGCGCGCTGGGCATGACCATGAACATGATTGTGCTGTTTTCGTTGATCCTGGCGCTCGGTATGCTCGTGGATAATGCCATTGTGGTGGTGGAAAATATCTACCGTTATCTGGAAGAAGGGTTTGATAACTTTACTGCGGCGAAAAAAGGAACTGGAGAGGTGGCCGTTCCCATCATTTCGGGTACGCTTACAACCCTGGGTGCGTTCTTCCCGTTGTTGTTCTGGCCCGGTGTGGTAGGTGAGTTTATGGGATATCTGCCCCAAACACTGATTATTACGCTGAGTAGTTCTCTGTTTGTGGCACTTGTAATTAATCCGGTGTTATGTGCGCTTTTTATGAATATCGACCAAGCTGATGGCTCGAATAATCCCAAGATGACGCGTAAAGGGAAGTGGGTGCTTTCTGGTTTTGCCGGGCTGTTGCTGTTGGTTGGACTGTTTAACAGCGTGCTTACCTGGTCAATGTTGATTGTGGCGGGACTTATCCTCTGGCTGGCCAACCGTTATGTGATGAGTCCATTGGGTAACTGGTGGCAACAAGAAGGATTGCCCAAAGTGCTGCAAAAGTATGAGGCTACTTTGCGCTGGTCTCTGGATCACGGCAAAACCATCGTCGGAATTTCTGTCCTGGTTTTGGTTTCTAGTTTTGTTGTCTTTGGTATGTTTAATCCCGGGATCGAGTATTTCCCTGAAGATATCCCACCGGCGCGGGCGTACGTGCAGATCGAAGCCCCTGTGGGCACTAATGTGGAATTTACGAGATCAATAGTGGATGAAGTGGAGCGGAAAGTGCCCAATATCCCTAACAGTGGGGATGTGGAATCGGTGCTCAGTACTGCGGGTTCAGCGATTACTTCCGGTCCGGGTTCCAATCAGGGTAGTTCGGCACACCTGGGAACCGTCGTACTAAACTTTAAGGATTACCAAGAGCGCGAAGGAACTACTTTTGAACTGATGGAGTATGCACGTAGTAATTTTGGGAAAGGTATTGCCGGTGCTCAGCTTACGGTCGAGGAGCCACAGCAGGGTCCGCCATCAGGCAAGCCGATTAATCTGGAGATTTCGGGAAAAGAAATGACGCAGCTCCAGAAAATTTCCGAGCGGGTACTTACCATCCTTGAAAATGATCCCGTTTATAGCAAGCTTGATGGCCTGGAGACTGATCTTCCCGAACCGAGCCCCGAGGTCCGTGTAAATGTAGATCGTGAAAAGGCAGCCGTTTATGGGCTCTCTACACAGGATATTGGTAGTACTGTTCGTCAGGCCATCAATGGTGTGGAAGCCTCCCAATATCGTGATGGAAAAGATGAATACGATATTACGGTGCGACTGGATAAGCAATACCGAAATGATCTGAGTGCCCTCCAGGATCTGCACATTGTAGGAGATGAAGGACGTCAGGTGCCGCTGTCTAGTGTTGCTTCGTGGGAGAACCGCGAAGGCCTTGGCGGTATCAAGCACAAAGATCAGGAGCGTGTTGTCACGGTAATGGCGGATGTGCGGTCCAGCTATAATGCCAATGCGGTACTTCAGGAGGTTCAGACCGTGCTGGATGATTACATCTCTAATGAAATGCCCAGCGGCTATGATGCAAACTGGACGGGTCAGCAAGAGGATCAGCAGGAAGCGATCGACTTCCTGTCGATGGCGTTTCTGATTGCGCTGTTCCTCATTGCCTTTATTCTGATTTCGCAATTTAACTCAATCAGCAAGCCCTTTATTGTGATGACCTCTGTAGTGATGTCAACGGCAGGGGTCTTTTTTGGACTGGTGATCTTCCAGATGCCGTTCGTGATTATCATGACCGGAATCGGGGTGATTTCACTAGCTGGTGTGGTGGTTAATAACGCTATTGTGTTAATCGACTACATCGATATCCTGCGAACGCGCGATAACATGCCGCTTTATGAAGCTCTGGTACAAGGGGGTAAGGTCCGTTTCCGACCCGTGATTCTTACGGCTCTGACGACTACGCTCGGGCTGGTACCGCTGGCCATAGGTTTTAACCTCGATTTTATTACGCTGGTGAGTGCACCGGCCGAATTCTTTGGTAACATTGGGGAATACCTCTACTGGGGTGGGGAGCAGGCAGCTTGGTGGGGCCCCATGGCTGTGGCTGTGATCAACGGGCTCATATTCGCAACCTTCTTAACGCTTATTCTGGTGCCTGTGCTATACTACTTATTTGAAAAAGGACGACGTAAAGTGAACTTGTTCTTCTTCGACGACCGGGATCCCGGTATCATTGTCGAATCGCCCAACGCCAACGGCAATCAGAGAAAACATCACGATACCGAAGGTACAGTGATGTCGTAGTAATTTCGCTTGAAACTCTGAAAGGGTTCGGAACCCTTTCAGAGTTTTTTTGGCCAAACTTTCTGTTACAAATTACAAACTTGCGACAGTTCATTGTTGTCTCAGCTCTGAGGGAGTTGAATTCCCGATCACAGGTTGTTAGGACCAAGTGTTCATTTCGAGCGAAAGTGAGAAATTTTTATTTATGGCTTGCTCCTCGGCCTTAAATCGTCGTACTTCCTCATCGGATGACTGGTCTTGTCATCTGATGAGTATATGGGGTACCAGCATTCATGCGACTTCAATCCTAGAAATCGGATGAAGATTATACCCACTTCAATAAGCCAGGCTTCAAAAGTTTCCGCCCCTTCAAAGTGCCGGAGATTTATCAAATGATTTGGGATGACCGGCTCTGTAAAAAATTGTATCTTTGCCAATCGGATTTAATACCAATCAAATTATAGTCTTACGTCGTGATTCAACGTATTCAGTCAGTCTTACTTTTCCTAGCATTTCTACTGGACGGCAGCGTCTTTTTCAACGCTCTGTATAGCCATGCTGTGAATGATCCGCGAGGATGGGTAGGCATCACCTTTGCAATCGTGTTAACCATCGCCATGATGGCCTCCCTTGGTTGTATTTTTCTGTACAAGAATCGCAACAATCAACTTCGATGGGTAGGGCGCCTACTCATTCCGCAAGTGGTTGCTTTTGGTTTTGGGCTAGGCATATATATCTCGCTCGGTGGTTTTGGCACCTATCTCTGGGATGAAACCATCGGCTTGGGACTGCTTCTCCTGGCATTTGTTGCCCAACTATATGCCCGCAAAAAAATCAAAGACGACATCGAGCTGGTCAAATCAATGGATCGCATCCGATAGGCTGGTATAATCCCAATTTCATTGTCCCTATCTTATGGCTGATGACTATCCCAAAGTCAAAGTATTGGCTGCATTGTTGGCCGGGCTTACGGCTTTTGGATTTGCCCCTATTCTTGTTCGCTTTGCGCCGAACACCTCCCCCTTGGTGTTGGTGGTCTATCGCACGGTATTTGCAGCAGGTATGTTATTGCCGTTCTGGCTCTGGATGCGTAGTTCTGAGAAACGCGAGGGCAAGGGCAAAGAGCGACTTTGGATTGCTCTTTCAGGTGTTTGCCTGGGACTGCACTTTACCTGTTGGATTTCATCACTTTATTACACCTCCGTGGCTTCGGCATCCGTGCTGGTTACCATCCACCCGATCATTATGATTTTGGTCGAGCGCCTCTGGTTTAAACGAGGCTTTGCCAAGACCACCTGGATTGGCGTGGTACTGGCTTTTGCGGGATCGTTGCTGCTGGGCATATCCGACAGCCAGATCGAACAGGACTTTGTTGATCCGCTGTTTGGCAATTTCCTGGCCCTGACCGCTGCTGTCATCTTTGTGGTGTACCTGTTGATTGGCCAGAAAATCCGCAAAAAACGAGAGTGGATCGATTACGTTTTTCCGGTCTATTTTTACGCCGCTGCAGCCTGTCTGCTGATTGCGGTCGTGCTGGGTAAAGATTTGCTAAACATCTCCACCATAGGCGTCTGGGCCGGGGCCGGACTTGCCTTTGGTCCCCAGATACTGGGCCACGGTTCCATGAACTACGCCGTCAAGTATGTATCGCCGACTCTTCTTTCTACCCTGATTTTGGTCGAGCCACTTTTTGCTTCTGTGCTGGCCTTTTTCCTCTTTGCCGAGCTGCCGCCGGTGACGTCCATCATTGCCATGATTATTATTTTAGCTGGCGTTGGACTTACCTGGAGGCGGAAATCTAAAGAATAATCCCTCCTTATCTGATAATTGGGTTTGTCATCTGATGATGAGGAATATCAAAGTTCCAGTCATTTCGTAGTACCGCGGATTTGTTAATTAAAAAACCTGCCAGGATCCAGAATCCTGGCAGGTTTGGTAGTGTCAGACTTTCCAAGCTTTCGATACTTGAGAATTACTTACAGATGATTACATCATCGCAATCATCGCCACCGGGGGAAACGGCGACATCTTTGGAGTACGTTGCCTGTTCACCGCTGCTCGAAATATCAACCTTGACGCCGGCCGTATTTACGGAGGAACTCGTATTAAAGAAGGTATAAGAAAACGTGTCAGAGTTGCTTCCGGCTGCATGCCAACTGTCGTTACGGTCGACTTTATAATACCATTGGTAACTAACCGTACCCTCAGCATTATCAGGAACAGCTGTCCAGGTACCTTGCGATCCAGAATTTAACGTTCCAGGTCCTGTTATCGATACCTCCAAAGGAAAGTCGTAAATAGCAATTGGATCTGCATTACTGTCTGGATCATTATCGACTGTACTATCTGCTGCAATATTGTTTGGGTTAACCAACAGTAAACCGGCTATATGTGGGGCAGCATATGATGTGCCATCATCACTACCGTTAGAGAAGCCGTAGCCCCAACCTCCACCAATATGTAGAGATGGGACACTGACGCCGGGCCCAGCATAATCAACCGGTGGATTTCCATAATTGGAAAATGAGGCAAAATCACCAGTATTATCAAATGCCGAAACGGTCCATATGTTACTATGATTTAAACGAGCAGGAGATTGATTATTTGTGTTCTCACTGTCATTTCCCGCGGCTATAGCAAACTTCAATCCGTTATTGGCTGCCGTAGTAATGCTATTTTCTAAGGTTGGAAGAGGTATATCAACACTAGGATCTGAACCATCTGTATCCCATCCTAAACTGAGATTGACAACATCACCTTGAGAAAATTCATTAGCCACATATTCAACTCCGGCCTTTACATCGCTAGTCCAACAATCTCCTGTATCCTCACAAACCCGAACGGAGACAACTGTTGCACCGGGAGCTATCCCAACAATATCTTCTGTGTTGTCTTTGGCTGCTATAATACCAGCAACATATGTCCCATGTCCTAGATCATCATCTGCATTTTCGTTGTCTACAAAAGAAGTGCTCAGGTTTGTATTAACATTCAATTCCGGATGGTCTAAATCTACACCGGTATCTAGCACCCAGGCTGTATTCCCTGGATCTTCCAAAGGACCGTTGACATAACTTATCCCCCAGGGTGTGGTCTGGTTAGCAGAAAAACTTGTTTTGGTAAATGTTGATTTTGAACTTACCTATATAGCTTTTGCAACATAATCTTTAAAAACATGACCAATCAATGGATGTTCTCTTAGCTGTTTTACTTGTTCATTTGAAAATCGACCTGCAAACCCTTGTGTTGCCCACTTGTATTGATGAATTAGCGAATCCCGAGGAATATTAAGGCTAGAAAGAATGGTGTTTGTTTTCTCAACCGCTTGCTGGGCTGCTTGGGAGTTTGCAATACCTGGCGGTTGTTCTTTAAACATAATAATATAGCGATTGTTCGATTCTTTCAGCGTGTCCTGGTATTCAGCAGATTTTACCAGTTGTTGATCATCCGGGGGGGGTATCATTATGTTGTAAAATCGTACTATCTTTACAAGCAGTCATTACTAAAAACAAGCTAATACACAGTAGTTGGATAATGTGAACTCGTGATCCCATGATTTCTCCTCTTTTGATTATATAGAATATTTAGATATCACTAGATAAATAGCACCTTCAGAAGCATATAGAATTTAACCCATCATATCAAAATAACCTGTTGCTTATGTGTTACTCTATGAGTTCGGACTCGATGTTATATCAACATTGGGTAATCTTGATTGTGTGTTTTTTGATTGGTATGGGCTGTTCTAGCAGCACTTCCCCGGATATTGATTTTTCGCAAGGACAATTCCAAAAAGGGGCAGTTTCTGATAGCACCTTAACGCTGAACAAACATTCGAATAATGTGTGGGCTGGAACTACAAAAGGTATTTTCAGGAAATCCAATAACAATGTTGAGTGGAATGATAGGGGTTTACAAATCGATTCTGCTAAGGTTATTGATCTTACATTCCTTGAAAATGGAGAAGTGCTAGCAGTTGTAAAATATGATGATTTCAATTCTGAAAATCCTATGCTTTTCAGAAGTATTGACGGTGAAAACTCTTGGTCAGTAGACTCCTCAACAGTTATTAAAGAGGTTGAAAATTTTGCTATTTCTGAAATAGAAAAAGCTGGAGATACTAATCATTTGTATGTGTATAGGGGCTATGTAATTAAGTCTACAGATTTTGGAAAGACTTGGGAAGTTTCTTTTAAAGAAGGAGCTGCTCCAAAATTTTTAACATTAAGCTCTTATCATCCTGAACAAATTTGGACAGGTGGCGTAACCAATATTTTTTCTCCATATCTTGCAAAGTCCGAAGATGGCGGAGAAAGCTGGACCCGGCTTGACAAGTCCCTCGACGGTGGCGACGCAACCTGTTATGATGCTTTGCTCCATCCTGATAATTCAGACCATGTGTTAATAGGGCTGGGCGGTGCTGTAAAAGAGTCCAACAAGATCCGCAAGTCTACCGACAGCGGACAAAATTGGGAAACGGTCTTAAGTGGAAGCAATATACGGACGTTTGCTCACAGCGCCGATAATCCAGAAATTGTCTACGCCAGCGGTCGAAATGCCGACGGCACCTTGTTTTTTGCTGCCAGCCAGGATTTTGGCGATAGCTGGCAGCAGGTCGAATGGCAGGATAGCCCGATCGGCATACAAATAAACGACATAGTGTCGGTCATGGAGAGTGGCCAGGAGGTGCTGTACTTCGGTACCAACCAGGGCATCTTTAGCTACACGTTCAATGAATAGCCGCAGAGCGATTTGCAAACTTTTCCTCATCGGATGACTGGATTTGTCATCTGATGAGTATATGGGGCTCCAGCATTCACCCGACTTCAACCCCAGAACTCGGATAAAGATCATACCCGCTGTTGGAAGTGTCCACGCTTCCAACAATTACTATTAAGCTTGTTTATAGCTTGAAGTGTGGACACTTCAAGCAGCCTGGGAAGTAGGATTGATTTTAGCCAATACCAGTATTTAGTTTATTATTTAAGATTCTAGCACAGATAGATAGGAAAACGCTTACCTTTAGTTTGTGAACGATTAAGCCCAAATACCTGTCAAAGTCCGAGAATCACGCCCAAAGCCATTATTAATTAAAGAATATTAGAAAATTTTGTCGCTAGCGTATTTTTAAGAATTTTACCTATCTTGATGAGACGCGAAATAAAATGTACCCGGCTATAATCGTTTGCATATAGGTTCATCTGCCGATAACCAATTTATGCACTATGCAAAGAGTCACAACAATTCAATCAAGGTTGTATGCTGTAGCCATTGGTATGCTTTCTGCATCCCTACTATGTGTCTCTTGCATCAACAAATCCGATATCGACGGGTTAACGGATCAGAAATCCGAGAAAAAACTCCAGGTTTCGGTTGAAGAGCCGATTGATCGCGATTTCGATGATATCAAGCGCAGTGGCACGCTTCGCATGATTACCCGTTACAGCTCTAACACTTACTTTTTGCATCAAGGTATTGAGTGGGGGTTTGAATATGAGCTTGTCAACAAGTTTGCCAAAAAGCATGACTTGGCGTTAGAAGTTGTCATTATTGGTCCCAACGAAAATCCCTACGATCTGCTGAACAGCGGCAAAGGCGACCTGATTGCCGCCAATTATACTGCAACCGAAGAGCGTAAAAAGTACGTTAATTTTACACGTCCATATAATATTGTAGATCAGGTACTGGTATTTTCAGAGGATATTGAGGATCCTCCGCAGACCATCCAAGAAGTGGCCGAACGCGGTATTCCCATAACCGTGCGCCGCAACAGTTCTTATTATTACAGGCTACAGGATTTGCAGAAAGAGGGGCTGAATCTGGCTATTCACCTTGTACCCAACACCAAGGATACTGAATCTTTGCTGTTCGAAATTTCAAGTGATAACTACTCAGCCACGGTTGCAGATAACAACATCTTTCAGGCCTCTAACAAGTATATGCAGGGTTTGCAGCGCGGGCCAACCATTGCTGAAAATGATACCATTGCCTGGGCTATCCGCGAGAATTCGAAGGCCCTGGAAACAGAGCTGAATCGATTTTTGTACGATCATTTCCGCTTTGGAAAAGCCGGCGAAGATCCCAAGCGTTCCACATTCTTGAATATTCTGCGTAAGCGATATTTTAAAGAAGGACCACAGATTGCCGAGTACTATAATCCGGAGACCCAAAAGAGTAAATCCGGTGTAATTTCGCCCTACGACGATTTGATTAAACAAGTGGCCGACTCGGCTGGTGTAGACTGGCTACTTATTGCCTCCATTGCAGCGCAGGAGACCAAGTTTAATCCGAATTCAAAAAGTTGGGCGGGAGCTGTGGGATTGATGCAGGTTTTGCCCCGCTTTTCGGAGGTCTCCGATAAGGAAAAGCTCTACGACGTACGCACCAATATTCGCGAAGGCATACGCATTATTAAGAAGCATTTGCGCCATTATTCTTATATGGACAGTACCGACAAATGGTCATTTGCGTTGGCAGCATACAACGCCGGCCCCGGACATATTGCGGATGCCCGGCGGCTGGCTATTGATCAAAACAAGAATCCCAATAAGTGGGAAAATGCGGCGGATGCACTTCTGAAACTGATGCATAGAAAATACTATAAAGATGCCCGTTATGGTTTTTGTCGCGGGATTGAAACCGTTCGATACGTGCAGGAGATCAAAAATCGATATAAAACCTACGAGAGCATTCTCACGATGTCGGAGTGGGACGACAAGGCGGGGACGGGGACAGGTCCCGGCGTGATAGGCTTGTTTAATTGACTTTGATGATGATCAGCGTGATGTCGTCGTATTGCACGTCGTGCGAAAACTCTTGAACAGCTGTAATAATGGCATCCTGAATTTCCTCGGCCGACTGCTCTCGATTGGCTTTAATGCAGTCAAGAAGCCGTTCTTCACCGAACTCTTCGGTCTCGTCTTCATTCATCGATTCCGTGACACCATCAGTATAGAACACCAGCAAATCGCCGCTGTTTAGCGTCACTTTTTGTTCTTCATACGGATTCATCGTGGGCATAGCACCAAGGATTAAGCCTCCCTCGGTAAGCTCTTCCACCTGCTCTTCATTTTTACGGAGCAGGATAGGGTTGTTATGGCCGGCATTGACGAATCGAAATTCTGAATTGTCAGGATTAAAAATACCCCAGAAAAAGGTGATAAACTTGTCGCTCGGTGTATTTTGATAGATGATGTCATTGACCTGCCCCGAAGCCTCACTCAGGGAGATATCGACCGGCAGCAGTACATGCAACATAGCCTGGAGATTGGCCATCAGCAGCGCTGCAGGAATACCCTTGCCTGTTACATCGCCAATGGCAAAGAGCAGGTGCTGGTCCGGGGTTTCCAGGATATCGAAATAATCCCCGCCAACCTGGTATGATGAAATGTTTTCGGCCGCAATATCGAGCTTGTCGCACTGCGGGATGGGATCGGGCAGCAGTCCCTTCTGGATATCTTTGGCAATATTGAGCTCTTCCTCCATGCGCTCTTTTTCGATACGCTCTTCAAGCAGGTATGTCTTCTGGATTGACAGCACGGCCAGATTGCCCAGCGATCGCAGAAAGTTATAATCCGATTCGGAGTAGGTTTCTTCATTGGCTCGGGCGCCCACTCCGACGAGCGCAATTTTTTCGCTTTGAAATTGCAGGCCAATTAAGGCTTTAATCTCGTTTTTCTTCAAAAACGGGATCTTTTCGGCCAGCTCGTTATCCACTTCATAGAGATCATCTTCCAGTCCAAAAAGGATATCAAGGCTTTCCTGCGAGAGCTGTCCTTTGATACCGCTCGTAGCCAAAAAATCCCGTTGACCCTCATTTTCCATTACAAAAAAGAACTTCCGGATGAGCATCTGTCCCAGCATGGCAAACTTAAAGATCCGAACGATCTCATCACGGTCCACCATGATGTTGAAGTCTTTGCTGAGATCGAACAGGGTATTCAGCTCATATACTTTGCGGTCGAGCATCCGGTTGATGCGCCGGAGCTCACTAAACATCCGGGAGTTGGCAATAGCTACTGATGAAATGATGGAAAGGCTTTCGACAAATTCGATCTCATGCTCGCTGAGAGCCTGTTTGTTTCCCTTGGATCCAAGCACCAGAAAGCCGATGTGGTTGTTACTTGTGCGCAGGTTAAAAAAGGTGCAGTGCGGGTCGCCATCAATCAGTTCCGGCATTTCAAAATCATCAATGCCGCACTGAATGACCGACTGCTCTTTAACTTCTTGATCCCATTCGAACGACAGATGAGTGCCTTCGTCCGGGGCTTTGCGCCCCTTTGACTTGGAAACCAGGTATTTTTCGCTACCCGGTTGGTAGATTAGGATCATTCCCCTGCTAACCATCAGCTTGCCCATGGTAATAAGCAGCAGGTTGTTGAGCACAAAATCCATGTCTTGTGACTCAATAAGCATCCGAGAGGTTTCGAGCACGGTCTTGAGCTCAAAACGGGAATGGCGATCATCTTGTTGGGGGGAAGAGCTGCTCAAAGCATTACTTTTTTTTGGTCATCCGAATTTCGTTTACCGGTCCTTCTTTGTGGTACTCCACATCGTCCATAAGCTTCTTGATCAGATAAACGCCCACGCCGCCTCGTTTTTTTTCTTTAATCTTCTGGCGGACATCGGGCTTACTGTAGTTTTTGGGATCGAAGGCATCTCCGGTATCAAGCAGAGAGATCCAAAATTCTTTGCTGTTGTATCCCAGTTCAATATCTACCGATTTGTGATCATCATTTTTGTATGCGTGCTTGATGATATTGGTATATGCCTCGTCAACCGCCAACCGGATATCAGCTACGTCTTGCTTCTTAAAGCCAAAATCAGAAGCATGCTTGGCAACAAAATCGCGTACTTCAGCCAAGTGCTTCGTAGAAGCCTGAACCGAGATACTATATGTAGTAGTTGATTTTGACAAAGCGTTTGCTATTCAGTTTCGTCGTTTTCAAACTTTTGAATGGCTTCAGATTCGTGCTGCAGAATATCATAGAGCGTCGGAAAACCAAGCAGGTCAAAAACATTGTAGACCTTCTCGTTCATGTTCGTCAGTTTGATATCTCCACCTAGTGAGCGGACATCTTCGATATAGGCCATAAAGACCCCAAGACCAGCGCTGGCGATATAATCTAGGTCTTCGCAATTGACAATAATTTGATGCTTCTCTTGGTCAATCAGATTTTTTAGCGAATTTTCTAGTTGCGAAGCCGTGTGGGCGTCCAGCTCACCGCTTAGCTCAAGCACATCGTACGACTGAACTTCCCTGTGATTAATTTTAAAATTTTTCATTGCTGCGGATTTGATGTTAAAAAACTTTTCCCGGATGAAATGAACCTGTAAACATAAAAAATTTTATGAACATGGTACGCAAAAATGATCGGACGCCTAAATTAGTTTATGATACGAAGCCGTTGAGAAAAATGATCATGCCTTAGAATAAAGGCTTACGCAAGGAAAGGAGAAAGGATTCAAAAAAATAAGGCCTCACACGTATCAGGTGTGAGGCCCTGACTATTCATCAAGAGAGACGCTACTTGAGCGCTTTTAAATATACATTAAATAGAGCCTTCTGCACAAGAATTGTGGTAAATTTTCCGGTGTTCTAATATTTAACAATGCAATAATTAACTATTTTTCTCTAGTTGTATGCGAGCCAAGCTTTTTCAGAAAACGTCCTGTGTTATCAATAACATCGGAGACAGCGTTTGATAATAATGAACTGCAAATCACGTGGCTTTTTGCCTCGGTAAAGTTCATGGTTTGTACTAATCCTGTGCGAGAGTCAAGGATTTCAGCCATTTTTTTGATTGCGGAAACCGAAACCACCGTATCTTGTTGTTTCCTATTTTTGTAATAGTATCCGATAAAAGTGGGTAGATCTACCTTCCGGAAAAGGGAATCGTTCATGTATTTTTGAATAAAAGATCCCAGTTGGAGGGCGCCCTGTAAGGCGTAGTTTCTGTTCCAAATGCGCTCTTCGGCGTAGGTCATGCCTTTGGTTTTGATCAGGTATTTCTTGCCGGGCACAAGTTGAAGTAGACTCCGAGTTCCTGCATTCGTTAGTAGATGTTCTTTAATCCCGTGAAACCTGATGAGCGGTGAATATAGGACGAGAGATGAAATATGTTTTGCAAAAGCCGGTTGAGAAGCGAGCCAGAGCGCCAGCGAACCACCGGTGGAGGTGCCCATTACAATCACTTTTTTACCGATACGCTTGCCGATCTCAAAGGCAAATCGCGCAGATTGCAACAGCTTTTCTACAGTCAGGTCCAGCAGGGGATACTGAGCCTCTATACCGTGTTCTTGCATTCGACTTAAGAACAGGTTGTAGCCAAACTTCTCAGCAATGGTCCGGTGTACCGGGTCACCCTCGGGATGGGAGGCGCGAAAGCCGTGTAAGTATACGATCGCATACTCCGTTTGGGAAGGGCCGTCCTGTGAGTGCCAGATAATCTTTGCCTCGGTTCCTTCTTTTAGTTTATAGGTCGACTCCCGTTCAGCTAGGTAGGTGCCCAGTTTTGAAGGATTGTCTGGTATGTCAGGGAAAGAACTCATGGATACAGGTGGTAATAGTTCCTTTAGTAGAAAGGAGACGAAAGCAAAAAAGCACCGCGGTTTTACCCACGGTGCTTCCGTGTTTAATAGAAAATCATTTAGTCTTCGGGCTTCATAACTTTAACAGTATCGGCCTTGGTGTTAGTAATCCATCCTTTTTCGTTGTGTTTACGCATTATTTTCTCTTGCAGTTTCTTGGCCATATCCATGGTAGCTACCTGCCCCAGACGAATGCGAAACCAAATATTTCCAGTTTCGACCTTACCGTACTTCACAACATATGCATGTTCGTAGCCCCGGTTTTTCCATTCCTGAGCTTGCTTTTGTGCTTTATCGCTTGATCTCCATGATCCTACCTGAACCGAAAAAGCACCATCACTGGCGTACTCAATGTTGTTGCGCTCACGCTCGCGTTTCTTGGCAGCTTCGATACTATCCTGGCGGGCCTGTTGAATACTGTCTTGTCGTTGCTGTTCCATGCGCTGTTGCCGAACTTTCTCAAGAGAGTCCTGCCGCGCCTGTTCTCTCTGTTTAATTTCTTCTTCACTGGGTCCACATGCATTCAATAAGCTAATGGCAATGATGGATGTGATTAGAAAAATACCTATTTGTTTCATGGCTGTTATTTTTAATGAATTAGATAAATTTTTATGCCCGTAAGTTAATTTTACTCAAAAAAACCTATGGTGCAAAACGATTTAGAGAAAAAGTATGCATTTAAATATAGGGATTCTAATTGTTTTGACGACCAATTTATTTTGTCCGAAAGGGTTGCTATCTAGCAGCTTTCTATTTAGATTTGATCTAAATTTTTCACTTCTCAGAGAAGCAAACACACCATTTTAGGTAATCAAAGACATAGGAAATCCCCGCCGTGGTATCTCCTGCTTTTTGCGGGATGTATTGCAGCTGGTGTATTACTACCCTTGGTTTACCTTTTGATTAGAGCGTTTGGGGCTTCTCCTGAAATGCTCAACAATGTGGTGTTCCGGATGCGTAACCTGCGCCTACTGGGTAACACCTTACTATTGGCGGTCAGTGTTTTAATTGTAGATGCACTCCTTGCTTTGCCACTGGCTTATTTGTCGGTCCGTGTGAAGGTAAAAGCTCGACGATTTATTACGCTGTTGGGCGTTTTGCCGCTTGCTATCCCGGGATATGTAATGGCCTATGCCTTGATGGGGATGGGAGGATATAACGGGACGTTTCAGGCTTGGTTTGGATTGAATATTCCCCGCATTAGTGGTTTTGCGGGATCGGTATTGGTCTTGTCTATTTGCACTTTTCCCTATTTATACCTCAATCTTCGTACGGCACTGCTGGGGATGGATCAATCAATCGAAGAGGTGTCCCGGTCACTCGGTCACGATGCCAAATCCACCTTTTTGAAGGTGATATTGCCTCAACTTCGTCCGGCTTTTTTGGCGGGATCGCTGTTAATCAGCCTGCATGTGATTGGTGATTTTGGAACGGTTTCGCTGATGCGTTTTGAGACCTTCAGCTACGCGCTCTATTTACAGTATATTGCGGCCTATGACCGAATTTACGCAGCTTGGCTGGCTTTGATGTTATTGGGACTCACCTCGGCTGCCTTGGTACTGGAATACAAGTTGCTGAAGAAAGCAATTTTCCATCGCCTCGGGCGGGGCATTTCAAAGGCAAAAAGCTATCTGGATCTGGGACCCTGGGCTATTCCGGCCTATACTTTTGTAGCTGTGGTATTTTTAGTAGCTATTGTATTGCCTGTGTCGTCTATTGTGTTTTGGCTTAATCAAACGTCATTTGCTTCGGTGTCACTTGATCTGTGGCACGCATTTCTGAATTCGGTGAAAGCATCGGCTCCCGCGGCTGTAGTAACTACGCTGATGGCCCTGCCGCTGGCGTATATTGGAGTTCGCTATAAAACAAAGCTCAGCAATCCCATCGAGCGGGTGGCATACCTGGGATATGCGACCCCTCCACTGGCTTTTGCCCTGGCGTTTGTATTTTTCTCGCTGCAGGTATCAACCGTACTGTATCAGTCGCTTACGTTATTGGTCATTGCCTATTCTCTGCATTTTTTGGCCGAAGCAATTGGACCGGTACGCAGTGCCCTTTACCAAGCCCCTCCTCAGCTCGAAGAAGCATCGCGGTCGTTGGGGTATTCGTCTATAAAATCATTTTTTAAGGTTACTTTGCCGTTATTGCGTGGGGGAATTATTGCGTCAGCTTCCTTGGTTTTTTTATCTGCAATGAAAGAACTCTCAATCACGTTTTTATTAGCGCCCCTGGGGTTTGATACGCTGGCACTGAATGTGTGGTCCTACACCGGGGAAGCAATGTTTGCCAAAGCAGCACCTTTTGCACTAACAATTTTGCTATTTTCGTCGCTGTTTGTAGGCTTTTTATTTTCAAAAGAGTGGAAGAAAACATGAAAGATTTACTTACGGTAAGAAATCTAACGAAATCATTTGATGAAAATGGTCCGGTGGTGGATTCGCTGGACTTTGAAGTGAAAGAACATGAGATTTTTGCGCTTCTTGGTCCCAGTGGATGCGGCAAAACGACCTGCCTTCGACTGATTTCTGGATTCGAGCGTGCCGACCGCGGCGAAGTGAGAGTAGATGGCCATCTGCTGGAGTCGCCTGATCATCATGTGGCGCCGCAGGACCGCGGTATCGGCTTTGTTTTCCAGGATTATGCGCTTTTTCCACACTTGTCTGTAATTGATAATGTGGCTTTTGGTCTCACGGATATCCCCAAACACAAGCGCCATGTTTATGCCGAGGAGGTGCTGTGCCGAACGGGGATGGGCGACTACAAGGACCGAAATCCGAGTGAGCTTTCGGGGGGACAGCAGCAGCGGGTAGCCTTGGCGCGTGCTATTGCTCCCAAGCCCAAACTGGTACTGCTGGATGAGCCCTTTTCGAACCTGGATGCGATGCTGCGCGACTCCATGCGCAAAGAGGTGCGTGATATCCTTAAGAAGGCCGGTATGAGTGCGTTGCTCGTTACACACGACCAGGAAGAAGCGCTTTCGTTTGCTGATCGTATTGCCGTGATGAATGACGGACACATTGAACAAGTGGGAACGCCGGAAGAAGTGTACTACAATCCCAAGACAAAGTTTGTGGCGCAGTTCTTGGGGCGTACCAACATTTTTCATGCGGATGCCAACGGCAGTTCAGAAGTAAACACGAACTTGGGAGCTCTTCGCCTCAATGCCGATGCAAAGGGGCATGTGCTCTGTTCTATTCGCCCGGAGCACCTGACATTGGAGAAGCCGACCAATCAAAAACCCGAAGAGGTGGGCACCGTACTTGGACGCGAGTTCAAAGGTCACGATATTACATATCATGTGCAGTTGAGCGGTGAGAAATACCTGGTGCATACGGACAATCGCGTGCTTTTTGAGCCTAATGATGCTGTTGTTATCAAGCCGTTGGAATCAGCGGTTATTCTTGAAGATGAAGACTAATTTATCAACGTAATATGGAATTTTTGCTTCTCTTGATAATCGCCGCGATATGCGGAGCCATCGGGCAGAGCATTGCCGGCTATTCGCTTGGAGGATGTCTCATTTCTACTGTTGTGGGATTCATCGGCGCCCTTATTGGCAAATGGCTGGCTGCGAAAATGGGACTTACCTTTATCCTTCCTGTTGAAATTAATGGTGAAACGTTCCCAATTATCTGGTCGATTTTGGGCTCGGCGCTTTTTGCTGTGGCTATAGGCGTGGTTACCCGGGGCAAAAATCCGTTTCGAGGGAAGTCCTGACAGCATTTCGCCGAGGATCTGGCAGTTTTTTAGTAAAAAAATGCTGTCAGGATCGCAAAGCTGTTGCTCGCGCTGACATATTTTGAGTGTTTTAGCCGAGTTCTGGGCTTGGAATCAGATAATGAAACGAGCAATATATCCACGAGTAATCACACTGTCGCAAGACTGTGATTTGTGACAGGAGCCAAGTATTGAAAGGTCAATCAGAATTAACTGAGCAGAAATCGATCTAGCACAAGTTACAAACTTGTACTAGAATCGGTTCTGTCAGCGTTTAGGAGCCCGTCTATTCTTACGCGTTCAGTTAATTGCTGGCTGAACTTGGAGCCGAGAAATCCTGGTTATATGGATTATTATCAAAGCCAGGAGTGATTTCTATAAATCCATGGCTGGTGGCATTGTGACAAGAGTTGCAGGCGTTAACCATGGTAATGGTGTTTTCGCGAACCTTCTCCCAGTTTCTATTTGCCAGGGCCGTTTCCACCGGTTCAATTGTAGGATCCAGAAAGTTCTTCATAAACCGAGCGATGTCATACCCCTCATATCCCGGAATATTTTGCTTAATACCATCTGCTGAAGCGCGTACCTCATGGAAATAGAACGTAGCAAGTTCGTGATTTTTGGCATCAACAGCGAGGGAATATTTGTGCAGATAGTTTTGAAGCTGTCCCATGGCATCGGCCAATTCCGGAACGTCCTGTTTGGCTTTTTGGACTCCCTTGGATTGGCCATTTGTTTTTTGGGAGTCGGATTGTTCTGTTGAGCAATAAACCAGTACCAGGGAACATAGAAAGATACTCAAAATAGTAGCGATGCGTTGAAAGCCGGATCCAAGATCGAACATAGATAAATCTGTTTGTTGCTTATTTAAAATGAGTCTAAGTATATGAAAAAATGACTAAAGTTGGAATGGTCAAACGGCAGATGTGAAACGATAGATATAGTACTTAAAATAGGCGGGCGACACTCAGATTTACGAGCAGGGCCGGCTCGTCGAGGCGAGCGGCAAAGTCAAGGCGGAACAGTCCCAGGATGCCATTGATTGAGGCCCCGGCCTCCCAGTGAATGCCGTTCGTTTCATTTGGCCGGTAAAATCGATAATGCAGTTCTTCGCTTTCAGGAGCCCAGGTTTTAGCAGCCCCGCCAAAAATGATCAGTCCTATATTACGTTCGACCAGTGACGTGAGTCCAAGGGCTTCGAAAGGAATAGTCCGGAAGTTGTGTTCCATGGTTACGCCAAGGTATTGCTCCCCTTCGTATGGACGATTTCGAGCTGCTTTCATGACACCGTAGGGTGCTGATTGGCCGATAGCTGCATCTACAAGGCCCCATTTCTGGAAGGGGAGATCGCCGCTGTAGGTGCCGCCCCGAAGGTTAATATCCAGTGAGTTGGCCAGCAGGCGGCGCTGGTAAAAAGTGGGAAACGTCCAGGAAAGATGCCCGGTGTATTTGGTGTAGTCAAAGTCACTTCCGAGTTCATCCGAGGAGTGCTCAATGCCCAAGCGAATAAACTTCTGTCCCGTAAGGCCGAAGTTGTATCCCTCGTCAAGGTTATAACCTATGTGCAAGTCGATAGCCTGCAGGTGGCCTTCTTCAATGGGGGGATTGAGGCGAAAATTTTCTTTGCCCACTATATCGTAAGCGGTATGAGTTCTTAGCGTTATATGATCTTTGCTGCTGAATCCGAATTCGAGGGAAAGGTCTGACGGGAATTCCCAATTGGAGAAAGCACGATAGCCTTCGGAGCGGTAGTAGTCGAAGTAGCCGGCGTTGCCAAGCAGGTTCGGGATCATGGTATAGTACGGTTTGTAGATGGGAGAATTCATGCGGGTGACGGTTTGGGCGGCAAAGTCCCAGCCGAGGGTTGATTGCAGTCCTTTTACGTTAAGCCATCGCAGTGAAAGCCCGCCGCCGTAGTCCCACGATTTGTACATGCTGTAGCCGCCCTTTCCGCGTAGCTCGAGCCAGTCAGTGGCATCTATGGAATATCGTAATCCAAAGTACCCTTCGTCCACACGATTGTATCGGAGATCGGGGCTAATATTACCCGGCACCTGTTCCATAAAATTAAACAGGCCACCGCCAGCGTTGTCTTCTCCGTCATCATCCATAAAACCAGCCAGAAAGCCGCTAGGCTTGAAGGCCTTCTCGAGGGTCATGCTGCTGTCGAGTGTGGTGTAGGCCAGCTCTTCTTCGTTGGAGAGAGGGACGGCATCGAGTTGCTGCGTGATGAGGGAATCGGTGCCGATGGTGGTACTGTCGACGCTGAAAACGTCTTCTTGTTGGTAGAGTGAGTCGGGCAGCGGGGCGTTAACCTGGTAGTCGGTGATGCGGGAGAGCTGCTTGAATTTGATCATCGGGAAGTTGAGGCCGACCATCGATATTTTGACGTCGCCGGTGATTCGTATATCCACCGGCAGCCAGAAGTCCTGTCCATAGTTATTGAACTGTTGTTTGTAGGAGAGTTCAAAGGATTTGACGGGCCGCGGAAAGTTGATGACGTCATTTGGTTTGAGGTTGACGCGTAGCAGGGCGTAGGCCTGGTCGAGCACGTGGACGGTGCCTTTGAACAGTGGCTGTAGCTTGCGGTCGGGGGTTACCTGTATTTCGAATACGGTTTGGCCGTCGAGTGAAGTCTGGTTGACCAGTTTAAAGTTGTAGTAGTCCAGTGCCTTGGGATGGGTGACGCCGACGACCTTGAATCCGGCGATTTCGATATTGTCATCGTAGAAGTTTGGCAGGTAGCTGACGCCCGCAAAGTTGTTGGCGGCTTCGATGTTGGCGGTCTGTCGTTTGGATTTTTGTACTTCGCGGTGGCCCTGCTTTTTATCCCAGAAAACCTTTGAGGCCGATTCGGTGATGGAAACGATGGCGGTGTCGTTGGCCAGGGTCTGGCGCGTGTAGGCGTCGGCCTGGTAGGTGTTGAGCTTTTTGCGCCATTGCTGCTTGCGCTCGATGACTCGGCGCATGATTTTTACGCCGGGATCTTCGTCGGTGACGACAATCTCTTCCATCTCGGTGACGGAAGGCTGCAGGGCAAAGTTTTGCTCCGTGGCGGATTTTTTGGTAATCTGCCGGCGCTGGCTTTGGTAACCGATATAGCGCACCAGCAGTGTAGCGGGCAGCAGCGAGTCGGGGATGCTGAGAGAGTAGGCACCGTTTTCATTGGTGATGGTACCGCGGTAGGTGCCTTCGATGAGGATGTTGGTGGCCACGAGTGTTTCGCCGGTTTTCGCGTCGGTGATGGTGCCGCGGATGGTTTTTTGGGCCCATGCGGAAGAGCTCAATAGCACTATTGCAAAAAGTAAAGAAGTAGTTTTCAAGTTCACCAGCTTTGATGGAAATAGTTTAGGTTTTGGAGCACAAGTTCTTGTACTATTATTACCTAATTTTGTTACAGGATGCAAGATGCTGGATACAGGTTATGGGATGAGCGAAGCTGTCTTTTACATCCTACCTCCTGCCAGTTGCATCTTGTATCCTAAACCTGAAGGAAAAATAACTTGAATGTCTGTTGGCAAACTGCTTATCGTTGTTAACAATTATTGCCGTTTATGCCCCCATAGTTCAAGTGGATAGAACGGAGGTTTCCTAAACCTTAAATCCGGGTTCGACTCCTGGTGGGGGCACTTTTAATATTACAATATTAGCCGTAAGCTATTGGCTAGCAATAGGTAAGCAATTAACTACATTTTGAATGTAGGACATTTGCAGAACATAGATTAGATATACTGCACATTTAGTTCAAAATCCAGCTGATTAATACTCTCGTTAACATACTCCGGGTTTTATGGATATCCAGCTCTACTTTGTAATCTCAGGGCTTTAGCTTGTCGCCAAGGCCGGTTACACCATCAGCATGATCTTCAAAGTTTTCTAATTGTTTGCTATCTGATATAGCCACTGTCTTAAAAATCCCTTCATCAGGAGTCGGATACTTTTTGTCTTTCTCTTTTATAACTTAAGATATAATTGCCTCCTTGTTTTGTAACTGAAAATCAATGGTAAGAGCTTTCGGTCTGGTAGCTGGCGTTAGACTCCGGCTATATCTCTTGAAGCTTGGGGTAATACAGTTGTTGTCTAGAGTAGGATTTCCATGGGACTAAAGTACTCCCGACCTAGACGAGCCTCTTCTTAGTAGCAGGAAAAGTAATTTACGTTGAACGTCTCTTCACTCCGATTGAGCCGCCTTCCATTTCCATATTTTTCAAGCAATATATCATAAATAATGGTAGCTGTAACGGCTTGCCTCCCAATACTTAGTGTTAAATATTACTATTTGTTAATATTTATTAGGAAATTTTAATGAAGAGTTGTAGCTTAATCGTAGTTAACAAATAAAGCGCAGGTTATTTATTGCTCGCGTCTCCAGTTTTAGAAAGGTTAGGCCCCTGAGTAATTAAACCCCTAAAGGCTTGGATTACCGCAAATAAATATTATTACAGTTATGACAACTCAACCAGAAAATAGCGACAGAAATTTCAGAGAATATTACCGAACGGATCGCTATAAAGGTTTCTATAAGTGCCATGCAGCCCACCATAGTACCTCCAGGATGACACATGTGATTTTTAGCAATGGCAAAACTAAAATTTTCGCCCATGGACTGTTTGTGGAAGATGCTATGGTAAAGGCATTTATGGCCATTGATCAGTATCACAAGCGCGGTAAAAAGGCTCCTACAGTTCATCCTCGGCGTCGCCTTGAGTCGGTAACCGTATGAGGTGTTTAGTCAGGAGGAAAAGAGAATCCCATTCAACGAAGGATAGCCGGTCAGCTTGCTATTCCCACAATGATGCAGCACGCAAGTAAAATGTGGATCGATAACAAAACGTTGTTCAGTAGTTGGTTCTTTAAATGACTATTAATCCCAATAATAATGCCTAGCAGAACGGCAAAAATCCAAAGGATATGAGAAGATCATTCCGGGAGCTGTAGAAAATGGAGAATGTCAGCCTGCTCCAATAGTAAAAATAACCGGCTAATAACAGGAAAGTATATATTGCTCGAGGGGTTCCTCTCCCCAAAGCAGGTTGTTGGTTGGGATCCTTGCCTGCCTCACTGTAATCTTTGAAAAACTCCATTCGGTTCTATGAGAGAGTACTACAAAAGCTCCTCACAAAAATGATCGAATAGGGGGTTCAAAGTGCTATTTCTCAAGAAGAATTGGTTTTTCGGATGGATTCATCGGTGTACTGTGATGTTTTAATCTAACTGACGAATGAACTATTTAACACTGTGATATCGATAATGATGAGCAAGAATATCACGAGGGGATTAAAACAGCCCCAATAAAAAAGCCGCCTTGAACAGGCGGCTTTTCAGTTTAGAATTGAACGTTCTGTTTATTGAGCGGTATAGCCTCCATCAATGACGAGTTCGCTTCCCGTCATAAATTTAGCTTCATCGCTGGCAAGAAAGGCAATGCCGTTTGCTATGTCTCGGGGTTCTCCAACGTGTCCGATTGGATGTAGGCTATCGAGTTGAGCCCGAAACTCTTCTACGCTTTCATCCGAACGCTCCGCAAGCTCCTCAACAAGAGGGGTCCAGATAAAGCCGGGATGAACTGAGTTAACCCTGATATTGTCCTCGGCATAGATAAGAGCGTCATTTTTTGTCATGACCCGAACGGCCCCTTTTGATGCATGATACGCGGGCAGATCTTTGTTCCCGATAATTCCATATATCGAGGAGAGATTTATGATACTACCTCCGCCGGCCTCTCTCATGTACGGGATAACATGCTTGGTGCATAAGAATACACCATCAACATTAACGTCTATTACCTTATCCCATTCTTCTTTGGTAATTTCGTCGGTAGGCTTATTGGTACCCGAAATACCGGCGTTGTTCACTATTCCATCTATAGCACCAGCCCAGTCATTAATTTCAGAGAAGACCTTTTTTATTTGATCCTCATCGGTGACATCGAGATTCCAGTAGCGGGCTTTACCGTCTTTGCTTTTAATATTTTTTGCAAGCTTTTCTCCTTCTGATTTCTGTACGTCGGTGATCGCGACCGTAGCTCCTTCTTCGGCTAATTTCAGGCAGGTTTCCTTTCCAATACCAGAGGCACCGCCGGTTACAATAATAGATTTATTTTCTAGTCGTCCCATAATATTCTCCTCTTTTAATTCAAGTAAGATTGACACTCTATGGAAAGCAAATGTGATGCCACAACTTTGATAAGCAAGGGAACGATCAGATAGGGTCTGAGAGGGGTTACTTTTTGCTTCTAATCATAAGCGTGAATTTTTAATGCAACTCTGCAATGATTTATAAAGCTGTATTTCGCAAGTCTGCAAAGTGGTTCATTAGCCTCGATTATATGTTTCTTCAACTCACGATAAAAAAGTCTAAATATCGGTTTACGGCAACCCTAGTATTTATTGATTCTTTTAATTTATTGGGCTTTGCCTAAGTATTCATACATGGTATATCTGAGCTGGTGGCAGCTTGTATTTCTGCAATTAGTACCTATTTGTAGATGGTTGTTAATCTTTTCAGCCTATCCGCGCGGCACCACTCATCCGCCTGCAAAATGGGCAAATGGTCCTGCACAGGATGTGGCTAGTTGATAATTCTTATACGATCAGGCCTTATGCATCCCAAAAAGAATAAATATTGATAAAGGATATGCAGTCAAATTATTCCAAGGACTCTTTCTCAAACGATAAGGTAAAGCAGCTACCTTCATCCTCAGAAACTTCAAGATCGCCAGAAAGTTGTTGAGTCAGAGTTTTAATTAAGCTGAAACCTAAGGAGTTTTTTTGGTCCATCTTAAAATCTTCTGGTAATCCAATGCCATTATCTTTGACTTCAATAATCACCTGCTGCTCGTCTTGTTTGTGGATGGAAATAGAGACTATACCCGCATCCCTACCAATAAAAGCATGTTTATAGGCATTGGTTAACAATTCATTTAAAAACAAACCACAGGTAATAGCCTGATCAATATTTAATTCTACCGGCTCCGTATCATAGATGAGGTCTATTTCCGTATCATCCTCTCGATTACTTGAGGCAATGGTGTTTGCCAGACTCTTGACATATTTATCAAATTCCAGGGAAGCATAAAATTCCATCTGGTACAGTTGCTCATGAATTAAGCTCATGCTTTGGATGCGCGCTTGGCTATCCTGCATTTTTTGATAAGCTTCTTCATGTTCGGTCGATTCTTTTTGGAGTTCTAGGAGTCCCGAAATGACCGCCAGGTTATTCTTAACGCGGTGATGGATTTCAGCGAGCAACACTTTTTTCTCTTTGAGTTGTTTTTCGAGCTTTTCCTCGACCTTCCGACGTTCGGACAAATCGATATAAATACCAAAGACAGCGATAATTTCATTCTCTATTTCAACGGGAACAGACGCAATTAGAACTGGAATTTTTTGCCCATTTTTGTGGATTCTTACCGATTCCACCTGCATAGGGGCACCATCCATGGTTTTTTCTGTTATGTTATATGCTTCATTTTTTAAATTATCTGGTGCCAATAATTCATCGCCCTTCTTGTTTTTTATCTCTGGCAGGCTGTATCCAAAGATCTTTTCAAAATGGGAATTTATATTTTTTATACGATGATCATCATCCAAAATCACGATTCCTACCGGAGAATTTGCAAATAGTTGGCTAAAAAGCTCCATATTCTTGCGGATAAGCTGGTCTTTTTGCTTCCGCTCGGTAATATCACGAATGACAGCCTGTATATAATCTTGCCCATCCATTTCCATGTAGATCAAACTGACCTCGGCATCAAATATGGAACCGTCGGCACGCCGAAACTTCCATTCGAAAAATTGGTCATTGCCATTGAAGGCATTTTTCAGCTTCTGCCGCCCCATTTCCTCAGAAATAGCTATGTTAGTTTCTTTTTCTGGGAAAAAGTCTGTCAACGTACTTTTCTGCAACTGATGGCAGGAACACCGAAATAGATCTTCCGCACTTTGATTGCAGTCATGCACTTTTTCTGTCCCGAGAATTAAGATGGCATCAGAGGCGGTATTAAAGAGTTTTCTAAATTTTTGTTCTCTCTTTTTTAATTTTTTCTGAGCGCTGTCCCGCTCATAAACGCGTCCCAGCTGATATCCTATGGTGGCCATTTTCTCCAACAGCAGAGGATCTTCTTCTAAAATATGAGAAGCGAAGAATTCCAATATCCCAACAACGTTATTATCCACAAGAATTGGGAAGGCAAAGCAAGCCCTGATACCCAGGTCCTCATCTGGCAGACGACGCACAAAATTAGGATCTTTATGTACATTATCCCGCCATTGAGGTTCCCCCGTTTCAATTACACTGCCCACCATGCCCATACCGGCAGAAAAACGGGTTCCCATGGTGAAGTTCTTAAAATTAGCAAACTTTTGCGGGTCTGAGAGATGCCAATGATCAGTGGGATAAAACTCTCCGGAACCGTCTTGAGCGGGAAGATAAGCATGGCCGACCGGCCAGTTCATAAAACTGCATATTTGTTTAATGCTTCTGCTCAGGGCTTCATCAACACTTTTTGATTCATTGGCAATCTTGGTTAAATCGTGAAGAAGCTTAGTAAACTCCTTTTCTCTCTCTAACTTATTTCGGGTTTTTCGCAAATCTGATATATCTCGAACGACGGCCAGCGTTTGCAGGCTTCCGTTTTCTTTAAGGGGACCAAGCATAATGTCAACAGGTACCTTGCTACCATCCTTTCGCAAGGCATTTAATTTTAGATCGGATCCCATAGGTCTTTTGTACGGATTTTCGGTAAAAGACTGTCTGTATCCTTTGTGGTCTCCACGCTTGGTTTTAGGTACAAGGATATCAATACTTTCACCAAGCAGCTCATCTTCACGATATCCCAGCATCTCTTCAGCCTGCGAATTACAAAAATCGATGGTGCCATCTTCGCTGACAATAAATAAGGCATCCGGAATTGCTTCAAGAAGTCGCGAAAAGCGGTCTTCACTAACTTCGAGCTCTTTTTTTACCTGGTGATAGTCACTTACATCCCGCAAAATGGAGAGATGTTGCCCGGGCTGGATATTTGCTACCGCTCGATATTCTGTAGGTAGCACTTCTCCATCTTTGGTTTCCAATAGGTACTCTCCTTTGTCGGTGCCCGTACGTAAAAAGTCTTCCCATTTTTTATTGGTATATGATTTCATGGGTTCATAGGTGATATCCTGAACCCCCATCTCTAGCAACTCTTCTTTTTCGTAACCTAATTTTTGACAGGCGGTGTTATTGACTTGTTGAAATTGGCCTTGATCATTAGCTACCAGTATAATATCAAGTGCTTTATCAAAGATAGATTTAAAGATGGGGTGTTGAACAGCATTTTCGTTATGCAGAGAAGGAAATAATTCTTCAATGGTACCCAGGTAATATGGCTTGTCGTCCTCGGGAATTTTGTTATAGGTTAATTCAACCATAATGCTCTTTCCATTGGGAAGCATTAAGGTTAGAAAATCCCTTTCCGGAGAAAGAGAGGAATTCGCAGGCGCAATATCCGAAGGTATTGGTTGAGTAATATCATCGAGCCGGGAACCAACAATTGCCGTGCCGTTCCCATATCGTTCAATAAAAGATTTATTAACATCCAATATCTTTTTATCCCCTTCTGAACAAACAAGCATTGGAATTGGATTGTCGGTAAACAACAGGTTTTCCTGTATGGTCATAGAATGGGTAGATTAGTGGTCACTTAATTTGAAAGAATAAAGTCTAATCGGGATGCTCCTAACTGCGAATGAAAAAAAGCCGACATTTTTTAAACTTATTTTATCTTAATTATAATGGAATGTAATCTCAAATTTGAGATTAGCTTATGCCAGCTTCCCAAATTTTATGTGACAGGTTACAAGAATTGGAGAGGGTATTAGGCTGTTCTCCCCAAGAAATGGCAGAAATGGGGGAATGCAGCAGGGCTACCTATTATCGGTATCGTAACGGCAAATCAGTACCCGACCTATTGTTTCTGAATAATATTCTCAACAATGAGACAAGAGTTAATACGGAATGGCTGTTGAAGGGTGAAAAGCCTGTCTTGAAAGGCAGTTGTGAAGATGGCGAAAACAAATCTTCAGCTGATCCTATCCGCTTTATAAATTTACCGCTTCATAAAATGGCTCCCTCAGAAAAAGGAGGAGAGGGGAAGTTAAAAATGCAGCAGTTGGACAACCCTTCTTATACGTTGCCCCTCTGCAACACGTTTGTTGAACATGTCATTAATCCTGATTCAAAACAGCTGATTGCTGTCATTGTTCAATGTGATTCTATGAGTCCTAATATTAAACCGGGAAGCCTGATAGTGGTAAATACCGAAAAGAAAGATCCTTCAAATGATGGGATCTTTTTAGTCCGTTTTGATGATGAAATTCGTATTAAGCTTATCCAACGGTTGCCTTCGAAAAAAGTATTGTTATCCACAATCAATGATAAATTCGAGCCTCTTAAACTTGATTTAAGCGCAGACAACTTTGAGATAATCGGACGTATTATCTGGAGAGGGTCCGCTGTTTAGAAACAGATATTGAGATATGCGGGTATCATATTTGAGCTAATCAGCACCATCATTTCTTACCATATAGTGTAGCCTGTTAAAATGCACAGGTCGGTGTTCCGCCAAATGTGAGGAATACATATTTTCTATAGAATTCTTTTATAACTTGTAAATTGTGAGTTGTTTGATAGTTAGCACTAAACCCTAAAAATTATGCGAGCGCTGGTCGTCGAAGATGAGCCGTTATTAAATGAAGAGCTGGAAGAACAACTGCTGGAGGAGCAGTTTAGCGTAGACTGTGCCGAAACGCTTCAGGAAGGGCGCGATTTGGTAGCCGGTGATGAGTATGATTTGGTACTGCTTGACTTAGGACTGCCCGACGGGAATGGTCTGGAGCTGCTAAAGATGATTAAAAAGTACTATGACGAAACCGTGGTAGTTATCCTAACTGCTCGCGGTGAGGTAGAGGATAAGGTCAAAGGCCTGGAGTTGGGGAGTGATGATTATCTGGCCAAGCCCTTTGCGATGGCTGAACTGCGAGCCCGCATTCATGCCGTGCTGCGGCGGCGGTTTAAAATTAGCGATAATGAAATCTTGATCGGAAAGCTGCTTTTGAATCTCAATCATATGGAGGTAAGCTATGGTGGCAAGCCGATCGATCTTACAGAGACAGAATACAAGATTTTGCGCTATCTGGTGCTCAACAAGAATAAAACAATTACGCGTATTGCGTTGGCAGAGCATATCTGGGGCAGTAAAATTGACGACCGCTTTTCACTGGATTTTATAAATTCGCATATGAAAAATCTCAGGAAAAAGCTTTCGGAAGCCGGGGCTCCGGAGTTGATCGAAACGGTATATGGAGTCGGATATAAGCTGGAGGCCTATGAAACTGAACAATAAAATACTGCTCAGTAACCTGGTTCTTTCGGTAGTTATTTTTGTGCTGACCAGTATTGGGATGTATTACCTGGTCAACGATACTGTTTATGATGAGTTGGATAATCATCTGCTGCAGCATAAGATTGATATCATAAATCAGGTACAGGGCGATCCGGCAAGCCTCTCAGAGATTCGTAAGCTTGGTGGACTCGGTTCCTACGAATGGGTTGAAATTAATCCCTATGACGGAACGGTGGAGCCCAATACCAATAGTTTTTCTACTATTGATACTGTGCGGAGCCCTGATGAGGCAAGTTCCGAGTCATACAGGCGACTGGCTACAACTATCTCAGTGAATGATCAGTATTACAACCTGAATATTTATGAAGAAGTTGCGGCCTGGCAGAACATCAGCATGACGATTCTGCTTAGTGTACTGGCGGGCTTGCTGATTTGGATTTTGTTGCTTTACCTGCTCAACCAGATGGTGTTTGATCGGATTTTGACGCCCTTTTACGATACGGTGGATACTCTCGAGACGATTTCGGATCCTACTGATTTTGACGAACGATTTCCGGATTCATCGACCGATGAGATTGATGTATTAAATCGGGCACTTAATACCATGATGAATGAAATCCGCTCGTCATTCGAGGATCAAAAAAAGTTTATCCAGAATGCATCGCACGAATTATTGACACCACTTTCGATCATTCGACAAAAAGCCGAGAAAATCCTTTCCAGATCAGCTCAGCTTGACCGACAAACGTTGAGATCGGCTAATGAGATCCAGGAAACCGCAGTGCGGTTAAGCCGCCTGAGTAACGCGCTCTTGTTGATTAGCCGCGTAGAAAATAAGCAGTATGAGCTTGATGAACAGGTAGATATCGCAGGGGTTACCGAGAAGGTTCTTGAAGAGTTGAATGATTTTATCACCCTGAAAAATATATCCCTTGAAAAAGAGTTCAGTGAAGAGCTGTCGGTACAAGGCAATCAAGAGCTTATTCACTCCGCTATCTATAATATTGTGCAAAATGCGGTAAAGTTTTCGCCCGAAGGAGCGTCGATTACCATTACTCTCAATGGTGGGGCGGAAAACCATGAGTTTAAAGTTATCGATGAGGGGCCGGGAATACCGGAGGCCTTGAACGGTTCGTTATTCGATCGTTTTAAAAAGGGCAATGGTCGTTCCAACGAATTAGGTAAGAACAATGGAACCGGGCTGGGCCTGTCGCTGGTGAAAAGCATTTGTAAGCTGCACGGTTTTGGTTACCGGGCCGAGAATAAAGAGGGAGCAGGAGCCGAAATTACGCTTCGATTCTAAATCCATATTCTCTACAGATTTCCTTTATAGATTTGGCCGTAGACAAACTGCGCGCTATTGCGTACTAACGGTCAAAATTTAGCGAAATGATTTTTTCTGTAGTTCTAGCAATTCTGATCTCATTTCAGTCAACCCCCGCGGATACCACTGACCTCAATAACTTGAGTGTGGGCAAAGCCCTGGAAATTGCATATCAGCATAACCCTCGTGTTAATCAGCTCAAAAATCGTATTGAGGTCCAGCGACAGCAGCAACCGCTGAGCTTGGGTATTAATAATCCCGAAGTAAACTATGCCAAAGAAGGTATAGGACAGGGGTCATTTGTTGAACAACGCTGGGTTGTATCACAATCGCTGGATTTTCCGCTTACCGGCTATTACCGTTTGAAGAGCGAAAAAGCCAAAACCCGTTCCATGGAGTTAGAGCTGGAAGCATTGAGGCTTAAGCTTAAAGCCGATGTAAAGTCGGCCTATACACGACTGGCTTATGCTATTGAATCGAGCCACTTGGCCCGTGAGCGCGTGGACTTGTTTAAAAGTCTGCGCGATGCTGCACAGTCGCGGGCCGATCTGGGGGAATCCTCGGAAATTGATGCCATGCAGGCCAAGCTTCAGCTTACGGAGGCGCAAAACAGCATGGAAAAAGCGTATCAGGATATTATGGATGCTCGCTACAACCTTTTTGAGACCATAGGCCTGGAGGAAGAACAACAAACGTATGATATAAGCTTTCCCGACACGCTGCACTATGTAGCTGTAGATATCAATCAGGATGAAGTATTACAGCAGTTGCAGCAGCATCCCCAGCTTCAGCAATTTAGCAAAGATCAGCTGGCAGCATCTTATCAAACAAAGGTGGCCAAAAGCGGGTATTTGCCGGATATCAACCTAAAATACTATCGTCAGGATTTTGGTAATGGATTTGATTTCAATGCTTTTGAAGTAGGTGTTAGTATTCCTCTGTGGTTTGGGGTTAATCAATCGAATAAGGTTCAACAATCAAAGGCCCAGTACCGCGTGCAGGAATGGCGCTTCCAGGAAGAAGAGCTGTCAATCAAAAAACAGGCTGAGCAGGCTTGGCATGGTTATGAGACCACGCAGGCAAATATCAAACGATTCCGAAAATCCATCCAGCAGAAATCAAAAGAGCTGGTTGATATGACTCAAAAAGGATACCGGATGGGAGAGCTGGATCTGTTGACACTATTGGAAGCCCAGCGCACCTATTTGCGAACTCAGCAATCTTATTACGACACCCTCAGGGATTATTATCTGAGAGTTATTGAACTGGAGAAATACCTGCAAAAGGATATCATATTCAAATAAAACTATAGCTGAATTTATTATGAACGTTCATTTAACCCGACATCGGTACTCATCATACACTCCCTTGGGCTTGGTCATCGGACTGCTGTTGTTTTTGAGCAGTTGTGGTTCTGAGACCAATGATAAAGCTACCCAACCTGATCCCGGGACACCACCCTCATTGTCCGAGAATAAGACCGAGCAGGTGATACAGCTCACCGAACAACAGGCCGAAGATCTAAACATTCAGCTCTATACGGTCAAGAGTGAAAAGATCAGTTTTGATATTAATGCACCCGGCCAGGTTTATGCAGCTCCGGAACATATTTCCGTGGTCAGTTCCCCGATCAATGGGCGGGTATCGAATATTTATGTGCACGAAGGAGAACGCGTCCAAAAAGGTGATCCGCTGCTGGAGATCGAAAGCCTGGAGTTTGCAAACCTGGTTGGGGATTATCTTGAGTCCACGGCTGAGATTACCTATCAACAGCAGCAGGTAGATCGGTTGAAAGTACTTACCGAAGAGCAGATCAGTCCGCAACGTACCCTCGAACGGGCACAAGCTGATCTCCGGCGTGCCAAGAGTAAACAGAGTGCTTCGCTGGCGCGACTACGGGCTGTAGGTATTTCGCCGCAAGAAGTTCAAAATTGGGATCCCTTTACGACTGATCCCAAAGCCGAGTTGACGCTTCGTGCTCCAATTTCGGGTGTACTAAATCAGCATTTAATTGATCTGGGAGAGGCCGTTAACGCCTACGACAAGCTGCTGGATATTATCGACAATACCGAAGTACTGGTGCGCGGATTTGTATCCCCGGCTGATGCTCCCTTCGTACGGGAGGGCACTCCGGTGGTGATCACAGAGAAACCTCAAGATGGCACCCCGCAAGGCAAACGCATTGAAGGACAGGTAACTTCGGTCAATCCGGCCCTGGACGAAGAGAACCGCTCGATTGTCCTAAACAGCATTGTATCTACCGAAGAAGACTGGCCCATTGTGGGGCAGAGTGTTCGCATGAAATATGCTGCCCAGCCCATGGATTCAACCTTTACGATTCCGCTTTCAGCTATTCAGTTTGAGGAGCAGGAAGCGGCAGTCTTTGTTCAGCAGGCCCCTCGTCAATACGTAAAACGCGTGATCCAGGTTAAACGAATGACCGAAGATCGTGCGGTTATTGGAGCCGGCCTCGAACCCGGGGAAAAGATTGCCGTCACCCAGGTATTTAGCCTGAAGGCACTGGAACGTTTCGAACAATTTGCTGATTAACTTATAGCTATATCGACCATGTTAAAGAGCATTATTGATTTTAGTCTCAAACAGAAATTTGTTGCGCTGTCGCTGGTTTTGTTGATGGCGGCCGGGGGTATTTTTTCTCTTTCGAACATCCCCATAAACTCCCAGCCCGATGTAACTCCAACGCAGGTACTGGTCATTACCAAGGCAGGGCAATATTCGCCTTATGATGTAGAGCGGCTGGTAAGCTATCCGATTGAAACATCGATGAATGGCTTGCCGAATGTGAAGGAGGTGCGTTCTATTTCACAATTCGGACTCTCGGCGGTGACGGTTCTATTTGAAGAGGGAACGGATATCTATTTTGCCCGCCAGCAGGTGAGTCAGCGCGTACAGAGTATCTCCGAGGAGTTGCCGGATGGCGTGTCGACCCCCAACCTTGGGCCAATATCAACGGCTATGGGCGAAATTGTGCAGTACGTCGTTCGCGGTGAAAATCGCTCACTTACGGAACTTCGTACTATTCAGGACTGGCTGATTGCCCCTCAGCTTAAAACAGTGGACGGTGTTACCGAAATTAATTCATTCGGTGGCTTTGTCAAGCAATTTGAAGTGGCTGTGAATCCCGATAAGCTTCGTAATTTTGGAATTGGACTGAAGGATTTAACCGAGGCCATCAAAAATAATAACAGTGTTTCCGGGGGTAATTACCTTGAGCATAACCGGGAGCAGTATATCGTTCGTGGGTTCGGACAGATTTCGGACACCAAGAATATCGAAAATATAATTGTGAAGCGTACCGAGGATCGTCCGATCTATGTCAAAGATGTGGCTGATGTGAGTATCGGTCGGCAGTTGCGCCAGGGGGCTGTTACGCAAGACGGTAATGGTGAGATTGTTACGGGTATTGTAATGATGCTTCGGGGCGCCAACGGTCGCGAAGTGATCAATAAAATGGATAAGAAGTTTGCCGAAGTGAACAAGAGCTTGCCCGAAGGTGTATCCATTGAAAAATTTTATGATCAGTCCGATCTCATTGATCGTACCACCGATACCATTGTTACAAACCTGGTGGAAGGTGGATTTTTTGTGATTGCCGTGCTGCTGCTGTTGCTGGGAGAAATTACAGGGGCTATTATTGTCGCGGCGGTCATTCCATTGTCGATGCTGTTTGCCTTCATTGGTATGGATCAGCTCGGGCTGGCGGCCAACCTGATGAGTCTTGGAGCTATTGACTTTGGGATGGTAGTGGATGGATCCGTGGTGATGGTGGAGAATATCGTAGAAAAACTAAACAGCGATAAATCCGACAAGTCGAAACTCGTTATTATCCGTGAAGCCGCTCACGAAGTGGCCCGACCTATTTTCTATGGCGTATTAATTATTCTAATGGTGTATGTACCGGTGATGACGTTCTCCGGCATGGAGGGCATTTTGTACCGCCCAATGGCCATTACGGTGGGTGCTGCCGTACTGGGATCGCTGATCCTGGCGCTGGTATATGTGCCTGCCATTTCGGCCTTGGTGTTTCGCAACGGCGTAAAAACGCGCAAAAATTACGTCATCAACTGGCTGAAACCCCGCTACGAAAAGTTTCTAGAAAAGAGCCTGGACAAGAAAGCGATTACGATCGGTTCTGCAGTGGTAGTTTTTGGGATTTCCATGGCGCTTATGCCGTTTCTGGGAACGCAGTTTCTGCCCGAACTTGATGAAGGTTCTATCCTTATTGAGCAGGTGCGCATGCCGTCGGTGACGCTTGATGAATCCGTGGAAAACGCCAACTGGTTGGCCGGAAAAATAACCAAGAATATTCCTGAGATAAGGACGGTTGTCCCCAAAACGGGCCGCTCCGATCTGGCCAATGACTGGATGGGGGTTCATCAGACGGATGTCTGGGTGATGCTGCACCCCCGTGATCAATGGCGCGAAGGTATGAGCAAGCAGGATATTATCGATCAGATAAGGCCCTATTTGGAAACCGAACCCGGTTTGTCATACAACTTTACACAACCCATTGCCATGCGGGTGGATGAGTTGACCAGCGGCGTAAAATCCGATCTTGCTGTTAAGGTGTTTGGCGAAGAGTTGGATACCCTGAATGCAGTAGGGCGTCGGATATCCGGTATTTTGGATGAGGTTGAGGGAACGGAGAACTTCTTATTAGAGCAAGGTAGTGGTCAGCCATATTACAATATTAAAATTGATCGCGAAGCGGTGGCTTCGTATGGGCTCAATGTGAATGACGTGCAGAGTGTTATTGAGACCGGTATTGGTGGCAGTGACGCCGGACAGATTTTCGAGGGGCAGCGCCGATTTGATATCAATATTCGACTGCCCAAGAATTTGCGGAGCGATTTCCAAGATATTATGGATGTGCCCCTGCAATTACCGGGCGGCGGATATATTCCATTGAAAGAGGTGGCTGATATTTATGCCGAAGAGGGGCCGCGACAGATTTCACGTGAGAACGGATGGCGGCGTGCTATTCTCGGGATCAACATTTCGGGCATCGACGTGGGAACCTACGTGTCGAACCTGCAGGAAGCTATTGACGAAAAGGTTGATATTCCAGCAGGCTACTTTATTGAGTATGGCGGCTCGTTTGAGAATCAGCAGCGGGCTATGAATCACTTGTTCATTGTGGTGCCCATTTCGCTGTTGATAATAATTGGACTGCTCTACATGATGTTTGGCAAGTTTCGCTTTACCATGCTGATATTCCTGAATCTCCCGCTGGCTCTGTCCGGGGGTATCTTTATACTATGGATGCGGGGGCTGTATTTGTCTGTGTCGGCCAGTATTGGTTTTGTGGCCCTGTTTGGAGTAGCTGTACTCAACGGAATCGTGTTGGTTTCTCATCTCAACGATCTGCGCAAAGAGGGTGAGGATTTAAAAACAGCGGTCATCAAAGGTGCCAGTGACCGCCTGCGACCTGTGTTGATGACGGCCCTGGTAGCGAGCCTCGGATTTATACCGATGGCGTTCAACGTAGGGCCTGGCTCAGAAGTCCAGCGTCCGTTGGCTTCGGTGGTAGTTGGCGGGTTGGTTACGGCAACACTCCTTACATTGCTGGTCTTACCCACTATCTATCACTGGATGGAGAAAGGCAAAGAACTGGTTGCTAAAGATGAAGTATTCTAACTATTAACTAAAAGAGGTGTCTGTCATGAATGATGCTTATTTACACCTGACAATCAATCATTTCCCAATCTTTAGTATGCTATTTGGCTTGCTGATTTTGGGCTGGGGACTCTGGAAAAAGAAGGATTCCATTCAAAAAATTGCGATGGTGTTGTTTGTGCTGGGGGCGATCACCAGCTACATCGCAGTTGAAACCGGGGAAGGCGCCGAGGAGGTTCTGGAAGAGTATGCGACTTCGATATCCCATGATGCGATCCACGATCATGAGGAGGCAGCAGAAATTGCGATGTGGTTTTCGTTGATTACAGGAGGGCTGGCCTTGGTAAGCTTGTTTGTGGCGAACTATAACCTTCGTTACAAAAATGTACTGATGGGTGTTTTGTTAGTTGCTGCCTTGGCCGCAGTGGGCGCCCTGATATATACAGCCTATGAAGGAGGCCAAATTCGTCATCCCGAGGCGCATACCACGGTTAGAATAGATGAATAGCAAATGCAGATAACCTATTGCAGATTTATCCCCGTAGAAGCTGCATGGCATAATAAAGGATGCTGAGCCCCAGTAGCAGGTTTATCCGTCCTATCCAGCTCGATAGTTTTCGGAATGTTTTTGTCTTTGCGCTTTCCGGATGACTGTCCATCAGTTCGGCAGCTCTGGGACCAGCATAAAAATCGTGAATGCCGCTGAGGATCAGCACGAGGCCAAAAAGATGCAGCTTGATAAACAAGGGCTGGCCAAAGCTACTGTTCCAGAATGTTGAAGTGGTCAAGTCAGCAAAATCATAGCCACGGGCTAGCAGATTGGTGATGCCGGTGATGATCAAAATGATAAACAGTAGCCACGAAATACGGCTGAATTTTCTACCAACCAATGCGAAGAATGCTCCTTTTTTATCAATTAGGAGCTGGTGGCGTGAGGCCGGGACGAGTACGGCAGCGGTAAACAGCATGCCCCCAATCCAAAAGATAGCCGAGAGAATGTGAATGAAGACGGAAAGATAATACATGCAGAATTAGTTGAGAATTTGAAAAATAAATATCTTGCTGAATTTGTTTCAGCGTCAATTATCTAGCAGTTCATGAACTAAATCTGTTTTCGAAGTTATATAACAAAGGGCAGCCGTGAATGGCCGCCCCTTATTTGTATGACATCAGATAGCTACTAGCTGGAAGGTTTTTTTACATTCAGCGTACCTTTCATCCCACCCAAATAATGGCCTGGGAACGAGCAGATGTAGGTATAGGATCCTGCATCTTCTGGCACAGTAAAGGTGATTTCAACCGTGTCACCCCCTCCGGCCAATGCCGTTGCGGCAATAATCTGATCTTTCATGTCCGGCGCGATATAGTCGTTGTCGCGGGCCATGGCTGATGCGTTAGCAAATGCTTCTGCATCTGCTCCTTTTTTAAGTACAACTACATTGTGAGACATTGCCATTTTAGGCAGCTTGCTCACGGTTGTTAAGACAATACGGATTTTTTCACCCGGTACTGCGTTGATTTCAGTCACATCGAACTTCATCTGGTCGGTACCCTTGATCTTGATAGTACGAACGTCCTCATCCGGGCCATCAGTTTGGGTATTAAACGCATTGGCCGCTAAAAAGGGCATTAACAAGAGGGTGAAAAGTGCAGTTATTTTTCTGAGAGATTTCATAGTGTTGTATGATTTAATAGTTGAGTTATGTAAAATTATTTGGATTCATTTTCGGTGACGATCAGGCCTTTGGCACCTTTTTCAGCGTCGGCCATTTCGTGATCAACCAGAACGTAGTGCCCGTTTTCAGGAACGATAAATTCCATAACGGCCCCGTTGCTTGCACCGAGCAATACAGTCTGCATGCCGCGCCATTCGTTTTGAATATTGCCCTCGTACCACACGCGGTCAAAGATAGCGCCAATGACGTGGGTGCTCGCTACATCCGTGGGACCTACATTGAGCATGTACAGTCGCACGCGGTCGCCTTTTTTCACTTTTAATGGATTGTCCATCATGGCATTCTGGTGTCCGTTAAAGGCAACAATAGTCGGCTGTTTTTTCATGGCTGCATCATAATCCAGCTCATAAAGCGAGGTCGATTTTTCGCCACCTTCTTCATACAAACTGGAGTCTTCTTTGGTCTGTTTTTGCTTCAAATAAAATTCAGATTGCACCACGGCAAACTCCTTGTCTACCTGTTCGTCTGTCGGATATCCTTCTTTGGGCGATACGATAACAACACCATACTGCCCCATGGACATGTGCTGAAGCACCGGTGGTGTTCCACAGTGATAGATGTAAACACCGGGATAGTTAGCGATCCATTCAAATTGAATAGACATTCCCGGAGGCACGTTTTGCCATTTATCATTAGCAGCAACGGTACCTGCATGGAAGTCCATCGAGTGCATCATTGGCTGGGCAACTGCCTTGGGCTTCTGCATATTGTTGTTGCTCAGCTGCTCGAGGAACATCGAGCCTCCTTTGGCCGGCTGCGAAACCGATACTTTTTCATGGGATCGGTTCTTCATCGTAAAGTTAATTTTATCACCCTGACGAACGTGAATAACCGGTCCTGGTACTGATCCGCCAAACGTCCAGGCTTTGTAGCGGATATCCGGGGCAACCTCAACTTCCTGCGCCAAAATATCCATACGGATGTCGTGGGTCTGGTTGCCTTCTTCAAGCGGAGCTACATTCGGCAACTTAGTGATATGATTACCCACAACCGGTGGTCCGTCGTAATCTTCCTGAAAGATCTTGGCATCCGGTAGTCCGTACCAGTTATCTCCAATTTTGTATTCTGCTTTTTGTTGTTCGTTCCCTTGTGCAAAGGCCGTGGATAGGCTCATTGCCAGAAATAGTCCGGCCGAGAGAAGTGTGTATTTCAAAAAATTCATAGTTATACCTTGTCTTAAGATGTTAGTGAGCTAAAATTTGGTGATGAAGCATTGTGTGTAATATCTGTGGATGAGCGACTCCTCTTTCTTCATCATGCAAGACGAATAGCTCACTGAATCCACGGATGTTAGCCCAACCACGGAGGTGGAGGCTTTGGGAGTATCGTGGGGCTTGTGAGGTTATTGGCAATAGGAAGATCAAAACCTTTACCGATCAGAAAGACACGGGGATTGGGAACAGTCGTGATTTCCAATGCCAGAGGATAGTAGTTTGTATCCAGAAGTTTTTGATTGTGGTCACAGCTGGGGCAATCGACATCCGAAAAGCACTGAATCATGTCGCAAGACTTTTCGGACGGGCAGCCATTACCAGCCAATAGCTCGATGAGATCGCCCTTAAAAAGCTGATACTTGATCATTGGCATGATCGGCTGTAACGTGCCAACTGTGAAAGTAAAAAGTAATATGATCGAGTATATTTTCTTCATGTCATCGCCTACGTGTTTATTGTCTCTGAAGGAATATAGGCATTATTTTAATTAAGACAAAATACTCTTTAATCTTTTTTATTAAATATTGTCGGTCTCGGTGACACCAGTATTATTGTTTTGTGATCTTTACCTTCCATTCTTTAGGCATAGCCAGCAGGTATTCCCATTCAAACGGTTCTTCACTTTCCGCTTCCATCTGATAGTACAACGGTTTGGGATCGTGGTCATTGGTAAATACAAATGCTTCGCCCGGTTCCAAGGCTTCAAAAGCTTCAAAAATCATATCGTGCCGTTTGGCCGGTGGATGTGGGCGGACATCGAACTTATTTACAACACTTATATCATCTGTCGCAATACCGTGACCAGTTTCTTTTTTGGTGATGTGGGCGATATATTTACCCGGCTCTTCCTTTTTATTTTCCCACTTATATTCATTTCTGAATTTTTTACTAAAAATGTTCTGAATCTCTTCGAGGTTATCTTTAGCAATCAGTTCCATCGTATCTCCTTTCATCATCATGCCATAGCGGTGGAAAACAATATGCTTCCAGTCTTTTTTATCAGCTTCGCGCAGGTCCATCAGGGTTGAAATCTCCTCAAATTCGCGTCCCTTTGACTCCTCGGTTCGTGTCACTTGTACTTTCCATTCTTGTCCGCCACGCTGCAGATACTCCCAGCCAATTACATTTCCGTATATCGATCGGAATTCGTAGTACAGAGGCTTGGGATCGTGGTCATTAATGAAAGTAAAGCTTTCTCCGACGGGTAGCTCCTTGAAAAGCTTTAGGAGTTTTTCATGTCGTTTAATGGGAATAAGATTGCGTACATCCAGTTCTTGTGTTGTGTTACTCATAGCTTTATTCAAAGTATTTAAGACTATCAACTCCTACTATTAGTCACCTTTTGTCTATAGTAAATCTTGAGAGGTAAAAATAGTACAGGGGATTATACAGTTAATGATTCGTTGGTTTGCTACATTTTATTTCAACTTTAAAAGTCAGTTTCTCTTCGGTTGAGTTTACATTTGCTTTGTTTTTCATCAAGTGCCCCCTCCTTAAAACTTCCTTGCTCAAATTGCGAAATGCTTTACCTGATCGGGCGCCGAATCTGCTCGTTTCTTCGACATTTCGGGCGATGTCGGTGGAAACATTGTTCCTTTGCTTGTACTCATAATCTGGTTCTGTTTTAGGATTTATTTGTAATCTTTCCATACGGTTCTTGCAGTTGAGCAGACCTGGTTGTCATCTAGGTCTCGAATTGTATGAATGAACGTTTTTTCAGGGCCATCTGGCTCAACAAGGGACTCAATGGTATGTCCATATTGAGCTTCTCCTACAAAATTTCCATCAATAGTGTGGAGATAACAGTGATCTTTTATTTCAGCAGGTATAGACTCCATAGCCCACTGCAAATACCGCAGATTACTGACATGCTCGTTTGAGTCCATATCATACCGGTGTACGAAAAATTTATTCCTATATAACGCCGAATCGAGAGCTTCTACTTCAGTACTATCCACTTCAATACTTTCTTCGGGGTTGATATCCCATCTGTCAAGAATTTCATCAAAAATCCGGGCGGGTCTTCTCCTTTCTATATCGAAAAACAACCAGAAGCCCTTTGCTCTACCAATAATGTCACCTTCTTCTCCCATAATTAGGTTTTCTCGCGTACCTCTGAATGTTCTGAAATCAGACAACCAGGTTTTGACAGTAATCTTTTCTTTGTATACAGGATAACGTTCCATCACCATGCGACCCGACAACAGAACCCATCCGATTCCCTTGTCCAATAGATCATACAGGCTATGTCCAATGGATAAACAATGGTCGGCTGCGGCTTCTTCCAACAACGTTAAGATGGTAACAGGAGATGCTTCTCCATGTTGACCCATTTCGAAATATCCTAGCTCAAACTGTTTTTCAAACATTTTCAATATGTAAATTAAAGATGTAGTACACCTCCGAGGTATACTACACATCTGATAAAATTTAATCTTTATACGTAAGCACGCGTCCCCAAAGACTTTTGGTGCCCCAGATACCGCGACGCAGCGTTTCGAGCTGTACAATCTGACTGTGATCTACAAACATGTTGACTTCGGGACCATAGTTCTTGACGTACCAGGCGAACACTTCAGGGTCGGCGGCTTCAAACATCAGCTTTTCCAAGCCAATTTCATTGATAAATTCGGCGGGCACGTCCGTTCTCCAGGGATCTGCATTTTCGGTAATCCCTTCCGATTCAATCATGATCATATAGGCTCCGGCATCCACAAAACGTTTGGCCTGTTTTACGGCATAGCCAGTATCCAGCGTACCTTCGGATTCAAGTTCTCCTTTGGCTGTATCGCCCCCGGCCCCAAACTGAATGCCGATTTCGGGTTTTGCCTTCAGTCCGGCGTCTTGCACCTTGTCAATTAACCGGAGCCAGTCGTCGGTAGGCAGGGAAATAAATCCCGCCGAAAGCTCAATGATATCAAAACCGTAATCTTTGCAGGTCTGGATATATTGATCGACGGCTCCCTTGCCCTGGGTGAGTACATACTCCATAAAGCCGCCGGTGGAAACCAGCGAATCATGGTCGTGGGCGATATCAATCAGCTCGGTCACTTTGTCTTTGGGCATGATGGAAAACGATCCGCCGGAAAACTTCAGCGAATCCACGTGTTCGCCCATTGTTTCCATAATATCGTTAAGATAACGTTTGCCCATTACGGCATAATAGGGACCACGGATTTCGGTTACGCCGGTCGTTCGGGGTTTAGATTCTCGTTCGTTTTTGTTGAGGAAATCGAATGTTTTTTCGTCGGCCATAATAGCCACCTTTTTTATTTTTGTTGGGATACGGAAACCGTATCCACATAATTCAAATATTCCTTAAGATTCTAATTTCACTTTTGTTAATAATTCCATCAGTTCGGAAACCGAATGTTGTTCTAAATTTTGTGCTGTTTTAACAATTTGATCACGCAGGTCTTTGCTGGTATAAGGTTCAGCTAGTCCTTCAAATTTCTGAATGATCGTGTCCCAGCTCATGGGACGCGTATGAAACCCTTCGTAATCACGTTTTTCGATGGAATGAGTTTCCCCTTTTTTTAGGTAGACCGTCAGCTTTGTCGGCATCTCATCGGGGAAACGGTCGCTGTATTCTTGTTTTGGTGAAACAGTTACTTTTTTTAGCAGCGTCTGAATATCATCCGCTTCGATACGGTCTTTCTCGTATTGCTCCGGCATTACTTGTCCGTCGAGCAGCGCCGCCGAAACCATATACTGCAGGCTGTGGTCGGCCTCTTCTTTGGTGCGGACAATGGTTTTGTCGCCTTCTTCGCCGCCGCCGATGATATGATAGGCTACATCAAAAATTTCGATTTCTACCTTCTCCACATCTTCAGCGGAAAAGCCGTGTTTATTTTTCAGTTCAATAATTCCTTCAATCGAGGATTGGGAATGAATCTCCGCGTTGTACTTCTTGATGATGGTATCCGTAACGCGCTTCAGGTTTTCGTTGGACCAGTCAATAGTGAATTCGCCCGCAATGGAATCCATAAATCCTTTGTTGCCCTCAAATACGGCGGGTGGACCTGTAATATCGTACTTCGCCAACAGTGCAGCGTGGGTTCCGCCGAATGCGGTATGGGGATAAGCCAGTCCCTTCCAGTTGGAAAGCGCTCCGGTTCGGGTCACCCGAAGGGCATTTAGGGCAGTACCGGCTATCGCAATAGCATTCGCCGTTTGTTCTTCCTCCAATCCCAGTGCTTTGGAAACGCCCGCGGCTACGGCGTATGAACCCTGCGTGGTGTGATCAAATCCCTTGTCGCGCACGGGGGCCTCGTCACTGAGTCGGCACTGTACTTGGTAGGCGACGGCCAGGGCCGCCAGAAAATCTTTGCCGCTCAGATTGGCCGCTTCGCCCGCCGCCAGAATAGAGCCAATATTATCGCTGGGATGACAGGTTTCTCCCTTGGCCAGGTAACTGTCATTAAAATCCAGGTAGCGAACCAGTCCGCTGTTGTAGAGGGCCGCGCGGTCGGGTGTTGTTTTACCACCGCCGATGAGTGTGCTCTGTTTAGAGCCACCAAAGTCATCCAGCATTCTTCGAATAGCCTTCACCGGTGGCCCTTCTACGGCCCCGATCGCGGTACCCAGGGAATCCAAAAGCCTTATTTTCAGCTGATTAACGGCCTCGTCAGATAAATCATTGTAGGTTGCGTTATGTACAAACTTGGCTAAATCGTGAACAATCATAACAAGTATATGTATGAGTTATTGGAGTATTTTATCTTTTTTAATGCCATTGCAATCTAATCAGTAATGAACATATTATTTGGTTCAACCTACAGGGATATCATAGGTGCAGGAATGATCGCCATCGGCGATGTAGGTTATTCGTTCAGTTTTTTCGCTGAAGAGTTTTTGGTAAAACATCTGCTCGAGCTTGCAGGGCAGGCGGGTCTCTTTAATCACTTCGCTAAAGGGACAGTTGCATTCTTTGACCGCAAGCTTTTCGGATTCCCGATCCAGGTCAAATTCCGGCATAAAGCCTTCTTCGTCCAGCATCTCCATCAGTACCGTTATTTTGGATTCCGGATCGTCAGCACCTGATGCCTCGATTCGGTCTTCGGCTTCTTCCAGACGCTGGTTCCAGAAATCCTCAAAGAAATCTTCTACTAACTGCTCATTACCTTTTGATTTCAGGTATTTGATGATATTGCGGATCAACTTGGACTCGGAAGACGGAAAAACACTGTTTCCTTTGGGCGTAAGCTGGTACTGCAGGCTGGGACGTCCCGGTCCAGAGCGTACATAATCGCGTTCCACATAGCCATCCCTTTCCAGCTGAAGAAAATGTTCACGGAGAGTGGTTTTGGCCAATTCAATTTGTTCTACGGCTTCGTCGATCGAAAGCGTACCCCTGCGTTTAATAAGTTCGACAATATCCTTTTTCGATCCAGTAAACATAGTAGTTTATTTTTGGGCTTGTAATTTCTTTTTAATCTTCGGCAGAAGGTGGTCAGCTTCTATCTGGAACTGTTGTTCCAGCTTATCAAATAAAAGGGTAAAGTTCTTGTTTTGAATTCGGAGTGTTGAGCAGGCATTGGCGGGATTGTTGAAACCGTTGTCTTTTTCCCGAATCGTATTCATCTGACGTTTCAGCCGGTCTTGGTCCCGCTGGATAATCCCGAATGAGTTGTTGAGCTTTTGGACTACACCGTGATTGAGGCTCTTTTTCTTTGTTGATGAAAGCTGTTCAACAAGCGGAAAGAATGTTCTCTGCTCGAATTCAAAATACATTTCCAGATTCTCCTGAAACTGCTCAAAATGCCATTTCGTATCTTTCAACCACGTATACTGGTTACCGTGAATTTTAAGGACTCTCGGGAAGCTCTGGTGTAACTCTTCCAGCAGGGATTGGTTGGGTTTTACAAATTCTCGCTCCAGGTATTCCGTCCAATTGGATAATCCTGTAATGTTGGACAGGGAAGTCTCCGACGGTTGAGCCATGTTGTTGCCGTTTGTACCGTTGGTGTGCTTTTTCACCCACTTTAGTACTTCAACTTCACTCCACTGTTGTTGCTGGCAAACCGACCGTAAGGTTTCATTTTCATGCTCTGAGACACACAATCCAATGGAAGCAAGTAATTCACCCGCCTCGGTGTTGGCATTAATGATCTGTCCGATCGTTGCTTCCGGGGTTAGTTGGGCAAGGGATTGATCTGTTTTCATACGTATTAATTTCCAGTTGTTTTGGTTTCAATCCGTTACTTAAAGTATAAATGATTTCAAGATAAATCAATAAAAAAGGTTAAAACCGTTTTTATAGTTGATATTAATTTTCGGGACTCCTACCTTTGGGTTGAACCAATGAAAACAACCTTATTTGAGAAGTTATGGCTTATGTCGTGACGGATCCATGTATTCAGTGCAAGCATACCAACTGCGCCGCGGTTTGTCCCGTAGATGCCTTTCGGGAAGGGCCCAATTTTCTGGTAATTGATCCCTGGGAGTGCATCGATTGCGATGCCTGCGTGGCCGAATGTCCCGAAGAAGCGATATACCCCGATGATGAAGTCCCTATGGAATGGGTGGATTATATAGAGCTTAATGAACAGCTGTCTGAGGAATGGGCCGAACATGTTATCAATGAAGCAAAAGAACCGCTGCCGGAAGTAGACGCATGGAGCGACCGAGAAAACAAGCGAGAGCACCTGATTGAAAGCTGGGAAGAGGCAAAAGCAGGGAAGTAGTTATCCGTAAACGGTATAACCTATAATTATTAAACCAAAACTGAACACAATGTCTGAAACTGAACAAAAAATTGACGTTCGAAAAATCGAACCTAAACGAAAACATCCAACTATTTTTGAAACATTTGACGATCTCGATGCAGGAGAAACTTTTGTCATTATCAATGATCATGATCCGAAACCACTAAAATACGAAATGGCCGCTGAACGGGCCGACCAAAAGTTTACTTGGAAATACCTCGAGGAGGGGCCCGACGTATGGAAGGTGAGGATTGGCAAAACAGCATAGTAATAATCCGATGTATTTAACTCCTGATAAAAGGCGTACGATAGTCCGGCAGCTGCGCGATGTAATTGATCCCGAACTGGGCGTAAACATCGTAGACCTAGGGCTGGTATATAACATCTTGTGTGACGATGGCAAGGTGATTATCGAATATACCGTTACCACGCCGGGCTGTCCGATGCGCCGCTACTTGCAGCAGCAGATCGAAGAAACGTTACAGTCGATGGATGAAATTGAAAATTTTGAGACGCGACTGGTTTGGGAGCCGGAATGGAATGTGGATATGATCAAAGACGATGTTGAATTTTTTGCACATCCACCGCCTATGCAGTAAACAGGTTGAAAGCCAATATTATATCTACCACCAAGTCATCCTGAATTCATTTCAGGATCTATCACTAAAATATTTTAAAAGAGACATGGCCCAGAATGACACCCAACCTTAAAACAAAAAACATTGAAGTCCGCTAAAACACCAACCTACATATTAGTAAGCCTGTTGTTTTTTGCTGCAATAGGATTGTTGACAGGTCTGTATGCCGGCTTGGTTCGTCTGGGTCTTTTGGCGGGATCAAGTTCTGCCATCTCACCAATGGCTCACGGTCCGCTCATGATTAATGGATTCCTGGGCACTCTCATCGGTTTGGAACGGGCTGCTGCTCTGGAAAATAAATGGGCCTATTTTGCTCCGGTCTTGATGGCAGCATCCACGGTACTTGTGCTCAGCGGATGGCTAGTGCCGGGGGGATGGGCATTAATAATGGGATCCATTGGCCTGACGCTGGTAATGAGTTATTTGCAGTATTTACAGCCAAAGGTTTACCACCTGATTATGGCATTGGGAGCAGCTTCGCTGCTGGTTGGGAATTTTCTATATGTCTATGGATATCAAATTTATACGCTGGTAGGCTGGTGGGCGGCCTTCCCCATGCTTACGATCTTTGGCGAACGGCTGGAGCTGAACCGTATCATGCGCCCGCCCAAACAAGCGCAGCAACTGTTTGCAGGACTCATTCTGGTATGGATTCTTGCACTTGCTATAACACATATCAATCGTATAGTGGGATGGAGTATAGTCTCGGTTTTATTGATAGGGATCTCCGGCTGGCTGATTAAGTATGACATTGCCCGGCGGACGGTCAAGGCGGCACAGTGGACCCGGTACAGTGCCATCTGTTTGTTATCTGGATATGGATGGCTCATCCTGGCGGGACTTTTTGGGCTGTTCATAGGATTTGCTACGGCAGGTCCACTGTACGACGGACTGCTGCACATGATCTTTGTGGGTTTTGTCTTCAGTATGATATTCGCCCATGCCTCAGTCATCATCCCGTCTCTGTCAGGTAAACTGGTACCATGGCACCGGTATTTTTACTTACCACTTATCCTATTACACGGCTTTTTAGTAACCCGGGTCATTGGGGATCTGATTTGGATGCCGGTAGTCAGAAAAATTGGAAGTTATGGCAACGTGCTGGCAGTTATCCTCTTTTTGGGCGGTATTATGATACAGCTTATTCGAAAATATTTACGTCAACGAAAGCAAAAAACTCAAGTTTCAAAACAAACAATTAACAGCAATAACTAATCTTAAATAAACATCATAGTTATTATGCCTACAAGTAAAGCAGATGCAACCTGGAATGGGGATTTAAAAAATGGAAATGGAATCATGAAGTTCGACAGCGGTTCCTATGAGGGAGAGTACACCTTTGCCTCCCGGTTTGAAAATGGAGAGGGAACAAATCCTGAAGAGTTGATCGGAGCTGCTCATGCCGGCTGCTATGCTATGGCTCTTTCCAACGAGCTGGCCGAAGCTGGACATGATCCTCAATCAGTAGATGCACAGGCAAAAGTTACATTTGAAGTGACAGATAGCGGTCCGGCGATAAGCGGAATACATCTCATTGCCAAAGCCGATGTTCCCGGAATAAGTGAAGATACGTTCAAGGAATTTGCGGAAGGAGCCAAAAAAGGATGTCCCGTGTCCAAGGCGTTGGCTGGGACAGAAATTACACTGGATGCAAAACTTACAGAGACTGTATAGTATTGCCATTCAATTACTTTGGGCGGCTGAGGAAATTCAGCCGCCTATTTACTATTTATAGGTGGTCCATATTCTCATAAGGGAATCCCTTCACCTAATACTTGGGAAAGTACCAAAATTGGCTCACCAGTTGTGGTTCCAGATTAACTTCTTTAGGGAGGTAACCCAAAATCAAAATGTGCAAACGCCGGATTCCTTGTCGCATGCTACGGTTTTTTGGGTTGGACGGATGAGGTAACCATTGCCGGCCCACACTTTGCGCACCTCTTCTTGGTGAATCAGTGGTGTTATCAGGCAGTCCATTTCATCATCAGTAAGGTCAAAAGCTATTTTAATTTCCACGGGTGCTACAGACTCAAAATGATTAATAAACTTTAGTACTGCTTCTTCTGATTTTTGAACCGGTCGTTCGGTGAGTGCCCCGTCGGTCGTATTTTTGATAAGTGTTTTCAGTGCTCCATAGGACTGATACCCATGCAGCATGATATGCTCCTGTTTGTAAGACAATCGAAACGAGGGAAAGGCTCGAACGTGATGTTTACGGGTGAATCGTAGGGCTTCTTCGAATGCTTGCTGAGCTGAGCCGTCATCGAGTCGTTGAATAAAAGATGTGATATCCAGTCCAACTTCACTGGCCAGTCCTATGAGTTCATCGCGGCGGTTGGTTTGACGCGCTTCAGTAGCTGTGGCTTCTCGCATTCGACGCAGGAATTTGTTAGCCAGCTCTTCGCTCTGCATTTGGGCTGCCTTATAGGCAATATTTTGAGGGTAGGAAGACGGATGCTTATCAGTAAACAGCTCAAAGCCGTCTGTTCTGACCGGCATGCCGTGTTTTTCGGAAGCCTCCAGCCAGTGTTGGGCAATATTTTCGTTGGATTCTTCGGGATCACCGCCAATATCGTTGGCGCGATCATAAAATTCACGGATATTATCAACCAGTCCGCCCATGATATATGAGACGTTGATTTGATCCCCATAGCGCCATTGCAGCTTTCGGATGATGGGTACACTGCCCCAGCACCAGGTACAAACGGGATCAGTAAATTGCGTAAGTGTTAGCTGTTGGTTCATAATTGTGATTATTTTAAAAGTTTTGTGATTGATTAAAGTGGGAGCAGGGATAACCGGCCAACCTGCTCCCTTGAATTAAGTGCAGTTATTTACTCGGTGGCTACAGTAGCTTCTTCGTTACTTAATTGGAGAGCCATTTCAGCGACGTGTTTGCCTTGCGTTTTGGCAATCTCCAACTCATTTTCGCTTGGGGTTCTGCCGCCGGTTGCGCCGGCGACCGTGGTAGCGCCATACGGGGTTCCGCCGGATATCTCATCCATCTCATTCAGTCGGTCTTCGAAGTAGGGTACGCCAACAACCGCCATCCCGTGATGAAGAAGCGTCGTATGAAAATTTCGAATGGTGGTTTCGTGGCCGCCGTGCTGACCGCCGACACTGGCGAACACACTGCCCACTTTGCCGGTAAGTGCCCCTTCGGCCCACTGCTTACCAGTTTGGTCAAGAAAGTTACGCATCTGCGCCGCCATCATTCCGAAGCGGGTAGGGGTGCCAAAGATAATGGCATCGGAATTTTCCAGCACTTCCGGTGTGGACTCGGGTATATGATCAAACGCTTCTTTTGCTTCCCAGGCACCGGAGTCTTTGAGGACATCTTCCGGCATTAGCTCGGGTGCTTGATACATTTTCGGCTCTGCATTGTCAACAGAATTTATGCCTTTGGATACGGCTTCGGCCATCTCATATACGTGGCCATACATGCTGTAAAAAATGACCGATACATTTATTGATTCGGTATACATAATATTGCTTAAGGTTTTAGGCTTAGAAATTACTGCTGTTCAGTTGTTGATTTGTCCTGATTGCTTTGAGTACTAGTGAGAAGCAATAGTCCGCCAATAATGCTGACGTTTTTCATAAAAGAGATGAGCTGCATCTGGAACTGCTGGCCTTCCATAGCCCAGAAATTGTGGAATATCAGGCTGGTAGGTACCAGGTAGAGCGCAAGCAACAGTCCCGCTTCTTTCATCTTATATCCTGTTAGTAAGGCCAGGGCACCTGCAAGTTCTGCAGCGATGGCTCCCCAAATTAATAGCGAGGGTAACGGAATGCCTTTGGCAGACATGTATTGAATTGTGCCCTCGAACCCTGTTATTTTGCCGAGCAGGGAAACAAGGAAAATACTGCTTAATAAAATTCGTGCGATTAACTGTAGGTTGTTTTGTTGGTTTGTATTAAACATGATTGTCTTTTGGTTTTAATTTCGACTTATGAGTTAAAAAAGTGTTCGTACAAAAAATCCGATTTGATCTTGTTGCAATATCTTTGAGCTATACTGGTCCAAGTCGTAACTCAACCCAAACTGAAACCTATTGCGATATACCGGGCCAATACGGGCCTGGACAATACTCCGATCATGCGTGTCAAAGCGTAGCCAGGATCCCATCAAAAAGGCATTTGCTCCGATATTCCATTGTGAGCTTACCGGTACTGTCTTTCGAAGCAGCAGAGTTATTCCACCTTGCAGGGCCGTGCCGGGGACATTATATGCCACCTGCGGTCTAATTCTGATATCAATACCTGCCAGTCGGAATTGGGCGTTGAGCAGCACGCCGGGTTGCAGGCCGGCGACGTTGCTATAAAACAGATTAGGTCCGGCACTAAAATATTTGCTAAACGATCCTGTTATGGATGTTTGAATGACAGCTTCATCAAATATTCTTTTCTCCGGAGCATAGAACCGGTTGTAGAACGCCAGTCCATTGATTTGGATATCAGATTGCTGATTCCATTGCTGGGAGAAGGTCATTTGAAATGCCATCTTATCAGCTCCGCTCAACAACTCCTGCTGCAGATGTTGAGCAGCCGACATGTTCACTACCGTTGTTAAAACAGTGAGTAGAATAACAAACTTTTTAATTGTGTGTACTACTATTGTACTGAAATTAGTTCAATAATAAAGTATATGATGATTATCAGCCGATAAATGGCAATTTTTCGGATTTAGTGTTCAGTTCTTCGGCTTTTCCGAAATTGGATAGGACTTTGGTCTGCTTTTCGTTTAAAAAAGCGGCCAAATTGAGAAGGGGTAGTAAATCCTAAGTGATAAGCAATCTCTTTAGCTGATCTGTCGGTATGGAGAAGCTGATTTCTGGCCTCCCGCATCACTTGCTCATGGATATGCTCCAAAGCCGTTGAGCTACTCTCTTCTTTAACAACTTCGCTAAGGTATTTGGGCGTTACGTGTAGCAAGTTTGCATATTCGCTCACCTTCTTTTTCTCGATAAAGTGTTCATCTATTAACTCCTTGAATTCTTTGTACAGGCGATTGGATTGGGAGGATGTTTGAGAACCTTTTCTGAGACAGGACTTTTCAAGGCGATTTATCCTGAACAGCAGCTCAATAATACCGTTCCGCAGAATCTGTTTATAATAAGGACGTGAAAGAGAGGCTTCTTCTGCTAACTTGTTAAACAGTTGTTTTGCTTTCCCAAATGCATCACCATCTAATTCAAACAATGGAGGCTTGCCCGGATCAACCCAAAGCAGTTCTTCCAGGGCTTCACGAGATATATTGGCGTCCAGCAAAAACCTCTTGGTGAAGAGTATCTGCCGAATTTCAAATTCCGGGCTGCACTGCCTTGTAGCAGTAATATCTCTGGGAGAGGTAAACAATAAATGTCCCGGAGAAAGGATCTTTTGGTGTTCATTAATCTCCTGCCTGCAACTACCCTTTAAGGCTATAGACAAGTTATAGTAGTCGGTTTTATGAGGTTGAGGTACCGTAATCCCATTTATGCTTTTGATGATCAAGAACTCATAGTCATCCTCCTGTGTGCCGCATACCTCTTCGCTGTCAACTGCTACAAAGGTGTCTTTAATATTGATTTCGGGAATAGATTTTTTAGTACGAATCATAATCAACAGCAGGTTTTATTCTGTAAATTCTGATTGACTGAATATCTCATCAAGGTTTGTTCTCATTTCGTCCAGCAGGGCTGACAGTTTTTTTGCCTTATCTGGATGCAATGTCTGTTCCATTAATTCATCAGTGGTCAGCTGCTGGTCAACCTTGTCCAGAAAGTGTAGCCCTTCGTCAGTAATTTTAATTTCTACCTTGCGCCGATTCTCTTGTTTAGGTTGTCTGCTCACATATCCTTTTTTACGGAGCTTTTCGACCAGTCTTGACACGTTGCTCCAGCTGTTCAGCATTCGGTCACGAATTTCATTGAGCTCGTAGGCACCGGGATGATTTCCCCGCAGTATACGAAGGACGTTATACTGCTCATGGCTCAAGTCAAACTCATTTAACAGCTTTCGCATAATATTTTCAAAGTGATTAGCACTATAAACGACATTCAGTATTGCTTCCACCTGAGGATTAGGAAATTTCGTTTGTTTAATTGCTTTCTTGAATTCCATAAGTGCCGGTTTTAGCTAAAAATTAGTTATTACAACTGTTGTAGTTACATCAGTCGTAATAACTTAAATGTGTGTAGCTTTTTCAAACGAATAAATAGGGTTCTGAACGCAATATCTTTCATCCGGAGACCAATTTAAGTTCATCGTGTTGGATAAATAGTGTTCAGTTTTATTTCAGAATGATATAGTGTTCGTCGAATTGTAAAAAAATTGTTGCTCATGGAAGCCATTGAATGGAAAGATCATGGGTCACATACTGAGTACATTGATTCCGATTCTGTTGGTTATTTACTAGTTTTGGGGTTATGGATACACAACATTTTCATGTAAAAAATATGGTTTGCAGTCATTGCGCCGAGGTGCTGGAAGAAAAGCTATCGGAGGCCGGTTTTAAGGTGCAAAAAATTGAGCTCGGAGAGTTATACTTGGCTGAGGAAATTAACGAGATTGAGTATAATCGATTAGCTTCTGTGATTCGCGAAAATGGGTTTGATCTCATTAACAATGAAAACAGTCGAATCGTGGAGCAGATCAAGCAGCTTATCATTCAACAGGTGCGCGCGACAAAACCTATGGATAAGAATCTGTCTGACTACATTGCTGAAAAGATCCACAAAGATTACCAGCAGCTAAGCCGCCTTTTTTCGGCTGTTGAAGGCAAATCTATCGAGCGCTATTTTATTCTTCAGAAAATTGAGCGGGCAAAAGAGCTTATTGTCTATGATGAGAAGACACTCAGCGAGATTGCACTGGAGCTGGATTATAGCAGCCAACAGCATTTTTCTCGTCAATTTAAAAAAGAGACGGGCCTGTCGCCTTCCCACTTCAAAGATATCAAGGAGAATAAACGCACTTCTATCGACTCAATCTGAGTTTTTTAACACGAAAACATCAAGGCAATAAGGTTAAATGACGGGGCCTGTGTAGTTTGACAAACAAAATCCTGCACATGATTTACATAATTATGCAAGAAAGGCAATAGTTCGGCGCTTATCTTAGAGATAGAAATTGAAGTCGAACTAACAAAACCATTGTCTTGCGATGATTGAAGTGAATGAAAATACCAATCGCGGAGTACTTGCACTTAAAGCATCTGGGAAATTAACCGAACAGGATTTGGATGAGCTAGTCCCCTTGCTTAAACGCCATATTGCTGAATCTGATGATCCGCATCTTTTGATGATTATGGAGGATTTTAAGGGCTGGAAGGATGCGGCTGCGTTCTGGAAAGATTTGCAGTTGGATGCCGAATATATTGGTTATTTCGATCGCATTGCCATCGTCGGTGAAAAGAAGTGGCAAGAGTGGGGCACTCGGCTGATGGATCCAGTCATCAAAGAAGAAATGAAGTTTTTCCCCATCGATAAGGTCGAGGATGCGTGGGATTGGATCGAAGAAGATCATTAAATTTACTGATTTTGACCCTCTTCTATTCTCTCTCCAAAAAATTAGGGAGAGGGACATTGTACACGATGATTGTGTCTAATAAAAAAATCTTTTCCCCTTTATCATTTAGGGAAAAACAAAAAGAGGGCAAAAGCACCAAATGTTAAGAATGAATTTTAATGACATTCCTGAAAAAATATAAAGAAGCCGTTGCCAGTGCGCTTTTCTTAGTGGGGGCCTTGGTGATTGAACATGGCGTTTCGTTTTCCGGACAAAGGTATATCTATATAGCGCTCTATGGACTTTCGTACCTGTCGGTCGGAGCCTCCGTATGGATGAAGGCGTTTAAGTCGATCAAAAACGGTACTATTTTCAGTGAGTTTTTGCTGATGGGGATTGCTACAGTAGGTGCTTTTGCTATTGGGGAATATGCCGAGGGCGTGGCGGTGATGCTCTTTTACATGGTGGGCGAATATGCTCAGCACGGCGCGGTGCACCGAGCTAAAAGCTCTATAAAGGCGCTCATCAATCAGCAACCGGATGTGGCCACCGTGGAGCGCGGGGGATCGACGAAGGAGGTGCATCCCTCGGAAGTGGAGATAGGCGATATCATTCGCGTGAAGCCCGGTGAAAAGGTTCCGCTGGACGGCGAGCTGCTTACCGATAAAGGCTCTTTTAATACTGCGGCGCTGACCGGTGAATCCAAACCGATGATGCTAAAGGCTGGTCAGGAGGTTTGGGCGGGAGCGATCAACCAGCAGAAACCCGTTCGTGTAAAAGTGACAAGCGCTTATGAAGATACCAAGTTATCCAACATCCTGAGGATGGTGCAGGAGGCCTCCAGGCGAAAGGCGCCCACCCAGCAATTTATGACGCGATTCGCCAAAGTGTACACGCCCGTCGTGGTTTGGATGGCCGTGGCGCTTACGTTTGTGCCATACCTGTTTGTCGAAAGTTACGTCTTCCAGGATTGGTTTTACCGCGCCCTTATTTTCTTGGTCGTTTCGTGTCCCTGTGGATTGGTTATCTCAATTCCTCTCGGCTATTTCGGCGGCATCGGTGCGGCTTCGCGCAATGGTATTCTGTTTAAGGGATCCGATTTCCTCGATCAGCTTCGCAAGATGAAAACACTGTTTATGGATAAAACGGGCACGATGACTGAGGGCTCATTCGAGGTGCAGGAAGTGATTCCAGTGAACGGATACGACAGGGCTGAACTAATCAGGCTGGCCGCCTCGCTGGAGCACCAGTCCACGCATCCCATCGCAAAGGCGATTCTGAACCGAGCCGATAGCCAAAAGTTGTATCCCGTTGAAAATCAGCACGAAGTATCAGGCAAAGGGCTAAAAGGGACCGTTAATCAGAAAGAGATAGTGGTCGGGAATCTGGACCTTTTAAAGAAGTTTGATATTCAACTTGCCGCCGATGGATTTGATGATCCTTACACCTATGTACATGTGGCCGAAGATGGTACGCATGTAGGGACAATCTGTATTGCGGATCGTATCAAAGCTGATAGCAAGCAGGCGATTGAACATCTTCACGAGCTGGGCGTCAGCGACCTCGTGATGCTCTCCGGGGACAACCAGCAGGTGGTCGATCACGTGGCTCGAAAACTGGGACTTGACCGCGCTTACGGAAGTCTTTTGCCGGAAGACAAATACAATCAAGTAAAACAGGCGCTGAATCCATCCCAAACGGTAGGTTTTATTGGTGATGGCGTGAATGATGCCCCGGTGATTACGCTGGCTGATGTAGGTATTGCCATGGGCGGAATCGGCTCGGATGCTACAGTGGAGACGGCGGACGTGGTAATCCAAACAGACCAGCCCTCCAAAATTCCTCTTGCTATTGAAATTGCCCATTTTACCCACCGCGTGGTTTGGCAGAATATTGGTTTTGCCCTTGGCGTAAAAGTGGGTGTAATGGTGCTGGCCGTATTGGGCATGGCCAATATGTGGGGCGCGATCTTTGCTGATGTGGGTGTGGCCTTGCTGGCGATAGCCAACGCGATTAGAATACAGCATAAATATTCTGATGCTGGCTTTCGGTTATTTACCCCTAGTACTGCTGAGAAAGAAGTAGTAAATGAGCCGGATAGATGTTGTGAGGTATAACAATGGCACGCATGAGGGAGTATGATTGTTGTAAAATGATGAACCGATTATCTGGTAGGTTTTGCATAGCTATTTTAACATCCAAAAATTAAATCATTGTTGCACCGATTATGATACTTGTGACAGGCGCAAACGGACATTTGGGATCACAAACGATTGAGTTTTTGCTGGATCAGAAGCAAGCCGATAATATTGCCGGACTTGTCAGGAGCAGGGAAAAGGGCGCGGAGCTCAGGGAAAAAGGCATAGAGACCCGGATTGGTGATTATACTGATTATGATTCTATCAGAGAGGCTGTAACTGGTATCGATGTAGTGCTGCTTATTTCTTCGAGTACTATTGAGGGACGAGTAGCACAGCACAACAACGTAATTAAAGCTGCCGATGAAGCCGGGGTGCAACAATTGTTTTATACCAGTATGGTTCAGGCCGACAAAGAATTGAGTCCCATGGCAGAAGATCATGCCAAAACTGAAAAAGCTCTGAAAGATTCCGGGCTTGCCTATAGTATTTTTCGTCATACTTTCTATACCGAATTTTTGCCACTCTTTTGGGGTAATGCGCTCGAGAGCGGTCAGTGGGCGTTTCCCTCCGAAGGGAAAAAAATTAACCTTGCCTACCGCACCGAGATGGCCGAGGCACTGGCCAATGCTCTGACTGCCCCCGAATTCCATAGAAATGAAATCTATGAGATTACCTCTGCTCAGACTTATACCCTTGAGGAGCTGGCGGATATGCTTAGCGAGGCATCGGGTAAAGAAATTTCATATCACGATGTGTCAGTATCTGAGTTCGAGCAAAGGCTGCACGAAATAGGGCTTCCGGATGAACAGATTGCAATGAGCGTGATGACGGCCCGGAGTTTTGTTAACGGCGCGCTGAATTTTACCTATGATCACCTGGAACAGTTGTTGGATCGAAAGCCGACAGATGCGCGGACCTTTATCAATAATTTTATGGATGCATAGCGGTTGTCAGCCTGAGAAATTGCTAATATTTTTAAGGAGTAGTTAAACCACGAATTAGACTGCCTCCCCATATTTTAATACACTCTCCGATTAGTTTGAAGGTCCAAAGTGCCGCTTGGTAAGCTTTCGCAAATTGTCATTTAACCTTTCTGGGATCAAATAAAATTTAATTTGTTTATTCATGACTAAACTTTGTAAATTATCCTTCAATGAATGAAAGTCATTAAATGAATAATATTATTTAGAATCCGGTTTAAGACAGGTTAAATAAGGCCTTATAATGTTTTAAGGCCGGTATCCTTTATAACTAATAGTCATAAGTGGGAAAAGAAGAACGTAGAAAACGCGAACAACAGCGGCGCCGCAATCAAATTATTGATGCGGCTGAGGCAGTAATCCAACGCCAAGGGTTCCATCAGGCCACGATGGATGAGATTGCCGAAGAAGCCGAGCTCAGCAAGGGTACATTGTATCTCTACTTTTCCCAAAAGGCGGCCTTGTATCTTGCAATCTGTAGAAAGGGATTGCAGCAGTTAAATGACAAGTTTGCGCATGTTATACAGGAAGAAAAATTGGGTATAGAATTGGTGCGCAAGCTCGGCGAAACATTCATTTCGTATACCTCCACGCATCCCGAGCACGCAAAGGCGATGATTTATTATGAGTCGCTGATTGATGAGGAGGACTTTGAAGGGGATGAGTTAGCTGAGGACTGCGAAGAAGTTGGCCGCAAACTATTGATGTACCTTACCCGTGCCATCCAGATTGGAATGCAGGATGGCTCGATTGCTAGGCAGATGGATCCCAAGCTACTAGCTGTACAAATTTGGGCATCAATGCGCGGCATGATGCAGCTCTACCAAGTACGATCGCAACGACATCTGCAAAAAATACTGCAGGATTTCGAGCTCGATATGGAAACGATGATCGGGCAGTTTTTAGACGTCCACATTAAGGGCATTCAAAATATGAACAACAATTAAACTTTAGAGCTAAGAATGATTGACCAAAATATTAACCAAAGATTAACTTGCTGCAGGGCTGGGATTTTCGGACAGTTAGGGGCCGTTGTTCTGTTACTGGCTCTTACCATTGCCCCTGTCAGGGCGCAAGATCGCGCCAACCTGCCCGACAGTTTGCAGATAAATAACAATATTACGGTTACACAGGCTATTCAGATATCTCTGGCCAATAACACGCAGATCAAGCGTGCACTGTTGTCGATAGAAGATGCGAGGCAGCAGGTGCGTACGGCGTGGAGTGAAGTTATACCTGAGATTTCAGCTTCGGCCAACTACACCCGGAATCTGGAAGTGCCGGTGAACTTTATCCCAGAAGTAGTTTTTAATCCCAACGGGGATCCGAATAAGCTGGTGCCGGTAGCTTTTGGAACCGACAATAATTGGTCGGGTGGGTTTAATGTTTCACAAATATTATTTAGCGGACGTGCTTTTGTAGGGGTGAGTAGTTCAAAGTTGTTTAAGGCTGCGCAGGCCGAAAATTTGCTTGCCACAGCGCAGCAGGTTGTCACCCAAACACGGCAGGCTTTTTACCAGGTTCTTATTGCCAAACAGCAGCTTCGCCTACAGCGCGATCGTCTGGAACGTATTAAGAAGAATCTGGAAGATACCCGCAAACGATTGGAGCAGGGGTTTGTGGATGAATATGCCGTACAGCAGCTCGAGGTGCAGCTTTCTAATCAACAGCCACAGGTTACGCAGGCCGAGTTTGCCGTTGAGGACGCGACCAATAACCTACTCGACGCCATGGGCATTCCGGTATCGCTGGATATTGGGGTCGTGGGCAGCTTAAATGACTACAATATTAAAGATGAGGCAGCTAGTACATCCGAAAATAAAGCTCTTAAGAAAGTGGACCGGATGACGCCGCTTACACTGCAAGCAGATTCGCTGTTGTTAAGCAAAGCAATGGAGCTTCGCGGTGACATGCGCGCAATCGATGTTCAACAAAAGTTGCAGAATAAGCAGATTAAAGCCCAAAAGAGCCGCTACCTGCCAACGGTGACTACATCCTATAATTTGCAATGGACAGCCTCTGAAGCCGGTAGACCCAATGTATTTGGGACGGAGCAGAGCCGTGCTCGCTCACAGACGCTGATGCTGAATGTAAGCTTGCCTATTTTCCAGGGATTTAGCCGTGATGCCTCGGTGCAGCAGGCCAAGATTCAGCTCAGGGATTTGAAACTGCAAGAATACCAGGCTAAGCAAAGTACACAGAAACAAATTGTTTCGGCCAAGGGTGATATCCGTGAAGCGTTGCAAACGGCTTCGGCGCGCAAACAAGCGCTACAACAGGCACAGGATGGTTATGAACGTGCACTCAAAAGATATCAAAATGGACTGGGCTCCCAGCAGGAGGTCACCGATGCAGAGCTGCAGCTGCGCGAAGCTGAGATGGCCTATGCCCAAATGGCGTTCAACTACCTGAGTGCTAAAGCACGATACGATCAGGCTATTGGCAAAGTGCCTTTTGTGAGCCAGAATCCGTCGGAATTAAAAGATAAAATTGAACTTAAATAACAATGATAACTATAGCTGATATGAAACAGGCAATAAGCATTTTATCACTACTGGTGCTGGTTAGCGCTTGTGGTGACTCGAATCCCAATGAAGAACAATCGGGCAGTAAAGCTGTGTCGGTTTATACCCAGGAGGTGAAAACGGGAACGTTCAAACACTTCCTGAATATTCAGGGGACGGTAGAGTCGGATAAAACCATTCTGATTTCGCCCAAAACCTCGGCCACGGTTGAATCGGTCAAAGTGAATGCCGGTGACAAGGTTTCCAAAGGCGATGTGCTGGCCACACTGGATGGAGAAGTGACTAAAAGCCAGATTGAAGAAGTGAAAACACAGCTGGAATTGGCTCGTACAGTATATGAGCGCCAACAGAATCTTCGCAAAGAGGATATTGGTTCGGAAATTGAATTTCTCCGTGCCAAAAATCAGGTGAAATCGCTGGAAAGTCAGCTGGCCACGCTTCGTGAGCAGTTTGACTACTACACTGTTCGAGCGACTATCGGTGGTACGGTGAATCGGGTGATGCTGAAGGAGGGCGAAACAGCTGCTCCCTCGAAACCGGCTTTTCAAATTGCGAATTCCGAAGCCTTGAAGGTGACGGCCGAAATTTCAGAAGCTTATATCACGCGTGTTGACCGTACCGACAGCGTAACAGTGAAACTGCCCAGCCTGGATAGTCAGCTTACCAAGACCATTGATGTGGTGAGCGAGGTAATTGATCCGTCGAATCGCACGTTTACCATCGAAATATACATTCCCAATATGGATGGAATGGTACGCCCTAATATGCTGGCGAAGCTTCGGGTGAATGATGTGACGCGCTCCAATGAGTTAACGGTACCGCTTAATGCTATCCAACAACCCGAAGGTAATGCTTTTGTGTATGTGGCAAAGAAGGGCAATCCCAGCTGGGTAGCCAGCAAGCAGCCAATCGAGTTTGGACTAACCTATAACGATCAGGCGCTCATTGAAAAGGGATTACGCCCGGGCGATCGGCTGGTAACGGTGGGGTACAATGCCCTGAGCGATCAAATGCCTATTACCATCCAGGAAAATTAATTTTAAAAGTCGAATTCTATAATGAGCTTCAAAGAATTTAAAATTTCGAGTCTTTCAATAGATAATCGGACCACCGTCTATTTGATGACGGTCCTGATTACGCTTATGGGAGTTTTTTCGTACCTGACACTGCCTAAGGAACAGTTTCCCGAAGTGCAGATCCCGACGTTTAATATCGTTACGATTTATGCCGGTGCGTCGCCAGCGGATGTTGAGAATCTTATTACGCGTCCCATTGAACAGGAACTGAAAGGGATTGATGGCGTCGATGAAATAAGCAGTGTCTCCAAGCAGGCCACCTCGGTCATTACTATTGAGTTTGAGACCAGTAAAGATAAGCTGGTGGCTCAACAGGAGGTCAATGATGCGGTTGACAAGGCACGCACCGAGCTCCCGCAGCAGCTTACCCAAGAACCATCGGTGGATGATATTAACCCCTCCGACCAGCCGATTTTAAACGTCAACCTCTCTGGTAATTTCGATATTGTTGACCTTAAGCAGTATGCCAAAGATATCCAAGATAAGGTGGAAAGCCTCCCGGGAATCAACGAAGCGCAGATTGTGGGTGGACTCGAACGCGAAATTCAGATCAATACGGATATGGCCAAAATGCAGGCCACGGGCATCACTTTTCCGCAAATCAGTCAGGCCATTGCGCAGAAGAACGTAACAATTTCCGGCGGCGGCCTTGACTTGGGACGCATGGAGCACGCCGTACGCGTTGATGGGAAAGTAGACAGTGCAAAACATCTCAAGAACCTTATCCTGCAAAATGCGCGTGGCAGTGATGTGTATCTCAAGGATATTGCCGAAATAAAGGGAGGCTTTGCCGACCGGGAAAGTTATGCTCGACTTGGTGGCGAACCGGTGATTACCGTGAACGTGAAAAAGCAGGGGGGCGCTAACCTTATTGAAGCAACCGACCGCACGCAGGCGGCTATACAGGATATGCAGCAGACCACCTTGCCCGAAGGTCTTAATATTACCTATACCGGAGACCGTTCTAATGATACCCGGCAGAGCGTTTCCAATCTGTTTAACACCGTAATTATGGGCTTCTTGTTTGTAGTAGTGGTGCTGATGTTTATCATGGGCGTCGAGAATGCCATATACGTTGGTCTGGCTATTCCACTTTCCTCCCTTATTGCTTTTGCGGTGATGCCATCTCTTGGCTTTAGTATCAATATTGTGGTGCTCTTTGCCCTTATTCTGGGGCTGGGTATTGTGGTCGACAACGCAATTGTGATTGTTGAGAACATCTACAGGTATATTAATGAGCGAGACTACAGCAAGATAGAGGCGGCCAAGCGGGCGGCCGGAGAAATTGCGCTGCCGGTGATTACCGGCACACTCACAACTATTGCCCCTTTCGTACCGCTGTTATTCTGGGGTGGTATTATTGGAAAATTTATGGTGTATCTGCCGATTACCATGATATTAACGCTGGTAGCCTCGCTGGTTGTAGCCCTTGTAATAAACCCGGTTTTTGCCGCCTCGTTTATGGAAAAGGAAGATGGAAACGGCGGCAAGGACGAACACAATGGGGATAATACAGGCCTTTGGATTGGGGGCGGAATTTTTGCTGCCCTTGCCGGTATTTTTTACTTGTTTGGGAACTGGTTTGTTGGCAATCTGTTGCTATTCCTCTATGGGTTGTATCTAGTAGAGCGATTCGTACTTAAACCGCTGATCGCAAAGTTTAATGAATCGGTACTTCCGCGCATACAGGAAAATTATAAGGCAGCCATTGCCTGGATTCTAGAGGGTAATCGTCCGTGGTATACGTTGGGAGGTGCCGTTGCAGGACTGGTAATGAGTGTGGTATTACTGGGTATTGTTTCGCCCAAAGTGGTATTCTTCTCTGAGAGTCAGCCTAACTTTGTGTATATCTATAACAAGATGCCGGTAGGTACCGACCTGGAAACGACCAACGAGGTAACCAAGGAGATTGAAGATCGCGTTTTTGAAGTTATTGGCAGGGATAACCCCATTGTAAAATCAGTAATTTCCAATGTGGCGGTTGGGGCTGCTGCGCGTTCTGATATGGACAAAACACAAAGTGCCAACAAGAGTAAGGTCAGCATTTCTTTTGTAGACTATCAGTATCGGCAGGGGGTTTCAACACAGAAAATACTGAATGACATCCGCAAAAATTTACGGGGTATCCCCAGTGCCGAAATTGTGGTTGAGCAGGAGCAGTCGGGTCCGCCCACCGGAAAACCGGTGAATATTGAGATTGCCGGGGAGGATTTCGATCGGCTTGTAAGCCTTTCGAACAAATTACAGCAATATATCGCCTCGCAGAATATCACGGGTATCGAAGAGCTGAAATCCGACCTTCAGGTCAATAATCCCGAGATTCTTGTGGATATTGACGAGGTGAAAGCCAACAGCTATAACATCAACAACGCACAGCTGGGTAGTCAGATACGAACAGCCCTTTTGGGCGTACCAGTTTCTACATTCCGCGAAGGAGAAGATGAATACGATATTACGCTCCGAGCCCAGAAGGAAGATCGTTCCAATATCACCAGGCTAATGAATATGCAGGTACCTACTGCCAGTGGCATGATTCCGATCTCGGCGGTCGCGGATGCGAAGTATACCAAAAGCTATGGATCCATTAACCGAATTGACCTGCAGCGGGTAGTTACGCTTTCATCCAACGTGTTGGAAGGCTACAACGCCAATGAAATTAATGCCCAAATCCGCACGGCCTTGCAAGACTTTGAAGTTCCCGAAGGCTATTCTGTGGCCCTTACCGGTCAGCAAGAGGATCAGGCCGAAACCATGAACTTCCTGAGTGTAGCATTGGTGGCTGCGGTATTACTCATTTTCTTAACGCTTGTTGCCCAGTTTAACTCTATCGGCAAGCCACTGATCATTATGTCGCAGGTTGTCTTTAGTCTGATCGGGGTTTTTATCGGCTTTGCAACCTTCGGGATGAATATTTCCGTGGTGCTAACGGGGATGGGGATCATCGCCGTGGCCGGAATTGTGGTCAAGAATGGAATTATTCTGGTCGATTATACCGATATCCTACGCAATGAGGGCAAGGATCTGCGAGAGGCCGTCATCGAAGGTGGCAGGGTCCGTTTGAATCCGGTAATTCTGACAGCTGCCTCTACGATACTGGGGCTCTTTCCGCTGGCAATAGGATTAAATATCGATTTTTATGGACTGTTTGCCAGCTTGGATCCCAATATATATTTCGGTGGTGACAGTGCGGCCTTCTGGGGTGCGTTGGCTTGGACCATCATCTTTGGCCTCGGCTTTGCCACGCTGCTCACGCTATTCCTGGTGCCGTCGATGTACTATATAGGTGTACAAACCAAGCAGAAAGTACGAGAATGGCGAAACACTTTTTCTACTTGAGTTGACATATCCCATCAACGATAGACTTCCTCTATCGTTATCCCCGATAAAAGTCGCACTGTGAAAGGTGCGGCTTTTATTTTTTAGACTTTGCAAACCCCATCCGTGTCATGCTGAACTTGCCGTATTCCGAGCATTCGGAGTTTCAGCATCTACTGCTTTATCTCTTTAAAAGCTATTAAGGACTTTTGGGCAAAAGACCCTAAACTAAATTCAGGGTGAAACCGGGTTCTGCAAAGTCCTCTATTTGAGATAATTTTGAGCTAGTCGAAATGTTCTTTCTTATATTGGTGAATAAGTTTAGGTAAGTTCTTTTCGGCAAATTGATAAAACTTGTTCATCTTCCGTAGCCGGGTTTTATCAGTATCGGGATCTTCTTCAAGTAGATCCAGGCCAGTGGACGAAATTTTGCGAAGGGCATTAATATTTTCGAGCTGGTTCTCGAGTACATTCACCCAGGCCTTTTCTTGAATTTGAAAGTGGATTTGTCGTTCGCCCGGAATGCGTACCTTTTCGATAAGTCCAGACTGAAGCAACATGCGAGTCATATTGCTGATGGATGCTTTGCTGACATCAAGATGCTCAACAAGGTCCGAGAAGGATTGCTGCGGCGGGTCACAAATCATCAGCCAACCCATAATTTGTCCGGCAATGCGCGGCTTTCCGCTTTCTTCCATCAGCAAGCTAATTTCTTCGACAAATTGTTTTTTCTTTTCGTAAAGATCGTCAGAAGCCATGTGAGCCTATTTGATGTCGATATTTAAACGTACAAGCTACAAAATATTCAGTACATATTGAACAAGATAAACTAGTGAGGATTAAGAGGATAGCTCTCTACCTTCTCTTTGCTTTATATAATTGGCCTCTCATCTAAAGATAGAAATATGACCAATTACATGCGGCGCTTTTACCACCATAGTTTTAGTTACATAGGGAGAAGTATGTTCTTAAGTGCCATCGTATTTTGTTATAATTGAGGGTTATGAAACGGGCGTTGACCATACTGCTGCTTATTCTTTTTACCTATAATTTCTTAGGGGCGGGCTTTGTATATAATTTCTGGCTGTATTCGGTCAAGGAAAGCGTAAAAGAACGAATTGAGGGTGATTACAGCGAGAAAAAAAAGCTGATTAAGGTTCCCGTAGAATGGAGTGAAGATTCTCCTCCGGAATTTCAATGGCACGAAGAGCAGGAGTTCGAATACCGGGGACAGATGTACGATGTCATCCGCCAAGAGCAGCACGGCAACGAAATGTGGTACTACTGCCATTGGGATAAAGCCGAAACAGAGCTGCTAAATAATCTATCACAATACGTATCAAATTACTTGCAGCAGCATCCCAAAGATCATCAGAAAACGACCTCACTTTCGACCTATCTTGATCAGACCTTTTTACTGGTCCATGGGACGGCATTGCTAACACCATGGCAGCATGAAATTTCAGATACCGCTTGCAAGGCTTCCATCAAGAATATTGTTTTAGATCTGGATGATCCCCCTCCCCAGCCAACAATGAGTTGCATGGTTTAACGTTTAGCTTTCTAATACACAAATACTCATTGTTTTATGAAAAAGTATCTACTTACGGTGCTGATGACACTGCTGTATCTATCATCAGCATTTTCGCAAACTGTTACAGTGGTGGATGAAGAGACCCGAGAACCCTTGGCAGGCGTAAATATTTTTACCGAGGATCGTTCGGTTACGGGAGTAACCGACTCCAAAGGGCAGGCATCTATCAAACAATTCCAGAACACAAGAACCGTAATCTTCAGCTATGTTGGCTATCAGAATGTTCAACTGTCTTATGATGAGATAGTTGATCAGGGGCTGACTGTAAGTATGGCCCGGAAGTCGGTGCCGATGGGGCAGATGGTCGTCTCGGCCAACCGCTGGATGCAAAGTACCAGCGAAGTGCCGGTATCGGTAGCCCAGGTCACTCAAAAAGAAGCTCGGCTGCAAAACCCGCAGACAGCGGCGGATCTGCTGGGGGTTTCCAACGAGGTCTTCATTCAGAAAAGCCAGATGGGCGGCGGCAGCCCTATGATTCGCGGCTTTGCCACCAATCGCGTGTTGCTGGTCGTAGATGGCGTGCGGATGAATAACGCTATCTTTCGCGGGGGCAACCTGCAGAATGTTATCTCGCTGGATGCCAATTCGATCGAAAATACCGAAGTCGTGCTGGGACCAGGTTCGGTTACCTACGGTAGTGATGCTATTGGCGGGGTCATGAGCTTTAACACGCTTGCTCCAAAGCTGAGTCTGCGCGAAGACGAAACACGGATTGAGGCTAATGCCTTAACACGTATTGCTTCGGCCAACTGGGAAAAGACCGGCCACTTCGATCTCAACCTTGGTTATGACGAATGGGGATCTGTGACAAGCTTCACTTATTCCGACTATGAGGATATGAGAATGGGTGCAAACGGTCCCGATGAATATCGCCGACCCGAATATGTGGAAAGAGTAAATGGACAGGATATGGTTCTTTCCAATGAGCGCCCCAACGTGCAGGAGCCCACTGGCTACAGCCAAATTAATTTATTGCAGAAATTCCGGTATCGACCTACGGACGACTGGGATCTGAAACTGGGTGTTCATTATTCTACTACGACTGATCTCCCGCGCTATGATCGACTGACCCAAAAAGATAATGGTCAGTTCAGCAATGCCGAGTGGTATTACGGTCCCCAGCAATGGTTTATGACCAATCTGAATGCTACTTATTATTCAGATTCAAAGCTGTTTGACCAGCTCAAAACAACAGTAGCTTACCAGGATTACGAGGAGAGCCGCAATGACCGTGACTTTCAAGATCCCAACCTGCGAAACCGCGAAGAGCACGTACGCTCCTACTCGCTGAACTTTGATTTTGAGAAGCAGCTTACTGATCAAAGTACGCTGTTTTACGGCATCGAAGGTGTTATCAACAAGGTCTATTCCAAGGCACACGTGACCAATATTAATACCGGCGCGCGATTGTCGACCTCGACTCGTTACCCCGATGATTCCTCCTGGCAATCGTATGCTGCTTTCCTGAATTACAAAAACAACCTCAGCGACAAGTGGACGGTGACCGGTGGCGTGCGGTACAACCAGTATCTTATTGATGCCAACTTTACGGATCGTCTGGAAGATTTTCCGTTCGACAAGGCTGAGCTCAACCGCGGGGCCATTACGGGGAGTATCGGCACAGTGTTTCGACCGGCTGAGAGCTGGCAGATCAATGGCCATATCTCTACCGGTTTTCGGGCGCCCAATATCGACGACATCGGCAAAATATTTGACTCCGAGCCGGGCTCGGTGATTGTGCCGAATCCGAACCTAGATCCAGAGTACGCCTATAATTTTGAGCTGGGGGTTCAGAAGGTGATTGCCAATAAGCTAAAGCTGGATGTGACGGCCTTTTACACCATTCTCGATAATGCGATGGCCCGCCGCGACTTTACCCTGAATGGCCAGGACAGTGTATTATATGACGGCACGCTGAGCCAGGTGCAGGCAATCCAGAATGTATCCTCAGCCAAAGTTTGGGGACTGCAGGCCAGTATGGAATACCAGATTACGCCGACGCTGAACCTCTCCTCTCACATCAACTTTCAAGAAGGTGAAGAGGAAGATGATAGTGGTCAAAAGGTATCGGTTCGTCACGTAGCCCCAACGTTCGGCAGTACGCATCTGAGGTACACCCCCGGCGACCTTACCGTGGATGTCTATGCTAATTACAATGGCGAAATTTCCTACTCCGACTTGGCTCCTTCTGAGAAAGGGAAACCGCACCTTTATGCCAGCAATGCCAAAGGAAATCCCTATGCCCCGAGTTGGTACACTTTCAACGTTAAAGCGATGTATTCGATATCAGAGAATATAACGCTGAATTTTGGTTTGGAGAATATCACCAACGAGCGATACCGGCCTTATTCGTCAGGTATTGCGGCACCGGGAAGAAATGTGATTTTTGGCATTCGCGGTCATATTTGATAGTGATACGAATCTGCCAAAGTTGATAGGTTATTTAGTGAACTTTGCCTCCCTTAGCGGGGAGGCTTTTTATTTTGCTGGATATTGAGGCATTAAATTCTGTAAAGCTGTTGGTGACGTTGCTGCAAAATACTTATGGTATACTAATAACTTTTTTCCAACCAACTCCATCAGTATGAAAACAAAACTCACCTCTTTGTTGTTACTCATCCTTTTTGCATTGGGCAGTATGCCATTAGCAGCTCAGGATGAAACTAAAACAGTTTCGGAAGCAGATTACAGCGGAATTGAATTTAGAAATATTGGTCCGGCCCTGTTTTCGGGACGAATTGCGGATATTGCTATTCATCCAGATGATCAAAAAACATGGTATGTGGCGGTCGGTTCGGGTGGTGTTTGGAAGACTACCAATGACGGTGTTACTTGGAAGCCTATTTTTGATAACCAGTCTTCCTATTCTATCGGCAGTGTTTCTATAGATCCCAACAAGCCCAGCACTATTTGGGTTGGCACGGGCGAAAATGTGGGCGGCCGACATGTTGGTTACGGCGATGGTATCTACAAAAGCACTGATGCGGGCAAGACCTGGGAAAATATGGGACTCAAAGAATCGGAGCATATTTCTCGGATTATTGTCCATCCCGAGAATTCAGATGTGATCTGGGTGGCAGCCCAGGGACAGTTGTGGGAAGGCGGCGGTCAGCGCGGCTTATATAAGTCTACAGATGGCGGTCAGACCTGGGACAAAAAGCTGGGCGGTAATCAATGGACCGGGGTGACGGATATTGAAATTGATCCTCGAAATCCGGACAGAATGTATGCGGCCACCTGGCAGCGTCAACGTATTGTGCCTATCTACCTTGGTGGAGGTCCCGGCTCCGGCATCCACAAAAGTACCGACGGGGGAGAAACCTGGAAAGAATTAAAAAACGGTATTCCTAGTTCTAACCTGGGTAAAATCGGGATGGATATATCTCCACAAAAACCCGATATCCTATATGCTGCGATAGAACTTGATCGCACCAACGGTGGGGTTTACAAGTCTGATGACCGAGGCGAATCTTGGGAAAAAATGTCTAACACCGTCTCTGGTGGAACGGGCCCGCATTACTACCAAGAACTGTATGCTTCCCCTCATCACTTTGGAACAATTTACTTGATGGACGTGCGAACCCATGTATCGGATAATCACGGAAAGGACTTCCGAATATTAAATGAAAACAAAAAGCACTCGGATAATCACGCATTGGCTTTTAAAGAGGATGAGCCGGATTACTTGCTAATGGGTTCTGATGGTGGACTCTATGAGAGTAATGATTTGGCGGAAACTTGGACTATCGTCAACAATATGCCCATTACTCAGTTCCATAAGATTGCTGTGGATGATGCTGAGCCGTTCTACAATGTCTACGGCGGTACGCAGGATAACGGTTCACAGATGGGCCCCTCCCGAACGGATAACGAAAACGGTATTACCAATCGCGACTGGAAGAAAACGTTGGGTGCCGACGGACACGATACGGCGACCGAGCCCGGGAATCCCAATATTTTTTACGGAGAGTACCAACAGGGCGTACTGCATCGTGTAGATAAACGCACCGACGACGCAGTGTTGATTCAGCCACAGTCGGGGGAAGGCGAAAGCTACCAGCGATTCAACTGGGATTCCCCGGTCGAGATAAGTCCACATAATCCTACAAAACTGCTGGTTGCATCGCATAAAGTGTGGATCTCGGAGAATCGTGGAAACAGCTGGACCGCCATATCCGGTGATCTCACCAAAGGTGATGAGGAACGGATTACGTTTGATATCATGGGCAAGCAGCAAAGCTGGGATAACGCCTGGGATGTGAACGCCATGTCAGATTACAATACTATTACGTCGCTTGCCGAATCCCCCAAACAGGAAGGCCTGATTTATGTCGGTACAGATGACGGTCTCATACAGGTTACTGAAAACGGCGGTGAAAGCTGGCGAAAAGTGGTTCTTGGTGATATTGATGGCGTACCCGAAACGGTGTTCGTAAATGATATTAAAGCGGACCTTTTTGATGCGAATACGGTCTATGCGGTGCTGGATAATCACAAGTATGGCGATATGAGTCCGTACATCCTGAAAAGCACCGACCGCGGAGAATCATGGGAGCATATTAGTGAGGGTCTTCCTGACGATCACGTCGTTTGGCGACTCGTACAGGATGATGTAAACAAAGACCTGATGTTTACCGGTACTGAATTCGGTGTTTTCTTTACGGTCGACGGTGGCGAAGAGTGGATGAAACTGGATGGCGGAATGCCCACCATTCCGCTGCGAGATATCGTCATCCAGCGTCAGAAGGATGACCTCGTCGCCGGTTCGTTTGGACGCGGTGTTTTCATCCTCGATAACTACGCACCATTGCGTCACGTTGATTCACAGATGCTGAATCAGGATGCCAAGCTATTCCAGGCGCGTGATGCGTATTGGTATCAACCTGATGAGGAGGTTGAATACCAAGGTGCCAACTTCTACTCGGCAGAAAATCCGCCTTTTGGAGCAGTGTTTACCTACTACCTGAAAGACGGTTTGAAGTCGCTGGAACAGCAGCGTAAAGAGAAGGAAGCCCAATTGGGTGACGATGAAGATGTGCCTTTCCCTGGCTGGAATCAGCTTGAGGCTGAGAAACGGCAGGAAGGTCCAAAGGTGATTCTTACGATCCGGGATATGGACGGAAATATCGTCCGTAAGGTTGAAGGACCAACTTCGGCCGGTTTTCATCGCGTGAACTGGGATCTGGAATATCCATCCAAAAATGTAGTGGAGCTTGAAGAGCGCGGTTATAGTCCCGGTGGCTTCATGGCTATGCCTGGTACCTATACGGCTACACTTTCAAAAAAGGTGCTCGGTAAAGTTACACAACTTTCGGAGCCGATGGAATTTGAGGTGAAGCCACTGCGTGAAGGTACGCTGGAGCGCGCTTCTAATAAGACGATTGCGGAGTTCCGCGAAGATATGGAAGGCTTCCAGCAGGAATTGACGAAAACCTCTAACAAGCTTGATAAGCAGATTGGCCACGTGAAGGCGATGCAGAAGGCACTGTCCAGAGCCTCGAAAGAAGATACCACACTGGTCAGAGATCTGCACGAAGCGCGAATTCAGCTGCTTAATCTCAAGGAAGAAATGGAGGGTAGTGAAGCCAAGCAAGAGATTGGTGAGCGCACCCAAAAGCCGACCCCGAGCTCACGGTTGTATATAGGATATAATGCCTTGTCATCAACATATGGGCCTACACCAATGCATGTAAAGACGGTGAAGGTTGGTATGCGCGAGCTGGACAAGATTCAGCAAGATCTGGATCAGTTTGTTGAAAACGTAATGCCTGAACTCAAACAGGCACTCGAAGCAACCGACGCACCACCGATTGAAGAGTAAGTTAAAATAACCTATTAACTACAGGGAGCATCGAAAGGTGCTCCCTTTTTTTTATTTACTCACAATTTTATAGTCGAACTTACCAATTCCTTTGCAATCGATGACGAAGTGGCTAAAACCTTATGTTGTTCCTATTCGTGGATCGATAGGAATCCTGGAAACGGTTATTGGATGGTTTACTTTTTCGGGGTGATATTGAATTTAAATATTAGGGATGAGCGTTACTTCAAACTGTTTGGCCGCCAAAGCAGTAATAACAAAACAAATAACGGTGATGCCCACACAGATAAGCAGTGACCACCAGAACGTAAATCCTTTATTTAGCAGGACAGGCATAGCAAGGAACATGGGAAGTGTGGGCAGCACATACCAAAACGTATAAAAAGCATGGTTAGCAATTTTGGGATCTCCCTGACCTTCCAGGTACAGCCAAATCATCACCATGATGGTTACAATAGGCAGCGAGGCCAGCAGTGCTCCGAGCCGATCAAGGCGTTTGGCTACTTCCGAGACGATAACAATAATTAATGCCGTAATAGCATACTTTGCGATTAAGAATTTCATGGCTTGGATTTCGGTTTCAGGATTTATATTGAATATAACATGGGATTACTTCTATAACTCTTCAACCATGTATTGGCCTGCTAATTTAATTACAAAGGATATATGGATATTACACAGATTAAAGAAACAGCTCTTTATATAGAGGACTTAGATAGGACGGAGGCGTTTTACAGCCAACAACTGCAGCTGGAAGTGATCTCCAAAGTTGAGAGACGACATGTATTCTTTCGCGCGGGATCTTCGGTTCTATTGTGTTTTATCGCCGAAGCTACCAAGGGAGATGAGAGTTTGCCTCCTCATTTTGGAAAGGGCAATATGCACATCGCTTTTGAGGTGCCAAAAGAAAAGTATATGGAAGTAAAAGAGAATATTCGATCTAGTAATATTGCGATTGAATACGAGCAGCAATGGAATAAAAATGTTGAGTCGTTTTATTTTCGAGATCCTGACGGACATCTGCTGGAAATTGTGCCAACAGGTATGTGGGAATAGAGATTACAATTGTGGACTGATAAATGGGATGGCCAGGTCGAGTCCTCGCAGGATGAGCAGAATACCAACCACAGCAATAAAGTAGGGCGAAAATTTCTTGAGTCGCCGCCGTAGTGAAACGGAAATGAGTCCGCTGGCCAAGCTTACGGTCAACATTGCCGGAATAGTGCCAAGTCCAAATCCCGCCATAAAAAACAAGCTGCCAAATACAGTGCCGGTCGTCAGGGCTGTTGCCAGGGCCATGTAGACAAATCCACAGGGAAGAAGTCCATTCAGCAATCCAATCAGGAACAGCGATCCCATTGTGCCTTTTTTGAATAGTGATTTGATGGGAGCGGTAGCCTTTTTCATGAACTTAGAGGGGTAGGATTTCCACTCGTTAATTTTTTGACGAAATGCCGATACCGTAAGTCCAAGTAGCAGGAGCACACCAACGCTTATCGACAGCACCTGCTGAAAACCGCTGATGGCTACCATCTGGCTGAGCAAACCCATGGCCACGCCCAGCGTGGAGTAGGTGATTACGCGCCCAAAATTATAGAGCAGGCGTGATAGTACCAGTGAAAAAGTGTCTTGGTTGGCACCCGGCAAAGCTAGTGCCAGTGGACCGCACATGCCCACGCAGTGAAAGCTGCCTAAAAACCCAAATATAACGCCGGCTAGTGCCCAGTCCATGTGGTAGTTATTTTGCTGCTCATGTGGTTATAATAGTCTGCAAAATAGGCAAATCCGCTGGGGGTAGAAAATGCCAGAGTGAATTTTATCCACAGTGATGATTTGCTATAAAGTGCTACAGATTTCTAACAACTAAAACGCTGTCAGGATCGAAACTCAGTTTCTCACGCTGACAGGTTTGGTGTAGTATCTCATCCGAGTTTACAGCTATGAGGAAGTTTAACATCTGAAATGTAGGACGGGCTGCTAGCCCGTCCACAACACACCCCGTCTTACACAAAATAGATCAACGACTTTATTCCCCTAGTCGTTGCGGGGAGATCACAACTCCATTTCCCGAGACGAGTTCGCAACCACGAGCAGACTGCTGCCAGCCATGGCAAGGGCAGCAAACAGCGGATTAATGAGTCCCGCTATAGCAAGAGGGATAGCAATAAGGTTATACAAGAAGGCCCAACCAAGGTTCTGCCGGATACGACGCTTGGTTTGGTCCATGGCATTAAAGGCTTTGCTTATTTTCTCAAGCCGATCTTCGGGGATGACAATCTGGGCTGATTCAGCAGCGATAGCTGTCAGATCTCCAAAGCCTATTCCAAGGTCAGCATCGGCCAAAGCCAAAGCATCATTGCTACCGTCGCCAATCATAGCTACGGTGCCAAATTTTTTGAGATTATTGATGATCTCGGTTTTCGACTCCGGACGAGCTCTGGTAAACAGGAAGTCTGGTTTAAGCTTTTCCTGTAGGGGACGAGCTGCTTCTTCACTGTCGCCGGTGATGATGGCAATTTCTTTGCCCTGTTCTTTTAGGGATGCGATAAAGGATTCGGCCTCCTCCCGAATTTGGTCGCCCACTACAAGAATACTCTGCACGATTCCATCCCAGGCGACCCCCGTTGGCACGTGTCCGTTTTGTCGGGCTTGTTTGATTTGGGACCATTGATCGCTGGAAATTTCTGCCCCTTTTTCTTCAAGCCATTCAGGTTGACCTACACGAATTTCAGTTCCATCGATAAGGCCCGTAACGCCTCTGGAAGTGCTCTGGAAATTAGTGACTTCAATCTCTTGTTTGTACTGATTAGCGATTGCGTTGGCTACAGGATGCGAGGAGTACTGTTCGATGGCGCTGGCATACTGTAGGGCTTGTTCATGGTCGCCTTCGTCCAGCAGATGCATCTGGCCGGTGGTAAGGGTACCCGTTTTGTCGAAGGCTAGAATATCAGTGTCGCTTTGTTCTTCAAAGACGGCGCCCGTCTTAAAAATAATGTTGTTCCGCAGCGCATCACGCAGTCCGGAGGCGACGGCAAGGGGCGTAGCCAGTCCCAACGCGCATGGACACGAGACAATGAGCACCGCCAGTGCTGAAAGCATTGATTCAGATATTGCTCCACCTAACGTAAAGTGGTAGGCAAAAGTGATTATGCCCAAAACCAAGACGCTCGGTACAAAATAAGCGGCAATCTTATCGACCAGGCGCTGTTTGCCCGATCGGCTGGCCTGGATGTCCCACATCAGGTTGATCATCTTCTCCAGCGTGCTTTGCACATGTTCGTCGGTTTCGATGGTGAGGGCATTCTGGGTAAGAATGGTACCGCTGACGGCCCGATCGCCGGGCCGTTTAGATACGGGCAGCGATTCGCCGGTAATCAGCGCCTCGTTTACGACGCCCTGCCCGTCAATAATGGTCCCATCAACAGGGATACGTTCACCGGCTTTAACCACCACCCGATCGCCGGCTTCCAGTGCATCGATTTCTACTGTCGAAAATTGACCGTTTCGCTGTACACGTGCTTGCCGAATTCGTTTGCCCATCAGCTCGCTTAGCAGGGAGTTTTTCTGCTTTTTGATGCGGCTTTCATAGAAATTACCGAGCGAAACCACCATTACAATGGCCATGGTTACGTCAAAATACATCTCGTTGACCCCCATAAACAGGGCTATAGTACTGAACAAGTAGGCGCTGACCGCGGCAATGGCGACGAGCAGATCCATATTCGGCTTGAGTACAGAAAGCGACACCCAGGCGCCACGCAGGATCGGGAATCCCGTAAAAAAGAGGGTGATCGAAGTCATTAAAAAGACATTGGCCATCCAAAAATATTGCACAACAGGTGCAAAAGGTAGCATCTGCTGTCCAGTGATATAGAGCGGATACAGGATGAGGCTATAGACGATCAGCCCCATGATGGTACAAAAGCCGCCGATCAGCAGTCGGATCTTGGTCAAAAATTCATCGTCACCAATGTAGCTATCCATTTGGTGGGCCGAGTAGCCCATTTTGCTGATCAGCTTCGGAAGTTCATTTTTATCCAAGCGGTCGGGATCGTAATAAATCTTAACCAACTCAGAGGCATAGCTGGCTTCGCTTTTGTAGATGCCCTCCTGCTGCCTCGACAAAGATTGGATAAATGATTCGCAGGTTGCGCAGTGCATACCGTCGACCTTTAGGAAGGCTTCTTCAGAAGAATCAGGTGGTTGTTCTGCTTCCCACTCGCGGCGGCGTCGGCTGATGGTTTCTTGGCGAACCTGCTCGGCCTGTTCGGGATCCAGGTCTTGCAACAGGTCATATACCTGCAGGCATCCCGTACAGCAGAACTGCCCCTCCACTTCTGAATCAGTGATGGGAGGATCGGGAGTAGGAAGGTCGCATAGCGTGCATTTATCGTTGCTCATTACAATGTTAAAACAAAATTCTGAATTTCTTTCATCGAGCCATTAAATGGTAAAAGTCGGCAAAGACCAGCTACTGTTCGCACTCATTAAACTGTTTTGAAGGTTCCTTCGTTTTGAGCAATATTGACTGCAAATTTGCAAACAATAAATATACAAGAACGGCTTCAGGAATAGTAAAAATCGTTCTATGTTATACCAGCATGATAATCTGAAGAGGAAAATTTTGAGGATATGTTGCGAATGCGTGTGATCATTGGCTCGTTGCTGTGTATACTACTGATATCTTGTGGGATGAATGATTCTCGCTATATGAACAGTGGTGAGCTCAGGCAGTTCGAAACGGCATATTCGGGGATGCAAGAGAAGTACCAATCATTAATCTCGGAATATCAAGCCAAAGCTGATACACTGCCTCAAGAGGTGCAAGCGCTGTATGGTGATCTACAAAAAATGTATAAGCAGATGGATTATAATCATCAGCAGATGATTGCTCGAAACCGGGCACGTAACGAGCAGGGCGATAAAAAAATGGTGTCGGATAGGCTGCGGATGCATATCCAAAGTCACATGGTGGGCGAATGGTATCACCAAATGAAAGGAATGCATCAGAAACTTGGCAATTATCACCGAGACCGTAATCATTCGTTGTTGGCTAAACTGAACAAAGAAATTGTAGATGCCTATGCAAATATTTTAGATCGTATTCCTGGATTGGATGAAGCTGCCGATGTCCCGTTTAACGCGCAGGGCAATCCATCGATCTTGAATGGAAAGCGATTATATGTTCAAAACTGTGCCTCATGTCACGGCGGGGAGGGACAGGGTATTGCTGACATTTTTCCACCATTGGTAAATTCAGAATGGGTGACCGGCGATAAATCAACAGCACTTCGTATTTTGCTCAATGGATTAGAAGGGGAGGTCAGCGTTCGGGAGCAAACATACAGCGGCTATATGCCGTCGTTTAAAGCACGGCTGAGTGCAGCTGAAATGGCGGCCATTCTAAACCACCTGCGTACCGAAAGTAAAGACAGCCTTTCCGTCTTTACACAAGATGATGTTATCCGAATTGGCAAAACTTATGGAAATCGTACAAGTCCATGGCATGCCGATGAGTTGAGGAAAAATAGCCCATAGTCCCAGGTATCATAGTAAAACTGCTCATGTATTTGTAAATAACAACATGCACTTAAAATAAGGCAATGGGGCAGTACTTTTTTGCCTAGTTGTTGAATGATATACCTGTACATTCATAGAAATAGTGGCGGGGCATATAAGAGAGCGTTATATAAATAACGAAGGGTACTCAGTATCAGTTTTTAGAGAGTATACCCGGTAGAGCTAAAATTCTATTTCTTTGATGTATAAAAATTGATTCAGCTCCGGATCCGGATTGGCAGGCAAATAAAAAAGGGCGATCCCGCTTGGGATCGCCCTAACAACATTGGTTACCAGCTAAATGCTTACTTGTTTGGCTTATACTTGTAAGGACTTAGTGGGTGAGATTCCGCACGACGGTTTTTTCGGCAACCTTTATTGGAAGTTTTATCCATGCAAGGTTGTGGTGCTTTACCCAGCCCACGAGATTCAATGCGATTCTGTGAGACGCCATTTTTAACGTAGAATTGAGTTACGGCTTCGGCACGACGCTTGCTGAGACGCAGGTTATACTGGTCGCCACCAACGTGGTCGGTGTAGGCGTCAATACGAATGCGGAACTTGGAAGCGTTCATCAGCTTCTTCACATTTTGATTGAGGATACGTGCCGCTTGTTCATCAATATTAGACTTATCAAAAGCAAAGTTCACAGTTCCAAGAGAACCTTCTTTCAGATATGCGGGATCCTTTCCATCATTGGGGTTGGTTCCCATTTCAATTTCCTGAGAGTCGCTGAAGCCATCACCGTCAGAATCCGCTTTATTCGGATCTGTTTTATGTTTCATGACTTCATCATAGTCATTGAGTCCGTCACCGTCAGAGTCGGCTTTTAACGGATTGGTACGGTATTTATTAACTTCTTCGCCGTCTTTGAGTCCATCACCGTCAGTGTCTGCCTTATTCGGATCGGTGTTATATGAATTTACTTCGTCACCGTCACTCAGTCCGTCACCGTCCGTATCGGCTTTATTCGGATTTGTTTTATGTTTATTTACTTCTTTACCGTCAGTGAGCCCGTCACCGTCAGTATCGGCTTTTAGGGGATTTGTGTTGTGTTCATTCATTTCAGCCCAATCGCTTAGGCCATCATCATCAGTGTCAAGAGAGCGTAGCGTTTCTTCATCTAATGATTGCAGGTATTCGAGAGTCCGTTCAGAAGGTGCGCGTAGTTCATTGGAGCCGGCGCATCCGGAAAATAACGCCATCCCAAGAAACACGGAAGAGACAAGGAGTATTGATTTTGTGTTTATCATCGTGTTACTAAGTGTAAGTTAGAAGTTAAATAGTTGCCTATTGTATAAACTAAAATTAACGAAAAATTAGGAAATATCCTTTTAAATATATTGGCTACAATATGTTATCTAATATAGTCAAATACAAAATAAACTCCATTAGATAAAATTGTGTAATTTTCGTTGAAAGTTCTTTATATTTATCCATCCTGATAAGGGGCTATAGCTCAGTTGGCTAGAGCGCTTGCATGGCATGCAAGAGGTCCGGGGTTCAAGTCCCCGTAGCTCCACTTTTTTTGTTTTGCATTTCTCCATTTATCCATATTTCTTGAAAACAATGCTTCTTACTTGGAATGGAAACGAATGTTCCAAGGATTGATAGATTTTCCCATCGAGAGGTAGTAAACCGGGTAACTCAGATTTTAGTTTAGGATTTCGGGAGGATATATGTGGTTGCATAGATTTGGGATTAGTGGTTTCATCTTATTCGTGTTGTTTGCATTTGTTGGCCCTGTTCAGGCCCAATTATCGCTAGATGTTGAGATCGATGAGATGCTTTCCAACTCACAATCTATTAATATTCAGTCGCTATTGGCAAATAATGGCAAAGGCCCAACACTGTTCCGGATGTATTTGCAGAATAACTCCTCGGAGTATGCCAACAGCCTTTATTTTCGCCTGATTGTTGAATCAGACAAGATCGGTCGTATTGTAGAGATCCGTCAGGTTTCCGGCCAGCCGTTTAGTTTAAATCCGGGGCAGCGGGTATTTGCTACCAACAATAATATCGGGGATGGCCTGCCCGGTGTTGAAGAACTGATTCAATTTGACGGAGAATTCTCATCCGAAGGCAAAGAGTTTGTTAATAAATTAAAGGGATCGACGTCACTCCCGGCCGACCAGTATCAGATTACGGTTGAAGTTCACAGAGGATCGGCGGGAGGTGAACTGCTGGCTTCGGAGACGGCTGAAATCGGCCGTAATATTGTAGAGGATACCCGTGATTTTTATCTGCTTTCGCCGGGTGATGTCGCCAGCGCTGATGCTACCATTGCAAACAGTTATCCCAACTTTCAGTGGCAGGGAGCTACTGGCACTGACTATCGGCTGGTGGTTGTAGAGGCCAAGGGCAATGACAGTCCGCAATCACTTATTGAGGGGGCTATAAGTACATCGCCCATCCAGGTGAAAGGTTCTTCGGGTGGCGGTTCCCTGGTTGACTATGAGATGTTGGATGTTGTGGTGGGGCAGTCTAGTTTTCAATATCCAAATTCGGGAGTCCAGAGTCTGGAACCTGGGAACACATACTATTGGAAGATTGTGAGTCAGTTGGAATCCAGTGGAGGTGTGCAGGAAAGGGAGTCTGAGATTTGGGGCTTTACCTTGGCATCCACGCAGCAGCGTACCCAAAATGAGAAGCTGAGTAGTGAGGTGTCTCAGGCGTTGCGGCAAGTACTGGGCAACAAATTTGAGGAATATCAGCAGGACGGTTACAACTTCCAGTCGATTGTCATCGACGGGCAAAACTACCAGGGTGGACAGGCCATGCAAAAGTTGATGGAGCTTAGTCGACAGGCCGAACAGGGTGATATCTCAATTGTCATTGAAGAACAGTAGTCTTATGAAATCTCTCTTAAAATATTCCGTTCCTCTCATATTTATTGGGATTGTTGGCATGGGAGCACATTTGTATGATCCGCCTGAGCGTCCGCTTGCCTTTGTTCAGAAGTTTAAACCCGCGGTAGCTATTCGAAATCAGGGTCAGCTAAATAAAATAAGCAAGCGCGGCAAGCCACTGTTTAATGGAGACACGCTCCGTACTAATCAAAACGGATTTGCACTGGTACAGTTTATGGATAAAAGTTTGGCCAAGGTAAAACCGGATTCCAGACTCATCGTCCGTGGAGAAGTTGAGAATAAAGATAATACGAGTACGCGTATTGGACTGGAGCTGGGCGAAATTTTTCTGAACGTATCCGAACAGGGGGCGGATAATTTCGAGGTAGCCACGAGTACGTCGGTAGCTTCTGTTAAAGGCACTGAGTTTGGTGCTACGGCTAATGATTACTACTGGGTTAAAGAAGGTGAAGTAGAAGTGAGTGTTAGTGGATCGGGGGAATCCGTAACGCTTACGGATCGGAGCTATGGACAAGTGCAAGATGATGGAACAATCAAAACAGGAGAGCTGACCGAAGATGAAGTTGAGGAGCGTGACGAAGACTATGCTCAGATGAATGAACAGATGGAGCCCGAAATTTATAAGATTCGCTTTATTGATGAGAACGGTCAGGAGCGCGTGATTGAAGTAAAAGTATTTGAAAATGAAAACTAACAACCGCTGAACGTAAATCAGTATATTTGTAGGGGTACAAATGAACAAGTTGAAGCTGCTGTTGGTAACAATGGCACTACTGTTGACTTGGGGTAATGTCGAAGCATCGGCGAATACTGCGCCCTTTCAGGTGCGGCATCAGGCGCCGGCTTTTGTGGAGCGTTCGGAGCCTTTTGAACTCACGTTTTCCGTACCTGGCATTAATCCCAACGACGTGCAGGAAGCTTACGTCTTTTACCGTCATGATGGAGATATGGGATACAATCAGGTGCCGGCACGGTTAGCATCTTCGGAGTTTAAGGCGGAGTTTTCGGTGGATAGTAAGCAGGCCACTAGCATGGAGTACTATTTCTCCATCCGACTGAATAGTGGTAAACAGGTTACCTACCCATCCAATAAAGCCAGTCAGGATCCCGTCCGGGTAGAAGTAGTAGATCCCCATAAAAGTGAACGCCAACGCCGTGTTGAAGATACAGGGGTGGACTATACGATTCTTTCACCTGAGCCCGGAGCCACTGTTGGCCAGCAGGATGTGGTTGTAGCTATTACGCTGTTTTATGATCCGGCTGAAATTGATACGGCAAACAGTTCGTTCCGCATGTTGGTGGATGGTGAGGATGTTACCAGCCAGGCAAATGCGAGCGACTATTTTTATACCTATTCGCCGGATGAACTGACCAATGGCAGTCACCGAGCGACGCTGGAAATTCAGAAACAGGATACTGTTCTCACGGTTGCCGACTGGAAATTTTCAGTATTGGATCCCAGCATGAGGGCATCTGCCGCCAATGCCGGGGAAGACTGGACACCGCAGGGTAATGTCGAAATTTCGGCGCGCAATCAACAAGTGGGAGGTTATGCTAATGACGCATTGAGTGGCAACGTTAGGTTATCGGGACAAAAAGGGAATATTTCCTACTCGGCGCACGGGCTGTTGACTACACAGGAAGATCCACGCCTGCAGCCGCAAAACCGTTTTGGAGCAAGTATATATGTCGGAGATTGGCTGGAGTTTGAGGCGGGTCACGTCTATCCCACGTTAAATCCGTTTACCATAGCTGGTCAGCGTATGCAGGGGATCAATGCAGGATTTCACCTTTGGGATGAAGCGCTCAACCTCCAACTAATTTACGGGAAGCTGCGCCGCAGCATTGATAATCTGTATGAAGAGGTTGAGGTGGAAAAGCAGACGTTGCAGAGCCAGCAGACCGTAACGAATTATTCGCTTAATACCAGCGATAACGGCACATTTCGACGCGAGATTATGGGTGGCCGTATTGGTGTAGGCGGGAGTGATGTGTTCAATTTTGGCCTTAATTTTCTGAAAGTCGAAGATGATACCAATTCCATCCGGGTGATAAATAATTTTAACAGCTTGATGAATCTAAATCCTGATCTTGCGAGCAGCCTAAATGCCCAGCAGCGGCAGGATCTGCAGCAGAATCCCCAGCAGCTTAGCGTGAGTGGTAATCCTTCGCCCAAAGGAAATTTTGTAGCTGCTACCGATGTGGAAACTAACCTCGATAACAACCGAATTCAGTTTCAAGCTGATGCCGCCGTTAGTCTGTTGAACCAAGATATTTCTGAAGGAACGCTCACCCAAGAGGCGGCTGAGGATTTGGGACTTACTCTTGATAGAAATACTGAAACCCTGCTCGATCAGTTATCGTGGCTGATTATTATTAATGAAAATATGGATACGCTGCCCATTCGTTTTGATACGGGTACGTCTGGAGCCGCCGCGGAAACCTATTTTCCCACCAGTATATTGGCGACAGAGTCAGAACTGGGGCTCAGCTATTATAACAATAATCTGAAAATGCGATACCGCTGGATAGGACCTAACTATAACTCACTAGCCAATACAACTGTTCGAAAAGATATTGCGGGCTTTTCGGTGACAGATCGCCTGCAGCTCATGGAAAATCGAATCTATCTTACGCTCGGCTACGAGCGCCTACACGACAATGTGGTGAATAATAAGGATGCTACCACCAACACAACCACCTATCGCACCAATGTGAGTTGGTACCCGGTTGATCCGGGTCTGCCCCGCGTCAGCGTGGGTCTGATGAAGCGGAATCGTGAAAATGGGGTGGCGCTGAATAATCCATTGGTTGCCGGCATCAGTGGCGTCGAGGAGGGAGCCGCCGTACAAAATTTGGCGGTACAGCAGAGTGATACGCTTCTTACGCCCAATCCTAGGTATTCTGATACGTACCAACTGACGGCCTCGGTCTCCCAGGAGTTCGATCTCTTTGGAATTACGCATGATGCAAGTATCAACTTCTCAATCTTGAATACTATTGACGAAGTTTTTAAATACGGTGATGCCCGAAACAACAGTTTCTCAGCGCGGGTCGTAAATCGTTACGATGAATTGCCACTGCAGACCAACTTGTCTTTCAATATTAATAATACGGTCACGGCCAGTGGACTTAATGATATTCAGATAGTCGGGGCCAGCGTGGGCGGCGAAGCTTTCCTGCTTGATGACAAGCTAACCGTAGATCTGTCGCTGGCGTTTACGAAAAATTACTCCGAGTCAAAATCATTGACTACCAATACGAATGGTACTCCTCAGCTGACGTTCGACGATTACTACAAGAGCGGTGATTCCTCTTCAGTATCAGAAAGTAATTCTTATATTGTGGGAGCTGGCGCGCGATATAACTTAAACCAGCGTCACTCCTTTGTGCTCGATTTCCGGTATTCCAACGTGCAAAATACCCTTTCGACGTCACGGACATTTCCAAATGACCATCTACTGCGGGCCCGTTACATTTTTAACTTCTAAGTTATGGATGGAAGCAACAACACATGGAAACAGCGTCTGGTTGTTCCCGGCCTAATTGCGGTGAGCCTGATCATCGCGATACTGCTGTCGTTTTCCGGCCCGGTAGAGCAGCTTAAGCTAAATGTAAAGGATCAGCTTTTTGAAATTCGAGGTCCGCTTGCCATTCAGGACACCTCGGTCGTGATTGTTTCCATCAGCCAGCAGGCCGATCAGGAAATTCCATACAAGTATCCCTGGCCAACTGATTTGCATGCCAAGCTGATTCGTAACCTTAACCAAGCGGGCGCCAAGGCTATCGGTTTTGATGTACTTTTTGACAAACGGGATAACTACGACCTTGCTCATGACACCACCTTTGCCGAGGCATTGCAGGAGTATAAGAATGTGGTACTGGGGGCAAGTGTCCAGTCAACCGGCCAAAGTCGTGGGCAGGGCTCCAGCTCGGTGAGTATTTCACTGGTACGTCCCAATCGGGTTCTGCAGAAAGCAAGTCCTCATCCGCCGGGATTGGTACGCGCCTATCGGGATGCGGATGCCTCAATCCGGAAGTATATCTTAGGTTTGGAGTATAACAATCAGCAACTGTATTCCATGGGACTAGAGCTGCTTAAGCTCTATAGGAATATTGATTCAACCGGTATTTCGCAAAGAACTGAACTTTTAGAGTTCGGCCCGTACGAGATTCCCAAATACACCGAGCATTTGATGACGATGAATTACTTTGGGGGCCGTGGCACTTTTCCCACCTATTCCTATGAGACTGTTATTGACGACTCTACAGTTGTTTTGGCGTCCGAGGATTCCACCTTCCAGATGAATACGTTTTCGGATCCCAGCTTTGGACTCAAACATACTGATGCCTTCAGGGATAAGATTGTGCTGGTGGGGGCTACTATGCCTGAGCTACATGACCTACACTCCACTCCTTTTGCTCAGCAGGGGACAATGCCGGGTGTGGAGATGCACGCCAATGCTATTCAAACCATCCTGTCAGGAAAATACATACAGCACGTTTCGCCCTGGCTGAATCTGGCGATCTTAATTGGATTAATAGCCGTGGTCGTTTGGCTTACGCGTCGCTTTGCCGGCTTGTGGGGATTCGTAATATATGCAGGATTAAGCCTCGGGGTAATTGGTTTTGTGCTGTTTGAGTTCCTTCAATTCCGTTTTGTGATGGATTTGGTTGCCATGCTGATGGCGCTTACTGTGGGATATATAACGACGCAAAGTTATCAATATGTGGTTGAGCAGCGGGAGAAAAAGCGAATTCGGGGGTTATTCTCATCCTATGTTTCACCGGCTGTGGTTGAAGAGATGGTCGAAGAGGGCAAGGAGCCCCAGTTGGGCGGCGACGAAGTATATATCACAGCCTTTTTTAGCGATATCCAGTCTTTTTCTACGTTTTCTGAGCAGTTGCCCGCCGATACCCTTGTTGGCTTAATCAACGAGTATCTATCGGCTATGACGAATATTCTTACCGAGCACGGCGGTACGCTGGACAAATATATCGGGGATGCAATTGTAGCCTTCTTCGGGGCACCTGTCCCACAGAAAGATCATGCCTACAAAGCCTGCGTGGTTTCGCAGCTGATGCAGAACAGGTTATCCGAGCTTCGCGATAAATGGCGCAGTGAAGGTGAAAAATGGCCCGAAATCGTTCATCACATGCGCAATCGTATCGGCATCAATACCGGCGTTATGGTGACGGGAAATATGGGGTCTGAAAGTCGATTCAATTACACCATGATGGGCGATAATGTAAACCTGGCTGCCCGTTGTGAGAGCGGTGCCAAGCAATTTGGGGTCTATACCATGGTAACTGCTGATACCAAAAAAGAGGCCGAGCAGTATGGTGACCGATGCGTGTTCCGCTATCTGGATCGCATTGTAGTGAAGGGTAAAACCGAGCCGGTAGATGTCTACGAGATAATGGGACTTCGTGATGAGCTCAGCGATCGGCAGTTTGCCTGCAAGCAGAAATTTGAGCAAGCCATTGAGGCGTATCAGCAGCGGGAGTGGGAGTATGCTATCCAATTATTTAAGGAATCCAAGGAGCTGGAGTATTTTCAGCCGAACGACGATTCGTTCATTCATACCAATCCCTCCATTGTTTATATCGACCGATGCGAAGTGATGCAAGAAAATCCCCCGCCAGAGGATTGGAATGGCGTTAATGTAATGATGACTAAATAGATTAACGGCGCAATTTCATTTGCCATTTACCCATCATAAATGGTATCTTTTGGCTTCGAGGGTAGGCCCTACGCAGCCAGCTCCCTCTCAACTCCGTCAGGACCGGAAGGTAGCAGCGGTAGGAGGTTGTAGCGGCGTGATGTAGGTTGCTTACCCTCTCTTTTTTTATGGGTTTTGTCGCAGCACAGATTGGCTTCCTTTTTTTGTAAATAGTGCCATTCTAAATTCAGGCAATCTAACCACAGATACTTTTATTTTGATGAAGAAGGCCTTGTTGTAAGGTTTTTTCTTGGTTAGTAGTTTAATCCTGCCGGATACATTATTCTCCTTCCATAACATCGGTGAGATCAGATAACATTTGTTGTAAACTGTAGAATGGAAGCAATTTATTCCGCACTCCCGAAATGATTGAAGAGTCAACGAACATCATTTTACCGAGCTCTCTGGAATCCTTTTGGGCTTTTTCCACGCGTTTTTTCTGGCGCTTGCTAAATAAGGTTAAACCGTAGGGAATATGATTTTTATCCATTCTTGTCAGCTCATCGACAAGTGCAGCGGCCGAATCCATCGCCATCGAAGCGCCTACGCCGGCCGTCGGTAAGAAGCCTGTAGCAGCGTCGCCAAGCAATACTACGTTTTGTTTGTGCCAGGTTTGGGATCGACAGTCATGGAATTCCCAGAAGAACGGATCTTTTTTTGGGTTGAAGCTGTCAAGCGCTTGGTTGGGCATGCTAAAATCATCAGCAATATTGCTTTTGGCTTCACTTATAAAGGAATTTAGCCCTTTCTTTTTTATTTCATCAACGGGCCCACCCAGAAAGACGCCGATTTTATCTTCTACAGGATAAAGCCCCAGGAAACTGCCTGGGCCCCAATATTCTTTATAGGATGCAATGGGATCGATATCCAGCCAGGTTACCCAGCCGCCCCAGCCAGTATCTTTATATGCAAACTCATCATCGTCCAGGATCTGTTTGCGCGTCTCAGAGTGAATTCCATCGGCTATAATTACTACATCAAAGTGTTGGCTGCGACCATCCGAGAATGTAACATCTACGCCATTAGTTTGCTGCTCCATGTTTTTGACCGTGGTGCCGTACCGGATGGTATCCTGTTTGCTTTTTGCAAGCAAGATATCAATTAAACTAGTACGCGAAATTCCTCGATAAGACCCAAATTGTTTGTTGATAAAATCAAGTGGATAGCTTTTTACCAGTTCCCCGGTCTCTTTGTGGATTTCGTACTGTTCCATCTGTACACTGTTGGCAAAGAACGCATCCCGTGCATCCATAGCATTTAGCACTCGGCCTCCCAAGGGTAACAAGCCAAGCATATATCCCGACTTATTAAAATGCTTTTCCTCTTCTCTTTCGATGACGGTTGGTTTGATCCCGTGTTGAAGCAGCAAGCTGCTACAGGTTAACCCGGCAACGCCAGCGCCCACGATTAGAATATCTAAATCTTGCATCACAAATCTGGTTTAATTTTCACATTACAGCGATAGGATTTTATACTTTTTCTTGAATAGAATATCGGGTTGAGCAGCGCCTAAATCATTTACATATGTTAAAAAATGGCCCTTACTGTTTGCCGGAACGGATTCGGCTCAGGGAAACCTGGGAAATACCCAAAAACGAGGCGATGTTTTTGAGTGGAATTCTTGATGTAAGATCAGGCATCATTTCAACGAGTAGATGGTAACGCTCAGCAGCACTTTTGGGTAAAAACTCTTCCTGGAAGAATTGAAGCCGAACATATTGATGTTCCAGCAGTTGAATCCACCAGCGTGACCATTTCTTATGGTTGTCGCATAGCTTTCGCAGTGTGGTTTTCTCCAATCGGTATACCCGGCAAGGTTCCAGGCACTTGATTTCTTTCGTGGAACGGCTCTCGTAGACAAAGCTCTGCGCACAGGTAAAAAAGCCATGCTCGTTTTCAAACCAGAGCGTTCTGTTTTCCGAAAAGTCAGTGCAACAGACCAGTCCTTTTTCGAGGTAGTAAAAATTGGAATGAATTTCGCCAGCTACTGCTATCTTTTCATTCTTGTCGTAGGTCAGGAGGTCGCACTGTGCTTTGAAATCGTCAATGTCAAGAATTGAAAAAAGCTCGTCGTCGAATGAAAGATAAGATTTTTTCCAATTTGACATTAGTCAATGGACATAATTCATACGCTGATATTAATCTACCATTTCAGTGGGGAATTGTAAAAGAGCACAAGGGGTAGTTCTATAAAAATAAAGATTTCTCACAGCGTTTCGCTTGTTCGAAATGACAGTTATAAATAATTATGATGCGTCATCTCGACCAACGGGAGAGATCTTTGTTCCGCTACTAGCTTCTAGAAGTAGGTTTGAGCATTCGATTAGTTCAGTAAGAGATATCTTCATAATGTACTGGACTCATTAAATAGGTATTTTCCCCAATATTTTCTCTCAAGATGTAGATTCTTTTAAACTCATCAAGGTTGAAGAATTTTAGAGTTCCATCTTCTTCCACATATGGTTCTGCCTCTTTGAAATAGTTAAAATACTCAAGAAAATAAGTCCTTAGCCATTTGTAATCTTTGACGTTCAGAGTATCATACTCTGCTTTGGTGATCTCATACCGTATGCCATTATTAAATTCCACAAATTCTACTGGTGAAAAGGATTTTTCTTTATAACTAAATCGATATTCATAAATATATCGATCATCACCATATTTAACCGCTGTCATCGATTTTTTATCGTGATTAAACTCTAAATATAAGTTAGAATTTTGCCCGTAAGTTTCTCCTATGTTGAGAAACACTAATATTACGGGCAAAATGATAAACTTTTTGATGAAGCTGGTCATTATTCATTACAACTAGTGTTATTATATTACAATAGCATCAATTAAATCTGTTTCGATTTGATATAATTATATTCGGATAGTTTGTTGAAAGATCCTGCTAGATACTAATTTAGCTTGGACTCGATATCACCGGCAATATGTTCAGCATGTATGCGCGTATTTTCAATAAACAGGCTGCTGGTGTCCATCCCGCCACAGACGACCCCCGCCACATATACGCCATCGCGGTTCGTTTCCAGGGATTCATCCGAATAAACCGGCATTCGGTCTTCGTCATCTGTAAGTTCAATGCCAAATTGTTGCATTAGCTCAAAATTGGGTTGGTAGCCGGTCATGGCCAGTACAAAATCATTGGGGATGGTTTTGGTGCCCTCTGGAGTATCGAGTACCACTTCTTTGGGTTTAATCTCTTTCACCTCGGTGTTAAAATAGCCGGTGATTTCGTCATTCTTGATGCGATTTTTGATATCCGGTTTCACCCAGTATTTTACGGATTCTTTAATATCGTCATCCCGAACGGCCATCGTCACGTTGGCATGTGATCGGTAGGTTTCGAGGGCTGCATCCACAGCCGAATTGCCACCGCCGATTACTAATACATCCTGCCAGGCGTAAGCGTGGGCTTCATCATAGTAGTGCTTCACCTTGTCAAGCTCTTCGCCGGGAATGTTCATCATTTTTGGGATGTCGTAAAATCCAGTTGCCACCACTACTTTTGATGCCTCGTAGTCGTCCTTATCGGTTGTTACGGTAAAAGCACCGTCATCTCCGTTGATCTCCTGTACTTCCTCGTAGAGGTTTACATCCAGCTCGTAGCTCTCGGCAGCACGGCGATAATATTCCAGTGCTTCGCGGCGCGTTGGCTTGGGATTATGTGAAATAAAGGGCACGCCGCCGATCTCCAGTCGCTCCGAGGTGGAGAAAAAGGTCATGTCCTTGGGATAGTTGAAAATGCTGTTGACCAAGCAGCCGCGCTCAATAATCTTGGAGGGAATGTTGCGTCGTTTCAGTTCAATGGCAGTCGCCAGCCCAATGGGTCCCGCTCCAACAATGATAACCATGTATCTAATTATGAGATTAAATATTTAAGATTAGTCTCGAAAACATCATCTCCCAAACTACCATTCCTGCAAATGGTCCTCAACTGGGAAGCCCTATGTTTGCGGCTCTTTTGCTATTTGGATTGTGATTTTTCGCTGGATGGTTTGCCCGGGCTTGCTGAGCGGCTGAAATTCAAATATCAGTGTATATTCTCCGGGATCGATACCTTGCAGAGGAATACTAAAGAGCTGGCTATCTCGTCCCTCTGTTTTTTCGCTTAACAACGTGATCTCTGCTTTTTCATCTATTTTTTTAGGGCCAAACAGGAAGCGATCCTTCTCGAAGTGATAGCTCGTTTTATAACCACCATCGGGCACGTTGTAAGCCTCAAAATAAATCATCGCCTGGGAATCTTTTTTAAACTGATGGGAGAGATTGGGCTTGATGGGGATTCGGCTACCGGATGTCGTTTCTTGTTGGTCGGCCAGTACGATATCGCTGACATCAAACTGGTTAGGATCAATAGAAGGCTTAGGGATCGAAAGTTTTTTACGTCCCGAAGCCCAGAGCAGTGAACTAGAGGTAGCCTCGGCAATGTTAGAAGCTAAATTCATATCTGACAGTGCCGGGTTTACAACTTCGCAAGTAAATACAACTGAAGTTTGTCCCGGATCTTTAATCGTGTACATGATAGGGGACGAAACATTTTTACTGGAGAGCTGGAACGGATAGGTTTGAGAAAAGACTTTGGGACCGGATTTTCGGAAGGCTTCCAAACCTAAATTGAGCGTCAAACTGTCTCCATAGAATGATAGTGATCGCTTGTTTTGATGAAGCCGCTCGGTAATGCCGGGATCAAAGGCAAAGTTAAATTCAACATTCCCCTCTTGGTCACGGAATTCGTACGTAGAAAATTTCGGCTGTAATCTTTTATATTCGGGAATAGTTGTTGTCTGGTTTGTAACCTCTTTGTTTTGGTGAGACAAGAATCCTTCAAACGCCCACTCTAAAAATGATACTCGTGTCCTAGTTAGGTCTTTGGTTGTCAAATATGAGTATTGATTGGAAAAGCTCGGACTATAAGCTGAAAGTCGTTCAAAGGCACCAAGCAAGTAAACTTGGCGCGCTACTCGTTGGCGATTAATTGGTCCCATTGGGTTCGTGCCCTCTACGATGTTTGTCTGCATGTCAAAGTTCATGATTTCTAATGCACTCTTCCGGAGGCCAAAGGTGCCAATGCCCTTTCGCTTTCCAAACAGATGCAGATGTTCTTCCTGTGTGTCGCTGCCTAAATATCGCCAAATCACAATATCAAATTCAGGGGCCCGACCGTTTCTAAACTGTACATTTTGTTCAATAGAAGTGGAACTGGTATAATCAACCGTAATAGTCCGATCGAACTGGAGGTCCGGCCGTCCAAATCGGACGTAAATTGTGCCACGATCGTCAGTCCCGTATGGCGATTTTTTATTCTTGGTAAAATGGGTGCGGGCATAGGTGATACGTTGCCAGTGTTCAATAAGCCGCTCATTTGTTGGAGATGAAAGTACAGGATCATTGGACTCCCAGAATTGTACTATGTTATTGACGAGCCTGTCATTATTATTTTTGATAAACATCTGCCACCTTTTTTGACTAGAATCCGCCAGAAGTGGGATTATACGTTCAGCTTCCTGCCGTACTACCTTTGGATTTTTCTCAAAAGAGGACTGTCTTACGCTGCGGATGTAAAACTTGCTGATAGGTTCATAATAGGTGGCAGCGTTATACTGGGCTGCCGTTTCTAACAGCGTAAGAGCTAGCGATAAATCTGTTTGTCCAGATTCAGAAAGCTGACTTGCCTGGTTCAGATTTTTCTCAAATGTTTTCTGCCACGTCGAGTCTGCATTGGTGGTTTGGGCCTGCAGGTTGATTGTTATTAAAAGTCCCAAGAGTCCAATAATTGTTGGGCGTAGTAGAGAAGTGTGGTTACTTGATGAAGGCATATAGACAGACGATTGTTGATTCTTTTCCTCATTTTTATATAACAAAAGCGAAGCTAGACTTTAATCACATATCCATGTGATTTTTGATGTAATAACACGATAAATCGTGCTAATCAGTATCTATTTTGAGCTTTTACTAAGAAGAGAGCAATATTATATTCTTCTATCAAAGATTGCTGCTCAGGTAATTTTCGATGACAAACTGCAGCCATCCCTTGGGTTTGCTTCGAAATCCCACATGCCCGCCACTATCAGTAATGATGTAGTCGGTGAATTTGTTTTGATTGATTTTGGCCAGGGGCATCGCCTCTATAGGGCACATCGGGTCTTCGTGGCTGTGAACCAGCAAGGTGTGGGTTGTTATGTCTTCGACAAACCGTCGCGCTGAACATTGCTCGTAATAATCATCGGCCCCGTCGAATCCGTGAATAGGGGCCGTGACCTGATCGTCAAAGTCGTAGATTGTGGATCCCGAAAAGGAGGGTAGATCGGGGAACTGTTGACGTTTCTTTTCGAGCTTTTCGGTGAGCGTGCGCAGAAAGTAATATCCGTATAGCCGGTGAATGCCGCTGGATAGCAAGATCGATCCCAATCGCAGGTCGTAGGGTACCGATATCGCCACGGCGGCCTGCAGGGGCGTGCTGCCGGCTTCTTCAGACAGATACTTGACCAACGCATTGCCGCCCAGCGAAAAGCCCACCGCCCCCATTTTCTTATTGGAATATTGCTGCCGGATCCATCGGAAAACTGTGCGGTAATCGGTGGTTTCTCCCGAATGATAAAAGCGGGGCTGGTTATTCAATTTTGATCCGCAGCTGCGAAAGTTGACCGCCACTACGGAGAAGTCATTTTCGAGGAGCGTCTTCATGGTTTCCACAATGTAATACCGATCGGTGGATCCTTCTAGCCCGTGGAACAAGACAATTATTTCATCGGAGTCCGGTTTGATGGCGCAGTCGAGCTCCAGGAAGTCGTCGTCGGGTGTTGGGATCTCGATGCGCTCAACAGCTGGCGGTTCGGTATCACCGGTAAGTGATCGGGCCACGGTATGCATATGACCGTTGAAATACCAGCGGGGTGAAATAAAAGCGGGGACGTGACGAAGGTTTGTTTTCATAAATCAGCGATCATTTTAGCAACAAGTATAATTGGCCCTGTTGTTTTCATCAACTCTTCATTAAGGTTGGCGATTTTTGGTGCCAACCTTCTACTTTTGAGTGCTCTAACCATTATCTTGGATCTAACAATTACTAAAACAGTATTTTATGACAAACCGATTCGAACAGACGCCTCGTGTAAATTCCGACTCCAATGAGAAAACCGTTTCTGCCTCCCGCGTGCGAATGAATGAGCTGGTAATGCCCAATGATACTAATCCGCTGGGAAATCTTATGGGTGGACGTCTGATGCAGTGGATGGATGTCTGCTCAGCCATTTCGGCCCAGCGGCATTGCAACCGCAACGTTGTTACCGTAGCGGCCGACAGCATCGAGTTCAAAAATGCGATTAAGCTTGGCGAAGTCGTGGTTATCGAAGGTGAAGTTACACGCACATTTACATCCTCGATGGAAATTGCCATGGAGGTCTATGCAGAGAACCTTCGCACCGGTGAGCGGCGGCTGTGTACGACCTCTTTCTATACATTCGTGGCTGTGGATGCTGACGGCAAAACAGTTCCGGTGCCCGAGATTATCCCCGAAACTGATTTTGAGAAAGAGCGCTATGAACAGGCCGAAAAACGTCGTGAAATGCGGCTTAAAGTTTCGGAACAAAATCGCAACGCTCACAAAAAGGACAAGTCGAAGTAGGGGCTGTCATCAGTTAATGAGCGTCATGGGGATACTTTGCACGCCGCTGGAAGTTTCCATTTGTACAAAGTAAACGCCACTGCTAAGCTGATGGGCATTGAATTGGATAAAGTGCGAGCCGGAATCAAACGTCCGGTCGGCCAGGATTCGCACTTTGCGTCCCAGCGCATTATAAACAGTAAGTGTTAGCTTGGTGGATTGCTGCAGGTCGATGCGCAGACGAGTGCTGTTTTGGAACGGATTCGGATAGTTTTGAAACAGCTTGGTTTGCTGGGGCATGTTTGCCGACTCGGCCTGTCCGGTAGAGGAGACAGGAAATAGATTGCGTTGCCGGGCATTTTCGATTTGATTGCGCAGCTCATCCAGGTCATTGCCGAAAGCATAAGCAAAGCCTACGGTTACCTCCGCTTTGGGTGGTATGGTATAGGGACCAGACGCCACAACGGCCGAAACGTCAGTATTCTGCACCGACGTGCGAATTGTTTGAGAGGTAAGGGCATTGCTTTTTTCAGTATCCGTAAAACCATCATAGAGTCCGAATGTGAGCGAATCCTGCTGCCCCTCAATGGTATTATCAATGGCAAGAGCTCCGGAAATTGGGCCAAGATGAGCTACGGCAGCTACGGGTTGGGAGCTGTTTGAAGATTCATCTGACACGTAGAGCAAGCTGTCGGATTCGCTGAATGAAATGCTGTTGTTACCAGAGTTGCTGCCGAGATCCCAATCATTGAACAGGCCGGCATAGACATCCTCCATCACAAAAAAGTTATTGGGATTGTGAATGGTGTATTTCACGAACACCACATTGTTAACGGAAGGATTATCCAGTGCATAGGTTTCAACCTCGATTGATGCCTGTTTAGAGGTGTCAGCATCGGTTAAGAAACGGGCGTATCCATAGGTCTGATTGTTTTCTTGCTGGGTATAGAATACTTGCTCGGGTCGGAAATCACGGGAGACCCCATTTTGTGTACGAACTGCATCAAACAGTTCGTCATTGTATAAGAGCATCAATCCTCCTTCAAAGAGCAGGTTGTCACCTTCCTGATAACCATTGCCTTGCGGTTCTCGTGGGATAAAGCCGACACCGCCAGTACCCGAGAGGGGATCGGTAAACCCAATAGTACCGTCGGCCGCAAACGAAGTCTTAACGTTATTACCGGCAATTACATCGTATAAGAAGTTGTTGTACTCAATGACATCAAAATCGGAGTAGCTGTTGCCACTGGCAGAAAAGTTTAACCGAAGAGTGGGCGTTCGGTCAAGATCAAAATTGTTGGTAATAGTGATATCAAAAGAAGTTTGAACAGTATCGCCGGTAGCGATGGTTCCTAGTGACTGCGAGGCGTTTGCCAGTTGGATTCCGCTTTCGTTAAGGGTTTCCAGCTGGAGTTCGATTCCGGATCCGCTACTCCCAACATTGGTCAGTTGTAGATTGACGGTTCCGGACTGTCCCAGGGATAGTTTGTCGCCTTGTTCATTGACAAAGTCGGAAGAAACAACTTTGAGCCCGGGTAGATTCGTATCCACCGCGCGCAGTGCATCTACTGAGCCATGTCCCAGCCGGTTGGCGTTTGAGTCATCAATATAAGTTGCTGAAACCCGCACCTGCGCGCCAATATGATCAGCCGACCAACCGGGATGTTCCGCTTTGACAAGAGCAGCGAGACCACTGACGACAGGCGTCGACATGGAGGTGCCGGTTTTCTCTACAAACGCACCATCATACGAGGTGCTGCGAATTTGCGAGCCAGTGGCAAGCACATCCAGGTTGTAGCCATAGTTGGAGTAGATAGCTGCAGATCCACTTGGCTCAACCGAGCCTACGGCCAGCACCCGGTCGTAGGCAGCGGGGTAGCCTACTTGTCCAATGCCTTCGTTGCCCGATGCTGCCACGACCAGTGATCCCATATCGGTAACGAGATTGATGATGTCCTGCTCGGCCTGGGATGCCCCTGCGCCGCCCCAGCTACAGTTGATGACATCTGCTCCGTTATTGGCCGCATAAAGAATGCCCTCAAAGCCGAAGCCGATGGCACGACTTTCATCGATATCTGGGGTGCTGGGATCATCTGGAATACCACCCGTTTTCACGGCCATATAGGTTGTGTTGAACCCGGCGCCGGCCATGCCATCGGGTCCATTATTAGTTTCGGCAGCGGCAATGCCCGCGACGTGGGTACCGTGATCAGTACCGTCATGAAAAGGATTATTATCTCTGGTAATAGGGCTACTTACTCCTCCGGAAGCCCAGAAGTCCCAGCCGAAAAGGTCGTCGGTGAAGCTATTATTATCACTGTCGGTGTCGTCCATAAATGAGGAGTTATCCGCAAGCGCATCCTGCAGGTTAATCTTCCCGTCGCTGTTATAATCTGCTCCATTATCATTGAGATACTGTTGGATCTCGGTGGAGGTAATTTGGCCGTCGTTATTTTGATCGACCTGTGGCTGCAAGGTCAGCGGTACTTCATCTTGGTTTACCCAAAGGTGGTCGTCCAGGTCGGGGTGGTCGTAACCTACCCCGCCGTCGTCAATCGCGATGACAATATCCTGCGATCCCTGAGTGATATCCCAGGCATCGGTAAAGTTATGGGCATCTACAAACTTCCCGAGCTGATCGTTGGGCGTAAGATGCATTTTGCGGATGTACCGAGGTTCGGCATAGGCGACGCCGGGCATAGTACTGATTTTGGCGGCAAGCTGAATGGGATTGATTTCTCTGCTGAAGGTTATTTCCCGTATGCGAAGCACTTCACCGACAGAGGGGATGTTGCGTTGCTGAAGTGCTTGTCGAAGTGGATCCGAAATAAGCGGACGATTTTGACGCACGCCATTCATGACAAGCATTTGTTGCACTGCCGTGCGGGGATCAGTATTCAGCTTTGTTTGGAGTTGTTGGAGAGTTTGCTCTGACTCGTACTTTATGATGAGCCGATCTTTAAAATAATTTGGTGACTGAGCAGTGGCATTTGCAATAAAGAATAGCAGCCATGTGAGGCCCAGAATAGTCGAAAAAATTCGCTTAACCATAGTATAATACTGCTGAAAAAGTAAAGAAACTGTTAAGTCTGCAAAATAGAATGGTCTGCAGCGTATATCCTGATGAAAAGTAGTATATTAGTTTACAACTGTATATTCAACGAACTTAAAGTTATGGCTGATTCGACCTTTAATGGTACTGCTTCCAAACGGATTGCGGCGCTCGATTTAGGAACTAATTCTTTCCACGTAGTCATTGCAGATATTTATCCTGACGGTAGTTTTCGTACTGTCGACAAGCTCAAAGAAATGGTGATATTGGCTGAAAAAGGGATGAAGAACCGCCTCAGCGAGGATGCCATGGATCGTGGTATTTCAGCGCTGAAGAAGGTTAATATTTTATGTGACAGTTATAATGTGGAGCGGATTCTGGCCTATGCGACCAGTGCTATTCGCGAGGCTGAAAACGGCGGTGAGTTTATCCAGCGGATGATTGATGAGGTGCAGATCAAGGCGCTGGCAATTTCTGGAAAGAGGGAGGCCGAACTTATCGGTCAGGCAATCCAGCATGCCGTATCGTTTGGCACCGAGACCGTACTTATGGTTGATATCGGCGGGGGTAGTGTTGAATTTATCCTGGGTAACAAAGATGAAATATTTTACAGCTCCAGCAAGAAAATTGGGGCGGCCCGGATGGCGGCTGAATTTGTGGATCATGATCCCATCACGAAAAATGAAATCAAGCAGTTACGGCAGCATTTTGCCGATGAGTTGACCGACCTGTTTAAGGCTATGGAAAAACATGAGGTTCGTACGATTGTGGGCTCTTCGGGTACGATGGAGAATATCGCTGATATGATTGCCGATCGTCAGTCAATTACTGCTTCGCTGACGCTTAACGAGCTGACCTATTCTACCGAGTCATTCAAAAAATTCCAAGAGGATTTTATCAAGATGGATCGTGAGGAGCGGCTCGATCAGAGTGGCCTGGAGGAAAAACGAGTCGATATTATTATGCCGGGTGTAGTTTTGCTGGATTTCTTAATCGAAGAATGTGGCATTGAACGGGTCAAGATATCAGAATCCGCTCTGCGCGAGGGGATGATTCTGGATTACATCAAGAAAGAAAAGGACTCGCTGGACCTGGAGCTGCTGGCCGATTTCCCGGATCCCCGGCGCCGAAGTGTGTTTGAGTTGTTGCGCAAATGCGACTGGCATGAAAAGCACTCGACCCACGTTGCCAAGATGGCGCTGCAACTGTTCGATGAGCTGCAGGATGATCTGGATCTGCCCGACGAAGACCGCGAACTGCTCGAATATGCCAGTTATATGCACGATATTGGCTATTACATTTCGCATCGTAAGCATCATAAACATGCGCTTTACCTGATCCGCTATGCCGACCTGAAAGGATTCAGAGAAACTGAGATCAACATTATGGCCAATGTGGCACGCTACCATCGCCGGTCGACGCCTGCGAAGCGGCACAAACGATATCGAAAGCTGGACAAGCCGGTGCGCAAGCGCGTGAAAAAGCTCTCGGGTATCTTACGCGTAGCTGACGGCCTTGATCGAAGTCACTTCCAGAATGTGCAGCAGTTGGAAATCAGCAAAGGTGAGGATACAATCACCTTGTATATTACTACCGAAGCCGACCCCGAGCTTGAAATCTGGGGTGCCACGCGCAAATCCTATCTGTTTGAGCTGGTTACCGGTAAGACGCTCGAAATATATCCCAAAGAAGAAGGCGAAGTGATTGACGTAGAACAGCCCGATCCTTTTCCCGAGCATAAATCGTAGTTTTTTTCTGGCTTTTTAATCTGTTGTCATCTCGAATGAAATGAGAGATCCTATTTGGAGAGGTTAGATAATTTAAAAACAGAGATTTCTTGCTAGCGCTCGAAATGCCAACTAATGGCAGTAATTATATTGATAAGCACTTATCTGTCATTTCGACCGAAGGGAGAGCTCCTTGTTCTTATGGTTTGGATTTAAAAAAACACAGATTTCTCATTCCGCTACACTCCATTCGAAATGACAGGGGTAATGATCTATCAAACTGGCAATCATCTGTCACCCTGATACCGAGCTATTTTTATGAACTGAAAACAGTTCTTATTCGCTTTTGACCGGGCAAATGTATAACTAACAAGCAATTTCCCCATCATCTCGAACAGAGTGAGAGATCCTTATTTTATGTTTTTTCGAAAGCAAGATTACTCATTTGCTATGCTTCGGTTTGAAATAACAGCTACTTTTAAATCCTACCTACCCTGAAATCATCTTTGTAATTTAAGAACTCCCATTCAGGATTCACTTCATTGATCAGAGCCTCCTTCTTTTCTCGGCGCCACTTCTTCAGCTCCTTCTCTCGCTCGATTGCTTCTTGAGCAGTTCGATACGCCACATAGTAGATCAGTTTATAACAGTAGTATCGTCCCGCAAATGTTTCAGGATCACCTCTGTTATCGTGATGCTCTTGCAGTCGCTTCCTCAAATTATTAGTCATACCGATGTAGAAGGTTGTTCTCCCGGGATTGGTAGTTATGTAAACGTAAAAAGGCATTGCTATCTCAGTTTCTTACTTTTTAGTAAGACTCAATAGAGTGCCAATCCTAACATTATTTTCAGACAAAGATTTCTCGCTTACGCTCGAAATGACAACCAATGCCAATGATCTTACTAACCAACAATTAACTGTCATCTTGAGCGTAGCGAGAGATCTGTATTTTTTTATTTTGTGTCTTGAGTTACTTCATTACCTTGGGCCTCCTTGAGCTCAAAATAAAGAGAGTTCGTCCGCAACATTTTAGATCTCAGTCAGTTGTTGTATCTGTACAATTTATTAGGCAATTTGTGGCGCCATCAAATCTTGGATTTAACTAAATATTTGCACTAACACACGCACAATGATTAAGAAGGTATTTGCTTCATTTGTTCGCTATTTGAGTATCGCTTTAGTTGCACTCGTCACAATCGGAATTATTAGCCAGCCGGCAGCGGCCCAGTCGATGGAGTCCAATTCCACTGATGATGGGTTCGAAAGCTTGCGCTCTGATGTAGGCATCCACGGGCTGACGGCCAACTTTCATTTCCTGAGTGACTTCACTTATCTCGGCAATGATACTCTGCAAACCGACGGCAGTTCAGAGCTTGAATTTGTGTATCGCGATGTGCGGATGATCTCGCAGCGTTTAGGCGTAGGTTTCCAGGTGCTGACCAGCTTTTTTGTGGATAGTCCTGATGCCAGCTTCGGCGTAGGCAGCTGGGGCGCGGGACCGGTTGTCCGGGCATATCCATTAAAGACCGATCGGTTTCAGCCCTATGTACAGCTCAATAGTTTGTTCGGTAATAACCTGGCATTAAGCACTTTGGCAGACACTGAAAATAGCGCCGACGGATTTCGTGTTCGGCTGGGACTTCGCGGCGGCTTTGCTCTGCGACTGTCCAACAGCCTGGGACTGTTTACAGAGGTTGGCTACGACTGGGAAAGCAGCCGGCTTTTCAAAGCGGATGCGCGCGCCTTCCAGGCCAATATTGGAATTGACTACTACTTGTTTAACTAACGTTTTTTGGCTTTGCCTGACGATGAATCATCAGGCAAAAGTAGATTAAGCTCGTTGAAAAGAGCTGGGATATTTGATCATCGACTCCGAGCTGAATTAGACAATTCGTAAAGAAGTGTGTCAAACGCTCTCTATGTTTGAAGTATTAGTGTTGCGCAGCTGAATTCTGAGACTCTTTTGCAGTAATTTGGAGTACAGGGAATTTTCTTGGGTTGCTCGTAATTATAATTCAGGAGTACAACTTCTTCGCAGCGATGGTTTTATACTAATACTCATTACTCAACCGCTTCCAACTTGTAAATAGCTCCACCATAGCCACAGATGTAGAGCTCATTGTCGGCATCCACACCAAAGGAGGAGATCAGGATATCAGTATCCAGCAGCTGAGTGTTTTCGGGATTGTCTGGATCCGAGTTGTCCAGCGCCCAAATGCGTCCCGAACCAAAGTCGCCGTAAATGTACCAGCCGGTAAGATTGTCGAGAGTGGGGCCGCGATAGACGAAGCCGCCGGTCACCGAGTTGCCCAAGTCGTGGTCGTACTCCCAGACCGGCATTTCCAGTCCCGACTCATCGCAGCCGCTAGACGGCTCGTAGCAGTGGGTACCTTCCATGATATTCCATCCGTAGTTGCCGCCGCCTTGAATGAGATCAATTTCTTCGTAGCTATTTTGTCCCACATCGCCCGCCCACAGGTCACCGTTTTCAGCATCAAAGCTAAATCGCCATGGGTTGCGAAGACCATAGGCGTAAATCTCTTCGCGGTAGCCTTGGTTGTTGTCAGCGTAGGGATTGTCCGGCGGGATGCTGTAATTGTTGCCATTTTGTTGACTGTCCACGTCGATGCGCAGGATGCTGCCAAGTAAGGTACTTCGATTTTGACCATTTCCATTGGGATCGCCGCCCGAGCCGCCATCGCCCACGGCAATATACAGGTATCCGTCGGGACCAAAGGCTAACTGCCCGCCGTTGTGATTGCTGAATGGCTGAGCATAGGTTAACATTTGCAGTTCGCTTCCCGCATCAGCGGCATTGGAATCTTCTGCTGAAACCTGAAATCGCGCAATGATCGTCCGATCGGGATTGGCAGAAGTGTAGTTCACATAGAAGTAGCCGTTGCTTTCATAGTTGGGATGAAATGCCAATCCCAGCAGGCCTTCTTCGCTGCCACTGTCGTCCACGCGGTCTTGGATATCCAGGAAAACGGATGAGCCTGATACGGAAGCCTTATTTTCGAACACACGGATGACGCCCGATTTTTCGACCACAAACAGGCGTCCGCTATCGTCGCCGGCATGTTGTAGATCCAGTGGCTGAGAGAAAGAGAGGTTGGGAAATGCTTTCACGACCTCGTAGCTGACGTCACCGGGAGGTCCATTCCCATCGCCATTGTCGTCACCGTTTCCGTCGGTGCCGGATGGGTCAGAGCTTGAGCATCCCAGTAAAAAAATCAAACTGCTAACCAGAAATAAACGCATGGCAGTCACCGGTTTTTGCTAGAAATCACTTCAGATGTATTTCTTATACACCTGTTGGCATCTGTTTAGTTCCAACAAAGAAAAATGCCACATGCAACCTTTCAGCGTTCCGACTTACTCAGAACCTGAAAGCGTTGTTGTAGTGATAACGCTGACAGGAACTAACCTCTGTTGGTACGCCGTCAGGTTAGTTTATTCGATAAAAAATCGAAATTAATATCCTACGGCGTGGCCGTCTTTCCGGGATTCGGATGCACCATAATAGACGCCTTCGTCGGGATCCCACATGATGGCTTGGTAGCCGCCGTAGCCTCCTACATCAAAAGCCACGTCGTGGCCACGCATCATCAGTCCACGTACCGCTTCGTAGTCGTATCCCGATTCCAGGTTGAGTGTGCCGCTGTTCTGCAGGTATTCATCGGCATCGTCGGTGGGTTGGGTGGATCCGGTGTGTCGCCAGCGAGCGGCATCCCCGGCTTCCTGTAGGTTCATTCCAAAGTCGATCATATTTGTGAGAATCTGAACATGACCCTGCGGCTGCATGCCCCCGCCCATCACGCCAAAACTCATAAACGGCTTGCCGTCTTTCATCACAAAAGCGGGGATGATAGTATGGAAGGGACGCTTGCCAGGTTCATATGCATTGGTATGATTGGGATCCATCGAGAAGAGTTCACCGCGATCCTGGAAGACAAATCCGAGGTCGGGCACCACGACGCCGGAGCCCATGCCACGGTAATTGCTCTGGATCAGCGAGACCATGTTGCCTTCGCTGTCGGCGGTGGTAAGGTAGATGGTATCGCCGTCTTCGAGTTTCGACATCCCCGGTTTGATGTTATCCGAGGCGTATTCGCCAATCTGTTCCATGCGTTTTTTGGCGTATTCCTTGGAGATCAGCTTTTGGGCCGGTACATCTTCAAAAGACGGGTCGGCATAAAACTTGGCACGATCTTCAAAGGCCAGCTTCTTGGCTTCAGCCATAAGATGCAGGGTCTGCTCGCTGTCGTATCCCATGGAGCCCAGATCGTACTCTTCGAGGATTTGCAGCATTTGCAGCGCTGCAATACCCTGTCCGTTGGGCGGCAGTTCGTAAACGTCATAGCCTCGGTAGTTGACCGATACTGGATCGACCCAGGTGGAACTATGTTGTTCAAAATCTTTCTTGCGAAGATATCCGCCGTTTTCGCGCATAAACTGGTCGATTTTCTCGGCGATTTCGCCCTCATAAAAGGCATCGCGACCTTTATTGGCCAAAATTTCGTAGGTGTTGGCCAGCTCGGGGCGTTTCATGATTTCGCCTTTCTCGGGTGCTTTGCCATTCATAGTCATCTCTTCTTTGAACGCGCCCACGCGGTCGTTGTGAATACGAGCGCCAATGCCCCAGTAGAAGGCAATAAGCTCGCTGACGGGGAAGCCTTCCCGAGCATATTTGATTGAAGGGGCAAGGAGATCTTCCATCGGCGTGCTGCCAAATTTGTTGTGTAGGTCAAACCAGCCGTCCACGGCGCCCGGCACTGAGATAGGCAACATCCCGTAGGCGGGAATGCCGTCACCGTCTCGTTGTTCGATTTCTTTTTTCATTTCATCAAAAGAGAGTCCCAGCGGTGAGCGTCCACTGGCGTTAAGTCCATATAGTTTCTGATCTTCGGCTGACCAGACGATGGCAAAGAGATCACCGCCAATGCCGCTGCCGGTCGGTTCCATAAGCCCAAGGGCAGCGTTGACGGCAATGGCCGCGTCAATAGCATTGCCTCCATTTTGCAGGATATTGAGACCAATTTGTGCAGCCAGCGGTTGGCTGGTGGCAACCATTCCGTTGGGGGCAATAACCTCGGAGCGCGTGGCAAACGATTTGCCGGTCACGCGGTCAGGCTGAGCGTGCGCCGGTACGATTGATGCAAGAAGAAGTGAAACAAGTCCTAAAGAAAGAAGTAGTTTTTTCATAGCATAGATGTTGGATTAGCGTGCATCTATACTATAAAGAAAATCCTCCATCAAATGATGTAAAAACCTTTAAGAGTGTAATTTAGAAAAATCAGAATTGCACCTACTGAGCAGATAACAGCTTCAGTTATTTTATCCTTACAGATAGACCTTTCAGCATTCCGAATTATCGAAACCTGAAAGCGTTGCTGCGCAAATAACGCTGACAGGAACCGACTTTAGTTGGTACACTGTCAGGTTTATGCTGTGGTTAATTTTGGTTCAGGTTGTCGTGGGGACGCTTGAGGGAGTCTGGCAGTTCTTGATCATCTTCGCGGAGGCGTTGCATGTATTGTTGGCGTTTGGCGATTCCTCGGCGGATGCCGAAGTAGGAGCCCAGGTATGCCGAAAATATGACGGTAAGCACAAAGAGGAGTTCCGCTTCGCCGAGTCCCACATCCTTGGTGTAGACCCAGAAAATGGTAGGCGTAATTGTCAGAGTAGACATCAGGTAGCAGACCCAGTCCTTGTCGAGTGCCTTGATAGTGAAGCGCCGACTGGTTCCGAAGTTGAGGTTCAGGAAGATAAGTCCGAATCCAAACAGAAACAGGTAGCCGGTGCTCCCGGGCTCGGCAACATACTGGATATAGCTGTTTGAGATGAGAATCAAGAGTAGTCCGAACACAATAGAGCCGGACACAAATGCAAAGATGCGCTGCCAGTTGGTCATGCGAAAAAAATCAAGTTAATTCGTGCTAATTCAGCAGGAAAATACCAACATTTGAAAGCGAAGCCAATTAGTATTTGCTGGACACCGTTTTTGATTGGAGCCAATTTTCTGGGTCCAGGTTTTCGTTATTCTTGCGGATCAGGAAGAATAAGCTTTCTCCCTTGGGGGAACCGGAATCACCGGAAAGACCAATGGTATCGCCCTGCGTCAGCACCTCATTTTTGCGCACCATAATTTGACTGAGGTTACCATAGGCAGTAATAAAGTTACCGTGTTTGACCACGACCACATCCCCATAGCCGGGAATAGGACGCACGTCGATCACGTAGCCGTCGTGTACAACCTCGACCGAGGCTTGTGGATCGGTGACAATTTCAATCCCCAGGTTAGGGGTAACGGTGCCATATACCGGGTGGCGTTTTTTCCCAAAATGTTCTGAAATGGTGCGGCTTTGCACCGGCCATGGCAAACTACCTTTACTGCTGGCAAATCGCTTTTCAATTTCTTCCATGCGATCCGAGTCCATAAATTCCTTCATCTTGATAGGCTCGGAATATTTTTTAACCTCTTTGGCCCGCTTGGCATCATTTTCAATTTTCTTGGCGGCGGCCAGCTTCTTCTTGCGTTCCCGTTCAAGCTGGGCAATTCGTCGTTCTTCGGCCTTCCTTATCTTTTCTTCCTTCTGGATGAGATCCGTCAGCGTGCTGTTCAGCTTTTGCTTCTGCTCCTGAACTTCCTGAAGCTTGGTTTTGATTTGATCTCGGTTTTCGCGAAGCAGTTCTACATTTTTCTCTTGCTGCTGTTTCTTCTCGGCAAGCTGCTGTTTTTGCTGTCTGATTTCTGCCAGCACTTCCTGGTTCTTCTCCTGGGCCTGTTTTAGCTGTTCTTTGGTCTGCTCGAGCTCTTGCTCGGCCTGACGGATTTCCTCGGCTTGTTTTTCGCGAAATTGGTTGAATTTTTCGAGATAGAAGGCTCGTACTAACATCTGGTTGATAGAAGAGGAAGAGAAGATCAGGGCCAACTGCGAGGTCCGCCCATGTTTATAAAGATATCCCAGCGTTTTTTTATAGTCTTCAATTAGTTTTTGAAGTTCTTGCCGTTTTTCTTCGAGCGATTGGGTCGTCACTGAAATCTCTTCTTCGATCTGTGACTGCTCGTTCTGCAGCTTTTGGAGTTTCTGATCCTGCAGGGCAATTAGATGTTTAAGATCTTTGTATTTGTTGTAGAGCGCCTCGTATTTTTGATCGGCCTGCTTGAGGCGTTGTTCAAACTTATGAATCTGCTGATTAAGCTGCTCAATTTCAGCGCGCGTATTTTGCTGCTTTTGTACGATTTGCTCGCGCATCTGCTTAAAATCTTTCAGGGCTTCAGCCTGAGCAAAAAGGGCGCTCGACGTGAAGACGAGGTCAATCAGCAGCGCTATGGAAAAGCAGATTTTTTTCATTCGTAGTATACTGGTATATCCTCTGGAAGATTGATGGTTAGCGTTTTTAAATCAGGATTCAATTCCAATCCTGTAAGCTGTAAAGCCACTTTAGATTTTCCTTCCGGTCCAAAGATACTAATTTTGCGGGCAAGCTTGAACCCCTCAATATCGCCATATGCATCGTACATAATTTTGGAGTAGGGCAGCTTACTGTTTTGTGGCTGCAGCACTTGTCTGATTAACCCCGAATCCTTGGCCACATCCACCTTTGTGCCATTTGTCAGCAGCAGGCGATACAGGTCGTTATTTTCGAGTACCGATTCAACGTTTCCAGCCGAAACCGAGTAGCTGATCATATCCAAAATATTGAGAGAGGCCAGCCGGTTGATGCGACTGAGTTTGCCGCCGCGAATGGGAATCTTCCTGGCAAATTTGTCCACTTTGTTGTAGACCAGCAGGGTGTCGCCATCAGTAAGCAGTTGTCCACCTTCGATACCGATGCCGTTGCGCACCGTTACCAGGCTTCGATTACGGTTGCTGGAAAACAGTACCGTCACCCGCTCGGTATTGCCGGGTTCGCTGACAATAGCCCGTCCTTTCCCATCAATGGATGTGAGATTTTTACTGTAGTCGGGAATGTTGTTTACAATTTCCGAAGGCGATTTTTGAGAGGGGATAAACCCATCCTGCCTGAGCTCGTTTGACCCCGAGCAGGAAGCGAGCACAAGACAAAGCAGTCCCAGTGCAAAGCGTTTAAGTTGTGGCAGCGTTCTGTTCACGTTATTTGGATACTTTATCTTTGAGATGAGTACGCGAGGAATCTTTTTCGAGTGCTTTTTTCCACCATTGTTGCGCTTCCTGCTTCTTACCACGTTTATCCAGCACGTTACCCATATGTTCCAAGACCTCGGCACTGGCATTGCCGGTATTGATGGCCGCTTGGATAAAATTTTCAGCCTCCTTGTAAGATCCCTGCAGGTAAAAGATCCAACCCACGGTGTCCAAAAACGAGGGATTGTTGGGATCAAGCTCAAGGGCACGCCTGGCCATTTGCTTTGCCTTGGTCAAATTTTCACTGTTCTGCGAAAGATGATAGGCATAGTTGTTCAGGACATTAGCATTTTCGGGATTATATTCGAGTGATTTATCGTATTCGCTGTAGGCATCTTCCCACTGGTCCCTAGCTGCATAGGAATCGCCGAGAGAACCATGGATGCTGGATTTGAGGGGTTTACGAGCCGGTAGTTTCGAGGCAGCGCTTAGTTTCTCGATGGCTTGGGAATGTTGTCCTTCAGCCAGGTAGGCATTTCCTAAAAGGTACAATACCAGGGGATCCTGTGGAATCTGTTCGGCGGCCTTTTTCCCAACAGCCAGGGCTTCGCCGATGCGCCCCTGTTGCAGCAGCAGTTGCAGCCGCTTCTTCCATGCCGAATCATTGGTCGGGATAAGTTCGTTGGTGCGTTCCAGGGCTTTTAGTGCAAGATCCGTCTGGTCGGTATTAGAGAAGAATTCCGCTGCCAGCGAAATAAGTTGACTCGACTCGGCATTGGATTCTACGACTCCTTGAAATACTGACCCCGTAGCTTCGCGGAGGCCGCTGTTGTCGGGATTTTGTTTAAGCTTGGAGTACAGGTATTCTGCGGCTCGTAGTTTGGTTTGAGATTCAACGGTGGAATCGGTCATAATCGTGTTGAGCGTCGAACCCACGCTGTCCCATTTGGCTTCGGCAATATAGACATCGGAGAGCATAATCAGCGTTTTGGGGTTGGTGCGGCTTATCTCCAGAGCGTGCTGCAGGACGTTTCGGGCTTCTTGGAGGCGATTCATTTGCAGATAATAATCGCTCAGTACTTGCAGAGTCGAAAGGTTGCTGGGATCGAGTTCCCGGATTTTTTCGAGCTCAACGATGGCGGAATCCTGCAGTCCCATACTTTTAAAGTTTTTCAATTTCTGCAGGTGTACGCTGATGTTTTGGCCTTCGAGATAGAGCAGTTTATTGTAGACTTTGTTGGCTTCTGCAAGTTCGCCTTGATTGTCGTATAGCTGTGCAAGTTCGTAGAGCAAATCTTTGTCGCGGGGATGATACTCCAGACCTGCTTGGAGTTCGTTGATGGCCGTATCATATTTCCCGGCCGTCTGATAAATATTGACTAGTTTAAGGCGGTACCATCGATTTTTGGGATCCAGCTTGGTAGCTTGCTTGCCATAATATTCGGCATTGGCAATGTCATTTATTTGTAGATAGGCATCTGCCAAGGCAAAATTGACCCCCGCATGGTCCGGTAATTTTACATATGCAGTATTCAGCAGATTCAGGGCCTTTTGATAATCCTCATTTTCGAAAGCTGCTAGTCCGTCGATATAAGCCGATTTCGCCTTAACAAGTTCTGTCTCCCCAACCCTCTGGCTTTGTTGTTGGGCTGCGGCCGGGAGAGCCATCCCAAATAATATCAAAGACAGGACAGGCAGCATCCATTTTATTATGGTCTGTTTCATCATAGTTTTTTAAACGATGGTTATGCCTTAATAGTACAATAAATTGGGCTTCCAGTCAGCCAGCGGCACTGTTAATCTTGGATTAATCGGAAATGGTTTTCCGCCAGGCATTAAGGCGCCCAAAGGCGTGTTTCATGTGCGACCCATACCAGCTGAACCATTCGCCCTCCACCAGCAGTACACGGGCAGCGGGACATGCTTCCTCAATTTCTGCAATATGTTTTTCTTTAAAGGGATAGGGTTCGCTGCTGAGCAACACCAGGTCAGGATTATGACGCTTGAGTTCCTTCAGCTCTATTTTGGGATAACGTGTTTGGTCGTCAAATACATTAGGTAGTCCCCAGTTCTGCAGCACATCATGGATGTAAGTATCATGACCTACCGTCATCCACGGATCCTTCCAGATCATATAAGCTGTACTTAGTTCCTGTTCATCGGGCCGCTCCTCCAGCCGTTGCTGGATTTCAGTAATCATTTGATTGGCCGGTTCCGCTTTACCAAAAACCTGCCCAAGCTCGTGGATGGTAATGAGCGCATCCTCAATGGTGGCAATTTGCGTAACGTTGACCTCAAAATCATCCATCAGTTCTGCAATATCTTCGGGCCGATTTTCCTCCTTATTGGCTATGATATAATCGGGATTGATCTCCCGAATTTTATCCAGCCGTGGATTCTTGGTGCCACCCACAATAGGTATTTCTTCTACTTTGTCTTTGGGATGCACGCAAAACCGCGTTCGTCCGGCAAGCTTATTTTCGAGTCCCAGATCAATAACTAATTCAGTAAGACTGGGAACGAGGCTTATTATTTTTTGGTAATCAGGCATTTGGGTGTTTCTTAGTGGAGACGGATGACATCCGCCTGAATTTATTGTTAAATGCTACAAAGCTACGGTTAATAAAAACTTATTTTACAGAGTAACACAACGTAGCAAAGATAAGTGGCTAATTACACTTGTAATAGCTCATACATGAAATGTTCATTTGTAGAGCGATTTGGCAAATCGCTCTACGTTAATCAATAGGAAAAAGGATTTTCGATAAATAGTTTTTAGCTGACGATAATAACTAAATGTTGAATAGTTAACGCCTAGCAAGGCTGGCCGGCCTACATATTATTTATATTTGCTGCCGAACGCTAGTCTTATATTCGTGTACCTTTGTCTCTGCTCAGTGGTTATCAGTGAAATAGTTCTTCTAAAATTGTTTTACGATTCCCTCAACCTGTCGGGCGTAACTGCCGCCAAATAAGTTGGTATGCACAAGCAGCGGATACAAGTTATACACATCCTTGCGCTGCGAAAAGCCCGATTCCAGCGGATAAGCTTCCTCATATGAATCGTAAAATGCCCGTGGAAATCCTCCAAACAGGTGCGTAAAGCCCAGCTCAATTTCGCGGTGCCCGTAATACACGGCAGGATCGTAAATAGTAGCCTGCCCCGTTTCGTCAAAGAAGTAATTGCCACCCCAGAGATCACCGTGTAACAAGCTGGGCGGCTCCTCCGGAAAGATGTCCGGCAGTTGCTTGTACATCGATTCGAAGCGAGCGACCGTGCTCGAGCCCAGCTTGCCGGCATCCGTTGCCATCTTGAGCTGCGGCTGCATACGTTCCTCCACAAAAAAGTCGATCCAGTTGTCGTGCCAGTCGTTGGATTGCGGCAACTTGCCGATGTAGTTATCGTGATCCAGCCCATACCGATCTTCGTGATGCTGGTGCATCGTTGCCAACGCTTGACCAAACTCTTGAGCCGAGGTCGGTTCCGATCGTCCTTCGGTAATAAATTCTTGAAGTAGATACCCGGTGTCAGTTTCAGTTTTTCCGGTTGCAAAAACGTCCGGCACGCGCAGCGAGGTATTGGCAGACTTTAGCAATTCGAGTCCCTTTTCCTCTACTTCAAACATGTGGGGGTCAGCGGTGGTGTTCCACTTCAAAAAGCATGTTCTGCCATCAGAAAGCGTTACTTTAGCCGCCCGGTTGATGCTGCCGCCAGATACGCTTTGAGAGGATTCAATATTTGAACCCAGCGATTGCTGAATTTGCTGTGTAACAGAGTCAGGGATCATAAGTTATTTTTGGACATGTGATTCAAGTTCATCGAGCAATTGCTCGCAGCTACGTTTGACGATTTGAAATACATTCTCGAAGCCCTCCGGTCCGCCATGGTAAGGGTCCGGTACTTCGCCGCCGCCCGGTTGGGGATCAAAATCCCGCATGCGGCCGATCTTGGTATCCTGACCGCCATTAGCCATCTGCTGCACGTTGCTCAGATTCTCATTATCCATGGCTAGGATCAGGTCATAGTATTCCAAGTCAAACTGCTTAAACTGCCGCGCTTTGGAATGCAGCGTGATGCCATGCTTTTGGGCGGTGCGTTGACTCTTGCTATTGGCCGATTCCCCAATATGGTAGGCCGAGGTTCCGGCAGAATCTACTTCGAAATAGTCCTCGAGACCGCGGTCGTCAATAAGATGCTGGAAGATGCCCTCCGCCGTGGGGCTGCGGCAGATATTTCCTAAACAGACAAAACAGATTTTGTAGTGATTATCTTTGGTAATGGGGTTAGAAACTGATAAATCCATGAAAAATCGTTAAGCTAAAATTTTTAAATGTCATTTCGATCCCGGCGTAGTCCGGAGAGAAATCTATATTTAAAAGCAAAAATATCATCCAGATAACTTAAAACAACGAGCTCTCCCTATAATCGAGATTACAGTTTGGGTTTAGGCTTTTGAAAAGTTCAATACGTTTTTCAAATAGCTAAGGATAACGTAAACACTCACAACAATAAAGTAGTTCTGCTGCTCCCAATTCTAATTTGCAACTTGCTTAGGCTTTGCTTTTAATAGGTCGCTTACAAAGAAAATTCACTTATATAATGTGAATTGGTGACCTAAGACTTGTATCTTTGGTGCTCGTTTATATTGATGACAAAATGAAAAATAACTTAGGCTACTGTAGGATCGGGAAAACTCCTATATTAGTAGCTTTCTAAAAAGCCAACTGAGAAGGTACAACGGCCTTTATGAGTAAACAGTTCGACGAAGTCAAAAAGCTAAATTTTTCTAAACTCGAAGTTGAAACCCTAAAGTGGTGGAAAGAGCAAAATATTTTTGAGAAAAGTATTTCCACCCGGGAAGAGGGGATCCCCTTTACATTCTATGAGGGGCCACCCACAGCAAATGGCAAGCCGGGTATCCACCATGTGATGTCGCGGACGGTTAAGGATATGTTTTGCCGTTATAAGACGTTGAAGGGGTTTCGCGTGGAGCGTAAGGCCGGCTGGGATACGCACGGTCTGCCGGTCGAAATTGAGGTTGAAAAAGAGCTGGATCTGGAAGGACGTGAGCAGGTCGAAGAATACGGTGTAGCAGAGTACAATGATAAATGTCGTACTAGTGTACTCAAGTACAAGGATCTTTGGGACAAGCTCACCAACCGCATGGCCTACTGGGTAGATCTGGATGATCCCTATGTGACCTTCGACAACGATTATATCGAGTCGGTCTGGTGGGCATTCAAGACGCTTTACGAAAAAGGACTCGTTTACCAGGGATATAAAATCCAGTGGTATTCGCCGGGCAGCGGCACGGTGTTATCCTCACACGAAGTAGCCCAGGGTTACGAAGAGGTGCAGGATCCATCAATCTTTGTGAAGTTCAAGGTGGAGATGTCGGAAGATGTGTACTTCCTGGCCTGGACAACTACGCCATGGACGATTATTTCGAATATGGCGCTGGCCGTAAATCCCAATCTGGATTACGCCAAGATTAAGCTCTCCGAAGGTGACCGCACTGAGTATTATATCATGGCCAAGGAGTGCATTGATGAAGTGATTGATCACGATTATGAGATTGTGGAAGAGTATAAAGGCGAAGAGTTGGTAGGCTGGACGTATGATCCGGTGTTCGACTATGCACTCGAAGAGTTTGATAAAGATGATGCATGGAGAGTGGTCTCGGCCGATTTCGTGACAACCGATGAAGGTACGGGCGTTGTACATACGGCGCCTGCCTTTGGTGCTGACGACTATGAGATGGGGCAGGAGCATGATATTCCGTTGTTTAATCCCGTCGACGAAGACGGGAAGTTTACCGACAAGGTACCCGAGTTTGAAGGACAGTGGTTTAAAGATGCCGACAGCGATATTGCTCGTGCTATCAAGGATAAATACCTGATGTACAAGCATGAGACCTACGTGCACAACTATCCGCATGACTGGCGCAAAGGTACGCCGCTAATGCAGTATCCGGTGGAGTCGTGGTTTATCCGCACGACCGATGTGAAGGATAAAATGGTCGACTTCAACAAGAAAATTAACTGGAAGCCCCCAAGTACGGGCAGTGGCCGATTTGGAACGTGGCTGGAAAATAACGTTGATTGGGCAGTTTCGCGACAGCGCTACTGGGGAACCCCCATTCCGTTGTGGGTCAGTGATAAAAATCCTGAACACGTTGAAGTGGTCGGTAGTGTCGAAGAGTTGAAGAAGAAAGCCGGGTTGGCAGATGATTTTGAGATTGACTTACATCGCCCACATATCGATGAGATTACCTGGGAAGGTCCCGATGGTGGCACGATGCGGCGCATCCCTGATCTGATGGACGTATGGTTTGATTCGGGATCGATGCCGTTTGCGCAGTGGCACTATCCATTTGAAAACAAAGACAAGTTTAAGGAACATTTCCCTGCAGACTTTATTGCCGAAGGTGTAGATCAGACGCGAGGTTGGTTCTACACGCTGCACGCACTGGGCACAATGTTGTTCGATCAGCCGGCCTATAAAAATGTAGTGTCCAACGGACTGGTACTTGATGAGAATGGCAATAAAATGAGCAAGTCCAAAGGCAATACGGTAGAGCCGTTTGAAGTGATCCAGGAGTATGGTGCCGATACCGTGCGCTGGTATATGATGAGTAACTCCTCTCCGTGGGAGAACCTGCGCTTTAGCAAAGATGGACTGCAGGAGACGCAGCGCAAGTTTTTTAACACCATTGTGAATACGTATTCGTTCTTTGCAATGTACGCCAATATTGATGGCTTTAATTATTCCGGCACTCAGATTCCGGTTAGTGATCGGGTAGAGATGGATCGCTGGATTATCTCGCGTCTCAATACCACGGTGAAGTTGGTTGATGAGTATTTGGATGATTACGAGCCGACGAAAGCTGCGCGGACGATCGAAGATTTTGTAGATCAGCTTAGTAACTGGTACGTGCGACGGAATCGCCGCCGCTTTTGGAAAGAAGGCAAAAGCCTGGATAAACAGGCTGCCTATCAGACGCTGTATGAATGCCTGGTAGATCTGGCCAAGCTGATTAGTCCCATTGCTCCATTCCTGGGTGAATGGTTGTATCAGCGGCTTAATCAGGTGACCGAAGTGGATGAAGAGTCGGTGCATATTTCGTTCTACCCCACGGTGGAAGAGACAGCTATCGACAAGCAGTTGGAACACAGAATGAGGCTGGCCCGACAAATTTCTTCGATGGTACTGAGCCTGCGTAATAAGTTGGAAATAAATGTGCGGCAACCACTTGCGCGTGTTATACTACCTATTGATGATGAGGAAGATCGACAGGCGATTGAATCCGTAAAAGATATTATATTAGATGAAGTAAATGTTAAAGAAGTTCAATTTGTGGATGATGACTCTGGAATTGTCCGCAAATCGGCTAAGCCCAACTACCCGTTGCTCGGTGAAAAGCTGGGATCAAAGATGAAGCCCGTCGCTTCGAAAGTTGCCGAGCTGACGACCGAAGAAATCACCGAATACGAAGAGACCGGATCTATTGAACTGGATCTGGGAGATGACGGTATCGTGCAGCTGGGTAGCGACGGTCTTGAGATTAGCCGCACCGGGCTGGAGGGATGGTCGGTAGAAACGGAAGAAGGATTAAGCGTAGCACTGGATACGGAATTAACCCCCGAGCTCGTTAAAGAAGGCTTGGCCCGTGAGTTTGTCAATCGCATCCAGAATATGCGCAAAGAGGCCGACTTTGATGTGGTTGACCGCATCACCATTGGCTTTGAAGGTTCCGAGAAGCTGGAAGAGGCGGTGGAATCGATGAAAGATTATATCAAAAGTGAGACGTTGGCAGAAGAAATTAAAACGCATGAATTAGAAGTATCAGACTTCATTAAAAGTTGGGAGATCGGTGACGGCGAACCCACCATTTCCATCAGAAGAAACCCTAATTAAGAAAGTGAGTGCATTATGGCATCTGCAAACAAAGACAATTCAAAGGATCAAGAACGTGTTTCTCCATATTCTGATGAAGAACTTGAATATTTTCGGGATATCATTTTAAAGAAGCGCGAAGAGGCTGAGAAAGAGCTCGAATCGTTGCAAAATTCCCTGCGCGATAGCATGGAAAATGCCAGTGATGAGTCTGCATATTCTTTTCATATGGCTGATGCCGGAACGGATGCTCAGGAGCGTGAGAAGACGTATATGCTCTTCAATCGCACTAAAAAATTTGTGCGTTATTTGGATGATGCCCTCAAACGTATCGACAACAAAACGTATGGCGTGTGCAAAGTGACGGGGAAGAAAATTTCCAAGGGACGCCTCGAAGCAGTCCCGCATACGCAGCTAAGCATTGAAGCTAAGCTGAAACGACGATAATTTTCCTGTAATACTATTACCGCTTGAATCGTAAAAAACTTACTGCACTCTCTGTTCCGGTTGTTGTTATTGTCATACTGGATCAGTTGACTAAGCATTGGATTCGTCTTTCTCCGTCGTGGCACAATGCGGAGATCATTCCCGGGTGGCTGGCTTTCCATTATACCCAGAATCCGGGTATGGCGCTGGGGATGCGCTGGGCCTCGACCGAGGTAATTAGCGCCATTGCCATCGTGGCTACGATCGGCATTCTGAGTTATGTGCTCTACAACCGGGATAGTGCTACCACGGGTTATCTTGTTTGTATGGGGTTGGTGCTCGGTGGCGCTTTTGGTAATATTCTCGATCGGTTGTTTATGGGGTATTTTGGATCTTACGGCGGCCTGCTGGAAGGTCACGTCGTTGATTTTATTCATTTTACGCTTACCGTCAATGGCTATCCCGTTTTCCCATACATTTTTAATGTGGCCGATATCGCTATAAGTACGGCCATTATCGCGATGCTCGTATTTCATCAGAAGGTTATGCCCAAGAGTGAGTCCCAAAAGGAAATGTCAACAAAAGAGGGGATGTCGGGAGCTGCACGTCCGGTCATCGACAAGGATAAGCCTGGTGACTTTCAAGAAGAATAGGATTTCTTATAAAAATATTCGGGCCTCGGCTTGAACCATAGCTTGAGAAATGAAATCAAGCTCGACACAAGGTTTTAAAAGAAGATGTTATTGCGAAACGGATCACGCATTACGCATCAATTCACTCATCCGTAACAATACTATCGATAAACTCCGGGCTGTGGGGATCCAGCTCATCAAGATTCAGATCGTGACCCATCTTGTCGCGCTTGGTCTTCAGATATTTCACGTTCTCGGGATAAGCGCCTACTTCGATCGGAACCCGTTCAACCATCTCCAGGCCAAAGCTTTTGAGCCCCACACGCTTGACGGGATTGTTGGTCATCAGGCGCAGCTTTGAGATGTTTAGCAAGCGCAGAATCTGTGCACCCACGCCATAATCGCGGGCATCCGGCTCGAAACCAAGTGCTTCATTGGCTTCCACGGTGTCCATGCCTTTTTCCTGAAGCTTATAGGCCTTGAGCTTGTTTACAAGTCCAATGCCGCGACCCTCTTGGTTCATATAGAGCACTACGCCCTGACCTTCTTTCTCTACCTGCAGCAGTGCTTGATGCAGCTGTTCGCCACAGTCGCAGCGCTTGGATCCAAAAATGTCGCCAGTCATGCATGATGAGTGTACGCGAACCAAAACAGGGTCGTCTTCATCCCATTCGCCTTTGCAGAGCGCCAGGTGGTGATCGCCGGTGAGGCGTTCTTCGAAGGCATGCAGCGTAAAATCCCCATAGATCGTCGGCAGGTTTACATCCACAATTTTGCGTACCAGCGATTCATTCTTCATGCGGTACGAAATCAGATCCTTGATGCTGATAAGGGTCATATCAAACTCATCGGCAATATCAACCAAATCTGGAAGGCGGGCCATCGCCCCATTATCTTTCATAATTTCGCAGATAATGCCAGCCGGTTCCAGGTCTGCTAGTCGGGCAAGGTCGATGGCAGCCTCGGTATGTCCGGCGCGTCGCAATACCCCGCCTTCGGTACCAATAAGAGGGAAAATGTGTCCCGGCCGCCGAAAATCGCCCGGCTTGGCATCCTTCTTAATCATTTCTTTGATCGTATTGGCTCGGTCTGATGCAGAAATACCCGTGGTAGTCAACTCTTTGTGATCCACCGACACGGTAAAGGCCGCCTCATCGGGATCAGCCCCATCCTGCACCATATAATCGAGGTTGAGCGAATACGCTTTTTGACGTGTGATAGGCACACAGATCAGCCCGCGACCATATTTGGCCATCAGATTAATTGCTTCGGGCGATACTTTTTCAGCCGCCATAACGAAGTCGCCCTCGTTTTCGCGATCTTCATCATCCGCTACAACTACAATGCGCCCATTTTTGATATCTTCGATAGCAGATTCAATACTATCGAAATCGATTTCGCCGGACATAATACGATCTGAGGTTAATTAGTCTTGATTGGGATTCACATCCGTAATGGAGCTTTTCTTAAACCGTGCTTTTACATTTTGATCAATTTCTGCCAGTACGGTGTCCTCATCAACAGTGGTTACCTTTGCAATAATTCCGCCCGAGGTAACAATTTTATCCCCTTTCTCCAGATTGTCGCGTAGCTTGTCGAGTTCTTTTTGTCGCTGACTCTGCGGACGAATGATGAAGAAATAAAAAATGAGGAGAATAGCGCCAAAGAAGATCAGATTGGTCCATCCACCGCCTTCGGCCCCGCTCATTAATAGTGCTGTGTTAAACATGAAATACTTAGCTTTTATTAAGTGTAGATAATTTTATAATAGCCCCTAAAGATAGCATTTTTGCAGGCCTGCTCCAATTGTTGGGATGTATTGAAATCTGTCCAAATGAGGTATGGACCGCATAACTATGTGACTACACCTTTGCAGAATTTATTTTTGATCTAGGATTAAATTGCTAGAAAGACCCGGGTACTTTGGATGTATTATGGATTTAGTAACCAAAACCTTTTTCCTTATGCAGGGATTTACTGCGATAAATCCCTGCGCTAATCTAAGTACTATATTATATAGTGTGTCATTCTGAACTTGTTTCAGGATCTAAAATTACTCCTTCAGTAAATTTTTTAAGTGCATAGTCCACCTCTGAGAAGGCCGTACCATATGTCTAATCCTGATGGAATTTCTTTCCAGATTCCGCATACTTTTTGAGGATATCCGCTGGTGTAAATCGCGGTCCGTGCTCCTGCTCAAATTGTTCCAGGCGCTCCAAAATAGTATCGGCTCCTTCGCGATCTATGTATCGAAACGGACCGCCAAGGAAAGGTGGAAATCCGAGCCCTAACACCGCTCCAAGATCCCCATCCGTAGGATTATTCAAGATCTCTTCCTGCAGGCACCAGGTGGCCTCGTTGACCATCGTCAGTGTCATGCGCTGTTGCACGGTTTGTCTATCCATCGATTGTCGACCATTTCCGTCAAAAAACTTGTAAATTTCCTTATTGGGATCGGTCTTCTTGGTCTTTCCATCTTTTTGTTCGTACTGATAAAACCCTTTCTTATTCTTTTTTCCTTTGTACCCTTCTTCAAAGAGTTCAGTTGGTTTTTTACTGGGATGTACCCCGCGTTCAGCAAAAAGATCGCTGAGCACTTCCGTGATATGAGCTGCTACGTCAATCCCCACTTCATCAAACAGTGCGGCCGGCCCTACGGGGAAGCCAAACTGTTTCATGTGGCTATCCAGCTCTTCTATGGAGATACCTTCTTCCAGCAGCATCAGGGCCTCGTTCATAAAAGGAGCTAGAATGCGCGTAGTATAAAAGCCCGGTCCGTCATTGACTACAATCACATGTTTGCCTTGTTGAATACCCACTTCGCGAGCCGTAGCGGTAACCCAGTCGGCAGTCTGGTCCGTAGTGATAATTTCCAGAAGGGGCATTTGAGGGACAGGAGAAAAGTAGTGCATCCCCACGACCTGTTCAGGACGCTTGGAAACTTCGGCTATTTTCTGGATGGGCAGGGAGGAGGTATTGGAAGCAAAAATACAGTTTTCAGGAATGTGCTGTTCAACTTCTTTAATAATAGATTGCTTGAGATCCAGGTCCTCAAAAACAGCTTCAATGATGAGTTCTGAATTTTCAAACCCATCATAGTTTTCCGTGGGAGTAACCAGGCTTGAAATCCGATCACGTTCAAACGACGAGATAATATGCTTTTTTCGCTTGTCTTCCAGATTCTCCCAGATCGATTTCTTGCCTTTGGCCGCCTGTTCGGTCGATTGGTCTTTTAGCAGCACCCGATAATCGTTATTGACACTCACATCGGCAATACCCGATCCCATCAGGCCTGCGCCCAGCACGCCTATTTTACTCACATCTACGGCTTGCTCTTCTGCAGGGTTCTTCTTGGCACCCTGCATCGCAAAAAACAGGTTGACCATCGCTTTGGACTCAGGCGTAGCTGCTAAGGCGCCGAAATATTTGGATTCAAGTTCCAGCCCAGCCTCCATACCATTTTCATAGCCTTCTTGAATACAATCAATAATTTTTTCAGGTGCGGGATAGTTGCCTTTGGAATTGGATTTTGCCCGTTTCCTGGCCTGCGAATAGATAATTTTCCGAAGCGGACTCATTCCTTCCATCAGTTGATGGGCAAGGCTCCGCTTATCTTTGCGCTCAAATTTCCCCTCATTTATTTTTTGAACGGCTGTTTTGGCAGCAGTAACCACTGCATCTTTGTGGGTTAGCTCATCCACCAACCCTAACTTGTAGGCTTTGCGGGGATAAATATTTTTCCCCGTAAGGATATAGGTAAGCGCGTTTTGTAGGCCAATGAGTCGTGGCAGCCGTTGGGTGCCACCACCGCCGGGTAGCAGTCCCAGCTTTACTTCCGGCTGCCCCATCACGGTATCGGAGTGTTCGGAGGCTACTCTGTAATGACATGCCATGGCTACTTCGAGCCCGCCCCCCAGACACGAACCGTGAATAGCTGCAACCACCGGTTTGGGGTAGTTTTTGAGCTTTGTCAGCAGCTTGTTACCGCGACGGCTGAGCTCTTCAATGCCTTCGGGCGCCTGCTTGTTTTTGAGCATCTCCACGTCAGCGCCAGCGATAAAATTGCCTGGTTTCCCACTCGTAAATACGATTCCCTCTATGGACTGGGGGTCCGTATTATCTAATAAATCCTGAAATCCGGAGATAAGCTCCTCGGTCAGCTTGTTAACTTTTTCATTAGGTTGATCCAGCGTGACAATCAGTATTCCGTCTTGTTTTTCCGTTGATAAGTAGCTCATGATTAACCACAAATTTATTTAAGAATTGTCATCTTGAGTGTTTGCGAGAAATCTTGTGCTCAAAAGGCTCCAAAGATCTCTCTCATGGGTCGAGCTGACAAAGGTTCATTCGAATCTTTCCAAAATAATAGCGTGTCCCTGTCCACCGGCAGCACAGGCAGCGACCAAGGCTAACTCTCCATCTTCGTGATGCAGGCGATTGGCTGCCGTCGTGACCAGTCGCACGCCGGTAGCTCCAAAGGGATGTCCAAGTGAAAGAGATCCCCCCCAACAGTTAAACTTATCCATCGGGATTTCGCCCACTTTCTTGTCGCGACCCAGTTTTTCTTTAGCGAATTTATCAGAATTAAGTGCTTTCAATACGGTCAGGATTTGTCCGGCGAAGGCCTCGTGAAATTCAAATACATCAATATCTGAAAGTTGCAGGCCCATCATGTCTAATACTTTGGGCGTAGCATAAGCGGGACCAAGTAACAACTCGTCTTCCGGATCCTGCGCCACATAGGTATAGCCCCGTAGAATGGCTTTCGGTTTCAGTCCGCGGTCGAGTGCCGTTTCCTTTTCCATGATAAGCGAAGCCGAAGCACCGTCGGTCAGCGCTGATGAATTACCGGCCGTAATGGTACCATGGGGTTTGATGAAGGCCGGACTTAACTGCTGCAGCTTTTCCATCGAGGTGTCTTCTCGGAAGGTGTTGTCATGTTTAATGGGATCAAAATCAGGTGGAGTGGGAGCCGGCAGCAGTTCTTGGTCCAGCAACCCCTCATTGGTAGCTTTGGTCGCCAGCTGATGAGATCGTAAAGCATACTCATCCTGAGCCTTTCGGCTGATGCCAAAATGGGCCGCCATCCGATCACAACTTTCGCCCATTGTTTCTCCGGTGGTGAACTCCGAGATCGAAGGAATTTCAGGAAGCAGGTGCGAGGGACGTAATCCCTTGAAAAACTTCAGAAAGTCGCTGATGGATTTGTACTTGCGGGCATCCAGCAGTTTTTGGCGAAATTTCTTGCGAAAACGAATGGGGATATCCGACATCGTCTCCGTGCCCCCTGCCAGTATTATTTTCGATTGTCCTGATCGGATCAGCTCAACCGCACTGGTAATGGCCTGGTTGGATGAGATGCAGGCTTGTGTAACGGTATGAGCCGGCACTGAGTTGGGAATGCCAGCACCCAGTGCCGACTCCCTGGCCACGTTGCTGGTATTTACTTCCTGGATGACGGTTCCCATGATGACCCGGTCGAGGTCATCACCGTTGATAGCCGAACGGCCGATCAGACCTTCAATAGCCATGCGTCCCAAATCATAGGCCATTAACTTTTTATACCCAGTGCCCGAACGTTGGAAAGGGATGCGCCCGCCATCGACAATTACTGCTTCAAAAGGTGGTTGTGTTGTTTCTTGATCCATAACAAAAATGTAGGTGTGATAGACAGCGAAAAAACCAATCTCATAGCCAAGATGCCTGAAAGGATCTTGTAAATCAAGAGAAAACTTAACAGTGTTAACCTAATGAAAAAATACTTTTCATGAAGGGGCAATAAAATGTTTTGCCTGCAATCAGATAATCCGTATATTTGTGCTCTCTCAAATGGGCGCTTAATGCTCCTTCGCCTAAAGCTCTGGAGTACAAGTGGCTCATAAGTAAATTTATTGTTTTGGGCGCTTAACTCAGCGGTTTAGAGTGCTTCCCTTACAAGGAAGAAGTCGCAGGTTCGAATCCTGCAGCGCCCACTCCAATCCCTGTAAGTCATTGACTTGCAGGGATTTAGTATTTGTAGTACTAATTTTGGTACCAATATTAGTACTAGTATTTATATCTAGCCTCTCTCTAATTGGTTTTTCTTACTGATAATATTTATTTATCTATTTCTAATGATCAGTATGTTCTAAAATAATCTTGAGATACATCAATTCATCAAATTGAGATGTTTGAAACTGTCAAGTTTTATTGGGACTCTTATCGGGAAAAATTCTTTTCAAGCATATTAAAGTATGCAGATAAAAAACTTAAAAACCCTTCTAATGATGGTGCTTATGAAAGTTTAGCCCCAACAGATGACTTAGAGAAAGATGAATACATAAATTCGCTAGAGTGGGCTATAGAGAATGGAAACATAAACAATATTGCTCTTACAGGGACCTATGGTTCTGGGAAAAGTAGTATTCTTAAAACTTTTGAAAAGCTAAATCCTGGATATGAATACCTCAATATTTCTTTAGCTTCATTTAGTACTGAAGAAAAGCCTACAAATAGTTTAGGAGATAAAGAAGGCAAGAAAAATAAGAATGGGGAGGATAATGATGCTGTAGATATAAATAGGTTAATTGAGAGAAGTATTCTACAACAAATTTTTTATAAAGCTAAACCAAAGGATGTAGCTGATTCCAGATTCAGAAGAATTTATGCAATAAGCAAAGAGCGTATTTTACTGTATTCAATTTTTTGTTCAATCTGGTTGTTTTCTTTCTTTGTGATATTTAAACCAAGCATTTTAAATGCTATTCCTATCCTAAATGGAATTGATTTTACTGGTACTAACTTCTTAGGATGGGTTTGGGCGTTATTTTTCGGGGTGGGTGTTATTTATCTCATCTATAGTTTTTTTAAACTCTTCAAAAATCTAAGATTCAGTAAATTAAATATTGCTAAAGGGGAGATTGAGCTAGAAAAAGATGAGGGTGCTTCGATACTAAATGATCATCTAGATGAGATACTATATTTTTTTGAAGTCAATAAATACGATGTCGTAATAATTGAAGATTTAGATCGCTTTAACGATGTCGGGATTTTTACAAAACTCAGAGAGATAAACAATCTTTTAAATCAGTCTGATCAAATTGATAATCCTATCAACTTCGTCTATGCCCTTAAAGATGATCTCATCCAAGATAAGCTCCGCACAAAATTCTTTGATTTTATAATTCCAGTCATTCCAGTTGTTAATTCTAATAACTCTAAGGAGAAATTAGTCAGAAAAATCAAAGAATCGGGATTGAAAAGTCATTTGTCTCAAGAATTCATATCTAATGTTTCCTTTTATATAGACGATATGAGAATTCTGAAAAATATTTATAATGAATATATCGTCTATAGAAATAAGTTAAATGACTTTGAACTTAACGAGGATAAGTTATTTGCGATTATAATCTATAAAAACCTGTATCCTAATGATTTTTCAAAGCTTCAAAAAGGTAAGGGGTTAATACCTAAAGTCTTCCAAAATAAGACAAGGTTTATTAATAAGCTTAAAAAGGAAATAGAATCGGAGATTAATGAATTAAAACAAAAAATTGAAAGGTTTGACAACGAAAAACTACAAACTACTAAAGAGCTAAGAGAACTTTATGTAAGTAAACTACTTAGAAAAATATTAGCCAGTAATGTAAATACTAATAATTTCAGGGCCATTTATGTTGATGATCAAAGAGTACAGCTTGACAAACTAGTTAATGAAGAATATTTCGAGGATTTAAGAAATGAGAATAATATACGGATATATGCAAACGGGAATCGTAATACGAGAATCTCGTTTAACCAAATTGAAAATTTGGTAAATCATAATTTTACTTATGAAGAGAGAAAAAAGTTGATTAACAAAAAATCTGATAAGGAAATAAATCAACTAAGAAAAAAAAATGAAAATTTACAGGAAGAGAAAAATGAGATTGATTCCTTAAAATTGAAGGAGCTATTACAAGACTATTCAACCGAGAAAATATTAAATGAAAAAGTTTTAGAAAAGGATCTTCTAATATACTTATTGAGGAATGGATATATAGATAATATGTATCGCTTTTACACCTCCTATTTCTATGAGGGAGATCTAAAAAGAGAAGATGCGGAGTTTATTAATAGTGTAATTGACCGTGAAAATAAAGCATTTGAATTTGAACTATCTAGCATAGAAGAAATAGTTAATGAGCTTCATTTAAGAGAATTCTCTAATGTAGCAATTTTGAATTATGATCTGATTGATTACTTGCTCAAAAACTCCTCAATATATAATCAGAAATTAAAAGCTATATTTACACAATTATCTAATGTAGGTAATAGGTCTGTAGATTTTATTGATGGGTTTATTAATCTGGATAAAGAAGACTACTCGATAAGTAAGTTCATAAAGAGTTTATGTGAAAGCTACCATGACTTTTGGGATTTCATTGATAATCAATCAGATTTTTCCAATGAGAAGAAAGAGCAATATTTGGAACTCATTATTAAAAATGTGAATCCAGAAACTATTCTAAAGCTTAATAAGGCATCAGATAATGCCCTGAGAAGTTTTATTGCCGATCAGCCAGACTTTGCAAATATATATGAAAAAGACCGTCACAAATATTACCTAGATCTAATTAAGGATTTAAATGTAAGATTTAAAAAACTGGATTCTTCATCACTGAATTCCAAGTTATTCGATTATATATATGAATTGAACTTATATGAGATCAACAGGCACATGATCAAGTTGCTTATAGCCTATAAGGCTAGTAGCTCTAGTTATAGCAGTGATAAGCTTAAAAAAGCCAACTATTCCGTTGTTAAAGAATCAGGCTGCCAAGAGTTAGTATCTTATATAGAAAGTAATATAGATACTTACGTTAAAAAGATTTTAATAGGCTCTGAGGTTACCTTAGAAGAAGACGAAAGCTATTTCATAGAGCTTTTAAATTCTGAAAATATTTCCTCCGAGGATAAATTAGCCCTAATAATTAAACAAGAGAAGGCAATATCTGACTTATCAAAAGTAAAAAGCCCCAAACTATGGAATGATTTGATGGGTGAAAATACAGTTCAACCCACATGGGAAAATGTAATCAGGTATTATTCAGAACTAGAAGTTGTCGATAATGGATTAATTAAGTTTTTAAATTTTAAAGAAAATTATATAGAACTCTCTGATCAAGAGATACAAATTGAGGAGGACTCTGAAAAGAAAGTGAAGGCATTAACTGAAGAAATAATTGAAAGTAAACAACTTTCTGAAGCATCTTTTATAGCTTTGATTGGTGTTTTTCCCTATAAGTTCGATTCTCTCTCTCTGGACTCGTTAACAGAAAGAAAAGTAAAAGAATTATTGAAAGCTGATCTCTTTGAATTATCCCCTAACAATTATACTTCGCTACGAAATAATTTTAGACCTCTTCATATAAATTTCATTGAAGACAATATTCAGCAATTCAAGGAGAGTATTCAAAACCTTCATATTAATGAGGAGGATTTGAGCTTAATTCTCAGTAGTTCCAAAATAGGAGATTCAAATAAGATACTAGTTCTAAAATCAATAAATATTTGTGAGATAGAACTGGGCCCTGATCTTACTAAGGCTATCCAAGAATTATTGACGAATAACAACTATCCTGTAATACCTTTTGAATTAACAAAAGCATTAATCAGTGATGGGCTTTCAAAGTCAGATAAAATAAACCTAGTTAATTCACAGATAGACAATTATAGTTATGATAAAGTCTTCGGCTTAATAGAAGCCCTTCCTTATCCATATTACAGAATGGTCAGGAGTTATAAACAACCAAGTTTTCCCAAAAAAGACTATAATGTTTATCTGATTGAGAAGCTCGTAGAAATAGGGCTTTTATCTTCAAGTACAAAAACAGATAAGAAAATAATAGCTAATGCTAAGAAGAATCCAGAGAGTCCTTATTAAGTAATAACTAGTTATTAATACTTTAGGATAAATATCATAAAGCCAAAAATATCTCCTGATATTTTTCTTCTAGCATATTCACTTCATCCTCAGTCAATGCTTTGAACTCTTTAGTACGAGCACGTTTAGATAATGTGCCATCATTTTGACGTAAGAAGCCGATTAGGTTTTCCATATCCTTGTCTGGCATATCGAAGTGTTCGGAAATGAAGGTTCTCATTTTATCGTGTCGCTCCAAATATTGAACTTCTTCCGGAAGGGTATCGGTAACCGTTTTTTCCACGCATTCATAGAGAAATTCTGCCTGTTTGGTTGCATCAAAATAGCGGTATAGGTCAATCGTGTTATTTAAGACTTCTACATTTCCATCTGGTGTTGCCTCCCATTCAATGAAATCAAGGCGTGGTTTTGAATAAGATTCCAAGACTTCTCTATACTCATCAATCCGGTCAAGGATAACCGCTGAAACAGGAAAAATAAGTCCCTCGGGGGCGAACTCTTTTTTAGCCAATACATGATGTATTACGTATCGATGTACACGGCCGTTACCATCAGCAAAAGGATGGATGAATACGAAGCCAAAAGCAATAAGAGTGGCTGCCAATACTGGATCATAATCACTATCAATGAGTGATTGATTCGTTTTTAGTAAGCCTTCTATGAGTTGTGGAAGATCTTGCCACTTTGCAGATATATGATCTGGAACCGGCTTGCTATTCACTCGGTTATGGACGCCTACAAATCCTCCTTCTTTTCGCCAGCCCATATCCACAAACCGCCGATCTTCTATAACAATTTTTTGGAGTCGCAACAGTTCATCCTTGGTAAGATCTTTCTGGCCGGCCTGACCAATTGCTTTACCCCAACGTTCTGCGCGATTTTCCGGAGGGGTTTCACCCTCAATGGCATAGGAGGCTTTAGAATCTTTTAGCAGCAAAAAGGCTGCTGCCCGTGATAATAAATCCGGATGAACCTTACCTATCGTATCTTTTACTTTTTGTTCTAACTCTTCAGCACTAAAATTTTCGAGCTTTTCTGTTTTTCGTACCAAAGCACAAAAATTATTATTACCCGGTAAGTTATTCCAAACTCTATGGCGCTTAGACCGTTCTTTAGGTCCTGGATACTGTAAATCCGGATCAAGTGCTTCTACATAATTTCCTGACTTGGCATCTTTTACATCAAGCTTTTTATCTATTAGCCACTCATAGAAAAACCATATCCGTCTGCTATAACGGCCGGTGGGTTGATCCTTAACTATAGCTTCAATTTCAGTTTTATCTATTTCTTCAAATAGCTTTTTTAAGATCAACAGATTAATGCCTTCATATCTCAGGGCAAAAGTTAGGTGTCCGAGTAGTGTATGTTTTGGTTCATGCCGTGTAGAAAATACCGCCCAACGCCCTTCCTCATACTGACGATGACTTTGGCTGATTGCAGAAATGAATTCAGGAAGAGGCACTTTTAAGTCATATCGATTTATCAACGCGCTATACCCTGCTAACTTCATATCAGTTTCAGGAAGGGTATATTTACGAAAAACGGTTATATTCTCTGAAAATCGATTATTTTCGACCACTTTTATGAAAATCAATTATTATTCATTGACCAATATTATGAAAAACGATTACAAATCATAAAAATCGTTTATTTTAGAGGGGTATTTATGAAAAACGATTATTTTCAGAAAAAAATATGAAAAATGAATACATTCTGAATGTATCTCCAAATTTCTTTATAAGCGCCTTTATTTTTCCCTCTAATGGTATACTCATTGCTAAAATGGAAACAGCGCTAAGGTTTAGCTAACCAGTGACCAGAAATATTCTTAAATCACCGGCCGAATATACGGACATTCCATTTATCAAATAAGAGAGGCCTTTACAATAAATAGGGTGCTGTTTTATATTCTTTAAATTAAGAGGTTTCCATTTGTTATTTTGCCGTAATATCAACCGAAATGTCTCGGCAACACCTTTGCAATCTATTGGCTAAACTGCTTTATTAGAAAAGACGGGGGAAATTTTTTGGCCACTTTCCACGTTATAACAAAAAAGGAACTAAAGTAGATACGCTATGCCTGAGAAGATTGATAAATTTGAAGAGATGATCGAAAACCCTACTGCACACCAGCTAAAAGCCTATTATGATGCCAAGGAAAAGGCTTGTTTGGATGCAATGAAAAATTCTACATCAAAGAATCCACATAACAAAGGATCAAATTTAGCTGATTTCTGGGATTATGTATATCAACAATTTTATGAGATACAGTAATAAAAACTTTATATAGTATTAGATAACTAAAAGTCTGCAAGATTAACCTTGCAGACTTTTTTTATTTTATTAGACAAAAAAGGAAAAGTTAAATTATACAATAATATCTTATATAAATTATATTATATATTGTATAAAGTAGCTCTTTAATAAAATTTTAGAGTCGATATGGATATTAAATTTGTGAAGCGTGAAAAACTAAATACATCCAGAAGACGATCTTCAAAGTTTAAACCACTATTAGATGCTTTGGATAAACTTGAAGTAGGTGGAGATGCAATTGAGATTGATTATTCTGATGACAAAAGTGTGAGCTCTATGCGTACGGCTGTCTATCAGTATAATCAGGAAAAGGATGTTAAAATTAAAAGTGGCAAGGATCCGGAAAATAAAAAGATTTATTTCTATAGAGAGAAGTAGAAATAATATCATACAATGATATGCCTTTCGTAGAGAAAGTTTTATTGGCACAGAACTTATTTGTATGATTTTTTGTAAAAGAGATGTAAGAGCTTAATCTCAGATACAAAAAAGGCCATTTGATGAAGGAATTTATGAGGTCAGAAACGATGGCGGGGAATATACCTATGATAAGCGTATCCACGGCACCGCAAGTTTCTGGAGCCCTTTGCGCTGGCAGTTTAACGGCAATCGGTTAGCTCAAACGATATAACTATTGGCTATGGGAAATCAGGTGAAGGTAAGCGAACAGTCAATGCTGGACGAGGTACTGGATGGTCTCCAAAAATCCCAAAAACAGCTGCCCGCTAAATATTTTTATGATGAGCGGGGCTCCGAACTTTTTGAACAAATTACCTATCTGGATGAATATTATCCTACGCGGACGGAACGGTTGATCCTGCAGCAGAATATCAATGAAATCGCAGATGTGGTTGGTCCTGGTGCCATGTTGATTGAACTAGGCAGTGGCAGCAGTTCCAAAACGCGATTTCTACTGGAAAAACTTCCATCACTTGCTGCTTATGTGCCGGTGGATATTTCAGAAGAATACCTGCTAAAGGTGGTGAACCAGCTGCGGATGGAGTATCCCAAAATATCGATTATACCGGTGTTTGCCGATTATACATCCTCCTTTGAATTGCCAAATCTGAGCGGTAGCTATCAAAAGCAGATAGTGTTTTTCCCGGGATCGACGATAGGCAACTTTCGTCCCCCAATGGCTCAGTCATTTTTAGATATGCTGGCCTCTGTTACCGATGACCAATCGGGCATGCTCATTGGCGTTGATCTCAAGAAAGATCAAGCTGTGCTCGAGAACGCTTACAACGACGAGCAGGGACTTACCGCACAGTTTAATAAAAATATGCTTGTACGGCTGAATCGTGAGCTCAACGCCAATTTTGATGTGGACCGTTTTGATCATCGAGCTTTTTATAACGAGCAGAAAGGTCGCATCGAAATGCATCTGGTATCCCGGGAACAGCAAACAGTGACGGTTGCGGGAGAAGAAATCGATTTTGAGGAAGGAGAATCCATCCATACCGAAAATTCGTATAAATATTCACTGGATGAATTCCAGGAACTGGTCAGCGATTGGTATTCGGTCGAGAAAATCTGGACCGATGACAAGAACTATTTTTCACTGCAATATTTGACCAAAAAATGACTGCCATGGACAAAGTTGAAGCTGGCCCCGGGCAGGAATCGGTGTGGGACTATCCGCGTCCGCCCCGGCTGGAGGAGTCCTCCGAGCTGATCCGCGTAGAGTTTAACGGCAAAGAAATTGTTCGATCCGACCGGTCGAAACGGGTGCTGGAAACCAGCCATCCGCCGGTGTATTACATCCCGCAAGAGGATATACAGATGGCTTACTTGCAGCCAATTTCCGAGACTACCTATTGCGAATGGAAGGGGCGGGCACATTATTTTGATGTCATAGTTGGAGAAAAGAAAGTGGAGAAAGCTGCCTGGAATTATCCCGAGCCCACGACAGCATTTAAAGATATTGCCGGGCACGTGGCTTTTTATGCCCACAAGATGGATGCCTGCTATGTGAGTGATCAGAAGGTGGATGCGCAAAAAGGAGGGTTCTACGGAGGCTGGATCACTCCGGATATTGTGGGTCCCTTTAAAGGAGAGCCGGGCAGTGCCGGCTGGTAACATAAACGACGGTAATTATGATTCGATTTTTTAGAATAAATAACGATGAGGAATCTTCCGGTTCATCATTAAAGATATGGCTGTTTGCCTTCCTGTTAGTGCTGATCATCGGTTCCTTCTTTCTGCAACTAAGCTTGGGAATTTGTCCAGTGCCATAACGCCCCCCATGCCGCCGCCGAAGTTGTAAATCCCTATTAAGGTGGTTTCATATCTTAGCGCAAATCATTAACTATCCACCGTCACTGGTCTTAACAAAACTCTGCCCTATGAAACGAACTAGTTCTACGCTTACCATTTTTCTTGTGATGATATTCAGCGGTATTATCGGTACGGATGCGACGGCTCAACAACGCTCGTCGGCCGAGTTTGATAGTACCCTTTATCGAGATATGGAATTTCGTACCGTTGGTCCCACGCGCGGCGGTCGGGTGACTGCAGTGGAAGGGCACAGTCAGCATCCGCAGACCTTTTATATGGGAGCAGCCGGCGGGGGCGGCGTCTGGCGTACCACTGATTACGGCAATTCCTGGCAGAATCTAACCGACGGCAAAGGCTTTAAAAGTACGAGCATCGGGGCAATTGAAGTGGCCGATTCCGATACTAGCGTAATTTATGTGGGCACCGGCTCCGACGGTATTCGTGCAAATGTGACCACCGGCCGCGGGGTGTATAAGTCTTCTGATGCAGGAAAAACCTGGCAGTTTTTGGGACTTGAAGATGGCGGACAGATCGGGGCTGTGGAGGTCCATCCCGAGAATCCCGACTTGGTATATGTTGCGGCACTGGGTCATCCCTTCGGTAAAAACGAACAGCGAGGGGTGTTCCGATCCAAAGACGGCGGACAAACGTGGGAAAAAGTGTTGTTTCTATCGGATTCTACCGGGGCCATTGACCTGGAACTGAATCCCGAAAACCCCGATGAAATTTATGCCGGCATGTGGCGGGGTGAACGCAAGCCGTGGACCATCATCAGTGGTGCGGCCAAAGAAGATGGCATCTATAAATCCACCGACGGCGGCGACAATTGGCGAAAGCTTGAAGACGGGCTGCCACAAGGTCTTATGGGCAAAGTTGACTTTGCGGTGACGCCGGCCAACCCTGACCGCGTGTACGCCCTCGTTGAAGCACCGGGTGACAAGCAGGGGTTGTACCGCTCGGATGATCGCGGCGAAAGCTGGAAACAGGTGAGCGATAAAGAAGAGATCATGTCGCGGCCGTTTTACTTTACAAATATTACAGCGCATCCCCAAGATCCCGACAAAGTATATGTGGGTAATGTGCGCTACTGGGTGTCCTCGGACGGAGGAAAAACATTTGAGCGCCGATCGGTCTCGCATGCCGATGTACATGCCCTCTGGATTAATCCCGAGCAACCGAATATTCAAATTCAAGGCAATGATGGTGGGGCCACGGTTACGCTTGATGGCGGTGAAAGCTGGTCCACGCAGTACAATCAGCCCACGGCCGAAATGTACCAGGTGAATGTGGATAACCGTTTTCCGTATTGGTTGTATTCCGGACAGCAGGATAATTCGACGATTTCAGTGCCCAGCCTGCCGCCGGCCGAAAGTGCGGCGACCAATCAGGGACTTTGGCACATGATCGGCGGTTGTGAAACCGGGCCGGCGGTACCACAGATCAATAATGCCAATATTGTATTTGCCAACTGCAAAGGTCGTTTTGGACGGTATAACAAGGAAACTGGTCAAGAAAAACAGTACTGGGTAGGTGCGCAGTATATGTATGGACGAAATCCCAAAGAACTGAACTATCGATTCCAGCGGGTATCGCCTATTGAAGTATCGCCGCATGACTCCAGCGTGGTGTACCATGGTTCGCAGTTTGTGCATCGCACGACTAATGGTGGTCAAAAATGGGAAACCATTAGTCCGGATTTGACAGCTTTTAAAGATAAATACCAGGTAGCATCCGGCCGTCCCATCAACCGTGATATCACCGGCGAAGAGCACTACAGTACACTCTACTCCATTCAGGTGTCGCCGCATAATCCCGAGGTGATCTGGACCGGAGCCAATGACGGTCCGGTGCATGTGACACGCAACAGGGGCGAAGAGTGGACCAATGTTACGCCGGATGACCTGCCGCCCAATGGGCGCGTAGCGGCTATCGACGTTTCACCACATACGCCGGGCAAAGTCTACGTTACCGTACAGCGACGCCTGCTGGATGACTTTCATCCCTATGTCTATCGGACTACTGATTATGGGCAGAGCTGGACACTGCTTACGAATGGGGAAAACGGGATTCCCAGCGATTATCCCACGCGGGTCGTGCGCGAAGATCCCGATCGGAAAGGAACGTTGTATGCCGGCACTGATTTCGGCCTGTTTGTCTCATTTGACGACGGTGTTCACTGGCAGCGATTCAAGCAAAAACTGCCGGTAACACCAATCACCGAGATCCGCATCCACAAAAAAGATCTGGTACTTTCGACTATGGGCCGTGGTTTCTGGATACTCGACAATCTCACGCCACTGCATCAACTGAGTAAAGAAATTGCCCGTTCTGATTATCATTTATTTCAGCCGCGGGACGCCTACCGGATGGACTACTGGGGTGGTGGTTCCGACGTGCCACAATATCCAGAAGCAGGATCGATGATTGATTTCTATGTTGAAGAAGTCCCCGAAGCGCCGCTCACCCTGGATATTATAGGAGAAGATGGCACACTGATTCGACGGTTCGTGGGCAAAACGGATACCAACAAAAGTACGAATTCTAAGTCGATTCCTAAGACCAACATGAAAACGCCTGGTCCGGAGAAAATTGGCAAGCCCGATAGTATCAAAGTCCAGAAAGGTCACAACCGCTTTACCTGGGATTTGCGCTATCCTGATGAAACGATCCCGTCTGAGGATGAAGAGGAGTATTTTGGTGTGGGAGCTGGTCCTATTTCCGTACCGGGAGAATATAAAGTTCGTCTCAAAGTAGGCGAATGGAGCCAGACCCGGGATTTAAGACTGCACATCGATCCCCGCGTCAAGAAAGATGGTGTAAGCAAAGCAGACCTTCAGGCCCAGCTTGAGCTCAACCTAAAAATTCGAGATGCGCTTGGACGAGCTCAGCGAATGGCTGCTGAGATGGACTCCTTGCGAAGTCGGATGACGACGGCCGTTGAGGAAGGTAATATAAGTGAAGAAAAGGCTCAGTCCGTGAAGCAAAACCTTGAAGAGGTATATCGTAAGTTGGTAACTAACGATGAAGGCAGTTATCAACCGCCGATGTGGATCGACCAGGCCGAGTATCTCTACTATATGACGATTTCCGCCGATCAGCGTCCCGGTGACGATGCCTACACGCGTTTTGATACGCTCAGTAACCAGCTCGAAAAGATTGCAGCAGATTGGCAGGAATTTAAGCAGCAGGCCAACTTGCCTGATGACATATCAGATTGACCCCCCCCCTTTAAAAGAGAGGAAAACTCTTGCTGATTTAGTGAATCAGGAGTTTCTTCCCCTGCAAACCAGGGGAAGAACAAGATGGGGTCACTATTACCTTGTTTATCCCCAAAGCAGGGACCAAACTTGGAATTCCTAATGGTCTCCCTCCCTACGTGTAGGGAGGGACTAAGGGTGGGGCAACATTCATGCAAGTCTATTTAATCTGATGTCGTAGCTTTGCTGCGGCACCTTATTTTATAAATATCACAACTTCTTGTTCCGTAGCTCTGCCGCGGAATGTTCATTTTCTATATTATTTCAGTTGTATTTCTCCCGTCAATTCTTGTAGTATGCGGTTGTTCAAACCCAGAGCGGATAGCTTTCTATGATACAATTCCAAACCGTTACAAAAATATTTGAGGATGGGGCAACAGCGGTAGATGAACTCTCTTTCCATATACGAGAAGGAGAAACCTTTGGGCTGATTGGTACCAGCGGTTGCGGCAAGACGACCACGCTCAAGATGATTAATCGGCTGGTGGAGCCCACCTCTGGTACGATTCAAATTAACGGTTCTGAAAGTACTTCGCAGGATCCCGAAAAGCTACGCCGGCAGATCGGTTACGTTATCCAGGATGTGGGACTGTTTCCGCATTATTCGGTGCAGGAAAATATTGCAACGGTGCCGAAGCTGCTCCATTGGGATAAGCGTCGCATTGCATCCCGGAGCGAAGAGTTGCTTCAGATGGTTGGTCTTGATCCGAAAACGTATGGCAAGCGCAATCCTGATGCCCTGAGTGGAGGACAACAACAGCGTGTGGGGCTAGCTCGGGCACTGGCCGCCGATCCGCCCATTATCTTGATGGACGAGCCTTTCGGCGCGCTGGATCCCATCACAAAACGGCAAATTCGAATAGAAGTGAGCAGCCTTTTCAAGCAGATCAACAAGACGATCGTGCTGGTCACGCACGATGTGTTTGAGGCTTTCGAACTATGCGACCGGCTTTGCCTGCTGGATGATGGAAAAATGCAGCAAATAGGCACATCCCAGGAGCTTCTTTTTGAGCCCGCCAATAATTTTGTGGATTCGTTCTTCGCCTCCAACCGGTTTCAGCTCGAGCTGTTGAGTGTAACCTTGTCTGATATTCTGGAGCAAAAAAATGGAGAAACTGAATTATATTGGAGTCCTCCTTTGAAAGAAGAGCAGGGAGATGATGAGGTAAAACCGACTCAAACCCTGTACCATATTTTAGAGGAGATGGAGCAGCGCCCCCAAGAAAATGTGACTATCATCCATCGTGTTGAGAAACGGGTTATTGATTCGCTAGGCTTTTCCGATCTGTTGGATCGCTTTCAGCAGTACAAGCGCAAACGAAAAAGGAGAGAACAAGATGGTTGATCTCTGGCAATTTATCGTCTCCAATCAGGCTGAAATTTTGGATCAAACTATCGAGCACATTGGCCTGACGTTTGTGTCGCTGCTCATCGCCATGGCCATAGGGGTTCCACTTGGATTGCTGGCTACGCGGTTCGAAAAAGTATCCGGTCCTGTGCTGGGGGCCGTTGGCGTGATCCAGACCATCCCGAGCATTGCGCTATTGGGATTTATGTTGCCACTGCTGGGCATTGGCGCCCTACCGGCGATAGTGGCCCTGTTTCTGTACGCCCTGCTGCCTATTGTTCGCAACACCTATTCGGGCATCAATGAGGTGGAAACGTCAGTGACTGAGTCCGCGCGTGGGATGGGGATGACTGGCGGGCAAATCCTGCGAAAAGTTGAGCTTCCGCTGGCTACCCCCGTTATTTTCGCGGGAATCCGAACGGCCACCGTCATCAACGTTGGAGTGGCTACGCTCTGTGCGCTCATCGGGGCCGGCGGTCTCGGTGAATTTATTTTTCGGGGTATTGCCCTCAACAACTCGATCATGATTTTGGCCGGCGCGCTCCCAGCTGCACTTTTGGCGCTGGGATTTGATTTCGTACTTGGACTGCTGGAGCGTAATGTATCAAAGTTTCTCAAGCCTTTGAGTTATGGGTTGGCAGTGGTGCTGGTATTTGTGTCGCTGTATTCGGTGTCCACGGTGTTTAGCCAGGATCAGTTTCGCATTGGCGTGCCGCCCGAGTTTTTGGAACGGGCCGACGGCTACAAGGGATTTACTCAGCAATATGACCTCGATATGCCGGTTGTCGAGATGAATGCTTCGCTGATGTACCAAGCGCTGGACAACAAGCGTGTGGATGTGACTGTGGGATACTCAACCGACGGGCGGATCGAGGCCTTTGATCTAAAAGTACTGAAAGACGACAAAAACTACTTTCCGCCTTACGAATGTGCCCCCATCGTAAGAGAGGATTTTGCCGAAAATTATCCTGATGTGATAGCAGCGATAAACAAGCTGGCGGGAAAGATCAGCACGCAGCAGATGACACAGTTAAACAGCGCTGTGGATCACAAGGGACAGGAAGAACGGGCAGTGGCTAAAGAATACTTGCAGGAATTAGATTTTCGCACCGAGATCAATCGGCAGGGTGATCCTGATATACTGATTGGCGGCAAACTACAGACCGAGCAGTTCATCCTGGCGCATATGTACCGCGTGCTAATCGAGAACTACACGAGCCTGGATGTAGGTTTGCGCCCCGGGCTGGCAGGTACGCAAATTGTTTTCAACGCGCTCACTAATGATGAGATCCAACTCTATCCTGAATATACCGGCACGGGACTACATGTGTTGTTGGATCCCTTGGAGCAGGTAACCGATAGCCTGGGTAACGATCGCGATGCGGTATATAATTATGTTTTTGAACAATCGCTGCAGCAATTTAATATCCGCTGGTTACAGCCACTGGGATTTGAAAATACTTACGCGCTGATTATGCGGAGAGAACAAGCTGAACAATTGGGAATAGAGACGATCAGCGATTTAGCTGATTATTTGAGTAAGGATGAAACGCAAAACACACCTTAAAATGACTCTTTTTTAATGTATGATGGTAGTTTCGGCCTTAATGGTGAGATGTAAACTGATGATAGACCTCAAAAGTGGGTAAGAAAGTCGTAAGTTGTCCCAACTTTAGTTTATGAATCCCCCAAAAATCATTACTTTGATCTTCTACAGGGGTGCTCGGTACATCGCTTGATGCACAGAGCTGAGATCACACCCTTCGACCTGATCTGGATAATACCAGCGTAGGGAATGCCAGTCTACTCATTGTGAGTGTCTTTCGGCTTGTTGCCTGCCTGTTATTGTCCGGTCGAGAACACTAATGTCATGCTGAACTTGTTGTCAGCATCTGTAAGCAATTGCTTTCTTCAAGCTTTTATAATGATTGTTTCAGATCCTGAAATCAATTCAAGGTGACACTTAAGGTTTAAGAAAACCGTCTTTCAACTAATTCAATTACGCAATGAGCGATAGCGATAAACTCCAGAAGAAGAAATTTGAGCTGGCCACCAAGAAAATTGAGAAGTGGCAGGATCGTGACGAATGGTTCTTCAATCGCGAGCATACCGAGGTGTATGAGGATTATTACGAAGGCCGATATAAGCGGGCCGAAATCTGGCAGAAGAAAGTGCTGGCCAAGCTGATCCAAAAGGATGAGCGTGTAGAGACACTGCTGGAATACGGCTGCGGAACCACGCGATTTACCCGCTGGTGGCAGGAGATTGGCATTGAGGCCACCGGCGCTGATATTTCGCCCTTTATGCTGGGTGAAGGCAACAAACATTTCGACGGCGACCTGGTCTGGGCTGATGCCCACCACATGCCGTTCAAAGATGATACCTTTGATGCGCTTGCTTTTATAGCCACCTTCGCCTACTACGACGATCCCATCAAGGTTATTCGTGAAGCGGTGCGCGTGGGTAAATACGGAATGATTTTCGGCATCATGAATCGTAATTCGACCAAAGTGATGCGCCGGCGCGTGCAGGAAGTATTTGGCGCAAACCCCTATTATGAGACGGCCAACTTCTATACGCCAAAGAAGCTGATCAATACGATTCACGAGGCACTGGAGGGACGGAAGTATAAGATTGAGTGGACGGCCACCGGTCTGCCGAAATGGTTCCCCGTGCAGCGATGGGGATTACCAATCGGCGACTTTTTCGGACTTCACGTAAAGCTAACTGATGTAGAAGAATAGATAACTTTATGAGTGCATTTGAAGATCACAGCGGTAAGATTAGCAGCAAGCTTTTTCGAGAAGTCCTGCAACCTCAAAGCGGGCGTCAGCGCGAGGAGGTGGTTAAAGGTCCAAGCTATGGCGTGGATACGGCGGTGATTGATCTCGGGAATGGCAGAGGACTTGCGACCTCGAGCGATCCGCTGTCGCTGATACCTTCGTTGGGACTTAAAGAGTCAGCTTGGTTGTCGGTGCATCTGCTGGCTAACGACATGGCTACCACGGGCTTTGCCCCTCAGTATGCGCAGGTTACGTTGAACCTGCCAACTGATTTTGGGCTGGATAAATTCAAACGATACTGGGGACATATACATCGCTTTTGTGATGAGATTGGTGTAGCCATCACCGGTGGACATACGGCACAAATTCCTGGCCAAGAGTCCACCACACCGGGTGGAGGCACCATGTTTCTGCAGGCTTCGTTAGATGAGATTATTACAAGCGATGGCGCCGAGCCGGGTGACAAGATTGTGGTTACCAAAGAAAGTGCATTGGCAGCCTCGTCCATTCTCGCAAAGAGCTTTCCCGAAACCGTCAAAGAAAAATGTGGTGAGGAGGTTTACGAGCAGGGATGCCAGAATTTCTTTCGAACTTCCTCTTTGGATGATGCATTGGCCGCTGCCGAAGTGCTGGCACCCAATAAAGAGCTCAAAGCCATGCACGACGTTACCGAAGGTGGCCTGTTGGGCGGAATTTCCGAGCTGGCAGAAGCCTCGGGTTGTGGTTTTCGGGTAGACAGCGACAAGCTACTCGTGGGAGAAGCGCCTAAACAAATTTGTGAGCTGTTTGAAATTGATCACCGTATATGTGTTGGGGCCGGATCCATGATTATGGCCGTATCGGATGGACAAGAGCAGGCCTTGGTTGATCATCTAAAAGATAAATCGATTCCTGCGGCTGTCGTCGGAGAATTGACCAAGCAGGATGATGGATGTATGTTGATTGAGAATGGCGATAAAAAAGAATTTCAGTTTGATGGTAAAGACCCTTACTGGAATGCCTTTTTTGAAGCAATGGAAAAAGGATGGAAATAAATGGTAGGATAGATAACTAAATAAAGGTCTTTTTCCCTCAATTTTAGGGAAAGAACAAGGATGGGTCAAAAAGATTATGACGAAACAAAAATTAAACGGTGTTTACCTGGTTGTTGATCCGGCGATGGATCAGTCTGTGTTGTTGGATAAAGTAGGGCAGGCCCTGGAGGGCGGTGTCAATATTCTGCAGATCTGGAATCACTGGCCAGACCAGATGCAGTCAGGCGACAAGCAACAGTTAGCCAGCTATATCAGGGAAATGGCCCACAGATACGAGGTGCCGGTATTGATGAATGACGACTGGAAAATGCTGAAAAAAACGGATCTCAATGGAGTGCATTTTGATGAGATACCAGAAGATTTTGAAAAGATTAAAGAAGAAATCGCCCGTGATTTTATTGCCGGTATTACCTGTAGCAATGATCTGGAAGTGATCGAATGGGCTGAGGAGAACGGCTTTGATTACGTTTCGTTCTGTGCCATGTTTCCATCACCCTCAATGGGTAGCTGTGAAATTGTAAAGCCGGAAACAGTAAAAAAAGCCCGGGAAATAACGGATATGCCGCTGTTTGTGTCGGGGGGCATTACTCCGGAGAAAATCAGCGAACTCGATGGATTGGAGTTCAACGGTGTAGCAGTAATTTCAGGAATTTTACAAGATGATAAACCGCAGCAGCAGACTTTAAATTATAACGAAGCACTGAATAAGACATGATTGGCAATATTCATGTCATCCTGAACTTGTTTCAAAACGAATATCGGGTTTAAATGGCACAAAGGCCAATTTTGAGCCTTCATGTACTACTTTTTGTACTACTGGAAATGAACTATGTGAATTGAATTCACGTGGGAATAATACTTCACTTCTATATTTTTTGTGCGGAAACCTACCGTATTTGCCACGAAAAAGTCTGTGAATTTTCTGCAAAAGAACGTAGCTTTATTCGGTCTACCGGTGGCACTACAGAGTTCCCGTGAGGGGTACTGCTGTTTTCTATCGCACCCAACATAATAGTAAAACAGCAATAAAACACCCACTTGTGTCCATGCCTGAAAAGGTACCTGTATTATCAATCGACGACTTACCGAAACGAGACCTTCTACTCAAACTTATCGCGGACCGATTTGCCAAACTACCCGCTGATCTTAACTTTGCAACGGATCAAGAAAGAATGGTTGCAACGCGTATCACTGCTATTGAATACCTCAAAGAAACAGGGCAATACCGGAAACAGCTACAGCTTTGTCTTAAAAACTTTTCCGGCCGGACGACCGACACCTTTCGCCCTGAGTTCGTCGCTGCGGTTCGCACGCTGTACCATGATCACCTTTTGAACCTTAGTCGAAATGTGATTGCATTTGCTGAACAAAAGATCAACCGCAGGCACCCTGTCGACTTGGATCTTACCGGAGCAGATCTTTCCAACTCTCACTTTTCTGGGATCCTTCAGAATCTTTTTAATGAGTATGGCGAAGATGTGCTTCACCTGAATCATGCTCCCTGGACGTGTGGAATGGTGCGCATCTACAATTGTTCAAAGGATACCATGAACCGACTGGAAGGTAAGCTTCGTACAATGGGACAATTCGGGTGCCTCGAAGACGCTATATCATTTTTAGAGGTCCGCATCGGCCTGCATGGGAAGTATACCTTTAAGCTGTTGGTGGACAATTTGGATGAGCTCATTGATGATTTCCTTATTGACCGCTCCAACGGACTTGTCAATAAAGTAAAAGCGTGCCAGCCCCTTGATGAGCTTGTAAAAGAGGCGGCCGGGAAATACGAAATTTTAAATGCACCTACCTATCTCGTCAATCCAGAAGCTTATAAAGCTATTCTCAGGCATCGAATAAAAGCCACTCTAAAAATAAATAATTTAATAAAAACGGGTTAAAATCTGTATAAATGAATCTAGCATTCTGTTAAACAAAACCAGTTGTTTCAGGAAAAATTACAGATTTTGAATATATCCTATCTATTTGAGCACTTTTTTCCAAAATTTGATTTTCTGAGAGCGTGCACTTCGTATGTAAATGCGGTTTCTTTAATGCCGATTTTAATTTGAACCGCAAATGATCCATAATGAGCGAACAAGCCCCCAAAGTAACCCTGTTGGAAACCATAGCCAATCTTGAGTCTAAGATAGAATTTTTGTTACATGCTTACCATTCTAAGCCCAATAACACACGCTATATAACGGCCCAAGAGATCGAAGCTGACTTTGGTATTGATCAGCGAACGATACTAAATCGTAGTAACCTGCCACCAGCTCATAAACAATTTATTCCATGCCTCAGAGTGGGCGGCCGCCGTAAATATTTTGAACGCAAAGTTATTGAACGACTTTTTTCGGCAAATGTGTAACAAGCCGACACTAACATACTCTTATTTGTATTTATTTTTGTACTTAAAAAAGTAAAGTGGGAATAAAAAGGGACCGAATGCCAAACAGATTAACGCCAAAAAGGAAGGGCTTGATCTTATCGATCATCTTTCTCTAAAATTACAAGAAGTGTAGCCTGAACATCCGGATCAAGCCGCAAATGCAGTTGTTCGGATAGCTGATCTTCGATATCGCTTACGAGTTTTTTAATTTCATTTGCGCGCTTGTTAAGCAACTGTTTTCTTTTAGCTCCGTGTTAATTTGGCATCGTTCGTTAACGATAAAAGGTCTACCTCTAACCGTTAACAGCCAGTTCAAATTGCCCCCTACCTCAGCAAACCGAATTCCTGTGGAACTGTTACCTTCTGTCTTCTCTCCATTTTAATCTCTGAAATAACAGACCTATTTACTACCGTCTCCCGCTTTATTTCAGATACATATCCATCGTAATACTTCTCCAGCTGGTACCGGACATTATCTCGTGATGTTTTGCCATTTTTTTCTCCAAATACCCTCTTTTTCTATCCTATTTTTTAATATAGGTAATGTAGATCCTGTAGGTATCGGTAATGTTTACCTATGGTGTGCTTATAATACTGTTCACCAATAAAAAAATATCAACTGATAAAGCAGTTAGAACATTGCAAAAAGAGGTGAGCTCCTCTGAAAGTTGACGTTTGAGAGTAGATCAAATTCACTGCTTTCGATCATGAAAAATGAGAGTATCTAAGATTTTTTTAAAAGTGTCTTATTTTCTTTGACTCTTGTAAAAGATCCAAAATTCCTACCTATAAATGTAATAATATTAGTTAGTTATAAAATAATAATATATCTAAGAAATCGACTAAGAAACGCCTAAGAACTCTAAGATCGGTCTAAGAAAACTAAGATGGATCTTTGCCGATTTCTTAGATGGCATTTTCTTGTCCACCAATGATTTAGCAGGATATCTAAGAAAATAAGATATAAATGTTCTTTTTTTGGATTTTCAATGTCGTTATAAAAATAGCATGATAATCTCCAATACAATTATCACACTCATCAGTAGTTTTGCTTACTTTTTGTGTCGGTTGCCATCCCAAAATAGCGTATCTTGTTCGCTCTACATTTAATCAATTTTGATACAATGAATAATCCCGGTTTTATAGATAAAAGTAGACCCATCCAACAGAAATACTATCAGCTTTTAGATCGCATAGATCAAGAGTCCATGAGCCAGCAGAAAGTAATTAAGTTGATGAGACGATTTATTGATCAAGACCCCCATTTTTTAGATCCCTATTTATATCTTCATGAGATATACCAGTCGGAAAACAACCTAAATAAAGCGAATCAAATTCTGGATACAGCTTTTGATCAGGCCATCGAGTTGATTACCAACAAAAAAGGGGAATGGCCGGAAGCCCTGTACTGGGGCTGGACAGAAAATCGACACATCATTCGAACAATCTTAAATAAGGCATTAACTGAGTGGGACCAGGGTAATACCGACCAGGCCATAGCGCTGCTCAGAAAGCTATTCGAAACAAATCCCCATGATAATGTCGGAGCTCGCCATTACATTTTAGGAATACGTTTAGGATTTACGCTGGCCGGATTTGAAGATCGGTTTAATAAAGGAGGCTATTATAATAACGAGCTCAATAATTGGTTCGATGAACACGCGCCACAATTCCCGGAAGAATTTGACTGGTGGTTTAAAGAAATGGAGAAGCAAGGGATGTAATGGAATCAGCTGGGACTAAATGGATAAAAAAAATCATAGAATCATCAAGTTGAGATGAATTGGGACAAGATGGGACAACAAACCTATCTCTTTCCTACGTACATTAGATCAAGCAACCCACTAAAACTTTTGTTCATTAAAAATCGCTATTCACGGACCGTGAACATTCATAAAAAGTGAACAAGGAATGGGATTATACCAATATCAATGTATCCTTAATCTATATGTCACGTCAAAAACTAGGATTCCGCGAACTTATATTTGCTATAAATTCCGAATTACCCCTGATAACTCGTCTATTTGCGAAAGAGTCTAAATACAATACCCTAATCCAAACCCTGTCAGAATATCTAAATAATGGGGAAAACCGCCTGCCGTATCAAAAAGTGATCCTAGAAGAACTGTCGTTGTCTAGAACTGACCTCATGGAATTAATGAATGATCTCTATGAAGATTTCAGTATCAAGCTTTGTCAACCCAGTTCTTATATCATTTCGGATACAGAAATCTGGCTTCTTGTCAAACTTCGAGATGATCATTGGGTAATTGGCATAGATGGATTAACAATCATTCCTCGAGTTAGTGAAGATTTTTTTATTTCATTTATCAAAGATGAATATGGCAGCAGTGTAATGGGAACCATAAAAGACATAGAACATCAATTTGAAACCGGCAAACATATCATAAACATCTATATGGAAAGTAGATATTTATAGAAAACATATAAAAGTCCTATTTCGTCTAGATGAAATAGGTTAAATCCATCCAATATCGCTCTTACGTTGATCTAAAACATCTAGATAATCTTCTTTTTTCTCATCACTGAGAAAACTGATCTCTATAAGACGATTCCATTCAGGAAAAGAAGATCGAATTTCTTCCCTAATATTAGCCAACACCTTCTCATTAAGACCCAATCGATCTATTCCGAAATATTGGAAAAAGATCTCTTTGTTGAAGTTCGACTTTTTCCCTTGCAGCGGAAGCGCCATTTCTTCCGTTGGATTTGCTAACACAATAGAACTATTTAAAAGATCGTAAGCCGGTGAAAGCGCTATTTTATCATCTTGATAAATGAGCGAAAAGTTTTTCAGGTGCATGTCTTCATTCCCACAAAGCCAACAAAACAACACCCTTCGAAATAACTTCATCTTCTCAATCATGGGAAACGTGCAATATTCCTCAATAAGCGAAACAACCTTTTCCATAGAATAGTCATACTTCGTATCTCGGCTCATTCCGGCTACCTGGGCAAAATCTTCTACATGAATTTTACCCGTTTTGCCTTTACGATCAAATCGACGAATAACATAGAGCATCGAATGATCTTTGGCATAGATCAAACCGTGCAGTGGAGTTTCAATCCCACAGGCTGCCGCCATTCGCATCGTCACATCCTCATTTTCAGGGACTTCCTCATAATCCGTCAACGGAGGCTTTAAAATATAGCTCCCATGTTTATCAACGACTTTAAAAACCTCCTCTTTTACACTGAGCTGGGCACTCAGTTTTGGTTGCACCCCAGCAATAGACATCTTCGTCATCCGCTTCTGGGCTTCCTGAACCTGTTGCTTTCTCGAATAGGGGAAAGGGCGAAGATTCTGCAGCGAGGGGTTTAATCTGTTCAACCCGGTTTTGCTGTAGGCACCCCCTGAGATCTTTTGGTACGTAATGGGACAACGCTTCATTCTTTCACCTCCCGAACGGTAACCGCGCCAACGGTATCTTCTCCCACGGCCATCAGTTGTGAAAACGCATCATCCCGATCAATTTTTTTCGTGCGGAGAAGCATCTCCAGGTTTACCCCCTCCGGAAGCAATCCCTCAAAAAAGGGAGGCAATCGGTCATACTGAAATTCTTTTCTATCTACCGGCATGGTTACCGATATAGGCTGACCATCATAATCCTCATCATAGATAAAACGATACTGCTCGTTTTTTTTATCCTCGATGAGCACTCCTGCCCTTTCCCCATGCATATATATATTAGCCTTACGCATCAATGTCCTCCATGCATTGTACCATGATCGGACTATCTAAGGTGATTGATATATTTAAAACCTGACAGACATTCTGTAGGGAATTAAACTGGACGGTCTCTTTACCGTGTTCAATATCAAAGACAACTGTTTTCCCCACTCCGGCTAAATCAGCCAGTTGCCTTTGGGTTAACCCGCTTTTCTTTCGATGGCATCGAATAAGCATTCCTATCCTTTTCATAATAAATTTATCTACTGCTATAACAATACTTTATTGCATTATAGCAAAATTTTACCGGAAATCATTACAATAATAACACTATTTACCGTTATGGCAGTAACTTTGTTTGTATCTGGTTATAAATAGGATGGAAGCACTTGATAATACCTACTATTACTGTTAAGGCAGTAATATGTCAGTTAATTTATTTATATTTAAGTGCATTGATTTATGCTTAGTTATAAATCAGGAAAATCAATTACTATTTTGGTGAAGATGTATTTATGTGGTCATAAAAAATTAACAATATTCAAATAGTATAGACTTCTGAAATGCTTAAATCTTATAGGTTATGCCATTAAAATTTTAAATTTCAGATCTCATCATTAATTAAAAATCCTGCTCACCTATGTGCTGTTACAAATCAGTTTCAATATTTCCTTTCCTTTAACATTCCAATGAGATCCCTTCCAAACCACTTTTTTATTTTTTAAAATAATTACCTGGGGCGACTCATGACGGACATTCAGTTTTGAGGAAATAGCATTTGAAACCTCCCGCTGATTAATAACGTTAACCACATATAGATCGGCAATACTATTTAACTCTTCGGCAACCTTTTCTAATTCTTCTTTGGCCAAAAAACAAATACTACAACGATGGCTGTGTTTGTAAATTAACTGCGGTTTATCGTTGGAATTTTGAAGTATGGCCTCAATATCTCCCAAACCAGAAATTCTATTCCATATAGTGTTTGAAGATTCATTTCTAGCACTGTCTGAAAAACTCATAATCAGTTCCTTAATTTTTCTGAGGTGAAATGTTTACGAAATTTGTTTTTATCGCATTATAGGCCCAGAGCACTCCGGGCCTATAAAACGACTTTAATCTTCGTACTTAAAGGTTATGATGCTGTTACGAACTCTACTTTTTCAGCCTCAAAGGCTTCATCAAGCGGAGTATCAGCCAAGTGATTGGTATAATTACTGATCGTTTTTAAGGCAATAATCAGGTTGACCTCCAATAGGTTTCGTTTACTGTATCCGGCCTCAATAAATGCCTGCAGGTCTTCTTCCTCAACAAACCCCCTCCTGTTAACGGCTTTTATGACATAGGTAACAAGAGCGTTGAGTTTTTCATCAGGCACCGGATCGCCGTTGCGTACGGCATTGACGATAGCCTCATCAACATCAAGCTGATTTTTCAAGATGGTAGAGTGGATGGCCGAGCAGTAATGGCATTTGTTTTCGATACTTACCGCTAGGATAGCCAGCTGTTGTTCGACGGGAGAAAAGTCGGTTTTGCCGACAATCTCATTCAATGTAAGATATCCCTCCAATACGGCAGGAGCCTCGGCAAACTCCCCTAATAGATTAGGGACGAAGCCAAAATTTTCTTTGGCTGCTTTTAAGAGTCGTTTAGCATCTTCAGGTGCATTATCAATGTTGTGAATTGGAAAATTCATAGTAGTATTCAGTTTATTATTACTTGTTAAAAGTTATTAGTTGAGTAGATTGTTATGCAGTAGCTTTTGCCTGTTTGGGTACTTGGTCAAACTCCCGGTTCACCCAAAAGATCAGTGGCAGGGCAAAAGCAAAGTGACGTAAAAGCGTGACTACTGGTGTCATCGGTGATTGATTTATACCGGCAACGCCTGCCCCCAACAGGGGTAACATGAACAGCCATACCAGTGCAATGGTCTCAGCTGTTACAAAGATAAGTGGTCGCACCCATTTTGGTCCCCACAGATGAGGAGCAATCGCGGAATACAGAATCGCCAACAAGATTCCATTTCCATAGTGACCGAAAATTCCGTAGACAAATCCCAGTCCTGTTTTTTGTCCCAGCAACCCGGGTATGTCCCACCATTGGCCGGTGAAAAGAAAGCCAACGATATCAAACAAGAATGTTCCGATAATTCCAGCGATAATTGCCTTTTTCCAGTTTAATTCTTTCATAATGCAAGTTGGTTAGTTTCAATTTTGATTCTGCCTCAATATGACTGAAACATACCAGAAGGCAAATGACCACTATTCCCGCATCCTTACCAATATTTCCTTTTTTAGGATAGTCTGGATGATTCTCTATAAGCTGAAGGAGACAAGCCAGTCTCTTTCTTGAAAAAGCGGCTAAAGTGTGCAGGTTCCTCAAATCCCAGCTCATAGGCAATTTCCTTGGCAAACTTATTGGTCTTTGAAAGCTGGCGTTTGGCTTCAAGGGTAATTCGGTGGTGAATCATTTCCAAGGGCGTCTTGTGTCCTGCATCAGCAAATACATTCGACAAAGTTTTGGGCGACTTGTATAACATCTCAGCGTAATCACTTACTTGATGATATTCCCTGAAATATTGCTCCACCAAAATATTGAATCGCCGAATCAGTTCAGTCTGTTTATTTCCCACCGATTCGGGAAACAGCTGGTTGCGGGCTAATCGGGTTCCCTTAATAATCAGTCGCTTTAACAACATTCGTAGCATTTCTCCCTGGATTCGATCCCTGGTATCGAGTTCATCAATTAATACCTGAAAGAGCGTTTCAAATTTCAGTATCTCTCGGTCATCCAGCTGTATCACCGGCAACTCCGAGGATCCCCAAAAAAGCAGACCTTCACATGATACTTCATGATCATTTTCATGGATGCAATAAAACTCCCGGTTGAAAAGAAGTAGAAAGTATTCTCCAGTGAGGTTTGATAAGTCAGGGTTTTGGATGGGCGTCAGGCAGGTCATATGATTCTGCTTAAGGGGCAATGGTTCCCCGTCAATATTCAAATTCATTTGGGATCCACGATTCCAGATAATTTTAAATAAATCTCTTGTATTTAACTTATCGTGCCCACCACGCTCATCCGTTAGCACAATTTCACTACCTAGTTCAGAATCTCTGAATGACTTGTTCATCTACTTTGCACTCGTAATTATGATTTTAATATGGATGTAGCGATACTAGAATTTCTTACCTTTTTTACATTTGTGTTCTCCTCTCGCAAGGTGAACAGCCATTCAACCCTCAGTAGTCAAATGCACCTATTCTAACTCACAATCATGTTTTATGTAAGAAATATATCATTAGGTGGGTCTAAGTGAGAAATTGGCCGTCAATGCGTGCCGATATAATTGCAATAAAAATAAACACCTATGAAAAACACATATCTATTAAAATCATGGATTGTTATATTTATCCTGAGTATTCTGGTTTTACAATGCTCGGATTCCAATGATGCCGGCAATCTCGAAGCCGACAAACGTACTAGTTCGGCTTCAGCGGCCGAACAGATTGCGTTCAACGGTTCATCGAATTCCGATGGTGGTACCGTCTATGAAGTGATGCCGGGACCGGCGGCGATGGATCCCAGCATGAGTCCCACACCGTTTTCTGATAATATTGCCAAGACAAATGGCTCGTATTCGGTTACCGTTAGCGATGTCTCGGAAAATGATTCGCAGTCTTCCGGAGACGCCATATCGTCGGTTGAGATTCGCTTTACCGGCAGTGACGGCACGAACTATCTTGTTGACGGGATCAACATCATTCACAAGCCGGAAGAAACCGGGGACCATACATTCTTTGGCGGTGTGGGACTGAACAAACTGATGCACGGAGATACCAGTATCGGTACCAACCTGATGCCCAAAATGTTGTCGTATATTACCTTCTGGGGCACCACGAACCTGAAAAATGCCGACACAGGCGAAATTATAGCGCAGGACCGACTGATACATTTCATGACAGCCACGCGTGTGCGGGATGAAAACTTTAAAATGGTCGCGTCAGCCGAAGTGGATTCTTCAGATTACAACTACCGCAAGGCAGAGACCCACATCATGCTACCACCGCAAGACCTGCAAGGCAACCAAAGCCCGGTACCCGGTACAGCGCATGGCTTTCTGCACATGATGTTTGAAGAGGTCAATCTGGAACAGCCCAATCGCACTTGGGAATCGGCCTACGAAATCCTGCCGGGCCCTGCGGTGATCAATCCTAATATTTCGCCCACCCCCTTTTCCAATAGGGTGGCTCTGGGAGCCGGTCAGTACTCGCTGTCGGTGCTTAATGTCAATGAGGATGATTCCAAAGATTCCGATGACCGCGTAGAGAGTGTTTCGATCCAATACCAGCGTCTGGATGGCACCGGATTTATCATTGACAACATCAATATTATCCACAAAGAAAAAGGGAGCGGCGATCATACCTTTTTCGGTGGAGTTGGGTTTGACGAGTTGATGCATGGCAATATCGGCATCGGTACTAACCTGATGCCGCAGGTTACGTCAGAGATTACGCTGTGGGGTACTGCTGATCTCAAAAACCTGAACGGTGACTTGCTCGATACCGGCCGGCTGATTCACATAATGGTGGGCTCACGTGTACGAACAGACGATTTAAAGTTGATTACAGCCGTTGCTACCGATGAATCCGACCACAACCCCGACCGGCGGGAGACCCACATTATAATTCCCCCTCAGGATCTGCAGGGCAACCCCCTGCCAGTGGCCGGAACCAAGCACGGCTTCCTGCACCTGATGTTTGAAGGAGCTTCACTAGGCAACATTTAACATCCATTTGGACATAGCCTTAAAGTTAAACCTTGGGGGTGGGACCCTCAGGGTTTTATATATCTATAGATATTAATATTTGACTCTGGGGTATGGTACAGGCCTTATATTGTGAATAAGCATTGAAGTAACAGAACGTTATAAACTGGAATTCAAAGTTAAAAGAGAAACTTATGAAGCTTACCAAGGAAGAAATCACGATAACCGGCATGCATTGCAGTGGATGCCGCGAACGCCTAAGCAAGATCTTAAACAAGATAGAAGGCGTGCGGTCGGCCGAGGTCTCGCTAAAAGACGAGCAGGCCGTTGTTCGGTTCGATCAGGATCAGACGGGCTTCCCCCAAATGAAGAAAGCCATCGAAAAGGCCGGATACGAGGCCCAATCGACAACTAACAAATAGTCACATACCAATTTGTATTATGGCAACTGCTGAATTGAATATCCCCAGGGAAGACACCCAACACTTTTGGAGCGAGGAACCGTCAAACAAGCCCGGCTACCGGCGCATCCGTGCCCGAATAGGCGGGATGCACTGCTCGTTGTGCACCGGCACGATTGAACAGGCACTGGGCAGCCAGCGGGGCGTCGAAAAAGTATCGGTCAGTCTTACCCACGAGCAAGCTCTCGTAGAGTACCAAGAAGATTCTACTACCGCCGAACAACTCATGCAAACGCTGCGCGATATCGGCTACACCCTTTCGGATCCCCGCAAAGTGCGCCCCTTCGAAGAAGAGGAAGCCGAACTGGCCCGGGAGGGGCGGCGGTTTTTTGCTGCCATTACGTTTAGTCTGGTGGCCGTTATGCTTATTGCCGGGCTCCATGCCTGGTGGTCGATCCTGCTGTCGGCCGGGGTTTTTGCCAGCCTGGTCGCCTTCGGCTACCTGGTGCTACGGGGCAACGGGCGGCGCTGGGCCATCGGCGGAGCGGCGGGACTTACGGTCCTGGGCGGGGCGACCTTCTACGGAAACATCAGCGGCATGCTTACGCCGGCTATTCCCTGGATGAATGGCGGACTGGCCCTGCTGCTGGTATTTAGCCTGGGCCGGCAAATCCTGAAGAAAGCTTATCAGGCACTCCGGCGGGGGATTCTTAATCAGCATGTACTGGTGGAACTGGGTGCCTTCGCCGGCATTACCGGTGGAATAATCGGGTTGAGCATGCAGATCCCCGGCTATCCAACGGCGGCTTTCTTTGCTGTTTCCGTTATGGTGATGACTTATCACATTTTCTCGGAATGGCTGGCCCTGATCGTAAAAACACGGAGTTCGCAGTCGGTAAAGAGACTCCTGGACCTGCAGCCTGATACCGCCCGGGTGGTGCGGGAGGACAGCGAGCAGGAAATTCCCGTTGAAAACGTGGAGACGGGCGATCACGTTCGCGTGCGTCCCGGCGAAAAAATTCCGGTGGATGGAAAAATTATTGACGGCCATTCCGGGGTCGACGAGTCGCTGGTCACCGGCGAATCCATGCCGGCTGACAAGAGCCAGGGCGACGAAGTGGTAGGTGGCTCTATCAACCAGACCGGCGCGCTGCTTATCGAAGTAACGAAAGTGGGCGAGGAAAGCTTCCTGCAGCAGGTGGCCCGGCACGTGGAAGACGCCCGCGCTCTCAAACCGGGCCTGCTGCACCTGGTGGACAAGGTGCTCCGCATCTACACGCCTTCGGTGCTTGGCATTGCCACCCTGGCTTTTGCCGGGTGGTGGCTCGGCACTTGGTGGGCTACCGGGATAGCCGACCTGCAGCGGGCTATCTTTGCCGGGCTCAGCGTGCTGGTGATGGGCTATCCATGCGCGGTGGGCATCTCGGCGCCCCTGTCCATCGTTCGCGGATCAGGCGAAGCCGCCGACAAAAACATCCTGATGCGCACCGGGGAATCCTTCCAAACCCTGCGGAGCATCGAACGCGTGGTATTTGATAAAACCGGCACGCTGACCGAAGGGGAGCCTACGGTTCAGCAAATTGTGGCACCTCAAGCCGGAGAAGATCAACTGCTCCGGTGGGCGGGAGCCGCCGAAGCCTCTTCCGAACACCCGCTCGGGCAGGCCATCGTCTCGGAGGCGCTGGACCGGGATCTGGAATTGCCCCAAACCAAAGATTTTACATCAATCACCGGCAAGGGCGTGAAAGCCCGTATTGATGACGTCGAAATCCTGGTCGGCAGCCTTCGTTTTCTTTCCGGTGAAGGTATTAACATGGACCCTTTTGCAGACAACATAAAAGAGTTAGAAAATGAAGCGCTGACGGTCATCGGCGTGGCCCGCGGCGGACAGTGCATCGGACTCCTGGCCCTGGGCGATCGCCTGAAACCGGATGCCCGGGCCACCATCCGGCGGTTGCACGAGAAAAATATCGAAACCGTGCTACTGACCGGCGACAACAAGCGCACGGCCCGGCAAATCGCCTCCGAAGCCGGTATCGACCAGGTCCATGCCGAAGTACTGCCCGATGAAAAGGCCGATTTGATTCGAGAATTGCAGCAGGACCACAAAGTGGCGATGGTGGGCGATGGCATCAACGACGCCCCCGCCCTGATGCAGGCCGACGTGGGCATTGCTATTGGCAGCGGCACCGATATTGCCATCGAATCGGCCGATATTATCATCATGGGAGAAAACCTGGATGCTGTGGTTGAGGCCTACGAAATCAGCGACTGGGGCTACCGCAAGATGGTACAAAACGTTTCGCTGGCTTTCCTGTTTAACGGCATCGGCATTCCCCTGGCGGCGACCGGTCTGCTCTATCCGGTCTGGGCGATGGTTGCAATGGCAGCCAGTGTTACTACCATTTTCCTGAATTCCCTCTGGGGTCGCGGGTCGCTGTTTTTCGATGCCATCCGCAGCGTAGGACAACCGCTTACCGGTCAGCCGAGCCTGAAATAATGCGGGATGCTGTAACCTTAACCCGGATTCTTTACTTACCAGCTTTCATAACTCGTAAAACAGGCCGCCCACCGATATTTTGCAAAGGGAAATACACCTGATGCGTTTTCTGGTCTACACTCACCGTATGCGCACTCGGTGCGAACAACGCTTCCGCAAGTTTTCTTATCTTTCCTTTCTCAATATTGGAAACAGAGACGGTTCCACTCTCGGAAGAAACATACAGCCGACGGGATCCCCGGTCAAATGCGAGCACATCCGGGCCTTTGCCCACTTTCTCGCTTGCAATTATTTTCCTGGCCGCTAAATCGAAAACCACATATGCAGCATTGTCTTCTCCCGTTATGAAAGCATAATCCGTTTCCTGATCGATATAAAAGCCGTGGACCCCCTTACATCCCGGCAAGTCATACCGTGCCGTAACGGCCCATCTTCTGCGGGTCAATAGCCACCAGCTCATTAGTGGTTTGGTCTGCCGAATAAATCAGACCGGTAGCCGGATCGTAATGTGAGTTGCCCACCTGACCGCCTATCCTAATCTTCGTTATCAAACGATCACTGGATACATCCACTACCGCAACGGTCTCCCCGAATTCATCAGATACGAAGAGCCTATTCGTTGTTGGATCGAATGCGATTCCATCGGGATAGTTTCCAACCGGAATCTTCGAAACTACTTCCAGCGATTGTTCATCGATGACATATATGTTATCGTCTCCCGTAGCCGAAACATACACCCGATTTTGCCCGGGTACCGCCAGAATACCATGCGGCTGGGGAATATCAGGGATATTTTTGATGATCTTGTGAGAATCGATATCGAAGACGGTGACCAGGTCTGCTCCCAGATGGGCAATGTACAGCCTGCGTTTTCTTTCATCGATGCTCTGATAATCAAAACGGGTGGCACCGCCTTCCAGCGGGATATCGGTCACAAATTCCAAGCCAAGCTTTGCAGCCCTATTTTTAAAGGTACTCCGCTGGGCACAACTCGAAGAAGAAACCAGGAATAAAAAGATCGCGATAAAAACAGGATACTTCATACCAGTTTTTTGAGATTCTGACAGAAGCCGGTCCTAATATTCCTCCCCTTCTTCACCTACGGTATTTCCCGTCTGATCCAGTGCGTCACGAAGGCCTTCAGCCAGCTTTTGAGCATTACCAGTTCCCCAAAAGTGAAGGAAGAAAATACGCGGATGCTCGTCGAGCATGTGGTTATGCAGGGAAACGACTTTAATTCCGTTATCGACCAGCGTTTCCATTACAGCGGGTACTTCATCCGCCAGCATGGCAAAGTCACCGGCCACTGCGGCGTTTTCCGGCGTGCCTTGAAAAGCGACCCCAGTCGCAAATCCGGTAAAGGATGTTACATGCACATGCTCGGTTTCCTTTTCGTCCTCTTCGTGTTCTTCCTCCTCATTCTCTTCTTCATATGTTTCTTGTTTTTTTCCCAAATACATATCCAGATCTATGTTGGGTCGACCAGCAGAGATTTTAAAAACACCATTCGTCATGGAACCTTCATGTCCTATAATCTTGGCAATAGCTTCGGTATCAAGCGAATTGGTAACCGAGGATGAAGGTGCCTGGGCGGGATCTCCTCCGCGCAGTGATTCGACCTTGTCCAACAGCCCGCGGACACTTTTCGCCAGCGACTCCTGGCTTCCGGTCCCGCTAATATGCATGTACATAACCCTTGGACTTTCCCCTTCAAAATGCTTGTGTAGGGCCGTGGCATGTAATCCCCGTTTAAACAATTCCTTCTCAACGGGCTCTACTTCCTCTTCCTTGAGGACCACGTCGCCCATAATCCGGGCACCTTGCGGGGCGGGAGTAAAGGCAACCCAGGATGTAGCTCCCATCGGGGGGATGATTTTAAAATCCACTACCGTGATGTTCAGATCGTTTTGCGGGACTTTTATTTTGTAATTCCCGTTCTTTGTGGTCCCCTCAATGTTCAGAATCTGATTTAGTTGCTGAACATCTAATGGCTTAAGTTGTTTGGTACGTTCCTGCTGCTCCTGAGCTTCAGAGTTACAGGCTGTCATCGAAAATGAAAAGACCAGCATTATAATAAATATGGCAGTGCTGATTCGTTGATACATAACGGCACCTCATCTGGATTTGCTTTTTGTATTGCTCATTTATTAAAACTCAGATAAAGAAATCACTTCCAAGCAGTGAGCTCCTTATTTATCCAGCTCACCCCTGTTCCGTTCTTTAAACCTGCAGTAAAACTATTTGAAGAGTGGATACTGCTATACCTTCCGTTATTCCAATATTCAATCCTCATTTTTCATAATATGGATATCCCGCTTTCAAATATCAATCTATGCTGGATACGGAGTGACAATTTAAAATTAACTAATTGTAAGAGAGTTGTGGTCAGTTTTCCGGCATCAAACTGTCCACCTTTGGTCAACCACAACCTTAATATCAATAGCCTCCGCCGTCGTTTGAGGGCTTCCCACTGGTAACGTTATGAGGATCAATGCTGGAGTCGGACTCTTTGTTAATCCACACAATCTTGGTACCGGGCTTTACGGTAATCTGGCTCGGATCAAATGAAATGCTTTTCATTTCCACCGTATCCTGCCCACTGATGCTGGCATCCTGACTGACGATCACTTTGCCGGTCATGTCGGGCTGATGGTTACGGCAATAATAGGGCGTTCCCTGATCCTCGAAGGTAAAACTAAACGTCTCACCCGGAGACAGATTTCCGCTGTCGAACGAAGGGCCGTTACTGGAATTTGGTCCCATAGAATTGCCATTTCCTCCACACCCGATAAGGACGAACATAAGAATTACAAGAGAGGTGTACGAGATAATTGAGTGTCTAAAGGATTTTTGAATATTCATAATATGATTTATTCATTTCAATTAAACTTTCAATCACTCTTTTTTCTTTATCAGCTATTAAGACATAGCTTACTTTACGTTATCTATACAAGATTTTTTAATGAATGGTTGCCTCTGGAACGCGCTTTTCAGTTTGGGACAGAATCAATTCATAAAGTCTGAGGCCTGTCCCTATACCAATTAGGTAAGCATACCTTTTGTCCAAACTTTGTATCATCCAGCAACCTTCCAAAGTATAGTTACCCTGTAATTGTATAACCCCTTTTTCTCCATTTGGAGTGTGTTTACCTGTCAGTCATCATAAGACATTCCCATTGTCAACTTCCTTTGTCAGTTTCCACAATAGGTGTAATCAATGAAGAATTCTGTATTTGTCTTAAGATAAATCATTTGAGAGGGCTTCAACTTGAGAGCCGCCTTTCAACTTATAACTTAAGACAAAGATTTATTTGGATTTTCTCTTGACTCTGGACCATGGTCCAGGGCTTATATTATAAATGAATTTCATGTTAAGCGTGTTTTGTGCAAGAAAGGCGTTTAATCTTGAACTGAAATCCAAATAAAAAGTCATGCGATATGACTATGACTAAACCAAAACCAGATAGAGAACAAAAACAAGAAGAAGAAAGCTGTGGTTGCGGGTGCGACTGCTGCTAAATCTTTGAAGTGACATACGGGGGTTCCAATTTGGGAATCCCCGTATGTTTATCAACATGCTTAGTTAGTGTTTATAAGAAAATCATAGTGAACTATGCGAACCAAAAGCTGACCTTGCTTATGCCTTTAAAAGAAAACATGGAAAATAAATACAAAGACATCACAACCTACAAAACAGGTGAAGTGGCCCGCCGGTCCGGTGTTAACAAAGAAACAGTCCGCTATTATGAAAAGCGCGGGCTTATTCCCGAACCCGACCGACGGCGTTCGGGCTACCGCATCTTTACAAAGCGGCATATCGACCAGATCCGGTTCGTCAAACGGGCCCAAGAGCTGGGGTTTACCCTAAGCGAGATTAAGGAACTGTTGGAGCTGCGTATGGACGGGGATTCCACCTGTTCGGAAATCAAAGAGGAAGCACAGGAAAAATATCGGGACGTAGTGCAAAAGCTGGAAGACCTTCAGCGGATCAAATCCACGCTGATTGATTTAATCGATTCCTGTTCAGGTAGCGGTCCCAAAGGGGATTGCCCAATACTTAGTGCTTTGGAAGGAGAAAATGAAACCGGTAAAGAATTGCGATAAAGGATGAATTGATCAGGACTTTATTTTTCATTTATTATTTAAGTATTTAATTAAATAATAAATTGTTTAAATATTAGTTGACCAAATGAACCGTAATCAATAGCCAACAACAATGGGCAAGCAAGAATGTATTCGCGAAGTCGCCGACCTGAACCAGATCAACCGGTGTATCAAGTCCCTGGACGAAGTAGAAAGATCCATCGACCGGCTGGTCGATATCCTCAAATTGGCCGCCAACGACGTACGCCTGAAAATCCTCTATCTGCTCAGCACCGAAGATCATCTTTGTCCCTGCGACCTGTGCGATATCCTGGACATGAGCGTGCCGGCCGTCTCCCAGCACCTGCGCAAGCTAAAAGACGGCGGACTGGTGGACACCGAACGGGACGGACAAACCATTTTTTACTCGTTGCACGCCCCCTTCGACGAGATTCTTTCTCCTAATTTTAAACACATTAAAGACAATAATATTCTGGAGGTCTTGGCCGCATGAAGAACCAACCCAACTCTGACACTAACAAGAATTCCGACACCAAGTGGATGGGCGCAGGGCTGATGGCCGCCTTTGTGGCGTCCCTGTGCTGCGTAACCCCGGTATTCGCCTTTATGGCCGGTATCGGCGGCGTGGCCTCGACCTTTTCCTGGGTTGAACCGTTCCGGCCGTACCTGATCGGGCTGACCGCCCTGCTGCTGGGCTTTGCCTGGTACCAAAAACTCCGGCCCCGGTGGGATCCGGAGTGCGCCTGCGTGGAGAATCCCTCGTTCTGGCAGACCAAAGGTTTTCTGGGTATCGTAACGGTACTGGCCGCTATGCTGCTGGCTTTCCCCTACTACTCGGAGGCTTTTTTCCCGAATCAGCAAAATCAGAAAGTCGTGTACATACAGGAAAGTCAGGTTGAGACGATTACGCTCGATATTAAGGGCATGACCTGCACCGGATGCGAGGCTACGGTTAAGAATGCAGCAGGCGGTGTGGACGGCGTGCTCGAAGCGGATGCTTCCTACGACACCGGCCAGGCAACCATCAAGTTCAACCGAAGTAAAACCGACCGTACAGCCATTGTAGCGGCCATCAACAAGACCGGATTCACGGTGGCCGAGAACCAACCTGAGTAACAACTAAACGGATAGTACTTTCTAAAAACGGCACCCCCATTTTATTAATAATAATTTAAGAATTTGCTTAAATACTAATCATTATGAACGAACAAACACTAACCCTTTCCATCAGCGGTATGACCTGCGACGGCTGTGCCCGAACCATAGCCAAGCGATTCAACGGTAAGGAGGGCGTAACCGGAAAATCCGTCAGTTACCCCGACGAACAAGCCGAGATCACCTACGATCCGGAACAAATCACCAAACAGGAAGTCATCGACACCATCAATGCATCGGGGCACTACAAGGTGACCGGCGAAGTTGATGCCTCGGGAGACGGCCAACACCCCTATTCCCTGGCTATCATTGGCGGAGGATCAACCGCCTTTGCCGCGGCCATCCGAGCCAGCGAGCTGGGCGGTAACGCTCTTATCATCAATAAAGGGCTGCCCACCGGCGGCACCTGCGTGAACGTGGGATGCGTGCCCTCCAAGACGCTGATCCGTACGGCCGAGGCTCACCACCGGGCAAAGAATCCCGGTTTTGAGGGCATCGAGACCCAAAGTCACATAGCCGATTTTAAAAAGATCATCGATCAGAAACGAGAGATGGTCCGCGACCTGCGCCAGCAAAAGTATATCGATGTGATCAAGGACGATCCCAATATCACCCTGCTGGAAGGCTGGGGCAAACTGGTCGATGCCCATACCGTGGAGGCGGGCGGGAAAACCTGGCGAGCCGACAACATTCTCCTCGCCACCGGAGCATCCACTTTTGTGCCGGACGTGCCGGGCCTGAAAGAGGCCGGCTACCTGACCAATGAGAGCGCCTACGAGCTGGAAGAGTTGCCCGAACATCTGATTATATTGGGCGGCGGATACATCGCCCTGGAAAATGCTCAGCTCTTTGCCCGTCTGGGTTCGAAGGTGACCATTGTCCAGCGCTCGGCGCACGTGCTCAGCGACCAATCCCAAGAGCTGGCCGAGGCGATTATGGGGTACTTGGAAAACGAAGGGATCACCGTGCTGACCAACACCGAGCTCCGGCAAGTACTGCCCGCCGGAGATGAAAAGGTTGTAAAAGTGACCGCGAGCGGAGAGGAAATCACCCTCAAGGCCTCCCACCTGCTGGTTGCCACCGGCCGCCGGGGCAACACCGCGAACCTGGGACTGAAAAACGTAGGCCTGGCCACCAATGGTCGGGGCTACCTGACCGTTGACGAGACCATGCTCACCTCCGTTCCCAGTATCTTTGCCGCCGGTGATGTAACCGGCCAATACCAGTTTGTGTATACCGCGGCCTACGAAGGCAACCTGGCCGCCGAAAACGCCCTGAGCTCCTCTTCCCGCAAGGCTGACTACTCGGTGCTGCCGTGGGTAATCTTCACCGACCCACAGGTGGCGGGCATCGGTATGAATGAGCTGCAGGCACAGGAAGCCGGCATTGACTATGACACGGCTAAGCTGACCCTGGATAACGTGCCACGTTCGATTGCAGCCCGCGACACTCGAGGCTTTATCAAGTTAATTCGCAACCGTGAAAATGACCGGCTTATCGGAGCCCGTATCCTGGCCCCCGAAGGCTCTGAACTGCTGATGGAGTTGGCATTGGCTATTCGACACGGGATCACGGTTAAGTCGCTGACTCAGGAATTTCATCCGTACCTGACCCTTTCAGAGGGGATCAAGCTGGCGGCACTTACCTTTGACAAAGATGTGAAAAAGCTAAGCTGCTGCGCTGTGTAAATGGCAATCTCTCACTAAAAAAATTAAAATATGTCTCGATTCGATTTCCTTAAGAACAAATACGCCAAGGTCGGTTTCTGGGGAACGATTGTTGCCGCATTATGCTGTTTTACGCCGCTGCTTGTTTGGGGAATGGCGGCGGCCGGACTGGCGGCCTTTACGGCCTATCTGGATTACGTATTGCTGCCTATGCTATTCATCTCCCTGGCGCTGTTCCTTTTTGGATACAATCAGTATCAAAAAAGTAAACCAGCGGAAGAGCAAAATGAAGAGGGTTGAATATTTCGGTGACAAAACGTTAGACCCGACAACTTTAATAGCCAGTTTATATAACAATAGTTATCAATCAGCGGGGACGACCGATGATACTGCTGATGAGAGTTTTTGTAAGATATTACCAAATCAAGCCGTCATTAATTTTATCACTTCGTAATTAAGACCTGTTAGGTATGGCAAATTCAGAAAAATTTGATTTCATCATTATCGGAACCGGACAAGCAGGGCCATCCCTGGCAGCCCGATGTGCCGAAGAGGGACTGAAAACTGCAATTATTGAGCGTGATCAATTTGGAGGGACCTGCGTAAACACGGGATGTACTCCTACGAAAGCGATGGTAGCAAGTGCCCGTGCAGCGCATATGGTAAATCGAATGGACGATTTTGGCGTTGATATTAATGGTTCTGTATCGGTAGATATGGCAAAGGTAAAAGCCCGGAAAGATACTATTGTAAAAGAATCGACGGAAGGCATCGAACATTGGCTTAAAAACACCGAAAATCTTACCGTTTACGAAGGACATGCCCGCTTTGAAGACGAAAAAGTTCTTTCTGTCGGCAACAAGCAACTCACGGCCGATAAAATATTCATCAATGTCGGGGGGCGTGCATTTATCCCTCCTGGGTTTGAAGAGGTCGATTACCTTACCAATTCCAGCATTATGGAGCTGGATGAAGTGCCCGAACATTTGATTATCGTAGGTGGCGGATATATTGGCCTCGAATTCGGACAGATATTTAGCCGGTTTGGCAGCAAATTAACCATTATTGAACAAGGCCATCGGCTGCTTCCCAAAGAGGATGAAGATGTATCAAATGCTATCCGTGATATTTTGGAAGACGAGGGTATTAACTTACGATTTGGGGCTGAATGTATAGGCGGATCCAACAATAATGGGCAGGTGGTCGTGGGCGTAAACTGTGAATCTGGCCCGCCAAAGATCAAAGGATCACACTTGCTGCTGGCCACCGGACGCCGTCCCAATACCGATGACCTCGGACTTGAAAATACGACTATAGAAACTGATGAACGAGGGTTTATCCGGGTTGATGACCAGCTTAAAACTACTGCAGATGGCATTTGGGCCCTTGGAGATTGTAACGGCGAAGGAGCCTTTACCCACACCGCCTACAACGATTTTGAAATTGTTGCTGCCAACCTTTTTAATAACAAGCCTCGTCGCCTATCCGACCGGATTATGTGCTATGCATTGTATGTTGATCCCGCCTTGGGACGCGTAGGAATGACTGAAGCACAAGCCAAGGGATCCGATAGAAATGTGCTAATCGGCAAACGTCCGATGAGCCGTATAGCCCGAGCAAAAGAGAAGGGAGAAACCAAGGGCTTTATGAAAGTCCTCGTTGATGCTGATAGCAAACAAATTCTTGGTGCCGCCATACTGGGAATTGAAGGCGATGAAATCATTCACTCCATTATCGATATCATGTATGCTGAAGAGCCCTACACCACCATTCGAGATGCCGTTCACATCCATCCAACCGTTTCGGAACTTATCCCTACGATGCTGGAGAATTTGAAACCTCTTGAATAACCAGGAAAAAGAATTTATACGATGTTGCATACTTCCTTCATTGAATTAGATAAAGATGCGCTAAACAACAATATCCAATTCATCAGAGATCAGCTGGATATGGATGTTCGTTACTCCATGGTGGTTAAGGCCAATGCCTACGGACATGGAATTGAAGACCTGCTGCCAGCTATTGAAGAATGCGGTGTCACTCATTTTTCTGTGTTTAGCGTGGCAGAAGCGATGCGCGTTCATGAAGCAAAGAAGGAAGAATGTGAAGTTATGATCATGGGATGGGTGGATCACGACTATCTCGGGTGGGCCATCGAAAACAAAGTCTCCTTTTTTGTATTTACACTTGATCGCCTTCAGGCGACGTTACAACAGGCAAAAAAGATGGATAATTCGGCCCGCATACACCTGGAGCTTGAAACCGGTATGCACCGCACAGGATTTTGTGCCGACCAGCTGCCTGAAGTGTTTGAAATCCTGGACAACAACGAGGAGCATCTGGAACTGGAAGGCCTGTGTACCCACTATGCAGGTGCTGAGGACTATATAAACTACGACCGGGTCCGAGACCAGATTACAACTTTTAACCGGCTCTGTAAATTATTTGAGGAAAACCGGTTTTCTCCAAAATATAAACACAGTGCCTGCTCCGCCGCCCTTTTCAATTTTCCTGAGACCATGGGTAACCTGGTACGCATTGGAATATCCAGTTATGGTTATTGGCCCAACAGTGAGACCAAAATGCGCTACAAAATGGAGCATGACATTGAAGGAGACCCATTGGAAAGAATACTATCATGGAAGAGCGAAATCCAAAGTGTCAATAATGTGGCAGAAAATGAATATGTGAGCTATGGTAAAAGCTATCTGACCAACCGGCCCAGTAAAATTGCTACCGTTCCGGTCGGCTACGGCTATGGCTTCAGCCGCACCCTCAGTAATGCCGGCCATGTACTTGTGGGAGGCAAACGAGCTCCGGTGGTGGGCTCGGTCAATATGAACATGATGGTAATTGATGTAACCGATGTCGGAGATGTTGATGTAGGCGACGAAGTGGTCCTCGTAGGTCGACAGGAAGACCAGGAAATTACAGTAAGCTCTTTCAGTGATATGAACAACAGCATGAATTATGAACTGTTGACGCGTTTGCCACATCACATTCCACGAAAAGTTGTATAGTTTATTAAACGTTTATTCTACTCTAAAGTTCTCTTCTTTGCCCACTGTAATTTATGAGGATCAAACCCCTCTAATATTGATGGTTTTACAATTTGAAAATAGGGCGAAACATCGAAATCTCGGGGAGCAAATAAACTGTGATGTCGAATGTGCAGGATTTCTTGGTGGGATTTGATAGCGGCCTTGCTACTACTTTCATCAACATCTACAGTTGGTAAAATCGGGTAATTTACTGACTGGAAGGCCTGGGCAATCAAAGAAGAACAAATCGCTTTGGTGGGGTCACCGCTGCCCAGGGCTAGCAGGCGCCTGCGATGTTTGGCAGGCACAGGAGGTGTACGAATTAGATAGCGTGCCAAATCGATAATATTCTTCAAATCATATTGGTAGCCAATCTTTGAAGTCATAAAATCGATAACCTGCTGCACCTCATTGGAAGTCAGCCCCATAGGTCGACAAATCCGGGTATGCATATGACAATATTTACTCAGTGGTACCTCCAGCACTCCTTCAGAAACATCCGCTTCAATAAGAATTGGGTCGAGCTCGGACTCGTGCTTTTTTTTACCGACATACAGGGCGGCATGCGACCATGTTGACTGCGTAATATATTTAATGGCCGAACTTACGCGACTGGTTCCTTCAATCAATAAGATATCCCCCGGTTCTAGAGCCTCTTTTAACGCTTCTCTCGAACAAGTCGCCACTGACTCTTCTCCCTCTCCCGTTTTCGTCAGATAACGAGCCAGGCGGTATCCCAAACGTTGGAGTATCGTATTCATAAGACCCCATTCCCATTAGTTTACTGGCATCATAAAGCACCCTGAGTTAAAGGTATCGATCCACCCAAGCCGCTGTAACCGAACCAATATATCGAGCATCTTGCTCATTAGTTAATAGGTGGTCGGCATCATCCAGGGAGATAAAGCTCTTGGGATGCTTGGCCATCTTGTATATATGAGCAGCGTTATCAATCCCAACTGTCTTATCAACTGGAGAATGAAAAATGAGCAATGGCTTGTTGAGGTTAGCAATTACTTTGTTCATCGCCTGCTCTTTAAGATCATCCAAAAACTGCTTCTTGATGGTAAAGACCCTTCCGGCCAGATTAACTCGGGCTTCCCCATTTTTTTCGATTTCATCCATCTTATCCATTAAATGATGAGTCACATGCTCTGGATTACATGGAGCCCCTATGGTTGCTACGGCCTCAATGGAGGAAATTTTATGTGTGGCTTGTAATACGGCAGCCCCACCCAATGAATGTCCAATTAACATGCGGGGAGCAACCCACTGTTGTTTCATATAGTTTGCCGCTGCTATTAAATCATCAACATTGGAGGAAAAATTGGTATCAGCGAAATCACCTTCACTTTCTCCCAGCCCGGTAAAGTCAAACCGAAAAACGCCCATGCCGTGCTCGGTCAGGGTTCGACTGATATGACCTACGGCTCGCAGGTTTTTACTACAGGTAAAACAGTGGGCAAACAACACCGCTCCTTTGCTAACTCCTTGGTCCGGTTCGTCAATTCGCGCCGATAATTTTACATCTTGGCTTCCTGGGAATTTAATTTTCCTACTTTCCATAAATAATATTTGTACTATTAATTGTTCGTATAGATTTCTGTTTCCGGCCAAAAAACAAGCCAAGCGAAAGCAAAGTAATCCCCAGAAGCAACGGCCTCCAGTTGTTCGCCTTTAAACGGACCTTTTACAGCGGTTCCCGTTATTGTCCAGATCGAGCCTGTTTGCTCATCGATAATATTTCCATCCTTTAGTGCAAAAGATAATTTTTGCCCTTCGAGAATGCGCTTGAAAACGCCTGTAGAACCCGATTCCTTGGATTCTGCTATTTGAGATGCATCCACTGCCGACGTTGCTCCATCCGCATGTATTATTAGCAGCGGAGTATTCCCCATTTCATCATTGATCACTTGCTTTTTTCGGGTAATAGAATAGGGATATGCCTTTTGCTGCTTGTCCAACGTTACGCCGACTACCTTTTCCATTGGTGACAACTGGTCATCGTTATTCTCCGCCCCAAATGGTGGAGTATTATTTATATCATCGTATCCCGTGTACGGATTTGAACCGTAGTTTCGATCGTATCCGGTATTCCGAGATAATACCGTCCCTTCTGGATAATTATTTCGAAATTGCGAAACCGAAATAATCTGGCTTGGCACCCTATTTAAAGTAGTCCCTACATAATCACCAACTATTGCTTTGCCGGTAAACTGTTGCCATAAAGTCTCGGTCTTGCGATCATACATCACCAAGTCGGAATGACGAAGAAAACCCGAAACTCCAAATTCTAGCACCTCTCCATTCACTGTTCGCTTAAACACGAGTGCTGAATAACAAAGAGGACAAAAAGTAATCAAAAGTGGATCGCCACCGACAGTATCATTAACAATTTCATGCCATATCAAAATCTGAAGGGGATAAGCTCGTACTTCTCCTTTATACTCAAGAGCAATAACAGGTTCATTTTCTTCAATCCATGAATCCGCTTCAGAAAGTGGTATAAATTTAGGATCATCAATAGAAGGGATACCATCCTTGGGAGGCCCCCCTCGCTTAAGTTCACTTAGATCAATTAGTGACTTATTTGTATTCGTATCCCAACCCTGCAATTTTTGGGCTTGCGTGATATCTGGTAAACTAATTCCAATCAACAGGATTATTACATAACTTAAACCAACTGAGTTGAATGAAAGCATGGCAATTATTATTTACGAGCTTAATCTATAGCTAATTCTACTATATGCTTAATTGGTTTAAAAGACGCGGTAACGACAAAGCTTCTTACGATACCAATGAAGAATGGATCAAGGCGCTAAAGTCTCCTGTCGATGAACAGGCCGTGGACTTACTCCGAAAGCAATTGATCCGGGGTTTAAAGCCGGCTTTGCACAAATATGTTGACCGTGAACTTGACCAATTTGTTGAGGATGTAGCCCAAGATGCGCTTCTCAAAATCCTTGATAACATTGACAGCTTCAGAGGGGAAAGCAAGCTCATCACCTGGGCTATGAAAATAGCCGTCCGCGAAGGGCTTACTGAATTGCGACGGAAAAGATATGATGACCGTTCCATGGAAGAATTTAAACGTCCCAGTGAAGAGGGACGCAATGAATTTACCTCTATCACGTTTTCGAGTGATTTGCCTAATCCTAACGACGCCACCCACGAACAACTGGTGCTACAGAAGGTATTGGATATCATCAATAATGAGTTGACTGACAAACAGAAGAAAGCCATCAAGGCTCTGATGATAGAAGGATTATCGGTAACGGTTGTAGCTGACCAGATGAATACGAATCGAAATGCACTCTATAAATTAGTACATGATGCGCGGCTGAAAATAAAGGAGAAATTGGAAATTTCAGGAATAAACCCGGAAGAGATTTTTAACAATCAGTAAGAAATCACCTGTTTAGGTTGTCGATTAGTTGAATACAAGAAAAACCTTGATATGAAAATTACTCAGGATTTTATAAAAAAAATTGTTGGCATGGCAGCCCAATCCCGACAGGATGAAATTGGCTGTGATGACTGTTTTGACCAGCTCCATGAGTTTGCAGAAATAGAGTTGGAAGGCAAATCGGCTGCGGAGGCAATGCCCTTGGTAAAAGACCACTTAAAAAGATGTGGAGACTGTCGGGAAGAATACGAAGCCTTGCTGGAAGCCCTAAAAACAGTATCCTAAGGGTTACGTAGCATTTTTATTACTCCAATTGCAGTCATCTAGCGGCAAATCTTATTATCTATAAATAAAGTAAGAGGTCCCTGATTTTTAATGGGTGATTCTTACTTGCCTGCCAATACCTTTCACAAAATAATGCTGTTATTTGAGCTTATAAAGGCACAACATACTGCGGAAACCTTTACCAAGGTATAACCGAGAGAAATCTTTTCTCCGGCTGAAGTAAGATCGGCATCTGACGATACGTCACTGATAAAAGTAATAATCATATAGCCCTTGGTGAGATGCGATCATACTACCTGTTGATTCCGATACTTCTGCTGACTGTGGCTGGACCTATAAATGCTATGGCTCAAACCTGCAGTTGTGCCGGAGCCCCATTGATCAGCTCCCAGAGCATCAGCTCTACCTCCCGCGGGAACTTTCTGCTGGGATTTACCATGGATCATAATCAGATTACCGACCTTTATAGCGGGGATAATGAGCTGCAAAATAATACGACTGAGCGGAGTACCCAGTCAGCATTATTGGAACTCAATTATGGAATAACCAATCGCATAACAATCGCCGGGACCGCTACCTATGTGAGAAAACGAAGACTGGGTATTCAAAGTAATGACGAAGTAATAACGCGTGGCATAGGGGACGCTCTGGTTCTTTTGAAATACGTTCTTCACCAGAATACCATTCGCAGCCAGTATCAGCTGGCAGTAGGATCCGGCGTTAAAATACCCACTGGAAAAAGCAATTTAACCCGTAACGGCATTGCCCTCAACCTGGATATGCAACCCGGCACCGGCGCCTGGGACGGGGTGTTCTGGACGTATTTTTCAAAAACGTTTGTGCCGGCCTCGACCATGAATCTATTTCTATATTCTACTTACAGACTTACCGGGACTGCTAATAGATTCGGGGAAACCGACCGATATAAGTTTGGGAATGAATGGGTTGCCAATCTCGGCGCCACCAATAGTATTACGTCAGATCTTTCCTACATCGCAATGCTTAATTATCGCTCAACCAAATCCGACCAGCGTAATGGTCAAATCCAACCCAACACGGGTGGATATTGGTTGCACCTAGAGCCTGCCCTACAATACACTCTGAGTGATGGGTTATCAGTAAAAATTTCGGGAAAACTACCCTTGTACCAATACTTGAATGGTCTTCAACCTACCACTACCTACACAGCGTCGGTTTCATTGTTCTATAATTTTGGCAAACGCGTAATCTTCTGATAACTACAAATCCCTACTATTATGTTTTTAAATAAAAAAATATTACTGCTGTTTTTATGTGTTGGATTTTACAGCTGTGGATCCGTTTCCAGTAATAACCCGGGTTCAAACAGCACTGTTGAAGCTTCTGATTGGCTCCTGCCAAAAGAAGAGGTCGTAAACGGTGGGGTAGCCAAAGACGGTATCCCTTCCCTGGATGATCCATCCTTTAAACAAACCAGCGAAATTGAATATGTTGACGACGAGCGTTTGATATTAGGTGTGAAAATTGACGGGATTATAAAAGGATATCCGCACCAGGTGATGGATCATCATGAAATCGTCAACGACCAAAACGGGAACCAGCCGTTCAGCTTAACCTACTGTCCTTTGACTGGTACCGGTATTGCATGGGACAGAACGATTCAGGGAGAAACTGTGGAGTTCGGTGTTTCGGGATTGTTATTCAGGAATAATTTGATTCCCTACGATCGGAAAACCGACAGCAATTATTCCCAAATGCAGATGAGAGGTGTTCAGGGCGAAAGAAAAGGAAAACGCCTAAGCACCTTTCAAGTAATCCAAACAACTTGGAAAACCTGGAAGCATATGTTTCCCAAAGCCAAGGTTCTTTCTTCCAATACCGGATACGACCGGAATTATAGCCAATATTTGTATGGCAAAGAATATCTGGAAGAAAACTCCAAACCCTTGTTCCCCATCCATGCCGAGTCCGAGAAAGTACTTGGCGGCCGCCCCTATAAGGAGCGGGTATACGGTATTTTTCAAAAAGATACCAATATTGAAAAAGCTCAGCCAGAGACCTTTGTGATTGATGAATTTGGGAATGGTATCAACCTAAAGAATACGCTAGTTGGCGGAACCAATTATGTGGTTGCGGGAAGTAGTGATCTTGACTTTGCCGTAGCTTTTGAAAAAGAATTGTCCGGCAAAGAATTGGATTTTGAACCCATCCAGGACTCTCTCCCCGTTATCATGAAAGACCAGGAGGGTAATCATTGGGATATCTTTGGTTATGCTGTGGAAGGTCCAAGAAAAGGACAGCGGCTGGAGCCGGCACTGGCCTATTACGGATACTGGTTTGCCTTTGGCGATTTCTTTATCTGGAATTAATCACAAAATAAAATTTTAATCTCCATTCATCTCCGCAATTATACGATCCTGTTTTTATCACTCAGATCAGGAACATCTCCCCGATAACCAAAGAGCTTTTGGATAAGTTTGACCTGCCATTCGGACTGATTTTTGACATACCATTGATCTGCTGCCCGGCGGACGCCCAGCCCATAGGTCGGATAGGGATGAATGGTATCGGCGATGTTCCTTAGCGTTACCCCATTTCGCATGGCCAGGGCGTACTCACTGATTAGATCTCCCGCCTGCTTGCCATAGATGGTAGCCCCAAGAATTTTCCCGCTCCATTTTTTTGCAAATATCTTGATCAGCCCGTCTGTGGCATCCTCGGTCAGCGCCCGGTCCACTTTATCATAGGGAAACCGATAAACTTCATAGGACACGTCCTGCTCTTTTAGTTGTTTTTCGGTCGCCCCTACATGTGCCAGTTCGGGATCGGTGTAAGTGCTCCATGGAACATGTTTCGCATCGATCTTCATCGGTATTTTAAGCAAAGCGTTGCTGGCCGCGACTTTCGCCATATGTTCAGACATATGGGTAAACTGGTACCGGCCGGTCACATCGCCCACAGCATAAATATGCCTGTGATTCGTGCGACAGCGATCGTCAATAGCAATCCCTTTACGGCTATGATCAATTCCGGCCTTGTCCAGGTCAAGATTTTTGAAATTGGCCGCCCGGCCGGTTGCAACCAAAAGAGCATCACCCGACCATTTTTGTTTCTCACCATTTATTTCAATCGAAACGTGAATACTTCCGTCACCGTCTTGAGATACTTTGTTTATGGAAGCCGAAAAATTAAATTCAACTCCCTCATCCTCCAGCCGATGTTGCAGCATGCCCGCCAGCTCTTCGTCATCGTTGGAAAGAATGCGAGGCAGCATATCGAACACGGTAACTTGCGACCCCAGCCGCTGAAAAGCCTGGGCCATCTCCATACCAATCGGCCCCGCCCCAATAATCCCGAGACGTCCCGGCTTCTCTTCTAATTCAAAAATTGTTTCGTTGGTATAGTATGAAACTTCTTCCAGACCCGGAATTGGGGGAACCATCGCCCTGCTGCCGGTAGCGATAATGATATAGCGGGCACTGACATCCTCAATTATTCCGTCTTTTTCTATTGCAACAGTATGCGGATCCAAAAAACGTGCGCGGCCAAATTTTATATGCACCCCCATATCGCGATACATATCCGGATCGTCCGCTTCCTGATAGACCTCTTCGCGCTTGTTACGGACATGATCCATTACAGAAGAAAAATTAATGGGCGTCTCTGTTTGCAGGCCAAATTTTTCGGCTTCTTTTGCTTTATAGGCCATATCGGCGGCGTGCAACAGCGTTTTGCTGGGAATACAGCCTGTCCAAGTACAGTCACCGCCCAGTCTATTCGCTTCCACCATTAGTGTTTTGGCCCCAAAGTTCGCGCCCATTCCAGCGGCAGTGAGCCCGCCAGCGCCTCCCCCGATTACCAACAGATCATATTCATATTTCATATCACGATATCCGTTTTCTTTTTTTAATTTTTCTGAATGTTGAGTAGATGCCATATCCCAATAAGCCAATGATCATAACGTAAACCCAAGCGGGTACTCCTTCTCCGGCAATCATCAGGTAAATGTAGGCAGATGACATGCAAAGCCCCGTCGAAAGGACAGGCAGTGTGACCGGCTTGTCCTTCTTTTTATTACGGACAATCCATGCCACCGAAGCGGTAAAAAACGGAATTGCTCCCACGTAGATCGCGGCAAAAATATACGGGTTAACGTTATAGTCGGCCGAAAGTCCCATCAGCCATTCATGTATCGCTTGTAAATCCATCTCATAATCCCAATTTGAATTACTTACTGAAGACTCTGATGGGTTATAAATAGTAAATCTTACTCGTTAGCCTCGTTCAACTTCACTATGCTACCTCCGTAAATAGGTAGATGGACCATTGTATTGCAACACACAGTGAAAGCAAATGCTACTTGTCGCAAATCATAGTATTGTACAAATTCAGACTAAATTCTTGTGAAAGAAAGAGGCTAATGAGAGACCCCCAGCCACCGGCTGTGAATATACCCCAATGCAGAACCATATATTAGATGAAGCCCCAAGGTGACCATGATATAGGCAAGGGCGTTGTCAAGGTACAACGGATGACTGGCCGCCAAATGGTGAGCATACCCCATCCCGAATATCCCCCAGCCGATCAGCGGGCTGTAAACCAGCATCATGAATAACCATAATATGACGGATAGCAGCAGCGCTTTCGTTATTGATACATCCTCTTCGAATGTAAAGACAAATACGTATGACCAGAGAATTCCATAACAAAAATGGAGCAGCAACGCATATCCCCTGCCACTAATCCCCAAATTATGCAAAAAAGCCGAGGAGGGAGGGATATTAAAAGGGGCCAGCCCTGTAATATTAATCCCCAGATAGATAAACAGGAACATCGCCAAGCTTGCCAAAAAGCCAGCTAATATGATATTAATATTCTTTTTTATCCTTTTTTTCATAATAGCTTTGTAAGGAGTTACTAGAAATACCGATTACTGGAACCGGATGCATCTGATTTACTAAACTGTAGCACAATGGCCGGAGCCTCCGTGTTTTTAATTCTCAACTGTCCGTTCAACTGGCTGACGAGTGCTTTTACGATGGCAAATCCTGTGGAAGTAGTTGTTTCCAGATTGAATTCCTCTGGCAGTGCCTGTCCATTATTCCGGAGTAATAAACGAACCGTTCCTTCCGATTCCTCAAGATGTATCGCAATTTCCCCTTCCGATTGCTCCTTAAAACCGTGTTCTATAGCATTGGCCATAAGCTCGTTGAGAATCAATCCGGCGGGTACAGCTTGGTTTATGTTAAGCACCACCGGTTCAAGATTAGCAGATAAACCTATATTCTGGCCCGATTGGGCATAAGTATCGCAAACATATTCTGAAAGTTCATTGATATAATAATCCAGGCGTATTTCTGAAAAATTGTGGGATTGATATAGAATTTCATGAATCATAGCCATGGAATGGATGCGATCCCTACTTTCTTTTAATGCCTGTTCAGGATTTCTGTTTTGCATGCTCTCCAGCTCTAGCAGTCCTGATATTACAGCCAGGTTATTTTTAACCCTGTGGTGGATTTCAGAAAGTAGTACTTCTTTTTCATGCAGGGATTTTTCCCATCGCCCGATGCTTTTAACGGCTCTAACCGAAACAACCACTCCAATCAACACTATCAATATTCCCAGTAAAACGCTGATCCACAATCCGATCTGTTTAATACCCATCGAGGCCGCTTCCACTTTTGCCATTAACATATCTTGATGAGTGGTCCACCGGCTGTTTAGCGAAGGCGTTTCTGCCGAATATTGAGTAATCGGTTTGGGACCGAGAGCTTTTCGCAGCAACCCCGATTGATCCGACTGAATTTTATTTAATTGCTGCCACTGCCCTTTGATTTCTTGCAGGATCTGCAGATCGCCAAACCAGTTAAAAGCAAAAATTAGGGCTGAAATCTCGCTTAATTGTATCTGGTTGGAACGAAGCGATTCAAAAATCTGGTCAGCGTTAATTTCTTCTTCAAACAACTCGTTGAGAGGCTGCCCGAGCTGTTTCATCTCTTCTTGGGCTTGCCGATACTCTTGTAAAGCCGCGGGCGATCTTGTTCTTTTATAATCTTCGACGGCTATTCCCGACTTGTAATGCAGTTGACTCCATTTAGACAGCAAAGCGGTATAATCACGTGAAGCCGCGATCATGTTGATGGAGAAATTTGTCAAAACAACCAACAAACTCGCGATAAGAATGAATAAGGTAACAACTGCTATCAGCTTTCGGCTAAGATAGAATCGATTATTTTGCACCCTCGAATTTTCCATAGATTATAAGTTCAATGGCAAATGGTTAAAAAGTAAATTGATGCAAAATTTTGCGCTAATCTTACTGCAAAGTCGGTAGGATTATTAGATTCTAACAAAAAATCGCGCTGTTTTTGTTGCTGGTCCTTTTGCCCACAAATTTTAGATTTATCCGTAAGAGGAAGAACCCCCAGGTCGTCCGTAATACAAAAACTCTAATTATAGCATAGATACTAATTCATTAGCATGGCATTTATCGATATCATTGAACCGGAAGAAGCCTCGGGTACTCTCAAAGAGATCTATGAAGAGCTTAAACAAAAACGAGGAAAATTAGCTCGTATTCACAAGATTCAGAGCCTAAACCCGGAGACCATTGTTACCCATATGGATCTCTATATGTCTATTATGTTCAGCAAGTCTCCCCTGAGTCGCGCCCAGCGAGAAATGATGGCCGTCGTCGTTTCGGCAGCCAACCAGTGTGAATACTGCCAGCTGCACCACGGAGAGGCCTTGAATCATTACTGGAAAGACCGAAAGAAGGTAGAACAGCTCCGGAAGAACTATAACAAGCTTGATCTCAATAATGTGGATTCCCGCCTGTGTAAGCTGGCCCGAAAATTAACCCTAAAACCGGGTAACATCGATGAGAAAAAAGATATAGTACCTCTCAAAAATACGGGACTTTCCGATCGGGCCCTATTAGATGCCGTTCTGGTGATTAGCTACTTCAATTTTGTTAACCGCGTTGTTATGGGATTGGGGGTCGAAACCGACGAACAGGAATTGCAGGGTTATAAATATTAAGCCAGCAAGGACTTACAGCTGTTATGCTAATATTAATAGTAGAAGTAGTTGTAACGCCAATTATTGTTCAGAACGGAATAGAAATAATAGAAGCCATATACACTATAGAGCTAACTGCTGACCACCAACAAAACTTACTCAATAAAAACGGATTGACGGTTTTTTTGTCGAATCAACAGTAAAATGCCCATCGGTTGATATGCAACTTTCTGCGGCCTCGGTAAAAAATCAGTAAGAAATTATTGCAATGGGTTATCTAAAGTAAATTGAAGGGTACCCTTGAATATTTTATCGGTAATCCCAAGCACGGAATTTCTTAACCGAATAAAGCAATACAATTATGCCTCTATCAAAAAAACAGGAAGATCTTTGCAGCGACAGTCAATGGGATTTTTCAGATCTTAACGCACTCTTTTTGAATTGTACGCTAAAACCCAGCCCTAAGGAATCGCATACCGAGACGCTCATTGAGGTTTCGCAGACTATCTTTGAAAAGAATGATGTTTCCACCGAAATCATCCGCCCGGTAGATTACGATATTGCACCGGGAGTATATCCGGATATGACCGAACACGGATTTGCAACCGACGACTGGCCGGAAATTCAAGAGAAGGTTATGGATGCCAATATCCTAATCATAGGATCTCCCATCTGGCTGGGTGAAAAATCCTCGGTGGCTACCAAAGTAATCGAGCGGCTGTATGGTTATTCCGGCAATCTTAATGACGAGGGGCAGTATGCTTACTACGGTCGGGTAGGCGGCTGTCTGATTACCGGCAATGAAGATGGTATCAAACATTGTTCGATGAGCATTCTGTATGGCCTTCAGCACCTGGGATATGTTATTCCTCCACAAGCAGATGCCGGTTGGATCGGTGAAGCAGGTCCGGGCCCCAGCTACGGCGATGAAGAAGAAAACGGGCCGGTGGGCTTTGATAACGAGTTTACCCAGCGTAATACTACTTTTATGACCTGGAACCTGATGCATATGGCTCTGATGCTTGACCAGGCCGGCGGCATCCCCGCGCATGGCAACCAGCGATCGGAGTGGGAAGCGGGCTGCCGGTTTGACCATCCCAATCCCGAACATCGATAAATCTGACGTTTTTGCCACAGATTTACGCAGACCAAGAAATACCTGCGTGGATCTGTGGCTTTATTTTACCGCCCGATCTAACAACAAATATTAAATTGATAGCAGTTTACATGAATAATCAATCGACGGTTGCTTCATCAACAATGCGGGAGGAAGTAATTCAGGGACTTCGTAATCCACAAAAGACATTGCCCAGCAAATATTTCTATGATGAACGGGGATCCCGACTTTTTGAACAGATTACGCAGCTGGAGGAGTATTATCCCACACGAACTGAGATCGGGATCATTCACGACAACATGCCGAATATCATTAGAATGATTGGCAGCGATGTGGTACTCGTGGAGCTGGGGAGCGGGAACAGCTATAAAACCCGTTTATTGCTGGATCACCTTCCATGCATCGCAGCCTATATTCCGGTAGAGATTTCGCAAAATTTTGTGGCCGCCGTCATTGAGCAGCTACGTATCGAATATCCGGATCTAACTATTCTTCCTGTTTGTACCGACTATACCAAACAATTTGAATTGCCGGAAATCAATACTCAATTCAGCCGAACTGTTATGTTTTATCCTGGCTCGACCATCGGCAACTTTCGTCCCCGTCAGGCAGAACAGTTTCTGGAAACAGTTTCCCGAATATTAAGTCCCGGTGGTTGCATGTTGATCGGGGTGGACCTCAAAAAAGACAAGAAAATCCTGGAAGCTGCCTATAACGATCGGCAGGGTATCACAGCCGCATTCAACAAGAATATCTTGCGCCATATAAACCGGGAACTGGATGCGAATTTTGATCTTGATAACTATCGGCATAACGCATTCTTTAACGAAGAGGAAGGCCGGATTGAAATGCATCTGGTTTCTGAAAAGGAGCAGGAGGTTTCCATCGCCGGGGAAACCTTTCTTATTGAGGAGGCAGAAACGATCCATACCGAAAATTCTTACAAATATACCCCAGACGAGTTTGAAAAAATGGTCAATCCCTGGTTTTCAGTTGAGCAGGTCTGGACCGATGCCGAAAACAACTTTTCGGTTCAATACCTGATAAAACAGCAACTATAAACTAATTAGATTCTGATTATTACGCTCATGTCAACATTTGAAAAACTTTCTACAACCGCCCTCACCAAAAAGAGTAACAGTTCGAATGCCGTTCTGATCGACGTTCGCCCCATCGCTGCATACAATGGTTGGCCATTGAATGGAGAAGCGCGCGGCGGACATATTCCGGGAGCCAAGAACATTCCCCTGCAGTGGACTCAGTACATGGATTGGATCGAGGTGACGGAGGAAAAAAACATCAGCAGAGAACAGCCGGTTGTTGTGTACGGATACGACAGTGATGATAGTTTGCAGATGGCCCAAAAATTGTTCGAGCTCGGCTACCAGCAGGTTGCGATCTATAATCATTTTGTTAATGAATGGGCTGCCACCCCAGATCTTCCACTGGACAAGTTACCTCGATACAAGCACTTGGTGTATCCAAAGTGGGTAAAACAGTTAATTAACGGAGAGCAACCGCCTCAGTACAACAATGATGACTACATAGTTTGCCACTCCCATTACGACCACATCGAGGACTACCACAACGGACACATCCCGGGTGCAATACCGGTAGATACCAACAGCCTGGAATCGACCGAAACCTGGAACCGGCGCTCGTCTCAAGAATTGAAGGACACCTTGGAAAACCTGGGTATTCGCCATGACACCACCGTGGTTATCTACGGGCGGTTTTCTTCTCCTGTATATGATGAGGAAAAGTTTCCCGGTAAAAGTGCCGGGCATCTGGGGGCCCTGCGGTGTGCGGCCATCATGCTGTACGCCGGCGTAAAGGATATCCGGTTACTGAATGGGGGTATTACCAGCTGGGAAACCGAAGGCTACGAACTATCCACGGAAACTAACGTACCTATGCCAGTCGACGACTTTGGAATCGATATCCCGGCCCATCCTGAATATATGATCGACACTCCGGAGGCGAAACAACTACTTGCTTCAGAACAGGGGGAGCTGGTAAGCATCCGAAGTTGGGAAGAATTCATCGGCAACCGTAGTGGTTATCATTATATTGAGCAAAAGGGACGTATTCCAGGAGCAATCTTTGGCAACTGTGGGAGTGACGCCTATCATATGGAAAACTATCGCAATTTTGATCACACCATGCGAGAATATCACGAAGTGGAAGCAGCATGGAGAGATGGGGGCATCAGCCCGGATAAACACCTGGCTTTTTACTGTGGTACGGGCTGGCGCGGCAGCGAAGCATTTTGGAATGCCTGGCTGATGGACTGGCCCCATATTTCCGTATACGACGGTGGATGGTTCGAATGGTGCAACGATCCAGAGAACCCTATTGAAAGCGGTATACCAACCGATGATATACTAGTTAGGAATGGATAATCAGTAGTATCGTCTTATTGATACAATTGAGAAGGGTAATATTAGGGAAGCGATAATACCTAACCGGGGAATTTTTGCTGTAATCCTTCAACCCCCAGCTTGTATAATCCTTCCAGGGCCTCTTTCATATCTTCTTCTGTACCGTCAGCCGCCTCAAATGTTGAGGACCAAGTAAACTCTGATTGTCTATCACTGATCACTTTAACTGCTATTGTACCGGTATAATTCTTAATAGGCATCGGGGATTTGACAATTGAGTACGTTAAAGCCTTATTATCAGCATCCAGGTTTTCCAGCTTTTCCCTGACCTTTCCACCATCCTGTAAAGTCAATGTCCGTACTGCTCCAATACTGGACCCTTCCATGGTGCAATTGGCAATGGCTTCTACAAATTTGTCCAAGCCGTTAAAATTGCTTACTAGTTTCCACACATCCTCAGCCGGCGCATTGATGGTGCCATTTACTTTTACTCTTACTTTTTTCATAATGTCGTCAATCTGTAATTAGTATTTTCATACATTTACTCTGATGGATTAGTATCTGAAGTTCTTACTTCACTGAAGGTTTGCAAGGGGATTCCGGATACTGACCTCCTCCCACTTAAATTAACCTATAGGTCTTAAAAAATTTTATAAGATATGACTATCAAACGTCACAAAGTTTTATTCTTCGATGTAAATGAAACGCTGCTGGACCTAACCGAGGTCCGTAATTCCGTTGCAAAGGCCCTGGAGGGCGACGATGAGGTCGTCTCTCTTTGGTTTGAGATGTTGCTGCATCATTCACTGGTGGCCAATGCCAGTGACGACTATCATAACTTTAGTGATATAGGTGCAGCCGTTTTGTTCATGCTGGCCAAGAACAGAGGACGGGATCTAGCCCTAGAAGAGGCCAAAGAGGTACTGGAACCCATAAAGAAAACTCCGCCCCATCCGGATGTCCCACCTGCCCTTGAAAAGCTGGCTACAAAGGGCTACCGGCTGGCTGCCCTGACCAATTCTCCGCGTGAAGGCATGGAAGCTCAGCTTCGAAATGCCGGCATTGCCCACTATTTTGAGCAGCAGCTGAGTGTTGAAGATATCGGCATCTATAAACCTGACCGGCATGTGTACCGTTGGGCCGCCCGAAAGATGGGAGTCGTCCCTGAAGACTGCCTTTTCATTGCTGCTCACGGTTGGGATGTTGCTGGAGCCATGTCAGCTGGAATGAATGCTGCCTTTCTGAGCAGGCCCGGACAAAAATTATACCCTTTAGCATCGGAACCGGACTATAATAAAGCTGATTTAGCAACCTTAGCTTCGGTATTGCTAACTGACCAATAATAAAGGGAAAGGCATTTCCAGCCTTCCCCTTTAACGGGATCGTGATGGGATGTTAGGTTGAACTAAGCGATAGCTTTAACATGCATTTTAACCGTATTCCCCTTAAGGGCATAAAGCAGCGATACAGCAATAATCAATACCTGAAATTCCATTCCTCGTCCGCCGTTGTTGCCAAAATTTATAGAATTCCAACCAAATTGTGCATGGACCATAATAATGGCCCCGATCATAATTACCGTAAAAATAAGCCCCGCCAATCGTGTTGCCCAGTCCGGACCAAATCCTCCCCAGAGCATAAGCAATGCCCCGCCTATTTCCACCAAGCCAAGCATTAGTACCATAATAAACGGCATCCCCATCATCGCCGCGACATCTCCTGTCATTGCCACTTTTGGGAAGGCGTGATAAATGAATATTGCTGCCAATGAAAACCGCGGCAACCAATGCGCCATTCCCGATAGTTTATTTAGTTGATCCATAAAAAACCTCTAAATATTTAATCATTAAAAGTGATATCTATTGATGACAATAACACGGCTTTTCTTACTTTAAGGAGCCGCTGATTGATAATAGATCACATACGCCCCCGCCAAACAGCGTTGAAAATCCTGCAGTGATTATCAGATAGGGAATTCCACCACAAATAACTGTCATTAGCAGGGATAGTTTATATGAAATAGTTATAATAAGGCCATATTGGAATTTTTAAAGATGTTATACGGCGCTCTGACCGGATGATTGAACGAACGAAAGCCTCCATACACCATCCATTCAGCATCAAAAATCAATCTTTCGGGGTCGGTCAACGGGGCGACTAAATCTGCCATTCTTGGGTCGTTGGGAACTTGCTTGTTTGCTAAATCACGAGTCTCTTTTGAAGGAAACAAAACCCAACCAAATACAATGACTTCATCTTCTTTCAAATCCACAACTTCACTGAAAGAACGTGTGCCTTCCAATTTCAAATCTTCTCCGACATACTCGAAGTAAGCGAGTGCACCATATTCCTTCCAAATTTCAGCTATTTTCTCAGCCGTATTCTTATATTCATTCAGGTAATTTTGTGGAACCGGAAGTACAAATCCGTCAATATATTGTGTCATGTTACCCTCCAACTTTGTTGCTAAATTTTTTTATAATGGAAATATTTCTTGTTTGAAATCCTACTTATCAGGGTAAATAAACAAAAGAATTTTCCATACTTCTTCCCAATATTCTTCACTTCCTGCTTGACCCTCCCATAAAGCCCGCACGCCATGAAAACCTTCGAATGAAGGAATATGCTGGATTTGAAATTCTGATAATTCAACCTCATGCAACAATATATTGGTTATATCTTCCGCTTCATCCTGCGTAGAAGTTATCAGAAAAGGAACATCCACAGACGTGAGTGTACCTTTTAAGCTTCCTTTTTCCTGTGCCAGGTAATCACCGGGACTGAACAATATCATGCCATTCAGATTTTCATTGTCTTGGACTATAAATAATGACAATGCTGCCGAATAGGAACTTCCCCAAAGGGTAACTTTCTTGTCGTATTTATGTGCCAAAAAATCTATGGCTGGTTCTATATCATGCTGGGCATCAACGAATTCTGTGCCAAGTCCCTCAGATTCTGCCTTCTTAAAAGTCTCATTTTCTTGTCCGACGAAAATCCCGCCCGATCGCTGATCAATAGCCAGTGCGTTGAACCCTTTTGCATTTAGCTTGGGTGCAATATCTGCGTATTCATATTTATTACTACCTCCAGAATGGCTAAGCAAAATGATTGGAGCAGTCGGATCTACTTCATACAAGTTTCCGGTTATCGTGAGTCCGTCTTTTGCTTTAAATTGTATTTTCTGTGGAGAGTATTTACTTCCAAGTTCACCCGGTGTCGGTTGCTGCACACTGTTTTGCAGTCGTTGCTGAGCACGAATCTGTTGCAGTACAATCTCTTCCAGGTATTCAATCTTTGTGATTTTCCCTTCCTCATCAAATAAGATGGAAGATCCATTTTCACCAAGTTGCACAAAATTGTACTTCACGATAGCTTCGCCCTCTTTCGATTCGATAATCTCTAAAGAATTCAAGCGTGGAAAATTTGTGACCATGTTGGATAGAATGGCCGGAGAGTTTGTGGCAGGGATTAGACCAAACTGAAGATCCGTACTCAGATATGCTCTTACTGATTCGATACTTTGGGTGTTGAAACTTTCTGCAAGAGCGTCTACCTGCTTTGTGTAATCCTGGGCAGAAGCAGATGGTGTGATTAATAACAAAGCAAATAGAATAATTAAAGGTGTGGCTGAATTGCTTTTTCGTTTTTTTAGCTTCCTGATAATTTTTGGGGAACAATACAGAAAAGCACCTGCCAGAAAAAAGTAAGACGACCAGTTGTTATAAAACGACCAGTTATGTTTTATTTGATCAACGTCTACAGCTATACCGGATAGTTTTATGACTACGATTATGCCGCTTCCTATAATAAGTAGGCTGCCCATTGTCTGCGCTAAGGTTGTTGGTTCGAGCTTTTTTAATAGATTCATTTTTCCAGGTTTTAATGTTGGCTGAATTTTTGTCTCATAGGGTTAGTTGCAGAAAAGAAGATCAGAATTACACCTATGCTGAAACTTTAAAAAAACTCTGACCTATGGGTAGCTCTTGACACAAAGCCGTTTTATAAACCCATCACGGCTGCTTTCAGGCAGGATTTTAAATGCCGTAACTAAGAAACTTTATGCTGATCTATCTCTCTTCTTGAAGCTCCTCTAAACACTCTTCCAGCGCACTGATTTGACTGCCGTATCTTTTGTTTTGACTATATTTAGCCATGAACCAGGAAAATGCTGCAAAAACCACCGCACCCACAACGAATAATAAGAGGATGGTTGTATTCGGAAAAATTCCGATGTCGCGAATTAAATCAATAATTACAAGTGCCAAAACGGTGCCGGGCACAACCACGGTATCGGAGTATATTTTAACTCTTATTGCATTCTGCAGGATCGCTAAAATATTTTTAATAGATGATCTAAGATCGTTTTTCCGTTTTTCAATCGTCAAAATTTTGTGATAGCTGAATGCATTAAATACCGATATGAAGCAAATAATCAGCCCAAAAACCAGATAAAACATTCCAATTTCCAGGTTTTTTGACGGATCATAAAACGACTCGAAAATATCCAAGACAGGTTCGCCGGCACTCAGTACATACGTTGCAAATGCCAACAGCAGCAAACCAATACCGCCTGCCATAAATACCTTATTCCTGATCTTTCGTTTGATTTGAAAAATCGTGGTGTTCGAGCGTTTTCCAATCAGCTGCTGAACTTCTTTTCTGTTTACTAAGTTGCCTTCAACTTCACGCTTAGTCCTTTTTTCCCACAGTGGTTTTATTTGCTCAAGTTCCATGGTTAAGCCTCTACCATTTTTTTAAGTTTTTCACGGATACGGGTCATCTTAACCCGCACATAATTCTGGCTGATTCCCATGATCTCAGCAATTTCCTCATTTCCCTTTTCGTCCAGGTACAGCATCACAACGGCTTTTTCGACATCACTTAACTGGTTGATGGCTGCGTGCATCATTTGTAATTCCTTTTCCGGCAACGATTCCTTTTGAGGATGCGCTATCTCATCAAAATCAAAGGGCCGGGGGGTATCCTCCACCTTTTTATTGGTTTTTTTGAGTCGCTGTATCGCCACATTCAAACTCACCCGATACATCCAGGTCGTAAATTTTGAATCGCCGCGAAATGACGGATACGATTTCCACAAATTGATAAGAATTTCCTGGAACAGGTCTTTCCGGTCCTCCTCATCGTCGCAGTACATACCGCACACTTTATGGATGATTCCCTGCGCACCCATTACTTGGTCGATAAATTTCTGTTCGAGTTCTTTTTTATCCAAAGCAGCTACTTGTTAGCATTCTGTACTCTAAGGTATTAGTTGCCATTAAAAGATCAGAATTACAGTTTTATTTCTTTTAAGAAAACTGTAATAAAAAAGACACGAAAAGCTGAAAATGGGCACTTTCCGGAATCGAAAAAGTGCACGCAAGAATACTACCTATAGGTAAAGGTAAATTGGGCGTGAGCAAAATTGCAAAACGACTGGTCGATTATTTTACGCTATCAATTTTTTTATTAAACTGAGACCTAACGTTAAACCGGCAACTCATCCATTGAGCATGTACAAAAGGCTATCGCTGGATTTCTCTTTATATCAGATACTATAGTTTACTTTCAAAGCAGCGCGGTTTGATAATAGATCACATACGCCCCGGCCAAAATGAGCAATCCACCGGTAATACGCTCCATGTGCGGGAGGATTTTTCGCAGGTATTTCATTAGCCAATTCTTGGCAAAGGTGGAGAGTAAAATGGTTCCGACCATCATTCCGCTGATGCCTACAAAATAGGCCCCGATGTACGAAGCCCCCAACCATAGCGATGGAGCGGTCATTGCCTGCGTAGCAACTATGAGGAATAAAGGGAACAGACATCCAAGGGCCCCGATAGCGTAGGCGACCCCAAAAGTAAAAGCTTCCAATGCTTCTGTTTGGTGCGTAGGATTGTTCATATTCATAGAAAAGGAAATATCTTTACCGGATATCATAACCAATCCCATCACTATTAGAATACCTCCCATGCCCATAGCAACCCATTTCATGTAATCCTTGAGGAGCTGCGCGGCGACGATGATGAGTCCGCCAGCGATGGCATAGACCACCAGAATTCCCAATATACTTAATAGTGCCAACTTTAATCCCCGATACAGCCGCCTGCTCACGGCCGGATTGCTCTGTGAATTGCGTGAAATAAAAGCAACGATATAGCCGGGCAATAACGCTACCGCACAAGGAGCTAAGAAAGCAAAGACTCCTTGTATAAAAGAGAAATAAACAAATTCCATCGGTTTTAACCGTTCACAAGCTGGTCAAATAGAGTGCGATATTCTTTCTCGCTTAAGGCTACCTTATTTTTCTGAAAGACAATTTTTCCGTTGCGGTTGATCCCTACGGTCGTAGCCTGACTTTCAACCCTAAAATCGATCATAATCTGTGGGTGCCCCCAGGTAAGCGGAAACTTAAAATTCTCTTCTTTGGCCAACTTGGTCATAACCTCCCTGGTATCGGTAGGATCTATGCCGATAGCAATTAGGTTAAGCTTATCTTTATAGTCGGGATATACCTCTGACAAAATCGGCCAGTTTTTAGCGCAAATGGGACACCAAGAGGCGGTAAAATAGACCACCATGGGCTTATTTTCTTCCAGGGATTCTTTCAGGCTTACAGTATCGCCTTTGATGGTCGTCACCTGAAAGCTGGGAGCTTCTCCCAACGTCGTATTTGCTATTGCTTGTTGTGTCTGATCAGCCGTATCTGACTTCTCCGACGAACAGGCACCTGAGATAAGTACTAGACTCGTAAAAAAGAGTGAAAGAATGCTAAGTTTATTCATTACTGTTTTCTTGGGTTGTTATTTGCTGCTAACTACAATCAACAGGTATTATTAGGTTAGTTGAAAAGAGTTTTGATTGCGGCTTTTCACAAGCCAACATTCAAACTTCTACAAGTCTTCTACATTGAACGGTGAAGCTCCGCTCGCTTTTGAATGGCATCAAATTGTGCCGTCACTTTTTCGTCTACCTTTTCGGGATCTTCTAAATTCGCTTGTATCATCTTCTTTTGTTGATCTCCGCCTAAGACGACTTCTATGTTTTCATTGATGAGACCGGTAATAGCAGCCTCCGCTACTTCCTGTGGACTGTCCATATCCTCAACTTTTGCTGTTTCCATCATCTCGGTATCAGTTGCTGTTGGATAGACCGTCATCACATGGATGGGATAATCAGCCAATTCTCTACGCATTGCTTCCGAGAAATGTTTAACAGCCGCTTTTGTGGTTGCATACACACTGTAAAACGGCATGCCAATATATCCCAGACCAGACGAGACATTTATTAATGCTCCCTCCCGGCTTTCCTTCAGCAGGGGCATCACATATTTGGTTAGCAGGATCAGCCCGGTTACATTTACGTTTACCTGGTTGATGATATCCTGATCACTGATATCTTCCAACAAACCCGCACTCACTACTCCTGCATTGTTGACCAGTATATCGAGCCCACCCAATTGCTCTTCTACAAGTTGCGCGGCCCTTTTTACATCATCTAATTTGGACACATCGCCCTGTATTTTCAAAAATTCCAGGGAAGGGAAATCATCTTCCAATGCATCCAGTTTTTCAGCCGTTCTTCCCATCACGGCAATATCCTTCACACCGTGATTTATCAGTTCTTGAATTATGGATTTGCCAATACCAGCACTACCGCCGGTAATAAATACTTTTTTGTTTGCTAACTTCATAAGAGTATATGATGCCTTATCATCGTTTATTCTTACCTTGACTTTTAAAAACCCCGGCTATTAGCCGGGGCTCAACCAGTAGGCGGTTTATTTACTCCATTCGTGATTTGAAAACACATCATCGACGGGCGTTTGGGTAATGTGATTCATATAATTCGACAATGTTTTAACACCAATAGCAGTGATTACGCCAAGAATATGCTTATCCTCATAGCCGGCATCCAGAAAACTTACCAGGTCTTCATCAGAGACATTTCCTCGGTTTACTACCATAGTACGGACAAATTTACTCAAAGCTGCCAATTTTGTATCTGGAATAAGTTCTCCATTACGTATAGCACTGGTTACATCTTCCGGCACATTGGAAGCATTGTCTGCTAAAAAGCTATGGGCAGCCATGCAGTAGTGACAACCATTTTCATAACTAATGGATAACAAAATCACTTCTTGTTCTTGTGGAGAAAAACCTGCCTGTTCTCGAAAAGAGTTATAAGCATGATAGTATGAATCCAGCAGCGATGGATTTTGCGCCATGTATTTGTACATGTTCGGAATAAACCCAAGATTCCCCTTCGCTTCTTTTAATATTTCTTTCGAATTATCAGGGGCATTTTCGAGCGTAGCGGGTTCCAGCGATATGGTTTTTGTGGTACTCATAATATCGTTTGATTTATTTAAAGTTTTTACTAAACGGTTGCTTAGAAACAGGATTAAAATAACGGCAGCCCATACCTAAGCGTTCACTTAGTTTTAAAAGAAAAAAATTAGCGTTTTAGTGAACCCATCACCGACGAAATAAATAAATGCAGATCAGACTCATCCAGAACTTTAGAGGAAAGGGATAATCCCTCGGTACAGGTTACCAGGTATTTTGCCTTTTCCCGCAGGTCAATATCGATGGACAGTTCCCCCTTAGATCGACTTTTCTTCAAGAGTTCGTAAAAGGTATCTTCCATCATAGCGAAATATTCCTTTAGTGCTTCATGAATTTGGCCGTCTGACGAACCGATCTCGGCCGCGGTATTGGCTACCAAACACCCATTTGGAGATTTCCCATTCTGAACGGTCTTGATAAAAGCTTTAAAAAAATGCTCGATATCGTCAAGATCTCCTTCCGAATTGATGAGGATTCGTAGAATCCCTTCCCGCATATGTGCTCGGTACAGCTTAAGTACTTCTACAAATAGATTGTGTTTGCTTTCAAAACTGGAATAAATGGAAAATTGATTAATACCCAGCTCCTTTTCCAACATCCGAAGCGAGGTGGAACGGTACCCATTTTGCCAAAACACATACATCGCTTTTTCAAGGGCTTCGTCAGGATCATATTCTTTTTTTCTCGGCATGATGCTAGAGGTTAATTTATCATGTTTGACAGATCTGTATTCAAGATAAAAAACCTCAATTGAGAAACTCTAGTGGTTTTCAAGAATAAATCAGGGTCTCAATAGCTCCTATCAGAAAAAGCACCCCTCGATCTAGCTGCAGCATATTATATTCCCCCAGTTTACTAAATGGCAATACCGCACCGGTCCAACCATTCTTACTCAACCAATATCCTCCTGATGGAAGGCTGGGAAGTTCATAAGGATTAAACACAGCTTTCCCGTTCCGATAGCAAACATACAAATAATGTTCGTCAACCATTTGATCGGCAATAGCCAACCCCGTCTCCACTGTGATATCGGAGTGATTTTGCCCATTCATCAATAGGTTAATGGTACTACTGGTATTGAAGTTTTGCGGCCACGTACAAATCTCGTCGTAAAATTGGCTCGGCCTAGAAAATATCAGTGCGGCTTTGGTAACAAGGACCGCCGCCGTTCGCAATTCAGCAAATTGTTCAAGTGCTGCCATCTTTTCTACTGAATATTTGGTTGCCATCGTACTGTCGTAGGGTAAGGAGTAGGAAAGATGATAAGACAATGGGTCAACAGCAATTTGGCGGTCCAGAAGATTTTTTTGTAGCCAGCCCCACACGGTTTCATCAGAAATACCCAGACCACTGACTTTATCGAGAATATTCAATTTATCATCCATCAGGAGCCAGCTGAAGCTGCCCGGTTGAAATCCCAGCCGCAGCGGATAATCAGAAAAAGTCTGTCCGTAGAAAAACTTTTCTCTTTTATCCCAGGCCATCGTCATATGACTCTCGTCTTCGCGGGCAGCAATGTAGGCGGTCGCCACTCGGGGAATCCACTGAACAGCTCGATGAATCTCTTTGGTTGCCTGAAGTAAGTTTGTGCCTTCGCTTGGGGACGGCACCGCGGGTTGGGTAGCAGAAGTACTCTGTATCATATCGCAAATAAGCTAAATTATTGATCTTCTTGTTTGTCCCTCAACAGGCATTGACTGAAGTGTTCCTGTCGAATTTTAACGGCCCGAACCGAGTATATAATCAACAGTACAAGCGAGATAAACAGGGAAGCCACTCCCACAAGCAGAATCATCAATCCCCAGCTATTTTGTGAATCCAAACCGAAATTCTGGGTAACCGAAACCAGGCCGCTCAAGACCAGCAGTGCCGTTGTAAGATACAATCCCATCAGAGCAAACGTTAACATTCGTAATTGTGTAAGCTTTTTATAAAGTATCTGTTCATATGTGGATACCTCCTGAAGCAATACTTCCATCTCTTCATTCAGCGATATTGCCAGACTCGACGTACTTATGATCAGCAGACCGATTCCCGGTAATATGGTTATGGGTAAATACCAATTTTCCATACTTGCTCATTAGTTTTACATAGTATTGACTATTTGTTTGAGTAGATATCGTTGTAAGATCTTACTTACTTTCTTCCCACCAGAATAATTTAGTGGCCTATTGTACTATCTGCATGCCACACATACGACCTTTGGTCTTATTATTGTGGTATTATTAGCACCTAAATGGTTTCAACTCAAAGCATGGCTGTTCAAAATTTAATATCATGATCAGCCCCTCAGGGATTACAACTGGATTAATTTTACCCAAGCAAATAGCATCAGAAACCAACAGGTCCTTGCAGGAGTATTATCAATGTCTGTTCTGAATATTCCATAACTGTTTTTCTTTATCACTTAGACCGAAACTAGTTTAATTGGTTATTTGTGTTGGGTTTGTGACAGATAGGACCGGACCAATTGTTCAAAGGACTTATAGTTTCGGGGTAACTTCTGTACTTTTTCTCCGTTGATAAAAAAGGTCGGGGTAGCCCGAACGTTTTTGTTAACCCCTTCCTGCTTTTGCTTCATAACCACCTGCTGAGTTTTGGCAGCATTCAAATCTTCTTTAAATGTGTTCCACATCGAGACCAACTTCTCGGGCATAGTTGATGAAGATTGGTGTGGGATTCCCGGAGTTTGACCACCGTTTTTGATTTTCAAACAACAGATCATGCATCTGTTTGAATTTGCCCTGATTCTTAGCCGCTTGTGCTACCCGGGCAGCCAGGGCGGCATACTGATGGCTATTAAGAGGAAAGTAGCGATAATCAACATCCACTTTTGTCCCAAAATTAGACTTAATTTTCTCAACTATCGGATGGAAGTAAGCGCAGGTCGGGCATTGATAATCGCTGTATTCAACGATATTTACAGCCGCTGACTCATCTTCAGTACCACTCTGCGCAGTAGCAATATTGAAAAATCCCATTATCACCAAACCACATGCTAAAAGAATTACCTTTCTTGTGAGTTCTGCCATAGTGTTTTTATTTAGATTTATAGTCTATTTGATTGTCATTATGCTAAAAATTCCAGTTCCTGTTTTTTGAATAGCATAAAAGCGAGTCGCAACTCCATGGCCAACACAATTGGAAAAGCTGCCGAAGGAAACTGTTGAGGAATAACATTCCACCCCGCCAGCACAATAGTGTTGCTCAGCAGCGAAAGCCATAAATAGTATTCAAACCACTTGGTGCGGTATCGCTGATATACTCCAAAAGCGATAACCAGATGCGTAGGCAGCGCCCATAGTAAATTCCAGTTATTCTGTAAGGGGACATGCTGCGAACCCATCCATAGAAAAAGCAGAACGATGCCCAATAAGCCTGTGCCTCCAAATAGTATTCGGTCCACCCAAAAACTGTTGCCGCCACTCATCACGTTCTGCCACGTAATGACTGCCACTCCGGCAAACAATATCCAAAATACGAACACCGGCTGAACCCAAACAGATGATGTAGTGGTAACAGAAGCCTTGGAAATTTTATTTGTCTCACCCACTATGGGCTGATCGGTAAACAGAACATGGGCCGAGGCAAGCGACTGCCATAGCTGATTCGGCAAAAACTGTTGCTGCCATGCGTTGATCGGCTGGTCCGCTGCGGGACCAAGCAGCAAGTTAACCCCCAATGATGTCCATGGTTTAGATGCCAGATATGGTTCAAGAAGTTGCCGGTATGTAGCCGAAGAAGTAGCGTTAAATTGGGGAGGTCTTAATATTCCCTGCTCTACAAGTAAGTCCCGGATCTTGGTCACGCAATTATTGTTAAAGAACTTATAGGGGTAATACCGGTTCTCGGGAAGCAACTGCTTTTCAAGCTCTCGGACAAAGCCGCGCACCTGCCCGACTTCAAGGTTTAACACCTGCTCTCGTATGGATCGACCCAGTTGCCTGTTTGCCCTTTCAAATGTTTCAAAACTGGTTTTTGATAAAAAATAGCGCAGATCACCACGCGCAAACTCCCAGTAGAACCCGTCTGATTCAAAATCATATGTACCGTAATTGTAAACAATATCAATGCCACGCTTCGGGTCTTGCAACCGAATAGCAGAGTGTCCAAAAGCAGTATAGAGTGGGGCAGCAGGTCCTACCGTTATGATGCTTATCTGGATCCGATCCGATAGAGTCCCGGGTATATTTTGGGCCTCTGTCGACAACCATCCCGATTGTACGAATAATAAAAATACAATTACCCTAATTATTTTAACCTTGTTTTTCTTTTGATAATGGTGGAGAATCACAGCCAAATTCAAATCTCATTGAGAAATTCCCTATTGTAGTATATTCCTGTCACGGAACCTGAAATAAGTACCAGTGCAGTAGCAACGAGCATGCTTTCGGGGGTGGGACGTACAAAGAACTCTATGACTAAGGCCCCCAGCATGGTGCAAAGCAGTAAAAAAAAGCCCAGCAGGGAGGCATACTTAAGATAACCGGGATCCTTTCTCCATTCAGCCACGAGGCCTGTTATGAATAATACCACAATGGAAAGCTCAACTGTGCCTGTGACATACATAAATGTGAAAGGTTCAACAGGCAAAACTTCGCCAAACTGGGTAAATCCTTTAATGGAAGGGGGTTGAGCAGTTAACTTGGGTATAGGAAAAAAGAGCATAACCAGTATCGATATTCCCTAGTAAATGTGGTAAATGATCTTCATGGAGATCTATTAGTTTTATACAGTTACTATATGATAATTATGCTTCAGCTGCTATTGTACTTTATTCACCTTCATTAAAAATGGGTCGGGATTCAAAAAACCGACCACCCGTGCCTGTTTAATCTCTTTGCCATCTTCACCAATAAAGACGATAGTAGGCACCCCCATTACATTAAACTGCTTACGCAATTTTTGAGACCGTTCTGACTCGTAACGGGTTAGATCTACTTTGAGTTTTTTAAATTTAGAAGTTGCATTTATTACGTCTGAATCCGTGAATGTCACTCGTTCCAGCTCAAGGCAGGGCACACACCAGTCAGCGTAAAAATCCATCATTACAGGAGTACCGTTTGCTTTGGCTTGCTCGAGTTTTTTAGGCGAATACTGCTCCCATTTGATACCGGACTTGCGGAGATTTTGAATAAACAGGATTCCAATGACTATAGAGGCAACGCCAACCGTCCATTTGACATATCGAAACAGGTCGCGATTACTTCCTGAACCTTTTGCAAAAGCCAAGTACACACCACCTGCCAGCAGCACAGCCGGAATGGTATAAGTGGCATATGAGGGCAAGAGCGCCAGCGCGATATAAAACAGCGCTACGCCCACCAATATCACGCCAAAGACTTTTTTTACCCAGCTCATCCACCTGCCAGATTTGGGTAGCTTTTTAAGCAACCCACTGAAGGTCCCCAGCACCAGGTAGGGTATGCCCAACCCAAAAGCCATGATGAACATTGTTAAAAAGCCAAACAGCGGGTCACCCTGCGTGCCGACAAACGCCAGCAGCGCAATGATCGGCGGACCAATGCAGGGAGCGGCAAAAATGCCGACGACCAGGCCAGACAGAAAATGCCCCGTAGCACCGGTCGCCTGCTGCGCTCCGCTGAACTTTTGCATCATCCACTGCGGTGGCTGTAACTCGTACAATCCGAACATACTCAGGGCCAGCGCGAAGATAAGCAGACCGATTCCACCGAGCACCCACGGGCTTTGCAGCCAGCTACCAAACAAACTACCCGTATAGGCAGCAATGATACCTAGCACGCTGTACATCGACACGATTCCAAACACATATATTGAGGCCATCCCAAATGACCGGCCAAGCTTGCTTCCTTCACTGGCTTGGCTACCAAACAACGATACCGTAACCGAAAGCATCGGATAGACGCAAGGCGTCAGGTTCAGGGCCAACCCAATCAAAAAGATGCCTAAAAAGGCCCAGAAGTATCCCATCTGATCAAACAGAGCGGCAATTTCAGTACTGTTGGTAGCTGAAAAGGCGTCGGTGACCGAACCCTGATCCTGCTGAAATTCACTAAATAAATCCTGATTAATTGCCTGAAAACCCGTGCCGGAGGCGGTAACTTCTACGGGAATGCTCACATCAATGGTAGCAGGCGCCAGACAAACCTCATCATTACAAGCCTGAACGCGTGCGCTTCCCTTTAAACTGTAACGTCCGGGCTTGAGCGAATCAGACGTTTGAAGGTTTAGAAAAACAGGCACTTGCCCTTCATAAACGGCCAGCGGCTCCTGAGCAAACCCAAAGGTCAACATTTTGGCCTCGGGGTATTGTGTATTTATTACCGAAAACCCTTGGGTTCCTTGTAACGAAAAGGTAGTGCCAATCAGATAATCCAGTGTCGGTTTGTTTGCGTTGACATGCCACCCATCTTCGATATTAACCATGACAGCGGCCCGAAATGACGAACCCGCTGGAACAACGTTTTGGGAAAGCTTTGCCCTTAGCTTTACTTTCCCGGCGCTGTTCTGGGCCTGCGGTGTTTGCCCTTCAAATTGGCTTTGCAGCTGTTGTAGACTTGCTGTAGAGTCCCCTTTATCATTTTGCTGGGCCTGCAGCGGCGAAACAGTTAGCAGGATTGTCCAGATCAGAGCGACGGCCAGCTTATTCATAAACGTATAATTCATTCCCATCAAGAAAAATTAATTGGGTTCAACCTACCGAGAGACTGTTTATTCTGATAGTACAGACCCAATTTGCTGTTTGAGCTCTTGCTCAGACTGGTTGTGTTTGAGCGTAGTAAGCACCTTATGCGTTTGGGCATCTAAAAGTACCATATAACCGGTGCTTCCTTTATGTTTTTGAAAGAGATCGCTAAGACCCAGAAGTTTAGCCATTTTTTTGCTTTGGCTGATGGTAAAGTCGTTGGTCATATCAAACTGGGTGAACAAAATCGGCTGTCCTTCAAACTGAGGCTTGACGTTGGAAAGTTTGGGGTCTAGCTGCTTGCACTTTCCACACCAGCTGGCCCACATCTTAACGCCAATTACCTTTAGATCGGAATCAGCCTGTGTAGCCGACTGGGCATGTGCCATCGGCTGGTAGCTAAATAGTACTAAAATCGCAAGAGCAAATATTTGAACGAGACGTTTCATAATACCACCTTTTTCATTGTTTTTAGTTTTATAATTCTAGTACCAAGTCTTACTAATTCAAGCTTAACGAAAGTCCCTGTAACATCTTCGGCATACCTGAGGGACGTTTGTTTAATCTTGATCCAAAATATCGAATCGATTCCTTAGCTTTTTCTCCATAACTGGAATTATCGGTCAAGTCTGCCAGTTGAACCAAATTGTTAATTGCCACAGAATTCCCCGAAGGACGGGCCCCGTCATATGATTCTTTGGTTCGAATCAGTAAATGCTTGTCTTCCATCCGGGTATCATAGAAAGCTCCGTTTTCGCTATCATAAAACAATTCAATCTGGGTATCCGTAAATTGCTTGGCGTAATCAAGCCACTTTTTATTATCCGTTGCTTCATATAAATCCAACAATCCATTTACTAGGTAAGCATAATCCTCCATGATAGCTGAAAACTGAGCCTCACCATTACGATAGGTGCGTTTGAATTGTCCGGTTCCCGGGTTATAGAGCTTATCCATCAGAAAATTAACGGACTCTACCGCATGTTCTTTGTATTGCTGGTCACCCAACACACTGTATGCATTGGCATAGGCCGAAATCATGAGCCCGTTCCATGAAAGCACCATTTTGTCGTCAAGTAGAGGTTTGGGACGTTTCTTTCGAATATTGAACAAGGTTTGTTCAGCTTTCTTTAAAAGGTTGTCAACGCTGGATTCGCCCATACTGAACTTGTCCGCCGCCTCCGCTTGTGTATGATTTTTATAGAGGATGTTCTTGCCGGTAAATACATTGTGCGGATCCTTTAGAGCGTTTCCATCAGCTTTCACCCCGAATACATAATTAAACACCTTGGCCTGCTGATCTGGCAATGCTTCTTCAATCTGGGATTTGGTCCACAGATAATATGCCCCTTCCTCTTCTTCGGCTTTGGGATTTCCCGGGGGCGGACTTTCGGCATTTAGAGCAGAGTAAAAACCTCCTCGGGAATTGTAAAACTCCCGGTCTACAAACGTTAATACGTTTCGGGCTACGTGTGCATACTGCTGGTTGTCGGTAATCTGATACGCTTTCAAATAGGTATTAACCAGTTGCGCCTGATCATAGAGCATTTTCTCAAAGTGGGGGACGCGCCACTGCGCATCGGTCGAATAGCGGTGGAATCCTTCGCCTATGTGATCGTAGATACCTCCGGAGGCCATCTGCTGCAAGGTAAAGGTAACCATGTCCAGTGCTTTCTGATTGCCTGAGTCTTGGTAATAGCGCAGCAAGAAATCTAGATTGGCCGGTCGAGGAAACTTGGGAGCACTGCCAAATCCGCCATATTTTGAATCGTATCGGCCGGCAATAGCGGAAAAAGCCGTTTGTAAAACCGAGGAACTAACCTTCTGGGGTTTCAAATCAGGAGAAGCGATCTTTTTAATCTGTTGGGTAACTTTATTCGCCTGTTTGATTACCTGCTGATGCTGGTTTTGCCACACCGAGTTTATGCGATCTGTGAGCTGATTAAATCCGGTACTTCGTTGTCCACTGGCGGTTTTTCGGCCGTAGGGCGGAATGTAGGTTGCCCCGAAAAAAGGTTTCAAATCAGGGGTAAGAAATACCGACATCGGCCATCCCCCGCCCCCTGTCATAAGCCGGACAGCATTCATATATACGCGATCCACATCCGGACGCTGCTCTCGATCTACTTTAATACTCACAAAATAGTCGTTCATTTTGGAGGCTATCTCTTCATTCATAAATACCTTCCGCTCCATAACATGACACCAGTAACAAGTACTATAGCCCACCGACAAAAAGATGGGTTTGTTTTCCTGTCGGGCTTTTTGAAATGCTTTTTCTACCCACGAATACCAGTTTACCGGGTTGTCGGCATGCATCAGCAGATAAGGACTATTCGCATACTGCAAGCGGTTTTGATACTCTTGCTCGGGCGTAGGTGAGTCCTGAGCCTTTGATTGCTGAGCATCCTGGGCACAGCCGAATAACGAGAGCAGAAATAATTGAAGAATTACAATTGCATAATTACGAATCATATAGACAGATTTTTTGAACAAATTTGAATTCAGAATTCTGGGCTATACCTACTTACTGATTCAAATACTCCTTAAATTTCATTTGGTTTTGAAGATTTTTTCCTATGCACGTAAGCAGAGACTTATAAATGTCCTTGGGAATAAATCCAGGTTGTGCACCAAGAACAGAACCTTCACTGTTAATAAAAAAGAAGGTGGGTGTGCCGGATAACCGCATCTTACGACTGAACTCTTGCTGCGTCATCTGTCGACCGTTGTAGGTGAGCTGCCGGCTGGATTCAATATCAATTCGAACCGGATAAAAGTATTCCCTCATTGTATTTTGGATATCAGCTTTTGACAGTACCTCCTGCTCCATTCTCTTGCAGTATGGGCACCAGCTGGCTTCTGCATAAACCAGCACTTTCTTTCCGTTTTTCCTGGCAAGCTGTTGCGCTTCATCCATGCTGTACCAGTTAATTTTTGCATCCTGGGCTTTGGCCGACATTTCCGCAAATAGCAACAAGAAAAGTGACGCTAATATATTTCTGTAGATATTTTTCATAACATTATCTGCTTAATGATTCGTATTTAACCGATGCATGACTGTCGTTACCATTGGATCCTGACGATTGCCCACTACAACATATTTGGAATCACCGGAATCAAACGTTAATGCGAGATGATCACCTGCTTCAACTTTAGAACAGTCTGAGGAGTCAATTTTAGCATGCTTCTTGTGAAAACCAGTAAACTCAGCTGGATGTTTTTTGGGTTGTTTAAATACCGTGATCTCTTGGCCATTATGCTGCAACTTAAACTGCGTGCATGTACAACAGGCGCTTTCGAGCAGATATGTAGAAATAACCGAAAATCCTTGAGGTAGTTTGGTCATCAATTGACCAGATTGACTGATAATGGAATCAGCTGGCTGCCGATTATATCCAGCATTGAACCGTTGCATAAATTTGGGACTTGTTAGCCCCGACAAATACAATCCATAATCAAAAGCATATTGATTAACGGCAGTGGAAGACTGCACCTGTTGCCTGGAAGCCTGAAATTGGTCTCCCATAAAAGCCCATCCGCCGAGAAGCACAATCAATACCATCGCTGCGGCTGCTATCCATTTTTTGTAGCGACTATATGAACGAGTCTCTTGACCCAATAGATCAATTTGGCTTGAAATAGAAGGCCATAGGTCTCGCTGCATAGTGGAGGCCTGACGCCGGCGACTTACCTCTCGGAGTTGTCTGAATTTCCTGAGCCGTTCACGGCAATATTCGCACTCACTAAGATGATTTTCCATAGTGCCATGTTCCGAAACTTGAACTTCATTGTCCAAGTATCTGGAAAGACGCTGGTCTGTTATGTGGTTGTTCTCCGTTTTCATCTAACTTAAGTATGAGCTGTCAATTCCAAGTTTTGTTAAATATTCTGCTAATTGACTGCGAGCCCGTGCCAGACGGGAGGCAACGGTACCTTCGGAACATTCCATAATTTCAGCAATATGGGCGTAGCTTAACTGTTCAAATTCCCGTAGCACAAAAGCTGTTTGTAAATCTTCATGCATAGAAAAGAGCTTTTGATCAATAAGTGTTGAAAGCTCCTTTCTATTTAATATATCCCGGGGCTGCATTCGTTTTTGGGATTCTAGATCGGATTCATAGGATTCCGGCTCCATCAATCCTTTGTTGTATTTACTCCGTCGCTCTTGTTTCCGCATAATATCATAACAGGCATTTACCGTAATCCGGTAGCACCACGTCTTGAATGCCGAATCAAAGTTAAAACTCCCCAACTTTTGATAAATACTTACAAAAACTTCCTGAGTTACATCTTCCGCACGCATACGATCCCCAAGCAACCTGTAAGCTGTGTTAAAAACAGGCTGTTGATATTTTTCATACAAGACTTTAAACGCTGACCGATCACCGTCTTGCGCTGAGCGAATCAGCGATTCAACTGAGTCGTTATCTTCCATTTGGTCTAACATAGGGTTAGACGAGACGTTACGGCCCTTTCTTCCCGATTTAGTAAAAAATTTTAGGACCGTTGTTTGACCATCAGTTATGAACAAGAACATAAAGAAAGGATACAACAATCAGATGTGGGAAGTGGCTCTTCTCGTAAGAAGATACATTCTCATTTCATCTAACTATTTAACTAATCGAATGGCATTAGTATCTGGACAATATCGTGTGCCATGATAAAAAAGAACAGCTTTCATGTCTCAGGTTTCTCATAGCAATAGTAGAAGAAAAGACCGAGCACTTTCAGACACTTCCGCTCGATGGTTATCTGATATAATGAATCCACTGGTAATTCCTCCACTCGTCTTTTCCGTTATAGGATTTGCGGAGCGTCTTCCCTACACCAGGCTGGTATTACTGCTTGTGATCTCCATTATTTTCTATTCGATCATCCCTTTTGGAGCTGCTCTTGTTATTTCGCACCGTCACACAAATTATTCCCTTGATTTTCTCAAACGTCGTTCCCGTATACCTTTGTATAAGCTATCTATATTCAGCGTATTAATCGGAAGCGTATTGCTTTCCAAATTGTTTCAAAATTACTTTATACGAATCGTAGTAGTTGTATTTCTAATTAACCTTTTCTGTAGCTTTACCATTAATTTAAAATGGAAAGTAAGCCTTCATAGTACTGCTCTTTCGACAGGGGGATTGATTCTATTGCTTTTTGGGCTGCATACTTCCACGGGGCTCCCGTTAATTATCTCCGGAACCATTTTGCTAAGTCTAATTTTGCCCATAATTATGTGGTCCCGGTATCAGCTGAAGATTCATTCGAAAGCCGAATTATTTGGAGGAACAGCGGTTGGTGTCCTGTTAACTTTGATTTCGTTTATGCTTAGCCAGTAGGCCACAGGCAGTTCAACTGGATCTCTTGTAATCCGTAAGAAAACTCCGGGGCATGCCATCATATAAACTCGTGACAAAAACGGAAAGTTACACTTTCTAATTCGAATACAAACATAGCACTATGGAAGCTGTAGCAACGCAACAATCCTGGTTTGAATCACTAACCCCGGAAATGGCATCTCAATGGAAGGAGTTCCACGACTCGGTCTATGAATCCGGAGAACTGGATGGCAAAAGCAAGGAATTGATCGCCGCGGCCGCTTCAACAGTCGGACGTTGTCCGCACTGTACCAAGGGTCATATTCAAAAAGCTCAAAAGCAGGGAGCCACAAAACAGGAAGTTGCCGAAGCCTTCATGATTACCTCCCTTATTTCCAGTGGCACTGAGCTGCACTGGATGCTGGACGATTATGAGGACCTTCTCGGTGATGGAGCTGCCGGTGACCGCTGGTTCCGGGAGCAAACCAAAGAAATGGGCACGCAATGGCGGACCTTTCATGATGCCCTTTATGAAGAAAGTGCACTGGATCGCAAGACCAAAGAACTTGTTGCCATCGCCGTAGCTGAAACGCGACGCTGTCGTCATTGCACGATTTCTCATATCAAAGGTGCCCAAAAGCACAACGCCACTAAAAAAGAAATTGCCGAAACAATTATGGTGGCCTCGCTTATTGCCAGTGGCACTCAACTTGTCTGGATGAAAGAAGATTACGAGCGTCTTTTGGGCGATTAAAATAATGCATAAACGGTATTCGACAACACCTGAACAATAGAATTTCAACAAAACAACGTATTGATATGCACACTCTAACAGCTGATCAAGTAGATGAAAAATTACTTTCTGATAATGATACGGTAGTTATTAATGCGCTGGGTAAAGATAGCTTTCTGGCTAAACATATTCCCGGATCGATCAACATCCCGGCGGAAAACGTTGAAGAGTGGGCCAAACAGGTCGTTCCGGATAAAGATCAGGAGATCATTGTTTACTGTGCCAGCCCAGACTGCCCGGCCTCTCCCAAAGCCGCCGAAAAGCTGACTGAAATGGGCTATTCCAACGTATATGATTTTGAAGATGGAATTACAGGATGGCTTAACGCAAACTATACCATTAGCCATTCTGAAGAAAAGGTAAATGCATAAAAAGGCTTTTAAAACCGCTTTTGAGTTCGCCCCCTGCCGTTATCCACTGAGATGTCCGCGTATTCCTATAGTCGAAGGAACAACGGGAGGACATTTATAAATAGGTAAGAGAATAATGCCAACGAAAGATTCAAAGGTAGCCATACTATTTTTCTCACGATCTGCCGAAGCGGAGGGAATGCGCAAACAGTTTGTAAATGACACAAACAGGAAAAAAAATGTAGGAGTAGCCCGTTCCCTAATCGGTCATACCCGGAAGCAACTCAGGCAGACGAATATTCCGGTTTATGAGATCAATGAAACTCATCAGAAAGGTACTTCCTTCGGCGAAAGATTTGCCAACGCTTTCGCCGAGGTCTTCGAAAAAGGATATCGTTATGTAATAGCGGTTGGGAACGACACCCCGGAATTAACTGCCAAGCATCTAAACGAAGCCCAGCAGCTGTTAACAGGAGGGCAAGCTCAAATAGTGTTGGGGCCTGCCCAAGATGGGGGCACTTGGCTGATGGGCTACCACCGGCAAGCATTCGACCACCGGTCGTTCCAGAGGCTCCCGTGGAAATCACCTAGGCTTTTGCATGTTATCCTAAAACAGTCCAGGAAGGAAATTGCCATATCGCAGCTTGAATCATTTGCTGATATAGACAATTTCAAGATCCTGATCCATTTTGTCCATCAATGCAACTTCAGCTGTAGCTCACTTTTACTGCTCGCTGGACTGATTCTTAATATTTTATTTGTCGGGGTTGAAGCCTCGGCTTTTCCAGCATTTCTGAACCCCACCTCACCAGCCTATTCATTCCCCTCACTTCGCGCACCTCCCTTGGTCGTCTGATTACCTTACTGCTATTCACGGAATCATGTGGTGAAAACTATCCACAGGTGTCCCGTATCAATCCACCAATAATCAGGCACTAATTATAATGAAACGCATATCCCTGTTGTTAATCATTTTTTTTATCCTAGTTACCACAAAATCGGTTGCCCAGACCAGCCTGGAAATAACGGTTATTCAGAAAGAAAATGGAAACCCCTTACCGGACGTGGAATTAACAGTTACGAATGAAGCGATTGGACTTACCAAAAACGCGCTTACCGATGGACAGGGAAAGGCCCGATTTACCAACCTTTCGACGTCCGGGCGTTATACCGTCACGATCCCGGAAACGAAACAATACCGGGGATTGGTCACTGACCCCCTACAGCTTCGTTCGAATACCACCCGCAGCGTAACTATGGTCCTTACGTCAAAAAAGACAGTTGAACTTGAAGAGATCACTGTTCAGGCCCCGATCACTCAAATCAATACGATTAATGCTGAGGTGGCCGCAGAACTGGACGCTAAAGAGCTTGAAACGCTTCCGGTGGAAGCGCGGGATATTTCCACGGCCTTATACCGGCTGCCCAACGTCGTTCCGGCCACCGGTTTTTTCCCAGAAGCGCCGAGCGTCAGCATCAACGGGGCCAATTCGCTCTATACCAACTACTTGATAGACGGTATGGATAACAACGAGCAGTTTTTGGGTGGACCCAAATTCCCTATTTCCACAGGATTTGTGCAAAATGTGACGGTGCTGACCAATAACTACTCCACCGAATACGGCTTGTCGGGGAACGGGGTATTCAATATCACCACCAAGTCGGGCAGCAACCGGTTCGAGGGTGAAGCTTTTTATGTGGTCAGACCCGGCCAGCCGCTGGATGGAGAAACGGGCTTTGCCCAGCGCGACCTTACCGGGAACCAGGTTAAGGAAGGATTTCGGAGGCACCAGTTTGGGTTTGGACTAGGCGGACCGATTGTAAAAGATCAGACCTTCTTTTACATAAATGCTGAACAGATCTTCGATCTCAAAGATAACCTGCTGAACGTTCCGCAACTGGGTATTAATGAAACCATACCCGGCCAAAACCGCTTTACCCTGCTCTCTGGAAAACTAGATCACCGATGGTCTAATAATTTCCGGTCGTCGCTTCGGGTAAATGCCGGCCTGATCAACATTGAACGCCAGGGGGGCGGCATCGACGGGGGAGTAACCTTCCCTTCGGCTTCGAATAGCCAGGATCGGAATTCATTACATGCGGCTCTAAAAAACAACTATCGCATTACCGTGGGCCTCCATGGCGAAACCAATCTGCAATATTCCCGATTCCGGTGGAACTACAGCAAAGCCAAACATCCCAACCGTCCTTCCGCCACAGTTCTGGGACCTTCCGAGCAGACCATTGCCATCATCGGCAATCCCGGCTTCCAGTTTGATGCTCTGGAAAACACCTTGCAGTTCCAGCAAAAATTGACCTGGTACATCGGTGATCATACCTTTAAAGCCGGTGTCAGTATCCTGAGCTCAGACCACTCACTGCTGGTTGGTGGTAATGCTTTCGGTAACTATACGGTAAAACTAAACCAGCAGCAGCTGAATTTTGTGGCTGCGAGCAACGCGGGTCGTTCACTGGATCTGGAAGATATCCCGGCCAGCGCTGAGGTTTTGAACTATTCCGTGGAACTAAGACCTACTCGTTTTGGGACCCGTCAAAATATCTACAGTTTCTATATTGAAGATCTGTATTCGGTGAGTTCTCGGCTCAATCTAACCTTAGGCCTCCGTTACGATTACGATAATCTTTCAAAAGGGGGAAGTGACACTGGAGATTATAATAATATTGCTCCACGATTTAACTTCAATTACAAGCTGACCGACCGGAGCAGTTTCCGCGGGGGCTATGGGCTTTTTTACGATAAGATTGTCTATTCGGTGTACAGTGATGCTCTGCAGCAGAGTTCCACGGCTCCCGATTTCAAGCGACAGCTACAGCGACTGGAAAATCTGGGGAAACTTCCCGACGATACCGACCTTGATCAGGTGACGTTCAACGGCAACGTTTCTGCCGGTCTTAACAATGTCAATTATCTCAAAGGGCCAACCTCTTCAGAGATAATTGCTGATCGAAACAGTATCTTCAGCAATTCCCTGCGGATCCTGAATCCAAACGGCTACGACAATCCCTATACCCACCAGTTTTCATTAGGCTATCAACTGCAAATTGGCCGGGATAAACTCTTTTATGTGGATTTGATGCACACGCGCTCCTACAACCTGTTTCGGCTGCGCGACTTGAATGCCCCTGCTCCCTACCCTGTCACCGATCCCAACAATGTCACCGTTCGCTCTCAAGCCGAAGCGGATGCCACACGGCCGGTTCCGATCTATTCCGATGAAAACGGCACCTATGGAATCGTTGAGGGTGATACCCTTCGCGGTATCGGGCGCAATGTGATTATGACGGAAACCAAAGGAGAAGCACGGTACTGGGCGGCCAGTTTCAACCTGCAAAAGGAACGGGGGGATGACAATTATTCCTACCGTCTCAGCTACACACTTTCGAGACTCCGAAATAACACTGAGGATATCAATTTCAGGGCGATGGACGCGAACAACTTTGAAAATGAGTGGGGGCCGTCCATTAATGATCGCACCCATGTAATCAGCGGCTTTTTTACATGGTATCCATTAGAGCGATTTTCAATCAATGCAACGGCATTCCTGCAGAGCGGCCAGCCGATAAACAGGATCCCCGACGCCGAAATATATGGTACAACTGATTTGAATGGAGACGGGCGTTCGTTTGGAGCTGCTTATGTGGGCAACAGCGACCGGAGCCCGGGGGAACCGCGCAACAGCGACCGCCTGCCCTGGGCTACCACCTTCGATGTGGGGATCCAATACCGCCTGCCGGTGACAAACGGACAAAACCTGGAATTCAGGGCTGATATTTTCAATATCTTCAATGCTCAAAATCTGAGTGGGTATGCAAATAATGCCACTCAAAGCAATCAAATCCAGGTGGGATCAGCATCTTCGGGCAGGCTGGTACAAAAAAATGCGAGTCCGCCGCGCCAGTTCCAGTTTTCATTGCGATATCTATTTTAATGATCCTGAGATCTGCTATTTTTTGAAAACCTAACAGGTCTTTTACAAATAGAAATTCAGATGCCAAATTTTCGAATTTTAGATATACTTTTTTCTTTGCTCCTGCTTGGATATTTGGCAGGATGTTCCGCCCCAAAGGCCGATCAGAATCTTAAAAATCTATCATGGACTGAGATCACCGAACGCGCCAAAGGTCAAACCGTCAGCATGATGATGTGGATGGGTGATCCCAATATTAATGACTACATGCAAAACTATGTAGTGCCGAAAGTAAATCAGCGGTATGATATCAACCTGGAAATTGCCAACGGGCAGGGTAATACCATTGTCTCTATACTGATGAGTGAACTGCAGGCTGGCAAACAGGAAGGGGAACTAGACTTGGTCTGGATTAATGGCGAAACCTTTTACCAGCTTCGGCAGATTAAGGGGTTATACGGTCCATTTCTAGATCAACTCCCTAATTCAATGTATATCGATCTGGACAATCCCTTTATTAAATATGATTTTCAGCAACCCATCGACGGGTACGAGGTACCCTGGGGCAATGTGCAGTTTACGATGATCTATGATTCAGCGCGGGTGACGGATCCTCCCACCTCCCGGCAGGCGCTGGCCGAATATGTGAAACAGCATCCTGGCAGCTTTACAATTGCCAATGATTTTTCCGGCATGACCTTCCTGAAATCGTTACTGATCGGAATGGCCGGTCCGGACACGCTGGACGGCGAATTCAACAAAAAAGTCTATCAGAAATATTCCAGTCAGTTGTGGACCTACATCAACCGGTTGAAACCGTATATGTGGAAGGAAGGTGAAACGTTTCCTGAGAACGTGGCAGCCCTACACCAGCTGTTCGTCAATGGTGAACTCCATTTCACCATGAGCAATAACGACTCGGAAGTGGACAATAAAATACTGGAAGGATTTTTCCCGAAGACCGCCCGTGCATTCGTACTAAAAGATGGCACCATACAAAATTCCCATTATCTTGGCATTCCCGTGAATGCTCCGCAAAAAGCCGCTGCCATGGTAGTCAGTAACTTTCTTATATCACCGGAGGCACAATACCGGAAAGCCCGGCCCGATGTGTGGGGAGACGGGACGATACTGGCCATGGATAAATTGCCCAACCAGTGGGAAAAGCAATTCAGTCAAATGCCACAACGCAAATATGCACCTGCAAGGGATTCCCTCAACAGCCATGCCCTCCAGGAACTGGCGCCCGAATATATGATTCAATTGTATGAAGATTTTAGGACACAGATTATTCAGCAGTAAAGCCCAGGCTGCAGGAATTCTACTATTCCTGCTATTTACCGTGACACCACTGCTTTTGGGAATACTTTATGCTGTTTTCTACAGTCTTGGTATTATTGGGCTGCTGAGTGAAGGCGTAACCCTTGCCTACTGGCAGCAAACTCTGGCAGATACGGAACTCTGGAGCTCCTTGGGATACACCTTTTACATCGCGCTGGTCACCATTTTCATTACTATCACTTCGGCACTCGGACTAACTCTTTTTTTGAAAAGGCCCCTACAAAAAGGATTCCCAGGCTTTTCACTGTACGTACCACTCGCTTTCCCAGCCATTGTCGTCGCTTTTCTGGTGTTCCAGCTGGCCTCCCAGTCCGGATTGCTGTCACGCATCGCCTGGCAGCTGGGCTGGATATCCGATTCCTCCGCATTCCCTGACCTGGTAAATGATCCCTTTGGCATCGGAATTATTGCCGCGCATACTTTTATGGCCGTGCCTTTTTTCTCGCTGTATTTCATAAATCTATATGACGGCGAACGGATCGCGGAGTACAAACAGGTGGCCCAATCACTGGGGGGCTCCAGAATACAGCAACTGTTTCAAATTGAAGCCCCAATTCTGCTGCGGCGCGGGTTTCCCACAATCATTTTGTACACCATATTTGTGCTGGGATCGTATGAGATTCCCCTTATTCTCGGACAACAATCGCCCCAGATGATGTCGGTGCTGATCATTCGAAAGCTGAGAAAATTTAGCCTAGATACCATCCCGGAAGCGTATGTATCAGCGCTGGTGTTTATTGCCGTTATTATTCTTCTGCTCATTGTGATATTCAAAACACGGTCGTTCAGCTATGATCTCGACAACTAGTCGTTTTACATATATTGCCCGGGCCATTGCCTTTACTCTCCTCTTTCCAGTGGCGTTTCTGTTGCTGCTTTCCGTTTCGACGGGCTGGATTTTTCCCGAGGTACTGCCTGAATCGCTGACCTTTCAGCGCTGGATATCCCTGGCAGGTGCCAATAACGATCTGTTCAACAGCCTGCTGCTCTCTCTGGTGATCGCTTTTTCGGTTGCTGCAGTTTCTACCTTCGGCGGATTTTATACAAGCAAACACCTGGCATACCATCACAAAAGGAGCCTGTGGATGCGGCTTTCCTATTTTCCCTTTGTGTTTTCCCCGATCATATATGCAGCTCTGCTTTATTTCTACTTTATCAGGGGTGGACTTTCCGGTAATGTGACCGGGGTTATCCTGGGTCAGCTCTTGATCGCATACCCGTACAGCGTCATTTTGTTCAGCGGTTTCTGGAGCGATCGTATCCAAAACATGGAACAATTGGCTCAAACGCTAGGTGGAAACCGGTGGCAGACCTATCATCATATTTTACTACCAATGGCCCAGGGACTGCTGCTGGTCTGCTTTTTCCAGACCTTTTTGATATCCTGGTTTGAATATGGCCTCACCACCCTGATTGGCGTTGGAAAAGTACAAACACTTACACTGAAGGTGTTTCAGTACATTACAGAAGCCAATTTTTATAATGCTGCTGTAAGCAGTTCACTGCTTGTACTCCCACCCATAATCATGCTCTATTTCAATAAAAAATACTTGTTTAAGAAACGATGGTAAATCCACTCAAAGCTGAACAAATATCGAAATCATTCGGAGACGAACAGGTGTTGAAAGAATTAAACCTGGAACTGCAGGAATATGAAACGCTGAGCATTCTGGGACAGTCAGGATGTGGAAAAACGACGTTGCTCAAGATTTTGGCAGGTTTGGAATCACCCGATCAGGGGACCGTTTGGGTGGATAATAAAAATATTGAGTCTTTATCCTCAAAACAGCGAGATATTGTCTACCTCTACCAAGAGGCATTGCTATTTCCACACCTTAATATATTCGAAAACATCGCATTCGGGCTCCGGTTACGGAAGATGGATGAAGACACCGTTACAACTCGCACGAATAAAATGATTAACCACCTCGAACTGAACAATATGCAGGAAAAGATGCCCCATCAGCTTTCCGGAGGACAGCAGCAGCGTGTTTCCTTTGGACGCGCGTTAATTACGGATTCCAAAGTGTTGTTGCTGGACGAGCCGTTTGGCAGCCTGGATACTGATACGCGCTCCAGCATGCAGAAACTCTACAAACGCATCGCAGAAGAGGTCAACATCACAGCCATCTTTGTAACCCACAATGTGAAAGAAGCTCTCTTGATGGGAGACCGCATTGCAAAACTGGATAATGGGAACCTTACAATGTTTGATTCCATAGATGCCTTTGTTCAATCAGGTGAGAGCGGGGTTCAGGAGGAAATCAACTTTTGGCAAACGATATCCAAGAAGCAATAATCCAAATTACCCACACCTTATTTATGACTAAATCTTTGGCCGTTATTCTTGGCAGCGCATTTGAAAAAAGTATTCCGGAAGCACTCGATATGCAGTCAGTGGAAATTGCCACCGACTGGGGCAATCAGAAGCTGTTTAAAACGACAGTGACAGACAACTTGGATGTTTATGCCATCATCAGGCACGGCGTTCCGCACCACCTGCTCCCAAACCAGATCAACTACCGGGCACAAGCCGCAGCCCTCCGCAAAGTAAACTGTGGCGCACTGCTTATTAACAGTTCAGTAGGCGTGCTCGATCCAGATTTACCCCTATATAAACCGATGCTGCTGACCGACTTAATGATGCCGGAGAACCGTCTGCCGGATGGATCCACCTGCACGATGTTTAAAAATCCTTCGGGAAACCAGGGACACCTGGTATTAAATGAGGGTCTATTTTCAAAAGAACTCTCAAACCAAATCTTCGGCCTTGACCCTAAAACTATCTACAACCTAGACCGGGAGTTGGTATTCGTCTATGCGGGCGGCCCGCGCAGTAAAACTGCAGCGGAAAACCGTCTTTGGGCGCAACTAGGGGGACACGTAAATTCTATGACCGTTGCTCCCGAAGTAGTGTTGGCCAATGAACTCGAAATTCCCGTTGCAGGTCTTGTCGTTGGACACAAATATTCGGTTCCCGGCATTGACAACCCGCCCGAGGAAGATATTAGAGAAACATTGGTACAGGCTCGCTCAGCCACTAAAAATATTCTTCTGAAATTTTTAAAGAAGGGAGAACCGGTCGAATTCCGAAACCATATTTATCGGTATTAGTATGGAGCTCTCAAAGGAAGGAATATATACATTAATATCTAAGCACTTACCCCAATTTAAGCGTGTGGGCTCACTGGAATCCCTGCAAGGAGGAAATCTTAATTATGTTTGGCGTCTGCGTGGAAAAGATCAAAACTTGATCATCAAACATGCCCCTTCATATATTGCATCCAATCCTGAGGTTTCCCTAAACAGCAATCGCATCGATTTTGAGGCCCGGACATTAAAGCTATTTAAATCCACAGAAACGTTGAGTGAGGTATCGTCTGAGGAGGTTCGGCCGCCTAATCCTCTGTTATATGAACCGGATCAGTCTTTACTCGTAATGGAGGATATCGGACCAGTCTCCGCACTCGATGTCTGGCTTTTTAGCGCTTCTGATGCCACCCAAATCGGGAGCCTGCTGGGGCATTTTATCGGCCAACTTCATAAAATAACCTTTAACGCTTCAGATTTATGTGAACAGTTTAATAACAAACCGATCCAGCAAACACGCAACCAAGTACAATACCAACCGGCCGCCGATTATGCCCGTGAAATCATTTCAATCCATAACACTGATTTCGAAGCCCGAACAAAAGCTCTGGGTGAAACGCTTGTGGAGCCCGGGAAGTGCCTGATAATGGGTGACTTGTGGCCTGAATCCATATTAATTAGGAATGGTGATATACGCCTAATCGACTGGGAGTTTGTCCACTTCGGAAGACCACTACAGGATATTGGACATTTTGCGGCACACTGCTGGATGCAGGCTCATAGAGCTTCTTCATACCGAATATCAACAAAATGGAAAGACCTGTGGTCTTCTTTTTGGAATTCCTATCAACAAACTAATGAGGATATTTTTCGGAAGCTATTCAATCAAGAGGAGTGCACCCTGGCTGCCACTCATATCGCCGCCGAAATATTGGTAAGGGCAGCAGGACCTTTTAAGTCCAGTTATTTGTATAAGAAGTTGCCTTCCACCCATCCCGCAATTAAAGAAGCGGTCACAACGGCCATCCGAATAAGCCGGAGTAAAATAATGACTTTTGGCCATTTCTTATCTGAAATAGGATAAGAATACACTATTTAATTTACGAGGTAAGAACCTTCCTATCCGTGTGGTCAAAGAATATCGAAACTAACACGAATAATTGGATTACAGTCTTATGAGCAAAGTAGCAGTTGTCATTTTAGCCGGTACCGAATCACACGAATCACTTGGCCGTGTAGTTAATGCCTTGGAACTTGCCAAAGAGTTGCAGGATCATAAAGATGAGATCCAGATCATCTTTGACGGAGCCGGGACCGAATGGATTCCGGAATTGGAGAATGAAGAACATGATGCCCATCCGCTATATAATGCCGTCAAGGATAACATTCACGGAGCCTGTCGATTCTGTGCCAAAGCATTCGGAGTTTTTAACAAAATAAAAAGCTCTGAAGTAGATCTGCTGGATGAATACGATCAACATCCAAGCCTGCGAAATTTTATCGTAGATGGATACGAAGTAGTAACATTCTAACTGTATGAATTCAATTTTTAAATAAATACCGGAGGATTATCACTATGGAACAACAAAAACAGCATATAAAACAGTTTCTGACCTTTTGCTTCGTTCTAATATTGCTGGCTGCGGGAATGATAGGACTTGCGGCCCCGGCACAAGCGCAGGATGACCCTGACAAACCGGAAAAACTGGAGAAACTTCAGGAGATGGCCCCTTTCCGGGGATATCTTAAGGCGCATATGAAAGCCCAACCACAAGAATTGTTAGGAGGTCCTCTGGAGATAAGTATCCAGCAAAACAGTGGTGGAGTTTTTACCATTTTACCATCTAAAAGACAATTGGATCCCTATGTATTTGGTACTCCGGATATGCCTCGGGCACTGGCTGGAACGCCAGGTATTAACGGATTACCTCCCGGAGCACGGGGCGTCAGCAATGGGAAGTATACACAAATGAAGAAGCCTTCGCCGTTTGGTAATAAAAATATAGTGATGCCCAACGGTAAATTGACAATCAAAGCGACAGATGCCACCGCCACGGATGCCGCCAAAACCAACGACCAAGTGAAATTCAAGGCTAGTTGGGAGGACAAACAAGGCAATACCTATGAGGTACGCTGCTGCAAAATGCTTGCCACTCATGGCGTTGAATATCCTACATTTGGAGGTGTCGTTACAAATACCATTCTACATGGGTCAAGTCGTATTGGAACTGCCTTGATGCCTACCGAATACGTCTACTTCGCCTTCTGGGGAATGGGAGAAGTTCTAAAAAATGGAGAAGTACTTGACAAACCCCGCCTTGTACATGGGATGCTTACAGAGTATGTCCGAACAGAAGGATACAAATTGGCCTTCGATGATGAGGTGACTCCGGGACGCAAACACTTTCACCTCATGGTCCCTCCTATGATGCCAGAAAAGAAAGAGCAGGAGTTCGTACACAGTAATGTCAAAACGGGTTTCAAACTTCCAAATGGTATGGAGCTTCCCTTCTGGCATGTGATGTTCGAAAATCTTGAAATCAACGCCAATCGAAAATAAGGTAACTCCGTTTGCTGCCCTGCTGAATCTCAAGCGGGGCAGCCTCTTCTAACACTTCTAGTCAAAACATCGCACCCCCATAGCGACAGGACTGTATCCGTATTGCGTTAAACTTTGAACCCAATCTGAATCAATCTTATGCAAAAACAAACCCTCTATATTACAACTATTCTCCTCTTTATCGTATCAATGGCAACGCTGGGTTTTTATTCCGGTTATGGAAACAAACCAAAGGACAGTGATCGCAAAGCAAAGAAGCCAGATCCGGTAGTGACCGTAGAAATGACTAACACCATGAAATTCACTCCGGACACCGTTAGGATAAAACGCGGTCAAACAGTAAAATGGGATAACACGTCACTTTTAGCCCACTCTGTGACCGGTGATCCATCCAAAGCTTCTATTGAGGGAAGTGCCCGACTCCCCGCAGGAGCCAATCCTTTTGATTCCGGGATGTTGGATCCCAAGCAAACATTTACCCACACGTTCACGGTTTCAGGCACTTATCAATATTTCTGCATACCACACGAGGGGGCAAAGATGTATGGATGGGTAATTGTCTCGGGTAAATGATAAGATATTATTTTTTCCATGATTAGGCTGTGCTACGCCTTAAGTAGCACCTCTCTTGATGAATAAAAGCCCTGACTTTGATCGGTCAGGGCTTTATACTTGGGCTTGTTAAAACTATTTCTTGAATTTATTATATCATTCTACCCTATCCCTTCGGTACTACATAAAATCCCAAATTCGTGACCCATTTTATGCACAAGAATATCTCGCACGGGCTTTGGAACATACAGTAAAAGTATACCTTATAATGTCTTATTAAAAACTATCATCAGGTAATTAGTCCATTACGACCGGCTGTTGCCAGCAAATCATTGGCAGCTAGATGCACATACCTGTTCGTTACTTCAATGCGTTTGTGGCCCAACATATTTTTAACTTCAATGACGTTGAAACCACTGCGAAGTAGAAAAGTTGCACACGAATGGCGGAGCCCGTGAAAATGTATAGAGTTCTTAAATCCGGCTTTCTTGCAATACGATTTGAATTGTGTCGAGACTGTTCGACCTGACAGCTGAATGTGATTTTTGTCCGTTGATTTTGGACTGGGAAATACGTAGCCGGTTTGCGGGGTTCCCATAAACTTCCGCCAGGCGCGAAGCCGCCAGTAGACCGGGTCAAAAATAGGAACGGTCCGTTCGAGACCATTCTTGGTATCGGTAACGCGCAGGAACCGTTCTTCCAGATTCACATGCGACCACCGTAGTTGAGTCACTTCCTTTAGGCGCAGGCCCGTATAGAAGGTTAGGGTAATCAGGGGTTTAAACCAAAATTGCATTTGACCTGCATGGGTAATAGTCCCGGCCCTGCGCTGGGCATGCTGATGTTTTCGGAAGGCAGCAAATAGCTCGTTGAGCTGTTGCTGGTCAATAATCTTTTCTACCAGATTATCTCGCACTTTGGGCAATCGAATGTCATCACAAGGATTAGCTTCAATAATCTCTTGTTCTACCACCCAGTTGAAAAAAGCCCGGAGGTGGCCGAGATAATTTTTCTGTGAGGCCAGCGCCAAGTCCTCCCGAAGGCAAAACTCTCGTATATCGCCCGTATTAACACGGCTAATGGGCATGGTTTCGCCTACCAGATCGGCAAATTCCTGGAGTATGTAACGGTAGGTTTGTTTGGTTTTCGCTGTGACATTCGTTTTTTGAGCTAAAAACTGCTCGCGCAGGCTCTTAAGAAATGGACTGGTAAAAGCGGTCCCGTTGAGTTTCTGATGTTTCTCAAATTCCTTTAGATTCCAGTCGTCAGCAAAGGGATTGATCTGACCGGATTCGTAGAGCCTTTCGTATTCTAATTTCTTTTGTTCAGCGACCTTTTTGTATCGGGTGCCCAAGGCATAGGTTTTGGTAATGGGTTTTCCGTCCAGGTGGGTCTTGAAGACTAGGGAATAGTTTCCCCCACGTTTTTTTAAGCTGGCCATATTCCGTAAGTTTAGGATTGGTTAGAAGTCAATCCCAATGTACTACTATTTGTACTACCAGCAAAGGAAAAAAAGTACTCCTGTGAAAAGAATTCATTTTTCTGACAGTAATAATAAGGTAAATAATAGCCTGTAAGCGTGTTTAAGGGGTATATAAGCTTCTTTTTTAATAATTGCATAAAAACATACAAACCCCCATCATTCTGAACTTGTTTCAGGATCTATAATAATACCATTTGCCTTTTGCCGCGCCCCGAGAATTCGGGGGCTTGATCTAAATATTTACTGTTCATTTTTTCAGTGAGGAAAAAATGAACCAAAAAACTCACCGGCTGAGAATTTTGAATCCGACTGCGGCCTGAGGGTGGGATAATTCTGATGGTCAATTGCGTCTTATGCCCGTTTAATAAGAAGATACCGGTACAGAATTATCCTTTACACCCTTCGGCCTTCGATCAAAATTCATTATGCCGGAGCAATTAAAAACCTGAAGCGATTTGTAATACTTGCTGCTCTTGTTGAAAGAATGGTTAAGAAATATTGAGCAAACGGGATTTTGTGTAGGCATATGAATTCTGAGCGGAGAACAGTAGGCGAATAGGAGTATTTCGTACCGGTGACTAGTTTGGGCACAATTGCAACAGTTCAAGGACCATCGAAATACTCCCGCCGGATGTTCGGAGCAGATTCAGAATTCTAAGCCTTGATTTTTTACAAGCCTTTTGTATCAAGACAAAAGGCGGAGATAAATCATAACTTTTTTATTACGGATGATGGGAGAGATGTCTATTTTTTGGCGACAAAAAATGGACACTCAAATTGTATCAAGCTAAAATGCGGAAAACAAGTTTTAATTTAATTCTGGACCCCATGAACTATCATTAGAAGCTTGGCTCAAAGGCAAAAAGAAATTTAATCTGGATGCAATGCTCTGCGTTGCATCCCTAAATTGAGAAATTATGACGAAAGAACTACTGAAAAAACTTTGCTGCCCGATCGATAAACACGATCTGGAGGTCAATGTCTTTAACGAAGCCGAAGACGGGGAAATCCTCGAAGGTCTGCTTAGCTGTCCCGACTGCCAAAGATATTTTCCGGTAATCTACGGCATCCCAATTCTCATTCCCGATGAGTACCGCGATGAGTCCCTGGAGAAGCCCCTACTCAAAAAATGGGGATTTGAGCTCACCGAAAGCGACGACTCCGAGCTGCCACTATTGGAGGAGAAATCAGGAGTGCAGGGATAACAAGAACTTCAAAACCCAGCAATAAATACTGGCAAGTGTTTCTGTTGATATGCTGCTGCCGAAAACTATTATCTATATGTCGATATATTTAATATATTTCGACATGTATCAGGAAAGCGTCGAAATCATCGACATAAATTTATACTTATGGCACAAAGTTCAAATAAGCCTTATAACGATCTCCCACATTTGCCTCCTGATGCCAAAATTGAAACGTCTGAGATATTAAAAGCGGCTATTTCTGCTAATCGAGTATTGGCTGAGCTCAAAGGCAAGGCCGAGACCATTCCGAACCAGTCCATATTAATCAATTCAATTATTCTACAGGAGGCAAAGGCCAGTTCTGAAATTGAAAATGTCATTACCACCAACGACCGGCTCTACGAAGCTTTTGCAGCAGAGGACCGGAATTATGATCCGCAGACCAAAGAGGTTCTTCGATATCGGGAAGCGTTATGGGAAGGGTTTAATGCGTTGAAAGATCGGCCGCTATCAACAAACCTATTTATTAAACTCGTACAAACAATTAAGCAGAATGAGGCCGGCATCCGTAATACTCCGGGAACGGTCATTGCTAACCCCAACACTAATAATATTATTTACTGGCCGCCGGAAGGCGAAGAGCGAATTCGAAAATTACTATCGAACCTTGAAAATTATATTCATGATGAAGACAATGATTTGGATCCACTAGTAAAGATGGGCGTCATCCATTATCAATTTGAAGCTATTCATCCTTTTGATGATGGGAATGGACGCGCAGGGCGGATTTTGAATATTTTATTTTTGGTGATGAAAGGCTTACTGAATCTCCCGATTTTATATTTGAGTGAATACATCATTCACAGGAAATCTGATTACTATCGTTTATTACGAGAGGTAACCGAGAAAAATGCTTGGGAACCCTGGTTATTGTTTATGCTGGATGCAGTGCAAGTTACGGCTGGAGAAGCCATGCAGCGGATTAATGATATTCGTGAGCTAATGGATAAGACTCTTGAGAAGGCAAGGGAGGAGTTGCCCAATCGCGTCTATTCCAAAGAGTTGATCGAGCTTCTCTTCGAACAGCCTTATTGCAAGATCAAGTTTTTGGTTGAGCATGGTATCGCCAAGCGACAAACTGCCGGCGATTATCTGTCCGAATTAGAAAAAGCAGGAATTCTTAAAAGCAAGAAAGTGGGCCGGGAGCAACTGTATTTGAATACTGAGTTGTATGAACTGCTTTCTGGTGGAAGCAAAGCCTAATTCTATGTCGACAGCTTCGACATGCTATAATTATACGTCGAAATAAGAGTAATTTATCGACATGGTTTATATTTATGTCGATGGCTTGGACACAATTTCTCTACAATCAACACTTGGGAATTAACTCCTGTGCCAGGAATGAATTAGGAATTCAGAATTAAAAATTGGGTGCAGGGATATTCTTCCTTATTCCTAATTCAACCTTGCCCTAATCTCGCATCAGCTTCTTATACTGCACGCGCTCGGGGTGATACTTTGAGCCCAATCGCTCTTCGCGATTCTCCTCGTATTCCGAGTAGTTGCCATGGAACCAGTACACTTGACTGTTGCCTTCAAAGGCCAGCATGTGCGTGGCAATACGATCCAGGAACCAGCGATCGTGTGAGATAACCACCGCGCAGCCGGCAAAGTCCAGTAGTGCTTCTTCCAGTGCCCGCAGTGTATGTACATCCAAGTCGTTAGTAGGCTCATCGAGCAGCAGCACATTGGCCTCTTCCTTAAGCATCTTGGCCAAGTGCACACGGTTGCGCTCCCCGCCCGAAATCTCGCTGCATCGTTTTTGTTGGTCGCTGCCACTGAAGTTAAACCGTGCCGTGTAGGCCCGTGAATTCATTTCCCGGTTGCCCAGCTTGACGACTTCCTTTCCGCCCGAAATTTCCTCCCAGATCGACTTTTCAGGATCCAGCGGACGGTCTTGATTCACGTAGCCAAGCTCTACGCTTTCGCCTATTTCAATGCTGCCATTGTCGGGCTGTTCTTCGCCGGTAATCATCTTAAAGAGGGTAGACTTACCAGCCCCATTAGGTCCGATTACCCCCACGATACCGCCCGGAGGCAGGCTAAAATTCATGTCCTCAATCAGCAGACGTTCGCCATATCCTTTGGACACATCGTTGGCCTCAATTACCTTGTCACCGAGGCGCGGTCCGGCGGGAATGAAAATCTCCATATCCTCGCGCTGTTTGCTGCGTTCTTCTGACAGCATCTCCTCATAGCGCTTAATTCGTGCCTTGCTTTTCGTTTGTTTGCCCTGTGGGGTTTGGCGGATCCATTCCAGCTCTTTCTGTAACGTGCGCTGGCGCTTTGATTCTTCCTTCTCTTCCTGCTCGAGACGTTTTTTCTTCTGATCCAGCCACGAGCTGTAATTCCCTTCAAAGGGGATGCCTTCGCCGCGATCGAGTTCGAGGATCCAACCCGCCACATTATCCAAAAAGTAGCGATCGTGGGTTACGGCGATAACGGTACCTTCGTAGCGATCTAGGTGCTCTTCCAGCCAGGCGACCGATTCGGCATCCAGGTGGTTAGTGGGCTCGTCGAGCAGCAGAACATCCGGTTTTTGGAGCAGCAGTCGGCACAGCGCCACGCGGCGTTTTTCGCCGCCGGAAAGTACTTCTACCGGCGTATCACCCGGTGGCGTACGCAAGGCATCCATTGCCTGCTCGAGCTTGCTGTCCAGATCCCAGGCGCCCATCTGCTCGATCCTTTCCTGCAGTTTCTCTTGTTTCTCGATTAGTTTCTCAAAGTCGGCATCGGGCTCTCCAAAAGCAGCGTTGATTTCCTCATATTTTTGGAGTAGGTCAATTTTCTCCTGCACACCTTCCTGCACAATTTCTTTAACGGTGTTATCGGTGTCGAGTTCAGGTTCCTGGGGCAGCATCCCAAAAGTGATCCCCTTGTTCCGGGAGATGTTGCCGATGTAGTCGTCCTCTTCGCCGGCGATGATTCGCAGCAGTGTACTTTTGCCGGATCCGTTGTTGCCGAGCACGCCGATTTTTGCACCGTAGAAAAAAGAGAGGTAGATATCGTCCAGCACCTTATTGTTGGGCTTATAGACTTTACTTACCCCTTCCATTGAAAAAATAATCTTCTGATCGCTCACGTAACTAGAATTTTGAATTAGGAATTATCAATTGGGAATGAGTATAGAGATGGCTCTGCCTTCTGTTCAGAGCAAGCCACTAATATAAGAAGATTGCAGGGGGAGATAACAGAAAAAAATAAAATAAATGGCCTCTCTTCAGCGAAATATATGCTAACCATTCTGTTTCTATAGGGGGACTTGTTTTTCTAGGCTAAAAACGCCAAAACATGGGAAAGGCAGTAAGTATTTAAAATTTGGAGAAAGAAAGGTCACCAAGAATGTAGCTAGAGTGGGTTTGGTGTGTGATAAAAATAAAAAGGCGCCCTGCCAACATTCGACAGAGACGCCCCCAGGGTAATGAGCCGTTCCTTAAAATTTATTCAGCACTAATCTTTGGTTTCTTCAAAAAGGGGTAGTCCGTGTAACCTTCCGCACCACCGCCATAGAACGTATCTGTTTTGGGTTTGTTGAGCGGAGCATCTTTTTTAAAACGCAGTGGCAGATCCGGGTTGGCCAAAAACAGCCGGGCAAAGGAAACCATATCCGCCTTGCCACTCTCTACCATATCAATGGCTGACTCTCGATCGTAGTTGCCGTTGGTCATCAGCTTACCGCTGTAGAATTGCCTGTAATACTCAATTACGTTTTCAGCAAGATGCGGGTGTTCGCTCAGATCGGCCAGCGGCTCCACCAGTTCCAGGAAGGACAGATTGTACTGCTCTTCGAGTCGGCGGATGACATATTCATAAAGCTTTTTCGACTCCGAGTCGTTATCGGTATTCATCAGATTGCTGGGCGACAGGCGCAGTGATGTTCGCTCAGTGCCCACTTCTTCGATCACTGCATCGAGCACTTCAAATAAGAAGCGTGCCCGGTTAATAATAGATCCGCCATAATTATCGGTGCGATCATTAATAGAATCGTGCAGGAACTGCTCCACCAGGTAGCCGTTGGCTCCGTGAATCTGTACGCCGTCGAAGCCGGCCTCAATCGCATTGGCTGCCGCTTGGCGGAAATCGTTGACGACCTCCTTAACCTCCTCGGTCTCAAGTGCGCGTGGAGTAGATGTAGGTTGGAATCCATTGGGCGTAAAAACTTGTCCGCCAGCATTCTTTGCGGAAGATGAAACAGGTGCTTCGCCATCCTGGAAATACTCATGCGACACGCGTCCCACATGCCAAAGCTGGCAGTACATCACGCCGTCATTGTCGTGCACTTTATCGAGCACCTTTTTCCAGCCCTCGATCTGCTCCTCATTGTGGATGCCGGCGGTATCAATATAGCCCATACCTTGCTGCGAAATCTGTGATCCTTCAGAGAGAATCAGCCCTGCCGAAGCACGTTGACTATAATACTCTTGGTGCAGCTCAGTTGGGGCGTTGGACTCATTATGTGCCCGGTTTCGAGTCATGGGGGCCATAGCCAGTCTGTTTTTCAGCTTGGTATCGCCGCCTATGGTTATGGGATGAAATATCTTTTTGTCAGACATTGCGTATTTAGTTTGATGTTAAACCTAATTAGAGGTACTAACCATAATTACAAGGCAACTGTTCCCATTTTACGAATGGTTTTTATCTATTAGACTGATAGGATGGCTATATATTTTTGTTGAGCAGGAGGGAGGATTTTACGGAGCGTAACAATGTAGGTAGATAGTCGTAGTTGGTGTATTAATTGGCAGGCGGATTTTTTGCCGAGCCGGGCTGCAACGCTAATAAAATTTTCGAAGATGGTTTCAGATTTGAAGAAATCTTTAGGGGCAAAAATAAATTTAACATTTCGCAATACCACCGCTTTTGTGGCTCTTCTTTTTGTGATGCATGAGTTACACGAGATTGCACATACCGCCGTCGGGCGGTTGGTTTGTGGCTGCTGGGGAGAGCGGAATTTCAATACCTGGGGTCTTTGCTGTGATGGTCCATTGACCATTTTAGCCTCCATTGCCGGACCGTTGTTTACGTATATCATGATCTACGTCGGCTACTACTTTCTGAGTAACCGTTATGATAATTTGCCCGGCAAGAAATCGTTCGGTTTTGCACTGATCTTCGCCAACATGCCCTTTGCCCGTATATTAACCGCTTTGATGGGCGGAGGGGATGAGCTGCTCGAACTCAAGTTTTTTCTGGGCGACTACCTCGGCGATAATGTCCTCTGGGGATTAGCTATCGTGATGGTTACCGCTATTGTTCTGCCGGTGCTGATCAAGGCCTGGAAGACGATGGATTCGTCGCAGCGCCTGTGGGGATTCCTCGGCTTCTTCTTTATCCCCGTGGTGTTTGATATACTGGTCGTCATTATCGGACTAAACAAGCTGTATGAGTTGGGTATATTAAACCAGCAGGGGATCATCGGGTCGCCGCTGTTTGTTAATTTGTGGACCTTGCTTTGGGTAGTAGTGTTAGCTTTCAGCTGGAAAGAGCTGCAAACAATTATGGTTCCTAGTCGTGATACCTAAGTGCTCGATAGCTAGATTGGTGAAGTCCGATCAAATATCGATGATTTGGTGTTCATTTTGGCTTGATCCAAAACGAACCAAAAGATCAAGCGCTTAGAATTCTGTATACGGTGTCGGCCTTTAGATGAGAGCATTTCAATGGTCCTTTAGCTGTCGTGCCATGTTTCTGGTGTGAACCGGTATGAAATGCTCTTCCTCATCTTTCAGGCCTCCACCACAGAATTCTCAGGCTTTTGAAGACCGTGAAGTTAGCAGCAAGTCATAATTTGCATTACTTGCTGTTTCATGTAAAGAAAGAATGGTTCAGAAGTATTGGCCAAACGGGATTTTGTGGGGCATAAGAATTCTGAGCGGAGAACGGTTGGCGAAAAGGAGTATTTCGCACCGGTGATGAGTTTGGGAATTATTGTAAGAGTTCAAGGACCATCGAAATACTCCAGCCGGATGTTCTGAGTGTATTCTGAATTCTCAGCCTTGATTTTTTATGAGCCTTTTGTATCAAGACAAAAGGCGGAGAGGAAGGGATATGAATTGTCGCCAGTTGGTAAATTACGTATCTGATTACATTTACTAAATTCCTAATTCCCAAGTTGAGGTTCGTCCCAAAAATTGGTAGCTACCAATAACTTCTAATCATTAATAGCTACAGTCATGAAAAAGATTGTCTCAGTAATTCTGTTGGTCGGGGGACTCTTGCTACTCTATTTTGGATACGACGAATACAACTCCCTGCAGTCAGAAGTGAACCAGTTTTTCGGCGGATCGGGCTCACAGGAGGCCATCTGGATGATGGTGTTTGGCGCCGCGGCATCTGTAGGTGGATTGATGGGCTTGTTAAGGGAGAAAATAGTTTAGAATACGATCATTACGTCATCATATTATTCTAAAATTATAGTTATCCTAATTGATATGATAACTGTGATTGTCTATTAAAAGCAGTCCCTTTGCTTATGAGTGATCAACAACCAGAAGAAACGACACTGCAAGAACAGGTCGAGGAGCACGAATCCACAGTACAACAGAAGTATGGCACATTTGGCGGTGTCTTTGTGCCTACCCTGCTCACTATTCTAGGCGTGATTCTTTTTCTTCGACAGGGCTGGGTGATCGGTAACGCCGGGCTGCTCGGTGGATGGATGATCATCACGCTGGCTTTTGTGATTGTCACCTTTACCGCCCTCTCCATGTCGTGCATTACCACCAATATCCGCATCAAGGCCGGGGGTGCCTATTCTATTATCTCCCAGTCGCTGGGGCTCGAAGTGGGCGGCAGCGTGGGCGTACCGCTCTACCTGGCGCAGAGCTTCGCTATTACCATGTATATCTTTGGTTTCAGGGAAGGCTGGCTCTACATCTTTCCCGATCACTATGCCATTGTGGTGGATATCATAGTTTTCGGTGTCCTCTTTATTGTGGCCTACATGAGTGCCAAGTTGGCGTTCCGCATCCAGTATATCATCCTCGCGGTGATCATTGGAGCGCTCATTTCAGTAGGGGCCACCGTCTTCACTGGAGCGATGGAGCACAGCATTCAGTGGTGGGGTACCTTTCCAGGCGCCTCCGAGAACGATTTCCAGGGCGTCAGTTTTTGGGTGGTCTTTGCCGTGCTCTTTCCGGCGGCTACCGGTATTATGGCCGGCGCGAACATGTCTGGAGAGCTTAAAAATCCCAAGAAGAGTATCCCGTTGGGCACGCTGTCGGCTATTGCCATCAGTTATGTGATTTACATGGCCAGTGGATACTGGATGGCCCGCGTGGCCCCGGTGGAAGAGCTGGTGAGCAACTACAATGTGATGATCGACTACGCCCTCTGGGCGCCGGCGGTGCTGGGCGGCTTGTTGGGGGCGACTTTTTCATCGGCACTGGCCTCGATTGTAGGTGCGCCCCGAATCCTGCAGGCTTTGGGCGAACATAAGATTTTCCCGGGAGGCGATATGTTTTCGAAGCTGGCCGACAATGGGGAACCGCGCAATGCGATCATGCTCACCGGCGGACTCGTACTGGCTACCTTATTGGTCAGGGATCTTAATACTATTGCCCCGCTCATCACCATGTTCTTCCTGATCACCTACATGATGATCAATCTGGTGGTGTTTATCGAGCAGCGGATGGATATGATCAGTTTCCGCCCAACCTTCCGAATTCCCAAATTCGTGCCGCTGCTTGGTACGGTGGGCTGCCTGTTTACCATGTTTATTATTAATTCCACCTTTGGGCTTATTGCCCTGGGTTTTGTGGTGATCACTTACCTGTATCTTTCCAACAGAAAGCTAAACGTTCCCTATGGAGATATGCGCAGCGGCCTGTTTGTATCGCTGGCGGAGTGGGCGGCCAAGCGGGTTTCCTCACTACCAGAACACAACGAGCGTGCCTGGAAGGCCAACCTGTTGGTGCCGGTCCGTAGCGCCCGGGAGCTGCGAGGTAGTTTCAGCCTGATACGCAATCTCGTCTATCCCAAGGGCTCGGTGAAGCTCGTAGGCGTACCCGGCCAGCAGAGCAAGCCCCAGCTCAATGATTCGCTGATGGACTTTGCCTTTTCATTTGGACACGAGAACGTCTATACCCGATGGAGCGTGATTGATTCTGATAATTTTGAGGAGGCGATTGTGAACTCGCTGCAGACCCTGCAGGGCACTTTCTTTCGACCCAATATTTTGTTTCTGCGGCTGCCGTATCACAAAAGTTATGACGAGGAAATACAATCAATCATCAGGCAGGCTCGAGTGCACGACATGGGTGTTCAGCTATATGCCGAGGATGCCGTCGCGCAGCTGGGACGCAGCTCATCAGTCAACGTGTGGATTCACGAGCAGAGTCCCGACTGGGATTTGAGTATGGAGCTCGGCAATATGGATTTGGCGCTGCTGACGGCCTACAAGCTAAAGGTAAACTGGGATGCCCAAATGCGCGTTATCACCGTGGTGGAAGGATCACAAGTTGAAGAGGCGTACCGTTATTTAGAAAATTTACTGGACCTGGCCCGCCTGCCGGATGCCGTCGCCCATGTTGAAATCGGGACGTTTCGAGAGGCGATGGAAAATGCGCCCCAGGCCGACCTCGACCTGCTGGGCTTACCTGAAGATCCTGACTTGGATGAGCTACGCACATTCGTGGACCGCACCCAGTCGGCCTGCGTGTTTGTGGCCGATTCGGGCAAGGAGAATATTTTGGCGTGAGGGTTTCTAGACCTTAAAAAGTAGTAAAATTAAGGTATCATATCTGATTTGACCTCAATCTTGGTGCTAACATTCCGGTTGGACCTCAAAACGTCAGAATCTGCTCCAGTTCCATATTCCAGTAATAGAAAACAAGTTGTAGTGTGCTTTTTGCTTCCCCTTACTATGGGAATCAGAGTCTCATAGTAAGGACAATATGTCTCTCCTTAGTATGGCAGTATTACTCTCCTTACTATGATAATATCATTCCCCTTATAATGAGAATGTCACCGGCCTTATAAGGAGAAATATATTCAACGGTATGAAGGTAGATCAATTCCTCAGTCGTTCGGTTAATCCTTTTAGAAAATAGCGCAGGATCTGATCGCCGCATTCGCGGTAGTTCTTGTGTCCTTCGCGGCGGAACAGCGCACTCATCTCAGGTTTAGAGATCGAAAAGCCGCATTGCTCCAGCGTATCATGCATATCTTTTTCACGCAATTTAAAGGCTACCCGCAGCTTTTTGAGCACCATGTTGTTGGTTACCGGTGTTTTGATCGGGCGCGGAGGGTGTTTCTTATCCTTCCCGCGCTTGTAATAGATCAGCCCGTCAAGGAAATGAGCCATCAATACGTGGCTGCAATCTTCTCCTTTTTCGCCATCGGGCAGCTCTTGGCTTTTAAAGATGTTCGCCACTTCACCGCGTTCGGGATTATAACCGCGGAGCTTTAGGATATGCGCAATTTCACTGTCATTGATATCCAGCATAAAGCGTATACTCTGGATCACATCGTCATTTCTCATGGATGGCGTACTTCAAACTATTGGGATGGGTGAATCTAGCTCAAAGGTACGGCTTTGAGCGGTGATCTCGAACCGGCATTTGGGATGGCGTAGATTTATCATCTGTATTTGGTGCTGAGGCGGACTTTTGGAATGCGATGGAAAGTGCGCTCCAGGCCGACCTCGACCTGTTGGGGTTGCCCGAAGAGCCGGACCTGGATAAGCTGCGGTCGTACGTGGACCGCACCCAGTCGGCTTGCGTGTTTGTGGCCGATACGGGCAAGGAGAATATTTTGGCTTGATCCAAAACGAACTAAAAGATCAAGGCTGAGAATTGTGAACTCGTGATAGCCTGCAGGATACCGGGCATTTTAATGGTCCTTTTCTTTCGGCAGCAGTTGATACAATATGTTACCGGTACAAAATGCGCAATCGGTTACCCTTTGGCTTTTGTACACAATTCTTAGGCCCTGATAAAAACCATGAAATCAATCATGTTAAAATCCTATCTACCAAGAGGGATGGCGGTTGGAAGGCCTCTTGGCTAAAAATTTGTAGTGTTAATATGCCCGTAGTTGGTATCTGGGGACCGAGATCGGAGATGTTGCCAACTCCCTTGATTGTGAGAGGAGTGCCAGTATGAGATAGAGACCATCACAGGACAGCAGAAATCGTTAATTAATGATTGAGAATGCAACCTTTGGTTGTTGGTCAGTATACGATCAGCTTTTGAAGTTACAACTTCACTTTAAAATACGGAAGTGGAGATAGCTTTATAGAGCAGTAACGGGATGGATTTTTTCCGAAATTTTGCAGCATCCGTATTGCAGGAAAGTATAAAATTAGTGATCATACATTTATTAATTGACAGTATATTTCAATACTTACCGCAGAGTCTTATGAGACTTTTTTGGAAAATAGTACTCACCGCCGCCATTCCGCTGGGTGGTTACTATCTTTACAAAGAATATAGTCGTCCAACCGAAACAAAAGTAGAACCCGAGGAGTCGGAAAAAAATAAGACGGCTTCGCAGTCTCATTACGAAAAGGATGCCAAGGAACGAGGCGATGTAGGTTCATACAAAACCGAACGGATCATCGAGCAACTGTCCAAAATTGACGGGGTGACCAGCCGAGTGGCCGAAAATCTTGTGAAAAGAGGGATTAAAAGCAAAGAGGCCTTGATGAAGCTTACCAAAGAGGAACTTCGATCAGTTAAAGGCATTGGGCCAAAGCGGTCAGCCAAGATCTTTAAATTGAGATAATTTTGCCAGAGATTTGCACAGATAGAATTAAATAAAATTGGCTTTTCCCGGTTTGAACCTCTTATAGACAGAAGGATATATGAGGCTAATTTTACAAATATTTATTTGTATCTATCAAGACGTCTCGGGCTGATCGAAGACGCGTTTGCCCAGTTGGCGTTCTTTTTTAACCAAGAAAGATCCCTGTCCTTTTTGGCGGTAAAATCGACAGGCCCGCCCGATGATATATAAGAGGAGAAACACCAGCAGAGTAGCTACGATAGTTGCAACGGGCTGTTGGGTGATATTTTGATATACGGCCTGACCGTAGGCCACGGCTTCGTTCAGCAACTCCATCACCCGGTTTATGGCATCACCGCCGTAACGCTGGTTAAAGGTCGATGCGGTAAGGGTGTTGTAATCCTGAATAAGAGTACTAAAGTAGGTAAGCCTGTCGGGCCATTCAGCGATTTGTTGCAAAACCTTTCCAATTGAGCCGAAGCCAGTACTTATTTTGCTGAAAAAAGATCCGCCGGCTCCCAGCACAATCATGGAGATAACACCGGCAGCAAACTTAAATAGGTATTCCAATAGGAATAAAATGGGCTTTGACGCCAGGCTTAGTAAACGGGATACATTCATACAGTCTATCTGATGAGATTTCAATGAACATTAACGATCAGGGGATTCCCGGTATGTGTTATGATGACCTATTGTTTCCCAATATAGTGAAAATGTGCATGGGTGCCATTTTGCGTATGTGCAATGGGAGGTTGGCTGCTTCCAAAAGGAAATATAAGATTCCAAAGCTGACCCTTCACCTACTAGAATTGCCCAAAGAATCGGACTTGGATGAGCTGCGCTCCTACGTGGACCGCACCCAGTCGGCCTGCGTGTTTGTGGCCGATACGGGCAAGGAGAATATTTTAGCTTAGGAGGTTGGAGGGGGACATTGATTACTTTGGCCAGCCCATAAACTCTGTTGAAATAGATTCACAACTTTTGACGAGTGACCCTTTTAACTGATAAAATTGAGGCTTTTTTCTGAAGTTAAATACCCGATAAAGATTGTATTTGTCACTTTGACTCTTCGAAGTACCGAGTTCATTCCGAGTAAAATAGAAGGGAGCTTCTTTACCCATCTGCGTAGTTTTGACCTCAATAAATTGTTCAGTTCCATTTTTATCGAAAGATAAGATGTCAAAACCAGCCGAGTCACCTTGAGTTTGAGAAACGTGTTCAATATTGTCAGCTAAATCCTTTTTGCCTAAACTGCTCAATTTTTGTCTTTCATAAGAGATTACAAATTCTTCACCTAATAAACCGAGTCTTCGATTCCGTAACTCTTCCTTATAATAATTTCGCTTTACTTTGTAATCATTATTTGATTGTGGTTCGTTTGCTTCAAGAGTAAATGTGGGAACTTCTGCCTCACTGTTTAGAATATCATGTAAAGTAGGGGAGGTTATATCATCAAGGAGGTATTTGTCAAAAAGTTCTTCAAGTTTCGGATTAGCCGCTAAATGGTCTTTTACTCCTTCTTTAAGCAGTTGTTGATAGTTTGACCGCGGTTTATAACCTGATATGTAAGGAAGTCCCATTTCAATAAGAATAGCACTTATATTTTGATGCTTAAATTCAATGGAACCCTCCGAACGTTCGTTCAAAAGGTTTTGGAGATTTCGCCGATGTTCAGACTTGATATAATTTGTTCCCGAAAGTTCCTTGATGAGCATATCAAAGTAGTCACGTGTTATTAGAGCTACTTCTTCCTGTGACCAATCAGCCATTATTTTATTTATTTTTTATTTGTCGGGTCAATTCCTCTAGCCGGGCAAGCCGATCTGATTTATTTTTGATTTCACATTCCCAAACGGTCAAGATGTTCCATCCATCCTTTACAAGCTTTTTTCTATTTTGCAGATCTCTTTGTTGATTGTTGGATATTTTGTTTCTCCAAAATTCTTTTCGGGTATCGGGCAATTTACCAGCTTTGCAATCATGACCATGCCAGAAGCAACCATGTACAAAAATAATGGTGTTATATTTCGGAAGGACGATGTCAGGAGTACCCGGATAACGTCCGTCGTTTTTCCGGTATCTGAATCCTTGGGCAAAAAGATATTTTCTGACGATGATTTCCGGCTTGGTTTCCTTACCGGAAATTTTAGACATGATATTTGAACGTTTTTCTTTGGAATATATATCTGACATTAGTTTTGCCTGATGTTATTAAGTAAATCAACAATTTTTTGATAATTGTCATCAGGTTGATCTATCCAATGTTTTATAAACATTGAATATAAATTGTCAATTTTTTCTTCTTTATCGAACAAAGCATTTTTCAAGTAATATAGCTTCTCTTTAAAAGTTTCAGCATTTTGAATTTCATCCAAAACTTCTTCTTTATCTTCCCGAGTACCTAGAATACTATCAGCATATTCTTGGTTCCATATTATTTCTTCTGGTTGTTCGCCTGGCAGATAGTACACGTACTTTTTATAGTAGTTTAGATATTGAATCATTAAATCGATTTCTCCATCTTCCTCAGCCCCATTATTACCGCTATTTGGGTTAAAGTTAACTTCACATCCTGTCTGATTAAATATTAATTCATTTAAGTTTTCTGTGTTTTTATTGGCATCACTTAAATTAGTAGGATCAAGATGTTGGTCTACTTCCTTTTCATCCCCATCAAAAATAATGAAACGCTTAGAATGAGGTTCTTGGCTGTAAACTTTTATGAAATCAGTCTTAATTACTGAGCTACCGCCGGGAAAAAACTTAACTTCTATAGTTGATAAAATATCCTCTCCCAAAGATTTGAGAACTGCTTCTAGGATTTTTTTTGATAAAATATCCTCAACAATAATTTCATTTCTATCTGGGTTTGGTAGTTCTATATGATAAAAAGCTTCTTGATGAGTTCTGTTCTCATCAACATTAAATCTGCCGGTATTAGGGTTGGGATAAAATACCTTTATTGCTTCCTTAGGTAACTCTTCAACTAAAGTTGAGGAATGAGTGGCCAATATAATTTGATGTTTTTTTTCTTTTATTTGATTTAATAGGAACAGTTTTAACCTGTGTTCTGCTCCAGGGTGAAGAGATACTTCAGGTTCATCTAATAGAATAAGTGAGTTTGCATCAGCTTGATGAATTTGTTTAACAAGCCTAACGATTGCTACTTCGCCACTTCCAGCAAAGGCTTCAGAATAGGAAGCTAATTCAGTATTAAATTTGACTGAATAACCCCAATCATCGAAAAATTTATGTTCAACAAACTTTCCTTTTTGGTAGTTTCTACCAAGTATAAATGAAATTATATCTAATTCTTCATCTGATAGCTTTTCTAAAGGTTTGTTTTGGTCGGAACTGTGTGGACCTTGTATTACATTTCTTTTTTCATTAAACACATTGCGTAAGTATCTAGATTTGTATCTTAAATACTCTTGTTTGTTCTTAGCCTTAAGACCATCAGGTGTCCTAAAATAAAAGTACTTATCAAATGCACTTAATTCAGATCTGAAGTCAAGATAAACCACATTTTTTCTTATAGGAGGATTTCTTTCCCTATCTGCATCATCAGGTATTTCCTGCATGCCCGCCCACTGTAAGGGACGACTTGTTTCCCAGTAATTAGGATTTCCCTCACGCTTAATTCGAGCTTTTACAACTTCTAAATCTTCGCCATTTTCATTTTGGTAAGAATAAAAAAAGCTATGTCTTTTCTTTTCATCATTATAATATTTGATAGGATCTACAGCTGTATCAAACCAAAAGTCATAAGGTGTTTGACCATACGGTGCTCCATAAAGGGCATGTAAGGTAGAACTTTTACCTGATCCATTTTGGCCAACAAAAACTGTTAGTGGAAAGTCAAAATTAATTCGGGTGTTTAATTCTAAGTTTCTGTAGAATGGGAATTGTATAAAATCAATATATTTGTCAAGAGAATTCGAACCCTTTATCTGGTTTATTTTTTGTATTAATGTGTCAAGTTCGTCAAACATTACAACTAGTCGCTATTCTTTGTAGCGTCATTCAGTCGTCTAAATAAATGAGACATTAAGCTCAAAGCATCCAAACAGTCTTTTTCAGAAAATAACCCAGAGTCTCTCAATTCAACTATTTCTTCATGAGATACAGGATTCCTACCACCTGAAACTATACCCATCGAAAGAAATTTTTGTCCTTCCTCAATATTATCTTTGGTAGTAGCTTGAAAATCAGACCCGTCTTTTTTCTTGTATTCATCTGATACACTAAGTGTAGCTCCGTTCTTACCAAATACTTCACCCATCATACTAGCTTCGCTACGATTTTTATTCTCAGACAGATTTCTAACTTGATTAATATATCGTTTCACAGTCTCTGTAAAAGCCCCATAATAGTTTGAATCCTTATAATTTTCTTTTGAGGCGTTCTTAACAGTTTCGTGTAGATGTCGCCAGTGATAGTAAGGATATTCTGGTACTAAGGAATGGACTTTTTTAACAACATTAGACTTAATATCTACGTCAAGCTCTTCTTTATCCCGCAATGTATTAACAACAGATTGAATATCTGGTCGAATTTCTTCAGGCAGGTTTTTATACCAATCTGATAATTTTATCTGGGTTTTTTCTTCAATCTCTTTTTCACTTTTTTCTTTTCGTTTAGCTCTCCATTTTCTTTCAATCTCTGACATAGTTTTCTTGAGAAACTCTCTCAATTTTTCTGTACGAGGTAAATCCCAGTTAATTGATTTCCTATCCGTAGATATGACGTCTTCTTCCCAATCATCGATAAAATCAACTTCCAACCATCCGGTAAAATACGAAAAGCCATGACTTGATTCGGAAACACCAAAAAACTCTGGGGTATTGATTAAGCGCCCATTCGAAAATAATGTTATTCCTCTAAGATTTGGGCTGATTGGCTTTTCTGTAGAAATTATTTCACCCTCAATTTGTTTTTGATTTGAATAGTCATGATTAACATTTAAGCAAAATTCAGGAAAGGTCCACCTAAATTCCGAGTCAATATTCCTGTACCTTAAAGTATTATCAACTATTATAGGGTCATCGCCATTAAAAGTTATGTGTACTTTGAAGTTTGTATCAAATAAATTAAAAAGTCTCGCAAGGCTGTTGGCTAATGTTTCTTTATAATCTTTGTTTAATGGGCTTTTTCTTTTCAGCTTCTTTAAAGTGATTTTTGTTCCATGTGTATCGACATTACATTTTATTTCACGATATTCTGGTTTATAGTCCTCTTCATTTGAGTTGATAATATCTTCCCACTTTAGAACAAAAACGACTTTCTTCTTAAGTCCAGCCTTTGTTGTTTCAATTTCAATTATATTACCTAACCCAAAAAAAGCTAATTTTCCTAATCCTTTTCTTCCGGTAACCTTTCGTTTGCCACTCGGACTTCGTCTACCGTCCTCTTTTCTTCTTTTTCTACCAATTCTCAGAAAACGGGAGTTGATTTCTTTAAATGACATTCCCACCCCATCATCTGCTACTTCTATAGATTTGTCTTCTCCATCGTCAAAAAGATTAATAAATACCTTTTGAGCATCTGCGTCATATGAATTAGCAACTAATTCAGCTATCGCATTGGGTATTTGGGAGTACATTTTTACTCCTAAATGCTCAATAGTACGAGGGTCAAAACTCATTTTTAAAGATTTGTCGTCACTCATGATGTATTCCTTTTTTAGAGAGAATCCGCAATTCTTTTGGCTAATTCAGGCGGTACTGCATTTCCAATCATTTTTCCAATGGTATTTACATTGTTAGAGTAAAACACATAGTCTTTAGGAAATGATTGCAGTGTTGCGCCTTCCCTGATAGATATTCCGCGATTTTGCTCGGGATGACCATATCTTCCGTTTGAAGTATATCTGAATTTGGTAGTAATGGCGGGGGCCGGCTCATCCCAATTCATTCTTCCGTAAACATCCGTATGGCCATCATGATTTTTATAACAATCGAGTTGAAGTTCCTCGTCATCAGCCCAAGCTAAACGACTGCCTCCATCTTTGGGCGTTTCTTTGATCCTTCGAAGATTCAGGTCAGACAGCCCGGCTACGGTATGCATGAAATTAGAGGTATCCTTATGTCCAGCTTTTACGGGTGGGAACTCATTGTAATTACCAATTGCTTTTCTAACTGTTTCAACATTTTCTTTATCACCTTTTGGAATGCTCATTTCCGAATCTACACGTGATGCGAGTAAAACATATCTGCGTCTGTTTTGCGGGACATCATAATGCTTGGCGTTAACAACATCATCGTCAAAAACATAGTTATTTTCCTTAAGAAACTGCTTAAAATTGCCGAGCGGACTATCCGGATCTTTATTTAATCCTGGTACATTTTCAATAAAGATATAACCTGGCCAAAAGTGTTCTGCAAATTCTTGAAAATCCTCTAAGAGTAGCCGTGATTTCTTGGACTTCGTTTTATCGGTTTTCAGATTGGTATAATACTGACATGGACTGCATCCTATAAATATCAGGTTATCGTCATTTTCATCTATAGAAAGTTTGTCTTTCAATTCTTGAAAGGTAAGTTGGGTTATGTCTTTAGGTATGAAAGTGGAACCAGGATTATTCTTTTCATAGGTATCTTCAAATACCTCATCAAAATCAATACCCCCCAGAACATTTATACCAGCCTGTCGAAAGCCACAGGTAACTCCGCCCGCACCACAAAAGAAATCGACGGCAGATAATTGATTTGATTTTTTCTTCGTATCCATAGAACTCTTGATACTTGATAAGTTTAAATCAAGATTGTAAAAATATCATGTTACAATAAATAAACAACTATGTAGAAGCAATCAATATCAAATGTAAATCACCTATTCTTATTAAGCTAAGAGATTCAGATCAAAACAGATTGCAGCTTAGCATTTGATCTTTGCTAACCGCTTTGTATATATACATTTGATATAATTATTAAGACAACTCCTCAATGACCGAACAAGAAATCCTGGATCATTTTCAATCCCTCACCGTCTGGAAAAGCGGTGATCGGCGGGCGCCTCACAAGCCCTTGCTGGTGCTGTTGGCGATTGGGTATCTGCAGAATAATGATAAGCGTCTGTTGCGGTATAAAGAGGTCGACCCCCAAGCTGGAAGAATTACTAACTGAATTTGGGACCCCGCGAAATGCCGGTAATACCCACTATCCGTTTTGGCGATTGCAGAATGATGGGATGTGGGAAGTAGAACGAGGGGATAAGCTGGTTCTCAATAGCAGTGGCGGCGTACGAAAAACGGATCTACGGGAGAAAGACATTCGGGCTGGGTTTAAGCCGGAGGTGTATGATTTTCTGAAGGAGCATCCCTCGGCCATCAATAAGATCTGTTCCCAACTGTTGGATGCTCATTTTCCCGATACCATTCACGAAGACATCATCCACGAAACCGGCCTAACGCTTGGGGAACAGGTCGTCAGTCGAAAAGAGCGCGATCCCCAGTTCAGGCATAATGTTTTGCAGGCCTATCAGTACCGTTGTGCGGTATGTGATTTTGATGTGCGGATGGGAGCGAAGACGCTCTGCATTGAGGCCGCCCATATCAAGTGGCATAGCGCCGGCGGGCCGGATGAGGTAACCAATGGAATAGCGCTTTGTACGCTCCACCATAAGCTATTTGATCTGGGTGCCTTTACCCTCGATGAAGACCGGCAGTTTAAGGTATCCGAAAAAGTAGTAGGCACCGATGGGTTCGACTTGTGGCTGGGGCGGTTCCACGGAGATAAAATTTCGTCACCCGTTCGCGGTGTGTACGAGCCTTCTGTTGATTATATCGCCTGGAATCACGACCAGGTGTTTAAAAGTCCGGGTCGCGTGTGACCCACTTTTGTTTTCTCCCTCCGGGGCAGGGAAAGAAACTCGTTGATTAAAGATTATAGTCCCAAAAAAGAGTCCCTCTCCCTAATATTAGGGAGAGGACAGGAGTGGGTCAGAAGTTAGGGAATACAGTCCCCCACCGATCCCCAAACCAAGATCGATTTCCCTACCCTCCAGATAGGGATTGTTCGGCATCTATTTGGATAGGCCATCTTTTGGTAGTTTGTACAACTACAAATAATGATTCCCAATACCGTTCTTCTCGTCTTTAGTAAAACCAATACTGAACACGGTTCCATTGTCAGTGGCTTCATAGGTATAGCTGGCTTCCAACTGTTGGGAGAGTACATCAATAAGGCTGAGGCCCAGCGACCCGCCTACGCCGGCTGCAACATCCTGGGGAAGGCCTATCCCGTTATCGGTTATGGATAGCTGAATATGGCTATCATTCGTGTGTTCAGACAATTGAATCATGAGGTGCCCCTTTTCCCGATCTGGAAAAGCATGCTTAAAAACATTGGTCAACACTTCATTGACAATAAGTGAGCAGGGGATAGCTTGGTTGATATTCAGCTTTACCGGTTTGCAGTCAAAGTCGATGGTAATATCGGTCTGTGACTGAAAGGTCGTATGAATGTTGGTAGTCAGGGATCGAATGTTTTCAGCAAATTCCAACCGCGAAAAACTGTTCGACTGGTATAGCTGCTCGTGTATGTTGGCCATCGTTTTAATGCGAACGATACCGTCAAACAGCTTATCTTTAATAGTCTGATTTTCTTCTTCCGAGGCCTGTAGTTGCATCATGCCGGAGACCACTGCAAGGTTGTTTTTGACGCGGTGATGGATTTCGGCCAGCAGGGTTTCTTTTTCTTTTAATGCTTCCTGGTTCTTTTTCTGCTGACGGATCTGCTTGGTAACATCTCGCGAATTGGCCACCAGTCCACCCACGGCCGGATCTTCGGTCATGTCGGTCAATGTGGTTTCTATCCACCGCCAGTTGTCTTCCGAATCGAGAAAGCGATAGGGTGGGATGTTGATGCGCTCATTCGCATCTAGGTTTTCCAGCAAATTCTGTATCCTCTCGCGGTCATCCTCGTGGATGTAGTCAAAGGCATTGGTACCGACAAAATCTTCCGCTGGAATTCCCAGGACCGACTCTGCAGTTGGGCTCACATACTGGTAGTTGGCATCGGCGTCAAGAATCACGATCAGGTCCGAACCGTCCTGCACCATCGACTTAAAGCGCCGCTCCCTGAGCTGCAGCTCTTCTTCGGCCTGTCGCCGGTCCGTCACATTCTGGCTGATGCCGTAAAAATGAGTACATCTCCCGTCATGGTTATACTCAGGTTCTCCGGTAGCTCGTACCCAGCGCTCATCACCCTGCCCGCTGATGATTTTCAGCTCCACATCAAACGGTTTCTCATGATGAATGGCATCATAGGCTGCTTGGGCAAATGTATCACGGTGTTTGCCCTCCTTAAAAAGGTTGATGGTGTGCTCAACATCTGGCTTATGCTCCGGTCCAAATCCGTGTACTTGTTTGGTAACTGGCGACCACGACAGCTCATGCGTATGCATGTCAAACTCCCAGGAGCCAATGCGGGCCAGCTGGTAGGCCTTGTCCAATTGCTGTTGTTTTTCTTTCATCTCCTGCTTAGCGAGGATCCGGTCCATGCGCAAGGCCAGGTGATTAAGCACGGCATCAAGCAAGGCCTGTTCTTCCTTCAAAAACTGATTCCCATCCCCCGTGGAATTGTCCTCCAAATGCACAATTGTGGCCGTAAGGGGACGTCCTGTTCTGATCTCCCTTTCCGCAGACATGCGATGGGACTTTTTTTCGAAATTGGGCGTCGCATACTTGTTGCCGTCAAACTCCAGCGAAACAGCCGTTTTTTCGGGGGTATGCCAGCCTTCGGGTAAGATTGCGGATGCTTTGCTCAGCAGGTTTTCTATGGAAAGGTTTTGTTCTAAGTTGATTATGCTGTAAAGGCACAACTGCTCTTTAATGCGCTTTTGGAGGCTAGCATTCATAGGGTTGTCATCCGCCAGCCGCTTCCTGCTGGTATTGGTATTGATTTCGTTTTTGCCCATCTGTATAAAGTTTGTCTGTAGATGCAACCTATAATAGCGTAATTCTGCAAATAAAGCACGATTCTGGTCATGGTTAAAGGTATTCTAATCTTGGTCAGATGGAATCCTTTTTAGTATTGAACTCCAAACCAATCTCGATAGCGGATGTTGAGCCGGTCGGCAAATACCGATGCTGGTACAAATATACGTTGTTCACCAGCCGCATAGGGAGCTACCTGGTAAGGCGGAAACAGGAAGGTGATGCCCGTCGGATGTCCATTGACCGGCTCGGCCAGCCAGAAATATTGATAATTCTTAGGGTTGGGGACGGTGCCTTCCTCCACCCACTGCCGGATGCGTTCTTTGTTAGCGGCAATAGCCTGTTTATCATCCTGAGTATCAAATTGGGTAAGTAGTTTTTTGGTTAGTTCCCGTTGCACAAATTGGCTGATTGGAGCTAGTGCTGCAGAGTCAGCCAGCAAGTCTTGGAGCTGTAGCAGGCGGTCTGAGCGCCGATCAAGGTTGATGGTGGTAAAGAAATGATTGCCGTGCGCACCACCGCTGAAGGCGTAGCCGTTGCCGAGGATGCTCACAAATGACTTTGCCGAGTCTTGTATGGAGTAGTCCAACCGAAATTCCCAGGGATAGCTGGCCGATCGGGGCATGCTGTCACGTTCGAAAAGCGACAAAAATTGCTGTTTGTGCTCGCGGGCAAAGGCGCGGGTTTTATTACGGATCAGCGAGTCGGTCCGATTGAGGGAGGGATAGTTGATGTGGTAGGTATAATAGCGGGTAGAATCCTTTTCGACCAGGGAGCTGTCGGCCGTGTGTTGTTCAACGCATTGTTGGCTGGCTTCATCCCATTGGCCGCCACGGTCGAGGCAGCGATCACGATCTAATTCAGTGCATCCCAAGATGATGGCGCCCCAAAGCCACAAAAGCAGTACATATCTCATGATCAACAGTATTTTTTACGGTGATATCATAGATATCATATAATTTGGGACTTCTCAAAATGTGATGTGTATTGAGGCATTCATTGCTGTAAAACGTCTCTCACTGCCCAGAGAGAGGATCATTACCAGCCAAAATATATTTCAATCGCCGACAAGATCGACAGCTTCATCAAGCCGGGCTTGGATGCCAAATTGTTCTGGACTTTTTTTGATGATTACCGTGAGCCATTGCTGGCTAAGCATGTCAACAAGCATGATCACATCCTGACGCCGCGGGTCGAAATAGCTAGAAAAATGCTGTAGGCAGTTAAGAATTATTCAACTATGACTTGTTCAAAGCCCGCCTGCACGGTGATAGTGTAGGCATCCTCAGATTCAGAAAACGTTACCTGCTGACCGTCAACGCTGATCTTATTTGGTTCGTACGGCAAGCCAATGATATTTAGTTTCACCTTTTGATATGATGGGATATATGAGCCCGTGTGCTGGGCTTCCAGTGTCAGTCTTTGATTGTTGGGATCGGGTTGCAGCCGAAAGTTCGTCTGTCGATATACGCCGTTGGTATAGTCATAGCCCTCTTCGCCATCCTCATAAAGTTCGCTTTCGGTTACTGAACTGCTGTAATAAACATTCAGTTCGAGCAGTTCCTGGTCGCGTTCTCTGGTGTACTGCATCACTTCCCGAAGGGGCAGTACGGTTCCGGCCTTTACGAAGAATGGGATCTCTTCAAGTGGGGCATCGATTTTATGCTCCGATGGTCCCTCGTACGTTTTATTAGTACGAAAGTCATACCATACGCCCTCAGGAAAATAGGTGTCTACCGTGCGTTTTTTGTGATGCAGTACCGGTGAGACCAGGATCTGATCTCCGAATAAAAATTCATCGATATTTGACAAGCTTTCAGGATCGGACTGATCGTAGTAGGCAAGCGGACGAAGAATGGGAGTGCCGTGCTGTACGTACTTTCTGAAAGCAGTGTATAAATAGTGCAGCAGCCGGTATCGAAGCTCGATAGCCGACCGGTTGATATCGGTATATCTAGAGCCGAACGTCCATGGCTCTTGGTCGCTGTTGGTCTCCTTCTTTTTTTGCTCAACCTGATCCTCTTTGACGGCCGCTGCTCCTTCCATCTTGTATCCCATAGTGTGATTGCGGAATAGCGGATGAAACACGCTGAGCTGCAGCCAACGGCTAAAAAGTTCGGGACTTGGATCTTTGACGAAGCCTCCGATATCGGTACCCACAAACGAAAATCCGGAGATGCTCAACCGTTGGCACTGTTCATTGGCTAATCGCAGATGATCCCAGTTGGCAATGTTGTCGCCGGTCCAGAGCGCAGCATACCGCTGGCCGCCGGCAAAGTTTGCACGCGTCAGCAGAAAGGGACGTTTGGCTTTGTTATGTTTTTTGATTCCTTGGTAGGATGCTCGCGCCATCTGCATCCCATAAATATTGTGGGCCTTTTTGTGGCTGGCGGGATGCCCGTCAAAATGATGCCGAATGTCATCAGGAAAGGTCTTTTTCTTAACTTCAAAGACAGCCGGCTCATTCATGTCGTTCCAGACACCGCTGACACCTTTTTGGTCCATTAGACCCTGATACAAGTCGGCCCACCAGTTGCGAACTTCTGGATTTGTATAGTCGGGGAAAACAGTTTTCGGCGGCCACACAGGACCAATCATCAAGTCGCCATCGGGACGCTTGCAAAAGTAATCATTTTCGAGTCCCTGCCGGTACACCTCGTAATCATCATCCACTTTGATACCGGGATCAATCATGGCGATGGTCTCAAAGCCCTGTTCTTTGAGATCATCAATCATTTTTTTTGGATCGGGGAAACGCTCATTATTCCAGGTGAAGACCCGGTAGTCATCCATGTAGTCGATATCCAGGTAGAGAGCATCACAGGGAATCTGCTTGTCGCGAAAATCCTGTGCCAGCTCTTTGACTCGTGATTCGGGGAAGTAGCTCCATCGGCACTGGTGATATCCCAAAGCCCACATGGGGGGTAGCTCGGGGGTACCGGTGAGCTGGGTATATCGCTCGGTAACCGTCGTTAGTTCCGGTCCATAAATGAAGTAATAGTTCATGGTACCACCGGCTGCTGAAAAACTGGTAGTGTTATCTTCTTTGGAATCGAAATCAAAAAACGAGCGATAGGTGTTATCCAGGAAAATGCCGTAAGCTTTGCCATCGGTCACGGCTGCATAAAAGGGAATGCTGCGGTATAGGGGGTCGTCGCCGCGCTCGTAGGCATAGGAGTCGGTGTTCCAGTTCTCAAATTTATTACTGCGCAAATTTCCGTTGCTAACCTTATCGCCCAGACCAAAATAGGTGGTATCTTCTGGGGCCTCTTTGCTCACTTTCACTTCGGTGATTCCTTTCATCAGCGTATCGCGGCGCGAAAAGCCCTGCTTGTCTTTGCAGATCAACTGGCCTTCTGAATCCAGGAAATCAACCTTCATGTTTTCTCTGCTTATGCGACACTGCAGGGCAGACGTAGTGATGTAAAAATAGTTTTCACTTTTATTAAATAGATAATCGGCTCGGTCGGGGTTGAAGTTGGGATCAATGGCATAGGAAAAGTCAGTAGGTTGGTCGCCTTCGAACACATATTTAAGCTGAAAGATCTCGGGAGTATGTACCGTGATCCTGAGTTCGATCCCATTTTCAGATCGAAAGACCACTTGTTGGTCTTCACGTTGGTAATAGGTAATCTCATCCGGTTGTCGCCGGTGGGTGATATCGGATTTGCGTTCAGTTTCTTCTACTGAAGTATTAGGATCCTGTTTTTGGGTTTCAGCCATTTGTGGGTGTGTCTGGATATTAAATTTACGACTCCCGAAAATATGAAAAGCGTGGCGTATTGCAACGTGGAACGACTGAGTTTTTTTCGATGACAAAAGGGAACCAAAGACCAGTGTTGGGTAATATTAATGAATGTAAAATTAAAATGTGAGCTGCATGCCCAGTATAGCGGCTTGGTAGTTGGCTTGTGCTTCGGATCTGAAATCCTGGAGCTCAAGCATCAGTTGCAGATTGTCGGTCATGGTAAATCGTGCAAAAGCCATGGTTAGCTTATTAGTAATATCGGGAGCCGACCCGACGGGGCTAGACCCTTGCTGCTGCGACCCTTCGCCGTAACTGGCACCCAAAATGATATCCCCAAAATCGTACGTTGCTTCCCCATACCATTGTGCGCCGTCAATGTTGGCCTGGTCGAGACCACTGCCGCCGGAAATGTTCAGCCCAATAAGTCCATCGGCGCCAATACTTTTGGTTTGGGAATAGGTGCCCTGCAGCACAAAATCACCAATATTTAGCTTTGAGCCCAGCTCCCATCCCGAGAAGTTATAGCTGTAATCTTGGACAACCACATTCACTTGTTGATACAAGCCGCTGGCCCAGAACTCGGCCGATCCTGAATAAAAGTTGAAGAGGTAATTAGCCTGCCCCTCGATGCGGGGTGTGGCCGTTTCGATAGTAGCCGAACGGTTGCCCGTGCCCCCGGGCTTTTCGGGATTGATCAGGCCTATTTTGAGTATAAAATCACCCTCTGGAGTAGTATAGGTAATACGCGGATTAAAATTAGCATAGGTATAACCGGTACCAATTCGTCCCAGCGTGGCATTGGCGGCATCGGGGCCGCCAAATCGTCCCACTCCCAACCCACTACCGGCATCGGCTATCGAGGAGCTGTTAAAAATGCCGAAGCCCTTGCCCACATTAAAAGTACCAAAGTCACCCACAATAATGATATCGGCAATTCGACTCTCGAAAAGCCCATCATTTTGGATACTGGATCCCTGCAGGTGATTATTGATCTGGAAAACCCCTGAAACGTTGATCCCGTTTTGGGTGGGAGCGTGCACGCTAAAAGTGATGTTGGCAGGATTAAATCCCGACATGATGCGCGTGGCGACCTGGTTTTCGTCGTTTGAGCTGTAGTTGTTGGTGTTCGAGGTGACCAGAAACACAGGGAAGGCGCCGGTAACCTCGACATTCCAGCCGGTATCGGTGTTCAGAAGAACTTCCTGTGCCTGTGTTTGAATTGGAAATAATAGAGCAAATAGTATAGCTATAGTGGTGGCTGTTGTGGTGTAATTGTCCATAACAAAGAGAGATAAAAGTGAGAGTAGGGGACCGAGCCGGCATTCCCGTTGGTAAGGGTTACCTTTTACTGGAGGAGCAGGTAGAGTCCCGCTGCACTAAGTGCCCCAATGATGGGGCCGACGACTGGTACCCAAGAGTAGGCCCAGTCGCTGTCACGTTTTCCTTCAATAGGGAGAAGAGCGTGCATAATGCGTGGACCCAGATCACGGGCCGGATTGATAGCATAGCCGGTGGGTCCACCCAGCGAGAGACCTATGCCGAGCACCACGAGACCTACAGGAAGGGCCGAGAGCGAACCGAGTCCAAAACCTACCTGCTTGCCTTGGATGGTGATAGTTTCAAGCATTTGGCCGTCGGAGTTTATGAAACCGGCACCGCTCAGGTAGAAGACGGCGAAGACCAGCACGATGGTGCCAATAGCCTCAGTCATCACATTGCTGGGATAGTTGCGGATGGCCGGTGTGGTACAGTGGACGGCTAGTTTAATATCCGGGTCGTCGGTTTTGCTAAAATGATCTTTGTATGCCAGCCATACCAGCAGGGCTCCAATTGCGGCACCAAGCATTTGGGCCATGATATAAAAGGGTACCTCGGCCCACTCGAATAGGCCGGCTCCCGCCAAGCCCACGGTTACGGCGGGATTGATGTGAGCACCGCTAAACTGACCGACCACAAACACGGCCACAAAAACGGCAATACCCCATCCCCAGGTGATAACAATCCAGCCGCTGTCATTGCCTTTGCTATTGGTTAATAAGACATTTGCTACAACACCATTGCCAAGTAGCATTAGAATTGCAGTACCGATTATTTCTGCGATATATGGTGACATGGTTTCAGATCTTTAGGGGTATTATTGTTGTATAAAGTGCTGCTTGTTGGGTTATGGTCTTATGGGGCGCTGGTTGTTATGCTTCGAAAATGTATTCATCAGCGATGGCCTTGTATTCTTTGATCTGCTCTTTCTGCCAAGCCTCGTCATGTCCGGCTTCTTCGGCCATCAGGCGGGCCACTTCGGGTGCCATTTCGATACTGGCCTTGGCATCAAGCAGCAGGGAACGGGTGCGCCGAGAAAGCACATCCTCAACCGTGATGGCCATTTCATTGCGGACGGCCCATATAACTTCGGCTTTGATGTACGGTAGCCGTTCGTGCAGCTTTTCGCCTAGCTCTGGGTTTTCTTCGATGATCTCTTCAATAGCGCCTTTGTCGGAGCCGTAGTAGTGCAGAGAGTCGTCGCGGTCCACATTTTTGAGCCAGCCATGAATGCGCAGGTCTTCGGTTACACAATCCTGCTCTTTGAGTCCGGCTACGGCCGCGGCTTTGTCAATAGTATCTTCGGCCATCTTGCGGTAGGTTGTCCATTTTCCGCCGGCGATGGTTACCAGGCCCGAAAGGGATACCAACAGGGTATGATCGCGTGAGATCGAGGCGGTATCCTTGCCTTCCCCTGTACTTACAAGCGGACGAAGTCCGGCAAATACACTTTTGATGTCGTCCCGAGTGGGATTACCGGTGAGGTATTTGGTAGCATGCTCGAGGATAAATTCGACTTCTTCCTCCAGAGCTACCGGCTCCAGCGAAGGTTCCTCGACGGGCGTATCGGTGGTACCGACCAAGATTTTATCGTGCCATGGCACGGCAAAAAGTACGCGTCCATCTTCGGTATGGGGCACCATGATGGCGCTGTCGCCGGGTAGAAAGTCCTTGTCGAGCATAATGTGGACGCCTTGGCTTGGAACGATAATATCCTGAGCATCAGAATCGTCCATCTCCAAAATATCGTCAGTAAAGACACCGGTGGCGTTAATGACCACGCGCCCATCCACATCGAATGTTTCACCGGTCAACTGGTCTTTAACAGTAACGCCGCTGATGGCTTCGTTGGTTTTGAGCAGGCCGGTAACCTTGGCATAGTTGATGGTGGAGGCGCCATTGTCCATGGCGGTTTGAGCTAGATTTATGGCCAGTCGGGAATCATCAAACTGTCCATCGTAGTAAATGACGCCCCCTTTCAGCCCCTCCGACTCAATAGTAGGCAGCTGCTCGAGGGTTTCTTCACGGGATAGATTTTTGGACTTACCAATACCCAGTTTCCCGGCCAGCATATCATACACTTTCATCCCGATGCCGTAAAAGGGACCTTCCCACCAATCGTAGTTGGGTACGATAAAGGATTGGTTTTTCACGAGGTGCGGCGCATTCTGCATAAGGAGCCCGCGTTCGCGCAGTGCCTCAAGTACCAGCGATATGTTACCCTGTTGCAGGTAGCGTACCCCGCCGTGCACCAGCTTGGTGGATCGGCTCGAGGTTCCCTTGGCAAAATCGTGCTGTTCCAACAGTAGGGTTTTATATCCCCGGGATGCGGAATCTACAGCAGCCCCGAGACCGGTGGCACCGCCGCCAATAATGATCACATCCCAAAAATTAGAGTTTGATTTGACCTCTTCGAGCATAGCAGATCTATTCGGTTTCATAGCAGTAAAAGTTGGTTTGTTGAAAAATTCGATTCAATTAGGATGGTTTGTTGTCTTTGGACCAGGCACCCACAGCATTAAGCGCGCGATTCCATCCGCCAAGGAGCTTGTCAACCTCTTTTGGGTCCATTTGGGGCTCAAAGCGATTGTCTTCGCGCCATTGTTCGTTGATCTCTTCCTGGCTTTCCCAATAGCCAACAGCAAGGCCGGCCAGGTAGGCTGCGCCTAGTGCTGTTGTTTCCAGAATTTGGGGGCGAATAACCGGGGCATCAAGGATGTCGGACTGAAATTGCATTAGGAGATCATTTTCAGTGGCACCGCCGTCAACGCGCAGTTCGCGAATCTCGATTCCAGAGTCGGCCTCCATCGCTTTAAGCACATCACGGGTTTGGTAAGCTATGGCCTCCAGAGCGGCGCGCGCAAAGTGACCGGAATTGGTTCCACGGGTCATCCCTACAATGGTTCCGCGCGCATGCTGATTCCAGTGCGGTGCGCCTAAACCGGCAAAGGCAGGTACGATGTACACCCCGTCGTTGTCGGGAACCGTTTTCGCGAGCGCTTCCACGATGACCGATTCTTTGATGAGTCCCAGCTCATCACGCAGCCACTGTACAATAGCTCCACCAATAAAAATACTGCCTTCAAGGGCATACTGAACTTTGCCGTCAATTTCCCAGGCGATGGTGGTCAGTAGGTTATTTTCTGATTTTATGGCTTTGTCTCCGGTATTCATAATCAGGAAACAGCCGGTGCCATAAGTGTTTTTGACCATCCCTGATTCGATGCATCGCTGACCAAAGAGCGCGGCCTGTTGGTCGCCGGCAATACCGCCGATGGGAATTTTGCTTGAGAAAATCGTGGTGCGCGTATGTCCATATACTTCGCTGGACTGCTTTACCTCGGGCAACAGCGATTTTGGGATATCCAACAGATCAATAATGTCATCATCCCACTGTCCCTCTTTGATATTATACAGCATGGTTCGAGAGGCATTGGTGGCATCGGTAACGTGGAGGTCACCACGTGTAAACTTCCAGACCAGCCAGGTATCCATAGTGCCAAATGCGAGCTCCCCGTTTTCTGCGCGCTTGCGGACGCCCTCTACGTTGTCGAGAATCCACTTTATTTTTGTAGCCGAAAAGTAGGAGTCGATCATTAGGCCTGTTTTATCTTTGATCATTTCTAGGTGGCCGTCTTCTTTTAGCTGATCGCAAAACTCCGAGGTGCGTCGATCTTGCCAGACGATAGCATTATATACTGGTTTACCGGTCTCCCGATCCCAGATTAGAGTAGTCTCGCGCTGATTGGTGATGCCAATGCCGGCCAGGTTGTTGCCGTTCAGACCGGCTTTGGCAATTGCTTCGGCTACGGTACTGGCCTGGGTAGACCAGATTTCATTGCCGTCGTGTTCTACCCACCCGGCCTTAGGATAAATTTGTTGGAATTCAGCCTGGGCTTGGGACACGATGGATCCTTTGCGGTCAAAAATGATGGCGCGGGAGCTGGTGGTGCCTTGGTCAAGAGCGAGGATATACTGATCGTACATGGGACAAGGAGGTTATTTGCGGTTGTTATGGCATCAACATGTTTTAATGTCTAGTTGTCTATACAACTTATATTTAAGTTTTGTAAACGCTTACAATTAAGCAAGAAATTTTTTAAGAATTGTGAATCATATCCAAATGCCTGCTAACAAATTGTTAGAAGAGCATTTAGCCTTATTGGCAATGCTTGCAATTGCAGGCGGTTAGTACAATGTAGATGCCTGCAACCGGAAAATTGTTCTAGCAGTGATCCAAAAGGAAGTTCGGTAGCTGTTCGTGATCTACTGCAGTCCCTGTAAGCGTTGGTCGGTAATATCGAGTGGAAGGCCCGTTTCGGAGTGGGTACTGTCGTAAGACATTGTGCGCGTTGTAAAGCTGATACGATCACTACGATATACGTCTTCAGAATATTGAAAGTAATCACCGCTTTTGGTTTGAATAAGACGTTTGAGCAGCAGAAGCGGTGTACCTACAGGGATATTAAGCATATCTTGTTCAGCTTCTCCGGCATTGATGGCTTCTATGCTTTGGGTCGCTTCGCCCAGCTGAGTATCAGTATGTTTATAGAGCAGCTGATAAATAGAGTTGGTCTCCAGGTCTTTATCATAGATGGGTTCAAAAAGAGTAAAATTAAAGTACGAACGTTCGATAATCAGCGGCAAATTATCGCCATAGCGCACACGGATGATAAACACCAATTTGTCGCCGTCACTAAGATTCATCTTTTCTTTGAGCTCTTCCGGTGCGGTAATGATCTCTTTGTGAAGAACTTTGGCATCCGGCTCAATATTGTTGCGTTTCATCAACTCGCTAAAGCCAATGAGCTTATCAGAATTTTGTTTAATTTTTTTGTAAGTGACGAAGGTCCCTTTGCCCTGCTCGCGAACGATGTATCCCTGATCGATAAGCATTTTTACTGCTTCTCGGACGGTGCCGCGACTAACATCAAACTGATCAACAAGTTCGGTGTCACTGGGAAAACGATCATTCTCCTCATATTCCCCCGACCGGATGCGATCAAGCAGCCTTTCATAAATCTGGTAGTATTTGGGACTATTAGGAGAAAATGAACTCATGAAATCGTGGTTATTCTAGCAATTATTTCGTTGGTAATTGACAATTCTTGGCTGACTTTCTCTAAAGATCAGTAACTATAACATAAAATTATTTCCTTACTCATCATAGGATAACGTGATTGTATTTTTAAAAGAACAAATAAATTAGGCGTCAGATCATATCTGAGTAGGATTTAGGAACCAGATCATCATCTGTAATATCGAATAAATCAATATAATACTGGCACTGTTCCTGCAGTGTCTGTTCTCCAATAGATCCATCTTTGTCGATGGCTTCGATTTCGACAAAATTACCCAGCTCTTCCACCTCATCTATGTGAAATTTTACGTTATCGATAAAATAAATTTCTCTCACCTTATCAACCACAACTTTAACCTTCAGGGCATTGGTGAGTAGAGCGTGCAGTTGATCGGGATGCTCCGCCGGGACCAAATTTATGGATGAGGTCTTGGGACCGGACTGATTATCGCGTTGATAAAAAATGAGGTTGTTTTCAATGGTACCCTGTCGCAGTTTCAGCCGCCCACTGGGTACCTCGAAGTAAGTGTCAACTTGGTGATCCGTGCCTTTGAAATCCGCATCGTGATTGTTCAAAATAGAACGGATGCGGTCGGGATTGTCGCATCTTGCTTTGATCTCGATGTTGATAATACTCATGGGAGGGTTAATTAGCGACGGTTTTTAAGTTAAAAGATTGTTTAATAAATAATCAGCGGTAGTTATGCAATAGGAGCGACATCATCATTTTCTACGCCTGCCCAATGCAGATACTGCTTCCGCACTTCAGCGATATGTTCCTCGAGATTTTCGAGTGTCCAATCCGAGAGGTCAATGGGCTCGTGAATGTGTGCGGTCAGGACTCCTGACTTGGTGATAAGCGTGCCGCCTTTGCTGAGTTTGCGGTTACCCTCGAAATAGATTGGAACAATAGGGTAGCCGAGGTCCATGGCCATCCTGAAGGGTCCTTTTTTGAATGGACCAATAATGCCGGGATGTTTTCGCGATCCTTCGGGCGCCATCATGATGGACAATTTATCTCTTTTGATACGCCGGTAGGTTTTTTTGAGCGTTTCAATAGCCTCCTCAGATTTTTCGCGCTTGATGAAAATTTGCCCCGTCAATCGTCCCAGCAGCAGAAAAATAGGATTGTATTGGAATTCCCATTTGGCGACAAAGCGAACCTTTGGCAGTCCAAGAGCAAGCAACGTTAGTACATCCAACGTGGAACTGTGATTAATGATAAAGACAGCCGGATTCTGAATCTCATCGGCATGTTTTTGGATATCAAAAGAGATACCGCTCATCCACATTACAGGTCGCACCATCAGTGGAGCAATCTTTTCGATAACGAAGTTAGATGCTTTTCCAAAAGAAACCAGGAGCAGGAAAAGGATAACAGGAGTTGCCACCAGGAAAATCAGAAAAAACAGAGTAATTGCAAGAATACTTCGCAGGTATTCCCTGAAGCCGAATTGAGCTGTTGCCATAAAAACTGATCCAAATCAAATTTCCGCATAAATATACCAAAATCCTCGCTGAATGATAGTACCGGGGTTATTTGATTTGATGCGCTGTTTTAGACAGATTGGAGTGACCTTTTGAACGCTTAAAATGCCGTGTATGACTAATACAGATACTCTCTCGGAATCTTCAATTTCCAAAGGTAACTGGATCAACCTTGGTATTACCCTTGTGGTGTTGGTTTTAGGGCTTATTTTTGCCGGGGATCTTCCTAAACAAGGTGAACACTATGGATTTTGGTCGGTGTTACCTCCGTTTGTAGCTATTATATTGGCGTTTTGGACCCAAGAAGTTATTAGTTCCTTATTTGTTGGTATCACCTTGGGCGGATTTATTTCAGGTAATATCAATATTGTGGATGCCTACTTGATTCCCTCGATTGGAACCGAAGATTTTGCCTTGATTTTGTTGGTTTATCTTTGGTCACTGGGCGGACTTATCGGTATTTGGACGCGCACCGGTGGTGCAGAAAAATTTGCAGCCTGGGCCAGCGAGAAGATTGTTCGAGGCAAACGAAGCGCCAAGTTTTTTACCTGGATGATGGGATTGGTTTTTCACCAGGGAGGTACCATCAGTACCGTATTGACCGGTGCCACGGTTCGACCCATTTCTGATGAATATGATGTCTCCCATGAGGAGCTTTCCTACATGGTGGATTCTACGGCATCCCCTGCAGCTACAATAATACCTTTTAATGTGTGGCCTTTTTATATTGCCGGATTGGTGGTGGGCACGATTCCACTATTTGAGACAAGTCAACAGGCTGTGAACTTTTTCTTCCAGGCGGTTCCCTTCAACTTTTATGGCATTATCGCGTTGTTGATGACACTGCTTTTTGCCTGGGAACTGCTTCCGTGGATTCCAGGAAAAAAGATGCGTAAGGCTATTAGCCGTGCCCGCGAAACCGGCAAGCTTGATCGGGATGATGCCGACCCGATGTCATCTTCTGAACTCACGGAGATGAAAATCCCCGATGATTATAGTTCAGGTCTGGTTGATTTCTTTGGACCTATTGGCACGCTGCTTGGGGTGGCCATTATTCCTTATGGATACACTGCTTACATCATGGGTAATACCGAAGATCCCACGCTGCTTGTGGCTGAGGCTTTTGTACTGGCAGTACTCACAGGCATCTTTATTGCCCTTTCGAAGGGGATGGAGCTTAAAACCGTGATGGAAGGCTTTGTAGATGGTTGTAAAGGGGTAACTATTGGGGCCATTATTTTGGCTTTGGCCGTCACCCTCAAGGGGGTTGCCGAGTCAGTGGGCACCGCCGAATTTGTAGTTGAGCTGGTAGGTGGTGCTATTACCCCGGTCTTTTTACCGGCTATCTTAATGGGATTATGTATGATTATCGCTTTTGCGGCAGGGACATCATGGGGAACTTACGCAGTTGTATTTCCAGTGGCAATGCCGCTTGCATGGGCGGTATTACCGGATGAGTTTTTCATCACGCTCTGCTTTGGCGCTGTGGTGGGTGGCAGTGTGTTTGGGGATCAATGTTCGCCCATTTCCGATACGACCATTCTTTCTTCGCTTTCTACCGGTTGCGATTTGATGGATCATGTAAAAACGCAGATTCCGCTGGCTCTTACCGCCGCGGGACTTGGAGCAGCATTGTACACGTTGCTCGTTGCGCTGTTTGTGTGATGATTCTTTTTGTAGAAGCATAAAACCCTGAAGGCTTCAAGACCTTCAGGGTTTTTAAATGAATTTGTAATAAGGCAATTTTTGTCTGATGACTGGACTTGTCATCTGACAAATTGAAAGTTACTTATCTTTGGCTTGATGGTTAGATTTGTCGTCGAATGAGTGAAAGTACTACAATCCATCAGATCATAGTGTCAGTAATTTAATGAGGTCTTTTAATCCTTAAGCTCTGAGGTGCAATGTGGACAACGAGTAGCTTTTACGGGTATATCCGAAAAACAGTATGCGCACTTTTTTATTGATGAGGTAACCGGTTCGGGTTTCTCCTCGGGTTGTTTGAGTCTGTTGATGTACCGGATCAGGATAAATACGGCAAAAGCTACAATTACAAAGCTGATCAGCGTATTCAGAAAAACACCATAACTCAAAGTGACAGCACCGGCTTCTTTTGCGGCAGCTATAGTTGCATAGGGCGGCGGTATGGATCCGTCTTTAAGTACAATAAAGAAATCAGAAAAGTCGACCCCACCCATCAGGAGGCCCGGTGGCGGCATCAATATATCTTTAACCAGCGATTGTACAACGCTCGTAAATGCTGCTCCAATGATAATACCTACGGCCATATCCACGACATTACCTTTGACCGCAAACTCTTTAAATTCTTTCAGCATCTCACTATCTCTCTAAGGTTATTGTTCTGAGTATATGAAAACAGTCATATAGAAGATTACTAAACTCCAGACTAAAAAACTATATGACTATTTACGAAATGCCTAGGATAGACTACCGAAGAAATATTAATCAAAGGATAGGTCAATTAGTCTTGCGGGATAATAGCTGAGATATGTTCAAAGTTAAGATACACTTCTTCCATCTCCTGCCCATCGGCTCCCTTGACCTCAACTTTGTCTAACACATCATTGAGTTCGATGGATTCAGCCTCGATAGTTGCTGTCACTCCGCTTTCAAAAATGATCTTATATTCTGTCATTGTACCCTAATCCCTAGTTCATAGTGATGCTTACTCTTCCTCAGAGCTACCGGTTACCTCTTTATCTTTCGGTTTTTCCTCGGTTTGTTCTTCGTTGCTAGATGGGTCTTCATCCTGTTGATCTTCAACAGTGCCGTTAAGCCACTCCATTACTTTCTTACCGGATACTTCTTCGTGTTCAAGCAGCTCTTCCGCTAGTTTATCGAGCACATCGCGGTGTTCCTTGATGGTTGAGAGTGCACGGTCAAATGCTTCTGTAAGGATGCGCTGTACTTCCTCGTCAATTTCGCGGGCCGTGCTGTCGCTGTAGTCGCGCTGGTTGCCCATCTGTTCTCCAAGGAATACCTGTTCGCGATCTCCGCCAAAAGCAATATTGTTGAACTTTTCGCTCATGCCCCAGTCTAGCACCATCTTGCGGGCCAGTTTGGTGATCTGTTTGAGGTCATTTTCAGCGCCGCTGGTAGCGGTGTCAAAAATGAGATTTTCTGCAGCGCGACCGCCCATCATCACAGCCATGCGGTCGAGCATGTATCTTTTTTCATATAGATACTTCTCATTTTCAGGTAGCTGCATGGTAACGCCCATCGCCTGTCCCCGTGGTATCACCGTAACTTTGTGGATGGGATCTGAATTAGGCAGGGTAGCAGCTACGATAGCATGCCCAGCCTCATGGAAAGCCAGCATTTTCCTTTCACGATCGGTCAAACGCATGCCTTCGCGCTTAAGCCCCATCATGACCTTGTCGCGGGCCTGATCAATATCTTGCTGTTCAATTGCCTTTCGCTCGTAACGAGCCGCAATAAGTGCAGCTTCATTTAGCAGATTTTGGAGGTCTGCGCCGCTGAAACCGGGTGTTGAGCGTGCAATTTCATCCAGATCTACTTTATCAGAAAGTTTCTTATTCTTTGCATGGATTTCGAGAATCTGTTCACGGTGCTCTTGCGTAGGTAAGTGGACCGTAATCTGTCGATCAAAACGACCGGGACGCAGCAACGCCTTGTCCAGAATATCGGGACGGTTGGTCGCGCCCATAACAACAACGCCTTCATTGGGTTCAAAACCGTCGAGTTCTGAAAGTAACTGATTGAGCGTTTGTTCACGTTCGTCATGTCCGCCACCGAGTCCGGCACCACGCTTGCGTCCGATGGAGTCAATTTCATCTATAAATATGATGGCAGGTGCCTTTTCTTTTGCTTTATCAAACATATCACGGACGCGCTTGGCTCCTACACCCACAAACATCTCCATAAAGTCGGAACCGGTAATGGTGAAATAGGGGACCCCTGCTTCGCCGGCCACAGCACGTGCGAGCAATGTCTTACCTGTGCCGGGAGGTCCAACCATCAATAGTCCTTTCGGGATTTCTCCACCCAGCGAATCAAATTTATCGGGATTTTTTAAGAAGCTGATGATTTCTTGTAGCTCGGTTTTGGCGCCTTCGAGTCCGGCTACGTCGTCAAAAGTGGTATCTACTTTCTCAGCATCTTGCAGCTTGGCCTTGCTTTCGCCAATCTTGAACATGTTCTGTCCCTGCATACGCATCTGCCGGAAAAACTGTACCCCAATCATAATCAGGAAGGCTAGTGGAAGTCCCCAGAGCAGTACGGTCCACCAGTCAAAAGTACTTTTGGGTCGTGTTTGTACCTGCACGTTATGTTCTTCGAGCATACTCATCAGCTTGTCGTCGCCGAATGAGGGCAGGTACGTATTAAATTGCCCATACTGGGTGGTATCGTTTCCGGAGCTTTTCAGAGCCGTTTTTTGCTTCAGCTGACCCTTTATCAGTTCTCCGCGGATAGTCACTTTTTGAACATTGCCCTGCTTTATTTGTTGACGAAATTCGCTGTAGTCAATCGTCGGAGGGCCGCCCAAAAGTCCGCCGCCTTGGGAGCTGAAGAGCCAAAAGCCGAGCAGAGCAGCAATCACAATCCAATAAAAGGTGTACTGATGTTTGCCGCCGGGACCTTTTAGCCCTTTCTTTTTGGATGAGTTATCGTTGTCGGTTTGTTGCTTCTTATTCTCGGGCATAAAATAGTATTAGGTGAAGTCAACTAAAGTTGGTATAAATATGTATCACATTCAACGAAAGTTAAAAGGAATAATTCCATTTTTCGTTGTGCGATTATACGAAAAAAGCCTCTGAGGCTATCAACCGCCAGAGGCTTGAGAGAGAGATTCTATGCTTCATTGTGAGTCGGGAGGGGATCGAACCCTCGACCCACGGCTTAAAAGGCCGTTGCTCTACCATCTGAGCTACCGACTCTCCTGTCAAAAACAGATTCCAAATATACAGGTTTAGCGGGACTAATTTCAAGGAAAAATCCACTTAAATTTTAATTCGTTAATTTCTTAGTATTCAAGCGGTTTAAGGAGTTATGCTTACCACGGTGAGAACTCTTATTTTCAAATAAATATTAATCCCCAAAGATAACCTTTTTTGCAGACTGAATTCCTGAAAGATCAGCTTGTTCATCCCATTCGTATCCCAACGCCTTTTGCTGTGGGTGATGTATTTAGTTACTTGATTACTGATGATAAAATTGTGCTCGTGGATGCCGGGCAATACACCGAGGAGGCTTTTGAAGTGCTTGATGATCGTTTTCATGAGCATGGGTTGAGCCTGGAAGATCTGGATGAGATTTGGCTCACTCATGGTCATCCCGACCATTTTGGACAGGCTGCTCGGCTGGCAGATCGTGCGGATGCAATAGTATTTGGCCATCCCAAAGAACGGGCGAATTTTGCCGGTAATGATGACGGCGACCTATTCGAAGACTTCTTTCAAAAGCATAATATTCCGTCAAAGTTTACCAGCAAGATGGTTGAACAGCTCGACTGGTTGCAGCAGTTTCAACTGCCGACAGAGCCAGAATGGGTTAACGAAGGCGATGAACTAACAAGTGGTGCCATGACAGCCACGGTTCAGCACACACCGGGCCACGCGCCGGGGCATGTGGTGTTCAATACGAACCGGGATATGATGTTTTGCGGCGATCTGCTGCTGGCGCACATTAGCACGAATGCCCTTATCAATTTTGATCCAGACACGGGCAACCGTAACAAGAGTTTGTTGCAATATCGCCGGTCACTGCAATGGATGCGAAAGCAGCAGGGTATCGTGCTTCCGGGACACGGCGAAATTATTGAGAAGGCCTCCGAAGTGGCCGACCATCACCTGGAAGAACATGACAAACGCTATCAAAAGATTCGGCAGTTACTGCAAGAACCCATGAGCCTGATGGAGCTATCCTACAACATGTTCCCCGATGCTATTAAGGAGGGAGCTATCTTTCTGGTGCTGTCGGAAGTGCTGGGCTACTTGGATTGGGGGATTGAAGAGGGCACAATTTATTTGGACGAATCACAAATGATTTACCGGGTGGCTTGATCTTGGAATATGGCTAATTATGATTTAGGAATTAAAAATGAAAAATTACAAACTTGGTTTGACAATGCGAGTCTTGACCTCCAGCTTGTAACTGACAACTGACAACTGACAACTGACAACTGACAACTGACAACTGACAACTGACAACTGACAACTGACAACTGACAACTGACAACTGACAACTGACAACTGCTATGGCTACTATCTTTACTAAAATTATCGAGGGCGAAATTCCCTGCCACAAAGTAGCGGAGACCGATGACCACATCGCTTTTTTGGATATCAATCCTATTTCTGAGGGGCATACGCTTGTGGTTCCCAAAAAAGAAATCGACTACTTTTTTGACTTGCCGGATGAACTGATGCAAAGCACAATGGAGGTATCTCGAACTATTGCTCATGCCATTGACGAGGCGTTGAATCCACTGCGGACCGGGGTTATCGTTCAGGGACTGGAAGTGCCACATGCACATGTGCATCTGATCCCATTATATAAGACGAACCAGGTGATGGCATTGGGGCACAATGTATCCGTCAGCGAGGAGCGCATGGCAGAGCTGAAAGAGCAAATTAGTGCACAGGTGGAACTATGAAATTATCGATTCTCAACGGCCCAAACCTGAACATGCTGGGTAAACGTGATCCGGAGCAGTACGGAACTGAGACGCTTGAAGATATTGAGAATTTGCTTATTGATACCTTCCCTGATCACGAGATGGTATTTTTTCAAAGCAATCTCGAAGGTGAGCTTATCGAAGCCATTCAGTCACTGCTGGAAAGTGATGTGGACGGCGTCATCGTCAATTTCGGAGGGTATTCGCATAGCTCGGTAGCTCTCCGCGATGCGCTGGATTTGATCGAGCTGCCTATTGTGGAGGTGCACCTTTCGAACATTCATGCCCGTGAAGAATTTCGCGAGCGTACGCTTACCGGGGCCGTCGCCGATGGTATCATCACCGGTTTTGGGAAACAAAGTTATGTGCTCGGGGTACATGCTCTTGAGAAACTTGTCGAGGAAAACTAACATTTGTCATTTCGACCAGCGGGAGAAATCTTTGTTTGTAGAATTCCCATCAAGGTAAATTGAACTTTTCCATTTGAAGAAACTAAGCGAACTCTTTTCCGATACCCTTGTTTACGGCGTCAGCAGCGTGCTAGCGCGGTTTATCGGTTATTTGCTGGTTCCTTTGCATACGGATGTATTCCTGACCTCTGAATATGGGATCGTTAGTTTGGTTTATGCCGGCCTCGCGTTCTTGAATGTTATTTTCAGCTTTGGTATGGAATCGGCCTATTTGCGTTATGCCAAGAATCGCGATGAAGCGCCCAACGTGTTCAAAACTATCCAGCTGGGACTGGGTGGCTTTTCCACCTTCTTGGTGATTCTACTTGTTTTCCTGTCACCAGTGTTGATGCCAACTATGAACTTAGAGGCGACCGGTCATCAAAACATGTACTGGATGATGCTCGGCATCCTTTGGTTTGATGCCATGGCGTTGGTCCCATTTGCCGAATTGCGGCTGGTGCGTCGGCAATGGCTGTTTGCGGCTTTTAAAACCGGTAATATCTTGGTTAACGTAGGACTGCAGTTTTATCTGATTCTGGGACTTGGTTGGGGCATCGAGGCGGTATTTTTTGCGAGTTACGTAGCTTCTGCGCTTACTGCTTTACTGCTATGGGGAGTAACAGCAACTATGCTTTCGGGATCTTGGGATACGTCGTTACTCAAAAAAGTATTACGCTTTGGGCTACCCTTTATTCCCGCGGGGTTGGGGTTTGTAATAAATGAGATGCTCGATCGGTTTTTCTTGGGTAACTACATGTCGCAGGCTACGGTGGCCCGGCTTTACGGTCCCGACCTAACGCCCGATGACGCCGTTGGGATCTACAGCGCTTGCTATAAGCTTTCGGTGTTTATGCTGCTGCTGGTTCAGATGTTTCGGATGGCATGGCAGCCGTTCTTTTTACGTCATGCTGATGATTCCGAAGCTCCAAAATTGTACCGCGATGTGTTTCTCTACTTCAATGGAGTTGCGGGGCTTTGTTTTTTGGTTGTAGCTCTTTTTGCAGAGCAGATTGTCCAGATTAAAGTGCCAATATTGGGTGCTTACTTGGTGGGGCAGGAGTATTGGATGGGGCTCAATATAGTACCAATCCTGCTGGGAGCATACTGGTTCCACGGGTGGTACATGAATTTTTCAGCCGGTATTTTTATCGAAGAAGAAACCAAGGTGTTACCTGTCATTACGCTCATTGGCGCGGGCGTTACGGTGATAGCCAATCTCTTGCTGATTCCACATTTCGGTATGATGGGGTCAGCTACCGCCACGCTTATCAGTTATGGGCTAATGGCTATGCTCTTGTACTACAAAAGTGTGCAGGTGTATAGCGTCGATTACCAACTTTTTCGTACCTTTCTGATGATGGTAATTGCGGCCGCTTGTCTCTATCTCGTACCCTATGCAACTGAATGGCTCGATTCGGAATGGACGGGTCGTTTCCTGATGTTATCGTTAGGGAGTGCAGGGATAATAGTGCTCGTTATTCCTAATTATTTAAGAAGTCGATAAACGGTTTCTCACATCTTGTTTTATTATTTCAGTGAGAAATCTCCTGCACCTAAAAACTATTGTTAAAACAATTAGAAATTATTGAGAGACAGTATTATGGAAGCGAAAGTTGGTATTTATGTAGATGCGGTAAATGTAACGATGAATGGCGGCTTTGGACTTCGATATGATGTGTTGCGAAAATTTGCCTGCCGCGACGGTTCCATCCCTTCCCGGATGAATGTATATCTGGCTTATGATGAGCGGCGTGCCGAGGAGGACAAGGACTATCGCAACAAAACAGCCCGTTTTAGTGAAGTGCTCCGCGACTTTGAGTACAAGGTGATTGAAAAGCCGCTGCAGTATTACCGTGATGAAGAGACTGATGAGACGATCACCAAGTCCACGGTGGATATGGATATGGCAGTGGATATGATTATGCAGGCTGATAATCTGGACAAGATCGTACTGCTTACCAGCAATGGAAGCTATGTGAGTGTAGTCAATGCCATTCAAAAGAAGGGGACACGCGTGGAGCTGATTGGCTTCGATAACATGTCCAGCAAGCTTAAAAAAGAGGCGGATCTATATATTTCAGGTTATCTGATTCCAGGATTGCTTCCCATTGAATCCCCCTACGCCTGGGGTAAGACCGGTTCGCGCGTACGTGGGGTGTGCTATGATTTCTCTCACAATGATGGCTATGGCTTTCTGCGATTTCTCGTTCAGATGAATGAGAATCTCTGGATTACCGATTCTCGTTTTGATGAGTCGCCCTACAACACAGTGTTTGCCCATATATCGCAATTCGAAGACAACTTTGATACCAGCTATCTGCCCAGCCGGGACCTCATCTTTGAGTTTGATCTGGTAGAAAATGAAAAAGGGCTGGTTGCCGAGGATATTATACTAGTCTCTGCGCCCTAAGAACTTATCCGAGTTCTGAATTTGAAGTAAAATTATGGCTGCGTAGATAGGCTTGGTTAAAGATCTGTAAATAATATTTCTTTCATAAGAAAAAGGGACTTCGCTATGGTCGGCGAAGTCCCTTTTTTAAATGCAAGTAGTGAAGAAGCCTTACGTCTTCAATTTATTGCGATTTATTTGTCCATCAGCTGACGGAACTCACTTAGAACAGAGTGAACATGGTCGGCTGACTCATCTAAAAGTTGTTGTTCTTCGTCGTTTAAGTCAACTTCAATTATTTCTTTGATGCCGCCTTCGCCTAACTTAACGGGAACGCCGAGAAACAGGTCCTCTTGGCCATATTCGCCGTTTAAGTGCGCGGCGCATGGGAAGACACGGTTTTGGTCGAGTACGATTGCTTCCACCATCTGTGCGGCTGCAGCGCCTGGAGCATACCATCCGGAAGTTCCCATCATATTAACGAGTTCACCGCCGCCGCCTTTCGTACGTTCGACGATTTCTTCGAGCTTGTCTTCATCAATAAATTGGGTGATAGGCATTCCGCAAACCGTGGTAAAGCGTGGCAGTGGTACCATGGTATCGCCGTGTCCGCCAAGCAAGAGTGCTTGAATATCTTTCGGAGAAACGCCAATTTCTTCAGCAAGGAAGGAGCGGTAACGAGCCGTATCCAAAATGCCGGCCATACCCATTACACGGCTGGAGTCGAAGCCACTGGTTTCGAGGGCAACTTGTGCCATTACATCCAGCGGGTTAGAGACGATAATCAGAATAGTGTTGGGAGAATGCTCGACGAGCTTTTTAACAACACCCTGGACAATATTGGCATTGGTTTCGAGCAGGTCGTCGCGGCTCATGCCCGGTTTACGTGGCACACCTGCCGTAATAACGCAAACATCCGAACCGGCGGTATCTTCATAATCGACGGTTCCGGTCAGCTTGGTATCAAATTGATGGATAGGCGACGACTCCCATTGGTCGAGGGCACGTCCTTTGGAGGGATAAATTTTATCGCCGTTTTTTTCTTGCACGATATCGACCATGACAACCTCTTTGGCAAAATCGCGCTGTGCTACTGCCAGAGATACCGTTGAACCGACATTCCCGCCGGCACCGACTACTGTTACTTTCATGAGACTAATAGTTTTTGAGGTTAAAAATTTAAGAGTAAAAGATACTATTTTATGAGCTGAATATCAGGGGCTCACCGTGGTGTGTTCGACGTGGTTAAGTTTTTAAGTTAGAACTTTAACACGTTAAAACTACAACACATTAACACTATAACACATTAAGAACGTTGCCGCGAATCCATCCCCCACATCAACTTTTGTCGCAAGGTGTCAAAATAACTCTGGTTGGGTAGCTCAATCAGGTCAATCGTAAAATTCGAGCGCTTGATGGTTACCTCAAAAGGATAGGAATCAATCTCTTTGATTTGTCCGTCGTATGAAAAAAGCACCTCGTGGTCCTGCTCTTCTACAGTTACCTGCAAATTTTTATCAGAAGGTAAGACAAGCGGACGTGTTGTTAGTGTATGGGGATTAATCGGAGTGACTACCATCACGTTGGTGTTGGGCATCACAATGGGGCCGCCGGAGGAAAGATTATAAGCGGTAGAGCCTGTAGGCGATGCCACGATCAATCCGTCTGCCCAGTAGTTATTAATGAACATGTCATTGTATTCAGCACTCACGTTCACCATGGAGGTGGAATCGCGCTTGGAAAACAGGAACTCATTGAGCGCGTGATAAATCTTTCCTTGGTTATCTTCAGCCTCCAGTAGATACCGTTTCTCAATCCGGTAGTTTTCTTCCAGTAGATATTCCAAAGCTTGGTGCAGATTTTCTTTCTGAGTATAAGCCATAAAACCAAGCCGCCCTGTGTTGACGCCCAGAATCGGTTTTTGGATGCTTTTCATCAGCCGAGCGGTGTACAGCATAGTGCCATCGCCGCCCATGGCAATGATAATATCGGCCTGATCGATGGCTTCGCGCTCATGCTCAACTACTTTGGCCGAGGGATGCTCTTCGCCCCGGTACAGTTCCTGTAGTTCAGAGCTGAACAGTACCTGCACTTCATGGTCGTCCGACCAGGTAAGCAGATCCACAAAGGGATCCCGAACCGAATACTTTTGCGGATTTGCGATAATAGCAAACTTCATCGTCTCCAAACCTAATTCAAGCGTTCCGCTGCCGGCAGTGTTACGCCTCTGAGGTCGAGCCACCACGGATAGTGATTAAAGTTGAGCCCCCTGATTTCTGAACGCAACAGCGCTGCCTGTTTGACGTGGAACCGGAACAAGTCCTTATAAGTGTTCCACCGGGCATCCGGAATAAGAGGATAGTTGGCTGTAAATAGCAATCCGGTATTACGTGATGGGGCCTGTATCTTGATCATCTGCAAACTTGTGTTATAGTTACTCAATTGTTGGGAGAGTTGGCCAAGGTAGGTACGCACAAAGGGATTTTGCGAAAAGGTAGCGTAAATTTGTCCACCTAGGTTCGATGTGTCGATGGTTGTCGTGTCAGCAATGTCAGCTGTAACAATGTTTCCCGGAAAGCCGCTAACGTATGATGAGTCTGATCTAGCCAAGGTTGAAATAGTCTGGGCCGTAGCGGATGATAAGTTTGCCTCCGGATTAAAGCGCAAGACAAACTCGGTGGCTCCATTGGTAACCTGTAATTTGTAGCGATCCTGATACGAAGCTTTAAGCCGCCTGTTGGGTTCAGCGAGGTTTTTGAGCAACTGGGGTCCGAGCTGGGGCAACAGGTAAATATCGTTGGTACCCATGGCACGAAAGAGTGCAGATTCGGAGTGGTTAGTAATGATATCCACCCGATTTAAGTTGATGTCGGAAGCGTTATAATAATTCTGGAATTTGGAAAAGATGAGGGTAGAATCAGCCGAGCGCGAGGAGAAATTAAACGGTCCGGTACCGACGGGGGAAAATGAATTGAGGGATTGTCCCACCGCTTCGCGTGGATAAATAACAGCCAGCGGGGTGGCAAGCTTTTTCAGGAACTGCGCATCGGGAGCGTTAAGCTCAAAAACAACGGTCGTGTCATTAGGCGTTTTGATACCGGAGATGCCCTTCAGGTTACGGTCAGCCGGATTATAAACTTCACGTTGCTCCTGGTAATAGGAATTGAATCCTTTGATATCCATAAACATATGGGCCGCTTTGGGTGGAACCCCGCCATGGGCCATCCGTTCGAATACATATTTTACGTCACTGGCAGCCAGTTTACGTCCGGTACCGGTGCTAAAGACGTCACTGTCGTGATAAAAAATGTCAGGCCGGAGGTGAAAGGTGTATTCCAGCGAATCGTTTCGCACATCCCAACTTTTGGCTAAGCCCGGAACAACCGAGCCATTGCTATCCAGCCGTACAAGGCCTTCATAGACCAATTGCACAGCCCGCATTGCCGATGCGTTATCAACAAAAAGGGGATCCAGCGTAGAAATTGAGTTATATTCGCCAATAAGGAGCTGCCGAAAACTAGCCTCATTTTTTGAAGTATCTGTTGCGGTCGTGTCGTTTGACGGAGCTACCGATGGGCTTTGGTTCACAACGATGGTTTCAGGCTGTTTGCATCCTGCAAACAGGAGCAGCACTGCTGCCAGCGCCAGTAGTTTATGTTGATCTACTAATGATTTCATAGGTACAATATTGATTAATAGTGATTAGCTGTCTTGGGATTGATTTTCTTTTCCTTTCAATCCTTTGATTCCCTGTACAGCCTTCTCGTCAAGTAAATTCGTCTCATATGACCGAATTCGTCCCATTTTTTTGCGATTTTTTTTCAGAGCGATCTCGATTAGTTTGAGCATTAATTCCTGCATATTCATTCCGCTTTCCTCCCACAGGTAAAAGGAAAACGAGCCCGGGATGGTGTTAATTTCATTAAAATAAAGTTCGTTGGTCTCGGAGTTTAGCAGAAAGTCGAGCCGAGCTACTCCACTGGCACGGAATAATTTAAATATTTGTGCAGATAATGACCGGATTTTTTTTGTCAGCTCATCGGAAATTTCAGCGGGAATAATGCGATCAGCCGAAGCCATGCCTTTTGACCCGTCTCCATCAGACTGGTATTTATCCTCAAAAGAAAGCGTCTCTTCTTGTCCGAGCGGCTGTTCACAGACACTCGTCTGCAAATCATCAGCAGTACCCAGCACCGAGCAGTTAATTTCTGTTAATGGCGATACCGCTTTTTCGACCATCAGATTTTCATCATACCGGAAGCCACTTTCAATAGCCTCGATCAACTCATCTTGGTTAGTAGCTTTAGTTACCCCAATGCTGCTGCCCAGCGTTACTGGTTTGAGTACCACGGGATATCCTAACTGATCAGCCAGTGTTAATATACTTTTCTGGTCCTGTTCCCACTCACTCTCAAAAAAGTCGTACCCATCAACAACCGGGATATCGTGTGTCCGGCAGATGTCCTTGGCTTTTACTTTGTCCATCCCCAGGCTGGAGGCAAAGACGCCACTGCCCGCAAAGGGAATGTTATACATCTCGCAGGTGCCTTGGAAGGCACCGTTTTCGCCTTCTGAGCCATGAAAGGCTGGAATTACCGCGTGGATGGAGTAGCTCTCGGGCGAATTGAAAAATCCTTTCTTTTCGGTTTCGAGCAGAATGGGTTTACCCAAGTCATCATGCGAAAAAGTACAGGGCGTTGCCTGTTCTTTCAAAACATCCAGGTTTTGAAAGTTCTCGATATCCAGCAGTGGTTCGCCAGTCAGCCAGCGACCTGATTTGGTGATATACAACGGAACCAGATCATAGTTGGAATCTTTCAGCGAGGCGATAACCTGCATGGCCGAAAGGACCGACACTTCGTGTTCAGGAGATGTCCCACCAAATGCCACAACAATGTTACTAGAGCTCATAGAATAGTTTCTGATTGGATGCTATTTGGAACTATATGATAAGAAAAGATCACCTCAGATGTGACATAAATGATAGGCGGGCAACGAAATAGATTAGGGTAGATCTGGTCAGATGATCCAATCTCGTTACGAAGCTCAATTTCGTAACGAGATTGGGAGAGGCGATCAATAAAAGAAGATCAGGAATCGTTTTGTTGCGCCATATAATATAGCTGCATCACGCGTAATTCATTGTACCCCACGGACTTATCCAGCTCGGTATATACCTTGCGAAGCATGTGTGTAGGTACTTCGTCCATGATTTCCAGCACCTCTTGGCGCTTGCGGGTGGAGAGCGATGAGGCTTCGACGATACCCTCAGGACGCAGTTCGTTACCTTCTTTCAGGTATGTTTTCAGGTGATTGATGATGGTTACGTTTTTGACGCCGTACTGCTCAGCAAGATGGTCAATTGATTTGCCGTCGTTATAGGCCCGGCCGATGCGTTCAAACTTTTCGCCCGACTCTTCTAGTTTCTCCTTCTTTTTTTCTATGAGGTCTGTTTTCTCCTCGATATCATGGTCCCGGCAGTACTTGTTGATAATAGCCAGGAAATCAGTAGCGTACTTTTTCAGTTTTACTGATCCAACGCCATAAATGGGGACCAGGTTGTCTTTAGACTGCGGAAAATAGTACGACATTTCCATGAGTGTGGTATCGGGGAAGATGGCGTAGGGCGGCACGGACTGCTGGTCGGCCAGCTCTTTTCGTTTGTTGCGAAGCTGTTCGAACAGGTCCTTGTCGTAGTTGTTTTCCACTTCAGAAGTCGTACGTTCAATGGCATTGTCGCCGACAACAGTATCCTTGCGATCCAATACGCCGAAGACATTTTCTTTACCATCGAGCACAGCCCGGGCCTGATCGGTGATACTGAGGGCGCCATGCTGTTCTTTACGTTCTAGGTAGCCCTGTTTAACCAGCATGCGGGCCAGCAGAATCCACTGCTCTTTAGCCCACTCGTTGCCGATATTGTATGTGGGCAATTCGTCATGCCCATTTTCAAGCACTTTCTCTTTGGTAGACCCTCGCAGGATGTCGGCAATGTAGTAGGCATCGAATTCTTCGTCCGTACGAACGATGCAAGAGAGTAGTTTTTGCGACTGCACCGTCAGATCTTCGACCTCTGCATTAACCGATAAGCAGTTGTCGCACATGTTGCACTCATCATTTTCATAGGTTTCTCCAAAATATCCCAGCAGTGGTTTACGGCGACATTCATCGGTTTCCATAAATTTCAGCATCTCTTTAAGATGCTTTTCGGCCACTTCTTTCTCACGCCCTTCCTTTTGGTTGATGAAATACTGAATCTTCTGCTTATCGGAGCGGTCGTAGAGCACCATACAGTCGGCGCGTAGCCCATCGCGGCCAGCACGGCCGATTTGTTGGTAGTAAGATTCAATATTTTTGGGCAGGTCGTAGTGCATCACAAAACGCACGTTGGGTTTGTCAATACCCATACCAAAGGCAATCGTCGCTACAATAATCTGTATGTTATCCCGAATGAAGGCCTCTTGGTTACGATTCCGTACGTTCTTAGACAGGCCGGCATGGTAAGGCTTCACGGAGTGTCCTTCTTTCTTGAGTTCTACATAAAGTTCCTCAACCTGCTTGCGAGAGAAGCAGTAGATAATGCCCGACTGTTTTTTACGAGTATACAGGAAGTCGAGTGTTTGCTCGAGGGGGTCGTCCTTTTCTGCTACGCCCAGGAACAGGTTTTTGCGATCGAAGCTGGCAAGAAAAGTATCGGAATCTCCAAACTTAAGGATGTCTTTAATGTCTTCGCGAACGCGCGGTGTAGCTGTGGCCGTGAGGGCTAAGCAAGTGGCTTCGGGGAAATCCTTACGCACTTTGGTCAGCTCGCGGTAATCGGGACGAAAATCGTGCCCCCACTCTGAAATACAGTGTGCTTCGTCAATTGTAAATAGGTCAACATGCTGATTGGAAAGCAGCTCTCGTGTCTTGTCCATCATCAGCGTTTCCGGAGCCATATATAACAGCTTGACCTCTCCGTTTTTTACCTTTTGAACGTTTTCTTCATACTCCTTGGGCGTAAGAGTACTATTCAGGTAAATGGCCGGGATGTCGTATTGCAGTAGTTGCTCAACCTGATCTTTCATCAGTGAGATAAGTGGCGAAACGACAATGGTAAGCCCGTCAAAAAGCAGGGCCGGAATCTGATAGCAGAGTGATTTGCCGCCGCCGGTGGGCATAATGACAAGGGCATCCTTTTTGTCCATCACCTGCTGGATGATGTCTTCCTGGAGTGGACGAAAATCTTCAAATCCGAAAACGTTATTAAGCTTGTTCTTTGCTTTTTTGATCATGTATCGCTGATATGTGTGCTTAATCTGATTTCTCAGATTAAAATTGAATTACAAATTGCTACTTGGTAAAAGGAAGTGTGGTGGAGATAGAATAGCGATGCCACCGCTTCATGCGATGGCGTTCGCTAAAAACTATGTAAATATAATATTATTACTTGCTGAGGTAAAGGTTTTTGAACTCGAACGGTTTTTTAAAGTGTTCGTCATTGAAGTCTTCCATAAAGTAAATGGTTTCTCCGGTTGATTTCATTTCCGGCCCCAGCTCTTTTTTGACTTCGGGGAATTTATCGAACGGAAAGACCGGTTCCTTGATCGCCCATTTTTCGAGGGTTGAAGTCAGGTCCTTCTCGTCGAAATCTTTCAGCTTGGCACCCAGCATCACTTTAACCGCAATCCGTGCCTCGGGACGCCCCGTGGCTTTTGCAAGAAACGGAATCGTTCGTGTTGAGCGGGGATTAGCTTCCAGCACATACACATCGTCGCCCTTCACGGCATACTGCACGTTCAGGAAGCCTTTGATGTTCATGTTGGAAGCAATCTTTTCGTGGTAGTCCTTAATTTTTTCAATGGCTACATCGCTGAGCGAGTAGGTCGGTATCACAGCCGTAGAGTCACCCGAGTGAACGCCTGCGGGCTCAATGTGTTGCATGATTCCCGCAATATGCATGTCATCGCCATCATAAACGGCATCTACATCCACCTCAACGGCTTCCTCGAGAAATTTGTCGATGAGGAATGCATTTTCGGGGTGGGTATCCAGTACCCGCTCGGTATAAAATTCTAGCTCATCCTGTTTTACGGCAATCCGCATGCCCTGACCACCAAGCACGTAGCTTGGGCGAATCAGTACAGGGTAGCCGATGCGGTTGGCGATTTCGATGGCGCCGTCCACATCTTCGGCCGTTCCATACGAGGGGAACGGGATATCGAGCTTTTTGAGAAACTCGGAGAACGATCCGCGATCCTCGGCAAAGTTGATCATCTCGAAGTCGGTACCGAAGATCTTGATGCCTTCTTCAACAAATTTCTTGCCGAGCTTCAGGGCTGTTTGTCCTCCTACCTGCAAGATGACGCCCTCGGGCTGCTCGTGTTCGTAAATATCCATTACGCGCTCCCAGAAGACCGGCTCAAAGTAGAGCTTGTCAGCCGTGTCGAAATCGGTCGAAACGGTCTCGGGATTGCAGTTCACCATGATGGCTTCGTAGCCCATTTCCTGGGCGGCTTTCACAGCGTGGACGCAGGAATAATCGAACTCAATACCCTGTCCAATGCGGTTGGGTCCGCTGCCCAGGATCATCACTTTCTTCTTGTCTGATACTTCACTTTCGTTTTCACCGTCATAAGCTGAGTAGAAGTAGGGCGTTTCGGCGGGGAACTCAGCTGCACAGGTGTCCACAACTTTGAATGATGGCTTAAGTCCAAGTTCGTGACGCTTCTTGCGTACTTCTTTTTCAGTAACTTTTCCATTACTCTTACTCAACAGCCAGGCAATTTGTTCATCGCCAAAGCCAGCCTGCTTGAGTTCAAACAGATCCTCTTCGGTGATGTTGTCGAGCGACTGCCCCTCGGTGCGGTTCTCCAGCGATACCATGTAACGGATCTGCTGCAGGAACCAGGGATCAACTTTGGTGATGTCGGCAATTTCTTCGACCGAAGCGCCAAATTTAAAAGCGTTTCGGATATTCAACATGCGATCCCAGTAGGGTTTTTTGAGGCGTTCACGCACTTTCTTGCGATCGAGTTCATTGTAGCCGTCAGCGCCTAGCCCGGATCGTCCAATCTCCAGTGACTGATATGCTTTGTTCAGTGCTTCGGGGAAGTTACGCCCGATTGACATCACTTCGCCTACTGCCTTCATCTGGGTGGTCAGTTCTTCATCCACATTAGGGAATTTCTCAAAGTTGAAGCGCGGCGCCTTCACAATTACGTAGTCAATGGAAGGCTCAAAGCAGGCCGAGGTGTTGCCCGTAATGGGATTGTCGAGCTCGTCGAGATTGTATCCTACAGCCAGCTTAGTTGCAATCTTGGCGATAGGATATCCCGTAGCTTTGGAGGCCAGAGCAGACGATCGGCTTACCCGCGGGTTAATCTCAATAGCTACAAAACGATCGCTTCCCGGCTCTACGGCAAACTGCACGTTACATCCACCGGCAAATGTACCAATCGAGCGCATCATCTTGATGGCCGCATCGCGCAGCATCTGGAACTGTTTGTCAGTGAGGGTCTGCGAAGGTGCTACCGTAACCGAGTCGCCGGTGTGTACACCCATGGGATCGATATTCTCAACGGTACATATAATAACAACGTTGTCATTGGGGTCGCGCAGCAGTTCGAGCTCGTACTCTTTCCATCCGAAAATAGATTCTTCAATGAGCACACGGTGTACGGGACTCATTTCCAGCCCGCGCAGTACTTTCTTTTCAAACTCATCTTCCGTCCAGACGATACCACCGCCGGCACCGCCCATCGTAAAGGAGGGACGAATGACGATGGGAAGTCCACCGAGATCTTCGGCAATCTCTTTGGCTTCCAGTACCGATTCCGCAGCCTTGCTTCGGCACTGCGGAATATCAATTTCATCCATCAGATCGCGGAACTCCTGGCGATCTTCGGTAATATCTACGGCATCAATATCCACACCGATAATCTGGATATCGCGCTCGGTCCAGTAATTTTCGTGCTGCAAATCCCGTGTGAGGTTTAGCCCTGTTTGGCCCCCCATGGTTGGCAGTACGGCATCGGGCTCTTCTTTTTCGACAATTTCTTTGATGGAATCAAGGGTTAGGGGCTTCAGGTACACTTCGTCGGCCATCATAGGGTCGGTCATAATGGTGGCCGGGTTCGAGTTGATGAGTACGACCCGGTAGCCGTCGTCCATCAGTGATTTACAGGCCTGGGAACCGGAGTAATCAAATTCGCAGGCTTGGCCTATGACAATGGGTCCTGATCCGATGATAAGAATGGTTTCGATGTCGTCGCGTCGTGGCATGCTATTGTTGGTGGTCTATTCGTTGATAGATTATAATTTCGTTCTGCTTCTTTCTTGCTAGGGCGTATTGCATATACCCTTACGTATTATTACGCCAGTTCTTTTTTGCCTTCTTTGATCATGTCTATGAACTGGTCGAAGAGATAGCGTGAATCGTGCGGTCCGGGTGATGCTTCGGGGTGATATTGTACCGACATCCCGGGAAAGTTTTTAAAGCGGAGTCCTTCGATGGACTTATCATTTAAGTTGACATGAGTGACTTCCACCTTGGAATCGTCGAGATCATCTTCATCGACGGCAAAACCGTGATTCTGTGTCGTGATTTCGACAAGTCCCGTATCAAGATTTTTGACCGGTTGGTTAGCGCCGCGGTGTCCCACAAACATTTTTTTAGTACCGATGCCTTCCGAAAGTGCCATTAATTGATGTCCCAAGCAGATACCGAAAATCGGTTTGCCGGTTTCCTTGGCAAAGTTGACAATCTCCAGTGCATATTCGCTGGTCGCTTTGGGGTCGCCGGGACCGTTGCTGAAGAAGAAACCGTCGGGATTCCACTGGTCAAGTTCTTCTTTGAAATCGCCTTTGGCTGGGAAAACACGTAGTGTACAGCCCCGATCCACCAGATTGTCAATAATGCTTTTTTTAATGCCGTAGTCGAAGGCCGCTACTTTAAATGGTCCGTCGCTGTGTACGGTCTGTGCTTCTTTGCGGGTGACCTTGGTAGCCAGTTCGAGCCCTTCCATATCATCCCAGTTTTTGGCCTTCTCGACAAGTTTGTCCTCGTCCAGTTCGGTAGAAGAGATGACGGCATTCATGACGCCTTTGGTTCGTATATGACGCACCAGCTTGCGGGTATCGATTCCGCTGATGCCTACAATTTCGTTGTCTTCGAGATACTGTTGCAGGTTACTATCGGCTTGAGGATTGCTGTGCTCCCAAGAGAAGGAACGCACGATCAGTCCGGCAATCATTACTTTACGAGCCTCGTCGTCGCGGCTCATGGTACCGTAGTTCCCAATGTGAGGATAAGTCATCATCATTAGTTGACCATAATAACTGGGGTCGGTAAAAATTTCCTGGTAGCCAACCATGCTGGTGTTAAAACAAAGTTCACCGCCGGTGGTACCTTTTTTACCTATGGCATAGCCGTGTTCTACGGTGCCGTCAGATAGGGCAATGATAGCTTTATCTCTATTGTAGAGTGACATATGAAGGGGATAATGGTTTTGAGAAGTTCGAGTTTAGGTATAAAAAAAATCCGACCACAAAAAATGTGTCGGATTTCAGAAAAGGGAATGGTGTGCTGACCACCCGATGATGATCGGATGTTTGATTCTTTTTTTGCGGGCAGTGTTGTCTGCCGCCAATTGTAAGGGGTGTGCCCTTGGAGTTCAAGTGTCGGTATTAAAAGTCTGGATTGACATTTGTGTGCGCTAACTCAATTCCAACGCAAAACTGTGATAAAATACAAATACAGGCTTCTATTTTCAACGGAATTCTAAGGTTTCGATAACCTACTGCGACTGACGGCTTTGGATGATAAATTCGTCATTCCACTTATCGTAGGATACCGATAGTTCGTTCGGCCGGCAGCATACCTGGCAGTCTTCGATATATTTCTGGGTGTTGCCCTGTGAGGGATCCACAAAGGTATGATTGGTTTCGCCACAATAGGCGCAGCGGAATTCTGTTCCCTGAGACTCGGCTTTGTTTCTCATAAGTGTTGAAGTGTTGGAGTACTGAAGTGTTGAGGTATTGATCTTATTTTAGCGATGACCAATATTGCAGAAGGCTTTGTCCGGTATTCTCCAAAAGGATTTATTCGCTTCCTTGATTTTACTCAAAGTTCTTGTAAAGAAGTAAAAGGTTTGCTGTATGTAGCTTATGATTTAGATCTTATTGATGAGTCAGAATTGAAACAGGCCTACGGAAGGGCAAGTGATGTTATGAATTTAACACTAGCACTGATCAAATATTTGCGAACTAAAGCTTACTAAACTTTAACACTTTAACACTTTGAACTTACGCACTTACCAGAGAAGCATCTTCATACAAAACACGCTGCCGCCGCTTTTAAGATATTCATAGGTACTAACTTCGTGAACTGAGAATCCATTGTCGCGCAGATTCTTATTGACATCCGTGCAGCCCTGCTGGATAATTACATTTCGTCCGTCGGGACACGAGGCGTTGCAGGCAAACAGCTCCTCGGCTTCATATTTTGAGGCATGGATGACCGTATTAAATAGCTTATTAATCATCTTAAGTCCTTCGTCGGTAAAGGCCTCCGGATAGATGAGGGCCGTATGCTCATCAAGCACGGATAGGCAAGTATCAAGATGGTAGAACGACTCATTCACAAGTTTCAGTGCAATGACGGGTACATCGTAAGTATCAGAAATTGTTTCGTAAGCCTCCATCGATGAGCGATATCCGTAACCGCCCCAGAGCAAACGCTTGCCCGTATGCCAGATCGCATCGCCACAACCTTCAAAATCGTTGATCTTGTCCTCATCGAGGTAATGGATCTCATAGCCGTGTTGGCGGTACCACTGTTCAATATAGGGTACTTCATCTTTTCGCTGATCAGCATGCATAATGCTCATAAAGACATGCCGTTTGCCATCCTCGTCGATATATGGCAGGCTTTGATTGGCACAGAACACCATGTCGGGCAGGCCTTCCTGATCCTCAATAACGTGGACTTTAATTCCAACCTGATTAAATAGAGAGCGGACAAGGTCCCACTCGTTTTGGGCTTCAATGGTGTTAACATTACCTACCTGGTCGGCCATATGTGGATTAATTACGTATTCTACAGAATAGTGTAGTGGTCGAACCATGAGGACTTCTGAAGGAAGAGGCATCGAGGGTATATCCTCAACAGTAAAGTCAAGCTGATCAGCAGATGTAATTACTTGCGGCATAGTCTGTAAGACTGATTCTCAATTCTGATAGTTTTAAATATAATCGGATCACTAAAATAACCATTTGTTGGAAAGAATAAACTATTAGGCAAAACATTTGTTAGTTTGTACGTTTAGATACGAGGTTCAAATTATGCTACTAGATCACGAATTACTATCACAATTAGCACCACTGGAGCTCCGTGCCCGGAAAATTGTTGAGGGCTTTATCTCGGGACTCCACAAGAGTCCCCATCACGGTTTCAGTGTGGAATTTGCCGAGCATCGTCCCTACAATCCGGGGGACGAAATCAAGCACATCGACTGGAAGGTATATGCCAAGACGGAGCGACTGTTTGTGAAGAAGTACGAGGAGGAAACCAATCTCCGTTGCTACATACTGCTCGACACCAGCAGTTCTATGTTCTATAAATATTTTAGTCCATGGAGTAAGCTACGATACGCCATCCATTTTGGGTCTTCATTGATGTACCTGATGCATCGCCAACGCGATGCCTGTGGACTGGTGACTTTTAGTGAAGGTGTCAATCAGTTTATCCCTGCCAAGTCATCGTACTCTCACCTGCGGATGCTATTTACCGAGTTTGAACGACTGCTCGAGCAGGAAGACGCCCAGGAAGAATTGCATCGCAAAACGGCTACGGCTAAAGTGATGCACGAAGTAGCTGAGCGCCTTAAGCACCGCAGCCTGGTTGTTGTACTCACGGACCTTTTTGAAAATGTAGATCAGCATGATCAGTTAATTTCAGCCCTCAAACATCTGCGTCATCGCAAGCATGAGGTGCTGCTGTTCAATGTGCTCGAGGAGCAAAGCGAACGCGAGCTCGACTTTCCTGACCGCCGACTAATGATGCAGGATATGGAGACGGGATCCCAAATGGAAGTTATGCCGGCACAAATCCGCAAGGATTACCAGGAAAAAGTGGAAGAGTTGACTCACCGATTCAAGATGGCGTGCAGCGAATTCCAAATCGATTTTGAGCAACTCGATACCCAAAGCGAATTTGATCTTGCATTGTTGGCCTATCTAAACAAGCGCAAGCGCCTCGGTTGAATTAAAATTTTTCTAAAGAAATTAAAGATGAAACGATCGCAGTTTTTTCACTTAGCTATTGTTGTAATTCTTGTTTGTATCAGTTGTAAGAGCAGTGCCCCGGCCTATAAATTTGTTAAGCCCTCAGAACGGACGAGTTGGCAACCCAAAATAAAAAGTGGAGATATCGGGTTTTATGATGTTACCCAAGAGGTGACTGCCAACATTGATACGCCGCCGAAGGTGAAAGGTAAAGAGAGTTTCCATGATGCAGTGGATATGTCGACGGCTTGTCGGCAACAGGCTATGAAAGGAAAGGGTAAAACCGTAGGCAAAATCGAGTTTCTCATCAATAAGAAAGGCAAAGCCACCCAATTTTATATATTGCGGGATGTGGGCGATTGCAACGCGGTACTTGCCAAAAGTTTTAAGCAGGCGAAGTTTGAGCCGGCCATGGCCGATGGCAAACCAATACCAACGCTGGTGCATTTTACCATGATCTTCCGATTTGTGGATCAAGGTCGACTGCAGCAACAAATAAATTGATTTATGAACTCATTTCCTTGGCAATGCACAATGCTAATTTTCCTGATGTTGGTTGGGATCCAATGCAAAAGTGCGCAATACGATTTTGTTCAAGCTGACGAACGCCTGCAATGGCAGCAAAAAATTAAGCAGGGCAAGATTGGATTTTATGACTCTGAAAAGAGGGTTTTGGCCAATATTGATCAGCCGCCCAAGGTGAAAGGAGAGAAAACGCTGCGGGATGTTGTTGCAATTACACAGCCATGCCTGGAATATTTGTCCAAACATGCTAAGAAGACAGCAGAACAGAAGTTGGAAGTTTCGGAGCGTGGAAAAATTGAATTCCTGGTCAATAACAAAGGGCAAGCCAGTAATTTTTTCTACTAAAATCGGTGGGAAAATGTGATAAAACGCTGGCCAAAAGTTTTGAGCAGGCTACGTTTATCCCGGGCTCGGTGGATGACCAACCAATGCCAACCTTAATACATTTTAGCATGTCCTTCAATTTGGTGGGCGTACAGCATCAACAGAAAAACATAAGAAATTGGTAGTCATTGTGATCCTTCATCCTAAATATTATATAACCTTCTAATGTTATAGGCTAATACGTTGGGTATTACAGGCACAAGGCAATTTATTGTTGGGATGGTTTGTATCCTTATCGGGGTATCAGCATGTAAAACCGCCAAACCGACCTCAGAGGTATACAAATCACCGACTGATATAGATTTCGTGTCGCAGAACAGCCGCCCCGACTGGAAAGTACAGATTGATAATGGAGAAGTAGGCTTTCATGATCCCGCTGACCAGACCTTAATTGGCTTGGATACGCCGCCCCAGTCAGAGGATTATGGCATCATTGTTCCAAGGGTAACGATGTCTGTCCCTTGTATAGAGTACATCCAAGACCACGGCAGTCAGGTAGCCAAGCTGGAGTTTTTGGTAAGTAAGAAGGGCGAAGCCAGCCGGTTTTATGCGCTCAAATCGGCCGGTCCCTGTGACAAGGATGTCGCCGGAGCCATTAAGGAATCAGTAATCATCCCGGCGAAAAAGAATGGTCAACCCAAGGCGGCGTTGGTTCACTTACATATCGAGGTGAAATTGTAGGGTAACATCTAAGTGACTTCTGACCTTCGTAGAACTTTATTAAAAAGCTTTGGGACAAATCGCTTAAGGTAAACAGCCCAAGTTTCAACTCCCCCAATGTAAATTTCTTCTTTTCGTTTGGCGATTTTCGGGAGTAATTTTTCTGCAAATCTTGACGGTGCCATGCCTTGTTGCTGCCCTTTACCCATTTTATTGTGTTTGCTGCCGTCGCCTTCCAGGGCATTTTTGGTAACATCGGTCTTAATATAACCCGGGCACACCAGCGATACGTGGATATTATCGTCGTAAACTTCCTGGCGCAGGCAGTCGAAATAGCCGTGAAGGGCATGTTTGGATGCGGCATAGCTTGAACGGAGCCGCGTACCAAATTTACCCATCACGCTGCTGGTTACCACGATGTGTCCCGCTTGCCGCTCAATCATCGAGGGAAGCACAGCCTTGGTCAGGGCTACCGATCCAAAAAAGTTAATCTCCATCACCTTGCGGACGACCTCCAAATTTGTGTCGATGACCTCAGAGCGCTGACTAATGCCGCCATTATTAAATAGGTAGTCAATGTGGCCATACAGGTTCAGTGCCTGTTCTGCTTTTTGATTCAAAACATCCGTTTCAGCAAGGTCCAATGGCAGAATGTGGATATCGGAGGTATCGCCGTTGCAGTTGTTTTTGACCTCTTCGAGCACTTCTTTTCGGCGCGATGACAAAATCAGCTTGGCACCTCGTTGGTGTAGTTGGTAAGTGAGCGCCTCACCGATACCCGAGGATGCTCCGGTGATCCAAACAACTTTATTGTTAAATGACATTTTCAAAGATGGTTGCTATTCGATTGTTAGAAGAATTGTAGTACGTTTTTGTGATCCCTAAAATGCTGATTCATCCCAAGCATGACAAGGGCCATTTAAGCTTTGTTCAGATACTGGACAACATTTACTATTTTATTACGATCAACGATTTGATATGGATTTCTGTTTTGATCGCATTGCTATTAAGAAAAAAGTATTACCGTGAAACCGAAGCACAGTATATTATTAGTTGAAGACGAAGAGGAATCGGCCGAAATGTTGGCGAATTTCCTCGAAATGAACGATTACGAGGTGCTCGTTGCCCACGAGGGGAATCGAGCGCTGGAGCTTATTGAAGATCATGCCGGTGAAATTCATCTGGCCATACTGGATATTATGGTCCCCAATGTGGATGGCAAAGAAATTTGCCGGCAGATTCGCAGTCATCCGGTACTTAATGATATTCCCGTCATCTTTCTGACGGCCAAGGATGAAGAGCAGGATGAGATCGAGGGTCTTGAGCTTGGCGCCGACGATTATATCCCCAAGCCGGCCAGCCTGAATCTGGTAAAAGCTCACGTAGAGTCGTTGCTGCGCCGGCAGAATCCCCAGAAAGCCAACTGGCTACAGTACGGCGATACCTATCTCGATACCGATGCCAAGGAGCTGTATGTGGACGATGAAAAAATCGAGCTGACTTCCACCGAATATACGCTGATTGAGCTGTTCTACAAGAATCCAAAGCGGGTGTACACGCGGCAGGAGATTCTTGAGCATATCACCGAGGAGGATCGTTTTGTGTTTGATCGTACTGTGGATGTGCACGTGAAGAACCTGCGGCTCAAGATGGGTGATTCTGGCGAAGTGATTAAAACCTATCGCGGTATCGGCTACGGACTCAACCGTGAAATCGTGAAGGTGTAAATAGATACGGATGCGACGGATTTTATCTTATATACAAATAGCCGTTTTTAGCCCAACCAGCTTCATCTGCCTTCTATGAGCATACGGTCAAAACTAGCGTGGACATTCATCCTGTTGCTTATATTTGGGATCACCTCCATCAGTAGCTACTCCATTCTATTTATCCGGGATTACCTGCTCGAGGAGGGACGTACCGAGATGCAGCAGGATACGCGCTGGTTGTCGGTGACGGTGGCCAACCTGGCTCAAAATAAGCAGCTCGACAAACACTTGTCAGAAGCTGCTCGAACGTCCGGTTATCAGTTGGCGGTATTTGATTCTACCGGTCAGCTCCTTAATGCGTATACCAATAATGATACGACCTTTACGCCTTCGCAGCAGTTGAGTGCTGGAATTATGGAGAGCTTGAAAGCGCGATCAGATTTACCCCTGCTTCCCCGCAATGAGAATTCCGAACGGCTGACCGGCTATATCATGCTGCCGGATTCGGCAGCGCCGATGCATTACCTGGAGGCCAGCCAGCTGAAGGATCAAATTTATGCGCCCATCAAAACCATCCGCTGGATTATCTATTACGGGATGTTTATTTCCATTGGGTTGGTCGTGATCGTCAGTGTTTGGATGGCGCGCTACCTGACCAAGCCGATCACACAGATTAAAAATGCCGCCCAGGATATTGCCGATGGTGATGTGGATCGCGATATCAACATTAATCGAAGCGATGAGTTTGGGACGCTGGCTACGTCGCTCGATCAAATGGCCTCGAAGCTGCGGGCCGACACCGAACAGATCAAGCAGTTTGCCAAAAAGCAGCGCCAATTTTTTGCTGATATTACCCACGAGATTCGCAATCCATTGCATACTATTTCCGGCGCGCTGGAAATGCTGCAGTTAGACAATCTGGATGAGGAGAAAAAACAGAAATATATTCGATCTGCAGAGCGGCAGACCGACCGTATCACGCGGCTGTTTAAAGATTTAAAAACCCTGCAGCGGTACGATTCCGATGAGTATTTTGTAGAAATGCAGAAGTTCGACTTGGCTACCATTGCTCGGCATGTAGATGAACAGTACCGTGATCAGGCCGATGAAAAAGGAATCACGCTGAACATTGACAAGGGAGCTTGCAAGGCTACCGGCGACCCCGGCAAGATCGAACAGGTGATTGATAACCTGATCTCCAATGCCATCAAATACACCAATGAAGGCACCGTCAGTCTTTGCTATTCATGTAATGACGAACAGGTTACAGTTGAGGTTAAGGACAGTGGCATCGGAATTTCACAAGAACATCTCGACCGGCTGTTTGATCGTTTCTATCGCACCGACAAAGCGCGATCACGCGACAAAGGTGGTACGGGACTTGGCCTGGCCGTGGTTAAAAGTATTTTGAACGCACACGATACCGAGATCCACGTCGAAAGCGAGGTGGGCGCGGGCACCCGTTTTTGGTTTACGTTACATGCGAGCTAACTAAGTCCCCGGCACTTCCAAAGTGCCGGGGACTTGAGCGCCCCATCGGTCGAGGGGGTATTACCGGTGAATATGGCATGTATTATTTTCGAATCAGCTTGCCGACCGCTTCCTTCAGGGATGTGTGCTCGAAATTGTCGGTGACATTGGTTACGACATCCGAGCGGCTGATACGCACAATCTTTTTATTGCCATTGATCAGATAGCCGGTGGAAAGGGCTTGCATGTTCAACGTATCCGTAAAAAACGATACATCCACAGTCTGTGGCCACGTAATGTCATACTCTTGGGCAAATTGCTTAAACTCGGCCGGCGTGTTGAACCCATAAGGAACTTTCCAGTCGTAGCCAACACCCACCACCTGAAACCCTTGGTCTTTGTACTGGCGATAGAGTTCGGTTATTTTGGGATACATGATGGTGCATGAGCCACAGTGAGAGCCGTAAAAATAGATGAAGGTGACATTGTCTTTTAGGGCCTGCTGCGTGAACGTACCTCCATCCAGCATTTTGATTGTAAAGTTAGGCATAGGCTTCCCCGCCGAGTATGTATCTACCTGGTTCCGCATTTTTGCAATTTCTTCACCATATTTTGTATTGCTTGGATAGACATGGTAGCTGAGTTCCAGCGTATTCAGTTGGTTTAAGGCTTGGTCATAGTATTTAAACTTGGTAAACCAACGGGCTAGGTAATAATGAGCGGCAATCTGGACATCCTCAGATTGGCTGTGTTCCGCAATGCGTTGCAATTTTTTAACATAGGGATGATCCAATGTGTGACTTCCGTCTAACGGCTGCTTCCAAAAGGGAAGGACCCCGCTCATGGCCCGGTCATCCATCGAGAGCGAATTCAGCTTCTCTTCTAATATATTGGGATTGTTAAACTTTGCATAAATGGACAAGGCCTTGCGGGCAGCTTCGGGGGCCAGTTTATGGTTGGGATGACGCTGGACCAGCTTCCAGTAGCGGTCGCTCCAAGAGCGCAGGAATTGAGGGGTGATAGCCCCATGCTGGGCTTTGAGGGAATCTTGATATTGTTCGTTCAAATTAGAAAAAGAGGTGGGGAAAGAATTGGAGTCAGTTTTAGATTGTTGGCCTTGAGCACTTGGTATGCCTAAAAGGAATACTAGCGGAAGTAGAATTGCTCTTCTTGATATCATCATTTTGATAATTTATCTAGATTCAGCTATAGTATATACTATATTGATAGTATTTTCAATTTATAATTTTAATTAGCCTCATCGGGCGACTGAGCTTGTCGCCTGATGAATGTGGTTGGTAGTTTATTCATCGACTTCAAATCCAGTACTCAGGTGAGCCCTTTATAGACATAATAGACTCGTTCTAAATAGAATTTGCCACTTCTTCTTCAAATTTCCTTCACAAAGAATCGGTTTCTTTACTCTGATGATCACGAACCTACAGATCATCTGCTTAGATGAATTGTTAACAGGCTAGAAACAGAGTTCAAATGTCGACAGACGAGAAACGAATTGGCGTAGTGTTGATGAATCTTGGCGGTCCTACCGCCGATTACGCGGTCCGACCCTTTTTATACAATCTTTTTCGCGATGAGGATATTATTAAGCTGGGCGGCGGCAAATTTCAGGATCTTTTCGCGAAGATAATATCCAAATTTCGTGCACCTAATGTTCAAGAAGATTATGAGGAGATTAACGGCTGCCCCAAAGGTTGTATGGGTAACAAGCACTGCCTGAATCGCAAGAATAGCATTACCTCGACCTGCTGTTCGCCGATTAACAGTTTGACCGAAAAGCAGCGCCGCGGGCTGGAGAAGCATCTTAAAAAGGTTATTCCTGAGCACGATGTGAACGTTTATACCTGCATGCGCTACTGGCTGCCGTTTGCCGAGACTACGATGGACGACATGGTCGAGGACGGCATCACCCACGCGGTGATGGTGCCATTGTATCCACAGTTTTCGTGGACGACCACCGGAAGCAGTTACCGCGATTGGGAGACAAAGCGTGAAGAGAAATTTGGTCACGATACGCCGTGGAAGGAATTTCATGTAAAGAATTACCATCTCGATGAGAATTACCTCTCGGCAATGAATGATCGCATCGACGAAGCGCTGGCTGAGATGGATGAGGAAACGCGCCAGAAAACGCATTTTATTTTCAGCGCGCACGGCACGCCAATGCTTGAGGTCAGAAGTGGTGATCCCTATACCACGGAGATCAATCAGACGATGGAAGCGATTATGGAGATGCGCGGTTACGATCACGATTACTGGCTGGGATATCAGTCGAAAGTGGGTCCGCAAAAGTGGACGCAGCCCAACACGGCCGAGCTGGTGGAGCGCCACATCGAGTACGGTATCAAGAATTTCCTGATGATTCCCATTGCGTTTGTAACGGATCACGTGGAGACGCTGTTCGAGCTGGGTATTGAGCTCGTAGAGGATCTCGAGGAAGAAGGGTACGAGTTTGAGAATCTCAAGGTGATGGATGGTATTAACGATCATCCCCAATACATTCAGGCCCTTTCTGATCAGGTGTTGGCGAAGCTGGATCACGAAATTAAACTGGATGAAGAAGCAAAATCGGAATTCCCAAAAGTTTCTGCCGAATAGATGTCAGTAGAACCTCCTAAAATATCGGATTTTTGTGCGGTCGGTGTGAACCACTGGGAGGCGAGCATCGACGTGCGCGAACGATTCAGTTTGAAAGAAGCACAGAAGAAGGAGCTTATTGAAGGTGCCAAGCGCGAAGGCATGGACAGTCTTTTTGTGGTTTCAACCTGCAACCGCACGGAGATTTTCGCGCAAAATGTATCCGCCCAGGAGCTCATTCGCCTGCTGGTGACCTATTCCAGGGCTTCGCTCGAAGAATTCCATAACTACGGATTTGAGAAAGAAGGGCAGCGGGCCGTTGAACATTTGTTCCAGGTTACCGTAGGGCTCGACTCTCAGATACTGGGCGATGTGCAGGTGGTGAATCAAGTAAAAGAAGGATATGAGTTGGCCAGTGAGCTCGATGCGGTTGATGGCGAATTGCATCGCCTGATGCAGCACGTATTTCGGGCACACAAGCGATCGCGCAATGAGACCTCGCTGGGAGAAGGAGCAGCTACCACGGCTTATGCGGCAGTTAAGTTTGCTGTGGAGACCTTCGACAATCTCAGGGACAAAAATATTTTGCTTGTCGGAACCGGCAAGATCGGCAAGGTAACCTGCAAGAATCTGATTAACCTTGGAGCAAAGAAGGTAACGCTGATCAATCGCACGCGTGACCGAGCCGAATTTGTGGCTGGCAGGTTTGATCTGGATGTGGCCGATATGGAAGAGCTGCCGCAGAAAATTGCAGAGTCGGATCTGATTATTGTGGCAACAGGAGCTAAGGAGCCTATAATTGAGCTCGATGATATGAAACCGTCAATTCTCAATCCCAGTTTTAAGGTGATGGTGGATTTGTCGGTGCCCCGTAATATCGATCCCGAAATTGGTGATCTGGACTTTGTGGATCTGGCCAACATGGATTTTCTGACGGATGTAACCGACGAGGCGTATCGCAAGCGCGAAGAAAATATACCATTGGTCAAGAAGATTATCGACGATGAGCTGACAGATTACAAGAATTGGCTTAGCAAGCAGAAGGTAGTACCGACGATTAAAGCGCTGACGAGTAAGTTTGATGCGATCCGCGAAGATGAATTTGATTTTTTTAAGAACAAGATTTCGGATACCGACAAAGAAAAGGTTGAGAATCTGACGCGGCGTATCGTGAACAAAATTGCCGCTTACTCCATCGAGCACCTGCGTGACCATCACGAATCTGAGCAGGTAACTAAGGTTGTGAATGATATGTTTAAGCTCGAAACCAAAGCAGGTGATGAGTAAGAAAAACGTCATTCGTATTGGTACCCGCGATAGTCAGCTTGCCACGTGGCAAGCGAAACAGGTTGCCGCCAAATTGGAAGAGCTCGGCTATGAAACAGAGCTTATTTTTGTTAAGTCCGAAGGCGACAGGGATCAGACCACCCCGCTTACCGAAATGGGTGGCAAAGGCGTGTTTACCAAGGCGCTCGATGATGCCCAGCTAAACGGTGAGATCGATATAGCTGTGCATTCTTTCAAAGATTTGCCGACTGAGAATCCTCTTCCCTTAAAAGTAGCGGCTATTTTAGATCGTGCTGATCCCCGCGATACGCTGGTTACGTCAAAGGGAACCGACTTTTTGGATGATCCTGAGTATGAAGCAACAATTGCGACCGGTAGTAACCGCCGGCGTGCACAGTGGCTTAATCGGTATCCCAACCATCAGGTTGTGAATATACGTGGTAATGTGAATACGCGCCTGGAGAAAGTGGAAACCAAGGGTTGGGATGCTGCCATCTTTGCTGCTGCCGGTTTGCAGCGAATCGACCTTGGCCATCATATCGATCAGTATCTCGACTGGATGGTTTCGGCCGCCGCGCAGGGAGCTATGGCGGTGATGATTCGGGAGGGAGATACGGAGATGGAAGAAATTGTATCGCAATTGAATCATGATGAAACCGCATTGTGTACGACCATTGAGCGGGATTTTCTGCACGATATGGAGGCTGGATGCAGTGCCCCGGTGGGAGCGTACGCATTTATAGAAGACGGTCATGTCCACTTTAAAGCTGTGGCGCTTACGTTGGATGGAAGTGAGCGGTACGATTTTGAAGAGAAGAAGTCGGTAGGCGAAGCTGGTGAGCTGGGACATGCCGCCGCGCAGGCACTGCTTAGCGAAGGGGCCATCAAAGTTATTGATCAGATTAAATCAGAATTGTAGAACTGATAACATTAATTGCGCAGATCATACTGTGAGAACCAGCTTAATCCACACCGTGTCATCCTGAACTTGTTTCAGAATCTTCAGCATACTAATGTTCATAGCGACAGATGCTGAAATAAATTCAGCATGACACAGTAATTAGCGTTCTATTTAATTATGCGACAAGACAAACGAAATATTTTAGTCACGCGACCGCTGTCCGCACAACAAATTGAATACGCGCGGATATTGGGATTGGAACCGATTATTGAACCGGCGCTCGATTTCAATTTTCCGGAGTATTGGGATAGCGTGCTCAAGGTAATTACAAAACATCCGAAGTCGGACTGGATCTTTACCAGCACAAATGGCGTAAAAGCACTCAAAGAGCTTATGGATGCTGGTCTGCAGGTTCGCCCCGAAGTACAATTGTTTGCAGTGGGATCGAAGACGCAGCAGGCTCTTCAGGAATTAGGACTGGATGCCAAGGTCCCACGTACCGAAGACAGCGAGCATCTTGCTGAGCTAATTATAAATGAAGGTAAGATCAATTCGGTAATCTACTTTCACGGCAATCTTAGTCGTGGCAAGATGACCGATATGCTCAAAGAAGAGGATATTGAAGTCATTGAACTGGAAGTGTATGAGACGATCATTAATCCTGTACATTTGCCTCATATGGAAGTCAGCGGCATCCTGTTTTACAGCCCCAGTGCTGTGGAGGGATTCGCGCAGGGCGAAGGTTTCGATGAGGAACTGCCCGCGCTGTTTGCAATAGGACCAACGACGGCAAAAGCACTGCAAGATGAAACCGACCAGCCGGTGCAGATTGCGAAGCAGCCCGACACCGAAGTGCTACTCCGAACTACTTCCGATTACATTTTTAACCAAGCTGAAAGTATTTAGTCACAGATCTTAACAGATAAGCACGGATACATCTGTTTGTATCTGTGCCAATTAGTGCCCAGAAAAAAGTATTTATGAATAACGATTTTCCTGAACTTAAAAACGATTTATTACTACGCGCACTACGCGGAGAAAAAGTTGAACGTCCACCCGTGTGGATGATGCGTCAGGCGGGGCGATATTTGCCGCAGTATATGAAGCTGCGCAAGAAGTACACGTTTTTCGAGCGCGTCGAGACGCCCGAACTGGCATGTGAGATCACCATTCAACCCATCGATGAGCTGGAGCCCGATGCCGCCATCCTCTTTTCGGATATTCTGACCATTCCACAGGCGTTGGGCATTGATGTGGATCTGGTAAAAGGCAAAGGTCCGGTGATGGAGAATCCCATCCGCAGCGTAGATGATGCTTTTGCAATCCTGGCCGAAGATGTGCCGGAAAAGCTGAATCACGTAATGGAAGCTATCACGCTGACCCGCAAAGAGCTTAACGGTCGCGTGCCACTAATCGGTTTTGCCGGTGCGCCGTGGACGCTTTTCTGTTACATGGTGCAGGGTGAAGGGTCCAAGAATTTTGCCAAAGCCAAGGCGTTCATGTACCAGCATCCCGATGCGGCGAAGCATGTGATGAAAGAACTCACGAAAGCCACCATTGATTATTTGCAAGCACAGATCGATGCCGGCGCGCAGGCAGTACAGCTTTTCGATTCTTGGGCAGGCCTGCTGGGACCCGAAGATTTTAATCAGTGGGCCATGCCGTATCTTATGGAAATTTGTGATGCCATTGATGAGGTACCGGTGATTCTGTTTGCCAAGGGCAGCTGGTATGCACTGGAACGGTTGAGTTTTAAAAGCAACGCCGCAGCGCTGGGACTCGATTGGACTATCACCCCCGAGTACGGCCGCGAAGCCACGCGTGGTGATGTAGTGTTGCAAGGCAACTTTGATCCTTCGAAGCTGATGATGCCCATTGACGAGATCAAGCGTCAGACGAAGCGAATGATCGACCGTTTCGGTCCGCAGAAGTATGTTGCCAACCTGGGACACGGTATTCTTCCAAACATCCCGGTAGACCATGCCCATGCCTTTGTAGATACGGTTAAAGAATATAGGGCCACAGATTAGCACAGATAGTACAGATTATCTGTTAAGATCAGTGTAAATCTGCGCTCAAGAATAATTTAACGATGGATACAAACATTAAAAATAGATTTGAAGCCTACATCCGAAATCTTCAGGATGAAATCTGTGACCGACTGGAGCAGATCGACAACAAGGCGCGATTCCGTCATGATGACTGGGATCGCAATGGCGGGGGTGGCGGTCATACCCGCGTAATTGAAAAAGGGGATGTCTTTGAAAAAGGAGGAGTCAATATTTCCGCTGTGCATGGCGAACTACCCGAACTGATCCGCAAGCGTTTTGAAGTCGAGCAGGGATGGTTCTGGGCCGGCGGGTTGTCGCTCGTCCTCCATCCAAAAAGCCCGATGGTGCCGACCGTTCATGCCAACTATCGCTACTTTGAGCTCTATGATGATGCCAGCATGGACGAGGTACGCGACTGCTGGTTTGGCGGCGGCGCAGATTTGACGCCATATTATCTATGGGATGAAGACGCCGTGCATTTTCACCAAGTCTTGAAAGTTGCCTGTGATGAACATGGCAAGGATTTATATCCGCAATTCAAAAAAGAGTGTGACGAGTATTTTTATAACGACCATCGCTCAGAAGGTCGCGGTATAGGCGGGTTATTTTTTGATTACCTGCGTCCCACTGATCAACGATCGGCCGAAGATTGGTATAATTTTACTACTGATGTTGGCGATGTTTTCTTGGATAGTTACGTGCCTATTGTTGAGCGGCGCAAAGATGAGGAGTACACTGAACAGCAGCGGTATTTCCAAGAGATCCGCCGTGGTCGGTATGTAGAGTTTAATTTGATCCACGATCGCGGTACTTTGTTTGGGCTCAAAACAGATGGGCGGACAGAGTCCATTTTGATGAGTCTGCCCCCACGCGTTCGGTGGGATTACGATTTTCAGATTGAGGAAGGCAGTGATGAAGCGTACTTGCTTGATCGACTCAAAAATCCTATTGACTGGATTGAATATGGCAAGAAAAACGAAATTTTAAGCAGAGAAATTAAGTAGAAATAATACGCAATACTTGATAGTGATGCGTAATAGGTATTGCGTAAAAATTTAAAAGAGTTGACGAAATCTAAATTCAATATGTCACACGGACAATTTCCATACATTCGCGGACGTCGATTGCGAGCTTCGGCAGCCATTCGGGATATGGTAGCTGAGCACGATCTCAAGCCGGCTGACTTTATTGCTCCGGTGTTTGTGATGGAGGGCGAAAATGAAAAGGTCGAAATTCCCTCTATGCCGGATTACTATCGCTACACGTTGGATCTGCTGCTCGAAGAAGTTGGAGAATTGCAGGAGGTCGGCATTCGATCGGTCGTGATTTTTGCTAAGGTGCCCGATGAGTTAAAAGACAACAAAGGCACCGAGGCGCTCAATCCCGATGGGTTGATGCAGCGGGCGGTTCGAGCGATCAAAGAAGAGTATCCCGAGATGCTGGTGATGACTGATATTGCGATGGATCCGTATTCGAGCTACGGGCACGATGGGATTGTTGAAGATGGAGAAATTCTGAATGATGAATCGGTAGAAGTGCTGTCGAAGATGGCCGTAAGTCATGCCAAGGCTGGAGCCGATATGGTAGCCCCATCCGACATGATGGACGGTCGCATTGGAGCTATGCGCGAAGCGCTTGACGAAGAAGGGTTTGAGCATACCGGCATCATGGCCTACAGCGCAAAATATGCGTCCAGCTATTACGGACCGTTCCGGGATGCACTGGATTCCGCGCCCGGATTTGGCGACAAAAAGACGTATCAGATGGATCCGGCAAACGTGAAAGAAGCCATCAAAGAGGCCAAACTAGATGAACAGGAAGGGGCCGATATTGTAATGGTGAAACCTGGTTTGCCGTATATGGATGTCATTCGGGCGGTAAAAGAAAATGTATCCGTGCCCGTTTCAGTTTACAATGTATCCGGTGAATATGCTATGTTAAAGGCCGCTGCAGAGAAAGGGTGGCTCAACGAGGAAGAGGCCATGATGGAAGCGCTGGTTGGCTTTAAGCGAGCTGGAGCAGATTTGATTGCTACCTATTTTGCCAAAGCGGCATCAAAGATATTGAATAAAAACTGAGCATTTTATTAATGTGTCATCCTGAACTTGTTTCAGGATCTACAAAAGATATTGCAAAAAACTATTAGAAAACATGCTAGAAAAGAGTAAGAAGTTATTTGAGCGAGCACAGAAGTTTATTCCCGGTGGCGTCAACTCTCCGGCCCGGGCTTTTAACTCCGTAGGCGGAACGCCTGTCTTTTTTGAAAAGGCCGAGGGATCCATCCTCACAGATGTCGACGGCAAAGAATATATCGATTACGTTGGCTCTTGGGGACCGATGATCCTGGGCCATGCTTATGAGCCGGTTATCAAAGCCGTGCAGGAAACGGCGGCAAAATCGACCTCTTTTGGAGCTCCTACCGAGATCGAAGTGAAAATGGCAGAGCTCGTCAAGAAGATGGTGCCTACGGTTGATAAGATCAGAATGGTCAATTCCGGGACCGAAGCATGCATGAGCGCGGTTCGTGTGGCACGTGGCTATACCGGCCGCGATAAAGTGATTAAATTTGAAGGCAATTATCACGGCCATGGTGACTCGTTTCTAATTAATGCCGGTAGCGGCGCGCTCACGCTCGGTCAGCCCAGCAGTCCGGGGGTCACCAAGGGTACGGCCAAAGACACACTAACGGCTGATTTTAATGACTTGCACTCGGTCAAGCAGTTGCTCAACGAGTATGAAGGCGAAGTGGCTGCCATCATTCTTGAGCCAGTGGCCGGGAATATGGGATGTATCCCCCCGCAGAAAGGATTTCTGGATGGTCTTCGAGAGCTCTGTGATGCCCACGATACGGTACTGATTTTCGACGAAGTGATGACCGGATTCCGTGTAGCTAAAGGTGGTGCCCAGGAACGGTATGGCGTGGAAGCTGATCTGGTGACATACGGAAAAATTATTGGCGCGGGAATGCCTGTAGGTGCATTTGGTGGCAAACAGGAAATTATGGATGTGGTGTCGCCGGTTGGTCCGGTTTATCAGGCGGGTACGCTTTCGGGCAATCCGCTGGCGATGGCTGCTGGCTATGCCCTGCTTTCGGAGCTGCACGAAAATCCCCTGCATTATGATGAGCTTGAGGAGAAAACAACCTACTTGTTTTCGGGGCTTAAAGAGGTATTTGCTGATCATGGAATTCCAACACAGATCAACCGTGTGGGATCCATGATGAGCGCTTTCTTCACCGACGTGGAAGTGAGCGATTTTGAAACAGCCAATACCACTAATCAAGAGCTGTTTAAGGTCTTTTTCCATGAGATGTTGGAGAATGGTATTTATATGCCTCCTTCGCCTTTTGAATCGTTCTTCTTGGCCAATTCACTGACCGAAGAACATTTGGATAAAACGATCGAAGCAGCTGATAAATCCATGCAGGCAGCGCTGGATAAAGTTTAAAAAGGAATCGCATGGAAGAATTTATTGAAAAAATGAAGAAAAGATGGGGAGTTGAAAGCTTCGGTGGCCTGCTCCTTATCCTTTTTATTTTTTCCATCACCGGCATGACAGCCTTGTATGTGCGCAAGGTGGTGTTTGGCTGGCTGGGGATCAATGCGGAGACGCCCCTTTGGATTGAGTTAATCGCTTGGGTTTTGGTGGTATTTCCTTCTTACCAGCTGCTTTTTTTGGTGTACGGTTTTGTGCTGGGACAGTTTGAGTTTGTCTGGAATTTTGAAAAGAAGAATCTCCGCCGTATTAAGAATTTATTTGTGCGAAAACGTTAATCCTCTTGAAGTTTTTCGAGCTTTTTCTGCTTTTTGCGCGGCAGGCCTTCAACAACCAGGTTGTAGGAATCCTTGATCCATTCTTTGATAAGCTCATCATCCAGCTTGCCTTTGGGATCGACGGTATTCCAGTTCTTCTTATCCATATGATAGCCCGGCTTGACCTCTTCATACAGGTCTCGCAGCATGGCCGCTTTTACGGGATCACATTTTAGGTTTATGCCATCAAACTCCTCTACATCAGTGAGGGCAAAAATTTTGTCCATTACCTTGAATGCAAGGGTATCTTCATCAAATGGGAAATCTTCGGATACACCTTTGAATGAGAGGCAGAATTCTCGGAAGTCTTCTATGTTCATGAAAAAATTGTTTAGTACTTAGTAAAAGCTGTTGAAGTAATTAAAATTAACTGTGAATTGATGAATATCGTTTTAGTTCAAACCGTTAATCTGATTATAATCGGCAATAAATTCCTGGATAATATTTTTTGCAGTATTTCCGATCAAATCCATCTGGATCAGCGAGATAACATCAAGTGACTCAAAAATCTGTTAGTGAGACATTTGTTTCTATGTTTGCCGTAAAGCCCATAGCCTGATGCCTCTTAGTGAACTTCGTTAACGGGCAATCTCATTTTGGCCCATTAGTGTTGAATAATTCAGGCACAGTGCCAAAAATGAAGCATGGTTGATATATCTTGGTTGTTCGGGTCATGCCATTTGTATGAGGTTAACGGTTCTTTACCTGCAACGATGCAAAAACGAAAATCTTGTGCTCATAAGTAGCATTCAAATAGCCTCATGCGTACTTGAGACTACTTTTTTTGATTAGTCATAAGTTATAATAATGAGCCGGAACTGCAAGTCTAATTTTGAATGGGGGCTTTATGCCAATATTTTGCTTGTAAGTTGTTGTGTTGCAAGGGCTTGTACAAGATAAGTGGTGAGATTATCCCTATTAGAGGCCTTTCCAGACTGCTAAAGCTAAGAGTATCCAGGAAGCGATAAAGCAGAACCCGCCCACAGGGGTAATTGCACCCAGCCAGCGAATACCGCTTGTGGCCAACAGGTATAAGCTACCCGAAAAGATGAGAATGCCGAATACCATCAACCAGCCGGACCATTTTAGAAGTGCTGACTCGGGTAAATATTGTGCAACCAGTCCAATGATCAGTAAGCCAATGGCGTGATAAAAGTGATATTGGATGCCCGTTTCGAAAATATCGAGCATCTCTTGGGTAAGCTTGCTTTTGAGTGCATGGGCGCCAAAGGCACCAAGTGCTACGGCCAGTGCCATAGCAATACTTCCAAGCGTCAGAAACAGTTTTTGCATCATTATACCTTTTTAAATCGAAATCCAGACCAATTATCGTTGATGGAAATCATCGAGACTCCCTTTAGATCCAGTTGTTGCCCGTAGTTGTGTATAATATCACGGTTGATATCAGTATCAACCGACGAGCTGCCCTTGTGATAGGCTAGCCAGAGTGCACCGTCATCGGCGATGGCTTGTTTCAACGAATATAAGTACGCCTCGAGCATCTGCTGGTCTTCAATGAATGCCAGAATCAAGTCAAGTTCGGTACCTTCCAGATCTTCGGCTATTTCTACATCGTCAGGAAGGCCACCGAGTAGTTCTTCAAGGTTGTTCGGGGCATTAAAGAAGCCAATCTCCATACCCGGCTTGATGTACATTTTTTCGGCAACGGTTTTTGAAGACATATTAACAATCAAAAATTACTTAGATGGGATGAATATCGCGATTTTTATGGATGATCTCTAGCTTAGGATTGAGTAAGCTCGTGACAAAAGTACTCCTGCCGTTTTCGTTTTCCAGTTATTAAATCTGCCGTGCCATAAATTTCCAGCACCAGTCCATATTTGTGTTGCTGATATTTGCACAGCTTGCGAAACACAGTTTTGTAAATCCTTGGCTGCGGATAGTCTGAGGCATGAAGTTCTGTAAAACTCCACTTCCTAATAGAAAATTCATTCAGCAAATTAAACTTCGTTTTACTCTTTTAGGAAACTTTTTCTTTACTGTATCGGTGACATGAATTTTACCGTACGGCAAATTGCCAGAGTATAATGATGAAGAAAGGTAGTGATCCCAAACACCTGCAATGTTTAGAACTGGAAGTATTAGAAATATGATAATAACTAGACCGTGATAAAAATTCTGTGGGAAAAGTCTGGAAGTTTCTTGTGAATTTTTCTTCCCAAGGAAAATTGAGCCAATTAGCATGACAAAACAAATATTCCATGGCCAGACAACTCTGTTGTACTCCTTACCTGCTGGTCCTATGATTAAAAATATAAAACAGTGCATCCCTATTAATACCCATGCTCCTAACCGCTCTGTTCTTCGAAATGCAAGTGCAATACCACCCCCTGCTTCAATGAGAATGCTAATGAGTGCAAACAGGGATAAAGGCATAGATTGTAATATCGGAAATACTTCTAAAGCAGGACTTAGTAGCCATTCGAACGTTTCGAAAAGGTAGTTATAATTAAGCTTTTGGATTCCACTCCATAGATATGTTCCAATGAGGATAATCTGGATACAAGCAATCGCGTGCCTCCCATGTTTTTTTAATGGATGGGTTTGGAACCAGGCAATAGCCCCGATTATTAAAGAGTATTGATATACCCATGGCTGCCATCTCGACTGATCCTGTAGTAGGGCAAAAGCCATGAGGCTAAAAAATCCGGCAAAAATATACTTTTGAGGATAGAAAACAAGGATAGCTAGCAGCATAAGGATACCGGCAAACAAAATCGTATCGAAGGGCGGGGATAATACAGGAACGAAATCACCTACAGGTGCCAGCGGATAAAAGCGGTCATTTATCCATAGGGGATATGAGATAACTATTCCCGAGATAAATCCCAGACAAACAATCACCCTTGCAAAAAACAGGCGATCATTAATCTCTGGCTCTTTAATATATTTGAAAAACTGTTTGAGCAGTTTATCCACTTCTCTCAATAGATAGGCTAGTGTACCGAGTATAATCGCAGAGGTAATGGAGGGAACCACAGAGCTTTGCTGAGCAAATTTGGCAAATACCTCTGTGAGGTCCTCAGCGAAACTCTGCGGTAAAACGTTTGGTCTTACCCCTCAAAGCCCACCTCTTTATGGGTCCCATCGCAAAAAGGTTTGCTGCTTGACTGGCCACAGCGGCACATGGCTACATTTTTCTGGCTGTTTACCCGCTGGTTGGCAATAGAAAGCACTTCGTACTCTCCTTCTATTAACATGGGACCATTTTCCATCAGCCGAATAATTAGTTTATCATGATCAGCGTCTCCATCGGTCGTGGGGCGCAACTTCGACTCATCAAAACCGGCAGGTGCTTTAAAATCAATATCCTTGTGTGTATCGTCGCAGAGCGGTTTATTTTCTGATTTTCCGCACCGGCAAAGCGCTACGCGGGTGTCTTCCAAAAGCGTTTCGCCGTCGGCATTCTGGATCTCGATATCACCGCGTACGTAGAGCGGACCATCCGGACCAACTGTGATTGTGTTTGTGCGTGAAGGGTTTTCCGGGCTATCAGTATCGCTGTATTGTAATGCACCGGTAGGACAGTGATGCACCGCTTCTTTGACTTCCTCCACGGAGGCATTGTCGGTAACAATCCATGGATCGTTATTGGGATCAAAAACAGAGGGCAGATTTTTTACACATTCTGCAGAATGAATACATCGTTTGCTGTCATAAGTAACTTTAATATCATCGCTCTCATATTCATGTATCTTTTGATCCATAATAACTCTGCTTAACAATTAGAAAATACAATTAACGTTCAAGAATAAGAATGGACTCGTACATTCACAACGAAAAATTTTCAGTTCAAATTAGTTCTAAATACCGAAGCCCCGCATTAAAACGCAGGGCTTGGCTAAAGACAAGCTCAGTATTTTCAGAGTTTTCAGGCTAATCAGGAGTCCATGGGATTGGGATGTCTGAACTTATAGTTGAGCAGTGCTTTAAGTTTCCGGTTTGATACTACTTTGTAGTCTTTGGCAACATCCTCTTTAAACGTAGGCGGCTCTAGGTCCAGATATCTGGCCACCGCCGGATAGTACATTTTGCGTGGCGGATGGCCATCCGATACCCCGTTGAATACTTCGCCTCTTACGCCATTTTCAATAATTTTGGTGATAATCTGGATGCAATCTTCTTGATGAATCAGGTTAACAGGCGCATTGCCTTTGTCTAAATTCTTGCGTCCGGCGAGGTATTTTGCGGGATGGCGGTCGTGCCCGTATAGTCCACCGAAGCGAACGACCGTAGTTTCGAAACTGGATTGATTCATCAGCATTTTTTCTGCTTTGAGCAAAGCATTGCCCGAGGCCCGAGTTGCCTCCCCACGTTTGGTATCTTCTTCGCCTACAATGCCGGGTTTTTCGGGGTAAACAGACGTGGAGCTCACAAAAACGACAAAATTGATAGTCGACTTGTTGATCTGTCTGATAACAGATTCAATCTGTTTTTGGTGATACTCTTCCACATTGTCCTTGCTGCGACCGGGAGGAATATTGAGAACTAGGGTATCGGAATCCCAAAAATCGTTGCATCCTTCGCATTGTAGTTGTGGTGTAAGTTCCAGGAGGTAGGGCGTAATTTCTTTACCGTTAAGGATCTGCAATTTTTCAGGGGAGGTCGTAGATCCCTTTACGGTGTGTCCAGAATCACGGAGGTATTCGGCCAGGGGCAGGCCCAACCAACCGCAGCCCAATATGCTGATCGTCATAAATGAAATAATAGCTTTAAATGAATATCGGTTCAATATCTAAAATGAACGAGTCAATATCATCCAATATCCTGGCGGAACAAAATTGAGGTAGAAAGGTAACTAGAAAGTGAATCAGTTACTTCAATAAATCCTATTTTATTATGAAACGCATAATTATTGTACTACTCATGGTCTCGGTTGCGACTGCCTTGAGTGCTTGTACCGAGAAGTCGAAGAACAAAATGAATCAGACGAAGGAAGAGGCTGCTGAGGCGTATGAATCGGCAAAAAAGGAGGTTCAGGTCAGCAAGCAGGAGTTTGTCAATAATGTGGAGCAGCAGCTGTCGAATATTGAGAGCCAGATGAAGCAGTTAAAGCAGAAAATTGATGAACAGTCCGGCGAATCGAAGAGTGAGCTGCAAAAGCAATGGGAGAGCTTGAACGATAAGAAGGAAAGCCTGGAAAATGACCTGGAAGAGTTGAAAGCACGTTCCGAAGAGAATTGGCAGGATCTTAAAAAAGACATCGACGACCAGCTTGATAGTCTTAAAGATTCGTTTAACAAGTTGAAAGAAAAGATCGGCATCGGCTCCTAGCATATACTTTCTAGGCATATATTATTAGGCCTGGTCGCCCAACCGGGCCTTTTTATTTTGACCCTCTTTTGTTTTCTCCCTACCGGTGGGGAGAAAGACTCGTTGATTATGGCATCAAGTATCCTTTCCTAATTAGTTAGGGAAGGAACAAGGATGAGTCACAAAAAAGGCCCCCGACCGAAGCCGGGAGCCTGAAAGTCGTCATCTTGCGACTGACGTTGTCGCCTGATGAATGGAGTTGCTAAAATATTCGCCAGATCACAAAACCAGTGATCAGACGAGTGGGATTTACTTTTCGCCCATGAACGGATAGGTCCAGTCTTTGGGCGGCTCTTGTGTTTCTTTGATGGAGCGGATAGAAATCCAGCGCATCAGGTTGGCGGCGCTACCGGCCTTGTCGTTGGTGCCGGACTTGCGTGCCCCGCCAAATGGCTGCTGGTTGACTACCGCAGCAGTTGGCTTGTCGTTAATGTAGAAGTTTCCGGCCGCTTGCTTAAGCTCTTTGTCCATTTTCTCAAGCGCGTAACGATCCTGGGAAAAGATAGCGCCGGTCAACGCATAGGGAGAGGTGTTGTCGCAGAGCTCCAGCGTTTCCTCGAACTTGTCGTTGTCATAGACATATACCGTCAGTACCGGACCAAAGATCTCTTCTTCCATCGTCTTGAAATGCGGGTCATGAGCCTGAACCAGCGTCGGCTCTACGAAATAGCCTTCCGAATCGTCATAGTCGCCGCCAATCAGCACATCTGCATCATCAGCCTCTTTGGCATAGTCAATATATTCGGTGATGCTGTCAAAGGCCTTCTGGTCGATGACGGCCGTCATGAAGTTGCGGAAATCCTCGGCTTCGCCCATCTTAATCTTATCGACTTCTGCGGTGAATTTCTCATTGAATTCATCCCACAGCGACTCGGGAATATACATGCGAGATGCCGCCGAACATTTTTGACCCTGGAATTCATAAGCTGCGCGAAGGGCAGCGATTACCAAGGCATCTACATCAGCTTCTTCATGGGCAAAGATGAAGTCTTTGCCGCCCGTTTCGCCGACGATGCGTGGGTAAGTATTGTACATTTCGAGATTGTCAGAAATGCTTTTCCAGAGATGCTGGAAGGTACCGGTAGATCCGGTGAAATGGAGTCCCGACAGGTGTTCACTCTTCAGGACGGGATCACCTACATCAGCACCGCTGCCCGGCAGAAAGTTGATCACGCCATCAGGCAGACCGGCTTCTTTCAGCAGTTCCATCAAGAAGTAGCTGGAGTAAATAGAGGAGGTTGCCGGCTTCCAGAGTGCTACGTTGCCGCAGAGTGCAGGAGCGGTAGGTAGATTACCCGCGATGGAAGTAAAGTTAAAAGGTGTCACAGCAAATACGAATCCTTCCAGCGGACGGTATTCCGATCGGTTCCACATGCCGTCTGGTGAATAGGGTTGATCTTGATAAATCTGTGTGAGGTAGTAGGCATTGAACCGAAAGAAGTCCGCCAGCTCAGCAATAGCATCAATTTCCGACTGGTGGGCCGTCTTGGATTGTCCCAGCATGGTAGCGGCATTCATCTTGTACCGCCAGGATCCCGAAAGCAGATCGGCCGCTTTTTTGAAGATGGCTACACGGTCTTCCCACGGCATTTGGGACCATTTCTTGCGTGCTTCTAAGGCCGATTCAATAGCCATTTCTACTTCCTTCTCACCGCACAGGTGCGTCTCTCCAAGCTTATGGCTGTGATTATGCGGGATGACCACATCGGCTGTGCGATTGGTCTTCACTTTTTTCCCGCCAATAATCGCCGGGATCTCGACCTGTGTGGATTTTTGCCGTTCCAATTCTGCTTTTAGCTTCTCACGTTCAGGAGTACCGGGCGCGTAAGAATAAACCGGCTCGTTATCCGGTTCCCGTATCTCAAAAATTGCATTAGCCATAATAATATCTTGCTTTAATTAGCGGTTAACGTGCTTCACATATTCTTTGTACGACAGGGCATGAAGGTACTAAATTTTTTGCAGAATTTGGGAGACTGGATCATCACTTGTTCATGACGAGGATTGCAAGAATGTATGCACCGTTTGGGCGGTTTCAAATCCCGTTGAAATGCAATCGGGTACCGACACGCCGCTCCTAAAATTACCCTCCAAAAACAACCCGGGATGCTGCTGTTCAATTTCATTCATCAGTGACAGGTAATGGTCGTGGCCAACCTTGTACTGTGGGATAGCGCGGGGCCAAAAAGTGTGGTGGCTGAATACCGGCATGCCGTTGATGCCTAGTAGATTGCCCAGTTCATCTAACACAGTTGTTTCAAGTACTTCTTTAGATTTAGAGGCTATTTCGGGATTACGATCACCGCCGATAAAGCAGGTCAGCAATTCATGATCCTTGGGGGCACGACCTGGAAACAACGTAGAGGAAAAAAGCGCGCCCAGCGTTTGGCAGCCCTCCACCTCGGGGATGAGCATGCCAAACCCGTCCAGCGGATGCTTGATTTGTTCTCGTTTGAATCCCAGGGCCAGCACGCTCACTGGCGCATAAGGTAGTTCTGATAATTCTTCGAAAGACTGTGCTCCGAAAACTTCAGGCAGTACATGGGTAGGCAGAGTGGAAATGAGGAAGTCGTGTTGATGTTCAAAAGAGGTCCCATCCACATCACCTGATAACAGCCATCGTTCACCATCCCGTTTGGCTGATTTTACGGTCGTAGAAGTACTAACCGGCTCGGACAGGGAGGCCGCCATGGCTTTGGGCAGCATTTGGTTACCCTCCTCAAAAGAAACAAGCGTACGTTTTGCAGATGTCTTCGATCGATCTCGTTTAAAAAATCCTTTGGCGATGGAGCCGTGCTGTTGTTCCATTTTCCAGAGCGATGAAAAGGTGTGCTTCACGGAAAGTTCTTTGGGATCGCCCGCATAGACGCCGGACACAAATGGGTTGACACCATAGTCCAATGGCTGCTTGCCGAGCCGGCGTCGGATGAATTGGGCAATGGATTCATCCTGCTGGACCGATGGAGCTACAAACGGTTCTTTAAACAGCCGGAGTTTAGCTCCTGTCGACAGCAGTGGTGTTGATAAAAAGCTGCCCAGCGAAGAGGGCAGGGCGACTGGACTGCCATTTTTAACCACATATCGTTTTTTAGCAATTTGATTGGCCTCGACCATCGGGTCATTCAGTCCGATTTGATCCAGTAGATCCCAGGTAGACTGATCTTTCACCATCAGCGTGTTGGGTCCCTCTTCGACGAGCCAGCCATTCTGTTGTACCGAGTGGATAACTCCGCCTACTTCAGATCGCTTTTCGTATACTGTAGCTTTGATACCTTGCTGGGCCAGTGCATAGGCTGTGCTGAGTCCTGAAATACCGCCTCCAAGGATGCCAACGGATGTTTTTTTATTGGTCATTGTAAAAGAATTTCAATACTTTAGATGGCTTAATTAGAACTAATCTAATTAAGCATAGCGTCAGTTTGGCTCGAAGAAAAATGAGTGTTTGACCGAACAATACACAAAAAATATTAATGAGAAGTGAAGAGTTTGATATGGAAATGATGGATCGTTTCGCAAAAGTATGTACGATAGGATTGCTTGCATTGGTACTGGCATCGTGTGGTCAATCCTCATCTGACGAGTTGGTGGTTTATTCGGGACGAAGTCCGGCCTTGGTTGAGCAGTTGGTGGCCGATTTTAAAAAACAGTCGGATATCGATATTCAAGTAAAGTATGGCAATGATGCCGAACTGCTGGCGGTGCTAAACGAAGAAGACCAACAGAGTCCGGCCGATATTTACTGGGCCAACACCACCGGTGCACTGGCAACGGCCTCGAAGCAGGATCTGCTCAAAACGTTGCCTGATTCTCTGTTGAACAAACCTGAAAACTTTCATTCCTCATCCGGCAAATGGGTGCCGGTGACGGTACGTTATCGCGTGCTGGCCTATAACACCAATGAGGTGGATTCTACCGACCTGCCAACTTCGGTGATGGATGTACCGCAAATGGAAAAATACAAAGGCAAGGTAGGATGGACGCCGACCTACTCCAGTTTTTACGATTTTATTACCACCATGCGCCTGACCAAAGGCGAAGATGTAACGCGGCAGTGGTTGAACCAAATGCAGCAGCTCAATCCCAAAAGCTATAGTTCTAACACGCCGATGGTGCAGGCAATTGCTGCTGGTGAGATCGACATTGCGCTAACGAATCACTATTACATTCTGCGACTCAAATATGGCGGCGGTGAAGGAGAGTTTGAAGATGAAACGCACTACGGCGAAAAAGGTCCCCAAGCGAATGCACCTATTGCAACCTATCACTTTAAAGAGGGTAATATTGGGAACCTGGCCTTGGTGACCGGAGCCTCGGAACTGAAGACATCTACCGACTCGGAGGCGGCTCAGAAATTCCTCAGCTTTTTGCTTTCCAAGCAGGCTCAGAGTTATGCAGCCGAATCCGTACATGAGTATCCGGTGATTAAGGATGTGAAGTTGCCGAAATATATGCTGGACGTTGACAAGGCGTTTGAGCTGAGTCCAGAGTACGATTATGAGCAGCTCCAGAAGTTAGAGGGTACGCTGAATCTACTTCGGGAAGCCGGGTTGATTTAGATAGTTTGCTCAAATTAAAATATCGGGCCCTGAATATCTCAGGGCCTTTACTATTTGGATAGAATGTGAGAGAAATTAATCCCAATTTTGGTTCTAGGGATACCTAAAGCTGTTACCCGCATTTGCAAGCAGGTACACAAAAGCAAGCTAATGCTCATCAGAGGTGCGTTGAGAAAACACCTTCATAAGTTGATTGAGGAGACCGTTGCCCACAACCGAGAGTTTTTCTTGGCGATCCAGTGACAAGAACCGCAGGAAGTTGCGCAGTTCTACTAGCAGATAAGGGGGATTGGTGACCAGCGTGTCATTTGAAATGATATGATCCCAGTCGAGCGGTTTATCGAACTCAATGCCGTAACTTTCCATCGTCTCTTTGTACAGATGCGCAATTAGCCCATAGCCGATGGTGGTGGGATGAATACCATCAAGGCTGAAGACGCCGCCCTTGTATAATTTACCACTTTCTTCATCAATGCGGATGTAGTCAGTGCTTAGCTGAGGATTATTTCGGTCCGAAACGAGATGTTCGGTCATGGGGTTACGCTCCATGGCTTCACAAAAGTTATCTGGATAGGGAATCCGGATGTCGCCGCCAAGACGTCGCCTGGCAATGCCGCTCACATATCGGTTCAGGGGCACGGTTATCCATCCGTACTCGTCGGCAATTTCACGAATGATATTGTTGTATTCATCCACATGCTGGTCGAGCGTGATAGCCTGCTCTTTGGTCAGGTGTGGATGTATGTTGGGATCAAAATCCTCATCCCAAACCCAAAATCGCGTGTAATAATCGAAATAGCCGGTGTGGCCTTTTCGGGACTTATCGGCATTGACACCGCGTGTAACGGGCGGGATAGTGACGTAGGGGATGGTCTGGGTAATAACGCGTTCGGCGCCAATTTGACTGACTTTTTCAGCCAGCTTACGATATTCATGTTCAAAGTGAGCAGGCCGATATACGGTATATTCGCGTTCCGAGGGAAACTTTTCCAGGTCTTCGTCCTCGGAAAGAATAAACTTGAGATCAGAGGCGGCTCCGATAATGTTGTTGTGCCCCATAGTGACAATGAGATTTTCGATGCCGCCGTTATCTTGGAGGTACTGCACGTTGTCGATCTGGGTATTGTGGCGAAATTGTTCGCCATACGAGGGGTTAAGCACCAGTCGTGCTGTTACGTACATCGCGTGGTCGGGCAGCATATCAAAAATGGAGTACGTCTCCGGTTGTTCTTTGATAAACTTGCGGCTTTTCTCTTCGGTCACCATCCAGGCGTCGTTCATTGCAAAGCCCCAGACCGATTGGTTATGGTAGGGCATCTTTCGGTTACGTTCTAGCGACTTGATGCGGCCTTCCCAGTATCGTTTTACCCGCTTGAGGGTAGAATATAGGTGCGTAATGGCCGGTAGGTATTCATTCCACTCGATCGAATTTCCAAACTCGTCTGACAACCCGCGCGTTAACACTTCCAGGTTCAGGGGGATACCTGCCTGGGCGGTAAACAGAGGCTGGTCAAAGTCGGGCACAGGTTCCCAGCAGTTTCGCAGTAACGACGGGAAATTCAGGTCTGTGCGGTAGACGCCGCCGTTTTGGAATCCCTGGCTGACGCTGTCACCAAGAACAACTAACTTGTGTTTGGGAGTAGATTTTTTTCTTTTCAAGAGTCCCGAAAATGCTTAGTTCAATGGAGCAATTTGTGATTAAAGTTCCTTAGAATAAGTGGTATCTTAAGATGCATTTTTCAACTTGAAAGGTAGTAAAAGCATGAGCAAAATAGAAAGTAACAGGCTAGAGCAGTTTCGCAGGGAACGGTCGGAGGGCAATGACAAGATTTTCGATCTGGATCATTTGGGCATTAAGCGGTTCTTTAATCTCGATAATAATACCTACAAAGATGGGGCATTGCCTTCGGAGACCAAAGAGTTGCTCGGGCTGGTTGCTTCTACGGTATTACGCTGCAACGACTGTATTGACTATCACCTGGAGCAGTGTGCCGAAAACGGGTTGAGCAAAGATGAAATTGCAGATGCGTTAAACGTGGCCCTGGTGGTTGGGGGAAGCATTGTGATACCCCACCTGCGACATGCTGTTGATACGCTTGAAATCCTTGAGCAAGAAGGTACTTTAGATTCCTAATTCCACTATTTTGACACGCTATCTATTTTTAATTGTACTATTGTTTTTTTCCATAACTACGGCCAAGGCTCAGATGATGGGCGGCCCAATAGGGGCTGATTCGTTATCTAGTGCGTTGGTACCGGTGGTCAGCTATAGCTCCAACGAGGGATTTGTGGGCGGTGCGCTGTACAACCGCTATGATTATGCTGGCAATATCAAACCGTTTAAAAACTATTTGCAGTCGTCGGCCCTGGTATCTACCAAGGGATTTATTGAGGTGGAGGGGCGGTTCGAGCAGACCCAAACCTTCAACCGCAATATTCGCTCAATTTATGACACCTTTTTCCGTCGTTATACCACCGATATTTTCTTCGGGATTGGTAACCAAACCTCTTTTTCTAATTCCCGATGGGACGACGATTACTACTATTTTGAGTCAATTTCGGTGGGGCTAAGTTACAAGGCCCGCAAGCCGCTGTATAAAGCTGGAAATAAGCAGTTAGATCTACAGGCCGGACTCGGTATTGAGTATTATATTCCGCATGTCACTCAGGATAACTCCTCCTTAAATCAGCTAATGCCTACCGGCAACGATGGCGGTTGGGTTAATTATCTGAATACAGGTATAATTTGGGAGAACCGAAACAGCGAATTTGATCCCAACCGCGGAAATTATGCCGAGTTCGAGCTACGATATTCTCCGAAATTTGTCAGTAATTATGGGCTTGGCAAGGCACGATTCGAGTTTCGTCAGTATTTTTATCTTTTTGATTTCCTTACCATCGCCAACCGGCTGGAAGCGCGTCATGTCAGGGGTGATTTCCCGTTTTGGGAGATGGCAACCCTGGGTGGATCCAATAATCTGCGAGGGTATCCGTTGAATCGATTTCAGGGTCAATCCTCACTGGCCTATACGCTTGAGTTACGGGCTTGGTTGGTGAAGTTCCCACAATTATATGGACTTAAGTTTGGTGGACAACTGTTTACAGACACCGGTCGCGTCTTTACCGGATCCGACGACATCAACGATCTGTTTGAAGGTTATAAACAAACCATCGGCTTTGGCGGAGCAATGTCGGTGTTTAATCCCGATTTTATCCTTCGCGGCGAAATGGGATTTTCCGAAGACGTGACCCGTATCTACATTGGCGTCGGATATTTATTTTGAGTGGTATGCCTCGTGCAAAGCAGAAGGGCCGCGAAGTTGGGGTAAAGTAGATATTAAATGCATCGTGTTATCCTGAACTTGTTTCAGGATTTAAAAAATGAGTGCTTTTTCCTATATCTCAGCATTAGATAAATTTTGAACATTTAAGTATTTGAAAAGCGAATTACATGAGTCGATCAGTACTACTGACAGCAGCAATCGAAGACACCGAAATTTTCCGTTCCCAACTAGAGGAGCACAAGGCTACCCCTTTGCACTATCCGTTGGAACGATACCAGCCCCTCGAGGCGGATGAAGAAATTCTGGAGACCCTGGAGGAGCTTGGTGAGTACGAAAACATCGTACATGGGAGTAAACGAAATGCGCGTTTTTTCGTGGAGAAGGCCGAAGAATATGACAAACTGGATGCTGCGCGCAATCGACTAAACCTGGCGTTGAACCAGCATACGGCTAACTTTCTGGAGGAGCAGGGCGTCCCGGCCGTGCATCCCCATTCCGATGGCAAAGCCATTGACCTTATGGAGTTTATGCTGCGTGTTCGCCGGATTGGCAAAACATTATATCCCTGTGGAGACAAAACGGCTGAAGACCTGCCGGGGTTTCTGCGCGAGCTCGACGTGCCGGTTGAAGAGCTGGTGGTTTTTACACTTGAAGGACCTGAAGACGAAGCATTACGGGAGTACCGAAAAGAGCTGGCAGCCCACAAACCTGCGGTGATTGTTTTTCACTCCCGCCGATCGGTCAATCGGACTTTGGCTGCATTTCCAAATCTAAACTACAGCGATGCTCATGTGATTTCAGCAGCACAAGCCATTACAGAAAAGCTGGAAGCCGAAAATATCAAGGTGGATGCCCAGGCTGAGGGAAGTTGGGATTCGGTACTGGAAGAGGTGCTGGAAGCGTTGGATTGAAGTTTGATGTAGAGTAAAGTAGAATCCTCATCTGATGACTGGGCTTGTCATCTGATGAGTTTGTGGGCACTTTATTCATCAGACTTCAAGCCCAGAACTCGGATGAAATATTGCCAAGTACGTATAATCGGCCCACAATAATTGTGAGACTATAAAATTTAAAGCTGTTTTTAATACAGGTTCTATCCAATAATCTGGCTTGGTTATTCATAGCCAGGCAATGATATCATACCAAGGAGGGGTAACCCGTGTAAATCTGTGGCCAACTCTACTTAAATTTCACCACCGTACAGCCGGCGCCGCCCTGTTCGAGGGGAGCCATTTCATATCCCTTAACTTCTTTCCGGTTATCCAGGTATTCATGGACCAACTTTTTGAGGATCCCCTTTCCCTTGCCATGGATGATCTGCACTTCATTACGGCCCGAAGCCAGCGCGTTGTCAATATAGTGCTGCACTTCTTTCATGGCCTCATTACCCCGCATGCCGCGGATACTCAGTTGTGGCTTAACGACCTTAAAGCGGTTGCTGTTCTCAAAGTTGACCTTCACTTTCTGTTTCTTCTTTTGCTTAGAGGCATCCTCAACCTTGACTAAATTTTTGTACTTGGTCTTTAGCCGTAGCCCACCGGCTGAAACGACCGCCTTGTTGCCATTAATTTCTTTGAGTTCGCCCGTTGTGTTGGCGTCCTGCAGGCGCACGCGGTCGCCCACTTTCGGTTTTTCGTCGGCATCCTGATAACGTTCGTCCTGTTCTTCTTCCAGCTCCTCAAGTTCGCTGTCTACCTTCTGGCGATATTCCTCAACTTCCTTGCGGGCTTCTTTAATCGTCTGACTGTCTTTTTGTCCCTGCTGGACAATTCGCTCGACCGCCTCTTCGATCTTCTTATTGGCCGAGTCCATAATGGATTTAGCCTCTTTCAGCGCCTTTTCACGAATTTCTTCTTTCTCTTTTTCTATAGCCGTGCGCTTCTCCTCATAGCGATCGCGTTCCTGCTCGGTCTGCGATTTCAATTTATCATATTTCTTCTTGAGCTCATCGGCCTCCTGCGTTTTGGATTCCAGCTCCGAGATAAGCGTCTCCATATCGCTTTTCGCTTCGCCCAACAGCAGTCGCGCTTTGTCTAACAGAGAATCCTGCAGCTCCATCCGTTCGGCAATCTCAAAAGCATAGCTGCTGCCCGGTACGCCTTTTTTAAAGCGATACGTCGGTGAAAGCGTATCCTGGTCAAACTCCATGGAGCCGTTAACGGCGTGCTCGTATTCATGAGCAAAAACCTTGAGTGAGCCGTGGTGCGTTGTCACCAGCACCTTGGATTTACGCTCGATCAGTAGTTCAATGAGCGACTGAAATAGTGCACCCCCTTCTTCGGGATCGGTGCCGGCCGCAGCCTCGTCAATTAGCACGAGACTGTGTTCGTCGGCACTGCCCAAAGTATGTTTCATCCATTCCAGCCGTGATGAAAAAGTACTCAGGTCGTTTTCGATGGACTGATCATCGCCCATATCCACAAAGATGCTGTTGAACACCGGAATTTCTGAGCTGTCGCGTGCCGGGATAGCAAATCCGGCCTGCATCATCATGCTGCAGAGCGCCAGTGTTTTTAATGCCACTGATTTACCGCCGGCATTGGGACCGGTGATTACCAGGCAGCGCTCATCTTCAGATAGCTCCATGTCCAACGGCACAACCTTTTCTTTTTCATCCTCAGACAGTTCTTTGTTCTTAAGTACCAGTAAGGGATTATAGGCCTCTTTTAGGTAGAGGTGCGATGATTCGGAAAGCACAGGCACATATCCATCCAGGTCAATGCTGAGCTTGGCTTTGGCGGCAATCATATCAAAAGTAGTGAGCGTTTCCAGGTTTTGACGGATGGCACTGCTTTGCTTTCGCACTTCGGTGGTCATTGCACGGAGAATACGTTCAATTTCGCGCTGTTCCTCTGATTCCAGCTGACGAATTTCGTTGTTTATGTTGAGCGCCTCCACCGGCTCCAGGTACACCGTTTGTCCCGACGAAGACACATCGTGCACAAAGCCCTTTACTTTTCGTTTGTATTCCACCTGCACGGGAATCACCATACGTCCGTTACGGATGGTGGCGCCTTCATCGGAGGTCATACCTTTTTTTGAAAGGCTGCTCATCACTCGGTTGATGGTATTGCGCAGGTCGTCGCGCTTGTTATTCATTCGTTTGCGAATCGACTGCAACTCGGGACTTGCATCGCTGCGCAGTTCACCGTTGTCGGTAAGTTTGCTTTGCAGTTCCTCTTCCAGGTCTTCCAGCGGAATAAGCCCAATCGATATTTCTTTGAGCTCCGGATAGCGATCTTCACGGTGATCGATGTAGGATTTGACGCGGCGCGCGGTGAGGCTAAGCTCCAGGATCTCAACAAATGCCTGCAGGGGGATAATGCTGTTTTCGGGCTGCGCTTTCTTCAGATAGTCACGGACGTTGTGGAGGTTTTCCAGGGGGAAAGCCGCATCGTTTTGCAGCAGGTCCATCATCTCTTTGGTTTGCGTGAGCCGCCGCTCGATGACTTCTCGATCAGAGAAAGGCATGAGCTTTGAAAGCTGTTCGCGGGCCATGGACGAGCGCGCGTTGCTTACGGTAGCTGATCGCACCGTTTCAAATCCAATTTTTTCAGATAATCGTTCCGGGAATAAATGCATGAAATTCTACTATATTCTGCCGCAGAGTTTTTAGAGATAATCACAGAGGTTGGAAGAATATTGCGGTTATCTCTGCGTAAATCCTCTGAGTACCTCTGTGGTTAAAAGTTTTCGTCGAAATATAAGTTTCTTTCAGCGGAAATGATGAATCTGAAATGTACAGAATTATGTTCTGGAAAAATGATACCAGCACTGTGAATCGCATCAAGATTCTGCTATCTTTGGTCCGACTTGAGATTGAATCAAAATTCGATATATGAAGTTACCGATTTACCAGGTTGACGCTTTTGCCAGCGAAATCTTTGAAGGGAATCCGGCCGCCGTTTGTCCACTCAATGAGTGGATTCCTGATTGGAAAATGCAGCAGATAGCCATGGAGAATAATCTTTCCGAGACCGCCTTCTTTGTCCAACAGGGCGGCGGTTACCGCTTGCGTTGGTTCACGCCCACAACCGAGGTCGATTTGTGTGGACACGCGACCTTGGCCTCAGCTCACGTTTTGTTTCAGCATCTGGGGTATGATGAACCGGTCATTCGTTTTGATTCCAACAGTGGAGAGCTCCAGGTCCACAAACGCGATGATCGACTGGTGATGAACTTTCCCGCCAGCTCGTTAAACGAGGTTAAGTCCCCGGCTTTTCTGGAAGAAGCTATTGGTATCCCGGCAGAAGAGCTCTACCGGGATACCGATTATCTGTATGTAGTAGAATCGGAAAAGCAGGTCCGCGAACTCGAACCCGATATCCGCAAGCTTAAAAGGGCTGATGTCCGTGGCATTATTGTCACTGCACCGGGTGAGCAGGCCGATTTTGTGTCGCGTTTTTTTGCACCGGCAGCCGGTGTGGATGAGGATCCGGTAACCGGATCGACCCATACCATGCTGACGCCCTACTGGAGTAAGCGACTGGGCAAAGATGAGCTTGTTGGTCGGCAGGTATCGAAACGGGGCGGTACGGTGTACTGCAAATATCTTGGCGACCGCGTGGAGCTTTCGGGTACAGCAAAAACGTTCATGAAGGGAGAAATCAACGTCTGATGGAACTGATCATCCTACTTTTATTGGGGATTGTGGCTGGTATCGTTGCGGGCCTGTTTGGACTTGGGGGCGGTATCCTTTTTACGCCAATCCTGTTTGTAGTTTTTAGTGATGCCGGTATCGAGAATCCCGTTGTGCTTACGATTGCCAGTTCCCTGTTTTGCACCTTTGTAGCCTCGCTGGCAAGTTCAGTACGCCAGTATCAGCAGCATAATTTTTATTGGTCTGATGGTATCAAGGTGGGGATGCTGGGAGCCATAGGCGTGATGCTGGGCAAGATGGTCATTACTTCGCCCTACTACAGCAAAAAGGAGTTCGTTATTTTCTTCAGCCTGCTGCTTATCTATGTGGCATTTATGTTTTATCGGCGCGGCAATCGAAAATCCCAGCAGATAGAAAATGATGCAAATCCTATCACGTGGGGACAATCGGTTGTCACGGGCGGGCTGGGAGGATTTGTAGCGGCCTTGGCCGGAATTGGGGGTGGAGGCGTAATGGTACCGCTGATGAACCTGCTTTATAAAAAAAAGTTTGCCCGTGTTGTAAGTACCTCATCGCTTGCCATCGTCATTATTTCACTGTCAGCAGTTATACAACTTGGGATTACCGGTAATGCTGTGCAGGCGCTGACGGTGTATCACTGGGGATATGTCGATTTTGGGGCTGCACTACCACTGGCAGCAGGCGGACTGCTCGGTGGGTTTGTGGGAGCACTCATCAACCTGAAAATAGACCGACAATATCTGCAGTATGCTTTTGCCGTGATAGCTGTGGGGATGGCAGTAAAGCTGTTGGCGGAGGTGTTTTAGATTTTCCACCATGGTTGTTCCTCAAGTTTAAACTGATGTTCCGCACTTTTAGATTGGATGCTGCTTCTTAGCTTTTCAAACTCCTCATTGCTAATGAAAGGCAGCTGAAATTGTTCTGCCATACCGCTGTTGTAGATCAAGGTTATCCTAAAACGGGATAACATAATTTTGTCGAGCTTATTCCAGTATGCCGTGCGCTCGATAGACAATTCGTCGATGGATTTGATGAACTCATCGTTCAGTTGAAGCTGGTGATCTTTCCAAAAAAGAGAAATGGGATCGACTACAGCTAACACGAGCAATACGATCCCCAGCAGTTTGAGTAAAAATGTGCCAGTTTCAAATCCGCTTGCAGAAAAGATGCCCGGTGGTATCACGAAAAGGGCAGTACCGGAAAGAATGCAAACAAGTCGCAGGATTTTGTTAAGAACGTTAGGTTTGTCTGAACTCAGGACCAGTTTATCCACGGCTAGTGCTTGAGTTAGTGAAAAGTCTTTTAAAAAATAGTCAAAAGTTGATCAGAAAAGATCAACCAGAATGTGGTGAGTAGTTAATATTGTGGGTAGCTAGCTATAATTTAAAAGACGTTCCACCATGACTTTTGCTCCAGCTCAAAGTGATGCTCCTTACTTTTTTGCGTAATCCGTTGCTTCAGATCTTCGAGCTCATCACCATCCAGGTAAGGAAGCCGAAAGCGTTCCACCGAACCACTTTTATAATAGATGCGGATGCTAAACTGGTTGAGCATTATCTTGTTGATATTGTTCCAGTAGGCCGTTCGGATGAATGAGAGATCTTCCGTAGTGCGCAAAAACTTGTTGGTGAGCTTGATCTCAATATTGGCCCCAAAGGTAGGGTTTAAAATGGCTATGATTAGCAGGCCTAGGCCAAGGATGCCGTTGAGTACGGCCCCGACTTCGAATTCCCACTGAGGATAGTGCTCAGAGATGCCCATGAAAAGATAGAGCAGGCCGATGGCGCCGAAGACAAAGCGCAAAACCGTGCTGAAAAAGTTTGATTTCTCGGATTTAAGAATGAGTTCTTCCATGTTATTGGTCGTGGTTTGTCTGACGAATCAAATTATATACAGTATATGAAAATACGATAAAAGAGTTTTGCACTCACTCGATAATTTTCACAGATTATTAAAAAATATTAATAATTGGGAATATTGGTTGGGATCAGTAATGGAGAATAAGATTACGAGTAGTGCTACGGCTGGGCGTTGGGTACCACTGCCTTTGGATTATATACTGGAGAAATATCAGCTGAGCTCTTCCCGGGTTCTTAATTTGTTGGCAGCATGGATTGTACTTATTGCTATTTCCGTAGCGTCGGTTGTGTTTATATCGCCCAATGAATTTCTGCTCTTCGAGCAGGGCCAATCTACGGTTAACCAGTTTTTTCTATTTTATCCACCGCTTATCTTAGGTACGCTGACACTATTCTGGATGGGGTTTGAATGGGGGTTTATACCGCTTTTTTTATCCGGATTTGTGATGACCTTTACGGCTTCGGTAACATACTACTGGGGATTATTGTTCGGCATTGCCTTTGTGTTGGGATTGGGAATTTATGCCTTGGCTTATTACTGTGTACCTTTCGATCCCGGGTTGCGTGATTTGAGAAGCGTTGTCTTTTTTACGGTTGTTTCGTTTTTCGCGGCTATTGCCAGTTCATTGGGTTCCTTTGTCTGGAGCGACTTTTTTGGGCTCAGCCCATTTCAAACCATTACGCTGTGGAAAGGCTGGTGGACCGGCATGTTTCTGCAGTCGATGGTGATTGTAGCCCCACTGCTGTATCTGTTGACACCTGTTGTAACAGAAACCCGACATGAGGTTTTTCCCGACTTTCCCAAACCCAAAGTGACTCTGCCGTGGATATACAGTGCTATCGGCAGTGTGGTTGTGGTACTGGTGCTCTTCATCATCGGGGCTAAGGTTTTGGGCGCTGAAACGCTGCATCAGCAGGTGAGTACAATGGAGGGCGGAATTAGCCAAAAGCTGATGCAGTCGAATGAATCACTGCAGATTATATCCTGGATATCAATAGCTTTGGTACTGGTGCTGGGAGCTGGGAGTATCTACCTGGTGGGCAGCTGGAATAAAAACTTGCAAGCAAAAGTGGAACGCAAAACCAAGCAACTGGTTAAAAGTCAAAATAAGCTGGAGGAAGCCATCGGAGAGCGGGATCGGTTGTTGGATACTATTCATGATCGCGTGCGGGATAATTTGACGATGGTGCTTGCCCTGCTGGAGCTGCAGCTTAAAGGCGAAGTGGAAAAATCCAATGAAGAAATCCTGAAGGATTCGCACTCCCGGATTCGATCTATGGCGTTGGTCCATGAAACGATGGTACAGGCAGAGTCTTTTGAACGGGTAAATCTAAAGAACTTTGCTATTAAGCTTTCTAACCGGCTACAAAAATCCTTCGAAAGCAATCAGCAGAATATTGAAGTCTCGATGAATGCCGAAGAGGTTGATGTGCATATCGATCGCGCAGTGCCGGTGGCTATGATTTTGAATGAGCTGATGGTGAATGCCTTTATGCATGGATTCAAAAACTTGGATAAAGGGATGGTTTTTGTAAATATAGAAACGAAAGATGGTCAGTTACTGCTGCAGGTGCAGGATAATGGTCACCCGTTGCCTCCAAACTTTGAAAGCGTCATTAAGCATACCCTCGGTTACAAACTGATCCGAACGTTGGTTAAGCAGTTGCAGGGCGAATTTGAAGTGCTCGATAAAGAAAATCCCAGCATCGAGGTGCGGGTGCCGGTGGAGATGCTTGAAGCCGGTGCTTGATACCTTAATACACTGAGTGGTAGGCTACATCGTGGGATTTTGTGAACTGCTTGAGTTCCTTTTTTGCATCTTGGATATCCCCGTAATTTAGATACTGGATGTTAATATTTTCTTGCCTGTTGTCGTCTCGTACTATCGAGATATATTTATTGTCGATAGTAATTTCTTGTACCTGACTCCAGGGTATGAGTCGTTCATTATTGTTTTCTTTAACGACCATCCCTTCATCATTAAGGGTAAGCTCGGGATAGGGAAAGAAGTATTGCTCGTACCGGAAAATACCAACCAGTATTTCGCCAATTGCAGCCACCAGGATCAGATACGACATCCAGTTTGCGTCATTATTCCACCAATCAATTACAAAGATCGTCAGGTGGAGACAGCCCAAACCGATGAACAAATATTGCAGCCACCTGATTTGGTAATTCTCCCGATATGTGATGTTATAGTCTTCCATTTTATGAATATTAAATAGCCCAACTTTCAACAGCTGAGCTATCGTAGTTTATTGATGTTATTTTTTCTCTTTTGCTTTTGCAGCTGGACGCTCCAGGAAGGGAACACCGTCAGTAATCCATTTAGGGGCTTCCTTGCCTTTTAAGTAGTGCTCGTGCCACTGGAAGGCACGATTGCCGTAGTCAATTTGGTTTTCTTCCTGCGCCAGATTGTGGTTTTCACTCTCATAGACCAGCATCACAAATGGGTTTTGCATACGACGCATGGTATTATAGAGTTCAACACCCTGATTAAAGTCTACGGCACCATCGTCGGTACCAAACTGGACCAGCAGTGGTGTGCTCATATCCTGCATGTTAAAGATGGGCGAATTCTCTACAAAATTGTCCCAGTCTTTCCACCACGGTTCAGGGAAGCGTGCCTGATTGGTCTCGAAAATTTTGGCATCAGGAGTACCGGAATTCCAGTAAATCGAGTTGTACATGCTGATCATGTTGGTCAGTGGTGCACCAGCTACAGCCGAATTAAACAGATCGGTCTGCGTAATGATAAACGTTGTCTGGTAGGTGCCCCAAGAGTGCCCGGTCAGTCCAAGTTGATCTTTATTGACCATACCTGTTTCCAGCACTTTGTTGACAGCGGGCACTACGTTTTCTACGGCTGATACGCCGGGATCGCTAAGTTCATAGGTGATATCCGGCAGAAAGACGAAGTAATCTTCAGAGGAATACCGGCGAAAACTGTATTCATTTGTTTTCGATGGCAGGCTATAGCTGTGTGTGCTTTGCGACAGCTTCTCATAGATGTAGGTAATCATCGGGTATTTTTTGTCCGGATCATAGTTGGCCGGGTAGATCAGCCGTCCCTCGAGCTGCTGGCCATTTTCGTTGGTGTAGGTGATCAATTCGTCGTCAGCCCAGTAATAGTTGTCCTGCTGGGGATTGGTGTTGGTAAGGGCTACCGGGTTGTTGAAGGATTGTCCAACGTGATAAAAATCCGGAGAATCAGTGGTCGATTCCTCTCGGTAAACGAACTGCTGAGTGGAGTCCGCTTTGGTTAGCAAGTTTATCATTTTCGGTTTGTATAACAGCGTTTGTACCTGTCCATTCCCTTCCAGCCGGGCATAGCCGCGGTCTTTGCTTTCATCGCCGTACATCGAGAAATAGAGCGGTTCATCGTCTTTAATACCTTCATGTTCATCTGGGAAACGGACCTGCCGGTACCTAATTTTGTCTGCATTGCCGCTGGTAAGCTTTTGAGTATTGCTGCCATCGCCCCAGACTTTATAGGTATTGTACCGATTATATAACAGCACCCAGGCATCATCCTCGGCCCATTCGCCGCTGCCCCATGGACGCCGATTCTCGCGTCCGTTTACGTTGGTGAAATTCTGGAAGCGTGTGTCAATATTCTTGGTAAGATTGCGATGCTTGTCGGCGGAAATATCGTAGGTCCACCAGTTTTGATCTTTAAAATAGAGCACATATTTGCCGTCAGGTGAGGTCTGCACAAATTCGTGTTTGTCCAGAATCTTCTTAGATTCGCCCGAGGTTACATCGATGATATAAATATCTTTCCATTCCTCTTCGAAGGTGGGCTCGTACGGCTTGGGATTGTATCCCACAGCATGCTGCTGGTCGCCCGTCAGCTGTATCTCCTCAAATTTTTCGTTGCCCAGCTGTACGAAGCTTTCCTCATCCAGATGCCAGGCCGAAAGATGGTTGTCCTGTTTCAGCTGGTTCGACATTACTTCTTGCTGTGGTATAATCTGATCGTCCTGCCAGTGCCACACTTCTACATTCGAGGGTTCCAGGTCGTCATCTTTTTTCTTTTTGGCCGAATCCTGCTTGGCTTCTTTCTTTTTGGGATCCCATTGCTTAATGCCAAAGAAGACGGTGTTGTTATCCTCGGACCATTGCAGCGAGCGGTAATCGACAATGCGCATACTGTCGGGGAAAGCCGAACGTTGTCCCTGATCGAAAACCTGCTTTTCTATGGATTTATCGACATTGGTGAAGGCATAAATCTCGTGGGTGGGATCTTCGAAATTCTCATTCGTTTTCTCTTTTAAAAAGGCCAGGGCAGTGCCATCTTCGTTCCAGGCCAGCTTTTTGTAGGTAGTTGTATCGCTGTCGAGTACCCGAATGGTGGCGGATGAGAGGTCATAGAGATGGACGCCATTGCCCAGATCTTCGTTGGAGTCGAGTAGTACGGCCAGCTTGTTGCCTCCATCGTTAAAGGCATATTCTGAAACATTGCCAATAAGCTGGTTGGTTCCAGTGGCTAACTCCCGGAGAATAAGATCAGTCCCTTCCGTTTTTACATCTTCGGCCTTGTACTTTTCCATGGCAAGATATTTGCCATTTTCGGAGAATTCGAAACTCTGCACATTGCTAAAGGTATCCACTTTCGTCGTGGACAGGTTCATAAGTCCCAGTTTATAGTGAACCTGCTTTTTCTGTTTCTTGAGCTTTTCCTTTTTGTCTTCGGATACGCCGATCAGAAAGGCCGCCCATTTGCTGTTGTTGGAAATTTGTGGACGTACGCCATGCATAAATTTATGATTGCCGGTGGAGTCGGTACCCACCTCTTTGATAGTGAGCCAGCCATCGCCATCTACTAGGTTGATGTTATAAGCAAACCAGTTCCCATCAGGCGACAACGTTTGACTAGAAATATACTGCCACTGCCCGTAATCTTCGGGTTCCAGTTTTTGCTTCTGGGCAGTTGCCAGAGAGCTAAGTAGCAGTGATATAAAAAGTAGGAGCGAAAAAAGTCGAATAAACCGTTTCATAAAAAGATATTGGATTGAACTAATCGTTTTGAACAGTACAAAATTTGATACTTTTCCTAAAGCAGTTTGTTACGCACGGTAATTTGTTTATCTGATCACAATGAACTGTGTAGTGATCTTTTTGATATATCTGGTTAGTACACAGAGCATAGTAATCAGATAAAATGTTCATAGTCATCCTTATTAGTTGTCATTTCGAGCGCAAGCGAGATATCTTTGTTTTGATTCTATTGTGCAAAAGGTTTCTCTGATATCCCAAAAGTTACCACGATAATGATATTTAAATAACAAAAAGGAGTCCCCGGAAAGGGGACTCCTTTTGTTTATAGCAATCAAAACCCGAACAGCGGTCGGGACGAATGGGATTGACGTTAGTCAGACCATTCGATTTGTACATAGCAATCGTTTAAGGATGAACATCAACCTATTAATTCAGTCCATGATTTTACGGAGAAATGCCGGCTGATCAGAATCCGTCTTGTCAATGCGTTCGCGGCGGTTATTGAGCAGTTCATTGCTTTTTTCCTGCTCATCCTGCATTTCATTATCTGGATTCTGTTCTTCTTCCTCGTCTTTATTTAGCGAGCGGACATTTTTGAGTCCTCGACGGTGGAAGGCCGGCTGATCCATCTGTTTGAGATTTTTCTCTCCTTTGTAGAACGGTTCATTTGTTGAGGAGTATCGGCTGTGTCCCGTCACGTCGCTGGCCTTGGGCATATCAAGGTCATTCGACTTATTGTTACTTTTTTGCTGTTTCTGTTTACCCTGAGAGTTCGGCGCTACGCGGGCTTCGCTCTTGCTGTCGGCCAGGTCGAAACCGGTGGCAATCACCGTAACACGCAGCTCATCATCAAAGCTTTCATCCAGAACCGTACCGAGAATAATTTCGGCATCTTCACCAGCTTCCTGCTGAATGATACTGGTAGCGGTGTTGGTTTCTTTCATGCCAAGGTTTGCACCCGACGAAATGTTGACCAGCACGTTGCGTGCCCCGTGAATGCTGACGCCGTCGAGCAGCGGAGAGTTGATGGCTTCGCGGGCCGCAATTTCAGCACGATCTTCGCCAGTAGCATTGGCAGCACCCATGATGGCTGCGCCTCCATCGAGCATAGTCGTACGCACGTCGGCAAAGTCAAGGTTGATGAGTCCCGGCATCAGAATGAGATCCGAAATGCCGCGGGTGGCATTGTAGAGCACCTGGTTTGCCTGGTCAAAGGCTTCGAGCAGGGTCGTATCCTCATCGGCGATATCCATCAATCGCTCGTTGGGGATCACAATCACGGTATCACTGTTTTTCTTGAGTTCTGTGATGCCTTCGAGGGCGTATTTCATCCGCTTGGGACCTTCGCAGTCGAAGGGGGTAGTCACGATGCCGACCGTCAGAATCCCTTTGCGCTTGGCGATGCCGGAGACCACGGGAGCTCCTCCCGTGCCGGTACCGCCGCCCATGCCGGCCGTGACAAATACCATGTCGGCGCCTTCGATGGCTTCTTCAATTTCATGTCGATTTTCTTCAACGGCTTCGCGCCCGATTTCGGGACGAGCGCCGGCTCCGAGTCCATTGGTGAGATTGGCTCCCACCTGTATGGTGATATCGGCTTGACTGTTTTTCAGGGCCTGTGCATCAGTGTTAAGAGCGATATATTCTACACTGGTTAGCCCTTTGTGAATCATGTTGTTAACGGCATTTCCCCCGCCGCCTCCAACTCCAATTACTTTTATTTTCGCATTGTCTTGACCGTCGATGTCAAAACTAAAACGAGAATTTAGGTTAGAAGACATAATGTTACTCCTTTTTTGATTGCTGTGTACTGTTTTGCTATTTGATTGCTATGTAAGTTCGTATCAACCCTGAAAGGGTTTTGAACCCTTTCAAGGCTAGTAAAAGTGTATTTAAAGTTCTTTGAACCAGCTTTTCATACGTTCCGCAATGTTATTCATTACTTTCTCCACACTCGATCCTTTAGTGGATGACGGAACGATGGCTTGGTTTGTTGGGCCAGAGCCCGTTTTGATGGCGTGCATTACAAGTCCCACGCCAGTCGCATAAATGGGATTGTTCACTTCTTCGATAAGTCCGCCGCTGAGCCCAATCGGCTTGCCAATTTTGGCATCCATGCCGAGAATTTCATTGGCCAGGGGACAGACATTATTAATCAGCGAGCCTCCCCCACTGAGCACAACGCCTGCGCTCAGATTATCAGCATAACCGCTTCGTTTTACTTCAATGGCTACAATCTCCAGGATCTCTTCCATACGCGCTTGGATAATTTTGCCCAGAATGCTCTTGGTAATTTCTTTAGGCGGCCGTCCTGCAATGCCGGGCACAGTGATGGCCTCGTCTTCTTGGATCATATCAACATAGGCTTCGCCGTGCTCGCGCTTGAGTTTTTCGGCCTGATCATCGAGTACGCTCAGGCCTACGCGGATGTCATCAGTCACTTTTTTGCCGGCAATGGCAATGACGGCTGTGTGGCGGATGGTATTGTCTTGGAAAATGGCGACATCAGTTGTGCCTCCGCCAATATCTACCAGCACAACGCCGGCCTCTTTTTCTTCTTCGTCGAGTACCGAGTACGAGGACGCCAGCGGTTCCAGGATGATGTCAGCTACTTGATAACCGGCGCGTTCTACGCAGCGGTAGATGTTCTTGGCGGCCGAGACCAGTCCCGTAATGATGTGAACTTCGGCTTCCATACGCATGCCGCTCATGCCCACGGGATCGCTGATGCCATCCTGCCCGTCAACGACAAACTCTTGCGGAATTACGTGGATAATCTGCTGGTCGGTCGGCAGCATGATCCGCTGGCAGTCTTCAAGCAGTCGCTCTACATCATTCACCGTAATCTCATTGTCGCGGTTGTTGATAGTAATGACGCCCTTACTACGCATACTGCGGATGTGGTCGCCGGCAATCCCGACATTTACCGAGTTTACCTCGATGCCGGAAGCCAACTGAGCCTGCTCTACTGCTGTTTGAATGGCGTTTACCGTTTTGTCGATATTTACGACCACGCCACGGTTAAGGCCATCGCTGGGCGCTTTTCCGACCCCGAGGATGTGAATCCGATCCTGTGGGTCGATAGAGGCTACGATAGCGCATACTTTGGTAGTGCCGATATCCAGACCAACGACAATTCTATCTTCTTGTTCTTCCATAATGTTATCCACGTACTGTTGTGATTTATATAATCAATATGTCATCCTGAACTTGTTTCAGGATCTATCGCTTACAGATGCTGAAATGAATTCAGCATGACACAAAAGCTTTTTCGAGTTAAAAATTCTGTTAGATGACGCGAGCGTCCGCCCGTGCCGTCAAGTTCTGATTCATTTTTCTCGTGTCACTATCTGACCTTCAAAACGCAGGTCAATAGAACGCATCGCTTCAATTCCTTTTTGTTTGACGACTTCGCCATAAAATGCTTCCCAGTTGCGGAGCCGTGTGGCAAAATCACCTTTGCCGAAAACCAGTTTTACTCCGTTTTGATTGGTCAGCGCAACCACGCCTTCTTTTTGTGTCCAGGCGACCTCGCTGATGGTCGCATTACTTACGTTCTTGTTCCGGGCCGTCATCAAAAAGTCTGATACTTTCTTGAACGCATCACTGTTCAGCGTATCACGCAACGGCGAAGCACGGAAGCCGTACAAAATCGGCACGTCTACGTTTTTACCGAGTATAAGCGGCAACCGCACGCCGTGGCGGTCCACATAAATTTTCTTGTTGCCATCAGCCAGCAGGGCTATAGGCTGTCGTTCGGTGATATCAATCATCAAGCCCCCGCTGGGATCTACACTAATGTCAGCTTGTTTGACATAGTTAATCTGTTCAAAGCGGTTCATGATCTTGCCAAAATCCATACTGTCGGGATGCATGCCTGTTGGCACATTTATTTTCTGGAGCTCTGATATTGGCACAAAGTGATTGCCAGAAAAACGAACCTGCTGCACGGTCATCGTCGAGCTCCAGTAGAGTCCCGCCAGTACTGCTAGTCCCAGCACAAGGATCGCCCCGCCAATCCACGGCAGTGGATTTGTGCTCTTTTGGGGTTCGCTATGTGATTCGTTATTCGTCATTTAATAAGATTACTTGCTAAAACGACTACGTTCTGATCTAAGTCTCGTTTCATCCTGAACTTTTTTCAAGATCCATTGCTGACTGAGACTGAAATAAATTCAGCATGACACCGTAGGTGATTTATTATTGAATGTCTTTGGTCATTAATTGCTAGTTGTCTTTTTTATCATTTCAATTTCGAGATTCCGGCTTCCAGCGCTTCTACAAACTGTTCGCCATATTTGTAAATGTCGCCTGCGCCCATAGTGATGACAACATCACCGGGCTCCACAATTTCTTTCAGTTGTCCCGGCAGCTCAGCCTTGTCTTCCACATAGTGTACTTTGCGATGGCCGTATTCTTTGGCCACATCGGCAATAAGCTTGCCCGTGACGCCTTCAATAGGTTCTTCGCGCGATGGATACACATCCGTAATCACGCAGACCTCCGCATCAAAAAATGAGGTTCCAAACTCCTTGTATAGCTCCTGTGTCCGGGAAAACAAGTGCGGCTGAAAAACAGCTACGATGCGACGATCTTTCCATCCCTTACGGGCTGCATTCAGCGTAGCCTGTACTTCTGTGGGATGATGTGCATAGTCATCAATAACCATCACATCGTCTTTCTCAGCCTTGAGCTGGAAGCGCCGGAACACACCTTCAAATCGCTCAAGTCCGGACTTTATGTACTCAAAATCAATATCCAATTCCAATCCTACCGCCACGGCTGCCAATGCATTTTTTACGTTATGCTCACCGGGTCCATTCAGATTGATTTCACCCAGTTTTTCGCCCTCGTTGATCACCGTAAATGTGCTCGTAAAGTGATCCACATTAATATCAACGGCGCGGACCTGTGCCTGTGGCGTCAGTCCATATGTGATCGTGCGACGTTCAATGGACGGGATGATGCTCCGTACATTGGGATCATCCAGGCAGAGCGCCACGGCCCCGTAAAAGGGCACTTTGTTGGCAAATTCGATAAACGCATCTTTAACATCAGCAAGGTTGTCATAGATGTCCAGATGCTCAGCTTCAATATTCGTAATCACGCCGAGCGAAGGCGTCAGCCGCAAAAATGTTCGGTCAAACTCATCGGCTTCGACCACAATGATATCGCCTTTGCCGACTACGGCATTGGTCTTGGAAAAACTGTGTACTTTACCTCCCACCATAATTGTGGGATCAAAGCTGCCATCCTGAATGACGTGGCCGATCATTGTTGTGGTTGTCGTCTTGCCGTGGGTGCCGGCAACGCCCACGCCATACTTCATGCGCATCAGCTCGGCCAGCATTTCGGCACGTTTGATGACGGGAATGCCTTTTTCGAGTGCGGTCTTGGTTTCAATATTTTCTTTGGCTTGTACGGCACTGGTATAGACGACTACATCAGCGCCTTCGATATTGGCCTCATCATGGCCAATAGAAATTTTAGCACCGAGCTTTTGCAGGCGCTCGATAGTTTCGCCCATGTTGGCATCTGAGCCCGTGATGGTATATCCTTTTTGCAACAGGATCTCCGCCATCCCGCTCATACCAATCCCGCCAATACCTACCATGTGGATGTGGCGGGTTCGTCCAAATATGGGCTGTGTTTGTATTTGCTTACTCATTGCGTTCTTTTGTCATTTACAATGTCATCCTGAACTCATTTCAGGATCTTCAACATCTGTATATTGATGCTGAAACAACTTCAGTATGATATGTTAATTTTCATTCATTCAATCTTTTGTTGTCAGGTTTAACACCTCTTTTGCGATTGTTGTTGCTGCATCAGGCCGTGCTAGTTCTTTGGCCGCCTTACTCATCTCAGCCAATTGTTGTTCGTTGGAGATAACTTGTTTTACCAGGTCAACCAAGGTGTTGTTCAGGTTGTCATCCGCCGCCAGCTTCGCAGCACCCTCCTCCACCATTGATTCGGCATTTTTAGTCTGGTGGTCGCCGGCTACATTAGGCGATGGCACCAGGATGCTCGGTTTGCCGGTAAGGGCCAGTTCCGAACAGGAGAGGGCCCCGGCGCGGCTGATCACCAAATCGGCTATGGCGTAAGCGGCCGGCATATCGTGGATAAAATCTTTGAGTCTCAAATTTTTGTACTCACTTACGTCCACATCACGGCGCAGCTGGTCATAGTATCGCTTGCCGCACTGCCAGATGATCTGTAGACCGAGCTCATCATGCAGCGTTCCTATATGCTCTTGCATCGCTTCATTGATGCTGCGTGCTCCGCCGCTGCCACCGAGCACAAGTAGTGTGCGTTTGTCATTTTCAAATTCAAAGGTCTTATATGCTTCTTGCTCATCTGCTTGTGTCAGCGATTTTCGCGTCGGGTTTCCGGCCACCTTTGTACTGCCAATGGGGAAGTAGTGATCTGCATCTTTAAAGGCGGTAAAAATCTTTTTCGCACTACGCCCCAGAATCCTGTTGGTAACGCCGGGATAGCTGTTTTGCTCCTGTATCACTAGCGGCACGCCTTTTTTGGTTGCCACCCACCCAACGGGACCCGCTACATAGCCGCCGCATGAAATCACGACATCGGGCGTAAAGCGATTGATGATCGACAGGCTTTGTACCAGGCTCGTGACCAGCTTTACTGGGAATAGCAGATTTTTCAGTGTCAGCCGCCGGTGAAAGCCGCTGATCCAGATGCTGGTGATGTCGTAGCCCGATTTGGAGACGGTCTCCCACTCCATGTGGTTTTTAGTGCCCACAAACAGGATATCAAGGTTTTCATACTGCTCCCGCAGCGCATCGGCAATAGCGATGGCCGGGTACACATGACCGCCGGTCCCCCCGGCTGCTATGAGCACTTTTATTTTTGTGCCCATAGCAGCGGCGTCTGGACCGTCCTGTGATGATATGTTCGTTGCGGCGCTACGCATAAAATACTGCTCGCTTATTTGTGTTATGCTTCGAGATATTCATAAGGATGCCGATCATGAGCCCGGCAAACATAATGTTGGTTCCGCCGTAGCTCACAAAGGGCATTGGCAGACCCGTTACCGGCAGCAGCCCGCTGGCTACTCCCGCATTGATAAATCCGTAAAGTACGACCGTGAGCGTGCATCCGACGGCCATCAGCATGCCCAGTGTATCGGGTGCATTTTTGGCGATTTTGGCAATGCCGCGAAACAAGATCACCGAGAACAGAACAATGAGCGATACGGAGCCCAGTAGCCCATATTCTTCGGCGATGATTGCAAAAATAAAGTCGTTATAGGGAGCCGGAAGAAAGTCACGCTGGGTGCTCTTACCCATCCCTACGCCAAATATTTCGCCCTGGGCAATGGCGATATGCGCCTGTTGTGCCTGGTAACCTTCGGTAGTGTTAAACTCTTCGCTATTGATATCGACTACCTGGCTTATGTATTGGTCAATGCGGCTCTGGCGCTCGGGCGATTGCCAGATCAAAACAGTGGCTCCCAGCAGTCCGATGATCACGAGCGTGCCCAGTTGTATCATGCTGATGCGACCCACAAACATGACCAGCAGCGACAGGCCCATCAATACAGCGGCGCTACTAAAGTCTTCCACCCCAATGAGTGCACAGGTGATGACCACCCAGAACATGATCGGCAGGAAGGTACGTTTGAAATCCTTGATATAGTCCTGCTTGTTGGCTAAGAGCACTGAAATGTGAATTAGAAGCGCCAGTGAAGCAAAGGGGGCCGGCTGGAAGGAAAATCCGCCAATGTTAATGGATCGTTGGGCACCAAATACTTCATTCCCAAATAACAACACGGCGATCAGTAGTAACCAGCTTGCGATAAGACCAATTTTGCTGAACTTGGCCAGCAGATGGTAGTCGATCTTGGAGGCAATCAGCATGCCCAGGAAGGCAATGCCCAGCTTCACGATATGCCCGGTAACAAGGCTCCAGGCCGTAGTCTGTTTGATTTCTGCAAAGTAAGCAATAGCAGAATACACGGCCAGGATCCCGAATATCATCAGGATGATCACCGATACCAAGAGCACGCGATCGCTGCCCTGCTTCGGTGTATCAATGTCGTCTGGGCTGGTGCCCATGATCGACGAAATATTTTTATTTGGCGTTGTGTATAACATAAATTCTTGGCTTTCAGTCTTCAGCTTTCAGCTATCAGTTGTGATTACCGACAGCTGAAAATTGAAAGCTGATTACTTAAAGTCTGTTTACTGCTTTTTTGAATTCGTTGCCTCGGTGTTCATAATTTTCGTACATGTCGAAAGAAGAGCAGGCCGGGCTCAGTAATACCACTTCGCCACGTTTGGCTCCTTCCTTGGCCTGGCGGACGGCATCGTTCATTGTCTTGGCGGTTTCAAGATGAGGGACCACCGATTTTAGCTGCTCTTCGATAAGTGGCTTGGCTTCGCCGATCGCGATAATCGTGTGCACTTTCTTTCGGATGAGTTCTGCCAGCTCCGAATAATCATTTCCTTTGTCGCGGCCCCCGAGAATCAGGGTCAGCGGTACGTCAAAGCTGTCGAGTGCGTACCACACAGCGTTGATGTTCGTAGCCTTGCTGTCGTTGACGTATTTGACGCCATCAACTTCACGCACCTGTTCCAAGCGGTGCTCCACGCCTTCAAAGGTGCGCAGGCTTTCGCGAATGACATCACTTTTGATTTCGGAAGCGCGGGCCGCCAACGCGGTGGCTAGACCATTGTTCAGGTTATGCTTCCCAGAAATATTTACTTCGCTAATCGGCATTAGAACCTCTTCTTCTTGGTTAAACTTCAAGATTATATTCTCGTTTCGCACAAATGCCCCGTCGACTTCGTCCAGTTCTCGCTGATTGGAGAACGCCAATAGTTTTGGGGCATCGGCTTTTTTTTTAAGCGATGCTACATGCTCAGCCGTCTTGGGGTCATCATAGTTGTAGATGAACCAGTCGTTGCTTGTTTGATTCTCGGTAATGCGAAATTTCGAGGCCGCATATTTATCAAAATCGTTTTGGTATCGATCCAGGTGATCCGGCGTCACATTCAGCAGTAGACTGATATGCGGATGAAACGTGTCAATATGATCCAGATGGAAGCTGCTGACTTCTAAAATGGCTTCTTTATTCTTACTGGTCTGCTCTACCTGATCAGAAAACGCATGTCCAATATTGCCGCCGGTAACGTGATCGCGGCTGACTTTGCTCCACGTGTGATCCAGCCAGCTGGTGACTGTGGTTTTGCCGTTGCTGCCGGTCACGGCTACCATCGGACTCTTGTTGAACCAGCTTGCAATCTCAATTTCTGAGAAAACTTTTTTGTTGGCCTCAAGATATTCCTGAACCAGCGGAGCCTCTGTAGGCACGCCCGGACTGAGCGCCACAAAATCGGCGCCACGAGCCTTTTCGGTGTGGCCGTTTTCCTCGAATGGGATGCCCAGATCCTGCAGCGTTGTTTTTACCGGATCAGCAATAGCACTGTTATCCGTCACAAACACACGCGCCCCTTTTCGCTTCAGCAATGAAGCGACGGCCAACCCGCTGCGGGCGGCTCCAACTACGACGATATGTTTATTCTCCACTTCTTTCATCGAAGCTTCAGGGTTAAGAGGCTTAGAATTCCGAGGAGTACCGCGATAATCCAGAATCGAACGACGATCTTGGATTCGGGCAGTCCTTTTTTCTCGAAGTGATGGTGGATGGGCGTCATCAGAAATACGCGCTTGCCCTCCCCATACTTTCGCTTGGTATATTTGAAATAGGTCGTTTGAATAATCACAGAAAGCGTTTCTACAAAGAAGATTCCGCAGATAATCGGGAGCAGTAATTCCTTGTGCAGCATCAACGCTATGGCACCGAAAGATCCGCCGAGGGCCAGTGACCCGGTGTCGCCCATAAATACCGAGGCCGGATGCGTGTTATACCAAAGGAAGCCCATGCAGGCGCCTACAAGGGATGCGCAGAAGATGGTCAGCTCACCAGCGCCGGGCAGGTATATGATGTTGAGAAAATCCGAGAAGTCGGTACGGCCGGATACATAGGCAAAAATACCGAGAATGAGTCCAGCGATAGCACAGGTGCCGGCCGCCAGACCGTCAAGTCCGTCGGTTAGGTTGGTGGCATTACTCACGGCAGTAATCACAAAAATCACCATAGGGATGTAGATGACCCATCCCAGCGCTTCGCCCAAGAAGGCGTAATCGATGTTTACATTCTTCAAAAATGGTACGGTCGAGAGCGTATTAAAATCCTGGAAGTCCGGCCAGAAATATAGCGTGATGCCAAGCAGCAATCCCACCGTAATTTGCCCTGTAACTTTGAGTTTGCCACTGAGCCCCGTCTTGTCTTGTTTGACCACTTTAATGTAGTCATCTATAAAGCCGACAATACCCAGGATCAACGTTACGAGGATGATCATCCACGTATAGACGCTATCCATGCGCATCCATAACAGGGCGGGGATGAGTACTGCAAGTAGAATGATGATGCCGCCCATGGTTGGCGTATGTGCTTTGCCAAGGTGCGTATCAAGTCCGATATCTTCCCGAATTACTTCGCGCAGCTGCATTTTTTCGAGCCATTCGATAATGCGTCGGCCGATCATGATGCTGATAAACAGTGCCATGGCCGCTGCTACGGCCACCCGCGTGGTGATAAATTCAAAGGCACCAAAACCGGGCGGCTGGTAATTAACTTCAAGCCAATGTAAGAGTTCGTATAGCATCAGCTCACCTCGTTTTTGGAATTACCATTCCTGTGACCTAGTGCCTCGCGTGCTATTTGCCGGTCATCGAAGTCGTGGCGTTCGCCTGCAATTTCCTGATACGTTTCATGTCCTTTTCCGGCGATCAAAATCATGGTGTTGGGATTGCCGTCGTAAATAGCTTTTTCAATGGCTTTGCGGCGATCAGTAAGTCGTTCTACAGGTTCAGTATCTTTAAAGCCCTCCATCGTATCATCAATAATAGCATCCGGTTCTTCATCACGCGGATTGTCGGAGGTGACGGTAATCCGATCTGCATACTCTTCGGCAATCTTTGCCATCTTGGGACGCTTGGTCTTGTCACGATTACCGCCGCATCCAAAGACAATATGCAGTTCCTGGTTTTCCCCTTTGATATCAGCCAGGGTAGAGGCTACATTTTCCAACGCATCCGGCGTGTGAGCGTAATCGACTAAGACAATAGGATTGCCGTGCTGCCCCGACCCTTCAATGCGTTCGAGACGACCCGCGGCTCCCGGCAGGGATTCCAGAGTATCAGCAATTTCTTTATCCTTGTAACCCAGCGCGCGGCAGATCAAAAATGCTTCGGACAGGTTATAGGCATTGAAGGTACCCACCAGTGGACTTTCGATGATGGTCTTGCCAATCCGCAGTACCAATCCATTGATGGTATTTGAGAGTACCTGGCATTCGGCCGCCAGTGCTTTCTTGAAACTGAAATCAATGATATTGGCCGGGCAGTCCATCGCAATAAAGTTGGCCTGCTTGTCATCCCCATTGATAACTGCAGTTGCCTGGGAATCCAGGTTGTCAAAAAGGATTTTCTTTGAGGCCGCATAGGATTTCAGATTGTCGTGGTAGTCCAGGTGATCATGGCTTAAATTCGTAAATGCAGCCACATCAAAATCGATACCGTCAACTCGTTTCTGGTCAAGTGCGTGTGACGATACTTCCATCACCAGATGTGTCGATCCCGCTTCGACCATCTTGGCCATATCAGCGGCCAGCTCGATGGGATCGGAGGTCGTTAGCTGACTTTCCACCTCTTTTTCACCAATCCGTTTTGCCACCGTGCCCAACAGCGATGGTTTCGCTCCCAGTTTTTGCAGGGCTTGGTAAGTGAGTGTGGCAACGGTTGTCTTGCCGTTGGTACCGGTGATGCCGATGACCTTCATCTTATCGGCAGGGTTCCCTTCAAAGGCTTGTGCCAAGGGACCAACCAACGATCGCGTGTCGGTGACTTCAAGCACGCAGACGTCTTTGTCGGTATAGAAGCTTTCTTCGCAGATGATGACCGAGGCACCGTTGTCGATGGCATCGTCAATAAAAGTGTGTCCATCGACCTGGAATCCTTTGATTGCGATGAAGACCGATCCTTCTTCCACCTGTCGGGAATCCTGCGTAAGCGCACCAATGGTGTCCGGCTCGGGACCCGAGACGTCAATCGGCTTGCAAAGTGATATAAGTTGGTCGAAAGTCACTCGGTGGCCCCGTTTTTTGTTAGTGTTTCCAGTGCTTTGGCTTTGCCGCGAACAGTGATAGTACGTCCTTTCTTCATCATGTCGCCGGCGCGGGGAAATTGTGTGAATATCGTGCCCGAGCCGATCATCTTTACTTCAAATCCTTGGCTGTTAATTAGCAGTGTTGCCTTGCGCATGCTCATGCCTCCCACATCCGGAATAATAGAATAGCCATTCGGCAGTTCGGTCGTATCTGCAACGGCAATAGTGTTTGATAATTCAAGAGTGATCTCATCTTCCGGTAAAAGTTGGGTACCCGGTTGGGGCGATTGCTTGACAATAAGGTCGCCGCTTCCTTCCAAGTTGTAGGGCAGTTGTTGGGCCTTCAGCAGTGCTTGCGCTTCATCCTTGCTCAAACCCTGTAAATCGGGAGCATAGGCCCAGGTATTAGTATCTTGTTCCCGTTCGATAATTTGTTTTTCAATTTCGTTGTCGAGTCCGGCAATGCGCTTGGCCGTCTGTTGAAATATTGGTCCGGCCGTCTGTCCACCGTATGGGGGATATACGTCCGGATCATCCAGTATAACCAGGCAGACATATTTAGGATCCTGTGCTGGAAAGAATCCCACAAACGAAGAGCGATACTTATTTCGGTAGCGACCGTCGATATATTTTTGGGCAGTCCCGGTTTTGCCGGCGATAGGAAGTCCCTGCACCTGTGCTTTTTCGGCAGTACCTGAATCGGACACTACGTCACGGAAAACGGGATAGAGTTTTTGGATCGTTTCTTGGTTGGCAATTTGTCGCACGGCCACATCATTATGCTGCCAAACCACCTCATCGTTGCTGTTAAGAATTTTTTCTACGAGATAAGGACGCATCATCTTTCCGTCGTTGGCAAAAGCTGCATAGGCCTGCGCTAGCTGAATAGGGGTCACCTGCACTTCGTATCCAATCGACATCCATGGCAGCGTAACCTGACTCCATTCGTAAGGTTTCGGCAGCCGCCCGGTTTCTTCATTGGGCAGATCAATGTTGGTTGGCGTCCCAAAGCCCAGATTGCGGGCATACTGGTAAAACGTATCCCGGGACAACCGCATGGCGATCTTAGCCGTAGCAATGTTGGATGACTTTTCGATCACTTCCGAGAATCGAAGTGTGCCAAGTGGATCATGGTCACGCATCCACTGTCCATGGATTTGCAGCTTGCCGTCTTCGGGTGTTTCAAAGTTTTCGCCAAAGTGCACCTTGCCCTGTTCCACGGCCGCAATAGCCGTCACGAGCTTAAAAGTAGAGCCGGGCTCGATCATATCCGAGATCGCAAAGTTCCTGCGGTTCTCTTTGTCAAGGGAGGCAGGATTATTGGGATTGAATGTGGGATAATTAGCCATTGCTTTAATGGCTCCTGTTCTGGGATCCATGACAATAGCAGAACCGTGGGCGGATCTCGTTCGGTCAATCCCGGCTTTAAGTTCTTCTTCTAAAATAGCTTGAATGTGAGAATCGATAGTCGTTTGCAGTGAGTGCCCCTGTTGCGGTTTCTTTCGGGGGGCTCCCAAATATGCAGAAATCTTGCCGTTACGCTCGCGGCGAACCTGCTGAACACCATCTTCGCCGCTGAGTTTCTTGTTATACAACTTTTCAAGGCCGGTCATCCCGTTCATGGCGTGATTCACAAATCCCAGCGTATGTGATGCCAGAGCGCCGAAACTATATCGCCGCTGGTATTCTTCTTCCAGGATGATGCCCCGGATATCGAGTTGTCGCAGTGCTTGGTGTGTTTCCGTGTCTACATTTTTATTGAGTACCACGTAGCGAGAGCGAGCCGGAGCGGAATCCACTTTTTGTAGATACGAACGGGCTGAAAGGTTCGTGTATTTGCCCAATGTATCACACATCTGCCGAATTTGCGTTCGTGTAAGCCCCTTTATTTTGGGATCCAGTGCCACTTTGTAAGCAACAGAATTTGTGGCCAGCAGGCTGCCGTTGTGATCATAAATATTGCCACGCTGAGCTGGAATGGGGATGTAGTCGATGGCCTGCTCGTTCCAGAGTTCACGCAGTTCCGGCCCCTCCACAAAGTTGATACGAAAAAGCTGCATACCAATGGCACAGGGCACCAGTAGTACCAATCCAAAGACCATAAACATACGGCTCAATATGGCAGAACGTTCATTTTGCATTTACTTTTCCACCTCAATCACTTTTTCGGCGGGACCGCCATTTATGAATCCCTGGCCTTTTGCTTGTTCATAAATATTAGCAGGGCCAATCATTCGGTCATAATTTAGCTTATAGTCGCTGTGTACTCGTTTTACCTGATTGTATTTGCGCTCCAGCTGATTGACTTCCTGGAGCAGTTCCTGCGTGGCGAAAACATGATTCAAATAGATAATGCCAAGCGCGCCCAATACAATTGTACCCAGGATCACCTTCCAGGGTTTCAGCGAGGGAAGAGAAAATCGTTTCTTGCCCTCGTCTTTCTTATCAATGCGCCTGCCATAATTGCCGCCGTTGGTACGGTAAGTCGAGTGATGGCCGTTCTTTTTTCGTCCGGCCGAGTTGTTGCGCTTGTTCTCTTTGACCTTTTCTTTTTTTAGCGGAGATTTGATATGCATACTACACCTCCGGCTGGTCTATTTTCTGAGCAACGCGCATCTTGGCACTTCGTGCAGCGGGATTTTTTTCAATCTCTTCTTCCGAAGGGCGAATAATACCGCCGGAAATCTCTTCAATGGGATTCAGCGGATTGCCGTAAAAATCCTTTTCAATTTTACCTTCGTGATTGCCCGCCTTGAAAAATCGCTTCACAATGCGGTCTTCCAGCGAGTGGTAGCTAATAGCCACAATGCGTCCATCTACCTTGAGTTGCTCCAGCGACTGATCGAGGACATTACGAAGCATATCCAGCTCGCGATTTACCTCGATACGGATCCCCTGGAACACACGGGCCACGCTCTTTATCTGATATTGGCCGTGGACAACCGATTCCACCGCTTCACGAAGCTCAGTAGTCGTCTCAAGTGGGCGTCGATCAATTATTTCGCGGGCGATCTCACGGCTCAGTCGTTCTTCGCCATAGTGATAGATCACATCTCGCAGATCTTCATAGGAATAGTCATTGACAACCTGATAAGCTGTGACGCCGCGCAGGTTGCTCATACGCATATCCAGTGGACCCTCTTTCTGGAAGGTGAATCCGCGATCGGCCTCGGTAATTTGATGGGTAGAGACGCCGAGATCGAGAAGGATTCCGGCGACCTCTCCATGGAGTTCTGGGGGAAGTAGCCTGGAGAGGTAACCGAAATTGCCTTTTATGGAAGAAAATCGTTTGTCGTCGCCAATGCGGGAGTTTGCTGCATCTAACGCCTCGTCATCTTGGTCGATTCCGATAAGCTGAGCGTCGTCATTGAGATGAGATAACAATGCCAGGCTGTGTCCACCACCGCCGAGCGTAGCATCGATATAGATCCCGCTTGGGTCCGTAATTAAATACTCTACGGACTCTTGCAGCAGTACCGGCTGATGCTCATAATATGTCTCATTGTTTTTCATCGTTATTGTCATCGTCACCCATCACGCGCTCAAAAAGTTCCTGATACGATTCAAAATCCAGACCATCATCGATTTCGGCCAGTTTCTCGGGCGACCATATTTCAATACGTTCGCCGCTGCCAATAAATATGGCTTTGCCATCGATACCGGCCCAGTCTGTGAGTTGTGAAGGGAGAGGAATGCGATTCTGGTTATCTAAGTCAATATCTACAGCAAAACGAAGGAAGTTACGTTTTACTGTGCGACCTTCTTTGGTAAAGCTGTTGATCTGGGAAAGCTGATCCTCTACTTTCTGCCATTCATCCTCTGGGTACAGATAAAGGCAGGGTTCGAGACCTCTTAATATAGTAAAGCGCTCTTGCGCCTGCGGATTCAGGGCCTTACGCAGTTTAGCCGGGAAGCTAACGCGTCCTTTATTATCAACACTATGTTCGTATTGGCCCTTGAAGCTAGGCATATAAGGTCCCCAGAATTACAGCAAATGTTATCGAATTCGACAAGTGGATTTGAACTCCCACATTCTCCCACTTCACCCCACAATGTACCCCGAAACCGTGTAATATGTCAAGGACGGATTGAGAAAGATTGATTATAATGTCTTGAGGCGCCAGTAAATATCGGAGTATAGATATGCAAAAGTGCCGATATTATGGTTTGAGGTATGATTTCTAAGGCATAAAATGATTCCTCTCTCCCGATATATAATATTTAGGAAAAATGTGGTAGAGTGTGGAGTGGTTTTGGTTAGGGCGGTATAAAGACATCCAATCTTTAAAAGATGTTGTGGCTTTGCCATCCTTATAATTTTCGGCTATTCTTAGGCTGGCTAGTTTGCAAAGTGTTTTTTAACCCCTTCACAAAAATATGTTATGATGAAAACATCAGCCCTCAAACTTTTTGGTTTTCCTCTATTGCTCATCTTTGCTAGTGTTGGTTGTGCCCAGCAGCAGGCGACTATGGAAAAAGAACCGGCTGCTCAAAATAAAAAGCAGATGGAACCCAAAGAGCAGCCATCGGTGACTGTTGAGGATTATCAGCGTGCTAAGAAATTTCTGTGGCAGAATACCTACAACAAAGTGCTCGGCACGGTCTCCGGACAGAGCTGGTCATCGGATGGACTATTAATATATCACACGCGCACGCCCGAGGGCACCAAGTATATGTTGGCAAATCCCGAAACGAGCGAAAAACGAGAAGCATTCGACCACCAGCGTCTGGCTGACCGTTTGAGTGAATTGGTGGATAAGGAGCTGGAGTCAAAGGATCTTTCCCTGCAATCCATTGAGTTGTCTAAAGACAATAATACGTTGCAATACGAAATGAGTGGGCAGCGCTACGAAACGAATTTAAGCAGTTATGAGACCAACGAACTGCAGGATAAAAAAAAGCGTACCGAGATCTTGTCGCCCGACGGCAAGAAAGCGGCCTACATCAAAAATCATAACCTGTGGGTGCGCAACACCGAAACGGGTGAGCACACGCAGTTGACCACCGACGGCGAACAGTACTACGGCTATGCAACTAATAATGCAGGCTGGACAAAAAGTGATCGTCCCGTACTGCTTTGGGGACCAAACTCTGAAAAGATTTCAACCTTTCAGCACGACAGTCGAGGGGTTGGTGAGATGTATCTATACAGCGCCGAAGTTGGACACTCCAAGCTGGAGCGCTGGAAATATCCGCTGCCCGGCGACAGTACGGTTTTTAAGATTGAGCGCGTGGTGGTGGACCTGGGCAACGAGAATTCCGAGCCCAAGGTAACACGCCTTGACATGGATCCCGATTTCCACCGCTCGACTATTTCTGATCACATTGCCAGTTGGGGCGGACGCTTCCTTGATAACGAATGGAGCGAAGATGGCTCAACGCTGTATTTTGTTTCTTCATCCCGAAATCATCAGACTGCTCAACTGCGAGTCGCCGATCCGAAGACCGGCAAAGTACGTGATGTCCTTAAAGAAGAAACGGATACCTATTACGAGTCCGGCTACAGCGATGAAAGCTGGACGGTATTGGAGGAATCCAACGAAGTGATCTGGTTCTCGGAGCGCGACAACTGGGGGCATCTCTACCTGTATGATCTGAAGACCGGCGAATTAAAGCATCAAATCACCGAGGGTAACTGGCGGGTGCTTGATTTGCAGCATGTGGATGAAGAAAATCGCACGATCTACTTTACCGGTTCGAATCGGGAACAGGGCAATCCCTATTACCACTATTTGTATAAAATCAATATGGACGGGAGTGGCCTGACGAACCTGACACCACAGCGGATGAACCATGAGATCACTTGGTCTGATTCGAAAGAATATTTTACCGATACGTATTCGACACCCGATACGCCGCCGGTTTCAGTGATTCGTAACCGGGATGGCAAAGAAATGATGAAGCTTGAAGAGGCCGACATCAGCCCGTTGAAAAAGGACGGCTGGGTAGCCCCTGAGCAGTTTACAGTGAAGGCCCGCGACGGAGAAACTGATCTCCATGGCCTGATGTACAAGCCGTCAAATTTCGACCCGTCCAAATCTTATCCGGTACTTAACTACTTGTATCCTGGTCCCCAGTCGGGCAGCGTGGGATCGCGTTCGTTCCAGCCTTCGCGTTCTGATAAACAAGCGGTAGCTGAGCTCGGTTTTATCGTTGTAGAGGTTGATGCAACCTGTACGCCGGGACGTTCCAAATCATTTCATGATGCCTGTTATGGCGATATGGGCGACAATGGCCTGCCTGATCAAAAGGGAACGATCGAACAGTTGGCCGAACGCCACAGCTGGATGGATACATCGCGCGTTGGCATCTGGGGGCACTCGGGCGGAGGATTTGCTTCCACCCGCGCTATTCTGGAGTATCCCGATTTTTACGACGTGGCCGTTTCGGGGGCGGGGAACCATGACAACCGAAATTACGAGGCTGACTGGGGCGAAAAATGGCACGGTCTGCTCAAGAAGAAAGAAAACGTCACCAAGAAAGAATTGAGCCTGTTTGAGCAGGGCGACAATTATGACAAACAGGCCAATGAACTACTAGCTGAAAACCTGGAAGGAGATCTGCTGATTGCACATGGTACTATGGACAGCAACGTGCCGCCGACGAATACGCTGTTGATGGCTGAGGCGTTAATTAAGGCAAATAAGGATTTCGATATGCTCATGATTCCCAACGTAAGTCATGGATTTGGCTACGCGCGTTCGTACTTCAGAAATCTCCGATGGGATTATTTTGTGAAACACGTGAAAGATATTGAACCTCCATCGAATTCTGCAGTCAGTGGGAACTAATTAGGATCAGATAGGTATAAAAAGAAAAGGGCCGATCTTCCGATCGGCCCTTAATATTTAGAGTTAGCTACCCCAATAGCCACTCTATCGTGTTAGTAAGTAAGCTGTCTGTAGATATCAGCTGTTCCCTTACGGGAATAGTATTGTCTTCGTTATTCTCTCGGAACTCTTCGCGAATAGTTAAAACGCCTAAGAGTCATCTCTTTTAGTCTCTTGTCGATTCATTACTCATTGATTGTAAGGGGACACGATATTCCTCCTTTCTCGAATCCATATTACCCAATACACTGGTGAAAAGCATCTTTTTAAGAGTAATTTAACGTAGGTTAGAAAGTCCTATAGTATTGGGACAGCGAGTTTTCAAGGGTTTAAAAGACGCTTACTGAAGCCTGGCAATCCACCGGTCGCACTCCTTAACCCCTTTATTGATTTTATTGGTTGCATAAAGTTTACGCGCATGTTCCCAGATGTTTAGCGCCTCTTGGATTTTTTCTTGCCTGACTTTTAGCAGCGCCAGTCCGCGTGATGCGTTGGCTAAATCAAGAGAGGATTGATGAGCCTTATTTTTGTAGATCTCAATAGCTTTTCGATAGTATACGTCGGCTTTTTCCAGGTGGTTTGCCTCCAAATAGATATCTGCCAGATGCCGATAGGAATGGGCAATACCAGCTTGATTACTGTTTTTCTGGTATAGTTTCACCAGTTTCATATAGCCGGCAATAGCTGTAATTGTGTTGCCAAGATCCCGCTCAATCCTGGCGAGGTCATTCAGTGACTGGACCCGAAAGTCTACCTGTTGAATAAGGCGCGAGATAGCCAAGGCAGAAACAACATCTCGTTTAGCATCTTCAAACCGTTTCTCTCTGCGAGCTTTTTCTGCAGAAGCTAACAGGGTTTGTATTTTGTCAATTTCGGTTTGCATATAATAGAAGTCACCCCTAACCTGTCAATGCACCTCGTTATGTTACTAATTTACGACAGGGGAGAGTAATCGCAAAATAAGACTTTATAAATCGTAAAGAAGTATTTAGAGCACCTAATGTCAGGGCAATTCTGTAGCTCCCATTAAGTATCGGTCGCATTCGCGGGCGGCGCCCCGGCCTTCGTTGATGGCCCAGACCAGCAGGCTTTGGCCGCGGCGCATGTCGCCGGCAGCAAACACGCCATCCACGTTGGTGTGGTAGTCGCCATGCTCGGCATTGGCGTTGGTTCGGTCGTCACGGTCTACTTTCAGCTGCTCGAGCACTGGGTTTTCGGGACCTAAAAAACCCATAGCCAGTAGCACCAGGTCAGCCTCCCAGACTTTTTCCGTACCCTCAATTTCTTTGGGCACCTTCCGGCCGTCGTCGTTGGTCACCCATTCAATTTCCACAGTATGCAGTTCTTGAACGTTACCGTTACCGTCGCCTACAAATTTCTTGGTCATTACCTGGTACTGCCGCGGATCATCCCCAAAACGAGCCTTGGCCTCTTCCTGACCGTAATCCACCTTGTAAACGTTGGGCCACTCGGGCCAGGGGTTCTCTTCACTGCGGCTGTCGGGCGGTTTGGGCAGGATTTCAAATTGGGTTAGATCCTTACAGCCGTGACGCAAAGAGGTGCTCACGCAGTCGGTACCGGTGTCGCCGCCACCAATTACGATCACATCTTTATCTTTGGCAGATATGTAGTTGCCATCTTCGTGATTGGAATCCAGCAGGCTTTCAACGTTAGCATGCAGAAACTCCATTGCAAAATGGATACCGTCGAGATCCCGTCCCTCAATCTCCAGGTCGCGCGGATTGGTGGCCCCGCCTGCCAGGATTACGGCATCGTAATTTTTGGTGAGCTTGGTAGCGTGTAGATCTGTGCCAATTTCAGTATTGGTGGTAAAATTGATGCCTTCGTCAGCCAACAGGTCAACCCGGCGCTGTACGACTGATTTTTCCAGCTTTTGGTTGGGAATACCATACATCAGCAGTCCGCCAATCTTATCGTGACGCTCATAAACCGTCACATTATGACCCGCTTTGTTGAGCTGATCAGCGGCGGCCAGCCCGGCCGGACCAGAGCCAACAATAGCAATTTTTTTATCGGTCCGGTTTTCCGGTGGATTCGGCTTAACCCATCCCTCCTCGAAGCCCTTGTCGATGATGGCCTGCTCGATACTTTTGATAGCCACCGGTGGCTCGATGATGCCCAACACGCAGGATCCCTCGCAGGGGGCAGGGCAAGCGCGTCCGGTAAACTCGGGAAAGTTGTTCGTCTTGTGAAGCCGGTGCAACGCTTCTTTCCACTTGTCGTTGTAGACTAGGTCGTTCCACTCGGGAATCAGGTTGTGGATGGGACAGCCCATCGTTTTGCCATCTTTTTCTTCTCCGGTCTGGCAAAAAGGCACTCCACAATCCATGCAGCGGGCTCCCTGTTCTTTTAACTTTTCGTCGGTTTGATGCTCGTGGAATTCATCCCAGTCCTTGACCCGCTCTTTGGGATCCCGACTGGGGGTGTCTTCCCGATCATATTCCATAAATCCGGTTGGCTTACCCATAGTTGCTTAGCTCATTAGTTTAATATTTATATTTTTGATTCACGCCTTATTTTCCAGGAAGGCTTCCATTTCGGCCTCTTTTTCGTCCAGACCTTTTTCCTTGGCCCGTTTGATAGAGCGCTGCATCTGCTTGAAATCCTTCGGCAGTACTTTCACAAAGTGAGGAATGATTTCCTGCCACTTGGCCAGCACTTTCCAGGCGCGGTGGCTGTCGGTATATTCCGCGTGACGTCGAATCATGTCATAGACCTCGTCGATTTCATCGTCATTCTGCAGCTTACCAAGCTCCACCATCTCACGGTTGCAATGATTATGAAAATTTTGATCCTGGTCCAGGATATAGGCAATACCGCCTGACATCCCGGCGCCGAAGTTGCGACCTGTATCACCGAGCACCACCACGCGCCCGCCCGTCATGTATTCGCAGGCGTGATCGCCCACGGACTCTACCACGGCACGGAGCCCGCTATTGCGCACGCAAAAACGTTCGCCGGCTTTCCCGCGGATGTAGGCTTGTCCACTTGTGGCCCCATAAAACGATACGTTGCCTAATATGATATTGTCGGCGGGATTAAAGCGTGAATCCTCCGAGGGATATAGAATCAGTTTTCCGCCCGAGAGCCCTTTGCCGAAATAATCATTGGCATCCCCCTCCAGTTCCAGGGTCATTCCATTTGGGATGAAAGCACCAAAACTCTGTCCCGCAGAGCCGTTAAATTTCAGATGGATGGTGTCTTCGGGAAGGCCTTCCGAGCCGTGGCGGCGCGTAAGTTCACTGCCTACAATGGTACCTACTACGCGGTTTGTATTTTTGATAGGTAGAGTAGCCTCCACTCTTTTCCCATCCTTAAGGGCCGGGTCACAGATATCCATCAGCGTTTGGATGTCCATCGCATTTGCCAGTCCGTGTTCCTGCGGGATGCAGCACCGGGTATTTACGCGTTCAGCCGCATCGGGACGGTGCAGGATCGGCGACAAGTCCAGCAGCTTCGCTTTCCAGTGATCGGTTTTTTTCTGCTTCAGTTTGTCCACGCGGCCAATCATCTCATCCACCGTACGGAAGCCGAGCGTGGCCATGTGTTCGCGCAGATCCTGGGCTACGAATTTCATAAAGTTGACTACATACTCTGGATCGCCTGTGAATTTTTCACGCAATTCGGGATCCTGCGTGGCAATTCCTACGGGACACGTGTTGAGGTGGCAGACACGCATCATGATACAGCCCAGCGTAACCAGTGCACTTGTACCAAAACCGTATTCTTCGCCGCCGAGCAGTGCCGCTACCGCAATATCACGACCTGTTTTGATCTGCCCATCCGTTTCAAGTGCCACACGGCTACGGAGGTCGTTCATCACCAACGTCTGGTGCGTCTCGGAAAGGCCAAGCTCCCAGGGCAGCCCTGCGTGCTTGATACTCGTCTGCGGAGAAGCGCCCGTACCGCCGTCGTGACCACTGATCAGAATTACATCCGCATGCCCTTTGGAGACACCGGCCGCAATCGTACCGACACCCACGGCGGAAACCAGCTTCACGTTAATGCGGGCTTCCTTGTTGGCATTTTTGAGATCGTGAATCAGTTGTGCTAAATCCTCAATAGAATAAATATCGTGATGGGGTGGTGGAGAAATAAGTCCCACGCCGGGTGTCGAGAGTCGGACGTCAGCAATCCAGGGATAGACCTTTCGCCCGGGCAGTTCGCCGCCTTCGCCGGGCTTGGCCCCCTGCGCCATTTTGATCTGTATTTCTTCGCTTTCAGTCAGGTACTCGCTGGTCACGCCAAAGCGTCCCGAGGCCACCTGTTTGATGGAGCTTCGCCGCGAGTCGCCATTTGGATCGGGCGTGTAGCGTTTGGGATCTTCACCGCCTTCACCGGTATTACTTTTGCCACCGATGCGATTCATCGCAATGGCCAGTGTCTCGTGGGTCTCCTCACTGATTGAGCCGTATGACATGGCCCCGGTTTTAAAGCGTTTGCAAATTTCTTCGACGGGTTCTACTTCTTCCAGGGGGATAGATTCGGATTCGTCAAAGTCAAAATCCAGCAGTGAGCGCAGGTTCGGCGGGGGATCATCCTGGTCGTTGATGAGCTCTGTGTATTCTTTATAGAGTTGATAGTCTCCGTTCTTGGTAGCCAGCTGTAGCGTGTGCACGGTCTTGGGGTTGTAGGCGTGATACTCGCTTCCCTTTCGCCACTTGTATTGGCCACCTTCGTCTAATACTTGTCCGTTGGTCTTGTAGTTGGGATAAGCGCGGCGGTGCCGCATTTTGGCTTCCTGCGCAATGGTGTCGAGATCTACGCCGCCGATACGAGAATCAGTCCAGGTAAAATATTTGTCAATAACATCCTTGTCGATGCCGAGTGCTTCAAATATCTGGGCCCCGCGATAAGATTTGATCGTCGAAATGCCCATCTTCGACATCACTTTTACGATGCCTTTGACTACAGCCTTGTTGTATCCACGCTGGGCGCGTTCGAAAGACATTTCCAGATGATCCTGTTCGATCAGATCGTGCAGGCTCTCGTACGCCATGTAGGGATTAATCCCTTCGACGCCGTATCCCAAAAGCGTACAAAAATGATGCGTTTCGCGTGGTTCGCCTGATTCCAGCACAATGCCCACCTCGGTGCGTGTACCTTTTCGGATCAGGTGATGATGCAGTCCGGCAACGGCCAGCAGGGCAGGGATGGGTGCTTTCTGCTGGTCAAAGTCGCGGTCAGAGAGTATCAGGATATTGGTGTCGTTTTCGATGGCCTGGTCGGCCTGCTCAAAAAGTTGATCTAATGCCTCTTCAAGTCCATCCCCACCGCTGTTTACATCAAATAAAATGGGTAAGGTTTTACTCTTGAAGCCCGACATATTAATATTTTTGAGCTTGGCCAGCTCTTCGTTTTTCAGGATGGGGGTATCAAGTTTGATCTGGCGACAAGAATCTGGTTGGGGATCAAGAATGTTGCCCTCTGATCCGAGCGTTGTTTCTGTTGAAGTAATTAGTTCTTCACGAATGGGGTCGATCGGTGGATTGGTGACCTGCGCAAACAGTTGCTTGAAGTAATTATACAGTAGTTGAGGCTCATTGGAGAGCACCGCAATCGGGGCATCATTGCCCATCGCTCCCACTGGCTGCAGCATATCTTCGGCCATGGGTCCCACGTTGATATTCAGATCTTCATAGGTATAGCCGAATACTTTTTGCCGGCGTACAATCTCCTCATGGGGAATGCTGAGCTCATCCTCGAATTCAAATGGTAAATCCTTGAAATCGACCAGGTTATCATCCAGCCACTCCCGGTAAGGGTGCTCGTTGGCAATTTGTTGTTTAATTTCTTCATCACTTTTGATGCGGCCCTCCTCGGTATCAACGAGCAGCATACGGCCGGGCTGCAGACGGTCTTTGTACACCACGTCTTCCGGGGGAATATCAAGAACTCCCACTTCCGAGGCCAGCACTACTGTATCGTCGTTGGTCACATAATAACGCGATGGACGCAATCCGTTGCGGTCGAGGGTGGCGCCCACCATTTTACCGTCGGTGAAAGCGATTGATGCGGGGCCGTCCCACGGCTCCATAATACAGCTGTGATACTCGTAAAAAGCCTTCAGATCTTCGTCCATCGACTCATGCTTCTCCCAGGGCTCGGGAATCATCATCATCATAGCGTGGGGAAGTGAGCGCCCGCTGAGCCGCAGGAATTCCAGGCAGTTGTCGAACTTGGCCGAGTCGCTGCCGCCTTCCTGTATGATGGGCGTCAGGTCGTCAAGATTATCCCCAAAAAGTTGAGAGCCCAGCTGCGCTTCGCGGGCATGCATAGCATTCTGATTGCCGCGCATGGTATTAATTTCCCCGTTATGAATCAGGTAGCGATAGGGGTGGGCCAGCTCCCAGCTGGGAAAGGTGTTGGTGCTAAATCGAGAGTGAATGAGCGCCAGACCGGTTTCCAGTCGATAGTCAGTCAAATCCGGGTAAAAATCTTTGAGCTGGGTAGGGGTCAGCATCCCTTTATATATGATCGTGCGAGATGACAAGCTGGGAATGTAGAAATAATCCTTATCGGTGAGATTGCTCTCCGCAATGGCCTTGCTGGCACGCCGACGAATTACATAGAGCTTGCGTTCAAAATCGAGATCGGTAGAAATATCCCGGCTGCGACTCACAAAGATCTGACGGACCGACGGTTCTGCATCTTTGGCCGAGTCGCCCAGGTAAGAATTATCGGTGGGTACTTTGCGCCATCCCAAAACTTCAAGACCTTCGTCTTCTACAATATCTTCGACCACCTCTTCGCAGGGCAGCCGGTCTTCTCGATCGGGAGGTAAAAAGAGCATCCCCACGCCATATTGGCCGGGCCGTGGTAGCTTGAAGCCCAGTCCGCGGCAGGAATGTTCCAGAAATTTGTGTGGGATCTGCATCAGGATTCCTGCCCCGTCGCCGGTGTTGGCTTCGCTGCCGGTCGCGCCCCGATGATCCAGGTTATGTAGCACGGTCAGTGCTTGCTGCACAATCTTGTGGGATTGTCGTCCATTGATATTGACGACAAATCCCATTCCACATGCATCGTGTTCGTGTTTGGATTGATACAAGCCTTGGTCGGATGCCATGATAGTATTTTTTATTTATGAGACTAAAAACGCAATAAGGTTAAGTAATTTATTTTAAATACCTAAATTAATTAGGTCATTCAATGTGTGTTTTAAATATATCACGAAAATGATTTTGCCGTTTTAAGAATATCTGCCAGTACGCCCGCAGCAGTAACTTCTTTACCGGCTCCGGCACCTTGAATAACCAGTGGTGTTTGATCGTATAAATCGGAAAAGATTTGAATCAGGTTGTCGGTTCCTTTCAGTTGTCCCAGTGGAGAGTCTTTGGGAACTGATTCTATCCCGATGGAAATAGCTCCATCCACCAGGCGGCCGGTGTATCGCAGCGTCTCCCCGCGTTTTTGGGCTGCTTGAATTTGCTGTTCCCACTCTTCATCATATTGACTCAAATTACGCAAAAACGTTGGCTGGTCTACGCTACTGAGCTCTTTGGGGATGAGAGATTCGACATCCAGCTCATCACGCTCAATTTTGAGCCCCAGTGTGCGTGCCAGCGTCAGAAACTTGCGGGCCACATCTTCGCCGGACAGGTCATCGCGGGGATCCGGTTCTGCATAGCCTTTTTCGCGGGCGTCAATAACGGCTTCGCTGAACGGAACCCCCTCTTCGAGTTGATTGAATAGGTACGTCATCGTACCGGAAACGACACCAGATATTTCGGTGACTTGGTCACCGCCGGATGTGAGATCTTCGAGCGTTGAAATAACCGGCAAGCCCGCTCCGACAGTCGTCTCATAGCGGAAGGATGTTTGCTGCTCATCGACGAGCGATTGTAGTTCATCAAAATAGGATTGCTCAAAAGTGTTGGCCAGCTTGCTTGGGGTGACGATATGCAGGCCGCTTTCGAGCAGTTCGGGATAGAGCCGAGCCACCTGTTCGCTACCGGTGGCATCTACAAAAATTAGGTTATGGTGATGTGGCTGCGTGAGTTGCTGCGTAAGGCGATTCCAGTTTGTCGGTTTTGCTTCGGTCCAGTCCAGGTCTGATTGCAGGTTAAAACAGTCCTGATCCCAAAGGGTTTTCCGGCTGTTACAAGCTCCGAGCAGGCGAAAGTGCAGTCCATTGGGTTCCAGGCTCTTTAGTTTCTCCAGCAGGGTTTGTCCCACAGCGCCGGTGCCCGCCACAAATAGATCCACCACAATTTGATCACCCTGCAGGTAGTCATTGAGCAAGCGGGCGGCGCGCTGGGCATCTGCCTTTTTAAATAGAAACGAGATGAATCGTTCATCACGGTTACGATCACTCGCGATCGGCTGAAGCCCGTTTGATGACAACAGGTTCCAGATGCGTGTTGTTAGTTTTTCTTCGTCGCCAAAGTGATTACTAAACTTTTTAACTTTATAGAGATTGCCCTGCAGATCAAGGACAATATTCTTATCGCCCGCCCAGTCTGCCAGTTGATCCGAAATTTGGTCGAAAAATGATTTCTGAAGCAGGAACCGTGCAGGCTCGAAGTCGGAAGTACGCCTGAATCCGATTGCCTCTGCATCGGGACGATCGTCCCGCCAATTGTGCAGCTTTGACAGCAGATCATAGGCATGCTTGTCATCCACCTGGATGCGGACAAACGGTCCTGTGACAGTGATCGTCTTGAGTGAACCGTTGGATTGGTATCCCGAGGTAATGAGCGTGCCGGGATGCAGTGGATTGAAGGTATTTTTGACCAGCACCGAGGTATCCTGATGTTGAATAGGACGAATGGTCTGTGGATGAATAACCTTGGCCCCGTGCGCCGAAAGCTCGGTGATGTCCCCGAAACTGAGCTGCTGAATGGGCTCAGCCGTGGGTACCCACTGCGGGTCAGCCGTCAGCACGCCGTTGACGTCGGTCCAAATTTCCAGGTGATCGGCATCTAGCGCATCGGCAATGAGCCCAGCGGTGTAGTCGGAACCCGAACGCCCCAGCGTGGTAATCTGCTGGTTGGTATTGGATCCGATAAAACCGGTTATTACGGGAATGGACTGCGTGCTGTCGATATATTCACGCACCAGTTTGCGCGTTAGCTCGGGATTCACGCGAGCCTGACCAAAAGTTGAGTCAGTCTTGACAAAATGATGCGCCTCGAATGGGCTGGCTTGTTGATCCTGCTGCGAAAGTACGGCGGCAAAAATGCGGGCCGAGGCGCGTTCTCCAAAGGAGAGAACCTGATCTTTCCATGCATGCGGATTTGCCTCTCTCAGTTCCTGATTCTCAATTACCGACTGCAAATCGTTGAAGAGTTCTTGTAAATCGCTGCGCTGCGGATGAACCGGCGTTAGAAGCTCATCGAAAAGCTCCAGGTGTTTATCTTCGATTTCCTGGATTTGATTTGGTGCAGGTTTACCATCAAGCAGGTTGTCTGCAAGCTGGATAAGAGCGTCGGTTACGCCGCCGATGGCTGATACAACCACAACAGGGCGTGCAGACTCCATGCGGTCGGTCACGATTTGTGCCGATTGTTGTATAAGTTCGGGGGATTGAAGGGAGGATCCGCCAAATTTAAGTATATGAGTTTCGAGTGTTGACATTGGGGTTTAATTGGTGGTTCGTGATGATAATTTCGGTTTTGATGATTGAAGAATCTCATTGAGCTGATCAAATTCGATCAGGAATGCATCGTGGCCGTGTGGCGATTGCAGCTCTTTGTAACGTGCTTGAGGTAATAGTTCAGTTAATTCTCGACATTCAGCTGGAGGGTACAGCATGTCACTGTCGATACCTACAATGGTGATGGGAATATCCAGCTGTTGAGTAACTGTTTTATAATTGGGCCGCCCTCGCGAAATGTCGTGGGAGTCCATCGCCTGAGTCAGCCGTACATAGGATACAGCATCAAAGCGGTCAACCAGCTTTTTGCCTTGATAGCTGAGATACGATTCAACTTCGAACTGCTGATTTCCATCCTGTTTACGCCGGCTGAACTTTTCATCAAAATCGCTGGGCGATCGGTAGCTGTTCATGGCAATCATGCGGGCCAGGGCTAACCCTTCCTTAGGTTGCTGGTCCTCGGAGTAAAAGCCACTTTCCCAGTCAGGATCGTTGTAGATGGCCTGACGCTGGGTGTGACTGATACCGATAGCCCAGGGACGGTGATGTTTTCCCATCCCCATTAATACAGCCGATCGCGGTCGGTCGTCCATAAGGCACCATTCCAGTGCTTGCATGCCGCCCATCGAGCCACCGATAACTTTTTTGATACCGGTGATGCCAAGTTCGTTCAGTAGTTGCTGCTGCAGGCGAACCATGTCACGGATGGTCACTTCGGGGAAATTGGCGCGGTAGGGCTGTCCCGTTGCCGGATTTTTTGAAATTGGACCGGTAGTTCCGTAACAGCTGCCCAGCACGTTCGGGCAAATGATAAAGTGCTTGTCAGGATCAAGGACGTTGCCGGTACCGAATAGCCCGCCAAACCATTCATCTGCTGATGTATTGCCGGTGAGCGCGTGACATACCAGCACCACGTTGTCACGGCCTTGGTTCAACTCTCCCCAGCTCTGCCAGGCGATGGTCGGTTGCGGAATGGTCGCACCGCTCTCGGTCACAAAAGGAGTTTCGAATGTATGTGTTTCTTTATTAGCCATTACTGTTATCCTGAACGTCTTTGGCTGTTAACAGCTTCCATGTTGTTTGTAATCTTATCCTAAACCCCCTTGAAAGGGGGATAGGATGGTTATGCCGGTTGGTTTATTTTGCTAAAGGCGATTTCAAAGTCTTGCTTGATGTCATCGATATGCTCGATTCCGACCGACACTCGAATCAGGTCCGGTTCCACGCCGCTGGATGCCTGCTCCTCTTCGGTGAGCTGCTGGTGAGTGGTCGACGCCGGGTGGATGACCAGCGTTTTGGCATCGCCCACATTTGCCAGGTGGCTGGCTACTTCGACATTTTCAATAAAAGTACGAGCCGAATCAAAGCCACCTTTTACGCCGAAAGTAAGAACCGCTCCAAATTTGCCGGGATTCAAGTACTTTTTAGCGCGTTCGTGATACGGATGATCTTCCAGTCCGGTATAATTTACCCAGTCCACGGCGTCTTGCTTGCGAAGCCATTTAGCCAGCTTCAGTGCGTTTTCGCAGTGGCGCTCGGTGCGCAGTGAGAGTGTTTCAAGTCCCTGCAGGAACAAGAAGCTGTTAAATGGCGACTGTGCAGAGCCGAAATCACGAAGTGCCTCGACACGGGCCCGGATTGCAAAAGCGATGTTCCCAAAAGGACTGTCGGGACCGAAAGCCTCCCAGAAATTAAGCCCATTGTAGCCGGGAGCGGGCTCAGTAAAGACGGGGAAGTTGCCGTTGCCCCAGTCAAAGTTACCGGCATCTACAATCACGCCGCCGATACTTGTACCGTGTCCGCCAATCCATTTGGTAGCCGATTCGGTAACAATATTAGCTCCATGCTTAATGGGCTGGCAGATGGAACCCGCTGCGCCGAAGGTATTATCTACAATGAGCGGAATGCCATGATTTTCAGCAATCTCAGAAAGTCCCTCAAAATCAGGCACATTGCCGCGCGGATTTCCAATGGATTCCACATAGATAGCCTTGGTATTTTCGTCAATAGCCGCCTCATAGCTTTCCGGTTTGTCATCTTCTACAAAGTTTACATCAATGCCGAGGCGCGGCAGTGTCACCTTGAACTGGTTATAGGTGCCGCCGTAAAGAAAACTGGTAGAAACGATATTGTCACCAGCCTCGGCGATTGTGGCGATGGTCATAAACTGCGCCGACTGCCCGGATGCGGTGGCTACGGCTGCGGCTCCACCTTCGAGGGCGGCAATACGTTGTTCAAACACATCACTGGTGGGATTCATGATGCGCGTGTAGATGTTGCCCATCTCTTTGAGGCCAAACAGGTCCGCGGCGTGTTCGGTATCATCAAACTCGTAGGAAGTGGTTTGATAGATGGGCACGGCGCGTGATCCCGTTGTGGGATCGGGTTCCTGACCGGCGTGCAGTTGTAGAGTGTCGAAATGTAATTTGCGTTCTTGTCCGTTAGTACTCATGGTGTTGGGTTTAGGGATTGTGGATTAAAGTTTATTGCAAACAAAAAAGCCTCTTCCAAGATCCGTGTCCGGTAAGGAGAAAAAGATCTTAGAAGAGGCTTGATTGCGTTAAACCCACCATGAGGGTGGAAGCCAATTCTCTCATCTTTCTCCGTGTACCGGAGCAGGAAGTAGCACCTTTCCCGCGCAGAAAACTACGCTGGACGGTTGCTAAGGCGTCATCGGGCCTAATCCCTCAGCCTTTCTTGATAAGAGTGTTCAATACGTCAAAAAGAACAATGATAACAAAAAAGCCCTTCGGGATCTCCGAAGGGCCTGAAAATCTTCGCTATATTTCACGAATCAGTCCTTCGGTTGCAGATGCGGCCGTAGCATGCACATGCAACAGAGGCAGAAAATATGTCGTGCGATTCGTTTCATAACTGGTGTTTCTTAAATTCAATTCTAACTTAAGTGATCCGAGATAACCACACAAGAAATAATTCGATTAGAATTTCTGTTGGCAAGAATTACCCTTCACACTATTTGAGGTAGGATGTAACCAGTTACAAAAAATATTGCAAGCGAAAAAAATCAGGTTTCTTTGCGGAAGGTCATCTGAAAAGTTGTGCCATCCTGTGAGCTGAAACTATAATCAGCTTCAAGTTGATGACTGAGCGTTTCGATAAGTTTTACGCCCAGCGAATCGGTAGCTTGTGGATCCCAGTCCTCAGGCAGTCCTTTGCCATTGTCGCTGACTTCAAGCCAAACAGTATTGTTGCCTTTTTCCTCACACGAAATAGCTATGGTGCCACCCGTATCGTCAAAAGCGTGCTTTTGGGCATTGGTAACAAGCTCATTGATGATCAAGCCCAAGGGTACTGCCTGGTGGGTTCTTAGTGATATTGGATTTAAATCAAGTTGAAAGTTGACATCGCCTGAATTATCTATTCCATCAAAAGACTTTCCGACCTGTTCGATCAGATCTTTGATATAAACATCCATGGTAATGTTGGCCAGTCCTTCCGTCTCATATAGCTTTTCATGGATTGAGGCGATGGACTTTACTCGATTCATACTTTCCGACAGTACTTCCTGAACCGATTCAGAATTACTTTTCATGATTTGAAGTTCCAGCAGGCCGGTAATGGTAGCAAGGTTATTCTTGATCCGGTGATGGGTTTCCTTAACCAGTGTTTCACGTTCTTCAATAATTTCCTGCATTTTCTGGCGTCGTTCCCACTCGTCGGTGATATCCCGCTGTACAGATACGAAATGCGTAATCTCATCCTCTTCGTTACGTATGGGATCAATGCTCCAGCCCACACGGTATCTTGTGCCATCTTTTTTATAGTTAAAGGTTTCGCCCTCAAAGCGATTACCGTTGCTGAGCTTTTCAACAAGGTCGTCAATTACATCACGATCCGTTTGGGGACCCTGAAGAAACGAGGGCGTTTTACCCAGCACTTCCTCCCTGGAATATTGGGTTACATTCTCGAAGGCCTTGTTTACAAACACAATCTCTTCGTCCCCGATTTGTTCAGGCGCATCCGTAACAATGATCATCTCATTGGTCGTCTCAATTGCTTTGAGCACGATCTCCGAAATGCCGTTGTCTGCTTGAGTTTGGTCGCTATTCAGTTCTCCAAAAATATTGTTCGTCATGTAGACTATTTGGTTTCCCTGGGTTAAATCTCTTAACAAATACTATCTGTTAAGAGTGTCGGGCTTTTGGACATTATCTTTTTTAATATAGTAATTTGGATTTACAGAAAAGTCGGCCGGCTCATCGAGTTCCAGCTCAGCCCGTTTCCAGTGGTCCGACGTTGGGTAGATAAATTCGTAGCTGCTGGTATCGTTGAGTGTTGCCTCCAGCGGCATATCGAACTGCGAGACATCTGCCTTCCAGCGGTAATGTAGCACGCCCTCTTTGATTTTGTACTGAAACGAAGGAATATCTGCATAATGAAGGTACTGGTCGAAGACGTCGTCCAGGTCCTTCCCTGAATGCTCAATGATATATCGCTCAACCTGGTCCGCAGTAACGGTCTGATGATGGAACTCGTTTTGGAGTCCCTGCAGAATGTGCTTCCAGGTGGAATCGTTATCCACGATTTGGCGAATCATATGCAGCATGTTATGTGCTTTGTAATACATATCGCCGGACCCCTCATTGTTTAGTCCATATTTGCCAGTGATAGTTGTTTTATTCTGGATACGGCTGCGCAGCCCACGTGAGTATTCAGCTCCGGCCTCTTTTCCAAATCGACATTCAGTGTAAATCGACTCAGAGTAGCTGGTAAAGCCTTCGTGCACCCACATATCGGCAATATCTTTGGCGGTGATATTGTTGCCCCACCACTCGTGACCGGATTCATGGATAATGATGAAATCCCATTTGAGGCCCCAGCCGGTGCCTGACAGATCTTCGCCCATGTAACCGTTTTTAAACCCATTGCCATAGGCTACGGCACTTTGGTGCTCCATCCCCAGGTGGGGTGTTTGCACCAGTTTAAAACTGTCTTCATAAAAGGGATAGGGCCCAAACCAGTCCTCGAAACAGCGCATCATCGGCTTTGCCTGTTGAAACTGTTTTTTTGCTTTATCCAGATCTTGTTTCAGCACCCAGTAACTCAGGTCCAGGGGACCTTTCTTGCCATCAAAAGTTTCCGTGAAATTCACATAGTTGCCGGCATTGACGGCCACGTTGTAGTTGTTTATGGGATTAGATACGAACCAGCTCCAGGTGGTCATGCCGTTATCGTGGTGGGTGGTGTCGCGCAGGCGCCCATTGGAGACATTCACAATGGGATCGGGCACGGTGATATTGATGCTCATGCTGTCGGGTTCGGCCGTTTGATGATCTTTGTTGGGCCACCAGACGCTGGCGCCGAGTCCCTGGTTAGCGGTAGCCACCCAGTTGTTGCCAAGTGAATCCTGAGCCCAGATAAAGCCGCCATCCCATGGGGGATTCTTAGCCACTTTTGGACGCCCGTGGTAGTAAACGGAAAGAGTGTACAGTGAATCCTTTTTGAGGCCACTGGGGACGTTGATCATATAGGTGTAGCTGTTTTTGACGCGATGAAAAGACAAGCTTTTGCCGTTTTGTTTCACCTGATCGATCTGCAGGGGATCTTGCAAGTCGATCTGCATCTGGCGCGGTGCCTTTTCCACGCGGTAGGTGATGTTATTATAGCCGGTGATGGCAGAATCTTGTGGTTGGATCGTCACATTCAGATCGTAATACACTACATCCCACCAGGCGCGCTGTGGCGTGATGGATCCGCGCAGGGAATCAGCTTTAGTGGCTAGTACGCCAGATTCTTGCGCGACTGACGGTATGGCCACCAATGAAATCATCGCTACTAACAGCGATAATCGGAGTATCTTGGAAAAGTTTTGCAGTAGCAGAAAATTTAATAGCTTTGATAAAATATTCATCGAGAGTTGGTTATGGGAAATAATAGAGAGCCGTTTGTTCCGGATGCTGTGTTCCATGTGTATAACCATGGGAATGCGGAAGATCTTGTATTTAGAGAAGATAAGAATTACGATTTCTTTTTAAAGAGATATCGTAAATATATTCCTGCGGTAGCCCATACGTTTGCTTACTGTCTGATGCCCAACCATTTTCATTTGATGATTCGGGTGAAAGGAGAGAAAGAGTTACGGAATTTTTACAAGAAAAAGTACCCGGCCAAAGATCCACAAAGTTTCCAAAACTTTGCGGATCTGATATCTAATCAATTTAAAAACTTCCTAATCTCGTATGCGAAATCATATAATCAAATGTACGACCGCAGGGGGAGTTTATTTTTAGACAATTTAAAACGAAAACCAGTCACAAATTCTACTTACTATACCCGGCTTGTTCGCTATATTCATCTGAATCCGGTGACGCATGGATTTGTAGAGCAGCCCCGGGATTGGGAGCATAGCTCATATCACAGCTTGTTATCGCAACAAGCAACCGCGTTGTCTCGCGAAGAAGTCCTTGCATGGTATGGAGGACGAGAAGGTTTTATTCAAGCACATATTATGTAACAAAACCCTCAGGGTTTGGGATAAAATTATTATCAATATCCATAATGCCGCACGCGGCTGGGATCTTCGCGCCACTTTTCGCGAACTTTAACGTGCAGGTCTAGGTAGATTTTTTTATCCACGAAATCTTCGATGACTTCACGAGCATTTTTGCCCAGCTTCTTGACGGCTTTACCGCCTTTGCCAATCAGGATACCTTTTTGCGAATCGCGGTTGACGATGATATCCGCACTGATGTAATCGAGATCGTCGCGCTCATCATATTGTACAATGTCGATAGTGGAGCAGTAGGGGATCTCCTGGTGGTACAGCAAAAATAGCTGCTCACGAATCATTTCGGCCACGAAAAAGCGTACCGGCTGCTCGCTAAGCATATCCTTGGGATAGAAGGGCGGTCCTGATTTGATGTTGGCTTTTACCGTATCCATCAGGTGTTGCAGTCCCTTGCCATTGAGCGCCGAAACATAGAGCGTGTCGTCAAACTCAAACTTTTCTTGGATCCGTCCGGCTACGACCTCGGCTTCTTGTTCCGAGACTTTATCAATTTTGTTCATCACCAAGAAGATTTTCTTGTTCTTCATGGAGGTGAACATCTTGAAAATACGTCCCGGTATTTCTGGGTCGGTTACGTCCACAATCAGCAGGATGATATCAGCATCAGTTCGCGCCCGGTCGACCGTTTTCATCATTGCTTTTTGTAGCTCGTAGCTGGGATTGATCACGCCCGGGGTATCCAGGAAGATAATCTGCATATCCTCTTCGGAGTGAATCCCAAGGATCTGGTGGCGCGTAGTCTGGGGCTTGTGGGTGGTGATAGATATCTTATTGCCCAGCAGCCGGTTCATCAACGTAGATTTGCCGGCATTGGGTTTGCCCAAAATGGCCACATATCCTGATCGATGATTTTCAGTGTTTTCCATGTATCATGTATATAGTAAGATTCGAAGGGTAGTTCCCTTTCTAATTATATAATTTGGTGTTTCCCATTATGGCCAAAAACTTTTTAACGGTGCTATCTAATCCATAGTACAAGGCCGTGGAAACTAAGGCGTGCCCAATGCTGATATCGTGAAGATGAGGTACTGTTTCTACCAGTGGACCAAGATTTTGCAGGTTGAGCCCGTGTCCGGCGTTAACGTTCATTCCCAGGTTGTGGGCTAAGTTCGCTGCCTCTTTCAGACGTTGCAGCTCACGTTTTCGGGCTTCTTCCGTTATTGCATTGGCATAAGTGCCGGTATGCAGTTCAATGGCATCGCTGCCCAGCTCGTGTGCCAGCTCAATATCTTCTTTGTTGGGATCGATGAAGAGGCTGATTTTGATGTCGGTTGCCCGAATTTTGGGAAACACACGCTGTTGGAAATCATCGAAAACGGTCTGCATTTTAAGCCCGCCCTCGGTCGTTAGTTCTTCACGGCTTTCGGGCACCAGCGTAACAAGATGTGGATCCACATCCATGCAGATGGTAAGCATCTCGTCGGTGGCGGCCATCTCAAAATCCAGGGTGCCTTTAATGCTGTCTTTAAGTTTATAGACATCTTCAGTCTGGATGTGGCGCCGATCTTTTCGCAAGTGAAAGACAATGCCCGATGCGCCGGCACCTTCGCAAACTTGGGCCGCTTCAGCAGGATCCGGATAGCCCTCGCCGCGGGCATTACGGAGGGTGGCGATATGATCAACATTCACCAACAGTTGCATAGTAAAATGAGTACATTAATTTACAGTTGTCTTTGAATTCCTAAATATAGATTATTTTAGTGGAGAGTTTAAGTCATAATCCATAAAACAATAAAATGGCACGCTTACAGACAGCGATCATAATTTTTGTATCAGGATGGATAGCAGTCGGGTGCGGTGTCGTTCCCCGATCTACTCATCGTCCCCCACAGGCGACTGCCACGACGGCCAATGATACGGCAGCTTCTGATGAGCAAGAGACGACCGAACCTGGTTCATCTACACCGCCTCCGGCCATGGCAGTTTCTTCCCTTAACGAGGTTCAGGCATCGCTTATGCAGGCTTATCGCGACTGGAAAGGCACGCCCTATCAACTCGGGGGCGTGTCGCAGGAAGGTGTTGACTGTTCCATGCTGGTAAATGTCATTTTCGATAAGTACTTCGACATTGATCTGCCGACCAATACTCGCGCACAGCTAAATGTCGGAAATAACATCCGACGGGCAGGGGTCCGCACCGGCGATCTGGTATTCTTTCGCACAGGACGCAAAAGCCTCCATGTGGGGATTGCTGTGAACCAAGGCGAATTTCTTCATGCTTCTACCTCCAATGGTGTGATGATCAGCAAGCTGGGTAACAGCTATTGGCGAAATCGCTTTTTTGAAGCTCGCCGTGTATTATAGTTTATATATAAACTATTGTTTTTTTTATAGATATAATGCGTAACAAAAGTTGAATATTAGCAGGGATATGCTAACTTGCATTAAGATACTAATGTAATAGGAAGGACAATTAACAGGTCAATAAGACGGGTCCACGACTTTGGGCTTCGGGACCCTATTTCGGGTCTGCCCGACCAGGCTGGGAAGGCTATTCCAAAGAAGAAATTTATGATCAGGTTGACTACTGGGCTGCCTTGGGCGTTGATGCACTTAAAACAAAGGGTGGTGATCCCGAGACGATCAAGCACCTGGTGAACAGGGCACACTGGCACGGGCTTACGGTGGCCGGTCACCTTGGATCAGGCTATCGTGGAACCACTAATTCCATCACGGCTATTGATCTCGGCATTGATCGCGTGGAGCATATCCTCGGCGGATTTGTGCTCGATTCTACACAATATGCCTACCCTGTTTGGAACAACGTAGATACCACTTCGCAGGATTTCAAAAGAACGATGCAGTACTATTTGGATCACGATGTTTATTTTGATGCGACCATCAATGCGCCGGTCTATTTTACCACGCTTAAAGATGGGTTTGATTATTGGGAAGATGAAAAATTGATGTTTACGGATTACGTCCGAAACTTGCTGCCGCCCCGTTCAGAGCAGGAGGGTAGTGACCTTATGGACGGGCTTTATCACGCGATGCGTCGTTCTACGAAGGCATTTTATGATGCCGGCGGTGGAGACCTTATTACGCTGGGAACCGATGCTCCCACGCACGGTTACTTTGTAGCAGGGTTTGGGGCACACCGCGAGATGCACACCATGGTGATGGCCGGTATCCCCGAGGCCGCCGTGCTGAAAATTGCTACACAAAATAGTGCCAACGCCATAGGCAAGGGCAGCTTGCTGGGTTCCATCGAAACAGGTAAGCTGGCCGACCTGTATGTCGTGAAGGGTAATCCGCTGGACGATATCACCAATACCAGGGATGTACAGCTCGTAATGAAATCAGGGCAGGTGTATAATCCCCAAAAACTATTGGAACAGGTGAAGGGGAATATTGGTCCCGCTAGTCCCTCGGAAGTCAACAGCTGGTTTAAGTATCCTGAGCTGGAGCAAAAGGCGGCGGAAATTAAAAACAACGAAAAATAAAAAAAGGATAACGCATCACTCTAGCAGACACGTTATCCTTACCCCCGAAGAAAATGGTGAGCGGTCAGACTTCCATAGCAGATTCGACTCCTTTAGGATTTTCTCCATACCGGTTGGAGCCAGGCTGGCTGTCCTGAACTAAAAATATGATTAGCGCAATAGCTCCAATTATTGGAATCAGTGATATCAGTAACCACCAGCCGCTTCTACCCGTATCGTGCAGGCGGCGTACGCCTACGGCAATGCCTGGAATTAAGACCGCGAGCGAATAAAGCATCGGCAAAATCATCATCCCGGAAGCCATCGATGCGCTTTGGCTCATACCGCCGATAAATCCCGATACAAAACCAATAGCCATGCTGATTAAGAAGTTGATCAGAAAGAACATCCAGTATTCTTTTCGCCGGGCTCGTCCACTAAAATCAGCGTATTGCTTTAATACTTTTATATACCAGTCCATTGTGCTCTCCTTTTTTAATTAGTACTATTTTTTGATGTTTACCCCGAATTAATTGTTTTCAATATAGCAGAATGACTCCAAAGTGCAAGTTTGGAGCCTTTACTGTGCGATTTAAACCCTGAGGTAGGGCATGATACTTTTAATTGTAGCAATATTATTGGGAGCAGCAGGAGTTGTATGGTTGTGGAAAGGGCCTATCAAAAGTCTGGTGGAGGCTATGAAGAAGAATGGGAGCAGTGCTCTTGAGGCCTATGTCACAATTTTTATTGTAACCGCCGGACTTGGATTTGCAGTGTATATGATTTTGCAAGTAGCCTGATAGGTCGGATTTAGAACGGCACCTCGTGATCCATATCAGACATGTCAATGACGTTGTCGTCTGGGTCGTCGGATTGAGAATCCCCGTCCCCGCGTTCTACCTTCCAGGCTTTCACATCGGTATACCAGTTGCCCTTGTATTCCCGGCTCTGGATATCGATATAGACCGTAACTTCTTCACCTTCCTTGACATCAAATTGGTCGATCTTGTCGCCCCATTGAGTGATACAAATTTTCTTGCCGAACTTGCCTTGCGTCTCGAGGATAAAATCCTGTTTCTTCCAGGGACCGTTCTTGCCCTGGCCAGACTTTTCCTCAAGAATTTGCTCCACTTCGCCTTTGATTTTCAACTCATCCATGGTACTTCCTTGCCTGATTTTCTACGGTCTCAATTGTCAAAGCAGGATATGGATGCTGTTAATATATATCAATAAAAATGTGTGTTAATTTTTCGGAGCTTTCGTACCCAGTGACATCGTGGGATAGTCGGCCATGACGTAACGAACATCAGCATTTTTGTTGATGTCGGTGACTTTCATCGTCGTGGTTTCACCGCTGCCAAGATCTTTTGAGGTGAGTTCCAACATCATGCCATAAGGGTAGTTTTCGGGGACTATTCCCTTGATTTGGCGGGCATTGGTTTGAGCTTGAAACAGGCTGTTCATCCCGTATTCCGCTTCTCCGGTGACCCATATTTCGACTTCTTCATTTTCGCTTTGAGATTGGTACCCATCGCAGTTGTATCCCAGAATCGTTTTGTGGCCGATTTTGGTATATCCCTGCCACTTATCTGTTTCATCCCAATTTTCTGCCTCCCTTTGGTGCGCTTCAAGGCTGTCGTTCATGGTTGCAAGGGCTTGCTTCCAGTCGTAGGCAAAAGAGAATTTATTGTTGTCGTTGCTCATGAGCATCAGCATAGCGGAATTGTTGAAGTCATAAATAATGAACAAGTCTCCATCTTCTTTTTTCATTTCCTCGCTGGAGAATGCGGTGCCCGTATACATCTTATTGGTGTTAAAATGCATATCCATGATTAACGGTGGCTCCGTTTCGCCGTTTTTCTTGGTCGTCTGGATCTCCATGGTAGTGATGGTATCGAATTGATACTCCTTCTCGGTGGTTACATTACTATTCATGATAAAGGGCAGTTTGCCCGTGCTGTCAGCATGTATTTCACCAAAAATTGAATTCCATGACTTTTCCACCATTTGTTCGGCTGCCTTTTGGATCTGTTCAGTCATCTTTTCTTCGGCTTTTTGAGCTGCAGCTTGCTGCGCTTTTTTCTTAAGACGATTCAGAATTTGTGCTTCTGCACTGTGGCTGAGACTGGAAATGATTACAAATGCCGTAATTGTGAGTATTAGATATCTCATTTTGCTTTCCATTTTGGGTAGTTTAATATTTACCAATCTACGAAAAATTATTCAGTTAAATCCATAAAAAATAGGGTTTTACCATATGTTTTTGCGTTTGTTGGGGATGGGGCGAAAATTCTGCTACAAATTTGCTGATCGAGAATCTGGGTAGATAAAGCGACTGGCCACAGGTTTTTTGCCCGGAACGAGACTTTTGTTACCATGGTTACTAACTTTTGCCTAAGTGCACATTAAAAGCTATAAGTTATAATCTGATATCATGGAGAAGCAGACGCAAAATTCCAGCCATTTACCTGCATTGCTGCATTTCCTGGAGCAGCCAGAGTCGTATCCGCACTATCCGGAAAAGGTAGAGCACGTACAAACCCACATATCGCATGTGTTTATAGCGCCCCCCTTTGTGTACAAATTCAAAAAACCGGTCGATTTTGGGTTCCTGGATTACAGCACGCTGCAAAAGCGTCACCAATATTGCCAACGAGAGATTGAGTTGAACCGGCGCTTGACGGATGATGTCTATTTGGGAATAGTCTCTATTTGCGAAGAAAATGGGACTTGGGACATTCGAGATGGCACGGCAGAAGATGCCGTGGAATATGCTGTGAAGATGAAAAAACTGCCCGAGCAGTACTTCCTGCATACCTTCCTTGATAATGACACGCTGACTCAGCAACATCTTGATCGAGTGGCCAATAAATTGGCAGATTTCTACAATAGTCAGGAGCCGGACGATGAGGTTTTGGAATGGGGACGTATTGAAAAGATCAAAGTAAATACGGACGAAAACTTCAGCCAGACGGGGCCCTTTGTGGGACAGACGCTGGATGAGAATACCTACGAGGCAGTTCGCTATTTTACCAATCGCTACTTCGATCGGTATGCAGACTTGTTTGAAAAGCGGATCGCAGAACAACGTATTGTGGATGGTCACGGCGACCTACACCTGGAGCATATTCACATTACGCCCAAGAAAGTCCAGATCTACGACTGTATCGAGTTCAACGATCGTTTTCGTTATGGTGACTTAGCAGCCGATCTGGCGTTCCTGGCCATGGATCTTGATTTTAACGGACGATGGTCGGAAGAGCGGTATTTTATTGATCAGATGTCCGAGAAGCTGGATGATCCTGATCTCTCAGAGATTATTGACTTCTATAAATGCTACCGTGCCTATGTGAAGGGCAAAGTAAAAAGTCTGCAGAGTGATGAGGAAGAGGTGCCCGCAGACGAGCGGCGCCAAGCTGCCGAGACGGCGGCCCATTATTTTGATCTCTCTCTGCGATACGCCTTGCTGGGATCTCAGCCGACTATGTTGGTGTTTATGGGACGTGTTGGCACGGGCAAAAGCACACTGGCAAGTTACCTTGAAGAAAAGTTGGATATCGAGCGCCTTTCCACGGATCACATTCGCAAAACGCTGGCCGGTTTACCGCTTGACCAGCGGACACCTGCTTCGCAGCGCGATGAGCTATATTCTTCAAAGATGTCGGCCCAAACGTATGATACCCTCTTTGATAAAGCGGAGTCGCAGTTACAAGACGGCAATAGTGTTATCCTGGATGCTACTTTTAGCAGCAGAGCGTCACGACAGCAGTTGATAAACATATCGAAAAAGATGGGCGGTCAGCTGGTTTTTGTGGAGGCCCAGGCTTCCGAGAACGTCATAAAGCAGCGCCTGCAGCACCGTGAAGAGCAGGAGGGTGTGGTTTCAGATGCGCGGCTTGAAGACTTTGAGCAGCTCAATGATCGATATCAGCCGCCCGAAGAAATCGATGCCGGTAGCTTTGTAGGGATTAATACGGAAAATCCTGTCGATGATACAATTAGACAGCTTTATCTTGAACTCATAGACAAGCAGATCTGAGCACGGTTGTCAATCTATCTGCTGATTCTGCTTGCCGTAAAGAGTTATTCCGCTGTGTTAAATATCGGAGTGTAGTAAAAGAGATTAAGCTGGCTTTAATTTCTGGAATAGTACTTGTCTATTTGGTTGAATACTTGTTCCAAGGCTGCTTCTTTGAAGACGCCCCAACCTAGGATTCTTTTTTCTCCGTTTGTGAAGACCATCTTTGTTTGACCTCCCAGCTTATACTCTTGTTCTTTGAGCTTGCAAAAACCTCGGTATTTGCTTGAGATATAATATTCCTGGAATCGGTTGTCTACTGTTTTCATGTGTTGTGCAAATGGTTTTGGGGTAATAAAAGTAATGGAGAAGTTAACACCGTTAACCATATTAGGCAATACCAAAATTCGCCTATTTTTTTACCAAGCAAATAGCGTAAAAAGCCTATTCCTATTTTGTGGTATGGAGTGCCTTTTTGGATTACTAGTTTGCAAAAGAGGATGTTAGAAACCCACATTCCATAGTGTAGTACGCTCACTTTCCGTACAATTGCCCTGTTATCATTAATATCAACCATTGGACAGTCTTGTTCTCCATTTTGAGATCGAAATTCAATGGTTCCCAGTCTTGGATCATGCAATAAATACCAATAAAAAGAAATGCATTCCTTTTGTGCATTAAAGAACAACCATTACTCACCTAAAAGGTTAGTACAATTCGTGACTGAATGATTAAGCAGTTTGGGCTCACCGGAACCCAGAAATGGAACTATTGGTTTGTTTATAGTCCCATAGTTCACTGAAGTCTTATTGAGTTCTTAAAATGAGTTGATATCTAAAATAAAATAGTTTACAATTTGTATTCAATTGACTCAAAACTTGGCAAAATGGTTAATATTTCAAGCCATACTGTAAGTTCTTCTGCATTTGGATACTTGTACCAACCTCATAGGGCACTACTTAGATTAGCTCAAACTAAAAGCGAACAAGCTCTAATTGGAGTAGAAGCTTTCGATGATGTTTCTAAGGTAAAATTCAAAACTAGTAGTGGTCAAAGGTACGATACAATTGAAATGCTGGAACAAGATAAAACTTCCCTCTCTTCAAAGAGCAGTCTCTTCAGTAATCGGAGTCATAGCTTATGGAACACACTATATATCTGGATAAAAGAATATGAAAAAGGGAGGTTTGATGTTGATAAAATTGAATTAGCGTTTGTAACAAATCGGCAAATTCCTGAAAACTATTTAGTTAAGCAGCTAAGCGAGGCTGAATCTATAAAAGAAGTCGAAGATATTGTAGATAAGTTATTTAAAAATATTAACTCACCCTCCGAAAAAGTTCAAAAGCAGGTAAAGTATATTAAGCAGCGTAAAAAAAAATTAAAGCTCCTGGTTCCCAAAATTGTTTTACTAGATGGATTAGATTTAAAGAAGTGCGATAAGCTTATAAAGCAAGAATTACATCTTATTTCTGAAATAGCTGACGAAATGATTACAGCTTTGAAAGGCTGGGTTTATGAACAAACAATGAATAAATGGGAAAATGGTGAACCAGCTTTCATAAGTAAAAGAGCTTTCAACAGAGCTAAATATAACATCGAAATACGTGCAAATAAGGAAAAGGCCAAAGAAAGGTCTAGAAGTGTAGTAGAGTCGCAATTAAAGCAACAACAGATTAAAGTTACTCAAGAAGAGCTTTTTGTAGAACAACTCGAAGCAATAACAGATAGTGAAGAGGATGATATCATTTTTGATGCAATTAAAGAATATCTATGTACTGATATAGAAAGAACAAGATTAGTCAAAAGAGGTGATGTTTTAGAAGAAGATTTAGAGTCATTCGATCAAAGATGCAAGAGGAGATGGAAGCAAGTATTTAGAAAACACAGGAAACGCATACGAAATGCTAAAAACCCTGAAGATTATAAGGATATTGGGTATGACATATATTATGACACAACTTTTGGATGGTGTTGTCCTTTAGGTGGGATACAGACTACTGAGACTTATTTCACAAAAGGTGCATTTCATAATTTAGCATCTGTACCAAAGATTGGTTGGCATCCAAAATGGGAGAAGAAATTTAATAAGTAGATTATGTTATCTAAACACGATACAATCCAAAATATTGGAATTGGGGCCCTGGCGCTCCATAGTTTTGTTTTAAAGTACTATGACCAAAGAGATAGGTTAAGTGGGCCTGATATTCACTTGACTATGCCAGTGCTACCTATACTATTCCAAGAAGAGTTGCTAGAAGGAATATATAGTAGAAACTATAAAGGTGGGTTCCATATTGTTATAACCGAATATTTTGGATTGCCGGCTGGCTTACAAAAGAAGATGGAATCAACAAGTCAAAAGACATTTGATTCTTTAAACTTAGCATTTAGTTCAAACCTTTTGGAGTTAGATCGAGAAAGGTATCAGATAACACCTTCAAGATTGACTAATCTAAACTCGGTTGTTACTGGTGATAATAGGAAGGTTTTACTTGGGGCAGCAAGATTAGGCCATTGGTTTTCGAAATTAACTACTCAGCAGATTTGTAAATATTTAAGAATAAGATTTTAAGAATGACTTTTATTATTGAGAATATAATTCTTTGGCCAGAAGATGAAAAAAAAGAAATTAGAACAATCTCTTTTGAAGCAGGAAAAATAAATGTAATTACAGGGGAGAGTCATAAGGGAAAGTCATCTTTAATACACATTATTGACTATTGTTTAGCGAGTGGTAAATGTACTATTCCGGTCGGAGTTATTCGTGAAAAAACAGAATGGTTCGGACTTAAAATACAAACGGATAATGAACAAATTATCCTTGCTAGAAAAAATCCTGGTGATCAGGATCAAACAAGTAAAATGTATATTAAAGAAGGAAATGAAGTTGGCATCCCGCATAGACCTCACAAGAATACTAACACAGGAAACGTAAAGAATCTATTAAACCAAATTGCTGGTTTTTCAAAATTCGATTTCGAAGATGAAACTGGAACTGGAAGGCTTAACCAACGGGCAAGTTTCAGAGATACTAGTGCTTTTCAATTTCAGCCACAGCACATAATTGCTAATCCATATACTTTATATTACAAAGCTGATACTTATGAACATCAAGAAAAGTTAAAAACAATATTTCCATTAGTATTGGGCGCAATAGATAACGATTACTTATTGCTTAATAAAAGATTGAGTGATCTGCAGAATGACTTATCGAAGAAAAACGAAAAAATAAGACTCAAACAAAAAGCAAAAGATGAGTGGTTGTCAGAAATAAAAGGCTTATTCTGGAAAGCTAAACAATATGGATTGTTTGACAATGATGTACCAGATGAAACTGAAGATTTTGATACAGAAGATTATTTAATATATCTAAATCAATTAAACCAAAAGTCCAATGAAGCACTAGTACCCGAATATCAAGAGGGAACGGCTAAAAAAGTAAGTAGTAAGTTTAATCGCTTGATTGAAGAAGAACGGGAGATTGCATCTGATATATTGTCACATAAAGTCCAGTTGCAAAATATTAAAGAATTTAGTGATACTACTAATGATTATTCAGAATCACTAAAAACAGAAGAGTCTAAGCTTGAACCTGTTGGCTGGTTCAATGAAAGATTGGAGAATAATAAATGTCCTTTCTGTGGGTCTGAAAATGAAAAGTCTAATAAGCAAATTAGTCAGCTGCAGGATAAATATAAAGAGCTTACTCAAAAGACAGATTCAATCAAATCTAAAGACCTTAGTTTAAGCAAAGAAATAAGAGATATTGAAAAAACAATTACCAAGCTAGAGAAGCAAAAGAGTGATCTAAGAAATGAAATTGAAGAGTTGGCTTTTACAAATGAAGAAGACCAAAAGACAGCAACTGATCTAAAAGATACACAAAGATTTCTGGGTCGTTTGGAGCAGGCTTTAGAAAATGTAAATTCTATCGCAATCGATAGTGAATTGTTGAGCGAAGTCGATGTTTTAGAAGATAAAATCTCAACAATAAAGGAGAAGTTAAATGAAGCAAGCAAAAAAAATAAGCTAGATAAGATAAAAAATAAGATTGGTAAGCTTATTACTCATTATTCAAGCTTTTTGGATATTGATAATCCTTATAGTCCAGTTGAAATTGATATTAAAAATCTTACACTAAAAATTATTATAGGTAGTAGACAAAATTATTTGTGGGAGATTGGCAGTGGTGCGAATTGGATGGGCTATCATTTAGCGACTTTTCTAGCTTTTCATGAGCACTTTTTAAGTTTAGATAAAAGCAGTGTTCCAACATTTTTATTCTTGGATCAGCCGACTCAAGTATATTTTCCTGAAGAGTGGCCTGAAGAAGATGAAATTCAAGATCAAAAAGATGATAAGCACAGTGATTTCTATCAGGCTAGGAAGATATTTAAAGCCTTATCAAAATCGATAGAAAGAACCAAAGGAGAATTCCAACTCATTGTAACCGATCATGCACCAGAACTTACTTGGGATGGTATAGATCATATTAATTTCGTTGCTGATTGGCGAGGGGATCAGGCCTTGATACCTGAAAGTTGGTTGAATGACTAGTATTGTTTGTACCTAAAAAAGTAAAGCCCTGCAAGCCAATGACTTACAGGGCCTCGTGTGCCCAAGAGAGGACTCGAACCTCCACGGGGAAAACCCCACATGCACCTGAAGCATGCGCGTCTACCAATTCCGCCACTTGGGCATGAAAATAGAAAGAACAAAAGCGTTATGCCGTTTTTTCGACAGCTCCAAATATAGGATTTTTAAAAATGAATTTGAAACCGCCTTTCATAATTTTTTTGAGTAGCCGTACAAAAATGCGGACAATAAAAAAGCCCGCTCAAAAAGCGGGCTTCAAAATCCAATAAAAATCGTGGATCCTATTTGTAATCGAGGCTCTTAACATTCGTTGCACTCAAGCCTTTGGGAGTCTCTTCAACTTCAAACTCAACTGTCTCGTTGTCCTCAAGTCCCTGGTTGTAATCCAGATTCTCAATGTTGTTTCTGTGTACAAAAACATCTTCGCCACCGTCGTCGGGCTTAATGAATCCAAAACCTTTCTGCGTGTCGAAGAACTTTACTTTACCTTGTTTCATAAAAATATAACTTGTAGTTGTGCACCTATAGGCTGCATCAGATGAATAGAGTTGGGTTAACGCGTCAATCCAAAAAACTCACTTTGTAGGTGGGAATTAAATATAACACTCAAAGATACAGCTAAATTAGCAAAACACCTATTTTTAATTTGAGATGAATCGGAACAGGGACGGAACCAAGTAGACAACTGTTTTGAATTTCCTGCCGTTGAGCTATTTTTGCGGTGAATCGTTAATCAATACATAGAGAGTGGAACTCACAAAAAGCAAATCTTTCGGCTTCCTGCTGGGAATCGTTGTCTTCATTATTGTTTTGGCTGCTCCTGCGCCGGAGGGGCTCTCCGAGAGCGGCTGGAAAACGGCAGCCGTGGGACTGTTGATGGCGTTTTGGTGGATTACCGAGGCGATCCCTATCGCGGCTACGGCTCTGGTCCCCATTGTGTTTTTCCCCGTGTTGGGTATATCCGGTATCGAGGATACGCTGTCGCCCTACGCACATCCACTCATCTTCCTGTTCCTGGGGGGATTTGTGATCGCCGTCGCTATGGAAAAATGGAATTTGCACCGACGTATAGCGCTTAATATCGTCAATTTTGTCGGTACCGAGCCGAATTCTATCATACTGGGTTTCATTATTGCCTCGGCCTTTTTGAGCATGTGGGTCAGCAATACGGCTACGGCGCTCATGATGCTGCCGATTGCCCTTTCGGTGCTTAATCTTGTCGATCAAAGGGTAGAAGCCGGCAGTGGTATTCGGCACTTTAACTTGTGTCTGCTGCTGGGCATTGCTTACGGTTGCAATATCGGCGGTATGGGCACGCTGATTGGTACACCGCCCAATGCACTGCTGGCCGGGTTTATGCAAGACAATTACGGCATTGAAATATCCTTTGCAGAGTGGCTGCTGTTTGGTATTCCGCTAGTGGTGATTTCACTGCCGATTTTGTATTGGACGCTCACAAGATGGATCTATCCCATTTCATTTACTGAGCTGCCCGGCGGACGAGCACTTTTTTCAGAGAAACTGAGCGAGCTGGGGGCTATTGATTCCTCGGAAAAGAAAGTTGCAGTCGTTTTTGTGATTACGGCGCTGTTCTGGATTACCCGCCCGCTACTTTCGAATCTGGTTACGGGTCTTACCGATACCGGCATCGCTATTGCCGCGGCGTTGAGTTTCTTCCTGATCCCGGTGCAGTCGCAGAAGCGTACATTCATCCTTGAGTGGGATGATGTCGAGGAGCTACCCTGGGGCGTACTCATCCTGTTTGGCGGAGGGTTGAGCCTGGCCTCGGCGATCAGCTCCACGGGATTGGCCGAGTGGATCGGGCAGGGGGTACAGGTACTGTCCGGCTGGCCTATTATATTGCTATTGATACTAGTGGTAACGCTGATCGTGTTCCTTACCGAAATGACAAGTAACACGGCTACGACCGCTGCTTTTTTGCCGATTATGGGATCCGTGGCGGTGGGATTGACTTTGGAACCGATGCTGCTTGCACTTCCGGTGGCGCTGGCAGCCAGCTGCGCGTTTATGCTTCCGGTGGCCACCCCGCCCAATGCTATTATTTACAGCAGCGACCGCATTCATATCCCTGATATGGCCAAGGCCGGCATCTGGCTAAACGTAATCTTTATCTTGATTACATCGCTTGTAACATATTATGTAGCGCCGTTTATTTTCGGCTTTTGATTAGCCGGGTTGCCGCTCCTCGAAGATGAAGGTCATCAGTTGTTTGTACTCCTCGGTCAGCTCTACATCGCGGCGCGCCATGATGGCCTCCATGGCGTCAAAGGCTTTATCAAGTTTATAAGTCTGGATGACATTGGAGCCTACCCAGCTAAAGGAGGGGATTAGTTTGGGCGGAAAATCGTTGGAAAAAATGTTGCAGCTGACCCCACAAACTGTTCCGGTATTAAGCTGCGTGTTGATGGCGGTCTTGGAATGATCGCCCATAATAGTGCCAATAAATTGTTGGCCGGTTTCGATCTCCTGGCGGTCGGTCCAATTGGTAACGCGGATGGTGCTGTAGTTGTTCTTAAGATTTGAGGTATTGGTATCGGCGCCAATGTTGCACCACTGACCGATGAGAGAGTTGCCCATAAAACCGTCATGCCCCTTGTTCGAATAGGAGTGGAAGATGGAGTTATTGACTTCACCACCTACCTTGCAGACGGGGCCAATCGTTGTGTCTGCATAGATTTTGGCGCCCATATTTACTTTGGAATCTTCGCAGATGGCTACCGGGCCGCGAATAAGCGATCCGGACATTACCGTGGCATTTTTACCAATGTAAATCGGTCCTTTTGCAGCATTAAGCACACAGCCTGCTTCAATCGTTGCTCCCTCTTGGATGTAAGTTTCGCTGGGATTTTCCAACACAGCCTGTTCCGAAACGGTAATGTCATTACTGCTTTCGGCATCCAAAAGTGCGATATCGCGGACAATCTCCCGGCCGTTAAGCTGGAATAAATCCCACAAATTACTGATAGACAGAAAGTTGGTGCTCTCCAGCACAAAAAGTTTATTGAATTCCGGCGATCCATTTTCAAGCCACTGCTTGGAATCGGGGCCTCCCACGTTGGCTGCAATTACGGTATCGCCAAACTGTAGACACTGACCTTCGCTTAAATCATTAATTCTTTCTATAAGATTATCCGTCGGCAGATATCGGCTGTTGATCCAGGTACAGCTTTGGTCGGGATCAATATTGCCTGCATCAAAAACGTGTTGTAGCGGGGGGCGCAGGATCCTGCTGCAAGTTGTTGCCTCCAATGCTTTCACCCATTTGTCGGCAATGGTAAGAACACCGATCCGCAAATCATCAGTTGGGCGGGTGAGCGTAAGCGGATGAAAAGGGTCGTATTCTGCATCTTCAAATAAACAGATCTGCATGACGTTGTAGAGAATATAGTTAGAATAGCTGTTTTAAAGTATCTGTCAGAATGATAAATTAATGCATGGTCAAAAATTGACCAAGAGAGACAGTATAATAATCACCACGCAATTAAGTAACCTTTAGATTTATGTGCGGAATAGTTGGATATGTTGGCCCCCAAAAGGCAAGCGACATTATTGTCAAGGGATTGGAACGACTCGAATATCGCGGATATGATTCGGCGGGCATCGCCTTGCTGAATGGCGAGTTGAATATTAAGAAAGGAAAAGGCAAAGTTGAAAACCTCAAGAAAAAGCTCGAGGCAGATCCTGCCGAAGGCTTTTTGGGGATTGGTCATACGCGATGGGCTACCCACGGAGCGCCGAATGACGTGAACAGCCATCCCCACGTGAGCGAATCGGGGAACATTGCACTTGTACATAATGGCATTATTGAAAATTACAACTCGCTGAAAAAAGAGCTTCAGAACAAGGGGCGCACCTTTAAAACCGAAACCGATACCGAGGTCATTGCCCAGCTGATCGAAGAGATCTATGAAAACGGGAACGGCGATGGTCTGACCTTTGAGCAGGCCGTGCAGATGGCGCTGCAGCAAGTTGTTGGTACATACGGTCTTGCTATCCTGAACCGCGAAGATCCTGACCGCATGATTGTCGCCCGCAAGGGATCGCCGCTGTTGCTTGGGATTGGCGACGGCGAAATGTTTGTGGCTTCTGATGCATCGCCGATCGTCGAGCATACCAAAAAGGTTGTGTATCTGGATGATGGTGAAATGGCGATCGTCACCAAGGATGGATATGAAGTAAAAACAATTAATGATGAGCCGCTGACCAAAAAGGTGCATGAGCTGGCGATGAGCATCGAAGAAATTGAAAAACAGGGGTATCCGCACTTTATGCTCAAAGAAATTTTTGAGCAGCCCCGGGCCATTGCTGATTGCCTGCGCGGTCGCCTCGATGTTGAGAATCACAATGTGCAATTGGGTGGCATTGCTGATGTGCTTGACAAACTCGTGAATGCCAAACGACTGATTATTGCCGCCTGTGGCACCAGCTGGCATGCTGGATTGGTGGGCGAATATCTATTTGAGCACCTGGCCAAACTGTCGGTGGAAGTGGAATACGCCTCGGAGTTTCGATACCGTGAGGCCCTTATTGACGAGGATGATGTAATGTTGGTTGTCTCGCAAAGTGGTGAGACGGCCGATACGCTTGCAGCTCTTCGCACAGCCAAGGAGCGCGGGGCCCTCACTCTGGGCGTCTGTAACGTGGTAGGCTCGACTATTGCCCGAGATACCGATGCGGGCGTTTATACACATGCAGGTCCGGAAATTGGCGTCGCTTCGACCAAGGCCTTTACCACGCAGGTATCAGTACTGGCGATGATGGCCATTTTGCTGGGACAGCGGCGCGGCACCATTGACGAGGAATATGCAAACCGCTTGATTGAGGAGCTGGACCGAATCCCCGGGAAAGTGGAGAAAATTCTTGAGAACAGTGAGTCCATCGAAGAGATGGCCAAGCTGTTTACCTACGCGCCTAACTTCCTGTATTTGGGACGTACCTACAATTTCCCGGTAGCCCTGGAAGGAGCGCTCAAGCTAAAAGAGATTTCGTATATCCACGCTGAGGGATATCCGGCTGCAGAAATGAAACACGGCCCCATTGCGCTCATCGATGAGATGATGCCGGTGGTAGTGATTGCGGCGACGGATCATACCAACGACAAGATGATCAGCAATATTGAAGAGGTGAAGGCCCGGAAGGGGCGCATTATCTCGATTACGGGCGAAGAGAACGAGGAGGTTATTGACCTCTCGGAGTTTTCGTGTCCCATTCCCGAGACCGAAGACTGCCTGTCACCACTTCTGACGTCCATTCCGTTGCAGCTGCTGTCGTACTATATTGCGGTCAACCGTGGGTGCGATGTGGATCAGCCGCGGAACCTGGCCAAGAGTGTGACAGTAGAATAGGATATATCTTTTACTTACGTTGAAAAGGTAAAGCCTAAACAGGCTTTGCCTTTTTCTTTTTTGATGAGCTTTTTTGAGAAGGATAAACGAAACTGAGTCCTTAGTCGTTTTTTAAACTATGACTACTCTGAAAATAAAGAATATGGTGTGCGACCGCTGTATCATGACCGTGCAGGACGTACTTGAGGAGCTCGGTTATGAAGTGGATTCGGTTTCATTAGGTAAAGCAGAGGTCTCGGAGGAGATCGACGGGGCAGCAAAGCTTACCGAAATTGATTCGAAGCTTCAGGATAAAGGCTTTGAATTAATTAAAAAAAACAATGAAGCTCTTGTGGAGGATATTAAATCTGCTCTTATTGATTATCTGACCTATCTGGAAAACAAAGATAATCCGGTCAAGGTATCAGAATATCTTGCCGAAAAACTCCATCACAATTATAGCTACCTGAGTAATCGCTTTTCCAACTATGAAAATACTACCATTGAGCAGCATATAATTCAGTTAAAAATTGAGCGGGTTAAGGAACTGTTGACCTATGAAGAGATGACCCTGAGTGAAATTGCTTATAAGCTGAATTACAGCAGCGTGCAGTACCTTTCCAATCAGTTTAAAAAAGTGATGGGGATGACGGTAACGGCATTCAAAAAGGAAGAGACAATTAGCCGAAAGTCTTTTGATACGGTTTAATTAGTATGGCTGATCAGTCAACAGACCCAGCAGGTACACTTGAACGTACGTTAGGTCTGAAAGCGGCTTTGTCTATTGGGGTTGGCACAATGGTGGGAGCCGGTATTTTTGTCTTTCCGGGTATAGCAGCAGGATATGCTGGACCTGCAGCCATGATTTCGTTTGCGCTTGCCGGTCTTATAGCTTTATTAGTGGCTACCTCAACCGCCGAGTTGGCTACTGCCATGCCTGAAAGCGGCGGGGCCTATTATTACGTCTCGCGGACTTTTGGTTCCCTGGCAGGTTTTGTCATCGGTATCAGCCAGTGGATTGGACTCGTCTTTGCAAGCGCATTTTATTTGTCGGGATTTGGCCAGTATGCAATCGACTTGCTTCATAAAGCGGGATTTGAGCTTGGCGATCCGGTGATTCTAATTGCTTCGGGAACGGCCTTGCTACTGACAGTGATTAATCTGGTGGGTACCGAAAAAGCGGGTAAGCTGCAGAACAGGGTAGTCATTGTGTTAATGTTCTTACTTTCGTTGCTTTTTGGTTACGGTATTCTGAATGCTGTTGGTCTTGTTGGAAAAGCGCAGTGGCCCGTTCCATTTGCGCCAAAGGGGACATGGCCGATCTTTACAACCACCGCCCTGATATTTACCTCATACCTGGGATTTGTACAAATTGCTACCGTAGCCGGTGAAATAAAAGAACCGAAGAAAAATTTACCCAAAGCTTTGATGGGTAGTGTCTTGTTGGTTATGGGATTATATATCACCGCCCTGTTTGTTAGTACCACTGTTTTGCCCACCGACCGATTGGCCGAGCTTGGAGAGACGGCCATGGTTAACGTGGCGAATTCTTTAATTGGTAAGTGGGGAGCTCTAACTATTCTGGCTGCAGGTCTGCTGGCTACACTGTCAAGTGCGAATGCTTCAATTTTGAGTTCCTCGCGTGCTATCTACGCGCTTAGCTATGATGATTTACTTCCATCAACGATAAGCAAAGTGAATGATCAGTTCGGGACGCCACACATAGCTTTGATGGCGGTTGGTATCCCCATTGCAGGATTAACATTGTTAGGAAAAATTGAAATTCTAGCAGAGGTGGCTTCTTTGCTGCATCTGATCATGTATGGTATGATCTGTGTAACGCTGATAGCTTTGCGCTCGCGAAATCCCTACTGGTACAGTCCGGATTACCAATCGCCGGGCGGATGGGCAGTACCCACTCTTGGTGCCGTAGCGAGCTTCGGATTGATATTTCTTATGGAGCCCCTGTCCATTGCAATGGGATTTGGGGTCATGATCGTTGCCCTGGGGTGGTACGTAATGTTTGTTCCCGAGGTGGAGTTTTCACGGCCGTTGCCATCGTCGGTAAAGCCGGAGCTTATTGCACCTCGAATTTTAGTACCGGTGGAACTGCCCAATCCAAACCCATTGCCCAAAGCACTCTTGGAGGTGTTTAATAAGTTTGAGTTGCTGCTTATGGGCTATCGAATTGTGCCTGAACAGACCAGTCCCGAACAGTCCAGAGGGGAGTTTGCCGAAGAAGCCGAGCGGGAACTCGATCAAATCGTCAAAGATGCGGAACAATGGGCTGGAAATGTTGAGAAGGATATCGTTTTTACGCCCGATTTTGCACATAGCGTGGACAGATATGTTACTGAAAACCATTGCCATTCTATTTTAACGGCTGCACCAATTTCATCTGTAGAACGCTTATTGCTGCCAGTGTATGCCAAAAGTCAGGTGAACCGTAATCTGACAACGATATTATATGATTTGACACAGTCCAGCAATTTGCCGGTTTCACTGGTGATACTTACTAGTGGTGAGCGGGAATCCGAAGAGCAAAGTAACATTGATGAACTCAGAGATTTTGCCGTGGAGCAATTAAAGCAGGTCGGTTTGCAGGAGGACCAAATACGATCGAGTCGCGCGGAGGTTGCTGATATTGCCAATGCGGTTGCACAACTATCAGATGAGGATGATGTGGTGATTCTGCCGGAAGCCAGTACCACTGATCGAAATAAGTTTTTTAATACGCTGCACGAGGATATTCAGGAAGCGGTTGAATGTCCTGTACTTGTAGTCCTGAGAGAAGATAACGATGAATAGGATTTTCATTTGATTGGTCTCCTCTGAAGAAATCCAAAAATTTTACACATTTCTTTTAAGGTATTATAACGGAACCCAGGTAGTGGCCCGTTATATTAGCAGTGAATTGAAATCCAAGCATAGATTATCGCTATGAAGAAGTCATTGAAAATCGAGGGTATGCACTGCGCCGGATGCGCGAACAGCGTGGAAGGGGCGCTTGCCGAAGTTAAAGGTGTAAAATCAGCCTCCGTAAACCTGGCCACTGAAAAGGCAATGGTGGAGTTTGATAACGGATCGGTTGATGATGATGCTCTCCGAAAAGCCGTCCAGGATGTGGGCTATGATGTGAAGGAAGAGTCCGACGACGGTCAGGCCGACGCAGACATTACCGGAAAAAAAAAGTTAACGGCGGCTCGCAATAAAATGTGGTGGGCATGGGGGCTTACGGTCCCTATTATCCTTTGGATGCTCCCTGAAATGATTGGAGGGATAGCTATCGGTGGAGAAGTGCTCTACCACATATTGATGATTGGGCTTTCGGCGGCTGTAATTTTATATCCCGGCTGGGAAACGCTCAAAGGAGCTTGGAAGTCAGCCGTTAACGGCGCGCCCAATATGGATGTACTCATTGCCATGGGTACGCTGGCCTCGCTTGCAACCGGGGTTGTGGCTTTGCTGCATACCTTCGGGATGGCACCGCCTTTTCATAGCTTTGCCGGCATCGCAGGTATGATTATGGCATTCCACCTGACCGGACGTTATGTGGAGACCAAGGCCAAGGGGCGTGCTTCAGAAGCCATCAAGAATCTGATGACACTGGAGGCCAAAGAGGCGACAATTATCCGTAATGGCAAGGAGATGAGCATCCCTGTGAATGAACTCGAGGTGGATGACGTGATGGTCGTTCGTCCCGGAGAGAAGGTTCCGACTGATGGTGAAGTGATTGATGGAGAAAGTCGCGTAGATGAGTCGCTGGCAACTGGGGAATCGATGCCTGTGAGTAAGAGTAAAGGCGACGAAGTGATTGGTGCCACCATCAATAAAAATGGTACGCTAAAGGTAAAAGCGACGAAGGTGGGCCAAGAAACCTTTCTCAGCCAGGTGATCCGGATGGTAGAAGAAGCACAGGGATCCAAAGTGCCTATCCAGGAATTTGCTGATCGCATCACCGCTATTTTTGTACCCACTATTTTGGGTTTGGCTGCGTTGACTTGGGCTGCATGGATGATGTTTCCCGACTTTTTTGGTCAGATTACCGTGTGGGCATCCGGCTTTATCCCTTGGGTGAATCCCGGCATGGGTAGCGTGGCCCTTGCATTTTATGCTGCTATTGCGGTCTTGGTGATTGCTTGTCCCTGCGCTTTGGGATTGGCCACGCCTACCGCGCTGATGGTTGGTACCGGACTTGGGGCCGAAAATGGCATCCTGATCCGCCAAGGTAAAGCTGTTGAACTGCTGCGCGAAACCGATACTATTGTCTTGGATAAGACGGGTACCATCACGCAGGGCAGTCCCTCTGTGACCGACTTGCTGTCTATCGAATTTGATGATAACAAGGTAATGCAATTCGCAGCCTCGGCTGAGAAAAGCTCTGAGCATCCCATTGGACAAGCGATTGTGGCACATGCCGAGGAACAGTCAATTGATTTGATTGATGCTTCAGGATTTGAAGCGATTTCCGGAAAAGGGATTCGCGCAAATGTTGATGGTAAGGAAGTGATCATTGGTACCCAGCAGTTATTTGAGGAGCAGGATATTACGGTAAGTGATGAGGCGGTTGATCAGCTCCAGAAGCTCGAAAATGAGGCGAAAACGACTGTGCTGGTCAGCATCGACGGGCAGCTTGTCGGGTTGATTGCCGTAGCCGATCCTATTAAAGAGGACAGCAAGAAAGCGATATCTGCTTTTAAACAGATGGGGATTGAGCCGGTCATGATTACGGGCGATAACGAACGCACGGCTCGGGCCGTGGCTCAACAGATGGGTATTGAGCAGGTGATTGCGGGAGTACTGCCCGATCAGAAATCTAATGAGATAAAGCGTTTGCAAGAAAATGGGCATAAAGTAGTGATGGTGGGCGACGGCATCAACGATGCCCCGGCTCTTACCCAGGCTGACATCGGGGTAGCCATTGGCACAGGGACCGATGTGGCTATTGAATCCGGTGATATTGTACTAGTGAAAGGGGAGCTATCGTCGGTGGTACAGGCAATGAAATTGAGTCAGGCCACTTTTACAAAAATTAAGCAGAATCTGTTTTGGGCCTTCTTCTATAACGTAGTGATGATTCCGTTGGCATTGCTGGGCATGATGCATCCGTTGCTGGCCGAAGCTGCAATGGCGTTTAGCTCTGTGAATGTCGTTTTTAATTCTAGGCGTCTGCAGAAGACCGACCTTTCAACAATGCCGTAGATAGATGTGGATAACTATGTGGAAAACTTCCGTGACATGATGGTATTTCCACTTTTTTGTAACATATTGCTTTCAAAACTCTCTTTTGTATAAAAACGGGAAGGTTTATCCCACAAATATTGACTTTTCGGATGTGGATAACTTGAAATTAATTGTGGGAATTGTTATAACTATTACTTGCTTTTCCGGCTAAACATAATGTTAAGTTCTGGGGTTACATCAATGAAAGATTGGAAGGCATTGATATTGAAAATCACCCTGTTGGTTTTGGTTGGTATTGTGATGTTAACCGGCTGACAGACGGCTTCTGAATTAATTTTAAATTACACCATTTGCTCTCAACAGCTACCCATTTCGGCTGAACGAGATAAATGTGTCGAAACTGATTTCAGTGAGTGCCCAGCAGGTAACAGATCTGTCTTATCTTCGAGAGGTGGCTATGGGAGACGATGACTTCGTGATTGAAACTACGAAAACCTTTGCCCCGATGCACGTAAGCAAATACAAGCGGCTTATAGCTTATACCAATGAAGAATGGGAACTACTTTACGAGCAGGCCCATAAGATAAAGCCCAACTTGCAGTATATGGGGATGGATCGTGTCCATAATCTCCTCTTGGATATTGAAGAACAGGCGAAGTTGGAAAATGTCTCTGATGATCTGGGTGAAAAGTTGAGCAGCTTAGCCCTATCTGTTCAAAGGGGGTAGAAGAGTGTCAACAAAGGTTGAAGAGTTAGCAGAAATGTAGTTTTGAGGCTAACATTTTGAGGTTATATCCGTACACATTCGAAACGCTAATTAACAAAACGGATAAATCTCATGCTTTGGAGCTTACTCGTCAATAGTGTTGGTATTTTTATCATTGGTTACCTGCTTGCAGGGGTAGAAATCAAAAATTTTTTAACGGCTCTGGGCGTAGCAATTTTACTGGCCGTAGTTAATACATTGGTTAAGCCCATTCTTGTTTTCCTGACCTTTCCCATTACTATACTCACTTTTGGCCTTTTTATTCTGGTGATCAATGCCCTGATGCTCATGCTTGTAGATGCACTGGTTGATGGGCTAAAGATCAAGCACTTTGGGTGGGCCTTTCTCTACAGCTTGCTACTGTCGATACTTAATTTGGGTTTCTTCTGATCAGGCAACGTTGATGCTCTCGGTGGAGCCGGCCGGTTGCTTGCCGTCGTTGATTTCGAGCGTATAAATTTTGGCTGGCGGAAGGTTTAGGAACACAAACTTCTTGTTTTGTCCATACCTTTGAACAACTTGCTCCTCGAAATCGCTTTTAAAATTGCGAAATTTAACATATTTGAAATAGCTGATATACGCATCCGAAGAGCATAGCTCAAGCTTTTTCTGCCAGATCTGTTGGCTGATTTCCTCCGGCATATTTTCGTAGGGTAGGCTGGAAAAGATAAAGTTATACTGCTGATCGGGTTTGAAATTGAGGATATCCGAGTGGTGGGTGTAGATATTAGATTGCCGGTACTTGGATTTTACAATCTGGTAAAACTTTTTATGTATTTCTACGATATCCAAACGATCCTGAGGGCGCAGATGTTTAACAATCTGCTTTGTCAGGGGGCCAGTTCCGGCTCCAATTTCAAGAATATTAAGTGGTGGGCACTCCTCGTTAGTCACTCGTTTTTTTAGCTGGGAGACAAGATCTTTAGCCAAAAACTTAGAGCTGGGAGCAATAGCTCCTACTTGCTTTAGATCTTTAAAAAAGTAAAGCAAATGTTCCAACAGTCCTCCAATTTTGTAGTTAGTAGCGACGTAAGGTAAGAAAGCTCAGCCAATTTGGCTAGCGCTAGTTTTGCTGCTTGAACATGTTACAGAATATACGTAACAATTAAGTCCATGATCGAAATATCTTTTTACATATATATCGCAGAATAATCTTGAATCATTCAATTCCGAACTTGACTTTACAACAGGCTAATAAACAAATCAATTAAATAATCAATTATGAGTTATTCTATCTACAGGCGCTTTAAGGCCGTTGGCTTGCTGGTTATGTGCGTTGTGCTTCTTTCATCGTGCGCCAGTTCTAAAAAAGCACAAAATCGCTCGGGAGATAAACCGAGTAAACCCAAGAAATCTGAAAATGGGCTCAAAGCCTACAGTGACGTTATTACTGACGAAGCTGAGACTGATGAAGGGTTGTTCGATGTTCACAAAATTGATGAAGATTACTATTATGAAATTCCCGATTCGCTTCTGAGTCGAGAGATGCTGCTGGTTTCGCGTATTGCGGAAACGCAGAACGAAATTGGCTACGGCGGGGAAAAGCTGAATACGCAGGTTGTCCGCTGGCAGAAAAAAAATGATAAAATTTTGCTGCGTCATGTAACTTTTGAAAATGTAGCAAGTGATTCGCTGCCTGTCTACAAAGCGGTTCAGAATTCTAACTTTGAGCCGATTATTGCCAGCTTTGATGTGAAGTCGCTGGGGGAGGATTCATCGGGTGTCGTTATCGATGTAACCGACCTTTACGCCAGTGATGTAAAGGCACTGGGCTTGCAGGATGGCCGCCGCGAGCAGTATCGCGTGCGTCGTCTTGATACCGACCGTTCGTTTATCGAACATATCAACAGTTATCCGCAGAATATTGAGGCGCGTAACCTTATGACCTACGATGCGTCGAACCCTCCATCAAGTTCTTCAACAGGTACCATATCAATGGAGATCAATCATAGTATGGTTCTGTTGCCCAAAGATAAGATGGAGACCCGATCATACGATCAGCGCGTGGGGTATTTCAGTATTGAACAAACCGATTACGGCACGGAAGCGCACAAGGCCGCCAAGAAACAGTATATCACGCGCTATGAACTGGTTCCCAAGGACAAAGAAGCCTATATGAATGGTAAGCTGGTCGAACCCGTTAATCCGATTGTTTACTATATCGATCCGGCAACGCCCAAGCAATGGCGTCCCTATTTGAAAGAAGGTGTTGAAATGTGGAATAAAGCATTTCGAGCCGCGGGCTTCAAGAATGCGATTATTGCTAAGGATCCTCCCTCTAAAGAGGAGAATCCGGAATGGAGTCCAGAGGATGTCCGTTATTCGGTTATCCGCTATTTTGCCTCTGATATCCAGAATGCTTACGGACCACATGTGCACGATCCGCGTACCGGGCAGATTCTGGAAAGCGATATTGGATGGTATCACAACGTGATGAACTTGCTACGCAATTGGTACTTTGTTCAGACGGCCGCTACAAATCCTGAAGCTCGTTCCGTACAATTTGATGATGAGGTGATGGGCAAGCTCATCAAGTTTGTCTCCTCTCACGAAGTAGGTCACACGCTGGGACTGCCGCATAACTGGGGCTCCAGCTATGCATTTCCTGTTGATTCACTTCGATCGCCAAGCTTTACCTCCACGCACGGCACTGCACCTTCCATTATGGATTATGCGCGATTTAATTACGTTGCGCAGCCCGGCGATGGTGTTGAAAGTTTTGGTCCGGCTATCGGCGAATATGACAAATGGTCTGTCAAATGGGGCTACACTTGGTTCCCGGACAGCATGAGCAAGGAAGAGAAAGAAGCACGGCTAAACCAATGGACCCTCGAGCGAGCGGGTGATCCTGTTTACTTTTACGGCGCTCAGTCTGGCTCTAAGATTGACCCCCGTTCGCAAAACGAAGATCTTGGTAATAATGCCATGAAAGCTAGTGAACTCGGCATTGCCAACCTCAAGCGAATTACATCTAATCTTGTTGAGTGGACCAGTCGCGATGGCGCTAATTTTGCTGAGCTCGAAGAGCTGTACAACAGCATCGCTAATCAATGGGGGCGCTACATGGGACACGTGACCAAGAATATTGGCGGGGTCTACGAAAACAATAAAACGTACGAACAGGAAGGCCCTGTTTATACCTTCGTTCCGCAGAAAACGCAGGAAGAAGCGATGGAATTTTTGATTGATTACGGCTTTACCACGCCTAATTGGATGCTCAATGATGATGTGTTGAACCGCATTAATCAATCCACCGTGGTCAATAACATCCGTGATGCTCAGGCAAATGTGTTGGAGGGAGTAACAGATCCGCAGCGTATTGCTCGACTCATCGAGTTTGATGCGCGAAACTCCGAAGATACCTACGATGCCTTTGAGATGATGGATGATCTGCGCAACGGCATCTGGAGCGAGCTCGACAATAATAGTGCTATTGATGTCTATCGTCGGAACCTGCAGCGAGCGTATCTCGAACGCATGGAATACCTGATGACCGAAGAGTTGCCAGATATTCCGGAAGCGTTTAAAGAGTACCTCGGCTGGACAGATGTGGATGTAAGTCAATCCGATATTCGTCCCATTGTTCGTAACCAGTTGCAGATTCTTCTTGATGATGTGCAAGATGCCCGTGTTAATGATCGTGCCACCGAAGCACATCTTGACGCAGTCGAATCGCGCATCGAAAACATCTTGAATCCAGATGATTAAGACCTGAATTCAATTTCGACTTTCGCCCCGGTGATTAAATCCGCCGGGGCTTTTTTTATGCCGTTATTGAATCTTTCCTATCTTTAGCCAACAACGGTTGGCTGGCATGGTAAGTTGAATGATGTTGAATTGATTAATGAGTTTGGAGATAATTTTACGCCTGTTGGGCGGAATTTTTTTATTATTATCGAATGCCTTTTTTGTAGCTACTGAATTTGCATTAACCCGTCTTCGGCAATATTCAGAGGCTGAATTTGAGCAAGACCGAGCACTCGCTCGAGCCTGGGAGATGACTGAACAACTCGAAATCTATCTCACCGGTTGTCAGGTTGGTATCACTTTTTCCAGTGTTTTATTGGGTATAGTGGCCGAACCAGCTATCACGCATTTATTTGAACCGTTGTTACTGGCACTTGGATTTGAAGGTGGGTTTTCGCTGGCTGCTTCCGTGGTCTTAAGCGTTTTTGTAATTAACCTGATGCATACCGTGTGGGCCGAGCAAACACCTACCTACCTCGGTATTGAGAAAGCCAAGATGGTGGCCAAATACTGTGCCCCGATTCATTATTATTGGACAAGGATCACTTATCCCTTTATCTACCTTGGTGACAAGGTAACCAAGGCTACGCTCCGACTTTTCGGCATAGAGATGGGGCGATCGTGGCTGAATGAAGAGGAGGCGAACAGGGTATCGCTGAAAACGCAGATTGTGGATATACTGGAAGCGGGCAACCTGTCCAAGGACAGGCAAGAAGAGATCGTAAATGCACTGGAAATCGATGAAGTTCCGGTGCGAGATATCATGGTTCCACATGATGACATTATTTTCCTGTCAGAAAAGAAAAGCTTGTCCGAAAATCTTAATCTCATTAAAAGTGGGAAATCGCGGTATCCGGTGACTGGACAATCAGAGAAGGATGTTCTGGGGGTGATTTACACATCAGAGATGCTTGCTAATATTGAATCCATTTCATCAGACAACAAACGCCTGCGCGATTTCTGTCGTCCGGGAATGTATGTATCACCAGATATGCCTGTGAGTGAGCTTATTGACCGGTTCCAGAAAGAGAATCAAGAACTGGCTTTGATCAGAGAGGATGAAGAGATTTTGGGGCTGGCAACTATAACTGATGCTCTGGAAGTTATTGTGGGCAGCGCCGAGGATCCCATGGATGTAGAAAATGGAGATCATGAATAAGTGAGAAAAGAAGTAGTAAGGGAACTCATTACTCAAATCTCACTACTCAGGATTATTTAAATCGTTCCCAAGATATACTTACGCCTATCCCAACTACAACAACTACGGTAGTCCCCACTGGATTTAGCCACAGGTACTCAATTGTCTTGGTAAATCCTCCGGGAATGCTGTTCCAGGGCATGATAATTTCGAGCTCTCCATTTGTGGGGTTGGTATAGAAGCGGTCGAACAGAAAAACAGTGCTCATCCCGCAAATAAGTCCCGTGAGTGCCCCAACGCCATTAGCGCGTTTGATCCAAAGCAGGAGTATGAAAACACCTAAAATAGATCCGTAGAAATAGCTGCCAATTTTGTTAACCAGCTCAATGATAGAACGTGTTTCGCCCAGTGCCAGGGCGGCAAGCGTGGCCAGTATGCCCCAGAAGACGGTGGTAAATCGGGATGATTTGAGATACCATTCCTCTCCGCGATCTTTGGAGTCTAGTCGTTTGTACCAGTCTACAATAGAGATGGTTGCCAGGGCATTGAGCTCACTATCGATACTGGACAGGGCAGCGGCAAAGATGCCGGCGACAATAAGCCCCACAATGCCAATGGGAATCTGATGCAATATAAAATAGGGCAGGATGTAGTTGGTGTCGTTCAGGCTTGACTGCGTGATTTTTTCCTGTCGCTGGAGTTCGGATTGGCGTACTTCATTGAGATGATCATCGGCATTGCGCAGTTGTTTGGCATTTTCTTCTGTGCGGTTTTCTAATAAGTCATGAGCTGCCTCTTTGCGTTTTAGGTGGGTGGCTTCGTATTCCTGTTGTAGCATTTCGCCGGTCAGCTGCACCTGCTCTTTCTGGGCAACGGGCTCGGTGCTGCGAAAGGTCATGGGGGCAGAACCAAAGATATAAAATACATACAGCATCACGCCCAGCAGAAGGATGAAAAATTGCATCGGGATTTTGGCATAGGCGGTAAGCAGCAGTGATTTTCGAGCATCGCCCAGAGACTTGGCTGTCAGGTAGCGCTGCACCTGGCTCTGGTCGGTTCCAAAGTAGGAGAGCATCAGAAATAGCGAGGCAATAACCCCGGCCCAGATATTGTACTTTTCACTGATGTCGAAGCTTAGATCCAGCGCATCCAGTTTGCCCAGGGTGCCGGCAAGATACAGCGAGTCGGAGAAGCTCACGCTTTCGGGCAGCTGATACTGGATCCAGAAAAAGCAAAAACAGAGGCCAAATAGCATTACGGCCATCTGTTTTACATCCGTGCGAATAACTCCGCTAATGCCCCCAACCATGGTATAGAGCGTGGCTGTTACGCCAATAATCAGGATGGTGGGCGTAAGAGGAATGTTTAGCAACAGCGACAGCACATACGATGGGGCGGCGATGATGATACCGAGACCAAGCCCACGGGAAAGCAAAAACAGGAAACTGGTAAACAGCCTTGTAGAGAGGCCAAATCGTTTCTCGAGCACTTCATAGGCACTAAAATTTTGCAGCTTGTTGAAGTAAGGGACGAGCGTAGTACAGAGAATAATCATGGCAAAGGGTACGGCCAGATACATCTGAACGAAGCGCATGTCTTCTACATAGGCCTGACCAGTTGTCCCAATAAACGTAATGGCTGAGGCCTGGGTTGCCATGACCGAAAGCCCCATGGCCCACCAAGGCATATTACGATTAGCCAGGAAAAACCCCTCAATATTATCGCTCTCCTTACCATGACGGGTGCCATCCCAGATGGTGTATCCCAAGAATGCAGCAAGAACAAGCCAGTCGATCCAGTGCATAGCAGTTAAATAGGAAAGTTAAAAAAGTAAGTGAACAGTCCGAGCAGTACGATGTAGGCAATACCGATCCCAAAAACCAGCCAGTAGTTGGGGTTTGAGTCCTTGTTAGTGTTTTTGGCCATTTTTTCGATTGATTAGTTTTTAGTTCCTCAAATGAACACAGCAAGAAGTAAAAAGTAAGCTAGTCCTTCTCACTTCTAGCTTTTTATTTCTTGCTCAAATCTTTTAACACTTCCAGCAGTGCATTAATATCCCGTTGATTGTTATACACATTGGGCGAAATCCGTACCGCTGAGCCCCGCACCGAAACGTGAATATTCTGCTCATCAAGTTTTTGTTGCAAGTTGTTTATGGGTATATCTTCCGGCAGTCGAATGCCAAACATATGGTGGCCCCGCCAGTCGGGATCTTCCATTTGATAACCATGTTTCGGCAGTTCTTCTACGAGTTCGCTTGTGAGATTTCGGCAATACTGTTGGATATTTTTAGGATCCCATTCAAGAATCTGTTGCAGGGCGGCGATCATCATCGGCACGAGGATAAAGTTACTGCGTTCGCCCATATCAAACCGTTGGGCGCCCGGCTGGTAGTTATCTTCGTATTCGACCAGACCGCTGAAATCCTCGCTGCCTTTGCGGGTAATCCAGCCTTCTTCGAGGGGTACGCCGTCCCGAAGGCGCGGTCCAAAATATCCCATTGTGATTCCATAAGGTCCCATCAGCCATTTATAGCCGGCACAAATAAGCGCATCAGGTTGTACCTGTGGAATGCTAAAAGGCAAGGCACCCACCGACTGCGTGCCATCAATCACAAAGTAAGCATCAGACTGCCTGACTTGTTTACCAATCTCTTCCAAATCAAACAAGGTGCCATCGGCCCAGTGTACATTGCCAATAGCTACCATCAAGGTATCCTGATCGATTGCTTCCATGATTCGTTGGTTCCATTTCTGGCCCCGTCCATTGGTGGTTTCTGGGGCCGGAACCGTGGTGATTTTGCAGTTGTGTTCTTGGCAAAAACGTTTCCACGCATATACATTGCTGGGAAACTGTTCGCCTGCGATAACGATTTTCTCACCTTTTTGGGGATCGATATTCTTGGCAACCGTTGCCAAGCCGTACGAAACGGCCGGCATAATAGCGATATCGCTGGCCTGTTCAGCATCAACAAGTTCAGCAAATAGCGAGCGCAGCCTGTTGCTGTCTTCAAAGAAATCCTCTGGTTGGGTATTCCAAGGATGATTTTTTGATTGTAGCCCCTTGATACCTGCTTGCTCAACACTTTTGAGCTGTGGCGACAGGAATGAACAGTTCAGGTAGTGGTGATTATCCGGAAGAGAAAAGAGATGCTTTTGACAATCCATCAGCCAATAATTTAATGTTGAGGATTACAATTTTTGATAGTTAAAACTAACATTTAATAGTAAAGCTTCAACCTCTTAATTGATCTGTGATGCGAAAGCTTTCCGGCCCAAATTGGAACAGTACATCCAGTAGCGAGCAGCCGGGTTCAAATCCCTCGAAGTGTTGGTGGTACTGGGGATGTTCAAAGTCGGGATCGTTCTGATGGTGCTCGGCCTGACGCTGGTAGTGCCTGCTGTCATGTTCTTGAAATAGAATGTCTGCTCCTAGTCGTTCCGACAGCAGATCGGGATCGGAGCTGTATTCGGGAATATTGCTGGCCAGCTCATAGTTGATGCTGATATCCATAAAGCGAAACAGCCGCTTCTGGATATAGAGTACAAATTGCATCAGGTAGGTGTAGTCGTAGGCGGATTCGAAGTCGGCTTTGATCTCGGGTTCATAAAAATCATAGTAGATGCTGTTACGATAGTTGTATTCCAGCGTGCGCAGCAGTGGCGATACCCAGTCTTCGGAGTGATCTATCCGCACGTCCTTGACAGCTTTTTTGCGATCTTCGGTTCGGATGGGAATGTTGATCCACTGGGTACCTTCGGGCGTACGAATCTGTGCTCGATGTATGCGGCTTTTGCGTGACCATTGTTCTACATCTTGCAGAATCACGCGATCGGCCTGTAACATGGCGGCTAGGTCGTAGAGGTTCGGCGCAAATTGTGGGAGGAGTAAGGCTAACTTCATTTTTTAGAGAACCACTAAGGCACTTAGGGCATGGAGATAATTTATTGAATCGTAAAGGTGAAGAATTAAGAATTAAAAATTAAGAATTAAAAATTTCAGCTGAATGCGCTGACTAAAAGGTGACAGCTATTTCCATTAACAAAAGTGCCGTAGAACTCTTATTTTTGAGGCCACTTGAACGAAAATTATTACAAAATTAGTAAGCCAGTTTTATGGATGAGAATGTACGTGTAAGATTTGCACCGTCACCCACCGGACTGCTGCATATTGGTGGATTGCGGACGGCACTCTATAACTATTTATTTGCCAAAGGACACGATGGTACGTTTATTCTGCGCATCGAGGATACCGACCAGTCCCGCTATGTTGAAGAAGCCGAAGATGATATTCATCGATCCCTAGAATGGGCGGGAATGAACGTTGATGAAGGACCCGAAAATCCCAGTGATGTTGGACCCTATCGGCAGAGCGAACGCAAGGATATTTACGAAGAATATGCCGAGCAACTGGTTGAACAGGGCAATGCGTATTACGCTTTTGATACAACTGAAGAGCTTGATGATATGCGGGAGCGCCTGAAGAAATCCGGCAACCCGTCGCCCAAGTACGACGCCATCACGCGCATGTCGATGAAAAACAGTCTGACACTTCCTGAGGAAGAAGTCGAGCGGAAGCTGGAGGAGGGCGAAGAGTATGTGATTCGCCTAAAAGTGCCGCGACGCGAACATATTCGTTTTGAGGATGAAATCCGTGGTTTTGTCTCGTTCGAAAGTAAGGGGCTTGACGACCAGGTGCTGCTAAAATCCGACGGCATGCCGACGTATCACTTGGCGAATGTAGTTGATGATCATCTGATGAATATTAGCCATGTGATTCGTGGCGAAGAGTGGCTTAGCAGCACGCCTAAGCATGTTCTGATGTATGAATATTTTGGCTGGGAACCCCCAAAGATGGCGCACTTGCCGCTCATTATGTCGCCAAGTGGAGGCAAGCTTTCCAAGCGGAAAGCAGAGAGCGAAGGTATCCCGATAAATACGAAGGATTATATCGAACAGAAGTTTGAGCCCGAAGCGCTCGTCAACTTCCTGGCTTATTTGGGATGGAGCCCCGGCGACGATACGGAGCTGCACTCGATGGATGAGCTCATTGACTTGTTCTCGTTGGATCGCGTGAGCAAGGGCGGGGCGGTGTTCGACTACAAGAAATTAATTTGGTACAATGAGCACTATCTGCGCGAAAAATCGGCTGATGAACTGTTTCCTCGCGTCGAGGAGATTGCCAACGAACACGGCATCAATCCCGACGAGGAGTACATGAAGCAGATCATTCCGCTGATGAAAGATCGCGTCAGCAAGGTTGAAGATTTCGTAACCGACGGAAAATTCTTTTTTGAAGATCCCGAAGAGTACGAAGAGCAGGCGGCCGAAAAATGGAACGAAAACAGTGCTGAATTGCTCGAAGCCTATGTCGAGAAAATCGAAGCACTCGACGAGGATGAATTCGAAGCCAAAACCTTGAAAGATAAGATCAAGGAAGTGATTGAAGAATACGACGTTGGATTTGGTCCGGTCATGATGCCGCTTCGTGTGGCCGTATCCGGTATGGGCTACGGCCCCGACCTGACGCCTACAATTGCGCTTCTTGGCAAAGAAACCACCATCCGTCGTATCAATACAGCAATCGAGAAGCTCGGATAGTTCTCAGTTGATCTCGTTCCGAAGCTCTGCTTCGGAACGGTCGCATGATTTAGCTATAAACCTGACAGGGTTTTGAATCCTGTCAGGTTTATTGTTTTTAGCCTAATAATAAATCATCAATCTAGATATAGTGAAGATCACTTCAAGTAAGCTTTCTAAACTATTAGCACACTAATTCATTGATGGCAATTTGGTAAACCGTAGCTTTGGCATAGGTTTGACGGGGGCGAAAATTAAAAACCCTCAAGGTTTCCAAAACCTTGAGGGTTTCTTCAATTATTTTAAAGAATAATTATTTCGATTTCGACGCTACCCCACCTTTGGCACTGTTGACGGTCACTGTGTAATCGTCATTATCGCTGATGATCCAGCGAACGACCACCGATTCCATACCCGGAATATTATCCACTTCCAGCTTGGCCGGTGAATGTTTTTGTTCCACGGTCTGATTCATATCGCGATTTTTGACGATCATGCCCGCCTGCACATTGGCGCCGTCGATACTGATGTAATCGGGACGCTCAATATTGTTTTTCAAGTCCTGGCTGGCGTGCGTGGGAATGATGCGTGTGTTGGTGACCACCGCCGTCACCTGGGTGAGTCCCCCGCCGAGATCTTTCTCATCAATTTCATCAATCACAAGATGGGGCGTTTGGTAAGCGTGATAGATAGTAAACGCCATGTTGCGGTGCGCGTCCTCTTCGAGCAGGAAGCCGGGATGAGCGCGGCCAAAGTTCTTCTTGAAGCCACCGATCTCAATTTTTCCATAGGTCGGATGATCGTATTCCTTCCAGTCCACGAAGGCGCTGCCGAACAGCAGATTCTTGTTAAACTGGTAGCGGTCCTCCGAGCTGTTTTCTTCCTCATTGAACATCAGGTAGGAGGTCCACAGCTCATTGGAGAAGGTGAAGATTCCGCGGCCCCCGTAAAACCAGTCGAGCTCACCGCCAAAGACACTGTACAAGTCTTTATAGACGACTAAATAGTCATAACCGGGAAGCAGTTTTTCGCCCTTGTTGCCGAGCTGATTGTAGACCTCCACATCCTGGTCATTGTAGGTATCGACATCTTCGCGGGCGCCCGGGCCGCGCAAAATCATGCCCCCACTATTGTGGTAGCTCTGGGCCGCTGCAATGTTGGGATGATCCAATACAAAATCGGCCACGGCGCGATTTTCTGGCAGTGAAAAGGGATATTTATAGGCCCCACGCTGTATATAGTCCGGTTGCCAGTTCCAGGCCCAGTCGCGGTTGGGATCGTAATAGCCAACGCGATCTTCGTTGACTTCCCCGTCGCCATCATTGTCTTTACCTTCGTACCCCAGGATTTCGTAATTGCCAAACTCATCGTCTTCCACACGATTCATCTTGTTGGGATACTTCGGATCTACCCGATAGTTGCCGCGGTCGGTTTTGCGGCGCATTAGCGTGATATGTCCATTACCGTCAAGGTCGTCGAATCCATCTTCATCGTAGCGGCCGTCCCCGTCGTCATCCACTGGCTTGAGGCCGGATCGCGGCGTGTGCGGTGTGTTGGGCTCCTGCATATAGTGCTCCCGCGCATCGGGATTGATCGTCGGCACGATGTAGAACACTTTCTGGTCCAGCAGATTGGTGATATAGTCGATATCCCCAAAGGTTTCTGCCAGGTACCAAGCCGTATAGAGCGACATTTCTGCGCCTTGAATCTCGTTGGAGTGGATATTTCCGTCAATATAAATGCCCGGCTTATTATCGGGATTCCCATTCTGGAAGTTGGTTACGGTAAGTGCCCAAATTTCACGTCCATTAACGGATTGGCCAATCGACTGACGCTTAATCAAATCGGGATGCGCTTCGGCCAACTCTTTGGTCAAGTCAGTGATGCCCTTATAGTTATAATAGTGATCCCAGCGGGCATCGACCTCGGGGTTGGGCGGCGTGCCAATAGCCGGAAAAAATCCATCACCAGACTGTGCCCGGGCCGAGGTAGAAAGGCCGCCAATGAGTAAGCCAATCGCTAATAAAGCAGTAAAAAGTTGTGTTAAATTCTTCATGGTATTCTAGTTGATCGTCTGTTCAATAGTTGAAAATCCTGTGATAGGAGCACCGGCTTCAATAGTAAAATCGCCGTCGCCGCGCACCAGCCAGCTTGCTTTTACATCATCATCGCCGGCAATAGAATCGATCATGCGCATACGGTCGCCACTGACCAGCGATAGGCCATCACCGAGTGTTAAACTCAGTTTCACTTTGCGCACCCAGCGGTTGCGTTCGCCCAGCTTCGATGCCGTGGGAAAGACACCGTCATTATAGACATCCACCGAAATGCGCGTGAGATTGTCACCGGCTGATTCCGTTTCAAAGTTGATCAGTTTTACATCAGGACGGTCTTCAGCCAGCTTCGTTATAAAATCAGTGTGCTGTTGTGCCAGGGAATCTACTTTTTCGTAAGGTGGATTCAGCATATATCCCGGCTTGATGCCGCCGACCTCCACTTTCTTGTTGGGGAAGTCAGGATGATCGACTTCGGTCCACTCCACAAAAGCATTTACATCATGTTGATCAGCCCACGCCAGGTACTCTGCCTTGTTGTTTTTAAAGGATTGCTTCTCATCGGCCGAATCCGTGACCACGGGCGTCCACCAGCCGGGCGTACTAAAACTAAATCGCCCGTAGTGGAAATAGGCCCACTGGAACAGGTCGCCGGGCTGGGCGGGAGCGTTGGGCGCATCCTTCAGCGAAAGTTCATCTTTATACATCTTGGAGATGTACTTGTTGAGAGCAACATCCTCTTTAAACCAGCTGGAAATCACGCGCTTTTCCACACCGCCTTTGTTGAATTTTACCGGTTTAGAAAGATTGTTGGCCGGACCAAAGGACATTACGGCAAATACATTCTTGCCTTTTTCATAAAGGAAATTCATCAGCGCGCGGTTCTCCTTTTCCGAGGCCATATGCTCTCCTGCGCCGGGCGTAAAGTTGGGATAATCGTAGGTAAAGTTCTTATTCAGATTGACGCCGCCTTCGCCATCTTCATTGTATTTGCCATCCTGATCATTGTCACGACCCTCGCTGTAATATTGATACGAACCTCTCTGTCCGTCGTTGATGTCGGCCTTGACCATCACACGTTCGTCGTTGGAATAGGGCATCCACTTTCCTGCCTGATCTTTCACGCGCATCATGGTGATAAGGCCGTCGCCGTTCAGATCCTCAAAGCCATCCTCATTGACCGGTCCGTCGCGGTCGTCATCGGTGGCCTTAGCGTTGCCATCGCGGGCATATTTCAGATCTGCAAAAAGCTGTTCAGCCGCATCGGGATTAAGTCGCGGAACCACATAAAAGGTCGTTGATTCCAAGAGTTTCTGAATGCTATCCTGTGAGGTTTGGTTCAACAGGTTCTCGGCAAACTTCAACGCCAGTTCACTACCCAGCAGGTGCGATCCCTTAGCACCGCCGATAACGGCTACGGCGGGATGGTTCTTGACATCGCCCGAGCCGAGCGTCAGCATCCACACCTTGCGGTCGCCGAGCGTGGTGGTAAGCGACTGAAGGTTGGCGTAGCTGGAGTAGTTGGATTCCAAATCCTGTAGTTGATTGGTGAGTTCTTTATAGGTGCTGTAACCGTCTTGGGCATCAGCCTGCCGGGGCTGGCAGAGCACGAACATCCCCAAAACGGAAAGCGAGAGCAGTAACTTTCCGATAGCTTTCATGAGATTGGTTTAATTGATGTTGAAGAGTTTACTGTTTCCAAATGTTATTGACTCTACGTTGATTTCAAAATCATATCTGTAAAAAAATTTAAAGTTGTTTTGTCAATATTTTGTCATCGAAAGAAACAGGTAGTCAAAAACTTTCTGGCATATTAATCTAGAGATTGTATTTTCTTTGATCAAAATGGTACCATTGTTGATCAGTCGAAACTCTATCAAAGGAAATACTGATGAAGCGTAAAACACTTTTCCTGGTAGCAAGCTTTTTTACGTTATTCTTATTCATAAATCTTGGTTATGGGTCTCCCGACACGGCTGCTGCGGCTCAGGAGACAGCCAAGACTGGTATCGAGACGGGCAGTTGGTGGAGCATCGTGCCACCGCTCGTGGCTATCGGTATTGCCCTTATCTTTCGGCAGGTACTATTTGCACTGTTTTTAGGGATATGGTCGGGTGCTTTTTTGGCCGGGGATCTCAGTTTTGGCGGTGCCTTCACTAGTTTCTTTACGGCGTTGAGCGGATATATCGTGCCGGCCGTCGCCGACACCAGTCACATGAGCATTGTCGTGTTTACGTTGTTGATTGGCGGTATGGTTGGAATCATTACCGACAATGGGGGCACGCGCGGAGTTATCAAGGCAATCACACGATTTGTGCGCACTAAAGTGCATGGACAACTCATGACCTCCCTGATGGGATTCATAGTCTTTTTTGATGACTATGCCAATACCATGGTTGTTGGCAATACCATGCGTCCCCTTACGGATAAGCTGCGTATTTCACGGGCAAAATTGGCTTACCTGGTAGATGCCACTGCCGCACCGGTAGCCACTGTTGCCTTGGTAAGTACCTGGATTGGGGCTATGGTTGGTTTTATTGCCGACGCCGAAGCTAAGATGCCTAATTTTAACGAGTCGGCATATGCAGTGTTTGTCAACTCACTGCCGTATAACTTCTATGCCTTCTTTACCATCTTATTTGTGATTTTGATTGCATGGTCGGGACGTGATTTTGCGACTATGCTCACAGCACGCATCAACCTGTACAAAGCCAAGCACAATCCCGAACTTGATACCTACAATCTTTGGAAAGATAAGATCAAGGATGATGAAGAGACGAAGAAAGTGACGCACTGGTCAAATGCGGCGCTTCCTATTTTAACACTTATTTTTGGCACTGTAGCCGGGTTGGTTATCACCGGATCGGGCGACTCCATTCAATCTATCATTGAGACAGCTGATTCCTACAAGGCATTGCTTTGGGGATCTCTGATATCGATTGCGGTGGCCATTGTAATGACACTCAGCAAAAAACTGCTGGAGATTGAGGATATGCTTGAGGGCATGATGGAAGGTATGCATACCATGTTTGACGGCTTGTTGATTTTGGTAATGGCATGGGCCTTGAGTGCGATAACGGTAGAACTTGGTACGGCCGATTATTTGATGTCGGTCTTCGGTGAGACGATCAATGCCTATTGGCTGCCGTCTATTGTACTTCTGCTTTCAGCTCTCACAGCTTTTGCTACCGGCTCGAGTTGGGGTACCATGGGGATTCTTATGCCACTGGTGGTGCCGTTGGCCTGGGAAATTGGTAATAATACAGGATTGCCTTTCGAGATTACACACGAAATTATTTACGCCAGTGTAAGTTCAGTTTTAGCCGGATCAGTGTGGGGAGATCACTGTTCTCCCATATCGGATACAACAATCCTCAGTTCGATTGCAACGCAATGCGATCATGTGGAACACGTTAATACACAACTGCCATATGCCATGACCGTGGGTACGATCAGTATCGCAAGTATGATCGGAATGCTGGTTTTAGGTATTCCATGGTGGATTATATACCCGGCAGGGGTAGTCATTATTGTCGCCATCATATTTAAGTTTGGCAAGATACCTGATCCCGAAGAGTACGCACCAGAAGGTAAAGAAGCAGCAATGACTAGTTTGGACTAGTTATTATTTTAAAGGGCACAGATCACGCTGTGGTCTCAAAAATGACTAATGATAGCACATGCCGCTCGCGGGGCCATATAAATTTAACTTGAGGCCTGATATCGGTTAACCTCAAACTGATATCTGTTCTCATCAATAACCTCCATCGTGCCCGGCCTAAACCGTCGCTCGACATATGTTACTTGCCCATCTACGTCAATCAGTAGAATCGTTGAGCATCGGGAACCATAGTCTTCACCCTTAATAAAGATGGGAGAAACTTTGCGCTCAATTTCCAACGGAATACCGGTGCTGGGCAGTTGATCTTCCGGGGCCTCACGGTCATCGGCCAGTAATGCAAAAAGGGTTTCTTCAGCAATGGAGTTGTTTTGGATAAGTTCGCTTAACCTGTATTTGGCACGTTCTACTTTCGGCCAGGAGGTATCCAGCAAATGATTGCTGAGCCCATAGAGTCCCGAATCCAACATTTGGATTTCGTTTTGTTGATTGGAATAGTAGCCAAGCTGATTCGGGGACCCCACCAATAAGTTAAAGCCCATAAACTGATCGGCTTTTGGGTGCAGGTTCTGTAAATAGGTCACCGGTTGCTCCCCGTTTTTTAAGTAATCAAGTACCAGGTGACCACGACTCGGGGGATCATCCCGACGGATGCTTGGGTTGCGAAAGTTAGTGATAGCTCCCCAAGTGCCGCTTTTGGTGATCCCCATCCACGTGCCGCCGGCTTGTAAATCCTTACCCGCCAGAATTTCAGGGTCTTCATCCCAAAATTGTGCCTCGCGCGTAGGCCGATCATATTTTTCATCCCGGTTGGCGGCAAAGATCAGCTGATACCGGGGATGCTGTTTATATGAGAATGTGATAAGGCACATTGCGGTGCATTTTATTGATTATTCTAAGCTTATTTTTAACAATAAGAGGCAAATATTAATTCTCTAAACATTTTCACATATTCTACGTGTCCCATATATAACAAAAAATGGAAATTAGCATAATATTTTTGTGAGTCCGACACTTAAGCGAAACTTATTTTTTGCACTGGGGCTGTTAGCCGCCGTCTGGTTTTTTGTAGGTTACCCGTCGCAGGATCCGCGTAGTCTCATCAATTTAACCAATGTTGATGCGGAGACGATCGAACAGAAGGCGAAGCAGAAACTTGAGTCAATCGGATACAATACCGATAATTTTAATACTGAAATACGCTTTCTGAGTAATAGAAGGCTTTTGGATAGCCTGCAACAAAAGATGGGGCGCGACAAGCTGGTTGCTCAGTTCCAGCAAAAGAACTTTTCTAATATTGTTCTTTTTTACTGGGAGGTCCGATTTTACACCGCTGGCAAGAAAAGAGGTGAAATTATAGTTGGGGGAAATCAGGATGAGTCATCGGACAGTCGCGGACCTACTGAAGCTGATATCAAAATACATTTCAATCAGTCTGGCAAATTTCTTGAGTTGCTCAACCCCAAGAATGCAGTTCATCGAGAGACTGTGAACCGGCGGGCTTTGGCATCTACCTTTGGAACGCATGCCGACTCAGCCGCCACATTACTTTCTACCTATAGCGATACGGCATTGACCAATCAGCTACTGATCGATTTGCAACGAAGCTGGGGTCAATTTAATCAATCTGATACCGAACAGTTAGAAAGACTAAAAAAGGCAAAAGATCTGAAGAGGCCTTTCCGATTGTCAGCCCACGATGTATTTAAAATGGCCTCATACTATTTGCAGGATACAGGATGGAGTACAACGGAGCTTGCCCAGGATACTGTTTATCTGGGACGTGTAAATGGCAGTAACACCGTGACAGCAAAGTTTTTGGCCTCCGATCCATCCCTTGATCAACAGTTGTCGCTTGCCGTTCGCCTGACTTCTACGGGTGGCCTGATGAGTCTTGAATCCAAGTATAATCCTGATCAAAAAAGCGTAAGAACAAACGGCGGACTATGGTCAGTGATCCAAGACATGGTCTTATTAATTTTCTGTCTTGGAGTTGTTGTGTTATTCTTTTTCAGGATTCGGGTACGTGCCATTGATACCCAGCCTGCCCTTGTAGTTTCTATTTTAGCCGGGTTGGCAGTTTCATTACTTGCAGGTCTCTATCTTTTCCAGCAGGCAGCTTTTCTAAATAATGGAGTGGATTGGACTCAGAATCTTCAGCTCTTACTGGGAACCGGACTCTCTGGTGCGGCAGCGTCACTGGGCTTTTTCATGCTTTTTTCTGTGGCCGATTCCATAACACGTCAGCACTGGCCGCAGAAGTTGAAAGTATATGACTATCTGCGTCAGGGCATGATTTTCAATAAACCCGTGGGTTTTATGTTGGTCCGAGCGGTGACGTTGGGATTTATTCTCAGCGGGCTATGGACATTGCTTTTGTGGGGGATGCCGCAATTCTTTTTTGATATTAAGAACGCAGTATTCCTAAGTCATCAAGCAATTTGGCCCCCACTTTTTGTGGCCTTAAGCAACGGTATTTACTCATTTTGCTTTGTCTTGGGAATCTTTTTAGTGATAGGTAGCCAGGTATTAGCTAAAACGAGTAGCAAAATCGTCACAGTCCTGGTATTAGTTGTTGCCTGTGGAGTTTTTGTGCCGTTTTCAGGTTACTTTGGTCCGCAATTGTATAAAGTTATTGCTGGTATTGTCGTGGGAGGGGCGATGCTTGTCATTTATATGCAATGGGATTTTTTAACACTGTTATTTTCCCATTTCTTTTTCTTGAGTCTGATATGGACGACCACCGGTTGGATTGTGCCCGGATCATTGGATTCGACCATATTTATACTGTTGCTGGTGTTAATGGCCATTTTCTTTGGCGTGGGCTTGGCAGCTATTGGGCGCGGTACCGAGGAGAAAATGCTTCCGCGATATGTACCACAATATGTTGAGGAGCTGGCCCAAGAAGAACGTATCAAGCAGGAGTTACAAATTGCTCGTGAGGTGCAGCAATCATTTTTGCCGGTACGTACGCCTGAGTTCGAAGATCTTGAGCTTGCCGCTATCTGTAAGCCAGCTTACGAAACGGGAGGTGATTACTACGATTTTGTTCAGCTCGATGATAACAGGGTGGCTGTAATGATCGGTGATGTTAGCGGAAAAGGAATACAGGCCGCCTTTTACATGACCTTCGTGAAAGGTGTTATTCATAGCTTATGTCATGAGATTGATTCTCCTGCAGAGGTGCTCAAAAAGACCAATCGCTTGTTTTGCGATAACGCCCCTCGTGGGACGTTTATCTCGCTAGTGTATGGCATCGTTGACCTGGATAAGAAAACTTTTCACTTTGCCCGAGCCGGGCATAATCCCATTCTTCGTATTACTTCGGGTAACGGGTCTTTGGAGGAATTGCAGCCAAATGGTATTGGTATTGGCCTGGCCAAAGGTGAATCGTTTGAAAAGCATATCGAAGAGGTGGAAATACCACTTTCAGGAGATGATCTGCTTGTGCTGTACACTGATGGTATCGTGGAAGCCCTAAACGAGCATCAAACTTTTTATGGCACAAAGCGATTGAACAATATCTTAAAGCGTAATAAGAAGAAGTCGGCTAAACAGATACTGGAGCTCTTGTCGCAGGATGTGAAAACTTTTGTAGGTAAAGCCGAACAGCACGATGATATGACCATGCTGATCATGAAGTTGAAAAAGCACTAATCCCAAATTTGATTGGTTGTTGATAAAACCGATGCAGAAATTTTTAGTTATAGCAATACTTCTGACTACTGCAGTTACCGCGCAAGCACAGTCGGTAAACTGGGTTTCTCTTTCCAAGGCGCAGAAGCTGGCTGCTCAGAATAACAAAAAGGTGATGCTGTTTGCTGAAGCTGAATGGTGCGGGTATTGCCAAAAAATGCATCAGAAAGTATTTCCTAAACAAACGGTGCAAGATAGCCTGCACAAATACTTTTATCCTGTTCGGATAGATATTGAATCTGGTGAAAAGGTAGTATTTAACGGCAAGGAATACACCGAGCAGAGTTTGTCGCATAAATTCCGAGCATCACAAACCCCTACTACCATTTTTGTAAACTCCGAGGGTAGTATTATTGGCACCCAGCCGGGCTTCTTACCAGCCAAAATTTTCGATAAGTTATTGAGTTTTGTGGGAGGAGATTTGGTTGGCAAGCGAACATTCAATGAGTATTTAAAAAGCCATGGTATCGATGTCAGCCAGTAATATTTTGGCTGTAAACGACTGTACTTATTGATATATTTGCACTGATTAAGAAACGATAAATTGTTCCGCCAATGGTATTGAGTCAGGCAGTTGAAGACTATTTGAAAACAATATACACCCTTGAAGTCGAGGGCGATAAGGCAACAACTACCAAAATTGCCAATTCACTTGAAGTGTCTTCTGCATCGGCAACCAATATGGTAAAACGTCTTTCTGAAATGGGGCTTGTTGATTATGAATCATACAAAGGGGCCTCGCTCACTGATTCAGGCAGGAAGATTGCACTCGAGATTATTCGCCATCACCGTCTGCTGGAGCTTTACCTGCTGGAAGTTATGGGGTATTCGTGGGATGAGGTGCACGAAGAAGCCGAGAAGCTGGAGCATCATATTTCGGAGCGCTTCGAGGAAAAGATTGCCAACTTGCTGGATGATCCCACCCATGATCCGCATGGCGATCCCATCCCAACCAAGGAAGGACTGATGCCTGAGATGGATGCCCAGCCGCTGAATGAGGCCGAGCTGGATCAAGAGTATATTGTCAGCAGGGTAAAAGATCAGGATCCGGAACTGCTGCGCTATCTCGAAAAAATTGGTCTGTTGCCTGGCATCAAAATCAAGGTGAAAGAGAAGGCACCATTCCAGGGACCAATTACCTTGTTGATCGAAAAAAATGAGCAGGTAATTGGTAATGAGGTATCCCGTAATATTTTTATTGCTGAGATGTAATTATTGTGCAAGCTTAGCTGAAAAGGAACAGCAAAATAGTAGTACTTTTCCTGCCTTAGTTTTTTAAGCATACCTTTACCACTGTAAGCTTCAGGATTTTATGTAGGGAATGTACGATGCAGTAGTATACAAATGTTCGGTTTTATCAGGTATGAAACCTGTCAGGTTTAAAGTGCTTTTTTCTGGCTTAATTCTACTCTGATTTTGATTGTCCAGAGGATTCGCCAAGTGCTTGTTCCACCGAATTGACTAAGAAGTCGCTAATCTTGGAATCAGGCAGCAACGTTTTACCGCTCCATTTAAAATCCAGTCCCGAGAGTCGTTTGACAATAGCATCTTCGCGCCCGCCGGAGGAAAGAAATAGGGGCACTACAATTACATCCCCAAACTGGTTGGCTTGACGTACCATCGCCCGCAGTTGCTGCTTGGCTTGATTAAAAATCCGCTCTTCAGCATCATCTCGAACCGTAAGCGAAAAGATCTGTTTAAATCCTTTTCCCTTCTTCTGCTGAATATTTTGAACTTTTCGTGAGAGCGACTCCATATTTTCGATCCACTTTACGTTATCGCTTTCTTGACCAGGACCGTGAGCAGCCAGCAGCACTGTTTCATTGGCCGGATTTTCGCTAAGTGCCATAATACGATCATGCAGAATTTGTGCTACCACATCATGATCATCCAGAGCATTAGTCATCGTAATTTTGGCATTGATATCAAGCTGTTGCAGGTTTGGAGGCATCAACATTCCATGCATGTAATCCGTCGAATCTACTTCGGCACCAGTCAGCTCCACGTATTCTTCACTGTGATGCATCAGCGGCATCGGGTGATCAGCAAGCGAGTCGCGAAGGCCCAGCAGGTACTCAGTCTGACGGATGATCGGACTGTAGCTGGAGATAAACAGCGGCACGGCCACGATGTGATCCACACCCTGTTTTTCAAGTCGTTGGATGCCTTGCTGAAGCGTTACATAATTGGCCATCCCCCAAGCATACTCCACAGGAGATTTCTCTTTCAGTGTTTCAGTAGCATCTCGAACATGTTGATTCCATTCCTTGCTGCCGCCGTGGGCCATTACCAGCACACCTGTTGACTGTGATTGGGCTTTCGACACAGTAAAACAGATTAGAAGTGAGAAACAGGCTGCAACTTTTAGTAAAAATGACGTTAAATAAGATCTCATCCTATTACTTTTTTAGTTCGGGTTTGTTTTTAATTGATTGGTTTTAACATCGTGCGACTGTTGAATGCGTGTAGGTTTTTGCCAACGGTTTCGCCAGATGATAAATCCGGTGATCGAAAACAGAGGCGGGGCTAGTCCGGCCAGGCAGTAGATTATTTTAATCAGAAGGCCGTCCCAGTCACCAAAATGAAGGGGATAGGCCACGCTCAAAATATCGTAGCTCCAGTGGTTGTTGCGGATCAGAAAGTGACTTGTCTCGGTCCCCGTTTGGGGGCCATATTTGATGTGATTGGAAAATTCGTAATGAATCGGCCAGTCAGTATTCATGTGTCCATAGATGGTAATTGGATCCTCGGCTGTTTCCGGCATTTCGATGTATGAGGGGACAAAACCGGGCATATCGGTTTGTGCTTTGTTAAGTAGATTATCTATCGAAATAGTAACCGGTGGGGGATTGGGTATGGGGTCGGCATTTCCTTTGAGGAGATGCATTGTGTTGGTGCCGACCACGATCAGCATCAGAATGATGCCGGTTAGAGCCATTAGGAAGTTCATCAGCAGTGCCCAGACACCCACAAACCGGTGTAACTCCGAAGAGCCACTCTGCCAACTTCGAAAGCGCGGGCGTATTTTGAACGTAATCACCCGCCAGATCGATTTGCGATAAAACCAAAAGCCTGTGATAAGGGAGCCCAGAAAACAGAATCCTGCTAAGAATAGAAGGATCTCACCCCAAAAACCGGAATGCAGATTGTAATGAAAATTGAGCATCCAGTACGAAAAAGTTTCGTTGCTGTCCAGATCCCGAAGGATAGTACCCGAGCTGGGATGTACGTATAAAATGCGTCGTTGATCATGGGGACGACGCACCTGGGCCTGGATGGAGCGATCAGCTTCTTCGGGGATATGAGTGATTCTAACACTCCAATTGGGATACTTATGCTGCACCGAACGATAGGCAGCGTCAATATTGACAGTTCCATCTGTTGCCGACAGGTCAATTACATCGCGATTAAGGTAGTGGTCGATCTCGTCATCGAAGACAAGTAGTGATCCCGACAGTCCCATCAGCAATACAAAAAGCCCAGCAACGAGGCCAAGCCATTTGTGAATACCGAGCAGATTTTTCTTTGAAACTGACATCAGAATTTGATTAGGATTCTGTGTTAAGAATATCCTTGACCTCCAGCATGACGGCCGCTTCTTTGAGGGCATGACACACCATCTCAAATTCTTCTTTTTCAAAGCAGAGCTGGATTTCTTTCTGATTCGTATTTACCACCAGCTTTTCTTTTCCATCCGCAAAGATGAGCGCCCGTTTGTGAAAGTCAAGCTCCCGAAAGGAACTACTGAACTTGAGAAAGCTTTTGGGACTAAACTTCAGAAGCAGGTTTTGATAAAGTAGAGAAATAGTGTCACAGCAGCTGCACTGTTCGATACTGAGATCAGCTCGCTGCGTTAATACGGTGTTAGTTTCGGGGCTCATGATTATGCTGGAATTCGTTCCGTGGGGGTATCTGCTTTCTTCCGTCGCTCAGCCAGTCGTTTTTCTCGTTTCCACTCGCGTTTTTTGCGATCCCACCAAATGATAAATCCCGTAACAGGCAAGCTGGCACACACCAGGCTGGCCAGGAAGGCAATGATTTTGCCCGGTAAGCCACCGATAGCTCCCACGTGGATATCATAATTCATAGCCAGCAGTTTTTCGCCAGCATTCTTGGATTCGTAATTTTCTTCCGCGATCAGTTCTCCGGTATATTGGTCATAATTCATGTGGAAATGTTCGTAGTACGTTTGCCCGTCCGGATATACGGTGGCTGTGATTGTTCCATTGCTATCAGCAGGTGTTACAAAGGTGATGCGGTTTGCCTCAGGATGTTGATTCCAGGCTTTCCGGTATGTAATCTGCAGGGGGGAGTCGGTTCTATCCTCCGGAGAGGTCGCTGATACGTGCTGTTGATGTTCCTCGGGCGGTAACTTGTATTCCCCCGTCCCTAAAAAATGCAGACTCTTCTTGGCAAATGGGAAATACCAGTAGAGACCAGTAAAGGCAATAATGATACTAATGGTCAAAAAGTAAAAGCCCAGCACATTGTGCAGGTCGTAATTGACGCGGCGCCAGGTGGATCCCCACTTAATTTTAAAGCTTTTCTGTTTGCCAGCGCGGTTCCACTTTTTGGGCCACCATAGGATCATACCGCTGATCATCAAAAAGAGAAAGATTACGGTACTCCAGACCACAATCGGTTGACCGATGGTGGTAGCCAGCAACAGGCTCCAATGGATGCCCTTCATGATTTGGAAGAAATCGTGTTTCTCGTTGACGATCCCTTCAATTTCTCCGGAATAGGGATTGATGTAAGCTGTTTTATAGACCTCCATAGAACCGAAATAGGTCCACGACTGCTGTCCACCTTTGTACAGCATGGCCGACCAGTTACGTTCGGGATTTTTGTAGGTGGTCAGCCCATAGGGCAAGCGGTTGGTATTCAGGGCGTTGGCTGCTTTATCCTGGAGTTCGGTGATGGGGAGGGGGTTTTGCTGTTCATGTACTTCATCGGCATAAAAAGTATCGTGGCGCACCAAGTTCGAAATCTCCTGATGGAAAACAAACAGGCAGCCGGTGAGACTTAAGATAACCACCACCAGCCCGGTGATAATACCGAGCCAGCGATGGAGGAATAAGACGATGTCTTTAAATTTAAATGATGACATAAGTGGTTAAAATTTGTAGGTAAATCCTGCAGTGACTGCACGGGGTTGTTGGGGATTCACTGTTGACCATCCTTTGTAATATTCTTCGTCGGTAAGGTTGTTCATCTTCAAGTCGATGCGGTATGTTTTTGCATCATAGAATAAAGAGGCGTTGAGGATGGTGTATGCCGGCAGCGTAAAACGTCCTGTTGTGGAGCGGTTAATGATGTGATTTTCACTGGAATAGTTTCCACCGAAGCCAAGACCAAATCCTTTGACAGAACCGCTGGTGAATCGATAGCTGATCCAGCCGTTGAACAAGTCGGAGGGTCCGGCTTCTTCGGGACGCCGTCCTTCCAGCCCGGCCGTGCTGGTCACCGTATATTCGCTTAGGTTATGGCTGTATCCGGCCGAGATGTTGAGTCCGTTTACAGGCGCTGCCTTCAGACTGAATTCCACGCCGCGGCTGTACTGTTCACCATCCTGGATGGAATACTGTGGACGGTCGGGATCCTGTCGTACAATGTTGGATACCGTGATGTTGTAGTAGCTGGCCGAAGCAGTGATGCGGTCGTTCATCAGGCTTGTCTTGGCCCCGAATTCCCATTGATTGGCACGCTCGGGTTCAAAGCTTTCTATGGAGCCGTCGCCCTGCGTGACAGGTGCCACGTTGTTGAAGCTGTTCATGTAGTTGGCAAACAGCGATACTTTCTCATCAATCGGCTGAAAGACCACCCCGAATTTGGGCGACAGTGTCGTCTGTTCGTAATCGTCATCTTCCGTAGCCGGGCTGCCATTATTTACAAAGTGATCCAGCCGCACGCTGGCCATGGCCGAGAGTTGACTGGTAATATCAACTACATCAGACACATAGGTACTGTATACCTGCTGCTCGGTACGGCTTTTATAGACCGGGGTATTGGCCAACATTGTATCCACAGCGGCTTTGCTGATGGCAGCAGGGGCTGGGCCGTTCAGGTTGAATGAATCATAAGCAATGTATCCGGTACTGTTGCTGATAGCTTCCTCCTGAAAGAAATCCAGGCCAATGACCATGCGGTTGCGCATGCCACCCAGCTCAAAGTCGCCTTTGAAATTTTGCTGGATATCGGTGCCGATGGTCGTCGAGTTCTGGTCGCTGATGTAGCGGCCGTAGTTTTGCCCGGGAATGCCAATCGTGGAAATGTAGCTGTAATATCCTTCGGATTTGGCCGAACTTCTGGAGAGCACCGTTTCAGACGTCCAGTTCTCTGAGAGATCATATATCATTTTACCCTGAAGGCGAAACACCGGGTTTTCGATCGTCAGATCGTTGGTAGTGTACGAGTTGTTGGGATCGTAATTGTAATCTTCAATATTGTTCACATCCAACGGCTGGCTGCGGTTAAGGAACAGCATTGTCTGGTTGGTGTGTTCAGACTGATACAGCTCAGCGTTAATCAGGAATGAAAGATCTTCATTAACCTGGTACGACAACGAGGGAGCCAGGAAATAAGATTCAGAAAAACCGGCATCCTGGAAGCTGTTTTGCTTGGTATAAGCGCCATTGATGCGAAGGGAAATATCTTCTTCGCCAGCAATGGGAGTGTTGATATCAGCCGTAACGCGGTTGAGCCCAAAGCTGCCGGTTTTATAGGAAATATCGCCACCAAAATCGTTGTACGGCTTTTTCGTCACCACGTTGATGAGTCCGCCATAGGATGTGACGCTGGTGCCAAAGAGTGTGGCCGATGGCCCTTTGATGAATTCTACGCGTTCTACATTAGCGGGATCCAATGAGCCATTGGTGAGCGAAGGCAGTCCGTTCATCATGTTGGGTTGGACGGCAAACCCACGAATAGAATAATAGCCGGATCCGTCACCGCCGCGGCCGGTGGATTCCCAAAGTTTAAACACGCCCGGTGCGCTGTTCATGATGTCGTCAAACTCGGTGATCACCTGGTCATCAATCATGTTGGCATTCACTGTATTATAGACCTGTGGATTCTGCATATCCGGCACAGGTACCTTGGCAACGTATTCGCTGATCTGCGTAGAGAACTTGTTAATTTGACTTCCCTCTACCGTGATTTCCTGGAGCTTTTCATCCGAAGTGGAAAGCATCACGTTTACGGAAAGTGATTCATTGCTCTCGATGGAGATCGACTTGCGCTGGTTTGTGTAGCCAACGCCAGACACAACCAGCGTGTAATCGCCGGCGGGGATATTGGAAATGGTATAATAGCCGTCGATGTTGCTGGCATCCCCAAAGCGGGTGTTCTGGAGACTGATATTAATATCGGGAATGGGCTTTTGATTCGTGTTCGTGACTTGTCCTTTTATTTGTGCATTTTGTGCGTTTGCACTGCCCAGAGCAGCGAAAACGAAAAACAAGCCTGAAAGGATACCGTAGGTTAACTTTGTTGCTGGATTCATGTTGGAGATTAAAGTTTTGGGATCGTGATTAGTGAATGTTTGAAATAATCGCCTAATACTATTTAGAACAGTTTTAAATAGGGCGTAATACTATGTAGAATTAATCTAAATAGCAATGGGTGATCGAACTTTATTCACCGTTGATTATTATGGTGGAATGCTGTAACCCATTGAGCTAACCTTATTTAAAAGAAACGTAGGTTTTTAGCACACTATAGCTCATCGGAGGTGATGCTCGTATCCAATTAAAAAATAGAATTTGGCAGTGCGGGAGGGTACAAACTACCGTGGAAGAAGATAGGGGGATGGAGAGAATTGAAAGAGTGGAGTTGTAGCTAAAAACCCTGAAAGGGGTCGAAATCCTTTCAGAGTTGGATGAAGTCTAATAGCTAAATAAGATTACTTGCTGTTTTCTATCTGGTCAAGTAATTCATTTACTGCGCGCTTGAGCTGGGCATCTTCTTTACTCCGATAGTTCGGGGCGTTTGCTATTTCAATGTCGGGAACCGCCGGGCCATCCTCCATATTTTTGTTGGTAGCTTTCACAAACCAACCTCGGAATGGCAGTCGAACGTAGGAATCTCCCATTAGGCCGGCCCCGCCGGTGGAGATAACGGCACCAAAGGTTGGTTCGCCGACGAGCGTACCAAGATCAAGGTGTTTGTAGGCGTGGGAGAAAATTTCTGCATTTGAGTAACTATTCTGATTAGCCAGGGTGATCGAGTTGCGTGTCCAGCTGGAAAGCGGCAGTCGTTCGCCATAGGGATAGTGCTCGCGAAATTTGGTTTTGTTTTTTTGCAGGTTGGAGGTGGCCCCACGAGGGATGGTGTAGGCGTGTTGTTGATATTGCAGCACCGTCAGCAGGTAGTCAGTTGTCCAGCCGCCGCCGTTGTAGCGCACGTCAATGACAATGCCTTTTTTGCCTTCCCCGGTAGCTACAAGCTCTCGCTCAAAACGCTCAAAGCTGGGCCAGTTCATACCTTCGACATGGATATACCCGAGCTGACCGTCCGAGTATTTTTCGGTGAGTTCTTTGCGTTTTTCAACCCACTGGTTGTACAACTCATCGCCAAGATCGCCGGTTGGTTCAATAATTACTTCACGGCTTTCTCCCTTGCTGTTTTCTACCTGTAGCAGTGTTGGTGTATTCACCTTATCGGCCAGCAGGCTATAGAAGTTATCGACTTTCGCTACCGATTGACCGTCAACAGCTGTGACGACATCGCCAGTACGCAGCGTGCTGACTTCGCGATCCGCTGGCGAATTTGGGATTACTCGCTTCACCTGCACGCCATTGGATACAGGAGTGACTTCCACGCCCAGCAGACCGGTTTCCATTTCCTGGGTTTCGGCACGGTCCGAGGTATAAAAACCCATATGGCTAGCATTGAGTTCGCCGAGCATCATATTCATCACATCGGCGAAATCTCGTTTAGAGGATGTATGCAGCGCCCAGGGCTTGTAATGGTCGTGAAGTTGTTGCCAGTTGCGGCCGTGAAAGTCGGGATCATAAAAGTTGACGTTCAGTTTTCGCCATGTCTCTTCAAAGATCTGTTCGCGCTGCTTTTTATGGTTGATTTTCATCTTGGCCGAAAACGGCATGTTTTCGAACTTATCGTCGTCCAACTTATACCGGCTAATCTTACCGCCCTGCTGCATCATGTAAAGGGCATTGAGTTTTTTGTTAAGCCGAACGTCATTCGGATTTTGTCCATCTTCGGTAAGGGGCTTCAACCCTTTGCCATCCCAATTGATCTGATAAAGATCCTCATCTGCATTTTCTGCGACGAAGTAAAAGGTTTGCCCGTCTTTGGAGATTACGACATTCGATTCATCACCGGGCATTGACGTTACCTGTCGCAATCGTTTGTACAAGCCGTCAAAATCAATGTCGACATTCGAGCCGGTCGTATCTTCCGCAGAGACTACTTCGGGGGTTTCGCTTTTATCCCAATCAAGTTCGGTTCGCTGCCAGTCGCGCTTGTTTAACCAGGCAAACCAGACATCATCATTGCCGTTATTGCGATTCGAAAGGAATCCCACTTTGCTGCCGTCGGGGCTCCAGACCGGATCGGTATCGGGCCGGGGATGTTTGCTGATATTAATTGGTTCTTTGGATTTATCAATGGGCTGGATGTAGATTTCATGATTGAAGTCGAGATCGGGCATCGAGTAGGCCAGCCACTGGTTATCGGGACTCCAGGCTACGTCGCTGGCCGAGGCCCATCCGGTATCCAGCAGTGTAGTTCCATCAGAAATGCCCCCGGAATCTTCTACGGTGGATACGATCAGTTGACCGCGCCCACGGTTGAAGGCAACCTTTTTGCCATTCGGTGAAACAATGGGATTTCGTTCGCCTGCCTGCGTAGACGTAAGTCGCGAGACATTAAATTGCAGGCTCTCAAAGAGATCATTTTCCTCTTTGGCAGGTTGGACTGTGTACAGATCATACTGCCCATCGCGATCGCTGGCAAAAATGAGTTTGGAATCAGTAAGAAAAGCCACATCCCGATCGCGGTATGCATGATCAGTAACCTTTACGGATCGAGACTTGGTGGGATCATTTTTCTTTATAAAAATTTCACCGCGCACTACATAGGCCAAGTAATCGCCATTGGGAGAGACCGCAAATTCTTCGGCATCAGCAGTAAACGATTTGCGTTCAACATTATAAAAGCGCTCGTCTTGTGAAACATCCAGCGGCAGCCGCTTGAATCTGCCATCTTCGGTATCCAGGGTATACAGCCCGGTTTTTCGCTCAAACACAATATGGTCGCCATTTTTGCTAATATCAAAATAGCGCACGCCGTCTTGTGTAAAATCAGTCAGCGCTTGGGGGGATGCAGTAAGCGTGCCATCGGAATTGAGCATCATCTTGAAAATATTATGGACATCATTGCGCTCGCTGACAAAATAGAGCGCGTCATTGCCTACAAAAGTGGGATACATGTCGTTGCCCTTGAAATCAGTTAGCTGCTGATAGGTATTGTTTTGAGTATCATAAATCCAAATATCCTTGTTGGCCGGGCCACGGTAATTTTTGCGATACTCTTTGTTGTATCCCCGTACAAATGCCAAAAAGCGTCCGTTGGGCGACATGGTGGCCATCAGCCCAAAGGAATCAAAAAATCGGACAGGTGTTCCGCCCTCAGCCGATACCGTGTGGATTTCCGGCTCCCACTCCACTTGGTTAAACAGCCGCTCGGTATTGAAGATTACTTCCTGGGTTGGGGTCCAGCCCGTAAGTTCATCATCAGTGGAATGGTAAGTCAGCCTATTTATCTGGCTGCCGTTGGCGTTCATCACAAAGACATCGTCGTTGCCGTGACGGTCGCTGATAAAAGCAATTTTTTCTCCGTTTGGTCCCCATTGTGGTCGTGTTTCATGACCCTCGTGCACGGTCATGCGCCAGGCGCGTCCCCCTTCTGTGGGCACACTCCAGATGTCTCCCTGATAAGAAAATGCTATAGTAGATCCATCAGGGCTAATAGTGGGGAACCGTGCAAAAGGCTGGTCGCTCTGGGCCTTGAGGTTAAAGCAAAGTACAAAAAGAAGACAGTTCGTAAGTAGGCAGAGTTTCTTCATTCGGAGTGTGTTTTTGTGTTCCGGACAAATTGATGGAATAGTCTGGAATTGCCGTCCTTCTGTTTTTAAGGCGGCTTATTGTTCAATGTTTAAAGTAACGAGTATGAGAGATATTGCAAGAAAAAATAGCTGAAACGAAATCATTTGAGAAAATTTAAATCTGCTTTCGGTTTTATTACGTGTTGTATACCTGACGTCAGACGGAATTTAATCTCAAATAAAATATCTAGTTATGTTTATAAAAAATAAGTTAGTTGTAGGTATAATACTGTTGACTCTTCCACTCATGTCATGCAAAGACGATGGTATGGGCAACGAACCCGATATGGAAGAAGATCCCGCCACCTTGTCTGTTGAAGATCAAGGAACGATGAACGGGAACCAGGTAAATATTCCAGAGGCCAAAGTTGCTGAGGGTGCTTGGGTTGTTATTCACCGTTCATCCGAAAGTGGTGACGGACCGATGGTACCCGATATTATCGGAAAGGCCATGCTTGAGTCCGGCACGAACACAGATGTGAGCATTCAGCTCCAAGAAAGTGTCTCCGACGGTGAACAGCTTTGGGCCATGCTCCATGAGGATACCGGAACCGAAGGGGAATATGAGTTTACCGGCTCCGATTCGCCCGATCAGCCGATCACGGTAGATGGGGATGTTCTCACCAAGCCATTTGGAATTTCTCAGACTGATCCAGCCATTAGCTCACCCAGCCAGGTGAATAAGGTGAACAGCGGCGGTGTATTCAATGTAAATGTGAATGCTGCCGAAGAGGGCTGGATTGTGATTCACCGATCAAACTCCGCCGGTGATGGTCCCATGGTGCCGGATATTATTGGGAAAGCGCCCGTTGAAGCCGGCGAAAATGGTACGGTTCAGATTTCACTGAACGACGGTGAATCTGTAGAAACCGGCGAACAATTGTGGCCTATGTTGCATTACGATACCGGTACCGACGGTAAATATGAATTCGACGGCAACAGTGGCCTCGACCAGCCTGTTGTGTTTGATGGAGACATTGTACTAAGCAATTTCACTGTAGAAGCCAACCAATCAACGTTAACAGCTACTGACCAGATGGTGATGGATAACAGTATTACCGTGGATGTTGATGCTGATGCCGCTGGTTGGGTAGTGGTGCACCGCGATGCTGGTAATGGACCCAACGTCCCTCCAATTATCGGAAAAGCGCCGGTAGAAAAAGGTATGAACACCGACGTACAAATATCCTTTGGAGATTCTGTTGTAACTGATGGCGAACAGCTCTGGCCGATGGTGCATTATGATACCGGTACAATGGGCGAATATGAGTTCGATGGGCAGAATGGCCTTGATCAGCCTATGCTTGTTGAAGGAAATATCCTGATGAAACAGATTAAAGTATCAGGTGCCACACCAAGTGTGGTAACAAACGATCAGTCTGCAGACAGTGATATTGCTGTGGCCGAAGCAAATGCCATGCAGCGCGGATTCGTGGTTATACACCGCAATACGCAAGATGGTAACGGCAACGATGCCCCCGATGTATCTGGAATCATTGGTAAGGCGGATATCTATACCGGTACCAATGGTGACTTGATGGTTGATCTGGGTGATAACAGCGTGGAGTCCGGCGATAAACTCTGGGCGATGTTGCATCTCGACAGCAATAACAATGGCACCTATGATTTTGATGTCAGTGATGAGAATCCTGAAGACCCACCGGTAACCGATTCCAACAGTGATATTGTAATGGTTAAGTTTACGGTGAACTAACAGCAGTAGATAAACGGCTAATCCCCTCAACCTGCTGAACTAAGCCCTCTGAGCAATCAGAGGGCTTTTTTTATTGGTTAGTATAGTTAGCACCGACAAGTCATTCATCTAAAAATGAATTGCTCGGGTTACTATCGTTTTTGGGCTAGCTGAGCTCAGAGTTTTCAAGCAGTTTACGGCCCGGTCCATTACCGTTCTGTTTGGTAAAGATAAGCTCAAATTTTTGGTAATCGCCATCGCTGGAAGGCCACAAGAAATTACCCTGCAGTTGTTTCACCAGGGGATCAATCAGGATGTTATGCATCGAACGTTGTTCTCGTACTTTTTTAGGACAATTGACCATGTCAATGCCTTCAATGATGAGATGAATTTGCCGACCATATTCACGCAGTCTGATATAAATATCATTTTCCTTGTTAGGATCGGTGAATTCGAAAATTAGTGAAAGTACTTCATTCAGAAGCAATCCACAGGGTATGGACTGATCGATATCCAAACAGATTTGTCCAGCGTTATTCTTCAGGGTAATCGCCTTACTCTTACTTTCATTTTTAAAGCCACCGCTGGTAAAAAACTCGTTCAGGAAGTCGGAAAATAGGATATCGTATAAATTTCCCTGGCGGTACAGCGCCTCGTGTATTGACGCAATTGTAAGAATACGGTTTTTGATTTGGCTAAGCTGCTTGGAACATGTGTCATCATTAGCTTCAAAAAGCTGAAGTTCTAACAAGCTATTTATAAGTGCCAGGTTGTTTTTAACTCTGTGATGCAGTTCCGCCAGTAATATCTCTTTTTCATAGAGAGCGTCTTCAATTTTTTGCTGATATTCCTGTTGTCGTGTGATATCAACATATATGCCGTAAATAGCAATAATTTCATCCTTCAGTTCCACCGGAACAGTACCGATGAGCACGGGTACTTCTTTGCCACTGTTAGTTTTCCTGATAGACTTTGTTTGCAGACTTTGGCCAGTTTGTGTGGCGCGAGAAATGGACTCAGCCTCATCTCGCATTTCGTCGGGCACAATCAGTTCATTGATATTCTGGCCATTTAATTCCCTTGCCTCAAAGCCGAACATGTTTTCAAAGCTACGATTGGCTTGAATGATTTGTTTATTGGTGTCGACCATTGTGATGCCAACGGGGGCGTTGTCGAATAGTTGTTGCAGTTTTAATTGGCTCTTTCGGTTTTCGCGTTCGTTCTTTTTACTCTCGCTTATGTCGATGCCCGCCCCTACAAGATAGGTTTCTCCGTCTTCTACAAATCGTTTGGCATACAAAAAGTAGTCTTTAATATCGTCTTTTTTGGAACATACCTTCGTTTCTACCGAAAGTTCACCATCTTGAATACACTCCTGAATTTTCCGGCGGATTCTCTCTTTGTCTCCTTCCTCGATAAACTCGAGGGCATTCTTACTACTTAGTTCTTCGGCGCTGTATCCTAGGTCCTTTACCATATGCTCGTTCCAGCGAATGATGTTGCCTTCGCGGTCAAGGACAAGGAACACCCCGGGAATGCTGTTAAGTGCTGACTCGGTAAAGTGCTTATTCTTGATCAGGTTGTTTTCAGCTTCTTTGCGCTGGCTGATATCCCGAAAACTTGCGATGGCACGCAGTTTACCGGAGGGAGTTCGGTATGCCCGCGACGAAATTTCTGCGGGAATATTGTATCCTTCTTTATGGATCAAATTTGTTTCGATCTGATAAGTGCCGGAGGTTTTGCGTTCGGCAAGAGCCTGTTGGTAGTTTGGATCGGTGACGTCTATAATATCTTCTCGTGTACAGGCAATGAGATTACGGCGATTATACCCCAGAATACTACTAGCGGCGGGATTGGCATCAATGATATTCCCTTTAGTGTCGGTAATTAGGATGCCGTCCAGGCTCTGCTCAAATTGAATTTGGTAGCGATTCTGACTCTCTTTTAGCTGATGTTTCGCTTCAATAGATGTGCTGATATCTTCATGCATAATCAGAAAACGATGTCCTTCGTTACAAGGCTTCACCGTTAGTTTAAACCAATAGGTATCTGATTGGGTCTGCAGGGGATAGGTAAGGTTATAGGATGATTTTTCTCCTTGAATGACTTTTTTGATGCCCAGCAACATTTTCAAAGCATAATCATTGCCAACTTCAATAGCCTGTTGCAGGTTTCTAAAAAAGTTTTCTCCAATGGAGGGACGTTTAATCTCAGCGCTGCCATCGTTGAATGACTCCCATGCTTCGTTGGTCGTGATGATTTGTCCTTCTTCGGCAATTACTGCAACGTGAGCAGTCAGGGCGTCAAGGAGAGTGGAGCTGAATTTAGTATCGGAGTGTTGGCTCGTCATGGTGTTAATGGTTGTAATTATTTCGATGAGATATAATCATCATTTTCAGGGCAAAAGATAATAGCTGAAAAAGCTAAAATTTCTCCCATTGAAACTACCTAACACTTGCTAAGTGTTTTCTGTGAAGATAGTTTTTTGGCCGTCTGCAACTTTTTTGACGCCTTCAAATAATTTACGCTCTCCTAATCCTACTTGCAGGTACCCATCGGCACCAGACCAAATGAGTGGTTGAATCAGAACTTGCTGGCTATACGAATGAAGCACCAGCAGTGGAATTGAAGGTATGGTTTCCGATATTTGTTTAACGACAATTGTGGGTGACTGGACAAAGCCGCTCAAATTTGCTACTACAATGTCGTAATCCTGTTCTTCGGCAGTATATTCAATGGTTGCTGTCCAGTCTGGATCAAGGTCGCAAATTTTAGTTGCGATCCAACCCGGTGCTGAATCCAACATTTCATGAATGGTATGTGTAATGGAATTATTCCGCCCGAAAAGTAAAATATTCATACAACCGATTTTAGATTTAAAGTAATCTAAAATATCTCGGGCAGTAGCGATACAGCGCGAAAGGCTTAATTTTTTATAGGTGTTTTACGCTATTACGAGGTAGGCTAATGTTGCTATTCGATATCTACCAGATTATGCTTGATTGCATAAGTGACAAGTCCGGCCGTGTTCTTGGCTTCTGTTTTGTCCAGCAGATTCCGCCGGTGCGCATCAACCGTGCGAATGCTAATATTTAGTTCATCAGCGATTTGTTGGTTGGTATATTGATCAACAATTAGCTTCAATACTTCTCTTTCACGTGGGGTAATCTGGTTTGGATCTGGTTCATCTTTTGGAGCGCTGCTTTGCACCAGATCCATCATGACTCGTTTCGTGGTATCCTCACTGAAATAGTGCCGGCCATTCAGAATAGCGGTAATGGCGTCAACAAACTCATCTTTGTCTGAGCTTTTGAGAATATATCCCGAAGCGCCCGCTTTTATCATCTTTCGGATATGTTCGTCCTCATCCATCATGGTAAGGGCTAAAAATTTAATGTCGGGATGTTTTTCTTTGATTTTTTCTGTTGCTTCAATCCCGTCCATTTCCGGCATGTTTATATCCATGACCACAAGTTGAACATCGTGCTTATCACAAGCTTCCAGGGCCTCAACACCATTTTTTGCTTCTGCGACTATGTTGAAGCCTACTTCGTTATCCAGCAATGCTCGTATTCCGTCGCGTACGATATCATGGTCATCAACCAGTAATATTTTGACATCACTCATCAGATCTCTCCATTTTGTTTAAGCGAATCGATGTCGGGAATACTAATTACTGTTTCCATTCCTTTCTCTGGTTCGGATTCTATGTTAAGAGAGCCGTTTAAACTTTTTACTCGTGTCTTAATACTGCGAAGCCCCATTCCTTGTGTTTCAAGTTCGCTGTCGAGCTCAACCCCTTTGCCATCGTCTTCAACAGATAGTCGCAAGGTATCATTTGTTTTCTCTATGCTTACAGATATATGGGAACATCCAGAGTGCTGGACAGCATTTGAAATAGTTTCCTGTAGTATCCTATAGATATTGACTTCAGCTCTGTTACCCAACTGCAGGTTTTCACAGTTATAGTCGAATGAAAATATGATATCAGTGCTTTCTCGCAAGTCCTGAATCAGATTTTTGAGTGCCACGATAAGTCCGTAGTCGGTAATGGCCTTGGGCATGAGATCATAAGCTATACTCCGTGTTTCTGAGAGAGCTTTCTTGAGATGAGAAAGTCCTTTTGCAAACTGTTTTTCTCGTTTTTCAGGCAGTTTTGCTACTTCATCCTCGACTGACTGGAAATTCATGTTGGCCGCCACTAAATACTGGCCAAGGCCGTCATGCAGTTCAAGCGCAATACGCTTGCGTTCGCGATCTTCAGCCTCAATAACAGACTGAATGACCTTTTCTTCCATACGCTTTATGTCAGTAATGTCGTGGATGATGCCCAGGATTTGAGCGGGGTTCCCTTCACTGTCGGTGATAAGCTCACTGCGGCCATGATAATGCCCAATTTGGCCATTTTGTTTTCTCAGTCGAAAGGTGAAATTGGTGCTTTTTTCTTCGATCACCTTGCTTATAAACCCATCAAAGTTGGGTTTATCATCGGGATGCACCCTCTTCAGAAAAGACTCGATTGTAATCTCATGCTCATTAGGATTTAGTCCATATATATAGTAGAGGTTTTCTGACCATTTGGGTGGATCACTGGATCCAATATCATATTCCCAGTACCCCATTTGGGCAATTTCCTGGGCTTCTTCCAGCTTCCGGTTTTGTAGCTTAAGTTCTTCTTCCAGTTCGTGTTGTTCAGTGACGTCGACTACTATAGAGATCATTAAGTTCTGATCATAAAGGGGGATAGCTCGATTGTTGACAATTCGTTCTTTCCCATCTTGCGTAGTCACAGGAATTCGCTTCCACTGCATCTGTTCGGGATTCCCGCTTTGCATGTCAGTCATGACTCGCTCTTTGATCATAGCCCGGTACTCTTCATCTTGGTACACATGTTCAAAAAAGCTGTCCACATCTTTCAATATCTCCCTGGGCCAGCCGTATATGTTGGTGAACTGTTCATTCATCAGGGTTACTTCGCCATCATCGATGGTGTTTATGGCTACACCAATGGGCAGATTTTCAAGAGTTTTTTCGATGAACACGTTACGTTGTTCGAGTTCTTTTTCGGACTGTTTTCGCTGGGTTATATCTTGAACAATGCCCCTCAATTCGATGACATTTCCAGATTCGTCTTTCTCGGGGATACCGATTGCTCGTATATATTTTTCATTTCCTTTCTCAGTTTCTAGCCTGAGATCAATATCATAGGGCTGCCCCTTTCGTGCCGCCCTTTCTACAGCTTTGTTGTGTTTTCTATTGTCTTCACCATAATAGCTTTGCTGTACTTGGTCAAAGCTGGGAGGTCCTAATTCAGGATCGCGCTCAAAGATTCTGTACAGCATTTCTGACCAGTAGATTTCTTCAGTTTGGAGATCAAATTCCCAGTCTCCAATTTTGCCGATTTCCTGTGAGCGCTGGAGTCTTTCTTGTCGTTTTTTGAGTTTTTGTTGGTATTCTTTTTGATCAGTGATATCGTGCACGACACTTACGACCTTATCCACTTCTCCGTCTTCATCGTAAACCAGCGTAACTGTATGGTCGGAATGAAAAATAGTTCCATCCTTCTTTTGCATTTTATACTCCGTTTTGAATACTCCCTTTTCTGCAAGAGCATTTTCACCCATCTCATCAAAGTCCTCGAATTTTTCTTCACTGACATGGAGTATGCGAGTTGAGCTCCCTTTGAGCTCTTCCTTGCTGTAACCAAATAGTTCTTCGGTGCTTTTGTTACAGTCCACAATGGTACGGCTCTCGTAGTCAAGAATAATCAGGCTGGATTCCAGGCTCTCAAAAACTTTTTCCAACAACTCTCTTGATTCCCTTATTTTTGCTTGTGACGCCTTAATATCAGTCATATCGATTCCGATACCTACCGAAGTATTATCCGTAAGACGCACGTTGGTCCAAGAGATTGGTATTTTTCTGCCTGACTTTGCAGTGGTATTAAATTCCTTCCAGCCTACCCCTGGCTGGTTCATAAATTCTACCACCTCTTCTCTGGCTTCCAAATCTGGGTAGCAGGCTTCCAGAAGATCAATATTTTCTTCTCTGATTTCATCATTTGTCCATCCAAATACCTTCTCAAACTCCCTGTTCACTTCAAACTCTTCCAGGTCGGGATCGTAGATCGTTATAAGAATGGGAATTCGTTCGAATAAAACGTCTTTGAGCTCTTTTTCGGACTGGACTTCGCCCAGCAAATTTTCGAGCCTGATTTCTTTTTTTTGGAGCTGCTGGTCGTGCTTTTTTATCAGCCAATATAAGCCGGCCCCTGTAAGCAAAACATAGAACCATCCCTTATAGGTTTGGAGAGTAGAAAGGTATTCAGGATCGGAAACTAATGAATTGAGTAGCTGGTCGGTAAAAGCAATCCAGAGAGCTGCCACTACCAAGTATATCAAGGTGATTTTTAGAGCGGAGAGCGAGATGTTATTTCTTTGATCAGCCACGGAACCCCTGCTATCATATTAGCAAACCGACGGAATGTATTTTATTGATTAATAATCGTTGAACAAAATTTTTTCTAAGTAACGGGTAAGGCTGTACTTAATTTATATTGCAATAAAAAAACAGGCGACCTGCTGATCGCCTGTTTGGAAATTATAACTACGGGCAGGAGTTATTTATTACGAGTCGACAGACCAAACGGCATGTACAGTGGACACGTACTGATAAGACTCGTCAGTAAAAATACGACTGCTATGACGCCCAGTATTACAGCGGTTGTTCCCGAAATTACCCCAGCATAATACAGCACGCCAACCAGCAAAGCCAAGAGTGTTCTGATTAGTCGATCAACAGTTCCCATGTTCTTTGTCATAGCACTACCTCATAATTTTTTAGGATTGTTTTTTGTCTCTGAATACGGGTGCAAACTCTTTAAATGGTAATTTCTCTTCATTTTTACCTGCGTTTGAGGGACGCTCCGCCATTAGTTCAAAAACTATTTTATCATTTCTGTAATACCGTTTTTGGAAATATACGGGTTTGTCCCCAATAGTATAGGATATACGATTTATCTGTAAAAGAGGAGTGTTTGGTTCTACGTTTAAATGATTTGCCAAATTTCGGTCGGCGACTGTGGCTTCAAATCGGTAGCATCCCCGTTCAATGGGGATGTCGAACTCTTCTTCCAAAATCTTGAATATCGTAGTCTTTTCAAGGTCATATCCTTCAATGAGCTGACCATAAAAAACAGGCATCCAGGTGACATCATAGGCAACAGGAGCTCCGTCACCCAGACGAACACGTTCAATTTTTACAGCCACTTTTTTACTTTCAATGCCGAGATAAGAAAGTAAATCTTTTCTGTCACTGATATTCACTTGCTCGAAAGAGATGAGCTTTGAGCTAGCCTTCATGCCCGAACCTTCAAGCTCTTCGGAAAAGTCATTAAGAATCGAAAAGGACTGGTGGGTACGCTGGTCGGTGACAAACGATCCCAAACCCTGACAGCGGTAGATCAGCTGATCGTTTTCAAGCGTTTGCAGAGCCCGTCGAACCGTTACCCGACTCACATCAAACTTTTTGCTCAACTCATTCTCTGAGGGCAGTTTTTCATCTGATGCCAATGCCCCTGTTTCAATTTTCTGTTTCAGCCAGTCGCTGATCTGTTTATGGAGTGGTATTCCGTCTTTTAAGTCCATAGCTGCATAATTGTTAAAAATTCATCTTTTAAATTAACAAAAATTAGGGTTAATTCAAATACCTGTTAATACAAGTAATTTTAATTGTATTGTCATCTATATTTAGGGTTTTAGGGCATTTCAGGGCTTTTATACGGGCTTATAGAGGAAATATATCGGAATAATTGAATATATGTATTTACTTGTATTGACAACTATAGTTTCTATCCCTATATTCATGCATGACAAAAAACAATCAAACCCAAAGTGTTATGAATTACTTTTACTCTGCTACAACCGATCAATCATTTGAGGAAGCTATTGAAACGGTGACAGCCCTGCTTAAAGATGAAGGTTTTGGGGTGCTGACTGAAATTGATGTCAAAGATACGCTTAAGGAAAAGCTTGATGTGGATTTTAAGAAGTATCGGATTCTGGGAGCGTGTAATCCGCATTTTGCACACAAGGCGCTTACATCTGAAGATAAAATAGGAGTAATGTTGCCTTGCAATGTAATTGTTGAAGAGCATGAGGACGGCCAGGTAGAGATTTCGGCCATAGATCCGGTGACTTCGATGCAGGCCGTTGAGAATGACGAGTTGCATCCCATTGCAGATGAAGTGCGATCAAAGTTGCAAAAAGTGATTGATCGGCTGTAATCCAACACCCTGAAAGAAATTTTACGACAACAGGCAGGGATAGAAATCATTAAATAAGATCGAATACAATGCGAACTATTAAGAAGATAAACGACAAGATGTTTGTGCTGCTGGCCGGGATAATGGTATTCTCGTTCCAGCCGATATTAGCACAGTCTAATGCAACTGATACCACAGACGTTCGGGAGATGAGCCTGCAAGAAGCACTTGCGATTACCGAAGAAGCCAGTTTCGAAATTCGGATGGCCGAGGCGGACATGGAGAAGGCCCGATCACAGTATCGGCAAACCAATGCCACGTTTTTGCCACAGCTTTCAATTGAAGAGACGGGCGTCTCAACTAATGATCCACTTAATGTTTTTGGCTTTAAGCTCAAGCAGGAAGCGGTAACGCAAGCCGATTTTAATCCAACGCGGTTAAATGATCCGGATGCCTATGATAACTTTACCACTACCTTTAAGGCGCAGCAGCCACTGTTTAATGCGGATGCGATTTTTCAGCGCCGAGCGGTAAAAAACCAGTTGGAAGCGGCTAAGAAACAGATGGAGGGGACTATTCAGCACGTCCGCTACCAAGTGAAAGATACGTATTATCAGCTCCAGCTGATGGCTAAGCAGGAACAGGTTATTACGAAGTCGCTCGAGGTTGCGCGTGAAAATAAACGTCATGCCAAGAACTATTACGAGCAGGATATGATCAACAAGGCCGATTATCTGGCGGCGAAAGTTCGTGTATTGGAGCTCAAAAGTAGACAGTCAAAAGTTCGTGACCAACGAGAAACAGTGCAGGATAATTTCCGCTATCTGCTGAATATCGATGAGGATATCGCCATTGAGGCTACAGACAGTCTGCAGATGCGTCCCGGTATTTCGGACGAAATGATTGATGCCGAGAATTCAACTAATGCCAGATTAGAGGCGATGAAATACCGGATGTCGGCGGCGAAAGAGATGCAACGGTCTTCGAAATTTAATTTTATTCCCAGCATAAACCTGTTTGGCAGCTACGAATTTAATGACGAGGTGCCCTTTGGTACACAGGGCGACAGTTATATGATAGGGGCAACGCTCAAGTGGGATCTGTTTAAAGGATTTAAAAATGTGGGCAAGGTGATGGAGTTCAAAGCCCAGTTGAAAAAGGCAGAGTTGGCTTACGAAAGTAGTCTTTTTAAGAACAAGATGGAGATACAGCAGGCACAACGTTCGCTTGATCAGGCCCAAGAACAACTTCAGTTTGCCGAGGCCTCCGTAGAGCAGGCGGAAGAAGATTTCCGTATCCGCAATAATCGCTATGAGCAAGGAATGGAAAAAACGACAGATCTGCTGCAGGCTGAAACTAAGTTGCTGCAAAGTAAGCTGAAGCGATTAAATGCGCTCTATCAATACAATTTGAGTGTGGCAACACTGGAGTTGCTGGTTGAGCGTGAAATGCCTTACTAATTTTTCCAAATGATTTTAATAACTAAACAAATAGAACAATGAAATATAGCATCATGAACATATCAGGAAGACTATTATCTGCACTTGCAGTGCTAATGTTGGTGGGGATCTCATGCAGCTCTTCTGCCAGCGAGAAGTCCGCACAAGATCAGCCTATAACGGTAGATACGCAGACTGCAGAATATGTGAGGGGAACTATATCGCACCGCTTTTCGGGTACGGTAAGCAGCGATCGCACCGTCAACATGAGTACCAAAGTAATGGGACGTATAACCCAGCTTGATCTTGAAGAAGGCGACTACGTAAGCAAGGGTGACGTGTTGATTCAGATTAAAGATGATAACCTGCAGGCGCAGAAAAGTCAGGTCGAATCAAGCCTGATTGAAGCCAAGGCGGCACTGAAAAATGTAGAGACCAATTATAACCGCATTAAGAATTTACATGAGCAGAAAAGCGCTACGCAAAAAGAACTGGATGATATTTCTACGCAGTATGAGATGGCCAAAGCCAAGGTAAAGACCTTGGAGAGCAAGCTTCAAGAAGTGGAAGATATGCTCGATTACACCCGGTTGACGGCTCCTTTTAACGGATATGTGGTGTCAAAGAGGGCTACCGAAGGAGATATGGCCAACCCGGGACAGCCTATTATTGCGCTTGAACAGGAAAGTATTATGAAGGTGAACCTAACAGTTCCCGAGAGTAACATTTCGCTGTTCCATTATAATGATACCGTTTCGGTAGACATAAAAGCGGCAGGTTATAGTGATGGCGTTGGCATTGTTAAGAATATTAATCAGGCCGGTAATCGCGGGAGTCGACAGTTTGCTGTCGAAGTAATGCTGCCCGAGCTGGAAAAGGATTCCGGCGTAAAATCGGGCATGTTTGCCCAGGTCGGATTGGTCACAGAGAGTGATCGTTCGATTGTCGTGCCCAAGTCTGCCATTATTGAGCGCGGACAGTTGACCGGTTTATATACATTAAATGATAACTCTGAAATTGTGCTTCGCTGGGTTCGTCTTGGTGATGAAAGCGCCGATGGGGTAGAGATCTTATCGGGATTATCGCAAGGCGAATCATTTGTAGCTTCGGTTGATCAGCCGCTACGCGAAGGTCGCAAAGTAAATACGCAGTAAATAGAAATTATTTAGATATACCATTATGAAGACTGGAATTGCAGGAAAAATAGCGCAAGGGTTTATCGACTCGAAGTTGACACCCTTGTTGATGATTGTGTTTCTGGCGCTGGGTTTTTACGGAACATATTTGACTCCGCGTGAAGAAGAGCCACAAATTGATGTGCCGATGGCCGATATTTTTGTCGGTTATCCCGGGGCTACGCCCGATGAGGTGGAAAAGAATATTGCAATCCCGCTGGAGAAAGTGCTCTCAAATATTGAAGGGGTCGAATATGTGTACTCCACCTCCATGCCCGACCAGGCGATGGTCTCTGCTCGTTTTTACGTTGGCGAAGATGTGGAGCGTAGTCTGGTTCGGCTCTATAACGAGATCATGAAAAATATGGACCGGTTTCCCGAGGGGGCGACCCAACCCATGGTAAAAACGCGCTCTATTGATGACGTTCCGATTATGACATTGACGTTATGGAGCGATAAATACAGCGATTTTGATTTGCGTCGCGTGGCCGACGAGATGGCATTAGATATTAAGCAGATTGAAGACGTGGCGCAGACTGATATCCACGGCGGGCGAACCCGACAGGTTTCGGTGAATCTGGATAAGAACAAAATGGCCTCTTATGGCATTGATCCCATGCAGGTGGTCGGCCAAATACAGGCGTCGAATCAAGAACTTTCATCGGGATCATTCAGCAATAACGATACGGAGTACTTGGTAAATACCGGCGACTTTTTTAAATCTGCTGAAGAGGTGCGGAACGTCGTTGTAGATGTAAAAAATGGAGATCCCGTTTACTTGCACAGTATCGCTGAAATTCGCGATGGTCCGGAGGAGCCTTCCGAGTATGTTTCATATGGTGTCGGCCATCAAAAAGCCCAGGAAACCGGCTTGAATGCGGGGGAATCGTATCCCGCAGTAACCATCTCGGTAGCGAAGCGTTCCGGTGCCGATGCAATGGCAATAGCTGAGCAAATCCAACGAAAAGTAGATAACCTTGATGGTAGTTTAATACCGGCCGATGTAAATGTTACGACTACACGTAACTATGGTGAGACGGCCTCAGCCAAGGTTATTTCATTACTTGAGCACTTGCTGGTTGCCATCCTGGCTGTAACTTTTGTAGTCGCTCTGGCACTTGGTTGGCGCGGCGGACTGGTGGTGTTTCTATCAGTACCGGTAACCTTTGCGCTCACGCTCTTCTTGTACTATATGTTCGGCTATACCCTCAACCGTATTACGCTCTTTGCGCTGGTGTTCGTGACGGGTATTGTGGTTGACGACTCGATTATTATCGCCGAGAATATGCATAGGCACTTTAAGATGAAGAAGCTCCCGCTTAAGCAGGCGGCCATCGCCTCGATCAGTGAGGTCGGTAATCCCACCATACTGGCGACTTTTACCGTAATTTCTGCGGTACTGCCGATGGCCTTTGTATCGGGATTGATGGGACCTTATATGAGTCCCATGCCGATCGGTGCTTCGCTGGCCATGATTTTCTCGCTGATTGTTGCCCTTATTATTACTCCCTGGCTGGCATACATTCTACTTCCACACGGTAATTCTGAGAAGAATGAAGACGGAGAAGAGAAGCAATATGATCTTAAAGAAACGATTATATATAAGTGGTACCAGCGTATCATGGAACCGTTGCTCGAAAATACGTTCAAACGGTGGACATTTATTATCGGGGTAACGGTATTACTACTGGCCTCAACCCTGTTGTTTGTGTTTCGAATGGTTGAGGTGAAAATGCTTCCGTTTGATAATAAAAATGAGGTGCAGCTTATAATTGACATGCCCGAAGGTACTACGCTGGAGCGCACCAATGCGGTTGCTCGTGAAGTAGGATTGAGTTTGAAGGATGTACCGGAAATCAAGGATTATCAAATCTATGCCGGTAACAATGCACCTATTAACTTTAACGGGCTCGTTCGTCATTACGACTTGCGAAAAGGCCCTAATGTGGCGGATATCCAGCTGAACCTGATCGATAAGGGAGAGCGCAGTGATCAAAGTCACGCGATCGCCAAACGCCTTCGTCCCATGGTTCAAAAGGTGGGCGAAAAGTACAATGCCAATGTTAAAGTGGTAGAGGTGCCGCCCGGACCTCCGGTACAATCTACAATCGTAGCCGAAGTTTACGGTCCTGATTCCGATGAGCGTAAGCGGGTGGGTCGTCAGGTAAAAGGTATTTTCGAAAAAACGGAAGGTATCGTTGATGTAGACTGGATGGTGGAAGCACCGCAGACCAAGTATAAGCTGGATGTGAATACCGAAAAGGCAATGATGTCGGGCATCTCATCCAAACAGGTGGTGCAGACCGTAACTATGGCGCTGCGAGGTAAAGACGTATCGCGCCTATACAGTGAGAAAGAATTAAATGATGTGCCCATAACAGTCAAGTTACCCAAGGCGGGTCGCTCTGATATCCAAAAGCTGAAGCAGTTGCATATGAAGTCGGCATCAGGAGCGATGATTCCCGTAGCCGATCTGGTGACGGTAAGCGAGGATACGCTCGAATCAAGTATCCACCGTAAAAATCAGCGGCGCGTAACGTATGTGCTGGCTGAGGTAGCCGGGGAAATCGAAAGCCCGGTGTATGCTTTGCTCGATACCGGTGGTGAGATCGATAATATTGAAATGCCCAAAGGTTATAACCTGTCGCAGATCTTTGCTGGTCAGCCGTTTATGACGGACGACTATACCCTTAAGTGGGACGGCGAATGGCAGATTACCTACGAGGTATTTCGCGATCTGGGTATTGCCTTTGCTGTTGTCCTGGTGATCATCTACATGCTGATCATCGGGTGGTTCCAGGATTTCAAAGTGCCTATTATTATGATGATCGCTATCCCGCTTTCATTGATTGGTATTCTGGTAGGGCACTGGGTGCTGGGCGCTTTCTTTACGGCCACATCCATGATCGGGATGATTGCCCTGGCCGGTATTATGGTGCGAAACTCCGTCTTACTGATTGACTTTATCAACATACGGCTTGATGACGGAGAGTCGCTCAAGCAGGCCGTGATCGAAGCCGGGGCCGTGCGTAGCATGCCCATTCTGTTGACGGCCGGTACCGTGGTTATTGGCGCAGTCGTAATACTGTTCGATCCAATATTCCAGGGGCTGGCGATTTCACTGATGGGCGGCGCGGTAGCATCCACAGCATTGACCCTGATTATGATACCGTTGATTTACTTTATGGTAGAGAACAAAGTAAAGGAGCTTAAAGGAGAGCAAGCGTAAGGTTAAGCATGTATCACGGCCGGGTCTTGGATTGTGAACCCGGTCGTGATTATCACTAATTAAAAACATCATATTATGAAGCTATTAATCATACTCAGTATTGAGGAATACACCGATGACGTGCGAAAAATTTTATCACGCCAAAAGGTGCCCATTTACAGTGAAACGGAAGTGCACGGTTTTAGAACCGATAAACATCAGCCGGAGATCTCTAACTGGTTTACGGGTGAAGATCATGGCGTTTATTCCTCGCTGTTTTTTTCCATTCAGGATGAAGAGTGCGTAAAGCGAGTTATGGAGGAAGTAAAAGCCTATAACAAAGAAACCGGCGCTGAAAAACAGAATCCGCTGCATGCCTATTCACTGAGCGTGGAAGAATCGGCCTAACAAAGATTTTAATATTAATAATCAACAAAGCAATATTATGAATAATCAAAATCCAAGTTGTTCTACAATGCGGCCCATGGAAAAGGCTATACGTATGCTGGCCGGCACTTTTGTCACTATTAGTGTGATCTTGGGCTATTTCGTAAGTCCCTATTGGTTTTTATTCACCCTGTTTGTTGGCCTGAATCTATTCCAGTCTTCGCTGACCGGATGGTGCCTGGCTGAACAGATTTTATCTAAATTTGGGATTGGGGTTGAAGAAGATGCACCTAAAACTCCCAAACCTTCTAAAGGATAGAAATACAAATCACCTATTTGCCGAATTTAATTCAAAGCTTATTTGTAGTTACTTGTATTGATAGGGAGGAGCTAAACTCCTACTTTCAGGGTTGAAAAATCCGTAGGAAAAAATATGTAGGTGATGACAGAATTGTTGCAGCAACCGTGGCCGTGGTATGTTTCCGGGCCGCTAATTGGACTTGTTGTTCCCTTACTTCTTTTAATTGGCAGTAAGCAATTTGGGGTGTCATCAAATCTGAGACATGCCTGCGCTGCCTGTATGCCGGGACGCGTGGAATTTTTCCAGTACGACTGGAAAGAAAATGGACTCTGGAATCTAGTTTTCATTGGCGGAACGGTCCTTGGTGGTTTTTTAGCCGGATGGTACCTAAATAATCCTGAACCCATCGATCTGTCGCAGCAAACGGTTACAGAACTGCAGGCACTGGGGATTACAGACTTTAAAGGCATGATGCCAGACGGCCTGTTTAGCTGGCAGAATTTGGCTGATCCTTCAGGAATAATCGTTTTGATAGTTGGAGGATTCTTCGTTGGATTCGGTGCCCGTTATGCCGGCGGATGCACGTCGGGTCATGCCATAAGCGGGCTGGCCAATTTGCAACTGGCATCACTGCTTGCGGTGATCGGCTTTTTTATTGGCGGTCTTATTATCACACATTTTGTTTATCCTTTAATACTGTAATCAAGAAACATAAACAGGTGCAATAGTATGAAGGATTATCTAAAATATTTGATTGCGGGTTTGTTCTTTGGATTTGTGCTCGTAAAATCAGAAGTGATCTCCTGGTTTCGAATTCAGGAAATGTTTCGATTCGATGCCTTCCACATGTACGGCATCATCGGTCTGGCCGTGATTGTAGCGATGGGTTCCATTCAGGTGATCAAAAAGTTGAATCTAACGGATTTCAATGGAAATAAAATTACGATTTCATCCAAAGATTCATCCCAGGTGACCCGTTATTTACTGGGGGGTACGCTTTTTGGTTTTGGATGGGCGCTTACGGGTGCTTGTCCGGGTCCGTTGTTTACTCTTGCTGGAGCCGGATACGGAATTATCGTAGTGCCTATCGCAAGCGCCATGTTAGGAACCTGGGTTTATGGACTTCTCAGACCCAAACTACCGCACTGATCAATGTATAAAACAGAATTTTCAATAACTGAATGATTTAAAAGAGGAACAATTATGTATTTCAAACAGATTTTTGACAAAAAACTAGCGCAGTATGCCTACCTGATTGGATGTCAGGCTACGGGAGAGGCAATCGTCGTAGACCCCATGCGGGACATCGACCAGTATATCGATTTGGCGGCGGAGGAAAATTTAGAAATTACAGCCGCTACCGACACCCACATCCACGCCGATTATGTGTCGGGATTGCGTGAATTTGCCGAGCGCGGCGTGAAAGTCTATGCTTCTGACGAAGGCGGCAAAGATTGGAAATATAAGTGGTTGCTCAACAGCGATTACGACTATGAACTCATCAATGACGGTGATTCTTTTAGCCTCGGCAACATCAAATTTGATGTGATACATACGCCAGGGCATACTCCGGAATCAGTGAGTTTCTTGGTCACAGATGGGGCCATGACCGATCAGCCCATGGGTATTTTGTCTGGAGATTTTGTCTTTGTTGGTGATGTTGGTCGGCCCGACCTGCTGGAGACGGCCGCCGGACAGAAAGGAGCGATGAAGCCGGCCGCCAAAGAGTTGTATCAGTCTGTAGAAGCATTCAAAGATCTACCGGAGTATCTGCAAGTGTGGCCGGCGCACGGTTCAGGAAGTGCCTGTGGAAAAGCGCTCGGCGCCGTGCCGGAATCAACGGTAGGGTATGAATTGCGATTTAGCCCTGCTTTTCGGGCAGCGACCAGCGAGAACGAATTTGTAGATTTTATCCTGGACGGCCAACCGGAGCCGCCGCTCTACTTCGGACGCATGAAGAAGGTCAACAGAGAAGGTCCGGCGGTACTGGGCACGCTTCCGCACCCACAAAAAATAAGTGTTACGGATATAGCGGAAAGCGATAATCTCGTTGTGGACACCCGTGAAGCAGTACATTATATGAACGGCCATCTCAAGGGATCGCTGCTGGCCACGATGGACAACAACTTTAATACTATCGTAGGTTCTTATGCCGATGCAGAGCAGGACATCTACCTGATCATTGACGAACAGCATCTGGATGAAGCTATTCGCGATCTTGTACGTGTAGGTATCGACAATATAAAGGGGTATGCCACACCGCAGATGCTCAGCAACTGGGATCATGACCTTCAGGTAACAAAGACCATTGCTTTCGACGATGTTGAAAAGCTTCGAAAGCAAAAGGATATGCAAGTACTGGATGTACGCAAGGCTACCGAATTTGCCGAGGGGCATATTCCCGGCGCCATCAACATCGCCCATACGCGCTTGGCTGATCAATTGGAGGAATTGCCACGTGATAAGACACTGCTTGTCCACTGCGAAGGTGCCACGCGCGCATCCTATGCCAGTGGATTGCTTGAGCGTAATGGGTTCAAGGTGCAGTGGATTGATGATGAATTTGACAACTGGTGGACAAATTATGGAAAGAATTCAAATGAGAAGCTTACCCAGTAACATTCAAATCGAGCTCATGGCTGGGATGTCCAGCCATGAGAAAATAATTGAACACCTAATAATATGATTTTACCATGGATTGGAGCACTTCTTGTTGGGCTTTCGCTGGGATTGTTGGGTTCCGGGGGATCTATACTGACCGTGCCGGTGCTTATTTACCTGGCCGGCGAACAGGAGAAAGTAGCAATTGCTGAATCACTCGGCATTGTCGGTGCGATTAGCTTGGCGGGCTTTGTCCCCTATGCCCTCAAAAATCAGGTGCACTGGCGGAGCGTCATCCTGTTTGGGATACCCGGCATGGCCGGAACATACGGCGGAGCCATGATTGCCGGTTACGTATCGGGTACTTTTCAGCTGATGCTTTTTGCCGGGGTGATGATTGCCGCCGCTATTATGATGTTCCGCGATGACAAGAAACAGATGAAAGTTGAAACAGGGGCGTTGCAGGAAGTACAAGCCTGGTGGAAAATTGTGCTCGAAGGGCTTGCCGTAGGCATCCTTACCGGATTGGTAGGTGTTGGCGGGGGATTTCTGATCGTACCGGCCTTGGTGTTGCTGGGCGGGTTGCCAATGAGCCTGGCCGTAGGGACAAGCTTGATGATTATCGCTCTAAAAAGTTTCAGCGGGTTTTATAAATATCTGGATGTACTGGCCGGAATAGAGCTGTCGATAAACTGGCAACTTGTGTTGGTTTTTAGCCTCATCGGAGCTGTGGGCAGTTTGGTTGGCAAATCAGTGGGCTCAAAAATATCCAACGATAAACTCAAAAAGGGATTTGCTGTTTTCCTTATTCTGATGGGAAGTTATATCCTCTACATGAACATTTGAACATCATAACAAACAAAGGCGTTAGATCACAAGGACTTAACGTCTATATTATTTTAGGCTATACCACTATTTTACCACAAATGGGATTTCACTTCCTATTTATTCTATGAATCTTAGTCGTTCTATTGTAGGCAGTTTCGAAAGCGTTCTTGGATTTTTCGTCTATAATCTTAGCGTAAACCATGGTATTATTTATATTGCTATGACCTAGTATACTTTATGCCAAGTAACTTCGGGGGTCGATAGTACTTACGGAAAATAATGCTGATTCAGAAATAACGTTTTCGCTTTCTTTAGCGCCCAAAGAATAATGATAAAACAGGGGATGAAGTAGGGATCCTGGCAATTTTAGTTTACACTACTGTCAGCAAAGGTAATATAAGCTAATACCTGCAATTTTAGGTAACGGTAAAGACCTACTTAGTTTGCTATTGTACACTTTCCAAGTTTGCTGAACTGCTTGACCCCTTTAATTGGTTCCTTTCAAAACTAATTTCAAATAAGGAACCGTTGTCATTTTTTAGTCCAATGTCAGCTTCTAATTGTTGTACCAGTTGCCAAACTAATGAAAAGCCAATTGTACTCTGATCCTGAAGGGTGAAATCTTCCGGCATGCCAACACCGTTGTCAAAGATTTGTAAATCAATAACATCTCCCGTTTGACTAACATTTATGTCTATTTGACCTGTCTTTTTTCCGACAAATGCGTGCTTGTATGCATTTGTGGTTAATTCATTTATTATCAGTGCAGTTGGAATAGCTTGATTAATATTAATAGTTGTGTCATCGATACTTGAGTGCAGCTCAACCTGTTGTTCTTCGGTTTTGTAAACACTTCTGATATTATCAACGAGCTTATGAATAAACTTCTTCAGGTTTACATTTGTAAAACTACCCGTCTTATAAAGCATTTCATGCACTTCTGCCATTGACTGAATTCGTAGTTGGTTATTTTGTAAAATACTCCGGGCCTGCTTGTTTTCTGTGTTGAATAACTCTAAAAGTAACATACCTGAGATAATGGCTAGATTATTTTTTACACGGTGATGGATCTCAGCTAACAAAGTATTTTTTTCCTCGAGTGATTCTTCAATCTTTATTTTCTGAAGCTTTCGCTGGGTAATATCTTTGGCTGTCGCATATAATTCATCCATTCTTTTTGTTATATGAATTTCCAGCCATACTGGTTGTCCATTCTCGTTTAGAAATTTGAATTCACCCGTAAAAACTCGACTTGAATTCTGCAACCAGTTATCAAGTCGCTTTTTAAGCTCATTGGTATCAGAAAAACCAATTAAGGACCTACCCGTAATACTTTCAGGTTTGTAGCCCAAAATATTCTCTATTTCACTATTAATGTCAGTAACATTGTAATTACTGGGATTGAGCGTTAAAATCAGGTCGGTTGCATTTTCCAAAAACGTTTTTTGGCGTTCCAATTCTCCTGTTTTCTTCTTAAGCTGGTTCTGCTTCTTTCTAAGTTCTAACCTGGCCTCAACTTCTTGTGCAAGTGTTTTAAGACTTTCAAGCTGCCAATCCTTCAGTTCTTTTGATTCAAATCCCAGTACGCAGATCGTACCAATATTATAACCATTACTGCTTTTAAGATTTACACCAGCATAAAATTTAACGTTTGGGTCATTCTTCACATACGGTAAATCATTAAAGCGCTGGTCTTTACCGGCATCTTCAACAATCATCCATTCGTCCTTGTGAATGGTCGTACTGCAGAAAGTTCCTCCCCGTTTTATCTCTTTAGGAGTAGGTGGAAAACTTGCTTTATTCCATTGTCGATCAGCATCCAAAAAGTTTATTTGTGAGATAGCGGCTCCGCAAATTTTGGAAGCCAACTTCACTAATGCTTCAAACTCCTGCTCTTCCGGAGTATCTAAGATGGAATACGATTTTAGTGCTTCTAATCTTGCTTTCTCATTTTTAGTTAACTTCATGCGAAACTAGTAATTGGATTAATAATCGCCCTGAAAAATATCAGAAGGATCTGCGTTATAAGTAAAATTTCACAATATTTTGAGGCCAATTCTCAATATCACTACAGTTATCTTTAAATGATACAGGGCAGCTCAAAGGAAAATAAATGAATTGCCTTTTCTATTCGCTATACTATTTGTCGGAGTATTATTGGAAGATCTTAAGTCACAAAATATTCCGAAAAGTCATTCTGCAAAGAGAGTAGGGAATCCAGTACCAATTTTTATTTTTCTGACTTAAAAGATACCATACATCCGAGGAATTTGCGGAGGGAGATCTACTACAGCAAGTTAATCACAATTTTGATATTATATCGGGCGAATTTAAGTCAAAACTGGATAGCCTCGATAAAGACAAAACCTATTTTCGCTATTGCAGATCTGGAAATCGCAGTGGAAAAGCTGCCAGAATAATGAAGCAAAATGGGTTTAAAAAGGTGAACAACATTGGAGGGTACCGGGACTTGATGAATGCCGGCCTGGAATCGAGCAAGTAGGTAGCACGGGCTGGGCGTCCACGCTGCCGCATACATAAATTTTAAAACCACTATAGGAATTTCTCTGTAGTGGTTTTTGTATTTAAGAGCTAGATCAAATTTAACGACACGCGATAGTATTTATGCAAGCATTAATCAATCTAATGGAACAAACGCAGGTGCTGGCCGCGGTTATCGGTTTAATCATCCTGATGATGGTTGAGCAGGCCCATCCATTTTTTGATTTCTTTAAGGGTTCCATTAAAGAAAAGGGTAAGCATTTGCTGGCCAATATGGCGCTAGGGCTGACTAACGCACTGCTGATTTCCATTTTTTTTGTAGGCACTTGGCTCTGGGCCTCCAACTGGGCGTATGAGCATCAGTTTGGGATACTCAACTGGCTGCAGATAAACGGGATGCCGGGCTGGGGACACACGCTGGGTGCGGTCTTGTTGATGGATCTCTGGATGTATCTCTGGCACCTGATCAATCACAAAATTCCATTCTTATGGCGTTTCCACCGGGTCCACCACGCCGATCCCAATATGGATGTGACCACGGCCAGCCGGTTTCATACCGGCGAAATTATTCTTTCGTCTCTGCTACGGATTGGTGTTCTGTTGATAACGGGCATATATCTCTGGGAGCTGTTGCTCTATGAGACAGTGATGTTTGCCGTAGTGCAATTTCATCATGCGGATATCGCCCTGCCAGAAAAGGTGGATCGGATATTACGTGCCGTAATTGTGACTCCGGCGATGCATAAAGTACACCATTCGCGCTGGCAGCCCGAGACCGATTCCAATTATAGCTCACTATTTTCATTTTGGGATCGCATCGGTAAAACATTTAGGTTACATAACCCGCTTAAAACATTACGCATTGGTCTCGATGAATTTGATTCCGAAGAGGATCGCAAGGTGAAAGGATTGTTTACCATGCCATTTAAAGACAAAACTGATGGTGATAAAAATCGACAAAACAGAGAAAACAATTAGCTTGCGAGCTTCTTTGCCATTCTGTAAAATCTAAAAGATGTAGGTCGGACAGCTTGTCTGACAATGAATACCAATTCAAACTGGATTTGATGAAGCTTAAAATCCCCCCTGTGCTGATTGCTGCAATAATTGCTGGATTAATGAGGCTTGTGGCAGAGTATATGTCAATCGGAAGTTTGGTTTTGCCGGGAGCAAGCTGGGTGGCAGCCCTGCTGCTGGTTTTGAGCGGAGTGTTTGGGCTAATAGGATTATTTCAATTTTATTCCAATGGTACATCAATTGATCCCCATAAACCACAAAAAACCACTGCACTGGTGACAGGCGGGATCTACCAGTATTCCCGAAATCCGATGTATCTTGCGTTGTTTTTTCTGCTGATCGCTTACGCTTCCCTTTTGCAGAATGTGTTGAATCTTTTCCTTTTCCCGGTATTTATATGGTATATCAACCGGTACCAGATTATTCCTGAGGAGGAAGTAATGGAAGAAAAGTTTGCGGAGGAATACCGTGAGTACAAATCCAAGGTGCACCGCTGGTTGTAATATGTAATATAAGATGTAGTCCACTTTAAGAGTGGACTACATCTGGAATTGATCTAGGTGCTATTTTTCCGCCAGATCCCGCATCCACTGCGCAAAGTTTGGTGAACTATAGTCGGCAATACCTTCCTTTTTGTATACAATCTGTCCCTCTTTGGAGATCACATAGCTCGTGGGAAGAAACTGGCTTTGCAGCTTGTTGGGCAGTTGGGATCGGGGAAAATAATAGGGCATGGAAAAATTTTTGTTTTCCATGAAGTTGACGGCTTTTTCCCGGTTTTGGTCCATCGAAAGCAGGATAAACTTAATGTTGCTGTTATCGCCTACCGCTTTGTACAAAGTTTCGATGGTGGGCATCTCGGCAATGCAGGGCGGGCACCACGAAGCCCAGACGTTGACAAACAGTACCTGTCCTTTAAGGTTTCCAAGGGTGGTACGGTTGCCATCGGAAGCCTGGAGTGCAAAGTTGAAGTCCCTACTATTAAGATGGGGTCCCTTGGTAGTGGCAATTTTAGATGTATCAGCATCAAACAAGCCGGTCCATAACATAGCGCGTTGCAGCGTGCCAATAACTTCGGTGTGGAGCCCAGTGACGTAAAGCAGCAGGGCAATGTCCCCAATCACGCCCCATTCGATAAAAGTTCGTTTCCAGGATGATGTTGAGTCTTTTGTTGAGGTATCCATAGCTTTGGAAAATAACTAAGAATTGAGTGGTTAGCGTTGGGCAAGTTTTTGGAGTATGGGCTTCAGTTTTTCTTTGGTAAGCATGCCCGCACCAATATACTCGACTTTTCCCAGCTTATTGATGATAAAAGTGGTTGGAATGGCACGAAACGGCCCATATTGCCTTGAAAATGATTGGTCAGCGACCATGATGGGATAGTTGATTTTCATTTTCTTCGCATAGGGCCGCACGGCTGACCACCCTTTTTTATCAACAGAGACCCCGGCTAACAGGACATCTTTATTTTTCATCTCGTTGTAGAGTTCAATAAAGTCGGGAATCTCTTTTCGGCAGGGGCCGCACCAAGTGGCCCAGATGTTAAGGACCACTACTTTGCCTTCGTGTTCCTCCAGCGTAAAGGTGTCACCTGCCATTGTTTCCAGACTGAAGTTGGGAGCATTTTTATAACTATTAGGCTTACGCTCTGATTGTTGAGCTTTGATTTTTGGGCAAACGAATAGGGTGAGTATGATTGATAGAGATAAAGTATATTTTAATAATCGCATACTAGTATAGTTTTTTAAAGGTAATAATAGGGTATCCAGTCGCGGTTACCCCGAATAGATTAGGTTTTGATGGGATTACTACCCAATCCATTGTGGCGGATCAGGTATGCGATCATGAAAAGGGTGGGAGGTATCCATGGAATAGCGGTTGCCAATAGTGGTGAGGGCAGACAGGGGCGGTAAGATTAGCGATTTTTCAGAGGCAAGAAAGGTATTTATTGAATTGCAGCTGGTTGTTGCATGAGCCATTTTCCCGCTTTCTTTGTTTTCTGATCTCACATCAGGAGAGCTTTGATTGTGGTTGTTGCTGTCCACATTGTTGAGGAACGGAGCTCTCGACTGGCATTGGGTCTGATAGGTTTCCTGATACGTATGGGATTGTAACTCGTATTTCATACTTCCGGATTGAGAAGCAGAGAGGATCATTATTGCAATCCCTAAACCAAGGACGATATATTCAGCAAAGGTTGTCAAAAAAGTTGGGAAATGACTGATTTATATTCACTTTAAAAAACGGGCATTACGACTCATTATTGTGGAATATGTTTGCACGCAACGAATTCTCTCCTTGCGAAAGGGATAGGTAAAAGGGGTTATTTTGAGGATAACGAATTTACTAAATTGATTTGACAAATTTGACCAACGCTTTGCGCTCATTTTCGGAGAGCTGCTTCACAAATTCCTTGGACTTTTGAGCCTCCCCGCCGTGCCAAAGAATAGCCTCCAGGATGCTTTGCGCTCGTCCATCATGTAGAAAACTTTGATGCCCGTTGACCACTTCCACCAGCCCAATGCCCCAGAGCGGAGGTGTACGCCATTCACGGCCACTGGCTTTAAAGTCAGAGCGGTGATCGGCCAATCCTTCGCCCATATCATGCAGCAGGAGATCGGTGTACGGAAAGATCGTCTGCCCGGCAAGAGCATCGATATCAGCATTTTTCGAGGTTGTAAACTGTGGGATATGGCACGACTGGCAACCAGCCTGCTGGAACAGTTCACGGCCCTGTTTTACGATAGGATTTTCGGCATTGCGCTTGGCCGGTACGCCCAGCGTCTGCACGTAAAAAGTCGTCTGCTCCAAAATTTGCTGCGAAAGTTCCGGATCGTCATCTAATCCGTCCTCTGCCTCGGGGTAACCATAGTCGTTATCATGGGGATAGTACGGCGTAGTTACCCCCATATCCTGCTGATACGCTCTGGCCACCTGTTGTATGACCGTAGGCTGATTAGCCTTCCATCCAAAGCGACCCAGCTCCCGCTGATTGGTAGAATCGTTCATCACATAATTGGCCTTGCCCGAAATACCGTCGTCATCCGTATCGTTGGGGTCAGCGTTGGCCATGATTTGTTGCTCGGGGATGGCTTCGAGGAGTCCCAATCCAAATACGGGAGGGGCCGTGCGAACAGAGGTATTCGCATTCGATGGAATGGGCTTGTAAGGATTCAGCACTTGGTAGGTTGGATCGCGAAGCTCCACTTCTGTGCCGTCGTCCAGTTGTTCGGTGATGTAGTCGTAAATGGCTTCTACATCGGCTTCTGGCACTTTGCTATATACCGCCTTGTTCTGTATTTGTAGTCCAAATCCATCCACAGGGATAGGATCTCCGGGTTCATCACCATTGAGACTGATGCGAACCAGAACTGAGGATATACTGCCATCATCAAAGAACGGCTTGCCGCGCCCGTCGTTAACGTGACATGATGAACAATTCGAGTTATTGAACAGGGGACCAAGTCCGCCGTTTACCTCTGCCGGCGCTGTCACAAAAGAGGCCTCAAATTCGGCATCGCCGGCATTATGCTTTTCCAAGGCGGCATCACTTAAGTTGGGAGCGGGACGAGAAAAAGCGTTGGTACCTGCATCATGTACCGTTGTGGCACCGCCGCTGTTAATTTCCTGCTCCGAGAAAGCGGCCCCGGTATTCTCGTCGCCGGATGAAAAAACATCGCAGCCGTGAAAAATCACGGCCAGCGATGTAACTAGAAAGAGAAATCTATACTTCTTACAGCTCATTCAGTAGCGGCTTGATATCTTCTTGGATGGTGGACAGGATTGTCCGAACGGCTTCTTGCGCATTCTCAACGTCATCAGGATTCTCGGTGATGGCATCGCGGAAACTGCCCGGAATATTGTCGATAGCTGTAATTGCTGCATCCATTTCAGCGCGGAATCGACTGTCGAGATCGGCATCAAGTTCGGTCACAAAATCGCTTATTCCAGGACCCGAGCTATCCTTATAGTTGCCGGTATAGATGTGCATGATGCTGCGGATGTTATTCTGGAAGTCCACTTTAGAGTTAAAGCTAAACTGCGACTCAACCAGCGTGGGATCCTGCTGCGAAAGCGGATCAGCAATTTTACCGTTGGCCACTTCGTCGGCAATTACTTCCATACCGTTGACTAACTCCTCAACGGCCGATTTTTTACTTGGATAAATCTGGCTGCTACTACCCGCGCTTACAATTGCGTTCACATAATTTCCTTCTTCAGGATTCCAAGCCGCAACCAACTTGGCTGTTTCCCCTTTGAGGCTGGCTGAAGCCGAAGTCAGGTAGTCAAATTCGCGATTCGTAAAATCATCGATGCCTTTGTCGTTGCTTTCCCCAAAGAGCAGGTACTCAATGGTATGGAAGCCTTTCAGACCCGTCTCAAGGCCATCAACGTACTCCTTGGTAAGTTCGTCATTGCTGGCCAACACGTTATCGAGATCAGTTTTGTTCACCGGCCAGTCGTCGATAGCAGGATCGATACCTTCGCTTGCCACCGGACCAAAGAGAAAACTTTCGGAGTTCTCCCACGGTTCGCGGGTGTTACGCCACTGCTGACGAGCAGCCTCAAGATTTTGTTGCGTGGTATTTTGCTGGAGCTCATTTACAGCATCAACCAGAAGTCCGGCTTCGGTATCCAGGTTCACATAGGTCTGGAGAATGATGTTGTTGGATTCATTTTCGAGCATCGGAGATGCATCAAAATTTAATTCATCCGCTCCGGTGCCGTTGTCTGAGCATCCTGCTACAGCAAGCATAAGCAGTGCAGGAAATACGAGAAGTTTGTTGAGTCGATTCATGAATATATCTTTGTGGTCAGGTTTAGATTAGTGTGTTAAAATTCAAATCCTACTCCGGCAGAGAAGGTGTTTTCAATGTTGTCTTCCGAAATGCCAAGTACACGGTGAGTATATTGCGCTTTGAACACGATTTCCTCGATGGGTTTATAGTTTACACCTGCCGTGTAGGCGGTGCGCTCCCACCGGGGATTGTTGCTGATGACGCCCGCAACCGTTTTGTACATCGAGTCATAAAATTCGTAGCGTCCAAATACGTCCAGACGATCTTGGATACCAATAGGTTTTGAGAGGTCGTAAGCTATTTCGCCATAGTAGGCCAAAGCATCGGATCCCACCGGGGTACGTTTGACGTTTAGATTGTTTGAGAGATTTCGGTTCGCCTGGGATACGAGATCCGAGTTCTGTAGATGGCCATAAAGTCCCATTGCGCGAAACGTTATCGGTCCTTCCTCGATCATCAGGTGTCCGTCGATAATGGATACGTAGGCATCGGCCTCAAGATCGGGCTTGGGACGATTGTCACTTGAATTGCCAAAATACCCAGACAGCCCCACGGTCCATTCTTCACGGAGCTCATAGTCGAGGCGCAGGGCCAGGGCCATATTTTCGGCATTGATCGTCTCAAACTTGCCCTGGTGCCCACGCATCACCCAATTGGCCGAACTAAATTCTGTAGCGTCGAGGCCGTTGACCAGCGATACTGCATACGAGAATCGCTCATCTTTGCCCAGATGACCGAATACCTGCAGGCCGATTTCATACCAGTTGGTGGGGATCAAGGCCGACATTGAGGGTGATCGAGTCGTGGTAAAGTATTCGGTTGGCTCGTCCTCAACAGAAACGATTCCAAAGGGGAGCTTAAATTTTCCGAATCGGAAGTTCAGCCTGGAGGAAGGAGAGTAGACAATATGCAGCTGTTCCAGCAGTACTTCGCCCCCGGCTTCCACCTCGGTTTCAAATTCACCGAATTCCTCAAAACGATCAAATTCTTTGGTGATACCGGTGCCGCCGTGCTCAAATTCAATTTCGGCCCTTATCTGGAATTTGTCGTTGTATACGTAGCCTGGATACAGCACGAAGCGTTCTAAATCAACCACGTCGCGGCGAGAGGGATCGGTCTGCCAGTCAAAATTAAAGTAGTTGAGACTTCCGTATCCGTTCAATCGAAAGTGCTTCAGGGAGATGGGGCTGTCGTGTTCTGCTTCCTCTTCCTGTGCTTGTGCAGCTGAACTGATGACAAGTACAAAAATGAGGATAAGGAGGTAGTAGGTGCGTTTCACTGCAAGTTTATTATTTAAATTAAATCTTAATAAGGAGCGAAAAGGTATAGTCTTATTTAGACTAATTCAAGATAATTTGGATTAAGATTTCTGTTTCCCCAAATAGCGTTGACAAACAGATCAAAGATCGAGGGTTCTCAGCAGCAGAATTAATGGAAAGGTAATTCGCCAAAAAACATTAAGAAGCTTACCTTTGGCCTAACACAAAACAAAATTTATGGAGTTATGTCCCATATGCTTAAGCGCTGTTTATTAGTTGTTTTCTTTCTGTTGCTTTCCGTTGCAGGATTTGGTCAATCGGATTCCGAAGTGCCTGGTAAACTTAAAAATGATGATCGCCCCAAGTTGGTTGTCGGTATCGTAATTGATCAGATGCGTTACGATTATCTGCCATTGTACTGGGACAAGTTTCAGAATGGAGGGTTTAAGCGTTTAGTCGGAGAGGGATATAACTTCTCAAATAACCATTTCAATTATTTTCCCACGTACACGGGCCCCGGGCACGCGGCCATCTATACGGGCACTACGCCCTCGGTGAATGGAATCGTTGGAAATGCTTGGTACGACCGTTCTATCGATGCCAGCATGTACGTAGTTTCGGATTCGACCGTATCGCCGGTTGGCACCAGCGGCAGCGCAGGAAAAATGTCACCTAAAAACTTGCTGAGTACCACGGTGACTGATGAGCTCAAACTTGCTAGTTCAGGAAGCAAGGTACTTGCCGTTTCAATTAAGGATCGTGGAGCCGTATTGCCCGGTGGTCATCTTTCCGACGGCTCGTTTTGGTACGAAGATTCCACGGGCAACTTTATCAGCAGTTCGTGGTACGGAGATGAACTACCCGGTTGGCTGCAGGATTTCAATGACTCGGGATTGGCCCGTGACCTAAGCCAGAAGACGTGGACGACGCTACTTGATAAAGACCGTTATACCGAAAGCAATGCCGATGACACCCCTTACGAAGGTACCTTTCCAGGTGAAGAGCAGCCGGTATTTCCACATAAGCTTGCCGATTATGCTAAGGATTCGTACTGGCCGGTCAAAGCCTCTCCTTTTGGCAACACGCTGGTCAAAGAGTTGGCAAAAAAAGCGATTGACGGTGAATCTCTCGGTGATGATCAGACGACGGACTTTTTGGCGGTAAGCTTTTCTTCCACCGATTACGTTGGTCACCAATTTGGTCCACACTCCATGGAGCTTGAAGATACCTACCTTCGCTTGGATCGGAATTTGGCGGACCTGTTGAGTTATCTTGATGAGAAAGTGGGCAAAGGCGAATATTTGGTTTTCCTGACCGCCGACCACGGAGCCGTAGATGTCCCGGCCGAGTTGAAAAATCGTGGGCTTCCCGGCGGATATTTCGACAGTGATACGGTTGTAGATTCCTTGCGTGATTATTTGAAGAAGGAATATGGCGAAGCCGACTGGGTTGAGAGTTATACCAATCAGCAGATTTACCTGGATCGTGATCTAGTGGCGGAGAAGAGTATTTCGCTGAAAGGGATGCAGGATAAAGCAGCGAATTTTCTGCTCAAATTCGAAGGTGTACTCTCCACGAATACAGCCCACAATTTTGCTAACAAAGATTATACCGGCGGTCAACAGGCGATGTATCAACGCGGTTTTCAGTACGGGCGCTCCGGCGACGTGTACATTCAGTTAAAATCCGGCTGGCTCGATTCAGATTACCCGACCGGCACCTCACATGGATCCACCTATAACTATGACACGCATGTACCTTTACTTTTTTACGGATGGAAAGTGCCACAGGGATCGAGCAGTGAAAGGACCGTTATTCCACAGATTGCTCCCACTGTTTCCAACATATTGAATATTGGTTTTCCGAGCGGATCCCCGGCTGAGGTGCTTGAATTTGAGTAACAACACGATCCTTATCGGATGAGTGGATTTGTCACAAGGTGAATGAGTTAGCCAGTTCGTTTTGCTGGATGAAGTGTAGGCATTTCATCAAGTCCAATAATTTAATTTTATTTAACCAGTAAAAATCCCAGCCACACGAAAAAGAGTCCCAGGATTAAGCTGGCAGCGGCATACAGGAAGGCGTAGCCGGTATGTTCGTTTTGTAGCAGGGAAAAGAACTCATATGAGAACGATGAAAACGTGGTGAATCCGCCGCAGAAGCCGGTGGCCAACAGTAGTCGAAGTGATGGGCTAAGATCTTCGCCGACTGATGCAGCGATAATCATCCCAATTAAAAACGAACCGACTAAATTGACGCTAAATGTACCCAGTGGAAAAACAGACTGCGTGTGTAAAGTCACATATTTCGAGATGAGATACCGCAGTACACTTCCAGCAAATCCACCGAAGCCCACTATGAGAATGGATTGTAACATAGAACTCCTGTTTTGCAAATTGGTATGTAATTTTTAAGCAGGAGTCATCAGCTCCGAAGATCGAAGCGGTTAAAGGCGAACTCCATCGCCATTTCAGAGTGGGCTAATCTAGGTTTTTATAGGGGCAAATTCTAATCTGATTAGAGAGTGCTACAGTGGGAAGACTAGTCAATTATGGCTGGGTTAATGATGTTCCGCAGCAGAGCTACGGAACGAGATGTAGTTTATTTTTCATTTTGCAGGGATTTATCGCGATAAATCCCTGCTTGAATTGCGTTATCACTCCTGAATTTTAACTGGCACGTGCAAGGTTCTGGTGCCCACTTGAGCAAATTCGAGAGATACCGAAATCGAATCACCCACAGCAATGTCCCGCGTCAGGCTTATAAGCATAATATGCAGTCCGCCCGGTTTTAACAGCAATTTCTCACTTTCCGGAATCGGTTGTCGGTCTACCGGACGCATACCTACCGTGCTATTTTCATCTTTATAGGATTCATGCAGTTCGGCTTTTCCCGCCGCATCACTTTGTATGTTCAGAAGCGTATCATCCGAAGCAGTGCCATTGGCAATGGTTAGATATACGGCACCATTTTGTCCCTGTGAAGCAGGACGCGCCCACCCGTTTGAAAGCTCCAGCTTACCCAGAACAACATTTTTATTTTCTTTTTGGGAGCTCGATTTCGAACTGCATCCTATTGCAATAGAACCGACGATTAAGACTAGTAAAAAATGTTTTAATAATGTCATAGCTAGCGCAATTTTTGAATGTCTTCAATAACGTTTTTGGGTGGCACATTACTGGCAGGATACTCAGCGCGAATTTTTCCGGCTTTATCCATCAAGTAAATTTTGTTGGAGTGTATCATATCATACTGGCTGCTGTCTTGCTGCAGCGAATCAGGTTGTATTTTTTTGGCTACGATATTGAGCTGGCTGAGAAGGGAATCCACGGGGCCCGGTTCGCCTGTGAGTAGTGAAAACTGGCTGTTGAGCTGGAACAGCTTTTTGTACTCCTTCAGCACTTGGGGCGTGTCCCGCTGCGGATCAAAACTGATTTCAATAAATTGGATATCACTAGTGTCTTCCAGTCCGCTTTGGATGTTCTTCATATTGGCAGTAATGGCCGGGCAAACATCAGGACAATGCGTGTAGATAAAGCTGACTACCGAAATATTGCCCTTATAATCCTGCGGAAAGTCAACAGTGCTGCTATCGGTATTGAGTAGTTTATACGAAGCATCACTCAGATCTTTGATAGTTTCGGGCTTGCTGCAGGCTAGTATTACTAAGGAAAGTAGAAGGGCTGTACACAGTGCTTGTAGAGTAGGGGTAAAACAATTATTAGACATTAGTTGCAGGGGCTTTTGGAGTGTTCCTCACACGGTTCGAACTCAAATTCAAGTGTTGAATGATGGATGTTAAACTGGGATCCCAACAGATTTTTTAACGAGGTTTTAATGGATTCCATCTGGTTGAGGTCGTTCTCATCAATCACAACATGACTTTCCAGCAAAATATTGTTTTCATCGAGCCGCCATACGTGCAGGTGGTGAATATCCAGCACACCTTGGACGTCCGCCATGGCTGTTTGGATGTTGGGTACTTGCAGATCTGCCGGAGTGCTTTCCATCAGTATGTTGATGGTTTTGCGAAGCATGTAGTAGCTTTGCCACAAGATGTAGCCGGCAATGAGGAGCGTTAGGATGGTATCGATGATGTAGATCTTATACCACAGGATGAGAACCCCGGCTATGATGACTCCTACCGAAGATAGAGCATCCGAAAGAATATGGATATATGCGCTTCGGATGTTGATATTTTCTCCAGAACTTCGAAACAGCAAGCCCGCTGTGATAACGTTGCCGAGCAGGCCGATGATAGCCACTATAAACATCACGGTGCCATCGATGGGCTGGGGATTATAGAATCGCTCGATACCTTCCTTAATTAAAAACAGGGCAATGATCACAAGCGTGATCAGGTTGATGAAGGCGCCGATGATCTCCGCTCGCTGGTAACCAAAGGTTTTCTCACGGTTGGCATCGCGCTTCGATATTTTCCGGGCCAGCAGGCTGATACCCAGCGAGACCGTATCGTTGAGGTTGTGCAGGGCATCCGAAAGCAGCGACAAACTGCCAGAGATGATTCCGCCGATAAACTCGGCCAGAGTGATCATGAAATTCAAGCCTATGGAAATCCACAGGCGTCCTTCGGTCTGCCCTTCGCCATGGTGGTGATGTCCGTGATCGTGCGAATGTGCCATTTATCTACCAGACCAGAATGAAATTCAGGTTCAATATTTTAGTTCTGTTTCTGCCTTCGCTGGAATTTAGAAAGGTAAGGATATCAAAGAAAAATTAAGTAATGATGAAGTTAGGAGCGAATTTGTGCCCCTCGATTTTGTCGATATAATGTAATCGTAAGTGATTGCTGATAGATCCTGAAACAAGTTCAGGATCTGTAAGAAGGTTGCCGAATTTTACACTAAGTCGCCGTTTATTCAACGCCTTCTGCTTTCTGTTTGGCTTTCAACAGTTGCTGCATGATAATATGGGCACTTTTCTTGGTGACTGTTTGGAGGCTGTCGCGGTTGGCAGTATCATTAATTTCGTAGGTGACGGCATCAGCGCCAAAGGTGTGGTATATCCAGTTTTTAGTGATGGGGGAGCTCGTATCGAAAGGCTCAACCTCAATGGGATAATCTGGAAATCTCGTCTTCAGCGAATCAATCCAGCCATAGGTAAAATCTTCGGGAAAGGTGCTGATGTTTTTCTTGATGGGATAAAAGATATTCTCATTGGTTGAGTGAAAATCAATGCCGTAATAGACCCTGCGCAGGCTGTCATCTTGGAGCGGTAACAGGTCATCGCGGATGGCTTGCGTTTCTGGCTGGTTGAACGCCTTCCAGTCGCGATTCAGGTCCACGCCGGCTGCATTATGACGCCAGTGCCCGCGCTGCACGCCATCCGGATTGGCAAAAGGATATGCCCATATTTCAAACTCCTGACGAAACTTCGCGGCGATACTGCTGTCAGAAACCAACTGATTGATGAAGAACTTGCTGGCTAGTCCACCTGTTACTTCCGGCGGATGCAGTCGCCCGGTAATAATCAGCACGCCGTGCTTTTCGGTCGAATCTGTCTGGTTGATGGTTATTTTAGTGACAGGTCGCCGGTCATGCGAGTAGCCCACGGTATCCAGTGAGACCCACGAACGGGTGGCCAGGGAGTCGGCCCAGTGTTTGAAATCTTTGTTGGTGAACAGCTCCTGTGCCGACACCCATAGTGGATCTTGGTGCAGCTCGAGTGAGAGGGTGGCAGTGCCGTTGAGCGTGTCGGGCCGGTAGTTGGTCGTGTCAATTGTGCGCCACTGTTGGCCATTGGTGCTCAGCTTCGGAACATACCGGTGGTCGGCGTGCTTGTAGCTCAGTTGAAGGTCGATTGTCCGGCTGGTATCGCTCCAGATCTTAAAGGCATACCACGGACTTCCGTTGATGGGATGGTTTTCGGGTTCAATCACCACGCGATAGAGCGTGTCGTTTACCTGGTAGAAATTGCTCATACGCGCTCCGACAAATTCATTGCTGATCCAGATGCTGCGATCATTTACGCCGATTACGCGTTTGTGTTGATCCTGAATTTCTTTATCCCTGGTAACGGTAGCCCCTTCTGGATCGTAGGAAAAGCCGGTAAATTCATCGGAGGACGAACAGCTAATACTTATTAAGACAACTGTAGCAAAGAGCAGCAGTGAGCGCGAAAGGGATGAGTTGTTGATCAGCACAGATATGAATTCTGTTGGTATTAAATACTGACGGGTGAAAGTACAATTCAAACAGCATAAAATCACGGGCCGCTGACGGTTTTCATCAGCCGCTGGAAATAACTAAACTTTTTTCATGACAGAAACGAATATTTTCTTATTCTTAAGCGTTTTCGATCATATCCTAGTTAAAATTCATTTAACACTTATAGCAATAAGTTCGTGCGGCTTTCTATCCCGTTTAATTATGTTTTACTAATGTTGCTGCTTGGGTTTCTGCCGTGGTCGTCGGCAGCTGGGCAGGGAACCGCTCCAAAAAATGGGGCCGGAGATTCCAATATTCTACCGCAGGTTTGGGAAATCGATTTTGAGGGCAACAGGCAATATTCTGATGTGGTCTTGAAGCGGCAGATTGCGACTGAAGATCCCGGTTTTTGGGAAAAGCTTAAATTTTGGGATCGGATGGGCTATGAACTTAATCAAACTGAGTTGAAGAAGGATGTTATTCGTCTGCGGAATTACTACAACCGGCGCGGATACATCAATGTGGAGGTCAGTTACCGGGTTGAACAGGGAAATAAGCAGTGGAAAAAGAGTGTGATTTTTGAAATAGAAGAAAATATTCCTATCCGGATTCGAGAGTTGAACTATACGCTTGACAGTGGCACTGCAAATGTCGAAGAGGTGTTAGACAGTCGTTTGTTTGAAAAAGCCCAGCGAGAGCATGCCTATCAGCGTGGTGCCCGATATGAGACGATCAGGGAACCCGAAGTAGTGGGCCAGTTTACGGATGCGCTTAAGAATCTTGGTTTTGCATATGCCAAGGTAAATATCAACGCTGATGTAGACAGCACTCGGCTGGCGGCCAGAGTGACTATCGAATGCAACCTCGGTCCGCGAGCCTATATCAACAGTGTTCGTGTAGAAGGGATCGAGACGATATCCAAAAAATATGTATTGCGTGAAGCAGCGATTGAGCATGGCGAACGGTATAGCCTTAAGAAGTTGCAGGAGGCACAGCAGCAGTTGTTTAATCACCATTTGTTCCGGTTTGCGACGATTAGTGTTCCCGAACAACCCCAAGATTCAACGCTCAACTTGCTGCTGCGGGTACGCGAGCATGAGCAACGGTCAGTAGAGCTTTTAGCAGGTTTCGGAACCGAAGAAAAATTCCGTGGACAGGTGAGCTGGACGCATCGGAATGTGGCACATCTCGGGCACCGTTTTACGACTACGGCGCGGGCCTCGTTTATCGAGCAATACATGAATATGAGCTACCTGTTTCCGTATATTTACAATACCAAGAGCAGCATCGTGATTTCTCCTTTTGGCCAACATCTGTTGCAGAATAATTACGAATTGCTTCGCGCAGGTATCACCAACAGTTTTATTTACCGGTACAGCGAGAAGCTGACAGCCTCAGCTTCTTACGAGTTTACCAAAAACCAAGAGCTTTCGCAGCAGTTTAATACCAGTATGCCAGATACTACGCTAGAGTATGATTTGTCCTCATTTCAATTTAGTAGTTACTACAGCCAGGGATTTGGACGTCAGCAGGAGGGATGGGTGGTACAGCCCTATGCCGAGGTTTCTGGCCTGTTTGGATTGGCGACATTCCGGTTTCAAAAACTCTCGGCTGATGTGCGCCGATTCACGCGACTGAGCCCTTCGACCTTGCTGGCCACGCGAGTGCAGAGTGGCGGTCTTTTTAATGCGCCGACCGATTCGCTTCCGAATAATATCCGGTTTTACCTGGGCGGCACTAATTCGGTGCGCGGGTGGTATCGCCAGCAGCTGGGACCCAAGCGGGCTCGCGTGGACAGTTCGGGGTTTGACCAGTACGTACCACTGGGCGGTCGTGCTATGTTTGGATTTAATATTGAACTGCGTCAGGAGCTAAACTTTTTGATTAATGGGTTGGGGATGGCTGTTTTCTTAGACGGCGGACAAATCTGGGAGACCTTTGCCCAGTTGGATACGCGCCCCCTGCAATATGGTATGGGAGGGGGCTTTCGCTACCAGTCGCCCATCGGTCCCGTAAGGGTGGACATCGGATATAAAATAAATCCCACGGACCAAGATTTAGGCAGGTATAATGGACAAGACTATGGTAGTGCCTGGGATCGGGTTGGTATACATTTTAGTATAGGACAGGCATTTTGATGAGTGAAAAGAACACACATAGCGGTTTAAGACGATGGATCCGTCGCATAGGTTGGATACTGCTGGCGGTGTTGATGATTGGTATCCTGTTGCGGCTGTCGCTAAAAACAAGCGTGGTCCACAATTGGGCTCGTGATTTTATTGTGGACAGTGCCAATGAGCAACTTAATGCCCGACTATCTATCGATCAGTTGTCTGGTGATCTTTGGAACGAGGCAACCGTTTCCGGCATCCAACTGATGCAGGATGATACCGTAGCCCAGATCGATTCGGTGCATGTGGCTTACAACATTTGGGCACTGCTGGGCGGCCGTCTTGAGATTTCCGAGCTTAGAATCTACAGGCCACTGTTAAACCTCCGTCAACGTGGCAACTTGTGGAATGTTCAGACGCTTGTGAAAGAATCGGATGAGCCTGCCGAGTCTGGTGCTATGTTTCCAATTTTGATTGATGATATCCAGCTTGATCGGGGCTATATTTCAGTACAGTCCGACACTCTGCCGCTTGAATCGAACTTTACTGTTGATGAACTGGCAATATCCAGTAAGCTGGATTACAATGATGAAACCTTTGATATTGACCTCCGTGATCTTTCGTTCCAGTTAGAAAATACACAGCTGGAGCAGCCCCTCCGCGTGCAGTCCTCGGCAAAAGCGCAACAGAATAAAATTACGCTGGAAAAGCTGGTCTTGGCTACCAGCAATTCCATGCTCCGCTCCTCAGGTTATGTTAGTTCTGAAGATTCATCTGTAAAGCTGGACTTCTCAGCCAATCCTGTTGCGTGGAAGGACGTGGCCAGCTATGCCCGGGATTTTCCACTGCGCGAAAATATTGAGCTTTCTGTGGGGCTACAGGGCCAGCCCGAGCAGTTTGAGTTTACATTGAATGCCCAAGCCAATGGGCTGGAGAATTTTGCATTATCCACTCGTCTGCAGTGGAAGTCGAGCCTGGTATTACGGCAGTTGACAGCCAGCGCCGGGTATATTAATCCCCAGATACTTCTTGCCGATAGTACTATGCCGAGTCTGCAGGCGTTGAATGTTGAGTTTAATGGTAATGTTGCTTTTGACAATTACGAGAAAGCCAGCGGAGATTTGAGTATTCACGGCCGGGAGGTCAGCCGGTCGCCCTACCATATGGATAAGATGTCAGCCACCGGCTCACTGGATGGGTCCAAAGCCCAAATCGAACTGAGGGCACAACAGCAGAAACAGCAGGTAGTGTCAAACGTCCAAGTTGACCAGCTGTGGTCCGATCTTCCATCTGTGAAGGCAACTATTCGCGGCCAGAATATCGATCCCGCTTACTGGACCCAGGATACCACCTATGCTGGAAAGCTAACTTTCCGGACAGAGCTGAAGGGGCGGGGATGGTATCCACAGCAGCGCCCATGGCAGTATTCTTTGTCAATGCGCAAGGGACAGTTTATGGGGCATCCTATCACCGACTTTTCGGCTGAAGGCAAACTAAGTGATGAGAAAGTGGGCCTTGATGCACGGCTTCACATAAGAGAGAGTAGTATCAGCCTGATAGCTGCCCTGCAGAATATGAACGGCAATCCGTCATATGATTACAGCCTGAAAACCCGGAACCTTAACATCGGCCAATTACTGGGCAGAGATGATTTTGAAACGGCTTTGAACACCGAGATTTCTGGAAAAGGTAGCGGGTTTAGTCCGTCTAAGATGCGGCTAGAGACTACGATATCGGTGGATTCCTCCATCGTTAATGGAGAGCTGATCCGCAATATATCGGCAGGGGCTTCGGTCCGGGATTCCATCGCCGTGGTCGACAATGCAAGCTTCAAAAGCACTATCGCTGACGGTGGATTCAGCCTGCGGATGAATCTGCTTCGTCGCTACGATCCGGATAATCAACTCTCGTTTGATATGAATCTCAAGGATCTGGAGGCACTGGCACCGCTTGCCGGTGTGCAGGATTTGAGTGCAGAAGGACGTATTGAGGGGAACTTGGTGCCTATGGAGAATGAAAACCTGCGCTTTTTGGGTACGTTGGATCTCTCTGAGATAAGATATAATGATTTGTTTACGGCAGACCGCGCCCAGGGATCCCTGGACATTAGAACTGTCAATAACCTGGAATATCTTACCGATCTGGATCTTAGCAGCCCTGCCTTTTCGGGCGTACAGCTACAAAACCTAACGCTCATGACGCAAGGCAGCTATGCGGATTCCGTCGCCCGGGGAAAATTTGAATTCCGAGTGTCCAGTCCCAATGAAGGTCGTATTGAACAGAGTGGCAATTATACCTTAAAACCGAATTCGGCTCAGGTTCAGACGACAGATTTTAATATCATCAGTGATTACCGGACCCTTAGATTGGAGCGGCCGTTTGAGCTATTGGTGCAAAACGACTCCTTGCGGATGGATACCATGCGGGTTTCGTCGGGCGATGGGGCATTTCTTGAGATTGGTATCCCTCTTATCAGTGAGAATGTGCAACAGGGATTTGTTCGCGGTGAGGCGCTCAACACGGCGGTAATACAAAGTTGCCTGTTGGGGGAAACGTATTTTCAGGGATTGGTTTCCGGCGATTTCGAAATTGCCCGTCGTGATACTAATCTGGAAGCGGATGGGCACATGATTTTGTCCGAAGTAGTTTATCAAGAAGCTAGCTTCGATACATTGCATATTACCGGTGGTATTGCCAATGAACGGCTTCAGGGTCGTTTATCGCTCAATCACGAAGGCCGGCAATTGGTTAATGGAAAGGCTGATCTACCCTTCAGGCTGGGGGATCCTGAGCAGTTGCCGACATCATTTTTTAAGGAGCCGGTCCACGGCCGCATGCGGGTCCATGATATTGCCATCGAACGGTTTCAGTCGGTATTTGCAGAAGCGGGATTGACCCAAACAAGCGGCGTGTTTTCATTTAGCGGTCGCTTGCGAGGGATGGCTGGTGAGCCGGAATTTACGGCAAATGCGTCTTTAAAACGCGCAACGCTGTCAGGGGTTTCAGTGGATTCGGTGACGGCTGGACTGAATTATCGTCATGAAGATGCCGAGTTGCGTCTGGATGGTTCTGTGATGTCGCTTGGGCAGAAAGCGGCACAAATTGATGCCCGTTTTCCGCTCTTCATCAATATGAAAACTTTCCGTGTAGATGTACCTCAGGCGAAGGACAGTATCAATGTAGATATTGCGACTAATAACTTTAAGCTGAAAGCTTTAAACGATTTTATCGACCGGTTTACACTGCGTGATATTGCAGGTCAGTTGGATGGGATGGTGCATGTTACGGGAATGATGGAGGACCTGAAAACTGATGGCCAGCTTAGACTTAAGGATGCAGCTTTCCGGTTTGTTCCTGCCGGTATCAGGGTTGATAACATTCAATCTACGTTCACATTTGATCCCAATCAAGTGCGGCTGACGAACTTTTCGGCCCGAAGCGGTAGCGGCAAGCTCACGGCCAGCGGTATGGTGGGCATGGAAAAGCTGGTTCCCGGTGATATCGATATTAAGGTAAAAGCGAAAAATTTCAGAGCGGCAAACACCTCGCAGTACAGCGCGATTATCAATATGGATGCCCGAGCACAGGGGAGCGTTACCAAGCCTAAGATTACCGGTAGCTTGGGCTTCGAAAGAGGATTTTTGAAGCTGCAGAATTTTGGGGAAAAATCAGTCGAGAACGTCCAGCTCGATACGCTGGACGAGGAGGCATCCACGATGAGTATTTACGATTCGCTGTCACTGGATATGGATATCAACTTCAATCGCCGCTTTTTTATTCGTAATCAGCGGTATCTGGATATGGAAATTGAGCTGGACGGCCAGCTGGATCTGCTGAAAGATTCCGGCAAAGATTTACAGCTTTTTGGATCAATGAGTGCTCCTAGTGGCTATGCTCGTCCTTTGGGCAAAGAGTTTAAACTCGAAGAGGGTACGGTAACCTTTAGTGGTCCGCCGGCTAATCCCCAGCTGAGGATCCGCACGCGCTACGAGCCGCCACAACCGCAACAGGATATCGTGATCTGGTATATCATCGAGGGTACGGTGGAAAAGCCAAAGTTCAAATATGAGAGTGAGCCACCGATGGAACTCGAAAATATCATCAGCTATACACTGTTTGGGCAGCCTTTTTATGCGCTCAATTCATGGAAGCAGGTCGTAGCCAGCTCGGGTCAAAATACCACGGCGGCCGATGTGGCCCTGGATGTGCTGCTGGATCGTGTGGAGGCGCTGGCCACCCAAAGGTTGGGCATCGATGTGGTGGAAATTGACAATACGCGCGTCGGCGGTGAAACGGGTACGTCCATAACCACCGGTTGGTACATTAATCCCAAAGTATTTTTTGCGATTCAGAACGTGATAACCGGCTCTACACCTGATACTAGTTTCTTACTTGAATACATGTTGCGCAAAAATCTGAAGCTTATTTTGCAGCAGGGCAACGGCATCCGCCAGGGGGTGGACGTCAAGTGGAATTATGATTATTGATAGTTTTGGGTATCGAGTTATGAGTCTTGAGTAATGCGCTCTCTGAAAGGATAATCCTGAATTAAGCCTATGTAGCTGTAGCTACTTCGGCGATTAGGCCTTTTTCAGGATCTGGGCACATTTAATATTTCGTACTGCGTATGTTGCAATAAACCAAGAGAGCTATGATATATAAGGAATGGGTAAAAACAGTGCCGAAGAGCATTACAAAAGATCCTTTATGGAAAATGCAGGTTTACAGGTATGTTCTGTTTTATCAGAAATTGCTTGGCAAGATGTAAATAGGTTAGCAAAAAATGATATACTTGTTTCATCTTCTGATCAGCTTTATCGATCTGCCTGTTCTGTAAGCGCAAATATATCAGAAGGGTATTCAAGGAAATCAAAGTTGGATCAAGCGTGATTTTATGAGTATGCTTTAGGATCTGCTCGAGAGTGTCGGGGGTGGTATTATAACTCTAGGCATGAGCTCCCCGAAGAAATACTGAAATCAATGTTAGCCTTGCTAACGCATATCATTTAATTGTTATTAAAGATAGTTTCTAATACTAGGAATGCTAGAATAAAGGAACCAGAAGTAGACTTATGTAGAGTTATCTGTTGACCTTGAAGAATACGATTTTACAACTTTTGTCTAAAGCATATTACGCACTACGAGATACGAAATAATTAAAGTTCAAAATTCAACGATTAGGTTTAACCATGTATAACCAAGAAGACAAACAACTGGCCAAGAAAATTTTAGAATTTAGCTGCGAGCTCAAAGAGGGACAAAACGTGATGCTCCAGCTGGTAGGGCTCAACGGCATTGGGCTGCTGCGGGCGCTGGTAGAGCATGCTCGTGAGATGAATGCCCATCCCTTTGTGCAAATTGAAGATACCGAAATTCAACGGATGCTCGTCGAGAAAGGCGACAAAAAGTTCTGGAAGAACCAAGCTGAGGTAGACCAGCTACCCCTTATGAAACAGATGGATGCGTTTGTGGGTGTTCGTGCGGCGCTCAACATTTATGAGCAGGCAGATGCGAGTAAAAAAGCCAATAAGGCCTATGCCGACCACTTCGCGGATCCAGTGCATTTTAAAGAGCGCGTCAACAATACCAACTGGGTGGTGCTTCGATATCCGTCCGAGGCTTTTGCGATGAACGCCAAGATGCCGACCCAGCGGTTCCGGGAGTTTTATTACAAGGCCTGCCTGCTTGATTACAGCGAGCTGGCCGAAGCGATGAAGCCACTTCACGAGCGTCTCAAAGATACCAGGATGATTCGCCTTGAAGGAGAGGGCACCGACATCGAGTTTTCGGTCGAGGGGCAAACATGGATTCCCTGCTTTGGCAAGCGCAATATTCCCGATGGCGAACTGTTTTCGTCGCCGATCTTGTCGTCAGTCAACGGGCACATTACATACGCGCCTACTGTCTATCAGGGCAAGCCGTTTGAGTACGTGAAGCTGGAAGTACGGGATGGGGTTGTTATTGATTCGGACTCATCCAACAACGAAGCGCTCGAAGAAATTCTGGATACCGATGCCGGGGCGCGTCAGTTTGGAGAGTTTAGTTTTGGACTTAATCCCGTGATTGAAAAGCCGATGTACGATATCTTGTTTGATGAGAAAATCTACGGATCCAATCACTTGACACTCGGCAATGATTACGAAATTGCGCCCAATGGCAATGAGAGTAATATCCACTGGGATCTGGTGTGCATCGGCGCGGACGTGTATCTCGATGACGAAAAAGTCCGCGAGGGACGGAAATTTGTTGCTGATGATCTTAAAGGATTGAACCCTGAAAATCTATTGTAATAAACGATAATCCTATCACAACCACTTGCCTGAATATCTTTTAAACTGACTCGTTCATCAACGCAAGTTTACCGTGATGGTATATTCTATGGCTTCATCTTTTAAAACGTATGCTCTTTTGCTGTTCGCATTGGTTATTACAAGCCAGTTTGCTGATGCCCAGTCTACGAGCAGTTGGAAGGAAGATTCTACAGAGATTAGAACCGAGCATGTTCAGCTTAATTTTGGAACTGAGCAATTAAAATCAGCTGAAAATATTGAACAGGTTAAGGAAGGGGTTAAGGCTGCGGATTCCTCAAAACGTGCCGTGCTTATGTCCAACGAAATTGCGGTCCCAGTTGATCGGATAAAGCCTTTTTTAGCGGTGGGCAGCCAACTAGTGTTTGGTGAGTCCCCCACAAAGTTTAAAGATATACGCATAGACCTCCGGTCTGCGGTAAATGCCGGGCAGTGGTCCAAATGGTCGGTGGTTGATAAAGATGATCACCTGACGACCAGCCGTGATACGCTGGTTGGTGGGCTGCAGTATCTTTCGAAAGAGACGAACTTTCTGCAGTTTCGAATTGTGTTGGCGTCTTCATCAGGCGTGCAGCAGTTTCGGCTGAGGTCTATCGCCCTTTCCTTTACCAGTCCCGGAGCCACCCCAACGGATAAGCTCCAAAAAATACATCAAAAATCGGAAGGGCATCCGAAACCAGGTGAACAGGCTAAGGAGTATCCGATGCCGGAGTATGTATCGCGCACTGACTGGGATTGTCCTGATGGGCAGCAGCCAAGTGGACCAGTGTCGCTGACAGACGTGACGCACCAAATTGTGCATCACTCAGCGGGGACCAACACCTCATCCGACTGGCCAGCCGTGGTTCGCAGCATTTGGGATTACCATGTCAACACCAATGGTTGGAGTGATATTGGCTATAACTGGCTCGTAGATCCCAATGGAGTGATTTATCAAGGACGTGGCTGGATTAATGGGGATGACGAGGTGATGGGTGCTCATTTCTGTGGTACTAATTCCAATACGATGGGTGTTTGTATGATGGGCAATTTTGAACAAACAACGCCAACCACAGATACTCAAAGCTCATTGGAGGAGTTGTTGGCCTGGAAATCTGATGAAAAGAATATTGATCCTACAGCACGGGATTATCACTCCTCGAGTGGTCTCAATTTGTTTACTATTAGCGGTCATCGGGATGGATGCAGTACACTTTGCCCGGGTGAAAACCTGTATATACGGCTTCCGGAAATCCGTGAAAATGTTGAACAAAAAGTAGGCGAACAAACCGAACAGCCTGAGCTATCAACGGGTTTTATGCTTCAGGATAATTATCCAAATCCCTTTTCTGAAGAGACAAACATCACTTTTTCTATTGATCATCCCGGGAATGTGCATATTACGGTTTGGGATACTTCTGGGCGGATGGTGCACGAATTAACGGACCACTATTATGAGGCTGGTACCCATTCGGAGACGTGGCGGGCTGCTGGTTATGCTTCCGGGATTTATTTTTGCCGGGTACAGTTTGGGGACGAATCGGATGTGCAGCAAATGGTGCTAGTAAAGTAGGGGGGATTTAAAAGTTGGACCCCGAGGATCGGGGAGGGTGTGAGTATTACCAAGATAGGTTTGCCAAGCAGGAGCTTGGGAAACAGATGAGTAAAAGTCCGCGACGGACGTGAGTTTATTACAGACGATTTGAAAGGGCTGAATCCTAAGAATCTTTTGCAGTAAGAAAGTGAACAGTAAGGCAGTGATTATAACTGATCACTGCCCACTGTAAACTCACTTAATCTGCCCACGCTTCGGCATCGTCATAGACTTCAGCGAATTCGATGCTTTCTCCATCCTTACTGATGGTAGCCTCGAATTTGGTTTCGCCTTCCTCTTCGCGTTTGATGAGCTCGGTAGCCAGCTTATCGATGATTTTGGTCTGGATGAGTCGCTTCAGCGGACGAGCACCATAGACGGGATCGTAACCGCGATCGGCCAGCCAGTCTTTGACGTTGTCGGAAATGGACAGCTTGATATCCTTTTTGTCGAGCATCTTGTGGACACGTCGCAACTGGATATCCACAATTTTGCGGATGTGTTCTTTCTCCAGCGGATGGAAGACGATGATATCATCCACTCGGTTTAGGAATTCCGGACGTATCTGCTTCTTGAGCTGATCCATCAATTGGTCTTGAAGCTTGTTGTACACCTCATCAGTAAATTCGCCGCCGGTTTCCTCAATTTTATCCGAAATAAGGTGCGAGCCGATGTTACTAGTCATGATGATGATCGTATTTGTGAAATCGACCGTCACTCCTTTGTTATCGGTTAGTCGTCCTTCGTCCAGCACTTGCAGTAGCATGTTAAACACGTCGGCATGTGCTTTCTCGATTTCATCCAGCAGGATAACCGAGTAGGGTTTGCGGCGTACGGCTTCGGTCAGTTGTCCGCCTTCATCGTAACCCACATAGCCAGGAGGCGCACCGACCAGTCGGCTTACGCTGTGGCGCTCCATATATTCACTCATGTCTATGCGGACCATCGCGTCTTCGTCATCAAAAAGGAAGTCGGCCAGCGAGCGGGCCAGTTCGGTTTTACCCACCCCGGTTGAACCGAGGAAGAAGAATGAGCCAATCGGACGTTGGGCATCCTGCAAGCCGGCGCGCGATCGTCGTACGGCGTTCGATACCGTTTCTATGGCGGGATCTTGTCCTACCACGCGCTTGTGTAGCTCTTCTTCCAGGTTGACGAGTTTTTCGCGTTCACTTTGCAACATCTTTGTTACCGGGATGCCGGTCCATCGCGAAACGATATCGGCGATATCTTCATATTCGACCTCTTCTTTCAGCATGGCGCGACCTTCCTGCACTTCTTCCAGCTCTTCTTTGGTTTCCTCAAGGTCATTTTCTAGCTGATTGATAGTGCCGTATCGCAGCTCAGCGACCTTTTCGTAATTGCCTTCGCGCTCAGCTTTTTCGGCCTGGTTACGTGAAGTTTCAATGGCCTGTTTCAGATCGCGCGTTTTCTTGATGAGATCCCGTTCGGTATCCCATTGATTGCGCATAGTGTTGCGCTTCTCTTCGAGATCAGCCAATTCTTTCTCAATATTTTCAATCTTCTCTTCATTTTGATCGCGTTTCAAACCCTCGCGTTCAATCTCGAGCTGACGAATTTGGCGCTCTACTTGATCCAGTTCTTCGGGCATGGAATCAATTTCCAGTCGCAGTCGGGATGCAGCCTCGTCAATCAGGTCGATTGCCTTATCTGGCAGGAAACGATCGCTGATGTATCGATGAGAAAGCTCTGCGGCAGCTACCAGGGCTTCGTCACGAATCTTTACGCCGTGGTGTAGTTCGTACCGCTCTTGGAGTCCACGCAGAATTGATACGGTATCTTCGACCGTAGGTTCGTTGATGAGCACCTTCTGCATGCGTCGCTCAAGGGCACGGTCTTTCTCAATATGTTTCCGATATTCATCCAGCGTGGTAGCACCGATGGCATGCAGTTCACCGCGAGCCAGTGAGGGTTTTAGGATGTTGGCAGCATCCATGGCCCCTTCGGTAGCACCTGCTCCCACCAGAGTATGAATTTCATCAATAAAGAGGATTATTTCGCCTTCGGATTCCTGTACCTCATTTACAATAGCTTTAAGGCGTTCTTCGAACTCCCCTCTGAATTTTGTACCAGCCATCAAAGCGCCCATGTCAAGAGCTACAATGCGTTTGGTTTTGAGGCTTTCGGGCACATCGCCTTTGTTGATGCGCAGGGCTAGTCCCTCGGCAATAGCCGTTTTACCAACTCCTGCTTCGCCAATAAGCACAGGGTTGTTTTTGGTCCGCCGCGATAGTATCTGCATAATGCGCCGAATTTCCTGGTCACGTCCAATAACAGGATCCAGCTTGTTCTTTTCGGCCTGCTCGTTGAGATCGCGCCCATATTTCTTCAAAGCATTATAGCGGCTTTCGGCATTGGGATCATCCACTTTCTGAGAGCCGCGGACATCCTGAAGAATTTTGAGCACATCGTCTTTTTTAACCCCTTTCTGCTTCAAGAGGTTGCCGGCTTCGCTTTTGGAGTCTACCATCCCGATAAGGACATGTTCGGAACTGATGTATTCATCCCCCAGCTCATCAGCCGACTCCTGGGCCTTGTCGAATACTTCTTTAGAATCGTTGGACAAATACTGTCCGGATACCGAAGCCCCCTTAACTACGGGTAGTTTATCGATGCGCTGTTCCAGTTCCGTTTTGAGTTGCGGCAGTCGTACCCCAATTTTGTTTAAAATCGTGTTAACTACATTGTCTGAATCAGACAAAAAAGCCATTAAAATATGGGCCGGGGCTACTGCCTGATGATTGTTGTTGGAGGCGAGGTCTACTGCTGATTTTACGGCCTCCTGCGCTTTGAGTGTCAGTTTATCTAAATTCATAGCAGATAATACGTTAGTTGAAAATTCTTTTTGATCGTTTCACTAATAATAGTTGCGAATACCGTACCGATCCCCAAAATATGCCTAAATAGCAGGGCAATGGTTTTAAAAGCTGACGCTTTTTAGTGGAACCTGCAAAATTGGTACGCTAACTGCCATATCGGGTTACATCGGGAGCCTCTTTGACAGAATAAGTATTTTAAGTTGTGATTGTTACTTTTGGGATAAGCGAAAGGAGACACGAACCCGTATCATTGGGTTGGGCCGATTTGTCCGGCCTACCGTGATAGAACCAGAAGCAGCAATAATTTCCATACTACTCGTGAATCAATCTTTAAATTTGCTGTTGGTCTTTTGTGTTTTTCTATATCATAATAAAAATGTGGAGGAGCTATGACAGAAACGACTATTTCAGGAGTCACAATTGAATTAAAAAGAGGTGACATCGCAAGCCAAGAAGATATTGACGCGGTCGTAAATGCGGCTAATGCAGAGCTGCGAACCGGCGGTGGGGTAGCGGGAGCGATCCATCGTGCCGCCGGACCCGAATTGGCCGAGGAGACGCGTTCGATGGCACCGATCAAGCCCGGGCAAGCGGTAATCTCCGGCGGACATAACTTACCCAATGAGTATGTTATTCATTGCCTTGGACCAGTATACGGCCGCGATAAGCCGGAGGACGAGATCTTGGCCAACTGTTACAAAAATGCGCTGGGACTAGCCGAAGATAACGCCATCAGCCACATTGCATTTCCTTCCATATCGACTGGGGCTTTCGGATATCCCATGAAGGATGCTGCCACCGTAGCTTTTGAGACGGTCAAGGAGACAGCAGCAGGATTATCGTCGGTTGAGCTGATACGCTTCGTACTCTGGGGTGAGCAGGCAATGGATATCCATGAAGAAGTCATGGACGAAGTGTTTGGTTAATTTCATATCTGATTACGAAGCTGGAGCTTCGTAATCAGATCAAATTAGATCAATTGTAAGGATTGGACAAGGTAATTACCCATAAATTTCATTCAATACTCCCGCTAGTCGTACCCCGGCCTTAAGCAGACGTCGGTCCAGCAGATCACGATTTTTATACTGGTACTCATATCCAATTTGATGATCTTCCGGCAGGTCATACACTTGGTCCCGCAGCTGTTTTGATTCCCGGGCCCAGTCAATCACCTTGGAGTCTTGCCATTTGTTTATCTGCTCCTCAGTGGGATGATTAATAGCTGTTGAAAACTCAGTGAAACTAAGTTTGGTGTCATCAATCATCTCGGTGTCCCACACGCGGTGCAAGTTCGACTCATCATAAAACCATTCCACCTTGGTCTCGTTGCCGCCACGATCTTTGCCATTGCCTACATGCAGGGGCTGATGGATATCGCCCATAAGATGAATGAGCATCTTTAGTTTTTTAGTCTCCTCTTCAGACGATAAACTTTGGCTTTTCAACTCATTAATAATGGTTCGCAGACTATTAATAAGGTCTCCGTTCGGATTCTTTTCGGTCTCAGCATAGGTTTTGTGATTAGGGATGGTAACCCAGTGCCAGTCGTGGGTATGGTCGTAGGCGGGATCAGACTTAATCCTGTCCATCCAGGTGCTGGCGATAGCCATCGAGGTAGGGCCAAGTATGCTATCCACCGCTTCACGCGCTTCCGGCGTCAGGTAGTCGGCAGCAATATCGCCAACAATGCGATGCCCGTTTTGTCCCCACATGGCCTCATTTGTGTGGCCGTTGGGAATCAAAAGAAGTACCGAGAACAGGATAATAAAAAACATAATAGCCTCATTAGATGATAATTTTAAGCGGTAACAAATATCAGTAGTTTTAGCAGAAAGGTAAACAGCTATCTTTATGTTTTAACATCAATTTGCAGCATAGCTATGTATGCGTTGCTCAATATTTTCTTTATCATTTTCCATACCATGCTCATCCTGTTTAATCTGTTGGGATGGATCTGGAAGCCCACCCGCCGTTGGAATTTAGCCATCCTGTTACTCACTGCCTTTTCGTGGTTTGGTTTAGGCATTTGGTACGGCTTTGGATATTGTCCCTGCACGCATTGGCACTGGATGGTGCGCCGCAAACTGGGCTACACCGACATGCCCAACTCCTATATTAAGTTTCTGATTCAGCAGCTGACCGGCATTAACCTCGATGCGGCAGTGGTGGATGTGGGAACGGCCGTCCTTTTCTTCCTGGCGGTGGTCATTTCGTTCTATGTTAACTTTAGGGATTTCAAAAAACGCCCTATCGTATCTTAGAGTAAGCTACTTGCGCGCAAAGGTTTATCTGACCATCAGCGAAAATCGCATTAATATGTGATCGATAACCTTCCTCATCTTTCTTATTTGTAAGCAACTGCTAATTAAATTCATCTATTTTGAGATATTTCGCTATTTGTGTTGTCCTGGTTTTCTGTTCGGTACCCTCCGTTTTTGCCCAAGAGTCGGTGGGTTTTTCCAATCCTGATAATATTGAGCCGCTGCTGGATTACCGGCTGCCCGACTGGGGCTATTCTAACTTCTACCTGGATTTCGATGCCCGTGGAACGGGACAAGATGTAAAGGTCGGGGATACAAAAAATGTTAGGAGGAATGGTGATTTTAGTATTGAGCCAACCTATCGTTTGTTCCGGGAGTCGGAGGAACGAATTTTTAACCTCAATACTTCGGTGGACACGCGCTATATAGGGGTAGTCCAAAGCTCCAGTTCAAGTTCTTCAGATACCGAAAGAAAAAGACGGGATTTTTATTTTGATATCGATTTTTCAACCGATTTACGGGAGTATATTACGAACCGATCATTTCTTTTGGGAGAAGTGAATATGGCTCTCGATTATGTAAGTAGTAAAAGAGAAAATTTTGATGATACCGGGCTCGACGCCAAAAATGTTAGCTATAATCGTAACTTCAGCGCTACCCCTCGCGTAGGATATGGCTTTGGACGCGTTAGAAATGTGAATCCCATTATTCGGGCGATACGGCTTGAAGAACGAGCAAAAGCAGTTAATGGCGGTTTTGATTTTAGTCGCCAGGATATACAGGGGGCTGCCGATCAGTTTACCCGCTACAATGGCTACCAGCAAACCTACGACCGACCCGAGAAATATTTCTGGAGCGATATGGATGAGGCAATGTCTCCCAATATAAGCTCGCTGAATACCTTTGACATGCTGTACCTTACCGATGTGCTTAATGAAGCGATAGGAACTAGGCTTGAGGGATGGGAAGTGATCGGTGGAGCGGAGTTTGATTATCAGAATGATCTAGATCGAACGGAAGAAAACAGCACGGTTGATCGCAGTAAATATATCAGGAAACGTGCTGGCTTGTTTGTAGATGGACGCTACTACAAAAATATTTCGATCACGCAGCAGTGGGGTGTTACTGGAAATGCGATTCTTAGCTATCCGCTCAGAGATGGAGATCCAAATACGCTCGAGGAAAAGCGGAGTTTGAGCCTTCAGGCTGGTGTAAATTACCTTTGGAATGTATCTGATCGATTTCTGTTTCGCTCGGAGCTATCCAATATTTACAGCCGTTCGAAACTCGAGGGTTTTTCTATAGGGGGAGGCGATGTATTTTCGCAATGGACCAATCGGTTATTGCTGAATAATAATTTTAGCTACTACCTGGAAAACAGCCTTTCTCTTACGCTTTCGTTGAATTCTACGTTGACGCACAACGGTGATACCCAAAGTGATGCAACACTAGATGCTCGCAGATTTAACTGGAGTGCCGGCTTAGGACTTCGCTACTACTTCAGTCGCAATCTATACTAGATTATGCGCTTTGCGCAAGCTTTTGGAACAACTCTTTTTCGTCGTCGGATAAGTTTTCAGGCACTTGCACTTGGATCCGTACTAAAAAGTCTCCTTTATTGGAGGGATTTCGGAATTCGGGCATACCCATTCCGGTCAGACGAAATAGTTTGCCGCCCGAGGTACCGGCCGGGATGTTTATCTTGGCCCGTCCGCCAAGTGTATTGACGACCGTTTCGCCACCAAGTACTGCTGTGTAAAGATCTACTGGGTGATCGTAGTAGATGTTTTTGCCTTTGCGTTCATAGCCTTCCGGCATATCAACGCGGACGGTTAAATACAGATCGCCACGTGTGCCGCCGCGCACTTTGCTGGATCCTTTGCCTTTAAGCTTTAGTCGCTGGCCGTCTTTAATACCGGCCGGAATTTTTACTTTCATCTTTTCACCGCCCACCCGCAGTTTCCGCGATGTGCCGTCATAAGCTTCCTGCAGCGAAATCGTCACCTCGGCTTTGATATTTTTCTTTGTTCGCTGTTGGCGTTGGCGGGTATTGGCCTGAAAGCCACGGCTACGGCCTCGCTGCTGACTACGACCTTGCTGCTGAGCCTGTTCAAACATGCTGGCATCTCCACCGCCAAAAATTGTTTCGAAGAAACTGGAGAATGGGCTGCCTTGGCCACGACCGCTGGCTTGTCCACGGGCACCGCCCCCAAAAAGATCGTTAATATCAAAGCCTTTTTGGTATTGCTGTTGGCCACCAAAGCCGCGACCACCCCCTTGCTGGGCGTAATCCGACCAGTCAAATCCGTCGGTACTGCCGCCGGCTCGTTGGTATTTCTTCCAGTCTTTACCCACCCGGTCGTAAAGTTTACGCTTCTCGGGGTCTTTTAACACTTCATAGGCTTCGCCGACCTCCTTGAATTTTTCTTCGGCCGAGGGGTCGTCGGGGTTTTTGTCGGGATGATATTTGGCCGCTTTCTTACGATATGCCTTTTTTATCTCGTCTTGAGAGGCATTTTTGCTGACACCAAGTATGTCGTAATAGTTTTTATATTCCATAATGTTAAGTTGCCTGCAGGATTTCACCTTACTTCATATTATAGTAAAGCAAATAAAGTGCCACAGAAAAAAAGCTAACGTTTTGTCAAAGATGAAGTTTAATCTCGTCAGCTTGTCATAAAAAAAGCCCCCCGATAAAATCGGAGGGCCGGGATGCTAAGGGAATAGGTTAAACAGCCGTTAGTTTAATTCGAATGCCATGAGTTGGCTGGTTCCATTTCTGGGGTTCAGAATGCGCAGAAGGGCAACGTCTTTTCCTTCTTCAATCAGTCCCCCCATAATGCGATTAAAGTCTTGAGTGTTTTCGACTTTTTTGCGATCCACTTCGGTAATTATATGGCCGCGACGCAGTCCCTGTTGATGGGCATTACTACCTTGGGAAATTTGAGCTACGAAAACACCATTTTGGCCAGATTCGAGACCGAGCTCCTGAGCTATGTTGGCATTGATATCCTGCACCTTAAAGCCTAGTTGTTTTTCCATGTTAGGTTCAGATGACTGGTTCTGTTGGGTAGCGGCCATCATATCGTCGGGTTGTTCTCCAAGGGTGACGGTGATTGTTTTCTTTTCTCCATCTCGGACAATACCCAGTTTCACTTTTGTACCGGGTGAGGAGGTACCTATTTTTGTGCGCAATGCGTTCCAGCTTCGAACGGGATCGCCGTTAATCGTTTGAATAATATCTTCTGGTTGGACACCTGCTTTAGCCGCTGGTCCATCTTCAGGTACTTTTCCTACAACAATGCCGTAGGCTTCGTCTAGGCCAAGTGCTTTTGCCATAGGGGCGTCTACTTCGCCATCCATCTGGATTCCAAGGTAACCGCGCACTACGCGCCCATTTTGGATGATCGATTCCATAACACCTTTGGCTATGTCGATAGGTACCGCAAATCCAATACCGTCACTTCCGCCTGATCGCGAAGCTATAGCTGTATTCATGCCTACCAGTTCTCCATCCAGGTTTACAAGGGCACCGCCCGAATTACCGGGGTTAATAGCTGCATCGGTTTGGATAAAGTTTTCGTAACCGGCGCCCTTTTCTATAATGCCGATAGATCGTCCCTTGGCCGAAACAATGCCCATCGAAACAGAGTGAGCCAGGTTGGCCTGCAGTGGACTACCAATGGCTAGTACCATTTCGCCCACGCGCAGTTTCTCGCTGTTGCCCAGTTTGATCACATCCAGTTTTTTAGCGTCAATTCTTAGCACGGCAACATCCGTCATAGGATCAGTGCCAATGACTTCGGCATCGTATTGCTTGTCGTTGTAAAGCTGTACTTCTACTTTACTAGCATTTTCTATTACGTGATTATTGGTCAAGATATATCCTTCCTCAGAAACAATGACTCCTGAACCTTGTCCACGCCGTTTGTATTCTTCGGGTTGTTGTCGGGGATCCCCGAAAAAACGGCTAAAGGGACTCTGTGGTGCTTCTACCGTTTGTGTAACGGTTACGGTAACGACTGCAGATTTTGCTTTATCAGCTATATCTACAATAGCATTATTGAGTTCGGTGATTGTGTTGTTTGGTGGCGTCTCAGCAGTCTTGGAATTTGTGGTGGATGTAAAGTCTGGTAAGGAAAACACTGAGGCCTGCTGCGACTGGAAATCAACGGTGTAAAAACCGATTACAAGCACCGCCATAAAGGCCCAAAGTACATGAGATGAACGAAATCGTTTCATAATGAACTCCGATTTAAATCGATATTAATAATTTTGAATTTCTGACAGTTCAATAAACAATCTTAAAGGGGCGATTATTGTGTATTGAATAAAAAAAGAAAGCGGGAGCTACTAATAGCGTAGCTCCCGCAGATTTTTCGGGGATAATATGACTTAGCTGTGTTAGCTAATCTCGATCTGCTTTTTCACTTCATTTTCGCTCTTGTCGATGGATATGTTCAATAGTCCATCTTCATACGTTGCCTGAATGCTTTCTTGGTCAACATTGTCAGGCAATTGGAAAGAGCGTTCGAAGGAGCCATACTGTGTTTCTACACGGTGAAACTTTTTACCTTTTTCTTCATTCTTAAAACTGCGTTCACCGCTGATCGACAGTCGGCTGTTTTCCAGGCTAATGTTAATATCATCTTTCTTCATACCTGGCAGTTCAGCAGAAATCAGAAACTGGTCTTCTGTTTCTGATATGTCAATACTTGGGACGAAGTTATCGCGCCGTGCAGTTACGGCATCATTGAAAAATTCGTCCATAATATCGGAGAATCGTTTCGACAAGAGTTCGTTGCTGGGTTTGTTATATCGTCTTAAAGCCATAATGAGTACCTCACAAGTGTTTTTAATTCAAAGTTAATTGTTTTCTTCAAACTCACTTTTATAGGAGCAACACTTATGCCAAGAGGTATTAATGGGGCTTATACTGACATTCAGCCATTCCGGCTATGCGTTTTTTTCAGAGGAGAAATCTGCTACTGCAAAAAATGTCATTGTCCCAAAGTCAAACCGACAGCACGGCTGTATTTGTGGCAGTTAGCAGTAAACAGTGATCAGTGTACAGTTAACAGTTTTACGGATGATATTAAAAAAAGAAGTGTCATTCTGAACTTGCCGTATCCAAGACCATTTGGGTTTTCAGAACCTTTACTGATACAAGCTCAATGTTAACTGCCGGATGTCTACTTCCAACTGTTTACTGTTAACTGCTCACTGTCAATTGCTCACTGTTTATAGCTCTGATTCCATTCGCGGGCAATCAGAAAGGCCATCTCCAGGCTTTGCTGGTAGTTAAGACGTGGATCGCAGTAGGTTTCGTAATTTTTGTGGAGCTCTCCTTCGTGCAATCCTTCTGCACCACCAACGCATTCGGTGACATTATCGCCGGTAAGTTCGAGGTGCACCCCGCCGAGGTAGCTGCCCAGGTCGCGGTGGATGGCAAAGGTACTGCGAATTTCAGAGATAATATCATCAAAGTTACGTGTTTTGACCTCATTATCAGTTTTAAAGGTATTTCCATGCATGGGATCACAACTCCATACCACCGGCATGCCTTCATGTTTGATATTTTTGATGAGATCCGGAAGTCCATCTTTCACTTCGTCTTTGCCAAAGCGAGTGATGAGCACAATTTTGCCCTCCTCATGTGTGGGATTGAGGCGCTCAATAAGCTTCAGCGTATGATCAAGATCGTAATTAGGACCAATTTTAATACCAATGGGATTGCGGATGCCACGCAGGTACTCCACATGGGCACCACCGAGATCGCGGGTGCGGTTACCCAGCCACACGAGGTGCGCACTCAGGTTGTACCAACCTTCGCGACGGGGCACGCGTTGCGTTTGTGCAGAATCGTAATAGAGGTTCAGCCCCTCGTGCGAGGTGTACACATTGATTTTCTGAAGCGTATTGAACTGATTTGGAGTGATGGTCTCCATAAAGTTAACTGCCTTCTGGATGGAGTTGACCATCGATTCGTAATCTTTGTAGTACTCATTTTCTTTCATAAAATCGAGCTCCCAGTACTCAGGGTGGTGCAGATCAGCAAAACCTTCATTGGAAAGCGCCCGCAAAAAGTTGAGCGTCAGTGCCGCTTTGTTGTAGCCGGTAAGCAGTCGCTGGGGGTCGGGTTTGCGAGACTCGGCATTTGGTTCAATACTATTAATAAGATCGCCCCGGTAATTAGTAATCTTCTGACCATCTACAATTTCGTAGTCACGGGAGCGCGGTTTGGCATATTGCCCGGCAATGCGACCCACGCGAACAACCGATGTTTCCATCTCGTGGATCAGGATGAAACTCATCTGCAGCAGTACCTTCAGCAGGTTTACAATTTTTGGTGACTTGCAGTCGTCAAAGCTTTCCGCACAGTCGCCGCCCTGCAACAGAAATCCTTTGCCGGCACTAACATCGGCCAGCTTTTTCTTCAAGGCCTCCACTTCCCACGAAGTGATAAGAGGGGGATTATCGCTCAGCTGCTTGTACGCTTTTTCGAGCTCCGCCTGATTCGGATAGGTCGGGAGTTGCTTGACCGGATAGTTCTTCCAGGACAGGGGGGACCAGTCATGAGGATTTGCTACTTCAGGAGCTACATTTTCTTTGGGGTACATTGTCAAATTGCTGGTTATTTCGACTAATTCTAATAAGCCCTAAGGTTACCGAAATTAAGGCATTTGAGCAATCTTCTAGGGCATTTAATTATGATCTGCATGGAGATCCAAAAAGAGTTGCCTAGCTTACCGGCTCCAGCACAAAGATGCCCTGCTTATTGATGTATCCGTATTTGTCGTCGAGCTTCACCATCGCCATTTCGCCATGAAAGTTCCAGGCTTGATCGTAAACCGGTTCTGCAACGACATTTCCGTGGTTGTCAACAAATCCGAATTTGCCGTTTATTTTAACGCGGGCCAATCCCTCGTGGAAGGCGAACGCCTGGTCGTACTTGGGCTCGATAATGAATTCTCCCCGCCGGTTGATGTAGCCATACTTTTTCTGTTCGAGGTTATCCTCATCCATTGGCATGGCAACCACGGCTTTATTTTCTGAGAATGGTTCTGCCTCCAGGTATTGCGATTGGATGATAACAGCGCCGTTCTCGTTGATATAGCCCCACTGCTTAAAGCCGAGTTGTACGGGTGCTAAGCCCTCAGAAAAAGACTTGGCCTGAGTATACTGTGCTTTGATAGCTATTTCACCCTCTTTGTTCAGGTATCCCCATTCGTTGTGTTCGGGAGTTTGCACCAGGGCCAGTCCCTCGTGGAAACTTTTCGCTGAAACATATTGGGGAGCAATCACCATCTTGCCATCGCTATTGATAAAGCCCCATTTACTTCTGTTATGGTCCTGAACGGCAGCCAGTCCTTCTTTAAAACGGGTAGCTCCATTGAATTGGGGTTCAATGATGTAATTACCGGACTTGTCGATAAATCCATATTGCCCATTGTTCCTGATCAGGGCGATCCCGTCCTTGAAAGCAGTGGCGTAATCAAACTGGGGATCGATCACAATTTTACCATTGCGATTGATATATCCTATACGTCCTAAGAAGCTAACTGCGGCCAATCCCTCGGAGAATTTATACGGCCAAACCTGGCTGTTCAAAAACTTAAACTTGGCGGAAATTTTAGTGTCTAGGCTGTTGGTTACAAATCCCACTTTGTTATTCTCGATATACGGATAGAGGATGGCGTCTGAAGAATAGGTTGACTCAGTAGCTTTACATGATGCCAATAGTAAACAAATTAAAGTAATGAAAGTCCCCTTGCCGGCGGAAAATTGCATGATAGATATGTGCTGGTCTTAGTTGTTACAATTTGTAAGCATTTAAACAGCGTGCTCGTAGCTATGTTCCCCATGTAGATACACTATCGCAGATGGGGATAACTACTACAGGCGATATGAACTTGTGGGGATCTCTTCTCCCTGTTCGATTAAACTCTTATACACCACCGCGGTAGCCATGGTTGTGAGGGGATAAGTGAAGATTATTCCCACGCCAAAGAGTAAAAAGCCTGCAATGTTCAGAGCTACTGCAGCAACGCCAAACAGCAAGAGTTCTAAGGTGAGGTTTTGTGACAAATAATAACTCTTCTGGAGAGCGGAGAACGAAGATATGTTTTCTTCGAGGATAAGGTAGGGGTAGAATTGAAAGCGAATCAGAATAAAGATTCCCGGCAATACCAGTAAGAAAATTCCTAATATTACGGCAATGCTGTACAGAAAAGTGGCAACAAAATAGCTCAAAAAAGGTTTGAAGTTGTTGAACATGTCGGCCACTTCCACAAATTTATCTTGAATGAGTAATAAGATTATTTTTGTGAAGCCTAGACTCAGGAAAACTTGTACCATTGTTAGCAGAAATGATACAAACTGTTGGCTAGTGGTTGGATTTTTGGGTGTATTCATCATCAGATAAACTTGTGGAACTACGGCAAGTACGACATAGGTGAGCATGGCTCCGATGATAAATGAGGCATACTTTTTAAATTGGGCGAAACTAAACTTAAAAACTGCTACCAGGTCGATAGAAAGTTGCGACATGCTAACTGAATTAAAAAAGGTGATTTTGAGTTATAAGATAGGATTGCCCACAAGCAAATCCAGGTATAAATACAGGCTTCAAAAGATACCATTTTTCCATATCTTTAAAAGTTTAATCGAATCCAAAAATCTGTACTTCCTTTGCGAGAAAACATAGTTATCCGTGGCGCACGTGAACACAACCTCCGAAATATTGACATCGACATACCCCGTGAGCAACTTGTTGTTGTAACGGGCATCTCGGGATCGGGGAAATCATCACTGGCATTTGACACCATTTATGCAGAAGGGCAGCGGCGATTCCTCGAATCGCTGTCGGCCTATGCCCGCCAGTTCCTGGGCATGATGGAACGTCCTGATGTAGATTTCATCGACGGCTTGTCACCGGTGATTTCCATCGATCAGAAAACAACTAACCGAAATCCGCGTTCAACGGTGGGTACGGTTACCGAAATTTATGATTTCCTGCGCTTGCTGTATGCGCGTATTGGCGTACCCTATTCGTGGAAATCGGGTAACAGGATGGAAAAACAGACGGCCGACCAGGTCGTTTCAACCATCATGGATATGCCTGAGGGTACCAAGGCGTACTGCCTGGCGCCGGTAGTGCGGGGACGTAAAGGCCACTATCGAGAGCTCTTTGAGCAGACCATGAAGCAAGGCTTCGTGCAGGTTCGCGTGGACGGAGAGTTCATGGATCTGGAAGAAGACATGAAGGTAGAACGCTACGAAAAACACGATATCGAAGTAGTGGTCGACCGGTTTGTGATTAATGACAATAGCGAAAAGCGTATCGCTGAGAGCGTACGTCTTGCTCTGGAGATGGCCGAGGGCAATGTGATTCTCTCTATCCCAAAAGCAGATGATGGCGATGTGGAATTTGAGGATCACTTGTTTTCGCAGAATCTGTTCGATCCCGAAACCGGGTTGGCGTATGAAGATCCGGCGCCCAATATTTTTTCCTTTAACTCTCCCTACGGCGCCTGCCAAAAATGTGATGGCCTTGGCTACACCTATGATGTAGATCGGAGCCTGGTGATACCCAATCCCGAACAGACCATAGAAGAGGGAGCCATCCGCTATCTCGGTGAACCGCGTGATATTTTTGCTTTTAAGCAGCTCAAAGCGGTGCTCGACTCGGTGGATCTCGATTTTGAAACGCCCATCAACGAGTTTACTGATGAGCAGTTGGATCTGCTGTTCGAAGGAGGGGGAGACAAGAAATATGATGTCAGTTATGATTTTCGTGACGATAACGTCACCTACAAGCACTCCTTCAAAGGGCTGCGCGAAATGATCCGCGAGAAGTACGAAGACAGCAGTTCCAAGAAACAGCGCGACAAAGCCAAATCTTATATGGCAAAAATTAACTGTCCCGAGTGCGGGGGCGGTAGGCTCAATAAAGAGGCGCTTTCGTACCGCATTGACGGGCATACCATCGATGAGCTGGTGAACCTCGATATCGCATCGCTGCGGGATACTATCAACAACCTGGATTTGAATGAGCGCCAGCAGAAAATTGGTAGCCAGGTGCTTAAAGAAGTGCGCGACCGCGTGGACTTTCTGCTCAACGTCGGACTCGATTACCTTACGCTTGATCGCGAAGCCCAGACACTCAGCGGCGGCGAAGCCCAGCGTATCCGATTGGCAACACAAATTGGTACGCAACTGGTTGGGGTCCTTTATATCCTGGACGAACCCAGCATTGGTTTGCACCAGCGTGATAATATCAAGCTTATTGAGTCGCTGGAGACTCTGCGTGATCTGGGTAACAGCGTCATTGTGGTTGAGCACGATCGTGAGACCATCGAGTCAGCTGATTATGTGGTGGATATGGGACCGGGCGCCGGTGAATACGGGGGCGAAATAGTGACTGAAGGCCAACCTGATGAGCTCGATCCCGATTCAATGACGGCCAAGTTTTTGAAGGATGAAGAAACGGTACCTTACCCGGATGAACGCCGGGAGGGCAATGGAAAGTCCGTAAAATTAAAAGGTGCGCGCGGTCATAATCTGAAAAAGGTTGATGCTGAAATTCCGCTTGGTAAGTTTATTTGTGTGACCGGTGTTAGTGGAAGCGGTAAGAGCTCACTGATTAACCAAACGCTCGAGCCGATTTTGTCTTCTGAGTTTTATAATTCCAAGTCAGTACCACTGCCGTACGACGAGGTAGAGGGTATTGATAATCTGGACAAAATTATCTCAGTGGATCAGAGTCCAATCGGACGCACGCCGCGATCTAACCCGGGCACTTATACCAAAGTGTTTGATCACATCCGTAAGTTGTTTGCGGAGTTGCCGGAGTCGAAGATTCGCGGTTATGATCAGGGGCGTTTCTCCTTTAACGTAAAAGGCGGTCGCTGCGAGGCATGTAATGGCGACGGCGTTCGCAAAATTGAGATGAACTTCCTGCCGGATGTGTACGTCGATTGCGAAACCTGCAATGGCAGGCGATACAATCGGGAAACGCTCGAGATCTATTACAAGGGCAAAAATATTTCTGATGTGTTGGGTATGTCGATCGAGGAGGCGCACGAGTTTTTCGATTCCGTGCCAGCCATCAACCGCATTCTGGGTACGCTCGTGGATGTAGGACTTGGGTACCTCCGGCTTGGACAGCCCAGCACTACCTTGTCTGGGGGAGAGGCGCAGCGTATTAAGTTGGCCCGCGAGCTGGCCAAAGTGGGCACCGGCGACACGCTTTATATACTGGATGAGCCGACTACTGGTCTCCATTTTCAGGATGTGCGTATGCTGGTGGATGTGGTTCAGCAGCTCGTGGATAAGGGTAACACGGTTATTGTTATTGAGCATAATCTTGACCTTATTAAAGCGGCCGACTGGATTATGGATCTTGGTCCTGAGGGCGGTGATGCCGGTGGGCAGATTATTGCCGAAGGCACGCCGGAAGAAGTAGCCGAGATTGAGGACAGTTACACCGGTCAGTTTTTGAAAGAGGAGTTCAACCGTGAGCAAGATCAGAAAGTGACGGCTTAAAATTACTTACCCCAATGGCCGACTCATATTGTATTCTGGTAGTTACCTTTATTCCCGGTTTGGAAGGTGGGTAGATCTCTGTAATTACCTTTTTATTATTTATGTCGATATTTGTCATACTGATTGAGTTTCTGCATTTTCAGAATACTTCATCACTCAAATGAGGAGACTACCATGAAGTTCTTTTTTAAATGTCTTGCTGTATTTGTCATCCTGTGGATCTTATTTCTTCTGCTGGATGTGTATTTCTTGCAGTTTGATCTCGACTTTTCGGGCATTGTTCTGTTGAGCGGAGTGCTTAGTTTAGTGCTTACTATTTTTTACGGTTGGGTGGATGACTCATTTATTCAGCACCGTCAGCCGGGACTTGAAGAATAGGGTAGCAGTCTTTTATGAAAAAGAATTTTCTGATACCCTTAAAAGACGGCTTGTCTTTTGCTGCAATATATCTGCCAATCTTTGTTGGCGTTAGTTATTATCTAGGAAATTTTTCTTTTACCTATACTTACCTGTTAAGGGTAGCGCTCCAGGTTGGTATTACTGCTGCCGTGTTTGCCTGGGTAAAATATAAATTTGGCCCCGATTCATGTACTGTGGATCTTTCAAATGGGGAGCAGCAGATAACCGAGTGATGACACCGCTCTTATTCCTGTAGAAACCATTTGTCCCGCTGTTACTTTCTCCCTATTTTCCGCTCCTAAATGAATCGACTCCGCACACACATAGCACGTATTACAGTTACTGTTCTGGTACTAACCGGATTCAGCCTGTACTTGGCGCAGCCTGCTCAGGCAAACCAGTCGTCACTGGCGTTTGCCAACTGGCTCAGCACGATGGCCAAATCATCAGATGGCTTGGATTTACAGCAGCTTAATGATTTGCGTCAGGCCGGTCATCTAGGGAATACCATTAAGGAAGCTTCACAAATTGTTAGTCGCAATAACGAAGATTTTGCCTTTTCCTTTATGGAGTCGACCGCATCACAGCATATCTATCAGCTGTTGCTTATCGAATGGAGCCAATTCCAGACTGAAAATGCAATGGCCAGTATCCCCAATCAACATCTTGCCAAGTTGTTTGTGCCGGCAACTTTTGATAAAGCGGGTACAGGTAGCTTTTCATCAGTCGGGACACAGCCAGCAGCTTTGCCTTGTCTGATATCTGATATATTGCCGATCAACTGCATGACGGTTTCTAAAAATGTGGTTCCAATGGTAGGGGGCATTGCAATAGGTGCTCCATAGGCTTTTCTTCTTCTTGCCGACTGTTTTAGGCTCTGCATATGGCTGGAGCCTGTTTTTCAATGAATTCAATTCTTAAATTTTTAAATGATTTATTATGAAAGGTAATGGAACAAAAATAGGATTTATTGTCGCCTTTCTGGCAATCTCGATTTACTACTTGTGGCCGACAGCAGTTAACATGTTGGAGCAGAATTATATAGAGAATTTGCCTGAGGCAGAAAAAGTGGAATACCGCCAAGAAAATGCACAGCGCCTGCAAAAGTTGCGGCAAAATTCACTGTCGCTGGGGCTCGATCTGCAGGGTGGTATGCACGTTACTCTTGAAGTGGGAACAGCAAAATTCTTGAAAGAGTTAGCCGGTCAAAATGCCGACAGTACACTGATAAATGTTATCGATGTCGCCCAACGAAAGTCTCGTCAAAATGATACTGATTTCATTAACGAGATGGTCCAGGAATTTGAGCAACGCTATCCTGATGGTCGTCTGAGCCGCTACTATCGTTCAGATGCCGAAGACATTACACGTCGATCCTCGAACGAAGAGATTAAATCGTATCTTAAAAAGCAGCGCGATTCTGCCGTTGACCGGGCCAAGGAAATTATCCGAACCCGCGTTGACCGTTACGGCGTTACCGAGCCTGCTATTTTTACCCAGGGTGATAACCGAGTGGTTGTAGAGTTGCCCGGTGTGGCCAATAAACAACGTATTCGCGATCTGTTGAAAGGGACGGCTCGTCTCGAATTTCGCTTGGTGGGGCAACCTGATCAAATTAATAACGCCCAGGAGCGAATTGTCAACTACTACGATAAGGTAGCGTCTGATACCTCCGATACAGCACAACAGACCTCCCAACAGAATCCATTGCTCGAGGTGCTTAATACGCGGGGACGTTCACCTTACGTGTTGGGATATGCTACCGGACGTGATACTGCCCGCGTTAATGAGTTACTGCAGCGTCCAGAAGTGCAAAAGCTGATCCCACGCAACATTGTTTTTATGTGGGGCGCAACGCCTTTCCAGGAGACCCAGCAGGGCGAACTGTTTGAGCTTATTGGGGTACGATCAGAAATTGAGTTAACTGGTGAAGTAATTTCAGAGGCCAGCGTTAATTTTGATCAGGCAACGAATCAGCCCCGCGTTTCGATGAACATGAATGCCGAAGGTGCACGCCGCTGGGCTCGTATTACCGGAGCCAACATCGGCAAGCCTATCGCTATTGTGCTGGATGGATATGTGTATTCATATCCTAATGTGGAGACCAAGATATCCAACGGGCGGTCATCTATTTCCGGCTTGGAAAGCGTCACTGAAGCCGAAGACTTGGTAAATATTCTGCTTTCCGGTGCATTGCCTGCGCCGCTCGAGATTATCGAAGAACGAACAGTAGGTGCTACGCTTGGTGAAGCATCGATCCAGGCTGGATTTTACTCCACGCTTATTGGGCTGGTAATTGTGGCTATCTTTATGATTGTTTACTACCAGACTGGCGGAGCGATTGCTGACCTGGCACTGTTGCTAAATATCATTTTTATACTCGGTATTTTGGCGGCCTTCAAGGCCACACTCACTTTACCTGGTATTGCAGGAATTGTGTTGACCATCGGTATGGCCGTCGATGCAAACGTCTTGATCTTTGACAGGATCAGGGAGGAGCAGCGAGCCGGCAAGACTCTCCGCGCCGCCATTGAGGGCGGATATTCCAATGCCATGAGTGCTATTATGGATGCCAATGTGACTACCTTCTTCGTGGGTATCATCCTTTATAGCTTCGGGGTAGGACCGATTAAAGGTTTTGCCGTTACGCTGATGGCCGGTATTGCGGCTTCACTGTTCAGCGCGATTGTGATTACCCGCGTAGTAGTCGATTACCTGACGCGTGACCGATCCGCAGAAATCAGCTTCGGTTAATTCAAGAAATTCAACTTTAGACTAAGGGACTTTAATTATGAGATGGTTCGAAACACCTGATTTTAACTTTCTGAAAGGCCACAAGATCGCCTATGTTGTTTCCGGCATTTTGCTTGTGGCTTCCATTATTGGAATTTTCACAAAAGGCTTACAATACGGTATTGACTTCAAGGGTGGTCAAGAGTTTGTCCTTGAATTTGAGCAGCCGGTAGATGTGCTGGATATCCGAAGTGAGCTTACGGAGCCACTTGGTGGCACACCGGTAGTCAAGCGTTTTGGTTCGCCGCGGGATATTCTTATCCGTACGGATAATTCGGAGGAGATATCAGTAGTTCAGTCTACTATCATGGAGACGGTCACTAAACTTTATCCCGACAATTCGGCGGAGGTCATAAAGACCAACATTGTAGGTGCCCGCTTTGCCGAAGATCTCAAACGGGGGGCCCTCAACGCCATTATATTTGCGTTGATTGTGGTCTTTATCTACATCCTGATTCGGTTTAAGAAATGGACCTATTCGGCCGGTGCGGTTGCCGCGCTATTCCATGATGTTCTTATTGTGGTCGGGGTCTTCACCTTCTTCTCGGATATTGCACCCTTCAGTATGCAGATCGACCAAGCGATTATTGCCGCCTTCCTGACTATTGTAGGGTATTCGCTAAACGATACAGTAGTTGTTTTTGACCGTATCCGGGAAAATAAATTACTGTATAAAACCATGGACCACGACCAGATGGTTAACAAGAGCCTGAATGATACGCTCAGCCGTACCGTCATTACTTCGCTTACTACCTTTTTTGTAGTAACCATTCTATTTATATTTGGTGGGGAGGTTTTGAAAGGCTTCTCGTTTGCCTTGATGCTCGGCGTTATTATTGGTACTTATAGCTCGTTGTTTGTTGCCAGTTCAATGGTCGTGGAGCTGAATCGCCGACTAGAAAGCACTTAATTTTTAACTCCTAATCCTAATCAACAGGAGATTCAAGATGAATTTTAATGTATCCGAGCGATATAATTGTGTTGTAATTGAGTTTAAAGGCAATGTAATGGGTGGCCCCGATGCCGTGAAGTTGAACGAGAAACTACATGAGCTTATCGAGGAAGACAAGACCAATATCGTTGCCGATGTAGGCAAAGTTAAATTTATGAACTCCTCGGGTCTTGGAATGCTGATCGGTGGGCTGACAACTATGCGCAAAGCCGGGGGCGACCTGCGAATAGCCAATCCTACCGATAAGATTGAAAGCCTGTTGGTTGTGACGAAACTGATTACCGTCTTCAATCATTACAAGTCGCTTGAAGAAGCGGTAGAATCATATTCCGAGGACGAATAATTCAACTCAAATTTAAATCAGAAAAGAGGGGTGTTATTCACCCCTTTTTTTGTGTTTAATTATTACTATGTCAATTCGTGTTGTTGTAGGTGCCCAGTGGGGAGATGAAGGGAAAGGTAAAATTGTAGATCTGCTCAGCAGGGAGGCCGACTATGTTGTTCGGTATCAGGGCGGAGCCAACGCCGGGCATACCCTCAAGTTTGATGACAAAAAAATCGTTCTACACCTGATTCCCTCTGGTATCTTTAACGGAGATGCGACCTGTGTTATCGGTAATGGGGTGGTGGTTGATCCACATGCTTTACTCGAAGAAATTGAAGAAGTGGAAGCACTTGGAGCGAACCTTCAGGATCGCTTGAAGATCAGTAATGCTGCTCACGTTATTTTGCCGTATCACCAGCTGCTCGATCAGGTAAAGGAAGAGGCTCGTGGTGATGATGCCATCGGTACTACAGGACGAGGTATTGGGCCGGCTTATGTTAGTAAGGTATCGCGCGTCGGTATCCGCATGTCTGATTTATTCCATCCCAAACAGCTTCGCCAGAAGGTGGAAACCAATATTGCTGATATTAATGAAGCCTTGAAGCATATTTACAAGCATGATCCCATTGAGGCAGACCCTATTATTGATGACCTGCTGGAGGTGGCCGATAAACTCTGTCCTTATATTACCAACACCGCTGCGTTACTGCACAATGCCATCGAAGACGACAAAGAAATTTTACTGGAGGGTGCACAGGGTAGCCTGCTGGATGTGGATCACGGGACCTATCCGTTTGTGACGTCCTCTTGTCCCACCGCTGGCGGTGCTTGTACCGGTTCTGCTATTCCGCCCACCGCTATCGACAAGGTAATGGGTATCTCAAAAGCCTATTGCACGCGGGTAGGCAATGGGCCTTTCCCCACAGAACTTACTAATGAGCAGGGCGAAGAACTGCGCGAAGCAGGACAGGAATTTGGCGCTACAACCGGACGTCCCCGGCGCTGTGGATGGATTGATCTTGTAGCCCTTAAATATGCCATGCGCGTGAATGGTATGAACGAACTGACGCTTACCAAGCTGGATATCCTCAACGATTTCGACGAGATTAAGCTCTGTACTGAATATAAGATCGATGGGGAAACAACCAGCACCTTTCCGCTTGACTTGCCTGATATCGACTCTATAGAGCCCAAGTACAAAACGATGCCGGGCTGGCAGCAATCACTGGAATCGTGCGAAAGTTTTGACGAATTACCCGCTGAGGCCAAAGACTATTTGGAGTTTGTGCAAGATTACTTGGGCGTTGAGCTTACACTCTTGTCAAAAGGACCCAAACGGACCGAGACGATAGAGGTATAAAACTAGAAACAATAAATCCACAGTGTTCTTATTTCTATGAGGTTGAATCCGTTAAAGCTGTTAATCTTTTAAGTAGGGAAACCCTACGAGATTTACAGCAGTATATTTTTGAGGTATAATTATGAACACCTTCGATATCACATACCATGTTTCTGTTCAGGATGATGAGCAGATCGACGAGAAGATCGAAGGGATATGCATTGAGCAGACGGCTGAACTTCCCCGCGGCGTGCTAAGTTCAGAGGTGCAGGAGAAAGTTGTTGGCAAGCCGGTCAGCTCGGATCAGATTGGTGAACACTTATACGAAGTGGTCATAACTTGGCCGTTGGCCAATATCGGGAATGATATTTCGCAGTTCTTGAATATACTGTACGGCAACATCTCGTTACAACCAGGTATTAGAATTATATCTGCCGACTGGGAAGTATTGTGTCCAGATGTTTTTGAAGGTCCCGCCGCTGGTATTAAAAATATACGCCAACAGTACAACATACAGCAAAGACCTCTTTCGGCAACAGCCCTTAAACCACTGGGTAGTTCGTCTGATGAACTAGCTGAGTTAGCCTACTACTTTTCCAAGGGAGGCATTGATGTCATTAAAGATGATCACGGACTGGCCGATCAGGAGTTTGCTCCTTTCGAAGAACGCCTGGAAGCCTGCGTATCCGCTGTAGATCGTGCAGGTGACGACACGGGAAATCGCGTACATTACTATCCCAATATTACCGCTTTTGCCTCCGAGACCGTAAAACGATATAAGATGGCAGCTGAGCAAGGTGCCGACGGCGTGTTACTGTGTCCCCATATCGCCGGACTGGAAACCATGCATCGGCTGGCGCGGCAGGATATTGGGCTGCCCATTATTGCGCACCCAGCTTTTTCGGGGGGATTGACAACCAATGGGAATCGGGGGTTGAGTCCTGATTTCTTATATGGACAGTTGTGGCGGGCCCTTGGTGCCGACTTTGTGATTTATCCCAATAAGGGGGGACGTTTTTCTTTGAGTGCCGAAGATTGTCAGGGAATCAATAAGGCCGCTACCCAAAATCATTCTCCATTTAAAAAAGCATTTCCCATGCCTGCAGGCGGCATCAAACTGGATTCCGTCGAACAGTGGATGAATGATTACGGGAAGAATATTACGTTTCTTATTGGAGGTAGTTTATATGAGCATCCCGATGGAATTGAGGCTGCATCAAAAGAATTTCAGAATAAACTAAGGCAAGCAGGAGGGTAGCGAATGTCTGGAGAATCAAAAGTCATTAAGTGCTCGAACTACCAGTGGGATTCGGTTGCTCGTAAGGCGTATAAGGATGACACGAGTTGCTACAAAGGAGTCCACCGTTACTCGTTGCTGGGCGAACAACCTGATGAACAAGCATTAACATTCCAGACGCGCTATTTTGAAGTAGAAGCCGGCGGATATACTTCGTTTGAGTATCATCGTCATCCCCACTCCGTGATCATTATTCGTGGTTCTGGCACCGTTATTTTGGATGATTCTCTGCACGAGCTGTCGTTGCACGATGTGGTTTATATTGCACCTGAGACGTTGCATCAGTTTCATGCCGACCGCGGCGAAAAGCTTGGCTTTTTGTGTGTCGTAAATCGCTATCGCGATCGTCCGACGCTTCCGGACCAAGATGCGATTGCTGATCAGATTGAATCAGCCGATGTGCTAGAGAAGATTCGGCAGTAGTTTTTGAATGTTTCCCGAGGGAAAGAAAAGTAGACAAAAATAGAAATTAGTGTTGAAATGTATAGGTAAATGACCTTATATTTGGGACTCTTTGAAAGGCACTAACAGTAAATGCCTTTCGGTTCTTTAATTTATTAGCGGGAGTAGCTCAGCGGTAGAGCATCTCGTTGCCAACGAGAAGGTCGCCGGTTCAATTCCGGTCTCCCGCTCAGTTTGAGCCCTTGCAAGTTTTTGCAAGGGCTTTCTTATTTTTGATATGTATCATACTTACATTTTATATAGCGAATCGAGCGATCAGTATTATACCGGGTATACATCGGTGGGAGTCAAGAAACGCTTACAGCGTCATAACAATGGAACTGTTCCCTCAACGAAGTCGGGTGAGCCTTGGGTTATAAGATACAGCAAAAATTCATAGGGCTTTTATTTGTTGGTAAGTGTTCTATTAACCCTGAAAGGGTTCGAAACCCTGCACACACCTTATTCTTAATACCTACCTCTCAAACCTCTATTTGGATTAGCTAAAAGTCCATTACCTGTTCATGCTGACTTGCCGTGTTCCGAGCATTCGGAGTTTCAGGATCTTTAGTTTCAGGAACAGATTTTAGCTCCCTAAATAGCATAGGATTTTTATTGTTACGATTGGATTTATCCTCTAATGAATTTTTAATTAGCGTAGTGAATGCAAACAGTATAGATTTGTTTATTGTAACAGCAAGAAAGAGTTAACGAAAATAGACTAAAGTATTTATGAAATACAGAAAGCTGGGAAATAGTGGATTAATTGTCAGTGAAGTGGGTCTTGGCACCATGCAGTTCGGTGAAGCCATGCAGATGGGCGGGCTGGGACAAATGGAGACCAACGAAATGGTCGATTTCGCCCTGAATCATGGCATCAATTATATCGACACTGCCGATGTGTACAGCCTGGGTGAAAGCGAGAAATTGTTGGGCAATGCACTTAAAGGTAAACGCGAAGATGTGGTTATATCTACCAAATGTCGCTTGCCGATGGATGATAATATCAACCACAGCGGTGCTACGCGCGTCAATATCATGCGGGAGGTTGAAGCCAGCTTAAAGCGCCTGCAAACAGATTATATCGATCTCTACCAGATGCACAGCTGGGATCCCTACACGCCGCTGGAAGAAACATTGCGGGCGCTCGACGATCTCGTCCGACAAGGTAAGGTCCGCTATATTGGACTTAGTAACTATATGGCGTGGCAGGCGGCCACTGCATTGGGACTCCAGGAGTGCCAGGGATTCGAAAAATATATCACCGCTCAGATGTACTACAGCCTTGTAGGACGTGACCTGGAAAATGAATTTATGTCATTTGCAGATTATCACGACTTGGGCATCATCGTCTGGAGTCCGCTGGCAGGTGGGTTCCTAGCTGGTAAGTACGATCGCGATAATCCGCCCGCCGAGGGAACCCGTTTTGCCGAAGCTGGTCAGTTTGTTCCTTTCGATGTTGACAAAGGATTTGAGATCGTAGATGCGCTTAAGAAGGTAGGTGACAAGCACGGCGTGAGCCCGGCGCGGACAGCACTGGCCTGGACGCTTTCCCGCGATAACATCAGCAGTGTGCTTATTGCTGCCCGAAAGCTGGAGCACCTAGAAGACAACATCAAAGCAGTTGACCTTGAGCTTGATGATGAAGATATCGACCTGCTTGACGAGGTATCCGATCCCGGTATTCCCTATCCGCGGTGGATGGTTAAGCAGCAGGCCCAAGCTGAGGATCCCCGGGCTCGCACGCTAGAGCCGCAAAAGTTTGAAGATGGCGGTCCCTGGGAAGACCTTCGATTTAAAAAATTGCCGATGGAAGAGTAAGTTGACTTATTGCTTTAGCTTAACTTGATATCCAAAATCCGATTATATTTCACCAAAGCCCTTGCACGACGCAAGGGCTTTTCTCTTAGATATATTCTATACAAGGCTTTGCAATATTGGAGTTGATTATTGAGTGCAGGGATAAGATGTTAGGTGCAGTATTGGGGAAAGTCCCTAATTATTTAAAACAACGAGACATCCCATTTTTAAATCGCTTTATGCGTAAAACGATATCCATATTGCTGGCGCTAGTATTCTTTTTCCAGTCGCTGGGGTGCCTTGTGATTTTCAAACTTCAACAATTGCAGGTGCGATATCGAGTAAAGCACCACCTGATATCCGAATTGCCAGACAGCGAACTGACACTTATCAAATTATCGGATGAGGAGGCCAATCCGTCTTGGCAGTTTTTGGGGTCTGATGAGCTTCGCTACTCGGGCACGATGTATGATGTCGTTAGGAAAGAGTCCCACGGCGAGCAGACTTGGTGCTATTGCTACCGCGATACAGCCGAAACAAAGGTCGTTAACAAGCTGAACAACATCGTTGACGATCAGATGAACCATAATCCCAAAAGGAGAAAACAGCGGCAAGCATTTCATCGCCTGCTCAAATCCTTGTTTAGGGGGCATCATCAACATCCAAAGGTTGTTCATCCCTTTATTGCTTCGATACGCAGCCTGTATTCCTTCCAGGTAAAAACGTGGACTGCCCCACCGCTTACGCAACCTCCGCAAGTTACATAGCCCCTTACATTCCGATCCAGTTCTAATTTTCTACTGACTGTTTTCAGGATTGCTATATCCATCAGCAGCTGGGATAGCATGGCTGTGGCTCATCAATTTCTGGAAACGGCGTCAGAAAGGTTTATATGGATCGGAAGCCGCATCTCATATTCATTTTCCTTGAACATAAAGCACAACAAGATGAAGCAATTTCTATTAATATTTTGTTTAATATTTTCATGTCAGGCCGCTTTTGGTCAGCAGCTTACGGGAAAGGTGCATGATGCACGCACCGATCAGCCCGTGGAAGGAGCCAATGTGAAATACAGTCAAGGCAAGGGCACAACCACTGATGCCGAAGGGCATTTCCAGATTCCTTGTAGCGAATCCGTTAGCATCAGGATTTCGCATATTGGTTATCGAACTTATCAAAAGACCATCAATAATTGCGATATGTCGCTCGATGTAGCCCTCGTGCCGCTGTCGTATTCCATGCAAAAGATCAGCGTGATCGAGCAGGCTGATATTCAGGAAGCGAGCTCTGTGGGCACCATCAGCAAAGCGGATCTCGACAAGCAGACGGGCCTTCGCCTGGAGTCGGCGCTTAATACACTGCCCGGTGTTGAAATGCAGTCACGTTCTCCGTGGGGTGGCCAGCGCATCACCATCCGCGGTTATTATCCCAATGCCGGCCTGAATACCAACTTTAACGGATTGGGCTATCAGCTTTTTCTGAATAACGTGCCGGTTACCGATGCCACAGGTACAACTATTATGGATGATATCGATTTTTCCACCTTGGGACGCGTCGAAGTCATCAAAGGCCCATCGCCGCTGTATGGCAACGAGATTGCCGGGACGGTCAATCTCTATTCGCAGCGTCCTGATGAGCGAGGAACCTCTATTTCTGAGCAGCTGGTTGGTGGCAGCCATGGGCTATTCCGGAATAATATCACTGTGATGACGAAAAGTGCGAAATCTGATTTGAGGATTAACTATGGGCGCCAGTCGTATGACAGTTTTCGTCCGCATGATTCCTCGGAGAAAGATTACGTGAGTGTTTCCGGGCATTTTCAGGTATCCGACAAACAGGTTATCAGCACATATTTTAGCTACAACAACTCGGATGAACAGCTGGCCGGTAATATTAGCAAGGATGATTTTTATGCCGAGCGAGCCATTGCCGCTCCAAATTACGTTAACAACGACGGCGGGGTGGAGATTGAAAGCTATCGTGCGGGTATTACCTCCGTGCATAGCTTCAATCCTCACCTGAGCAATAAGACAACTGTTTTTGCAACGGGGCATACGCTGGATCAAAATTTTGCGCATGGTTTCAGCTATTACGAAAACCTGAACTACGGCGGACGCACGAATTTTATGTATCAGCAACAGTTCGAAAACGTGGGCGTCAACGGACAACTGGGCGCTTTTATTCAGAAGTCTAGCGAGTCGGAAGATGGCGTCTTTATTCCTCCATTTATTTCACCGCCTTTTACTCCGTCGACGCAGCCGCAATTCCCGACGAATAATGAAAACAGGGCACTGAACTACAACCTGTTCACTAAGTGGGAGTTCAGCCTTCCCCATAATTTCAGGATTTCGGCGGGAGGTGTGCTGAACTTTAACAAGTTCGGTATCCGTAACATGCTCAATAATGGCAGCCTCTATAATGGCAGTTCAACCAAATACAAGCGCTTTGATCCCACCTTTAGCCCGAGCATTTCGGTGCTGAAATCCTTTAACGATCAGGCATCAGTGTATGCCAGTGTGAATGCGGGACAGACGCCGCCGCTGCTGGGAGATATTATCGCATCCGACGGATCGGTGAATGATCAGCTGAGTCCTGAGCAGGCGGTGCAGTACGAGATCGGGTCCAAAGGACATCTTATGGACGGCCGTTTCTCATACAAGCTGGCGCTATTTGATATTGAGATTTCTGATCGCCTCGTCACGCAATACGAAAATTCCATTGCGTACACCACCAATGCGGGCAAGCAGCAGAATAGAGGGTTAGAGGTTTCTGCAGGATACAATATCTTGCAAGATCAGCAGGCCGCCATTTCACTGCTCAAAGTTTGGGGCAGTTACACCCACTCTGATTTTACCTATGATGATTTCAAAGTGTATGCTCAAAACAGTGCAGGCAACGATTCGCTGGCCGCCGACTATTCAGGTAATTCCGTGGCTGGTGTGGCACCGAACATGGTGAATCTGGGCATTGATATGCAAACCAATCCGGGCTTTTACTTGCACCTGAAATATAAATACATGGATAAGACGCCGGTTACGTTCGATAACCAGGAGTACGTAAAATCCTACAATCTGTTGAGCGGGCGCATCGGATACCAGAAAGAGTTCAATCATTTTGATCTGGATGCCTTTGTGGGGAGCAACAACCTGACCAGCAGCACCTATTATAACTTCTTGTTTGTGGGACAAAATATAAGCTCGTTGGGCGATAACTACATTTCGCCTGCTCCATACAAGGCCACCTTTTACGGCGGCGCAACATTGACCTATAATTTCTAATGCTGATTTGGCCATCCTGCCCCTAACGCAGGGTGGCTTTTAAATTTTTTAAGGATATGAAGAAACTAATTGTTCTATCGTGCTTGGTATTGTTTATGGCTTGTGGTCGCTATGACAAAGAAATGATCTTATGGTTAAAAGTCTTATCCAAAAAACAACTGGGGAAAATAATTCATTTATGTTACTAATTACTGTGCGATTTTATTAACTTTACTGTCACTGGAATCCTCTTTCACTTTAAATATTCATGATCGACAAGCCACATGATTATTGCGGTATTTTTGGGATTCAAAACCATCCCGATGCCGCGCTTTTAACCTATTATGGATTGCACGCCCTTCAGCACCGAGGACAAGAGTCGGCAGGTATTGTAACCTCCTTTTATGACGATCAACTCAATAAATGGACTATGCCGGCGCACCGCGATTTTGGACTGGTGCTTAATGTTTTTGATGATCAGGAAATTTTCGAGGAAGAGCTCAAAGGCACGGCAGCTATTGGCCATAACCGCTATTCGACGACCGGTGCCTCCAGGAATCCCGCCAATATTCAGCCATTTCGCGTGCATTATCGCAAAGGCAACATCGCCATCGGCCATAACGGGAATCTGGCTAATGCCAAGCAGCTGCGTGATCGTTTTCGCGAGCAAGGCGTGCTGTTTCAAAGTACCTCTGATACCGAACTGATTCTACACCTGATATCGCATAGCCAGAAAGACACCCAGCTGGAACAGGTGCTCGAGGCGCTGAAGCAGGTCGAAGGAGCGTATAGCTTGGTGATGCTCACTGATGACAAGCTGATTGCCGTGCGCGACCCCAACGGATTTCGTCCGCTGTGTCTCGGCAAGGTTGATGGCTCGTATTGCGTGGCCAGCGAAACCTGCGCTTTTGATATCATCGACGCCGAATATATCCGCGATGTGGAGCCCGGTGAAGTGTTGGTTATCGAACAGGATGGGGATTCCGACTCAGAGCCCGAATCGTATCATTTGGATGCAGAGTACGGCACCGACACAAGTCAGTGTATCTTTGAGTATGTATACTTTTCGCGTCCCGACAGCAAGATTTTTGGCGAAAATGTGGATAAAGTTCGACGCAATTTAGGCAAGTATCTGGCCAAGGAGCATCCGATTAACGAGGTATTAACCAAGGAGACCAATCATAAACCCATTGTGATTTCGGTACCCGACTCCAGTAATACAGCGGCGTTGGGCTATGTGCACGAAAATCAGAAATTTGGCTACGAGTGCAAGTTCGAAATCGGGCTGATCCGTAATCACTATGTGGGTCGAACGTTTATTTCGCCCGGTCAGCAGCAGCGTGAGCAGAAAGTGCGCACCAAGTTTAACACCGTGCAGGGTGTCATCGAAGGTCGTTCGGTTATTATCGTAGATGATTCCATCGTGCGCGGTACTACTTCGCGCTACCTGGTGGATATGATACGTAAAGATAATCCGGCTGAGGTGCACTTTTTGGTGAGCTCGCCCCCCATTATCAGCCCCTGCTACTACGGTATGGATTTTCCCGATCCCGAAGAATTGATGGCCAATCGTTTTGACCGCGATATTGAGGCGATGGGCAAAGAGATTGGGGTGGACAGCCTGCGCTACTTGTCGCCGGATGGATTGGTCAATGCAGTGAAAGAAGCCAACGTATCCCCTAAAGGATATTGTACTGCGTGTTTTACAGAGAAATACCCGGTTCCCGTTAATTTTGGAATCGAAAAAGAAGACAACGAGATAGTTTAATGCAGTTCAAGAAGGCGAAATTTGTTACGAGCGCTCCCTCACTGGATGTGTGTCCGGATCCGCATTTCCCGGAAATCTGCTTTGCTGGTCGATCGAATGTGGGCAAATCTACGCTGATAAATGCGTTGGTGGATCACCAAGGATTGGCGCGCACCAGTAACGTGCCGGGCAAGACGCGTGTGATGAATTATTACCTGGTGGATGATCGTACTTTTTTAGTGGACCTGCCGGGATTTGGTTACGCCCAGGTTTCGAAGGAAGAACGCGAGCGGTGGGGACGTGATATTCGCGACTACCTGCTGCAGCGTCCCACCTTGAAGCTTGTAATTCACCTTGTGGATATTCGGCACGAGCCCAGTGATCTGGATGAACAGTTTTTCTACTGGCTCGGCGCCAACCGGCTGCCGTTTATCGTCGTATTGACCAAAGGCGACAAAATTTCTTATAACAAGCGTCAGCAGTCGAAGGCGCGTCTGAAGCGTATCCTCGATGAAATGAATATTGAAGTACCCATTGTGATCAGCTCAGCCAAAGAGGGCACCGGAGTTGGCGAAGTGAAGAAACTGATTTCCGAATTTGCCCAGTTTGAATCTCAATAATTAACCAACAACATCCATGTCATTTAAAATTTTACTAGCAGATAATGTTGATCCCGTTTGTGAAGATGTTTTTGCCGAACGGGGAATCGAAGCGGTTCGAAAGAACAACTTAACAGAAGAGGAACTGTTTGAGGAGATTCCCGAATATGACGGTATGGTCGTTCGTAGTTCTACGACCGTGAGCAAAGAACTGATCAAAGCAGCTAAAAATCTGAAAGTTATCGGCCGTGCCGGTGTAGGGGTTGATAATATTGATATTCCCGCAGCAACGGCAAGTGGCGTACTTGTGATGAATACGCCCGACGGCAATACCATTTCTACTGCCGAGCATACTTGTGGAATGATCTTGGCCGTGGCCCGCAACATTCCACAGTCGGTTGACAGAGTAAAAAATAACGGATGGGATCGGAAGAAGTACATGGGTACCGAGGTACACAATAAAACACTTGGTATTGTAGGACTAGGTAAAATCGGGTCCGAAGTAGCCAAGCGCATGCAGCAGTTTGGCATGACCGTGAAAGCCTACGATCCATTTGCCTCTCAGGAGAAAGCTGATCGCCTGGAAGTGGAGTTGCTGGAACTGGATGAGCTGCTTGGTGTTTCCGACTTTTTAACCGTGCATACTCCGCTCACTGAGAAGACCAAGGGCATGGTATCGATGGAAAATGCCGATAAACTCAAGAAGGGCATGTTTATGATCAACTGTGCCCGGGGTGGTATTTACAAAGAGGAAGATCTTCCCAAACTGATTGATGAAGGATACGTTGCCGGCGTTGCGCTGGACTCGTACACCAACGAGCCGCCCAAAGATGACTTGTATGAGATCCTGAAGCATCCCAATATTATTTGTACGCCTCACCTTGGAGCTTCCACTGAAGAAGCCCAGGAAAAAGTAGCCGAGCAGATTGCCCATCAGATGGCGGATGCGCTTGAGCAGAAAAGTTTCAAAGGAAGCCTGAACGGCAAGTCGATTTCGCTGATTACCAATAAAGAAGTGCAGCCTTATCTGAAGCTGGCCGAAAAGCTGGGAAGCATGGCGATTCAGCTGGCACCCGAGCATGCCAATGAGTTTTCGTTTGAGTACAGCGGCACCTGCGCAAAATTTGCCGATGTGCTTACAGATTCAATCCTCAAAGGCATTCTTTCGCAGCACGTCAGTGAGGCAGTAAACCTTATTAACGCACGTCATTATGCTAAGGAGCGGGGGCTCAACATCCGCGAAACCACAGCTACACAGACCAAGACCTTTAACGATCTGATTACTATTGAGCTGGGCGGTGGAGCCGAGTATCAGAAGATTTCGGCGACGGTGTTTGGCGATGAGGATTATCGCATTGTCGAAATTGACGGTTATGGTATTGAGCTGCGCCTCGAGGGTGATATCATTATGTACCAAAATGTGGATAAGCCCGGTATGCTTGCTGGTGTGAGTGGCGCGCTCGCGCAACAGGATATCAATATTGCATCACTGAGCCTGGGTCGTACTAAAAAAGGCAAAAATGCTATCACGGCTGTCTCGGTCGACAAGAAGATGACAGACAACGAACTGAAGCCAATTCTTGAGCTTGATGGTGTGAAAGCGCTCCAGTATGTGAGTTTACCAATGAACGGATGATGGCCAACTAAAAACCAATAACGGACAATGCATATAGATCATATTGGCATAGCGGTAGAGGACCTCGAAGATGCCATCGCAACTTATGAAAAGCTGCTCGATGGCAAATGCTACAAGCGTGAAACTGTAGAGAGTCAACAAGTGGAAACGGCCTTTTTCCAGACCGGTCAGTCAAAGGTGGAGCTTTTAGGTGCTTCGGATCCAGATTCGGTGATTGCCAAGTATGTAGCCAAGAAGGGCGAAGGCATGCATCATGTGGCTTTTGAAGTTGATGATATCCATGCCGAGCTGGAACGGCTGCGCAGCGAAGGATTTACGGTACTGACCGACGAGCCCAGGCGCGGAGCCGACAACAAGTTGGTGGCGTTTGTGCATCCCAAAGATAACCATGGCGTGCTGGTGGAATTGTGTCAATCCATTTCTTGAGTTAACTTTTAGCCTTCTTTTTAAAGATTTATTATTACACCTGTAGTATTTTGAAAGTTATTTAGCAGATATAAGGTATATGGATCAATACATTTCCAAACTGGCCCAAACGATGAATGCGAGTCTGGAGGGGGTGGTTATTTCGGATATGCGCCGCCCTGATGAGCCTATCATTTACTGCAACGATACGTTTTTGCGAATGAGTGGCTACGAAGAGGAGGAAGTAGTTGGTCGAAATTGTCGTTTTTTACAGAAAGGTGATCGCGATCAGCCGGCGTTACATGTGTTGCGATCAGCCATTAAGGCGGCCAATCCCTGCAAGGTTGTGCTTAGGAATTATCGTAAAAATGGCGAAGTTTTTTTGAATCGCCTAAGCCTGACACCCGTTTTTGATGAGGAGGGCACACTGACCCATTATATAGGTATCCAAGATGATATTACCAATATAATTACTACACGCAAAAAACTGGCCCGAAAAGAAAAAGAGAATGAAGCGCTGCTGACGGAAGTACATCATCGGGTAAAAAATAACCTTGCTGTTATGTCGAGCATGCTGGAATTAGAGCAGAATGAAAGGAGTGAGGCCGACGCACTGGAAAAAAGTCGTCTGCGTGTGCATTCTATGAGCCTTATTCATGAACTGCTGTACCAGAAGGAAGGGTTGGCTCTTATCGATTTTTCCAACTTTATTAAAGAGCTGACAAACCGTCGGCATATTGCTGATGTGGAAACCGAAATAAATTACAATTTTGACCTTCACCCGGTTGAAGTAAATATCAACCAAGCAATTCCGCTTTCCATTATTATTAGCGAACTGCTACATAATATTTCTTTGCATGCTTATCCCGAGAGCCCTAAAGGCCGGGCAGATATTTCTTTGAATGAATGCAATGAGAAGGTGGAGCTTACCATTCGGGATTACGGGACCGGGCTGCCCGAAACGGTAAATTTTGATGAGCCTGATACTCTCGGCTTTAGCCTGATAAAAACGCTGCTGGCACAAGTGGATGCCAGAACCAATGTAGTTGAAGAGAAGGAAGGCTTTGGTGTTACCCTTTCATTTATTAGGTCGAACAAAAAAGGCCCCTCGCAAAACCTAAGAATTGAGGAGCTTTCCTAAGTAGCAGACGAATTTATATGTATATAAAAGGTTGGGCTTCACCCAAAGCAGTTTTAAATCCTTATTCTGTTTTAGGCAATGCCTTCCGAACTGTTTTTGATGACACTTTTTTAGCACTAGCTCTTGGATATCTTTTGGTTGTTAGCCTTACATCTTTATCTGGGTGCCTACCTCTATCACCCGATCCGGAGGAAGCCCGAAAAAGGCAGTAGCGCGCTGTTCATTTCTAACTAGCACGGAAAATAGTTTGTCTCTCCACTTGGCCATGGCCGATTCATCCTTATCGGTAGGTAGAATCTGTTCCTTCCCAAGGAAGTATGTGAGTTTCGACATATCAAAAGATAGATCATCCTGTTGCTGGTCTATGCTTTTTAATACATCTGGGACATTAACATTTTCCGCAAATCCATTCTTGATAATAATTTGATGGAACCTATCGGAGTGTCGTTTAACTTCAAAGCGTTCATCTTGGGCAACATAGGGTTGATCTTCATCCAGTTTAACGCTCAATATGATAATAGTTTCATGCAGCACTTTATTGAATTTGATATTATTTAGAAGTGCCGGTGGCGTACCATCAGGATTGGAATACATATAGATTGCAGTACCCTTAACTTCTTTGATATTATCTTCTTTGGTTTCTGCATAATCTCCCAGGTTATTTAAGAATTTCTCGAGCGATATTTGGCTGTTTTCTAAATGATCTGTCAATATCTCACGACCTCTCTTCCAGGTGGTCATTACGATAATTATGATACCCGCGATGAGAAGAGGGAACCATCCGCCGTCAGGTACCTTCACCATATTAGCGCCCCAAAACGAAAGATCAATGAGAAGGAATACTGTAGATAAAAGGATGGTAGAAAAGAGGCTCCATTTCCATTTGGTATAGGTAACCACAGCAAAAAGAAGAGTGGTTATGACCATCGTTGTTGTTACTCCAACTCCGTAGGCGGCAGCAAGATTACTGGACGAACCGAAGCCGAGAACAAGGCCTATACAGGCAAGCATCATGACCCAGTTAGCCCCGGGCATATATATTTGACCGTATTCTTTATCGGAGGTCTGTTCCACTTTCATGCGCGGTAAATATCCGAATTGAATTGCTTGTCGCGTCAAGGAGAAAACACCTGAAATAACGGCTTGAGAAGCGATGATCGTTGCCATAGCGGCTATAACTACAAGCGGATAAAGTGCCCATTTTGGCCCCATTAAGAAAAATGGATTATGAACGGCTTCAGGATTCTGTAACAGCAAGGCTCCTTGCCCAAAATAGTTGATAAGCAGCGCTGGAAGCACCAGCCCGAACCATGTCATGCGTATGGGCAACACCCCAAAATGTCCGACATCAGCATAAAGGGCCTCTCCGCCGGTTACAACGAGAAATACAGAGCCGAGCACCAGAAATCCCGCAATGCCGTTACGAACAAAAAAATCTATTGCATAGGCTGGATTGAGAGCATGAAAAACCTCGGGCGATCCGAGAATTTGGCTTATACCAAGAATAGCAAGGGCTGTGAACCATATTGTGGTAATGGGACCGAAAACCTTACCGAGTCCGCCGGTACCATATTTTTGGAAAAAGAAAAGTCCAAAAATGATACCAATAGTGATAGGAATAATATAGGGTTCAAAAATGGGGGTGGCCACTTTGAGGCCCTCGATTGCACTCAATACCGAAATGGCGGGAGTAATCATGCCGTCTCCATAGAGAAGGGCTGCTCCAAAAAGACCCGCAATAATCATCCAATTTCGGTATTTACTGGCCTTGCCTTTCGGAGTTATCAGGGAGGTGAGAACGAGTACTCCCCCTTCGCCTTTAATATCGGCACGAAGGACAAAAACAAGGTATTTAAGAGAAATAACGAGGATAAGTGCCCAGAAAATGAGCGATAAAACCCCCAGAATATTATCGGGCGTGGTTGCCAGACCATACTCTTCATGAAAACTTTCCCGGAATGCGTATATAGGGCTTGTACCGATATCGCCGTACACAATGCCAACGGCAGCAAGCGATAGCGCTGCCATATGTTTTAATCCCTTGCTATTGCTGTCTTGTTCGCTGTCGGTATGTGCCATTATCTATTTGTGATGTTAATTAAGCAAAAGTCTAAGGTATATTTATTACTGAGGTAAGTAAAAATATTTGTTGTGATTAAAGAGCTACTGATTTTATCTCTTTTATATAAACTATCCAATCATTTTAATACGCATTTACACTAATTTTTTATTTATGAATGATGTGATTACTGCGGCATTTGTATTTGTTGTGGAGCTTGTGATATTGATTTAAATAATTATTCGGAAAGCTGTTATGATGGTTGAGTTTTGCTACTTACAGCCCTATCTTTGGAAGTCTTATTTCGGGACGTTCTCCTACGCTATAGTTACGGAGAAACAGGTTCTTTTTTTATTGATGATTTTAATCGGGACGTGGCTCAGCCAGGTAGAGCACTCGACTGGGGGTCGAGGGGTCGCTGGTTCAAATCCAGTCGTCCCGACAACGAATGGAGCCCTATGGCGGTTTAGATGCTGCTATAGGGTTTTTGTTTTTATAGCCTTTCTTAATTCAAGCAATAAAATAGACAATTGTTACGCCATTGTTACGGAGATGCTCTCAGCCAAACGGAAGAAAACCGATATCCATTAGAAATAGCTATTCGAAATTGGGATATTACGGCTTGTTGATTCTTACCGATTTAAATAAGAGGATATGGCAGTTACCGAAGAAGATCTGAAAGAGTTATTTGGGGCGGAAAAAGCAGACACCGATCCCTCTGAGGAGGAATTGGAATTCTTGGAAAAACGGTCTCAAATAGAGACTGATAGCTTTCCCCTGCTTAGTATTGATCAATATGAGCGCAATTACGAGCAGTTCTGTAAGTATGGGCTGGAAGAGAAAATGTTGAAAAGGGCGGAGCCTCATATTCGATACCTGAGTCGCTTTGAGCCTAAAGAACTGCTGGGAAGTACGTTCTATCAACAGTTTAAAGATGAGAAAATCGTTCGACAGTATGTCGAAGAAAATATAACCCTCAAACAACAGAAGTCAGATGAATGACGATGGGGGATTTGTTGGTTTCCTGCGATTTTTGCCCGTATATCTTGTTGCAAGAATACCAAGGTACTTAATTACGACGCAGAGCATCGGCGTGAAATGAAACAATGAATGGCGGTGGGAGGAACCCTAGTCTTTTTACTATTTTTCCTTTGAATTCCATCGTGCAAAAGCATGCTAAATTAATCTTCAGCTTTGATAGCTTCTCATGAAAATTCAGACAACAGCACAGGTTACTAATCTTATTATTGATGGTGAGCAGGTGAAATTGGACTCGGCCCGTGATATCGAGTTCGAATTCTCGGCCATCGACACCGGTGGGGCCTTTCGGGATCCCATTCTTGATTTCAGCTTCCGTATCCCCCAACAAAAGTGGGAAGCAGTTAGCCGGGAAGATAGGCACGAGTTGGAGCTCAGGCTGTCTGACCCTGACGATGAGAGTCGGACAACGAATTTTTCGTATGAAGGGGCGTTGGCTGCCACTGAGGATCACGATATAGAGGCCAACGGCCGGTTGAAGGAGGAGCAGCTCAGCCGAGAGGTTATTGGCTTTGTTCTGCAGCTGCTACGATAGCTAGAACTCTTCGCGCAAGATCTTGCGGCTGCGGTATTTGAGGTAGCGGTCTTCTACGAGATGGGTTGATCGCGGTTCGGCATCCAGAATGTATTCGAGTTGTTTTCGGGCTTCTTCATCGCGGTTAAACTCCAGCAAAATCTGTGCATAGAGCATTCGGTTCGTGGGATGATCAGGGGCTACCTCCATGGCTTTTTCGACGAGCTCGAGGGCGCGGTCGTCGGAGGGCCATCCCATAATGAGGGGGATGTTCGGGGAATGAAAATGTACTTGTGCAAGGATACGATATCCGCCACCGCCCTGGTAGGTTGGATCCAGTTTGATGATATCTTTGCAAACCTGCCTGAGTTTTTTGGCGATGCCATTGGTTGCTGCCTGTACAAATCCGTGGACATCGGCCCATCGCCCTACATTAGCGCCATACCAAAATTTGATGGGCACTGATTTTGGGAACCGTTCCATCATCCGTTCTCCCAGGGAGAAGCCTTTGTCATAAATGGCCTTTTGCTGCTCTTTGCTCATTCCGGTGTACATGGCTTTGAAATAGTAGGATTGCAGCAGGTAGGCGACGGATTGCTCGGGCTGAATGTTTTGGTCGAGGGCCGTCTGAAAGGCCTCGATAGCTTTGTTGATGTTTCCGGAATCGGCGCGAAAGGAGTCGGCATGAGCGCTGCGCAGCTTGTAATATTTGAGTCCCTGCTCATAAGGATTTTGGGCTACGGCATGTCCGTGCAGCATGGCCAGGATAAATCCACAGAGAGTGTATCGTATCATGGATTTGGCAGTGGGGTAAGGGACAGTGAAGGGTTTAGCACTCATTAATTTATGTCAAGGTTTTAATCACCGTTAGCGGTTTGCGTCTCTTTGTGAGTAAAAGTATGGCATATTCTGTCCCCGATCGCAAAAAAGATGTCAATGGTTATGTTGCCCGGAACATTTAGATGCATTTCAGCTTTAACTAGTTGTGAGAAATTTATTTTTACATGGAGGTAGATATGAAAATAGCAGGCTATGTGTTATCAATCGGTGGGGTTATTGCCCTTATTTATTCGGGTATTAACTATCTCAATGAATCGGAGAGTTTTAGCATGATGGGCGTTGATTTTGCTGTCAGCAAAGGCGATCCGATGCCAATTGTGATATCAGTAATTGTGTTAATTGCTGGAATAATGATTGTGAAGGCCTCAAATAAGAACTAATTCGAGGAGGTTGCCATGTTACGGTGGAGTATTACTTTTTTGGTGATCGCAATAATTGCAGCGGTGCTGGGATTTGGCGGAATTGCCGGAACGGCCGCCGATATTGCAGAGATCCTGTTCTATGTCTTTATTGTGTTATTTGTACTGTTGCTTATTTTTGGCAGACGGTCGGCTGTTTAGCAGCTATTTGCGGAACAATATCAGTCGGGTTCGGTTTGAACAGTAAGTAAAATTTCGTCAATACAGAAAGTGGCGCTACAGTTGGTTATTGGGGATAATCCCTAATAAAATGTTGAAAATGTTATGTATATCATCGATCACGACAAGCAGATTGCCCTCATCCGCGAGATGAAGCAGCTTCGTCAGGATAATAAGAATTACGAAGTGTATTACCATCATCCCTTCACGAATCAGATGTGGAAAAGTTTTTTTCCACAAGCTGATGGCGAAGAGTTGGGACCCAAGGTGCTCCGTCACGAGCCGGTGACCTCGGATATTGATGAGCGTTTGAATATTTGCCTGACTGCAGGAGCTCCCGAAAATGCTATCGGTTTGGGGATTGAGTGGTCGGCCAAACCTGAGTTGTGGACGTCGATCATTCGGTCAATGGAAAAAAACTATTCGCATTACGATCGCACGCAGCTTAAACTCCTTTTGGATAACCTGCAGCTTGATGAAGAAAAAGTGGGTCTGCCGGTTGACCAACCGCAACAGGAAACGAAACCGGAAGTGTCTGCCGACTTAGTGGACGATTTGATCTGGCGGAGCCGTAAGATTCGCATGAAGCGCTTTTTTGTTTTTGGCTGATATGTGGGCGGTCAAGGTTTGTGGCTGGCTCTAGCTTAACTAGCTATTTATGACCCATCCCATCAAATCCCTGTCTCACAGATTCATTAACCGTACCCCTCCGATGGAGGAGACTTTATATGGTGTCAGGGCTAGATTGAGACCTGAGAAAGAACCAACTCCCCTTTAAAAGAGGGTTGGTCCAGCTTAGGTTTTGCTGGAGTGTTAATCATAAGAATTAACCTAAGATAACCCAGTGAGTACTGCGCTTTTCTCCCAGAGCTGGGTTGTAAGGTCATCATCGTAGGCAATCGCAGCCGGATTGCTCTTCTTCTTGTTGCGGAAATACTTCCCGTTTTGGGATATCACATTATCGGCCGTAGCTAGGTAAATACTTGTTTCAGCACCTGATTTCGGCGACCGCATAAACGGACTGCCAATCCAGTAGAAGAACTTCATCATCCAGCTGGCGTCCTCGGCCAGTTGCGTGTGAACCACCCCGGGATGTAGGCTGAAGGTGGTGATGGAGGTGTCCTTTGTTCGCTTGGCCAGCTCGTGTGTAAACATGATGTTGCACAGCTTTGACACTCCATAGGCACGGGTGGGTGAATAATTTTTGTTGAGCTGTAGGTTGTCGATGTCGAAGTTCCGGGCACCCATGCGGTGTACTTCTGATGAGACATTGACAACACGTGCATCCGGGGCTTTTTCCAGGTGATCGAGCAGGAGATTGGTAAGCAGAAATGGCGCTAGGTGATTGATGGCCAGCGTCTTTTCGATGCCTTCGATCGTTTCTTCTCGCTCATCGGCGATGATGCCGGCATTATTTACCAAAATATCAATGTGATCAAACTTATCAGTGATTTTCTGTGCCAGTTCCCGAACGTCATGTTGCAGGGCCAGGTCTGCCAGCATAATCTCCAACCCGGAGTGGCCGGTATCGCCAACAAGTTCCTCTTTGGCTTTTCGGGCGCGTTCTTCGTTGCGGCAGACCATCACCACGTAGGCGCCCTGGCGGGCAAATTCGCGAACAGTTTCTTTGCCGATGCCCGAATTGGCGCCCGTCACAATACACAATTTGTTGGCTAGATTCATATTATGGAGAGGGTTTGGGAGAAAATCTTTAATTCAGATTGTTATACAAAGAAGTTAACTTTAGGCGTTTATACAATTAGTTTCACGAAACGAAAACGATTCATGATTCAAGAATATTTAAATTCTGTTGAGAATTTCATTGTAGTTGGTGATCGCGTGTTGATTAAACCGCGTGATATGGAAACCCGTACCCAAAGTGGGCTTGTGTTGCCGGCTACGGTTAAAGAAAAAGAAGACATCCATAGTGGATATGTGGTTAAGACTGGGCCGGGGTATCCGATTCCCAGTAATGAAGTTGACGAAGCGTGGAAAGATACCAGCCAGACGAAATATATTGGCATGCAGGCCGAAGAAGGCGACCTGGCGATTTTTATCAAGGATAAAACCCACGAGATCGAGTTCGAAAACGAGAAGTATTTAATCTGTCCCCATGCAGCCATTCTACTGTTGATACGCGAGGACATGACGTTGTAGTAATTAGCTTTTCGCTACTGGTGCAAGTTGAAAACGTTTGGCAGATTATTTATCTGCTTTTGGTGTTGAAAATTGATTCATTGTATTGCAGTCACGGAATTATTTTGGTGCGATTGGTTTTTTTGGTCAGTGATATTCAATTAACTGTTAACTAAATTTCGAGATCATGGATCGTCGCCAATTTTTACGCCGTTCATCACTACTTGCAGCTGGAGCTGCTCTTCCGTTCACGAATCTTTTGGGGCGTGCATCCGGCAATTTTACGGAGCTTCGTCGCAATGTCGGCTATTTTACCGAACGGGGAGGCACCATTGGTTGGCTGGCATCCGAAAACGCTATGGCGGTGATTGATTCACAGTTTCCGGAGACCGCCAGGAATTGTCTCAACGGGCTGCGAGATAAAAGCGACCATCCGCTGGATCTGTTGATCAATACGCATCACCATGGCGATCACACGTCGGGGAATCCCATATTTAAGGGAATGGCTGAAACCATGGCAGGTCACGAGAACGTGCCTAAACTGATGAAAAAGGCCAACGAAGAAAGCGATAAGGGCGAACCCAATACGGCTTATCCAACGACCACTTACGCTGATAGCTGGCAGATGGATCTCGGTGATGAAAAACTCCATGCCAAATATTACGGTCGAGGTCACACCAGCGGCGATTCGGTAATCTACTTCGAGAAAGCCAATGTCGTCCATATGGGCGATCTGGTATTCAACCGGATGAATCCCTATACCGATCGGCCGGCAGGCGCGTCCATCATGAACTGGATTAAGATCCTGGAGACGGTAGCCAGTGAGTATCCGGCTGATGCGATGTATATTTTTGGTCACGGCAAACCCGAGTACGGCGTGACGGGCAGCAAGGAAGACTTGGAGGTAATGCGCGATTATCTATCCGCCATTATTGAGTATGTAAAGCAAGGCGTTGACAAAGGACTCTCTAAAAAAGAGATTACCGACAAGAAAGTACTCGATGGATTTGAGAACTTTCTGTACGCTGACTTCTGGACGTTACCCGACAACCTTGGCGTTGCCTATGAAGAAGTAACCCAATCCTGATATGGCTAACCAACAAGCTTCTGCAACTGTAAATACCACAGACGACGAACCGCGACGATGTGCCTACTGCGGGGCTGAGGCGCCATTGGTATGGGTGCACGGACACGGTCAGTGCTCGAATTGCGGTATTAACGTACAGGAGTGCTGCCAGGGCGAAACCTGCCGGACGGAATAATTGCCATTTTCATTCATCAGATGACAAACTCAGTCATCAGATGAAGGCTAATTCCTAATTTGGATTCTGGGTCTGAAGCCTGATGAGTGCACCAGCAATGGGTGTTTGTGCCCCGTTTCTAAATCTAGTCACAATGTTCTACGTTGCGACCATGTCCTCATTTCGAACAGTTATCAGTAAACTCATCCGACTGGACGAGTTTTCAATCCGTCCTATAAAGACCGCTTTTTTAATTTTATGTCATCCTCAATTTATTTCAGGATCTTTTATTATTTGCGCAAAACGAAGATTCTGAAACAAATTCAGAATGACACGAGTGCTTTGGTCGAGTTTGATTCTTTTCTCATTACTATACGCTGCGTGGTAAAGCTCACACTCCTCTAAATCTGGTCATAATGGTCTGTGTTGTGACTGATATACCGTATCATCATTGCTACGCGGAGCATCGGAACGAGATAAGGATAGTTATTAGCCTTGATGTATAATAGGAAACGTTAGTATTTAATAGACCGTGTCATTTCGAGCGTAAGCGAGAAATCTTTGTTTATCTATGTTCCCAACGTCTTCCTCCGATCGAGATGATTAATTATGGATGGCGCGAGCTTCGACTCATCAGATCACAACCCCAGTGATTAGATGAGGTTATTTCCCAAGCTCGCTGCTCGAAGTATCAACACTTTAACAAGATTCTAATAGTGTATTAGGCAAAAGCTTCCTGCTCAATTGAAAAGACACGCTCACAGAGTGCCAGCTCATCAGGATTGTTAGAGGCAATAATCAGAAGCTTGTCGGAGGACTGAAACGAGCGGGCAATTTCAGCAATGAGTGATCGTCCCGCTTCGTCAAGATTCGAGCCCGGCTCGTCCAGTAGCAGAATATCAGGCTGATGAAACAGGGCAGAAGCCAACCGGAGCCGCTGCTGCTGTCCCGTTGAAAGTTTTCCAAAGGGATGGTCGGCTACATGCTCCAGTCCCACCTTGGCAATCCATTTAACAATTGTCACTTCAGCACTATTTTGATGTCGAATTTTAGCCAGAAATTGCAGGTTCTCGCGGCAGGTCAGCTCATTGTATAAGTTGATGTAAGGGGCGGAGTATCCCAGCTTTTGTTGAAAAGCATCGCGATCGAGCAGTTTTTCATTTTGCTGCCATTCCACTTTTCCACTGGTGGGACGCAGTAAATTACCCAGGCATTTTAGGAAGGTAGATTTTCCAGAGCCATTGGAGCCGGCAATGCCCAGCGACGATCCCTGGTGCTCAAAAGAGACATCCGAGAAAACCCTGTTCGGACCAAATGATTTTGAAAGCTGTATGATATTAAGTGAAATCATAGCCAAAGGTAAAAAGCCGAGGATTAATCCCAAATCATAAATGATAGACCAATCCCAACCAAAATTTCAAAAGATTCAAAGATTTAACATATTCATCTGTTCTTAGGTTGTATTGCCTGTCGTTACACAATATATTGCTCAACAATTTATGCAACGAACTATTCAGCAAATAACGCAACAACTAATCGATAAGCTGCCGGATAATAACCAATATTACCGGCTGGATGAGCTCCGTTCGTGGGGCTTCCCTTCGTTTATCGTTCAGCGAATACAAATTGAGCTCGAGCGCAACTTGGCCGAGTCGATGATTATCCCCAAAACTGATTGGGCCAACACCCAATCCGAAGCCGTGCAAACCGCGTGGCAGCAATTTGTGGATGCTATTCGGGCCGAAGCACGCTTGCCGGCCAGCTATGCTAAAACGGTGATTGAAACGGCCGTGGCGGATGTGATTGAGATGTTGGTGCAGCCCCGCAGGAATATCCCGAAGATTGTTTTTGACGGCGATGATCAGCTCAGCTACAATGAGGTATCCCAGCGGATGAAGCTGGTTGTGGTTTATAAGCACTTTTCGCAGCTCATTCCGCGATACATGCAAAAGAAGGAGCTTGAGAAACTCTCCAAAGAACGCTGTGCCAAAGTAATTGCCAGCGCAGATGATAAGTTGACCGAGCGATACTCCCCGCTGAACTGGGCACAGATGCTTGAGCCTATTTTCAAGCTGGTGGATGGAACTATCGACACCAATCTGCTGCGCTTGTTTTTTGAGGATAAGAAGAAGCCGCGTGTGGCACGCAAGTTTGATCTGATGAACGAAAGCCTAACCCGGGCTGAGCTAATTGAAGTGCTGTCATCACCCGACCTGCTTGATTTCGAAGGTTATGAGGATGAACAGTCTACCCTGTTTGAGGATCAGCCCGAGGCTGATAAAGGTACGGTTGAATTCAAAAATCCTGTTGAGGAAACCGAGAGTATCAGTGACCAAGAGGAAGATAGAAAGTCAGCACCAGCACCCGAAGACCAACCGCAGGGTTTGACCGGGAGCGAAAAGGATTCAGAAAGTGAAGCTGAAGAAGAAACAGAACCGACGCTCAATAGCGGGTTTACACAGGAAGAAGAAAAGCAGCAAACCGATAATGCAGAAGACGAGGACGATACCAGTGGTTCATTGAATGATGTGTTCAGTGATTTTGATGAGCAGGATCACGAGGATGAAGCTGGGGATACAGAACGTTTAGGTTCGCGTCAACCAGAGAAAGAGGAAGCCCAGCCCGCACCGGATAAAGAAGAGGAATTTGAGCAAGCAGAAGAGCAGGTGACTGAATCAACGGAGGAGGAAGACGAGCCTTCTAATCAGCAGGAAGAACCAGAATCGCAGGATTTTGATATGCCGCCCTCGGATAACGGGCAGGAAGTTTCTGACGGGGATAGCGATGAGGAAGAAACGCCCATCTGGATGCGCTATATGAGCGATGAAGAAATTGAGGAGTACCAAAAGGAGCAGCAGGAACAAGCCGAGCACGAAGAGCAACACGAACAGGTTGAGGATGAAGTGGAAGAGGGATTTATTGATGATCCGGTGATTGATCTGACTAACGAGGATGCCTCGGATCAGGAGAAAGAAAATCTGCGGAATATACTGAATAGCGATCGCGACCTTTTCGTGGAAGAGATTTTTCGCGGATCAGATCGCGCGTATGATGAAGCTGTAGAAGATATTGCAGCTTATAACAGCTGGCGTGATGTCAGTAAGTATATCGAGAAAGAAGTTTTTAAACGTAATTTAGTAGATATGTATTCGGAGGCGGCCGTGGATTTTACCGACCGGCTTCAGACGTACTTCTTAGAAAAGGAAAATCAAAGTAAATAAATTAGATGGCTTCGGATAAAAAAGTAGAACGGCTCAAGCAGAAACGTAAAGATGCTAAAAAAGGCGGCGGAGAAAAACGTATTAAAAAGCAGCACGACAAGGGTAAACTCACGGCACGTGAGCGCCTGGATTTACTGTTGGATAAAAACTCATTCGAAGAGATTGACCCCTTCGTAACTCACCGCAGCAAAAAGTTCGGTTTGGAGGATAAAAAGATCGCCGGTGATGGGGTCGTAACAGGACACGGCAAAATTCACGGCCGGCCGGTCTATGTTTTCAGCCAGGATTTTACGGTCTTCGGTGGATCTCTTTCTGAGACCCATGCCGAGAAGATTTGTAAGGTGATGGATATGGCCATGAAAAACGGCATACCCATCATCGGGCTTAATGACTCGGGCGGCGCGCGTATCCAGGAAGGCGTCTCTTCACTGGGTGGTTATGCCGAGGTGTTTTATCGTAACAGCATGGCTTCAGGCGTGGTACCACAACTTTCTGCGGTGATGGGGCCTTGTGCCGGTGGAGCTGTTTACAGTCCCGCGTTGACCGACTTTGTATTCATGGTCAAAAATACCAGTTACATGTTTGTGACGGGACCCAACGTGGTCAAGACGGTAACACACGAAGAAGTTACCTCCGAAGAACTTGGGGGCGCCAGCGCACACAGTACCAAATCAGGTGTTGCGCACTTTGCCGAAGAGAACGATGCCATTTGCTTGCAAGAGCTGCGCAAGCTGATGAAGTATATCCCACAAAATTGTGAGGAGAAGCCTCCGGAGGTAGAAGGTAAAGCGCCTGACAAAGCCAAAGCCGAAAAGCTGGACGATATCGTGCCCGATAATCCCAACAAGCCATACGATATTAAGGATGTTATTGAGGGCATTGTGGACAAGGATTCATTTATGGAAGTCCACGAGCACTATGCTGAAAATCTGGTGGTAGGCTTTGCCCGCATCGACGGGCGCAGTGTAGGTGTGGTAGCCAATCAACCGCTTTCGTTGGCTGGCGTACTCGATATTGATGCCTCGCTCAAAGGCGCTCGATTTGTTCGATTTTGTGATGCGTTCAATATTCCACTGGTAACGTTTGAGGATGTCCCCGGATTTCTGCCCGGCACTGATCAGGAGTGGGGTGGTATCATCAAGCACGGAGCGAAGTTGTTGTATGCATTTTGTGAGGCCACGGTGCCCAAGATGACGGTTATTACCCGTAAAGCCTACGGTGGTGCCTACGACGTAATGAACTCCAAGCATATCCGGGCGGATTACAATGTGGCGTGGCCTACGGCCGAAATTGCGGTTATGGGTCCGAAGGGCGCAGTCGAGATTATTTTCCGAAAAGAAATCCAAAATGCAGATGACCCCGAAGCCAAAGAGCAGGAGCTTACCGACTATTACAAGGAGGAGTTTGCGCATCCTTACAAGGCGGCCGAGCGTGGGTTTATCGATAACGTGATTCTACCCAGCGAGACACGAGAGAAGCTGATCCGTGCGCTCGAGGTCAGCGAAAACAAGGTGGATAATGTCCCCCAGAAAAAGCACGACAATCTACCGATCTAGAATTAGGAATTAAATATTAAAAATGGAAAATTAGTCCACTATGTTATCTGAACTTGTTTCAGGATCTAGTGGTTTAATAAGGTATTAACCTTTCAATTTTTCATTTTTAATTGATCGATTGTAATGGACTTGTTCAACGAGGATGCTGATTCTAGTTCTAAAGGGGATCAGCCGTCCGATTTTGTAAATCCGCATGAACCGCTCGCCACGCGTATGCGTCCCCGTTCGCTGGATGAGTTTGTGGGACAAGATCACATCGTGGGCAAAGGCAAGATGCTGCGCCGGATGATTGAGTCTGGTGTTATTGGCTCACTGATCTTCTACGGTCCGCCGAGCTCGGGTAAAACCACGCTTGCACATGTGATATCTCGGGAGATCAATGCCCAGTTTACCGTTTTGAATGCTGTGCTTGATGGGATTAAAGATCTGCGCCAGGTAGTGCAGAAGGCTGAGAAAATCCAGCAGATGAATGGCAGGAAAACCATCCTTTTTGTGGATGAAATCCACCGCTGGAACAAGGCCCAGCAGGATGCCCTGCTGCCGCACTTGGAGTCAGGGGTCATAACGCTGATTGGTGCTACAACTGAAAATCCCTTCTACTCGCTGGTAAGTCCCTTGCTTTCGCGATGCCAACTGTTTGAGCTTTACGATTTGACGATGGATCATGTACGTGCAATGATTGATCGATCTTTGGAAGATGAAGAGCGCGGACTGGGTCAAAAGAATGTGGAAGTTACTGATGCTGCAAAAAAACATTTGGCTGAGTTTGCCGGTGGAGACATCCGCAATGCCATTAATGCGCTTGAAGTAGCTGTTTTGTCCAGTGAAGCTGATGAGGATGGCATAATTCATATCGACCTGGATATTGCCAAAGAGTGTATCCAGAAGCGGAGCGTTCGCTATGACGGCACAGGCGATGAGCACTACCATTATGCCTCGGCCTTTATTAAGTCGCTGCGCGGCTCCGATGTAGATGCGGCACTCTACTGGATGGCAGCAATGCTGGAAGGAGGAGAGGATCCCAATTTTATTTTTCGGCGGCTGCTTATCCAATCTTCCGAAGATGTGGGGATGGCCGATCCACATGCATTGAGCCTGGTGAATTCTGCTCACGAAGCGTTTACCAAATGCGGCATGCCGGAAGGATTGTACTTTCTGGCTCATGCCTGTATCTACGTGGCCCTGGCGCCGAAAAGTAACAGCACGGGCGCTATCTTTTCAGTACGAAGTGAGATTCAGCAAAATGGGATTGGGCCGGTTCCACCGCACCTTCGCGACAAGACGGCCAACTCCAAGCAGTCGCGGTACCTGGGTGTTGAAAATGCGTCGGATGACTATCACTACCCGCATTCCTATGATCACCACTGGACGCCCCAGCAGTATTTGCCGGATGAGGTGAAAGACAAGGAGTGGTATGAGCCTGGTAACATCGGACGCGAGAACAAGCTTTGGGAGCGCTTGGAGACGATCAAAGAAGCCTACGCCAAGGCCCAGAAAAAATAAATTCTGATACACTTATATGACTATTCCGGATACTAAAAAGCGGGCCTTTCGAACCTCTGCTACAAGCAGAGTATATCTCGTTCCGATGCTCTGCGTCGGAACGATACAGTATACCAGTCGCAACGCAGAGCATTGTGACCAGATAGTATAAGTTTGTAGGACGGGTTGGGAACCCGTCCAGCCGGATTCTCAATTCGGCTTACATTCAACTCTACTTCTGTTGGTTGAATATTATTTTCCTTAACTGTTCCAAGTTTGTGACTTAGAATATCAATGGGATCTGTAAGCAGCGTTTTGTATTAGGTTGATTAAAAAGTCTTCATCTGATGACTGCTCTTGTCATCTGATGAATGAAAAGGCAAATCCTGGTACACTCATCAGGCTTCGGACCCATAACCCAGATGAGGATTGATCTTTTCATCTGACGACTGATTTTGTCGTCTGATGAATGAAGAAGCAATCTCTACTCATCAGGACGAATCAGGTTGCTTACTAAGAAAATGAGAGTCAGACCCTCTCAAGGCCTGACTCCCGACTTGATCAGCATAGTAGAATCAAATGCTATGAGGCATTATTAATATCGATTTGAAGCTTGTCTTCTTTTACCAGCGACAGCTCTTGCTCGGCATCCAGATCCAGCATATTTCGAGCTTCATCTACGCCAAAGAATTCGGGATAAGCCGTTGTGCCGTGTTCGTTTCGATCGAGACCTTTGAGCTCTTCTGATTCGGAGACACGGAGCCCGTGAGTCAGATTCACGCCTTTGAATACGGCAAAGGCTGCGGCTACCGTCCACCCAAATACAGCCAGAACGCCCAACGCCTGAATTAAAAGCTGGTACACGGATCCGCCGAAAAAGAGACCGGTAAACGCCGTGGTGTAGGGCGCTTGGGCGAAGAGGGCTACAGCCAGAGTTCCCCACATGCCGGCAAAACCGTGAACCGGGATCGCCCCGACGGGATCATCAATGCGAATCTTTTCGAGAAAGCGTGTGCCGTAAAACATGATGGAACCGCCCACCAGGCCGATGATAAGTGCGGAAGTGGGGGAAACGACGGCACAGCCAGCGGTTATAGCGACCAAGCCAGCCAGGGCACCATTCAGGGTATAGCCCAGGTCGGGTTTACCCACGTGGTACCAAGCGGTAAACATGGCCGCCAGAGCACCGCCGGCAGCGGCAATATTGGTGGTAACCGCGATACGGGCAAAAGAGAGATCGGCGCCCAGCGTACTACCGGGATTAAAGCCAAACCATCCGAGCCAGAGGATAAATACGCCCAGCGTACCCAGTGCTACGCTATGACCGGGAATTGCATTTACCTTTCCGTTAACAAACCGACCGATTCGAGGTCCTAACACATATGTCCCAATGAGTCCGGCCCATGCACCAACCCCGTGCACGACGGTTGATCCTGCGAAATCGTAAAACCCAAGGTCCGACAGCCATCCGCCGCCCCAGACCCAGTGTCCGACGATGGGATATATGACAGCCGTTATAAAGACAGTGTACACAAGATATCCCGTGAACTTTGTCCGTTCGGCCATAGCTCCGGAGACAATAGTAGCCGCGGTTGCTGCAAACATAGCCTGGAAAAACCAGTCAGCATACATCCAGGTATTCAGTGTTCCATCTGCCATGACAGCCTCCGAAAGGAAAAAATTGCTGAATCCAAACAGCCCGAGGATGTCGTTGCCGTACATTAGCGAAAAGCCGACGGCCCAGAACACAATCGTACCAATCGCAAAATCCATCATATTTTTCATCATGATGTTGGCTACGTTTTTGGCACGGGTAAAGCCGGTTTCAACCAGCGAGAATCCTGCCTGCATAAAAAATACCAAGAAGCCGGCGATCATAATCCATAGCAGGTCAGCAAAGGTTTTATCTCCTGAAGGATCTAGTGTTTCCAGCGCGGATCCGAGGGTAACACCATCACTAGCTAGTCCAATTTTAGGTATTAAAAACACCAACGCGCCTATTACAAAAGTTAGTTTAGCAATCTTGGTCATCAGCAGTAATTAATTAGGTTATTGATTAATTATGCCTTCAATTATAATCCTTTTAAAATAAAATGCAAAAATAAATAAGTATAAATATCATTTTTAAATTAAAAAGTAATGGTGTAACCGGTTACAGGTTAAGATTTCAAGCGAAGATCAATGCGTGGAATGATTTTGCGATAGAAATGGTATCTTTGGTGATAGAACTGAAGTCGATAGCAGAACTTTTTTATGATTGACCTACAAATTATAAGCGGTACCGATCGTCCCAATTCCAATGCCCTTCGGGTATCAGCATATTTGCAGCGGCAGTATCAGCAGGAAGGAATCGACGCTGGTATTATTGATTTACAGGATTTTCCCATAGAACAGGTAAGTGGGGGAAGGTACGGGGAACATTTACCTGAGGTGGATGACTTTGTTGGCCAGGCTGTTGAAGCGGACGGGTTGGTAATGGTGTGTCCGGAATACAATGGAGGGTATCCGGGTATCTTAAAACTGTTTATCGATTATATGCCTTTCCCGGGCAGTTTGGATAAAAAACCCATTGCCATGGTAGGGGAGGCCAATGGGGCGTTTGGGGGACTTAGGGCCGTTGAGCAGTTGCAGCAAGTGGTAGGATATCGCAATGCGCATGTATTTCCCGAGCGCGTATTTATCTCCCGGGTGAATGAGAATTTTGACGAAGAGGAAGGCATCAAGGATCAGCTGCAGCAGGAGCTGTTGGCTTCGCAGATTACTCATTTCCCACAGTTTATTCGCGATCTGCAGCAGGATGAGTCGTTGGTTTCTGACTAATGTTAGCATAACTTTCATCTGACGACTGGTGAATGAACAAGGCCCAAACACTCATTGCTGGGTGCACTCATCAGGTTTCAAATCCAGAACCCAGATGAGAGTTATTTTCTTCATCTGATGACTGGGTTTGTCATCTGATGAATTAAAAGACAGTTGCTGCCGGTTCACTCATCCGACTTCAACCCCAGAACTCGGATGAGGATATTACCAGATTTTTTTCGATAGCAGAAGGATCTAATGCCTTCTGTGATTTCTGTTTGAACTGTTCTTGGTTTTTAAATTCCATCAGATCCATTCCTTGTTGAATATCTGGTAAATTGCCGTTTCGATATCCTGCATAGTCCGGATAGGAAGAATAGGGCCAGTCTTTTAAATGGTCTACTAGTGAAGCTTTTACTGGATTTTGGTGAATGTAATGAAAACAGGTTGGGATATAACTTCGGGCTGGATCACGTTTATGAACGAGGTATTTGGCTTTTGTGTGTGTTCGGAACAGCGAGCCCGATCGGTTATATCTGTTGTTTACAGCTTTTGTGTATGAGCTTAGCAGAGAACCAAGCTGAATGCTTAATTTATTATCCTGAGCCTCTTCTTCCGATTGCTGATAGCCAGTATATACTAAAAAATGAAAATGGTTTGGCATCAAACAGTAAGTAATAACAGTGAGCTGAGGTCGTGGTAGTTTTTGAACTTTGGACAGAAAGAAAAGGTAATTTTCCTGTTCGAAGAATATTTTCTGCCTGTTATTACCTTGGTTGTAGATGTGATAGTAGCGTTGGGCTCTAAATTCCATAGTATCCCTCTTGAATGTTCTTTAAGAACTATGAAAACAAGTCCAGTTGAGATAAGCAACTATTTTTATTAGACAAATGGCCTGATCGTCTAATAATGGGGAAAGCACATTTACTTATCAGGTTTCAAACCCAGAACCCAGATGAGGATTGCTAACTGTTTCAAGTTTGCAACTTGGAACAGGTTATATCTAATATGTTGCAAAGATGTTTATTGGCACAAGTTACAAACTTGCGCCAGTGTGGGGAGGATTCTGTAATCATTACGTTTGGCTGGTGGGATAATTCTGATGGTCCTTCACTTTTCGATGCAATTTCCAGATGAGGCACCGGTACAGAATTATTCTTCTCATCCGTTCGCACTTCGTACAGAATCCAATGTCCGGCTTAGAACCGTTAAGTTGGAGATAGAATCCCGATGAGGGTTAATCTTTTCATCTGACGACTGGACTCGTCGTCTGATGAATGAAAAGGAGACAAACGCTCATTGCTGGTGTACTCATCAGGCTTCAAATCCAGAACCCAGATGAGGTTGGGTCGGATGAGTATTTTAGCTCATCTTGAGCATGTATCCTACACCGTGCAGGGTCACAAGATACTTTGGGTCATCGGGATGCTCTTCAATTTTCGACCTTAGCTTGGAAATATGCACATCCACCGTACGGGTATTGGTGCTAAATTCGTATCGCCAGACGTTCTCAAGCAGGGCGTCGCGTGAGACCGGCTCGTTGGAGTGGGCCACTAGGTAGCGGACCAGCTCCACTTCGCGGGTAGTGAGTTCCAGCTCTCCTTTTTCAGGATGTTCGACTTTGGCATTTTTTAAATCCACATGTATCGGATCGAGGTCTACTTCATTGATAGGAGTCATATTAGAGTATTTATCGGATCGGCGAAGTCGCGCCTGAATACGTGCCAGCAGCTCTTTAACGCCGAAGGGTTTAGTGATATAGTCATCCGCGCCGATATTGAGACCGGTCACCTTGTCAATTTCCTGGTCGCGGGCCGTTAGCATGATAATGGGAAAGGTATAGTTCATGCCTCGTACTTTGCGACAAACATCGTAGCCGCTCATGCCTGGCAACATAAGGTCCAGGATCATGAGATCGGGATCTTCCCTCTTGACGATATCCACCGCCTTGTCGCCCTTTTTGGCAACGAATACCTGGAAGTTTTCGTTTTCCAGGGTATCCTGGAGCGTAAAGACCAAGCTGGGTTCATCTTCAACAATTAGAATTTTTTTGGATTCAGCTGACATATTCAGATTTTTCTTTTAGTGACTCAGATCTAATTTCGGAAGGTACGGTATCTTCACCGGCTGATGGTTCTTCGGACTCATCCAGCGCTGGGAATTGGACAATGAACAGGGATCCCTCTCCGGGTTCACTCTGTACCTCAATAGTGCCTCGATTTAGTTCAACAAGATTCTTGACGATCGATAACCCTAACCCATGTCCCTTTGTTTTGGCCGTCAACGTATCTTCAGCTCGATAAAACTTGTCAAAAATCTGCGACATATTTTTCCCGGTCATCCCAATGCCGTGATCTTCCACGCGAAGTTCCACTTGTTCCCCGTCGCTTTGCAGGCTGATGCCCAGATACTTCTCCTCATCGCTATATTTGACGGCATTTTCCACGAGGTTGCTCAGGATAGTATCAAAACTGTCCACATCCACCATCACTGTGGGGATACTTTCGGCAATATTTACGTCGATGGTAAAACCTTTGTTTTCGATATAGGTGCGGTGTTCATCCAAATACGAAAGTACCTGCTTTCTGATGTTGACCGGTTTGGGTTCGATAAGCGATTGTCCCGCGTTAGCCTTGGCAACATCCAGCAGCTTGTCGATCATCTTGCGCAGCCGCACCGCTTCATTATAGATATGAGTGCCGTAATTCTTGAGCCTGTTTTCATCCTGGACGCGTCCGTCCGCCAGGTTTTCGCCCGCTGCCTGCATCACCGAGAGCGGCGTTTTAAGCTCGTGGGTAACATTGGCCAGAAAATCAGTTTGCCGCTCGGCCAGCGCTCGTTCTTTTTGGGCAGATATAAATAGAAACACCAGAGCACCCAACAGCAGCAACATGGCAGCGCCGAGGATCACCAGATTTTTGACCAGCGATGCATTGGAAGTGGCTACTGTTGACTTGTTAGTGAAGGCTACCTCCATTTTCCAGTAGTCAAAGAAATCCGGAAAGTTCTGCTCGAACTGTATCTTTTCTCTATCATAGGTGAGGCTGGTATCGCTGCTGGCAATAATTTCGTTGTTGGTCCAGTCGCGCAGCCACACGTTTAGCCCCGACTGTTCCGGAGTGCCGAACTTCTCGGCCAGCTTTCTGGGAAGAAAACTATTTCGGAGAAAATCCTGGTTGAATGGCATAATCAGATAGCCGAAGATCGAGTGGGCCGATGGGTTGACCAGCACAATGGTGAGACTACGATGGGAATCAAAAATGACCTTATTGTTATATCGGTAGTCGCTGATCAGACTCTTCATCTGGGTACGGGCAATGCCCATCCCGTCGCAGACCACTTCCGTGTAGTTGGCATCAGGCCTAAATTGATCATCAGTGGGTTCGTATTCCAGAATGGGATCGCGCTGTTGGCAGGCATCCGATCCCGAGGGTATGAAATAGATGTTTTTGTACATCGAGTCGGTGGCTGCTTTGTTTAGCAGTTTGGTAATATCTTTGGTGAACTGACCGGTCTCCTGGAAATGGTCTTGCAAACGCTTGATATCGGTAGAACTGAGGCCGTAAAACTGTTTAAAAAAGCGATAACGGATTTTGTCGGCAAACTCGGCGATCTGCAGTTTTTTATTTTCTCGGTCCGACTCAATAGCATTTTCATGGAGGGCATACAGCGAATATACGTTCATTCCTGTGATACCCAGGATGGCGATAACGCCTGCCGCAAGTAGTATCCATCGAAGAGAACCGTAACGCTTCATAATAGGTAGTTAGCTGAAGTGTACTAATCGATATAAGGTAAGAAAATTATAGGCCTTACAAATTTTAAGGGGTGATATTTTTACGGATTTTAAAAGCTCATCCCTAAAATAAGAAAAGGGCACCCAGAAAGCGCCCTTTTCAGAAGAAGAATTAGCAATTTTATTTTTTCCACCGATTGTTTGAACGGTTGTTATCGGGATATTTTCGATCGGGATCAATAACCACTTTGGATACGTCGCCATTAACCATAAGAGTGGCTTGCGTAGCGCCTTGCAGCCACTTCTCAACAGGAATGGTGCGGCTAACGGTAGAGCCGTCGGTCATCGTAATGACAACTGTTGCAGGCATGGGCACCTGTCCGTGATCTTCAATCACAATGCGCGTTCCGTTTTCGGTAGATGTTACACTGCCCACTGCCTGATCAAGCGTCCAGGTTTCATAGTACCAAGCTCTCCAGAACCAGTCGAGATCGCGTCCGCTCACATCTTCAAAAGTGTTAAACATATCCCAGGGATAGGGGTGCTTGTACTTCCAGCGGTCAAGAAATTCATGATAGGCTTTCTGGAAGGTTTTTTGGCCGAGCAGATTTCGCAGTACTACTAGCATCGAGCCCGGTTTGGAATATGACGCAACTCCATAGGCGTAGCCGTTGTAATGATGGTCCGACCAGCGCATGATGGGTCCTTCGGCATCAGTGCCGGCAATGCGCAGGTAACTCTGAAATTCGTTTTGGATATAATTTTGCCCGTTGGGATAATATTCCGTTTCTGCCATATTCTCGTTGAAGGTAGTAGTGCCTTCATCCATCCAGGCGAAGCGTCGCTCGTTAGTGCTCACGGTCATGGGCATCCACATATGGGCCAACTCGTGAACAATAACGCTATACAGCGATTCCGGTTGTTGTCCCCGGTAGTTGCCGATAAGTGTCATCATGGGATATTCCATGCCACCGCCGATAATGCCGCCGCCTTCGACCGAGGTCATGTGGGGCCATGGATATTTAAGACCCGTAAATTCAGAGAGAAAGTCGATGGCATCGCGGGTGAATTTGGCTCCGTGTTTCCAGAGTGGCGCTGAGCTGCGATAAATAGCGTTGATGTGTACAAAGTTGTCCTGCCCATTGCCATCACGGTCGCCAATATTGGCCCGGGTGGCATCCCATTTAGATTCTTTGGTGACGCTGAAGGCGAAGTCGCGCACATCTTTGGCCTTGAAGTTCCAGGTGACGGTCCCATCCTCTGTGGATGGGGTGACATTGCCAAAATCGTCTTCGGTAACGACGTGCATCACCGAGTCGCTCTGGTGGGCGGTTTGCAGTCGCTGGTAGATTTCATCTTTGAGTACCTCGTCGCCGTTGGTCAATCGGCCGGTTGATCCTACCATCCATTGTTCCGGCACGGTGATGTCCACATTGTAGTTGGCAAAGTCTTGATAAAATTCACCGTTTCCGGTAAAGGGGTCAGTCATCCAGCCGATGACATCATCATAGACGCGCATCTGCGGGTACCAATAGCCAATGTAAAAAAGGTTGCCTTTGCTGTGACCCATGCGTCCGCTGGCACCTTGCTGGGGGATCTTGAAATTCCACTTTGTCTGGATGGTGACCGAATCGCCGGGAGCTACCGGTTGGGCGGGACGCAAATACAGCAGCGTGCCATTGATACCGTAGCCGCTTTCGTCGTCTTGGGATTGAAGAGGCGTCAACTCTGAGTTGTTTAGTGCCAGATGTTCCAGGTTTACGCCGCCGGTGATTTCCGAGCTACGCGTTCGAACTACGCCCTGCTGATGGAGGTTTTGGCTGAGCTCCATATACAACTGATCGAGTGTATCGGGCGAATTGTTGTAATAAGTGATGGTGCCACTGCCCCGCAGCAATGTATCGGAAGGGATAACTTCAACATCCATATCGTAGCGGGCGCGCTGCGCCCAGTAATTTTGGCCCGGCGTCCCCGACATCGTACGGGTCCCATTGTCGATAGCATTATAAAAGTCGTTGGGAATTTCGTTGCTAATGGGATTGGCAACCATTCGGTTCATCTGAGACGGCCGCTTGTGAGGCGGCTCATCCGACATTTGCTGAGTGTCTTTTTTTGGGGCTTGCTCTTGTGCCGTTTGTTGTGAGCCGGCACATCCAGATAGGATCAGAGCAGCAACAAATAGCGGTAATGTCAATCGTTTAAGGTAGGCAGAAATTGGTAACATAACGTATTTCTGTTTATCGTTCCGATATATTAATAATGAAATGTCCTGTTAAAGATCGGTTGCGAAATGCTTTTGGATGGACTTTTTCAAGTCCTCGAACTCAATCGGTTTGGTCAGGTAATCCAGATAATTGGTTTCCTCGGCGCGATCTACATGGTAGGGATCAGAGTTACCGGTGATATAGATGACCGGAACCTCGGAGAACTCGCGTATCTGGAGCATGGCTTCGATGCCGTCAATTTCACCTTCCAGCGATATATCCATCACAATAAGATCCGGATCTATTTTTTTGGCCGTTTCAATAGCCGTTTTGCCGTAAACCAGTTCGCCCTCTGTTTGAAACCCCAGCCGTTCGAGGTAACTCTCGTATAGCAAGTTGAGAATTAGATCGTCCTCAACAATTATGACTTTTTTCTTTTCTTCACCCATATAAACGAATTATCAATTTTCTGATAACGTGTTTAAGATAGCAAAATAGAAGTATAAGACAATTCCTTATTTATATCTGTTGAACCAGTGTTTAGCGTTTCAGGCTGTTTTTCTAAGCCATCAAACAAACATTTTATATCAGGAAACTTGCATATCACAAGTGTTATATTCAAGAGGGTATTGCTCTGGTGCTATTACAGATTTGGTGAGCTTCCGGATCTTTTGATTGACCAGCTGAGAAATCCCTCTCATCTGGATTTTTGTCTGGTGAAGCCTGATGAGGATTAGCTCTCTTCATCTGATGACTGGGTTTGTTCTCCTGTGCATAAAGGCCAACTACGCCGAAGTGGCTACGTAGGCTGTGCTTCGGAAGAACAGGTCATCTGGTGAATCAAAAAGGCTGCCTAATTTACTGAATCTATGCTGTTTCTGGATTCGGATGAGGCATTTGAAGCGGTTTAGCAAGTAGGCAATACCTTGTTTAAAGATATTGGTGTACCTTTTTTCTTGATAAAAAAGGTACTAAAAAATCAAGACAAGGATTCTGTAATCACTACGTTTGGCTGGTGGGATAATTCTGATGGTCCTTCTCTTTTCGGGGCAATTTTCAGATGAGATACCGGTACAGAATTATCCTTCTCACCCGCTTGCACTTCGTACCGAATCCAATGTCCGGCTTACAACCCAGAACTCGGATGAGGGTATTCAGTAAATATTTTGGATAGCAGAGGGATTTAATGCTTCCTGTGATTTCTCTTTGAACTGTTCTTGGTTTTTAAATTCCATCAGATCCATTCCTTGTTAAATATCTGGTAAATTGCCGTTTCGATATCCTGCATAGTCCAGATAGGAAGAATAGGGCCAGTCTTTTAAATAATCTACTAGTGCAGCTTTTACTGGATTTTGGGAGTGTAATGGAAACAGGTTAGGATATAACTTCGGGCTGGATTACGTTTATGAACGAGGTATTTGGCTTTTGTGTGTGTTCGGAACAGCGAGCCCGATCGGTTATATCTCTTGTTTACAGCTTTTGTGTATGAGCTTAGCAGAGAACCAAGCTGAATGCTTAATTTATTATCATGAGCCTCTTCTTCCGATTGCTGATAGTCAGTATATACTAAAAAATGAAAATGGTTTGGCATCAAACAGTAAGCAATAACTGTAAGCTCGGGTTGAAGTAGCTTTTGAGCTTTGGACAGAAAGAAAAGGTAATTTTCCTGCTCGAAGAATATTTTCTGCCTGTTATTGCCTTGGTTGTAGATGTGATAGTAGCGTTGGGCTTTAAATTCCATAGTATCCCTAGTATCCCTCTTGAATATTCTTTAAGAACTATGAAAACAAGTCCAGTTGAGATAAGCAACTATTTTTATTAGACAAATGGCCTGATCGTCTAATAATGGGGAAAGCACATTTACTCATCAGGTTTCAAACCCAGAACCCAGATGAAGATAACTAACTGTTTCAAGTTTGCAACTTGGAACAGTTAGTCTTTCTACGCGAACCTAATGGCTGGAGATCCCGGGTCAGGGTCCCCCGAAATGTCGGGACACAGCGGGATGACACTGCTTTTATCTTAATCTGGCGCAAGTTTGTATTTTGTGACAATAATTGAAGTGTCACATCGAACGATCTTTGAAATGCGTGTGTCCTTTCACCTCCAGTTTGCTGATGCCATGGTCGATGGTCTCCATCCCAAAACGATTGTTAATGTAGTCCATGGCCTTGTGCAGGCGCTGCAGCTTGGGATTCTCCTGGAAAAAAAGTTCAGTCTGACTTGTCATGTGAAGCTCCGTTGTCCCAAGCATAATTGAGCGAAATTGTTTTCCCCGCTTTTTGCAGGCATAGAGCAGGGGCATTACTTTTTCGAGGCAGTTGTGCAGCACATAGTCGTCGAGGTTGGTTAGACCCGGCGCGCGAAAAGAAAAGGAGAAACCTTCCTTTTCAGGGCCCTGGAAGCGAACAGTACCGAAAAACTTATCTGCTTTCTTGCCATAACCCCGCAGCCGGTAGCAGACCTGCTTGACAGCCTTGGCAAATTCGCCGCCTACCTGCCACGGATCCTCGGTCCAGGTTGAAAAGGTGTGGCCGTACGAAACACGTTCAGGCACATAATTGGTATCGTCGTCCACTTTGGCGCGATCTTCGCCAGCCACAGTTCGCCAGAGCATCTTGCCGAAATAGTCTCCGAACAGCGTTTGAAATTTTTGGTAGCCTTCCTCAATGGCTTCTCCAATCGTGGAGATGCCCCGTCCTTCTATCTTTTCAAAGCGTCGACGCCCGATGCCCCAGACGTTGTCCAGCTTCAGCGGCCAGATGTGTTCTTTGATTTTATCTTCCTCCACGAGTACCGTCAGTCCATCGGGTTTGTTCATATCCGAGGCCAGCTTGGAGTATGTTTTGGAGGTCGAAATGCCCACGCTGCAGTAGAGTTTTGTCTCTTCTAATATGGCTTTTTTGATGTTTTTGCCGAAGGCTTCCAGTTCTTCAGGGGGTTCGCCTTTTTTCCAGGTGATATCCATAAAAAACTCATCCAGGCTGTACGCTTCCACATCCGGCGAAAAAGTGTCGAGCACCCTTTTTATGCGTTTGCTGTAGGCGCGGTATTTCTCATAATCCACCTGTTTGAATACGATGTAGGGACAGAGCTTGTAGGCTTCCAGGGCGCTCATAGCCGTTTTTACGCCCAGCGCCCGCGCTTCGTAGGAGCTGGTAGCCACGATGCCCTTGACCGTACCGTCTTCTTTGCGCCATCCGCCCACGGCTACCGGCATGCCGTAGAGATTATAGCAGAGCTGCTCAACTTGGGCATAAAAACAATTCATATCGATATGCACATACAGTCGCGATGTGGTACTGCGGTGCTGCATGTCAGAAGCTACGGTCTGGTACCGGCAGATATTGTGCACGTTTTTGCTGAGCTGGTAGTTGCCGGGATCGGGCATGTCCGGCCAATTATTTTCGGTATTCATGTTGACAAATAGGTCAGGGTTGATGTACCTTATATGTACGTTTGTACATTATAGGAAATACCGGAAAAGAATCAAACAGGAGTGCGATATGAATAAAAGTTCGAAACAGCCAGACGAGCCGGAACCGCTGATTGTAATCACCACAGTAGCATCGTTTGCTGATAACAAACGACAGATTAACCGCCGCTTGCAGCCAATCAAAATATTACGCCGAAATGGGCAAGTGCACCGGGTAAAGCAGATCCGAAAGTGTCACGAAGAGCCCGTCGGACACGGACACAAGCAGATTCACATTACCTTACAGACCAAGAAAGATCTCTACATGGATATCGTGTTTGATACGCGCAAAGTGGGATGGTTCCTGGTGTATGAAGGAGCCGGAATGACTATTGAGTGACGTACTCCTAGTAGGGCGATTTGAAAATACCTTTTTCATTCATGTGTCCCACATATTTGCCAAGAATACGCACTTCTTCAGATTCACCCGGCTCAATCACGATCTCATCGTAGTCGGGATTTGCCGGTTCCAGCCGGAGCTGGTTATCCTCCTTGTGTACGCGCTTGAGCGTGGTTTCATCTTCATAAAGCACAGCCCCCACTTCACCGCTGCGCAGCTCGGTCTTCGAAAGCAACACAAAATCCCCGTCGGTGATGTCCAGTTCCTTCATACTCATTCCTTTTACCCGCAGGGCATAAATGTTTTCAGCATTGGGGAACAGGTGCTGGAATGTTAGTTCGCCCAGGTCCGATTCGATGGCTTCTTGCATAGATCCGGCCGTAATCTCCCCGAGGATAGGGATGGATGTGCCGTTTGGGTCGCCGCCCGGCCAGACGTCCGAAGGAGAAGTAAAGGTGTAATTTTCCGGGCCATCTTTCTTAAGGTATCCCTTTTTGACAAGGGCCCGGTGGTATTGCACCGAGCTGTTGGCGGATTTAAAGTCATTTAGCTCAGCCGCTTCCCGATGACTTGGCAGGCGAAGATGTTTTTGAAAGAAAGAGACGAGGCTTTCGTAAAATTGTTCTTGTTTAGCTGTTAGCTTATCCATGTCAATAATATGTATATTCGTACATAATATAATTGTTATCAGCTACTTTTGAAAGTGGGCTGTTCATTCTTTAAGTCAAGAGAAAATGATTTCTCTAATTTATGGCGGAACACCCGTAGGACGGGCATCTTGCTCGTTTTTTTGAACCCTCTCTTGTTCTCTCCCTTCAAGGCAGGGAGAGAGACGCTTTGCTCATATCTTTATCTCGTTAGTACGCTCTGCGTTGTAACGAATGAGACTTATGAATGGCCCTCACCCCAACCCCTCTCCCGCCGGCGGGAGAAGGGCTAAACCATGAAGTTGGTAAAGAAAATTCATATGTGGGGCACGTTCGAAACGTGCACTAGGTTCTGGAACTGGGATGGAATTTAGGGCGGGTTTATAACCCGCTTGTTGCTCTTCTAACCCACCCTAAATCCCAATCTACAAGCAGGGAGGGAGAAACTGAAAACAATTCCACAGATCCTGTCATTTTGAACCATGCCTACGCTCTGATATTTCGGAGATTTGGATAGGCAGGTGGAGTGAGAAATCTTTGTTTGGCGACCCATCCCCGGCCCTTCCCTAAAATTAGGGAAGGGAGAACACTGTGAAGCTGGCAAAAATGTAGGACGGGTATCATGCCCGTTTCAGGTTATTGGGTGATTGGGGGGGGATTAGTTGAAGGGTAATATCTTCATCTGATGACTGCGAAAACAACCTCACTCATCAGGCTTCAGGCCCAGAGCCCAGATGAGGATTGATCTTTTCATCTGACGACTGGACTTGTCGTTTGATGAATGGGAGAAGCAACTTCACTCATCAGGTCTGTCCCCCCCCTGCGCTATCCCAATATGCTGCGGCGATGTTGGTCAGACGTGGCTTCGAGGGTTAGCTTCGGAGGATAGTCGTCTGATGAATGAATAGGGCCTTGCTGGTGTACTCATCCGACTTTAACCCCAGAACTCGGATGAGGTTGGGTATAGAACTCAGATGAGATAAATATTTAAGCCCACCATTTCTGTCATTAACCCTAGATAGAAAAATAAATTTATTTTGTAACAAATCTCAGCCAGCCTACTCTTGTTTGAGACAAACAATAAAATTCATCAAAAAAAGACAAAAATTTGGATCAAGAGCGTGGACGTAGTATCCAGTTGCGTCCATATAAACAAATAAAACCCGGCACCGGAGAGACGCTGCTTTGCCTTTCGCAAAACAGGCTCGGTACGGACCGGCTAACAATAACTAAAATAATCTACTATATGTCTCTAGAGTATTATCTAATTCCTAATCATATCACAGATAATCCAAACGACTATAGAGCTGTTAGCAGTAATTCCAATACGTATACCATTGAGGACGTTTACAAGCAAATGACCCGCGAAGGATCCACCGTTACCAAAGCGGAAGCCCTGGCGGTGTTCGAGGAAATCACGCAGGCTATATCAACCATTCTTGAGGAAGGCCATTCCGTGGTGACTCCATTGGTTAACATTTCATCAAGTGTGACCGGTGTTTTTGACGAAGAGGAGGATCAATTTGATTCTGATCGGCATAAGGTGCAATTAAATATTAATTCCGGATTGCGGCTTAAAGGCCTGCCGGCTTCCATACAGCCTACCCGCGTAGAAGGAACGGAGCCGGCACCGGATATCAAATATCTGCATGACAATGTATCGGAGACGCGCAGTGAGCTACTTACGCCTGAAGGTGGTGCTCGCATTAAAGGCTCTCAGCTCAAGTTTGATGAGGAAGATGACCAGCAAGGCATCTTTTTTATCGATACCCAGGATGGTACCGAACACCGGGTGGAGCGTTCTCCGCTGCGCAATATGCCGAAAGAGCTCATTTTTATGCTTCCCGATCTACCTGAGGGTGAATATCGGCTGGAAGTTCGCAGTATCTTGAACAACACCTCCACCATACGGTCGGGTATCCTCTCCAGTCCATTGACCGTAGAGGCCAGTACATAATAAGATAACAACAGTGTCCTTTTCAGGGGACTATCACTCCCTTTATATGCCGGAGGCACTCTCTTATAAAGAGCGTGTTACCGGCCTTATAAGGGCAATGTCACTGGCCTTATCATCATAAACGTTACAAACTATAAAACACCTGTCGGGTATATCGGCCCGGCAGGTTTACTATTAATCAACAATTCAGGAGATAAGTATGACTACTAATGAAGATTCATATAATTATTCATACAAGACGGAAGAACGTACGGCCCTAGTGCTACCGGGCGGAGGAGCCAAAGGGGCTTTCCAGGCAGGGGTACTGCAGGTATTGCGCGAGCAGGGATTTACCTACGATGTTATCAGCGGCATAAGCGTGGGTTCGCTGAACGGAGCGATGCTGGCTACCGACCAGTTTGAGATGATGATCGAGGTGTGGAAACACCTGACGCCCAAACAGGTGCATCGCGAAAAGACGCTGGCTGGGCTGGTCCGCAGGTACCTGCAATACAAAATTGGGCTGGGCAAACCGCCCGTTTCCAAATACGACAACGGGCCGCTGCACCGTCTGTTGCGGAAGCACCTGCAAGGCCGGCCAACCACCGTGCCTTTTACCTTCGGTTATGTAAAGCTGGAAACCGGCCGATATATACGCGCCTCCATTCCTCATCAAGAGCCTCATACCATCAACGAAGACGATATCAGCCGTATTTTGGCCTCTACGGCCATCCCGGCGATTTTCAACCCGGTATCGGTCAACGGCCAGAAATGTGTGGATGGCGGGCTCCGCGACATTTCGCCCATCCGTGAAGTGTTGCCCTACAACCCGCACCGGGCTATCATTATTCCCACCAAGCCCCTCGATGGGTTGCCCCGACCGGTCACAAGCCGTGATATCATCGACATCGCCTTCCGATCGATATCATGATGGACGAAATCTTCTATGAGGATATCGCCCGTTTTCTGACGATCAATCACCTGGTGCGACAGGCAGGGAACGAGGGGATCGAACTCCGCCACCGTACCGGACGCATCTACCGGCACGTGCACCCGATGATCATCGCTCCCAAGAAGTCGTTGGGGGATGCGATGGATTTCAGCAATGATAACGTTCGCCGTCTCATGCAGGTGGGTCGTGACCGCGCCCGCGAAGTGCTGTCGATGGAGCCGTTTCCTAAACCAATGACCTGGTTCCGGGAGACCCTGTAGCAGGGAACAGCGGATCATGCCGTTGTGGTGACCCACCCCCGGCCCCTCCCTAATGATTTAGGGAGGGGAGATCCGCTATATGGCAGATGGGGAGGATAACATTGAATAATGGAATAGTGATAAATCAATTTTCAATCCTCTGATCTCTTTCCACCGCCGAATAATTCAGTGGAGAAGAGGGATTTAGGCCTTGAGGAATTTAGTTCTACCGGCGGTTAGTATTCCACGGACCAAGAGAGATTGATTAGCAAAATATACTGTATACATAATCAAAAACTAGATATATACAATGAGCAACCAACAAGAAGTTCATTTCTTGGTATTTAACATCCGGCTGCTTACCGATCGGGAGCGCAGGCCGGCCACGTACAAAAGGCTGTTTTATAAGTTGTATTGGCTTCGCCGGCCGCAGCCCGTTCCCAAAACCTGCTGCTATATGATGCTTGGCTCGATGGAGGAGTGCCATATTGCCGATACTCGGGTGCTGAAGGGATATCTTGGCAAGTTTTGTGAGGGACATAGGAATCAGCGGTATAATCTGAATCCTTGTGATGCCGAAAAACAATCCGGGGTCGAGATAGGCTGTCCACGATTCGGCGTAATAGAATATATATTTATTCCGGCTTTGCATCGCTTGTGCCTGCTAATGCGTTTTGATAAAAGGGCACTTTCAATATTGCAGAGGTGCCTGGATGCAGAACTCAATCGGGTGGCCCGGAGGGATGATAAGGTGCACGTTACGTTAGAGACCTCCCGGAAATTTCTGGATGAGATCTTTAGTGCCAGCGATATCCTCGATATTACCTTTCAGGTTTCATTCAGCAATCAGGATCTCAATGACGAGTACACCACTTTGGTGGACAGCCAGTTGCGGGATGCGGAGATCGAGCACCTGAGAATAAGCGGACACGCGCGGGACGGCAAGAGCGTGGACCTGAAGAAAAGTAAGTTCCTGATGGGCGCCGCCGGGCTGGTACCGAGCAACGGTCGCGCTTCGGTGCAGATCGTGAACCACAAGGGACAAAAGGAGACGGTGGATACCTCCAACTACCCGCGCATCTTTCGAGTTCGCTGCAGTAAAGGAGAGAAGGCAGCGGCAGTGGTTCGTCATATGATGAAAACCTACCCCCGGCGCAATGAAGCATAAAAGACAACTTCCAAAACAAGTAAAACGGTTGCGGGCCCGGCACCAGTCGGGTCTCCGTGACCTGTTTCGGTTATATCCGAAAAGTAAATTAAAACAAACTCTGGGTATACCCTTGGCGTTGAGCGCAGTGATCATGGGATTACTGTTGTGGACGGGGCTGCCAGTTCGGGATAGGCTGCTTAGTATTATCAATCTGGCCCTGCGTATCTTTCCGGACATGCAGGCCGTGCTGCTGGCGGGTTTCGGCATCTTTTTTGGATTTCGCGACCGTGCCTTCCTTAGTAAAACGACCGCGGCAGGTGAAGGGTCACTAACACTCTACCAAAAAGTTATTTTCGCCTTTACCTTTACGCTGGTACTGCAATCGATGACTCTGATGACGGCCTTCCTGTTTGAGTTGTTTTCGGAGGTGCATATCGGCTGGGTAGCCCCGGCATACGGGTTGATAAACAAAACAGGATTCGGATTGTTAATGCTGCTGATGCTGATTTCGCTGCTTTCGATTTACCAGATGGTCATGATCATTTTTGGGCTGGCCCAGAACTATCACCTGCATTTGGTACTCAGAAGGGAAAAGTGTGATTAGGTGATTGGGCGAATGAGTGACAGAGCCACAAAGGGACAAAGCAACAAAGAAAAAAACCATTTCTAGTCCTCATTTCGAACGATGTCTACGTTTCGATATTTCGGTGTTTAGAACAGGCAGCCGGAGTGAGAATGACCCATCCCCGGCCCTCCCCTAAGATTAGGGAAGGGAGAACACTGTGAAGCCGGCAAAAATGTAGGACGGGTAGATTGCCCGTTCTTTTGACCCTCTCTTGTTCTCTCCCTCCGGGCAGGGAGAGAGATGCTTTGTTCATACTCTGTTGCGTAGCCTGCTGGTTTGATGGCCGCGTCGCTTTTATGTAGGACGGGCATCCTGTCCGTTTCAGGTTATTAGGTGATTAGGTAAAGGGCAATATCCTCATCTGATGACTGGTTTTGTCATCTGATGAATGCAAAAACAACCTCACTCATCAGGCTTCAAACCCAGAACCCAGATGAGGATTAATCTTTTCATTTGACGACTGGGATTGTCCACCTGCGCTAACCAATACACTGGATCCAGTTTTTTTGTAGATGTGGCTTTGAGAATTAGCTTCGGAGGACAGGTTGTCTGATGAATGTAGAAGCAACTCACTCATCAGGTTCTGAGCTCAGCAGTCTCGTATGAAGATATGTAGGTAGGCAACTTCGAAAGATTAAAGGTGGACCAATCGATTATGAGTGTAGTCCGGAATTGGGCACATAGGCTTAAAAAGGCGATTTTTTACTGATGTGTACCCACTAATGTACCAACTTTGAGTATCACTGGTGAAGAGGATTCATTTTAAAATAATTCTCATTGGGTAGCTACAGTAATGCAACAGGTAGATTAGGTTCCCATCAGCTCTTGAATTTTTTGCCGGAAAAGTCCTCCATAGAACTGCCAAATAATTTAATAATTACGTCGATTTCAACTTGTATAGAATTGGCCTAGTATTGGTCGTGGCAATGACCGAACAGCGTTAACTTCATCTTGAGCGGAACGGTGTCGCTATTTACTGCCGTCTGCCTGAATGATGTGGCAGATCCGCTCATTGAAGGCTGTACAATTTACTATGAAAAAACTACCCACATCTACAAATGTAGTGTTACCTTATTTGCTGATTATATTAGAAAAACTGTCTCTAAGCTCTCCCTGGAGTTTTGTCTTTTACTTGGCCTGATATTTGTTGCTCACAAATGCGAAGATACGTTTGGTAAAAAAGACCAGGTAAAAGACGATGAAAGATCACATCGCAGTAATTCTGCTTTTAAATATACTGTTTGTAATAGGACACAATGCCCAAGCACAATCTGGTAACAGTCGTTGGGATGTTGGGATTACCGCCGGCATGAATATCAGCACGCATACCGATAAATTTCTGTACAAAGGGGGTGGTTATCTAACTCCTGAATCTGCGGCCGGATATCAGGCAGGATTCTTCATCCGACGTGTTATACCTTCATTAAAGCTGCAAGTGGAACCTTCAATAATCAAGCTTGGTGCCAGATATAGTGAGGAAGTTTCGTTTCAGGGGACTAAACTCCAAACTGAAAGCTGGACAAAGTTATTATACTTTCAGCTGCCAATGTTTGCACATTTTTCTCCTGTTAAGTTAGAGAGGAATTCTAATTCCTTTTACGTCATTGGTGGAATATTTGGTGATTATTTATTGGATGCTCATTTCAAGGGAACAAATAGTAGAGCAGCTGAAGCTTTTCAACATAGACCTTTCTTTTCAAATGATGTGTTAACCCAATATTCCAGATACGATGCAGGAGTTTTATTTGGTATTGGTTTAGAATATGAAGAGAGGATTGGATTCGAAACCCGTCTCCAATATACAATGATCCAGTCTTATCAAGGTAACACTAAAAATAAACCAAAAAACCTAGCACTAACACTTTCTTTTTATTACTTACTTTAGAAAATTCAGTTTACCGCTTTTCTAAATTGATACAAGCATTTTGTCATCTGTAGATAAATAAGATTAACTATTGCGTTTGAAATGTAGACTTTTTCCCGATATTATTTGCTTCGAAACTGACTAGAGAGACCAAAACAAAATCATCACAGAATTTAGGTTTTAGGAGTATTTATGTGCGGAATAGTTGGATACGTTGGCCCCCAAAAGGCGAGCGACATTATTGTCAAGGGATTGGAACGACTCGAATATCGCGGATATGATTCGGCGGGCATCGCCTTGCTGAATGGCGAGTTGAATATTAAGAAAGGAAAAGGCAAAGTTGAAAACCTCAAGAAAAAGCTCGAGGCAGATCCTGCCGAAGGCTTTTTGGGGATTGGTCATACGCGATGGGCTACCCACGGAGCGCCGAATGACGTGAACAGCCATCCCCACGTGAGCGAATCGGGGAACATTGCACTTGTACATAATGGCATTATTGAAAATTACAACTCGCTGAAAAAAGAGCTTCAGAACAAGGGGCGCACCTTTAAAACCGAAACCGATACCGAGGTCATTGCCCAGCTGATCGAAGAGATCTATGAAAACGGGAACGGCGATGGTCTGACCTTTGAGCAGGCCGTGCAGATGGCGCTGCAGCAAGTTGTTGGTACATACGGTCTTGCTATCCTGAACCGCGAAGATCCTGACCGCATGATTGTCGCCCGCAAGGGATCGCCGCTGTTGCTTGGGATTGGCGACGGCGAAATGTTTGTGGCTTCTGATGCATCGCCGATCGTCGAGCATACCAAAAAGGTTGTGTATCTGGATGATGGTGAAATGGCGATCGTCACCAAGGATGGATATGAAGTAAAAACAATTAATGATGAGCCGCTGACCAAAAAGGTGCATGAGCTGGCGATGAGCATCGAAGAAATTGAAAAACAGGGGTATCCGCACTTTATGCTCAAAGAAATTTTTGAGCAGCCCCGGGCCATTGCTGATTGCCTGCGCGGTCGCCTCGATGTTGAGAATCACAATGTGCAATTGGGTGGCATTGCTGATGTGCTTGACAAACTCGTGAATGCCAAACGACTGATTATTGCCGCCTGTGGCACCAGCTGGCATGCTGGATTGGTGGGCGAATATCTATTTGAGCACCTGGCCAAACTGTCGGTGGAAGTGGAATACGCCTCGGAGTTTCGATACCGTGAGGCCCTTATTGACGAGGATGATGTAATGTTGGTTGTCTCGCAAAGTGGTGAGACGGCCGATACGCTTGCAGCTCTTCGCACAGCCAAGGAGCGCGGGGCCCTCACTCTGGGCGTCTGTAACGTGGTAGGCTCGACTATTGCCCGAGATACCGATGCGGGCGTTTATACACATGCAGGTCCGGAAATTGGCGTCGCTTCGACCAAGGCCTTTACCACGCAGGTATCAGTACTGGCGATGATGGCCATTTTGCTGGGACAGCGGCGCGGCACCATTGACGAGGAATATGCAAACCGCTTGATTGAGGAGCTGGACCGAATCCCCGGGAAAGTGGAGAAAATTCTTGAGAACAGTGAGTCCATCGAAGAGATGGCCAAGCTGTTTACCTACGCGCCTAACTTCCTGTATTTGGGACGTACCTACAATTTCCCGGTAGCCCTGGAAGGAGCGCTCAAGCTAAAAGAGATTTCGTATATCCACGCTGAGGGATATCCGGCTGCAGAAATGAAACACGGCCCCATTGCGCTCATCGATGAGATGATGCCGGTGGTAGTGATTGCGGCGACGGATCATACCAACGACAAGATGATCAGCAATATTGAAGAGGTGAAGGCCCGGAAGGGGCGCATTATCTCGATTACGGGCGAAGAGAACGAGGAGGTTATTGACCTCTCGGAGTTTTCGTGTCCCATTCCCGAGACCGAAGACTGCCTGTCACCACTTCTGACGTCCATTCCGTTGCAGCTGCTGTCGTACTATATTGCGGTCAACCGTGGGTGCGATGTGGATCAGCCGCGGAACCTGGCCAAGAGTGTGACAGTAGAATAGGATCATAAATTAGAAAATTTAGTTGCAGATTGATTTGCAAATCCAACCTTTTAAAATAAAAGCTTTGAAAACAAGGGTGACTAAATAAGTAGATTTTAAAACAAAAATTAGAATAGGGCAGAGCACTTCCTTATAATCCAGCTAAATGATTTCTGTTCAATAATATGTCTCTTTAAACATAGTTATGAGTTTTAGATTCTTTATAAAAATCAGTATTGGATTGTTTATGACTCTGGCCGTTAATCAAACCTATGTCCAAGCCCAGCAGGGGCGGCAGCTTAATCAATCTCAAATGTTCCGATTGGGCGAACGAATTATTCGAGTGGCGGAACCCGGGCAATTGGCAGACACATTGAATGTCTGGGGTGATGTAAACAGCCCGGGTCGATACTTGGTACCGCGGGGAACGACGTTACCAGAACTGATTTCCTACTCTTTTGGACCTCAGACCATTCGTGATCGTGAATCAAACCTTGACTGGTCAAAAATGAGGGTAGAGGTGAATATCTCAGAATATAGTCAAGAAACAGGCCAAGAAACGGTAAAGAATTTTAGATACAAGTTCGACGAGCCGCTGCCGAAGGGCATGCGTAACTTTAATCTTGAGAATAACCAGGTAGTGGCAATACAGGTTAAGCGCAAACCGGCTTTTATTGATTATGTACGCGTAATTGCGCCAGTAATATCAGGAGTGGCGACAAGCATTCTAATTATTGAACGATTACGATAGTGTGTTTGATATAATAATTCTTTGAGTCTATAGAGAGAGAACTTATTGTTTAGAATATCGAAATACCACCATAAAGAATTTCGTAGAATTATTTAGAGGTACATATATTCATTGATAAAATCTTATCTTAACTTTAAAAGTAAAATTCTAAATTCCTTTGAGAAAAAGGTTCTAGAAGGTGCTGGTATTGCTTTTGTTATAAAAGTACTTGGAGCAGGGACAAGCTTTGGATTACAGGTAGCGTTGGCCAGGTTACTAAGTTTAGAAGCCTATGGAAGTTATACATATATCATGGCTTGGGTAGGAATGATTTCTGGTTTTACAACCTTAGGTTTTTCTACATCAATTATCCGATTTATACCTGAGTATCTCAAAGAAGGCGATTTTGCAAAGTTAAAAGGGGTTATAAAAACAAGTTTATTTGTAACGCTAGGTTGTAGCGTCTTTTTCGCTACCATAGGCTTAGTAATTCTCTCTTTTTTAAATAGCGAAGCGGATTACTCTTATAATATATACTTATATGCTAGTGGAATATTTTTGGGGCTGTCATTGGTCAAAATTTTCGGAAGCATAGAGAAGGGTAAAAAACAGATGTTTATGGCACATGCCCCCTCTCAACTGTTTAGGCACATGTTTATAGGGGCTGGGGTGTTATGTTTATGGTTGATACAGGGTAATATTGGTTTAGTGGATGCTATAGTCAGTACATTAGGTGCAGCAGGATTATTAGTTCTATTGCATTTGTTTTTTGTAAACAAACAACTGCCTAAGAGTATTTTTTTAGGCAAAACAACGTATCAGTTTAAGAAATGGATAAAGATTTCGTTTCCCCTATTGTTAATTAGTGGCTTTTCACTGATACTAAATAGGACGGATATAATTATGCTTGGTTTTTTCAGTACAAAGGCACAGGTAGGAGTCTATAATGTAGCTCAAAAAGTAGCCTTACTAACTTCCTTTGTTTTAGTAGCAGTAAATTCGATTGCAGCCCCAACTATTTCAGAATTATATCACCAGGGAAAAATGGAAGAACTGCAACAATTTGCCCGTAAAATTGCACATTTAATCTTTTGGCCGACAGTGCTTATTTCAGTTGGATTGGTTATTTTTTCTGGCTTTATTTTGGGATTATTTGGAAAGGAATTTGTAAATGGTAAATCGTTGCTGATTATTTTGTTGATAGGGCAGTTAGTAAATGGTTGTGTTGGTTCAGTTGGATACTATTTAAATATGACAGGCTATGAACGGGATAGTGCAAAGATTTTTGGGATTACAGCAATAGTGAATATTCTAATAAATCCAGTAGGCATTTATTTTTATGGAGCTGTAGGTGCGGCTGTTGTAACTGCACTAACCACTAGCATTTGGAATATATGGTTATACTTTGTTGTAAAAAATAGGGTTGGAATTAAGTCAAGTATAATTTGATGCGTTTATTTAAGTATGGGTAAAAGTCATATTTATTGATGCTATTAGTCTTAGTAGGTGCTTTAAGGTTTATATTTAAATAATACTGTTACAAGGTTTGTTGGGAGTCTTAATATCAGGTTGTAAAAACAAATGGTATTGTAGGGAAGAAAAGTTGATATGAGTTCAAAAACTATTAAAAAAAGAATATTTATAGTTGGTTGTCCTAGGTCAGGAACTACTTTATTACAAAGATTATTATCTTCAGATAAGAGAATATATTCATTCCCAGAATCCCATTTTTTTAGTTCTTTATATCCTAACAAATCACATTACATTTACAATAAGCTAAATATACCTTCCCCATATACTTATACTTATACTTATCGATTTTTAGATTCTTTTGGGTACAAAAAATACTTTTCCAAATTTCTTTCAGGGGGCTTTACTTTTGAAAGTGCAAAAAAAAGGTTTATCTCAATATTAGATCAGATAGCTCTTGAGAATGAAAAGGAATATTGGATTGAGAAAACACCTATGCACTTACATTATTTAAATGAAATTGAAGAGCTTACAACTGATAACCTTCCTCATATTGTTCATATTGTTAGGAGAGGTGATGAAGTTACAGCATCTTTATTTAAAGTAACGAATAAATATCCAAATAGATGGAATGGTAAAAGAACTATAAGTGAATGTGTTGAACGGTGGATAAATGATGTAAAAATAACCAAAAATTTCATGCATAAAGAGAACCATCACGTAATTCAATATTCTAGATTGGTAGAGCAACCAGATGAAGTGATTAAAGCTCTCTATTGTAATGTTGGATTGGATTATTCCAAACGAGAAGTGGGTTCTGCTGATAGCAATATTGTAAAAGCTAATGAACCTTGGAAAAAAAGGTCAATGCAGTCCATTTCAAAAAATAGAAATAACAAATTCAGAAAATTGTTTAATAAACATGAACAGGAAATTATTTTGGGGAAAATAAAAGCTGAGAATCTCAGCGTTACAGGTATTTGAAAATATTAATTTATAACGCAGGTATGATTATCACTTGAAGATTGAATAAGTAGCTTAAGAGGATATAGAATAGTCTATAAATTGCTTAAACCAAAAGAGCAAAAATCGTCAATATTTATTTGTAATGTGAGTTTTAATAAAATGTTTAAAAAACCCAATTTTTTTATTGCTGGTGCACCAAAATGCGGTACCACATCCATGGCTAAGTGGCTTGATGAGCATAATGAGATTTATATGTCAGATTCAAAAGAACCCAACTTTTTTAATTCGGATCTTAATATCAGCAATGTTAATAATCGAGAGGAGTATTTAAGTTTATTTAGTGAAGCTAAATCGAGACATAAGGTTGTTGGAGAAGCATCAGTCTGGTATTTGTATTCCCGAGAAGCAGTTGAAAGCATTTTACAGTTCAACAAGGATGCTAAGTTTTTAATAATGTTAAGAAATCCAATTAAGATGGCAGTTTCTTTGCATTCTCAAGAAGTTTATAGTGGGAACGAAAATATCACTGATTTTCGTGAAGCTTGGAATATGCAATTTGAAAGGAAAAGAGATAAATCATTAGCTCCACTTGCTGAAGATTATAAACAGTTACTTTATGGAGATGTCTGTTCGTTGGGAAAGCAAGTTGATGAATTTTTGGGAAAGGTGAATAGAGAAAATGTACTTTTCATATTTTTAGAAGATTTGAAGAATAATAGTGAGAGGGAATACGAAAAAGTGCTCAATTTTTTAGGAGTTTCTGGGGATGTAAAAATTGATTTTAATGTATACAACAAGCGAAAGGAAAGGCGAAATATTTATTTGGGTTATCTCATAAAGAAAATGAGAAAGTTCAAGCAAAAAATACCATTAAATTTTCGTCTTGGGATGTTGGATGTAGTAAATAGATACAATACAAAAGAAGGTGCATCTCGAAATGGGGTTAACAAAGAATTAAAAGAAGAATTAAAAGAATATTTTGAGAAAGATATTTACAAACTATCCAAAATTCTGGACAAGGATTTGCAACACTGGTTAAGAGTATAATTCTATGAAAGATATTGGTATGAAAATATTTGCATTGCCAGCATTTGCGAATAAAGAAGGAAATCCATATAACTATAGATTATATAATGCAATTGAGAGGGATGGCATTGACGTAAGTGATTTTAATTTGTTTTCTTTTGCTTACCTATTTAAGAAATGTGACATCTTTCACGTTCATTGGCCTGATCACAATGTAGTAAAAGGAAGATTAATAGGTAACATTGTAAAAATCTTACTTTTTTTTACACATCTAATATTTCTAAAGATTAAGGGTGCTAAAATTGTCTGGACAGTGCATAATATAAAGGCGCATGATTATGATTATTATAACAAGACCAATAAATATTTAGCATACTATAATATTTACTTTTTCATAAAAAAATTTGTAGATGGCTTAATTGTATTAAACAATCATACAATAGATAAGTTAGATGAACAGTATTTAAATATTGACAAGCTGGATATAGATTATTCATACATTCCTCATTCAAACTATAAAGGGGTTTATAGGAAAAGAGGTATAAATGATTCTAGGACTGATTTAGGAATAAGTTCCAACAATTTTTTATTTGGGTATTTCGGTTTCATAAAAAAGTATAAGAATGTTCCAGCATTTATAAACGCATTTAAAAACCTTTCAAATGAAGAAGATGAGATGATAATTGCTGGGAAACCTGAAAATGAACAATTAAATAAAAAAATAGTTAATCTATCAGCTGATAACGAGAGAGTTCATTTATTCTTGTATCATATTGATGATGATGAACTTGAGAAAATATTCTCATCAATTAATTTATTGGTTTTACCCTATAAAAAAATAAACAATTCAGGAAGTGCCTTACTCTCTTTATCTCTGGATACTCCAATTTTAGTACCTGAGAACCATTTATTTAAAGACTTGAAAAATGAAATTGAAAATAAGTTTGAATGGGTTTTTTTATACCAGGAGCAACTCACCTCAAGAAGATTGTACGAAGTAGCCCAAAAAATAAAAAAAAGATCATCAGCTCTTAATTGTAAGGGTATAGAGAAATATGATAATGATAAAATTGGTGATCTGACTTTATCTTTTTATGAAACATTGGTTTAATTCTAATATTGAAAATAGCTTGGTTTAGCTCACAGAAAATGGATGTTTCATATTTAATTCCGGAGCCAGAATTTGCATCTGCCGATGGACAGGGTGGAGCGGTAAGTCATGTTCAGGGAGTATCTGAAGGATTAAGAGAACATAATGTATCCATATGTATATTAGGTGAAAGAAAAATCCAAAAGTATATAAAGAACTTTAAAGTAGAATGTATCCCTAAATCTGATATGGGGTATTTATTCAATAAACTCATATTTGCATATAGAGGCTGGACAAAAGCACAAAATGATGATCATGACGTTCTTTTAGTAAGAAAAAATATTGGTATTCTATTATTAAGTTTATTGACTTTTAATTTTAGATTGATCGGGGGGGGTAAAAATAAATTGTATTGGGAGGTAAATGGGTTAACGTTAACCAACTTAAAAAAACATATGGTAGGGTGGTTAGCATATTATTTTATACTATTAATACATAAATTAGTCTTAAGAAATGGTGATGGGGTATATGTTGTATCAGAATCTTTAAAAGAAGAGCTCACATCTGGATTTTTAGGAATGCAAACAAAAAAAATAAAAGTTATTCCAAATGGTGGACCGAATTGGATAGGTCCAAATCAGAGTGCTATGGATGACAGTGTGAAATTTATTTATTTTGGTGTATTCCAACCATACAATGATTTTAAACTATTAATTAAAGGGTTCAAAAAACTAAATAAACGGTACAAAGAAGAGGTTGAGCTTCATTTTTGCGGTTATGGAAAAATGGAAAGTATTATTTCAAAAGCTAGCAAAGAAAACAATCAGATACACTATTGGGGAAGTCAAAAACTACAATCACTTCATGAGAAGGGGTTAGCTTCTAATAGGGCTGTTGGATTGATACCTATGCATGATGAAGATAGTGCAAGGTTAGGTTCTCCTATCAAACTATTTGACTATTTAGCGTTAGGAATGCCAGTCATAACCTCAGACATTACCAATCTAAATAAAGAGTTTAGCGTAAATGAAACTAAGTTGGTAACTAAGTATAAAAATCATGATGTAGATTCTTTATGTAATGTAATGTCTCTATTTTTGGAAGATATAGAATGGGACAAATTCCATTCTATCGCGAAGACAAGCGTACTGACTAACAGTTGGAATAATAGGATGAAAAACCTGAAAAATTTTATGGAGTAGTATCCCCTAACTTTAATAGTAATTCCAAAAATAATTAGTACTAGTTGCGCTTTTTAAAAATTTTATTAATTGTATTTCTTTTTTTTCCTTTTGTTGGTGTTATACCGGGTATTGATGTTCAACCACTTTTTTTTCTCTACGGTAGTTCATTGCTGACTTTTTTATCTTTATTTAAGATAAAAGTTCCTCGGAAGGCGCTTATAACATTAATTACTCTTTTCACATTATTTTTTCTAAGGTTTTTTTTTGAGCTTGAACACTTGAACTTTAGGTACATATCTACCTACCTAATATCAATTTCAACACCCTTTTTAATTTACACATTTATTATTAATGATTTTTTAGTTATCAATAAAAGGGTAGTTTTTTATGTTCTTGCTATATATCTGTCAATTGGTGCAATTCAATTATACGAACCAGATTTTCTTGCATGGTTGGTTTCGAGAAGTGTTGATCAGGTTCAGACTTTAGTAAGGTCCGGAAGAGGTGTCCGTTCTTTAGCGAGTGAGCCTTCCAACTTTGGAAAGCTAATAACCGGACTTAATATTTTATTAATTTTTTTCTTTTTAAGGGATGGAAAGAAAAGTTCAATTCAAAACTCCATTAACGTTTCTTTTCTGCTGGTTTTTCTTAACGCAATTTTAGCTCAGTCTGCATATTCTGTGGGGTTTCACCTAATTTTCATATTTATTTATATGCTATGTTTAAGGAAAGCGAAATACCTTTTTTGGTATGGTGGCTTTTTGGGAATCCTATTTATAGGATATGAAATTTTATTGTATGGATTGGAATCAAGACTTATAAAAATTTTTAGTGCACTGTTTAATAATCCTGAGTTTTTAATGCAACAAGGTGCTTTTAAAAGGTTGATGAATGTACCTATAAGCATAAAGAATATTTCGTTTTATGGGTTTTTAGGGGCGGGTAATAACCCAAGTACTTATTACTCTTCCATCTACGTTATTATTGGTGAATATAAGTATTTAGCATCAAATAGGAATTTGGGAGGATTTATTGAATACTTTTTGAAGTTTGGATTATTTTCTACTCCTTTTTATATGGTGTATACGGTTATTCTATATAGAATTAGTAGAGTTAAGACTTTTATTAACAATAGAAAATATAATATAGGTATATTCCTAAGTTTAGCTTTGTTTATCTATTCATTCCAAGATGGCTCACCGGTTAATCCAATAACATGGTTTATGATATTATATATCTATCATTATAGGAATGATCTATAAAGGCCAGAAATAGTTACTATTTTTACGTAATCAAGGTTTTCAGTTTGCAATAGGTTCCATGCATCAGATATCACCCAAATTTAATTTTGCAATATTTTAAATATTTAGGTCTATATTACAGGACTATAAAGCATCTAAAGCCAATCCAAATTAGGTATCGACTGTGGTACATTCTCCGCGAGAAACTAAGACTGCGAAAAAGACATAACTACACGGTATCTTTTTCCAAAGAAGGGCAAAGTCTTAAACTGGTTGAAGGTTTAAAATCCTCGAAACCTAATTTCCAAGCTCCAGCAAAATTCACATTTCTAGATCAATCCCACACCTTTGAAGTGGCTATCAACTGGAACTTCAGTAAGTATGGTGAGTTGTGGACCTACAATCTGAACTACTTCAACTACCTGCATCAACAGGATATGAGCAAAGAAAAGGGTTTAAAGCTAATTAGAGAGTTTATTTATGGGCTTGAAGATAACAATGAAGGTCTGGAACCTTATCCTATATCACTCAGGTGCATGAATTGGATTACTTTCTTGAGCAGACATAACATAAAGGATGAAAAGGTTGATTCCAGTCTTTATTCACAGTACCAGATATTAACACACAATATTGAATATCATGTCTTGGGAAATCATTTATTAGAAAATGGATGTAGTTTGTTGTTTGGCGCGTTTTACTTTAAGAATGAGCATTTATGGGAGCAGGCAGCAGAAATAATCAATCAGGAGCTGCATGAACAGGTTTTAAATGACGGGGGTCATTACGAACGGTCGGTGATGTATCATTGCATAATGTTAAAGCGATTATTGGATGTTTTTAATCTCCTTAAACATAATCGATGTTTTGAAGAACAGGATGAGCTTCAAAAAAAGGTTGAGAAGAAAGCTCAATTAATGCTTGGATGGGTTGATAAAATGCAATGGTTAGGGGGGGATTTGCCTGAAGTCAATGATTTTATCCCAGAGATGGCGCCCAATTTATCTGCTTTACAAGATTATTCTTTTAGGTTGGGAATTAACCCAAAAGAAACAAAACTAGGCGAATCTGGTTACCGAAGATTAAAAAATAGACAGCTGGAACTGCTGGTAGATGCAGGTGATATCGGTCCAGATTACGTTCCGGGTCATGCCCATGCAGATACCCTTTCATTTCTGCTACGTGTTGATGGACAGGAAGTAATTACTGAGGTTGGAACCTCAACCTATGCAAAGAATAGCCGTAGGAATTCAGAACGGTCAACTTCAGCCCATAATACTGTAGTTGTGGAAGGCCAAGAGCAGAGTGAAATGTGGGCAGGATTTCGTGTAGGACGCCGTGCTTATGCTAAGATTCTTGATGAATCAAATAGCATGATACGAGCATGTCATGATGGATATGAATTCATGGGTATTACTCATTGCAGATCTTTTGCAATTGAAAATGAATCTATCGTTATTGAAGACCTCTTAAAGAGCAAGAGAAATGAAATAAAAGGAGTATTTTATCTTCATTTTTTGCCTGGATTCGAAGTAAAAAGCATTGGTAAAGAACTCAAGACGGGAAAAATAAAAATATCTTTTGGTGATAACGTTTCAATTGGTCTTTCGGACTACCAGAAAGCAATAGGATATGGCCGTTTAGCTACAGGAAAAAGGGCAGAAGTTACGTTTACAGATCAATTAACGACAAGAATAAAAGTTTTGTAAAATGAAAATACTGGCGGTATCACAGTTTTACACACCGGATATAACAGCTGCAGCTTTTCGAATATCCGAAACCGTCGGACACTTGAGAGAGATAGGAAACGATGTGGAGGTTGTTACTACTTTTCCCCATAAAAGTGATCATGCCGAAGAAGTACCGGCCTCGAGGAATGGGGTACACCGGGTACAACTGCCTGATACGGAGAACAAAGGACTTTTGGGATATGTCTATCTGTATCTGAGTTTTATGATAAAAAGCATTCTTAACGGCTATAAGGTAGGCAGAAAACAGAATCCGGATGTCGTATGGGCATCGTCTCCTCCTATTTTTGTGGGGATTGCAGGATGGGTATTGGCAAAATTGTTGGGATGTAATTTTGCCTTAGATATTCGTGATATTTGGCCCGATTCTGCGGTGGCCGCGGGACAAATTTCCGATTCCGGCTTTGCCTATAAAGTGGGGCGCTGGATGGAGAAGTTTCTATATAACCATGCTGATGTAATTACGTGCGTGGCCCAGCCTATGAAGGAATATATTCAGCAGTTTGCCGATACCAGGGTAGAGGTTATCTATAACGGGGTAGAGGTAACGGCGGATCAAAACGGAGTAGAATCAAGTCAGGCTGATCATTTACAGGAGGCGGCATCCTTTAAAGACTCCAAAAAGATACTTTATGCTGGTAACTTTGGTCATGTGCAGCAGTTGGACCTACTTGTTGATGCTTTTGCTGAAGTTAATACTAATGATCTTAAACAAAATTGGGAGATATTCTTTTTGGGTGGTGGGGCCAAGGAAGAAGAACTTGTTTCTTTGGTCGAATCTCACAACTTGGCTGACAGCGTTCACTTTATGGGTTTTGTTCCTAAACAGGAAGTATTTGGATATCTAAAGAGTGCGGATGTATTGTTTATTCATCTTCAGGACAGTGAGGTTTTGAGACTTACGATCCCGTCTAAAGTATTTGATTATATGCTGGCAGACCGGCCACTACTTGCCGGGATTTATGGAGAGGGAAAAGAGATTATTGATTCTGTTGAGGGTAACGAGATATTTAAATCGGGTGACAAACAGAGTTTGATAAATGCGTTTAAGCAACTCGATCAAAAAATAAGTCAAAACGGTTCACCAGAAAATGCGTCCAAAGTGCGTGAGAAATTTAGCCGCGAAAGCCAGTCAAAGAAGCTGAATACGGTTTTAAAAGAAATTCTTAAATGAACACGGGTAATGATGGAGCACGGAGAGCACGGAGTTTAAACACAGAGGTCACAGTTAAAAATAAATTGTGAACCCTGTGCCTTCTCTGCGACCTTTGTGATCAATAAATAGCTATGAGTCGAAGGGAGTATAATAACTTATCACGAGAGGTTATTCGATGTGCTATTGAGGTACATAAAGGTTTAGGTCCTGGTTTACTGGGAAGGGTATATGAAGATGCGTTGGAATATGAAATGAAAAAGCAGGGATTATATGTAAAACGCCAAGTGCCCGTGGATGTTAAATACAAGGAGCTTGAAATCAGTAATGGATACTTTGCTGATCTAATTGTAAATGATATTTTAATCCTCGAATTGAAGGCTGTTGAAACCGTCTTGCCGGTTCATAAGGCACAACTGTTGTCTTATTTAAAGTTAGCTGATAAGAAGTTGGGGCTGTTATTGAACTTCCATGTGCCGAAAATGACAGACGGTATATCGAGAATAATTAATGGTAAACTTTAGGATGGGACACTGAGGCCATAGAGAATAATATTACACTGTGTACTCAGTGCCTCCTCTGTGAGCTCTGTGTTAAAGTACTTTAGTTAGAATTTGAATGTATAAATTTTAAATAATGAAGATTATAAACGTAGCCAGTGCGCGGCCCAATTTTATGAAAGTCGCGCCACTGTTAGAAGAGTATAAAAATCATCAAGAGATCGAAGTCCAACTACTGCATACCGGTCAGCATTACGATTACGAAATGTCCAAGATCTTTTTTGACGAGCTGGGTATTCCTGAGCCGGACTTTCATCTGGGCGTGGGTAGCGGTACCCACGCCGAACAGACCGCCAAGGTCATGACCGAGTTTGAAAAAGTCTTAGAACGAGAAGAGCCCGACTGGGTGGTGGTCGTAGGAGATGTGAATCCCACGATGGCCTGTACCATTGTGGCAAATAAGATGGGCATTAAAGTAGCTCATGTGGAAGCGGGTCTGCGTAGCTATGATCGGGATATGCCTGAAGAGATTAATAGAGTACTTACCGACAGCATTGCCGACTTGTTGCTGACGCCTTCTATTGATGGCAATATGAATCTGATTAAAGAAGGTATTGCCGATGAGAAGATAAAATTTGTCGGTAATATTATGATCGATACGCTTTTTAACATGAGGAAGCGGTCGGATGAATCAACTATTCTTGGAGATCTCGACATTGCTGAAAAAGGGTATGCCTTGGTTACACTGCACCGTCCTTCGAATGTGGACCAGGAGAACACCTTAAGTAACTTTGTAGAAATACTGGAAAAGACTTCTCGGGACTTGCCGATGGTTTGGCCGGTGCATCCCCGGTCCAAAAACAGGGCTGAAGAATTTGGCCTTTGGGATCAATTGCAGTCGATTGAAGGTTTACATCTGCTGGAGCCGGTGGGGTACCTTGACAATGTGTGTTTAATGAATAATGCCCGGCTGGTGCTGACCGATTCCGGGGGTATTCAGGAGGAGACCACGGCGCTGGGCGTGCCCTGTCTTACGGCTCGCGAAAATACTGAGCGTCCCATTACCATTACTGAGGGAACCAATACTTTGGTGGGAACGGATCCAGAGGTGATTTTGGATCACATTAAAAAGCATCTGCAGAATGGGGTTGCTGGTAACAAGGATTTGCCGAAGCCACTGTATTGGGATGGGAAAACGGCGAAGAGGATAGTTGAAGCTATTTTGGAAGCTTCTAACTAATTATTGTTGTCATCCTGAACTTGTTGCAGGATCTGTTCTTGTAATATTTATTGTTCCATTTTTGGAACGATGCAAAAACGGAACCCAAAAACATCGCCGCCTGAGAATTTGGAAGGCGACTTCAGCCTACGGATGGGATAATTCTAATGGTCCGTTATATCTTATGCTTTTGTATTGAATGTACACCGGTACAGAACTATCCTTTTCACCCTTCGCCCTCCGATCAAAATTCTTTAGGCCGGAAGATTTAAAACCGTGAAACTGGCAAAAATAAGCATCCCTCTTGCATGCCCCGAGTAATTCGGTGGGAGAAGAGGGAATGAGTGAGATTGATTAAGGAGAAGGGTAAATCCCATAGACTTGGAGGCAAGTGCCAAATGCCTATGGTTTAAACCGTGATGTTACTAAAGTCCCGCTTAGTCAGGGTTTGGGAATCGAGGCTATTTTGTTAAATTAATGAAACTATGGCAGTGTAGTTCGATATAATGCCATAGCAAACTGCAAAGATCGATCGTTGATATGCCAGAGAACAAAGACATTACAGTCGCAGATCTTAATAGATCCTTGAAAAAAATAGGCCGCGATGCACGTCGTGTAAACAAGGCAAAAGGTAGAAATACCGTATATGCCGAAGAGGGGTCTTTGGTTGAGGTTACACCGACGGGAGAGAAGCACCGTATCCAAAAAATAGAAGACGAAGACGAGGAGGTTTCCCATCGGAAGAGGAATCCACATCATTTACTGTCTTAGTTAATTAATGGATAAGGAGAGAGTGCGAATGTTTGCAGGCCCGAATGGGTCGGGCAAAAGTGTTCTAATTGAGGATCTTAAAGACCGTGGTTTGCCGTTGGGGCCGGTTGTCAACGCAGATGAACTGCTTGGACAGTTAAAAAAAGCACAGTATGTAGATCTAAGTTCTTACTATTTAAAAAATATTTCTCAAGAACAATGGGATACAGGGATTAAAACTATTGATGAACTTGCTTCTCGGATTAAGAAATCGGGCAGAGTCCCCAAAGTAGAGATTGTTGAGAATATCCTTGTTTGCAAAGATGGTTATCTAAATGCATACTCAGCTGCTCTTATTGCTGATTTCATTCGGCACATGATGGTGGAACAAAGGGTCAGTTTTAGTTTTGAAACGGTCATGTCGCATTCTAGTAAAATTGAGTTTCTGGATATTGCCCGACAAGAAGGGTATAAGGCCTACCTGTACTATATTGCTACAAGTGATTCAGAGATTAATGTTGACCGGGTAAAAAAGCGCGTCCAGGATGGAGGTCATGATGTCCCCGAGCAAAAGATAAAATCAAGGTATGAGCGGAGTCTTAATCTGTTGGTTGATGCCTATGAGATAGCAGACAAGGCGTACATTATGGACAGTTCTAAAAAAGAAAGTACAGTTGTCTATGAAAAGACATCCGAAGGCAGAGGGCAGACACATGTGGATGATCCCCCTAACTGGTTAAAAAAATCACTGCTCGATAAATTAGGCTAGAGGTAAAAGGTTAAGAATAGGAAAAGGTCACGATGCTAAAAGGTATGTTAATTAAAAAAATGCTTAATGTTGTCTGAATAAAAAATAAACGAGTACTATTACTTTGCCACCATTTCTATCCGTAGTTGGTATACCACCCTGTCTGGCTTGTACAGTGTCCAGAGTATAGTTTTTATTGTGATCAGCAGATCTTCGCTGCACTTCGCGAGTATAGTGGGGGAGACTGCCGCGGTTGCCAGAAAATACACTGGCGCCGTCGCAGTGACATTGTTTTTTCTACTTAACACTTTTTATTTAATTACATCTTTCCCCTATATTTTGCCTTCAAAATAATTGGGTTATAGAAAAGGAGAACATGTCTCAAGAGTTAGTGGCAGAAGATTTACTTCAAAAAATAAAAAACAAAGAATACACCATCGGCATTGTAGGTCTTGGTTATGTGGGCCTACCCCTGATGTGGACATTTCACGATGCCGGCATGCCGGTTATTGGCTATGACATCGATCAAGATAAGATCGATTGCCTGCACGAGGGACGTCCCTATATCAAGCATCTGGGTGAGAAAATGATGCAGAGGCTGGCAGGAAGCGACCGATGTGGCGCCACCACTGATTTTAGTCGTTTAAGCGATTCTGATGCCATTTTGATGTGCGTGCCCACACCGCTGGACCATCACCGCGAGCCAGATATGCAATACGTCGAAAAAACAGCTATGACGATCGGGGAGAACCTGCGGGAAGGGCAATTAGTGATCCTGGAGTCCACCACCTATCCGGGCACCACCGAAGAGCTGATTATTCCGATCTTGGAGTCCAAGTCCAACCTGACGGCCGGTGAGGATTTCTACGTAGCCTACAGCCCAGAGCGCGAAGATCCTGGCAATATCGACTTCGATACCGGCAGTATCCCCAAAGTGGTCGGCGGACATACCCAAGAGGGTATAGATCTGGCTTGTGCCATGTACGATACGGCTATTGTCCAAACGGTTCCGGTCTCCGATACCAAGACGGCCGAGGCGGTGAAGATTACCGAGAATGTGTTTCGGGCCGTAAATATTGCGCTGGTAAATGAGCTCAAAGTGGTCTTTTCGGAGATGGATATCAATGTCCATGAGGTACTGGATGCGGCTGATACTAAACCCTTTGGCTTTATGAAATTTGTCCCCGGTCCCGGTTTGGGCGGTCATTGTATTCCCATTGATCCCTTCTACCTGACGTGGAAGGCCCGTGAGTACGAAGAAAATACGCGCTTTATTGAGCTGGCCGGTGAGATTAATACTTCCATGCCTCAGTATGTGGTTGATCAGGCTCTTAAAGCATTGAATGCTCACCAGAAACCGATGAACGGGAGCAAAGTACTTGTAATTGGTTTGGCCTACAAGCCCGATGTGGATGATCAGCGGGAATCGCCGTCCTTTAAAATTATGGATCTCTTGAAGAAGTATGGTGCGGAGGTATCTTTTTATGATCCGCATATTCCCGCAATTAAACCTACGCGTGAGCATCCCGAGTGGACGGGTAAAGAGAGTATCGATTGGAATAAAGAAGAAGTAGCGGCACATGATGCTGTTATTATTGCCACCAATCACTCCGATGTTGATTATAAACAACTAGCCGAATGGTCGGATTGTATTGTTGATAGTCGCCATGAGATGAATGGCATCGAGCGCAAATCAGACATCCATATTTGGCAAGCTTGATTTTAAATTTCTATAGGTAAAAATGTGTTTAAGGGCCAAGAGATGCTTAGGCGGAACAATTAAAAGTTATTGCTATACAAACATTAGGATCTATTAATCTTTATTACTAGGGTTGTTATTGGGTCATTGAGACATTAATTAAAAGCACGATCCTAAGAGGGTACAAGTCAGAATATATTTAGGTTTCATCATCTACGAGGGTGACAAAATCAGGGTTATATGATAACGGACGTTCTACAGACAAAAGAGGTTAATCAGGTTGAAGATTACGTCGCAAATTCCAATGTGAGTAATCCCATCTGGGGTTATATTTGGTACTTTGTCGGCTTGCCACTGCTAATTGGATTTGCTTCAATAACAACTTGGGACAGATTATCGATGCCCTATGATGCTTTGCCCATGATAACGATGGTTGTTGGTTTGTACATTGGAATATGGGCAAATAAGTATCAATCAGCTGAGCATCGCTCATACCGGGCAATTGGTTTGTCGGTATTCTATACGACTATTGGATTCTTAGCCATCTTTTCAGTACTATCACTATTTCGTCAATACTATTCGAGAAGTTTTCTATTGACTTCCTATGGGTTCATGATCTTTTGGTCCACTGCAGGAATGCTGTTCTTTCGTAAAAAACACTTGGATTATATTATCGTAAAAGGAGGTCTGGCCAATAAGCTGCGGACTTATAAAAAAATGGGCTGGCAATATGTGGAAGGTAGTAACTTAAACGGTAATACCGTTGATTATGATAGTATTGTTGTTGACTTGCATGCCCATGATGACCCCGAACTTGTTCAGACGATAGCTGATTCAAGTTTACATGGAATATCAGTAAAGCATGCGGCCTCGGTACTGGAACGGTATTCCGGTCGAACAAACCTGGACTACTTGGCAGGGGAAGGGTTATATTCGCTCAATAAAGAAAGAGCCTACAGGATATTTAAACGTTTTTGGGAAGTGGGGTTAATAGTAGTCTTTTCACCTCTTATCATCTTGCTAAGCTTAATAACGTCTATAGCCATCAAGCTGGATTCCAAAGGTCCTTTACTCTTTACCCAGGAACGGGTTGGCAAGAATGGGGAATTGTTTACGCTCTATAAGTTTCGCAGTATGATAACAGATGCCGAGGCGGAGGGTAGTCAGTTCGCGGACAAAAAAGATGACCGAGTAACTAGGGTGGGTCAATTTATTCGCAAGTTTCGTATTGATGAGTTGCCTCAGTTCTGGAATGTATTAAAAGGCGATATGAGCCTGATTGGTCCTCGGCCGGAGCAGAAGGATTTTGTGGAGTACTTTGAAGAGGAAATTCCATTTTATTCCTATCGTCACAAGGTACGTCCCGGCATCACTGGGTGGGCACAAGTTCAGGATGGGTATGCTGCCAGTCTTTCGGCTACGAAGCGTAAGTTGGAGTATGACCTATATTACGTGAAGAATCTTTCTTTATCGCTGGATCTACTGATTGTGTATGCGACGGTTAAGACGATCCTTACTGGTTTTGGGTCACGTTGACTTTGTGGCTAAGTAACAAAGTTGCAAAGCGACAAAGTGAAATCCTGCTCATTTTATAGTCCGGTGAATCCTAATTGTCATTCTGAATGATTTAAATAGGCGTTACTATAAAACCCTATTTATAGGGTTTCTGGTTGTTCATAATTAGACCGGTACTTTAGTGCCGGGCTAAGGAGGCCATCCAATTTTTTATTTCTTTCATGCTCTTTTCCTGATACTATTTTTCAGTGACGAAAGTGATGCCACCACCTTTTGGCTTGACCCAAAAGGTGGTAAAAGGTCAAGTCTGAGAATTGTGAAGTCGGTTTAGGACTGTGGATGCGAGCATTTTAATGGTCCTTTTCTTTTTTGAAGCAGATCTATATAGATAACCGGTATAAAATGCTCATCCGCATCCTTCGTCCACACCACACAATTCTTAGGACCGGTAATAAAACTGTGAAGTGGGCAAGCAAATTTCCCTCTTAGAAAAAGAGGGAGTAAGGGAGATTGAATGGAACAATGCGGTTGTCTCCGTAGAGCGAGGTACAGTGGAATAACATTGTTTATAGTTGAGGGACGAGTCGGATCAAATTCACAGATGATATTCACTTGAAAAAAAGTGATCTTATGCACCGGCTAAATAAAAGTTTAGTATCATTTATCAATGATTCCCCAGAGGTCCTGAAATGCCGAATGCTCGGAACACGGCAAGTTCAGGATGACACATTCTTTTAACAATATCATTTGTCAGGATGCCCGATTTTAAAAAAATTCTTTCAAAAGCAGTTGGTCTTTCACTGGTTTTGGTAGTTGCAGTTTCAACTACTACCCAAGCCCAGGATAATCGTTTCGTTAACACTCACAGCTGGAAGTACGAGTACATTAAAAGGCTTCAGCAGCGGGGTTATATGCTGGGGCTCAATCCCACCGATCTGCCGTATACCGAGAAGGATATCAAGGCGGCACTATCACGAATTGATGAAAGTGAGCTGGGTAACAAAGAGCAGCATTGGGTTGAGCTGTTGAGTCAGCGTTTTGAAGAAGGTCCCACTGATGTAGACAGCATGCGCGTAGGAGGATATATTGCTGGAGGAGGGCGCAAGAGCAGCAGCGGGCGATTGAACGTAATTAACCCAGCTTACGAAGCTAAACCTATATTGCCAAGGGCAGAGTTCAGGGGCTATATGGAGTGGAAAAACTGGATTGGTCAAGCGGGCATTACCTTCGATTGGTTCTACGATGTGGATCCCGACGGACTGGATACGGCACGTCGTCTCTATATCCGTAGTGAAGAGGCTTATTTAGGTTACAATAGCGACATATTTGATATCTATGTGGGACGTTTTGACAATCAGTGGAGTTTGTACAATCAAAGAGGAGGATTATTAACTGATAATCCTCGATCTTTTGATCAGATACAATTGAAGTTTGGCAGTTCAAAATTATCTTTTAGTAGCATTCTGGGTGATCTGGATAATTTAAGCGGTGATAGTACTTTCACGGGACGTGCTTATGGACCTGATGCAATCCAGAGATATCTGTTTTTGCATCGTTTGGACTGGAGTCCAAAACCTCAATTAAAACTGAGTTTGTTTGAGGGGGAGATATATTATAGTCAATCTGCTGGTATCTCTCTTCGAAACTTACTGCCACTTCACTTTTTGTACTTTTCGACCCATAACAAACCTAGAAATAATAATACGAATTTGGTTGTGGGAGGGAGCGTTTGGTACAATTATCAGTCTGTGACTTTCTTTACGCAATTAATGATTGATGAACTGACCGTCACAGATCGCCAAAGAAAGAAGGAAGCCGATCGATTTCTTCCTCCGATATTTACATTAAATAGCTCATTAATATTTACCGATATCGTGGGATTATTTGATATTGGGCTGGAAGCGGATTTAGTAAGTTCAAACTCTTATCGTTCTAGTGGCTATGAAGATCAGTGGACTTATGCTCAACGGGGTTTAGCGACTAACTTTAGTGACTATATAAGAACTAAAGTGTATACCACTTTTTATCCCAATTGGCTGCAGGGATTAAAAGTTGAACCGGGTCTGACGTTCTACTGGAAGGGAACGGAAGATTTACGAAACTTGCGCAAATTCAAGATTGATGGTGAACAGATTCCAATGATTTTGGCGGGCACGGTGGAGCGGACCGTGCGTTCCTCACTAGAGCTGCGTTATCAGCCTATGGGGAGTAATCTATTTGGGGCTTCAAATGACGTGCGGTTCAACTGGTGGCTGGATGCGGATATGGGCATCAATTTTGTGGAGAATCATAATAATATTGAGGGAGCGACGCGAACGGAGTTTATAGGGCTGTTTAAGGTGTATGGGCAGGTAACGTTTTGATTGAAAAGCAGTGACAGAGTTACAAAGTTGCAAAGTGACAAAGCAAAATCCTGGTCATTGTACAATCCTGTACATCCCAATTCCAATTTTAAAGTAAGAAAAGCCTACCTTCATTAATTTGTATAACAGCACTTAGGAGAATTCGTAGTTGTTAGTTCTAGCCTTTCTTAGGTAATTAGTTTAACTTGTTGTATTGGCTTTCGGGTGATCATCTCCAGTGGCCCATTCCCCAAACTTTTAATTAGATGGAGATTGGATCATGAAGAAAGCAATAGCTTTTCTAATATTATGCGTTAGTGTTACTTTTTGTACAGCAAATGCGCAGGAGATGGACGAGCAGGCCAAAATACAAAGTGCCATGAGCGCGGCTCCTGCTTCTATAGCTGAGAATGCAACCATCAAGGACTGGCCTTCTGCTGAAGGTGAAGAGATGCCGGTATTGCGCGAAGGAACGAATCAATTTACTTGCTTGCCTGATATGCCCGATAGACCGGGGAACGATCCGATGTGTCTGGATGACCCGTGGCTAAAATGGGCCGATGCCTGGATGAATAAAAAGGATCTGTCCATTGATAAAATGGGATTTGGGTATATGCTACAGGGAGGAACGCCGGAAAGTAATACGGATCCTTATGCTGAGGGGGCGGAGCCGGGAAATGAGTGGATGGAAGAATCGGTACCTCATCTTATGATTGTTGTTCCTGACAATAGCATGCTTTCAGGGTTGCCGGTAACGCCCGAATATGGGGGGCCCTGGGTGATGTGGCGCGACACGCCTTATGTTCACATCATGGTGCCGATGCCAAGGTATAATCCTTCTACCCAGGCTAGCAATTAGACAGTCATTGTGAGATTAGTAATGAGATATGGTATGTCATTGAACGGCTAGGCGATGTACTGACATAGCAACTCGGTTGTAAAATGGTTGAGGACATCTTGACCATCTAATAATCTTGTTAACTCTGATTCTCATTTTAGAAAAATTGAAGCAGACTTCTATCTGTAACCCTGAGTGGCAGGGTTATGGATAGGTTTTTTGGTTAGACCGGTACCTTAATATCGCACCCATCTGTATAGATTAGAGTTCGGGAAAAGTAATTAGAAAAAATGATTACAAATTAGATTTCCTTTGTAAGGATTCGGTAATGAAAGTATCTAACTATTAGGAGTGACATGACTACCTGTCTGTTCTGTAGGTAGCTTTGACTAATGTGATATTGTGATATATAGGCTATTATCACTGTTTTCAGCTTTAAGTATAAAAAGAGAATACAAATTGAGGGATTCATCATGAGTGAGCGTAAAACACCGACGAAACGGGATCTAAAAATGCTGCGGTTTGAGGTAATTAGTGAGAGTTCTGTCAAGGAGCCGTTATTTGAAGGCAGTTATATCGAGACACTTGATTACCTGTCAAAACGAAATATTGAGGGCTTGAAAGTTATTGCCGTTGATATCGATAGCTGGAGCACCATGGACCCCATATCGGCCGAGGATTTTATGAAGTGGTATCAGCTTATTGTCCAGCCACAGCTGAAAGAGGCAAGCTACAGCAGTGATGTTGAAATCTATTTTCCCCATACCCAGTTGGAGTTGGTGGATAAAGAGGAGTTGTAGTTAGTACTTTCTGCATTTCAAGCTTTTATTGACCACCTCTGTGGTGGTTCGACCAACAATCTTGCAGGCCAAAAATAAGAAAGGGTATATCTGATAATTTAATTATTAAAGTTTCTGAATTATCTGATTATTGCCAATAATGTGGTTATTTATAGGGCAGGAGAAAGTTTTGCCAAAATATTATCAGATATGTTACAACAGTTTCGCATTGACGTTCAGTACAAAACTCGGCAGCGACAGATATTAAATGCTCTGCTGGCTCTGCTCACGGGAATCCTAAGTCTGAGTTATCCGAACTTCCTGTATCTTATTGCCGGCGGATATCTGCTGTCGTTGGGGATTCTCTTTGCCATGTTTCGGATGCCTTCTACGGTTGCGGCAGTACCCATAGTAACTGGGGCGCTTATCTTTATTTTTCCTGAGCTTATTCCGGTCACCTTTGCCGTCTTTTTAGGGTTATTTGGATTTATACTGTTGTTCGCGTTTCAGTTTTCGATTATCGGTATCGTTACCTTGATTATTGCGGCCTTGATTATCGTTAATCCGGGATCAATTGCGTATCTGATTGCGACCTTTTTGTTGGTCTATGGGGTCTCGAATCTTATCAAATTTTATCAGCAGTGGCAGAATTGAAATAGTGATTGGGTTATTCGATGATTGAGTGATTATAGGTTAGTGATAAAGCCGCAAAGAAAAGTCTTGATCATCTGACAACCTTCTAGATCCTATTTTTTCATGGTGATTGAAATAGGTGTTATTGTCGAACCCTGGTTACCGGCTTTTTGGTTGTTTTCGTTAGACCGGTACTTTAGTGCCGGGCTGAAGAGGGAAATCAAATCTTTTTAATTCATTAGTTTTATCTAAATAGTTTTTTCATAACAAAATGATGCCACCACCTTTTGGCTTGACCCAAAAGGTGGTAAAAGGTCAAGTCTGAGAATTGTGAATTCGGCTTTGGACTGTGGATGCGAGCATTTTAATGGTCCTTTTCCTTTTTGAAGCAGATCTATATAGATAACCGGTATAAAATGCTCATTCGCATCCTTTGCCCACACCACACAATTCTTAGGACAAGTAAAACCCGTGAAGTTGGCAAGAGTATGTCCCCCTTATGGCAATATTTCAGATGTATAGCTGTTGGTGAAATTCGAAGAGGGCTGGGGATGATCATTTCAATTTGTCGGAGAATTGAGTAAAAGAGCGACAAAGAAAATCTTAGTCATTATACAATCCTGTAAATCCTAATTTTATTCATTGGTGATTAGAATAGGTACTTTTGTCTAACTCTGTTCACATGGTTTTAGATTAATTCTCTTTAGACCGGTATTTTAATGCTGGGCTAAGGAGGGGGAGCCAATTTTTTACTTCTTTTATGTTCTTTCCTGATACTGTTTTTCAGTGACGAAAAAAGTATCCAAAAAAGTCACCGGCTGAGAATTCTGATAACGTTTCGAACTTCGGCGGGAGTATTTCAATGGTCCTTTTTCTGATAATAGTATATTCTACTTTTGAACCGGTATGAAATACTCCTGTTCGCCTCTTGTTCTTCACTCAGAATTCATTAGGCCGGGCTTTTGAACCTTTGTAGCTGGCATTGGATAAAGGGAGAGGGGCTCTGTCTACGTAAGCTGTCCCTCGTTCTACGGGTACCGGTGGATTGTTGTGTACATTTTTTGTCAGTAAATCCCGAAAATTCGGGATCAGCCGGTTCGCCCCGAATCCCCGAAATATAAAACCCTGAAGCGATTTCGATATGCCCGTCCGTGGGGCTTAGCAGGTGAGGCATGGAAAGGTCGAGGAAGGGCCGATAAGAAATAAATAGGAAAGTCAGTGATGAGTCGCGTTGGACCGGGACCAGCAAGCCGGGGTGGCGCAGGAATTCTGAAAGTGCTCTAAACATATTGGGATTCATTCGACTCTCAATTAATTTAGTAACCTCGATCCTTTTAAAACTCCTGGAGGCCTGTCAAAATACATGGACAAAGTGTTTTTATTTGTTATATAGTGAAGTTTCGCAGATATTAGATAGGTGATAACTATCTATATAATAACTTTCGCATTGAAATGGAACGTGTTGTCAATATTGCAAAAGATCAGGATGAGGCTTTTCAATGGGATGTTAAACAAGCCTTAAGCATGTCTTCTGAAGAGCGTCAAAAAGTTGCGCTTGCTCTAAAGAAACGAGCATACGGGGAAAAACCCGATATCAGGAAATGGGAAAAGAAAGATAGATGAATGCAAGTTATTTTTCTTCCGATACGCTAGAATTTTTACGTTTATTGTCCAAATATGAGGTTAGGTATGTAATTGTCGGAGGGGAGGCGGTTATCTATTATGGGTATCCTAGGTTAACAGGTGATGTTGATTTTTTCTATTCTCCTGACGATCAAAATTCTGGCCTATTGTTTAAAGCCCTGTTGGATTTTTGGGATGATGACATTCCCGGGTTACGTGACTCTGAAGAGTTACAAAGTCCTGGTTATGTTATTCAATTTGGCGTGCCCCCCAATAGAATTGACCTGCTTAATAGTATCGAGGCAATATCGTTTAATGAAGCTTGGACCAACCGAGTAGAGGAGTTTGTTTTTTTTAAGGGAGAAAAGATCCCGGTTTATATTATCAGTTTGAGGCATCTAATCAGGAATAAACAAGAAACGGCAAGAAATAAGGATTTAGAAGATTTAAAATATCTGAGAAACATAGACTGACGCTCGACTTAAACCATAACTGTGAAAAGTAAGCAGTCCGGACAGAGTTTGGGTTACCCCGTTCTAATTCAGCCTTTCAAGCACCTTATTTTCAAAGAAATGGTTATCATTTATTTGTGTTGTTATGGTTCGGGCCTTGCGAAGAAAATCCCGATCATATGGAAGGTCATTCAACACCTGATTATTGTCATTATCCAAAACCATATCCAAGGCCTCGACTAATATCGATGCCTGGATTGGTGACTCATTAATCTCTTGGAGCAATTTTTTTGCCGTTTGGGGATTCATATCATCGATAAATCCATGGGTGTTAGGCTCCTGACTCAGAAATTTAACTGCTTTGAGGTATTCCTGGTGTTTATTCAGTGTGGCTAAAGTCTTAGTAAGAACTTCCCGATTTGTACCCATAGTCTTGAATTTTACTCTCTTGTCCCAACTAGTCACTCATAAAATGAGTATAACACATCGTGTGGAATAATTAAATGTTAAACTGATATGCGTTGATCGGCTACTCTTTGAGTATACCCCCGTTCGTAAAATGCTTTAAAAGGTATGGAATTTGTGCAATAATGGATATATAATAGATAGTCTAAATGACAGGGTGTTTTATTAATAGCAAATTACAGGATGGAAGGACAATGAATAATTCACTAGCGTCCAAACTGGTCGTACTTTTTTTGGTAGGTGTCAGCTTTTTGGCTTGCAAAAGCACTGATCATACAAAATCACAAACTGATGAAGTTACAGCATCAGAAAATGAAGAAAACCTAGAGGAGCTTTACTGGTCGAAAATAGACAGTGCCCGGATGGCTTCATTTACGGAGGCTGATGTTAAGTTTATGACGGGGATGATTGCCCATCACGCTCAGGCGCTGGTGATGTCGCATTTGGCTCCCCAAAACAATGCGAGTCCCCAGATTCAGAGACTGGCGTCACGTATTATCAATGCACAAAAAGATGAGATTGCGAGTATGCAGCAGTGGCTTCGGGATCGTAATCAGCCGGTAGTGCAATATCATATTGATGGCATTAATCTGACGGTTAAAATTGATGATGAAGAATGGACTACCTATCGTAAGATGCGCGGCGTATTATCCCAGGAGCAGTTGGAAACACTTGCCAGCAAGAAAGGGAAAGCCTTTGATCAGCTTTTCCTGAAGCAGATGATCGAACATCACTCGGGTGCAGTCTATATGGTGGACAATTTATTTAAAACGGATGGCGCTGCACAGGATGAGGAGTCGTTCCGTTTGGCATCAAATATACAGGTAGATCAAAAAACAGAAATTGAGCGGATGAAAATGATACTCGATCAGATTACGGAAACCCGCTAGCTCACAGCTTTTTTAATAATACCAATACATATCAAATCAAGGAATAATATGAACAACGATTCAAAAAGAACTCTGTTTGCCTTTGGCAATGCCGAGTTTAGTAAATACAGCCTCTGGCTGTTGCTGACTATTGTACTATTTGGCAGTTATGCCTGTGCTCCCTCATCAGAGATGACGGAGTCTTCATCTTCTATGAATAAAGGTATTACGCCCAAACCGATGACTCAGGTAGAGGCTCCAAGCCCGGATCCCCGTGAGGGATTGAAGGCGGGCTTGTTTGATGCCGGTGAAGCCAGCTGGAATCTCAATATGGTTGCTCAGAAGAAGCCACCAAAAGATTTTATCGGCGTCACCAATTCTGATCTGGCGTTCAAAGGTAATTATGTTTTCCAGGGTAATTATAATGGGTTCATGGTCTGGGATATTTCAGACCCAGCGAATCCAACACTGGTGAAAGATTTTCTCTGCCCGGCTTCTCAGAGCGACGTTTCGGTCTATGGCGATCTGCTGTTTGTTTCCGGTGAAGGGATGGGCGGCCGCCTGGATTGTGGAACCGAAGGTATCGACAAAGAGGTAAGCCAGGAACGCCTGCGCGGAATCCGAATTTTTGATATCTCTGATGTTGAGAATCCAAAGTATGTATCCAACGTACAGACGTGTCGTGGTTCGCATACCCATTCCGTACTGGATGATCCGCGGGATGATGAAAATGTATATGTGTATGTATCAGGATCGGCGCCGGTGCGTCCCTCTGAAGAGCTGCCTGGATGCACTGATGTCATGCCGGATGAAGATCCCAACTCTGCACTCTTTAGGATTGAGGTAATAAAGGTGCCGCTGGATAATCCGAAAGAGGCCAAGATCGTGAACTCTCCCCGTATTTTTGAGAATCTGGATCCGGCTCCTTCGCACGGAATGTCACCTGCTGATAAAGAAGAAATCCGAGAAGCGGAAGAGCAAGGGAAATATGTTGCTGAAATTTTTGGTCAAAAGCGGGTTGTTCCTGACCGTTATGCCAAGCAAATGTTGCAAAGTATAGTTAAACAGCGAGGTGGAAGTGGCGAGCCGACAGCGGCTGACAGTGCTAAGCTTCGTAAGAATTTGTCAAAGATTATTGAAGAGCGTTTTGGCGGGGGCGGAGATGATCCCATGGCGGAACGCGGTCCCAATCAGTGCCATGACATCACGCTTTATCCCGAAATCGGATTAGCCGGTGGTGCTTGTGAAGGATATGGTCTGCTGCTGGATATCAAAGATCCAGCTGCCCCTAAGCGCGTAGATGCGGTAGCTGATTCCAACTTTGCGTATTGGCACTCGGCAACCTTCAGCAATGAAGGAGACAAAGTGTTGTTTACGGATGAATGGGGCGGCGGCGGACAGCCCAAGTGCCGCGAGAAAGACCCTATGCAATGGGGTGCGAACGCGATCTTCACCATTGATGAAAATAACGAGATGGATTTCCAGAGCTACTATAAGATGTCTGCGGTACAGACCGAGCAGGAGAACTGTGTGGCTCACAACGGCTCGTTGATCCCGATCCCAGATCGTGATGTGATGGTGCAGTCGTGGTATCAGGGTGGTATCTCAGTTTTTGACTGGACCGATCCCAACAATCCTGTTGAGATTGCCTACCATGATCGCGGTCCCGTTGACTCTACACGTATGCAGATGGGCGGAAGTTGGTCGGTATACTGGTACAACGGCAATATCGTAAACTCCGAGATTGCTCGCGGACTGGATATCTTCAAGCTGGAGCCAAGTCCATACTTAACCGAAAATGAGATTGCTGCAGCCAACACGGTTACTTTTGAGCAGCTTAATCCACAGGGACAGCCGAAGTACGACTGGCCGGCTACGTTTGTACTTGCCAAGGCGTACCTGGATCAGCTGGAGCGTCATAATGGTCTGTCAATGGATAAGATTAATTCTGCACGTAATCAGCTTGCCAAGGCAGAAAAAGCTTCCAGTCGCAAGCGCAGTGGTATGCTTAATGATCTGGCCGATGAGATGGAGAGTCAGGCAAGTAGCTCTTCGCAATCGGATAAGGTCCGCAAATTAACGGATACCCTGGAGAAGTTGGCTTCGAAGTAGTAGTCAGCTTCTATTAGTAATTTATAAGGCCCTTGCTCAACAGAGTGAGGGCCTTTTTATTTCATTATTAGGTGATGGGGTAATTGAGTGACATACGTTACGTTAGAACAGAAGAAGTAAAAAACTTGGAAATTCTGGGAATAAATATTGCTTAAACTGGTGTATTTGGCTACCAAAAACATCGAAAAGAAATGGACATTGCCCTGCAAAACTGGGCCTTGACTGTTCAGCAGCTAGCCATTCGATATGGCGACTGGTTCCCACTGGACTTAACTCTAAAAAATAAACAACTCGGACAGAGTTTAGTTTAGACTACCTTTTGGGATAGTCAAGTCAACATGGAGTAATCTATTAAAGCTCTGCAGCAATTCTTTTGCCCAGTTCAGGGCCCTATTCTTTAGCTTTTTTTCAGTATCGATCAACTGAATACGATTTATTAGTTCGCTTGCATCGATCATCTCTTCAATAAGCAGTCTCCTTACAAATGCTCTATCTTTATCCCGAAAGGCAGTGAGTTTGCTGGGGGGCAGATCATGTGCTTCCACACACCAACCGATCTTATTGGCATCCATATAATCCTGGACCTTGGTGGTTCGTTCTTGCCAGCCGTTAGGCAGAGAAGCTGTTTCAAGGGATACGCCATGGACGTAAAAATCATGGGTTTGATGAAAAGGTGAGTTTTCTCCCAAAGCTCCATCAATTTTGTCAATGGTTTCTGGTTTATTTTTGGGACTTAAATCAACCTCAATGGATTGCCGTAACTGCTCCTCAGCATCGGGGTACTGTCCAAATCCTGATGGCTTCTTCCCCCCCCCTTCATTTTGTGAATCTTCTAGATAATATTGTGGATCCGTTCCCCAAAGCAAGATGATATTCTCCGTATTTATTACAGATTTGGACTCTATGTCAGCCAAAGTTACACCATTTATGTCAATGGTTACATCAAACTCTTTTTCAATACCAGAATCACGAAGTCGGCCTCTGAATTGATCTGTTATTTTATCGATGGACTTGACGTCACCTAGAAGGGCTATACGAATAGGATCACCGTACTCATCGGAGCCCTGAGCAACCTTTCCAAATATCCAGGCTGATTTGGGTTTTGGATCAACCTCATTCATTGTTTCTTCTAGATTTTTAATCAATGAATGATAATACTCTCTTTCTGCCTTAAACAATTCTTTGATGGCGGATGCCAGGGGATGGGTATTTCTAATCTCGATCTGTTGCTTTTTCCCACTACCGGTGTACTGAATAATGCCTGTATCCATCATCCGAGTTACAACTTTGTGGATTCCAGGTAGGGACAGGCCAGTTCGGTCAGTCAGTTCGCTGTGGCTCATAGCTTCCTGGGTTTTAAACAAACACCGAAGAAGACGTACATTAGCCTGATATCCCAATATTTCATTTAAGGGATTCTTTAAAGCACTGTAATGATCACTGATTGGTCTAATAAACTATTGTTTAGTATAATTAACTACTGTTAATATAAATAAACTATAGTTTGTAATAAATGTTCTCCGGTTGTTGAGTTATAGTAAGTATCCTTTACTATTCAGGCGGTCAACTTTCAGGGAAGAGTATACCAAAGAGTGAGTATTTTTTACTAACAACATTGCTACCTACCATACTGCCTGCGCGTAGCCGAACTTCGCTTCGGCGAAGGCTGGAAATGATCATGTTTGAACACCAAAACAGTTAAACGTTAAACATCCTTATCAACAATCTTTTTGTATGACGAAAAAGTCTAAATGATCAAGTTTTTAGAAAAAGAGTGTTAAACATTTCAATTCCTTGGAGCGGAAAAGTCTGATTTTTAACCTTATTAGGCCAAATATCATATAATTAGGGGGTTAAAAATCAGACTATCTATACGTTTTAGTGGTGTTCACCTCTTTAATGGTCTGATATATAGATAAAATGTTTAACAAACGGCCTAATTATCAGGTTTTTGTATTAAAAGTATGGTCTTTAAAGATGTTATTTTTCTGATTTTTTGGTGTTTTAAACGAGGACAAGGGCATTTTAGCTATTTGTTTAACAAAAATCGTTAAACAATCTGTTTTTTTTAACATGTTATTTGGTTGCAAAAATCAGGATTTTTGGAAGAGTTGTTTGACCAAATCCCCGGTCAATAGCCACTTTTTCTTCTTAATAAGGTCTTTTAACTGTTGGTTTGACATACTTTTCAGCTCTGAAACCCACCAATTTTCTGTTTTTCCGTTTATTGCGTCATACGATTGGAGGTAGAACCTATTATCTGTTTGTTGTACGGAATGGTTCGGTAACTGAGTGAAAAGATCAATCAGTTCATTTACTAATTTTCTGTTTTTCTGGGCTCTTCGGTACCGCATTCGACAACGGTCACTGCAGTACTTCGCATCGATGCGTTTATCTGAGATGTCTACCCCACAGGAAAGGCAGCAATGTTCGGAATTGTTAGACATTTGGAAGAAAATTTGAGCTATTAAGGTGAACAGGTTAAACGAAGAGATGACTTGGTCAGTCCCCTTTTTCTACAGATATTATCGATAGGCTTCGGTCATATTTTTACGCAGAAACTCTTTAATCCCTTCTCTGGGATAAAGGATTTTTCGTTCTTTTTGGAAATAGGATATTTTACCTTCATCTCGGTAATTTTGGATCGTCCGTCTAGAAACGTCTAACATCTCCATCACTTCTTCAGTAGAGAGCCAATCTTTCTGAAAACTATTTTGATATTTGGGTAGCTCCTCTTTGACAGCTTCTTTGATTGCCTGAGTTAATGCGTCGAGTAGTTCGTCATTTAACGTTATTTGTACAGCGTTTTTCATAGTCTTTTAGGTGAATGCTGGGTTAGTATTGTTGTTTTTGTTCTTAAGCTTCCACATCGGTCGGCCCGATTCATCTTGAATTTCTAATACCTTTTCAAAGTCATCCGTAGTCCAGTTAGATGAAGTCACCAAATTGATCATGTTGTCGTAGTTATATATTCCCTTTGGGACTCGTTCTAAATCGTTAGCAATTGTTTGGGAATACGGAAAGAAACAACTGGGTTTATTTATCAGATTGGGCTTCATCTTTTGATAATAACTGCAGGTACTTCTTCTAAAGATGGCTTTCTTTAGTTGATTGACAGTAAATTGTTTTACTCCTTTTTCAATATGAGATAAAAGCCATGTATTTGAGTAATCCAAGGTGTTTGGAAAGACATCATTCCAGTAGGTAGCAATTTGTCGTACATCATCAGACAAATCATAACTGCTACTAGTATTTAATTCTTTTTCTTTTAAAGTTTTCTTTTGTGTGTTCGAATTTTGAACCGGTAGCAGGTTTGAATTCTGAACTAGTTCTGGTTCGAATTTCGAACTAGGCTGAGGATTTTTATCAGGCAGGCAGTAGGTATATTGATTGGTTAAGTGGAATCGGTCTACTTCTACTAATCCTCTATTTGTTAATGCCTTGATTGCCTGGGATATCGTTGATCTGGATAATCCGCTTTTTGCTACAAACTGGCTGTAAGAGATCTTATCAGCCTTTTTGTCAAAGCCCACTGTTTGGCGATAGATCACCATTAATATTTTTAGTTCACCCTCGCTTAGTGATTCCAAACATTCATCAAAGATAAAGTTAGGAATCATGGTAAAGTTAGGAATCATGGTAAAGCAGGTATGTTCAGGTAGCCGAGGCATAAACTTTTGTTAGCTAAGGTGGAAAATGCGCTCGATTACTTTGCGCTCGAAATATTTTCGGCGGCTGCCCCCGAATTGGATAGACGGGATAAAGCGGTGATGGTCTTCGTCCAGGTTGGATCGGTTAAGAATGGTTCTATAGTTGAGCCCGGTAAGATCCTCAACTTCCCGAGCCGTTATATATTTCTTTTCGTTAATGCGATGTTTGTTGGAGTTGAGGAGGAGGTCCAGCTTTTTCTCAATTCGGTTTAATTTATCTTCACTCATCGGTATTAGGTTTCATTGGTGATTTGTTTTCACCCGTAAGTCTAAACCGATTTTGAAAATCTTACAAAAAGAAGCTCTGCACAGAAAGGCCCAGAGACTGCCCAGAAGCCTAAAAGAAGGGGTTTACATGCTCAGAATAGCACCAGAACTAATCTGATATAACTATTCCTTTATACTTTTTGACATCACGTATCCACTGTTTTACAGCACTTCTAGTCTTATCTTCAGTCTCTTCCTTTGATAACTGATTATATTTTTGGATATGGTATTTATTTAAAACCTGATTTATTAATTCCGTTTTTCCTATATCATTGTTTGATTTATAAAGTTCCCAGCATGCGTCTGCAGCTATTTCAACCTTATTTAAATCAGAAGATGTATAAATTTCAGAAAACTCAAGTTCATCCTGAATTTCTAAAAGCAAGTCGATCTCTAAATAATCCTTAGCAATTTGATTAATCTTTTCCTCTGTAGAAATTAGATCGATTTTCTCGTATTTATTGACTGGAAAGGGTTTATCCCTCTTGTGGCCAGTTTTTGAACAGTAAAAATCATAAAGTTCTTTGTACTCATATTTTAATGCGTCATTTGGATAAAATTCAAAAGAAGAAATTGGAGAGATGCTTTCTACACGACGCCGAAAACTTCGCATTTTATTTTTCAGCTTATCTTCACGTCCTGAAACAGAAATATTCTCTTCGAAATATGTTTTTGAAGATCGATTGTACTTCTGTTTCAGCTTTTCTTGTTCTCTTTCGTACTCCTCATTCAGTTTTAGAAAAGAAGTGAACGCCGTTTTAGGAATAGACCGGAATACAAAGCCTGAACTATTTATTGTTGTCATTAAAAGCTCTATAAAAAAACGTTGTTTATTCTTCATTGGTTAATCGATTCCTTTAATTGCGTTTTTAAGATCCTTCTGATCCAGATGCTCGTAAATCTGGGTGACATCAATGGAAGAGTGGCCCATGATTTTCTGCACCATATGGATAGGCACGCCTTTGCGAAGCAGGTCGGTAGCACATGAGTGTCGGAGGCCATGCAAGGTTATAGAATTGGGTACATCTTCGGCCAGTCGTATGAACTTTTTAAAAGATCGAGATAATGATCCTGCCGTCATCCCTTGAAAACGGTTTAAGCCTGTCGAGCTTGGAAAAACGTATCCATCTTTGGGTTCGCCTTGCTTCTCATGCCATTCCACCAGCCACGGCTTTAGTGGTTCCCTAATCGGGATGGCACGCTCCAGCTTTGACTTTGTGGTATTCTCATCGGTGTTGATAATCATTATATGACCGTGGTCGTCCGGATCCTCAGGATCTCCTTCCAGATCAACCTCGTTCCATTGAAGGTTTACCGCCTCGCTTGCTCGCATACCACAGTAATACATGGTGTTGATCATCGGCTTAAACCATAAACGCATTTGATGTGGCTTAGTCACGTAGCCTTTCTCCTTCTGCTCCTTATAGAATTTGTCGAAAGCTTCAAAGACCCTGCCGAGCTCTTCTCTTGAAATCGTTTTTTGAGCAATCTTCTGCGGGACTTTCGGTGGTTTGATATCAGCGGTAATATCCTCCTTCAGGATTTCTTTTTCGTGCATCCATTTGAAGAACACCTTCAAGTGTCGAAGGTAGCTTGCCTGGGTGGCCGGAGCGAGATCATCCCGAAAGCAAAAATCCCGAATGTCCTTTTCCATAATTTCCGTTACGGGCATAGTCCGTCCGAGCTGATCTTCTAGCATATCCAAGTGTCGCCGGTAGTTATCTTTGGTATTCTGATTGGCCTGACTACGTTCTTCAATAAACTGATCGGCTGCCTTGTGCAAGGCGATATATTTGCCCCGTAGCTTTTGTCTTTTCTTTTCGGCTTCCTTTTTAGGATTCCATCCGTTAAACGGATCGATTTCGCCCCGCTGGAATTTTTCCTCATATTCAATTAATAGTTTTTGTGCCTCTCTTTTTTGAGTAGTACCTAGACTCAGTGCCTTTCGCTTTCGTTTACCATTTATTTTTGCAAAAAACCGAATGTAATAGACATCTCCCCGTTTCTTAAGACTTGCCATACTTTCCTCTATTCTTTAAATGTGCAATATTTGTGATTTTACCACTTTACAGGCTCTAGGACTAATTCTGCAATCGATTCTAATCAATTAACAGGCCTTTTGGAGCCTTTAAGCAAAGGTGGGTACATGTACCAACTGGTGTACCCATTTTTGTACCCACTATTTACATAAATTGTTGCAGAAAGTGAAATGCTTTCACGCAGGTATTTTTGTAAGAAAGGAGAGAGTAGGGCTAAAAATGCCGTTTAAATGTATTTAAGGGCGTTTTGGAGGGGGTTGGGAGGAGGGAGAAGAAAAGTGGGCCCGGCAGGATTTGAACCTGCGGCCAATCGATTATGAGTCGACTGCTCTAACCGCTGAGCTACGGGCCCAATGCTATAATAGCTAATAAATAATATATTATTCGCTAGTTAATGACACATTTGCTAAAAGTCCCTTTCACCAATTTTATTCTATGTTTTTAATATAATATAAGTCATTATAAATGACTTACGTGACTTGTGTACCCGAGGCCGGACTCGAACCGGCACTGGCATTTAGATACCAATCGGATTTTAAGTCCGACGCGTCTACCAATTCCGCCACTCGGGCAAGTGCTGTAACCAGTTGCCTTTTAGTAGTTAATGTTCAGGTTGCTACCGGCAACTAACTCACTGCTTTTTAGTGAGACTCCAAATATAAGGTATTACAAATGACTTCTACAACGTAATTTTGGTATTTATAATCTAGGGATTCAATTGATTTTCAAAATGGAATTGAAAAGTAATAAACTGACATTTTGGTTTTTTGAAACGAGTTTCAAATAGCGCCATAGCTACAAGGGAAACATAAGTTCAAGAATATAATCCTAAGGGCTAATGAAAGTTTTAAAAATAGGATGCTCGGTGCTGATATTGGTGTTTGGCCGGTAATGCATTTTTGTATGACTAGCAATGAGCCATGGCTATTACGTTCAATTAAAAAAGCCCGACACCATTCAAATGTCAGGCTCTTTTGCTTACATTTTTGATCTTTAAAACTGGGGTTCTGGTATTGCCTTCGCTGCAATGAAGCAGATCAGATTCAAAAGGTATAATCTCAGTCCCGGCTTAACAGAACACCCTCAACCAAAACCCCTAATTTTTTCGACATCATATGATGCCATAAGAACAAAAAAAGTAAACCTTATTCTCTCTACTCACATATAACATATTTATAGTCAAAGGGGAATAGTAGCTTGTAATACCCTTTCATCCTGTGGATAAATGGTTACTTGAGATGTACGGTTTTTCCTGGTTAGCGTTAGGCAGGGCCAGGATTTTAATTTCAACTTCAAAATAGAGCGTGCCGTTGTCGTAATGGAAATCGCCGACCTTAACTTCAAAGATATCACCGCGTTTGACAGGAGTAAAAGAACGCAAGAAATCATTTTTCGTGGCTGTTTGTCCGCCTTCATTTTCCCATTGTTCCAGATCACTGATATCAGAAGGTGACAGGGATTGCAAATTGATTAATATTTTGACCGTTTTGTTACTGGCTTTTTTTCATAATTTTGCTCATTACTGTTTACTACTTTCTTGTATCGTACAAAAATCAAAGCTACAAAACTTTTAGGGAAAAGGTCCATGGAGATGTAAGCAAATCACTACAGTTCTTTTTTACCTGTTGGGAATACCCTACATCATAATCAGGGTAACTGGTTGTTTAGCTGTCTGCTGGAGTGCGTAAATTGAAAAATAATTTCACTTAATAAATCCAAGGAGAGAGTATCATGACATTAGCAAAAGTGATAGAAGTGATGGCCGAAGGAGAAACCATGGAAAAGGCGCTTGAAAATGCGGTTATGCTGGCTGCTAAAACAGTACAGGATATCAAGAGCGTATATGTCGAGAATATGCAGGGCATTGTAGAAAAGAACAAGATTGTTCGCTATCGAGTAAATGCCAAAGTCACTTTTCTGGTCAAGAATAGGTGATATGAGGCACAGATTTGAGCGTATTGCATACTGATGAGCTATAATACACTTTGTGATCCAAAGATAATAGCATACATACGATACTTATATGCTGAAGGAAAAGATCATGGAAATTATCCAGGTCTGAGCCCGAATACATTTTATGGTTTGCAGTCGTTTATTTCTTTGCTCCGATCCGTGGCTCAATTTTTTCCACTATAGCAGACCACTTGGCATGGGGATTAATCTGGTTTTCCGCGAGGTCACTAAGTCCCATATCAGCTCGTTTTTCTTCGCGGAGTGTTTCCAGAAGCTGTTCGGCGATTTCGTGACGTTCCAGTGCCTTTGCATAGGCAATAGCTGTTCCATACCCGGCCATCTCGTAATGGTTGATATGTTGGATGGCCGTTACAATAGCTGCATCGCGAACTTCGTCGTTCAGACAGCGTTTGGCCAATTTCCGGGTTTCTTTAATGAGTCCTTTTATACCGTCGCAGGATTCTCCCGAAGGCACTTCCGCCAGTTCTTCTAATACACTCTCAATTCTGCCGGTCTGTCGCTCGGTTTCTCGCAGGTGGTACTGCAAAAACTCGTTGAGTTCAAAAGAGTTTGTTGAATCCGACAGCTCATTAAAAAAATCAATTTGCTGCAGTTCCCCATCGTAAAGGTCACGTATCTGTTCGAGCAACAGATCATAAAGATCGAAGATATCAGTATTTTGTTGTTTGGTCATCATAGTTTCTTTTGTAGGTTAAATTCCCGGGATAGGGTCTGGTACTTCAATGCGTGTTCCTCTTCCAGGTGGCGTTGTAGTATTTTGTTGTGATGTGGCAAGTCAAGTTCATCGGCCATGGCAATCAGCATTTGATATGCCGTTGACAGGCAATTTGTAATGCGATGTAGTGATCCCACAATGGCGCGTTCCCGTATGTTGGGATCGGTACAGCGATCAACCAGCTCTTTGCTTTCAAGAATCATGGATTTCATCGTGCGGCAGTGTTCGCGAAGAATATTGGTGAGTATATTTTCCTGGAGCTCCTCGAGCTGATCGGTATGGGAACGGGTATTGTACAGATGTTTCTTGATCATTTTTTGAAGCTCTACAGATTTGGACTGTTCAATGAAGAAACGCAGTTCAGGGGCCAACAGCACTTCACCGTGATAGATATCACTGATGAATTCGAGATATAATTCCTTAACCGAAGTAATAGGTTCCATGCTATAGATCATTGGTGATATATTACAGCCATACGATAAGTTCTTTTAAGAGAAGGGATCGAAAGGGTTAAAAGCTGTAGACTGTAGTGTAAGCTTGTGCCTCTTTGTAGGGGAAAGGAACGATACTAAAACGCCATACCTCTCAATAGAACGTATGACGTATTGTATATTATTTCTACAATCAGTGGAACTAATTGGTCGTTTCCACCGGTGTGTCTCCGGTCATCATAGTTGACGGCATTTTTTTAACGTGTTTTTTCAAATTGTTTAACCCCTTTTCAAAATTCGCACCAATCATGCTGTCCATCATAAGCCCGATATATTTGTCAACGGGATTGTTCCCCATATCGGTTTCGAATGCCCAAGTGACTTGGGTGCCTTCTTTGGTTGGTTCAAACCTGTAATATCCCATAGCATTGCCTTCTTCCATGAAATCCATTTCTGTGGCAATGTATTGGTGTGGATGGCTTTCAGTAATGGTGAGTTTGCCATTTCCAACTTTATTGCTTTCCCATTGATAGGTAGCGCCCTCTCCTTGTAGAAATCCCTTATAAGTGATTTTCATATCCGGATCCATCTGGTGCCAGGGCGACCAGTTTTTCCAGTTACGTAAATCGTTAACCTGGTCAAAAACCACCTCACTGGAGGCCGGTATTATCAGCGAGCGCTCAACATGCACCTTCGAAGGCAGAAACATCGCGATCCCAAAGAAAAGCACTACCAGTACTAAAACAACAATCCCGATGATTTTTAATATTTTCATATTGCTATCCCTTTAAAAATTAGAAGGTTATGCATAGTCTATATAGTTTTTGAGCTAGAAAAAATAGGGAAATACCTTACATGCAGGCGGGGCCTGTTTCTGCAGGATCGATTAAATCCTTGACAGGACAGTGCTGCTGTATCTTAAAAGAATGCGCCACGTATGCAGTACATCGATGAACTAATTTCTCTGGGATGCCGATGGTGTTTATTGTGATGTTTATCTGATAGCCCCGTAATTTCTGAAGCAACGCACAGCAAAAAATCATTGTTCATTTCTATTGCTATTGATTATCATAGGAACAGAAAAAATGATTATCATCAGACTGGCCTTTTGGCCACATCCCAGTAATAAAAAGTGATCCATGATCGAAATAGAGGAATTGAAAACAACCGCTCAGCTCAGGGAGTTTGTAAAATTCCAGTTTTCAAATTTTAAGGATAACCCATACTGGGCTCCTCCTATTATTTCAGAGGAGTTAGAAAGTTTTGATCCCGAAAAAAACCCTGTTCGAAGGAATGCCGAGGCCCGTTTTTTTATGGCTTATAAAGACGACAAACCAGTGGGCCGGGTGGCTGCTATTGTAAACTGGCTGGAGGTGAACGAGCAGGGGAAGCCCAAAATACGGTTTGGCTGGTTCGATGCGGTTGACGATCTAGCGGTTACGGAAGCGCTTTTGCAGCGCGTGGCTGAAGTAGGACGAGAAAATAATTTGGAGTTTATGGAAGGGCCGCTCGGATTTTCCAATATGGATAAGGCGGGGGTGCTTGTCGAGGGTTTTGATGAGTTGAATACCATGATTACCTGGTACAGTTTGCCATATTATAGTAAGCATTTTGAGGAGCTGGGAATGGTTAAAGAAAAGGAGTGGGTTGAGTTTGAAATCAAGATTCCGGAGGATGGACCTTCGGAAAAAGTACAACGATTTTCGAATCTGATACTCGAGAAGTACGACCTTCAGGTGGTTCGGTTTTCAAATACCCGGGAAATTATTGATCATGCCGATGAGATGTTCGATCTGATTAACAAAACCTACAGTGATCTCAGTACCTTCGTACCCATTCAGGAAACACATGTTTCATATTATAAAGATAAGTTTTTTCGCTATCTCCATCCTGACTTTATTAATTGTGTGGCTGACGATGACGGAAATCTGGTAGCATTTGCCATTACCATGCCTTCGTTCTCAAAAGCGCTGCAGAAAGCCAATGGTCACTTGTTTCCGTTTGGATGGTTACATCTGCTAAAGGCGCGTTATTTTCATAATCGGGCGGCTTTTTACCTGATCGGCATTGAGCCGAAGTACCAGGGCAAGGGGCTAACCTCCATCATTTTCAAGGAGATGAATGAGATGTTTAACCGGCGCGGCATTACAAAAGTGGAGACTAATCCCGAGCTTGAAGACAACGATGATATCCAGGCGCTCTGGAATAGGTACGAAAACAGGCTTCACAAACGACGCCGGACCTACCGCAAGAGTTTGTACCAAAAGTAAGGGCCGGCAACTCGTCGTCACCGGCCCTAAATACCAAGGATAAAGTTGGTTAATTAGTCACGGATTTCAATACTGAAACCGTAGGCAAAATCAACCAGTTGATTGTAGTTTTCACCCAATGGCTTACGCATATATATGCCGGGTGTGAAATTGCGAAACGGTCGTGCAATACCGGCTCGCACTTGGGTAAGCCCATCGTCGAAGAAGTCAGCATTGTTACCGGCATACCGATTGCGTCCGGCAAAGCCCAGGTAGGCTTCTACGTTCGATTGGCGATACATCCCGGTCAATCCGTACATCAGGTGCCATTCGTTGTCAAAGTCTTTCAGATCATCAACAAGTATATCATAGACTGTACCGAGTCGGAATTTGGCTGCAAACGGACCGCTTACCGAAGTTACATAGTTGCCAATCAGCGGGATGGCCCAACTGTCGGTGGAAAACGCTTCCAGTCGTTCGTTTTCAGACAGCATTCCAGTAAAGCCACCAAAACGTTTGCTGATAGATTCGGGAGCGGTAGGTATCCGTGCTCCCAGCTCAATAAACATATGGCTATTGGGATTGTTCATATTTATATCAAAAATACCGCCGGCATAGATATTACCGATGTTGGTACTATTGTCATCGCCTAAGGGGTTGGTATCTTCAAAACCGAAATGCGAGATCGGCAACTCGGCTACAAAGCGAATATTGTCGTTTACTCGAATTCGACCTGTAATAAACAGAACAGATGTAGCTCCTGTAACGAGATCGCGATCAATTGTCCGATCATCGAACAGGGGTTTGTCCCATTCGAGTGATATCGAAGAAAGACGAGTATCACTCAACCACGGTGACTGGGCATAGGTGTTTCCTGCCCACCATACCGCCATAATTAGTAACAGAATTGTCTTTTTCATTTCTATACTCCTAGGATTATTAGTTTGCAGGTCATAGGTAGACTGCAACAATAAAGTTACTGAGATTAAGAATCCTGCGGAAGCAAAATATGCGGTTGCCAGAAATATTAATAATTCAGGATCTAGCGGTAATTGCAGGAGGCTACGCTAAGTGAGATAACATCAACGACTTATGATGTACGATAACCAACGAGGCAGAATAGCGGGATTTCCTTACATGTTTATCAGCATAAGGTTAATAGATTGAAAGTACTGATAACATCATATCCCAAATGCTATGGAAACGATTAGTGCTACTACAATTTTTTGGCTACTTGTACTTGGAGCTACCACCGGGTAGATTGTTGCTTATTGGGTAGGCCATGAAGGCATAACACTGGTAAGTAATATTATAGGGGGGGGGGACTTTGGGAGCGGTTGTGATAGGAATGCTTGGGGTGTATTTGCAGCTTACCGGAGTGCTCTTATTTGCTATGATGGGAACTCTGGCAACGCTTTTTATAGCTAATGTCTTTCACCTGCATCACATTGAGGATATCGAAGGAGATGTTCACCGCGACATAAGGATCCGGCGGAAAAAGTAGGGGGTGTCTAATTATACCAGCGACGTTGTGGGTTTCGACTTCTTGGCTCGGCCGCTGAGCCAGATGTTAGTAGGGGTATTAAAAACAGCAGCAAGGTGATTGGCACGGAGTTCTGTAAATGCGAGGCTTCCTTCAAGAAGGCCTCGTACTTCGCCTATGGGCATGCCGGATAGACGTGCAAATTGTTGCGGGGTTATGTGGTATAACTGTAAATAGTCTTGTAGAATTTCGGATGGTGATTGATGCATTCGTCTATTTATTTGAGCATTGTTCGGATACAGAACTTCTCATTTCTATGTGATCTAACAATAATCGTGATGTTACGAAATCACAATAATATAGGTTGCACTAAAAAGCGATTAAAATGTTCCTTCCGGGGGATTGAGTTCTCTCGATATTCTCGATGTACAACAAAAAAGCCCGCTTTTCCAAGCGGGCTTTTGCTAAACCAAAATGTTGGCTACAAACTACTTGTAATCAAGGCTACGTACTTCAACAGCACTCAAACCTTTGTCGGTTTCTTCGACGTCGAATTCAACATTCTCTCCGTCTTCGAGGCCTTGATTATAGTCTAAATTTTCTACGTTGTTGCGGTGGACGAATACATCCTTGCTTCCGTCCTCAGGTTCGATAAATCCGTATCCTTTTTCAACGTCGAACCATTTAACTTTACCTTGTTGTGACATGTATACTAGTATTGTTTTGTTCACCTTAGAGTTTATCCGTCTAATGAATTGAGAACCAATTCTCAGGATATCCTTTAAAGGTGGGAATTAAAATTATGTTATAAGATACGATGAAGTTATTGGAATGTCCATCTCAATTTTTAAACAAAAATTTTATTTCTGCCCTCATATGCTCCATTCCTGTTTTGAGCCTTATCGACTAATTCTGCAACTCATCGATTTTAGTAGGTAAAATATAATACTGTTGCTTAGTCTATGGACGAATTATGATCGAAAGCAACAACATGTTTCGTGCTCAACGACATATTATAACATCGTTCATAGTTTTATTAGTCTTAGTTCTAGGGGTTGATATCGAGTTTGCTACTGCTCAGGGATTTGCAGTAATTAAAGGAAAGGTAACGACCACAAAAGATACCCCACTCCACCTTGCTCATGTAATGGTCAAGGGAAGCACAATAGGTACTGCAACGGATCGGCAGGGTCGGTTCCAGTTCAGGGCCGATACAGCTGGCGCAGTCGTGATGAAAGCCTCAATGGTTGGGTATCAAACCGTTGAAAAAGAAGTTACGCTTCAAAAAGGGGAAACTGTTGAGCTGAATTTTGATCTTCCAATCGAAAAAGTGTCCATCGGAGAGGCCACCGTTACGGCCAGCGCTTTTACGACCGGGGAGGTGGAGGGAGTAACTTTATCGCCTACCGAGGTTGTGACGACACCGGGAGCGGCAGCTGATATTTTTCGTGCCCTTAAAACTTTCCCGGGTGTTTCCAATATCGATAATGGGTCTGGATTATTTGTTCGCGGCGGGGATGTTAGTGAGGTGTCGTTCATTCTGGACCAAGCTTCGGTGGTACATCCGTATAAATACGAAAGTCCGACGGGTGGGGTGTTTGGTACTATACCGCCATTTCTGGTATCGGGCACCTACTTTTCTACCGGCGGATTTTCGGCCAAGTATGGCAATGCGCTGTCGGCGGTGCTGGCTATGGAATCCAAAGGGATGCCCGAAACTACCCAGTTGGATGCCAATGTGGGGTTGGCGGCGCTTTCGGCCGGCGGATCGGTGCCGGTGATCCCCGGTAAGCTGGGCGTGCGGTTTTCGGGCAATCGCAGTCTAACGCATTTTATGTTTGAGGTGAACGGGAAGGCTGAGGTGTTTCAGCAGGCGCCCATGGGCAGAGATGGGAATTTGAGCCTGATCGCCAAACCCTACAAAGGGACAACTATTAAGCTATTTAATTATGTGAATACAAGTCGCGTGGGAGTGCGGGTACCGCGTCCTTCGTTTGAGGGTACCTTTCATAGTGAGGAGCAAAATAGACTGCACAACTTACAGTGGAAGCAGTTGTGGGGGAACTGGTTGCTCAAAACAAGTTTATCGGTCAACCGATATCAGAAAAGCCAGCAGTTTGGTGGCCTGGATATGGATGAGGAAGATCGTACCTACAAAGTTCGCTCGGATCTGGAGTTTTCAGGCATGAACGGAGTTACCTGGTATGCCGGTATGGAGTGGATGCGCTACGGTAATCGTTTTACAGGCTTGGTGCCCACTAACGACGAAATTTTGGATCCCTCGGCTGACTTACAACCGCTGGATGAAAATTTTACTACACAACGGCTGGGCGGCTACGTGGAAGCAGAATATCAGCTTTTACCCGGCTTAAAGTTACAGACAGGACTCCGCACGGATTATGAGAATAATTCGGAAGACTGGACACTGGATCCACGAATGTCGTTGCGATACCAAGTAGATAGCTATCATAGAATTCGGCTAGCCGTGGGTCGCTACCATCAGTACGCCGAGCCGTTTCAGTACAATAACTCCACCGGAAATTCCGGCTTGGATGTTCAACAGGCGTGGCACTATATCGCGGGCTATGAACTTAAGAAAGAACTATATCACCTGCGGGTGGAAGGCTATTACAAGTCTTATGACGATTTGATCATCAAAAGTGAGCAACAGAACTTATCCAACAAGGGATATGGGGAAGCTTACGGCGCAGATTTCTTCTTCAAGTATTCCGATTTTTTGAAAACGCCATTTAACGGCTGGATTTCTTACAGCTTCCTGCGATCCAAGCGACTACATCCACGCCAGCTAGCCCATGGATACCAATACGAGTATGCTTCTTCGGCTTTTGATATTACACATAATCTGAACGTGGTGGCAAAGGCCCGAATCATTGGGATGTTGAGCGGTGGGGCAACCTATCGATTCTCTACCGGACAACCGTTTACACCGGTCGTGAATTCGGAGCCCACATCGCGCGGTTATCATCTTCCTATTGAAGGGAGTGTCCACTCGCAGCGGCTGCCGAACTTTCACCGGCTGGATCTGAATCTCAGCTATTATTGGATACCCAGAGAAGATTGGTCAGTCACCTTTTACGCTTCGGTATCCAATGTGTTGAACCGGAAAAACGTAATGGATTATACCTATAACAACGATTACTCCCAACGGAAACCTGTATACAGCGATTACAGCCGGTTTGTGTATGCCGGCGTCACCATTAATGTAAAACTCTAAAATCCAATAGTTATGAAATACCTTGTAAGCATATTTCTTTGTTTGTGCATGCTAAATTTGCCTTATCAGTTATCGGCCCAGGCTAAACAGTTCGCAGATATCCGTCAGACGATTGAAACGGCGGTGGATTCACTGCAACCCGGTAAGTTGATCACCCTGAATAACCGGTTGGTTTCTTTGACAGAGAGCGGGGACTCAAAGGTTCAAAAGTACGCCTATTACTATCGCGGGTATAGCTACTACCGGCTGCAATCTTCTTTTCCCAGTGTTAGTGAGGACCAAAAAGAAAAGTATATCGATCAAGCGGTGGAGATGTTTGAGAGTGCAGTTGAGCTGGATTCTCAGTTTGCCGAGGCTCATGCGATGCTGGGTAGCTGTTACGGAGTTAAGGCCTCTGGTTTTTTGTCGGGCATGAAGTACGGTCCCAAGTCTGATGCTTCAATGGAAAAAGCCCTGGACATAGCCCCCAACAATCCCCGTGTTGTGATGCTTAATGCTATTGGTAAATTATTTAAGCCTTCCATGTTTGGAGGTAGTACTGAGGGCGCTATCGAAGGATTTAAAAAAGCTGCGGATTTTTTCAAAAATTGGCAGCCGCCCAATGCGTTCGCTCCCCGATGGGGCAATGCGGAGGTCTATGCGTGGCTTGGTCAGGGACATATGCAGGCCGAAAAGTATGATCAGGCGCGGGAGGCTTTCCAAAAAGCGCTGGAGGTAAAACCCGGATATCCGTGGGTGCAGAAGAAATTGCTTCCTGAGTTAGACAAAAAGGCCGAGTAAAGTTATGGACATGGAATCTGTAGATATGACAACCGTCAGGAGCGAAGTACGAGCTAAATGTCAAAACAAGTTACTGGCCGTCAGCGAGGTGGTCCTAGTATATACCTCGGTGGTGGGCCTCATGTGGATTTCTGAACTGATCCCCGGTTTTGAATCTTGGCAGAAGGCAAATTTTGGCCGCGCAATCCTGAGCATATCCTGTTATTTGGGATTGACGGGGGTATTGATGTTTTATCTGCACGGCCTTCGTAATACCCCGAACATTTTCAGCGGCAATGCGATCAAAAAAGCGCTCACACGAGGTGGAAAGTCTTTACTAATCATGTTTTTGGCCACTTTTGGCTTTCCCATTGCCCAGAGTTTGGGGTTCGGGGTTACGGATTGGGGCGGTGCTGTGATTATCGGTCCTTTTTACCTGGCAGCGACCCTTATTGTGTTGTGGATGTTGAAAGGCGAGCAAACGGTTGAGGAAAGCCCCTTCTCAAAATCGGACGCCAGAACTGCCGGCTGGATATTTCTGGGCGGGATAGCTCTGATTGCAGTATTGCACCAAGTGAATGCTATTGCCCGCGATATACTTATTGCTCTTGTGTTTGTCGGATTTGCTGAAGAGTTTCTCTTCCGGGGATATATGCAGTCGCGGTTAAATATGGCTTTCGGCAAACCGTTTGAATTTCTGAATCTGAAATTTGGGTGGGGCATTATTATAGCATCGGCACTTTTTGGATTGGCCCACGTGATAAGCCCGGGCGAAAATCCCATGCAGTGGTCATGGGGTTTCTGGACATTTTGTGCTGGCCTTGGTTTTGGGGTAATCCGGGAAAAGGGCGGCAGCTTTCTGGCCCCGGCCGTAGTACACGGGGTCACCATGATAATTCCGGTTGTATTTTCCTAAGTTAAAGGGCTATGAACGCGACATTAGATACGATTGAATATCAATTCGGCAAACCAACGCTATCCCGAAAGGGGGTGGGGTTGGCACTGCTGATTGCTTTCTTATACACCCTGTTTTATACAGCGGTGCTATCCAATGTTGAAGGAGTGCCGTTTTTGCCGGCATTGATAGGGACTGCACTAAGCACATCGATAAAGGGGCTTTTACTATTGGGCAGTTGGTACTTTATTGTTCGTGAAATGCATGCCTTCAGCGGCTGGATCAAGCTTGGTATGCATGTGGTAGCGGGGGCTGTCTTTGTAGTGGCCTGGTATTACGGTTACCTGTTACTGTTTGATTGGCTGTTTGGGTTACAGTATCTACAGGGTGGCGGTTTTCTCCAAAACAGCGTTTGGGTGATGTTTTCAGGCTACCTTGAATACGCCATAGCTTTTTCGATAATTCATGTTATTGATTCTTTAAAAAAGCTCAAGCAGCGCGAACAACAGGCGGCCCAGCTGAGGGAGCTCTCAAACCAGCAGCAGATTGCGAATTTAAAGGCACAACTGAATCCACATTTCTTATTTAACACGCTGAACAGCATTAATGCTATGGTTTCGCGGGATGTTGAACAGACCCGCAACATGATTGCGATGCTCTCGGAGATGCTGCGCTATTCGCTCGATAGTTTCGAGACAGAGCGGGTACCGCTGGAGGAGGAAATTGGATTTGTGGAGAAGTACCTGGAGCTTGAAAAGCATCGTTATGGTGATCGCCTGAGTTACGCGATCGAGGTAGATGAGAGGTTATCAAATGTCGAAATTCCGCCGATGACCATCCAGCCGATTGTTGAAAATGCGGTTAAGCATGGAGTTGCGCCTGCTGAGGATGGCGGAGCGGTTACTATTGATATATCTAGAAATCAAAAGGGTATGAAAATACAGGTAACTGATACTGGTCAGGGTATTCCAAATCCGGAGAAGTTGGCTGAGTCTGATGGCATTGGTATCCGTAACACAAATAAACACTTGAAAAAACGCTACGGTGAGGAAGCTACCTTGCAGTTTGAATCCGAAGAAAAGGGAGGAACCAAGGTTTGGTTTACTATTCCACTAAATGAGGTGTCCCCATGAAGAACTTCTCAGCAATTGTTATTGATGACGAACCGCCGGCACGTGATGTGATCCTGGAATATCTCGAGGACATAGACTGGGTTGAGGTCCAGCAGTCATTTAGCAATCCGCGTGAGGCGCTGAGCTACCTGAAGAACCATTCCGTGGATCTGCTTTTCCTGGATATCCAGATGCCGCAGATGAATGGCTTTGAGCTGGTAAGTCAGCTAGAGGATATTCCCCGGATTATTTTTTCTACTGCTTATGACGAATATGCGATTCGTGCTTTCGATATCAATGCGGTAGATTACCTGCTTAAACCCTATACCAAGGAGCGATTTTTGGAGGCCCTTCGGCGCGTTCAAAATATGACAACAGCGGATGGCAGTCAGCAGGAACGTATACAGGCGTTGCTTCGCCAGGTGCAACAGAAGAAAGATTATCCCAGCCAGCTTTTTGTTCGCAGTCGCAATCGAATTGTGCCTGTAGAGGTGGAGAATATATTATGGATTGAGGCCGAAGGTGATTACTCCCAAATCTATTTGGAGGATAAGAAGTTGTTTTGTGGGCTGGGAATTGGCAAGCTGCTCGAACGGCTGGATCCCGAAAAGTTTGTACGGGTTCACCGGTCGCATGCGATATCTTTATCGGCACTCCGGGATTTGAGTCCAGATGGATATGGTGGCTTTACGGCTACTTTACAGGATAATACCGAATTGAAGGTAAGCCGCACTTATGCCGATACAATTAAGGATCATATTATCTGAATTACCGTTTTTTGCATCTGCTGGGAGCCAAGCTGAAAATGTGAGTTTGCCAGAATAATTTCAGGATTAAAGAATTATTTGTTTATTGATATTTCATTGGGTTAATAAGCTAAACGCCAATCAACAATATTAAGTAATCGGGGAGTAGTGTGGAGCCAAAAAGAATAGTCTTGTTTGTTCTAATATTTGCCGCCGTAGGAGGGTATTGGTATTTTTCTCAGCCGTCACCGGATCAGCCCCAAAAGTTATCTGCTGCTGATATGGATAGTATTCCTGCGGCTGATCGACCATCTATTACGAATCAAAAAGATACCACAGATACGGTACCGGATCCTAGAGGCGAAGCTTTATCGCCCGGTACTGCCATGATAAAGTCTACCATCCTTTCTGTTGAGCACGCTGGAGGACAACCGGCGGCAGTCACCATCCGTGTGGATGAGGTATTGGGCTACGGTTCGGCCACTCCACCACTGCCAGCCGGCACCGAGCTGGAACTTAATGTTAAGGGCTATTTGGAATCTAATCCTGAATTACGAGAGCAGATTCAGCAAGATGCAGAAGTTCAGTTGCTTCTTGCTTCGCAACAGGGGTTGGCCGTAGAAGGATCGACGAACCAGCAGCGCTGGTCACTGGTTGAACTTACACAATAAATAAACATCGAGATGGGTAAAAAAGCATATATCTGGATAACAACTGGAATCATAATACTGGTTGTGGTCGCCGGAATATGGCAGCTTATTTCATCTGAACAGCAGGAAGTAAAAAAGCTGGAAGAAGCTGAGAAGAAAGAAATGGAAATGAAAAGGGCGCGCGCGGAGTATTTTTTCCGGATGTTGCGCGACCCGGTCACCAACCGCATTCCTCCGAATATTCGATCTCGCGAACTGGAGTATTCGAAGGATCTGCCTTCGCGTGGAGGAGACTTCCTGCGAAGATCAAGCAGTGTCAATCAAATGAATACTGATATAACCTGGCAATCGGCGGGACCTCAGGAGCTGGGTGGACGCACCCGTGCACTAGCAATCGATCAGCGTAATTCAAATGTAGTGCTTGCTGGTGGTGTTTCGGGTGGCGTCTGGAAGAGTACTGATGGGGGCGATAGCTGGCAGATGAAGACGGATCCCAACCAGAATATGAGTGTGACCGGCCTGGCCCAGGATCCTACCAATCCGGATACTTGGTACTATACATCGGGTGAATATATTGGCAATTCAGCCTCGGATCGGGGGAATACGGCTTTTTATTATGGAACAGGCATTTATAAGTCGACTGATAATGGAGAAACATGGTCGCTACTGCCGGCCACAGAGGATAAGGATAAAAGTTTTTCATCGCGGTTCGATTATCTGAGTGCTATTCAAGTGAGTCCAACAACGGGGTCTGTTTTTGCGGCCAGCAATGCTTTTGGATTGCTTCGGTCTAGTGATGATGGTAGTAGTTTTACAACAGTAAAAGGTGGTCCCAACCTGCATGTTTGGACTGATTTTGATATTGATCAGCAGGGCAATATTGTGGCCGTTTTTTCTACCAAAAACTTTCAGTCCGGTGGGGATCCGGGAGTGTTTTATTCGACGGATGATGGTTCAACGTGGACCAAAATTACACCTTCTGATTTTCCATCTGCTCATGGCCGAAGCGTTATCACCTTTGCTCCTTCCGATCCTTCCATCGTGTATGTGTTTTCTCAGAAAGAAAACAGTGATACCAACCAAGGCATTAGTTTTTTCAAGATCGATGTCAGCGATCCCCAAAATCCGGTAGCGGAAGACCGTTCTGCCAATCTACCCGATTTCGGCGATCCTGTGGGTGGGGTCAACCTGCAAGGGGGATATAATATGGAGGTGGCTGTCAAGCCCGATGATCCCAACTTTGTGATGGTTGGCGCAACAAATTTGTTCCGGTCGCGTGATGGATTTGCTACCAAGCCAACAGGGGGGTATGATAACGCTGATAATTCTCAGAAAGATGAATACTGGATTGGAGGCTATGCTAAAGCCAATAATGTATCGCAATATTCGTCGCATCACCCTGACCAGCATGCAATTGCCTTTGATCCAAATGATCCCAATAAGGTCTGGAGCAGTCACGACGGGGGATTAAGTATCACCTCCGATATTACGGCTTCGTCGGTAAGCTGGCAGGATCAAGATGACGGATATGTGACTGGTCAATTTTATACGGTAGCCATTCCCACCCAGCAAGATGATGATCGTATTATGGGTGGAACACAAGATAACGGGACTCCGTTTTTCGAGGCTGATGCACAGGGAGGACAACAAACGACACTGACCGATATTTCCAGTGGGGATGGAAGTTATGCTGCATGGGGCAGTGATTATGCATATGTCTCATCCCAAAATGGTAAAGTCCTCCGAATAGGAATTAAATCGGATGGTAGCCTTACCTCACCATATGATGGGGCCACTTCTACTGATTATAGTGTCGTGTATCCATCCGGTGCTTCTAATCAGCTGTTTATACATCCCTATGTGTTGGCGCCCAGCGACAGTGTGATGTTTTATCCCGGCGGGCGGACTATGTGGCGTAATACATCTATTAATGAGATTACCGGCAGTAGTGGCGGCACTTCCCAGAACTGGGATTCCTTCACGGCGGTCTCATCTACAAACTATGTCATTAGCACATTAGAGATTACCCAAAGCCAACCGTCTGATCGGTTGTATTATGCTGCTTACAATAGCAATCAGTCTCCACAGATTTTTTACCTCGATGATGCCACTAATACTCAGGATGTGGTTGATATTTCGATTTCCGGTGCTCCTTCCGGTGGTTATGTACATGATTTGGCCGTAAATCCGCAGGATGGGGATGAGGTTATTGCTGTTATCTCGAATTATGGAGTTGTGGGGTTGTATCGCTCTACTGATGGTGGCAGTAACTGGACGGCTATTGAAGGTAATTTGGAGGGCACTTCACAGAATCCGGGTCCCTCAATTCGCAATGCCACGATTTTGCCTACCTCGTCTGGCACCACGTATTTGGTAGGTACCAGTACCGGTGTGTATTCAACGACTTCGCTGTCCGGGAGTTCCACAACGTGGACACGTGAATCAGATGGAGGTTCGGCAGGAAGTATCGGTTACTCGGTGGCCGAATATATTGTCTCTCGTCCCTCGGATGGCAGGATTGCCGTAGCTACCCATGGACGTGGCATATTTGTTGGGCAAGCTGATGTACTTCAAATAGGAGATGGGCAGGTCCCCGCTGCGCCTACCGGACTTGCACTGGATGTAAGTAGCTCAGACGTTGATTTGAGCTGGGCGGCCAATTCTGAATCGGATATTTCGAAGTATTACATTTATCGGGGATCGGACAGCAATAACCTGGTGAAGTATGACTCGGTTAGTGCCTCCTCGGATCCCTCTTATACTGATCAGCAGGTAAATAACGATTTTAGTTATTATCGGGTTTCGGCCTTTGATACCGAAGGTAACGAGAGCGATACTTCTACACTGGTAGTTGGTCAGTTGGCAAGTTCAACTATCGATAACCAGTGGCAATTGGTAGGGTCGCCAATGGCAGCAACCAGTGGTATGCAGAGCGGAGGTAACATCACAATTTATGGCTATTCGTCGGTCTATGAATCATCTAACAGTTTTAATCCCCAAGAAGGCTATTGGGTCAAAAGTGATGCAGGTTCCAATATCACATTTAGTGGAGGGGCCCAAACCGATGCTACAATTTCTCTGGAAGAGGGGTGGAATCTGATAGGCGGGATCGGTGATACCGTTAGTACCTCTGATATCAGTGATCCCAACGGGGTGCGAAGTGCTACAGATATTTTTAAGTATCAAAATGGCTCCTACCAATCGGCAACAGAGATTACTCCAACCCGGGGCTATTGGATTCATGCTGACCAGGCGGGAGATATTCAGCTTGCAATAAGTGCATCTAGTTCTTCCGGACGAGAGCTGCTAGTCAATCAAACCCCTTCGGTGGATGAGCTGCAGTTTCGTAATGGACAGGTTGTACAAAAGTTTTTTGCTACTTCAAAACCGATCGACAACGCAATGCGTGATCAGTACCGGATGCCACCCCAGGCACCAACTCCGGCTCTTGATGTGCGAACCACAAATGACCTCCGATTGGCAGAGCAAAAACGTACTGAGTTAAAATTAACTTCCAGTATATATCCGGTTCAGGTGTCGGTATCGCAAAATGCCCAGTCTGGATATGTGTTGTCGGGTGTTACCGGGCAAGATACTGTTCATTATCAGTTGCCTGCTGGTCGCAAAGCAACAATTCAGCAACCACACCAGAAGCTATTACTGCAAAGAGGCGGCGCATCCGCAATTACTGAACATGAGTTATTGCCAAATTATCCCAATCCTTTTAATCCATCTACGAAGATTCGTTACAAGGTAGCCGCTCAAACAGAGGTTACGCTGGAAGTATATAATGTGCTTGGGCAAAAAGTGCGGACGCTTGTCAACAAACGCCAGACGCCCGGTGCCTATACCGTGTCTTTTGATGGCAGTAATTTATCCAGCGGCATGTATTTTATTCACTTGAAAGCAGGTGGGGTATCAAAAGTGCAAAAGATGACCCTATTGAAATAGGGTTAGACTGGCAACTATAGGGAAGATTTGTGGATACTGCCATAGGAGAAAAAAGTGGTGCTGACCATGACATGTTCAATGTCATCAATTAGCTTAGTGATAGTCAGCTTCTGTATTAGTTTAAGACTGAACTGAATGAAGTGATTACCATTACAGTGGCACAGATCGACCGAGCTTGGTCTGAAAATATACTCGAGCTTCTCGATGAAAACACCAAATCTCAATTTTAGTTAAGATGAGGAAATAAATTTTAAAAATTTGCCGCATCACAATACGTCTTTATCATTAATAAAGTTATTCCCATATCATGAATACCATGATGGAACATTAGATTAGGATTTGGCATTTCCATAGATGGAATGGATATTGTTACTTCAGACAGATAAGTTGTTGCGATCTTATTTTCCCTGGTATTCAAATAGTTTTAAATATATTCTAAAAAAATAATTGTGGAGATATTATGAAGGTAAAAAAAATAGTATTCGCTTTTGCTACATTTGCATTGTTACTTAGTGCAACACCTCAAGTTGCGTCAGCTCAGTGGAGCTTGGGTGCATCTTATGAAATTCGGCAAGAGCAACCCAAAAACGGTTTTGGCGCGCGCATTGAGCGTAGTATTCTACAAGGGTTACCTCTGGTAAATCTGGGAATCCGAGCCCATTTCAGTTACTTCAACGATGAAAATAGCATCGATTATCAGGACGGCAATACCACCTATTCCTATTCGCAGGATATTACCAACTACGATTATGGACTGGCAGCCGTCGGTGGTGTAACGGTAGGTCCCATTAGTCCATATGTTGGACTTGGCTTGGGGGCATCCACGCTGGATGTAAACCGAGATGATTTGCCACAGAATTCGGCATTTAATTCTGAGTCCAACGACAGTGCCATTTATTGGAATGGCTTTGTAGGAGCCAGACTTAGTGCCCTGCCCATCCAACCATTTGTAGAATATCGCTTGGAGGATGTATCAAACTATGAGGATGAGTTGAAGGATATAAAAAACAGTAATGGACGTATGATCTTCGGGGTTTCTATTTCTTTCTGATTAAATACCTTTTGACCTTAAGCGGACGTTATCAAGCGTCCGCTTTTTTATTTTTGAATTGTATGTGTAAGCATTTTGGTGATTGTTAATCACCAAACAGTTCCTTTATTTGAATGTAGACGGCTTTGGCATTGTTTTATCTAGATGAATACCGACCGTTACTGTTCTTGATCGCAATTTTTTAATCATGGCAGACACCAAGACGAAATATAATATCGATTTAGATGATTATACCCTGGATCCACCTCAGCAAGAGGATCTGGATCAGCTGCTAAAGGTATGCCGAGACAGCCTTGAAGAGGTGGATGAGCAGATGATAGCACGAGCTTTCAAGCTCTGCTATCTTTCTCACAAAGATGTCGATCGCGCTTCCGGGGAACCTTTTTATTATCATCCGGTGTCTGTAGCTAAGATTGTGGCTTCTGAGATCAATATCGATGATGTGTCGGTAGTAGCATCGCTGCTGCACGATACCGTAGAGGATACCGGAGTCACTCTTGAAGATATCGAAGAAAAGTTTGGGGATACGGTTTCTCATTTAATTGACGGTGTAACCAAGATTACTGGGGTTTTCAAGAGCCGCAACACCAAACAGGCCGAAACCTTTATGAAGATGCTCCTCTCCATGGCTGAGGACATCCGCGTGGTACTGATCAAATTTGCCGACCGCTTGCATAATATGCGTACTATACAGCACTTGCCGCGCGAAAAGCAGATGGAAAAGGCCACCGAAACCATGGAGTTGTACGCCCCTTTGGCACACCGGTTTGGCTTGTTTAATATCAAAAGTGAGTTGGAAGACCTCTGTTTTAAGGTTATTGACCCCAACTCGTACAAGTTTATTGCGCGGAAGTTGCGCGAGAAGAAAGAGGCCCGTGAAGCTTTTATTGAGGAGTTTATGGATCCCATTCAGGACGAGCTGGATGAACAGGGCTTTACGTTTGAGATGAAAGGGCGTCCCAAACATATCTACTCAATTTTCCGCAAGATGCAGCGGCAACAAAAGCCCTTTGAGGAGATTTACGATCTGTTTGCCATCCGCATCATCCTGGAAGAGCCGCATACCAAAGAAGATTGCTGGCGTGTCTATTCTATTATTACTGACTGGTATACGCCCATTCCGAAGCGATTCCGTGATTTTATCTCGGTGCCCAAGGCTAACGGTTATCAATCCTTGCATACCACGGTGATTACCAAAAAGGGACGCAAGGTAGAGGTGCAGATCCGCACGCGACATATGGATGATATCGCCGAAAAAGGAGTAGCTGCGCACTGGAAGTACAAAGAGGGCAAAGGGAGTGGTTCGGAGACACTAGACAAGTTTGTCCACTGGGTGCGTGATATACTTGACAACCCTCGTCCTGATGCGGCTACGGAATTTGTAAAGGATTTCCAGCTTAATCTCTACCAGGATGAGATTTATGTGTTTACCCCAGATGGTGAGCTGCGTACTTTGCCGCAGGGAGCTACTCCCATCGACTTTGCGTTTGATATTCACAGCGAAATTGGCGAACGAGCCATTGCTGCCAAAATTAATGGCAAAATGGCGCCGCTACGTCAAAAACTGGATATTGGTGACCAGGTTGAGATCATCACGGGAAATAAAATTAATCTCAATCCGGATTGGATCAACGATGTGGTGACCCACAAGGCGAAGTCACGGATCCGTCAGTTTATCAAACAGAAAGAGCGGCAGACGGCCGACGAGGGTCGTGAAATCTGGGAGAAACGCGCCAAGCGGGGTAATGTTGAGATTTCTGATCAGGATCTTACCAAAGTTGCCCAAAAGCTAAATTTTGATTCTACCCAGGATCTGTTTTACGATATTGGTAAAGGTACATTTGATGTAAATAAGCTGTTTAAGGCTGTTAAGCAATATACCAGCAAAGGTCGTATCGAAGAGGATCAAGAAGAGGAAGAGAAGACAGCTCCGGCCACCGAAGAAGAAATTCAGGAAACATATATCAATGCGGCGCGTTCGGTTAGTGATGAGAAGGCGCTGATCATCAACGGTGAGCTCACGAATGTGAAGTATAATTATGCAAACTGCTGTAATCCCATTCCGGGTGATGACGTAATGGGCTTTATAAGTCGCACAGGTGATGTGAAGATTCATCGCTCAAATTGTAAAAACATCCATCATCTTATCCAGACCGACGGCGAGCGGATCGTGGATGTGTCGTGGGCCAAAAACATCGATTCTCAGTTTCTGGGAGCTGTTAAAGTGATTGGCGAAGATCGTGTGGGCATGATTAATGATATTACTGATGTCTTGTCAAAATCGCTGGAAACCAACATGAAAAGTATCAATGTGAACAGCGACAGTGGAATGTTCGAAGGTATCCTCACCGTTTATGTGGAAGACATTGATCACTTGGATCGCATTATTGCAAAACTTCAGAAAGTAGACGGCGTGAAGAGCGTATATCGTTACGAGTAAGTTGTTGTTTCTCTAAAATTTACGCCCTTAAATATTTTTAAATCTGGCAGAAAAGTAATATCATCAATCACAGAAAAATTGGTACTATTTATATCATTCTCTCAACCAGGGTCAGAGAAAAAGTAAAGGTTTAATAAATATCACGATCAGACTATGATTACATACACAAAAAGAGACATTGTACGTCGCGTCGCGGAAGAGCTGGATGAGCCAATGGTTCAAACCGAGCCATGGGTTGATGCAGTACTTGTTGCCCTTCGCGAGACAATGATGGACGCGGATCCGACTTGTCGGATCGAATTGCGCGACTTTGGTGTTTTTGAAGTCAAGAAAACCAAAGCGAAGCCGAAGGCTCGAAATCCCAAGACGAACGAAGAGATTTATGTGCCTCCGCATCGCAAGACTCATTTTAAACCGAGTAAGCTTTTAAAACAATTTTTGAAACAACCTCTTGAAGAAGAGGAATTAGAAGAAATGGAAGATTAGCAGTGGCAGAATACGGAAGACTGGTCGGTATCGATGTCGGAACAAAATGGATTGGCTTAGCTCGTACCGACTTACTTAAAACCGTAGCCAATCCCATTGGTACCTACCATTACGAAGTCGTTTTTGACAAACTGGAAGAACTCGTTGAAGAGGAAAATGTTGAGATGTTTGTCGTAGGATGGCCGCTTACCCCGAGTGGCCAAGAGGGACGAGCCATAAAAATGGTAGAAAAATTTCTTACCGAGCTCAGCTCCAAATTTCCCGATATTGAAATTCAGAAAATCGACGAACGCTATACTACCAAAGAGGCTGTACGTGCTATGGTAGAGGCTGGCGTTCCCAAGATGAAGCGGCGCGAATCTGACCGTATTAACCAAGCAGCGGCTGCTATCATTTTACAGAAATATATTGAACTCGCAGAAGCAAACAATGTCCGTATTACCGATCGTTACGTATGATGACGAAGTGCTTCGCAAAGAAGCGGAGCCCGTCAATAAAAACTCTGAAGAGATTCAGAAGCTCATCGATGACATGTTCGATACTATGTATAACTCGGATGGGGTTGGGTTGGCTGCACCGCAAATTGGAGAGCTAAGACGAATTTTTGTGGCTGATGCCGATGCGATGTCGGAAGAAGGAGAAGGACCGCAAATGGGCCCCATTGCGGTGATAAATCCCGAAATTACCTTTCAGGGCGGCGATGAGGTTGCCATGGATGAGGGATGCCTGAGCATTCCCGGGGTGAATGCTTCAGTGAAGCGTCCCGAAAAAATTGTGGTCTCCTACCTGGATCGTGACTTTAACGAGCAGGAACTTGAAATTGACGGCTGGTGGGCGCGTGTCATTCAGCATGAGACCGACCACCTTGATGGCATTTTGTTTTTGGATCATTTGTCCATGTTTAAGCGCAAGCTGCTGGGCTCTAAATTAAATGAGATTGCTGAGGGCCGGGCAGATATCGCCTATCCGGTCGTACCTAAGAAAGCTGAGCAAAAATAGAAGGTTATGCGCATTGTTTTTATGGGATCTCCGGATTTCGCCATCCCGAGCCTGGAGAAATTGTATCAATCCGATCACGATATTGTATCGGTGGTCAGTAATGTGGACAAGCGACGTGGACGAGGCGGAGATACTTCTCCCACGGCGGTAAAAAAGAAAGCCTTGGAGCTGGACTTGCCAGTAATTGAGGTTAAAGAACTCGATGATCCCGACTTTTATGAAAAGCTGAAGGCACTGGACGCCGATCTGTTTGTGGTCGTTGCTTTCCGGATTTTACCTCCCAATATTTTAGAATTGCCCGCCGAGGGAGCGATCAATTTACACGCTTCGCTGTTGCCTAAATACCGAGGAGCAGCTCCCATCCACTGGGCCATTATCAACGGGGAAGAGAAAACAGGTTGTACGGTGTTTTTTCTGGATGAACAAGTCGATACCGGGAATATCATCCGGCAGAGCGAAACTTCCATAGGCCCCAACGAAACAACTGGCGATGTCTATAAGCGCCTCAAGAAATTGGGAAGCGAGTTGCTTGTTGAATCAATAGATGAAATTGGTCAGGGAACGTACGAGCTTCAACCACAGGATGACACAAAAGCAACGCCCGCATCGAAGTTGTTTACTGATGACTGCAAGATTGATTTTGATCAACCGGTCGAACAAGTTCATAACAAAATCCGAGGTTTGAGTCCTTTCCCCACTGCCTGGGCTGAGCTGGATGATCTGAAATTTAATATCTATCGCTCGGAAATTGGTCCGTCTAAAAAGGTGGCGGCGGGACAATTGGAGATGTCTGGCGATGATTTGATTGTAGGTTGTAAAACGGGAACTTTAATCCTTAAAGAAGTTCAACTACAGGGAAAACGCCGGATGAGTGGAAAGGATTTTATGAATGGCTACAGTGGTATCGGCATGCTGCATTAGAAAAAATAACAAGTAACAGATTCGTATTGACAAATAAGCAGATTATTGTGATATAAGTAGCAATATATTTACCCTGAATTAAGGACTTACTGAAATGGAACTATCAACAATGCTGGATGCTGCCAAGAGTGGGAATTTGAAGCAGATAAAAAAACTTGTGAACGATGATGCGGATTTAAATAGGACGGCCAAGAATGGAGTCTCCGCACTTATTATTGCTGCCGAGCATAACAATGTTGAAGTCGTTGACTTTCTGCTGAAGCAGGGAGCTGACCCCAATATTACCACCTCGTTGGGAGGGACAGCACTTAGCCGTGCCGCGGAACGAGGTAATATTGAAGTGATGAAACAGCTGTTGGAACACAATGCTGAAATAGGTGATGTGTCGCTCATTGCTGCAGCCCGGGAGGGAAACTTGAAGGCCGTAAAACTGCTGGTCGAAAAGGGAGCTAATGTCAATGTTCAACAACGTTGGGGACAAACGGCACTGATGCTAGCTGCCCGTGAAGGTCACTCCATGATTGTGAAGTATCTACTGGCCAATGGTGCAAAAGTGAAGCTGCGCGACAAAAATGATGAGTCTGCGCTTTCCATGGCACTCGACAACGACAATAAGGAAATTGCAAATCAGTTGCGCAGGGCTGGCGCCAAGGCAACTGCAAGCAAAGAATCTGATGCCGATTTTGATGAAGATGAGGAGGACAGTGAAGTTATGGACGCGCCGGATTTTGATGATTTGATGGATGATGAAGAAGCAATAGATGAGGACGATTAAGATCTAGAGCGTCCGGGATTTTTTTTACAAATGGTACTGTGATCTCTTATTTTTGAGCGATTCGATACTTGAGTCGCCAAAACTTACAACGATATTCTAATTGAACTCAAAATAGAGGCAAATAAAGACGACACCTATGGCTAAAATTAACATTGGAATAAATGGTTTCGGGCGTATCGGAAGGTTGGTCACCCGTTCCATATTAGCGTATCACAAAGACGACATAAATATTGTTGGCATTAACGACCTGATGGATGCGGAGACGCTTGCTTATCTGTTTAAACGCGATTCAGTGCACGGCACTTATCAGGGCGAAGTAAGCGCCAGCGAAGATAGCATTACCATCGATGGTATGGAGATTGGGATATCTTCCGAACGTGATCCTGCAAACCTGAAGTGGGGAGAACGCGGAGCAGATATTATTGTTGAATCTACCGGCTTGTTCCGAACTAAGGAAGGGGCTTCCAAGCACCTCGAAGCTGGTGCAGAACAAGTTATTATTTCTGCGCCTGCCAAAGGCGACAAGGATGTGAAAACGATTGTTCTGGGCGTCAATGATGATGAAATTGATGGTAGCGCAAATATCTATTCGAACGCCAGCTGTACTACCAACTGTTTGGCACCGATGGTAAAGGTACTGGACGATGCATTTGGCGTAGAAAAAGGATTTATGACAACCACGCATGCATATACAGGTAGCCAAAATATCCTGGATGGTCCGCATAAGGACCCCCGACGTGGACGTACGGCAGCAGCGAATTTGGTACCAACAACTACTGGTGCAGCACAAGCTGTAGGACTCGTACTTCCACACCTCGATGGCAAGCTTGACGGCAGCGCTGTGCGTGTACCCGTTCCCGACGGATCGCTGACAGATCTGACTGCTGTTGTTGAGAAAGATGCTACCGTTGAGAAAGTTCACGAAGCATTCCGCAATGCGGCTAATGGTGCGATGAAAGGTGTACTTGAATATTCTGAAGAGGAGCTCGTCTCCACAGATATTCTCAGTAACCCACACTCTTGTATCTATGACAGCGGTTTTACCAAAGCCGATGGTAAGTTGGTTAAGATCTTGGCTTGGTACGACAACGAAGCAGGCTACTCTGCTCGTACCGCTGACTTGATCAAAAAGATTGCTTAAGTTGATATTCAGATGTAGTCCACTCTCAAAGTGGACTACATCTTTTTTAAATTATTTTTCGGGACGTAGCGCAGTCCGGTAGCGCACTTCGTTCGGGACGAAGGGGTCGCTGGTTCAAATCCAGTCGTCCCGACTCCAAATAGGGTCAGGCTTTTGGTCTGACCTTTTTTTAAGATTACGAATAAACGAGAAGATCATGATCGATTGGAAACAGGTACAGGAATACGCAGGTGAAGAAAATCCAACCCCTCCGCGCAGAGTAGAGAAGTCAGAAGAAGAATGGAAAGAAGAGTTAACTGAAGAGCAGTTTTACGTTACCCGTAAACACGGTACTGAGCGGCCGGGCACAGGTGAATATTGTGAATCACATCAACCCGGTTTGTACGCCTGTGTTTGCTGCGGTACTGAGCTTTTTGATTCCACCGAAAAGTATGAGTCTAGTTCTGGATGGCCCAGCTTTACCGAACCAGTACAAGATAATGTGATTAAGTACGAGGAAGACCTCAGTCACGGGATGCACCGCATTGAAGTACTGTGTAATGTTTGTGAAGCCCACCTAGGCCATGTATTTCCAGATGGGCCTAAACCCACAGGATTACGGTACTGCGTTAACTCTACTTCGTTACAACTGATCGAAGAATAGTAGGGTGCTGTTTATATTTGATTTGCCGGACGAGCTCAAGTCGCCCGGCAAATAATTTGAATTAATATTGTGGAATGGTCTCGTCAATTTTTTCCGACCAGGCCAAAATGCCTCCTTCCAGGTTATAGAGGTTTTCAAAGCCATATTTTTCTTGTAGCTGCCTAATCGCTTTTGCGCTTCGAGCTCCACTGCGGCAGTGTACTACCACTTTCTTATCGCGGCTGATTTTGTCGGCATTATCAAGCACAGTATCAAGCGGAATAAGTTCGCCGCCCATTTCGGCAATTTCTACTTCGTGAGGTTCACGCACGTCGATCAGCTGAACGTCCTCATCATCCTCCAGCCAGCCTTTGTATTGCTGCACGCTTACTTCTGGCACATCCGATTCTGTTTCTTCTTCACCATTCGTTGCAGATGGAACTCCACAAAATGCTTCGTAGTCGATCAGTTCGGTAATTTCGGGATTATCTCCCGTCAGCGGGTTATCCTTATTTTTATTGACGTTCACCTTGCGCGTGCTGAAATCTTGGGCATCAAACAAAAACAGCTGGCCCGAAAGCGGCTGGCCGATACCGGTAATAATCTTGATTACCTCGCTGGCTTGCAGGCAACCAATGATGCCTGGTAGTACACCCAGCACTCCAGCTTCGGCGCAGTCAGGTACCAGACCGGGAGGTGGCGGCTCAGGAAACAGGTCGCGATAATTGGGCCCTCGATTGCCATCCTGATTAACATGGTTAAACACTGAAAGCTGCCCCTCGAATTGAAAAATGGAGCCATGCACGTTAGGCTTGTCCAGCATCACGCAGGCATCATTTATGAGATAACGTGTAGGAAAATTATCGGTCCCGTCAGCTACGACATCGTAGTCTTTCAGAATCTCCATTGCGTTGTCGCTGGTCAGCCGCGTCTCATGTACTCGAATATCGATATGCGGATTGATTTCTTGCAGTCTTTCTTTAGCCACTTCAACCTTGGGACGTCCAACATCGGAGGCGCCAAATAAAATCTGCCGGTGCAGGTTGCTGGCTTCCACCTTGTCAAAATCAACAATACCAATAGTTCCTACGCCGGCCGCAGCCAGGTACTGCAGCATAGGAGCACCGAGTCCGCCGGTTCCTACAGCCACAACTTTGGCAGCTTTCAGCCTTTTTTGTCCCTCCATACCAAACTCGGGGATGGACAGGTGTCGGCTGTAGTGTCCAAGTTCATCGCCAGAAAATTCAATGTCTTGCCAATTACTCATAACGTTCACTGATAGATTTAAATTTTTAGCCTGTTATGAATTCAAAATTCCTAATTTATAATTCATAATTCCGTACCTCCTGCAATGGCAGGCACGATACTGACCTCGGTATCTTGGTTGAGTTCAATGGACCCATCTTCGGTAGGGGATACCTCTTCATCGCCGATATAGATTTTAATATATGAGCGAACGTTGCCTTCCTCATCCAGCAGGTTTTCTTTTACTTCGGGATAGGTCTCTACAAACTGTTCAATAGCACCAGAGAGTTTGGTCTCATCAGTCTCAAAACTGCGATTCTGATTCGTAAACTTCCGTAAGGGAGTAGGTATTACAATTTTAGCCATAGTGCTAGATATCTAAGTTTTTTGGTTGTGATGAAAATTCTTTGGTCTCAAACGGTTCTTCTTCAAATTGTCGTTCATCATTAAATCGCCAAGATCGCGTGTTACTGGCTTTGCCGTCTTGTACCGATATAATGATGTATGAAAACCAAGGCATGGCCACGCTGCGATCATGCTCAGAGGGCTCGGCAGGATGATCCGGATGCGAATGATAGACGCCCAGCAGGTCCAGGTCGTGCTCAATTGCGTACTTTTCGGCCTGCTGGTAATCTTTGGGATCGATCTGGAAACGTCGACGCTGATCGCCCTCTTTGGCATTTTCCACTTCGCGTATTACCCTGACTTGGCGCACATCACCTTCCAGTCCCAAAAAGAAGCCGCAACACTCGTTGGGATAATCGGCCTCTGCATGCCAGTGCATTTTTTGTAGCGCATCGGTACTAACTTCAAGCTTCATAACAGATCCTAAAAAAGTTGATTGTAGATTTCGCTGTACTTACTCCCATCATCCGGGAAGATGGTCACAATAGTACCCTCATCAATTTCATTGGCCAGCTGCAGAGCTCCTGCCAGGTTGGCTGCCGAGGAAGGACTGATCAGCAAGCCTTCTTCTCGAGCTGTTAGTTTGACCAACTCATACGCCTGTTCGGTGCTCACTGCTCGGATTTCATCCGCAACTGAATCGTCATAAATAGCAGGTTGATGGGCCGTTTCTAAATGCTTCCAGCCCTCAAGGCCGTGCATGGCGATATTCGGTTGCAGGCCGATTAGCTGGATATCTCGGTTGTATTCTTTTAGGATTTTGCCGGTGCCTGTAAAAGTGCCAGTGGTGCCCAAACCGGTAATAAAGTGGGTAATTTGGTAATCCGTCTGGTCCAGAATTTCGGGACCGGTGGTATCAAAGTGTGCTTTCCAGTTGCTGGGATTGCCATATTGGTCTGCATAAAAATATTTTTCGGGCTGGTTTTCGTATATCTGCTTAGCTACTTTCTGGGCCTCATCCGTACCGCCACTGCGTGAGGTCAGTCGAAGGTCAACATGCAGCGCCCGCAGTATCTGCTTGCGTTCTTCCGAGGCATTTTCTGGCAGGCAGAGGGTGACCGGAATGCTTAGCGCAGCGCCAATTTGAGCATAGGCGATGCCGGTATTGCCGCTACTGGCATCCAGCAAGTGCTTATCCATGGTAAGATCGCCAGCGGCAATAGCATCCTGAATGATATGGTAGGCCGGTCGTGCTTTTACGCTTTCGCCAAATTGCTGCCACTCGAGCTTGGCAAATATCTTTACCTCTTCATTTTGGTGCAGATTATTAATCGGATATAGTGGAGTTTGCCCGATATAGGAATCTAATTGATGGCTTTTTTCGCTAAGTGTTAAATTTTTGGTTTGTAGAATGTTGGTGATGTCCATGTACTAAAAAAAGGTTGTTGGTTGGGAAAAGGGAATACAGCAGAGCGAGCTGAGTGCTCAACATCTAGCTGGTACCGGTAAGAAGTGAGTGGAATTAGATCCGGTAACTAGCTACAACAACAGCAACAACAAGACATAGCACAGCAATGGTGCGAAAGAGAAAAGGAAAATATGTCTTGTCTGATGTTCAAAGTGATGGCGTTTTTACTAATTGTTGAATATAGCCAAACGTCTGATACTAAGCAGAAGTTCCTAGATTGTAAAATTTTCTGTAGTTGTTGACTTACCCCCGCTACAAGTTTTATTGTTAATCAGGCGAAAGTAATAACATTTTTATGAGAGGATTTAATTACATCTACAACTTCTGTTCAATGTGTATGGCTATGCAGTGTATGTACTGTTGCTGTATGAAAACCGCAGAAGGTAGTGGATGTGATTCTATAACATGATTTTATCTTGTTAAAGATTCTGAGCCCGCTGCCTTTTGCAGGTGGTGGGCTTTGCTATTTGTGATCCTACTCTCCTGCGACTGGTTTTGGGGCTTGTTCTTACTCTAATCCAAATCCAAAATCAAAAGGTTAACATTATGCCTGATGTATTAACCAGCACTAAAACACTCGTAACAACTGATTGGGCTGCCAATCATCTCAATGACAAAGAAGTCCGCTTTGTGGAAGTGGACGTTGATACCGAATCTTACGACTCGGGGCACATTCCCGGTGCGGTAGGATGGAACTGGAAGACACAGTTGCAGGATCAGCTTCGGCGGACGATTGCCTCCAAAGATGACTTCCAACAACTGCTTCGTCAATCCGGGATTAGTAATGACACCACCATCATTCTGTATGGGGATAACAACAACTGGTTTGCCGCCTGGGCTTACTGGTTGTTGAAATATTACGGTCATGAGAAAGTCAAAATTCTGGATGGCGGACGTAAAAAGTGGACGGCCGAAAATCGCAAGTTGACTAAAGATCGTCCAAATTATGATAAGACCAACTATAAAATTTCCAGTGGGAATAAAGAGTACCGTGCTTTTCGGGACGATGTCAAAAAACGTCTGGAAGACAAGGACTTTGGCTTGGTTGATGTGCGCTCACCTGAAGAGTTCCGAGGTGAGATACTTGCACCTCCGGGAGTAAATGAGTTGTCGCAGCGCCCGGGACATATTCCTGGAGCCTCGAACATCCCGTGGTCAAAAGCGGTCAACGAAGACGGTACATTCAAGAGCAAAGATCAGCTCAAGAAGATTTATGAGGAAGAAGGCATAACGCCCGATAAGGATATCGTTGCCTATTGCCGCATCGGCGAACGGTCGGCACACTCATGGTTTGTGCTGAATGAGCTGCTCGAGTATCCTAATGTTCAGAACTACGATGGTTCCTGGACTGAATGGGGTAACCTGATTGATGCACCAATCGAGCGGTAAGCTTTATTTGACTTCCCAAGTTTTGCACACTTGGGAAGTCTATAATTCTCTACAAGAAAATTCCGGGTTTCAGATCGGAATCGAGGTGCTTTAGGATGGCACTGCCCATCTCAGATGTGCTTACTTCATGTTCTTTGGTGAAATGAGAAGCAATATCCGCCGTACGGAAGCCATCATGCAGCGTGGCTACGATCGCTTCTTCGATCTCTTGCGCTGCTTCAGACATATCCAGCGAGTAGCGACACATGAGTACTACTGAGGCAATGGCCGCCAATGGATTGGCTTTGTCTTGACCGGCAATGTCGGGCGCTGAGCCGTGCACAGGTTCGTACATGGCATATTCCTCACCGATACTGGCCGATGGCAGCATGCCGAGCGAGCCGGTAATCATCGAAGACTCATCACTCAGAATATCCCCAAACAAATTGCCGGTAAGAATAACGTCGAACTGTCCGGGATCGCGAACGAGTTGCATCGCGCAGTTATCAACCAGCATATGGTCCAGTTTGATTTCCGGCCACTGCTTGGCCGATTCTTTGACCGTGCGCCGCCAAAGCCGTGATGAGTCCAGTACGTTGGCTTTGTCTACCGATGTTACTTTTCGGTTGCGTACTGTGGCCGTTTCGAAGGCGGTGTGTGTTATGCGTTCAATTTCAGATGTGGAATACTCCATTGTATCTACGGCGCGTTCGCCGGATTTGGTCTGCTCGATCAGCCGCGGACGTCCAAAGTAGATTCCCCCAGTGAGCTCGCGGACGATCATAATATCCACGCCTTTGATAATTTCCGGTTTGAGAGGAGAGGCATGAATCAGTGATTTGTACGTCTTGATAGGACGCAGATTAGCATACAAATCCAGCTCCCTGCGCAGATTCAGCAATGCCGATTCGGGACTTTTGTCCTTGGGCTGGTCATTCCACTTATCGCCGCCGACTGCTCCCAACAATACAGCTTCGCTGTCTTTGCAGGCCTCCAGCGTTTCCTTCGTAAGCGGACGTCCGTACCGGTCGATGCTGGCTCCGCCAACAGGGAAGGAGCGTATCCGCAGCTTGTGCCCATGCCGTTTGCAAACGATCTCTAAAACGTTAACGGCTTCTTTGGTGACTTCAGGACCAATTCCATCTCCGGGTAATACAACAATTTCTTTAGCTTGCGACATCGATCATCCCCTCTTTTCGTGCAAATTCAAAGATTCCACCGGCGTTAACGATATCCGAGACACTGCCCAGTGGACGAATTTCATAACTTTCGTCCTGGCTGATGTTTCGAACGGTTTGCTTCGCCGGATCTATTTCAAGCTTATCACCCGTTTCGACTTTTTTACTCAAATTTTCCAGACTTTCATAGGGAATAACAAAACCGCCGTCCACGGAGTTGCGGTAAAAAATACGGGCAAAAGTAGGTGCGATAATAGCTTCAACACCGGCAATATCCAGTGAGGCCGGAGCGTGTTCGCGCGACGATCCGCAGCCGAAATTGGGACCGCCCACAATAATATTGAACTCACTTTCAAATTCGTCCGCTTCGACCAGCGGGATCCCTCCTTGTGGCAGACCTGACTGTTCATCCGGTACGCCCGAAAGCGCATGCCGTCCATAAAATTTGCGCTCTTCGGGATCATCGAGGCTGTATACGAGATGCTCGGCCGGAATAATCTGGTCCGTATCGATGTTTTTACCGAGCACAAAAGCTTTTCCTTTAATTTTCTGACTCTGTTCTGACATAATTGGTAATTACTAGAATTTATTTAGTTGAAAGCTAGAGTGTATTTGAATCCCCTTAGCTGATACTCATTATATTTTCAGAGAAGTGTACCCCTTTGAAGGGGGCAATGGGGGATGATTGTAATAGTTTTTATCTTCTATTCGAGTCAAATGATAGTTTCGTGAATGAAGACGCGTGGGTCGGTAATCTTGCCGGTGATGGCTGAGGCGGCCACGGTGTAGGGCGAAGCTAAATAGACCTCAGACTCTTTAGAACCCATTCGACCGGGATAATTCCGGTTGGTCGTGGAGATGCATGTTTCATCATTATTCAGCCGGCCAAAGGTATCCGACGGACCGCCAAGACAAGCCGCGCAGGATGCCTGACCGATCTTACAGCCGGCCTTTCTGAAAATATCGATCAGCGGCTCACCGTTAAAAGTTTCGGTCTCCAGCCCATCAGCAATTTCGGTTGTGGCCGGTACTATATAGGTGTCAACTTTCAGGTCGTGTCCCGCAATAATTTCGGCTGCTGCTTTAAAATCAGAGAGCTTGCCTCCGGTACAAGAGCCGATGTAGGCGCGATCCAGTTGGGTACCTTCGAGTTCTATGACCGTTGCCTTGTTATCCGGGCTGTGTGGCTTAGCCACCATGGGTACCATGTCCTCAAGATTGTAATGGTACTCGCTGTGGTAGTTAGCATCGGGATCGCTGTAGACCGGTTCAAAATCTTTGTCGGTGCGCTCTCGAACGTATGCTTCGGTTTTTTCATCGGGTTCTACCACGCCGTTTTTGCCTCCGGCTTCGATCACCATATTAGTGAGTGTCATCCGGTCTTCCATTGACATGCAGTTGATGCCCGGACCGCCGAACTCCATCGTGCGATAGGTAGCACCGTCGACGCCGATGTCACCAATAATTTGCAGGATGATATCCTTCGCCATCAGGTAGGGCGGCATGGAGGTGCCATTGAAATGAAAGCGCATGGTTTCGGGCACTTTTACCCAGAGCTGGCCGGTACCCATAATGAAGGCGGCGTCGGTGTTGCCGATACCCGTAGCAAATTGCCCAAAGGCGCCAGCGGTGCAGGTATGGGAGTCGGTGCCGAACAGTACTTCGCCGGGACGCGTGAACCCCTCTTCGGGCAGAGCGATATGACAGACCCCTTTGTAGTCCTCTGAGCCAACGTCGTAGAAATAGGGCAGATCCTGGTCAGCGGCAAAAGCGCGCAGGATATCCACATTGCGATTGGCGTATTTATCCTCAGTGAAAATGTAGTGATCAGGGATGATAACGAGTTTTTCTTTATCCCAGACACGAGCATCTTCGCCAAACTGATCCCTGAAAATAGAGATCGAGGGCGGCCCACAGACGTCGTGAGTCATCAGCACATCCACATCAATCCAGACGCTTTCGCCCGGCTCGACGGTGGATTTGTCGCTGTGGTTTGCAATAATTTTTTCCGTGAGAGTCATTCCCATAGTTCTGTATGTTTAATTGATTTATGATTTAATAATGTGAGTTCGAAGGAGAAATCAGCCCGTCATGGCACTGTCTCCCGACAAATTTTTCTGTGGTAATGTTTGGCTGATGAGGTTGAGTAGCTCATTTTCTTTTACCCGTTTTTGCTCATCAGCCACCTTGGTAAATTTCATATAAATCTGATTCAATTCGTCTTTGCCAAGGTTGTAGCCCATCTTTTCGAGTTTTCGGTTCAGGGCAAAGCGTCCGGAGTGTTTACCCAGGACGATTTTATTGCCTTCCAGCCCAACCGATTTGGGTGTCATTATTTCGTAGGTCATCGGGTTGTTCAGTACGCCGTGCTGATGGATGCCCGCTTCATGAGCAAAGGCATTATCGCCCACAATTGCTTTATTGGGTTGCACATCGTGGCCCGTAATTTCAGACAATAATTTACTCGAAGGCACTAGCTGTTCAGTTACAATGCCGGTTTCTCGATTGTTGTCTCGTGTTGCAATAGACATCACGATTTCTTCAAGAGAGGCATTACCGGCCCGTTCGCCAATACCGTTGATGGTGCATTCTACTTGCTCAGCTCCGTTGCGAATGGCCATTAATGAGTTGGCTACCCCAACGCCTAAGTCGTCATGGCAATGGACGCTCAGTGTGGCCTGATTAATGTTAGGCACATTTTCGCGAATATTTTTGATAAGTTGCCCAAACTCCCATGGCATAGCATAACCCACCGTATCGGGGACGTTAATAATTTGCGCTCCAGCGTCGATGACGGCTTCAAATATCTGGTATAAAAATTGGGGATCGCTTCGGGAAGCGTCTTCTGCGGAAAATTCTACTTCGTCGCAAAATTGTGTGGCATGTTCTACTGCCTGCACTGCGTCTTCCAGTACTTCGTCGCGACTCTTTTTCAGCTTGTGCTCCATATGAATGTCAGAGGTGGCAATAAAGGTGTGAATGCGTGGGTTCGCAGCCGGTTTCAGGGAAGCTGTGGCCCGGTCGATATCTTTTTGTCTGGTACGGCACAAGGCCGCCACCGTACTGTTTTGGATGTTCTTGCTGATTGCACGTACCGTGTTAAAGTCGCCGTCCGAGGCAATCGGGAAGCCGGCTTCGATGACATCAACCTGCAAGCGTTCAAGCTGGAGTGCCAGTCGCAGCTTTTCATCCTGATTCATGCTGAATCCGGGAGATTGTTCTCCATCGCGGAGCGTGGTGTCAAAAATTTGAATGTGGTTATCCATGATTGTGACCTGGTGGATTTTTTGTCAATGTTTGTACAATGATTTTTCGGTGGTCGTACAGTTCATTGTTGAGTTTGATTGCAGTCAAAAGACTGCCTAGAAGCGGAGATATGAGTAGGTCTAGCATGGTATTAGATAGCTTTTTTGTTGTGAATATTTTGATGTTGATTAGCTAAATAGTAGTTGAAACTGTCTGAAAGCGCTTCCCAGCTGGCGTCAATGATGTTGCGGGAGACGCCCACTGTGGTCCAGGATTCTTCTTCTTTTGCTGAATCGATAAGCACTCGGACCTGTGCGTCGGTCCCTTCTTTCTGATTCAAGACACGCACTTTGTAATCCTGAAGGTGCATCTTGGCGATATCGGGATAAAAGCGGTGAACGGCCTTGCGAAGAGCTTTATCAAGCGCATGAACCGGGCCGCTTCCTTCCGCTGCACAGTGTTCCATCTGTCCATTAACAGTCAGACGGATGGTTGCCTCCGTTCGCGAATCCCCGGAGACATTTTTTTCTACGATGATGCGGAATCCTTCCAGCGTGAAGAAATCCTGCCACTGATTTTTCATCTTTTGGACCAGGAGCTCAAACGACGCTTCTGCGGTCTCAAACTGGTAGCCGTCATTTTCAAGGTGTTTGAGCTTATCAACAATTGCTGGTATTTCCTCACTTTCTTCATCCAGCTCAATACCCAATTGCTCAGATTTATACCGTATGTTACTTTTTCCAGAGAGATCGGAGACCAGCACACGACGGCAATTGCCGACCTCTTCGGGATCAATGTGTTCGTAGGTATCGGCATTCTTCATCACGGCGCTTACATGGATGCCACCTTTGTGGGCAAAAGCGCTCTGCCCTACAAAAGCCTGGCGATCATCCGGCTTGAGGTTTGCAACTTCGCTTACGAAGTGCGAAAGAGAGGAGAGGGACTTCAACTTTTCTTGTGGTACGCAATTATACTGCTGCTTTAACTGCAAGTTAGGTATCACTGAACAGAGATTTGCATTGCCACAGCGTTCGCCGTAGCCGTTGACGGTGCCTTGCACGTGGCTGCATCCGGCGTTGATGGCCGCAAGCGAATTGGCTACGCCAAGCTCACAGTCGTTATGAGCATGAATGCCAAGCGTGATATGGATATGCTTGTTAATTTCGTGCACGATTTTCGAGATTTTTGAGGGCAGGCTGCCGCCATTGGTATCGCAGAGCACAATTGTGTCGGCACCGGCCGTTTCAGCGGCCTTGATGGTCTCTATCGCGTAACTGGGATTGTCTTTATAACCATCGAAAAAATGTTCGGCATCATAAATGACTTCCTTGTCATGCTCCTTAAGATGAGTAACTGACTTATAAATCATTTGAAGATTTTCTTCGGCCGTCGTTTGCAGCGCTTCTTCTACGTGAAGAAGCCAGCTTTTCCCAAAGAGTGATACCGCCGGGGTACCCGCTTCGATCAGCATTTGGATGTTGCTGTCATCAAATGGATCGGTTTCGGCGCGACAGGTACTTCCGAATGCCACGACCTTCGCATGGTTGAAGTTGTGGTCACGGGCCAGCTCAAAAAACTGCATATCCTTGGGATTGGAGCCTGGCCAGCCGCCCTCGATATAGTCGATACCAAAGCGGTCGAGTCGCTGAGCAATCCGCAGTTTATCCTGGGCGGAAAAGGCGACCTTTTCGCCCTGCGTCCCGTCGCGAAGGGTAGTATCAAATATGTGGATATTCTGATCCATTATTCTGCAGCCTCTTCTACTTCTTCCTCTTCTTCCAAGATTCCTTCCATCATGGAGCGCAGCTGGTTGCCTACTTTTTCGATCTGGTGGTCGCCCAGTTCACTACGCAACTTCTTGAGGTTTGGAATGCCCTCATTGTTCTCTTTGATCCATTCATCGGCAAAAGAACCGTTTTGCACGCGTTTAAGCACGTCTTTCATACGTTCCTTGTTAACTTCGTCGATGACTTCAGCACCGCGTGTCAGCCCACCGTATTCGGCTGTATCGCTGACGGAGTAGTACATCCGCTCAATGCCGCCTTCGTACATAAGGTCCACAATTAGCTTGAGTTCGTGGAGGCATTCGAAGTAGGCAATTTCAGGTTGATATCCAGCCTCGGTAAGTACTTCAAATCCCTGTTTGACCATCTCAGAAACCCCGCCGCACAGGATGGCTTGTTCTCCAAAAAGGTCGGTTTCAGTTTCCTCTTTAAACGTGGTTTCGATCACTCCCGCACGCGTGCCACCAATTGCTTTAGCGTAGGCCAGGGCGGTGTCTTTGGCAGTGCCGGTGTAGTCCTGATCTACAGCGACCAGGCATGGCACCCCGGATCCTTTCTTATACACACGTCGCACGAGGTGGCCCGGACTTTTTGGGGCAATCATGAACACGTCCACATTGCTTGGTGGCCGAATTTGATCGAAATGGATATTGAATCCGTGAGCAAAGGCCAGCACGTTTCCTTCTTCCAGGTTCGGCTTGATTGCATTCTCATAGACATCGGCCTGATATTGATCTGGGATCAACACCATTACAATATCACCCCGTTTAGCGGCATTGGCCGGTGAGAGTACTTCTAGTCCCTCATTTTCGGCCTCGGCTCGTGAAGAACTGCCGTCCCGTAACCCCACGACTACATTCACGCCACTGTCTTTCAGATTCAGTGCGTGAGCATGGCCCTGGCTGCCGTAACCGAGAATGGCTACTGTTTTATCGTTTAGAAATTTCAGATCTGCGTCGTTATTGTAATAGGTTTTTGCTTCCATTTTGGATTGATTTAATAGCGTTTTTAAGTGTTTAATTTGGTTTTATCGAAGAACACAACAAACTCTGTATTCCTCTGAGGTAAAAGGATTTTATTATACATCACCTTCGAATTCTCGTTTGAGGGCTACGCTTCCGGTCCGGGCCAATTCGATGATGCCAAAGGGACGAACCATGCCGATAAAAGCATTGATCTTGTCCGCATTACCGGTAATCTCGATAGCCAGCCGGTCGGGACTGATATCGATTACTTTAGCCCGAAACACCTGGGTGATCTGCATGATCTCCGACCGGGCGGCGCTGTCGGCTTTTACCTTAACCAGCGCCAGCTCGCGCTCTACAAAACTGTCGTAGGTGAGATCGGTAACCGTCACTACATCGATAATTTTGTGCAGCTGTTTGGTGATTTGCTCGATGATCTGCTCATCGCCATGTGTGGTAATGGTGATGCGTGCCTGTCCGGATTCTTTGCCGGAGCCGAAGCTAATGCTATCGATCTCGAACCCTTTGCTGCTGAAAATCCCGATGATGCGGGACAGGGCATTAAGGTTGTATTTTACGACAACCGAAAGAGTGTGCTTGTCTGATTTTGTTTGCGTTCCATTCTGTGTACTCATTATTCGTCCTCCAATACCATTTCATTCAGTGCAGCTCCAGCGGGAACCATCGGATAGCAGTTTTCCATGGCTTCAACACGGAAATCCATAACGACCGGCCGGTCATTAATAGCCATGGCCTTGTCAAGGACTTCATCCATCTCTTTACCATTAGTCGCACGGAAAGCCGCCGCGCCATAGCTTTCGGCCAGCTTCACAAAATCCGGATTGCTTTTTTTGAGGATGGAGTGGCTGTATCGCTCATCGTAGAACAACTCCTGCCACTGCCGCACCATGCCCAGGCACTCGTTGTTCATAATAGCGATCTTCAGCGGAACTTCGTGCTCGACAGCTGTAGACAGCTCATAAGCTGTCATCTGAAAACCGCCGTCGCCTGTAATGCACACTACCGGTCGGTCGGGACAGCCAAAAGCTGCTCCCATGGCCGCAGGAAATCCGTATCCCATGGTGCCGAGTCCGCCGGATGACAGAAACGATCGCGGATGATTAAAGGTGTAGTGCTGGGCGGCCCACATCTGGTGCTGACCGACATCAGTGACTACAATCGCCTCTCCATTCGTGACCTCGGATATCGCTTCCACCATATGTTGCGGTTTAATGGTGTCTTCAGATTTCGGCACTTTCAGCGGATGTTCTTCTTTCCAGTTCTCAATAGTCTGCCACCAGTCATTTGTCTCAGGCGTTTCAACCTGCTTGTCGATTTCCGGCAGCACCTGTTTTACATCCCCAACGATTGGGATCTCTACTTCTACATTTTTGCCGATATTCGTCGGATCGATATCGATGTGAATTTTCTTTGAGTGTGGCGAAAATCCTTCAAGATTGCCGGTTACTCGGTCATCAAAACGGGCACCTACAGCCAGCAGCACGTCGCATTCGGTGGTAGCCATGTTGGCATAATAAGTGCCGTGCATTCCCAACATTCCCAGCGATTGTGGTTTGCTTTCGGGGAAACCTCCCAAACCCATCAGGGTAGTGGTAACAGGAATGTTGTGTCGCTCGGCCATGGCGGTAAGCTCGTCCCAAGCCTCTCCCAACACAACGCCGCCACCGGCATAAATCAATGGTTTTTCGGCCTCACTCAACATCTTCGACGCCTTTTTGATCTGGGTGGAATGGCCTTCTTTCGTAGGGTTGTAGCTGGGAATCGAAACCTTGTGGAGCCCGCTGTAATGTCCCTCACTTTTCAACATATCCTTGGGAAGGTCGACCAGCACGGGGCCTGGGCGTCCACTGGTGGCTACGTGAAAAGCTTCGCGCGTGACCTGCTCCAACTCTTCTACATCCTTGACAAGATAGTTGTGCTTGGTAATGGGACGCGTAATACCCACAATGTCTGCTTCCTGGAATGCATCATTGCCAATCATATCAGTTGGAACCTGTCCCGTAAAAACAACCAGTGGAATAGAGTCCATTGCGGCAGTAGCAATGCCGGTTACCGTGTTCGTTCCACCGGGACCTGAGGTCACCACAACCACACCAGGCTTGCCGGTTGCGCGGGCATATCCATCCGCAGCATGCGTGCCTGCCTGCTCATGTTTAATCAGCACGTGGTTAATATCGTGCTTATCGTAAAGCTCATCATACAGTGGCAGTACAGCTCCTCCCGGATAGCCGAAGATAGTATCCACGTCGAGATCTTGCAGCGTATTGATGAGAATTCCGGCGCCAGTGAGTTTTTTAGTTGTCGGCGCTGGTTGTTGGTTTTTCTCGTCGTCGAATTTGTGGGCTTTTGCGTTTTTCATGACGTAGCAGATATAGTTTTCCCGCCAGAGGTCAGGAGGAAGTCGAAATGTGAATCTAAACTTGGTCTCTAACCTCTGGCTGTTATGGTTAGCTAATAATTAGGATTAGGTTAATAATGCCAGAAATTAGAATAGGTAGAATAATTAGGAGGCTTAGTACAGCCGCAATAATGTTAAGGCTAATTACATCTACCACAGGAGAGATAGAAATAGCGGAGGTGATGAAAAGAGAGATAAGAGAAATTGCAAGCAATATAGACATACCATCGATCTCTGAGAGGTCGGAGAAAAGCTCCGCCACCAAAGAAGAATTGATATGTTGTGATGCTTGCGTGATCAAATCCAGCTATTTCTTTCAATTGGAATTCTTATTATAGATAAAGGGCGTTCCTATGTCAAATATAAATCATAAGTCACGAATCACGGTAAATTTCCCTTGTATATTTTGAGGATTCTGTTAGGTTTTAAGGCCAGTAGATCTCGTTTTTAAAAGAGACGGGACGAAAAGAATTTATACTCGATAATTTTAGAAAACACCTTTTATGTCCGGCAAACTCAATAAATACAGTTCTAGGTTAACACAACAGGAATCGCAGGTAGGGTCCAGAGCCATGCTTTACGGGGCGGGACTAACAGACGGAGATATGGATAAAGCGCAGGTGGGTATTGCCAGTACTGGGTGGGAAGGCAATCCCTGCAATATGCATCTCAATGATCTAGCTGTGCACGTTCGTGAGAGCGTGTGGGATTCAGGGCTGGTTGGCTTTGTGTTTCACAGCATTGGTGTCAGTGATGGAATTTCGATGGGTACGCAGGGCATGAAGTATTCGTTACAGTCGCGGGAGGTCATTGCCGATTCCATAGAAACGGTCACCCGCGCCCAGTGGTACGACGCTAATATCTCGATCGTGGGATGTGACAAAAATATGCCCGGCTCCGTAATGGCCATGGCCCGGTTCAACCGCCCCTCGATAATGATTTACGGTGGTACGATTCGTCCAGGTAAGCTCAATGGGCAGGACCTGGATGTGGTTTCGGCGTTTGAATCTTATGGCCAATATTTGTCGGATGAGATTAGCAAAGGCGAAATGAACGAAGTGCTTCGTCATGCGTGTCCCGGTGCGGGCGCCTGTGGCGGGATGTATACGGCTAATACCATGGCGTCGGCCATCGAGACGATGGGGATGAGTTTGCCGTTCAGTTCATCGATCCCGGCGACGCACGACAAGAAAGTTGAAGAGTGTCAACGTGCGGGAAAAGCGATTTTGCGTCTGCTGGAAGAAGATATCAAACCCAGAGATATCATCACGCGAAAAGCCCTCGAAAATGCGGTGACAATTACTGTAGCGTTGGGCGGTTCTACGAATGCTGTAATGCACCTGCTGGCAATTGCCCGGGCGGCCGAGGTGCCGTTTACCATTGATGAGTTCCAGGAGATAAGCAATCGCACGCCCTACCTGGCAGATCTGAAACCCAGTGGGAAATATGTGATGGAGGATCTATATAACGTGGGTGGCGTGCCGGCGGTGCAGAAGATGTTGCTCAAAGAAGGCTTCTTGCACGGCGATTGCCTGACCGTTACCGGGAACACGCTTGAGGAAAATGTGGCCGACGTACCAGGACTGTTTGAAGAGCAAAACATTATTGCACCGGTCGATAATCCCATTAAAGAAACCGGGCACCTGCAAATTTTATATGGAAACCTCGCCTCGGATGGGGCGGTGGCCAAAATCACCGGAAAAGAGGGGACACGCTTTACGGGTACGGCACGCGTGTATGATTCCGAGGAGGAAAGCCTGAAAGGCATCGAAAGTGGCGAAGTGCAGAAAGGTGATGTAGTTGTTATTCGATACGAAGGACCTAAAGGCGGACCCGGAATGCGGGAGATGCTTTCCATCACAGCGGCCATCATGGGCGCAGGACTTGGCAAAGATGTAGCGCTGATCACCGACGGCCGTTTTTCAGGGGGTAGTCACGGTTTTGTTATTGGTCATGTGACGCCTGAGGCCCAAGTTGGCGGTACGATCGCCCTGATTAAGGACGGCGATACCATCACCATCGATGCCGATACACATGAAATTGATGTACACCTGTCAGACGAAGAGCTGGAAAAGCGTCGAAAAAACTGGGAGGCACCGCCGCTATCCGTGACTAGTGGATCTCTCTATAAGTACGCGCAGCTAGTTTCGTCAGCCTCCGAGGGCTGCGTGACAGATCAGTAAAGATCATTTACTGAAATAAACATCCACGTTTGTTCATGAGTGGAACCAAGTAAGACTTGATTTATGTCATCTGCGTTCGATTATCCCAGCGCTTGGTCGACATCTGCGATGATATCTTCAGCGGCTTCCAGTCCTACAGCAATGCGCATCATGCCCTGAGTGATATTTACGGCGTTGCGCTCTTCCTCGGTCAGGCTCGAATGCGTAGTCGAAGCGGGATGTGTGGCGATGGAGCGCGAATCACCCAGATTGGCCGACAACGAAAGGGTATTCAGGTTGTCCAGGAATTGCATTGCGGCCTTATTCCCGCCGTTGATCTGAAAAGATACCACACCGCCGCCCTGTTTCATCTGCTTTTTAGCCAATTCATACTGAGGGTGACTTTCCAGGTGCGGATACTTAACCCAGTCGACAGCAGGGTGATCCTCGAGGAATTCAGCCAGTTCAAGGGCATTTTTGCAGTGGCGATCCATCCGTGCCGGCAGTGTTTCAAGGCTCTTGGAGAACATCCAGGCGTTAAAGGGCGACATCGCCGGACCGGAATGACGTGTAAAAAAGCTAATTTCTTCGATATAGCGCTGCTTGCCAACGATTACGCCGCCAATACCGCGTCCCTGCCCGTCGATAAACTTGGTGGCTGAATGTAGCACTAGGTCGGCCCCGTATTCCATGGGATTTTGCAGGTAGGGCGTGGCAAAGCAGTTATCGACAATCAGGATAAGATTATGAGCATCTGCCAGCTTACCGGCCCATTCCAAATCGATCAAGTCGAGACCGGGATTGGAGGGCGTCTCCACAAACAGCACGCGCGTATTGTCATTAATAAGCGACTCCCACTTTTCGGGCTGGTCGATATCTCCATAGGAAAAGTCAATGCCCCACTTGGGCAGAATTCCGTTCAGGATTTGGTGGGATGAACCAAACAGGGAACGACATGCCAGCAAATGGTCACCTTGCTCCAACAGACCTGCCAGGCTTGAAAAAATCGCCGACATTCCGGATGCGGTAGCAATACCTGCCTCGGCTCCTTCGAGCTCACACATTTTGGACGCAAACTCATCGGTATTGGGATTGGAGTACCGGCTGTACACATTGCCTTCCTGCTCGTCGGCGAACAGGGCACGGGCATGTTCGGCCGAGTCGAAGACAAAGCTCGACGTCATAAACAGCGGCGTCGAGTGCTCGCGTTGCTCGGTGCGGTTGGTCTGATTACGTATAGCTTGGGTCTCGGGCTTTTGGTTGCTCACGGTGTTAATTGTTATGGATTTCGTAACTATGGGTGATGTCGGATGTTTTTTCCAGTGTCTTGGATACAGAGCAATACTTGTCCAGCGAAAGGTTGATAGCGCGTTCTACCTTTGAGGGATCAAGATCGCCCGTAAAGGTGTATTTGATATGGATATTCGTGAATTCGGAATACTCCTCTTTGGATTGGCGATCGCCGTCAACTTCCACTTTGAGATCCTGGAGATCTTGGCGCTGCTTTTTGAGTATGCCGATGATGTCGATGGCGCTGCATCCACCAACGCCGGCCAGCAGAAGTTGCATAGGGCTAAAGCCGCCTTCAAGTCCACCAATTTCTGTGGAGCCGTCCATGCGGATCAATCCCCCTTCCTCGTTTTGGGCTTCCATGTGCATGTCATTGAGATGGTCGATCGTAATTTTCATAAACCAGTATTTTGCATTGTACTTATTTCGGGCTCAAAAGTACGAAAACACCAATGGTTCACAAAGAATTGTGGAGGGAGAATTCACGACTTGTTTTCTATATAAGTTCTGTTAATTTGGACACATCAATCTAAATCAAAGGGATACCAACGGTGAGTGACCAGACAAAAGACTTTGTACCTTATGTTCGAGCTGAAGACAACTATCCACAAATAACGTTCAAGGCGGTCATTTTGGGAATTTTGCTTTCCGCCATCCTGGCCGGTGCCAATGCCTACTTGGGCTTAAAAGTAGGGATGACCGTCTCTGCCTCCATCCCAGCCGCTGTAATTTCGATGGCAATATTGCGGCTTTTCAAAGAGTCTAATATCCTGGAAAATAATATTGTGCAGACGGCGGCTTCGGCGGGAGAATCGTTGGCCGCAGGCGTCATCTTTACGCTGCCGGCACTGATCTTACTCCGCTACTGGGCTGATTTCCCCTTCCTTGATACCATGGCCATCGCCATGTTCGGGGGCGTGCTGGGGGTACTGTTTACCATCCCGCTACGGCGCGCGTTGATTATTGAAAAGGGGTTGAAGTTTCCAGAAGGGGTCGCCACGGGCGAAGTGCTCAAGGCGGGCACCGAAGGCGGAAAAGGGATCATCCAAATTGCCTGGGCAGCGCTGGCAGGAGCCCTGTATAAGCTCGGACAAACCGGGCTGAAACTGTTTTCGGGGTCGGTCAGTGGTTCAGCTACGGTTGGAGGATCTATTTTTGGTATGGGCACGGAGCTATCGGTGGCACTGCTCGGTGTCGGCTATATTGTGGGATTAAACATTGCTATACTTGTTTTTGCCGGTGGACTTATTTCGTGGCTGTTTGGGATTCCACTCTACATGGCATTTGCCAATCCCGCAGATGTATCCGAGGTCATTGGAGATATGAGTGGCTACGATGCCGCGCTTGAAATATGGAGTCAGAAGATTCGCTATATGGGTGTCGGCGCAATGGTTGTGGGCGGTGTCTGGGCGCTGATCTCGCTGGCCAAACCACTCAAAGATGGTATCATGTCATCCTGGGAAGCTGTCAAGAAAGCCCGATCCGGGAAATCGATAGATGTACCCCGAACTGAGCGGGATATGCCTATCAATTATGTGCTTTGGGGTGTTATTGGACTGGCTATCCCCATATTTGTCGTATTTACACAGGTTATTGACACCACTCATCTACCCGTTAGTAGCGGGCTATACTGGTCCACTATGGGCGTTGGAGTACTATTCTCGTTGGTGGCCGGTTTCCTGTTTTCATCCGTGGCCGGCTATATGGCAGGACTTGTCGGATCGTCGAATAATCCCATTTCGGGAGTAACCATAGCAACGATATTAGCCACTTCTTTGATTTTGTTAGCGATGTTGGGCACGCAGCTGGAGTTTGCCGTGGATACGGGACAGGCTAAAGCCGCTGCGGCGGCCGCTATTGTGGTAGGGGCGATGGTGGCCTGTGCCGCAGCGATTGCGGGCGATAACATGCAGGATCTAAAAGCGGGCCAGCTTGTAGGTGCTACGCCCTATAAGCAGCAGATTATGCAAATTGTAGGTGTTGTATCAGCGGCACTGGTGATTGCACCCATACTGAGCCTGCTCTTTAATGCCTATGGGTTGGGCGGAGTATTGCCACGCGAGGGCATGAGTACCGAAGAGATGCTGAGCGCACCACAGGCCACGCTGATGCAGTCGGTGGCCGAGGGGGTGTTTGCCCGTAATTTAGAATGGAATATGATCTGGATTGGTGCTGTTATTGCAGTAGCTATCATCATATTGGATAAGGTATTAGAAGCAAAAGATTTTGAATTTCGCACGCCTGTACTGGCTGTGGCCGTAGGTATTTACTTGCCGCTGGAGCTCACGGTACCCATTTTTATTGGTGGGATGATTGCCTGGTATGCCGGACGTGCGGTGGCCAAACGCGCTCGAGAGGAGGGTGGCGATGTTGAAGAAGCCAAGACTAAAGCCGAACAAAAAGGGCTGCTCTTTTCATCGGGATTGATTACTGGAGAAGCACTCATTGGTATTGTACTGGCTATTCCGTTTGCGATTCAAGAAAGTACAGATGCGCTGCGCTTGGTACCAGCGTCGTTTGCGCCTTATGCTGATTGGCTGGGCGGGCTTGCAGCCGTATTTTTCTGCATCTGGCTGTATAAGATGGCCGTTCGGAAATGAAAAGTGAGAAGGCAATAGTAAAAGGGCAGAATGTTTTCTCTGCCCACGTATCCTCCCAATAGTCAGATGTGAGGCCTTTTTACATAGATTTGAGTGCAGAAGGAGTAATTTATTTTGTATTTGGAAAGGTAATGCCTAATTCCTGGCAACTGTAATTATTTCAAATGCTTGTGATTCCCTTTTTGATGACGCTTTCTCAGTCGCTTGATAATTTTTTTCAGAGACACGCCTTTTTCGACGAGAAGTACCATCAGGTGAAAAATAAGATCGGCAACTTCACCGATGAACTTTTTCTTGTTTTTATTTTTAGATTCAATGACGGTTTCCACCGCTTCTTCACCCACCTTTTGGGTAATTTTATCCAATCCTTTATTAAACAGATAGGTAGTGTAGGAATCCTTGGGACGTTCTTTTTTGCGGCTAATGATCAGTTCTTCAAGCTCATTCAGAAAATCGAGCTTATTTTTCGGCTTAAATGTTTTCTTATGGAAACAGGATTTTTCTCCCGTATGACAGGTAGGTCCATTTGGATTAGCTAAGATTAGCAACGTGTCATTATCACAATCTTCTTGCATATCCACTAGATCCAGGTAATTGCCGGATGTTTCGCCCTTGGTCCAAAGGCGTTCCTTGCTGCGGCTGTAAAAGGTAACGCGCTCTTCTTCCAGCGTTGTTTCCAGGGCTTCTCTGTTCATATAGCCGAGCATCAGAATCTGAAAGTTGTCAGCATCCTGAATGATGGCGGGGATAAGTCCGTCGCCTTTTTCAAAATCGAGCGTATCAATGTCAATCATAATTGTGTGCTTATATCATATTTATACTGTGTATTTCGGATTGCGTAGTCTCAGTTGATATCAGGATTAGGCACTGCGGAATACGCAATATTACATCGTTTTTCGGACGTTTATTTCTGCTTTTTCCAATTCCTCTTTTATCTCGCTGATTGCTATCTCACCAAAGTGAAAGATGCTGGCAGCCAACACCGCATCAGCTCCTCCTTTTTTGATAGCATCAATGCAATGTTGCTTGGTGCCGGCACCGCCGCTGGCAATAACGGGGATCGTCAGAAATTCATTTACTTTTTGCAGCAGTTCAATATCGAAGCCTTCCTTCGTACCGTCCTGATCCATACTGGTCAATAAAATTTCACCTGCCCCCCGTTTTTCCACCTCTTTAATCCACTGTAGGACATCTTTACCAGTTTTTTGGGAGCCTCCTGAAATAAAGACTGTCCACTGGCCGCCGGTTCGTTTGGCATCCACGGCGGCCACGATACACTGCGATCCAAATTGTTGGGCTGCCTTGTTAATAAGATCGGGGTTTCGAACGATAGCGCTGTTCAGCGAGACTTTATCAGCCCCGGCATGCAGCAGATCTGCAATCTCATCGGTGCTGCCGATTCCGCCGCCTACAGTGAAAGGGATATCGATTTTCAGGGCAATCTTTTCGACCAGATCGATTAATGTTTTTCGTTTTTCTTTGGTAGCGGTAATGTCCAGGAAAACAAGTTCATCGGCACCTTCTTCGCTGTAGCGGCGCGCCAGTTCCACGGGATCTCCGGCATCCCGGAGTCCCTCGAAATTAACGCCCTTTACTGTTCGTCCGTCTTTGATGTCTAAACACGGGATGATGCGCTTTGCAATCATAGCATAACTTAATTTCCCATTGATCTTAGTAAACAGGCAAATATAGAAAATCTAAAGGTAAGGGATTAGTAATCCTGCTATTAATTTTTCTGTAGGCACAACTGATTTAATACATTCGGCGATACATTAACTTAGATTGGTTTTAAATTTTCGAATACGGAATCATATTACTTCCAGCATTTGTATAGTTGAATGAAGGTTAACTTCCAAAGCACTAGTACCATGGCTAAAAAATCAGAATGTCCGAAATGTGGTGCAACAGCAGTTGATCCATGTCAGAAAGAAGTTAAGATTGACTGCATACGAGAAGATTAACAACAAATAATATTGTCCAAAAGGCTGCGGGTCTATCCGCGGCCTTTTTTATTTGTTGCGGTCTATGAACTATCGAATATTGCGTTTTAATGGTGATATCAGACCCTGGGTTAGTGAAATTATTCGGTCTGACAAACATTTGCTTTTATCACAGCATGAACCGTCAGCCTGCCAAGTTACACCATTACCTAAAGAAGCAGAATCCTCTCGGCAGATCGGCCTTTTTACCAGCGCTACTACCGGACCTCCCAAATGTATTTGGAATAGTTATAACCGCTTGATAAAAAATGCCCAAATTACAGCCCGAGAATTCGAAATTTCAGAAGGCGATAGCTTGCTGATGATGGCGAAGCCTTGGCATGTAGCGGGGCTCAGCTGGACGTTGATGGCTGAGAATTTGAACGTGGACTACATATTTATCCCAACAAAAAAGGGAGAGGACAAGCGATGGGTCAAAGCAATAAAGAATATTCAGCCTGATTATTTGCTCACTGTGCCGGCCGTTTTGCGATCACTGTTTGGGTATGAGGATTGGTTTGTGCCCAATATTGTCTATGGTGGAACTCCTATCCGGGATGAGGATTACAAGTCGCTTTCAAATCATGCGGATACACTTTATCAAGGGTACGGACAGACCGAGGCTGGTGGACTGATTAGTTGCCAACGGCTTTCAACAGCGGCGTCAATTCCAGAAGGAGCGTCACGTTGTTATGGGGACCCACCGAAAGAGTTTGAGATACGATGTGAAGGCACGCCGGATAATCCACAACCTATTTGGCTTAAGTCCCCTACGGCCACCCAACGAGGATTTTATGATACAGGAGATGAAGGATTTATCAGTGATGGCGGGCAGCTATATTTGCAAGGGCGACGTCCAAAATAATATTCTGTGGTAGTTATGTGAGTCCACGATAATTTGTAACTTATGCCTTTAAAACACATCGGAAATTTTTAAAGGGATCGTTACATGAGTATTGATACAGCCAAGAAACAGCTTTTCCAGCAGACTGAGCAACAAATCAAACAATGGGGATTCACAATTATAGATGAAGATCAGGAACGTCCATGGGGCGGTTATTTTGTGATTGATGAGGAGCAAGCTCCGGAATTCGCCAAGAAATTCTTTGATTCCTCGGTGGATGATCTGAGCATTTCGGGAAAATTGAGTCCCAAAGTCTTGTTGGTACAGCCTGAAAAACGCCTTTCCTGGCAGTATCACCATCGCCGTGCCGAAATCTGGAAAGTGCTCGAAGGACCCGTAGGCATAATGACGAGCGACACTGATGAACAAGGGCCAGTAGAAACGTTTAATATCGGTGAAACGGTCAAGCTAAAGCAGGGCGAACGTCACCGGTTAGTGGGACTTGATGACTGGGGCATTTTAGCGGAAATATGGCAGCACACCGATCCCGATAATCCATCCGATGAGGACGACATCGTGCGCGTGCAGGACGACTTTGGGCGATAAGAGGTCAGGGGATGTGGTACTGAAGCATCTCCTTAAGTGAAATTCTGTCTTCGTAATAGGCACGTCCTACCACAACGCCGTACATATTTTGATGGGATAGTGTTTCCAAATCGCTGGCACTGGAGACCCCGCCCGAGGCAATAAAATTGAGGTTTGCAAACTGCTCAGATAAATTTCGATATAACTGTAGATTTGGCCCTTCGAGCGTGCCGTCTTTGGAAATATCAGTGCATAGGACGGTCGAGAGACCGCGCGCGATCATAGGCTCAAGAAAATCCTCAAGCGTTTGATCCAGAGTTTCCAGCCAGCCGCCGTAAGCCACTTTGCCATCTTTAAGGTCCATCCCGAGTATAGCGCGAACGCCATAGTTGTCGAGTACCTGCAACCATTCCTCTTGGTTTTTTACGGCCATGGAGCTACAGATGATGTTTGAAATACCCTGATCCAGCAGCTTGGAAGCATCTTCATAACTGCGGATGCCGCCCCCGGTCTGTACCGACAGATCGAGTTCTTGGATAATCTGCTTGATATGCTTCAGGTTCACGAACTTTCCCTCCTTGGCTCCATTCAAATCAACTACATGGATGTGGCTAAAACCAGCCTCTTTGAATTTACGGGCTTCTTCTATGGGATTATCATTATAGATGGTGGCTTGGTCATAGTCGCCTTTGTGCAGGCGTACAACTTGACCGTTCAGCAAATCAATAGCAGGGATAACGCGCATATAAGATGAAATTAATAGATTCTGGAATTGTATCTCACGGTCTGTACCAACGAGAGTTGGTAGTACCTGTCTTTTAAGCATGTTAATATGCATATCGAAGGTACGTTTCTGATTCATAAATTTCTATTTAAAGTCGTTTCACGGCTTTAAATATGTTTAGCTGTTACTTTTTAACAATTAATAGTTAACTATGTGGTTACAAAGATTTCTGGGGATTACGGTTTGTATTTTGTGTGTGGGATTTTTTTCGTTGCAGGCTCAGGAGACAGCTAGTGGTACGGTATTTCTGGATCAGAATAATAATGGAGTACTAGATGCCGGGGAAGAGGGGATTCCCGATGTGCCGGTCTCTAATGGCCGACAGGTTGTTACTACTGATGAGTTGGGGAAATACTCTATTAAGATCAATAAAAACGAGGGCAAGGTATTTGTTATTAAACCGGCGGGATATCAAGTTCCTACTGACGAGCAAAATCATCCGAAGTTTTATTATTTACACAAACCTAAGGGGTCGCCAGATCTCAAATATCAAGGCGTTGAGCCTACCGGCAAGCTACCTGAAGCAATAAATTTCCCCCTTTTGAAGACGACATTTGGAAAGAGATTTAAAGCCTTAATTTTTGGTGATCCACAGCCGGAGCAAAAGAAAGAGCTTGGTTACTTTGATCGTGATATTGTCTCGGAGTTACACAATGCCACCGAGTATGCATTTGGTATTACACTTGGTGATATGGTGGATGAGCGGCTGGATTGGTTTAGTAACTACAGTAAATCGGTTGCAAAAATTGGAATACCTTGGTTCCATGTTTACGGCAACAACGATATGAACATGGAAGCTGAGAGTGACAGTACGGCTGATGAGACGTTTGAAGCTACCTTTGGGCCTGCAACCTACTCGTTCAATAAAGGAAACGCCCATTTTATTATCCTGGATGATATTATTTATCCCCGAAAAGATGGCGGTAGTGGGTATCGAGGAGGTTTTACCGATAAGCAAATTGAGTTCCTTAAAAATGATTTGAAGTACGTTTCTAGAGATAAGTTGATCGTGGTGGCATTTCATATTCCCATTTTTGGTTCATTTCCCGAGGAGGATCGCAAAAGGCTGTTTAATATACTTGATAAGTATCCCCACACGCTTTCGATATCAGCTCATACGCACGAGCAGCAGTTTCGGTTTTTTGATGAGAGCCAGGATTGGGATCGTTTGAAACCACATATTCACTATAATGCAGGTACTACATCAGGGTCATGGTGGACGGGCGTTCCGGATAATCGTGGTATTCCGCCAGCCACCATGCGCGATGGTACGCCCAATGGTTACGCAACGTTAAATGTGGATGGCAATTCTTTTACTATCGATTATAAAGCCGCGAATAAATCTGCTGATTATAAGATGAGTATGTGGGGACCTGAGGTGGTGGCGAAAGCCTCAGGTATCAGTGCTCAGCTGTACGTAAACTATTTCTTAGGCAGCAAGTTAACCGACGTTGAATATCGTTACAATGGGCTTGACGATTGGCGATCTATGAGGCGTGTTGAGCAAGCAGATCCACATTTGACAACAGTGATGGCCAAGTGGGATATGGCAGAGAAAGTCCTTGAGGGTAAACGTCCGATCAATCCATCGGAATCGACACATCTATGGACGATGTTTTTACCCACACATTTGCCGCTCGGGAAACAGACTATTCAGATTCGTGTGACTGATATGTTTGGACGAACTTTTACTGATGAGTTTACTTATGAGCTTGTAAAGCCGAAGCAATAATTGTGACTAGAGCATACCAGCTTACCATCTACTGATTACCTCACTTTGGTTTTGATAGGATGGTTCCTTCATCACCGACCAGCCAAATTCTATTGTCGGTGAGGGTAATGCGGTGCAAATCGGGAGCTTTTTTCATTGCCCTTTGCCACGTCTTCCCACCGTCACGGGTACGGAAGAGAACACCGGGTTGTTTGTTGCTATCGCCAACGATATACCCCTCTGACTGATTGATGAAGCGGACACTACGCAAACGATTCTCGGTGATTTTTTTCTGTTTTTTCCAATTTTTTCCGTCATCGGTATGTAATACCAAACCACAATGTCCCACGGCCCATCCTATATTTGAAGTTACCATCGTTAGTCCGCGAATGGCTTCGCGGCACGTGGAGTTTGAAGTAGTGTCATCGTATAGTTTTTTCCAACTTGCTCCAGCATTCTCGGTATATACAATTTTATTTAATCCCGCTACATAGCCTTTCTGATCATCAAGAAAAGAAATAGGTTCATAGAAAGAAGCAGGTACTTTTTCTCGAATATTTTGCCAGCTCTTGCCGCCATCTTTAGTTTTTAGAAATAGTGTAGCAGGTCTTTGTTCGCGCAGTCCAACGGCTATGCCATTGCGATTGTCGGTGAAATGGATGGAGTAGATCCAGCTTGTTGTATCGGCAATTTGTTCTTTTGTCCAGGTTTGTCCGCCATTATGGGTTTTGAAAATAAGTCCATGTTCTGCTGTTACCCATCCGGTTTGACGATCTAAAAAGAAAATATCTTCGAAATAAATGGAATCCATCTGCGCTTGTACAAACCAGTGTTGGCCACCATCACGGGTGTGCAAGATAGCTCCGGTTTTATGACTTGTTACCCATCCCACTGAATCACTGACAAAGAATATATTGTGCAAGTCGGCCGAAATGGGGCTTTCATGTTTTTGCCAATTGGATTGGGAATGTGCATGGAATGTAAAACACAGACACAAAAGTACTGCTGATAAGAAGCGGGTCATTGAAAACTATAGTTTCTTCAAGGATAATTATTAATCTATTTAAGCATTTGAAGATTTGAAATAAACAATCATGTGACTAGCTGCATATTGGTGTCGCTAGTACGAAAATTTCAGTCGAAAGTAGAACAGATTGGGCGTTTCGATAGCATCATTGAATGCCGAGCCTTTCAGAAGCTGCGACAGAACTAACAAATCTATGTCCTCGGTGACCGAAATGGTTACTTGCGGGATGGCGATGAAAATAGATCGGTCGAAGCTGCCCATGAATCCGAGGTTACCGCTTACCAGCGGATGAAACTGATACGAGCCGTTCAGGTAGAAGGCCGATTTGGCAATGAAGAGATTGTCGGCACTGGGAGGTTGTACGAGTGTATTGAGCGGGTTTCCACGCCTATTATAACCTCCATTGTACAGCAACTCGCTCTGCAGGTATAGGCCGCTGGACAGCATGTAATCGAATCCGGCGGTAGCTGTAAAATGACCGGTTTGTTCAAAGAAATCGTCCTCAGGGTGAAAGTATGAAAGTTCGCCCTTGAAACCGGCATCCCCGAGATACCCGGCCCAGCCTGCGCCAAGTGTGAGATTATCCAGATAGTGCCCGCCGGTAAACTGGATGTCGTAGCTGCCCCAGGTGGTGCGGACCATTCCCGCCAAAACCGACTCTTCCCAGCTGTCGGCTATCCTGATTCCAGCCTCTGCATTCGAAGCGTAGCTCCAGTTGTACTGTGCCGTCAGGGCATCCACGCCGGGACGTTCTTCGTAGTCGAAGTTGAGAAAAGCATAATTGTTAAACAGATCATTGGGATTCCAGACGAAGGTGCGTCCCCAGTTGACACGTTGCCGGCCGGCATGTACTTCCCACGGACCATTTATGTAGCTCAGGTGCAGCCGGTCGATATTGGAGTGCATCAATGAGTGGTCGGTGTTAAACCAGACCCACGAAAGATCAAAGTAATTGGCATCCTGTTCGTATTGTTGTTCAAGTCCTGGGGTGTTATTTACAGTGTATCCATTGAGGAGGCGCGTTCGCAGATCGGCGCGAAAGTTGAAGTGATCGGATAGCGTCCAGTCACTTTCGATGCGGTGGTGCAGGATGTTGTCGTACCGCAGTGTGGTGAAATCGTTATTTATCGATAGCTGCCCGAGCTCTTTTACATAGCCACTCAGCTCAACATCGAATTCGCTATCCTGAGCCCTAAGGGGGTGGCTAACGATAATTATCAGGGCAGTTATCAGTCCAATGTACGTTAAACTATTGCAAAAAGAATTATGAAGAATTTCTCTGAGCAATGTGTTCTCTTCTTGGTGTAGCTCTGAATAGTAACTTAGCATATTTATTCTCGGAGTTCGTCTTTGTCAATTTTACCATCAACAAGTGTAACAACTCGTCGTGCTCGATCAATGACCCGCTGATCATGGGTCGAAAACACAAAGGTCATATCTTCTTTGTCATTGAGTTCTAACATCATATCCAGTAGTTCACCTGAGGAGACCGAGTCGAGGTTAGCCGTGGGTTCATCAGCAAGTACAAAATCTGGTTTGGATGACAGGGCTCGTGCCACAGCTACGCGCTGCTGCTGCCCACCGGAAAGTTCAGAGGGACGTTTGTTAATTTTGTCTGCCAGTCCAACCTCTTCCAGCAGTGCTCGGCTTGTCTCATTACACTCTTTCTGGGGACGTCCCTGCATCTGCATCACAAAGGCAACGTTTTCGATGGCCGTTAGCACGGGAATTAGATTATAAGCTTGAAAGACAAAGCCAATATGGTGGAGGCGAAAATCGATAAGCTGGCGGTCGGATAGCGTGCTAAGATCAGTTCCCTGCACAATAGTTCGCCCTTCGGTCGGCTCATCAAGCCCGCTGATAATATTGAGCAATGTGGTTTTTCCCGACCCTGATGGCCCCACGACAGCGGTAAATTCTCCTTTTTCGATCGTCAGATTTACGCCGCGTAAGGCATGTACGGGCACCTGATCAGCATTATAAACTTTTGTGAGTCCGGTGGTTTCTATTACAGCCATAATTATTGTGATTTAAGCATTCAGCTATCAGTCATCAGCTTTCAGTGCTTCTAACTGCTGAAAACTGAAGGCTGACTGCTAGTAAGATCATTATTCTAAAAAGTAAATTCGTTGTTATTTTTACTTACTTTTATTCTATATCAGTTAAACTTTCTGATTGCTTCAACGGGATTTAGTTGCAGGCTTTTCCAGGCCGGATATAGTGCTGATAAGAGTGCTGCCGCGGCAATCATCAGGGTGATGTTTAGATAGTAAATATTGGGCAGCGAAGGATAGATCACCGTGCCAAATCCATAAGCACTTAAGCCTGCGGAAAACGCACTCAGGTCGATCCCTACATTACCAAAGTATGAAATGGTGATCCAGCTGAGCAGCATCCCGACAGGTGCGCCCACCATGGTGAGAAACAGTGTTTCTGAGAGGATCATGGAAAATACGCGGGGCTTGTTCATCCCCACCGCCCGGAGCATGCCTAACTCCCGTGTTCGCTCCAGCACGGCCATAAGCATTGTGTTGATGATGCTGAATATGAGCGCGATGATGATAATGACCATTACGATATACATCATCAGGTCGGTCATATCGTACATGTACTGCAGCTCGGGCGCAATTTCGCCCCAGGTCTGGATCTGTAGGTTGGGATATTCGTTTTGTAGCTGACTGGCGTACTGTGAAGCTTGGCTAAAATCGGCCAGTTCCAATTGGATGTTGTGAACCTGATTGGTGAGTCCCAGTAGTTCGTTCATATTCTCCAGACCAATAAACACATTCCCCTCATCGTAGGGATCGCTGAATGAATCAAAGATACCGGCCACACGGAATGCTCCGCCCGTTATTTCACCATTCTTGTCCTGAAAGCTGAGTACCATCCGAGAGCCTATTTCAATATCCAGGCGTTCGGCCAGTTTTTGTCCGATCAGTACCGGGTTCCGTTTATCAGATTGCCCCGGCATGGTGCCTTCTTTGATGTAATCAGCTATTGCATTGTTGCTGTCGGCGTGGATGCCGTGCATCGTAACTCCGTAATTGCTGTGGGCACTTTGCGCCAGTCCAGTGGTAACACTCTCCGTTGAGATATTTTGGACATAGGAAAGTTGACTAAGCTCACGGATCACGTCATCAGAATTGGGGATGTAATATTCGGGGCTATAGAGATCCTCAAATTGAGGATGGACGATCTCGATATGTCCCACGGTAAGTTTAAATTGATTATTGAGGTAGCCCTGTGCCATACCGGCAAAGAAGCCAGACAAGAAAATACCAGCCCAGGTACCCAGCAACACAGCGATGATCACGACCGCGCTGCGCATGGGATTGCGCCAAACGTTTTTCCAGCCGAGTTGAATTACCTTGAGAAACATAATCAGGACCTCATTGCTTCTACAGGATTAAGTTTGCTGGCATTAAAAACGGGAATCAGGCTGAACAGTAAGGTGATTCCCAAAATGATGACCGCCTGCGAGAGAAAAATAGAAGGATCCACTGAAAAGGGAATGATCGGTTGTAGGCCATAACTTTCGGTTACGGCGGCCATATCCCCGGTAAGGTGAATGGGATTGAGGTGGAAATACCAGGCAACGGGCAGACTAATCAGTATACCAATTGCACTGCCCAGCAGGGCAATAAACAGGATCTCTATACTGAGGATACGTGCTATTTTTCCGCGCGGTGTACCGACCGACAGCATGATGCCAAATTCGTAGGTACGCTCGGTAATCATCATCAGCACCGTACCCAGAATTCCAAAGCCCACGACCATGTAAAGTACCCCCAGGATGATATAGCCACTGCCGCGATCTGCCTCGATGCTTTGTACCAGCGAGGGCATCATTTCGCGCCAGCCCATTACTTCGTAGTTATCAGGGAGTTTGGTCTTTAGATGCTGGATGATCGGATTGATTGTTCCGGGGTCATCAACCTTCAAGGCTACAGAGGTGAGTCGGCCATCGGCCGCTAAAAAATGCTGAGCAGTCCGCAATGGCAGCATCACAAGACTTTTGTTCATTTCAGGGTTGGGAAACGAAACAGTTCCTTTTACGGGATAAAGGCCAGTAGCGCTCATCCCGCGAAAGCCCTGTCCCAATAACACTAGGCTGTCGCCAACTTGCATATTAAGGCGCTGCAATACATCGCGGCCCACGAGTACGGCATCCTCATCATTACTTTGGAAATAGGTTCCTTTTTGAAGTCGCTGTTGAGGATTGCTGAGATTTTGCTCAGCTTCAACATCAATGCCCATAATCATTACGGGACGGCTTTGTTGCTTACCGGCACCGAGCGCGAACGATTCGATTCGCGGAACCACAGCGGTAACATTGTTAGGGTTTCTCATCGTTTGGAGCAGTGAGTCGGTAGCCGCAAAACTGTTTTCCAGCGTTTGGTTATCCCAGTACCCGTCAGCGTGCACCTGAATATACCCCGAGAAGGTACCGACGGTTGACTTAATCATGTCGTCGTACTGTCCCTCTTGCATCGATCGCATTACAGCCGAGAGTAGCACTGCCACAACGATAGATGTCATTGTGATGAGCGTTCGGCGCTTGTTACGCCAGATATTTCGCCAAGCCAGTTTTAGTGTCAGCATTGCTTCCAATTAAAAATTGGGAATTTAGAATGAAGAAAATTTACTGCGGACAGTCTCCAATCGGGAAAATTCCTAATTCTTCATTTCTAATTAGTTAGTTTACGTTTTTCATGTTTTGGATGCTAAAGAATCGCTGAGAGATATCGAGATTAAATTCCATTTTCTCGTACGTAATTATTGTTTTTTGCCCTTCTTTATTCATAGGTATCATATCCATGCGGGTTGGCACGATGCGTCCATCCATTTCCTTGATTTCTGATCCCTGCATGAGTCGCACGAGCTCTCCGTCTTCATCATAGAACTCAGCGCGTAGCTGTAGATACTCATCTTTCGAAATAAAGGTAATAACCTTGTCCCAGACGACTGGAGCTTCCGGTTTTGGAATCATCTCAATTTTGTAGCTCTCACGTCCGCTGAGGGTACTATCACCCAGCAGCGTATGGTTGTAATCGACTACTATTGACGCTTCCCGAACCAAGTCATTATTGGAAAAATCCGACCCCATCCAGGACTGACTCATCATCGATGGTGGCATCTTGATCGTTCGGTTTATGTTTGGCTGCCAGTTCCATATCTCATTGTCGCGTTTTAGGTAGGCAGAACCTTTATCTCGAGCGGGAGCGGTGATAAGAATCAGACTGTAGTCCTGGCCCTTACTCCAGGCCTTCATCGAGACACTTCGCTCCCAACTGGGACGAATAATCTGCATCGTCATCTCCACTTTCGAGCTTTCGCCCTGCATCTTTTCATTAGCTTTGCGGACGATGTCAGTGGCGTCTTGTGCCTGCAATGGAAACGAAATACCGAGAAGAAAAAGAAGCGATATTATAATCTTATTTTTGGTCGAGAACATAATCTTCAAGCACTTTTTGTTTCATGGATTCAAAAGGATAATCGTCTCCAAGGGTTATGAGGCCCAGGGTGATACCATCGAGTTTGGCCACCAGATAGTAGGCTTCGGCTTCGGGATTTTCGCAGCCTAAATCTTCGAAAAGGGGACGCATCATCTCAATGTGATGAGCATTGTATTGTTCAATAGATGATTTGAGGGTGGCAATTGCTTTGGGCTGTAGCGCTAGGGCCATCATCAGCCGGACGACTTCGGTCGATTCTTGGATGTACCCAAAAATCATATCCAACAGATACTCCAGACGTTCTGCTGAAGACAACTCGTCCGGAAAATCCATCGCCTGATTACTCAGGGTAGCCAAGTCATCAAAAATAGCTTGGAGAATATCATTCTTACCATCAAAGTAGTGGTAGATGAGTCCCTTCGATTTGTTGGCTTGTTGGGCAATAGCACGGACACTGGTGCTGGAAAAGCCCTTTTCAGCAAAGAGCTCAAAGGCAGCATCCTTAATCTGTTGGCGTGTTTCCTGCCGTATTTCTTTGTTTTGATTGGGCGTCCGAGGAGTCATGGTTTCTTTTGACTGAACGTTCAGTCAAAAATTACATATCAAAATTTATAAACTCAAGTTTTATAAGGTATAAATTGAATTTGCGACATCTGTGTAGTTAGCGGGGAATACTACTAAAGTCCGAAGGGAAATAACTTGTCAACAGATATTAATGCAGATTAGAACCTTGAACGTACTGCAGGTAATTCTGCAGAAGCAGGGATCCAGCTTGCCCGGATTTTTCGGGATGGAATTGAACGCCCATGAAGTTATCCTTGCAGACCGCGGCCGAGAACTCTTCAATGTAATCGCAGCTGGCAATCGTATGTTCGCATTTCGGCGCGTAGTAACTGTGTACAAAATAGAAATACTGCTCTGTATTAAAGCAATCTACAAGTGGGTGGGGATGGACATCCTTAAAGGTATTCCAGCCCATGTGTGGAACTTTAGCTTTGGTGGAATTGAACTTTTTGAGTCGCCCCGGGATGATACCCAGTCCTTTGGAATCGCTTTCTTCAGAAGATTCAAATAAAAGCTGCATTCCCAGGCAGATGCCAAGAACAGGCTTAGTTGTTTTTTGCAGCCACGTATCCAACTTGTTTGCTTGAAGCGATTTCATAGCTGGCTCAGCGTGTCCAACGCCGGGAAAAATAATACCTTCAGCCTGATCTAGCTCCTCTATTTCATTTGTGATGATATGGGGTTCATCAAGCCGTTTCAGCGCGTTGGAAACAGACGCTAAGTTGCCGGCATCGTAATTGATAATTGCGATCATTTAAAGTGACTCCTTGGTGCTGGGTAATATATTGTAGTTTCGTTCACTTCGGCTGACGGCGGCACGCAGGCATCGTGCAAACCCTTTAAAACAGGCTTCAATTTTGTGATGGTCGTTATCGCCTTCAAATGATATATGAATGGTAGAACTTGAATGTATGGCTAGCGAGTAGAAAAAGTGTTCAACCATCTCAGTCGGAAAATCGCCAACCATATCGCGTTTGAAAGTTCCTTCGAAGGAGAGGTACGGCCGCCCGGATAAATCGATGGCCACCTTAGCCAGTGTTTCATCCATGGGCAACGTAAAGCTGTAGCGTTCAATTCCAAGCTTTTTACCCACTGCTTTTTTGAGCGTTTCACCAAGCGTTATGGCTACATCTTCGATGGTGTGATGTTCATCAACCTCCAGGTCGCCCTTACAAGTTATTTCCAGATCGATAAGTCCGTGCCGGGCAATCTGCTCCAGCATATGGTCGAAGAACCCAAGTCCGGTTGAAATGTCGGCTTCGCCCGAACCGTCGAGGTTTAGCTTTACTGAAATATCAGTTTCAGCCGTCTCACGACTTAGTTGGGCTTCACGCGTGGGGAAGCAAATTAAGTCGCTGAGTTCGCTCCAGTTCGAGGCTCGTTCAATTTCGATGTTGTCAGCATCATATGCCTTTAAAAATGATTCTTCTACCGTAACCAGGAGATGGGCATCCTCTTTGGAAAATTCTGCCGATTCGATCTCATCATTTTCCAACAAGTGTTGCTGGCGCTCTGACAATTTTTCTGCATCAAAAATGATCTCGTGTCCCAAACTTTGCAATCGTTTGAGTCCATACAGAGCTCCGCTCCACAGGAGTGTCTCATCATGACCTTTAAGCGCGTCTGTCGAGATCCAAATTTTCATGCTGTTACCTCTTTTAGTACTGAGATTAAACGTTCGTTTTCGTCGGGCGTACCTACCGTGATACGCAGGCAGCCGTCGCAAAGCGGTTCGTCCCCGCGATAGCGCACGATGATACCTCTGTCAGCCAACTTCTGATATACTTTTTTTGCTTCTGATATTTTGGTCAGCAAGAAGTTTGCGTCGCTGGGATACACTTTCTCTACTGCTTTCAGGTCATTCAACTTATCCCGCAACTGCTTTCGTTCCTTACGGATGGCTTCAATATTAAACTGGATGGTATCCAGTTTTTTGAATGCCTCAATTGCTCGCTGGGCCGTTAGTTTGTTCACGTTATACGGTGCCTTGACCTTCATCATATAGTTGATGATCTCTTCGTTGGCAAAGGTCATCCCCAGCCGGATGCCAGCTAAGCCAAACGATTTCGACATGGTTTGCAGGACTACCAAATTGGGATATTTAGCCACTTTTTGTGCCCAGCTTTCCTCACTACTGAAATCTACATAGGCTTCATCCACAACTACAATGCCTGGGAATTGTTCGATCAGTTCCGTCATGCGTTCGGCATCAAACAAATTTCCGGTGGGATTATTCGGGGAGCAAAGCAGCAGAATCTTGGTGTTTGGAGCTACAGCATCAAGGGTAGCATCCACGCGGGGTTGAAACGTCTCTTCCTCGAGCAACACTTCGTCAATATTGATATCATGGATATTGGCCGAAACGCTGTACATCCCGTATGTGGGCGGTGTGGTCAAAATACGGTCTTGGCCCGGCTGACAAAAGATGCGGTATAGCAGATCAATACCTTCATCACTGCCTACGCCCACAAACACATTTTCCTGCCGAACACCACGCCATTGAGCGATGAGATCACGCAATTTCTGCTGGGACGGATCCGGGTAACGATGCAGTTCGTCATCCTCGGTGAAGGGAGAACCTAGGCTGTTTTCATTAGCGTCGATCAGCAGGCCCTCCGAAAAGTCGGCGCGGGCACTGTGATAGGGTTTCAACGCTCTGATATTGGGACGAACAAGTTGATCAAGATCGAAAGTGGTACTCATGACTCTGTTTGGTTGGTTAGATCTTTGATTCGAATGGATACGGCGTTTTTGTGGGCGTCGAGTCCTTCAAGTTCGGCCAGTTTCTCGATTGTTGGACCCAGATTTCGCAGCCCGTTTTCTGACAGCGTCTGCATGGTAATCTGTTTGATAAAAGAGTCCACCGACACGCCGCTAAACATGCGCGCATAGCCATAGGTTGGCAACGTATGATTCGTTCCCGAGGCATAATCGCCGGCACTTTCAGGGGTCCAGTGACCAAAGAAAACTGATCCCGCATTCATAATGTGTTCTTGCCACTGTTCGGCATCATCACATTGTACAATTAGGTGCTCCGGCGCATAGCGATTCGAAAATTTGAATGCATCTTCTAAATTATCGACGATCAGCGAAAAACTCTGGTCGATAGCCTTTTCAGCCATTTCTTTTCTTGGCAGATTATCCAGTTGTTGGGTGATGGCGTTCTGGCATGCTGAGAAGTTAAACTCTTCGGTGGCCACTAATACAACCTGGCTGTCGGTACCGTGCTCGGCCTGGGATAACAGATCGGCTGCTACATACTCGGGATTGGCAGAGTCATCCGCAATCACCAATACCTCCGAAGGACCGGCCGGCATATCGATGGCAATTTGGGCCTCACTATTTTGTAATATCATTTTGGCCGCTGTCACATACTGGTTGCCGGGACCAAAAACTTTGTCCACTTTCGGTACTGATTCGGTGCCGAGTGCCATGCCCGCAACCGCCTGTGCGCCCCCCGCTTTAAGGAGATGGGTGGCTCCAATTTTCTTAGCGATATATAGGATTTCATTAGCGATTGAGCCGTCTTGCTGAGGCGGAGTAGCAACCACAATGGTTTTGCATCCCGCCAGGGCGGCAGGAATGCCAAGCATCATCAGGGTAGAGGGTAGAATGGCTGTACCGCCCGGTATATAGAGTCCCACCCGTTCGATAGGACGAGCTACCCGTTTGCACTGCACGCCGGGCATGGTTTCAACTTCCAGCGGCATCGGGAGCTGCGCCTTGTGGAAGCGGTAGATGTTCTTGAAGGCGGTGTCGATGGCCTGCATTGTTTCTTCATCCAGCTCAACGTCAAGCTCTGCTGGGTGAATCACTTGCGGATCCGGACGGACACCGTCAAATTTTTCAGTAAACTGCAGTATGCCAGAGTCTCCCTCTTTTTCAATCCGATCAATAATTGGTTGTACTTCGCCAAAGATAGATTTAAAGTCCATCTTCGGGCGCTGGCAAAGCTGGTCGAGATCTTCCTCAGAAAGAGCGTTATAATTGTATGATTCCATTACAGTATCATGCTTTCGATTGGAAGAATGACGATACCGGTTGCGCCGGCTTCTTTAAGTCGCTCCATGACAATCCAAAACTCATCAATAGGGATTACCGTATGCACAGCCACCATTCCATTGTCAGCCAAGGGCATTACGGTGGGACTTTTAAGTGAGGGGATAATTTCTTTGATCTCAGGTACGGCCTCTTCGGGTGCATTCATCATAATGTAACGACTGCGTTCGGCTTGCTGATGGCCGTCCATCCGCTGCAAAAATTTATCAATTAGCTTTTTCTTGCCCGGAGATAGTTTTTTATTGGTGCGGATAAGCTGCGTCTCGGATTCCAGGATCGTTTCCAGCTCTTCGAGTCCATTGGCCTTGAGCGTGTTACCAGTAGAGACAAGATCACAAATCGCATCGGCCACTTCCAGTCGTGGTGCAATTTCAACAGCGCCGGAAATAGTTACAATATCTGCGTTTATGTTCCGGTCGTTAAAATAGTTCCGCGTTATATTGGGGTAACTGGTTGCTATTGACTTGCCCTCAAAATCTTCGACTGATTGGATATCCCCGTTTTTACGAGCTGCAAGTGAAAGGCGGCAAATCCCGTAATCCAACCCACGAAGCACGGTAACGTCTGCTCCCTTTTCTTGTGTTTCATTAGCGCCTACAAATCCCAAATCGCAGACGCCATCTTGCACATATTCGGGGATGTCGTCGTCGCGGATAAGCAGGAGTTCTACATCAAAGTTACGGCATTTAACCAGCAGATTTCGTTTGTAGTCATCAAATCGGAGGCCAATGCCTTTTAGTAGGTCAATGGTTTTGTCGGTCAGGCGACCAGACTTTTGAATGGCAATACGTAGTGAAGTTTCAGAATCAGCAGTGCGTTGCATAGCAAATAGTTATAAATATTTAGGAATAAAATGATGGATGAAGAAGTGACGTGGCAGCCTTAGCTGCATGTAGTGATGCTATCGACGGTGGGAACCGCCGTGATGGAGGTGGGGATGGATATGTAGATTGCCTTTTTGCATCAGACCAAAGATACAGGATTTCATGGAATCATCCATAGCGATTTTTACCCTTACAAAAATTTAACTCGTTCATATTATCTAACTCTAGCTGATGAATTACCATTCCCCAAAACAAAAGGCCCCCACCGGATTGGCAGGAGCCTTTCGTCTGTTGAATGAGAACTATTTCTCAAGGATGGTTCCACCAGCACCAACGGCAATGGCAGGAGTGGAAGATGTTTCAAGTACTATGGCGTTTAGGTTTTCGCTGATTGGGGTTTCTTCAGATGTCCATGAGGAACCATCAAAACGGACGATATCAGCATTTGCCCCGGCAGCATATCCACTTTGATTATCAGATGCTACTTCAATGTCCATCAACGTTGATTCGCTGATGTTTTTGGAGCTCCATTCTGACCCGTTCCAGTGGAAGATCATACCGTTTCCGCCGGATACCCAAACATTTTCGGTTCCGTCGCTGTCGATACCTTGAAAGTCAACATCAGCGTCGGCAATACCCATTTTGTTCCAGGTGCTGCCGTCCTGCGTGTTTTGCACCGATTGATTGGCATCAACGATATGGCCAAGTCTCTTGCCGTCAAATCCAATTGCGTTGATGGCTGAACCGTTGCCCGGTGTAACGCTGTGCCATTTTCCTTCTTCGCCGGCATCAAAGTTATAGTAGATCTTGCCAGAATCGCCGGCAATATAAATATTGGCCGAATCTGCTTCATTGGTAGCGGATACGTCATTGAAATTATTAGAAGCATCCATCGGCTGTGAATAATCATTGAGATTGCCGGTTTGGATGTCGTATTCACCTACAGCTCCGCTGGATCCTACCAGCCACAGGCGATTACCATTGTCGGTGACGGCTAGTCCCAAAAGATCGTTACCGTTGCCTGAGACACCACCATCGACCACTTTGGTCCATTCGGTTTGCGTACGCTCAAGCAGAATACCTCCTTCGGCCACAGCGTAGGCACCTTCGGATGTAACAGCAACATCGTGGATAGTGTTATCCGTAGTAGATTTTACCAGTGTCCATTCGCCTTCTTTAGCCTCGCTGGGAGATACCGGGTCGGGCTTGCCGCTGTTGTCATCGTCGGAACTGTTAGTGACATCGCAAGCTGTGAGACTTAGTGTTAATGAAATGATGAGTGTTGTTAGAAGAATTGTAGCTCTTTTCATGTATTACTTTTTTAATTCGATTTTACTTTGGGATATTCAAAGCCTTATCAAGGGTTTAGTGTTTCAGGGTTTACATGCGCTAACAGGCATTTTAGATTAAGTTTTATTAAGAGGTTACAGGATATGTTCGAGCTGGCAACGGCAATAAAAAAAGGCTCTTGCCTCCCGGCAAGAGCCTTTGACTGTTCATTCACCCTTGAGGATTAGAGATCACTGTTTGATTCAAGTTCAATAGTACCGAGATCCGTTTCTTCTCCGGCGGTAACGTCAATGCCGGTCCGGGAAGAATCGGCATAATTATCACTAGTGGGATCGAAATACACTTCGTAGGTGTCTTCTTCGAGCCCGACAATTTCGAAGTCTCCATTGTCAGCCGTGATGGTCGAGGTAACTGTATCGCCATCCATAACGGCAAGTACGTTGGTATTGAAATCAGAAGGTTGCACGTTACCGATAATAGATCCCGTTTCTTCCAAGTGGACAGCTCGCAGAACCGGTTTCAGAAGATATCCACCATTACCTTGCTCAACAATTGAGCGAGCAGCATCAAAGTCGATTAATAGTGAATAGTCGGTATTTTCTTCCACTTCGGCGTTCAGATTTAGTTTTAAGCCGGACTGCTGAGCGCTTGGTGTTTGCAGGTTATGCGTTTCGCCATCAACAGTAACGGTATTATTATCACCGAGGATCAGGCGAATTTGCTCATAATTACCTGCTTCCAGCTCTTTGGAGCCAAGGGCAATTTTATCACCATTTGTCAGCTCCAGCAGATTAACTCTCATCTGCTCATCCGAGATGGTCTCCCATTCATCTTCTTCAGTGTTATCTCCATCGTCACTTTCGGAATCGGAGTCGTTGTTTGCGTCTTCTTTTTTGACCGTGACCTTGTTAATGGTGACATGCACTGAATCATAGGGCGCCGGAGCATCGGTCATAGTGACCGACATTGTGCCTGTACCGGCGTCAGATCCAGAACTGTCACAGCCAGTAAATCCAATCAACGTTATAAGCGAAAATGTTAATAGTAGCGATAATTGCTTCATATTAAATATAATTTATTTAAAATTTGATTTCTGTTGGTACTAACAGGAACTCAAATAAAATGTTTCAGTACTTATTTCTGCTTTCAGTGTTTTATTGGGAGTTTTACGAATTGTATCTCTAAAAAAAGTTGAACTGTTCGCATTCAGGCAGAAATGGCAGCCACTAAAACAATTAGCATGAGGGTAAACAGGGTAAGCTGCAAAACAGGGTTTTGAAGAAGTTTCTTTTGTAGCATAGTAAATGATCTGTAGATGATGTTGTGTTACAGGGGGTTATGTACAGCTGCTGAACCTAAATGTTCCGAGAATATCAACTGACGTTTGATCGAAATAAAATGACTTATTCATTGAACTATTACACCTAAACGATTATTCTTAGCCCCAAACCCAAAATAATTGCTAATTGATAGGTCAAAATTATGATTACAACCGCTCAGTTTACGTATATCCCCCTCAAAAAATCTGATCCCCGCGAAAGTATTGATTATCTGCTGGAGCTGGTAGCCCAACATGATGTAGAAGTGGACGTGAACTATATGTCTACCAGCGTGCGCGGCGAAACTGAAGAGGTGTTTGAGCTGATCCATGAGATGTACGAGACCATGACGATTGAAAAAGAGGAATTTCGTTTCCATGTCGAGCTGATGAGTCCGGTAGCTGAAGATGAAGATCCGGTGGATATGCCTGAATAGGAACTCCTCAGAGAAGATATTTGATTTAGGCACTTAACTAGGCTTATTTAAGATGTATTAACTCTTAAAGTTTATAAATAAATATTTTAAGATGTCACATGTTGTTGAGTTTGTAGTTAAGGGGTTAGTTGGTAGAGAAGAGACAATAGAGTATCAGCTGAACAGAAATGTAAATATCCTTTTTGGCTTAAATGGAAGTGGTAAGACTTCATTACTTAAGATCCTGCATTCAGCAATGTCTGGTGATGCAAGAAAAATAAAGAATGTACCCTTTAGTTCAGCAGAGGTAAAAGTTTATTCGAAAAAATTTGATCAGATATTTACACATAAAATCAATAAGGATATTGATGGTTTTATCATAGATAGCAAAGATGATAATTATAAATTCCAAGATGAATTTATAATAACAGACCATTCAAAACAACTAGCAGAAAATGTGATAGGGTGGGAAATTCAACCAGCTACAGTTTTTAGGGAGGAAAATGAAGACATAGTGGCATGGCGGCATAGATTCTTGCCTACATCTAGGATTTATAATTTTCCTGTCAGAAGACGCTATGTTAGAGAAACAGAAGAAAATGAGGATGATACTCTAACCAACGAAGAGATTGAAAATCGTTTTGCTGAATATGTTAATGATTTATGGTTCCATTATGCTTCAGAAATCAATCAGAAAGTGAGGATGGCTCAAGAAGAGGGGCTTACTAACATATTGAAGGAGATATTGTCGGGTAAGCAAAATGAAGTGAAGGCTTCAGAATTCGAAATTGATAAAGCTTATAAACGTGTCAGGTCATTCTTAGATAGACGTAACTCCTTAAATATTCTAGCTTCTAAGGAGGTTTTTGAGGAAAAGTTCGAGTCTGACTATAAACTAAGGAGCATTGTTGAAGATATTGATAAAGTTGAGAAGAAAATTGAAGAAGTAACCTCACTTAAAAAAAAGTTTCAAGACCTGATAAATAAATTATTTACAGGAAATAAAAAACTTTTACTAGAAGACTATGATATCGGCATTGAGTTACAGGGGAGACAAAATATTGGTCTCCAGAGGTTATCTTCAGGTGAAAAACATTTAGTTAGACTTTTTTTAGAAGCAATAATAATAGAGTCATCTTCTCTACTCATAGATGAGCCTGAAATGTCTATGCATATTGATTGGCAAAGAGACTTAATAGAAAATTTTAGGCTTTTAAATCCTCATTCTCAACTAATACTTGCAACACATTCGCCAGAAATTATGGCTAAATATTCAGAGGATAAGATATTTAATTTATGAGTAGGTTAAATCATTCTCGAGAGGCACTGTTGAAATCTATAAAAATTTCAGAGAAAGAGATATTTCTATTTGTTGAAGGGAAAAAGGTTGATCCAGCATTTTATGATAGATTGTTAGATAGAAATATTAATACACAAAATTATCGGATATTCAGATCTTACGAAATAAAAGGGGCTGAACAAAGTGGTGGAAAAAAAGTTCTACTCTCTTTTTTTAATTTTGTAAAAAACAAATCATCGATAAGTGGGGTTTTTGGTGATAACCCATTTACAATTTTATTTCATCTTGATAAGGATATTGATGACTTACTAAATAATACGATTGATTCCGATAATATTATTTATACGGATTATTACTCGGTTGAAAACTATCTGTATAAATACGGTGATCTAGAAAAAGCTTTATTAGCATCCACATATTGTGAGATTGATAGAATCCAGGAACTATTTGGAGATATTAGAAAGTGGATAGGTAGTAAAGTTAAACATTGGATTCCATGGGTAACACTTTGCATCTTTTCACAAAAATATAAACTGGATTGTGGGTGTGGCTATAGTAGGCCTTCAGTTATTAATAACAACTATTATGAAGAGATTAATGATGAAAAGTATGAAGAGTTTTTAAACAGATTAGAAGCAGAATTTGAAGGTTCAGAAGATGAATTTTTGAAGGAATTGGAAGCTATTAAGCAGATGGTTATTGATTATTATGAATCTGATTCTTTTGATTTAATTTTTAAAGGAGATTGGTATAGAAATATTCTATCAGAATATTTAAAGAATAATGGTAAGGTTTCAATTATCAATCATAATAGTATAGGAAAGAAATTAGAATCTAATTTATTAATGACTTTAGACTTTGAAGATAAATGGACAAAGAATTTGGTATCTGCAATCAATACATGTTTAGATAACTAAGTGCGTTTTTAATTTATGCAATCCCATCAGGGATTTTGTATCTTAAGCGTTCTTTTTAGCTGGCAAAAATAGTGCTGTGAGCACATCTTTATGACCCAAATTCGCAACTTTAGCATCATTGCCCACATCGATCACGGCAAATCCACGCTCGCGGATCGCCTGCTGGAACGTACCGGAGCAATCACCGAGCGCGAAATGCAGGAACAGATTCTTGACGATATGGATTTGGAACGGGAGCGCGGTATCACGATTAAAAGCCACGCCATCCGCATGGATTATGAGCGCCCCAGTGGCGAAAATGTGATCTTTAACCTGATCGATACGCCGGGTCACGTCGACTTTTCCTACGAGGTGTCACGAGCACTGAAAGCCTGCGAAGGGGTGCTGCTGGTTGTAGATGCTGCTCAAGGTATTGAGGCACAGACGATATCAACGCTCTACCAGGCTATTGAGCAGGACCTGGAAATTATTCCGGTGCTCAATAAGATCGATCTGCCGGGCGCCGATATCGAGGGCGTAGGCCAGCAAATTGTGGATCTGATCGGCTGCGATCACGACGAAATTTTAAAAGTATCCGGTAAGACCGGCGAAGGGGTGGATGATCTGCTCGAGGCTATTGTAGAGGAGATCCCTGCTCCTGGACGTGAAACCGAGAAACCGCTGAAAGCACTTATATTTGATTCGGTTTTCAATAGTTATCGCGGTTCGATTGTGTATGTTCGCGTAATGCAGGGAACCCTGAACAAGGGCGATGGCATCCGGTTTATGGCTACCGACAAGGAGTACGAGGCCGAAGAAATCGGATATCTGAAGCTTGAAAAAGAGAAAACAGAGAAGCTGGAGGCCGGGGATGTAGGCTACATTGTGGGTAGCGTAAAATCCTTGCAGGATGCCCGCGTGGGTGATACGGTGACGCGTATCGATAATCCAGCCGACCAACCCATTCCGGGATATCAGGAACCCAAGCCGATGGTTTTCAGTGGGCTGTTCCCTACGCAGTCGGATGATTTTGAGAACTTGCGATCAGCTTTGGAGAAACTACAGCTTAACGACGCTTCGCTGACGTATCAGCCGGAGACCTCCGAGGCACTCGGCTTTGGATTTCGGGCTGGATTTTTGGGTATGCTCCACATGGAAATTGTGCAGGAGCGCCTGGATCGCGAGTTTGATATCGATATCGTGACCACCGTTCCCAACGTGGAATATGAGGTACTTATGACTGAAAAAGGGGAACAGAAGAAGAAAATCGTTGACAATCCCAACGATATGCCGGATCCAAATACCATTGACGCGGTGTATGAACCGTATATCAAGGCTAGTATCTTGACCCCCTCTGAATATATTGGTCCGGTGATGGAGCTCTGCCAAGAAAAGCGGGGCAAGTACATCAACCAAATTCACATGCAGGGCCAACGGGTGGAGATTAAATATGAGCTGCCGATGGCCGAAGTGGTCTTTGATTTTTATGACCGTCTAAAGAGTGGTACGCGCGGTTACGCATCGCTGGATTACGAATTTATGGAGTATCGCGAAGGCGATCTGGTTCGACTGGATATTTTGCTTAATAAAGAGCCGGTGGATGCGTTATCAAGTATCGTCCATCGCGACAAGGCCTACGAGCTTGGACGCAAACTCTGCAAAAAGCTTAAAGATTTGATTTCACGTCACCAGTTCGAGGTTCCTATTCAGGCGGCGATCGGCAACAACGTTATTGCACGAGAAACGATACCGGCTATGCGCAAAGATGTGACTGCAAAATGTTACGGTGGTGATGTTTCCAGGAAGCGAAAGTTGCTGGAGCGTCAGAAGGAAGGGAAAAAACGAATGAAACAAGTGGGTACGGTAGAAGTTCCCCAAGAAGCGTTTCTTGCCATACTCTCGATGGATGACGATTAATAAGGTTTTCAACGGCTAATTGTTTGTAATGATCAACTTAATGAATAACAGCTTTTCTTTGTCGAAACAAATTAGAGTTAGGTACTGGATCTCAACCCTGTTCCTTGTACTTTTTCTGCTGATTTCATCCTCAGCTTTTGCCCAGTTTGAGGAACCCGAAATCACAAAAATTACGAAGGATCGCCGGGCTTGGTTTATGGAACGGTTTAACGATATCAAGTGGACAGGGCGCGGTCTATATAACGAAACGGATCTGGATGACCGACAGACCAACGAAATCCGAGCACGCCTGCAGGCTGTATATGGGGATCCTACACAGACTATCAAGGACTTGATCAATAAACAGGATTTTCGTCCGGGCAAAGCCATTCAATTTGAATACTGGTTTACCGTTAATGACAGCATCCCGATGATGGTGCTCGATTGGGATGGTCCTTTTGGCAGCGGCTTAACGTTTGTGGGCGCCAGTCGGTATATTGATTTAATGCCCCAGGTTAAACGGACGTTTGCCCGAAAATTGATGGCGATCGAGGAGTTGGCCAATTACCAGGATTACTTTTATTCACCCGAACGTGAGCAGTGGTTTAACGTGGCTTACAATAATGGGAGCTATACAACCAAGGAAATTTCATCGCCGCCGGGTATGAGTATCGATTTTTCAAATTAATAATTTACAGGAGTACGAACATTGGCAGATCAACTTTCAAAAGAAGAGCGTGAAGAACGACGCAAACGGCGTAAACGGGACAAGGGGAAACAAAACGAGCAGGCCAAAAGCTGGCTGCGCGAATGGATGGATGCCCTGCTGTTTGCAGCTATTGCGGCCCTGATTATACGCACCTTTTTGTTTGAAGCCTACCGCATTCCCACTCCATCGATGGAAGAAACTCTTCTTACCGGTGATTTTCTGATTGTCTCAAAGATCAATTATGGTCCCCGCACGCCGATGATTTTGGCGGTGCCGTTTACCAATATTTATCTGCCGGGTGTGGTAATGCCGTGGACTCGCTTGCCGGGCTTTGATGAAATTGAGCGCAACGATATTGTAGTATTCAACTATCCCATTGACCTTACTCCCATTGCGGCTAAAACCAACTATATCAAACGGGCGGTGGGTATGCCGAGTGATACGCTTTCGATTGATGATACGCAGCTGTTTGTAAATGGTGATAAAGCCCAGCATTTTGCCGGCATCCAGCAAACGTATTCTGTTACAGTACGCGAACGTGTACGGCTTAGTTCGGCCAAGGTAAATTCTATTGGGGCAACGCTGCTGGGGTCACAGGGTAATAGCAGTTACCAGGTAAATATGACTAAAGAAGAGGCTGCGACGATGCGTAACTGGCCCGAGGTTAACAGCGTAGAGACCTTTGTGCTGCCCAATGATTTCAATGAGTACCGTCGTCGTGATTTCAGCTTCTCTTCCGGTTTTATGAATCACCACCATATGCCGCAGATTGTCGTGCCGTTTGAGGGGCAGACAGTAACATTGACGCCCGAAAATTATCATATCTATGAAAATATTATTACCCGCTATGAAGGGAACAATGTTAAGCGGAATGGCAGTCAATTTATTATCAATGGGGAAGAGACTAACAAATATACTATCAATCAGGATTACTATTTTATGATGGGGGATAACCGCGATAACAGTGAAGACAGCCGTTTCTGGGGCTTTGTTCCACAATCGCACATTGTGGGTGAAGCAGGTATTATCTACTTTTCCTGGGATAAGGAGCGCTGGTTGCCGCGGTTTAGCCGTCTCTTTAATATCATTGGGGATTGATAAAAAACCTTCATCAGATGATTGAACTTGTCATCTGATGAATTTGATCAGCTTTCAAAAGCAGATGTACTAATTCTTGCGAATGGTTTTTCCTTTCTCTTGTCCGTCTTTGATGGCCAGCTGACCACATCCGGCGTCAATATCCTCGCCGCGACTTCGTCGGACGGTAGCGGTAATGTCACGTTTCACCAGCTCTTGCATGAAAGCATCCAGTCGTTGTTCACGAGCTTTTTTGAGTGCTACGCCCGCCACGTTGTTGTACATGATGATATTTACCTTGCTGGGTACCCACTGCACAATATCGGCAAGCTGACGAGCATCCTCAGGAGTGTCGTTAAACTCATCAAACAACAGGTATTCGTAGGTGATAGGCCGATGCAGCTTTTGGTAATAATACTTGACAGCCTCTTCGAGCTGCTCGAGGTTCATCGCGTTGTTGATCGGCATAATCTCATCACGTTTTTCGTCGTTGGCCGCGTGCAATGAAATCGCCAGGTTAAACGGCTGACGCTCATCAGCCAGCTTTTTGATCTGCTTGGTGAGGCCAACCGTTGAAACGGTGATCCGCTTGGGCGAAAGTCCAATACTCAGTTCATCCGTAATGATATTTGCCGAATTAACGACAGCATCATAATTATGCAGCGGTTCGCCCATGCCCATGTATACAACGTTGGTGATGCCTTTGCCAAATTTTTCCTCGCAAAGCGCATCGATATATTGCACCTGGTCAACGATTTCGCCGTGCGTAAGACTGCGGAAAAAACCCATTGCACCAGTAGCACAAAACGAGCATCCAAATACGCAGCCTACTTGGGAAGACACGCAAACCGTGAGCCGGTCGGCGGCTCCGTCAGGATAAAATTCAGGAATGAGCACCGATTCCACTTTGTGCTCTTCTTCGCCCTGAAGCTTAAACAGGAACTTGATAGTGCCATCCTCCGATTCCTGCTGGCGGACGTGTTCGATAGTTGGTACGGTGGCAACTTCTTTTAGGCGGGCCCGCAGATCCTTCGAGAGATTAGTCATCTCATCAAAACTGTGCACGCCTTTTTGATAGAGCCATTGAAACAGTTGGTCGCTGCGGAAGGATTGGAGTTCCAGCTCCTCGGTAAAATTCTCCAGTTCGCCTTTGGTCAGGCTTTTAAGATTTACTTTTTCGTCAACATCGGTTTGTGTAGTCATAACCCCAAAGATACAAATCCTGTGGCAGGGTTGTTAGCCTACAAAGCATAAAAATTGGCGGTCCATAATGCACCCGTGTTATGCCCTAAATTGTTAGGAAATATTACGACAGGTAGCTGATATCTTAAGAAATCTCACAAACGTTTCAGTTTACCGGCTGTACGCTCGTACCACTCCATCCACTCTTCGGCCGAAACCTGAACAATTGATTTCATGCGTCTAAGGTCGAATACCGATACTTTTAGGGTCTGGATATCGCAGCCATTGAGGTATTGAAGAGTATCAAAAAGATTACCTACGAAGAGTGCGTGGCCGTTTTTTTGGGCGTCATCCCAAACTGAGAAATGTAATTTGTTGCCCTTCTTTGAGGGTCGTGTTTTAGAAATCATAGCCTTTTTCCCATTGTTCTCTCTTAAATTGTTTTAAAGACTAAAAAAAATATCGCGGATCTCAAGCGGGGGAAAAGATTACAATTTTGTAGGGAATTTCATCTGGATAAGTGCGCTTCGATCAGCTACCACTCGGGATTTTTCACTGTGCAGTGTTACATAATTTGGCTGCAGCCAGTAGTTACTCAGGTAAAAATTTTACACTTGCCCAGCGCTTTAATCGATCTACTTTTCATCCTAGGCAAATGGCTGTGCGGTGTTTTCCGGGCCAATAGTTAAATGAGAGCTATTGGAAATATTAAAGGGATAATTGATGTTGAGGTTTGGATCTTAGAAATGTCTTGTGCTGAGATGCATCTAACAGAACATCTTTTACGCAAAAAAGGGATGCCCATACGGACATCCCTTGAAATAATTGCCAAACTAAGAGTTAGCTGTTCAGCTCAGCGTTGAGTTCAATATTGACACCACTAAGTGCCTTGGAAACCGGGCAGTTTTTCTTTGCGCCTTGGGCGAATTCCATAAAGGTATCTTTATCTATATCAGGAATAGTAGCCTTTACATTGAGTACAATAGTGGTGATGGCGGGGTCGCCGTCGACTATCTCGAGGCTGACATCAGCATTCGTGGTCACCGATTCAGGGTCGTATCCACCTTCGGCCAGATCTGCAGACAGAGCCATGGAAAAGCATCCGGCATGGGCAGCCCCAATCAGCTCTTCGGGATTTGTGCCGGTTCCTTCCTCAAATCGGGATTTAAACGAATAGGCTCCTTCAAAGGCCCCGCTGCCAAACGACATATTACCTTTTCCATTTTTTAGATCTCCTTCCCAGGTTGCTTTAGCTTTTCTTTTAGGCATAATTGATAAATACTTTTATTTCAAATTCGGTTAGGAATTATGAACATGCAGCAATTTATAGTCATTCCCAAAAGTCACGGAGATTTGTAGCGGCAAGGCCTTATGCTACTAATGGAAATTGAACGCCAGAGTAAATTATTGTATTAATAGTACTTAATTGTAAAGTAAGTAATCAAATCAAAAGGTATGATGGAAGTACAAGATGCGTACAATTTAATTACTGGTAAGCTAGAGACCTGGATTGACACGTTTATCCAGATGTTGCCCAACCTTGCGGTGGCCCTGTTGGTGTTAATCGTTTTCTACGTGATTGGAAAACTGGTGCGAAAGGCAGTAAACAAGCTGCTGCACAAGGTTACCAAGAATAAAACGATCATTCATCTGCTGGAGACGATCGTTAGCGTGTTAGTCATCGGTATCGGGGTCTTCATTTCCCTCAGCATTCTCAAACTCGATGGCGCTGTAACTTCGCTGCTTGCCGGTGCCGGTATCATTGGTTTGGCATTAGGTTTTGCATTTCAGGATATCGCCTCGAATTTTATTTCTGGTATTATTTTATCTATTCGTCACCCGTTTGGTATTGGGGATATTATTGAGACCAACGACTTCTATGGTACGGTCGAAAAGATGAACCTGCGAAACACAATTTTGCGCACTCCACAGGGACAAATTGTGTACATTCCCAACAAGAGAGTTTTTGAAAATCCGTTACAAAATTTTACCAGTAGTGGTGAGCGTCGTATTGATCTCTCGTGTGGTGTCTCCTATGGTGATGATCTGGAGAAGGCCAAAGAGGTGGCGATTGAAGCTATCAAAAGCCTGGATAATTACGATGACAGCAAGGGTATTGAGTTTTATTATGATGAATTTGGCGGCAGTTCAATCAACTTCAAGATCCGTTTCTGGGTGAATTTTCGCAGTAATCCTGATTTTTGGTCGGCGCGCAGCGATGCCATCATTGCGATTACTCAAGCCTTTGATGAGAACGATATTATGATTCCGTTCCCCATTCGAACACTCGACTTTGGCATACGCGGAGGAGAAAAATTAAACACAATGCTCGGTGATGGGCCTCAATCCCAAGAAGCCTAGTATTTGTAGTTACTTCAATTCAAAAATAACAAAGGCCGAGTCACCTGACTCGGCCTTTTGTATTATAACTAAGAGAAATATTGAACTTTTAGAACCGAGGATTAACTACGTTATTATAAATTGAGCCAAATGAGTATTCAATGCCCACCGAACCGCGGTAGGAATATGAAGTGGATTGTTGACGTAGATCAAGGAGTTGTTCTGCATCACTGATGTTTCCTTTGGGAATGGAAAGTTGGTCATTGATGAGGGAATAGCGACCTGATAAATTCAGCGATAGTCCACGAAATATCCGGAAATCAAATTCCAGGTTAACGTCAACCCGGTTTTTGCTGAAGTCATGCATATATGTAGAAGCATTTATACGTCCCTCAATTTCGCCCCAGGGTTGGGTAAATTCCAGTCTTGAGCGAAGTTGCTGTCTTACCAAGATCTCCGATCGTTCATTGAAAATCGTTATCTCATCATAATCGAAATAGCCCGTTTTAACGATATACATGAAGCTTATTTCGTGGGTTGAATATTCTTCGTATGGAAAAATATTGTATTCAACAGCGGGGCTTCCGGATGCTGAAAAATCGATGTTGTTACGGCTAGAGGTAAACGCTTCTCCAAAGATACCAACTGACCAGTGATCACTGAGACTTTTTACTATTTTTCCGTCAAATCGCTGTCCACGTGTGATAAATTCAGTTGTACTCTCATTTCCTACTGAATCAAGTTCAGTAAAGGTGCGACGGTTAAAGTCGTAGTCATAGTCTATGTTTATTTTCCAATCTGGTGTTACACGATCGGCTGAAGCTCCAAATGAAACAAATAAATTACTCCTGGACTCTTCACCGTTAAAGTAGGTATCGCCACTAACTTCAAAGATCCAGCTATCCCATTGGTCTTCCTGTGACTCAGATTGGTCCTTTTTTTCTCCATTGTAGCTGATTTCAATATCCTGAACAGTTTCCGTTTTTGATACATAAGGGAAAAGGCCCACTTTAAGCTTTTTTACTAAACCCCGTCGTTCTTCATCGTCGGTATTTGAGGCCGCTGAAAAATACTTGAGCGTATTGTTGATTCCCTCGAATCGTGCTTTACCTAACATTTTGATGGTGAACTCAGTGCCTCCGCTGCCAGTCCGCTGGCGTGTGATCAATATGTGAACATCGGAATCCTCTTTATCCCTAACATAGTTAATATAGGTTATTTGTTGTTTGATAAATCGTTCATTACAATGATTGCAGTCCAGAAATACGGAAACGGCCTCACTTTTGGCGGCCTGGTTTTGGCTTAGTACTGAAAGGGGAAGGAATAGCGCAAAAAAGCAGAAAAAAAAGAAGCGAGCCAACTTCATTCTAAATGGGTATGAGTTATTATAGAAAAAATGGTTTGTATCACATTAGCATAAGATTTTCAGTAAGTAACTTCTAGTGAATTGCTGCAAAAAGATTTAAAATACTGACAGGTCAGGGTAAACCTTGCAAGCTGCAGAGCCAATAATTTATATCAGTTTAAGTACTGATTAAGTTCAAGTGAGAAGTTGTAATCTGATGTAAATTTTTTGGAATAGAAATTACGATTTTGCCAAATAAAAAGGCCGGATCATATTATCTGATCCGGCCGATAAAACGAATATAAATTTTGATAGTTACTTAAAGTATCGATTCAGGTAATCGACATACGATTTATAAAGCAGGTAATAGCTGGCCGTGTTGAACGCCACGCCGTGAGCACCGGGAGGGTAAATTTGCAAGTCAGCCTCGATGCCGTTGCCGGTAAGTTCAGTCATGAGTTGCATCGTATTTTGGACGTGCACGTTTTCATCCATCGTAGCATGCGATACCAACAGGTGTCCTTTCAGATTCTTGGCGTGGGTTAGGGAAGCGCTTTGTTTGTAACCTTCTTTATTGTTTTCGAGCAGTCCCATGTAACGTTCGGCATAGATACTATCGTAGTATCGCCAGTCGGTAACCGGGGCCGTTGCTATGCCCACATCAAACACATTGGGATGCGTGAATAGGGTGTAGGTAGTCATGTATCCCCCGTAGCTGTGACCGCGGATGGCCATGCGTGTGCTGTCAACCCAGCTTTTTTGTGCCATATGCTTGGCCGTTTCCGCGAAGTCGTTGGCCTCCCACTTGCCTAGCTGTTTGTAGACGATATCTTCAAATTTGGCTCCGTAACCGCCGCTGCCGCGATTATTCACATTCACAACAACGTAGCCTTCCTGAGCAAGGTATTGCACCCATCCGCCGGAAGCCCAGGAGTTATACACGCCCTGCGCACCGGGACCACCATAAATATTAAGTACCAGCGGATATTTTTTTGAGGGATCAAAATCAACGGGCTTGATCACCGATCCATCCAGTTGTTGTCCGTCGGAAGTTGTGAAGGAAAACAGTTCTTTTGGAGAGTAGACATGCGATTCGGTGAATTCCTTGACGGAAACGTTATCCTCGAGCACTTTTATCTGTCTGTCCATGACGCTCCACAATTCGACCTGTGTAGGCGTTGTGGTGTTGGAATACCGGTTGAGGTAATATTTGCCATTGGGTCCCATGCTGATCTTGTGAGTACCTTCAGCTTGGGTAAGCTTTTTCTTGTTGCGGCCATTAAAGTTGATGGAGTACAGGTGACGCTCGAGCGGTGATTGCTCAGTGGATGTATAGTAAATACGGTTATTGCGGTAGTCCACGGTGTGTACGTAGGTGACTTCCCAGTTGCCGTCGGTCACTTGGTTTTTGAGTTCACCGTTATAGCCATACCGGTAGATATGATTGTAGCCGTCACGGTCAGAAATCCAGAAAAATTCTTTGCTGTCTTTGGGGAAGAAAAAGTAGTGGTTGATGCCGGCAAAGAAGTCGAACACATCAATCCAGGCATCGGACTTTTCGTCCATCACCAAGCGATTTTCTCCGCTGTTGATATCATTAAAAAACAGCCGCAGGTGATTTTGGGCACGGTTTAGATGTACTATCGCCAGCTTGTTGTTCTTGGATGTCCAGTATATCCGTGGGATATAGCCGCCTTCGGGAGAATCCATCCACTGCTGTTCTCCGTTTTCCACATTGACAACACCAATACGTACCGTCGGATTTTCGTCGCCCACCTTGGGGTAGGGTATCTTTTCGTATTTGGGATGTTGACCGGCATAGTCGGTCATCTGAAAAATATTGACGTGGCGTTCATCGGTTTGCCAGAAGGCTATATGCTTCCCATCGGGTGACCATGACCATGCTTGGCCCAGCCCAAATTCTTCTTCGTAAACCCAGCCAAAGCGACCGTTATAAAAATATTTTTCTGCGCTGTCGGTAAGCTGTTTTTCTTTGCCCGTTTCGAGGTCATAGACAAAAAGATCGCCATCGCGCTCATAGCCAATTTTACTTCCATCCGGAGAGAGTTCCGCGGTTCGGGCATCCTCGGCAAGCAGTTCCATAGTTTCATTTTCAATGGAATAAAGATAATAGTCTGAGATACCGGACTGGCGATAAACCGGCCGAAAGTTCGATCGGAATACCAGATATTTTGAATCTTTTGACCACTGAAACGAAGAGTACTCAAAGGTGGAATCGGTGTTCGGGAAGGTATGATTCTTATTATTGAAAATGAGTTCATCTTCTGCAGTTGCAGGGTCATAGGCCCGAATCTCCATACTCTCCGTATCGGAGTTGTACTGCATGTACGAGTAGCGGTTGCCATTGTCAATCCAGGTGACATTGCGCGGACCATTTGATCCGCTTAGTTGTCCACTTTTGGAAAGGGCTTCTTTAACACTTGAGTAGCGACTTTTTTCCTGAGCCAGGCTCTGCTGTTGCAATATAAAGCCACAGAGGAGGAGACTCAGAGCTAAAAATTTAATCGAAAAGCGCACATATTTTTTCATGATGGGTAAATAATCTGTTAAATGTGTTACACAAATGTGGAAGTAATCAAATATTGCAGGGGAGAGCAAGTACAATTTATGCTGAAATCCACTTTTAATCTATATTTTAGCTTAGACTAATAATTAATTCATTTCAATCAAATAATTGTCTAAATTTACTGTCGTATGCCAACATAGATATGCTTTAGATGGTCGAATCTGTAAAAAAGACGATAAAAGATACCTCACTTCGTAAGCTCTTATTTTATCTGGGGCCGTACTGGCGGGCGTTAGCTCGTTCGCCTTGTTGGGCATCAAGTCAGTTTACCAGAGGGGATTTCGTGTGGTGGAATTTATCATTATGAGCTTAGTCGCCGTCGTAGCGCTGGCTTTTGTGTTCGAAATGGTGCTGGCTGAGCCTACAGCTGATATCATTGTCACTGGCATGATTCCCTCGTTGCCGGGCCCCGGGCGATTGGTATTTTGGGAGCCACGGTGATGCCTCACAGCGTGTATTTGCACTCTATATTGGTGCAAGATCGTCGTAAACTAAGCATTAACTCAGAAGGAGATAATGAGGGATCGCATCGCCGACATTTTCACCTGGAGTCCTTTGATACCACTACGGCACTGTTTGCTGCCATGTTCGTGAATGCCGCCATGCTGATTGTAGCCGCTGCTGCGCTTCAGGGCACTGGCATCAGCACGCTTAATGAAGCGTATATAACGTTGGATCGCGTGTTTGGAGAGTATTCGAGTCTAGCCTTTGGTATTGCACTTATTGCGGCAGGACTTTCTTCCTCGCTGGTAGCCACCATGGCCGGACAAACGGTGATGGATGGTTTTCTAAATCTGAAAATTAACGTGTGGTGGCGTCGGTCAGTTACTTTGATGCCTAGCCTGGCTATTGTAATTGCTGGATTTGAAGCTACGAATGTGCTGGTTGCTTCGCAGGTGGCCCTGAGTTTTGAGCTACCGTTTGTACTTATCCCATTATTGTTATTTACCCGCGACGAGCAAGTTATGGGTTCATTTGTCAATCATCGATTTACTACCGGTGTGCTGGGCGTTATTGTATCCGTGATCAGCGTGTTGAACGTGTGGCTATTGTATAGCACGATCATGGGATAAGAGCACAATTCTTTTTACTGGATGAGCTGCTGAAAAATGATCATCAGCGCTATCGAAATCGTAACAGTAGTAGCTACGGTTGAAGTTTCAGTATCTTCCATGGCATCGGGAATCAGTTCGGCAAAAACCATCCAGATCATGGCCCCACCGGCAAAACCGAGTCCCATGGGCAGGTACTGGCGGAATATTTCCACAAACAGGAAAGCCGGCACGGCCATTAGTGGTTGAGGCAGACTCGAAAAGACGCTCCACCAGGCGGCTTTGGCTGGAGAAGTACCACGGGGAATAAGCACCAGGCTAATAGCAAGACCTTCGGGGATATTGTGTACTGCAATAGCAGTGGTAATAAAGATCCCGAGGTCAAGGCTACCACTGAATGAGACTCCCACGCTGACGCCTTCGGTAAATGAGTGCAGCGTCATGATACCAACGATCAGTAGCATCTTGGAGCTATCTACCTTGTTAATTTTCTTAATGGCAAAATTATCATCATACCGGTCGATAATTTTTTGGCTGAAAATGATGAAAGCCAATCCTATCAGGATGCCGTAAAAGGTAAACCAAAGATCGTAGTTGAGGCCCTCGTAGATGAGTCCAAAGCTGGCAGCGAGCATCAATCCGGAGGCGATGGCGTTGGAAATGCCCAGCCAGCTACGTGTCAGGTCTTTGATCAAAAAGAAGGGCAGGGCACCGAGTCCGGTGGCTAATGCGGTGATCATCGCGTAATAGAAAACATCTGCCTCAGGCGAAAAAAGGAAATCAAACATCAATTAAAATTATCTGATGAAACATTAACAATGAGCTAGAATAGTTTTTTAAGGAAGTTGCTAGTTTAGCAGGCCAGGAAGCAGAAGAAGTTCCGAACAGAAGATAAGAGCGGTACGTTTTAATCACTAGACAAAAATGAAATTTAGAAATGAATTAAATAGTGGTTTGTCTTAACCCATTCCATAGCTTCAGGAGAGCTTTAGTGTGTAAGTTGTCGTTGCACTAAAAATTAGAGTATTGTTTCCTGAGCTTTAACGTTGTCACTTGTAAGATGACATAAAAAAAGCCTGAGGATAAATCCCCAGGCTAAATTCATGATCTGGAAGCTCACTCAACGATTTTAAACCAATGACTCAAGTTTTGGTCCAAAATACTGAATTAGCTTGTAAGCTCTTCGATGATTTGGTCCATCCTGGATTCCAGCTGCTTTGTCTTTTTATCATAATTAGCGCGATTGCCCAGATCGGTATTCACACTGCAGTAAAACTTGATCTTGGGCTCGGTACCCGATGGACGCACGGAGATGATAGATCCATCTTTTGTGATAAATTGCAAGACGTTTGATTCCGGTAGGTCAATGGCCGTAGTATCACCGCTTTCAATATTTTTTGCCTGCTGGGTCTTGTAATCCTTGATGGTGATAACCTGAGATCCACCAAGTTTTTCAGGTGGATTTTCGCGGTAGTTCTTTAGCATCTGTTTGATCTGCTCAGCCCCTTCGCGGCCCCGTTTGTAAACCGATACCAGCCGTTCCCGAAAATAGCCATGCTGCAGATAAATGTTTTGCAGCGCTTCGTACAGGCTGCTACCTTTATCTTGGTAATAGGCGGCCATCTCAGCAATAATGACCGATGACACAATCGCGTCTTTGTCGCGCACGTGATCCCCAATGAGGTAGCCGTAGCTTTCCTCCCCCCCGGCAATAAATTGTTGTTGGCCTTCGAGCTCGGTCATAAGTTCGCCGATGTATTTGAAACCGGTAAGCGTATTATAGCAATCCACATCGTAATGATCAGCAATACGGTCGATCAGATACGAGGTGACAATCGTTTTGACGATATACTCCTTGCCGGAGAGCTTATCGGCTTTATCCCAGGCATTAAGCATATAGTTGATAATGAGCGTGCCGGTTTGGTTGCCGTTGAGCAGCACCCACTCGTCGTGATTGTCCTTGACGGCAATACCCACACGATCAGCATCGGGATCGGTGGCCATCACCAGCTCGGCGTCAATTTCTTTTGCTTTGTCCAGTGCCATGCTCAAGGCTTCCTTCTCCTCGGGATTGGGATATTCGACCGTTGGGAAGTCGCCATCGAAGCTCATTTGCTCTTCTACGTACGTCACATTATTGAAGCCGTATCGCTTGAGCGCCGGTGGCGCCAGCACACCCGATGTCCCGTGAATAGGTGAAAATACGATACTCAGATCTTTCTGTCGCTGGATTTCTTCGCGGGAGATGGAAAGCTCGAATAGTGCGTCGAGGTATTTTTCATCAATTTCTTTGCCAATAGACTCGATATTTTCCTCAATCCCCTCGAACTTCACCTCGTCGATACTTTCGATATTCTGTACTTCCTCCAGCACCATCTGATCTTGTGGAGAAACGAGCTGGCAGCCGTGTTCATCGTAGGCTTTGTAGCCGTTGTATTCTTTGGGATTGTGAGAGGCCGTCAACATAACGCCGCCGTGGCAATCCAGCTCGCGGATAGCAAACGAGAGCTCGGGCGTAGGTCGCAATCCGTCAAAGAGATATACATGAATGCCGTTGGACGAAAAGACATCGGCAACCACCTGCGCTAGTTCCTCGGAATTATTGCGGCAGTCGTGGGCTATGGCCACCTTCACTTGTTCATCAGGATAGTTCTTTTTCAGAAAATTGCTGAATCCCTGCGTGGCCATACCAAAAGAGTATTTATTGACCCGATTGGGACCGATCCCCATAATACCGCGCAAGCCACCAGTACCGAATTCCAGATCCTTGTAGAAGGCTTCGGTCAGCTCTTCATATTTTTCGTTGTCAAGTTTCTCGCGGATTTCAGCCTTCGTTTCTTCATCGTAATTACCATGCAGCCAGCTGTTAATTTTTTCTTCTACTTGGGGATCAAGTGATTGCATAATCTCTAAGTTTAATGAATTTCGGTTAGTTCTTTTGTTTCGCCATGGAAGTTTGGTTCCAGTTCACTTTTTTGATCATCAGCCAGATGCCGATAGCAACCAACGGCACACTTAGCCATTGTCCCATATTAATCATCCAGTCGCTGGCAAATTCGGCCTGATCGATCTTCGTGAACTCCAGCAAGAAACGGCCGCTGAATAAAATAGTGAGAAACAGGCTGAAAAGTGATCCTTCCGGTGGATTCTTGTCATAGGAGTAATAGACTTTCCACAGGATGCCGAATACCAAGATGCAGAGCAGTGCTTCGTAAAGCATGGAGGGGTGTCGCGGAACCATATCAAGACGGGCAAAAATAATACCCCAGGCCATTTCAGTGGGTTGGCCTACTATTTCGGAGTTCATAAAATTACCAGTGCGGATAAAGGTTCCAGCGATGGCCACCACTACGACCACGCGGTCGGCCAGCCATAAAAAACTCATGTCGTTTTTTTTCTTCACAAACAGATACATGGCAATGATGATGCCGATCGCCGCACCATGACTTGCAAGACCACCGTGCCAGATGGCCAGAATTTCAGCCGGGTGCCGCAGATAAAACATCAGATCATAAAAGATAACATGCCCCAGTCTTGCTCCTACAACGGTAGCAATAAGCACATAAGTCAGTAGTTGATCGACCTCCAGTGGATCTCGGTTGGCGTGGATGAACATTCGTCGCGTAAGCCAAAAGCCAATTAAAAAGGAGCTGGCGAATAAAATTCCATACCAACGGGGGCGAATAGGACCAATTTCGCTGATAGTGGGGGAGGGTAGTACCAAGAAGATGAGTTGGCCCAGCACAAAAGAGCCGATAATCATGCCCCAGAATTTCCACTGTGAGATGTCGGGCTCTTTGTTGGCAGGAAGATCGTCGGGTACCAGTCGCTGATAACCAAAGTAAATAAAGACAAAAGCTGCAACAACGCCCCAGATAGCAACGGGGAAGGGTAAATGAATGGTGCCGAGATCAAAGGCGGCCGGGTCAATATTCCAGACTAGATGATCGGTGTTTTGCATTTTTTAGTATTGAGTGATGAGTTTCTGGTTACTTATCATTCTATTACATTGAAATTAATCTGTAAAATTTTACCGAATTAAGCTACGTAATTTGATTGAGCAAGGTTGATTAAATTTCCCTCCTTTCAAAAGAGGGAAAGGTGGTTTGTAAACCGTATTCTAATCCTGTACTAGTTCGTTCGTAATAAAAGAAGCTATCTGATCAATTACACCATCTAAATTCTGTTTTATCTGGCGATTGGTAAATCGTAAAATGACAATCCCAAGTTCATCTAAATAAGATTCTCTTTTGGCATCGTGTTGTTTGCCTTGTGAGGTATAATGTGTTTCTCCATCTACTTCTACCGCGAGATTTAATTCAGGGCAGTAAAAGTCGACAATGTAATCACCGATACCATGCTGCCTTCGGAATTTATATTCCTGCAATTTCCGTCCTTTCAACCTTGACCAAAGAATGACTTCGGCTTTAGTCATGTTGTTACGCAGATACTTCCGTTACTTCTTAGTGCTTTTAGGATTAAATATTTTCTCATTGTCATTATAACTCATGATGTAAGTTATTTATTCGCTCAGATAGAAGTCATGGCACCAAAAAATCCCCTCCTTCCAAAGGAGGGGGGGCAGGGGTGGTTGGTTTGAATCTATTTCAAAATCTAAAAGTTAATGCCTTTAAAGGGTTTGTCGGATAAATTTTAACTCTAAATATAGAATAAAGTGAAGAATAACCCCTCTTACGTCTCCCCTTTGTAAGGGGAGAATGTTAAAATCCCTGACTGTTAATTACCCGCTCCTTTTAATGGACGGCAGGGGTTAGTTTACTTCTAATAGGTCTCAATTTTATAATTTAAGCAAAACTAGTTGTAAATAGTTTTGCTGAGAAAACTTCATGGTGTTACGGGGAACAGTCCTATTTAGCAAAAGGAGTTGAGATCAATTCTCCTCACCTCATACTCAAATTATCAAATGAGTATTAAGTTAATCAGCTGGTATTTATACCTCGTTACTTGTTAACCAATTTTAAATTCAGTACCCTCGGGGCTGTCCATCAGCTTGATGTCGAGCTCTTCCAGCTGATCGCGTATGGCATCAGCAAGTTCAAAGTTCTTGTTGTGACGAGCCTTGTTGCGGATATCGATCAGCAGTTCGATAAGCTTTTCGGTCTTATCGTCTTCGGATTGTGCTGCTTCAGCTTCTGGCCAAAGTCCGAGCACGTCATCCACAAAGTTGTGCAGAAATGTTCTGACATCCCCGAGATTCTCCGGTGCTTCTCCGCTGTTGATCTGCTTGCGGATCTTTTTCAGCTCATCAAATAATACTGCGATGGCCTGCGCCGTATTGAAGTCGTCATTGAGTTTGCTTTCTACCGACTTCTTCAATGCCTCTAGGTCGTAAGCGTCGCCGGTTCCCTCTTCGGTTTCTTCAATCAGCCGGAGGATGTCTTGCAGGGTACGAAGTCCATTTTCGGCACTGGATAATGCTTCTTCAGAAAAATCGGTAGTACTGCGGTAATGACTCTGCAGCAAAAAGAACCGGATGATCTGTGGATCCCAGGCGCGGGACAGCAGCTCGTGGTCACCGCGGAAAAACTCATTCAGTGAGATGGCGTTGCCGAGCGATTTCCCCATTTTCTGGCCTTCAAGCGTCACCATATTGTTGTGCATCCAGTAGTTGGCAAATGGCTTGTTGAAGGCGCCTTCGCTTTGGGCAATTTCGCACTCGTGATGCGGAAACTGGTTGTCCATGCCGCCGCCGTGAATGTCGAAATGTTCGCCCAGGTACTTCGTGGACATCGCTGAACACTCTACATGCCAGCCGGGATATCCCATGCCCCAGGGAGAAGGCCACTTCATAATGTGTCCGTCGTCGGCCTTTTTCCAGAGGGCAAAATCCTTGGGATCTCGTTTGTCACTGGCCGTTTCGATACGCGTGCCGCTTTCTTGGTCTTCGATATCACGTCCGCTGAGCTTTCCGTAGTCTTCATCCGAGGAGACATCAAAATAGACATTGCCGTCGGTCTCATAGGCGTGTCCGTTCTCCATCAGTTTTTCTACCATCTGGATCTGCTCGATGATATGTCCGGTAGCCCGCGGTGAAATATCGGGACGCTGCACGCCCAGCTTATCCATGTCACGGAAGTAGTTGTAGGTATACTTTTCCGCGATTTCCATCGGCTCCAACTTTTCGATGGCGGCCTGTTTCTCCAGCTTGTCTTCGCCTTGATCGGCATCATCCGTCAGGTGGCCGACATCCGTAATATTTTGCACGTACCGGACCTTATATCCCAGGTAACGCAAATAACGGATCACCACATCAAAAGAAACATAACTTTTGGCATGTCCCAGATGGGGATCTCCATAAACGGTAGGGCCACAAACATAAATGCCAACGAAGCCCTCTTTGATAGGTTTAAATTCTTCTTTCTCGCGGCTAAGCGTGTTGTAAATATGTAATTTATCCATCTATTGCTTTGGATGACTCATTAACTAGATCACGATAAAATAACTGACAGAGCGCAAAGATAAAGTTTACACTGAATAGTTGACAATCTGCATTTCAAATAAATGGTATCTTTTTGTTAGCAGTTTTAGGTAGGCGAATAACAAATCATAAGATGTTCTTGTTTCGCAGTAGGATGGGCACCGTGCTCGTCACTCAATATTTCTGGAAACATAAGATAATAGTGGGAATTGGTTTTAAGTCTGTTTGATTAAACTTAAGATGGAGGCCACCGTTGAGGTGGCCTCCATCCAGTCTCGTATAGGATATTATATAACTAATGTAGTTTGCCTTTATGATGATCTACATCTTGTAAAGAACACCACTAGCGGCCAAGATGTCCGTGATAGGTTACCCATCAAATAATTTCTTAAGCACATTGCCAGCCTTATTCTTTAGGTAATCTTTGATAATAGGCTGGATGACTTCTTTATCCGGCGATACTTTGGGATTCTCGTGGGTGCCCGTCACGCGAAGGGGAACCATAATGGTACCGTTTTCCTGAGTTAGCGCATCGGTGGCCTGCTTGGTAATCACCGAGGCGATGGCTTTTTTGAAGCGTCCCGGTAAAAAGAGCTTCATCTGGTAATCGATCGTCTCTTTTACCAGATGTTGTGTGCCGTTGAGTTCCATCCCGATATCACCGCTGGTCAGCCTCAGATCTTTGATGGTGAATACGCTGTTATCGAGTTTGTACGTACTCTTCCATTCGTCTAGTGCAACGTTTCTGAATTCCTTGGTGCTAAGCAGCGTCGCCAGTTTATCCTGCAGCGGATGGCCTTGCAGTCGTGACTTGGTCATCCCGAAGTCGCCGTTCATCTTCGAAGTCTCGATCAGCGGGTCAAGGTAAACATTCAGCTCTGAATAATAATCTACGTTGGCACTGAAGGCGCCCGAAATATACTCGTGGAACTTGCTCTTTTCGCCCAGGATAGGATACTCGCTGAAAAACGCCTCAGCCTGCAGGCTGTCGAGCGATCCCTTGAACGAGATCATCGTGTGGTCGGGTTGAGGGATATCCCAGGTAAATGACCCGGTAGCTTTTCCATCGAACATTTCCACGGATGCTTTTTCGAGCTTAATCTGCTTGGGCGTAGTACCGGCCTGAGCCTTAAGATTGGTCATCGTGACGCCGGTCACAATCATTTTGTCAATTTCTGCATTGACTGAGCTGTTCAGGTCAGGCAGGTGAATGGGAATCGGTGCCGAAGTCGTATCATCCCAGTTGATGAGTTCGTCAAGATCCAGCAGTTTGCTTTTATAGGATCCCTTCAAATGCGGTGTGGCCTTGCGATCTTCTTCGGCTTTCAGGTACGCCATGTAATCTTTCAGAGAACCATTCAGAGCAATATCCGAAGAGCCCATCTTAAAATTTAGTGATTTCAGATCGGCCGACTTGGGCGACAGCGTGAGCTCCCCGTTCAGATTTGATACCGGCTGTACCATGGCATCGCCCTCCATGTTGACGGCTTTCACTCTAAGCTGGCCGTCAAAACTCATGTTGGCCGGATCAGCGACAGGTCCTTTGGCCCGTAGGTTCAAATCCGCCTGACCGGTAAGCTTGGTGATAGTTGGAGCCAGATCATAATAACTTTGAATTTGTTCAAGAGCAGCGTTACCGGTGATTTTAAGATCCAGTGAGCGGTTGTCGCTCAGGTAATCGGTAATTGCACCTGATGCTGACAGGTTGTTGTCGCCGGTTTTGAAGCTGCCCTTTGAAATCGATAGGGTAGGGCCCTTAAGCGAGGATTCCAGCGTAAGATCCTCGATCGGCTTGCCGAGTGACTTGTGGCTAATGTAGCCATTTCGGAGCGAAATTTGTCCTGACTGTACCGCGCGTTCAATTTGATCACCCTTGCCCTTGAGCGTGGCATTGGCCGTTAGTTTGCCGCGCATGCTCAGCGTATCTTCGTCGATGGGATAAAATTCCTTGATCGATGCCAGATCGAAATCCAGCTTGGTCTGTAGATCGATGGTTCGCTGCTCTTCTTTCAGTGGCTGATTGATTTTACCCTGCATCGAAAAGGAGTTGGCTGCGGCCTGAAGCGTCATATTATTGATAGTGATGGTTTCCTGATTAGCATTGGCATCCACCGAAATATTTTCGATCGGCTTGGACACCTCGGCATATTTCAGGCTCCCATCAGATAGCTTGATCACCGCATCAAAGGTTGCTTGCTCGGGATTACTACGGTTGCCTTGTGCCTGGCCTTCAACAGTGAGCTGGCCGCTCATCTGCTCGATATCAAACTGGCTGATATCATAAAATTGGCTGATGGTCGCCAGGTTTATATTGCCATTCATATCCACGGTAAAGTTGCCGTTTTCTTTCATGGGATTGGCCAGGCTTCCGCTGGCTTTGAGATTATTTTCACCGGCTTGAGCCGTCAAGTTATCTACCGATAATAGGTCATTGGAAGCGTTGGCCGAGAGTTGAATATTTTGGATCGGCTGTGGCAGATCAGGGTTTTTGACATATCCGTCCGTGATCTTGATGGAAGCATTAAAAGAGGGAAGTTCCTCGCCGCCCAGAGGGCCTTGTAGCGAACCGTCGATGGCCAGGGCGCCACGTGTTTCCAGTCCTTCGATGGATTCGCGGTACTCTTCCGGTACCAGTCGCAGCAGTTCGCCAAAGTTATCTGACGAAGAAGTAAACGACAGGTCACCGGTCAGGGTGTTACTCCAGTTCGAGATGGATCCCGTCAGGTTCAGCGCTAGCCCGCGGATGGAGAAGGTGCCTTGGTCCAGGCTGACGGTCTCGTTTTGCATGTCGATGGTCGATTGCTGCTGGAGACTCATCGGCAGTTTGTTCAGATACACGGTATCACCCACCGAAGCTGAAAGCCCACCCAGGTTGGCATTGATCGTGCTTTTGATGAGGTCGGCATAATTTAGCGAGATATCGGCATTTAAATCATCAAACTGAACACTGGTTTGGGAGCCGAGATCGCGATATCCGAAATTACCGTCGCTAATATTAAAATAGGGGATGTTAACCGTATATCCGGCCGAGGTGTCTTCTTCAGCTTCTTCTGTTGCCATCAAAAAATCGATATTAGTGCTGCCATCGGGATTAACCACATACGTAAAGCGTGGGTTTCGAAGGCCGATCTCTGAAACTTCAATCTGATCGCCCATCAGCGAAAACAGTTTAACGGAGACGACCAGTGCATCAAGCGAGGCCAGTGTATCGGATTCAGTTTCTCCGGGAATGGTCATCCGTTCGATACTGAGTCCCGGCTGAGGGAAGGTGCTGAAAAAAGTCAGCGACATTGATTCCACATTCACTTGGCGTCCTACGGCTTCGTTGACGTAAGGCATTACGGTACTTTTGAGGCGCTCATCGGTGAAATACAGGTTTAGTCCAATGGCGATAAGAATAAAGAAAATAAGAATTGCAGCGACTATCTTAACGAAAGTTTTCATAATTTTTGGCTTGGATCTCAATTGAAAAAGTCATGTAAGATACTGATTGTCCGAAAAACGTAGTAGATTAAATATCGAATTTATTGCTGCAAGTTCCTTATGTTATAAATCTAATCTGAAATTGGATGGTAAACATCGCAAATCACTATGTTAAACTGGGGTTCAGGAGCAAATAATCCGAAGTTTAAGCGACGTCGCCAGCGTCTTGTAGATACGCTTGCCGATAAGGGTATCAAAGATAAACGCGTCTTGGAGGCGTTCAATATGGTGCCGCGACATGTATTTGTGGATACGGCCCTGCAGGATCGCGCCTATAAGGATACCGCCTTGCCTATCGGCAAAGAGCAGACCATTTCGCAGCCCTATACAGTGGCGCGTCAGACGGAGTTGCTGGAGGTAAAACCCGGTGAAAAGGTGCTCGAAATTGGCACGGGCTCAGGATACCAGGCGGCCATTCTGTGTGAGCTCGGTGCAGAGGTGTACACTGTTGAACGTCACGATGAATTGTATAAGAAATCGCGATCAATCTTGCGTGAGCTGGGTTATTCGGTGCGGGCTAAGCTCGGCGACGGTACCATGGGATGGTCGGCCTATGCGCCTTATGACGCCATTGTGGTGACGGCCGGTGCGCCGGTGGTGCCCGAGGATCTGGTGGATCAGCTAGCGCTAAACGGACGGCTTGTAGTGCCCGTGGGTGATGACAAGCGACAGGAGATGGTCCGGATTATTAAGATTCGGGAAGACGAATTCGAGGAAGAGCATTACAGTGATTTCAAGTTTGTTCCCCTCATTGGTAAAAAAGGCTGGCAAAAGTAAGCTGATTAAAAATGAAAAATCGATTAATGAAAAATTGGATTGTATATTCACGCTGCAAAGATTTTTAATTTTTCATTTTTAATTTTCAATTCATTTTGGCGGAGACCGACCAACAAAATTTAGAAAAAGACAAGACGAGCTGGAGCGAATATCCCTTTCTGTTGCTTAAGGGTTTTTTAATGGGATCGGCCGATATTGTGCCGGGAGTTAGCGGGGGAACGATGGCCCTGATTGTGGGCATCTATAAACAGCTTATCGACGCTATTAAGAGCTTCGATGTTCAATTCTTCAAGCGATTTTTGACGTTTAAGTTCAAGAAGGCACTTCGTGATGTGCACTGGCAGTTTATGGTGATGTTGCTGTCTGGCATTTTCTGCGCAGTGTTGTTTTTTACCAAAGTTGTGCCGCTGCAGGTTTACATGTTTACCGATCCCGAACTTATCTTTGGCCTCTTTTTTGGACTCATCGTAGGATCCATCTTCGTGCTGACCAAAGCCATTGATGACTTTAACTGGATACACGCGGGCATGATTGTATTGGGTGCTGGTATTGGTTTTTGGGTGGTTACATTGGTGCCGACAGATACGCCCGAATCACCGTTGTTTGTTTTTCTAAGTGGGTCTATCGCTATCTGCGCAATGATATTGCCCGGTGTTTCCGGTTCCTATTTCTTGCTTATCTTGCGCAAATATGACTTTATTTTATCGCAAATCGGCAAGCTTGGTTCGGCGGATACGGGGGCTGCATTGTTCACGCTGTTACCGTTTGTTATCGGTGCCGCTGTGGGGCTGGCACTGTTTTCACGATTGTTGTCTTGGCTGTTACATCGCTACGAGGCCCAAACGCTGGCCGTGCTTATTGGTTTTTTAATTGGATCGCTTTATGTGATTTGGCCTTACCAGGATCGCACCTATAAAGAGATCGTAACCAGACAGAAAGTAGTTGCCTATTCAAGTGAGCAGGCTGTAGAACTGCGAAACAATCCGCCTGATGAGAACCGTCCGGAGTTCGTGCGCCTCGGTGATATTATAACCACCGATTCGGGCGCTAAGCAGGTCGAGATTATCACTATCAAAAAGAAGCTTATTACAAGTAATCCCTTTATCCCATATGTTTCTATAGAGAAGTCAGGAACGAACCATTTTTGGGAGGGTATTTTAGGAGGTTTTATTGGTCTAATTATGGTAATTGGGCTTGATTATTTGCGGTCGGAAGCCTAATGTTTGGACAGAGATTATTCTTCAAAATAATTGAACCCATTTGTCATGAAGCAGATTAAAAAAATATTAGTACCTACTGACTTTTCGGATAATGCTGAGCTTGCTTTCAACCACGCTCAGGAAATTGCGAAGCGTTTTGGAGCAACGATTGACTTCGTTCATATTGTCCCTACCATTAAATATTTCAGCGAGAGTATTTCCTTAATGGAAGCCCCTCTGGATATGATTGATGATGATATCTATCCTACGGCTCAAAAAGAAGCCAAGGCGAAGCTGCAAGATCTGATGAGTAAGTATTTGAAGGAGGAGTTCAAAGGGGAGGCCATATCACGGGTTGACCGCAAACCTTTTGAGGCTATTGCTGAATTGGCATCCGAAAAAGAATATGATTTGGTTGTTATGCCCTCCAAAGGCCGGCACAAGTCAAACCTGCTGCGCGGATCCACTACCGAGAAGGTGATCCGACAGTCCCGCGTGCCGGTGTTTACAGTAGACGACAAGCTGACATCAGAAGGCCTTAAGCGAGTATTGGTGCCCACCGACGGCTCGATGATCTCGTTTGCTGCGTTGCCGTTGGCGCTTTCGATTGCGAATATTTATACGGCAGACATCACCTTCTATCACGTGCAGGAACTCTATGGAAGTCCTCTTGAGTATGAGAGCCGGAATCCCAATAAGAGTGACGAAACGAATTTGTATGAGACTCTGATTGATCACCTCGAGGATTATCTGATCAATGAGGGAATGGAGGATGTGCAAATTGCGCGTGGCGAAGTTGATTTCGAAGATCAGTTTGTAATTACCGATGGAGCTTCTAACCACCGCGTCAATTTTTATACAGTGGTCGAAAAAGGCGTGTCGGCGCATTTGGGTATTGAAGAATATGCTGCAGAAAACGCCGATGTGGTAGTGATGGCTACCCACGGGCACAGCGGACTTGCCCACTTTTTCCTTGGATCTACCACCGAGAAGGTAGCGCAGTCTCTTGACAAACCAGTGCTAACGGTGAAGCCACCGGCTGAAAAACTTAGTAAGAAGTAGGCAGGGCTATTGAAAATAAAAGGTGTAGCTTCCACCGCCCACGGATATAGGTTGTAGAATAAATCTCAGGTTCTGATGTAGTGCTTGTCGTAACACTCTCACATCTCGTTGAAATAAAAAGTAGTAAGGCCAGTAAGTAGTAGGATAATTGACTCCAGTGAATCGGTAAACTCGTTTGGATAGGGTTCTTTCATAATACCCTCATTCAATTTTTCAGAATGTGTTGAATATTCTGTTATACCTTAAATTTAAGCTATCAAAGATTGAACGGTATCTAACGTACTCCTTTGAATTACAGCCCCCGTCGAAGACCGCGTTCGGTAAACCGCCATTGTGGGATATCGCTGCCAGTGGTACGATCATTCCAGATTAATTCGGTGCGCCGGTTATTTTTGAGGTCGTACATTGTCATTTTGTGGGGTTGCCAGAGTTGTTCGTTGAGTTGTTCAAAACTTTCGGCCACCAATTTTTTGATCATCTCTTCTTCCTCATTAAAATATTCTACCTGGCCGAGCGTATACTTTTGCGGATGAATATAAAACCGGAAATGGTCGTATTGGCTGTTGCCCTTTTTGGTAGCCTGAAGCACATATGCCGTGTCCGTTTTAGCTTTTAGCTCAAAGTTGTAGTCATCGGGATTTTGGTCCCCGAGATCTTCATAGGTAAAATCACTGCCAACAAAACGGTCGTTTTTCTGAGAGGCGGAGATCGTTTGAATACGCTTGAGAGCTGGCAGGTAAAGCTTTTGTAGTTCGTCGCTGCCTTCACTGATATTCAAGAAAGCCGTTCCGCGTACATTGGCCGGTTCTTTGAAGATGAGCAGGCTCTTACTGATGTCTCCTTCATTATAGCTGAAAGATTTTAACGAGCGCTTTCGGCGGTTGCCGTTACTGTTATAGATAATCATTTGCATTTCAGCTACTTCGCTGGCGACCGAGGAACGACGTTTGTCCACCTCCTCAAAAATTTTACGTGCCTCCGGGTTATCCGGCTGAGCTGAAGCAAAAAGAGGCAGGAAAAAGATGATTGATAGCAGTTGTAGATAGATTTTCATAGAGTCTTTATTGATTAATCAGAAGTGGCAAAACCCGTTTTAAACTATTGGCATTCCAGAAATAAAATTTTTTAATTAACAGACAGATACGATATGTTAATCGCATAAAAACTTTAGGTCAAAAATCCCATTATGCCTGAACTTATTACGATTGAGGAACTCATGGCAATGGGTCTTCCTCCTATTATCATCTATGCGGCACCAGTCATGTTTTCTCTTGTATTCATCGAGTGGGGGTTAAGTGCTTGGAGAAAATGGGATCTGTACGATACCAAAGATTTTTGGGCCTCTACTGCTATTGGTGTTGGTAATATCATTGTGAGTTCAGCGACCAAGATTAGCATTTTTGCCTTGGTGCTTTTCTTCTACAATATGGTACCGTGGCGCATTCCTCACACTTGGTGGTCGTACTTGCTTTGTTTTGTGTTACTTGATTTTTGCCGGTACTGGGCGCATCGTATTGCACATGAACAGCGGATCTGGTGGGCTACTCATGTACCGCATCACTCTTCTGAGGAATATAATTTTTCGGTCTCTTTTCGTCTTTCATGGGTACAGGGATTTAAAGTGATTTTCTTCCTTCCGGTAGCACTGGCAGGATTTCATCCGGTAGCCTTTTTTATTTGTCATCAGATTGCCGTACTCTATCAATTTTGGATTCATACTGAGCTGATTGACAAGCTGCCGCGTCCCATTGAGTTTATTTTCACCACTCCATCGCACCACCGTGTGCATCACGCCAAAGACGATCATTACCTGGACAAGAATTATGGTTCCACACTTATCATCTGGGATCGCATGTTCGGTACGTTTCAGCCGGAACTCAATACGCCAAATTACGGCATTACCACACCCCCAGACTCCTACAATCCTATTTATTTGGTGTTTCATGAATTTATTGCCATTTGGAAAGATCTGAAAAAGGCTGACGGCTGGAGAGAGTACCTGTTTATACTTTTTGCCAGTCCTGCCGAGCAGGCGCGCGTGGAAAAGGAGAGCCAGGCCGAAGTTCAATCTCAAGAAGCTCCGGCCATGCAGGCATCAACCGTAGGAGAGGAATAGGCTATTTCGTTGATTCAGTCCAGTTGATGTCCATCCCATCTGTGCTGACGGTGGCCTCAGCGGTAAGTTTAACATCTGTTGATTGGCTGGTTCCGATAACTGTCACCGTATTGCCCGATCCCGAGATAGTATAGCTTCCATTTTCGTTGGGTGTTTCAACTGATAAGATTTGATCTTGGGAGATAGTATTGAACGACTGTCCGCCACCTCCCATCATTTCGGGTTTTTCGTAGTAGATTTGGGCATCGTTGAGAATCATCAGGATATCTTGACGGAGTGCGGCTCTGTTTGAATCCACTCGGGAGCTCTGGAAGGTATCAATAGCCACAACCGTTGCCACTCCCACAATAATAGTGACAAGGATTACCAACAGTAATTGTTGTTGTCCCATAAAGAATAGATTTTTATACCCGACATTTTAAGGAAAAGCTCTACAAGCTATTTTAATAGATCTCTTCTAATAATCCAAGAGATGTACATCGGCCGATCGTTACAAGTTTTAGTGACATTTAAAGTATGTGGTCTGATTATTTATGCGTATCTTTGGCGCATTCTGGTGTTATATTCTATCCCACCTATTGGTTAAACAGGTTCTTACATCCCTTCCAAGGTCTGTCGGCGCCTCAAGATTGTATATGGTTTTAGGATGGCAGCATAGCTATGCTGGTACTAAAAGTATATGTGGCGTCAGGTACACCTTATTTTTCATTTTATAGACTTTTATGACCAATTCGAATTTTAGTGATTTATCAATAAGTGAACCTATACTTCAGGGATTGCAGGATATGGGTTTTGAACATCCCACATCGGTGCAGGAGCAGTGTATCCCTACCCTCTTAAAACAGAAAGATGTGGTGGGACAAGCGCAAACCGGCACCGGCAAGACGGCTGCTTTCGGAATTCCCGTCGTCCAGCAAACCGATGTAAGCATCTCCGAAGTACAGACCATCATCATGTGTCCCACGCGGGAACTTGCGATACAAGTAACAGGCGAACTCATCAAGATCGGTAAATATCTGGATGGACTGCAAGTAATTCCCGTCTATGGCGGACAGTCTATTTCGCGTCAAATCAAAGCGCTAAAACGCGGCGCGCATATTGTTGTGGGTACGCCGGGACGAACAATCGACCACCTGCGACGTGGGACGATGAAGCTGGATCACCTGCAGCGTGTTGTCTTTGACGAAGCCGATGAGATGTTAAACATGGGATTTCGCCAGGATATGGAGCAAATTCTTTCCTACGCGGATAACCCGGTCCAGACTATTATGTTTTCGGCGACGATGTCGAAAGGGATTCAAAAAATTATGAAGCGCTACATGAACAATCCCCAGACTATTGCTATTGAGCGCAAGAAGATGACCGCGCCCAATATTGAGCAGTATATGGTAGAAGTGCGCGACTCAGTCCGAACCGAGGCCATCTGCCGATTTATGGATATCAACGGCTTTTCGCTGGCACTGGTGTTTTGCAATACCAAGCGAAAGACCGAGAAGGTAACTCGAGAGCTGCAGTCCCGCGGCTATTCCTCTGATTTTATCAACGGAGATCTCAATCAAAATCAGCGTGATCGCGTAATGGCTAAATTTCGCTCGGGAGCTATTGATATTTTGGTAGGTACAGATGTAGCGGCCCGTGGACTCGATATTGATGATATCGAAGCAGTGTTTAACTACGACATCCCGCAGGATCCGGAATATTATGTGCACCGTATCGGCCGAACGGGTCGTGCAGGACGCTCGGGCATGGCTATTACCTTTACCACCAAGAGCAAACGAAAACAACTTCGCGCCATCGAAAAGCAGATTAAAACGCAACTAAATCCGCTGGATATGCCTTCTACGGCCGACGTGCGTCTCTCGCGTATGGATGGAATGATGGAAGAGGTTGTGGAAGTACTTGAAAAAGGAAGTCTGCGAACGTATATCGAGCAAATCGAAGGGTTAGGTGATGATCGATTTACTACCATCGAGATTGCTGCGGCTCTTCTGAAGATGCAAACGGCTGGAACCGAATCAGAAGAACAGGCCCAACAGCCGGCCAATTACGATGATACGGCGATGATTAAAATGTATTTTAATGTCGGCAAGAAAAACAATGTATATCCCGGTGATATCGTGGGAGCAATTTCAGGTGAAACCAGCGTACCCGGCAATGTTATTGGCAATATTGATATTTACCCCAAACATTCTTTTGTAGATGTACCGGGCAAATATGTCAAGCAGATTATTGGCGGTATGAATCAAAACAAGGTGAAAGGCAAAAAGGTGCACGTAAAAGTGGCCTAATTTTATGCTTTTATCATCCTGAATTCAGCCTACGTTGCTGTGGCTATTTCGCCGAAGTAGGTCTTGTTTCAGGATCTGTATCTCATTGGATAAAGCGGGTACTCAGCGATGAGTATCCGCTTTATTATTTCTGAAAATTTCAAAGGGTTGATTGTAAAGGAAACTAAATATTTTGTCAACTAAACTTGACACTTAGAACGGATGGACGTATTTTAAGTAAAGTAACCTTTACAACTTTAGATAATGAGGTACACAGATGAACAATAATAATGCTAAAACGAAGGATTGGTCCACGCGCAAGAACCGGATTATTTATCGTCTGGCATATTGGTCGGGAGCCTATGTTGTGACAATGGCAGTGGCTAACTTTGGACCAAGACTGTTATGGGATTACAACCAGCTACTTACAATCGGGGCTATTATCCTAAATCTGCTGGCTGGCATCGGGATGATCTTGGTAAATATCCAGCACTTGAATGTACTGGATGAACTGATGAAGAAGATTCAACTTGAAGCGATGGGCTTGTCGTTGGGCGTAGCCATCGTGGCAGGACTTAGTTATTCGCTTCTCGATACCACCAACATTATTCCTTTTGACGCTGAGATAGCTCATCTGGTTATTTTAGTTGGCCTCGTCTATTTAACATCAATTGTTGTAAACCTGCGGAGGTACCGATGAAAAACCGACTGAAAGTGCTACGGGCTGAATGCGACTGGACGCAGGCGGATCTTGCTGAAAAATTGGAAGTATCCCGGCAAACCGTGAATGCGATTGAGACGGGGAAATACGATCCCAGCCTACCGTTAGCTTTCAAGATATCGCGGCTGTTTGATCAGCCTATCGAGCAAATTTTTGAGGACGGAGCAGAGGCCGATTCATAAGCTGACAAATTGGATGGCTGGTAATGTATCCAATTCCCTGGAAGTAAAGTAGGTAAGGATTTGGGCGGGAGGTTTTTCGTAACTCCTGATTACCTTAATTGTACATCAGATAAAGAGCCAAAAGGTATCCTCCGAGGAGTACTGCGGTTGAAATAACTGCCGTTGGTCGGGCAAAATTAAGGGTGTATCCACCGCCGCGCGGTTTGAACAGACGTGGGTCATCCGGATTGAAGTATACAAAATACCAGTAGTAGTGCTCGGCTTCTTTTTTATACTCTTGGCCTGCGTTTTTCTGGTGCCACTTTTGACTGGCAAAAGCATTGTATCCCACAAATGTTACTACGAATAGAAGAATAGCCGTTGCAATTACAAACGCCATAGCTTGTGAGTTTTTTGATAGCCGTGTCTCGGCAGTGGATCCAGTCGGGCTAATTTTATCTGTTTTCTACAAATTTTGTTGAATTTTGTAATGATCTATAGAAGGGTAACCATAAAACGAGCATCAAGCAAAGTGGGCATTGATGTAGCAATGCATGGCCCGTCAATAATTAGGGATAAGATGATATCGCTTTATTTTTGCTATTATTTGGCTGCTTTCTCGAGGCAGGCTTTAACCCTTCTAGCACCGCATTCGGTTTCCCCGTGAATGCAATAAATTTAAGACTCTTTTTCGACAAGCTTCTTCTAAAACGGTTCCACATTCTGAACATTCAATGCATATACATGTAGCATTCCTTCCTTGGTTGGTATCAATAAAATAAATCAAGCTATCCAACAAAGATCTTAAACACTAGCAAAATGGGTAATATTTGGTAGTGCAGGCATTTCAGCCCGATAGATAAATCTTTACCTGTAAATACTTGTCTTACAGCTGGATACCAATATCCAGTCCGATGATAGGTACAAACTGAGTTTCCTCCTTGCTGATGGATATACCCGGACCAATTTCCAGGTTTAGATACCAGTTACTGCCAATATTACGCTGAAGTCCCCAGGCCGGACCGAAAATATATTGATTAGGTTCGTTTTGTGTGAGGTTATTCATAAAGGCCATTGAAACAAATGAGAGGTGATTTCCAGAAAACTTCTTAACGCTTTTTCCATCCTGAAGGCGATTTTCCAGATTGTAATACCACCGGGGACTCGCTTTGGCATAGAATCCGTATTCAAAAAGCCAGCCAATAGCATTTCCTCCGTATCCAAAAGAAAAAGAGAGACCTGCTTCTGCCCTTAGTGTGGTTTCAGGGGCAATTTGAGTTTCATATTCAATGTTTGGTCCCAGTAGTCCTAATTTCAGCAGGTTTTCTTGTTGGTCAAATGGTGTCTTTTGGGCAAAACTTGATGAGATTGATATCAGGAACAGTAGGCAGGTGAAGATGACTTTTCTCATAATATATTTGATGAAGGATATATTAACTGGTGCTAGTAAGCGACTGAATGTTGATTTGTTAAATATGGAACGCCGAATTAAAAAACAAGTCTCGTCTATACCGACTTATTTGTTATTAGTATCCAAGTTTCCAGTTACCCTAACGGCATAACGGAACACCAACGTTGATACGATAAACAGTGTCATAAAGAAAACATTGATGGCTATAATTTGGAAGACTGTGCTGGGAGGGGTTTGAAAATAGCTTCCGGCCAGGGTAATCGTTGCTACCAATGCTTGAGCAAGGCCCATTGCGAACATCGTTATGGCCATTCCATTTGGCTGAAACCGGGCACCGATCAGTCCAACAGCAATTACGCCAAAATATTGCAGGTTGGCAGGATTATCTTCTGAGCCGATGATGCCGACGGCACGGTTTATCCAGATGAGAAACAGTCCCGTGGCAAGTGCAAAACCAATGGCCAGTTGGTAATCAATTTTGTCCGACTTTCTTGTGATGAGCTTATAAGTAAGGCCGGTACCAACAAAAGGGTTCCAGCTATAGCCAATCAGCCAATGTCCAGTCGACTTCGCCGGAAAACTGCATTGCAACCAAAGGAATGAGCAATAAAAGCCCTGTTGCAATTGCTAAACTAGCGATGGTTTTATTAATGATTTATCAGTATTCATGAGATATTTTCTCTATTTGTTTTTGGTGGTTATTAATAATGAACCGATATGCCGGCAATTAATGAATTATATGAATCCAAACAAGGGCGGGAATATGATTACGATGACTGCCGCCCAAACGGTATATACCGACAGGTAATTCGTCTGCCATCGTTCTAGAACCGGGAATGTAATGCGTCCACGCAGGAAACGAGTAAAGAGTACGGCGGACCACGCCAAATTGACCAGAAGTATCACATTTATACCGAGTCCAGCAACACGATTCGGGGTGAAACCGAATTCAGTGATGCGCTCTAAGATGGCCCATAGCGCCACGGCATCTGCCAACAGTGCACTAATCACCAATACAACTTGTATCACATCGAATACGCCGGGAGGCGTCTGAGGATTTCGGGCAGAGATCGAATAGAGCAGAAGTCCCAATACCATCAGCAAGAGCATATCAAACGCAATGAGCACGTTGCGGTCTATCTCCACAACACGTCCGGTCCAGAGCAGCGTGCCCAGAAAAGTGATCAGAACTACGGTAAATAGGGGGATGAAGAGGTGCGCCAATACAGGAGCCAAATTCTGAGTCATGTTATTCCTCGTTTCCACCAACCAAGAGGCGATGATAACTGCACCGGTCGCTCCACACGGCAAAAGCCATGATTCAAAGAACGGTTCTATATCGATCTCGATAGTCCCGAAGATCAGGGCCATAAATCCAGAAAAAACAGCACCGCCAAGGGCTATCAAAACGTAGTAAATAAAGAGTTCGCCAGAGAATCGAATGAACTCCATGCGCGTACTAACTTGGTTCCATCGGCCGCCCGAAAATGCAATGCCCACTATTAACCAAAGTGCTATGGGCAGATGCATCGCCAGAAGTGCCTCGGTGTCGCCGCCCTGATGGAATGGATAGACATTGGCGAATATTCCCGCCCCAACAAATGAGCATATCAGCCAGAAGAGGGTACGGGTATCAAGCCGTCGTTTCCAGGCAAAAAAGCCGGTCAGGAAGGGCAAAACGAAGAAACTCATATTGCGGACATAAAACTCTTCATTCTGGTCCAGTGTGATCCCAAAGAGTGCTGGCAACTTGATGAACACGGCCACTGTCACCGCAAGCGTAAAGGCGATTATGGCTTCCTTGTGTGTTTTTGTTTTTTCGCGAAAGTGATTGAGTAATGTCATCGAAATATCTCTATTTATGTGTTAGGCAAATGTTTCAGTATCCATTCCGTTATGCTTCTTCTGGGTTATCGAGTTTTTGCTTTTGCGCGGCATATTGAAATACTATCGCAGATACAACAAAAAGTGTGATGAAGAATCCATTTACTGCCAGTATTTCGTACGCGGAACTGCCCGTCGCCCCAGCCATACCGTTAAAAAGTGCAATTATGGCTATTATCGCCTGTGTAATCGCCATTCCGTACATCGTGAGCGACATTCCTTTCGGTTTAAAGCGTGCTATAAAAGCACCGATGATTCCGATAAAAATAACACAGAAATACAACCCGTTTATGGCGTTGTCTTCAGATCCGATGATGCCGACGGCAAGGTTTACCCAGATGAGGAAGAGTCCGGTAAATAGTGCAAAGCCGACTGCAACCCGGTAAATGATGCTATTTCCTCTTCGGGGTTCCAGTATGCGGGTTATCAGTTTATACGCAAAACCAGTGCTGAAAATAAGGGCTCCTGCGGAAATAAAATCACTCAGTGTCCAGGCCATTTCAGCGGTAAAGAATTTAAACAATAAAGGCACTAATAAAAGTAATGCTGTTACAATCGCAGGCCCTTTAGCGGCTTTAAATAATTTGATATCCGTATCCATATGAATTACCTCTTGTGTTCCCCTTCATTTGTTATTTAAAAGTACTTTTAAATGCAAAGTGCATGTGTAAAAAAATTGCAGGTTCAGTTGGTACTGCTACGTGTGCCGCGACTGAATTCTATATCTTGTGACGAAGTACCATCCGGTACCAAATGTAATCAGCAGTAATGGGATAGCACCCGGTTCGCTTTCAACTGTTATCATAAATACCAGCAGTACGATACCGATTGCTGTGATAAGAACCGATAATAGCTTTTGCGCCTTTATATTTTTATTTATGTCTGGTTTCATGGAAATTTAGATTAGTTATTTATTTGAATTAATGATGGTTTCCAAAACGCTGAGATGCTCGTTAAAAGCTTTTTTACCCTTTTTCGTCATATAGTATTTCGTATTGGGTTTGTTGTCTATAAATGATTTTTCCACTTCTACAAAATCTTCCTCCTCCAGTTTCTTGATGTGAGTCGCCAGGTTGCCGTCGGTCACATCCAGAAATTCTTTCAGTGAGGTGAAGTCGAGGCTGTCATTGACAGCCAGTGCCGACATAATGCCGAGCCTCACGCGGCTTTCGAACGCCTTATGTAAATCATCGATTGATATTTTCACTGTTAATCACCGTTCGTACCTGAAATGCATGTAAGTACCGTAGACGATATGGACTACGCCGAATCCGATAGTCCAGAACAGCAGGCCGTATGCTATAAAATAGGACCCTGCCAGCCCCAGGCCCATCTGAATCAGCCCCAAAAACTTAATATCATCATAGGTAAATCTACTGGCGGTATATAAAGCGAGTCCGTAAAACAGTAGCGTCAACGGTGCCATCAATCCTACAAATCCCTTGGCAAGTAGAACTAGTATCAAGATGCCACCTACCACTAACGGGACCGCCATATTGGTAATCATCCGTCTTGAAGTAGCATTCCATGCTTTTTCGCCCCGTCTGCTGGCCTTTTTATAAGAAAGGTAAATGGCCGTTCCCACTGCGAGGATCAATACCACCAACGCTAAAAGAACGACGTTCCACAAGTCGGGACCAAAACTTCCCGACTGGACCAGCTGGTCAGGCTGATATCCTAAAAAATTATTAGCGATATAAGCTCCGGCTAAAGCGTAAATACCGGCCATGATGCCTGCCCAGCCGGAGAGCGACAAAAATTTGGAAGAACGCTCCATCATCGAGCGTATCTCAGCAATATCCTGCACGTAATCCTGTTGGTCTTTCATACAAAGTACTTTTTATTTCAAAGTTACTACAAAATATTTATACGCACAAGGGGCAGAAAAATTATTTTTGGTGTGAAAGTATTAAGATATCTTTGGCGATTCATTACAGATATATTTGTCGATCTTGTCAAAGATTCTTTCCAATGTAGCTTCCCTGAAGGGGCCTGTAGCAAACATTTCCTTTTCCCCATTAGTAAAGGTCATCTTGATTTGTCCGGAAAGTTTAAACTCGTGCTCTCTTAGCTTACAGAAACCTTTGTATTTGTCGGTTTTATAATATTCTTGAAATCTATTGTCGATATTCTTCATAATTGTCTACACATGTTAAGGATAGCTGAGATGATATATAAAAATTTAAATATGGAAGACATCTGAAACAATAACGGGATAAACCTATTTTTACTATGGATATATCCGTAAAAACTAGTAACCCATCTTCTAGGTTAAAAAGCCTAAATTTATAGTCCTGCTTGTTATCGTTAACATAATAATCGATATTTGGGGACACCCATTACCCATGGGTGTCTCTCTTGATGAATAGTCAGGCCCTCACAACTGATACTTGTGGGGGCTTTTTTATTTTCAATCAGCTTGGTTGTGTACTCAAATATATTATCCCGTTGGCCTTGTAGGGGATTTCCTTAAATATTGAGTCTTGAAATAAAGAATTTGGATACACAACTATTTAAATGTAATGTGCGCACGTAATTTATTTTAAGAGAGAGGGAAGCCTCACATTTGGGATTTCTAAGTGTGGGGCTTTTATATTTGGTTAAATAGCTCCAGTTGAGGTGTGGATTATAGCACCGTTTTTATACAAATATAGAAAGACGAAAAAATGTTAAAATGAACAAGTAATATTATAATTTTATACTTGCTATAATTCCCTCAACCAATAGCCGTAATAATTTTAATATCCATTTTTAATAAGTCCTTATTTAATTTTAGGTTGGCCAATTGTTGCTTTAACGCATATTAATATACTCTGAAAGCTGAATGTTAAATGAGTGATATTGATTTCAATTTTTTGCGATCTGTTTTCGATTCTATTCCGGATGCCGTAATTATTGCTGATAAAGAGCGAAACATTCGTTCAGTAAATAGCACTTTCGAAACTATTTTCGGTTTTAGTGAGCAGGAGGTAGTAGGCCAAAAAACAAAAATGCTATATGCTTCAGAAGAGGATTTCAAACAAACAGGAAGAACCAAATACAATCCCACCTCCGATATTAATTCCGTTATATATGAAATAGACTATAAGCGCAAAGATGGATCGATATTTCCTGCAGAAACGGTCGGTAGTATTGTAAAAGATGATGAAGGGAATACTATTGGTTATTTGGGGATTACAAGGGACCTTACTATTCAGAAAAAAAGAGAACAAGAGCTCCAAAAGCTTTCGGAACGGCTTCAACTACTTGTTGAAATAACGACCGGTAATCATGAAAGTATTGAGGGAGCAATTGAAGAATCGTTAAAAAAGATGACCCGGATTTTAAACCTGGAATCAGGGATTATTAGTAGCATATCCGATAATACGTACACGATTGAATATTTGTATCCCCAAGACAGTGACCTGGAAAAAGGTATGCAATTTGATCTTGCAAATACCTACTGCGATATAACGTATAAAGCTGATGACGTTGTCGATATCGAACACATGATAGAATCTGCTTATCAAGGTCATCCGTGTTATGAGCAGTTTGAGCTGGAATCTTATATTGGAATACCGTTATCTGCCAACGGTGACCGCTTTGGCACATTGAATTTTTCATCCACCAATCCAAGAACCGAGCCCTTTACCAAGGCTGATAAAGATATACTTCGGTTATTGGCTGAGTGGTTGAGTGCTATGTTAGAGCGAAAGAAAACGGAAACCAAGCTTCGTAAAAGTCGAGAGAAGTTTCGGCTTATTTCCGAACACTCAGCAGATTTGGTTTGCCTGCATAAAGCAGACGGGACTTATGAATATGTGTCCCCTTCAGTGACTGATATCCTTGGATATACGCCGGAAGAATTGATTGGGGTAAATCCGTACACTCTTTTTCATCCGGATGATTTGAAGAAAATTGAAGAAATGTCTCATGACCCGGCTAAATCAAATAAAAAAATCACCAGTATACAATATCGAATTAAACGAAAGGATGGGACATACATCTGGTTTGAAACTTCAACAGAACCGATAACAAACCAAGAAGGAGAGGTTGTAAAACTTCGTACTGGGTCACGAGATATTACGGACCGAAAAAAGTTGGAACTCTTACTACAAGAAACGAATAAATTAGCTGAGGTAGGAGGCTGGGAATATGATGTTGATAATGATCAGCTATACTGGACCGATGAGGTATATCGAATCCATGAATTGCCCGTAAATAAAGAGGTGAATATAGAAGAAGCAATAGAGTACTATTCACCTGATTCCCGGCATCAGATTCAAGATGCCGTAGCAAAAGCTATTGATGAGGGGTTAGAGTATGACATGGAATTACCTATTATTACTGCCAAAGGTAATCGGAAGTGGGTAAGAGCCATTGGTAAAGTAGAACAGGATGAAAAGGGCAATGTTTATAAAGTTTATGGTGTTTTTAAAGATCTTACAAAAAGGAAAGAGATGGAAGATACCCTTCGAGAGCGTAATCAGGCTCTTGAAAAGTTAAATGATGCCACTAATAAAATTTACTCGGTCCTCGGCCATGATTTAAAAACACCGTTGTCTAGTATTATTGGGTTTTCTGATATTGTTTCATCAGATCTTGAGAATGCCGACATAGATCCAGAAATAAAGCAATATCTCACCTATATCAATCAGTCTGCTATACAAATGGGGGGAATGATTGAGGATTTATCTCGTTGGGCAAAACTTCAAACTGAAGGTTTTGACTTGGCGATCGAAGAGGTTTCCCTCCAAAGTACGGTGAACGACATAAAGGAATTGTTAGAGCCTACCGCTAATGAAAAGGATATTAATATCACCCTTGATTGTAAAGAAGAGGAGTACCTTGTGGAAACGGATGAACAAATGGTTAAAACGGTTGTCCGTAATTTTCTAAGTAATGCGATTAAATTTTCTTCTGCTGGTGATGAAATACAAATAAGTTGTTCAGATAGTAACGATTATTGGGAAATAGCTGTGCAAGATGAAGGAGCCGGAATGACTGAAGAAGCACAGGAAAAGCTTTTTAGTTCAGAACATCCAAGCACATACGGTACAAAAGATGAAAAAGGAAGTGGGATCGGTCTCAAATTATGTCAGCATTTGGTGCAATTGCAGGAGGGAGAGATTATTGTCGAGAGCAAGTTAAATAGTGGCTCAACGTTCACAATGCGAATTCCGAGCCATTGAGTGAATAGAGTTTAGTTTACACTACGTTCAACAGCCCTAGTGACTTTACAGTATTGATCAAGTATTAATTTTCTCAGTCCGTATAACGTCTTTTTATAAAGTATTAAGTAATAATACTACAGGTACAGCTTGATATGATTGGGATGTTTCCCGGCACTTCCTCCAACACCCGAATGTGTTATCTGCTTCGGAAATAAAAAGAATCAGAACGGCCCCAGTTTGTAGTGTACCTGTTCAGTTAATGCTCGGGGATTTGTATCTGTTATTATCAATATTTGCCGATAGAGTCCGGCAACTTGTACGGATAAACTTCATTTATTTATGCTGACACTGTGGACAAAAATACCCCGATCGTCCCCCAACGGTGATCTTTGCAATAGTACCGACACAATCAGGGCAGTCGGCTCCTTCACTGCGCTCTTTAAGGATAAATGAATCGGGCAGTTCCTTGTCGTGATCCAGACAGTCCAGGTTGGTTTTTACCACCATATCTATCTTGTCATAGAGGTTCCGAAGCTCGTCTTCATTTAATTCATTGACTTTCTTTTTGGGATGCATACGAGCTTGAAACAGGATTTCATCTGAACATTCGTTTCCAATGCCGGCCATCAGATTCTGATCCATCAGTGAGGATTTAATCATTCCTCTTCGGCTATCCATAAGTTCAAGAAAGGTCTCTTCATCGAATTCATCCGAAGAAATATCGGGGCCCAGTTCTTTGTTCTGTATGAAGGCTTTTTTGTCTTCGATTAACTCAAGTTTGCCCAACATTTGCGCACAGTCGAATGCCAATTTGAAGCCGTTCTCAAAATGAAAGATAGCACGGGCATAATCCTGTTGTTTATGCTCGTTTTTAAAATATACGGGTTGACCCGTCATTCCGAAATGCATTACTAAATCACGATCGCCGGTAGAATGTAGGAACAAATATTTACCATAATTTGAAGCCGATTTGAACGTCTGGCCTTTGAGAAATTTCGAGAAATCTTCGGCAGTAGTATTAGATATGACCTTGTCGCTTAGAATTTCCGCTTTACCAATCGACTGATTTAAAGAGGTCGATTCCACGTAATGTTTAAAGTGTAAAACTTCCGGCAACTCAGGCATGGCAGGATTATTGAATTAAATCTTCTTTCATTTTCATAACTCTACTCGCGGTTCCGCTATTCGTGGTATTAAATGAAAACGGGCCTTTTTTTGTTTTATAGATTACAATTTATAGAGATATTGATTATATGCCTATTCACAATAATGACATTTCCGAAATCCTCAGAAAAACGGCCGACCTGCTTGAAATTGAGGGAGCTGATGAATTCCGTGTACGATCATACCGACAGGCTGCGAATTCCGTAGAAAACATTACCGATAATCTTGCCGAAAAAGTTAAGGATGGTGAGGATCTGACAAAAATATCCGATGTAGGTGAAAGCATTGCCGATAAAATCAAAGAAATTGTGAACACCGGATCGCTGCAGCAGCTGGAAGAGATTAAAGAACGAGTACCTGAGGAACTGAGTAAGTTGTTAAATCTTGAAGGCATCGGTCCTGAGCGTACGAAAGAACTCCATGAGGAATTGGGAATTGAGACGCTTGATGAACTTAAAAAGGCCGTTGAAAACAAAGAAGTACGGGAGCTGGAGGGCATGGGGAAAAAGGTGGAAGATAAAATCAGTCGAGAACTGCAAAGAAAGAGAGATCAGGAGACAAGAACCTTGTTTGCTCGCGCAGAAGAATATGCCGAGCCACTACTCGATTATCTCAATGAGTGCGATGCTGCCCAAAAAATAGAAATTGGCGGTAGCTACAGGCGGCGCAAAGAAACCATAGGTGATCTCGATATTCTTATAACCGGCTCTGATGTAGATACCATAATGGACCACTTCACCAATTTTGAAGATGTGCAGGATGTTATCAAGAGGGGAGAATCAAGAACGTCGGTCCATCTCAGATCGGACATTCGGATTGATGTTGCGGTGATTAAGGATGAAAGTTATGGAGCGGCCTTGCTTTATTTTACCGGCTCGAAGGAGCATGGCATCCATTTGCGGGATCGAGCGCTTGATATGGATCTTAAAGTAAATGAGTACGGTGTTTTCCCGGAAGATGAAGATGAATCCATTGCCGGTGAAACGGAGGAAGAGATGTATGAGGCACTCGATCTGCAGTGGATTCCGCCGGAAATGCGCGAAGATCGCGGAGAAATTGAGGCGTCCGAAAAAGGAACTCTTCCCAATCTTATTACACTCGATGACCTGAAAGGAGATATCCACATGCATACTACCCATACGGATGGGGATGCTTCGATCAGGGAAATGGCGGAGGCGGCCAAAGAATATGGACACGATTACATTGCCATAACGGACCATACAAAACGCGTTAGCGTAGCCGGCGGGCTGGAAGCAGAAGAGTTAGCGGATGAGCTGGATGAAATTGAAAAAGCAGATGAGAAAATTGATGACATTCGAATCCTTAAAGGAGCCGAAGTGGATATTCTGAAAGATGGGTCGTTGGATCTGCCCGATGATATTCTTGAGAAACTCGATATCTGTATCTGCTCCGTTCATTATCACACGGACCTGCCGGAGGATGAACAAACAGAACGTATCCTGAAGGCTATGGATAATCCCAATATTGATATTTTGGGTCATCCATCCGGACGTCTTATACAAGAACGCGAGCCCATGGCTCTCGATATGGAGAAGATCATCGATAAAGCAGCGGAAAATGATATTGTGTTAGAAATCAATGCCAACCCGCATCGCCTCGACCTGGATGACCGGCATTGTATGATGGCGAAAGATAAGGGAGTGAAAATGTCGATCTCAACGGATGCTCACAGCGTCGGAGAGCTTCATAACATGAAATACGGGGTGTATCAGGCCCGCCGTGGATGGCTTGAAGCAGATGATATTATCAATACGCTCAGTGCAGATGAACTGTTGAAGATGCTGGGGCGTAACTAAAATTTCAATCTCAACATTGTGCAATGGACTGAGTAATGGCTGAAACCCGATATAGACATTGATGGGATATCCTCCAAGGGTGATGCAGAGGATGCCATTGAAACCTTGCGTAAAGCCATCCGCTACCACGATTATCGATACTATGTTGAGGATGATCCTGTTATATCAGACTCGGAATACGACAAGCTGATGGATACGCTGGAGGAACTTGAAGATGAATATCCAGATCTCCAAACCGAGGATTCCCCGACACGGCAGGTAGGTGGAGAGCCAAAGGAAGAATTCGGACTGGTTGATCATCCCGAACAGATGCTGAGTCTTAAGTCGGTGAATGAAGAAAAAGATATTATAAATTTTGACGAAACCTGTCGGAATGAATTGGATACTGATATTCCCCAATATGTCTGTGAGACGAAATATGACGGCTTGGCGGTGGAACTTATCTACGAGAAAGGAACTTTAAAGCAAGTAAGTACACGGGGTGACGGGCAGACCGGGAAAGACATCACCGACAATGTGAAAACTATCAATGAAGTGCCGCTGAAGCTCCTCGATGAGGCAGACCGTGATTTGCCGGAGACCTTGGTGGTTCGGGGAGAAGCGTATATTCCCAAGGAGAAATTCTCCGAGATGAACAGGCGACGTGCCGAAGAGAATGAAAAGACTTTTGCCAATCCTCGAAATGCGGCTGCCGGTTCATTGCGTCAGCTTGATCCCAAGGTAACGGCCAATCGGTCCCTTCATATCTATATCTACCAAATGGCATCAGCAGAAGAGCATGGCTTTGAATCACATTGGGAGGTACTGCAAACGCTGCCCAAATGGGGATTGAGAGTTAATAAAGATCTCAGCGTTCAATGCAAAGATATCGATGAGGTTATTGAGCAATATCAACATTCTAAGGAGGTACGAGAAGACCTTGATTATGAAATTGACGGGATGGTCTGCAAGGTAGATAATTTAAAAAATCAGCAAACGCTGGGAAATCGATCCAATAGTCCGCGCTGGGCTGTTGCTTGGAAGTTTCCGCCCAAAAGGGAACGAACGGTGATCAGGGATATTGAAGGATTGGGCAAAAAACGGATCGTGAAGCTGATGAACAATGGACTGATAGAAGATGCCCCGGACCTATATGATCTGACCAAAGAAGAGCTCATGGGCCTGGAGAAATTTGGCGAAAAATCAGCTCAAAAACCTGATAGATGAAATTAAGAAAAGTAAAGAGCAAACGCTGGATCGATTTCTATATGCTTTGGGAATTCCGCATGTGGGAAGCCAAGCTACCGGCGTCCCGTCGGTAGCTTGGAAGACTTCTTTGGCACCTTCGGCGGCCCGGTGAAGGCCGTGGTCGAATGTACGAGCAACTGGTATTGGCTGTCGGACTGGTGCCGGGCCAATGGCGTGGATCTGACGCTGGCCCACGCAAAGATGGTCAAGGCCATCAGCTATGCAAAGGTTAAAACGGATTAAGTAGATGCGAAGACCTTGGCCGATCTGCTCCGGGCCGACCTTATTCCGGAGGCCTATCAAATCAAACATGATCGAAGGGAACTGTGGGAGCTGACGCGGGGTCGCCTGCGGCTGATCCAGTGGCGCGGGAAACTGCAGTCGACATTGTGGAACCAAGCCATCAAGTATAACGTGGAAATCAGCGGAAGCCAATGGCGCCAGTTGGAGAAACTTCAGCAGTGGTTACAACCACAACTGCCTCCGGCAGCCAACTTGCAGGCCCAGCTGCTTTGCGAGCAAATTAGCCAACTGCAGCAGCATATTCAGCGGATGGAAGACGAAATTGAAAAGCAGGTTCCCTTTGAAGCCGCCGCCGAGCGGTTGATGGCTGTGCCGGGGCTGGGCAAGGTCGGGGCTTGGACGATCTTGGCCGTGATTGGGGACATTACTCGGTTTCCGAGTGCCAAGCAGTTTGTCAGCTACTGTCGGCTGGTACCGGGAGCCCAAAGACAGTGGAGGAAACCGGAAGCATAAATCGGGTAACAAGGATGGGAACACCTACCTGCGAGCAGCCTTCGGGCAGGCGGCCGTCTCGACCTATACCCATTACGAGGTAGTGAAGAGATTTTACCGAAAAATTAAACGCCTAAGTGGTCGCCCGGTGGCCAGAGCCGTGGTCGCCAAGGAACTAGCGAAAGGCGTCTGGCATATGCTGACCAAGGACCAGGAGTATAAAGGATTTAAGGGGCAGCCCGTGAGAGCGGCTTCCCAAACCTGTCCCGATCCTTCGGGACCGATAAACCCGTATGCCTAAGATGAGAATTGACTCCGTGCGCTGGATTGGGAAATAGGTTGGTTGGCCGGTTAAAGATCTGGGATGGTCCCGAGTATTCGGGACAGCTTCTGCCCATTGGCGGAAGGTAAGCCCGAAAAGGGGTTTGGATGCCGGCAGGTAATCCGAGCTTGATCAGCGACACCAGTTGCCAGTTATAGGTTTGAACCAAGGATTTATGAATAGAAATAAAAGGAACAACTGGGTGAGGACTATCTGCTTGACATTTCCCTTTTTAAAGGGGTTAGGTATGCGCACTATGGAGAGAACATTTCTTGAAGTACGTTTAACGTTTTATCTTGGGCTGAAGAACTAATTGTTCCCAACTTTTTGATTAATCGTTGTTTGTCTACTGTCCGAATTTGATCTAATACAATCTGCCCCCGTTTCTTTTGAAACGTGGTAGTAACTCTTGATGGATAGTTTTTGATTGTTGATGTCATGGGAGCAATAATGACCGTTCTAATATGGCGATTCATTTCATCAGGAGAAATGATCAAGCAGGGACGGGTTTTCTTAATTTCTGAACCTTTCGTAGGATCAAGAGATATTAAATAGACATCAAAACGTTCAATTGGTTCTCGTTTTACCATGTCCACTCAGTTTCATCCCACTTGCTTGGGGCTTCCACTTTTTCTTTGTCAATCAGTTGATCATCTTGTTCTTCCGCCATTCTCTCAAAAGCACTATCCCAGCCTTTGCGAGTCTGGTCGGCAGAACGCAGGATGATTTGATTATCTTTAAGAATCATTTCGATTTCCTCTGAAAGCCCAATTTCTTCAATAACAGGTTTGGGAATACGAATTCCCTGGGAATTTCCGATACGAACAAGCTTCGTTTTCATAGCACTATGGGTTAATAAAATTACACTTATAATGTAATTACAATATAAGTACTATGCAACGATTGAAATATGATTTGAGTGCGCAGTCTAATCTAGAATTATCTCAATTACGCTTTTGTATAACATGTTATCACGCGAGCATTTAGTTTGATAAATAAACGCATAAACTGCAAAATATAATGTTATATCTCACGTAAGGGTAGTTTCTTGGGATATAATATTGCGTGATAAGGTTGGTTCGAATAGCAATCGGCCCGGCTTATTCTACGGCTTTGGGGCGTCCGGCGCCGAGACCAAAGATTAGTTTCACGCCCACGATGGCCAGCAGAAACAGCAGCGGAATAAACCAGGCGTGGGTCAGGTCGTGGAGGGCGCCAAAGAGGGTAGGTCCCACCGCAGCCAGCAGGTAACCGATGGATTGTGCCATCCCGGAAAGTTCGGTGGCCGTCTCAGAATCAACGGTGCGCAGGACGATGAAAAGTAATGCCAGGCCAAAGCTGCCGCCCAGTGCCAGCCCGATCAGCGAGGCCCAGAGTCCTACCAGAAAGGCATTGGGCAGCATCAGTCCCACCAGGCTGATGGATTCGCAGATCATAAGCATCCATACGAGCCCGCGCTGGTCGTCGAGCTTCTCGGCCCAGGTGGGAATCAGGATGGTACCTACAACGCCCATGCCTTGCGAGAGGGAAAGCATCCAGCCGGCCTTCTGGGCACTGAGCCCGCGGTCTTGCAGGATTTCGGGCAGCCAGGCCAGGATCACATAGAAGGCTAGCGACTGCAGTCCCATAAACAGCGCTACCTGCCACGCAATTTTGGAGCCGCCGAGATCCTTCAGTGACTGCGTAAAACTGCGGTTGTGTTTGGGTAGCGTCAGGTTTTTGAGCTGGGGCAGCCAAACGATCAGTGCCAGCAGTGAAAGCGCCGCCCACGAGCCCAGCGACCAACGCCATCCCCAGCCGAGGTCGTGTGCCAGCGGCACACTAATGCCGGCCGCCAGCGTGGCTCCAACGCCCAGCATGCTGGAATAGACGCTTGTCATAATGCCGGTGTGATTGGGAAAGTCGCGCTTCACCAGGCTGGGCAGCAGTACATTGCCAAATGCAATGGCAATGCCCAGCAGCAGGGTGCCGCCAAACAGCGGTAAGTTACCTGGGATCACCCGCAGCAGGATACCACCGGAAAGTAATCCCATGGCCAGGGCCAGCGTGCCTTCGATGCCGAGCTTGCGTGCAACTAGCGGGGTAAGTGTCGATAGCACGCCAAAGGCAATCAGCGGCAGGGTAGTCAACAGCCCCAGCATGGTATTCGACAGCCCGGTTGAATCGCGGATGGTGCCAACCAGCGGACCCACACCGGCCAGTGCGGGTCGCAGGTTAAGGGCGATTAGCACAATGCCTGCAATCAACAGGAAATTTTTCAGGGTCGAATTTTGCTCGTAAGGTGAAGAGGCGGCCATCTGTAATTGTTGAAAATTATGTCATTCTTGAAGCGAGCCAAAGATACAAAACTGTGGACGGGAATCATGAGCGATATCGTTACATTTTTTCTATGTAGCCAATAAATATTTGGTATAATGACCTGTTGAGAATGGAGGTATGTTAGGTACTTATTCTCTAAACAAATATCTTTGTGGTAGTCAGAGATTGGTGTTAAGGATATAGTGGCATCCTGAATTCAGCCTATATAGCCGCTTTTACTTCGGTATCTTTACGGCTTCATAGCACGGCCTTCGCAGCTAAATGCTTTGCCGTAGTAGGCCTTCAGCAACGTAGAGTGAAGTGGGCCTTGTTTCGGGATCTGTTGCATGCGACTTAAGTCTAAATAAAGATCTCTCCCCCTGGTCGATATGATAGTTGAATTTAGAGTTAATTTGTCATTTCGAAAGGAGCGATAGCGTAATGAGAAATCTTTGTTTGGTATCGATAGCATAATAGTATTTTAAACAAACTTTGATATCAATATGAGACAAATTGTAAACACTGCGAATGGCAGCTATGACGTTTTGGAAGTGCAGGAAGTCCCGGACTTGGTCCCCAAGTCCACCGAACTGGTGATCGATGTTGAGGCGTCGGGTATCAATTTTGCGGATCTACTGGCCCGTAAGGGACAGTATCCCGACGGGCCGTCGAAGCCTTGCGTGATGGGGTACGAAGTGTCGGGCACGGCCAGGGAGGTCGGCGATAACATCAAGGAAAACTGGGTGGGCAAAGAAGTGTTGGCTACAACTCGCTTTAAAGGTCAGGCCGAGCAGGTAGCCGTTCAGCCGTCACAGGTGTTTGAAAAACCGGATTCACTTTCTTTTGTCCAAGCGGCCGCTATCCCGGTCAACTATATTACTGCACATATTCTAATCCAGGTGATGGGATCGCTGCAGTCATACGAATCTATCCTTATCCATAATGTAGGCGGTGGTGTGGGTATTGCCGCTTTGGATATTGCTCAGCATATCGGGGCTACGACCTATGGTACGGCCAGTCAGCGCAAACATGAATTTCTGCGCGACCGTGGCCTGGACTATGCTATTGACTACCGTAATAAGGATTGGTACGAAGAGCTGATGGCGTTAACCGAGGGTAATGGCGTAGAACTGATCACCGATCCGCTGGGCGGCAAAGAGTGGAAACGCAGCTACAAGGCGCTGCGGGCCACTGGACGGCTTGGCATGTTTGGGATATCTTCGGCCAGCGAGGGTAGCTCTGGCGGCATCAAGGGGATGTGGAATATGTTGAAAACGGTAGTGCAGATGCCGTTTTATCATCCGCTGCCGCTGTTAAATAAGAATCGCGGGGTCTTTGGCGTTAATCTGGGTCATCTGTGGCACGAGCCCGAAAAGGCAAATACCTGGGTAAACGAGTTGCTGCAGGGTGTGGAAGACGGCTGGGTGAATCCCCATGTGGATAAGACCTTTGCTTTTGATGAGATTGCCGACGCCCACCGCTATATTGAAGAGCGACGCAATATTGGCAAGGTGATTTTGGAGCCTTAGTTTTGGGAAACAAAGATCTCTCCCAATGGTCGAGATGACAGTTGGGTTTATATTAAAAGCTAATAGTCATCTCGAGCGCAGTGTAACGCAGGAAGAAATCCTCATTTCAAGATCTTTTGCAGGAATTTGTGAAAAGCGTGGAGGCTTCTCACAGCGGTTGAGCTTAATAACTAATTTGTCATTTCGATGGAGCGAGAACGTACAGAGAAATCTTTATTTTGATAGCAGGATTTCTTTCGTTGGGCGAAATAACACTTAAACAGAAGGACGGATACCATGAAAATAGTGTACGTGGATATGGACAATGTACTGGTTGATTTCCCGTGGGGCATCGATCAGCTGTCGGAGGAAATGCGCAAAAAATACGAAGGCGATCTGGATGAGGTGCCCGGCTTTTTTGCCGATCTGCCCCCCATCGACGGAGCTATCGAGGCTTTTCAAAAACTCAACGAGGAGTATGATACCTATATCCTGTCAACGGCACCGTGGCGCAACCCATCGGCATGGCTCGACAAAGTGCGTTGGGTACAGCGCCATCTGCCCGAAGCCGGTTACAAGCGACTTATTCTGAGTCACAACAAGCATCTAAACCGAGGCGATTACCTTATTGATGACCGCAAAGCCAATGGCGCCGGACAATTTGCGGGTGAACACATTCATTTCGGGCAAGAGCCGTACCCGGACTGGAATGCCGTGCTGGATTACTTGCTTTAATTGCTCGGTAAATATTTCTCAGGAATTGGATGATCCTCGCTTTCACGGTACCAGACAATGGAAGCGACCTTCCATTTACCGTTTTTCTTTATCAGTTGGATACTGTTGATACCACGAGCCGAATCAGTGGCATTGGGCGTTTTTAGATGCGTCATATAAGTGCTGAACACCTGTATGATATTTCCGAAGTGATCGGTCTTGCGGTGTAGTTCTTCTTCCACAAACGATAACAGCTTGCCACTTGACCGCTGTTCGTTCATCATTTTTTCATAGCTGGAGGGCGTCAGTCGGTATGATGATGTATCTCTGACGCTAATTAATTGCGCACCATCGGTAAACAGCGATTTAAATTTCTCGTAATCGGGTTTTTTATCCTGATCAAAAGAGATCGATTGATAGAGATCTGTAATGATTTTGTCAACAGAAGCATCCTGGGCTGTCACTGGCGATGTACATAAGAGTAGACCAATGAGGGCTATGAAAAATGGTTTAGCAGACATAAGCGAGTAATTAATTATTGAATTACCTTCAAAATAGCATGAACGAGCAAACTTTCAATGTCACAAATTTGGTTGCCCGCCGGCTTTTAGGAAATTTAGAGAGACTCGGTTGAAGGTGTCGGGCTGTTCCACGTTCACTACGTGTCCGCACTGCTCAACGACTTCGAGGACCGATCGCTTGTGATCTTTGACGATCTGTTTGACGGGCGGCAGAAAAAGGTGATCTTCGCTTCCCATTACATACAGGGTGGGGATCCGCAGTTCTTTTTCGCGGAAGTACCGGAGCAGGGGATTCACCTGGTGCGTGAGATTGAACCACTTCATAAATTCTTTTTTATAGAGCTTTTTGGCTTCCCGGATAAACAGGTTTCGTGACTCGGAGTGGCGCTTGCGGGGCAGGATGATCCACGCAAAGAGCTTGTAGAGCCACATGAACGGCACCACTTTTTTGAAGAGATGTCCCAGCCCCACCAGGAAACGCGAGCGGATGTTGAGCCGCATGATTGCTCCACACATTACCATCGACTGCACGCGACTGGGCTGCATTTCGCCAATAGTGCGGATGATAATGGTGCCCAGTGAAACGCCTACAAAGTGCGCCTTCTCGATGCCGGCGTCGTCGAGCACATCGATGATATCCTGGCTGGCCAGTTTAAAAGAGTATTCGTCTTCGTAATATTTCTGGAGCATTCCCTTCGACTTGCCATGGCCGCGCAGATCCACCATCAGCACGTTGAACTCCTTTTTGTACGCTTTGAGCTGTTTAAACCAGATCGAGGAGCTGCCGCCAGCACCGTGGACAAACACTACCCACTCGGCATCTTCATCCTTGCGATATGTTTTGTAGTAGAGCATGTAATTGGTTTATAAAATCGGTAAACGTTTAGAAGGCTAAATAGGTTTCGGCTTTCTATTCCGGGTGGCCAAAAAAATGGGCGCTAAGCTGTTCACTTTCCGGTAGTTTGTTGGGAGATGGATGATCCAAAAATTTTAAAACATCATTCCAGACGGTTTTAAATTGTTGATCGCTGATTTCTTTTTCACTGACCGTAAAGCCATAGATTTTATGTTGACCTTTGAATGCCGAGATTCGATACCGGCCCGTAAACTCCCGGTCGACCAATAATTCAAACTGTTGATAATCAAGGCTGAGAATTTTTCGGCCGATGCCCTGATCCTGTTGTTCTTGTTCGCGGATCGACTGCACAATTTGGCCCGTATCGAGGGTTTCTCGCTTATTAGTATTGTACGGCTTGCTTTCAAAGCCCAGCAGCGACCGAATGGTATCAAACATAGGCCATAGAAATAGGTTCACATTTCATCATAATGATACGTGATTATTTACTCAATTCAGCATCTTCGGCAATATGATCAATCATGCTGGAAAATATCAGCGAGTGAAAAGGGTATAGGCCGTACCAGTAGAACAGCCCGCCCAGTCCCTTGGGTGCAAAATAAGCCGTTTGCACCAGTTTGGTTTGATCACCGGTTTGAATAGCCTGGAACTCAAGCCATGCGCGTCCCGGCACTTTCATCTCTGCGCGAAGCCGTAACAGCTCATCCGGCTTGATCGCTTCCACGCGCCAAAAATCCAGAGCATCGCCTACGCGCAGGTTTTGGGGGTGGCGTCGCCCACGACGAAAACCGACGCCCCCGACCAGGCGGTCCATGATGCCGCGGAGCTTCCACGCCCATTCAAAGGTGAGCCATCCCTTGTCACCTCCAAGACTGGTGAAGGTTTGGAAGACGTCGTGCTGTGAAGCGTTTACTTTGCGGATCCGCCGTTCGATATTCAGTCCCTGCTTGGTTTCTAACACTACGGGTCGCTCGTCACCTTTGCTGCTGATCAGCGAGTCGTTCCAGGTGGTTTCGACCTCCTCGGTATCGATACGCGCCATGGCAAGTTCCACTGCTTTTTTGTAGGAAAAGGGGTCAATTTCGGGAAATAGTTTTTGAGCCTTGTCGCTCTGTACAACCACGTCATTTTTGAGTCCTTCGATGAGCGGACGTGCCAGCGAGGCGGGGATGGGAGTCATCCAATGCACCCAATGTGAGGAAAGGGCCGGAGAAAGTACGGGCACAGGAATCAGGATGCGTTTTAGCCCGTTGATCTGGGCATAAATGCGCATCATATCGGCATAGGTAATGACACTGCTGCCCCCTATCTCAATAATTTCGTTTTTGGTTTCGGGCTTCTCCACGGCTAACACCAGGTATTGCAGCACGTTCCGGATGGCGATGGGCTGCACGTTGCTATATACCCATGTGGGACAGATCATCATGGGTACGCGCTCGGTGAGATAGCGTACCATCTCAAAAGATTTGCTACCGGATCCCACCACAACGGCTGCACGGAACTCGGTAACGGGCACGCCCGATGCACGAAGCGTTTCGCCTGTTTTTTGTCGCGATGACAGATGCTGCGAGAGCTTATCTTCGGGATTACCGAGTCCACCCAGGTAAATGATTCGGTTGACGTTCTGAGCTTTGGCGGCATCCCCAAAATTGCGGGCCGCCTGCATATCGCGATCGTGGAAGTCGGAATCCCCGTTGCCGGTCATACTGTGGATGAGATAATAGGCCACATCGATATCTTCGAGGGCAGCAGGCAGGGTTTCTGGCTTTAGTACATCGGCTTCTACTACCTCAACCTTGTCAATCCAGCGGCGCCCCTGCAAGCGGCTGGCATCACGTGAAAGTACACGTATATCATATCCCTGGTCAAGTAATTCGGGGACGAGACGTCCTCCTATATAGCCGGTAACACCGGTAACTAAGCATCGTTTAGTTTGATCCACAGCAAAGAAAAATTGATTCGAATTACTGAAGGTAACACGTTAGGCGGCTCAAAAGGTTCATGTTTAAAAAAATATAACTAAGTAATAAACAAAGCTGTTAATGAATTGACTTTTTTATATAATATTTGCCCGGCCGGTAATAAATATTCCTGATACTAAAGGGTCTATGTATAAAAAAATATTCTATTCTTCGCGATCGATAGTTGCTGTATTTGTTTTGGGTACGGCTGCGCTCTGTTTTTTGCTTCCTGAATCCGCCAACGCACAGTTCCAGGAAGACAGCCTCTGGTCATTTCCCAAAATACGGGCAGATGCCAACGCTGATGACACTCTTGATCATATTGGCGAAAGAGTAACGGTTACCGGTATTGCCAACACTGCCACTGGCATATTACACGAACACTACCTGCAGACCTTTGTCCAAAATGACTCGGCTGGCATGTCCATTTTTGGAGAGGAGGTTGATACCCCATTTTCACGGGGTGATAGTGTAGTGGCCAGGGGATATATTCAGCGCTACAACGGGCTGGCCGAAGTGCATGTAGACACTTACAAAGTGGTTAAGGGCGTTTCCAAAGTTCCAGCAGCAAAACCGTTGGAAAATGCTATTTATAATCCCCGGCGCTACCTGGGTATGCTGGTGGAAGGAGACGGAAAAATTATTGAAAAGGGAAGTACCTTTAATGGCAGGTACCTACGCATTTCACCCTCCGACTCGACGAGTGCATCCATCATGGTGTACGTTTCCAATTTCCATCACTTGAACAACGATTTTGATTTTGAAGTGTTAAGTATTGGCGATAAAATATCCGTCAAAGGAGTGGTGACGGAATACAACCCAGAATATCCCGATAGAAGAACCTACAAGGTATTTTTACGCTCCCCAGACGATATGAGTTATGCGACTTTGCCCCGGTATTACTGGTTTGTCGGTGGTGGATTCTTGGTTGTCCTTTTTATCGTCATTGGAGGATGGATTGTGAGCCTGCGCCGGCAGGTTGACAAGCAGACCAAAGAGCTGCAAGAATCGCTACAGGTAAAAGAAACGCTACTCAACGAAATTCATCACCGAGTAAAAAATAGTTTGTCAATTGTCTCGGGACTTATTGGCCTACAGTTGGATAGCACCGAAGATGAAGAAGCAAAAAATGTTCTCCAGAACAGTCAGTCCCGGATTCAGTCAGTGGCTCTCATTCACGAAAAGTTATACCAGCATGATTCAACGGACGATATTGAGCTTGACGTCTATATCAAAGAATTGGTGGAAGCTATTCATGGCACTTTTTCGGAGTACACCGAAGCCGTGGATCTGAAGTTCAATATGGATAAGGTGAGGCTCGATGTTGACAAAGTAATTCCCTGTGGGTTGTTAATTAACGAACTGGTAGTGAATGCCTTTAAACATGCATTTTCGGAAAATCGGGATGGGATGCTCGAAGTAAAGCTGGAGCGGGAAAACGGAGAGGTTGAGGTTTCCGTAGCAGATGATGGACCCGGTCTACCGGATGATTTTTCAATGTTGAACAGCGAGTCGCTGGGAACGATGCTCATTGATACTTTTGCTTCGCAGCTCAATGCTGATACCGAGATTACCGAAAGTAATGATGGCACCGAGTTTACGTTCCGCTTTTCAACCAACTAACAACTACTTATTCATCAGATCCAGCAGATAGTCAATTTGCTGTTGTTCTACTTTTTGGATGGAAGATTTCGTGGTTTCCGCTTTGATCTCTTTGAGTGCTACATCACTGGCATCGTCCTTTTCTTCTTCCTTCATTTCAGCCCAGAGCCGATGGAATCGTGCGGCCTGGATAGCACCTTCCAGGGGATCGGGGTTGATGCACTCACGAGCAGCCAGATAAGCCGGAGCACTCTGGTCGCCCTGCCGTAATCCTACAGTATCGGTGGCTACGGCAGTTCCTTCTGTTTCCTCGTAAAGTTCTTGCAGGGAAGTCCGGTCGGCCTCTTCCTGGATAGCTTTATCAGCAAGATCCAGGATCTTTTTTTGAATAGGCTTTAGGTTGTCGTTGATCTGGTTTGCGCACCAAACTGAAAACTTTCGCAGTAGTATAGGGTCATCCTCTTCGTGTAAATACTTCAGAAAAGAGGTCACCTTGTCATCTTCTTCTTTGACCTGTTCACCGGTTTCTCCATCAATCATGATGATTTTTTGCCGATCAGTGTCGTAGATATAAATGAGGTCTTGCCGTTTTTGTTTCATCGTGGAACAGTTTTATTTGAGTGCTACTTGAGTGTACAATAACAAATTGCATTTCCCAACTATTCCATCAATACTTGTGGTGAAATTGTAAAAAATATTTCGCGGATGAATCAACAGAAAAAAGAATCGATACTTTCCCTGTTTTCATGGGCCATGTACGACTGGGCCAATAGTGCTTTTTTTGCTGTTATTCAGACTTTTGTATTTGCGACCTACTTTTTGCAGTCAGTGGCCGAAAATGAAACATTGGGCAGTACGCTATGGGGCAATACCATTGGGGCTGCCGGTTTGGTAATTGCTATTTGTGCACCATTCGTAGGAGCCATTGCCGACCAGCTTGGACGCCGCAAGCCATGGATCGGCTGGTTTTCGCTGCTTTGCATTTTGGCTACGGCAGCATTGTGGTTTGTAGCCCCATCCCAAGACTACACGGTGCTGGCACTGGTGCTTATTTTTATCGGTACCGTGGGATCCGAGTTTGCTATTATCTTCTATAATGCCATGCTTCCCGATTTGGCTTCCGAGGAACGCATGGGACGCTGGTCGGGCTGGTCGTGGGGGCTGGGATACGCCGGTGGACTTGCTTGCCTGGTGGTAGCGTTATTCGTTTTTGTGGATGTCAGTAATCCGCCCTTTGGACTGGATAAAGCATCGGCCGAGCACGTGCGGGCCACCTTTTTGTTGGTGGCGGTCTGGTATGCACTGTTTTCGGTGCCCATGTTTCTGTTTACCAGCGATCGTCCGCGAACTGATCTCAAATTGAAAGCTGCGGCAAGGTCAGGTTGGAGTCAGCTTAAGGAATCGATCCGGAATGTGCGCAAGTTTAAGTATATCGTGCGATTTCTTGTGGCTCGCATGATTTTTATTGATGCCCTGGCTACGGTATTTGCTTTTGGTGGGATCTACGCGGCAGGCACTTTCGATCTCGGCGAACGCGATGTGCTGATTTTTGGTATCGGTCTGAATGTAACGGCTGGCATCGGTGCAGCTCTCTTCGCCTGGCTCGATGATCTGATGGGCAGCCGCACAACAATGTTGCTCGCACTGGTTGGATTAATTGTTACCACTACCGGTGTGCTACTTGTAACAGGCCTTTCATGGTTCTGGGTGTTTGGGCTGTTGCTGGGTATCTTTGTGGGGCCCGTTCAGGCGGCAAGCCGAACATATATGGCAAGAGTGTCACCACCAGATCTGCAGAATCAAATGTTTGGATTAATGGCCCTTTCGGGTAAGGTAACGGCGTTTTTGGGACCGCTACTGGTCGGCTGGCTGACCTATGCAGCCGGCAGTCAGCGTATTGGAATGAGTGTTATTGTGGTCCTTTTTATGATCGGATTTGCGCTGCTATATACGGTACCCTATGCCGAAAAAGCACGACCCGATATCAAATCGCCTTAAAATGAAAAATTAACGTGTTTTTTGTCCATAAAGTGCTAAATTAGGGCCATAATTAAATCGAATGAGATCATTCGGAAGGGAGGTCATCTCTCTTTATCAATACAAACTTTAATGGACATAACAATGAGTCGATTGGACGAAATCAAAGGTATCATTACGGGATTGGAAGATGATATGGTAAAATTCTACGAAAAAGGAAACAAAGCTGCCGGCACACGTGCTCGCAAAGGATTGCAAAATTTGAAGAAACTTTCCCAGGAAGTCCGTCTTGAAATCCAGGATATCAAAAACAACGGATAACCTTTTTCTTATCTTCTATTGAAAAGCCACTGCATAGTGGCTTTTTTTGTATATGCTATTTTCAACAGCTTTACATTGCTAGTTTGTACATGCGCTCATCACCCGAGAAAAAATTGTCAAAGTCGGCTATCAAGGCTTGGCGGCTTTCCCTTTCAATTGTAGCACTTTTTTTGATATTGATTTTACTTATCGTCTGGACGGTCAATTTCCTATCCGGGGGTGGTCTGTTTTCGATGTGGACGGCCGTTGCTTTGTTGGTGATCATTGCCATTGCATCGGGGCTGGGGATCGTCTTTATCCCCGAAGTACGTTGGCGGCGCTGGTCGTACGAAGTGGATGAACACGAGATCGATCTCCAGAGTGGAATTTTCATCATCACCCGTACCTTGGTGCCCATCAAGCGTGTGCAGCATGTTGATACGCGGCAGGGTCCTATTCTTCGTTCTTATGATTTGGCTGATGTGACCGTCTCAACGGCAGCTACCACTCATCGTATTCCGGCCCTGAAACAAGAGACGGCCGACCGCGTGCGCAATCAAATTTCAAAATTTGCCCGACTTGCAGAAGAAGATGTCTGATTTACAGCGACAACATCCCGCAGCGGCCCTGGCCAATGCCTTCGATATTGTTCGGAGCAACTTTATTACTATTCTTGTGCTGATCTTCATCGGCGGTGGAGGACAACAGGCGAATTTTACCCTGTATTGGATTCTCGGCACCTTTATCGTGCTGCTGATATGGGGATTGATTTCGTGGTATCGTTTTGAGTTCCGTGTTCAGGATGGAGAGTTGCAGATCGAACAAGGTGTCGTCATTCATAAAAAGCTGTATCTCACCTCCGATCGCATTCAGGTAATTGATATTTCGGCCGGGGTAGTTCAGCGTCTGTTTGGGCTGGTGGCCGTAGAGGTAAAAACGGCTGGCAGCAGCTCAAAGGAGGCCAAAATTAACGCTATTACACGCGAAAAGGCCGAACAGTTGAAGAGGCTTCTTCGCAAAGAAAACAAGTCTGAAAATGCCGAGGCCAGCGAGGGGCTTAAACAGAGCCAGGTGTACACGCTAAATACCGGGGATCTCTTGGTAGCGGCCTCAACTTCCGGGCGATTGGGAGTAGCCCTTTCGGTAGTAGGTGCTCTGTTTTCACAGATAGAGCAGATTATTTCCGAGGAGCAGATGATTCGTTTTGTGGAGAATCATTTGCCCAACACCACGTCAACTACGATGGTGTTACTATCCATAGCTGCTGTAATCGTAGTGTCGTGGGTCTTCGCCTTTTTGGGTACTATTGTCAAGTATTACGATTTTGTGGTTGAGGTTCGCGAAAACGAGCTGCTCATCGAGCGTGGGTTGTTTGAGCGTACTCAGCTTACCATTCCGTTTAATCGGATCCAGGCCGTGCAGATTAAAGAAGAGCTGTTACGTCAACCATTGGGCTACGCATCACTGGTAATTGAAAGTGCTGGCTACGGAGAGGAGCAGGCAAACTCGACAACATTATTCCCGCTGATTTCCAAGTACCGCATTTATGAATTTATCAACGAGGTGATTCCCGAATATCATGCGGATATCTCGGAAACAACCGGGGCATCGCAGCGCGGTCTGCGCCGGTATTTGCTGCGTATGGTATGGGTCTCCCTGCCTGTGATACTTACGATCTGGGGAACAGTAACTTACGGCGTCTATGCCTGGTTCCTGCTAATTCCAGCATTGTTACTGGGGTATCAGCAGTATCGCGATGCTCAGATTTCCAAAGGTGATAATACGATAATCCTGACGTCGCGATTGTTGAGCAAGACGACGGCAATCATCAAAAGATACCGTACCCAGGCGTGCGAAATCAGGGAGAATCCGTTTCAGACACGGCTCCAGCTCAGTAATTTTACCGTCCATGTTGCCAGTGGCAATCAGGGCCGTTCGTTTACTGTACGCGAGCTTGCCAAAGAAGACTCTTCGACATATCTCAACTGGTTGGCAAACGGGAATTCGACTTCCATTTTATCAGATGATAAAGTAGAAGAGAAGGAGGAAAAAGAATTTCCTCCTTCGCAGAAGCAATAGAGTCATTATTCTTCGATGTAAGAAAGATCTACTTCAAAGTGCATGCTCCGCTTATCTTCGATGGCAATATGATCCTCGGTGTCGATATTGGGCGTATCGAGGTTGCTGATTTCACAGCTGCACTCTTCACCAAGGTATTCTCCTACGGCATTGCTGATTAAGTTTTCGAGCTGCGATGCGGATAGTGTCTTAAGCTTGTTACTCATGATAAGTGAATGCTATTCGTGCTAATTACTATTTGTTTTCGGCGTTTTATCCCGTTATCCACCAGTGGTAGATCCACAGGGTACAAACGCCATATACGATATGTAATCCTAAAATCCAGTAGGGCATCAGGGCGCCCCAGTTTCGTCCCAGAATACCGGGATGTTTGATAGGTTTATCGGGTCCGATATTGGGATGTGTGTCAGCTAGAATTCCCATCATGGCTCCCACAAAAATGCCATGTGCAAAGCCCCATAAAATTCCCGCCGGCCAGTTGGGAGTGACGACCATCCCGGTAAGCAATACCACATAAAGCACTCCCCATCCCGCGCCAATCAAAAGATGCAGCAAGATGCCGGCCGTATATACCTGGGATCGTTTATTGATATCGATGAAACGTGTGCCAATGAGATAGGGAATATCCAGATTTTGGTCAAATACTTTGAGCAGGTAGATCAGCAGGGTTAGAATGATGGCTCCAAAGAATCCCGAAAATGCTGCGATAAATAGATTTGCTTCCATAACGCCCTCCATTTCCCAATTAAAATGATGGCTTGTATGTATATTCTATCAAACTTACAGAAGAAGCATCAGGTACTACTAATAATTGCCTAGCGATAATAAATAGCAATGGAAGTGCAGGAATGCAACTGTGAGCTAGGCGTTCGCCGGATTTCCAAACTCTTTGAGCGTTTCGTAATGTGACTTGATCGCAATTCCCAACGTGTCGTGATAATTATACGGAATATCGTACTTTTCTGCTTTTTTACGAATAATAGAGCTGATCTCAGGGTAGTGGATGCTGCAAATACCCGGAAACAGATGATGCTCAATTTGATAGTTGAGACCGCCGATATACCAGCAGAGAAGGTCGTTGTCATGGGCAAAATTAGAGGTGGTTTCCAACTGGTGAATCATCCAGGCATTCTCGATGTTGCCCTCATCATTTTGGGTAGGGTGTTCGGTCTCTTCTACCACATGGGCTAGCTGAAAGATGACGCCCAGAATAATGCCTGCTGTAAAGTGCAGGATTAGAAATCCGATGCCAATTTGCCACCAAGTGACCGGCAGCAACATGTAGGGCAGTACAAGCATGTATCCATAATAAAGCACTTTAGTGATAAACAGCGTAATCCACTCTCGGATAGGATGTGATTTATCTTCATACGGCCCCAGACTGGATTGGAAAAAATATTTGTAGTCTTTGATAAAAGCCCAAAAAAGCGTGGCAAATCCATAGGCGAAGAAGGCTAGAATATGTTGTGCACGGTGGACGGGTTTGTGTTCGGCATTGGGAGAGAGCCGGATAAATTCAGCTACTTCCAGATCTTCGTCGTGCTCATAGATATTCGTATAGGTATGATGGATGATGTTGTGAGTAATCTTCCAGATGTAGCTGTTGGCTCCCAGCAGATCAAAGGTGTAACCGAGCCACCGATTGACGGTTTTATTGGATGAGTAGGCTCCGTGTAGCGCATCGTGAGAGATAGAGAAGCCAATCCCCGCCATGCCTATTCCCATTACAAAGCAGAGAAAAGCCATACCCCACAAGCCAACACTGCCGCTGATAATCAGGCCGTAAGCGCCAAAATACAGGGTCAGAAGAATAATGGTTTTAGCGACCATTGCAGCATTGGCATGCTTGGAAAGGTCGTTTTCTTCGAAGTAGTCGTTGACTGCCGCTTTTAGCTCACGAGCAAATTCCTTCTTGCCATCGTGCTTAAAAGATATACGTGTAGCTCCCATAGCTCAATGCCCCGATTAACCGTCTGTTTTTATTGAGATTAGGTGCAATAAAATTAATTAATAGGAGGGAACAAAAATTTATTCAGTCGCTTGCTCTGAAAAAGCTTTGGATATGGATTTTTTGAGATGACTCATTTGGATGGGCTTTACCAGGTAATCTATATAATTGGTCTCTTTAGCTCTCGAAAGGTTATATTGATCGGAATTACCGGTAATATAGATGACATGTACATCGGATTCTTTCCTGATTTCTTCCATGGCTGTGATACCATCGATGTCATCCTTGAGCTGAATATCCATCAAGATGAGATCGGGATCAAAGTTCAGAGCCGAAGAAATGGCTTCTTCGCCAGTGCTGACTTTATTTATCACCTCATTGCCAAGCTTGACAATCATTCGTTCCAGCACCATTGAGATGATCATGTCATCTTCAACGATAAGAACTTTTTTGCCTTCGATTGAATTACTCATTCAGATTTAGCTACCCTATATCATCCATTTAAGATATCACGCAGATAATAAAGTAAATTTTTAGGACTTAACCTAGGGCAACATCCAAGACCATCATTGCGCTAAAGCCGAGCATAGTACCCATAGTGGCAAGGTCGGTGTTTCCGTGATGTTGCGATTCAGGGATGAGTTCTTCGACCACCACGTAGATCATGGCACCGGCCGCAAAAGCGAGGGCATAGGGCAGGAGGGGACGAACCATCAGGACAGCTGCGGCCCCGATGACCGCAGAGATAGGTTCAACAATACCGGAAAGCTGTCCATACCAGAAGCTTTTGCCAACGGATACGCCCTCGCGGCGCAGCGGCATGGAAACGGCCACGCCTTCCGGAAAGTTTTGGATGCCAATACCAAGGGCCAGTGAAATGGCACCTGCAATGGTAGCCGTACCTGTAGGATCAACACCTGAGGCTGCCGCTCCAAAGAGAACGCCTACTGCAAGTCCCTCGGGGATATTGTGTAGCGTGATTGCGAGTACTAACAGGGTAGCTCGTCGCCAGCTGGTAGGGACGCCCTCCGCTTCCTCAACTGGCAATCCGATATGAAGGTGCGGCATGTAGGCATCACATATTCGCAGAAAAATGCCACCCGATAGAAACCCTATAACGGCCGGCAACCATTCAATAACGCCCTGTGCTCCAGCCATTTCGATGGACGGAACCAGGAGCGACCAGAAGCTGGCTGCAATCATGACGCCGGCGGCAAAGCCCATCATAGCGTCAAGAATCTTATAGTTGACGTTCCGTGTAAAAAATACAAGAGCTGCCCCCAGGGCCGTCAAACCATAAGTGAAGAGTCCACCAAATAAACTCTGCATGACGGGATTGAGCGCATAGAAAGAATCTTTGAGTTCAGCCAGTTCAAACATGAGCTAATTTTTTTAAAAGCGATTATTTAAAAACCCATGATAGCAATTATTAAGCTTATACAAAAGTGAATATTAGCCTGGGCTAAACTTTTTGATTCTTTCTCTATAGTGCTGTATTAAGGCTTCTGCGTCATCTTCCAGAACATAATACCGCCGGCCTGTTTGCCAACTTCGATGACTTCTGCACGCTCCAGTTTTTGAAGATCAATGATATCAACCGAGCCGGGCTGCCCACCCACGCCTTCGACTGAGATAAAAGCATAGCGGCTATCGGGCGTAATGCTGACGCCGTGTGTGACATTGCGACTGTTTTTAATGACCGCTACTTCTTCGCCTGTTTTCAGGTTCCAGATGCCAGTTTCGCCAGTACCCTTGTAGCTGGCCACCACGTATTTTTCGTCGTGGCTAATTTCCAGGTTATAGGGCGCTGTTCCATCATCACTTTTAAAGCGTCGCTGCACCTTCCAGTTCTTAGTGTTTACTTCAATAATCTCGTCAGATCCATTACCAGCTACATACACCAGATCCTTTTTGGGATGGGGATCGGCCCAGGTAGGTTTAACTTTTGGATTGGCGGTCATGCTGGTCTGCTGCATCGTCGATTGGCTTGCGGAATTGCTGTTTGCTTTGCTCGGTGCGAGATTTAATCGACGGGACAGCTCTAAATCGGCTGCGTTAATTTCCATCAGCTCATCAGTCATCATCGAAACGTGGTACTGCAGCTTACCATCTTCGGTGATACGTGAACCGTGGGGCATAATGCCTGTTGGTATATCGGCCACTACGGACATAGCTTCAGGATCTACAACCGAAACCGTACTCGGCTCCATATCCCCATGCAGGTTAAAGTTGACCACATAGAGCAGTCCCGTTAAGGATGAGATTTCCATGCTGGCCGGAAACATGCCCAGTTGGGTGCGCGAAACTAGTTCGTTGCTGCCGGTTTTGAATTTGTATAGCCATCCATAAGGGTTGCCGTGCGCAACAGAGAGATACCAGTACTCACCGTCAAGGCCCACGTTAATGCCATGCGGACCTTCGTTTTCGGTAGGCCATTGGCCCACTGGAATCACATCGCTGACGGATCCCGTGCGGGTTTCAGCATTGAATGCTACCTGATAAACTTCATCGTCGGATTCCGCGGTTACAAAAGCGTGGTAGGTTTGGCCAAAGCTGGATGATCCGAAGCCAGCCGTAAAAAGAATCGCGAGAAAGCAGATTCGTCGTAAGTGTTTCATAGTAGTACCCTCAGCTTTTTAGTAGTGCCGACGTCCATGAGGTCGCCGGCAAAAGCCTGTTAATTCGTTCCTTGTGATGGTTCTTGAATTTTGAAGGCCCAGAGACCGGAGTTCCAGTCAGATACAAAGATGTACCCTTTATATGGTTGTGGTCCCCAACTCATTGGCGCATTGGGAATTTTTCCTTTGTGGTGCGTGGGTACAAATTTGGCAATTTCACGCCCCTGTTCATAGAGGTTGCCCATCAGTTCGCCGGAGATATCAACCACTCGCAGTCCGGCATTGTAATAGGCAACGTAGAGGGTATCGTCCTTGATCCAAAAGTTGTGCGTTCCCGCTTCGGGTACCTGGTAACGTGCAACTTCTTTGGGCGAATCCCAACCATCTTCAAACTTCACAAAGTGAATCCATCCTGCCGGTTCCGTGGGCTGATTTTCAATATGCAGGCCGTTGGGGAAAGCCTCATCACCAGCTACTACGTAAAAGTCGCCGGTTGACTGACTTTTAAAGGGGAATGCCGCATGGTTCCATCCACTGGGATAGGTATAGCTGCCCAGTTTTACCGGGTTGTCGAAGGATCCGGCGCCAGTGTCGTGACGCTCGGGGGATTGTGCATTGGGAGTACTACCCACATCAACAGCAACGACACCGTCATCCCAGTTCGAGGAGTAGGCGATGCCGTTTTCTACCCACACGTCGTGTACGGAGTGTCCAGGCGTATCCAGTTCAAAGCGACTTACGGTTTCAGGATTTTTGGGATCACTGATGTCGATAATATCATAGCGTCGTCCATTGTTAACGGCAAATACGTGATCCTGATAGATAAAGGAATTGTGCACGCCACCAGTGAGTCCTTTGGTGTATTCCGAAATGACACTCACGTTATGTGGGTCAGAGACGTCCAGAATTACAATGCCATTTTTACGATCGGAAGCACCTTCTCGGGTAATCACGCCGATACGCCCATCTTCTGAAATTTTAACGTCATTGACTGTGCGGGCATCAACGGTCACCGTGTCGATAATGGTCATATTGGCTGGATCGCTCACATCCCAGAAGTAAGCTTCACCATTGCCGCCCCAGGTTCCGGTGATCGCGTAGTCGCCACCGTCAACGCCTTCCCAGATCCACAAGTCGGATGTATGTACATCGCTGACGAGTCCGTGCCCAACCATCTTGATATTTTTTTGAACATTCCGGGCATTAACGCGGATCGTTTTTTCTGCTACTGCCGATCCGGATTTAGCAACAATTTTGTATAAGCCCGGTTTGTTGGCTACAAAACGACCATCCTGCTGTATTTGTCCCGAAGTTCCTTCCCCGAGATCATCATCTGGCTTGGCAATAAACGAGTACTCAACCGGCGCATCATCCACTGTGTTGCCGCCACTGTTTTTAGGAGTGGCATTGAAGTTAAATACATGACCGGTGCGTCCTTCCTGACTCTCACTTGTCAGTTCAAGTGCAGTAACGGGATTTTCAGTCACTTTAAGCTGCCAAACGGTCTTTGCTTGTTCAGCGGTTGCGGTAATGGTTGTAGTGCCAGGCTTGTGTGCTTGTAGTTGCCCATATTCATCCACAGATGCTATCGAGGGCTTCGAGCTTACAAGATTGACGTCTGCATTTTTCCGAGCGAGCCCCTTGGCATCGGTCACCTTGTATTTGATTGGGATTGAGGTCATGGTATACACCTTGGAGGGCATATCCCGGAATGCAATATCAGTTATCGGAGGATAGGCTATTTCAACTTTGACAGGAGCTCTCAGCCGATCACCACTAGGACTCTCAGCAAATGCGATAAGCTCAAAAGAGCCAGGTTTGAGCGCTTTCACCCGGTGCCCTTTTCCATTTTTTGAGATACTAACACTTTTGCTAGCACGAGAATAAAAGTAAACAGTGTCTTGCGTGGCGTTACCATCAGCATCCTGGACAAACGACTCTAGTTGAGCCGTCTCATCCACATTGAGATTCAGTTGCGATGGCTTGACCACAATTTTTGCTTTACTGTCACTGTTATTCTGGGCCGTAGCCATAGACTGCATGCCCAGCATCATTGCAAAGATTGCAATGGCGGTAATTACATTTTTCATAATATTACTGTTGATTTGAAGATATTAGTAAGCTGCTACTATTAATCATGTTCGACCGTTGTAAGACACTTTCTTTTACAATCCGGTGAAGTGTTGAAAGCGGAGTTTCCTAGAGCCGTTGAACATTATTATAATTCAAATAAGTTTTAAAATATAGGCTGGTCATCATATAAAAAATACTTTTACAAATAACCGAATTTTAAGTCGTTCCGCTCTGTTAAATGAACGTCGTAATTCTTATCTTCAGTGATTTGAAAAGGGGTCAGTAGGTTAGCCCAAAGAACCCTTATTCATGCTTTTTTGTTGTCTTCTCTTACGTATTGTTAATCAACGCAAATTATTACCAGTTCTAAGTTTTCATGAGTATCAACTTTGATAAAGAACGTTTTCTGCACCGCCACATTGGCCCCGATGCTGAACAAAAGAAAGAAATGCTCGCGGCTATCAACGCCGACTCGATGGATCAGCTTATCGATGAGACTGTTCCGGCCGGTATACGCCTGAAAAATCAGATCGACCTCGACGAACCGATGAGCGAATATCGATTCCTCGAAGAGTTCAGGGAGCTGGCGGACCAGAATGAGATTTTCCAGTCCTATATTGGCATGGGCTATCATGATACGTTGACTCCCAATGTAATTCTGCGGAATGTGTTGGAGAATCCCGGCTGGTACACGGCCTATACGCCGTACCAGGCTGAGATTGCCCAGGGACGTCTCGAAGCGTTGATTAACTTCCAGACGATGGTGTCTGACTTGACGGGCCGAGAACTGGCTAATGCCTCTCTGTTGGATGAAGGGACAGCTGCCGCCGAGGCGATGTCGATGCTCTATTCGCTGCGACGCGGAGCTAAGCGCAAAAATGCGGACACCTTTTTTGTTTCCGAGCAGTGCCACCCGCAGACCATTGATGTTGTAGAAGGACGGGCCGAACCGCTGGATATTGAAGTGATTGTCGGCGATCACAATGAGCTGGATGTTACGGATGAAGAATTGTTTGGCATCCTGCTGCAGTATCCCGGCACAGATGGATCGGTTGAAGATTATTCGGGCCTGATTGAGGCGGCCCACGAGCATGATGTACAGTCGGTTGTAGCGGCTGATCTGCTGAGTCTAACCCTGTTGACGCCACCCGGGGAAATGGGCGCCGATGTGGTAGTGGGATCATCACAGCGATTTGGCGTCCCGATGGGCTATGGCGGCCCGCATGCAGCATTCTTTGCCACGCGTGAAAAATATCAGCGCAAAATACCGGGACGTATTATCGGCGTTACGCAGGATACTGAGGAGAATCCCGCTTACCGAATGGCGCTGCAAACCCGGGAGCAACATATTCGTCGCGAAAAGGCGACCTCCAATATCTGCACAGCGCAGGTGCTGCTGGCAGTTATTGCCGGTTTTTATGCCGTTTATCATGGTCCTAAGGGATTGCGGCGCATTGCTGAACGCGTTCACGGATTGACCAAATTAATGGATCAAGGACTTTCGAAGCTTGGCTATTCGGTAGAGAACGACCTTTATTTTGATACACTAAAAGTGGCCCTTGAGAGCAGCGAAGAGCAGCAGCAACTTCGCAAGATGGCGCTCGACCACAAGATCAATCTCCGATATTTTGACGAACCTGCCGTTGGCATTGCCTTTGATGAGGTAAAAGACCTTGATCACGTTGATGAGCTCCTTGGCATTTTTGCCGAGCTGCGGGACATCGAAAACGGTTTTGATGCCAAGGAATCTGCTGATAATGTTGAGGTCGATTTTCCCGAAGCAGTGACTCGAACCTCGAGCTACCTGGAGCATCCAGTATTTAATCTCTACCATTCCGAGCATGAAATGCTCCGGTATATGAAGAAGCTGGAGAACAAAGATCTGTCGCTGGTACACTCGATGATTTCATTGGGCTCCTGTACGATGAAGCTGAATGCGACGGCCGAAATGATTCCACTGACATGGCCTAAGTTTGGTAAAATTCATCCCTTTGCACCTGAAGATCAGGCCAGGGGATATCATCGACTGTTCGATGGCTTGGAGAGCCAAATTTCTGCGATTACCGGGTTTCCGGCGGTTTCTTTGCAGCCTAATTCGGGAGCGCAGGGTGAGTTTTCTGGACTGATGACTATTCGCGCTTATCACAAGCATCACGGTGAAGCGCATCGCAATGTAACGATCGTGCCCGACTCGGCCCACGGCACCAATCCCGCCAGCGCAGTGATGGCCGGCATGGAAGTTGTCGTGACAAAATGCGATGAGCACGGCAATATCGATCTTGATGATCTACGTGAAAAGGTCGAAGCCAATAAAGAGAACCTGGCTGCCTTGATGATCACCTATCCGTCTACGCACGGGGTGTTTGAAGAAGATATCAAAGAGATTTGCCAGGTTATTCACGATAATGGCGGACTGGTTTACATGGATGGGGCCAACATGAATGCCCAGGTGGGACTTACAAGTCCGGCCGAGATTGGAGCCGACGTTTGTCACCTGAATCTGCATAAGACATTTTGTATTCCACATGGCGGTGGCGGACCCGGGATGGGACCTATTGCTGCGACGGATGAGCTGGCGCCGTTCTTGCCGGGCAATCCCGTGAAGAAAACGGGCGGCGAGCACGGCATCAAAAGTATTTCTGCTGCACCGTGGGGAAGTGCAAGTATCCTCTCCATTTCGTACGCCTATATCAAGATGATGGGTGCGGAGGGTCTTACTGATGTATCAGAGGTAGCTATTCTAAATGCAAACTATCTCAAAGACCGTTTGAAAGATCACTATCCCATTCTGTATACCGGTAAGAATGGACGCACGGCGCACGAATTTATTGTGGATATCCGCCCGTTCAAGTCGGCCAATGTTGATTCCATTGATGTAGCCAAGCGCTTGATGGATTACGGATTCCATGCGCCTACCATGTCATTCCCGGTACCGGGCACGTTGATGATTGAGCCTACTGAGAGTGAAACCAAGGATGAGTTGGATCGTTTTTGTGAGGCGATGATTTCGATTCGAGAAGAGATCCGCGAGATTGAAGAGGGCAGTGCCGATCCCGAAAATAATGTACTTAAGCATGCCCCGCATACCATGCGTGTGGCTATGGGCGACAATTGGGATCGACCTTACAGTCGAGAGAAAGCGATCTTCCCGCTCGACTACCTCCGTTTCAATAAGTTCTGGCCCGCCGTTAGCCGCGTGGATGACGCCTACGGCGACCGCAACCTGATGTGTAACTGCGTGCCCATCGACGCCTACACCGAAGGACAGGAACCCGCGGCGGTAGATTAGTGATTAAATTTGCGGTCCACTTGCACAGTAGAAGGTTATCTATAGGGCTTCCCATGGATGAATCCATGGTCTAAGGTATTTTAAACCCACTTCAAGTGAGCTTTACATGTATCTTTAGCCTGATGATTCATCGTCAGGCATTAATTGTTGCATTAGCAGGTGCAAGCTATTTCCGCGAGATACTGCTCTCTATTTTAATATCCCCCATTAACGTGCGGTGAACGGGACATTTCTTGGATATATCCAGTATCTTTTCGAGCTGTTTATCAGACAGATCGCCGTCGATGATGACCTCTTTTTCGATGACGTCGATTTTGCTTTGGGCATCTTCACAATTTTCGCAATCCTCGTCGTGGCGTTTATTGTGTTGTAGCTCCATGTAAACGTCATCCAGCTCCCAGCCTTTGTGGTTAGCGTACATCTTGATGGTCATAAGCGTACAGGAACCCAGCGACATCAGCAGATAGTCGTAGGGATCTGGCCCTTTGTCTTGGCCGCCTTCTACGCTGGTCGGTTCATCGGCCAGGAGCTCATGTGTGTCGGTGGTGAGTGTTGTGGTAAACTGTTCATCTTTTGGGAGATGTGCGTGAACAATCTTTTTCTTGTCAGAGTCTGCTGCCATGATGTAAGTATTTGGTTTTAGGTTAAATCATTGACAAATAATCTGTTAGAAACGTACAAAAAATATGTCCGAAACGGAGTCATCAAGTGCTGTGCAGGTCAAACTAGGTTAACATAATCATTATTGAGAGTTAATAGTGAGGCTATGCTGTGGTAATATTGGATTTGTTTATTAACCAAAAACTGCAATAGTCTATGACGAATAAACGATCAGTCGACATAGTTGTTCTTTCAGATTTACATCTCGGTACGGTGGGGTGTCATGCCGTTGAGTTGGCACAATACCTGAATTCTATCGAGCCCCGAATCCTCATCCTTAATGGAGACATTTTCGATATATGGAACTTCAAAAAGTATTACTGGCCGGAATCTCACATGCAGGTGGTCAAGTGCTTCCTAAGCCTGATGGCTAATGGAACTGATAAGTATTAATGAAATCGCAGATCCGGCGGATGTGATTCAAAAAAATCTGGAAATTAGTTATCAAGTATATTGGTCAAACGTAGACGCTCACTCTTTTGGTTGGTCAGCTGAGATGTTGATTCCGTATTTTTCTTCCAGGATGTTCATGTGATGCCGTTCGTGACCGGCAATAATATAAGCTAGGGCCCGCACCGAAACGGTCACATCGTTGGCCGTTCCCTTTCGCAAGATTTGTTCTTGGCTAAAGCTGTTGAACATGCTGATATTGGCATTGCGCAGCGCATCGTATTCGGTGGAGATGCTCTGGAGACTTCGGTCGTCAAAATCGGCCTGCTCAACATAATTATCCTGATCATAACCGGGCAGCGTTTTCGTTTCGCCGCGACTGATGCACAGTGCCCGGTAGGCCATAATACGTTCGGTATCGACCAGGTGACCGAAAACTTCTTTTACGCTCCACTTTTCTTTTGCATACCGATGGGGGACCTCATCAGGTGTAAGTTGTTTGATCACTGCATACGCTCGCTGGCCCTGTTGAATAAGCACCTGGATGATGTTGGGTTCATCGATGAGATCGATATATCCTTGGTAAAAGTCGCCGTACTCGTCGGGTTCTGGTCGATTGTCATCCCAATCTAATAGTGACATTGATCAATACTTAATATTGTTAAAAAAACGATTAGTTCGATAGCGTTAAGCCCATGCTTACGCCAAAGTGCAACACCGATGCTTATCCACACCACAGTCCCATATCACCGGTCGCAGCGCCCAGTGCCACGCAAATACCTGTTCCTATAGCGATACCTGCTGCCTAGGTTATCATTAGATTTGGTGGCTTCAGAGTGCTGATCCTTTTCCATAACGGTAGGGATTCTAATGAGACCTTGTTTAAAATAGAAATCACATATCAATAAAAAAGGCCGGATTGCTCCGGCCTTTTGGTTTAATTTTTAAAACGGACTTATACTATTCATTGACTTTGTGACTTTCGTAGGTAACTTCAGAAGCTTTATTCCCATCCTGTTTGGTTACTTGCTTGTAGGGATAGGCCACGCCATCAACGACGGTCCAGTTTGAGTTAAGGTTTTCAATCGTAACTTGTTTGCCTGCTTGAGGACTAAACTGTTTGTACCGCATCACATCCGGATAGTTGGTTTCCTGATCCAACAGCAGCGTAATATTCGAGCCCTCAACACTTACAGATACTTTGTTGTAAGTAGTGCCATTAACTTTTTCGGTACCTAAAAATTGTGGATTCATACTACCGGCATTGCGCGCGATAGAGATGAAACTCTTGTTCAGCATACTTTTCATTGCTTTGATGGATTGAGGCGGCAATGGCCGCTCTTGTTCACCCATCTTCATTGTACCAGATCCATCTGCGTAATTGAGTTGTACTTTGCCCATCGGTCCCTGTATGGTCTGGGTTACGGCGTCGGGGAAGTCGATGGTCATGGTCATAGGCATTTTCTGTCCGCGCATCATAGCTTGGCCGGATATAGTCAGCGTATTTATTTCGGTATCGCTGATGACGGCATCAGCCATTTGGTTAAGCAGTTTGGCACCTTGTTGAGCATCACCTTCGACTACTTGTTGCTGACCTTCACCCGGTTCGGGAATGCTGACATCAATAGTGTTAACATCACCATACTTTTGCAGCTGTTCGCCAATTTCTTCCTTGTTACCCACAACTAAAATCTGCAGGCTATCAGGATGCAAATACTGCTGCGCCATATTTTGCACATCCTTAACGGTTGTATTTTTCACACCCTCAATATATTGGTTAAAAGCATCTCGGGGCAGTCCGCGGTAGGCATACGACATCTGTTGGCTGAGGACTTTCTCATAACTGTCGTACTGAAAAACAGCTGAGTTCAGGATCTGATCCTTCGTATTTTGAAGTTCTTCTTCAGTAATCGGCTCGTTCTGCAGTCGCTTCAACTCTTTCCGAACTGCATCAATTACTTCCGATGTGGTTGAAGGCTTGGTTCGAACCTGTACGTAAAACTGACCGGGATAAAAGCTGTTCATTCCAAATTGTCCGTCCGGTGAATAGGCTAGGCCAAGTTCTGTTCGGATTACCTGCAGGATGCGACCCGAAAATCCACCACTCAGCACTTTATTCATTACCTGCAGCTTGGCGTAATCCGGATTGTCGCGCATGCCGCCAATATGACCCATGAGCACAATACTCTGCTCTACATCCGATTTTTCTACATAGTTGATCGTGCTCTCATATTCATAATCAACGTCAGGAAAGTCGAGATTGGTCTTTTCGCCGGCTGGAATTTCGCCGAACGATTCTTGCAGTTTTTGCTTCATGGCAGAGGCATCAAAATCACCGACGACTCCCACCATCATATTTTGGCCAACAAAGTGGTTCTTGTGAAAGTTGACGATATCTTCGCGCGTGATATTATTGATGCTTTCATATTCCGTATTCCTGCCGTAAACGGAATTTTCGCCATAGATAAGCTGATCGAAAACGCGGGAAGCAATTTGCTGCGCATTGTCATTACGGCGCGATATGGCTGATTTTTGCTGCTTTTTGGCTAGTTCAATCTTTTCTTTCGGTAACGCGGGATTGGTTAACAGATCGATGAAGATCGGCAACATCCGGTCGAAATCTTCTTTCAGCACATTCATGCTGGCTCCACCAGATGTAAAACTGATACCCGTTTCCATGCTTGCGGCATTGTTTTCGAGCAGCGTGTTCAGGGAATCCGAAGAGATGTTTTTAGTACCTCCCGAGCGTATCACAGTTCCCGTAACCGAAGCCAGGCCTGCTTTATCATTCGGCACAAGCACACCACCCGTACGGACGTTGACATTGACATCAACCAGTGGCAGTTCGTTGTCTTCAACCAAAAAGAAGGTGACACCGTTACTGGTGGTAAAGGTTTCTACTTCTGGTTTCTGAAAATCATTGAGTGCTGGAAAGTTAATATTTTCGTAAGCGGCCGTTTCCTGCGATTGTTGTGAGTTGTTTTCTGTGGTCTGTTTGGTTCCTGCGCAGGACCCAACCAAGATTGCTAAAAGGCATACAACACTTAGTCGTAGACTCTTCATAATATTATTCGCTTTAGTGATAAATAAATTCTTGGATAATGGCTTATTGCTTTGCATCGGCAACCTCTTCACTGGATTCTTCAGATTCGGTGACGATGGTACCTACGGTGCGATTTTTCTTTATGAGATATTTTTTCGCAACGCGTTGCAGGTCATCAACGGTGACCTCTTGCAGTTTTTCAATATCGCTGAATACTTTTTTCCAGTTGCCCCGCAAGGCTTCGGCTGAAGCCAGGGTCTGTGCAATACCGGAATTGGAATCGAGACTGCGTATCAGATTAGCCCGTGCATTGGTACGTGCTCGGTCCAGAGCTTCTTTCGGGATTTCTCCATTCTTAATGTTTTCAATCTCTTCCAGTATGGTCGACTCGAGCGTATCTACATCGACCTCCCGATTTGGGATGGCCAATGTTGCAAACATTGTTTCAAACTTTGTACCGGGGAAGCCATTAAACGCACCCACTTGCAGAGCCGTCTGTTCTTTTTCCACCATCCGCTTATAGAGAATGGAGGTACGGCCGCCCGAGAGTACGTTGCCCAACAACTGAAGTGCTTGAAAATCGGGATGATCTTCCGGCACCGTGTGATATCCCATCACAAGGAATGGCTGCGACTGTCCCTGAATGGTGAACCGTCGTTCGCCACGTTGTTCCGGTTCTTTAGTAAATACCGGTGGGGGCTCGGGGGCTGATTTCATATCCCCGAAATACTCTTTGGCTAGTTCTTTGGCCCGATCTGGTTTAATATCGCCGGCAATAGCAATCGTAATATTGTTGGGCACGTAATACGTCTCATAAAAGTCACGGGTATCTTCAATAGTGGTAGCTGTAATATCGGACTCCCATCCAATATTGGGTCGTCCATAAGGATGTGCAGTATAGGCCACCGTCAGAAACTCTTGAATCAATCGGCCGATAGGCTGCGATTCACTGCGGCGTTTCTCTTCGCGGACGACATTTTTCTCTTTATAGAATTCGCGGAATACCGGGTTTTTAAAACGATCCGATTCCAGACTAAACCAGAGCTCTTTACGGTTTTCCGGCAGGCTATAAAAATAGTTCGTGCGGTCGTAGCCTGTGGTGGCATTCATGCCTGTTCCACCGTTGCGGTCAATAATCTGGGCAAATTCATTGTTTTTCACATATTGTCCCGCTTCTTCCTGTAGATCCTTGAACTGGCTCCAGAGGGTATCCATGTGAGCCGAGTCGGGCTCTGGCTTATATTTTTCGGCCAGCCACTTCTGATAGGTCTCATCCATTTGTTGGAGCACCTTCTGTTCTTTATTCCAGTTTTTGGTGCCAATGGTGTGGGTACCCTTAAAGGCCATATGTTCAAAAATATGAGCCATGCCGGTATGTCCCACTGGTTCGTTGGCACCACCCACATTTACGTAGGTGGCAAAACTTACCACAGGGGCTACCGGACGTTCGATAATAAGAAAGGTGAGTCCGTTGTCGAGGGTAAATTCAGTTACTTTTTTCTCAAATTCTTCCAGCGACTGTGCATTGGCAGGTTGATATGCAAAACAAACCCCAAGTAGCACAACGCAGAATAATTGCAGAGCACGTCGTAGCATCTTATCTCCTTGTTTATATGAAATTTTAAGAATTGAAATATGATATAAACAGTACAACTTTACAAAAGTTTACTTGATTTTTAAAGCTATGGTAATAGTTAGGAAATGAGCTGAATGTTTTGAGGATTTCAACATGGATAGGATTCTTGGGGACGGTTTGGGTTTAGTCCGTCAATTCTGGCTTCGGACAGTGAGTAATATTTTGTGGATCACATCCTGGAAGGACAGCCTGAACCGCGACAGCAGGAGTGATCCAGCGATGTTAGGGGCATCCCCTATGCCAAAAAAGGTAGATGTTGCTGATCTGGCGTCTTGTTCTGGTAAAAAGGGAAGAGTGTAATAGATACGCTAGAGCGTATTACTTTATGGTTTATGGATACTCATTTGAAAGGATTATTGCTATCGTCACTCAATAAGTCCTTTTATACGGTAGCGGGTTGCTAAGTGTGCGAAGACGGGGATATTTATTTGGTGATAGATGAAAACAACCTGGAAGAGGCTGTACGTGATCTGATTCGTATTGGGCTCGACAATATTAAAGGATACGTAAACCCGGCTGAGCTGGAATTATATTTACAAGAGTCGGGAAGAATATAAACGCTGATAAAGATTGATTTTGTAGAAACAGCAGAATTGTTTCGTTGTCCCGACTTTGGGGTTCTGGATGTTCGTGAAGCAACTGAGTTTCAGGAAGGGCATGTGCCCGGCGCAATCAACATTGCACATACGGGGCTGTTGGATCGCCAAAAGAGAGCTCGACAAAGAGGACCATTGCCGCGTGCATCAGTAGCCTCCGCTCTTTTAGAGCGCGATGCTTTAACGCGCAATATATTAACGACCTTATTGATCGCTGGGTCGAAAAGGAAACAGTTTGAAAATGTGGGGCAAAAGGGGGTATTTGGCCGGTCGTGTAATTAACCCGACTCTTGGCCTTCCAGGTATTCCTGGGTGATCTTTCGTGTTTGTTCTGCTCCCATATACTTTTCAAGGTCATAGAGGGTTACCTGCTTCTCACCCTCGTGAAAAGAATAAGTCAAATGTCCACTTTTAATTTCTTTTTCAACCTCACTGGTTTTCATGTCTAACATCTCACCGACTTCTTCCAGGGAGAACATCGAACGCATAATGTGATTTTACTATTGAATTGATTTGTCAATTTGACATCAAAGATAGAAAAAATCCACTTTTTTGCGACCCCTAAATAGGCCTTTTCACGTACATATAACATTTTCGGCTTCTATTTTGTGCATCACAAAATGTTAAGTCATTTTTGGACCTCTTCGTGTCGAAAACAGCTTACCACGTGGTCATTTACCAAGCCGGTGGCTTGCATGTGGGCATAGACGGTGATACTGCCCAAAAATTTAAATCCACGTTTCTTGAGATCTTTACTTAAGATATCGGATCGTTCAGTTGTAGCTGGAATCTGACTCAGCTCCTCCCAGTTGTTTTGAATAGGTTCTCCATTCACAAATGACCAGATATAATCAGTAAAACTGCCAAACTCTTGTTGTATGGTGATGAAGTGCTGCGCATTATTAATGGCTGATCTTATTTTCAGTTCATTGCGAACAATGCCGGGATTTTCGAGTAATTGCTTGACTTTTTCTTCATCAAATCGAGCTACTTTTTCAACATCAAAGTTGGCGAAAGCGTTGCGGTAGCCTTCACGCTTTTTCAGGATGGTGCTCCAGCTTAGTCCTGCCTGGGCACTTTCCAGTACCAGGAATTCGAATTGGGTTTGGTCATCTCGAACCGGAACGCCCCATTCTTCATCATGGTATCGTATGTATTGGTCGAAGGTGTTTTCGCACCATTCACATCGATTAGGCATAATTGATTGTTTTTGTTAAACGTAACACCCATCTTAGGATTCATTATTGAATCAATAAAATAGCGAATCCATGGATTGGGAGAAACTGGTAGAGCACCTTAAAATAAAAAGTGGAATTAGTAATGAGTTAGCCGGGCAGATTGAGCTCCTTACGCACTTCCTGGAAGATATTGTGCAGGAGAAAGAAGATAAGCATCTGCTCGAAATGCTGACTACTTTTCCGGAACTGGCGGCTGATGCCTTTGATGAGCACAATCAGCAGGCCTTTGATAAATTAGAAGATGATATTGCAAAACTATCTACCGATCAGATTGCCCAATTTCTACGGTACTATACGGTCTTCTTTCACCTGATGAATTCGCAGGAGCAGCGGGAAATTACACGTATCAATCGAGATCGTGCAATTCATACCGACCCGGATGCTCCTCGCAGCGAAAGTATTGCCGAAGCAATTCACGCACTCAAAAAATCTGGATACAGTGCTCAGGAATCGGCGGAAGTCATCGGCAAGCTCGATATTCAGCCTACGATTACCGCCCATCCCACCGAGGCGCGCAGGCACAGCGTGTTAATTAAGCAGCAGCGTATTACCGAGATGATTGATGAGCTGCGCGGGCAGGACCTGACATCATCGGAGCGCAAAGACAAGAAGCTGGATATTTTTAATGAGATTCATCTGTTGTTGGCGACTGATGAGGTACGCACGGAGCGGGTCACGGTTGAAGACGAGGTCGAGAACGGCATGTTTTATTTTCGCAATGCCATTTGGGAAACCATTCCCGTGCTCTATGATGATCTGGCCAATGCTTTTGAGACCTATTATGATGAAGTGCCGGATTTCAGCACGATCTTGAAGTACCGTTCCTGGATCGGAAGCGATCGCGACGGTAATCCCAATGTGACACCGGAAGTGACCTGGCAGACCATCTTGGAGCAGCGTAAAAATGTGATGGATCTGTACCTTGATGAGCTGGATGATCTTCGGCGTTACTTGAGTATTTCCCAAAACAAGTATGACATATCCGACAAGCTGGCCAAATCACTCGAAGAGGATCAGCAGGAGGATCCACTTTCGGAGCGCTACCAGCGGTTATATACGCAGGAGCCGTATCGTCGCAAGGTTACACATATGATGCACAAGCTACAGCATCAGATTTCGGTGGCCGATAGTGATAATCCCAATTACATTCTTAGCGAGGCTCAACACTACACTTCCGATGATTTTATAGATGATCTTCAGATGATTGCGGAAAGTCTCTCCCAGTCGGGACTTGAATCTGTGGGCTCACAAGGCACGCTCAAGCATTTGTTGGTTCGTGCTCAAACGTTTGGCTTCCATATGGCGGGACTGGATATCCGTCAACACAGCGAAAAGCATGAAGCTGCTGTGGCTGAGCTTCTTTCGGTAGGAGAGGTGACCAATGAGTACAGTTCGCTTTCGGAGCAGGAAAAGTTGGAGTTGCTGAACGAAGAGTTGAAGAATCCGCGTCCACTGTCACCGGTTCGGGCTCATCTCGATGAAGAAACGTCCAAGATGCTGGACGTATTTAAGGTCATTGGGCAGCTGATTGAGCTGGATCCCAACAGCTTTGGCAATTATATCATTAGTATGACGCACGGCGTGAGTGATATGCTTGAAGTGTTGATCCTGGCCAAAGAGGTCGGTCTTTGGGGATATGAGGATGAGCAAGTGGAAAGCCAGATCGATGTGGTTCCGCTTTTCGAAACCATCGAGGATCTTGAAGAGTGCGGCCGGCTGATGACGGATATCTATGAGAGTCCGCTCTACCAGAAACAGCTCAGTGCTCGTAATAACCTGCAGGAAATTATGCTGGGTTATTCCGACAGTAATAAAGACGGTGGTTACTGGATGGCCAACTGGGCACTGGAGAAAGCACAAAAGGATCTCGGTAAAGTGTGCCGTGATTTTGATGTTGATTTCCGCCTGTTTCACGGTCGCGGAGGCACAGTTGGCCGTGGTGGTGGACGATCCAATCAGGCGATTCTGGCACTTCCGCCCATCAGTAATAACGGGCGCATTCGATTTACCGAGCAGGGCGAAGTAATTTCATTCCGCTATTCGTTGGCTCCCATTACCCGTCGTCATCTCGAACAGATTGTAAATGCGATGATTAAGGTGACGGTCTCTGATCAGGAGGAGGCGGAGAAAGAAGACTTCAAAGAGTCAATGGAGCGGCTTGCAACTGAGTCGATGCAGAGTTATCGCCACCTGATTGATCACGATAACTTCTGGAACTGGTACACTTCCAAGACCCCGATTGAGCATATCAGTCGTTTGCCCATTGCATCGCGACCGGTTTCGCGGGGCAGCGCCAAGGCTGCTGACTTTGAGAATCTCCGTGCTATTCCGTGGGTCTTCGCCTGGACGCAGGTTCGTTATAACGTGCCGGGATGGTATGGCATGGGAGAGGCCCTTGAGGAGATGATTCAGGATGAGGAGCAACTGGCACAGCTTCGGGAGTGGTACGAGAATGAAATCTTTTTCAAAACAGTGCTGGACAATGCACAGCGCGAGATGGCGCGTACACATATTCCCACATCAAACATCTACCACGATATTGATGATGGTTCTTTTCACAAGCGTATCACCACCGATTTTGAAAAAGCTACGGAAGCGATCAGGAAAATTACGCGACAACAAGATATTCTCGATAATAGTCCTGTTATAAAGAAGTCAATTCGATTCCGTAATCCATTTACCTATCCATTAAATATGATGCAGGCCGAACTGCTCAGGCGCTGGAACTCCGACCAGAAAGATGATGAAGAAGCCCTGCGCAATGCCCTATTTTTGAGTATTAACGGGGTTGCCGCCGCCATGCAAAGCACAGGTTAATCAATTAAAAATGGACTATTGAAGAATTAAAAATACTAATGAATGGTTAATTTTTAATTTTCTCATTTTTCATTTCTAATTAGTTCCTTCATCTGACGGCGAAATTTCGGCGCCCCACCGTTGGCGGGATGACGTACCGGCGTATAGTTTGAGATCCCAAAAGCATCGAGGCTTTGCTCGCACTTGCGGCCTACGGCAATGATCTGTCCATCAGGAAACAGGTTCAGGAAAGCGCGTAGCGAGGGATAGCCTTGCTCCAATTCATTATCAGTGGGCGTTCGATTGCTCATCAGCCCATCGTCGGGATCGTAAGGGTGCCAGGGCAGAGCATTCCAAAGCACCGTTTCGTAGGGATCAATCCCCAACTGATAGATGGCCTTCCACATAATAGTGGCCGTCGGCTCAGACATTCCTTTTTCGTTAACCTCCGGTTTGCTGGTCCGTTTGGCATCGATCTTTTTGAAAGCCCCGTCGGCGGGAATACCATGCACCGGTTCGTGATGGCCCAGAAGAATACGTTCCGAGGTCATTGCTATACCGGTAAAATGTCCGCCCTGGTAGCCGAGTGCCTCTGCAATGAACAAATATTTAGCACTCTCGAGACGCTCTTTCAGATACGTTTGCAGTTGTTGTCTTCGAATTTGAGGTCCTTGGTCATTTAAATCATGTTTGGGATTCTGCTGAAACCAGGGATTAAAAAAGGGGCCATCAGGGGTGTCTTCCAGAAGTGTTAAAAGGGAATCAACGGTGCTCATTGAGCTGTAACGAAATTTTGGGATTAAAGTCAGTTTGGTGCCCGGGAAATATAGTGATCAGCATTTCCATCAAAAAGCAATTATTTGTGTTAGCATGAGACTACACAATGTTGAGTTGTGGGGTATTAGGATTTGATGGTTCGGATTTAAAAGTGTTGATTCCATTTGGTTTTCGGTAAGACTCTTAGTTTTCTCGGTTTTTTATAAGGGTTTTTTGTTGAAAGGCTGTATTTTATGAGCCAAGCTAACTCAAGAAATTCTTATGACTACTGATACTGCATTTAATATTACGAAAGTCTCTGAAAGTAGGATCAAAAACGTTGATTTGGACAATCCGGGTTTTGGTCGGGAGTTTGCCGATCACATGCTGGAAGTAGAATATAACGATGGCGCGTGGCAGGAGCCGGAAATCAAGCCGTTTGGAACGATTGAGACTACACCTGCACTAAATACGCTTCATTATGCACAATCGGTATTTGAAGGATTGAAGGCCTACTATGTAGATGAGGGAACGATCAATTTATTCCGACCCGAAAAGAATTACGCGCGGATGGCCCGTTCTTGTGAGCGTATGTGCATCCCGGTATTCGAGCAAGAAGTGTTTATGGATGGTATTGCCGAGCTTATTAAACTCGATCACAAATGGGTCCCACAAAAGGAGGGGAATACATTATATATTCGTCCACTTGCGTGTGCGTTTGATCAGATGATTTCAGCGAGGGTGTCAGATAAATATCGGTTTTATGTAATGACCTCACCAGTGGGTTCCTATTACCAGCGACCGGTGAAGCTCACAACTTCACAAAAGTATGTCCGTGCTGTTAAGGGCGGGGTAGGTGAAGCCAAAGCAGCTGGCAATTACGGAGGGAGTTTGTACCCAGCGCAGCAGGCCAAAGCCAAAGGGTACGATCAGGTTCTTTGGCTGGATGCATTTGAGCATCAATACATCGAAGAGGTAGGCACGATGAATATTTTCTTTGTTATTGATGGTGTATTGATAACTCCGAATCTCTCAGGGACAATTTTACCTGGCATCACGAGGGCATCTGTGATAGAGTTGGCGAAGTACTGGGATATGCCGGTGGAAGAACGCCGCATCTCTATTGATGAAGTGATGGAAGCCGGTGAAAATGGAACTTTGCAAGAAGCTTTCGGCGCCGGAACGGCCGCCGTGATCGCACCGGTTGAAGAAATCCATCACGATGGAAGTACGGTGCGGGTTCATGATGAAGAGCGCGGTCCAATAGGACAAAAACTATACGATACTATCACCGGCATCCAGCGCGGAAAAATTGAGGATCCTTTTGGGTGGACCACTTCTATAGAAGTTAATTCCTGACGTTCTTGAATTATACGATCCAACACACACCACGATTAATATCCCTTTTCCCGATCGACCCGGTAATTAAGTTCCATGCCCGACAGAGCCCTTTTGTAATTGTCGATAATCTGGGTAGCTACTTCTTTGGGTTTGGTTATGCTGGCAATGTGTGGGGTGATTATGATGTTCTTACGATTCCAGAAGGCGTGCTTGTCGGGCAGCGGTTCCTCCGTAAACGCATCGAGCCAAGCGCCCTGTAATATGTTACTGTCCAGGGCATAAATCAGGTCCTCATCAACCAGGTGCTCGCCTCGGGCTACGTTAATGATCCAAGCTGGCTTTTTGAGCTGTTTAAAAAAATCCAGATCGAGAATGTCTTTGGTCTCGGGAGTGAGCGGCAGCAGGCAGACCAGCACTTGTGTTTGTTGCAAAAAAGCGGGTAGCTCACCGGTACCTGCAAAAGTGGTGGTATTTGGGATCTTCTTTTCGGATCGTGACCATCCCAGTACTTTGTATCCTACTTGTGCCAGCTGCGTGGCTACCGGTTGACCAAGTTCGCCCAACCCCATAATACCAACGCCCAAATCTTTCGCTAGCGGATGATTGTGGGCCTGCCACTTTCCATGATCCTTTTGCCGAATGTAGTGCACAAAATTACGCTGAATATTGATGACTGCTCCCAATACGTATTCTTGCATCTGTTGAATCAGAGACGGGGAAACAATTCGGCAAATATCGACTGATTTCGGAAGAGCCTGATCTTCAAGCAGATGATCGGCACCGGCCCCCAGCGAAGAGACTGCCTTCAGGTTTGGATATTGGTCCAGTACGTGTTTGGGCTGATTCCAGCTTACAGCAAAATGAACCTTCTTTTTGTCTTCCACCTCGGGCCAGATTTCGATATCTATATTTGGGTCTTCATCTTTCAATGCGTTTGCCCAGGGTGACATATCCCGGTCGGGAGCAATGAGTAAAAGTGACATCAGGTGAATTTACGATTCAAAGTTGGTGTTGCAATGAGGCCTATAATAACAAAGTCTATAACATCATGTTAAAGGAAACCGTCTTGGTACTTTTAGTAACATTAACCTTATCCAGTGTGATGATGGCACAGGAAAGGTTGCAACCTTTTATGGACCAATATCAGTGGGAAAACCGGGTAGTGCTCATTTTTGCACCCAATAAGATGCACCGCGGTATTTAAATCAAATAGATGAGTTCGAGGGAGACAAAAATGGATTTACAGATCGTGATTTACTTATTTTTCACTTGTTTAAAGAGGCGGGTTCTTACCAGGGTACCCAAGTAATAGATTCTGTACTTCGAGATCAGTTTTATGAATCATTTGATGTTGCAAAAGGGAATTTTGCTGTCATTTTGATCGGGAAGGATGGCACCAAAAAGTTGCGCCAATCCAGTCCGCTTGAAACCGACACATTATTTTCAGTGATTGATGCAATGCCAATGCGTCAGCGTGAAATGCGCAAAGAACAATAGTATTTTTACTTCGATATTTTGTCGAAAGGTAATTCTAGATAACCAAATCGAACAAATACCAATCTAGGAATGGCCATAAAGCTCATTATCTCTTGTGAACATGCCGGAAATGAGGTGCCAGGGGAATACCATCATCTTTTTAAAGGTGGATGGGAAACGTTGCAAACTCACAGGGGAGTTGATATCGGAGCATTAAAATTGACCAATACCATCGCGGACACAATGAAGCAAGAGCCGTACTTACACACTGTTACTCGGCTATTGGTTGATTTAAATCGATCGGTGCAGAGCCCCACACTGTTTTCAGAATTCACACGAAAACAGCCACTGAATGTACGGGAGGATATTTTTGAGAACTACTACCGTCCTCATCGTGAAAAGGTTGAGAAAAGAGTACAACAAATTGTTGATCAGGGCCATCAGGCACTACATGTGGGTGTTCACACTTTTACGCCTGTTTGGGAAGGAGAGGAACGAGATGTAGATGTGGGATTTTTGTATGATCCAACACGAGATGGTGAGCAGCAATTTTGTCAGCATTGGCGAAGGCAGTTGTCAGCAAAGCATAAGGGATTAAGACTCAGGATGAATCAGCCCTATAGAGGTACGATGGATGGATTTACGACCTACCTCCGAAGAAATTATTCAGCGAAGGATTATTTGGGGATGGAGATCGAGGTAAGCCAGCGGTTTGCTTCTACAGTTCCAGATTCGGAATGGCATGAATTGCAAGACAACATTGCTCAATCGTTGCGTTTAGCTTTTGATGAGTTTCAAGGTTGAAACTTTACAGCCGAAAATTGCTTTTATTTAACTTATTCTAAGTGCATAGTTCTCTGTTAAAGGATACGAAACCAAATTAAATGGAACGAGAAAATCCTCAAACACCTACCAGCTACAAACGCGATGCGCTATTTCTGTCTCTTGCAGGGATCTTCCTGACTTCATTGGTCTTGGGCAATGTTATCGGCACGACTAAGTTTGTGACTATTTTTTCTGTGGAGCTATCCGATTGGATGTTGTCGATTGTTCCCGAGTTGATACGCGACCATCAGATCTACACGATGAGTGTTCCCGTTGGAGTGATTGCGTATCCCTTTACCTTTTTAGCTACGGATTTGATTTCGGAGTTATACGGGCGAAAGAAAGCGCAATTAGTGGTGTGGGTTGGTTTCTGGATGAATGTATTTATGCTTTTTCTGATGACTGTCAATCACTGGTTACCAAATACCGGTGGTGTCAGTGGTGGGGTTCAGTTGTTTGAAGGGGTTTACGAATTTATGATTGGTAACACCATTGCCAGTATGATTGCGTATTTGACTGCCCAAACGATTGATGTACGACTATTCCATTTTTGGAAAGAGTATACTAATGGAAAACACCTCTGGCTGAGAAACAATGCTTCTACCACTGTTAGCCAACTGGTCGATTCCACAGCTATTTTAACTATACTTTATGTCGCTGGAAATCTTGGTCAGGAAGTTGACACAATTGGCAAATTAATCATCCTCATTCTTAATTCTTATCTCTTTAAATTTTTCTTCGCACTGTTCGATACACCGCTTTGCTATCTGGGGGTCAAATTGTTCCAGGAATTCGAAGAAGACCCCGGTGAATATAGCTTATATGAAGGGTAAATCATCATTGAAAAGCCGTTTAACTGATACCAGTAGGGATTGGGGGAATTGACCAAAAAAGTTAAAAAAAATATTGATCCGAACCGGGTAAATGTTGTACCTTGAGAATCCAATTTAGAAACGGGGTCGAGCCCAGCATGAATTGATGCTCAGCCCCGTTTTTTTAGCTCTAATAAAGAGCTAAAATTAAGTTTGGCATTCTGCTTGAAAGGCCTTAGTTTGGCATCGCTTCGGAAACGGAGTTGCTCAATGCAAAAATAGCGTGAGTTGCTCAATTTCCTTAGCACTGAACTACTTAAGGTGTTGTTTCAAGTAGTTCTATTTTGTTCTTTACATATTGGAACATACAGACGATCGCACGTCGAGCCCTTGTCGGCTTGGCTTTCGGGCCAAGCGATGAGAGTTAATTTTTACAATGACAGCAAGGCCAGGCTCAAAGTTATTTATTG